>JAABUO010000003.1_pt1 | contig 912751 bp, 757 predicted proteins | sample 5559291 | NCBI WGS metagenome assembly JAABUO01 (sample SAMN10711878, study PRJNA513372) | rock metagenome | isolation source: Antarctica rocks | place: Antarctica: Victoria Land, Finger Mt sud
CCATATCCCCCCCCCTCCCAGGCAGCAGCAAATTCCCCATCTTCCCAAAATGCTCATCGCTGCACCCCACCGCCACCCCGCCCATAACCGCCGCACTGAGCTCCACCTCCTCCCCCCGATCCTGCGGCCACACCGGCACCACAACACCATACAGCCTGAACCTCGCAATCCCCCCATCGGGGTACATACACAGCCTCACATGCGTAACCTCCACCCCACTCTCCACCCTCCACGCCTGCCTCCTACTAGGCCCACACGCCCTCCGCCCCAACACCTCCCTCCACCCCGCATACCCCTCCCCCTTCACCCGCTCATCCGCCCCCTCGCCGGGCTCAAAGCACCCCTGCACGCTCACCGCCTGTGCCTCATTCCCGGAAAAGAACGCGGTGTCGATCTCCACGCCGTGGACGCGCCCGCTCGCGACGCCGAGTTTTACAATCACCCAGTCGTAGGGGGCGGGATTGTGCCGCTGGGTTTCCCAGCCGTCGTACCAGGCGCCGGTGGGGAGGAAGACGTTGGGGCGGGAGATGGGCGGGGAGGGGGTTAGGAGGTTGAGGGCTGGGGCGAAGAATTCGTTGGAGAGGGCGAGGATGTGGGGGGAGAGGGGGGCGGAGATGAGGTCTGGAGGGTGAGGGAGTTAGTAAGGGCGGTGGAGGGGGGGAGGTTTGGAGAGGGGTAAGGTGGAGAGAGGGTTAGAGAGGATGTAGAGGGGAGCGGTTTGAAGGAAGGGAGGGAAAGAGGGAAAGGAGTACCGGTGCAGGTGGAGCTGAAGGTGGGGGTTATGAGGTCGGCGGGGATTGAGTCGGAGGTGGTGGGGGGTTCAGTATCTTGAATGGTTTCAGGGGAGAGCGCTTGAATTTCCATTGGGAACAGGAAGGCAGAACGGAGTGCAATTGGCGTCAACGCGGAATGGTTTAAGATCAGGGCAGTGGATAAGAGGCTAGAGGACGGTTCAGAGAATCCATTCGCTTATTTTTCCTATCTGGGACTCGCAAACCCTAAGTAATAATGGAGGGTAACCTGGAGATGATGTTTGAGATATTTTTCGATGCCCCGGCAAGAACTTTCGAGAGGACGACTTGGTTCGAAATCACGACACATCTCGCCAATGATGTTTTTGTCATGCCGTGAAAATCTGCCTTCGATACCTAGGACTGGATTCATGAAAGTGGTCGTGTACATATAGGATGCTCTGACTCCCGGATATTGTATGGATGAAGCGTCTAAGCGGTGCAGCACCACCTCGCAGACATAAAGATTACTCAATGATACGGAAGATATGTATTAGATTCCATCCTAGGATCTTTTCAGCATCGTTCCCATCATTAGATTCGAGGCCTTCAATATAATCGCCCATATTATCCATGTTTTCCCGAGTTATCAATATCCACTGTCACTTCCAAACCAGACGCCTACCCTTCTTGAAAAGTAGCTTTCACTGTGCCTCGACATCACGATCTTTATAATGCGTATGGCTTACGATAGGGATGGGCTTCAGAGCATTAGCTCGTTCGGCTATCCCATCTTTTCCACTCAGCGGAGGCCGGGCGTATGGATCCTCGTCGAGCCGTACAAACTTCCCATCCGAGATGCCGTTCGTGTCCACTGGGCTTTTCTTCTTCTGTCTGTGCGATTTCGGCTTTTTGATATTTGAAGTGGTAGGACCTGACGACCCGCCACCTCTTTTTGTAAATTTGAGGCGATCGGGAAAGAACCGGCCGAAGATTGGACGCATGACGATGAGACAGGCGCTGATAACTCCTAGCGCTGACTCGACAAGGGTGAGGGTAGTTGGGAGGCAGTTCCTATAGGTACCGTCCGTTTCAGAAAAGTCGGTGAGGAGGGCTTTAAGTCGGACTAGACTCATAATGCATACCCTGGTACGCGTTATAAGCTTCGCCCTGCTGGGTTCTCCCAAGGGAATGGACTTACAGGCCTCCGAGCCCAAATATGAAGGACAAGCTAACTTTGCTCTTGGTCGGTAGATGTAGGCCCCAAATTATCGGCATGGGTAGGCAGACGGTCGCAATATCGATCGCAGTGTTAATCGCCGCGCCGGCGACGCCATTTGCTTTGACGTTCCCACAGTGGCCCCCCGGTATGCTACGATCCCAGTTGAAGACGACAGGTTTGCATAGCAGCAGGCTGGCAAGCAGTTGTTGAACGCACCACAATGAGCAGATCAGCATGAGAGAGTAAGCGGCAATCCGAAACGGTCTGACGATGAAGACGTGGACGTAGAAGAGAAGAACAGATATCTTGATGGTGGACTGAACGATTGGCCACGTCAGGAGTATTATGAATACCGACTGCGAAACGCCTTATTAGCATGAGCATGTTGACTATGTTCGGTGATGTGCTAGGCCACGAAGTACTAACGTTCCAGTACGTTTTGATCTCCGTTTTAGAGAGCGTATCCTTATGTAAGCCTGCTCCCCCAGCAGTAACACCTTTGAAGTCAGCCAGCCAGCGCCAGGCAAGATTACTGGCAACATACCAACAATAACAGCTGCCGCGATGTGCAAAATGCCTACCTACCAGTTGTGAGCTGCGTGCAACAAAGATAATTCACTCACGCGCGTACTAGGGCAACAATGATGATATAGTCATCGAGCTGAAGTTTCGCCTTAGACAACCGTCTGGAGACTAATCGCAGAATGACTGCGATAACGGCCAGGAGAGTAAAGATAACCGTGATAACCAGTTGAGCGATGCCTGGATCGTGCCTTAGGTCAATCGATCGCTTTGTGCTCGAGCCCATCATGCCAAAGGATACCAGCACAATTGGCAAACGAAGTAGTAGGAGTATCACTGGAGGATCTCAAGTACCCATCATTCCATTTGAGTAAGCCATTGCTGCAGTCGCAAGTGCCCTCAGCCGAACACTAAGAAGCCATCCACAAGCATTCTATATAGAAACCATTGAAGTGTGTGCATCCACGAGCGTGTTGAAGGCTGTCTGGAGAAGCTCGGTTGGAAGGAGGGGCGAAGAAGTGTGCAGATAGACTTTGCTGTGCGTGCTTGGTCTTGCACCATCCCACACACATGCCGCATGCTAGAGACGAATATGACGCACAATTCCTCGGTCTGTAAAGTAAGTGTCGATCATTGTGCCTCGTACTTGTGGATCCAGAGTGATTTGCTCGTTGAAGGGTTCGTTCGCTGGTGTGATCAGGAGGGTACGAGCTACTTGTAACCGAAAGGGTGCGCCCGTGCCGCCCGGCAAGCACAGACCCCACCTTGGCCGAAGTTACGGCTTGCAGGAAAAGAGAAATTACATCTATGAGCAAGGAATGACCTGACGATGCTTTCGCTGAAAGAGATCTTACGGGGAACCCACCTTGTACGGATCCGCTCATGCACAAGTATGCTTGTACACCTTCTCGAGATCTGCGATGGACCAAAATGGCAATAATCTCACGCACATTAGGTCGAGCGATTGCTGATGCCTGGTCATGTCCGATACGCCGGCAAAAAGCGGTACACCCATTTTTTGGTAGCAATGAAAGAACGGATTGACGGGATGACGTTGGATTGATCGACCAATGCAGTGAAGAAGCAAACCGTCAAAACAATGCGTTGCCCCAAGTCACTCACTGAGAGGTCTAATGGAGGCGTAGGAGGCGTGGCATTCTTAATCCTTGCTAAGGTCCAAGAAATGGTCTCTTCATTCGCTGGTCGAGTAGACCGCCACCACCGCTTCAAAACCAGGAGATTATACGCGAGCGAACGCTCGTCGAGCCCTGCAAAGAGTAGATGAGATGGAATTCCTGCGGTTTCGATTTCCAATGCTTCGAGCCCTACTATCAATTGTTGAACTCGCTCCCCGAATCGTTCGACCGCGGAAGATTTACAGTTCGGCCGTACGGAAGACTTGAAAGATAAAAGAAGAACAGTGTAACAATGAGAATATACTCGCCGTTGACTGCGGGCTACAGCCGATCAAGCAGTGGTTCTTCGTGTCATTGTCGCAAAGACCGTGTTTTGGAGCTCATGCTGGGCTTCGAAAACTTGACATACTATCCTCGGTGAACATTGTATCTTCGTGAACATCCGGTGGTGGGACTTCTTGAGAATGGTTACTCGGAGATCTCGAACCAGGACATTCCGGAGCGAACTATTGAACCAAACAACTAGCGAAGTCATCGATGATCTACGGATGGTGGTTCGACTGTGCTGCGGACAGTCAAGGAGTGTAGCTGTGCGTGCGGTAAGTACTTTATTCCATGATTCCTTTCTGAGCTCGGTCCCACATTCATGAAAGTTGGAAGCGTGAAAAGCTCTTCTTCACGACACAATTTTCCAACTCAATCGTCAAAAGTGAACCATTGCTCATTGCTGGGAACATTCTGGGGAGTTGGGTCGACGATGATCGTTGTCATTTTAATATCATGATGAAGTTGCAAATCTCCAAGGCGTGCTGGTCGATAGTCGAGATGCTTTGTGTGAGTAGCTTCGCTCGTGGCGTGAAATAATTCGATCGCTCCGGTCCCACTTGCGCCTCTCCACGGCTGCCAAAATGAGGAGAATGCTCTGGTTCCTCTGGGCCAGCAAGGGTCATTGGTCGTGAGGCATCAAGTCGAAGAACAACGCGATCGTTAGGAGGTTATTGTTGAGATCACGGGCATCCCACTCGAAGCTGGAGATGTCAATAAAGGAACCTGCATGTTCGACAGTTCGGCCAAGGCCAAGACCGATGGATGATTGGGAGGCGCATTTGGATTGAGATTATTACCCCGTACTTTACATGTACTCTTCAATCAAGCTTCTTTATAACGCTGAATAGCGCCAGGTACGAGATGGTTTAGCCGTGATCGCACAGCGAGGTAATTGGTTGGCGACAAGGATGTCGGCAGCAGAACCTCATTTCCTGTTGCCGCCTCTGTTCGACACGGAGATGAACCCTGGTTGATCTCCACCTTCTGCGTGATGGCTGGGTCTGTTAGCCTCGTTGCAGTCGCACCGTCTGCATTGCGGCGCAAGAGCTCATCTTGCCGCAAATTGTTTCGACTTTCCCCTTCTCCCACACCTCCCTCATTGTCGCTTCTTGACTCTTCTGCTGCTGTCGCGGCTCCACGTTCCTTACAATTTTCACTTCAGTCACTCCTTTACTGCGCTGCTTTGTACCTCCAGGAGACCTATCTATAACAGTCATCGCCCTGTAATATCAGATAGCGCCAACAAGCTCTGGAAACCCAGGTCTAAAGCTATCTTCTGGTAACTAGACACAGGTATCAAGTCGCAATCGGAATACTGGCCAGGAGCGCATACAGAGATAATACGATACCGGCGGATTCTGGCCGTCCATAGATCAGTACCTTCCAATGAAGTACTCGACATTCGGCGCAATCAGCGCGGCGCTCGCAATCCGAATTACTTCTGCATCCGCAAAGCATGGCAACTCGCACCACAACGCGCTCGAGCACAGGCACCACCACAGCAAGGGGCTCCGCACGTCGGTAGCAGAGACCGATTCGGTCGTGGAGATCAGGGCAGCAAATGTTGAAAAGAGAAGTGGACAATGTCAATTTCCAACCGATGCGGGACTGGTCGCAGTCACTCCAAATGACCAGAACGGTGGATGGGCCATGAGTCCGAATCAGTGCTGTGAGCCAGGACATTATTGTCCGTACGCTTGCCCTCCGGGCCAGGTGATGGCGCAATGGGATCCTCAGGCTACCGCATACACTTATCCTTTGTCGATGAACGGCGGGCTCTTTTGCGACAACAATGGCAACATTCATAAGCCGTTTCCAGATAAACCATACTGTATGGACGGTACTGGAAACATTGGGTGTACCAACAAAGCTAGCGGCAACGTCGCTTTCTGCCAAACGGTACTGCCAGGCAACGAAGCAATGTTGATACCAACCAGTATCGAAACATGGGCACAACTCGCGGTTCCAGGTCCAAGCTATTGGGCCGGAACCGCTGCACACTTCTATATCAACCCGCCGGGAGTATCAACTGAGGAAGCCTGCGTTTGGGGTTCCTCTTCGAACCCGTATGGGAACTGGAGCCCTTATGTCGCAGGCGCCAACACTGTGGAGTCTGGCGAGACATTCATCAAGCTAGCCTGGAATCCAATTTACCTTGAGCCTGCCACCCCTTTCCGGAACGAGATGCCCACATGGGGCGTTGAGATCATTTGTGATGGTACTTGCAATGGTCTTCCCTGTGCTATCGATCCTTCTAAGCACTCAGTCAATGAGATGGATGGGACCAACACCAATGGAGCAGGCGGCGCGAACTTCTGCGTCGTGACCGTGCCAAAAGGAGCCAGCGCCAACTTCGTCGTATTTGAAGGGGGAATGAGCAGCGGTGCCAGTGGTGCCGGAGGAGCTCCACAGTCCCCAAATACACCTCATTTCAGCTCTGCTGCTCCACCTCCACCACCGCCCAGCAGCTCGTCATCGCCAAGTTCGACACCAAACCCAACACCGACTCCCAGTCCCACGCCTACTCCCACACCTACGCCCACGCCCACGCCCACGCCCACGCCCACGCCCACGCCCACGCCCACTCCGACTCCTTCTCCGACCCCTACGCCTACTCCATCATCGAGCTCAGCACCACCGCCTTCGAGTAGCTCCTCCTCAATCCCTGCGTCGAGTAGTTCTTCCTCAATCCCTGCGTCGAGCAGCTCTCCCTCAATCCCTGCGTCGAGCAGCTCCTCTCCATCATCATCCAGCTCATCAACGTCCTCGTTCTCACCACCACCGCTAGTGAGCAGTAGCGCAGCACCCAGTACAACTGCGCAGGCGTCCAGTACTTACTCCGAAGTTCAATCACATCAATATGTTGCACCAACGCACCTCAGCTTTCAGTACAAGCCCCACGTGTTCGTGGAGAATGCAACGTCCTCGCTGCCCTCCGCGAGTGCTTCAAGCTCAGTCAATGCTACCAGCACGCCATCGCAGTCTCTTGTCGTACAAAGCGTGAAGCCGACAGGTGCTGCTTACAACATCCACGTCACTACGGCAGGCTTTGGATTGACTGTCCTTGCCGCCATCGCCATAGTGGCTCTATGAGCGATTAGCTTCACTGCCAGGATTATCTAATGGGAGATTTCACGTTTATATCTGAGCCATGTTGGACATGCCCCTTACTATCTACATATACTTAAGATTTAATTTCTAATTTGGGCGGGGCTCGATGTCGAGATTCTTATTGATACCATTTCCTCTGTTTGGCAAGAGCAGCTGGCACTATACTTCTTACCTCACTGGGTGTCGAGGTGTTGATCCGTCGACGCTTCTGTGAGCAATTACTGGATATCCCTTTCGCAGTGTGTGTCTTGCCTTTTTGCGATGGTGTTTGGCTTGGAGAAAAATTCGGATGCGTTTTATTGTATCTATGCTGGGATGCTGGAAATTGTTCGGTAGCTTTGATGTACATAAAGTAGGCTCAAGCATCATCCACAAAACCGCTCGATACTATCACCCCCTATGCTCGAATGTCGAACTCACCATTTCCTGATCAAGAAGTCCAAGTCTGCCCGCGCTCGACGATTCGACGATTCAGCGACCAATCCATCTTCGCACGCAAACCTGGTTGTGAAACCGTGAAAACGTTCTTCCACATATCCACTAACAACTTCCCCTGAGAGACTCAATCTCCTCAATCAATACCTCAAAACCCGAATCTTCCCTACAACAGCACATCCCCATCAAACACCACCCACCAACCATGTCCCCCCACCTCCCCCCCCTCCTCTCCACCTCCCTCACCACCCTCCTCCTCCCCCGCTCCCCCACCGACCCCCTCTCCGGCTGCGGCCCCCCCATCCTAGCCCTCCTCCCCACCCACCCCTCTTCACTCCTCCGCCTCGCCCGTTCCCAGCTCTACACCTGGCCCTACGCGCAAGTCCCCCCCTGCTGGCGATGTCTCTTCGTCGACGCTAGCATCATCCACGCCATCCACCTGACGCAGCAAGAACTCGGCTTGAAACCCCTAGACGAGGGCGCAGAGCCGGTTGTCGAAGTGCTGGAGGATGGCTCCGCAGTTCGTAGGCGACACGGCGATGCTGATGGGAAAGAGGAGGGGGATGGCGAGGACTGGGTGCAGAAGATAGTGAATCTATTGGATATGGCGATCATCATGGCTGGCGCGGAAGGCAGGCGGGATATGATCGAGACGCTGCTTGGAGCGCTGCAGCGCTACCTCTCTGACGCAGATGAAGGTCCGCTGGGCAAGCTCTCTGCTGAGGACGCTACGTATGATGACTCCTCATACAGCGGCCCAGCGCGACGCAGCAAACGCCGCAGACTCTCCCCCTCCGCCGCGCCCTCGCCCTACACCACCACCTTCCCCCCATCCCCCCGCTCCCAACGGATTCCGATAATTAGCCATCCCATCTCTTCGGCGGTTGATCTTTCGCTGCGGGACTTCGAGCAGCATCTTGCGGCGGGGATGGGGCCGTTGAAGATCAGGCATGCGCTGGAGCATTGGCCCGCGCTGCATGAGCGGCCGTGGCGGTGTCCGGGGTATTTGCTGGAGAGGACGATGGGCGGGAGGAGGCTGGTGCCTGTGGAGGTGGGGAGGAGCTATACGGATGAGGGGTGGGGGCAGCGGATCGTGAGGTTTGGGGAGTTTGTGGAGGAGTTTTTGATGCCAGGGGTGGAGATAGAGGGGGAGGGGGAGATGGTGGATGAGGGTGGTGGGGAGGTGGATGAGGGTGGTGGGGAGGTGGACAAGGGATCGGAAGGAGGGGTAGTTAATGGACATGAGTCTGGGAATGGTGGAAAACAGGATGCAGAGGGTGGAATTGGCTATCTGGCGCAACATGATCTCTTCTCTCAGATCCCGTCGCTGCGGAATGACATCTCTATCCCGGATTACTGCTACACCAATCCTCCGCCTGTGTCTAAGGACATCATCAAAGAGCCTCCATCACACCTTTCCGAGCCCCTGCTGAATGCCTGGTTTGGCCCCGCCGGCACGGTGTCCCCACTGCATACAGACCCGTACTACAACTTCCTGTGCCAGGTTGTGGGCAAGAAGTACGTCCGGCTGTACAACCCCGATCAGAGCGATAGGCTATATGCGAGAGGTGACGAGGGCGGTGTGGACATGAGCAATACGAGTGAGGTCGATGCTGAAGGGGACGAGACTCAGCTTGATAAGAGCTTTCCGCTGTTCAGGGGTGCTAGATACGTGGAGACCATCTTGCAGGAGGGCGAGTGTCTGTATATTCCGGTGGGATGGTGGCATTATGTTCGGAGCTTGACTGTGAGCTTTAGCGTGAGCTTTTGGTGGAATTGAGTATGGGTATAAGGACATGTTTGGTACGGCACTTCTGGCTGGCGACTTCTCAAGCGGTGTGCGGAATTGTTAGCTCTACTGATCACTGAGTGACTGACTTCCACTTCCTGCTATCCCTATCAGATCCTTCAAGGTTGAGGCTTCGTTGCCCACGGCGGCTCGCCATTATCGTCGAATTCGGCCCATTCAAAGAATGAACATCCTTGCTGGCCCGCCGTGTATCCTGCATAGCACATCCACATATAGCGTCCTCGGGTTTCCTTTCGTCTCATGACACAACGCAGCACTGTGGCCACACCGCACTTGCATCGTGGAGTATATTTCGGGTGGAAGCTTTCACGGTAGTTTCGATAGGTGATATTGATACGTTTGTTACCGGCAATCGGATGAGGGTCGATGACTGAAGCTGGATGAATACTGTGCTTCCATTCCTCTTGCATCTCCGCGTGCATGACAAGCAGTGAGTTGTGAGGGAGATGGATCGCTATTTGGCCTTGGGCGTCCTTTTGCTGTGAAACATTCTTCCCTTCGGCTGATCCGGCTTCAGCAGCTACTATCTTGCGCACTCTGAATTCTCTAGCGACTCCAAGGCTTATACTGCCGATGATGGCACGAGGACCAAGATATGTCAGCTGGTCGGTGTGGTAGCCTACAAGCAACGTTACTCTTATCCAATATATCCTCCTTCTGATATGCATTACCTACGCTCTCCGCACCGCCTTTGTAACAATTTACGAAAGCCGCATTAGGTATCCAAAGATCCGGTGATTGATACTTGAGCTTCTTACCTTCCGGATAATGGCTTTTGATCCGCTTTAAGACCTCCCTATTGACAGCGGCTTGTACTATGGGAGCTACTGCACGCATTTGAGAAGTAATCTCACGGACGTCTTCCAGGTAGCTTCCGTTATAAACGTACTCAGTCCTCTGTTTTGTCTGTTCTTCGTGGTTGTCAACGTAGAAGCATGCAGTGTGAGGGCTTTGCACAACGTTGTCAAACAGCTTGAAGGATTGCCGACCGAAAGTAGGGGCTTCCTCGAGCAGCTCCTTGAGCAAAGCATCGGCCTGTTTAGCGGGTAAGAAATTATGGATGATGGAGCATGGCGTGTGGGCCACAATATCATCAGGGGTGTACAGATGTAGTGTTGCATTTTTTCTCGTTAGAGACTTTGGCTTTCCAGCAATAGCTTTTGGGGAGCCGTCAGTGGTACGGAATGATTCCAGAGAAGCCTGATAGCCTATACCACCACTGCCGACCGCAGATCTTTTCCGAGGTGATGTTGAATCCGGCGATCCCCGTAGTATTTGGGTGACCTCGTCTACGGAGCCATCGGCTGAGATTAGTAAGTCAAGTAGAGCCCCTTGATCTAGGCTTGGAAAGAGTGAGGCCAAAGTGGCAATTTTCATATCAGTTGTTTCGGAATCTTCGTCTTTAGTAGGATTCGGACTCAAATGGTAGCTTCGCAGCCCGCCATACGGAGTATCCGTACGACGTCTTTTTGACGAGACAAAGGCATCCATGACAGCTCATATCAGTCCACATACAATGTTCCGTGCCTAACATGCCTAGGAAAAGGAGGCATCCTCATAAAGGTGTCTGAGCCTATGTCAAGATCCATGTATCTAGTCGATTTCATGGAAGAGAACATTGAGACCTTGAAGCAGTACATTTGTTGGCTCCATTTCGAGTAGGTATTCAGAGCCAATGGCAGGCAGCACTCAGAATAGACGCTTGCCGCGTTTAGCGCTGCCGGCAGGATATGTCCTCTCCTGTCTGTCAACCGGGTCAAATAATAATCTTAGTCAAATCGTCAGTCGATAAAAAGTCCTGGGCTCAATGAAAGAAAGATGTACTTTTGTTGGGTCTCTTCTCCCAGGGACAAGATATCAGATTATTAAGCCTTAGTAAATCTGTCATGAGTTTATACGATGGCAAGGCATAGTACCATGGGAAGTTCACACTTTCATGAAATTTTGATCAAGGTGTCCATGTTTGTCTCAAGGTGTGAATCAATATGGATCAGAGAATATTCACCATCTCTGTCAGCATGAGAAAGTTGCGTGGTACCGCAGCTTGTACTCTTTTATCTCCGTCTCATGGTTTCGTAAAAATTTGTGGACTGTTGGATTGTAGCTGGGTGTGATCTTTGGCTGATGCCTGTGTTCCCAAGCTAAAGAGCTCATGAGCTAGCTCGCTCAAATCCGCTGACAATTCCCACAACATTATCCATGCAACATTGGTCCGCATCAGGAGTAACAGAGGTCTCCTCTACTTATTCTTAGAGGACGCTACATTGTCTTCCTATGAGTGCCTTCTAATCTGTCATTCGTCGCTGCTGCCGATCTTGTGGCTCAACACTTGACTCGGGGTAGCACCTGCAAATTCTACGCCCAGTCGGGGCGGTCCATACGACGGCCACTGCTACTTGATTATCGAGATCAACGATTACTACGCCAACATCAGCCAACATCAGCCAGGTACACACTCGTTCATCGATATCTTTACATGTAAGAAGACCCCGCCTATGGTCATTCTGGCTGTCGAGATATCAAGAGATTAACGGTTTATCGAGATCACTTTCGGGGCCTCCGAGGACGTGGTCCCTCAACGTACTGGCACATTATTACGCGATTGTCGCGCGTTTTCAATGCAGCTTTAGATTCAGGTGACACCAATATGGCTGGATTAGGACAGGAATGCGTCGTCTGCCTGGAAACTGTACATCCGGTCGATCTGGTCACATTGCCTTGCGGAGATCACTACTGCAGGCAATGCCTAAACGACCGCTTCGACAGCGCTGCAATGAGCGAAGCAAATTTTCCACCAGCGTGCGCACACGGACCGATCGAGCTTGCGAGCGTCAGGATCTTCCTTCTTCATAGCGTCGTGAGGGCCTATGAGTCCATACAGGAGGAGTTCAGCACACCCAATCGGGTCTACTGTTACGAGTCGACATGTTCTGCCTGGATCTCTCCAACCCATATTCACAACAACGTGGCAACCTGCGTTGCGTGTTCAAAAACCACCTGCGCGTACTGCAGAGCAAAGCTCCATGAAGATGAATCAGAATGTCCGGACGATCCAGCAGTCCAAACGCTCATGGCAACGGCACAACAAGAGGGGTATCAGCAATGTTCGCAGTGCAGGCGACTGATCGAACGTACTGCGGGCTGTAATCACATAATGTAAGCCTAAACAGCATTTCGCGTTGCTGGCCTTTGCTGACTAACTATACAGATGTAAGTTACACCTGCAGATCATCTTGGCCGACATTTGCGTATCTGATCATGTCTATTGCCTCATTTTAAGCATGAAGTGACTCAAAGGCGGAATGCTAACTCCAGAAAGGTACCTGCGGTGAAGAGTTCTGCTACAAATGTGGCGAGCGATGGAGGACTTGCCATTGCCCCTTGTTCGATGAAGCTTTCCTACCCGCAGCACAACGGGCTATGGACGAAGGTAAATTATGACTTCGGAGCATCTTTGCCTCATTCTGAGCTGATCAATGAGCTCTGATATATGTCTGTTTAAGCAGCATTCGCTCCAAAGACATGCCCACAAGCTCAATCCATTAACTTAGGGACGGAATGCTGACTCCAAACTCATAGATCCCCATGCCCACATACCCGAAGAAGTTCGCCAAGCTCTAGAAGACGATCTCTGGGACGCTTTCGACGAGGCCGCAGATCGTGGAGAATTCAACGTGCAACGAATCCAGCATATATTGGGGCCAGTGGTGGGACCCCAAGTTGCTGCCATGTGGGATTTACCTGCACTGGTGGAGAATCTTCGTCTGCATTTCGCGCCGGATGGAGCTGAACCTCGGCCACAGCACCCCGAAAGAGTGGAGCTTCCACTTCGCCCTCATCCTAATCCACCTGTACCTGCACGAGTGGCTGTTTTCCCAGATCCAGATTGGATCCGACCTCCGGCGAACCCCGATCGCGTTAACGACATCGTACAAGCTCGTATAGGCGCCCGTCGTAGAGCTGGTGAGGACGAAGGGCAGCTCAATCGACCTCAAAGGGCGGACCGGATGGATATCGCTGATCTACTACCACAAGCAAATGAGCCACGACGGCCAGAAGCTGTGAGAGTACCCGTACCAGGGCCTGCCGCTTTAGAAGCGATAGGAGAGCGAATGAGGCACGCCAGAGAAATGGACGGAGCAGCGCGTCGTCTCCAAGGATTACATCTCGGTCGCGAACAGCAACACATCCGGGCTGCTATCGATGATCCAGGTGAAGGCCGTGCAGGAGCGCAAGATCGCGAGGCAGACGTCGCACGCCAAATCCAAGCACTTGAGAACCGGTTCCTTGCCGACGGGCCGCCAGAAGGGTTTGAAATCCGAGATGGGCAGCTTGCAGCGAACGATCGCGTCATTAACGAGCGTCCGCTTAACCCACATCCCATTGTCCAGCGTCCCCAGCCACCACGACCACACCAAGCGGCGCTACCGCCTGTTGCACCTATAGTGCTACCCCCAGGTCATAACGAATGGGGTCTGGAACTCAATTGCCCCCACCAGCAATGGCGCAAGGACAATCAAGCTAACCAGGAGTGCCACGGTTGCCATCAGGTTCAAGCAAACTACACCCTCGTATGCAATCTCTGCGCGGCGCGTCGTTGCAAGAGGTGCAAGCGGAGGATGGCTGCCGGTAGATGGTGAAGGTAGTTAGGGTCAAAGGAATCGGGCTTTGAGGAGCTTGAAGGTTGGGAATCAACTAAAATTACGTCAATCAAATATGTACAATAGCTCAGACAGACAGTGCGTTAATAGATCGCGAATGCAATTGCTGCTAAATTGTTGTGTATCTCAGGCGCTGGCAGGCTGCTGATCGCAGGGGCTGGGTGTGCTTTGCAGTATAGAACAACGTGTTGACGGAATGGCGATGGGATAAATGACCAGGGATGACCCATCGCCAAAGCGGTAAAGCGTTGAAGGAATAACAGCGACTTAGATTTAGAGTCTTAGGGAAGCGGCAGGAGAAGGGTTTGTACAAGGACTGCAGAGCGAACTTGCTGGTGCCATCGCACGGGATACTCGGAAGAATATGGTTTGAGAAACGAAGTAATCCAAGGATAGAGGTCACTAATGCGGGTGCTAATGAGCAACTTCTTTGCATGACGAGTCATGATAGAGCAGTGCGAGAGCCCGCAAAGACCCGAAGCTCTCATGTAAGCTCATGTAAGCTCATGTAAGGCATTTATACAGTCTTCGAAGATAACAAAGTAATACGGAAACCATAAAGAACCTTTCCGCTTCTGCAAGCAACTCCCAAACACTCTAATCCTCCCAGAAACGCCTTCTCACTTCCCCGCCCGTTCAACAAGCCCTCACCCATTCCCATACCTCTCCCCCCTCCCAGGCCCCATCACGCTCCTAGCATCCCAAACCGCTACCCTCTCATCCCACCCACAACTCGCACACCACCCCTCCGACCCAAAAAGGCACCAATCCACACCCATCACAAACTCCGTATGCCGGCCCATCCTACCCATCTCCTCTCCAAACACCCCCGCTCCGCCTCCCGCATCTGGACCCTTATTCATCCCCTCAGCCGCGTCCGTCCACACCCGGCACGTCATGTCATAGCTCGCGCTCAGCAACACGTCGCTCAAATGCGGGCTCCACGCCACCTTGCGCACCGCGTACTCGTGCCCCGCGAGGAGCGTCACAGGGCCTTGGCCCGGGGCGCGGATGTCGAAGGTGCGGATGTAGCGGTCGACGCCTGCGGCGGCGAAGGTACTGGAGCGGTATTTGTTCCAGTCGTGGGTGAGGGCTTCGGAGGGGGGGGTGGTGTGCTGGAGGCGGGTGGCGCTGGGGTCGGCGGTTGGGGCGGCGTGGAGGGGGATGGTGAGGGTGAGGTGGTTGGAGGCGGAGGAAGGGGTGCGGAGGTCGAAGAGGCGGAAGTGGGAGTCCGAGGAGACGGAGGAGAGGAGGGAGGGGGAGTGGGGGGTGAAGGCGGCGCTGTAGGTGCAGGAGTGGGTGGGGAGGGTGAGGAGGGAGTCGGAGCGCTGGGGGGACCACTGTTGGTGGTTAGCGGAGTGGGTCCTTGCCGGGAGGGGAAGGAGAGGAGCTGGAGGGGGGGAAAGTACAATCTTAATGGTGCCATCCCAGGAGCTTGAGCAGAATGTGTCTTTGGTGATGAGGTTCCAATGAACGGCGAAGACCTCCCGCTTGTGCTCTTGCCAGGACTGGACGGGGAATTCGTCGAGCGCTATATCGAAGAGCTTGATGGAGCCATCGCCTGTGGCGGCGACAAGCTGGTTCTCGTGCGCTTCGGACCAGGAGACGTCGTAGAGGGAGTCTTGAGTATCAAACCTTAGCACGTCGTGAGCGGCGGGATTGGGGGTTAGGTTGTTGGACGAACCATTTCTCTGCAATAATGCCTTTGGGAGTCAGGCCTAGGATGTATAGTCGTCCATTGCCGACAAGACCGAAGTTGGCGGACGAGGCGACGGCGAGGCGGGAGTCGAAGAAAGGGGAGTATTTAACGGCGTAGCCATTGTAGCCTTGGGTGCGAAATTCGAGCATCGCGTGGCTTGCATCATCTCAGAATAGATAGTTCAGGAAACAATACATGTCGCGACCTCGTACCTTTACGTCAAGAGGAGTCTCCAAGATCTGTGAAAGCATGTTTGCAATTGAGAAGTGAAAGACTTGGACCTCGGTAAGAAACCAAGACCAGAGGCTATCCGGATTGAGCGAGAAGTAGGGTTGACAGACAACGCCCTGGTGCGAGCCTTAGGTTCTTGTGTGAGCCGCTATTGAGCTGCGTTGTTTTTAACTAAAGTATGATATGATGGAGGCATTTGTTAGTCACTATATTCAGAGTGCATGGAGGTTTGGTATCTCAGCGAGATATGGTCTGTCGACCTTGCTTGGCTTGAAGGAATCAAGGTTTTCACGAACTACTTTAACTGAAGCACGGCATCTTTTACATAAGCTTGACGGAGAAGTTCTGGCATCGAGGACTATCGCAAGAATAGTACGGCAATGGCAAGAATTTTGGGTGGCTACCTGAGCAAGCAACCAGCCTCGTTCCCAAAAATGTTTTGAACGCGGAAGATTGACGGATATCGAATTATGCAATCAATGAATTGGAGTTCCTCAGTGTTTTCCTCGTAAACTTAGAGCTAAGTACAGAACGCGGGAGGTACAGTTGAGAAGGAGGATCAACGGTCACAATCCAGAAAACGCCCTATGTCTGCCCCGAAGAGTCAACCAGACGTGCCCGAATCTAGTAAATCCGAGACTACTCTTCCACCGTCAACGACGATCCCGCGACCCACTCGTATACAGGCTGCAATGGGATACGATCAGTTTTGCCCCGAAAAGTCCTCCAGAACCTAGCAATGTCGAGAAGATATCTAGGATTGGTCTGTAATGGCGTTCGTTTTGATTCGACGATATTTGCAAGCTCCCGGGAGGCATCGACAACGACATCTTGGTCCATATCGTGTGAATTGTTAAATCCAAAGTCGTTAGATGCGACCTTGTCCTGGAATTGCTGGTATAGAATGGACAGGTTCAGCTTATACCTTTGCTTAGCGTCCTGATGAGATCGATTTTTCTTTGGACTACCCCAAGACCTTGTAAGAGTCTGGGATACAAGTCGAGAATACAAGGTGGGGTAGTGGAACGAAACTCGGGATATCGGTGGTTGAGGACTGATGTGTTGCGACTGTTGACGATAGGCCGGCTACCATCATGCGGAAGTATGCTGTATAGCAGTATGATGTATGTGTAGCAATCGTAGAACTGCGCGTGAAGATCGTGTAGATGGTCGAGAAGTGCGTCGACAGAGCCGTAATCCTCGTCCCTAAGATGGTAGTAGGTCTCAAGCATCTTGGTGGGGAGCCTTTGCATAGACTCGGTCGCGAAATCTGTGCCGCTTTCCAGAAGGTTGTTAATATGATCGACGGCGCCTCCTGCCATTCCCATGGTCTCCATCATTGGACGGATGGAAAGAATGGCAGCATATACTCTCATTTCACTGTAGAAGGACATGGTAAGATATGGCGCACTTGATACGATGACTGGACTATGTGAAGAAGATATTTAAAACTAGAATCAGAAAGGATGTGAGCAGGGAGCAACCTTAAGTGTACGAGACAGAAGAGATAGAGGCTGGAACTGACTGGAGGACTGAGGCAAAAAAAGAGAATTAGACAGGATCTCGAAGTCAGGTGATCGAGAAGCTCAAGCCAAGATACACCGTTTTGAGGTAGTTTTGCGGATCTTTTGCTAAGATGGAAAACTTCGAATGTGCAAATCAACCTATCGTAATGGCGGTCAACCTTCCTCGTATTTCTAGTAGTACCCGGCATTCTTCGGATCAGGAACACTCAAGAACGCCAACCTCGTCTGAGCATCAAACCCCTGTCTACTCATCGCCATCATCCACATCAACTGCGCAGCTTCTTTCTCAATTGTGGCACTAGAGAACTAGAAGACCTGCCAGACACGGCAGCGTCCCCTTCCACAACTCCATAGCACGACATTACCGGACCATTGGGCGTGTTACGATCAACAGCCTCTTCCGCGCTTTTACGACTTCCTTCCATTTCGTGACGGAGTGTCTGGATTTGCTTGCGGAGAACACAATAAACGAGGTTATCGTCGAGCTTCGAAGCACTTCCTTCGGAAGGCTCGCCGTTGGCTTCTTCTGGGGCCTCGCTGAACTCTTTGTTGGTCCCTCGTTGGACGGCTACAATGACGAGAAGAGAGGTGATGAAGGCTTCCTTCAGATAGGCGAAGCTGAAGTCTTCAGTGATGTCGGCGATGGCTTTGCTAAGCTCTGGAGGGAAGTCGATGGTTTTGTTGCTCGCTAGCTTGAATCTAGAGGATAAATCAGATGGCTGGCAATAGATTTCATCCACAAGGGCGACTCTACCTCCAGTAGTCACAGTAATTGACTCGTTCAGGGGTTGCAGGCAGGGTGAAATGGTACTTGCGATCGAACCGGCTAGGACGCTTGGAGATCCCAGGATCGAGGCGTTCCACTGCCAAAGATGTCAGCATCGTGACCAGAAATTGGGGACAAAGAGTGCAGCTAACGGTAATTGGTGCTTCCGATCATCATAATCCCATTATTTGACTCAAGTCCGTCAACCTCATTCAGAAAAAAGCTTCTAACCTGATTTGTGATCAAGCTGTCTAGGTCTTCGAAAACAAGCAGACAAGGGGCCATTTGCCGCGCCTTGACAAAGATTAGACGGATAGCAAAATGTGGACCACGGCAACCAGCAAGCGACTTCACATAGAGCGTGGGTATCGGATCTGGGCGAGCAAACAAGGAATTCATAAGCGCCTTGATTGAGATAGTTTTGCCGTTTCCTGGTAGGCCGTGGAGAATGATACCTCTTTTCCACGGGACAGCGAATTGCTTGTAGTCGTCCCTGCAGTCAAAGAATCCTTCGACGTCTCGTACCAGAACATCTTTCAGATCCTTATCAAGAATGACATCTTCCAAGTCGACTCCTGAACACCCTTCCAGAGTTCCTTATTCTTCGTCCAACGCTCTTGGTCAAACATCAACACTTCCTCATGCAAGTCGTTACCATATTGCGACGCAGCTGCGATCAGAGCGTCAACGGTCTTAGATTGGCCATTGACAAGGTCGGCTTCCTCGCGTTTGTAAAGGACCAAATAATTCCGCACGTTTTGAAAATTCTCGGCGTAGTGCGCAAGGTATACCAGGAATGGGGTTTCCTCCCAACGATACTCATATTTTGCGAAGATTATTTGATCTTCGAACTGGCCTGGCATTCCTGCTGCTCGACCAGTCGCAGGTTTGTAGCTTCGCCGCAATATTGACTGGTCAGTCTCTCTGTCGAGCTTAGCTTGAGCTTTGCCAGCGTCAGCAAAAGCTATCAAACCAGTCGATTCAGGTGTGACGGTTATGGTCCAGCCTGGATAATGCTTGCGTAGAGAGGTCACAATAGCGACTTCCGTTGAAGCACTGGGCTGATTACGATGTGCCTGGAAGTCTTTGAAGACACTCGCATTGGCCTCACTCAGTATTGCCGCTTCGTCGAACATATTACCAAATTTTGTTAGCTGTGTGCAAAGGGTACGGTATCATTCAGTTGGGCCGGTGTGATACACTGGAACAATGCCATCGATTCATCTTTATAGTTTCATGAGTTAGGCTGAGACTTCAGTAACACCACTCGTTGTCAGGCAACGGCGCGCATCTGCCTGCGCCTCGCTATGAAAGCCTTGAACACCCGTACCTATGGGAAACGAGATTTGGCATATTACACCCGATTAGCTCCACTTTAATTGATTGAACCTTGCAAAATCAAAGTCTCCTCCGCCGATCTTTGCCAGCAACCGCCGAACGGGAGCACACAGTTCCCCACCTCGAACACACTGCTCAACAACAGAATAACAGCTAGGCGGTTTGGAGCTGATGTGGAGGCAAGGTTGAGCGAGAAAGGCGCCGAGGACGGACCAGTCTTTCCTGACCGTTATCGGAAATGTAGGTGTCTGGTCCTTCGTAAGCGGAAGTTGCCCGCTTCAGCAGAGCGCATGTATCATCTCGCATGGCGGGGTGCTTCGAAGTCATCCTTGTCTGCAGCAAAAAGATCTCGCTTTCCTTTGGCGAGTAATATTCACCGATCCCTAAACCAGAGGATAATTCTTATACAAGAAAGAAAAAGTCTCCGCGTCCGTGACTTGTTGACCCGCCAAAGGCCGGTTGCTGAGTTTCTCCTTAATGTCAGCTCTGTTTCCGAGACGCCTCATTATAGTATCGGCGGCGCCTTGAAACTCCGGTTGCAAAGGGGCCTGGGTCGTGCTGCGGATGGAGATTTTGGCGTGAGGAGAGCTCTCGGCCGCCCTTTCGACCAGCTTCTCTAGATATTCTAGGGCTTGCTGGACCTTCGCTTCTGTCTTAGGAATGGCAAAAGTAGGATAAAGGAGAAAACGTATGTGAAGTAGTTCAGGAGGCAGACGCATTATGGCGCTCATCCACGGATCCAGGAAATAAAGCGGGCAAATGCCGATATCGATCGACAGGACAGGGGCTTCCGTAATGTTTTTTATGCGATGAAAGAAGATGAGGAGGTTCTCAGCAGAGTTAAATCGAAAGGTATGCCTCGACAGGAAAGCTTTCTCGAACTCCAGCTTTGTGGCCGATGATATAAGGCGAAGGCTCATCACGCCAACATCAATCAAGAAACGCCGACCAAAACCGAAGTAATAGGCGGACAGATTGAAAGGAGATCCAAGAGTCGAATCGTACTCGAACATACCATCCGTGCTCACCCTCTCCGGATAGGAGAGTACATATTTAAATACCAGGGAGCGAACCTCTGGAGGAAGATAGAAGAAGGTCCCTAGAGCCGGATTAAACTTCTGTGCCTCCGCAAACCATGACCACCGCTCTTTAGTACGAAACAGAACCTGGTCTGTGGTGTGTCGCGGGACTCGATTCTGGTCAAATGGCAACGTCGCAACCAGTGCCGGACTTCTCAGATTGACTTCATCGAAATGGGCAGCTGTGAGGCCGCTTGTCCTCCTGTAGTGCATTGTAAGTTGCATCCTGAGGGTGCTGACTCGACGAAGAGATCGAAATTGGCTTGGATGCGGAGCTCAGGCGTAAGGTCAGCGGATGCTAAGATAGACGGTAGAAGAGTATGGTTATAGGGAGGAGCGGAGACAGGGCTAGAGTAACAGAGCCAGAGGATACCCAGAAATGACTTCTTTACCAGGCAGCGGAGCAGCCTTGTGCGAAGCTCTCAAGTCAGAGTCGGGCGTTTAGAGACTGCATGAGGCTGTTCGCCGAAGGACTAGGCTTCGGTCCGTGACCAGAGTTGTCAGGGCAGCTCTGAGGTGAAACCGGGAGCGGCTAGCGGCGGGGTGTCGGTCCGTCCCCCGCGGACAGGAATTTGTTCGCGACATTCAAGGCTCGTTCACCTCTCAGTATCCTGTACCTTCCAGGGAGATATACACCGCACTGGCCAGGTATGGAGCAGGAACAGCAGAAACTACACGACGCCGCCTCGCGCGAGCTCACCCGGCTATGGCGCGCCTGGAGGACCGTCAAGGAAATGTGCCAGGACAGAGTAAGTATCCCCTTTCAGCGCAAACCTCATTGACCCACTGACGCTTATACTCAGGGCTACGAACTCACAGAAGAGGAAGTGCGAATCTCCCTTGACGATTTCCGCGCACAATACTCCGACCCTCTAGGCGGCCCTGAGTAGGCGAACCCTCTCATTCTCAACCTTCAACCCCACCCCCCCCCACCCCCCTTTCCTTGACTAATCCCCCATCACGTAGCCGCACGAAGATGACCTTCAGCGCCCGCCCCACACTCGCCATGCAAGACAAACACCGCAAAGAAAAAACCTCCAAGAACCCCGAGCCAGACAGCGAGATCGGCACCATCTGGGTGGAGTTCCACCCCGAGCCCTCAATCGGCATCAAGCAGATGCGGACCTTTGGGCATCATATCCACGAGCATAACTTCCACACCGGGATCATGGTCACCCAGAACGCCATCACACCGGCTGCCATGAAAATTGTGCCGATCTTGCTGCCGCATGTTGTAGAGACGTTCCAGGAGCAGGATCTGTTGGTGAATATCACGCATCATGAGCTGGTGCCGAAGCATGTGCTGCTCAGTAGGGAGGAGAAGAAGGTTTTGCTGGAGCGGTATCGGTTGAAGGATGCGCAGTTGCCGAGGATTCAGGTGAATGATCCGGTGGCGCGGTATTTGGGGTTGAAGAAGGGGCAGGTGGTGAAGATTATTCGGAAGAGCGAGACGGCGGGGAGGTATGCGAGTTATCGATGGGTGGTCTGAGGTATGGGAGTTCATGATGAGGCTCTAGGAAGGAGTTGAAGGGTTGGTCTATGCTTGTTGACCGTTGCAAGGGAGGTCCAGCGTGGAGTTTCGGCGAGAGATATGTGTCACTGTTTGCATATCGTGGAGTCTGGCCTGCATCTAGACTATGGAAAAACCATGCTATACTGCAAATTCACTCCAGCTCATGCCTTCCAAAGATTTGGTACGCTAGGTATTCGACACTTACACGCATTGACGGAATGATAGTGGACTGGTTGACCAAGAAAACCTCATAGCTAAAACGGCAGACCGTCAAAGCAGTCGACATACGGTATCATGATAACCCAGCGGCAGGGCCCAAAGTAGAGATCAAGGTACAAGTACATAAGCTAGTTCTAGTCTCGTGACTTCCAAATGCTCATCAACATACTTCTGTCATTCACTCGATTCAGAACGTGTGTTGCAAAGCATTACTATCTGACACCAAACAACCTTTACCCAGGCTACTTTGTGACAGCATCCAAAATTCCCGCATATTCACAATTGTAGGAAGCATCTGCGAATCAAGTATGAGGGCTCGTGATCCAGGCTTGCCAGCAATCACACGCCTGATCATCTGCACGCTCTCATGTGTCCCTAGCAACAACGATCCGCAAACGTATAAGTATCCTCATCTTGTGATGCCTAAATTGAGCTACAAGCTTACACCGGCCTTCAGGGGCAGTCTACAGGAGATGCCAAATGGCTGGGGGCTTCAGAAGTGTTGGAAACCTAGTTTTTCAATCTGTCTGAGAGAGGTCGCTCTTCTATGGAGTTTCAGGCAATGAAAGCCCCTTCATCTGCGACTTCATCAGCGCCGAGGACATTTTATATCGCTCTGCGGTAGTCACACATGCTTTGTATTTATTGACAAGGATACAAGATCGAGTAATATACTCTATAGATATCGTTGCCTACCTTGATCTCGATCCTGGACAGCCTACCTGGAGAACCAATATTGAATATTCTTGATGTTATGTCAGGCTGTTCAATCTGATTTCCCATGAGCTTGATATATATTTATGATAAATAGCCTTAGAAATAGCAGAAGTTGCTTCCTTACCTGGGAAAATTCAATTGAATGTGAAGTACCGCCAAGTATTATGACTGGTGGTATTGTAAGCTCACTCCATTGTTCCTGGAAATACGCTCTCCCTCCTGCTGTTCACACCAACGACCCTCACGCCCACAAGCCGAGCACTCAACATCTTTTTCCCTCATTGCAAGCACTTGTGCATCGAGAACTGCTTGGTCTTCTATCCTCATTGCTGAGCGAGTTGAGTCGCCGGTCTTGTTTACGTCCTCCTCACTTGTGGAACAATCATAGATCTTAGCACCCTCACCCAGTCTTCCTACACAGCACCAGGACAACGTACATTACCAACGTACTGCCTACACTCATTATTGCAAAGTAGCTCATTGTGAAGGCGTTGTCGCGTGTTCTCTCCTTGTTGCAAGATCAGCGACTTTGTCAATCACCCTCCGTCCTCGTCCCTGATCCTCATAGCGAAACAACCAACATTGGCGAGCTCAGTCGGCAACCTCTTCAGAGTCCAAGCTGATCAGCTTCTCGACGTCTTTCATTGTTCTTCTGCAAAGCGACGTTCACCAGCATGGCCCCTCGTCAAGAGAAATCAGGAGCGACCGAGAAAGCCCGCCAGCCCGCCCTCAGTAAGGTGATCGGCTCAAGAATAGCGAAGAAAACGAAGCAGCAAGAAATACCTGGCAAGTCGGTAGTCGAAGGAGGAGGTAGGTACACATTAAGTAGTAAGACCTTGAAGACTGCTAATATCTTGATTCTAGATTCAGATGCGTCGACCGCTTCAGAGGACGTAGCAAAAGCAGAGGAAGCTCAAGACTTACTTGATGGCGGCTACATGATCGCCGGAGACGGCTTTCACCAGCAGAGTTGTCGCAAACTTACGTTCCAAAAGCATTCAGACTTCTTCCTCAAGGGCAAAAACAAGAGAGTCCCAAAGGACCCTGAGTACCACGAGAAGCTTAAAAAGGATGCTGAGGACTACTTAGTGCTTACGGAAAGCACTACTGTTGAGTGTAATGATGGCGAACCGCTACTATACTTCATCAAGGGAGGAATGACTGCAGGTATGACTGCAGAAGAAGGTACACGTATGAGAAATCAGACGTTGCAAGCTATCAAAGACCTTCTGGAAGTTTACCCTCCCCCGCCGCCAAAAGCGAACAACTCGCGTCATCCTGAAGGCTGTGAGGCGGAGCTTAAGAGTTGGAAGGCCAAGGGCATGCCATGGGGTGTCTTTGTAAGAGAATTTGCTCACAACAACAAGAGATCGTACTAACCTCGCGGATAGACCTTTGCATACTGGCATGAGCAAGGCGGCACCCAAAAACTTGCCATAGTATCCGCGGATGCCTGTCCAGACTCGGAAATCCAGCTGGCTGCTGTGAAAGCCTACATGGAGCTCACGGCATGGGAGCACGACCAAATTAGTGCATGGATGAAGGCCTTGCAACCAAAAGCCTTTGAAGAACAGAAAACGTTGTACGAGAACCTTCGTCAAGCAGGGAAGCTTAGGCACCTAGATCAAGGGCCCAACGGGTGTCATGCTGCATTAGCCCTGTTAGTCAACGTGGCAGTAAATGCACATAAAGACAGATACGACGTCAAGGATGGTTGGACAGAAGTCAACTGCGAGGGTCAATTCAAAGGCGGTGATCAGGTGTTCCCTGACTTGCGTCTCAAGATACGACTGGAACCCGGCGACCTGGTCTTAGCACATTACGCAGTTCTCGAACATTGGGTGGAAGACGTCGTAGAAGGACAACGATACTGTCACGTTAGGTTCACCAAAAGGGAACATACTTCGACCCCACACACCCAAGTTCCGCTGCAGATTAGAAGGCTGCAATAGTGCCTTTAGCGAAGAGCGAAATTTGAATGACCATCTCCGCCGCAGCACCAAAAAGCAATACCACGGCTTACCTCTGGATGAAGTCAATAGTCTCGTGAAAGCGTGGAGGGCCCTCAAAGATCAAGAGGAGCTACCAGAGGAAGATGTCGCAAAAGACGGAGCAGGTGTGGCACAGTCTGGTGACTCGCAAGTCGATGCTGGCAAGATCGATTGATATGAAGAAAGAGTGCGCAATACAGGGAGTTCTTTGTCTGGACGTTGCTTAACGGACATGGACATGGATTTCCTTGGAGTTCAGGATGAATGATGCAAAGACTTCAATGCAAAGACTGCTGGTTGTCTGAAAGTCATGGTATCTAGACGTTCCAGATAGATGCGGCGGAGAAGGAGGACAAATATTTCATGGTCTTGAGACTTCGAATTGCGAGCAATTTTCTCTGCTTGGCAGGCGTCAAAGCGCCACAGCGCCACGTAGCGAGCTCCATTGCAGCAATGTAGACTACTATCACGGAGCTGATACATCGGCACAAATTCATGAGTGCATAAAAGCGAAAGCCAAGAAGGCGTCAACCTCAGTGAACAAGACTCTGAACAGCAACACAGAGGACGTTGGCTCATCTCAGTCGTGGTCATCCCAACCCTTGAGTAACAACGAAAGATGCTCCCTTCAAGCTCATTGTCTATATCTCTAAACTTCGTGGCTTCTTCCGAGGTGTAGCAAAGAACCATAGTCTCAGTCTTAGTCATTGTATTGATGAATCTCTACTATATTCTATCCCGTGTCATGATCCACTTCTCAGGATTTGTCGAATTTGATGCGCACCCAATTCCCTCCCCGAATCCTCCTGTTGGGTGTTTCCCTTTTCATGTATAGGTCGCCGTCGATCCTTTATTCCATCGTAGAGCTGTCGACACGTATCTTCAGTGAGGGCCAAATATATGGTGCACTACATGTTGCCACTGCATGGAATAATCAATCGCCACTGTCGTAAACTCCATCAATTTGCACAGCGCGCGCATAATGGCATCCAAAGACGATCCCCAACGCCACGCTAGAACTATGGACGACAGTACAAGATCATGAATCTTCAGGCATCAGTCAAGCAGACCACCCACATCGCGAAAAGACGTCGAATGAATATGCCCTTGGCCCTCTGGCTGGGCTGCTGGACCCGGCGACCTTGTTGACTGTGTCGATGGCAGCGGTCGTCCCCCACCTGGCGATTGAGGGCGACTGAAATTCGGGTTGGTCGGTGCAGATCGGAGAGTCATTTCAAATTGCGGTGATGGCGCTGGCGCTGAGATCCCACCTACGTCTTGTAAGAGGGCGTGACTCCCTCTTCGACGCTCTTGCACGCAATTTACTTCGGCGGGCGGTTCTGAGGGCGTTGGCGAAGGACCATGAGCTATGTTCAGTGTTGCAATGGGCGAGACTGTAGCAACGGAAGGGTGTCGAGGAGCTGGCGAAGGCTCCTCCTCTAGTAAACCACCAACATCGAAGAAAGACATACGACGTGGGGTAGGTGCGGGTGTGGGAATATCTGTGGGGCTGCGCTGCTTTCCTGAGTCATGCACCGCAGCCTTGAGATCGGTTTCATCGGTCTCGATAGATGGTCGTGAAGCAAAGTTCCAATGGCTGTTGAGTTGTGGAGTTACAGAAGCCGCATGAGAAGCTAGTGGCAAAGCCACTGGAGCAGGCCTGGGTACATTAGTTTCGTGATCTTCTAAATCGCGAGCTACTCTCATCCCAAGATCTCCAACTAGATCGGCGTCGCTGCCCCAATGACGTTGCGTGAGAGTTCTGCTTCTTTGCTGGTTATGTGACGTGTCTAGGCTGCTACTGCCGGCGGTACTCTCGAACCGAAAACGTCTCTTCTTTTCACCGCGGTCCCGGATAAATGATCCCAGAACCACGGCGTTTGAAACAGCAGCCGCGGCAAGGATCTCAAGAGAGGCTAGAAGCGAGCGGAATCGTTGGTCAGAGTGCCGATCGATGACTCCAACAACGCGATATGTCGTGATCCCTACCAAGATGAGAGAAAAGCTGAAGAGCGAGACAAGCGACAATTTTCGCTTGACGGTCATGCTGGACCTCAAAACAATTGGGATTGGGAAGACAACAAGAAGAAGGTCCGTGATCATATCGCTGATACCCATTGTGATCAATTGCGCATGACCTTGGCGACAATTTGGTCCCGGATCTGGAATAACCTGCCAATACTTGTAAAAGGGTTGGCATTCCGCAAGCGTCGCAATTACTACAGCGGCGAAAGTGACCACCAGAAACCATCTTATGAACTGAAGACCAATTTGGTACGATCGCCTCCAGGCCTGTGAGGTGAGACGCTTAAGGAACTCGGACACAGTGAACTTGGCGATCCACAAACTGGATCATGGTCAGATCTGTTCGAGTAAATACAATTGGACGACGCATGACTTACAACGCCGCATACATAATTCTGGATGCCAGAACAAGCTTGCTGCCAATCTCACGGTGTTGGACATCCAATGGCGTAAGTCCATCTGTTATAGCATTGTTCGTACCCCACAAAAGTACTAGGTGCACGAGTGCCATTCGCGCCAGCAGTGGAACCAAGCTGAGTGCCATGATCTAAATTATTCTGAAGTCAGCTCTTTTCCTTGAAACTAGAGGACGGGACTCTGAGGCATGTCTTTCGAGCAGATGCTGCTAAGACATATTTGAAGTTTCCTGGACTTTTCAGAGAAGAGTAAAGGATGCTCAAGAATTCACTTACCTGGTCCTCGCGAAACAATCTCTCAGCCCGTATATATCTTCCTGAAACCCGCACCAGGATGATTGCCAAAGCGAACCCAGTGCACCACCACGAGACCAACAAAGTCGGATTATCGGCGACCGCATTTCTTGCGGGCGGCGGTGTGGAGTACCATTGTCGCGGGAGAAGCATTTCAGCCGTTTACCAACCTCCGCAGAGGGTGAGCGCGAGACTATTCTTGCTCAAAGATTGTACTGTGAGCCCATTTTCCTCGTTTCGGAAGATGATGGTCTAGGGTGGTATCAAGACAGCGATATCAGCTTGGACTGGGGGGACCATGTCGTTGACTATCTATCTCCACTCAAAGGCCCAGTTTGGTCTTCGAGTCCACTGTAGGGCGTGATATCTGTCCATAATAGAGGCAGGAAAACGCAAGCTAGAGGTAGAGATGAAGATTGCATGAATCATGAGATGAAAATGAGGTAGGGAGATGAGTGCACAATGAGACAGAAAGTAAGAGATGGTCAAGGCATACTTAATGTTCTGACATGGCAAGCGTGGGCGACGTCGTGATAGGCACGCCCCGAGGGGCTAATACTTCCGTCTGGCATGCAGGAATTTTATTAACGGCCAGACTGCTTTCCGGCAGCGTGTGAACAAGTGTGCCTGGCTGACACAGGCTACTTTATGCGGCATCGCCATCCCACCTCAGAGCGACGGCCGATGAGAAGCGGACGCGCTATATCGGGGATGGTGGGCATGATAAGATGATCCCTCAGGCAAGCCACTGGTGGGCCGTTGGACAATGTGGGGATGTTGCTTCCCCATTTTGATTGAGGTGCTAGAGGTGCTAGACTTCGAATGCATGACATCTTCCTCTTTCGAACGACTTCATCGATCGCTGTGCAGCTGGGCGACAAGATTCCGAGTCTCACCGCTTCGGATTTGGATTCGATAGAGGTAGTAGCAACTCACTGGAGGAGTGATCCCTTGAAGCGGTCGTGTTCGCAACCATGATCATTGGCGATCAAATCTCCGATGAAAACGAACGCGGTCTGGATCACCCCGCTCTCACGCTTTACGTGCGAATCACCAGCCGGCGGCGCACTTGTTCTAGTGTCGCTGCCGTCAATTCGGCAGTACTAGGCACCCAAAGCTTTCAGCTGATGCACTACATATTGAGTGGCATCCGTGTGAAGAAGCAATCGCTGCAGAAGATTGAAGACGTGTTGACGGCTATGACACTGAATTAATTGAGCAGTCGAGAACCAGACATATCGCCAAATGAATCTGGTCTTTGAGTTGGGACTTCCAACAGCATACTACTCAAAGGTGGAGTAATGCAAATCGAGCCTCTGCAAAGTGGACAATGCCAGGCTACGCGAAAGGGTCACTGCTAAACCCGCCTGTGATAGCTGTGATAGGCATATATAGTAGCTATAATCATATTCTTTGTAGTGCAGAGCAATCTGGGAGTCACTACCTTTTCTCCAGAAGCCCGACCACCCACTCGGGAATGCGTTCCACGCCTTCGCCGCGTATAGCGCTGATAGGCAAAGCTGCCAAGGGCCCTCTCCATGCGGTTTCCTTGCCACTCGGATGGTCAACCATGCTCTTCCACAATGCTTCAAGATAGGCCTGGAGATGAGTGAAGTTCTCTTGCGTGCCCTCTAGATCGGCTTTGGTTGCGACGACAAACCAGGGTTTAGTGGAGATTGGTGCCATGGGTAACGCAGGGAGCGCCTGCGAAGACGAGGACCTGATCATAATCCCTTCATCATCGGTGGCGAGATCGCCGTCTTCCGCGGAGGCCGATGAGAGAGAACTTCCAAACGCTTTCCAGTCGACGATCTTGCCCGAACTATTGAGGTTGATCTCCATGTCTTTGGCTGCCTCGAACTCTCGAAGCTCAGACCAGAGAGCCTTTAGGGTCTCTACAGCATCCCTAGTACTGAGATCGACCACGAAGGCTATGACTTCCGCCCGCTCGACGTGTCGGAGGAATCCATGCCCCAATCCTTGATTCAAATGGGCGCCTGGTACCAGACCTGGTATGTCTGCTATCGATATTTGTGTCCTCGGTTCCCCTCTTTCATCTAAGGATCTCACACTCGGCCTGCCCCGGTTGTTGTCCAATATCATAGTCCCTAGGTTCGGTTGTAGAGTCGTGAACGCCCAGTTGCCGACCCTCGCTCTGCTCCTGCTCAAAGCGCGTAAGAGCGTGCTTTTGCCAGCGTTAGGCATACCAACGAACCCAACATCTGCGAGGATCTTAAGCTCCATCTCCAGGGTCACTGACAATCCAGCGTCGCCTTTCGTCGCAACCTTAGGACGGGGCGTTTCTGTCGTGATAAAGTGCGGATTGCCTAAGCCCCCCATGGCTCCTGCAGCAAGCAGCATGGGCTTGTCCATAGGCTTGGAGAGATCCAGCGTGATTGGCGGATGAGGTTGTGCCATGGTCAAACTGGATTTTCTGGGTCGCGGTAGGGAAGGGAATCCTGATCTTGCAAAGTCAGATGGAGAGGCCGAAGGATACACGATCCATTTCTCTCTCCTCGATGAATCAGGACTGTCACTCTCTCCAGTCTTTGGGGCATTGGCCTCGTGTATTCTTCTCTCTTCATCTTCGACAAGAGGATCGTATCTCGAGACTTCTCTGACCACTGTTCCAACGGGAACCTGTAGAAGCACATCTTCCCCCCTTTCGCCACCCTTTCCCTTCCCTTGACCATTCCCTCCTTTGCCAGCTTTAACCAACCTGCGACGAGCAAGCTTGTGCAGGCTTGTCTCCTCACGCACAGCTTGAATGTAGATACTGCCGCCATTGCCTCCGTCCCCTCCGTTAGGCGGGCCAGCGGAAATATATTTCTCTCGCAAGAACGAGACACATCCATGGCCGCCTCCTCCCGCGCTGACATTCACTGTGCATTTGTCGGCAAAAATCGTCCGACCGTAATCTTCGGGTAGAGGATCCAGATGCGAGGCGAAAGCGATTGGACTCGGGATAGTTTCATTCTGCGCTGACGGGACTGTAGATTGATATCGTCTTCTTGACGCACTAATTATTGAAGTCAAAACGTGCTGGCGCGACGAGCCATTGAAACTTTGGAGGCATGGATAGAGAAATGGCATTAACGTGCCTTGAAAGCAAGCCATCGTGGATGCCGGGAGGCGCCTCGCTGATTGAGGAGTGAGAAAGCTGGGCTCTGCAACCAGACAACCCTCTTGAGCAGGTCTTCCACTGCTGTCAAAAGCCGTGTGATGTTGATGTAGCTCAAAAAGGCTTGAGGAAGGGTGCCTGGATTTAGCCGAGGTCTCGAAGACGATCGCAATCGCCAGTAATGTTGACGATGAGATGCATGTTCCGCGCCAACGTCAGTGGCATCGCAATTCACATCAGCGGATCCTGCTCGAGTAGTGAGTATTGCGATGAGATCTTGAAGCTCGGCTAAGAATCATGCGTCCGCTCCCAGTTCAAACCTTCAAACGTCATGTCCTGACGGCGTCTACCTGAGCCTGAAACCAGGCAACCCGGCGCAGTGGTCGGGCGTCTTGTTCGTTCGCAAAGGTAAGCATCCTTGATCAAGGCAGGACTATGAGGCTCATCATGATTTGGGTAGGGCCCTACGCGCCGGGTATCCTACGCTTCCAGGTCTCCTTCCCTGTGAATTATCCGGAGTCGCCGCCTGTTATCGCTTTCACTAGCGATATATTCCACCCTCTTGTAACGCCGTTGACGACGTACACACACTCTGCAGGTGCGCTTAGCTCTGATACTGTCAGCGCTAGCGATGAAGGACGCCTTCCTCCTGGAGGTTTCAATCTGAAATATGGCTTCCCAACGTGGTTTGGTCTGGCTAGGCATGAGGGTACAACCACTGCGTCTTCGAGGGATGTGGGCGTTTTATGTGAAGGCGAAGACTACCAGCATCAAAGCTCTTCAGAAGCGCTTTCGTCGACACGTAGCGTACCAGGAGACCCACTACAGGCACCGTCATCCTTAATATGGACGAACCCGCGAAAGAATGGCATTGCAGAGGTTCTTGCGTACGTGAAGAAGGCATTCGATGATGAGAGGACCCTGGATGACCTGCCTTTTGAGTCGGCGGGCAACCCCGGCGCTTGGAAGGCCTGGCATGCCCATCGACCAAACACTGTGGAACATTCCACTCAGACAGAAGGTACGAGACAGTCAGATGAGTGGAACTGGGATGGAGTGTGGCAGGAAAGAGTTAGGAAGGGAATAGAAGCGAGCATCTCTGGCCCAGTCCTGTACGGTTCAAGTGCGAGTGCGAATGACGATCCAGTAGGCTTTGAAACCTTTTACGTTACAATATGAATCTGACTATAATTGTAGATACGTTTCGCTGAAGCTGACAGTGAGCTCATAGAAGCCATCAAAGCGCAGGTCCTGGTCACAGAACCTGGATTTTATTGAAGATCTATCGTGGCAACTGATTGTCGAGTCTACGTTGACCGACTGGACGCTTGGTTTGCTTGCATTCTCCGCTTATAGCTTTCATGAGCATTGTAATGATCAACCAATGCATCCATGCTCATTGTGGAGCAATTCTCGTATCAACGGATTACCGAGTTCACGTTGACCCATTGGATGCAGAAGAGTGCCCTGCAGGAGCTCGCGTTGCACTTTCCTTGACATGAAATCTCACCAGGTATATCTACAGTTCCACTTAGTTCGACATTTTTCCCTTCAACATCTCATTCGGACCCGCATTCTCTGTCTACAGCTTTTTATAAAACATCATATCGATGAACTTGTCAACGGGTTGCCCGGATTACGTCGACTCCATGGACGCAGCGGCAACGCCCCGTCCTCTCCGTATTACCAAGCAAGCGAACAATCCGCCGGCTTTCCTTCATGTGCCTAAGCAGCGTCGTACACGGGCAGGCTCGGTGCCAACAACGCCGATGCCATTCGCCAATGACACTCGCTCAAGGGCTGTGACAGTAGGCAGCATGCAGAGTGGTATCCCGAACTCTACGTCCCAGCATCCCGGCACCCTGAAGCCTTCCTCGACGCAACCTTCTCTGCGACAACGTCTGCTCTTTCGGGTCATGAGCGGTGTATCGAGCAAATCGCAAGTCAGCCATGCTGCCATGGAGCGGGAAATGGTGGTGCAACAGCTTGATAGCAACCATACCGGCGAAGCAACCAGAGACGTTCAAGAAGTGGGAGGACCAAGACCAAGCACAGCTTCAAGTATTGGGACCATCTCGACTTTTGGCGGCAATCTGGAACTTGCTCTGGCAGCCTTTCCTACGCCTCCAACGTCCACTGTCACATCCCCGACGACTCTAGCATCCTTTGAGACCTCGCGCACGACAGCGACACCAGCGCGAAGGCGAGTGCAGCCGACCAACAATGCGATCCCGGGGGCACAACTCAACTTACTGCCAGAGATTGACCAGCTAAGCCTCGACGACGGAAAAAGTGTCTTCGTAGCTGTTGAGATCACTGGGATTGTCGGGCCAACGTAAGTAAATCTCGGAGCATCTCTTACCCCTTTCCGAGCGTTTCAAGAAGCGTGAAACATGTCTCCGCTGTATCCACTCGCAAAGCATGCACCTCATTGACTGAAAGGAGGAATGCTGACTCCGAAACTTACTTAGGGATGAATCCTACGAAATATCGGCACCTCCCAAGGGTCTCGACATTGCCGTTGTTATCGACAGCACGTCAGTCTCCCGTCCGTCAGTATTATAACTGATAGCTGACATGCTCTCTGTAGCCTTTTCACATCGCCAACCGCATTACTAGCGCACTGCGAAGCTACACGATTCATAGCTTCCTTGCTGGATCCTACTGTTGACAGGTTGGCTGTTCTTACCACAAGACCACAAAAGACGGATCCGCCAGACTTTAACATCGTGTCGCCTCTGAGTCACACTAGTATACGTACGATCAAATCGGTTGTGGATACAATCGTCATTTCGACTGAGAGGCCCGACCCCACTGCTTTAGGGATTGCGATAGATTGTGCAATCGACCTACTTACCGATTTCACTCCTCGACCAGCAGACAGTGAACCAAGAGACGATGCCTACGGGCACGTTTTCGTTCTCACGGGGAACCCAGACGGGCTAGATCCGAATCTTGTGGCTCATCATGCATGTACGATCAATATAGTGTCCCCCGGCAGCGTTCCGTGGCGAGGACCCGGTCCAGTAACATGCAACGGCTGGAAGCTTGGCTGTGCGTGTTCCAGCTCGCTGCCGTCCACGGCTCGGCGCAAACACGAAAATTCTAATAGCCTCTTCAACAGTCTTCGGGATCTGATCGCATATGCACGTGGAGGCAGAGCATGCGGCAAGGTGACCGACCTTGTCCTAGATATTGAGGCTGGTCCAAGTTGCAGTATCGAGATGGTCATGGGACAAAAGAACTTTGTAGAGCTGCGTCCTGGCGAAGTGGTCACTGCACTTGTGAAGGTGAGAGTAGGGACTGTAGCGGCCAAAGGCTATACTCTGTCACCGTCGCCAGCTTCTAAAACGACAAACGGTAGCTCTCCGAGCTCGAGAGACTTGCTTGACGAACTGGACATGATGCTGGGAACGTCACCGGCGCCGATCCTAGTTGCAAAGCTCACTTATAGACACTCACTATTACCGACGGGCACACGATGCTCTACCATCGCAGCAGCCAAGGTAAAGCGATCTGTTCCTGATTCTCCGTCAAACAAACTTATTCCGAAATCTACTCCTCAACGAAGTCTGGAGAACCGACGCACAGTACAGAAGAGGCTGGCGTACTATCTGGCAACCCACCACTCTCCGAGACAGGCCATACTCGCTCTAACCGAACACTTTGGTGACAATGGCGCCCAGTCTTTCTGTCCAGAATATATCAAGCTTGTCATTGGAGAACTCAAATTCCAGGCACGTATGATCGAGCGCTTCGACCTTCCGAGTCCAATCCCGTCTACTCCGTTGACCACCCACAACACCTCGACCAGCAACACTTACGAGCATTTCGGCCACGGCCTCTTCGCCACCTCAAACTACAAGCCCCAAGACTGGCTCATTGGCGTACCGGACGAAGACTGTGGTCCTCCTTCCGCAGAGAAACCCGCTATACCCGACAAAGCTCTGAAAGGGCCGCAAGCACACTACGGCCACCACACAGCCGAACTCCTGCGCTCGGAGAGCAGACGTCAAGTGCCTAGGCCGTCAGCCCGGCAAGCTGGAGTGGTGGTCTCGACGAAGCGCTATTCTGGCATCTCGCACGCAACGAGCAAACCCTCGGTCGACGAGGTGCGGAAAATACAGGGGAGGGGCTTGGGGAGGGCGAAGGAGAATGTGGCGCCTTGGAGCTTGTAACGATTACTCTTTACCGTTTATGACTGTTTTGCTCTCTTGGCTTTGTTACGACAACGACGTTATTTGTAGCGCTGCTTCATCGCTTTTTAGATATTCTAGACGAGTAACGAGATCATGATTGCTTGGCTGCTTTACGCATGTTCCATGTCCTGGTTGGTGTACTAGTCAGCTCTCAATCACATCGTCGGGTCCGCTGGTTCGGTCCAACGACTCTGAAAGTAAAAAATTATGAGTGTTTACCTCCTCAGCTATGGGCTCCTACTGGTTATCCAGCGCATCGCCATCCCTTTATTCCATTATCTTGTTAGTGCCAATCCCCCTTTAATCCAAGGTGATCGATCATCAACGTACAGATCCTTCAGACACTCACCTTTGAGTACCATCTCGACACTCGTCAGGTTGATCAAGCTACCTCACATCGACAAATAAACAGAGCTCTTAATTACTCCACAACTCCTTCCCCCAACGGAACCTTCGTCTCGCTAAGTGTAGCCACCTCATTCTACTCCTGCGCTTATAGATATAATGCGCCGTGTGAGCGTTTAGATCCTCCTCTGAGCCTTCCCCCGCAGAAGTTGACGCCAAATACAGTCGCTTCATTTGGAGTCAGGATGGTGCTAAGGGTTGCGGTGATGTCTAGCCACTGGTGTCGGCACTAACGATGATGACTTTCGTGTTGCGAAGAGACCGGATCTTCTTTGACAATGCAACGGGAGTGCTGCTGGATCAGTCCTTCATTCAGGAACGAGAGCGCGATTTGACGTCATGCAACCCAACAGTCGAGTAGAAAAGTAGGCGGAAACCAAAGACTTATTAGAAAGCCTTGCTTGCGAAAAGTGAATTGACGGAACTATGATCGAATTCTAGTGTTGGATAGCCATACCTAGCTTCTTGCCTGATTGCGTTCATGACGCCCACCAGGAGGATTCGAAGAATCTAAAGCATCGCAATGTTCCTCAATCGACAGATATCATTGAGGAGTGAAACCCTCCCACAACACGGGTAGATACTTCGTCTTGGCGTCAGCGTCCACCGCCATATGTGGGACTCGCGTCATTGCTATCAAGAACCTGGACCTTTGAGGCTTTTTCAACAGCACCCACAACTCCTCGGCAGCATCCTTCGAAAGCCTCGTCCTTTGGACGTTATCAAGAGCAAGCGTACGTCGTGGACAGGCGAGGCTTCTATCGATGGAGTGGATTCCCTGCAAAGGCGCAGCGCCTTGAACAACCGGCTGGTAATTTTCCTGACGCTAAAGTAAGTTTGATGTGGCACAAGCGCCTATATGCAACCCTTATCTCGACTTCTGCGATCAAAGTGGACCACTCGTTTCGAAGGATGGCTGACCTCCCAACAATTCATTTGCGCGTCTCAATATCTCCATTGCCAAGAGCCAGAAAGCTTCAGCTCTTCGGCAGCGTATGCAAGTGTCGATAGACAAGCTTGGGGGCCATCGCTGTGGCATTTCGTTCTCGCACATCGAGGCAAGCTGAGCGAGACACATATGTCTCACAGACCAGCAAGTTTTTTCATCAGCCAATGGACATTCAAACCGACGGGATACGGCTGCACGCAATTCAGCGACCGAAGATGCAAAATTCCGAATGCCATCCATTTTCAGATTCTTGCTCCCTCTTTGGGCGCGGGAACCCTAGCGATTCTTACGCAGATCTTGGTCCTGGCAGGCGCCTCAAAGCTTCGTGCTTCGTGAAGGATTCCCAAGGGTCCGGATGCCAGCCCTCGCTCCCCGTCTCAATCGAATCACGTCCCGCATCACGTCCCACATCACGCCACAATCCTGCTTTACTCAATCGCATCACATTGTACCATTTCCGCGTGCTTAGTCTGCCCGCGCTTGCATGTTATCTCGACATGGTGTCCTTTCAACGCACACGGCACTCGCGTATCTCGACCAAAAATACGACGAGCCGAGGGAGCTACGCACGGGTCTCAGTCTATCATTCCGACAGGCAGGGTTATTAAGCAACAAGGGAACATCATTATCTGTACCACTTATATTCAGCATGGCTCCCATTCACCCTTCATGCCGTTTCTGGCGTACCAGCGACAGCGGAAGATGCTCTCGGGTCGTTGAGTATGCCGGCGTGGTGGTCCGAAGAGAGAATCAATGCTCAGGTCCGGAGCGAGTATGTATGGCGGGAAATAGCCTCCAAGCGACACCGCGAACAGCTTTATCGGCCCATGGGTTTTGGCCAGGGATTGACTGATGATACGTATCTCGACTGGATCGTAAAAAGATGCAAACGTTTCTTCCTTATCCTGAACCAGATTGGTGCACCGGAATTCATATTCTATGTCTTGGACAAATCCTTGGATGACGATGACCTTCCTTTGTCAAGAGATGCGTTATGGGATCTTAACCTCTTCGGCGGTAAGTCGGAGACACTGGATAAAAAGTTCTACAGGCAGCAGTTCAATTATATTGTCCATGACCTAGAGCCTGGTGATCATGTTGACTACCGAGAGGAAGAAGTGGTACCGTTGGAGTCAGCGGCCAAGCGAAACAGTGTCGCAGGAAACCAGTCCACTGATAAAGTGTACATACGCGAGCGCGTGTATACACGGAAGAAGGTATCAACATCGGGAGAGAGTGGCATCGACAAGATACATTTTGTTATGCACGTGAAGGCCCTCCATGCGATTCGGCACCCGCACCTCGTCTCTCTCTGGGCTTCATACACTCAGAACGATTTCAGCTACATGCTCTTCACTCCATCTATCGAAATCACACTTAAAAGCTTCTTTGATGAACCGCCCAAAAGCTTTAAACAGCTCGACAAAGTTCAATGCCACGAGACCCTGCTAAAGTGGACTCACTGTCTCACATCTGCGTTAGCCTACCTCCACAACAGAGGGCTCACTCATCAAAGTATTCACCCTTCCAGCATATCCGTCTCTCCGGATAATACAATATACCTCTTTGATTTTGCCGCCCAAAGGGCTCTAGACCATGGGGAGACCTCAAACCCGTACAAAGCTGAAATTTACGATCATGCTGCCCCAGAGAATTGGCAGCGCAAGGCTTGTCTGCACGAGACAGCGCCTCTCAAGACATTACTCCAAGGTGGTGGCCGTACCATGCGTCGGATGCCAACTGCACCAGCAGTCACTTCTCGCTCCAACTCCACCACATCCACTCATGGACACGGAAACAATTGGTCAACGACCGGATCTTCGTCTTCTTCTAGCCAGTCGCGCCCTCGAACTGCCCTCATCACCACGTTTGCTCCCCCATCACTCATAGGAAACCCCTCATTCCCGGCCGATGTGTTCTCATTGACGACGATCCTTCTCCATCTTCTATCGTTCGTTCTTGGTCACTCGCCAAAAACTTCGGCATCGCACCGTGGGAAACACAACCGTCTAGCGGGGCGCGGCGGCGCTCCGCCAGACACGAGCTTTCATAAAAACCTTCCACAAGTCGGTACCTGGATGGAACAGCTTCAACGCGAGGCGAAGGAGAAAGAGCGGGTCTGCCGAAAGGCAAAGGTCAGAGGGGACGGAGAGAATGCTCTCTGGGGAGCCGTGAGTGGTACGATAGGGGTTTGTAGGCACGGTTTGAGGAAAGATACTTCAGACCGCATCAATGCAGGGGATCTAGAGAAGGAGATCAGGCAATGGGTTGATAGTGGACTTGGCGTAGGGAGACGATGGTGCTGCGAAGGTGAGACGGAGGAGGTTATCCCAGGAACGAGCTTTGCCTCTGTTGCAGGGACCGGAGCCGCATCGGAAGCGGAGAGCGAAAAGCCAGAGAAGTCTCTACGGACCGTGAGCATAGCTTCCTGGGAGGGCCAATTGCCCACAGAGCGAGGCGCCTCCTCGGCGAATACGCTGGCTCCTAATCGAACGAGCATCATCAGTCGCAATAGGGAGGACTTCGGGAAAGAAGACAGCCTACGAAACTACAATTTCTTTATTCCTGAGGAGTAGGAGGATGATTGGCCTCTACGTACGGGGCATGAGCCAATTCCCACGAGGCTAACGCCTTTACGTTCATAGCCACGTCAGGAAGGCAAAGGCGATTGAACAATCGATCAAGGAGAGGCATTTGTAAGTTTGTCTGGAGGTTCCACTGTGTTGCAACGGAGTCCGGTTCAGATGGTAAAGGATAGGAAGATACCTTGGATTGGTTCGGGGCAAAGGTATAGGAGGGATTCAAAATTGGCGTTGTTGTAACGAGGCAATACTGCTATTAGAACCACCGGAATACTCCTTGAATAGACTAGCGTGCGAAAATGCGTTGTTATCATGGCAGCACACTACGTTACCTCAGAGCAAAGACTAAATCGAACATAAAGGGACTATCAAGTCACGTGCAAAGCTTGGCAATCTTAAAGTGTTTGTGGGACCTGGTCTTTTTGTATGCGTCGCGAAAGCCTTCATTTACACGTCACAAACATCCTTCTGTCCCGGAAGATTGGTCGCCGGCTGGCAACCCTGTGAATACATATACTGTATAATAGCTTCCTTGCATCGTTCCTCATCATGTTCACCTTCACAATCCCTCCGAATCCACGGCTCTTGTATGCTGATCTCAAACGCAATCTACACTCAAATTCGCCGGCTCAAGCCAACAACTAAGCCAAGGTAGTCCTTCATTCGACTCTGCCTCTGCCACGATAAATTTCTGACTGTGGGGAAGACCCAAAATGCCGGTCTACCTCGTGCATGGATTCCGCTGGGGCCGTGTGAAGATTCGACACCACATCATCCTCAACAACGTTGACGACGGCATGCCGGAGTACATCATGACACCGACAAGCACCAAAGCTATCCTCGAGTCCCTTGAAGTCAAGTTCCCGGAAATAATGAGCGGGGCGCCGAAAGTTCGCTTCATGGAACAGTACGATCCAGCCGATGTCAGCTCCAACGCACAGAGCCAGCCATTCGCATACGTTTGCGACGCTGTCATCAAAGGCGAGCTTTCTATCGATATCGAACAGACGCGCTCGCACAGCATAGCTGCCAAGGACTGGCAGGCTATGGCCGACCTGCGCGATGCTCTCGCACCGGAGGCAACTTTGGGTTGGTTTGCCGTCTATAATGGGGACGAGGAACGCGCCGACCTGTTGTTCGAAGACGATCTTCGTCCGGTGGTATGCTCCTCCTTATTGATGATGTGATGATCCTGTGCTAAACCTACTCGAAGTCGAAAGGTGGGCGGAAGGAAGCCATCAAGAAGTTCTTTGGCAAGAGATGAATTCCCCAAGTCAACGAAGGTCAGCTCAGCTCCGTACGGACGGTTCCGGTCGCATCTTCATACTTTAGGCAATTAGTGTTCCCAGGATGAGCGGAATTAGGAAGCATCTTCATGGCAATCAAGATCCGGAAGTGAGTTTAGCAATCTCCCGCGCAAGGAAGCTCCTTTACAACTGTCACTGGCATCCTGTCATATGTGATTTCGTTCAGGCAGTGGGAAAAGTGTGTTTCTATGTTCCTTTTGTCGCCTTGACCCCTACGCGTCACTTAAGGCAAGGTTCGCTCGATTACTCATGCATGCTGACCTGTCCAAGGGAAGGGAGAACGTCCTATGTGCAGACTGGAGCCTGAGGAAACCCACCTCTCTCGACGGCTATGAAGGCAAGCTGAGATACGCCCATACTCGATTGAAATATCATGGCCACAAGTAAGCTCTAGGTCGTTGTGGGTGCATCTGTGAGCCTCGGGCAAGATGCAGTTCATATACGAGCCGAACAATTGAACCGGGCATGTTTCTCCATACTAAGTGCATCTCTCGGCCTTGTCCTTACTCTTTTACCACCGCTAGATCCTGCTCTAGTTCTACCAGCCGTGCGTCTTCCCCTCATATTTGATGATGACCAGGGTCAACCCCGCAATGAAGTAAAGTATACCGGATGTACTTCCCCACATCTTGCAGAATGTCCGGTCAAGGCTTGACTTGATTACGCACACCTCTGCCAAAGCTGTCGAGCCGAAAGTTATGACGAAAGAGCCTATAACCATGCGAGCTCCCTTCTACTTCCGCTCTAACCTGGAGCTCCTTCTCCATCCCCCATTGCTACAACGCGCCGAGGCACCACAAGAATGTGGGTTTCTACTCTGCTCCTGCTCGCTTTTGCCGCCATTACCCGCTGTCAAGATCCATACACGACTGCGAAAGACTCCAATGGGTAATCTGTCTCAATTGCTACGTTGCCTTGGCTGACAGTATGCTTCCGAAGAAATACTCTGCCGGCATACTCGCCTGCGCGACCTCCAGCCGTCCCGCTTGCCGTCAGGGGCCCGTATACTAACGCCTGGAGCAGCACATCGAGGAATGGAACTCTCAATACCAATGGCGTGATCTACTGGTGGGCAGATGACCTGGTATCCGGCGGGATGGCCCTAAACTGACTGACGCAGGCCTGGGACGCCCCTTGGGTGGGAAGGCGTGAGTGCTCACCAACTTTGATTCACGGCAGGCACGACATTTATGCATTGTCAGATTGTTACGGTTGATGGCATATCCTACGAGTACTTAGGTACAGGCTCGCAAGCTCTGCCATCCTTACCAAACCTCAAGCCTGCGACCCCTTTGACTGTCAGCTACGATTCGCAGTACTCAAATTTCACGTTCTCCGCAGGTCCGGTCGAGGTGACAGCCAGCTTCTTATCTGCTGTGTTACCGAAAGACCTTTGTCGCACCTCCATCCCTCTCAGCTATTTGACCACGAGCGTGAGATCTACTGATAACAGCACCCACGACGTCAAGTTCTACAGCGACGTCAACGCGGCATGGGTCGCATCGGAATCGAACGTCACAACTCAGTGGTCATTGTATGAGGGTTCCAATTCCATCAACGGCACTGGCAATGCTACGACAGGGAATAGCTCCTCTGTCTACAGCTGGTAAATTCATTTCCCAATACGTGTAGAACATTCTTGCTGAGTGCCGTACTAGGCTTGTATCCCTGCAGAAACCCTACGAATTCGCAGAAGAAGCCGATATTCCACTATGGGGTAATTTTACATATTCCTCGACTAAATTGGCCGCAAGGAGTTTTACTTACCAAAGCGGATACTCGTCAACTCTCAGATTCCAGCATATAATGCAACATCCTCTGCAGAATGTCGTTGACCCAGACTACCGACCATTCGCTACCCGGGAGCCGGCTTTCGCGTATGCGCATGACTTCGGCCAGACCGCCGCTGCTTCGGTGAGATATTCAATTGGTTCTGTTCAGCAACCAATAATACGATATTTGACTTCGACGGGCGTCGTGCCTTTGCAGCCTTGGTGGATGAAATGCTACGGTGACATCTTCCAGATGATCGACTTCCATCTCAATGATTTTGCAACAACACAGATCCTAGCCTCTCAGTTTGAGACCCAGCTGAAGCAGGATGTCGACTCGTACTATAGCGCAAATATGGCAATGGTGTACAGTAATAACACGCCTGCTGCCCCTCCGCCTTGGTCAAATGGAACCATGGGCTACAATGGCACCGACCAGTACTCGGAGCAGTATATCTTCGACCCGAACAACGCTTACGGATTTCTGGAACCCGCCAATTTCAGTGGCATTGCGATACCAGATGTCAAGGAGGCGGAAGCTTATTACTCCATTGTCGCTCTTTCGGCTCGCCAGGTCATGGGTGCTTACGTTTTCACGGTACCGCCGTCCGGAGGATGTTCTAATTCAAGCTCGAACTTATCTGAGCCTCTGATGTTTCAGAAGGAAATATCCTCGGACGGGAACGTGAACACTGTTGATGTTATGTACCCGGCCATGCCATTTTTTCTCTACGCGAACCCCAACCTTCTCAGATTTAATCTCGAGCCGCTGTACCAGAATCAGGAGGGCGGCTTCTATCCTAACCAATATAGTATGCATGACTTGGGAACACATTTCCCCAACGCTACTGGTCATGTTGAGGGTAATGATGAGTACATGCCCGTAGAAGAAAGTGGGAACATGATCTTGATGACCTACGCTTACTTCAAATTTTCGGGCGATTCTTCCTTCATCAAGCAGCACTACACCATATTGCAGCAGTTTGCGACCTACCTCATTAACTTCTCCTTGGCCCCAGGCTTGCAACTGAGCACTGATGACTTCGCTGGTCAGCTAGTTAACCAAACCAATCTGGCCATCAAAGGAATTGTCGGCTTGCAAGCCATGGCAAATATAGCGACGATTGCTGGCGATCTGACGTCCTCCCAAAATTACAGCTCCACAGCGTCGGGCTTCTACAAACAGTGGGAAGCCTTCGCCATCGATCCATCAGGACGCCACACGTTATTGTCCTATCAGTGGCGCTCTTCATATGGTCTCCTCTACAATACCTTCCCAAACATGCTGCTCAGCTTGAACCTCATTCCACAGTCTCTGTACGACATGCAATCCAATTGGTATCCCACAACAAGCCAAATCTTTGGCATACCACTCGACAATAGGCATTCCTATACCAAATCTGACTGGGAGATGTGGACTGCCGCTACTTGCTCGCCTCAGACGCGGAGACTGTTTGTGAATGCGATTGGCTATTGGCTCAACCATACGGACACTGACAGGCCATTCACGGATTTATATGAAACCATTGATACGGGCAGTTATCCTGCCTCTCCGTCGCCGATCTACTTCAATGCTCGGCCGGTGGCAGGCGGACATTATTCGTTGTTATCTTTGTTGAGGCGAGATCAGATAGGTGGAGGAGCTAACCCGGCGGCGCCTGTGCCGTCTTGAACGGGTCATCTACTGTCGATACTTAAGATGCCAATCTCTCGGGACATGTTTGTACGGAAGTCTAGATTGACTCCCGATGAGTAACGATAGTGGCAAGGCCTGTATGGTAAACAACACGGATCATTAAATATCCCTTGCGCTGGCAGGGTTCTTATGAATCGAGCATCAACTAATTTACAGTCTGGAACAACGTATTGATGGAACGTTAATGGGCTGACTTGTCATGGCCCATTGCCAAAGCGGCAAGACGTCAAGCAACATCAGTGACGTGGTCTGGGTATCTAGAGAAAGCAACGAAGGGTTTCTGGAACAATTGGCAAACACATCATAGCACCCACAGCTGGCTGAATATAGCTACTTTCGGGTGCAGTAAATAGGATGCCATCCTCGTTCCAAGATTTTGCTGTCTTCGACACCTCCTTCTGCGCGATCCTGTTCGTGTTCGACCGCTGCTAATAAGCGTCGTCATGTGAGTTTCTGCTTAATGAAGAAAGCCCTCAAGTGCGACAGCTGCCAGGCACAAGTGACACCCAGAACCACGAGCTGAAGCAACGTCCACCTCACCACCCTTGCATTCGTCGTCTCGGACTGGTCCCTAAACTCGGCTTCCCTCTCCTAGTAACCCACAAGTATTAGCACTCGTCCATGACCTACAACCAAACTCCTGCCAAGCAATAGGGGCTCAACGAACCCTCTGGAAAACCTGCTCCCGTCTAATATCCTGCAACCTAGCATTCAGATCCCTCACTTTCTGCACAATCTCGCTGATCTTCCCCTTATCCGTGCTCTCAATCATGCTCGTCTCCCCAATCGCCATGTCCAGCGTCAATTTGATTCCCCCAGCGAGCTGCCCTCCACTTAACCACCCGCTAGCGCCAGGGTGAGATGGCGTAAAGCATATGCGGTGGTCGCCGCTATCGGCGGCGCTGAAGGTGAATTTGCCGGTGGCGCCGCCTTTAGTGGAGATGACGCGGTGGTCGTTGTCGAAGGTTTCGTCGACAGTGACGACGACGGAGAGGTCGTTGGAGACGGCGAAGGAGGAGGTGGCGGCGTCGTATTGTTCGGCTTTGTAGTGGCCTGATGATAGTGTATTAGGGACTGATTATGATATGTAGATAGAAAGGGGAGAGGGCGAGCATGGGAACAGACCGACTACCAAGGTGTCTTTAGGGAGCTCCTCGTAGAAGCATTTTGGGGAAGCATTTTCGATGTAGAAGTACACAGCCTGAGCTGGGATGATGAAGCTCGAGAGAAGTAATATTAGGAATGAATGCAATAGCCGTAATGGCCTTCGCTGCGATATCTCCATGATTGTCGTTGTGGTCAGGTCGCATCCAGGGCACGCGAGATGTTCTTTTGGTGCTTGGCTCAATTTTGGGCAGGGGTCTTTCCGCCGCGATTCCGCGCTTGACCTACAAGATTCACCCCCATCTCTATCACTTCATGCATCTTCACACGACGCAAGACTATGACCTTAATTTTGCTATGACTACTACCGTGGATCTGAGCCCTTGATACCTGACCCCACCCATATCAGTCACCCCCAGCCCAACATGAATGCTGCCGACATCAAGGATGTGATGGGCGATATGCCCATCACAGCCGCAGCCCACCATCCACCAGCGAAGAAACACAAGGCTGTTGAGAAGCGGCCGGGTGAGCTCGCAGTGATGGTTCCATTTGCGTACCCGCACTAACCTACTATAGATGGTATGACACGAGAGCTGTATGCTCTCTGGGGTGAAAGAGCACCACCAATTGCAATCACCGAAAACAAGTTTAAAGGACGCCCGAAATGGTCAAGCAAACAGAGAGTCCATCCATGGTCCGCTGTTTCCAGCTCGGAGCTTGTCTATATACTGACCATTGCAGGGAGCAGTCAGCGTTCAGCAATCCTGCTCGCAACGATGGCCTAATATTACGCCATTGGAAACGCCGTGAGGATACCGCCATTGCTTCTCTCGCTACACCAGCCGACTCAAATGTTGCCTCGGAGATGGACATGGAGGAAAAGGAAAGGGCAACGAAAGTGGAGCCTCACTACCCTTACGCAAAGTTTAACGTGAAGGTCAATGTACCGGAATATACGCAAGAGCAGTACGATTCGCATCTTCAGAGTGATGAATGGAGCCAAGAGGAGACGGATTACTTGGTCAGCCTGGCACTTGAATATGATCTGCGATGGGTAGTGATCTGGGATCGTTACGAGTATCAACCTGCTGAGGAGGCAGCGAAAGAGAATGAAGACTCCATGGCTGTGGCCGTGCAACCAGCGCAGCGATCTATGGAGGACCTAAAAGCCCGTTACTACGACGTCGCCGCCAAAACCATGGCATTGAATCAGCCTTTATCCAGCATGTCAACCACCGAGTTTGAGCTTCACGAAAAGATGACCAAATTCGACGCTCAGCTTGAGGCGACTCGGAAGAAGCTCGCCGAGACCCTTTTCGCCCGCTCTCCGGAAGAAGTAAAAGAGGAAGAAATCCTCCTCGTGGAACTCAAACGCATCGTTAGCTCTCAGGAGAAATTCGCTCAAGAACGCAAGGATCTTTACGATCGTCTCTCCGTTCCCCACAGCACCGGCGGGGCCACGTATAAAACCAGCCAGGAGCTCCTGCAGCTTATGCAAACCCTGCTTAGCCAAGATAAGAACAAGAAACGTCGCTCGCTAGCTGGTGAGGGCTCTAGCAATTCTACCGGTGCCACCACGCCCGGCACAGGCCAAGCCGAACGCAGTCATCGTCAATCGATCAGCGGCCCGGCAGACAAGCGCTCCTCCCTTTCCGGCAGTGCAGGCTTAGGCCCAGGTCAGAAACAGCTCTCAGCGAGGGACGAAGCGAAGTTCGGCATTTCGCACAACGAGCGCACGCAAACGGGGACGCAATTCCGGCATGAACGCATTAATAAACTCGCTCAAGCGAAGTCGAACGTCTTGTCTACTAAGATCGCAAGCGCTTTGACGGAGTTGGGGATACCGAATAGGCTTACTATGCCTACAGCGGCGGTTTGTGATGAGTTTGAGCGATTGGTGCAGAGCATCCATGTGTTGTTGGATGTAAGAAAAGTCAGCGAGAAGCTGGAGAATGAGATCAAGGTTGCGCGGGCCTCACTCGAGGACAACCAGGGGACGAATGACGGTGAAGGCGCGGCAGATGCTGTAAATATCGCGCCGCAAGTGGATGAGGATGACGAAGGGGACGTCGAAGGGGATGCCGGAGGTGAAGATGATGATCCTGAGGATAAGGATGAAGTCATGGAAGACGCGAAAGACGAGGACGAGGAGAAAGGCCAGGACGCAGAAGAGGAGGAGGAGGCCGTCGCTGCACCTGCGCGTAGTGAGTCGATGCGCAAGCGGAGTGCCAGTGTCGTAAGCCATCTGAGCAACAAGAGCGGCCGAAGTACGAAACGGCAGAAGAAATAGGAGCATGCACAGGCGGACATTGACTAGCTAATCAACGAAGGCCTCCATGAGTGTCCTTTGCTAGCAGGACCTTGGTCTGATATCACAGTCAGTGCTTCAAACAGTGTTCTTGTGTTCTGTGGTGTCGTCTCGTACTCGGTGCATGAGTCTGGCCTAGTCGCTTGCCTCATGTACCTCGATCTGGTATTCTTCCGGACACCTCTTATTTCCGAGTATGAATTCATATCTGTCGTCATATCACCATTCCCTGCAGGCACGTAAGCGAGCATCATGATTCGATTGACGAAATCAAGGTAGGGAAGCCATCTCCTACGCGTATGTCCAGTCTCCAAACCATCTCTACTCACGAAACCTGCACTACACCGATCCTTGAGGTACTCAAAAACATACATCTGCTAGCATACTACCCATAGTTCTTCTATCCTCTATAAAACTACTACCTTTGGTCTGTTTGTCTCACGGTCAGACAAAGCCACCACTATCCACCACGGCCAATCTCTCATAAAGAAATCTCGCAAACCCCGTTTCGAATGGTCTCAAATTCACCATCTCCGCTGGCACCTCGAACGCCTACGATGCGGAGACCAATCCTGGGAGTGGCCGAGACCCCCCTGCTATCAGCCAGCCCCCAAACCTCCCTAGAAACCCCCCCATCTCTAACATGCCACCCTCTCAATCTCAAAGACACCCAACCATCACAGAATACATCTCCAGCCACATGTCCGTAACGCGGCGGAGTAGTTACCTACCTTAATCCATCATATTCACCCAATGCACCCACCCCAGCAAAAAGAAAAAACACAATTCTGACGGGACTTCCTGCGGATCGAACCACGGAGCAAATGCAAAGCCGGCGAGGGCTTCGGATTGTTGGAGGTTCTGGGGTTTGAGACTTATAGCTTCGATCAGCCGGCTTTGGGGCTGGTAATTGATTTACTGGAGGATTTGGGGTTTGAGACTGGGAGCCCTGGACCAGGGATGGGTTTTCTTGTGCTTGGGTCTTTTGGTTTGGAGATGTATACGGGAGGATTGGGGCAGTTGAGTGTATGGCTTATTGGTTTTGGCCGAAAAGGAAAGGGGGGGAGGGCGGTGTGAGGGCGTTGCTGTGTATGTTATTCGTATGATTAAGTCGGGTTGGTCAGTGGTACCGAGCGACAGGTGCTGGAAGCGTGATCTTGGCTATTGCGGGAAATGTGACATCGGTGACGAGGGGGAGGCGATGGCTGTCGTTCCTACAAGGGATCTCCCAGAAATGACAACGACGTTCGACTCGGTGCTGTTAGTGATGAGTGACTGATGCATCCAAGCTGCTTGCATGTGCTGTACGGGAGCGTGGGAAATCGCTTCTGCAGGGTGAGGCATGGCTGGATGGGGTATCTGGAGAGATTGAGAGGGATATTGAGAAAACGCTAAGAACGTAGGAGTAGGGCTTCAGGGGTTACTAAAACAGTCGATGGACCAGGCAGGCTATGGCGTTGGTTTTGGGGAATGAAGTGAATGAATCCATGTAATAATTAAAGTGCATAAGGAGTAGTGTACAGTGTGAAAAACCAAGAGAGACGCAAACGTCTACTCATCTACCTTAGTTCCTGCCCATCGTGACCCAACCTCCATCAACCCCATCTATCCTGTATCCTTGATCATCCCTCGTGGCCCAAGACCATCGCATCAGCGCCTTCGCTCGCAATATTGCCTCCCACCAATGCCTTACCCCATCCCTTAGTCCCATCAATAGTAATACATGTCGGAACATCGTCGATTCAAGAGGTCAAGCAACGAGCCTTCGAAGTTTGGTGCACGGCGCCCTTGGAGACCGATGCTTTCCTTCTCGCCCTCGCCGCGTCCGCCAGCAACGTCGTCCAGCACCCCAGCACAACCCTCTGCATCCATCCATTCTCCTCCTCCACCACCGACGTCTGCCTCTCCGCAAGTTTCGACATCCGCAAGCCCGTCGGTTTGCTAGACGCATAGCGATGGGTCTTCACGGGTACAGCAGCCGCGGCCTCGGTTTTGGTGGTGGCGACCAGCTCTTCCAGCTCTGAACATTGCTGCACTAAGCTTCGAATTCCTTTCTCGAGAATCTCGGCTCTGTTTTCAAGATGCTGTCGGAAGTCAGGGCCCCAGAAGGGGTCTTCATTGAGGGCGGCGCGGAGGGAGGAAAGCCAGAAGTCGAGCGCGGGAAGGTTGAGGTTGGGGCCTGGGTGTGTGTGGGCCTGGCGGAGGGATGAGGAGAGGCGGCAGGCGACGAGGATGATGCGGATAGTAGGTTCGGCTTCTAAGACTTTGGAGACGATGCAGGCTATGTACCGGATGATGAGCGGATTGAGATTGATAGGTAGGGAGGGAGGGAGGTTGGAAGGCATACCAGGACATCCTCTCGTAAGACACCAATCCTCGTCTTCGGCAATGAAGCAATGCAGCCAGGAGAAAGCACCTCGAGCTTCTCCGCGAAATACGAGCTCTAGATCGAAAATGTTCCGGCTCCCAAGCATGGACTTGGCGACGCTCGCGGCATGCCGGAAGATTTGGAGGATGGGCAGGACCAAGGCATGGGTGATGTCTCGCTGGAGCAGCCAGGCTTCTTTCTCGTGGGCACTGATGGGCTCGTGGTGCTCGCAGAAGCTGCGAAGTGTCAGAGAGGAGAAGACGTGGAGAGGTGGTTAGGAAATAGGGATCTTACTCTGAATCCTGCTGTTTCGCGAGTATACTACGAATAATGTGGAAGGCATCGCAGGCGCCGAGCTTTGCAACATCGGCCTTGTGGATTTTGAAGGGTGATTCCCTTACTACTTCGTCGACTCGTGAAAGGGGAAAACTGACAGCTCGGTGAGGCGCCATGGTGGGAATGAGAGGGGAGAGCTTCGAGTGTTCTTACTTCTTACTTATGTTGGAAGGGACTTATGCCATTATTGGCAACGGGCGCGCAATTTGGGCCATGGTGCCGGGTCCTCAATCGTCAGGTCCATCGGGAGGTAGGCGGTTATCGTGTGCCACGTTCTGGACTGATGTGCCAGGCTGGCGGTCGGCGACATGGTGGAACAGGGGCAGGACGCAGAGCATACCGCATGAAATCAGTATCGGGCTCAAGCCGAGATCCCAATTGGGAAGAAACTTGGTGTTAGTGTCGTGCTAAAAAAGTCCCTGGCCGAGCCTGGGTGGCCCCATATGGGTAAGTCACGACTCGCTAATCGCGAGAACCTGCAACATAATCTTCACTTGGTCCAAACGTCGTCGTCGAAGCCAGAACTTGGGTGTTTTGCATTAATCATCGGTGCCCCATCAAAGGTGCAGATCTTCGAACATGTAATCAAAGGAAGCATCATAAAATGAGGACGGGGCTTTCAGAGGCAACATCGTGGCAGTCAGTCCAAAGTCGGCTTCAAAAGTGTGAACCGCAAGGCGCACTGCTCCGTAGTCTGAGAATGACTATCAATCTGCTGTTACTGCATTGGTCATTCATTGTTGTCTACATGTAGAGTATTCTGTGAAGAATAGCTATTGGCAGTAACGCTTTCGAATCTCGCCTACTACTCCGTTTAAGGCACTTACAGCATTCCATGGCTTCATACGACATGGACTTGGCGTGTTTCGTGCGCACTCCAGGTGTTCTCGACGCCCTTCATAAAGTTCTGGCAGTCCAGATCTATTCATCACTATGGCTAAAAAGAGAACACTCGGAGGGAGGCAAATCTCTGCTCGAATCGCAATCTCTTTTAGCGCGCCTTTAGCGAAGTCATCCTGGTAGTGTTTTATGCGTGATGCCTTGTTGGCTCGTCCGAACCACCTCCGTCTTGCGCTCTTCTCAACGAGCCATGACAGACAAGCCGATCAAGCGTGTGCGCGCTCTTTCCATCAGCGACTCGGCCACTTCGAACTCTGACCCTGCTCGTTCGGCCAAGCTTCCCAAAATCATCGGCACCTTAGACGGGAAAACTATTCGCAAAATCGTCCTCGTCGCAGCTCAAGAGTCCCCTAGGATTGGGAACCTCATCGAGGCGGAATCGTCTAAGCTCACTAAGATTGAGAGTGCGAAAACCATCGACTTTGGGTACCACTCAAAATCCGTCTGGCGAACGTTAAATGTCGACTACACCAAGGGAATCAAAGATTCCCGCCAATTCGAGATGTCTGGCGACGCATACCAAGAAGTAGTAAGCAAGATTGAGGTCATCAGAGACAGATGCCCTGTCCACGCCAGCTATGTTACGAAGCACAGCGCGTTAGAAACCCTTAGGAAAATCGGCAAAATTATCATCATGAGCAGTGACAGCACCCTTGGAAGCGAGGTGCGGAAATCATTCAGTTACGATTCGATCCTTGAAAAGACAATGCAGGGGGTTTTGAAAGGGATGACGACTGAAGAGCGCCAAGATATGGCGAGAGAGCCACAAGAAGAGATGATATGGATTGATAAGTTGAAAGAACTGGAAGAACTAGCTGCTGGATACTGCATGTTCGAAGGGTTGGCTGGTGTCAGACTTCTCCTTGAAGGCAGGGGCAACGACAATGCGAAGAGCCTGGATGGAGTCGAGCTTGTGGACATAACCTGATGACGATCAAGAAGGGTAAGCATTCGGGGTGTAACGCTTCTTCTGGACCGCCAACCGCCACAATTTACCAAACATCGGCTGTTTTCGGATCCTAATTGGCGGTCTCTTATGAAAGTGATGAATTCCCCCAAAGACGCTTTTCCCTGTACTTCCCAAGTGCCAAGCTTAAATACGCTACTATCATGTGTCATATTTCAAGTTGCCCCTTTCGTCTTATGCCGCTGCGATGTTACTCTTTTCGGCTTGAGCACTATTGTGTGCTATGGTACAAAGAAAATTGCCTCCTGGCCGAGCAAATAATCTGCACACCGTACGGCTTTCTGTGCTTAAGTACTATATCAATGTCCAATCCTCCTAAATCCCTTACAAATCTCCATTCTCGACTCAGAAGTCTCTGCATCAAAATCTACCACCTTTGAGATCAGCTTGACACAGACCAACAATTAGACGTCAATATGACTGCTCCAATTTCCAGGCTCTCCACCCTCACCCTCTTCATCATGACTTTTAGCCTCCTTGTTACTGGCAACGATCATAGTTGGTACGGGAGAAGACGTTGGAATGAATGCTGGGAACTCAGCATTCCCGATTCCCACATCAGGGTTCCATTTTACCATGACTATGGGAAAAGGTCCATATCCCGTACCCTCCTAGCTCGGGACAAGAAACCCCTCCACGTGCCTTCGGAATCCAAAAACCCCGCCTTTGAAATACCGAAGACGGCTCTTGAAGGGGCTAATCCGCGGACCTGGCCTGGAGAAAAGGGGAGTGACTGGACACCTGTTTTGGGGGCAGATGGTCCCTTTGGAGGCGTTGCCAATGAAGAGTTTTCCGCCTCGAAGGAATTCGGCGAGAGGCCAGGTCGCGATTCAAGTAAGTTTTCGTCTACCCACCACCACTGAGCTCCGCTCCCCTCAAGCAACTAACAACCCTTCCAGCCTGGCATCCTAAGATCCCACCGGAGTTGAAGACTTCCCCCATCCTTTACGACTCATTGAAATGCTTCCCCAAGCCCAATGGCGAGTTCCTTGACGCGCACTGCGGCAACGTGCTTTGGATCGCCCATGATTTCTGCAACAAGAACGCCTCCAGCTTCAGCGATCATGGCAACATGACATATAACATCGACAATTGGGTGCTTGGGCCACGGATGTACGATCATCATGAGTATGTGCCTCCCGTTGACAAGACGCCGCCGGGAAAAAAGAGGCTCATCGAGTACTTCTCGCATGATTACGATGATTACAACGTCACGATCTCCGCTGTCCCCGGGTGCGTGAATGACCTGAAGGCGAACGGGGTCGATCGCAACTATCATCTCATGCAGCCCCATCGCGACAATTGGAGGAAGTGGACGTGTCATGAGATGATATGGGGGGCTTGGATCGGTTGCGATAGCAACGCCGGGCGAGGTGGGTCTGTTCAGGCTGGGTGCATGCGGTACGAGATTAAGACGCTTCATTGAGCGTTTACCCCTTATATTACCGGTTATGCTGTTCGAGCGTTCTCAATAGGACTTCCCATCTCAAGGCAGAATTCACCCAATGATATACTAAAGACTGTTCTTGATCTAAATCGTGCACAGAATGCCTACCTTGACACATTAGGGCCTCGTGGTCCTCAGATGCTTTCCATCCGTTGAGTCTGAAGCCCAGCTGGTAATCGAACAGGCGTCTTGCCGCGATAGATAAGATAAGGCTTTGTCGAGATCTAGAATAAGGTAAAGTAGATTACAGACGAGAGTCAACTATGAAAGAAGCCCCTCCGAATACAAACTCCAACAGGATTCTATAACATGGCGTACTCGGAGCTGGCAAAGTGAGGCAAGTCTCAACCGAAGAGGATCGGCGCTCTTCGTGCGGAATCTACAGCAAGATGGGCAAGCCTAGGGTGTGTATCTTCCCTCCCATACTGAATGACAAATCTTCTAAGGACCCTCTAGATGATTATCGTAGTGCGCCATGCCCAATCGGAAGGAAACAGTACGCTCCTGGCCCTCTCGATCCAATTGTCTATCTCCTAACCCTATCCAGAAAACCGCGACATCCACCAAACCATTCCAGATCACAGAGTCAAACTCACCCCAGAAGGCTGTTCGCAAGCCCATGCCGCCGGCCGCAAACTCCGCTCCCTCCTGCGCCCATCCGACACCCTCCACTTCTTCACCTCCCCGTACCGCCGCACGCGCGAAACCACCGAAGGCATCCTCTCCGCCCTGACGGCCTCCTCTCCATCCCCCTCGCCCTTCCCCCGGCACACCATCAAAGTCTACGAAGAGCCCCGGCTGCGGGAACAAGACTTCGGCAACTTCCAGCCCTCGTCCGCGGAGATGAGTCGGATGTGGCAGGAGCGCGCCGACTACGGGCACTTCTTCTACCGCATCCCGAACGGTGAAAGTGCAGCCGATGCGTATGATCGGGTCAGCGGGTTCAACGAGAGTCTGTGGCGGCAGTTTGGGGAAGAGGGGTTCGCGAGCGTGTGTGTGCTTGTGACGCACGGGCTGATGTCGAGGGTGTTCCTGATGAAGTGGTATCATTTCTCGGTGGAGTATTTTGAGGATTTGCGGAATGTCAACCATTGCGAGTTTGTGGTCATGAAGCTGAATGAGGAGAATGGGAAGTATGAGTTGAAGAATCAGCTCAGGACGTGGAGTGAGTTGAGGAGGGAGAAGGAGAGGCAGGTGGAAGAGGAGGGGAGGAGGAAGGCGGAGCCTCCGAGTCCGGTGCCGATACGGAAGAGGTGGGGTCCAGGGAGGGAGCAGGAGGTGTCGAGGACGGTGGTGGCTAGGAGGCAGAATACGGCGGACTTGTTTGCGGATGAGGGGCTGAGGGAGGATATAGAGCGGGCGGTGGAGTTGGAGAGGGCCAAAGACCAGGACGAATCTCCCTGGCCGGAGGATAATGAAATGCAGCAGGTTGAGGTTCAGCATAAGGACGCTAGTATCCCAGATACTTCGCTCTCGATCTCAAAATCTCAGAAACCAAAGCTCTCGCCGGCGAAACGAGAGGTATTACAAGCTGGTCGTGACGGCGGCGGGTCTCGCTCTGGTGCAGCAAGCAGGTCCGGAAGTCCATCGACCGAAGGAGAGGCGGACACGAAAGACCGCATGAAGGGCGTACCTGTGAGGAGTAGTATGGCGCTGGCTCTGAACGGCGAGCTGAGGGCAGGTGATGATAGCAGCAAGCAGCATAACCGTGCCAGAGCGGACACCTTGGGCGACCAAAGCGATGTTGATGATGATGATGAAGCCGTTCAAGAGATTAGGAGGCAGGAGATCGCTGATAGAAGCTATGAAGGGAGTGTGTTGTAGGCATTGCATAGCTGAAGCACTTATTATGGTGAGCATACGGAAATAGGGGGCATTCAGCATGGGCATCTTCGGCTTTGGACTACTCGCATCGATCGATGGTGTTGATACCCCATGAAGATGCAGATATCATGATCTCATCGTCTTTGATATGTTACATATCTATGTGCGTATCGCTGGATACTTGCTTTTGAGCTACAGCGCATATCGTGGATGAGAAGCTGCAGGATCAATCATCGCCTCCACCCCCCATATTACCTCCTGACTGTTTCGCCGACTTAGCACTGCAAATGTCGTCAACCCGTAGTAGGAGGCAAGCGGACTAGAGAGGTTAGAGACATTAGGATTTGAGATTCCTTTACCCGGACGACAGGCTTACCTCAACAGCAGTCTTGATGCTCTGCAACTTGACAGCTTCAGGCTCCCAAACCCCATACTCCTTCATATCCACCAATGACCCTTTCTCTCCATCAATACCCCAGGTAGCGCCCCCTTCAGCATGCTTTGCTCTCAGTCGCGTCAGTACCCTCACTGGGCTGCTTCCCAAATTCTGAATCAGAGTTCGTGGAATGACCTCCATGGCTTCTGCGACAGCTTTGTACGGCCACTGTTGCACTCCCTCAACGCCCTTCGCCATCTGCGCTAATCGAACCGATACTGCCATTTCTGTGGCTCCACCGCCAGGCGACAGTCGCGGGTGGAACATGACGTTCCGGGCAACGGACATCGCATCTTGAAGGTTACGCTCAATTTCGTTGAGGATATCTTTGGAAGGGCCACGGAGGAGGATGGTGCAGGCTTTCGGGCCTTTGCATTGTGTGATGAAGGTGAAGTACTCGTCGCCGATCTTCTCAATCTCGAAGAGACCGCACTGCGTGCCAACATCTGATTCGTGAAGGTCGTCGACACGGTTGACGATCGTTGCTCCTGTAGCGCGTGCGATACGATTGTTGTCGGTTTTCCTCACTCTTCGAAGTGCCGTGATGTTATGCTTGACAAGGAAATGCTGTGCTAGATCCGAGACGCCCTTTTCGGTGATGACTAAGTCGGGCTTCAAAGCTATGATAGCATCGGTCATGGCTTTGACTTGTTCCTCTTCGATTTGCAGAATGCGATTCCAGTCCTCTTCTTTGCTGACTTCGATGTTCGTTTGCGATTCGCCCTTCTTGTACTCTAAAGGACAGTCGAGCAGCACGACTCGCGGGTTCTCGATTCGTCGTCGCATCTTCGGGTGTGTGATGTCCTTATTCAGCATTACGCCGTCGAGGACTTTACTGTCCTCTATCTCACCGCCAGGAATCTTCTCGACTTTGGCGTAGCGCTTTATATCGATTTCTTGCCTCCCCCCACCCATATCGTGCGAGACTATGCGGACCGCTTTGAGAGCAAGATTGCACATCAGCTCTGACCACCTCGAGACGAACTTGGTGCCTATTGAAGAGGAAATAAGGTTGTACATGGCTTTGTCGTCGTTGACATCCACCGGTAAAGAGATTTCTTCGATGATGTTCAGGGCGTCTGCTAAGGCGCGTTTGAAGGCCGATATTATGACCACCGGGTGGATGTTGCGTTCAAGTTGAGGAAGGGCTTGCGCAAGGATCTCGCCAGCTGAAGTTTGTCAGGAGATCCGTCTCTCTGCAAGGTAGAGAACTATACCTAGTATGATGACCGTCGTTGTCCCATCCCCCACTTCTTCGTCTTGTGTTCGGCTCAGCTCGATCATGCTCTTCGCTGCTGGATGTGCCACCTCAATCTCTCGTAAGATAGCATGGCCGTCGTTCGTCAAGACGATACCACCCATAGGATCCAGAAGCATCTTCAGCATAGCTTTGGGCCCAAGACATGATCGTATTATGTCTGCGACACTACCCCATCGTTGTTAGATACAGAACCCAGCGTCCAAGGGAGAAGTGCCCACGTTTTCGCTGCTGTGATATTCGAGAGTTGCGCTTTGCGACCCACTTGTCTGTCGCCAGACTGCGTATCTGCATTTTCCCCTTAGCATAAGGGAGCTGCTGGGAGCCAAAAATTGGGAGGTTTTACTCATTACTACCACTGGAGCCTGCATCCTGGCTATTGTTTCAACACAAAGTGTGATCTATGTTCGCATTGAAGAAAACCAGAGTGTTTTGGCTCCTGTATGTGACTCGGCGAAGGTGAGGAATTTTGAGTCTTAACAGAAATATAGTGATCGACGCGACTTGACTTTGATAGAGAGCTATCGCGTGTAGCCGCGGCTAAATAGTAAGCTAACTCGAAAGGTGCTAGGAATGTAAGCTTGGCCGGACTGCAGTGAACTCCGTGAGAAGTGTCTCCTATGATTAATATGGTATCTGTGTCGCCCTTGTGCTGGAATGAGATGAAAGGAAAGCCGGAGAAGAGGTGTTGCTCAGTATTTCTCGTAGAGACCACGGGCTGTCATGGTGTTGCGACGTGGAGCCGCTCCGACCTCTGGTAAAGATGTTGGTCTGGGAGTATTCTAGATTCAGTAGAAGAACTCACCGGCGGTTTTCAAAGCCTTCTCCTGAAGCTCTTTCTCTTTGCGCTCCTTTTCTTTACACTCATTCTCAGCGCTTTCCTCGGCTGCCTTTTCTAAGTCCTCCCTCTCGGGGACGACGCCGTTGGCAGAGGCTTCATACCGTGAATACGGTTTATCGTCTTTTTGCACGGGGGCAAACTCACCTTGGCTCAAGTCTGGTTCAACATCGGCTCCTTCATCTGTATAGCAGTCAATGTTCTGGGATAGGTAAGTCGGTAAAAAGTCTTTTTACCTGTGGCTTCCATATTTGCAAACCCTGTTTTGCACCCTTAGCAGAAGGTTTAGAAGGTAAGATTCGACTTACAGTCTATCACCCTCCCAGGATGCTCACTCGTCCACCACTGCTCCGAAGCCTCAAGGCTCCTAATGCGGTCGTGTTGTTCTACCCGATTGAGCTCGGGCTTGGGAGATGATCGTCGAAAAACCCTCGTCCAGCGCCTCCACTTCGCCCGAAATCTACTTCCTCCTGCCATTGGTCTGTCTCAGTCTGGAGTCAGCATTCCGTCTTTGCGTAAAAGGATACGACCCAGGGGTTGGTGTTTGGAGCTAGAATTCTCTCAAAGCTCTTGATCGCACCCGAAAGGGGGCTTTCGAAACGCTCAGAAAATGTGACTTACGAAAGGGAACTACGCAATACTGTTTATGCGGTTTGGAAGAGAGATGTTTAGAAAGCTGACCAGAGCTGACGAAAGCTGTGTATTGATCTAGTGAGGGTGAAAGGTGATCGCGACAATGGCTTCACGTGTGATGGCTCATAAGGCATAGCGTGCCCTTAGTGTTTAGCAAAAGACATCTCTGTACAAACCTTTATTTTCCAGCATCCTGTCATATCATTACTTTTTACAGCTTACTACTATCTCATCTATGTTTTCAGTATCTCCTTGGAAGTAACTGATTATCTAAAGTGCTGTTATAAGCCCAACACCCCCTTCTTGAGTCTCTGCAGTTCCAAAATGAAAGCACGGCGTGTGACATCAGATCGTCTGCATACCGAAGTGACAATCCTGATAATGCTTTTTTGGAAAAGGCACCTGACACTCACAAGGGCATGCAACTGTTTCATTGCTGGCAAGCCTCGGCCAAAGGCCAGTAATACTATCACAACGGCTTCAGAGTCATAAGCATAGGGGAAGCCCCAATCCAAGCAGCACCTCCGCCCCTCCTCACAACACGTAAGCGCACAAAGCATTGTTCGTGTGTCCGGTTATATCAAAGCATCACAACAGCTATATCTTGAGTTCTCCTCAGACTCTCTACAGACACTGAACAGCGGAGACTCGAATAGTTCATGAGAATGGCATCAAGGACCACCCCACCCATTCCTGCCTCGCCTCACTCGCGTCCTACTGAGGCACTTGAACAACGAGCGAGCGATTTATCGATTCCGCCTGTCTGGACCGAAGAGGATGAGGAAGAGTTGGCAGATATCAAAGTAAAGCTGCACCAAGCACATAAGTCTTGGTCTGCCGATCAAGAGCTCTGGCAAGATCGTGTAGGTTTCTTCTGCTCGTTGGTAGAACGCCTTGCTGACACAGGCCATCATGAAGCATGACGAGCTCGAAGAGTTGAAGCGAGCGTGGCTCAAGTCTGAAAAAAAGAGAGGCAAAGCCGCACAGAAGGAGACAGGGAAGGCCGGTGATGAAGGCTGTGAGGTAAGCCGTCTATTACGCTTCCCTTGCCTAGAACGTGCTAATATGGCATTCAGGCTTCAAAGGTAGGAAAGGCGCTGCGTCGACTCTCTGAGTTGGCGCCACGACGTCGTTCCAATACCGCGAATCAGGCAACCACTGAGGAGGCTGAGGCAAAGCCATCAGAGTCGAACAGCAGCAGCATCAGCGACATTGCTAGCAAACTTAGTCGTTTGCGCAGAAAGAGTACAGGAGGAGGGGGGGAGGAGCGATAGCCAGACGTCTAGTCACTATATCACACTTGTACACTTTAGGTAGCAGAGCACACGACAGTGCACAACAAGCTTTATAACTGCAGCACGGAACCAACCAAAACCTTACTTCACATACTCCCTTTCCCAAGCCTCCCCAAACGTCTTCCCATCCACCGCCCACTCCCTCAAAACCTCCCTCTCCAAATCATGCACCCTGCACCCCACCAACACCAAGCTATGCAACGGCCTCCCCATATCCACCGCACACAATTCCCTCAACGTCCCACTCACAACTCTCTGCTCCTCACTCCCCACCCTCGCCACCCCCACCGTCAAACTCCCCTCCCCATAAACCCCCTCCGCCCTCTCCCCCTCCACCTCCAGCATCTGCCCCGCACACTCCGCGACCGTCATAAACCGCGGGGGCTCATAGATCTTCCTCCCCCTCGCCAGATTCTCCAGACTCGGTTCCTTGACTTTGATATCCAGCAGCACGAGGGTATGCAGGCCTATAGCGCGGTTCTCCCTGATGCGATCGTAGAAGCTGGAGGGCTTCCAGGTGGGCGTGAAGAAAGGCATGGAGACCGTCTGGCCGAAGTTGTAGAGCTGCAGGCCTGTGCTGCCGATGGCGGAGAGGATGGAAGCGTTATGGATGGTGTGGGTGGGGATGGAGAGGGTGCGAGCGCGGAGGAGGAGGTCGGTGTGCGTTGTTGCGCTGTTGGCCACTTCTCAGTACGGAATGGCGAGGAGAGTCGATAGCAGTAAGGAATAGCGTACCCGAACGGGTCACCAACTACCAGGAAAGCGACGTCCGACTTCTCGGCGCCTGCTAGGATCTCGTCGCTGGATGATTCGACCATTTCGCGGTCGGCGAGGATGATGGGCCGGCCATAGTAGGCTTGCTACTGTGTTGCTGGTGTCAGTCAAGTCTTCGGAGAGTTTGGTGGACGGGGGAAAGAGGGCCAGACAAGCTTCTCGTAGTCGACGAGGAGGATGCTGGTGTAGGCTTCGAGGTATACCCGCTCTACTTTGCGGACGATTTCGAGGCCTTTGACCGTGATGTCTTTCTCGTCGGCTAAGCCGAGGCCGATGAGGTAAAGCATTGTGAACAGCTCTTTGCCGGAGTATGAGCTGGAGAACCAGGATCTAAGGAGCAATGTCGGCGTTGGGGGCAGGCCCTTCCCAATTCGGATAATCAGGGCTTCAAAGAAAAGACGCTCAGTTATGTCAACGTGCAAGCTAATCAGCCTGAAGATCTCATGTTCAATCAGACCCTAAATGTTCCACGCAGAGACAGACGACAAGTTTCTCTTTACAGCTTGCGGAGACACAATGCTACTATGCTTTCATGTCATAGACAGTAATGTTCTACTCTAGCTATATACAAGACTTACGATGTCCTATAATTTACTTGTAAATTTCTCCCTCTCATCCTTTTTTATTAGAACATCGGAATCTGGGAAAGGATCGACCGTCAAGGCATTCAACGGGTTCAGCTCGCTCGCCCGCCTAAATAGATCCTCATACAGTTTACCGTCATATCGCCCCAGACTGCTGTCCAGCTGCCAATCCGGGAAGTGCCACGCATCCACCAATCGTACAGCATGCGGTCTGATCTCCTCCAGCAGCTTCATGACGGCCTTTGCCCGTGCAAGCTGTATCTGCCGTACCGTGACGGCGGCCGAAGAGAAGAACTCCGAAGCCTCTTTCTCTAGAGTGTGGAGAGCATACAGGCGGAACAGCTTGTGCATGAGTGCCGAAGTCTCTTTTCCTAAGGCCGACTCGATATCATTGTTGCGAAGAGCTTCGAAGAAGTTCTTCACGACGAGATATTGCGAGTGTGCGGTGCTCAGACGCCAGAAGTCGACAAGCAAGCTGTTCCATGAGCCTTTCTCCTCATCGCGATGCTTGAGCGCCTCGAAAGTCAAGAATGATGTGCGCCAAGCAAAGGCCGCTACGATATCTTCATCGCGGCCGAGTACATCGAAGGCTGCACCCATATCTCGCCTAGAGAGGAAGTCCTGAAAGATCCTTGTCGTATCATTGTCTGACGGTTTACCCTTCAGGACTGCACGAGCAGATTTCAGAAGCTGTGAAATCGTTAGCAAGACTAATAGCAAAGGAGAAAGTGATGGAGCTCACATATCTTGCAACTTGCTGAGTCAACATATAGTTGTCACCCTCCCACCTACGAATAGTAAGCTCAGCGAATGAAGTGGGAATGTGTATTTAGCTTACGTTGTTGTCGGTAGATAATCAGCATACCAGCTACCGATACCACTGAAGGCAGAGTAACCATGACCTCCACAAGCTCTCCTGCACACCTCCAGACCTTCAGCTGCGGTGGTACTGCTTAGAGCTTTGAGACCGCAGGATGTCGCATGTAGATCGGCTTGGAGGTCTGTACTCGGGTAAAGCTCCTCTGGACTTGGACCTCGGTGTGATGAGGATGGATTACTGGCATCTTCAGCCATCTTCTTCTTGTTTTCTTCATAGAGCTTCATCATCCCACGCCCTGTGAAGTGGAACGCAAATGTAGCAGCCAATAGCGGCAACAACCGTATCTGGACCATAGTCTAGAAAACACTCAGCATAGTCCCACGTTCAAGGTTACAGACCGACCTACGTAATTTAGGACTTGATTCTCTCCGGTCTCCCACTCCTTGGCATCTCGGTCCTGGAATTGTCGTCTTACAGCAGCGTATCTTGTAGCAATGGTAACCCCTCGTGCAAGCACGCTACCAGATTGCAACACGATGGTACTTCGGACCCACGTCAAAGTACCGTATACAAGGGAAGCTGCCGCAGGCTTGACATACTTGTTCGTCTTGGGGTCGACGCTCGAGTATTTCGCCAGCATGTTGACGTGCGGGATCTTGACATGATTGAAAAGTAGGAATCCGTTATCCATGGTACTATAGAGTGTGGTAAGCCAAATTTTTGGCCTAGAAAGTGGAAAGGCACGTACTTGTATCCAAATTTTGGCCCAATATCGCCAACATGAATATTCTCCAGAGGTTCGTGCGTTTCCATGTCCCGTACCTGTACGACGAAAGGATGTGGTCCATAGCTTCTACCGTCGATCATCAATTGCGCCATGACGACCGCATGATTGGCCTACAACCAATCAGCATCGCTATAGTCTGATAACCCCTTAATATGTTAAGCCTCACTGTTCGACCAAGCGAGCCGATCCACCACTTAGAAGCCGTAAGATGAGGCGAGTGTATCTCGAATGTCTTGTCCTCTTGTCTTGTCAATCCCGTGTCTGTTCTTTAAAAAATTTCTCAATACCCACCGGAGTTCCACGTGGCAGTCGTCTCCAAGCCTCGCACATTGGAACCGTGGCCGAGCTCTGTCTGCGCATAACATCCGATGTACTCGTAGTTTTCTGCTTTCTTGAGAAACAACTCATGCTGTTCAGGGGTGCCTTGGTCACGCAGCGTAATCTATCGACCTTAGTGACCGAGCTACGACAATCCGGGGTTCGCTTACCAAGAACATGCTGACATGAAGTCCATAAGGTCCAGGTTCGCTAATCAGCTCCGAAGCCATTAGATACTCATCGCTTGTCCAATTGTGCTTGACAGAAAGCTGTTGCAAGCGTTTCTGGCGTGCCAGAGCCGTCTGAAACCTCTCGACCCTACCATCGAAGTAATTCTGGGATTTGTCGAATGTCTTTTCAGAAACGAGGATTTTCAGGATCTTATCTTGACGATCAAGCACTTCCCTCGTGAAGAGAAAGTCCGATAGCTTCTCCACTGGCACGTTAGATTGAGCGCGCTCTTGCTCGAGAAGCTCTGAGCCTTGCGGGCCTGAGGGCTGCAATTTCGATATCCATTGAGGCGCCATTGATGGAGTCGAAGAGGATACAGTAGGGATAAGATCCTTGAGGAGGCACACGAGATCCCCTGGATGTCGTGAAAGGGGGTGCTGGAAAACCCATGATAGTCTGTCGATGATGCGCAGTCCTACGATGGAGGACTGCCGAGGTCCATCCCCAGTTCCCCACAGTCTCACTAGCTGATTGGCATCGGTTGGACCTTCCCCGTGCGAGTGCTATCATGGAACCGACTAGATCTGCCATGTAAAAGTACTTTTATATAAGTAAATCTCAAATATTGCCTGCCTTTGGATTGCTACACACTCGGTATGCTCCTGTCTTCGATTTCCAAGGGTTCCCAATGTCCAGGGACCCAGACGGCTGGCACTCCTTACCCAAATGTGTCTCGTTCATCCCCTGACAGCACCAACAGGGGAGTAAATGGTCAAGTCGGCAAATCGTCAAGGCGACAATGCGTTGAGTCGCTCTCACATGAAACAAAGTGTCGTCGTCATATGCACTACGCAACGTGCTGTTTTTGATTAGCCCTAAACGCCGTGAATTGCAAGCGCCAATTCTTCTTGTTCTTCACCTGAGAAGGTTCCTTAATTCATACATATATTCGCCTGAGTAAGTCGTCTCGGTCTCTCCCCAATGCTTGCATTGGAGGGTTGATTGAATAGAGAGAATAACAAGGTGGTAAAGCACGATAAATGATGAGAAATCTAAGATGATGTAAGTATTCCTGTTACGTTGACTCAGTATAGTACATGGCCCACTTAGTCGGCAGGAAACTGACAGCGTGAGACAACATCCGCTTCGGAGGAGCCATGACAAGATGCTGCCTTGGTCAGGTTTGTTTGTCCGCCTCGGCCTGCTTCTGCTTCTCTCGCTGTGATTGCTCTTCCTTCTGCTGATTGCGGATCTCCTGAAGTTCTTGCCTTTTCTTCTCTTGCTGAAGTTTCTGGGCTGTCATCGTAGAGATGATCAACAACACGGTTACCTCAGAGCAGGTACTGCACCTATGAATGAGAGGTAGAGAATATACCTTCAGTCTGCATCTCGAGTCCGAGACTGAATACTTCGGAAGCATCCTCCTCAGCGATTCTTCTCAGGACAACGAGGGATGATGTTGTATCTACCACGTCGAAGATCTCGATGTATGGTTTGCCTGATCCTCTCCTGTGCCATTGAAGTTCCACGTTGCCAATGATTGGTCTGACATCTTCGCCATCGTCCAGCGCAAAGCCTTTTTTGAGTAGCTGATACTCGGCCGCCAAATCATCGACCAGCGCCCTAGAGATCAGACATTTCTGCAGAGTCTCATCGACCAGTACATCGTCAATCTTGACGAGTTCTCCAGCGTCGGAAAAAACAGTGATGTTAATCCCTGACCTCCTGCGTGCTTGTCGACTAGGCTCCGATGAAATCGATGCGGACATTTGGGCGTTACTACCTCATCTATGAAGGCAGTCAGCTCTACTATGACCGTGAGGCGCCTATAGACTGGATTACGTATAGTCTTAGATGACAGATCGGAGACGCATCGGAAGGGTTGGCATTCAGGAATGAAAACCGCTAAACTTTGGCCAACTCATTGGATCGAGACAATGTTTTCTTCGGCAGCGCACTGGCCTCGCATTGGGATGTGCATTAATGCAAGCCAGTCACTGCGGGGCTGGGCCGCATGATGCAGTCTTTGCCCTAGCTTGGAGGAAAACGTGTTTTGAGCCAAGGGGACGGTAATACAAGGCTGATCGCTTTTACAAGGGCTCATAACAATCAAAAAGGCACGACAACCGACAAGATCTCAACTGCTCCCCGATTATCTGACTGTCTCGTCGGCTGTAGCCATAGCTAAGAATAACTAACAATAGAAACCGGGTGGGTGGCTGGATACTCGTACATGTGCGGAGAGAATCTATGGCGAGTAGATCCCGGGTGAAGACCGGTGAAAATCCGCAAAAGAATAGGCTGAAAGTCGCCAGCCTCCCATACCGATACTTGATACTGGTTCAGAACTGATGTTGGGCTGTGTAATAGCGATGTACCGACCTTAATACGATCGTGCGCAGCACGTGAGGTTGATCAGGCTTCTCCAGTCGCCGATGACACGAGAGCAAGAGCTGCGCACGTTGTTGATAGAGAGGTGGCCAAAGCACTAAGCTTTTCGCAGCCGCCGTTTATATTGTATTATCGCCAGAGAGTATCTGCTTTTTATGTACGGCTAGCATCGTTGGAGTTGTTTGCCTATCATGAGCGAGACACAAGGGCTGATGATCGTTCCACCCTGTGAGTCAATCGAAAAACCAGACAGACTCATTCACTGTGTAGAAGCCGATCTCCCCAATGGTCCTGCAACCCAGCAATGCATCGAATCCCCTTGTGGCTCGATTGTCCAATACAGCGAACGTAGTCGTATACACTTTTGACATGGCCTTGACGTGCCAATCGAGTGTAATCTGTCCCAAAGGCCTAATCGGGTCCCCAAGGGGACTGATATCTCCACCATGGTATTCTTCCATCGGCAGTTCGAGACGTTCGAGTATCTCCAAACTGAGTATATCGATCGCTGCCGCTGTGTCCAGCTTCGCAAGATTCATCTTTTTCCTCCCGTCAGGAAGATGTATTATCATATAAAGTACTGTCTTCCAGTGGGCGCTTGGCCCGGACCCTATGATAATCCTACCATTCTCTTTCTTTGGACGATTTGCTTTGGTATCGTCTGAACTTTGCTCGACCGCCACGAAAGTTGCCTCGGGCTGCATGTTGATTGCTTGCGTTGTGTCTGTTGGCAGTTCGATCATGGCTGGAGCGTGGGGCTGATGGTCGTCTCGCACGCATCGAGCAGATATTATAGCTGGTGAAGTCTCGACTTCTTCAAAATTGTCAACCATGCGTGGGGGCTGAAGCACCGGCAATGGGTCAAGGGAAGCTGCGCATGACTGCCTTGGGCGTTCATTAACCGTATCGGCGCTGTTTGGATGCTCGAGGGGTCGGTTTGGTCGCGCATCATGAGGTGCCTTCCTTCTCCTACGGCCTAAAAGAAAGACCTATAGATTCTCAACCCCATTTCAAGTACAGCTGTTGCTAGATGCTAGACTACCTTGACGAGAGACATTCCATGCATGGTGATGTCCAATATGCTTTACAGCATTATATATGTGTCTTGAACGTATTTCTCCCAGATTTCTGATATACCTGGGGTCAGAAAGGATACCATGAATAGACGCAATCCTGCAAAGTCGGCCGCTTGGTTCGAATTGGGTGGGATGTTACCGGTCGCAGCCTCTACCCAAGTTTGGGCATTGCGCTTTAAGACTGGTGATCATCGAAAACGGGCTGGATGTTGGAGAGGTTCAAAATATATGTGCTGTCACAAGAAGCTCTAATCGCCTTCTAGGAACAAATGTATAATCCATCTGACTTTCCTCTCTAGAATGCGCTTGAGACTTGAAGCACCAAATGCAGCAAGGCCCGTTTTCGATCACGAAGGCTCGAGCTGCATAGCCACGTTTTGCTGGATTCGAAAAAGGACACCCGGTAGCCAACCGATTCCTTAGTGTATTGTGCCCAACCCCTTTATGGGAGCATATGCATACTATAGTGCCTGCATTCACATCACCAGAGGACGATGGTAATAATCACTGATAAGGATTGCAGCGAGAACACGATCAAGCGATTTCGGATAAGCCTTACTTCAAAAGATCTCAAGCTCAAGAATTTGCGGAGAGACGCGGACATGTCAACCGAAGTCGTGACATGTTTGCTGCAGAGATACATGCAGTCTCGATGTAGGCCGAATATCACTCCACTGGCTGTACCTACTTTTGATCAGGCGAGACGCACAGCGACCGTTTCGTCGACACGATCAGCGCAGGAAAAGGACACTTTGATTGGTAACTTTTGCCGCGAGGCAGTAGCCCCAAACATAGCCCAAATTCCCCAGTTGACAATAAAGTTCCTGAAGCCTATTTATCAACGTCCAAGATCTTCAGAGAGCTGGCTGCAAGCTTTTGTAATACCTCTACTGGATCCGTGCAATGGCTGGTTACTCACGACTGTCGAAGCTGATTGGTACACATCAGGATTTAGCTATATTTAGGAAATTTGCGAGCCTCAATGCCAAAAACATCCTCTATATGCAGGCAGAGTTGATCCATCTTCAGGCGGAATTAGAGAATATTGAATTAGCGAATGGAAAATCTGGAGATGTCCAGAAGGCGGCCTTTCAAGTATCTCTCTTCGATCTCAAGGATTCATCCGGTACAAAGAACGATTTGCAATGGCGCAAGGCCATGGAAATTCGCAGGAATTTAAAGGCTTACAGTCCGTCCACATCCCAACTTCGATCGTTAGGAGAGCTCACGAAGTCGCGACATATTGTTAGACGACGCTCTTCTGCAATACACTAAGGTCCAGGAGTTGGAGGCCCCAAGTTTTAGGTCAATCGAAGTGCTCAAGGGATGGCTAAACCGACCCGAAGGGGGTGACTTCTTCCTACGAGGTCGAGAGGCAGATATCTGGGACGAAGACAATGATCTCATCGCTGTGGTTCCGTCGCGAGAACGTGGGGACAGCCTAACGTGGTTGATAAGCGACAAGATTGTTCCATGGTACCATCATCGCTGGGGTCATCGAAAGAAGGTAACATAGTGAGCGACCAACCCGGAAGGACCATTGATAACATTGACAAAAGCATAAAGAGAATCCTAGCCCCAAATGGAATGGTGTCTGGCATTATGAGGAAGAAGGTCTTATAACGTTGGCAAATTCCATTAGCACTGTCCTTGCTTCACTATTGCCTACGGCATCGATCTTGGTCCTTTACTTTGTTGAGAAACCATTGGCACGACTAGCACTTACAATGTTATTCAACGCATTTTTCTCGCTCACCTTGGCGACAATTACGAAGGCTAGACGCATTGATGTGTTTGCTGCAACAACAGCGTAAGGCCTACCCTGACCGATTCAGGGCTCAGGCTGTTGTTGCTAATTGGAACCTGATACAGATTCGCCGCCGTACAAGTGGTGTTCCTTGGGGGATCCAGTTTCGGTACTTCGTGATTCGCACCGTGGAGTTGGTGCTTTTAGGATCTGTTCCGAGATGCGTGGTACCATTGAATGCAGAACAGCCAGACAGGGAGACAAGGAAAGATTGTACTGTTGTTAAGCCTGCCAGCGATGATTACAAGCGTTACGAAGGAAGCCCCTCGCTTGGAATCACGTGTCAGTCGCATCAACATGCCGAAGCGAAATTGATTTCCATACGTGAGGAATGTGGTCTCACCTGATGAGGCATATTCGGTTCCTCTGGGCGCAACCGGCAAACCCGGCCCCCGGGCCATGCAAAGTGATCCAGCGTGGAGTGACATGAAGATCGTCAGGAAAAGGTTCAATTGAGAAGAGAAGAGACATGCCCAGGATTTTGGCTCAGACCGTCTGTGCTGCTCCTCGTTGCCCAGGCTTTGTACCGCTCGTGAAGTGAAAGGAATGAATGCGTTCATTAAGTACCCAAGCGACTTCAGTTCACCAATACTCCCTGGCAGGAATAGGAGTGCATATGAGAAGAGATAAAATCGCCGCCGATGACCCTTGGAACCGGGCAGTCTCAAGACGGAGCTTGGAGATGCTAAGCTTTGACTGAGCGCGGGACTACCATCCGTGAAGCAGATAGAAGAACCCGCGATTCAAAGCCCTGCTGCCATCCCTGGCACTGCCCCAATCAATCCTTTGCCTGTCGCATGATCCATCAGGTGAGCCTCGCCAAGATGAGGGCGGGTTGCTTTTAGTCCGCAGCTGCCACTGCGGGGACTGCACGCTAGCACCTTCAGATTACTCGAAGACAATCGAGCCGTCATCTAAAACCACTCAAGCTCCCATCCATTATTACACGCCACCCAAAATTCCTTCTTATCTAAAGTATTCTCATCAACTATATTAACTGCACGGTGTCCGTCCGTTTCTAAATTCGCGCATCCGGTCGACATTCCATCAAACTGTCTTCTACACGCAGCCTTATAGCATCCTCAGAGCTTACCTCAGATCAAGACATTGCTGCAATGGACAGCGGCAAAGCACCAGCATCAAATGGATTTCGCAACAATGCTCCAGCCGGCGCCAACGTTGGTTTGATAAACGTGCAACCGCCTCGTCGTGAGGATCTACAGCCTGCCTACGCTCAGACATTGCAAGGCGAGAGTGAAGATGCTGGCAGCCACGGCTGGTATGGATCAATGAGTACGCCTTCAATGTTCATAGGACGTCCACTATACTGACAGGTATCCAGTCAATACTCTCGGTACTTGTATCGGTTTCTGCGGCGCTATTCCATGCTGTGTCGTCTGCCCTAACCCCTACAAACCTGTCACCCAGGGTAATGTCGGTCTCGTCACCAAGTTTGGTCGCTTTTACCGCGCTGTCGATCCCGGCCTAGTCAAGATCAATCCACTTTCTGAGAAACTCATACAAGTTGATGTCAAGATTCAAATTGTCGAGGTGCCGAAGCAAATATGCATGACCAAGGACAATGTCAGCGTCCACCTCACCTCAGTCATCTACTACCACATCACGTCTCCTCACAAAGCCGCCTTCGGGATCTCGAACGTTCGCCAAGCCCTCGTCGAGCGCACACAGACTACACTTCGCCACGTTGTAGGTGCCCGCGTCCTGCAGGACGTCATCGAGCGTCGCGAAGAGATCGCACAATCCATCGGCGAAATCATCGAAGACGTCGCATCTGGTTGGGGCGTTCAGGTGGAGTCCATGCTCGTCAAGGACATCATTTTCAGCAATGAGCTGCAAGATTCGCTATCAATGGCCGCTCAAGCCAAGCGTATCGGAGAATCCAAAGTTATCGCCGCACGCGCAGAAGTCGAGTCTGCGAAGTTGATGCGCCAGGCTGCCGACATCCTCTCGTCTGCACCCGCTATGCAGATCAGATATCTCGAGGCGATGCAGGCGATGGCGAAGACCGCGAACAGCAAAGTGGTACGTTGCTCAGCCTGACTTCCGATGTTTCAAGACCTCAATACTGACTTTGAAACCTTAGATCTTCTTGCCTGCAAACAATCAAACGGTTTCGCCGGCTGCGCTGAAGGAGGCTGATGCTTACAATGGCGAGGGAAGTAGCGGAAGTAGCAAGGCAAACCAACCATTCGACACCGGTGCTGACGACGGATTTCAGCAGGCGATGAACGCAAGGGTTATTGAGAACATCTGAAGGGACTTGGTACTATGGAATGAAGCTGAGCAACGATTATTATGAGCTCCGTCGGTCGAATGGTTAATCTGGATACCCCCTATTAGGCGTTCTGTATCTGGTAGCCTGGAGCAATGCATGTTTTCTCTCCTCATCCAAAACTCCACAAATCCTTAGCAGACTTGTGAAGCTTATCTGTCTAAAACGGTTGTAAAACGATTGCGTTTAATGACGATGTAAAGGTCCCAGCAAATGTTTGGTAGAAAATAAGTAGTTTCATGTGTCGGCTGCTCATGACTGTAGACCGCAGACCATTTTGATGCATTTCTGATACCTGATACACTCAGGAAGAGCATCACGGGCCTCATAGCCTCAACGGCAGTCCAGAAGCAAAGTAAGGTAGTAAGGTAAGGTAGGTGCACTTGCGGTCACGTGCTGATCAAGGCTGCCGAAAGATCTCCACCTTTCATTTGTTCCCGTCCCAACCTCAATTGACAAGTAACCCGAAAACTTCGATCAAGAGTTTTTCCTGAGCGATCGCGATAATGCCCCCACATGCTGCACAGTGCCATGGCGGGTCTACATGGCATTCGCCGTTATGGCGCGAAGCGGGCATTGGAAATCTACGAGAACCTAGGAAAGAAGAACCTATGGCAGCGAATGGTAAAGAACACCACAGCAACGACGATGGCTGGTAAGTCAAAGGCTAAGATCCACGATCACAGATTAACGCACTTTTACAGTCAGCGTATGTCTCATTCCTGCAGCAGCGAGCGTCATAGGCAAAGCAGCATATCTTACAGCTATGACCACTGTGTTTGGCCATCCAGGCAGGCGATTCGGCCAGCTTATTGAGGCACTGACGCTGTCAATATTGGGTGCTTCACTGGGACTTGCATGGTCGATCTTAGGACTTTATTTGAGCTCTCTGGCTGTCTCTCATAACCCACCATCAGCCTACGCAATCAAAGGCTTCTTTCTTGGAAGAGCCGTATTGGTTCACGGCTATCTACGGTCTTATGCACCGCGTCTGTTCACCGGTCTCATCCTTCTCGTTATTGTATCTGCGGTAACGCTACTGTCAACTGCAAAGCGAGTAACCCAAGCGGTGGTCACGCAGATTCTCTATCCCATCTTAACGGCTATAGGAATTATATTGGTTGTGAATCTAATTGTATTCCCCGAGTTCAGTTCCAGCTTCTTGGGTCAAGCGACCATTGAAACATTGAATGACGTAGCCACGGCCTTGAAGGAGGCCGGTCGCTACTTTGCAGAGCATGAAGAACCTCGTGCAGAGGCGAACGGGAGCGATACAGTGGTTAAGGATAGAAGCTTTCAGAAGCAGAAGACATCTAAACCTCTGCATCGTCAGCTCGATTGCTCCACTGTAAGCCAACATTCAAATCAATACGATGCCGACGGATTCAATAAGCCTAAACTGACTAGGCGTATAACCAATACGATCGGACAGAAAGTGCGGGATATGGCAGGAAATCAGCATCCGGCAGGAGATGCCTGTAAGGCCAATGGTTCCCCTCCGATCCTGCCATTGAGTGCATTGACGAGCTTCAAGGGAAGTCTGCGGCAAAAGCTGACAGAGTGCAAAGCTGCGCAAAACGAGTGCAATTTCGAAGTTGCGTTCTCGGTGCTGCCGCCACGGAAGCTCAAGTTTATCAGCAGCCCTTCAATGATTAAACTAGTTGCCAATACAGTAGCGATCATAAGCACTTGCGAATCAAAATTCGCTTTGATCGGAGACATAGTCGACGAGAAGTTGACAGAGGGACACCGCGATGGTGAAAAGAGGTTATCGATGGGACAGGGAGAAAGCGGCGAGGACGTGACGAGAGCAGAACTGGATTTGATCAAGCCTCGCAGAGAGATCGAATTTGGTGATGTTCGTCTTCTCCAATTCCTACTGTGCCGCGTCGAAAAGCCATATGCTAAATTGAGCCTCGCCGTCTTCGAGACGGTCACGTTGATTACCTCTTGCATTGCTTATACATACGTGAGTGCCTGCTCGCCGCATATTCACATGACCTCGCTCATTGGCCAAGGACGTCGCAGAATTGCCTTCTGGGGAAAACGCACCTAATCACATCGCGAGTGAGGAGCTGGATGTGGCTTTGACCAGACTTGAAGCCGAGATGCAGACCTTCGACAAAGACACTACCTCAGCCCTCGAAAGCGCTGCCATGGAGCAGGAACTGGAAGGCTTTGAGCCCGACATCATGCCCAGGGATGAGATCTTTTTGATTTCCTCATTTCTCCTAAATTTCACTCAAGCCGCGTATGTAAGAGGCGGACCTTGTGTGTGTGTGCAAGTATAGACTAACGATCACAGAACCCATATTCAGAATATGCTAAAGCATTGTCGTCAGCTGGTCGATCTGCGCCACCAGCGACATGGCCGGCGTCGTCTCTATGCACCTAGAATTAAATGGGCCAGCTGGCTTTCTAGTGGGGGCGAGCAGGACGAAGCCGTGCCTACTAGTGGTCGAAAAGCAAATAGGCAAGGTGCCGCAAAAGACCCTATCATGGATGAGGCAGGCGAAGACGCATCTGATAGCAAAGATGATTTGGTCCAAGCCGGCCACGCAACAGATGTAGAGAAAGCTGCTGGGCAGAAAGAGCAGGCGACCCACGAACGTGATAATCAGACTGAAGCCCCAGCAAAAACGTCGATGGAGAGGACTCAGGCATCGAAGGGTTTGACGATCACGTTACGCCTCCGGGGTACAATTGCAGATACGGTAGAGTGGCTGCAGGATTCCGACGATTTCGTATATGCTGCGAAGCTGACTGTGGGCTTCTTCCTTGTGACTTGGCCAGCATTTGTTGCGTCATGGAATACCTGGTTTTCCCTAAGTCGAGGAGGCGAGTTTTACAATTGAGCGTTGAGATATAATCATGGTAGCTAACAGCTGTCTAGTGTGGGCTGCGTTGCAGCTTATCTTCGTAACCGAAGTCTCCTTAGGCACGTCGGTATGGACGTTCGTGGTGCGCGGAGTAGGCACCACTCTTGGATGCTTTTGGGGGTGGGCAGCGTGGGAAGCTCTCGGCGGCGAACCTGTCGTATGCGCTGTGATAATCTGTATAGGTGTAATTCCCTCTACTTACGTTCAGCTTGGAACGAAATACCCAAAGGCTGGGATGGTTAGCATTATTTCGATGTGCGTCGTTGCGCTTTCCACCGAACTCGGTACAGTGCCAGGTAGGCCTCCTTCTTACTCGACTATGCGGCCAAAGTGCTCATCCAGACATAGGGACAGCGACGGAAAATTTTCTGAAACGATGGTAAACAACAACTAGTTATTGCGTTTAACTCCTCATATAGTTCTTTGGCTTACTATTTGGAAAAGGATAGCATTTATGATAGGTGGCGTCGTAGCCCTCATCGTTGAGATGGTTGTGCTGCCCGTGAAAGCACGGACACGTCTCGTCGAATCGATCTCAGCAGTCCTTCGCCAGATCAGTGAGATGGAGAATGTCATCGCAATCGGTATCGAAGAAGGTCGTAATCTCGAGGGCATCCCGAATTATAGAATTGTCGAGTTCGAGCATGCCAGTGGGAAGGCTAACAGCGCATTGACTGCTGCGGAGACATTCTGTGAGACCAAATGTGACCCCCAATGTGGTCCCTTTAGTCCATGCTCATGGTTACAGTACCATTCTGTACTGACGAACCGAGGATCAAGGGTTCATTTGAAGCCCTCTCTTTGATATATACCGAGGTGAACTACGCATTGCGGTAAACTCTCACTGTCAGCTAATGGTTTCATAGATGCTGTTCGTTCTACATCAAATCGTGGATCGAATGGACAATATGCTCCAACTCAGGACTGCTTATGGTTCGGGTCCATTGGAAGAATTCAATGTGAGTATTGGACACTATGGCGCCAAAATTGAATATTAAGCGCGTGTCAGTTCGAGATATACCCCTATCGTCGCAACGTAGCTGGTTCTGTTACCACTACATTGTTCGCAATCCACGGAGCCCTGACTACCAAGATGCCACTACCGCAGTTTCTTCCTTCGGCACGGCTAGCTCATTTGCGTATGGTCAATAGAGTCAGAGAAGTGGTGCTACAATCTGTGGGCGAAGGCCAGAAACAGGAGGAAATGGGCAAGATGGCACATCGGGTTGCCGTGCGGCGGAAATACATGGCTTGGAATGCCGCTTCCGCAGCACAAGCTGAAATTATTGAATTCCTCGAAGAGCTGATCGATCTCACAAAGCTAATCGTCGGGGCGAACGAGTTTCAGAGTGGCCTCCTGACACGACCTACATATCATCAATATAGTACGATTCCTGAAGAGAAAGTCCCGAAGCCGACTGTTGCAGCTATCGGCGATGCCACAACGGACGATGAGGCTAGAGATGTATTCATCGATGTGCCTTCTTCTGACGCGGGAATCACAAGACGAAGAAGAGCTACGACGAGAAGCTCGAAAGCTCCAAGCGAGGATAGCGACGTAGTACCTGCTAGCCTGCGGAGGATCCAGAGCCGAAAGATTGAGGCTGGTATTCGGCGGCAAAGAACGAACGAGAGTTGGAATCAAGCTCTCCATTGATTTATTTTATATGCTGGCAAAGAATCAAGATGTGTCCCCACTTCGTCGCTCAAAGTACAATGGATGACAGAGAAAGCCCAATTCCTAGCACAGTGGAGCTGTTCAGCTGAGGTTATCCAGCGGACTGAAGAGCATCTGGATTTGGTAGACGGATGACCTGATCCCATGTGCTGGCAAGGCATGGTCACCGTTGCATGGCAATTCTTGAACAAACGGTTCCGCTTAGACAGTAAAGCCCCATCGCTCAAGAGACAAAGCGTCAAAACATTGCACTTATACCGTCATAAAGCTCATGATTCAGCATACATCCCTAAAGCTTGCAGAACACTCGCGCATAGGATACTTTCTTTCGTTCTTTGCGTTTGGGACTCCGTGGGATCGTTGCCTAGACATCATACTTTTGTGGATACAGAAACTACTATTCTGGTCCAAGGTAATTCTCTCTGCTCGAGTTGCGTTCACCAATTACTCATTCAGTCAGCTAGCATAATTCCCTCACTGCGTCTTAGGCCATTCATTGTATAACCTGGAGACTTGCTCTTTCATCTTCGGTGAATCTGCAGAACCATTCACAGATAAGACTTAGAATCATCATGGCATTCACCGCCATTAACTCAACCAAAAACGGCCAATGCCATCGTCATCTTTTGTTTCATCACGATTTTCAAAGCGACTCAAGCGACTCGACACCATGTCAATAACATACACCTCCCCAAAACTACCAGAGTCTACAACTTCAGGATCAGTGTCCTCAGCGAAGAAGAAAACCACTCTTGCACCCTACATCTACGAGCCACCGCCTCTCCCACCACTACCCGTAACGGAGACATCAGCTTCTCACCCTCTCGCAACCGCTACTGATATTCCCTCCTCATCGCCGATTACAACATCTCCTGCGGAGCTAGCCTGGGCCCGTTCGTCCACGCCGGAGACACCATGTCCAGTGCTGAGCTCGCCCTCTCATGGCACACCGTCCCGTGAAGCGACTCCTCCATCTCCGCAGCCACCGCTTCCTCTACCGCCTCTCAGACGTCAACCAAGTCATCTATTCTCGCAAGCGACAACTCCGCCCATCCTCCCACCGACTTCTACCTCGTTCTTCGACCCCGTCACCAACCAATACTATCTTCCTCCGCCCGTCCCGGTGATAATGATTTACCATTCGCGGCTGCCGGAAGATACGGCTCGGCACCTGGCAATTATTCGATTAGAAGGGTCAATAATGAACGTAAAGCTGCCGAGTCTAGTAACGCAGGAAGGGACGTATGAGGGGAATGTCAAGCAGGCGTGGTTGAGCATGTGGGATGGAGGCAGGAGCTGGAGGGAAACGACGGGGATGGAGAAGGAGCAGAAATTGACGTGCGTGGAAGTGTGCTGTGAAGAATGCGGTTGGAGACGGTATTAAGAGCTGTTGCTACAAGGCAGCGAGTGGGTTAGGAGAAACCAAGTGTTCACAGGCTGAAAGGCAATGGGTTGAGGCATTAGACGTTGAGGAGTGGGCGGGTACGATGAACATGGACGATAAGTCATGCCCACGGAAAGGCTGATAGCTGTGAAGGAGAATGGGTAGCATAATGGTCTTAGCTCACAGATAGACAATCGTTACCACTGAAGTTCAGATTCATGGGATGCCGTTTGTCCAACCCGGATTCCGCTGGTAGTAGGGAAATTTGGCGGTCGTGCTGGACGTACTCCAGCTTTATCCTATGTGCTGGTATCGATGGATGTTATTTTCGCTCCTCCACCCCTATGAAAGCCCAGCTCTTGCTGCTTTCTTCCAGTCCACAATTTTCGTGACTGCTATCCTCTAACGTTTTGCCGCTTCGGCGATGGACCAGTGCTGGGTGTCCAGTCCACCGCTATCTCGTCAGCACGTTGTTTCAGAGTGCAAAGCAATTGATTTTCATTAAATTCGCCCTAGACGAAGTGCCATATATTCTTAATTAAAAGAAATATTTTTTTAACTTTGATCCGAAAAACGACGACTGTTCTCGTGTAGACATGGACTGATAAGGGCTTTAAATACACTGCTGGGCCAAAGCCTTTCTTCGAGATTAGTACATGGAATGCTGAATCGCACGCACGCATAGAATGACCAAGAAAGTGAAGATGGATCTTGATTTCTAATGCAACGACAAAAGTTGCTCGTTTGTGAAGCCACCGAAAGCCATCATTCCCAGCTGTCTGGTACACCGACGTGCACGGAAGGGATCAGAGTGCCCCGGACCGATCGAAAGTCTCAGCAACGCTCTGATTCGAGCAGTTGCCGGCACTGGCACATCCATGCCCAATTGCGACACTCTACATGAACCACACTAATCTAAATAGGCTTGGTATGTGACGGTTCGGGAACAGACGGTGATTTCCACCGACTGCACTTGCTTCACGACGAAAGCCTCTCGGATAAGCAGAAGCAACATTTACATAGGAAGGGATGACAGGTTCCAGTGCTATGTACAAGACGCACGTACGGGAATATAACGGTAGTCGAGAGCGCTGCATGTATGCGTGATGCGCGTTGCGTGTGGGGCAAGCCAATCGTTCTCCAGATTCGTCCTGTCATAACGTTAAAAGTAGCGCCAATCAGCGGCTGCCACCCACGGTAGGCAGTCCCGTGATTCCCCTCTTGGAAGCATCCCTCCGTTCTGGACCTTGGTGCACTTGCTCTAACTCTCCTACCCACCAAGTCCTGCTCTCACCGCCCAGGATAACTGTACATAGCATCATCCGCTCAGGTCCTGTCGCCACGATTCACTTGTCTCGGAAATCAACATCCACCACCGGTCTTGGATTTCTCATTCTCTACGAGATCATGACCTTCCAGCTGGGCTTTGCTTCTCGGGCGACCAACGCTTCGCATACTCTGTCGTGCTACCCGATCACTGCCGTCGATTAAGATCGCTATTTGCCCGACTACCGACTTGGGTAGGAGGCTCGTTTGTTTCTGATCTCACTGGGGCGGTCTTGTCTAGCTCCCACCGACTTCCACCATCCAGACCATGATGATCGCTCCAACTATGCCACCAGTACTGCCTGTGGCTGGAGACCAACGCTACAATTCAGATCCATTTTCCGCGCCTTTGAAGCGAAAATTGAGCCGACGACGTCTGGACAGGTTCATCGACCCTGAAGGACACATGCAAGAAAATGCAAATTACAGGAGACCCCCCCTGCCAAATGGTGCATCAACGATGCTACAGGCATCTGGACGAGAACACAGCAGAGGCCGCCAAAACTCTTTGCGTCATGTCAAGAACAGCCAAGAGGTGATGCGACAGCGCTCTACGAATCGACACAATCAAGACATCGCGCCAGATGGCAATGCTGGTAGTAGAGAGGGCCGACAGTTCACCGTGGCGAATGTAGGGAATAATGGCAGAATCTACCTGAGGTAAGTGAAACCTTGGTTGTAGAGCGTGCTGTGCTTCTTCAGATGCCAATACTGGCATGCTTGGTGGATGTTAGCTAAAAGACTGCATTTTAGACCGATTGCGCCAGGATCCCAGCAGAAACCTCCCATAGCGCAATTCGTGTATCCACTTGCTACACCCCCCAATAGTGCCGGCGCAGACACAGCCGTGAAGATTGCAGCTCCCGAAGAAGCACGTGCGAGCATGTGGTCTGATACGCAGACCTCAAAAACACCAACACGCCCAAAGCGCGCCCAATCCAGTAATCGACGGACACAGCGCTCCGACTCGACCTCGCGCCCACGTACTCAGTCATTCTCAACTGTGGAGAATCCAAATGCAAGCCACAGACAAGGTCTTGGGGCGTTCAAGGTGGTAATCGATCGCCCAAAGCCACAAGATGCCAACCCACAACAACCTGTCCTGCATACGCTGGAAGTCCCAATACCGCATTATCGACTTGGGACACCGCACTTCAGCGCCCGGGGCACCGCTTTCCTTCATAGCTCTGTCCACACTGGAGCATCTGTGAACGAGGACACCCGGGTTTCCATCATGTCGGGACCTGAACATGAGGGATTATTTCCAATCCCTCCTGGTATGGAGTCTCGCTCTGTATTATCACGCCGACACTCCCATTCTTCAGCGCAACCGTTCTCTATCGGGATTGCCCCCAAGAACGACGCTACCACGACTACAGCGGTTACATTCCATCGCTCCAAGGACCCGATCACTGCGTCTATATATGATGATATATCCGCAAGTCCAGATGATCCTGCCATTGTCCGCTATTCGCCCAACTCCAGAGAAATTACCGCTGCCACGCCCGCTCGGATAATAGCTCAGATAACTTCCAAAACCTTTCTAGACTATGAGCTACTCTCCGACTTCTTTCTCACCGTACGGGCGTATCTCTCGACTCGCGATCTTCTTGCATATCTGCTTGCTCGCTTCGAATGGGCTATCAATCGACTTGATGACGATGGTCGGGTCATTCGAGTGAGGGCGTTCGCTGCCCTTCGTCATTGGATCCTGAACTATTTCCCTTACGACTTTGTCGGCGACCGTGATCTCCGTGTAGATTTTTGTCAGCGCCTCAATGCATTGTCAAAGCTCGTCCGCGAGCGACCGAAAGCCTCCAGTGACGTGAAGCTGATTCTGGACTTGAAGAAATGCTGGAATGGCCGCTGCGCCTTATACTGGGACGTTCCCCTATCAGAAGAAGATTTTCGACGGGATCTCGACATCAATCCTGGCGGTATCTCTGGCAGCCGTGACAGTCAGCTCACCCACCCCAGCCAGCTCTGGAACAGACCTATCGGTGTGACCCCCCCACGAATCGAATCTTCGGTGGATCCCGACAAGGCTGTCACTGCGCTCAATAACTGGTTTGATGCTGTTCTAGAAGCTGGCAACACCAGTAGCACGGGTCCTGAACGTCAAGTCTCGGTTGTGACCTCTCGAAGTCTGCCTACCTCGCCTACAAGCGAACAAAGCGTCCAGGCTATGTCATGTACAATACCGGGACGTAGTCTAAGAAAATTGGTGGCCCACCCGAAAGAAGGTTTCAGCGCACATCCAGTTCCTGTAGCAATGGTGAAAAGGGTTTGCCCAGCCGCTCCTTCAGCGATTTCGAGTGACGCAGGATCTCGTCCAAAGCATGCTCACAAGCGAAGTGGAAGCTTTTCCGACGCATTCAGAGATAAGCGGGCTTCATTGCCGTGTATGCAGGAACGGTCTGCAGAGAGTTCAGTATTGACATTTCCGCATTCCGGTAGCCTGATACGAGGGAGCGTCGTGCCGCCTGGATCACCCTATATTGATACTTTTGCGCCACCATCGCCGACTCGCGAATTCCCGGCCTTTACCATGCACAACCTCGATGATGATAGCTTCGAGGATCTTAGGAACCCATCTCCGCTGACACCGGGAATGAGGAACATATTTGGCAGCATCCGTCGAGCCTTGAGCAGTAAGCAAATTCATGCCATGCAGTCAACAAATACACTCGGACACGGCTTTCCCGTGCCACCCATTCCAGGCGGTAGGCCGGTCAATATGCCTCCGAAAGCTGCAAAACTACTTGATGGTAACGCGCAGCAACTTGAGGCCGTCCAAAAACACACCCGGATAGACCTTCTCTGTGCAGACGTCCATGAGATGTTTCAGCGTGCGTTACAGGAGATGTCCCAAGCGCAACTGCAACCACTCAGTAGCATTGGCGTCGCTTCTGGCAATGAGCGCGAGCAGCCATCACCAGATTCTGTTCAACTTCCGGAGGGCGGTCATCCCGAGCCTTTGATTAGGAATCATAGTGCGACCACTTATGGCAGTCGCTCCATTGTTATTGTGGACGATACGGGTGCGGAGCCCCCTATGCCTCGTGTTCCTCCGCAATTCTCGACGCCAATAGTACCCGAAAATTCCGATGTACCCAGAACCGAGAAATATAATAATACTCTACCACATTCGACTCAAGCCGTCTCAGAAACTGAGGCAATTTCTTATGCTCCTGTTGTTAGACCTCCGTCGAAAGGAGGACTAGCAGATATTCTGGGTTCTCTGCCACCTATGGTAGATGTCGTCGGATCTCGCGATGAGCCCAATCGTCCAAGTTTCGAAGCAGACTCAAGGAATAGCCGTGTACATTCTTCCCCGCGTCGTGGTCTTTCAAGAGCTCCCAGCGGTAGATCTTATGTTCCTAACCATTCAGGATCAAAATCGATCAGGGGATACGCATCATTCCAAAGTGGTATGCCGAAGGACGATTGGGAGACAACAGACGCTTCCAACGCACCATGGATTACGAACAACCCTGATGGACCGCCCCAACAGAGATTGCTGAGACGGCGACCAGGCGGCGATCTTCGAGCCAATGAGAACGTGCACGACCTCGAACCTATTATTCGTCCTCGGTCGACAGGCTCAATCGCAACATTCTCGGATTCCATGCGTGGTTCAGAGCTACTTCGAAAACGAGGGACCCGAGGAACTTTCGAGCGCAAAGCTTCCCATGGCCCTCCATCGATCCCATCGGGTGTGTTGAGTAAAGCAGATAAGCAGTTGTCCCTTGTACGGACGCACTCCTCGCAACCAGCTTTACGACCTTCCTTCGAAGCGGCCGTCGCAGAATTCGCTCGAATCCCGGATGATGACGGAGGTGACATTGAGGCGACGCTCTTGAAGCTCGAAGGCAAGTACCGGAAAAGTCCCGTTGATGGTTCGCTGGCTTTGCCCGATCCGCTTGGGGTGGGCGGACAATCTGGGTTACCAAGTCAAAGCCCGGATTCCAGTACGCAAGAGACCCACGCTCAACCTCAGCGAACAACGGTGATACCAGCTCCTGTATCGGCAGACTCGCCGGCACAATTCGAACCACCCAATGCAGCCAACGATGAAGGTTATGCTTACAGAAACAACATGACTAGGAGTCTTTACGCAGAATCCGAGGAATCTTACAACTCTACGCCGCTGCTGGAGCGCGGCCTCAGTACCAAGTCGAAGAACCGAGGCAAAGCGATACCAGATGCTACAGAAGTCTCGGTTCCACGGCCTCTCTTCAGTCCTAGCTTAGACGCTCTTGATGATCGGTCGAACCCCTCTTTACTGTCAGTAGACCAAAGCCAGGATAGAGGCAGCACCCGAAGGACGAGATATCTGTCATCAATCCCTACTACGACGGACTCGTTTCTACTTGATGAAGATGAGTTCCTCAGCGATCTGTCTTCAGACGTCTCTGGGGAGGACGACGAGCGCGATGATGGAGCGTACGGATCGTCTGCCCAGCTGCTTCAGGATAGAGCAATGACTCCAACCCCTGGATATACGTCTGGGCAATTGCCTTCGCCTCCTATGACAACAGAAAACGCAGCCAAGATAGCATCTCAAGCCCAGCACTTTGCAGACCAACGCAAGCCTCCTACTCCTGAGCCATCACCAGTCAACAGAATTGGTGATTTACCCAAGACTCGAACACCAGACACTCTAAAGACACTTAATGATCAGCCTCTTCCAACCATGACTCGGAATTTCCTGACTCGACGTCACATACCCTTCGTCCTCTCATTCGACTCCAAAGTCCTTGCCGAGCAGTTTACCATAATCGAAAAAGACGCCCTCAACGAGATCAACTGGCAAGACCTCATCAACTCGCGCTGGCACCATAACTCCCCCTCAACCCAGAATTGGGTCGAATTCCTCCGAACCCAAGACGCAACCGGCATCGAGCTCGTCACCGCCCGTTTCAACATCGTCGTCAAATGGGCCCTGTCCGAAATCGTCCTCACCCAAGGCCTGGAAGAGCGCGCCATGTGCGTCATGAAATACATCCACATCGCCGTGCACGCCCGGCGAACCCACAACTACGCCACCATGCTCCAGCTGACCATCGCCCTCGCCTCCATCGACTGCTCCCGCCTGACCAAAACCTGGGAGCTCGTGCCCGCCGCGGAGAAGAAAACCCTCGCCGAGCTCGAGACGCTGGTGACGCCCATCAAGAACTTCCACAACCTGCGCCAGGAGATGGAGACCGTCAACAGCGACGAGGGCTGCATCCCCGTCGTCGCCATGTACATCCACGACCTGACCTACAACTCGCAGAAGCCGAGCCAGATTGCGAGCACCAGGGAGGGCATGCCGTTGGTCAATTTCGAGCGCTATCGCACGACGGCTAGTATTGTGAAGAGCCTGCTGCGGCTCATTGATGCGAGTGCTAAGTATCAGCTCAAGCCGGTGGATGGCGCCATTGAGAGGTGTCTCTGGATGGCGAGTTTGAGCGATGAGATGATTAGGGCGAAGAGCAAGGAGTTGGAGTAGGGGGTTCGCCTGGTCGACTGGATACTCGGTCTTGTGATTGGGTATGTTATCATGATACGCAGGAGACATTATTGGATATCACATCTTTCACGGCTGTACGACCAGGATGGGGGCTCGGGCTAGGATAGCGCCGTCGGCTTTTTTCCTTTTTTCCTTTTTGCATGCATTTCCTGTTGTTCTGCCCTGGTACGGGTTGGGTCGGGTAATGATGCATATTATTACGAACGTTATGTCGTTATGAATGGGAGATTCTATTGGGGTATACAGGCTAGGATAGGGCGTGGTATCCTTTGGCTACGTTACCTTACGATGGGGATCGTTCTTAGTAGATAATCGAGCGTGCTGGAAGCGGATGAAATTGACATAAGTACAGTACAATGTTATCGCTTTTCGCTAGGGGGGGACAAGCAGATCGTTGCGTTCTCCATCTCCTTACTTCATCCTGATCCAGAGCCTCTCGAACAGGCGTACGGATTCGGTGAAGCTCTCAACCTTGTGTTTCCCACAATTGATCGTCTCACAGCACGCTCGGTCTTCCTACCTACAATCCCAAATAGTGAGATGGCTGATTCCCCCAGCTATATACTAAGTCCTACATTTCCCCACGCCCCTCCTGGGCCAGATGTATGTACAAATCACATATGTGCCACCCTGATCCATATCTCCAAAACCCTATGTATACCCCCGTTTCCCATCTTCTGCCATATGTATGTACGCTAACGACTCGTATCTGCGGATTGCAAGTTGTCATATGGGACCTGTTGTTGTTGTTGTTGTTGTTGTTGTCTACCAAAGCTCACAGGTGGGATTCTTCTGCGGGCAGTTGAAGCTCTCGCGGAACTCGCGCGAGTTAGCCATTGTGCCCTACGCCGATGTCAGCTAGTTCCGGTGCCTCAATTTAGGGGACTTGTCAAGCAGGAGGGTCTTGTTTTGGCAATTTTTGGGAAACGAATTGACGGATCGATGGTGGGCCGATCGACCATGGGCTATCTATCCCCTGGCCAATTGTGGCGACTGGTTGGAAGAGAAGAGGAAACTGACAATGATTCTGGCCCAGGTAGGCGCATGCGGATCACGATAGATGCGATCAACAGCGGCCTCCTTCCTTGTTTTCCCACACCACCAGTTCGAATAGCTGATGAAGAACACCTGCTCCTTACTGAAACGCTGCAAGCCTGGGAGGAGCTGGCTGGGCTTGTTCTTCTCCACGTCCTTCCATGCTGCGAACGCCGCGCTCAGACCCCCTGCGTCGGCGATATTCTCGCCCAAGGTGAGCCTGCCGTTGACGTGGAGCGGCTCGTCTCCAGGACCGGGGCCTGGTACGGTGAACTCGTGGTATTGATCGATGAAGCACTGGGCTTTTTCGTTGAAGGCTTCGATGGTCGCATGGTCCCACCATTCTGTGAAGTTGCCGGTCTCGTCGTAGTGTCTGCCCGAAGAGTCGAAGGCGTGCGAGAGCTCGTGGCCGCTGACTGATCCGAAGGCTCCGTAGCTGAGATACGGGGGGATGCTGTCGGGGTAGAAGACAGGGGCCTGCATGATGCCTGCTGGGAATACGATCTCGTTGCCCGCTGGGTTGTAGTAGGCGTTGACGGTCGGTGCTGACATTCCCCACTCGTCGCGGTTGGTGGGCTTGCCCAGTGCGGACCATTGGCGAGCGGTCTCGAATTTGGCGATGGAGATGGCGTTCTCGAAGAATGCCGTGCTGGAGATGTTGATAGTCTGGTAATACTCCTGCAAGGCTGATGAGTTGCGTATATCAGGGCTTTTGGTTGGGTAGCCAATCTTCTGCACGATGTTGTGCACTTTCTTGATCCCGAGCTCTCGAACGTCTTTGCTCATCCAGTCGGCTACTTTGAGCTTCTTGGTAAACTGGGTCTTGATGTCAGAGACGATCTGCTCGCCGAAATCCTTTGCTTTCTCAGAGAATGCCTTCTCAATAAAGAATTTACTCAGTATCCAGCCCAGACCATCGTCGACAACGTTGACACAGGTTCTCCACCGCTCTTCTGTGGCATCTGGAGCTTTTCCAAGTAGTTGGTTGTTGAATTGGAGTAGGGGCTTCAAGGCGTCGTCTTCCACCCTGGAAGCATATCGTTGTACCGTTTTCCACACAAAGTAGGCCTGAATCGTTTCGGCACTGGTATTTTTGAGAATATCTGAGAGAGCCCTGAGGTACGATGGCGAGCCAACAATTATGCGCTCAGGAACGTACCCATTTGGCGCTAATCCTGCGATGATATACTGTATTGAAAGCTGTGGCACTAGAGATCTAGTTTCGTCCAGCGTTAATGGGTTATAGTACTGCGTCACATCTTCGGCTTCTTCCTCTGATGGCGTAGCTCCAGCGAGCTTTGTTTCAAAATCGACCAACGCCTTTACAAGTCCCTCATTGTACATGCCGAGGTCGCTGCCATTGTCTGATGAGCCTGTCGCATTTGGCATGGCTTCGCGGAGTAATGATTCTAGAACCTGGCCAATAGTGCTCGAGTAGCTTTCAAGCATTTTGGCATCTTGATAGTACTCTTTCGAGGGGAGTCCTGGTCGTCGCGGGGCGGTCATTGAAATGACGACAGAGTCTGGGTCTTTGTCATCAGCAGAAACAGAAAATGAGACCAGCGATGTCACGCCAACGCTGATCAGGTAGGCGACGGTAGTCGATAGCTGGTTCTCTCCATCGTATCTTAGACCTTTCTGTGACTGATGCAGTAGTTTAGGAAAGGATTCAAACCCGTGATGAGGCCTTGTAGCGGGAAATAAATCTTCGATTTTCAGCAATATGTTAAGCAGAGGTTCGGAACCGATCTTCTTTAGTCGGTCCTCGTCCATACAGGCATTGTAGCCCTCCTTGAGCTTTTGGAAGATGGCCCCTTCTGCAGAAGTCTCCGGATCTACTCGCGGATGAGAGTCTGAAAATGAAGTTTCAAGGATGTGCCGCAAAATCATCTGGGAGTTCTCTGCCATTTGCGTGCCTGTGAAGGAGCCGCCTTGATCATCTCGAAGGTCGTTTTTCTCTCGCCACCCCTCGCAGACAAATGCATCGAAGTCAATGCACGGATCGATCTCGCGGTGTCTAGGTGACATGTTCTGTAAGATCTCCGAAGCAGCCTACAGGTTTTTGGAGTCAGTATTCCAGGACACACAGAGGTCATCTTTGGGGCAGACGCCAACACGTTTCGGAGCCCTTGAGACGCTCAGATAGGAATAAGAATGCTCGCTGGGGGGAGAAAGAGGTTAACTTACCAGCACGCAACCTGGAGTAACACATATCGTAGAAGATTCAGACTTGGGGTTTTCTGCATTGTAGATGGCTAAGACCGGTTAGCAACATGTACGAAAAGTGTGTTGACTAATTGACGATAGTCTGATCTGCAAATGGTCTCTCAATGCTGAAACGATGGGCCGTCGAGAGACATTAGCGATGCAGTCAGAGAGCCGGTTAAAAGTTGTAAAAAAAGGGCATCTCCAATCAAGAATCGCCCATACATGCCGGTGCATAGGATAATTGGTAGTCGCACATACCTCCAAAGTAGACGCAGAGGGCAATGAAACCACCAATCAGTAAGGTAATAATGGCAACTACCATGCGATTCTTGAGAAGCCACCGTCCAGACTTTTTAAGGTATCTCTGCGTCTTCCCAGCTGCTTTAGCGTTGCCATCATTCCCCCCAACATGCTCCGAGCCATCGTGGTCCAACAAAGGAGCACTTTCGCTGTCGTGCTCTTGTGCGGGGATTTTTGATTGACCATTTGCCACTTCAGTGTTGTTTGCCGAGCTCATGACTCATGTAGTAAAGCAGGAGTTCGCCTCTTTACGAGTCTTCGTGGCCGATCGCTCCGTCGTCAGCCCGTCAAGTCGAGTTTTCTAACGTTAAACGAAGATTGAAAGTAAGGCTTCGATACACGGTGTATTTAGACAGCACTAAGCGGAATCCCAGGCCTCATTAGAGTGCTTCAGATAAACATCGATTTCAACACAAGCATTGCATTGGCAAAGAACAATAAATATGAAGGGACGACCTACATAATACAATTGGAAGGAAATATTAATGCTACAGCAAGACTGAACGAGAATGTACCTCCATTACTAGAAACAGTCAAGCAAGTTCTCAAATTCATAGATTCATGACGCTCTGCACGTGACTTCGGCTGTATATCGGTCGTACTGTGTGGACCATCGTGGTGATTGGTCAGAGAGCAATGAGCTCAACTGTGTCACTCAATCTTGGTGTATTGAGAACCTGAAGCTATCTGGAGGGCTCTTATAGCCGCAGGACAAGCTTGCTCAGTGCCCAAGACTCTGACGCAAATATAAGCAATGATGATGGTTGCAGGAAACTATGATATTCGAGGCAGAGTTCGTTGAAAGATTTACGCCCTGCGATCACGATGGACCTGTCCGATCCCTACATGGAGGATGGAAATGTGGACGAAGTGTATGAGGATGCGCCCACAGGGTCCAGGCAACTGCCAGCGGATCTGCCCAAGTCTCTAGACGACCGACAGCCAGTGAGAAGCTATGGAGGCGAGACAGAAATGTACGATGCCTGGCAAGGTAGGGTGCGGACTCCTAATTGCTCCATGAAGAGCGGAGTACAAAAAGGAGCCTCATGCTAAGCCAGATGCGCAGGTTCTTCGCAATTCCTGACCAGTCCAACTCCAGCTCAGCCACTCGGCTTTAAACTCTCACTGGACGACCATGACTTCGAGAACGATGATCGCTTGCAACAGCGGCTTGAAGACAATGACACAAGACTCCTGGAAATGCTGGCGGCGCAAGCAGCCCACCGTGATGATGGCCCTGCGGTTGAGGACGAAGATAGCATCATCACAGACAAGTCCATGTCAGATGCCGAAAAGAAAAGCTTACTACAGAAGTCTCTACACAATGCTGCCAGCAACGGGGATGTGGAGCGGGTACAGAGATTATTGCGGCCAAAAGCGAAGGAATATGTTGACATTAATGCGCCGGACGAAGAGGGGACAGCTCCTATCATCTATGCCAGTTGCTTTGTGAGTTTGGGCGGTCTTGATACACTTCCTGGAGTATCTAACAGCCGTTCAGGGCCATCTGGAGGTAGTGGTGGCTCTGCTCGATGCAGGTGCGGATATTGATCGGCAGGACAGGAATCAATGGACATCCTTAATGTGGGCAATGACCAATCGGCACAAGGACATTGCCAAAACGCTGCTGGACCATGGTGCTTCTCCAGATATCAAGTCTTCTTCAGGCCGGACGGCTTCCGACTTTGCTCCCCCAAATAGCGAGATATCGGATTTTCTACAAAAGAACGGCTACCACATCGGTGATTCTGGCATTGGCGAGGACTTTTATGATAACGGGTTTTCCCAAGACAGATTTGAGCAAGAGATGGAAGAGAACGAAATGAAACGACGTATGATGATGGAAAGCTCCATCAATTTGGAAGTCGACTTGTCTAGTTTGGTCATGGACGAGCATCCGGAAGTAAGACCCAATGCCTTGCAGCATTCGCAGACATAGCTGAAGTCCCAATAGAGCCCCGAAGAGCTTGAAGAGCAACAAGACTTCGTCTGGGACAGGTGCTTGAACGATCAAATGTTCGTTTTTCAGGAAAATGAGCTTAGTCGAATATTGGACATCATCATTACAGAGATGACGCCCCAACGATCGCCTTCGCAGAAGCCTGTGCCTGCAAATATTCTCTTCCTGGCTGCTCGGTACGCTCATTATCATGCAAGTACGGAGCTATTAGCTACTTTGCTTGTTTCCGCGATGGACAAAATCAACACTAAGGTCGAACGACATCAGTGGGACATGACTGTATTGGCGTTCTGGATTTCGAATGCCACGTTGTTGTTACATTACCTTCAAAAAGATGCGGGACTTCTAGGAGCAACCACGGAATTTCAGGTACAGCTAGTGGAACTTATCAATGAGATCTTCATTCTCATTATCAGGGACGCTGAACGAAGGATGGAACGAATACTTGATGCCGCAGTCCTCGATTTTGAGACGATCCCTTTCGGGGACCTTGAGTTCGCAGGGGAGTGGAACCTTTTCAGATCCAAGAACAAGAATCAAGCTCCTGAACCAGTGAGCTACAAGCCTCCTCCACCAAATAAGAGGACACGACCTGAACCAAGAAATGTCACATCACTACTATCATCAACCCTCTTTGTCCTTGATCTTTACGACATACACTCCGTCATCATATCCCAAATCCTCGCACAACTCTTCTACTGGATAGGTGCCGAACTATTCAACCACACATTATCCGACAAGAAGTACCTCGCCCGAACCAAAGCAATGCAAATACGGATGAATATCTCTGTCCTCGAGGACTGGGCGCGTGCAAATAATCGAACGCCAGAGCACTACGAAAACGGTTCCCTCTCAACATCCGGAGAGAACACCATGGACGCTGCCCGCAAACACTTCACTCCTATAATCCAACTCCTACAGTGGCTGCAATGCTTCTCTTCGCTGGGGGACAATGCCACCTCTCTTGACTCATTAGAGAACACATTGAGTCAGATGACCCGTCTGACAGCTCAGCAATTGTTACACTCCGCAGATCACTATCGATACGAAAAGGACGAATCGCGGTTACCGAAGCCCACGAGAAAACGCCTAGCCAGCCTCGCCACGGAAACGAGAAAGCAGGCTCGGCAGCGACTAAACAACACACCAAGGCCTTCTGACGCGCCGCCAGCCCACGCTCCCGCACCGAAGGGTCTAGGATGCGAAGTCAGCAACTTCGGGCCGCCGCTTGAAGAGGACGACACCGCCTTCGAAAGCTTCCTGATGAACCCCGCCCACATGCTACAGTTCTCCCTGCCGACGACGGTGGACATGAGACTCAGCTATGGTGGTGGATACGGCGGTGCGAATCGAGAGCGGGAGAGGAGGTATATCCCCACGGTCCCGCAAGAGTTCCTTGCGAAGTTAGATTGGAGTGGGAGCAATGGGAGTTTTATTGAGAGAAAGGACTGGGACCATTCGAACGACGAGGATTGAAGTTATGCTGGATGAATTGATGTTATGATGTGCATTACGTGGGTGTATGGATCATCCAGGGGGACATGTGCGGGTTGATGACCGGCGTGGCTCGAAAGCATGGGCTACGGGTATTGTATCTAGGGCAGCAGCGCTATGCAACTTGCTCAGCTGGTAGCTATTCGAGTATGTGCGGCGGCAGTACTCTCATGCGGCTGTGGCATGAAGATTGGTGCATAGCACTGAGTATAGCGAGCGGTGTCCGCTTCGTGCTCATGCTGAAGGGAAGTGCTCCACGAAATACACGTGGCTACTCTGTCTCACTTTCTCCTCCTTGTTGTTCAAGACATGCTTTCCTTTAGTAGCCATGCATGAGATCAGGCCCGGGAGTTCTGCAGTCTGGCTTGTCATCCATCTATGATCAAGGGAAAGCTTCGTTATAAAAGCATAGCATACGCACATGCACAGACAGTCTGCTTCTCAACCCCGGCCTCATGTTGAAATACCTCCACGGAGTTACAGAGACCTTCGGATCGAGTCCCCACAACTCCTTTACTGATTTTGTAATGACTGGATCTTCTTTTCTGTTTCACTTCGCTTGCTCTCCGAGTCTTGATGTCAAGTCCGAGCATCACCGTGCCCGAGGTCTCCACCCACAAAGCAACTAATGAATCCTCAGCCGACGAGATTGGAGACATGCCATGGGAATCTGGCTTTGATTCGCGAGAAACGCATCGGAAGCGTATGCTCCGTGGTTGCTTCATGCGGATATTATGGTATGGCGAGCTCTAGCCCTCTAGGTGTGGCGAGGTCCTTGCAATGATCAAGGCCGGGCAAGGAGAACACTCTGCGACAGCAGTAGGATTCTGGAATCATTTGCCGCCGACCACGTCATTGAGGTTCAGAGGTCGTACGAAGAATGTGGGGCTCATCGCTCTAGGTGGGAGAAGATAGTATATAAGGAAGACTGACATACCTCGATTTCCTGGACCACCATCTCAAACGCAACAAACAGCAGATTCTTCAAATTATCCCGTGTCCATTTCCATCTTGCTCTTCGTTTAGGTTCTCTCAACATGTGGTCCCTTGCACTTCTCACCCTTTGCACGACTCCGGTCTTCTCGACCATTACCTCCAAGTCCATCCTCATCAAGGTAAAGTCTCCACGCATTCCTGTGCGCAATGCCTTACCACTGAACACTCCCGACAGTACGACGATATTGTCTCCAATCCTGCCTTAGCGCAGCTCAGCCCCATCCCCTCGCCCTACAACGGTCTCGTCTTTGGCAGCTTCAATGCTCGCAATGACGGCGTCAGCATTCTTCGCTCCGTTAGCTCTCCTGTAAGTACCGATCTCACTAACCCGTTCATTTTCACCGAACAAACTACAACGTTGGCTTGGAACAGCGATGCTGATTCGCAATCTATCAAGAACACCGCCACCAGCGTCCCACTGAACAACATGCTTGCTGGCCATCCAGCCAACATCACTTCCAAGTACAGCGGCTCTCCTGTCACTTCCTTTGACTTGGTCAGCACCTACGCAGGATGCGCCGTGACTACCCAAGCCTCTGTTGGCGTTCCTTAGGCCTGCACGATTCAATTCAAGGCCACAAAGACAGATGGGACTACGGTCTCGGTGCTGTGTACCTACTACGGGACGGTTGCAAATCCGAAGCTCCAGTTCTGTGATTTCAAGGGACAGCTGAATGGGATCACTGTTGTTACCATTATGCCGACTGATTCTGCGACTTTGCCACAGACCACGGTCGAGTTCCTCGACAACACGCAGGTAACGGAGTACATCAAGTCTTGAGTACAAGGACAAGAGGCCGTACGCGGTAGTCTCCTAGGTCTTCCTAAGTGTGACGTTCGATGGGGGTGGTTGAGTATTGGTGCTCCGAGGATCTTTTCTCTGCACAAGTTATACGGTTTTGATGCTAGAGCTCAACCCTCGCAGGTAATCCATGCTTACCGGTGAAAGCTCGTAAGCAGGAAGAAAGCAAAGGGTAAAGTATAATATCAGTTTTTTATCGCCAGGGAACGGCATTTCTAGAGTGAAAAATTGAAAAATTGGAAGCCGCATCAAAGAAAATTCCGGCTTCTCATGGGCATAGCATCCAGCAGATTCTCCAAAAACCAAGATTTCAAGGAACTACGGAAGCAAAGAGAATCTCTATCCCGCTCGGGAGATATGACTGGGAAGCGTATGCATCGTGAACTCACTGACATTGCGATGTACCTACCTTACTTGCGGAGAGCGGAATGTACCGTCACGCGGGCTTGGCATCGGTGAGTCCAATGAAGTTAGCTTAATTAGTCATCAGATACTCAGAATGAGTGTCTTGGCAAGCTGACTAACGTCGCCCGGCGGCTAACATCGTGGCTTGGCACTATGAGCACGTTATCTCCGAAGGCTGCCTTATCGCCGGCGCATACTTGCCGCACGGTATCAAGAGAGAACAAACTTCCAGGACCATCTCCGTTCGCTCCGCGAGATCCAACAGCACCAATGGTGCTCTCCTTCATCCTTGTTCAAAACCGCCAGTAAGCCGTACCCGTCCCCTCTTCAAACACCAAGCTCGCACTAACCCCGCTCACCCAGAGGCAAAACCCGCCTGGCGAAATGGTACGCACCGTACAGCGTAACCCCCCCCCAGCTCCTTTTCCTCCTTCCCCTCCCCGCATCACCTCTTCCTAATCTCCTCCTCCAACAGGATGAAGAAAAGGTCAAGCTCAAAGGCGAAGTGCACCGCCTGATCGCGCCGCGGGACCAAAAGCACCAATCGAACTTCGTTGAGTTCCGCTCTACGAAAATCGTCTACCGGCGCTACGCGGGACTGTTCTTCTGTGTCTGTGTGGATGCGAACGATAACGAGCTGGCGTATCTGGAGGCGATACATTTCTTTGTGGAGGTGCTGGATGCGTTCTTTGGGAATGTGTGTGAGCTGGATTTGGTGTTTAACTTTTATAAGGTGAGTCGGGATTATTGGGCGGCTGTTGGAGGTGGGCGTTGACGTGGAGACGATTTGCGGGTGTAGATCGGGTGGTGATGGAGCAAGGGCGTATGAGTGGAGGGAAGTCAGAGATGGGAGTGCTGATATGTTTGACGGACAGGTCTATGCGATACTCGACGAGGTGTTTCTGGCTGGGGAGATCGAAGAGACGAGTAAGCAAGTCGTGTTAACGCGGTTAGAGCATCTCGATAAGTTGGAGTAAAGGGGGAATCGGTTGAGAAGCATCATAAAGGCGTATGGTGCATCGGCTCACGGCTGTGACTATAACGAGGCATTATGCATGGCGAAGAAAGGAGCTTGGCGCTGAGCACGCCTCATTTCAATTTAGAGGACTTCTACAGTCCTGTGTGTTTTTCCACCTCTCCCAAACGCTGTCATCTGTGCCTCTCGAGCCCCATACAACACAATAGTGCTTCGCTAATAATCTCCACTCCTCGACTTCATCTACCATCTCCAGCTCAGCTATCCGCTCCTTCTCCTTGACAGTGATCCAGTTCTCCCACAGAAAGTCAACATCCGCAGCTTCAGCGCTTGAGAACCCATGGCTTTTAAGACGAGTTTTCTGTACGTCCAGCGAGTGATACTTCTGAAGCGTCTGCAAGACTATGCCTCTGGCTGCGAGGTTCGACACCATCACTTCTCCGAAAGAGTCAAAGGGGTTGAACGGCTCGTAAATAACTAGGCCGAGGGGTGTCTCGGCTGAAAACAGGTGAGTGAAATGATTTAGCACCGCGTCCGCAGCTGCGGGGTGGAGATACACAAGACAACATTCTGATATCAGCAAAGTGGGCAGTGAGCAATCAAGACCCGCCAGGCTCGTTGGCTGAGCATTCTGCTCAGAAGCATCTGTTGAGGAGGCAAGAGACCGCAAGTCAATGGGGTGGATGTGGTACATTGGAGAATGGAGCCCAGTCCCATCAGTCGAAATATTAACAGGCCCCTGAATGCATTGATTCAGCTTGGCAACACTCGTGATAGTCCTTATTTTCCCGGCAGTGTTTTCTGCAAAGTCCAATTCATGGTAGACGAAAGGATGCAGCCGAGAGAACACGTCGGTCTGCAGGCGAAAGCAGCGAGTATCTGACCCTGCGCCTAGAGAGATGATCTGTTTCTTGACGCTAGATCCCGCAGAGAGGAATCGCCAGACTAGTTTATCGATGGCTGTAGACCTTACGAATGTACCTACCGAAGGCATTCAACTCTATCCTCGACAAAGCTACTTCTGAGAAATCTAGAAGCCTACCTCGATTGATGATTGGAAATCTCCGGATCCATCTGTCTGTCTCAGAGGGTACGAATGCTTTTGCAAAAGGATCTTCCAAGTATCCGACTTCAACAGCGCTCAATCGGGAGACACTGGCATCATTGTCGGTACCCTGGACTATCTTGTCGTTGGCAGCCCGCTCTTCTTCGGCACCTATGGGCCTTCCAAGGCGCGGTGTACGGCCACCTCGCGAGCTGCGAAGCGTATTGAGACTGGAAATCTGTGGCGCAGCCATCACTGGCTGGAAAACCTCGGATTCGAAGCAGCGAGCCAAGATACCGAGCTCCTATGTTGCGTAGTGTTGAAGATTTATTATCTACCGATATGCATAATCATAGCCTTGAACAAACAGCTCTCTGACGAGGCTGAAGCTCTCTAGAGCAGACGTCTCTGCCTTTGCGTCACAGGCTAGCTTATTATGAACCAAGTATTTCGTACGATATTGTAGGATGGAGGATGAGAAGTTCAAAGTACTTCATGGAGCCCAAGTCGAAACAGGCGGGAGCTAGTGCCATTTATTATTAGCGGTTTCATGTCTATCCGAAATCCTTGGCGCTCAAAAATCGACTTTCCCCCCCCCCTACCATATATACACCTTTATCAATTGAGGAATTACATAATAACAAAAGACTTAAAGAACATCTATATAACAAACTACTTAAATCTCAAATTTGAGCAAGTTTAAACAAGAATTGACTATGCTAGAGCCAGTACAAAAAAGGTCCGAAAATTGCCAAGATTCCGCCAGGCATAGCCAATTACTTGAACATAGTATAGAGACTTCAATATTCTTTGAGAACGTCTTAAACTCAGATACTAGATAGATTATTATCTATAATATATACAAATTAATTTTCTAAGGTTAAACTTCGTTTTCGTTGATGGTGTATATATGGTGGGGGGGGGGGAGAAAGTCGATTTTTGAGCGCCAAGGATTTCGGATAGACATGAAACCGCTAATATGCAAGTCATCCGCCGCGGAACACCTACCCATATCCCCGCCATATCCCTACTTTATGCTAACCTACAACACCCGATGGTTCCAAAGTCCACTGACGACAAGCTCCCACTCCAATTGATTGTCAGGAAGCTTGAATAATTATTGTAAGGCAGCTGTCCTACCCCGGGTCCCAAAGTAGCTTAAAAAGTGTTGCTATAACCCTTTCCGATTAATCTCCAACCTTGACTTCGAAACCTCTACAACGACCGAATCCTGACATTTAAAACCCTTTACAGAGTCGTCCATAGGACTCCCAAATGGCAGACGCGAGTGCGGACTCAGTTATGTCAGCTGCAGCGTCTGGGGCAGCGGATCCAGAAGCCGGCTCATTTTCCGCTTCCGATACCGAGACAGCTGACATGGCGGCAATGATGGGCTTCTCCAGCTTCGGCGCCAAGCCCAACCCACCATCTAAGAAGCGGAAGCTGGACGAGGTCGCTGCTTCTCGGACCGGTGCTGGAAGTGGGAGTGGAAGCAACAGCATGCCGTTGGGGAAGCCAAGGGGCCAGAAGGAAGAGGCTGATGGTGGGCTTGGAGGGTTCAACAAGCAGCAGGTCGAAGGGCTTGAACATCACATTCAGTCAGTCCAGACCGTCGGAAAAGTGGAATCCAGGAAGGGGGAAAAAGCTGGTGGTGCTATGGAGGGTGCCGGGGCAATATCGACTAGTGCAGTGGGCTCTTCAACGGGGCTACCGGCGGGCAAACTCCAGGATAATTACGATTGGCAGTCCCTTAGAAGGGGCATAAGGACCGAGAGGGGAGATGTGGCGTACTATGACGCCAGTTTTGTCGAGGATCCATGGAAGCACTTAACAGCTTAACCGGTCTGTGCGACGAATCAAAGCAAGCTGGCACCGTATTCGCCAGGCTTTGAATAGAACAGCCGGCGAAGCACTGCCATTTATTGGTCACACGGAGATGCTCGGAAGCACAGACCAGTCTAGAGCTGCACCTCGAAGGAGCTGCAGAGAGTAGCACACCCTTTTCATGATCATGGTGGGGTCATCAAAATTCAGTGCTCTCAGCTAATGAAATCAAACGGCAGAAGCTTGCACTCGTGAGCTGAGTGGTCTGAGAGATTCCACATTTTTGCCGACGAGCCTGGCTAAGGCTTGTGAAAGCTAAGTGCTAATAGAAATACTCGTGAATGGCTTGCCAATCGCCTTCGTGGTCTTCTCCGAGAATGGAGCCCTAAACTCCCGAGGATTCACCTGTCTTCGAGGCCCATGTACCTTGAGTGGCCCCGGACAGTGGCCTAGTACGTACCTTGCAGAAACGCATTGCGAGACAGCAGCAAATCAGATCCTTACCGTTGTCGAGCCACCTGTCCAACAGACGCGCGCCAGAGCTGTAGGAAGCAAAAGCGGCGACAGACCAGCAGCCCTGTCAAGCGCAGAGCACATGGCCTAGCGTAACCAGAAACGGTAAGCTAGCGACCTCAACGCAACCCAATTTCAACGTCCTGCAAATGATGGACTATCGGAACGCCAGAACAAGGTGAGCGATATCTAGCAATTGATAGAGGTCGGGTATCTTTGATTCGCGGTTTTGTATGCGGTCGGATACTTCTTTTCGGCCTTGGTCTTGAGTGCACTGTAGCAGAATGAGCAAATTGATAGCGGGGCGAACAGTGAGCAAGACTTACGATACGCGCTTTTGCGTCCACTCGAGATCTCTTCTGACTTCCTTTGCGGCCTGCATGCCATCCGCGATGTTGGCGCGGGTACCCTTGAGACGGCGCTGAGCCAGCGCTTGCAATTCGAGTAGCTCGCGGTGCTTTGCATTCAGTTCGCCAGATCTAGAATCGTCAGCCTATTAAAGATACAGATGGAATAGCTGTAGGTAAGATTAGGAACCCACGTTTGCGCTTGCTTGGCTAGACTGCGGTCCAAGGGTAGCGGATCGACAGCATTGCTGAGGCGGTCGTTCAGCAACTCGATAAGGTCAACGCCAGATGCGCCTGCATTCGAGTTTTCGTCTGCAGTAGCGCTGCCGGAATAACTGCCAGATGTCAAAGAGGGGACGGCTGATGTATTGGCGCTGGAACCAGGCTGAGGAGGTGAGATGGCAGGCCGGCTATAAGGCGTTGCTCGAGCAAGAGGTGTGTATTGGGAAGATTTTCCCGGGACACCAATGGGATAAGTGGGTGGGGACCGAGGCTGGATTGCTTGAGTTGATGGCATCTTGATGGATACGAATGAAAGAGCCAAAGGGTTGGGAAGATGTCTTGGAGTAGATGACAAGAGGCTGTTGAGAGATGCGGACAAATACTAAGTTTGATACAAGCTGCGTTTGGAGGAGAGCAAGCGAGAAGAAGTTTGCTTCACGTTGGCAGGGGTTGCTCAATGATAAGGAAGAGAAGAAGGAGAGAATCTAGGATAACCAGCATTTGACCTCCTCTTTATACCTGGCTCAAGGACCCTTACCATCTACCGATATGGGCCCATCCATGATATCTCTCATGACCACAAGCCCATTGACCCCGCTTTGACATCGCAGAAATGCTCCCTCGTGCACCAACTAGCCTTTGACTGTCGACCCTCGATCCCTGGTCTGACCTCTAATAGCTCGAGGAGACCCTCCAAGAGGATCAGCATTTCCGCTCGATCCCTTGCTGCTTGAAGAAAGAGGAAAAGCCGGCTTGCAATAGACGCGGCCATTGGTGCGATTAGAGTGTTGTGGTGTCAGAAAAACCACATTGTGACTGCTGATTGCAGTGATCCAGCCTTTCGTTGGTCTATTCAGCAGAGGATAGGCGATCCTCTGCGATATGGCGCATTGGTGGGTTACAACAAAACACGCTATGCAGGCGCAGCCTCTTAGAATGAGGTTCTTGAAGCCGAACAATGCAATGCAGTGGTACTTGGAAAGGATCGGGACAATGCGCTGTCATTCTAATCCCAAATCCGTCAGGACATATGCTTCTGCGGCATCCGCCCTATGTATGTCTCAGCAGAAGTATATGACGACAGAACGAGCGACGCTCCGGCTGAGTAAGGACGTGCATTTGGGCGTGCAATTCACAGACTGTAAGGCAAACGATCCAAGCCAATGACGGTACGCTCTGTGCTGCCGGCTCTGCTGGTAGTTTGTGGCCTACGGAGCGTTAGAAAGCGAGGCAAATACCCGGAGCCCGAAAAAGTCAATTGCTTCCCGTCGCTTTTGTGCAGGCAGACGTGTCGCAGATACCCCAGCCAGTCACATTGTTGCTTAGTCTGCTTCCGTCATGCAATTGCAATTTGACTGGAGTTGGTAGAAATTCGAAGTCAGGTTGGACAGACGTCGCAGGAGACGCTAGGCCGAAAACGGCGAGTAGCGGGAAATTTGCTGTCCATTACGCGCATTAGGCGGGATTCCGCGACTTACGCCTTTGTTAATCCTCTTTGTCGAAGCAGGGATGGACGCAGGAGTGCTGTGGCGAAAATGTCCTGGATGGAGCCCGAAAACAGCTTGCGGGGGCGACTGAAGAGAGCGCAAGATGGCCACCAAAAGCTACCTAACGAGGCCGCTGAACGAAGACGAATCGCAAACCATTGAGTCAGAATCTCCATCACCACTTTCACTATCCGCCCATGCATTCAATGGGCTGAGAAATATCACGTCTATCTCTAAGCGCCAGCTGTCGCCCAGTGATGCCAAGATGAAGATACAGAATGATGCTCGAAGAGACTCGGGATTGGCGCCCTCAAGCTCCACCACTAGAGGCAGCCACACAACCCTTGAGACGGATCTCGACTCCTCGTCCAGTCTCAGAGAATCGCCAACTGTTCAGAGCTTAACCTTCGAGAATGTTCATACCCGAAGTAATCCGAGAAAGGCAAGGCGGTGGAATTTTACGAACCAGCAGCAGAAGGATGTGGACAAGGGGCTTCCGCCAGTTCCGCGGCTGCCTTTTCTAGCTCTTACCACAGAGATCCCTACTTCAAGTATGGAGGACTTGACATTGCCGGGTCAGGTGGAGTTCACGCAGAGGGGCTCCATACTTATTGGGGGCAAGAAAGCAAACTATCTCAACGGCGACGATTCCGGGCTACCTCACATTGTTGGGTCTCGTAGAAAACCAAGCACTTCCAGGATGTCACCCTTGTTGGCCGTACCCTCAAGACTGCTATCTACAGACGATGAGATACTCTCACGCGAAGTTCGCTCCATGTACGATAGCGAGGCAAACGGACAGTCGCGAAAAGAAGAGGGAAGCCTGTCCAGGAGAGGTCGTAATGGCGATATAGATCAATATCGCACTCCTTCAAGTCCACGTCTACCAACCATTATTGCGTCTCCGACAGAGGCAGACCATCCACGCAGACCTAGTGCTTTAGATCCCTCCCAGAGCGCAATGCTTCGTGAGGACAACGAGCTAGCCGGTGGCATCGAAGATTGGGAAGACGTAAATGGTGGCGATGTTGATCGGTATGGATTTATTCTACAGCGACGGGTCCCCTCCAGGGGCTCAACTGTGAATTCACCAAGCGCGATGTCGCCCGAACCAACCCGTCTTCAACGCACGTCGACTGCTCTGCAAGTCGCATCCGAAGTCCCCCGAGGGGAGCGAAGCAAGGTTGGGCGTACTCTATCGTCGAAAAGTCCTGCTCGCTCGGCCTCGGCGCAAACAACGTCGAGGCCAAATTCACGGCTTGACCGTCCAGCATCATCCCAGAGTTCCTATCGTGGCAGCATACATGCTACACAATCAAAGATTCGATCAGCGGCAAACCGTTTGCCGCACAACAAGGACCGGCGTTGTGTCGATGAAGCTGGCGATATGCTTACGCTACCACCAGGTCTTGCCGATATTGCAGAAAGCGACGATGACTGCAAAGCTGGGGAAGCCTTGAGAAGACGGGAGTGGGAACGAGAAGGAAAATGGAGGAAGATGGCAAAGGTTGCAGAGAACAGCAGGAATGGTGGTGGCATGGTCTTCGAGTTCGACACTACGAGCTCAAAGCTGATTGAAAGAACCTGGAAGGGTATCCCTGACCGATGGCGGGCAACAGCTTGGCACGCTTTCTTGACTGCGAGTGCGAAGAAAAGAGGAGGAGGTGAGAGTGATGAACAATTGATCTCGATCTTCAAGCAACTTCTGAAACAGGGTTCGCCGGACGACCTTCAAATCGATATCGACGTTCCCCGAACCATCAATTGCCATATCATGTTTCGGAAACGATACCGAGGAGGTCAGAGATTGCTCTTCAGGGTTCTACATTGCATGTCCATATACTTTCCAGATACAGGTTACGTGCAGGGCATGGCGGCACTAGCAGCAACATTGTTGTGCTACTTTGATGAAGAGATGGCTTTTGTGATGCTCGTACGACTATGGCAGCTCAGAGGTCTTGAGCGGCTTTACCAGGCCGGGTTTGAGGGGCTAATGAAAGCGTTGGATGAGTTCGAGAGTTCGTGGCTTGCCGGTGGGGAAGTAGCAGCTCGTCTGGTGTGTTTGCTTACATTCACTCTTCATGATCCATGCTTACTGATCTCTAGACCGAGCTCGGTATTAGCCCCACAGCCTACGGCACCCGCTGGTATCTCACGCTCTTCAACTACTCGATCCCCTTCCCAGCGCAACTCCGGGTCTGGGATGTCTTCATGCTCCTTGGAGACCCCGAAATTGGTGCTCCAGTCTCAGCCACTACCAAAGGGTCTGACACCTCGTTTCATAGAGGCCTTGATGTCCTTCACGCCACATCCGCAGCCCTCATCGACGGTACGAGGGAGATTCTCCTCGACTCCGATTTCGAGAATGCGATGAAAGTGCTCACGAGTTGGATCCCCATCCGCGACGAGGAACTTCTGATGAGGGTTGCGAAGGCGGAGTGGAAAGTACATCGACGTAAGAAGTGACATTTCCAACTCTTCTTGTGTACAACATTCTTCTACTCTCTTGCGACGGCAGGTCACGATACCCGAATGCTTATATTATGTACGGTTTTAAAAGGGGTGTGTGGTAGATAAGGGGCTGACAGAAGGACTTTGATGGAACCATACCGAGCTTGGAGCTCGGGCGATCAATAGAACCTACCTAATACTAATGCTAATACAAATCCACCAAATCTCAAAGCTGCCATCCATATCCTTTCTCTCCACGAACTCAATCATGCCACCTTCCCGCTATCTTTTCCCGACCCGGATCCTCGTTGTGTCAACACATCCCCACAACCCCTCCCTCCCCCCCTCTCACACCCCACCTACCGCCAAAAATCCTTCTTCCCCCTCCCCGCATTCTCAACCCCATCCCCCACGCTCTTCGCCCCGCCCTCAACCCCATTCCCCAGCGCCTCGACCGCATCCCCAATCGGCTTGCCCGCGCTCCCGGTCACGCCCGTGATGGTCTGGCCCACGCCGCGCCCGCCGGCGCCGATGATGCCGCCGGCGGTCTTAGCGACGCCGCTGACGCCGTTGGCCAGGCTGGAGGTCACGAAGGTGACGGGGTTTTCGTTGGAGGGGGTGTGGTGGTCGAGCGGCATTTTCGTGTTGGTTGGTTGTTAGTGGTGTGGTGTGGTGATTTTGTGTTTTATTTTGGATGGGGGAAGGGTGGTGAGGTGGTAAGGTGATGAGGGAGGTGGGGATAAGGTGGGGGAGCTGAGTTGAGGTTTTTGGGCTGGCAATGTCGAGGGGTTGAGGAATGCCTGTTGTGCGCTTATCTTTTTTGAGAGTAGCGTCAGTTTTCCAAGCCAATTGGAACGAAGAAAGCGGATCTTGAACATTACGAACGATTGGAACGTAAGACATATTGAAAGGTAACCATATTGAGGCATCTAAACCAAGTCATAGAGTGTGTGATGAAGCAAGCCTACAGTCTACAACCATATCATACGATCGAATTTCCTCAGCTGATGTGCCGTGCTTTATATAAGACCTAAAGCATGACCAGATGAAAGAAGGCTATCCGTTTGTTATGGTGCTTGGTGACTTCTGCATAGTGCCAGTGCTTGCGATCATCTGACAGGCTTATCAAGAATGTAAGACTCGGATTCGGCTTCGAAGAAACTGATATCACTGAAGGCTGAGGTGCACGACTGGCTTTGAGCGTCGAAACGTGTGGGTCTGCCTCGATTGTTAACGATCGTCAGGAATTTCGAAAAATCTTTTTACCCAAGACATGGGACTATCTCAAAACAATGTCCAAACATACATGAGAGCTTCCACTATGCGGCAGATACTGGAATCACGCCTTGCCTCAGCCAAGATAAACCGGCATTTTACTGTTCCAATAACGAGAAGGCAGCCTTGTCGAATCTGGATATTGGGCTTCGGAAGCACACAGTCAATGACACCGTGACCAACAGAAAGCCCGGAACATGAGCATGATCCAAGCCTCGGAGACGGCAGATTCATCCACCTCAAATTCCCTGGACTCTACTGAGCCGCGATTCTGGGTAGATAGTCCCAGTACATATGTGCTCCTTCAGCAAGCCAGTCGCGAAGCTTTTGACACCGTCGTGACTCCGCACGTCGCCATATCGCATCCGATCACTCGTTTCGTGCCAAAAATCGACAATGTGTCTGAGATGACAAGATACGAGATCAAAGAAAGAAGCTTATTGGATCCTTCTCGCGTTCGGCGAGGGCTTGAAAGTAGATCGAGGTACACTCCCATAGTCTGTGCACGTGTTCCAGAAATTTCAGACTGTGACCATTGATACGATTGATAACATTGAGATCGTTTTCCCAATAACGAAAATCTCTTTTGAGCTTATCGTACTGATCCACAACCCACAACCCAGTAGATCTGTTCAGATACCTCTCCCGGATATTGATCGATATATTCTTCAAGTCACCCACGGAACACCACGAATCCTTCTCTGGCATACGTGAGTCCAGTGGAGTGCTCAGTAGGTACGGGTAGGCGGTTCATGGTGGTTCGTCGGCAGCGAAGCATGGGTGCTGACATGGATATCAGATCCGAGAATCCAAAGGTTGCCGTTGACTGAAATTGACGGTTGTCGCGGACCTTCTTGCTTGAGCGTCCACTGGGGTCGAAGATATCAAGAGTAGCTGAAACCTCGGTGACAATTCCCATTGCTAAAGGGTCCAGGTCAGCAAGAAGTAAATCCTCGACAGGTGATAGACCGAATCTCATCATGTCCGCTGCCCAGGACGATATGAAAACCTCATTACTTTTAAGTGGATTTTGCGTTGTCTTGGATGACCTTGGTAGACCCCGTCCACAAGAAAAGTGCAGAATAGGCCCTATCGATCGGACCAATATTGAATATATTACTGGTCGGTGGCCTTCTGCCCCCATCATTCCATCCTCGGATTGAAGTGTTAGCCACTTCGTCCCCAGACGCTCACCCATCACCGCAACGTCTCCAACCGATGTGATGGCAAGGGGATGAAGGAGCTCTGGAGACATCAAGTCCCATGAGCTTTGCACAAATCGACAGGCTGGTCGACGTAGATTATGGCCGTCAATGAGGTTCGAATAACAACCAAGATCGAACGTCTACAACTCGCAGTAACTCAGGCTTTGCAGAAATGGGAGCCAACAAGCCACTTCCGAACTACCCTTCTGGAAGCTGAAATTATCGGACTTCTCTTGTCTCCATCCAAGGTAGAGAGGATCAATCTCGTCTAGATCGAGAACGAGGCCCTCCTCGGTCCGGCATCTAGCCGTCGGGGTTTCGGGGCTGGCAATCCATTTAAGGTTCCCCTTCTGCGTAGGCATCGGCAGATGCTTATCAGCGTTTGCTGCCTTTAGCGGAAGAAGGATGATCTCCGGAACCGGTGAACAACGTTTCGAAACGAAATTGGGACCATCTCCACTACAAGCGTGTATGTCTTGCCCAGGCACCCATCATTGAAACTTGACATCGTCGATAGCCATCAGCTGTTGCGAAGTATTGCCCAAGAAGCTGGGCCGGGGCGATGACCAATGCCACCATAGCAACGGCAAGCGCTGATGCAGATATAATGGTATCTTTAGAGATCTGACTACCCATTGAGATCGGCTTGCGCTTTCACGCTGGTAACAGGATCGGATGCTCCGGGGGAACGGGGGTTGTCCTCGCAGCCATGTTATGACTATCTTGGACCATATGCCGTACGACCTCGGAGCTGGCTATTAGGCCCTGTTGCACATTCCAAGCGTAGGAAGGAGAAGCATGCACGTTGAGAAGCGGCCTCTTGGATTTTAATCCTCCAGAAGCTATCCACCGACTGAAAGTACAAGCGATTCGCTGAATACAGACGGATACTTGCATGCACCTCGAAAACGCCTGCCAGCACCCCGGCTTTCTAAGCATCATGGGCACAGATCGACGCTTCATAGAGCGAGGAAATCTTCACGCGCACGCAAGAATTCTCAGGACCAGGAATTCGTAGCAAATCGTGATTAACGTACACTGAGTGGGGTAAGAGATACTCCAGCTAGCCCACCAAAAGCGAGATATTCCATCTGGCTAGGAAGCCGCGTGGATCAGCTCAGCACTTCATCCTATGCGCTTGCTAGATATCTCCTGACAGTCCCTAAAGCCCTACTCTTCTCTTTCTATTGGAAATGTGTCATGCGGAGATATTTTGATAAACAGGTGACGTACTTTCACGACTTGCCTCTTTAGCTATAGGTCCCTATCCATTAGGTAGGCCATCCAAAAACGTGAAAACGTGCTGAGAGAGTTCCAAGCAATTGCAAGCCCTTGATCTAGCACCCTGCCAGCGCATGTGAAATAGCAAGCCTTAGGAATAAAGGTTTCTTCAGCGACTAAACATTGGACATGCGCCGGAATTACCTTGCTTCCAGAGGCAGGATGGGAGGCAATGGCCCCATGGGAATGATGTTTTGTTTCGTAGCCCTCACATAGCCCCTTTTGATCTCCTCAAAGAACGTCGTCTTCTTGAAACTTTCATTGCGCCAGTACAGATTCCTCAACCAGGCATGCAGACGTGGGTAATAATTCTCGTCCCTTATCATCCTCAAATTGCATCTGAATATTGTGAAGTAGGCCGCATCGAATCTGATCATCGTGGTGAACAACCTTACATCCGCTTCAGTTATAAACTCTCCAAAGAGGTATGGTCTGTGCTTTGGATCTTCGAGGTGCTTCTCGACTCGGTCAAGACCCTCGAACAGCGGAATGACATGAGTCTCGTAAGCCTCCTGCGTCGCAGCAAATCCAGTTTTGTAGACGCCATTGTTGATCTTGTCGTAAACCCAGCTATTGAATTCGTCAATCTCCGCCCTTAAATGGGTTGGGTACAAGCCGCTGTCGCCCTTGCTAGGTTCCCTTTCCTCAGCAGGTAGGAACTCATCGAAAGCGGTCTCCAGAATCCTGATAATCTCACTCGACTCATTGTTCACAATTGTCTCGTTCTGCTTATCCCATATGAAAGGAACCGTGTATCGTGCATTGTAATCTGGGTCAGCATGCAAATACAACTCTTTCGCCTTCGTATACCCATAGAGCGGATCCTTCTCCTCAGAGCCATCGCGACCCGTGAAACCCCAGCCGTCGGGCGTGAGATCACAATCCATGACAACGAGCTGGAGCAAGTCTTCCAGATGCTTTAGCGACCGCATGATATTTGCGCGATGAGCCCATGGGCAGCCTCGATTGACATAAAGGACGTAGCGATCCTTGGCTGCGGGAAACGGGGAGTCCTGCACGGAGGATGGAGTGATAAACGAACGGAAAGAGGAGGTTTGCCGGTGGAACTGGCCGTCTTTCGAGGCCATTTTGAAGACGGACCCTGTCTTGGAAGAGTCTTCGGGTGGTGGACGAACTGTAGAGGCCATGATTTAGCTCTAGAATGCACTGCCAGGCCTATCTTTCTGCTTCTCTACGTATGGTTGTCGGACTCAAGAGATGACTACCATAAGGTCAGCGAAAGATATGAATGCCAATCTGTCATCATACAGACTCCTTAGCTCTCTTCTATTGCGACAAGTGGCAGAAGGTGGTTTGGAATTGAGGCTTGGCTCCCATTACTGAGTCCTAATAGCTAGCGCGTGCATTACTCAGTGCATTACTAGGTGAAAACGAGTATGATTGGCCAATTAGCGAGCCACAAGCGGCATCACTTCTGCAAGGTTCCCTGGAAAGCGCATATTACTTCTACTTTAGTGGGACTTTCGTACAGATCGCTCGTTGTACAGTGCAGTGCTTAACCGTCACAAGCAAAGATGGTCAGGTATCCACACTCCCCACCTTGATGCCACCCGAGGAGCGATGGAAGACCTGGCAATTGCCTTTGGTTCACCTGGTGGACGACGCTTCGAGCTAAAGGTCTTCTGAATCTCGCTGACTCCGACACTAAGTCTCTCAGCTTCTGGGTCTCGAGGTATATGATTGAGGCGCATATAGCGGTTCGACTTAGTTCACCTGGATGGTCTAGACCACAATAGCAACAGCGCTCTAACATTAAGCTTGCACAGCCTTGCAGGATAATTAGGTGACACTAAACTTTTCTCTGTTAGTCCTTTTTCTACCTCGCAGTTTCCTTATTTTCCTTTGACGAGCAACCATACTTCAAAGTCAGCTGTCTAGCTGCTTCGTTCAGTAACCTGCTCAACACTCTTTCGTTGCCATGAATTCTCAGTACGATGTAGTCATCATTGGCGCAGGTCTTCAAGGCCTAGCCGCAGCGAAGACCTATCTCCAGGTTGAGCCATCTGCTAGTCTCCTTATCATAGATTCAAATGAAACTGTAGGTGGAGTCTGGGCGAAGGAGAATCTCTATCCTGGCTTTCGCTCGAACAACCTCCTTGGGACCTATGAATACACAGACTTCCCAATGACTGAAAGTTTCGGGGTCAAAAGGGAAGAGCATATCCCCGGCAAAGTCGTCTTCGAATACTTCAAGCAGTACGCAGAGAAGTATGATCTGACCCGACGCATCTGGTCGATGAGTAAAATACAGTCGGCGGAGAAGATTGAAACAGGATGGAGATTGACAGTCATTCATGGAAATCTGCCAGCATCAAATCAATCTAAAATAGTGACCTGCTCGAAGCTCGTTGTCGCGACTGGTCTGACCTCAGACCCTGCGCCAATCAACATTAGAGGTCAGGAAAATTTCGAAGCACCAGTCATAAACTTCGCCCATTTCCGGCAAGAGGCTCCACGTCTACTTGCTGAACCTTCTGTTCAACATGTCGCCGTCTACGGTGGTTCCAAGGCCGCTTACGACGCCGTGTATATGCTTGCCAGTAATGGCAAGCGAGTCTCATGGATCATACGTGCTTCAGGCCACGGACCCACATATATGGCACCGGGACATATCTACCTTGGCCCCTTCAGATGCTGGCTGGAGAAGCTGACGACAGTACGATTTCTCACGCTATTCTCACCATGCGTATGGGGTCAAGCGGATGGTTTTGGCTACATCCGGTCACTGATGCATGGGACAAGCACGGGGAGATGGCTGGTTGACAAGTTCTGGAGCAAGCTGTCTTCCGATGTCATCGCGCAGACAGGTCTGGAGGCTGATGAGGAGCTCAAGAAACTGATACCGGACAAGTCTGCATTTTGGTACGCGAACAACTTGAGCATAATTAACTACCCTACAAATATACATGATTTCATCAAGAATGGTCAGGTCAAGGTCTTCAGAAAGGACATGGACTGCCTTGAAGAGAACTCAATTATTAAACTCAAAGATGGCTCAGCCATGGAGGTCGACGCGTTAGTGTGTTGCATGGGCTGGCAATCCGTTCCCAACATTCAATATCTCCCAGAAAGTCTCCATTCCGCTCTCGGAATACCGAGCATTATGTACACGAAGTCAGAGAAAGAGATGTGGGATCGCCTCGACCAACGTGCAGACATAGAAATCCTAAGCCGGTTCCCGTACCTGGCCACAGGTCCGAAAGCCAAGCCAACGCTGCCAGAAATCCCTGAAGAACCACTTCCATCCGCATTGGCAAGCACCAATCTACAAGCAGACCGCCTCGATATCCCACCCTGGCGTCTATGGCGCGGGATCGCTCCTCCCGCCCTTCAGGACCGCACCATCGTGTTCCTCGGCATGGTGCTAAACCTGCAAGGTGCCCTCCGCACCGAGATCAGCAGCCTATGGGCCTACGCCTACCTGAACGGTAAACTCAGCAGCACTCCAGCACCCATCAGCAACTCGCCTCAACCTCTCAACCAAGCGGACGGCATCCAGTACGACACCGCGCTCTTCAACCGCTTCGGCCGCTGGCGCTACCCGATGGGCTACGGGGCGCGGTTCCCGGATTTCGTCTTCGATGGGATCCCGTACTTTGATCTGCTGCTCAGTGATCTGGGACTGAGGAGTTGGCGGAAAGGGTGGGGCTGGGTGGGGGAGCTGTTTGGGGGCAGCTATGGGCAGGAGGACTATAGGGGGCTGGTGGATGAGTGGGTGCGGAAGCAGCAATAGGCTGACGGTGAGCCACTCCTGACGGAAGGGGTGGAAGAGCGTGGGACGATGAGCGGATGTGTACGGCTTTCGGTATGGCAACACTGTTATTTGGGGGCCGTGGCCATTCAGAGGTGTCCGATGCGCTGGCGCGAAATCTTGCTCAAGTCAATTTTTGATACTTGCTGGAAAAGCCAGTCAACAGATTGGCAAGGTATTGATCAACCACTGATGAACCATGGCTAGAAAGGTAAGTCGTTGAAGACCACGACAGATCAAATGGCTTTGGATATGGCGATTAGTTTGCAGGAAATGTGTAATGACTACGTGGCTTCGTCGCTGGAGAAGGAGGACGAAAGCCTCGAGTGGCTTGTGTGTAAGACATCACGTAGAACATGAAATAAGGCATAGCGAACAGCATAGGCTGGTGTAGAGATCTAACCCAGCGATCGATGAGCTGTCGGAACTGCCGTGTCCTAGGGATGGCGTTTATCCGTTTATATATCTTGACTGCGTTTCGAGCCCAAGACCGTTTCAAGAATCTTTAGAACGCCTTACGAATGTTTCTAGTACGCCAACAATGCCCTCCCAATGCCCCCACGACGCCGTCTTCACTTCATCAAGCTTGTGCATACCCCAACTGCGCCACCGCCCTCCCAACAACACTCGCAAACCTCCCCTCCCGATCCGGATCCTGCTTCGCCGTCTCAATACCCAGCAATATTTTCTTGATCCCAACACCCACGCTCTCACTGCCCGTCATCTCCCTCAACTCCGCAATAGCCCGCTCCGGCTCCTTAAACACGCCCGACTGCTCCACGATGTGCTTCAGCTCGCCATACCCACTCACGTTCGGCACTGCGATATCCGCGTCGAACACCGTGAAGAGGTCGAGCTGCTGCAACACCGAGCGCTCGCCTGTGGTGGCGAGGACGAGCAGGCGGCGGCCTTTGGGCGGTTCCTTGCCGAGGAGCACCATCAGGGCTTGGAGGACGGCGTTGCTGAAGCGGGGCCCGATGGGGACCCATTCGACGATGCGCTCGATGTTGTCGATTAGGACAACGGAGAGGGGCGATTTGTAGGCGTCGTCGAAGATGCGGCGCATGTGCTCGATTTTCATGGATTCGTTGAACCCGATCATATTGTCTGGGCTGATGAGTTTGATAAGGGGATAATCGCTGTCCAGTGCGATTTTGGCGGCAAGTGCTGTTTTCCCCGATCCTGGGGGACCGTGGAGGATAGCGCTGAAGAGGGGGGTGGAGTCTGGTTCTGTGACTTGCTGGACGATGAGCTGGCCTTCATTGAGGATGTTATCGATGAAGGGCGAGAAGTGGATGATACCGCCGCGTAGCAGGCTTTGCATTTGCTCGCCGGAGACACCAAACGCGGGCTGGACATCGTCGAAGGCGTGCTCGAAGTCGTCTCTGTTGACGGTGATCTTGTCAACATCATCGGCTACGCCGGCTACGGTGCCGACTTTGACGTGCCGGCTCAGGGCATAGGATGTTGCTGCACGGACAAGCCCGCTGATTTCGGCACCGCTGAAGTTCTTGGTCCGCCGGGCGAGGTCTTCCAGGGAGACGTCGCGGTCAAGGTTTTTGTTCGAGCGCATCTTTGCGGTGTGGATATTGAAGATCTGTACTCGTCCCTTTTCGTCGGGCAACGAGATCTCAACGTGCTGTTCTAGTCGACCTGGCCGTAGGAGAGCGTCATCGATCATGTCCATTCGATTCGTCATGCCAATGACTAGGATGTTGTTCAACTGATCCACACCGTCCAGCTTTGACAGCAGTTGATTTACGACACTGTCGCCGACACCAGTCCCACCTCCAGCGCCGCTACCTCGCTGTTTGCAGACAGCGTCCAATTCGTCGAAAATGATGATGTGCAGGCCGCTCTCTTCACCCTTCTCCTTGTACTCTTTCTCTGCGTCTGCAAACAGCTTTCGAATGTTCTCTTCGGACTGACCGACATACTTGTTGAGTACTTCCGGTCCGTTAATGACCTTGGGTTCGCGAGCGTTCAACATCTTGCCTATCCTTCGAGCGATCAAAGTCTTTCCCGTTCCAGGCGGACCGTACAATAGAATACCCTTGACATGCTGGATGCCGAGCTTCTCAATCAACCCTGGAGGAAAGATACGAGAAGCGAAGGCTCTTCGAAAAATTGAACTGAATTCCTTGTCAAGACCTCCAATGCCCATGTCTTCGAATTTGAAGTTGGGCGCGAGAATGGCATTGGCGGCGGGTCTCCGACTAGATGCTTTAAGATTTACGCCGGACTTTGAGTCTTTAAAAAAGTTCATCTGGGTCTGCGGACTTACTATACCCCGTGCTCGAGGATCCGTAACGGTTGGTTCTGAGGCGGCTGTAGATCCATCTATTGACAGATCTACGAGCTGGACAGTCTTGATGACGATAAGTAAAGGCACGCTCTTATAATCCATGAGAAGTCGTTGTTCTGGGGCGAACATTTGTCTATCAAACGTCTGTGGACCGTTAATCGATGTAGGAACCAACAGTACGCAATGAACCAACCCGTTTGAAATGTTTCGCAAGTTCATCCTGGTCATACGGCGCCTCAGTGGTCTTTCTGCCTGCAAAGCTGAGTTCTACATCGAGAGAACCTAGAGATCTAAATCCACCATCCTGGGTGGGATCATATGGCTCGACGCTAACGGTGTCCATCAAACTTATCGACGCCCACGTCCGTTGTGGATCCGAAAGGCTGATTTGTCCCTGAGGAAAGCCATCGAAAGGCCGGGCGGAAAGTACAAAGAATTCATTCAGCATAAGATATATATCTTGGCCATTTCGTGAAGGTGGGAAATCGGAGGGCGAGACTGCGACTCTGGACAACGATCAGCTCGCTCAATGAAGACTAACATCCCAGACATACAAATTTCCAAATGTGAACTGGTTGTCTGGCGATTTGGCAGGTCTGAGCTGCAATGCATGTCCGCCAGCAGCTGGCCGTCCTCCACCTCGAGAGTATTCATATTTCTCCGGAGGCGCGCTTTCATGGTAAGGTCTGTCGTTGCCGGCGGATTTTCGGCCGTTAGGTGAAGGAGCACCATAGCCACCTGCGCCGTCCGGAGGTAACCTCGAGTAAGGAGCGCCGCCCTGGCCGTGTTGCTGAGAAGGAGGTTGGCGCCCAACGGGGGGTCGAGGGTTACGAGAACCAAACATCGTTACTTCAAGCTTCAGAGGTGGAGGTGCTATCGTGGAAGCATGTCAGCGGAGTCTGCTGTGCCGACATATATTTCGCAGTTGCCTGAAATCTAGTGTTCGTAATCATATGTCTTAATAAATGTCACCCATACTTCAAGAGTACGGAAACGGGAGCAGTAAGGTACTTAGGCTACAATTAGGGTTGATCTGTTCCAAGAAGCCCCACCCTCCGACCTTTCCTCGAAACGCACTGCGATTGAGGAATCGCAACAATGCCTCTGTAAGTCTTGAGAGCAATCATTAGCATCTTTTCACTAACTCAATCCCTAGTCACCTCCTTGGGAAGAAGTCATGGAACGTCTACAATGCCGACAACATCGCCAAGGTCAAGCAAGACGAGGCCGCCGCCGCGGCGCGCGAAGCCGCAGAAGAGCAGCGAATGCAGGAGGTCGATGCCGAGCGTCGTATCCAGATACTGCGAGGATTACGTCCAGAAGATATACCAGCTGAAACGCAAGCGATTGAGGATACTCGTACCCGCGATGAACCAAGACGGGATAGGAAAAGACGGCGAATAGCGGGCGAGGACGATACCGACAGGGACCTTCGAATCGCGCGAGAGCACCAGGAAACTGCTTCACGAAGCACTCAGGCGCTCGCTAAGTTAGGGAAAAACAGTGATGCGCCTCTGACGGATCATCAGGGTCATATCAATGTATTTCCGGCTGAGGGCTCCAAGCATCATGCGCCGAAGAATGCAGAGGCTGAGGCTGAGGCTGCTAAGAAGAAAAAGGAATTTGAGGATCAGTATACGATGCGGTTCTCGAATGCTGCGGGCTTCAAGCAGTCGGTTGGTCAAAAGCCTTGGTACTCTTCTGTCAGTGCTGCTGATGATGGTGGAAACGCGGAGGAGAATGTCTCGAGAGATGTGTGGGGTAACGAGGACCCACGAAGGAAAGAGCGTGAAAAGATGAGATTGGTGTCCGATGATCCGATGGCTGTTATTCAGAAGGGCGTCTCGGAGCTGCGGCAAGTGGAGAGAGAACGGCGGAGGTGGAAGGAGGAAAGGGATAGAGAGTTTCGGGACATGGTCAAGGCGGAGAGACGTCAGGAGAGGAAGAAGCGCCGAAGAATCAAGCACGTGGATGAGCTTGAGGGTTTCGATTTGAATGTCACCGACAGGAGTAAAGATGAAAATCCAAGTCACCGACACCGCCATCACCATGACCATCGGAGTAAGGAGCGGAGCGAGAACGGTCGCACCAGAGACCATCATCATCGCCGACACCGAAGTCGCAGTCCAGACGCTGTTCGACAGCACCCAAGAAATGCGGCAGACCGCGACAAACATCATCATAAATCTGAGCGCTACAGACCGTCTGATCGCCGAGGCAGCAGCCTGCATCGTCAGGTCCTGACCCCGCCAGATGAAGTGCTACCCTGAGCACATTCTCGGCAATTATGGATATCCCAAATGTCTCTGGGGTCTCAAAATATACTTTCTCTCGCCAGGAAAGCAAGATCAACCTCCAAGTCCTTCGTTGATGGCAAGAAGAATTTCCAGCTCAAGCCAGTCATTGTGACGGCGATGGAGTGGCTTGATGATAATTACCCCAAGAATACGGAGGCGTCTCGACAGCAATAACAATAGCGAGCCTAAAGCCCGATTAAATCTTTCGTGTTCTGAATATGTTATATGACTATACTCATAATCGATGAAATCCCGTATCTTCGCCATGCTTTTCCAGACATAATAGCAGCATATATCCATCTCTGGGAAGTCCCAACAGAAGCTCTCAAGGACCAAATACACCGCGAAAAACTGCAAAGTCATATCACGACGAGCCTTCGAACAGATTCAAACGAGTACTGCATCCCACGCGATGGCAAGAAATAGTGCACTCTCCCTCGGTATATTGGTAAGAAAACCTTTCGACGAGATGACGCTCAGCCAACATAGACCCAATGGCTAAATAGGCAAGCTTTTGAAAGGATCACTTGCTGAACGGTCGGCTCCACTGGAAGAGTCCGAATGATGTCAGCTTTACTGTAAGAACCACGCGGAGTGCACCACATGGTATAGCAATTCATCCGCATTAACACACAGAAAAATCACTAGGCGAAGACATTGATCGCGTTCCCACCGCTTCTATCCCGAACCAAATGGACCTCCCTCGAAGCGAATCCAAAAGCCTGCAAGCGGTCAACGTTGAAGAGAAGAGAAAGTAGGTGGCTCTCCTATCATCACCAGCGACTTCGAAAAAATTAAGTTGAAAGAGGAACCGCCCTTAAAGCTACTACTTCCTGTGCCAAAGTATTGTCTGCTAGAGTAGCGACTGCTTGACGCAGCTTTCTTCCAATTCATGTACCTTGTTGAGGCCGAGCCATTTACGAGTCGATAATGTCGTTTCCACAAGCCCTCTTCTTCCCATGGTGCACGCCTCTTTCGCTGTCGAGGCTGTTTCGTCCCTTGCTACCCCAAAGAAGCTTGCTCTCAAGACGCAGGCAGCCAGAATTTAAACATAATAGCTAAGAGAGTCCTGCGATCCATGATACACACACGCAGGAAATAGTTACCTCGTGGCAGTCTCCCGCTACCAACAAAACCCCCGATCACAAACCCGAAACACTCGTCTGTTCAATTTCACTACAGATGGCCTTGGTTATTCTGATCGCTGACTGCCCGTAACATGCTTTTTGAAATTTCCCAAATGCCCTGTCAGATTTTGGTCCGAGGGTAACAGAATAACGATGCTTAAAAAGTCCCTACCCATCCAGTACATTGCCCACGTAGTATCTCGTACAATCTTTTGCCCTTCGCTCAGCCCATGCCTCCTTTCCGTTGTTCTTCTACAAATAGCCTTGCAAGGCCCTCTTTGGGCACAATGCCTCCCCAAGTCCGTAGAGTGAAGGGCGCACCAGCCTCCGTAATACAACCAAGGACGAAAGCCGCTGTTCGGATGCAGCCAGCCCCTTCAGCTCATGACATCTTCGCAGTGCCCTTTTTCATCTATGAAGTTGCTTTGCCCTTCCATTCCGGCCAAAGCTCTTTGAGCCCCTCATACCGCTCCCTCACCTCCGTCTCCGCCTCGCTTTCTTCCCCGCAATTTTGTTCTTCGGCATCTTTGCGCGCTGGAGGGTTCATGATCATTGGCCATGCGGGAATAGGATTCAATGGTTTATGCGGCCTATCCGCTACACTAGCCAGATAGGCGAGATTGGACTGCAGACGCCGCATGTAATCCACGTAGTGCGGAGAAGACGGCGGGTTCGGGCTGGATGGGGGAGGTTTCGTAAGGTCACTTTTCGGGGGTTCCGCGGGTGAAGGGGGCTTGGTCTGGAGGAAATTGAGCTCGAGGAGGAGGAATCGGTTTATGTCGAGGAGAGCGCTGACGCGTTGGGCTTCAAAAGGGGATGGGAGCTGTGGTTGCGGTACGGTGGGGTTTGGCGTGGCTGGTTGTTGCGGTTGAATGGTGTTGCTTTGTGGAGGCTGCGGGTTCGGAGCTTGTGCGGGGATGGGTTTCGCAGGTTGAAGAGTAGCAGGTTCGGAAGCTGGAGCCGTGACTGCAGAGGGAGGCTGAGCTGCAGGTGTAGGTGCTGCTACTGGAAGGCTGGCGGCAGTCATTGAAGGCGTACGCTGGGAGGTGGTAGCGGGGCTCTGCGTATGCTGGCGCGGGTAGTGGGTAGGTTGCGAGTGTATTGATGGAGTGAAGGACGTAATGGGCGCTATTGAAGCAGCTGCTGTTGCTGCTGGTTGTTGAGCGTAATACGAGTTGATCGGGGTCGCTGAAGCTAAGAGATGTCAACATCTGCTCCGAAGCCGCTCAAGCATGCTCGCAAGGCTAGCAGACTTACCATTCTGGATATACTGGTCTTGTATCTGGCGCTGTTCCTCGCTCAGCTCTCGTGGCCACAGGTTGTTTGGCCGTTGGGGAGGTGGCATGAAAGCAGAGGAGGCTCGAGCGAGGGGGTGATTGGGTACATGTTGCTGGATTGGCGCCTGCCTTGATTGCAAGTGAGGGTCAGGCGAGGGATGTGGCTGAATGAAGGTTGAAGAAGGAGCAGGAGCGTGTGAGTAGGGAGCATGGTTCGCGTAATATTGCTTGTTCAAGTCGTGGTGGGACTGCTGAAGAGGGATCTGAGGTGCATGATTACCGGGGTTCTGGAATAGAGGACCGGCGGGCTGGATGTAGCTGTGGGCCATGTCGAGCACGAGCGTGGTGAGAAGCTAGCTTCGATGATAGAATGCTGGATGGGAGCGAGTCGTCGGAAGTGGACGTAGGTGGAAGGAAGACGATTGGACAGATGGCTCTTGGAGGGTCTGGGACTGCAGTTGTGCCATGCAGGAAACAGGGTTTGCAGCGGAAGCTATGATAACTAGCGCCTAGGGCCGCCTTCCTCATCCGCCTTCAACCAAGACTCGGCTCCTCTCAGCTCTGTCCAAACATCTCGCCGCAAGTCTCAAGCCTCTTGGTAGATGCTGACATCGTCTGGTCGACTGACCGCTCTTCAAACACCTCGTATGATACCTATACGGTCAATTCTTCTGGCGCCTTTACACCGCGGCCATGACCGTCATCTATCAATGACTGGATGCAGAAAGCAGGCCAAGCGACTTGCGAACGAGCTCCCCACGGCCCTGGCGGGCACCTTGCATGCGCTGCTCTTCGATGGCGCATGCGATACCCCCGATATCCGTCGTGCAGTAGCCAAACTCTCGCCCTCGTGTCCAACGCCAGCCCGCTTCGATAAAGCCAGGCCAGAAATCAGCACAATGGACCCTGTTTGGGACCATCTGAACGCTCAAAAGATTTTACCAAATGCTACGGCGCTACCGAGGATTTCTGATCAAGTTGACGACTGACTCATTTCTTGTGGCAAGGTGGACTGACTTGGTGGTGCTGTCGGCGCGGAGCGCCGTATCCGCGGCTTAGCTCGCTGAGTCAATTCTAGACACCATGGTCTGCGGCAGCCCTTCCCCCAACCTTAAGGTATCCACAAATTCCTAGAAGTAGTGCTCAGATTGCCAAAACAGCCGCCGAAGCAAGCTGCCACTTGGATGCCGGATACAGATAGGCTCAACTTGTCAAGCGATAATGAAGTCACCATTTGACTTGTCAACTTGCGCGAGACCGAACATCCTTGCCTTACAACCATATAGATGCGCTCGAGAGTGACTATGACCACTCCCACCAGTGTTTCTTGCTTACCGATGGTATAGCGATTACAAAGACGACGGCACCAACATTCTGCTCGACGCCAACGAAAATGCCTACGGACCTGGCTTAGACCTTGACCGCCATGGCAGGTTCGAAAGCCAGGCAGTAAACGGCCATGCTGGTTCCCGAGATACCGAACTGGACCTTCTCGGCTTGCACAGATATCCTGATCCGTAGGTTGCCGCTAGCTCTCACCGTTGGTGTGCTTCCGCTCATCCCATAGGCATCAGATTGAGCTGAAGCAAATGCTATGCAACCTCCGCAACACCAAAACACATACAACCAAGTCACTGACGCCCAATCATCTCATTGTTGGTGTGGGCTCGGACGAAGCTATCGATGCTCTTCTTCGTTGCTTCTGCGTTCCTGGCCGAGATCAGATCCTTACATGTCCTCCCACATATGGGATGTACGCGGTGAGCGCCCAAGTCAACGATGTCGAGATTGTCAAAGTGCCTCTGAAGGCAAAGGATGGATTCTCTTTGGACCCGGATGCCATTGATCAAGCTCTCTCCTCGATGCCATCGATCAAAATAGTCTACATCTGCTCGCCTGGCAACCCCACTGCGAAATTAATCAGAAAGGGGGATATTCAACGACTACTTGAACATCCAACGTGGAATGGCGTTGTCGTCGTGGACGAAGCCTACATTGACTTTGCTCCCAAAGGCTCAAGCCTTGCCGAATGGGTCACCGAATGGCCTAATTTAGTCGTGATGCAGACGCTGAGCAAAGCCTTTGGCCTTGCCGGTATCAGACTAGGAGCGGCTTTCACGTCACCTGAAATTGCTCGCCTACTCAACAGTATGAAGGCGCCCTACAACATCTCCAGCCCGACCAGCGCGCTCGCGCGTTCCGCATTACAGCCGAGAAATCTTGCAGTCATGCAGTCTAACAGAGAGAAGATCATACGACAGAGAGATAGAATAATACGCGATTTACCAGAAATTCCGGGCATTGGCAGGTTTCTAGGTGGGACGGACTCCAATTTTCTGCTCGTAGAGATCTTGGATCGACCAAGGAGCAGTGGTGGCAAACCTAACAATGAAGTAGCTCTGGCCTTGTATGAGCGCCTGTCGGAAACGCGAGGGGTGGTCGTCAGATTCCGAGGAAAGGAGTGGGGATGCGAAGGTTGCCTTCGGGTCACAGTTGGTACAGTAGAAGAGGTTGATAAATTTCTCCGAGATACAGCAAGTGTTCTGGCAGATATTCTTCATGGGGGAAGCACGCTGAACGGGTGCTCGACGGAGATTGCAAAAGAGCAACAAGCCAGCAATGTAATTGCATAGAAAAGCCTTTGTCATGAACCGTACAGAGTAAACCTCTGCGCAACAATTTCGATGATCTTTCTGAAGCTCGATAGTTGGGCAGCCAATGAGCATATTGACAGTTCAGCTTGCATGACCTCCATGGCACCAATCAAATACCAGCCACTGACGTCCATCACACTGTGGCACTGCCTGACCTCGATGCTCATTCGCAACTTGTTGCTTTTGGTCATTCATTCTTACCCTGGACTCCCTATCGCTATCTACCTTAGCCTTCTCTCGTGACCTTTCTCCTCACTCACTTTTTGTGACACACGCTCCAGATTTCATTGACTGCTATGTACATGTATTAACACTAGTGCAAGGCAACCGCAAGTCACAACACCGCTGGCTTGACCGGTTGTTGTAACACTGAACTAGCCGCACGTACGGCAAGTATCTACCAGTGTATCCACTCGATCTCTGTGGGGGTGTCACCGGTTTGTGCACTGAACAGCTCTTACTATCGGTTGCTGGGCTTCTTCACGTCTTGACATCTGGTCGCCAAACGCTTCACCCCACAGCACGGTTTCATGCATAGCGGACAACAGCACGCTCTCGGGAACCTGCACAGCCAAAAAGGAACGGCCTCAGACCCTCGAGCTGGCCCGTAAGAAATACATCATGACTTCAGCTACGTAAACCACCGTCCGTACAAACCGCATCTCAGCTCCTTCATCTACCGCCAGTGGCTTGCCTTCAGGATGGTGAAGGCCGACCCCCGTCGCGACTACTATGCGGATCTCGAGTTACAACCAGCGGCGACGGGGGAAGAGATTAAGAAGCAATTCAAGAAACTTGGTAGTTGCTCTCCTATGCCATTTGCGAACACAAAGGACTGACAAGTGGCGATCGCAGCACTCAAGTATCACCCTGATCGCAACCCTGGAAGGGAGCTCGAGTTCAACTCAAAGTTCCAAGCCATACAATCTGCCAACGAAATCCTCACAGACCCCGCACAGCGTGCCAGATACGATGCAGACCGAATCCGCTCAGGCTTGTTTTACAGCTACGCCTCGCCCACCCGACCAAACATGCCCCCAAGGTCTCCTGCTACAAACTACCCCCAACCTCCTCCACGGCCCCCTCCACCCACTGCCACGAAGACCAACTTCCCTCCTCCGCCAACAGGCACGAACCGATATACGCAATATACAAACGCTGAGGCGTCAAAGTCACGGCCTAACACAGAAGGAGATGATGCGCAGACAAAGGCAAACGCCTTCAAGGCATGGGAGCAGATGAGGCATGGGCAAGGACCGCTGCCAACCAGAAAAGTACCTCCTCGACCGACACGGACGACATTTCAACCGCGGTCTAATGCGAATGGAGTCCCCGAAAACCCTCCTTTAAGGCGGACGGCCCCTGGGTGGGAGCAATTTCAACAGGAGGCACAATCCCTGCCGCGCATGACGCGAGCAAATACCACACGAGTACCAAAAAAGCCTACTCATGCTCCCAGCGGAGAAGTGCCCCCAGCCCAAAATAAGTCAGCCTACGCGCATGTTAGACCGGATCGTACACATCGAATGAGTCCACAATACGCACCCCCACCACAGCCCGGACAAAGGAATGCTGACCCATACCGAGCCTTCAGATCACAGTTCGAAGGCGAAGACACTCTCAATAACAGCGACCGTATCAGCACTCCGTATGCGACCACAGGAGGTGAGAAGACAAATTTTTGGAGCAACGGTCTAGGTGGAACGGCGAATGGTCAAGAAAGAAGAAAATCGGCTGAGTGGTATGAAAAAGATGCTAGCCCGTCGGACACTCCTCAACCCAGTGCGCACTCGTCAACGCCTCATCGGCAGCACCATTCTGCAAGCCCGAAAATGCGGAAACCAAAGCAAGTGCCTCCGTCACCGTCGATCTCTTCCACTTCATCTTCGGACGAGAGCAGTACACCCCAACGTGCCTTCGGTACACGAAGGGATCCTCCGCGTAACCCTGCAACAGCACAGCCGAAACCAATACTGAAACCAACCGTAAAGGTCGATCACGCTCATGGTGGAGCGGCAGCGCAGCCGAGCTATGTGGGGCTTCGTAATAGCTGGACAGATGGTCCTAGAAAGCCACAAGCAACTGAATCGTTCAACTCGGACCAGCCTGAGGGATTCTTACAGCATCGCATGAAGCGCGAGTCCTTACGCAGTGACTCAATTCGACGACCTTCGTTGGCTGAACAGACTGAAACAGAACAGAATAAATCACAGCACCCGCTGCATCGACCAAAGAGCTGGAATGAGCAATATGGGACGCCAAAGAACGTCTACGAGTCAAGAGCGGACCCCAGGCCTGGTACAAGTGGTCAGACGGATCACGGCCCCATGTATGAACCTTCTGGGTATTCCCCATCTCCTTCTACCCCGTCATCGCATAAATGGGCAGAGCAATGGCCGTTTATGTCCCCCAAACAGCCACGGACTTCTTCGGAACGTCCACCGTATTGGGCTATCCCCTCATCTCTGATCCCCTCCGGCTTCTCACCCTCGAAGAAGGGTACAGCTGAGGCCTCCGAGGAGGCCACACGTCCCTCGTTCCCCGCTGTTAGCTTTGCTAACCATCCATTTCATAATGATGCTAATATGACTTCCGATAATAGCTTCTCTTTTCCTAGTGGTGACCCGAACGAACCTTTACCTCGAGCGCCTCCACTTAGGAGTCACAGCTCAGAGTCAATAAATACAAAGTTCTCCTCAGGCCGTTGGAAAGGTTCGTTCACTAGTGGGAATGGCGACTTCGCTCCAAGCTCCAGGGCTTCGCCCACCGACAGCCGACCTGTACCTCCACCACCGCCTCCACGCCAAGAGCAGGCTTCCTCGATGAGTGCCCCTACTAGCGGTGCACAATTGTCAAAGAACGAGACCACAACGACCGATTCGTCTACAGCTCCTGCTTCTCGACTCGATCCTTTGAGCACTTCGAAAGAAGATTGGGCGCAGCACTTCAAGCCTGCGACTTGGGAGTACCCTCCTTCAGCTTCTGGTTCGCCTGTCAAAGGCGCGAACCGTAAGAGAGCAAAGACGCCGCGCAAATACTCTAAGATCCCAAGTAAACGACCACAGATGGCAAGCGTTTCGGGGTTGGCCGATGAACATACTGAAGATCCGGAAGCTGCCAGTGTCGGGAGCTTAAGTAGTCGGACAAGCGATAACGAAAGTGCTATGGACATCGATCCAATGCTCACACCGCCATCAGGCCAATCTGGTGGTGAACATCGATCATCGGCGCAATCCGACCGGACAGTGACTGAGAACGGCCGTCGACCCGGTCCTCCAGTACTGCCACGGCCGGATGATCAGGCGAGCAATGAGCCGCAAGACCTCAATCTTGGCGATCTCAAAAATGTTGCACCGTTCGTGCCTAATGCAGAGGGTCTCAAGGACCTTAAAGACCTGAACACGGCACTACCGTTCGAGTCCAAACCGTCTCTCAAGCTCCCGAGCGATCCGCCGCCCAAACCTCTCGAGATACCAGGTCCGCCAAAACCGCCTCTGGTGCCAACCACTCTTACCCAGACGTCCTGGGAGCGCTATCTGGCGCAGATGCGTAATTACATGTTCGAGTGGAATACGTATAATTCAAGAATGATAGCTCATTTTACTGAGAGACAAAGTAATGTTGGTACACTCAGCAGAGATTGGATGAGCTCGGTCGGTGACAACGGGTACAAGCAATACATGCAAGGCGTTCAGGAAGACTTCAGGGTCAGACAGCATTGGGACGTTAGTTGGGAAAGGCATCAAGAGTGCATGAGAGGGCTAGGAGTTGTAAGACAAAAAATGCTTGGAGCTAAGAATGGTGCTTAAGTTGTTTTGGGCTCTGAGGCAAGGATGGCTCAGTCTCATCCGTGGATCGCACGATGGCAACGACAGCAATGGATCAGTCTCGGCAGAGGGTACGACGATGGAGGCCAGGCATTCTGACATGGGATTAACGTCCGCCGCGTTGACTGTTGACGTCCACCGGTGGTTTCGCCGGTTTATCTCTGATTTCTGTCGTAGTCCTGCGTCTGGCTACCATTCTCACCACCATCCTCGAACATAACGACCTTTGAGTATTCTGATGATGATTTAAATCAGCGCGGAGTTTGAGGAAAGCGTCTAAGCATTCGTCAAGGAGCTACTCTACCATGTTTCGTATGGAGCATTCCTTTCCGCTCTATCTTCACCAGGCATTTGTACAATAGGAAAGGATATCTTACTTAGATGTACTACTAGTATGATGAATTACGACTCCAGTCGTTGCGAACAATTATGTCTTGCGTGAAACTTGTGGAGTTGCCATCACTCTATCATCTTCGAGTAGCGGCCTCATGAGAGAAATGTTCAAGATGGCAGTCTTCCTACCCAAGACAGGGAACGGGGAAAGTGAAGCTGCTGATATATTTTGCGAGCTATAACGAAGTGTAAAAGACCTCCTTTTCCTTCAGGGGGCTTATATCTCGCTTAGATAGCCTTTCTGGGAAAGGCTGAGGTCGTGAAGGCGAGGCCATCAAGAGAACGCGGAGTGTGATATCTTTGGGGTCATAGCATTCTCTTTGAATGCATGCAGTCGCCCGACTCAGGGGCGTGTCTCTTCATAGCTGCAGAAACCTTGCAGCAGATTCCAATTACTTTGTAAGAGTCAAAGGTAGGTTACCAGCAAGGCTCTTTTCTTGCTCAAGCGCTCCGTCACCAACCCTTCGGTCACTGCACAACAGCTCTATTGCTCGAAGCAATTCTAATACGACACTGTCTTTAAGCCTGTCATACAGCGTCACCTCTTTTCCCATCACAAAGCGCCTGTCACTAGAGCGACACCAGTCTCGACGTCCTATATCTACCACCTCTATAATGGAGCGCAATGGCGATCTACGAAAGCGCAAGACGAGTCCTGTCAACATCGTCGACCGCCCAACAAAGCAATTCAAACCTGACATCTACGGAACGCCCGACGGACAGTGGACACCTGACGACACCCCTGTCAACGGCATGGAAAGCGACGGCGACGGCAGCCCAATGCTCCCAGTGACTGCGACTGCAGAAACACCGGAGTGGCAGGCTACGATAGAGAAGGTTGTGAGGAACGTGGTTTCGATACACTTTTGCCAGACTTGTTCCTTCGACACGGACGCGGCGACTTCGAGCGAGGCCACAGGATTCGTCGTGGATGCTGAGAAAGGGTACATCTTGACAAACCGGCATGTCGTGGGACCTGGTCCATTCTGGGGATACTGTATATTTGACAATCATGAAGAGGTAGGTTATGTTCAAGAGTCTTTATCCAAAGTTCACGATACTGACGCTCCACTGAAGTGTGATGTCTATCCCGTATATCGCGATCCCGTTCACGATTTTGGTATTCTACGGTTCGATCCTAAAGCTATCAAATATATGCCACTCACAGAGTTAATCCTGCGCCCGGATCTTGCAAAAGTGGGGGCTGAAATACGGGTAGTAGGCAACGACGCTGGTGAAAAACTAAGCATACTGTCTGGGGTCATCAGTAGGCTGGATAGAAATGCCCCAGAATACGGAGAGGGCTACAGCGACTTCAATACCAATTATATACAAGCCGCGGCAGCTGCAAGTGGAGGTAGTTCTGGTAGTCCCGTTGTCAATGTAGACGGCTTTGCAGTGGCATTACAGGCAGGCGGTCGGACCGACAGTGCTGCTACAGATTACTTCCTGCCCCTAAATCGGCCATTAAGAGCTCTGGAATGCTTAAGAAAGGGTGTACCCATAGAACGAGGGACCATACAGACTCAATGGATGATCAAGCCATTCGACGAGTGCAGAAGGTTAGGCCTAACCCCCGAATGCGAGAACATGATACGACAAGGATTCCCTAAAGAAACTGGAATGCTCGTGGCTGAGATTATCCTGCCCGAAGGACCAGCGGATAAGAAGCTTGAAGAAGGCGACGTCCTTATCAAAGTCAACGGCGAGCTGCTTACTCAATTCATTCGCTTGGATTCCATACTGGATTCCGGTGTTGGGCAGAAGGTCAAGATCCTTGTCCAACGAGGCGGCAGAGATGTCGAAGTCGACATGGAAGTAGGGAACCTTCATGATATTACGCCTGATCGTTTTGTTACTGTGGGCGGTGGATCGTTCCATAACCTTTCCTATCAACAAGCTCGCCTCTATGCTATTGCCTGTAGAGGTGTCTTCATCTGCGAAGCTGCGGGCTCATTCCGATTTGAAAGCAGTGATTCAGGCTGGATTCTGGACTCGATCGACCACAAGAAAACGCCGGATCTGGACACTTTCATCGAGATCGTAAAAGGCATCCCAGACAGATCACGTGTAGTGGTGACCTACAAGCATCTGAGAGATCTTCACACACTGAGCACCAGCATCATCTATGTGGATCGCCACTGGGCCAAGAAAATGCGCATGGCTGTCCGCAACGATGCCACGGGTATATGGGACTTTACGGACCTGGCAGATCCGATCCCTGCAGTTCCACCAAAACCGTGCAGGGCAGACTTCATCAAGCTCGATGCCGTTGCACATCCTGCAGCGGCTGACGCCATCAGAAGTTTTGTACGTGTCTCCTGCACGATGCCCCTAAAGCTAGATGGTTTCCCACGTACCAAGAAGGTTGGCTTTGGACTTGTGATAGATGCGGAGAAAGGCCTGGTCGTTGTATCAAGGTCAATAGTGCCCTACGACTTGTGCGATCTGTCAATCACTATTGCGGATTCCATCATCGTTGAGGGCAAGGTCCGGTTCATGCACCCTCTGGCCAACTATACCATCATCCAGTACGACCCGTCTCTGGTCGATGCACCAGTCAAGACCGCAAAATTAGCTACTAAGCCAATAAAGCAGGGTGCCTCGACCATCTTCCTAGGTTTCAATCAGAATTATAGAGCCGTCTTGACACCAACAACCGTCACAGACATCACTACCGTGGCCATTCCTTCTAATCCTGCTGCACCTCGCTACCGAGCCATCAACCTAGACGCCATCACCGTCGACACAGGCCTGAGTGGCCAATGCGGCAGCGGTGTGCTCATCGCCGAAGACGGCACCGTCGAAGCCCTCTGGCTCAACTACCTCGGCGAGCGTTCCCACTCCTCCCAAAAAGACGTCGAATACCACCTCGGTCTCTCCGCCCCGACCCTCCTCCCCATCATCTCCCAAATCCGCAACGACATCACCCCCCAACTGCGCATCCTCAACATCGAAACCAACACCGTGCAAATGTCCCAAGCGCGCATCATCGGCGTCTCCGAAGCCTGGATCTCCCGCGTCGCCGCCGCCAACCCCTCCCGCCACCAACTCTTCATGATCCGCAAGATCGACTGCCCGCCCACGCCCGGCCCCGACGGCCAGACCCTGCGCGAGGGCGACATCCTCCTGACGCTCAACGACCACCTCATCACCCGCGTCTCCGAGCTCGACATCATGTACGACCACGACGCCCTGACCGCGCTCGTCGTCCGCAACGGCACCGAAGTAGCCCTCACCGTACCCACCATCCCGACCGCCGACCTCGAAACCTCCCGCGCCGTCATCTTCTGCGGCGCCGTCCTGCACCGCCCGCACCACGCCGTGCGCCAGCAGATCTCGAAGCTCCACTCCGAGGTTTACGTCTCCGCGAGGACGCGCGGCTCGCCCTCGTACCAGTACGGCCTCGCGCCCACGAACTTCATCACCGCGGTCAACGATGTGCCAACGCCCACGCTGACGGAGTTTTTGTGTGAGGTGACGAAGGTGGAGGATAATACGTATTTTAGGCTGAGGGTGGTGACGTTCGATAATGTGCCGTGGGTGGCGACGATGAAGAAGTGCGAGCACTATTTCCCGACGGTGGAGTTTGTGAAGGATGGACGGGAGCAGGGCTGTGGGTGGGTGAGGAGGAGGTGGGGGGAGGATGGGGGGGTGGGGGGTTTGGCGGGGGAAGCGGCAGGGTTGGATGAGGATGGGGGGCGGGGGGACGAGGGGGGTGGGGAGATGTAGAGGGATGTGTAAGAGGATGTAGGGGTTGGTAGGCGTGTTGGAGGAGGATAATAGCACAGAGGTTCGAAATACACCATGGTAAGAGTCGTCGACTTAGCGAATGCATGCATATATCTTTAAAGGGCCTTGACAATACTCCCATATCATACATTGGCATTACATTCAAGTCTCAATACCGTCCTCGCTTAATCACTTTCAATCAGTCTCATTGACACCATCATAAACCTATTCTCGCTTCTCTACCCCCGTCCACAATCTCAGAAACCATCAGCACGACCCTACCACCCCACGAACCCCCCCCTCCCCATCCACCCCCTCCAATCCGCCACAAAAACCCCCCCACCCTCAAGTCAAATCCCCTCCACCTCAGCCTTAACCTCCACCTCTCCCTCCTCCTCCTCCTCCTCCTCCCCCTCCCCCTCTTCCACATCCTCCTCCTTCTTAATCTTCTTCCCCACCACCTCCTGCTCATCCCCATCCGAAATCCCCCCCTCCGTAGTGGCACCTTTCTTGCCAGCCGGGGCGCGCTTACGCTTTCCAGCGGTGGTGGTAGTGGGGGAGGTGGTGGATTTCTTGGCGCGCTTCTTGGTGGGGGTGGCGTCGCCGTTGGCGAGGGGGACGCTGGAGGCTTCTTTCAGGGCGGCGTTGTAGACGTGCCAGCAGGCCATTTTGGAGCGGCCGGCGGGGAGGTTGACGTTTGCCCACTGGAGGGGGGTTTAGTTTGGAGATGAGGGGGGTGGGCGAGAGGGGTCGGGGGAGGGGAAAGGAGGGAGGGAAAGGATAGGTGGGGGTGGGGGGCGCCAGGGAACTCACGTTGACTGTAGGGCCGGAGGCTTGGATGATGGACATGAAGAGCGCGAGCTGGGGCGTGGTATTAGTGGCAGATTCATCAGTAGTTTGTTTGGGAGGTCAGGAGGGGATGTGAAGGGTTGGGAGTTGTTGCCGATGGTGGTCAGGATGGAAAGAGGAAGGGATGATGTACCTTCTCGGCATCGGTCCATTTGCCAGTAGCTGCTTTGGCACCCTTCGGGGTCGCTTTGTCGGACATGATGATTCTGGTGGCGATGGATGAGTCTCGGTGGAGCTGGAATGTGGAGTGAGGCACTTACTGTTCGGTGATATTGGATTTGAAACGGGTGTAGATAGTTCCCTGTTTGTTTGAAGGTAGAGGTTTGGGTTTCTGCTGGTGTGTAAGAACGAAGAAGATGTGCTGGATGATTGTAGATGAAATGTTGAAGTTGTGATCGTGGTTGTAAAGAAGTAATGGCGCTAGGGTCAAGGAAGAGTGAGCAACTTCACTTCACTTGGAAGTCGAAGATTCGGAATGAGACCGAGTGAGCTTACTGTCAAGCGTAGGGTTCCTCAGCTGTTGATAGTATCTGACAAGGTAGGATCTAAGGCAGCAAGAACTTCCTGGCTACCGTATTGAAATCTATCTGATTGAGTGTTCGGATGATTCTGGTGAGAGCTCCAGGTTCGGACTGATGAAGAATGTCTTCGAAAATGTATGGTGTGTGGCGCTAGATGAGACTTGATTCAGTTCACTTCGTTTGAAGTGCCAGGGTTCGGATGACAAGGCTTTCAGCAGACAGGAGACAGTAGGGTTTTGATAATTGTTAACGATGACTGCCAGGTCTCAGCGATTGCCGCAGAAATCTCTCGGGTACTTTGTGTAGATCGGTCGCGCGCGAGAGCTGAGCGAGTAGGATTCAGGAAAGAAAACGATCGATAAGCAGACAAATGTAAACAATCTGCAGCGAGGCTTCCGTACTTGAGCGAGCACAAACTATGTTGTTGGAGGACAGAACATTGATGGACTCTTTGAGTTGTACTGGATCGAAGAGATCACAAACTGATTGTCATGGTTCAAGAGGAAGTATCCTCGAAATGATTATGGTTCAGCTTGATGGTATACTCAGCGAAGGCCTTCACTGGCAAGGAAAGGCACGCCGAAGTGCAAAGTCTTAACAGATCCTTAAGGGCCTCGCGTGGACTGAGCAATCTCATACGTCTCATAAAGCGTCCAAAGAGCAAAAGGCAGCTGCATACTCAATTCAGTCTGTGACTGGGAATAGGCTTCTATACCACACAAAACTGGATCAGGCGCACCTATAGAATGCGTGCTGAGAGCACCTGCTACCATCAAGAACTTACGGCCGGTTTTGTTTCCCGTTCTGCCCTCAGACGGCTCATAATCCCACTCAATTATGTTGAGAGCATGTCGATGCGAGATCCCAGGGCGTGCCATAGCCAGCTAGACCCTGCACTGAAGTCAGCCTTACACCTTCAGCTCCGTGGCTAGGCTTGAACATTCTTAGTGTTGACAAGGCTACTCTGTATATGGCACCATTGGAAGCTTCGCCGACTACAGGAAAGTCGCGCCTATCAGGATCTCGGTCAAGTAGGATCTTAGACGTCAATCCTACTTCCCACTCAGGGCAGCGGTGCTGCGTCTGTAGATGCTGAGAGACAAAAGTTTCTTGAAGGTTTGTGCATTACTTCTTCAAGGCCGCGAATCGTTTAGCCAACTCATCGACGTCCGGGATCTTCCCGCCCACAACATCCTTTTTACTTCCAGCATCAGAACCTTTGGAGTTGCTCTCCGTTTGCGTACTTGGCGTCTGTTTCTTCAGTCCCGTCATCTTAGCAGACGGCTTTAGGTCTGGAGGATTTGGTAGCTTGATGCGAGGGCTGATATTGTCTGTACTTGGACTTGGCGGCGCCACGCTTACGGGAGACTTGGGGCCAATGTCTCGAGGTGGTGTTGCTTTACTTAGTGCTTCCGTCGTCAGTGGCTCCTCCAAGTTTTTGACTGCCTGGCCACTGCCTGGCTCGTCATCATCGTCGTTGTCGCTTTGCCCGTCCGAGGTCTGTTCTCCTTTTGGCCATTTGACGCCGTATGCGCGGGCAATTTCCTTCAGATACATAGTCACAAGCTCAGGGTCCGGTGGCTCTACTCTCAGCTTCTTGACTACTCTTTCTGCTACTTTTCCGTCGCTGTTTTCCATTGCTTGCAGCGCGAAATCTTTCCCGTACTTCTCTACCAGGAGCTGTCTTGTCTGCTGAAGCTCTTTGATGTCGGTACGAGGGGCTGCATGGATGATAGATTTGACTGCCTCTTCGAGACCGGGATCGCATTCTTTGGCTTCTAGAAGCCCTGTTCTGGCAAGAAGTAGCTCACAGTAGAGCTCCAGAATCTCGAGAAGCTCGGTGTCGATATCGGAGCGGATAATGTTCTCCACGCGGATCCGTGCTGACTCGTCTTTTCCTTGCTGCATCAGATAAGCTTCCATGAGCCAGCAATCGTTCCGGAATGGCACGGACTTCGAGCAGCTGAGCCATTACCCGCCTTTGCTGTTTGGCTATAGCGGTATCTTTCTGTTGTACCATTCGTAGCCTACTGATAGCCAGCTTCAGCTGGACCTTGATCTTCGCCTGTGAGATAAGTCAGTAAGTTCACTTGGTCAAGGGAAATGGTTGCTCTGACATACGACGACTGTTGAAGCGGGAGCCATCGTTGGTAGAGTTCAATGGTCGTACCTTGTCTAATCCTGAGAGGACTGACTGTTAATTCTGAGGCCTGGAGTTATACCAAGCATCATACGCCAAGCCTGAAAACCCTTATCGATAACGACCCACGACCCTCCATGATACTCCTGGCTTGCTTGGTTGCTTAATGTAATGGCGGGGAACGATATGACTTGAGTCATAGTCCAAAGCAAGCCCATATCCCACAATGCCATTCCTTTCCATACCCAGCGGCCGCATCTTTTACAAAATCACCCAAGCCTCCTCCCCCAACTCCTCCATAGCCACTCTCATTCTTCACCACGGTCTGGGCTCAACGCACAGTTACCACCAAGTCATTGTCCCCACCCTAGCCGCAGCCCCCTACAACCTCCGCTGTATAACGTACGATGCCATCAGCTGCGGTCTCTCTGACCTCGCTAAAGGACCCCAATCGATCGAGACCGTCGCTCAAGACGTGATCGATGTGCTCGATGCGTTGAAGATCGAGAAGGCGGTGTTTGTGGGGCATAGCTTTGCTGGAGTGGTAGCGGCACATTTGGCGGCTACGGAGAAGGATAGAATCTTAGCGGCGGTGATGCTGGGTCCGGTACTGCCCAGTGAGGATGTGGCTAAGCTTTTCGAGGCGCGAGTGAAGACCATTGAAGAGAGTGAGCAACCGCCTGAGAGGTCAGCCCTGCCAAATCTTTGCTTCGCTAATGTGGGCATCATAGAGGGAATGGAGGCCATGGCAGACACGGTCCCCATGGGAGGCACAGGCTCACGTGCTACGCCGCTGCAGCAAGCGTTCATAAGACAGTTGCTTCTCTCGCAGAACCCCAAGGGCTACCAGTCGATGTGCAAGGTGATCAGAGATGCCAAAGTCCCCAGTTATGCCAGCATCAATTGTCCTACTTTGATCATTGCTGGAGAGGAGGACAAGAGTGCGCCACTGGCTGGGTGTGAGGAGATCAACAAACGCATTGGGTCGGAGAGGAAGCAGTTCAAGGTAGTTGAAAAGATGGGCCATTGGCACTGCATTGAGGCTCCGGAGATCATGATAGAGGCGATTGGAAAATTTGCCAACTCTATAGTCTGAAACGCGGATGGGATCTCTTTCGTAGAACGATCCTCGCCTGTGTAACTCTGATGTAGTGCTAGGTCTGACAGGCCGGAACTGCAGACTAACATTGAGCGCTAGAGCTCACGGCCAGCGGGGTTGTAGGTTTGAGGTACACTCTCGTACAGACAGCACTGAATTGCTACAAACTATAGAGGCTAAGCAGTCAGCAAAGAAGCTGAGTGGGTTGTGTTCTCTCCCAAATTCGACATCTCTGCAAGTATCATCCGAACCGGAAGACACATAACCATCGATGAACATCATATCGTGCATACATCCACATTCTAAAGACATGCCCAGCGAATTAGCCCATTCGAAATCCTTGTAGCTCTTACACGGAGCATCATCGAGCAATACAAATACCTGAAGCGAGCGTTAGCGATACTTCGTAGTCGGTTTCTGACTATGTGCCTTACTTACCCTGTCTAGCCATCCCCCTACCTCAGTAGTCGACCTTGCACGATATTGAGAGAGTCTCTGCCTGCATCTTCCATCTGGCCGAAGCACCTATTGAGGGCGGCGAGATCATCGGTCACAGACTGGACCTGGAGATGACAATCTTGATCCCAGCGAACCTTTAGGGACTCTCGAGCACGAGCCAGCTGGTCTAGCTGGGTCGACAGGATATTTGTGATTTTAGTAAGAGCGTTGGTCGTCTGGGCACGCATAACCTTCTCGTGAGTTTCTGCGCGGAATTGACTCGCGCTCTGAGACGCTTTGGCAGGCTTGTCTCGACTAGTGCCAGGCACCATGCCACGACGTGAAGGATGTGTGTACGTATCCTCGGCTGCTTGGGACTCGTCAACCATGGACGAGTCCCCCAGAGCATGATCATCCTGTGTTAGGTCGATCGTGACTTTATCAGTAGTCGCGGTAAGCTGCGTGTTAGATGTTTTCAGCTTCTTGGCTGGTCGAGGCCGATACCTGCCATTGGAATTGCGTTTGTTGTAGACGTTGATGGTCTGGCTTTTGGTGGTTTCTACAAGGTGGGAACCCATGAACCCCATGAAGTCACCACCAGGGCCGAATTGACGCATGCCATTCAGGATCTGGTCAGGAGTGAAACTGAATGCTGGGACTACAGGATTGTCCGCGTCACGATAGGACTGGAGAACATTCTTGCGGTGTCGAAAGCGGGCCGGTGGAAAGCTTGACTGGGACTTCGATGCTCCGCGATAGTAATCCGGATACTTAGTACCGGCGTCTGCTTCGAGGATTGCGTTGACCAAGGTCATCAAACGGTCGATATCTGAGCAGTCGAAGCCAGCAAGGGCTGCTGCTTTCGCAATCGCGCGTTCGTTGTTACGCAAAGGACGGTCTTCGAGATGGCTCAGCGTATGCATGTTTCCCAGTCAAAGAGAGGGTGGGATGACTTACGTCTAGCAGAGAACGGGGAGGTTTGGAGGATGCCGGTGTTGCTATGAGCGAAGAGGCAGCCATCATGATGGTACTTGCAATTACCGTGCTTCCACGCCCAGCAAGTAACTGAGGACGGCGGGCTCATAACACCAGTATCTACATGAGTGTACGGGCAATCGACGGTCCCAACAAGACAGCCGACCGGGTTGAGCTTCCATTGTCGACAGGTTAGCTGCTTGCTAAGAGTGGTGTCCATGGTTCTGGTGCAGCAAGATTACGGACGACACAATGCTTAACCGACTGGAGAGATTCGCAGAGTGCCCGGTGGTGTCGACTGACTAAGTTGGCGGCACAGAGCCTGAGTGATAAATACTTCCCCAGGAAGATGGATGCTTTCAAGTGAAGTGAGGAGGAGACTGATTGCAGGCTTCCATGGCGACGCGCCGGCGTCTAAAAGGACTAGCGTGCCTTATGAAGCAGCGAACTGAAGTATTTGGAAGGTGCATCTGAGCTTTCCGACCTGACGTAATCTAGCACTAATGTCCTTTGGACTCAACAATCGCATTGGGTGCACTGGTAAAGGTGGGTGTGCTCAAAGATAAAATAAGTTCGAGCCTTTCTCTATGCGTCCTTCGATTCTTTGACTGCATCATTCAAGATATCTCAAAGCCTGTCGTTTCTAAAGTACCAGAGGTAATCAATCGATGAGGCCACTGTCGTGCCTTGATCAGTCATCTGACATTGTAAGGCGATGCGCTTTCTTTGGGTAAAGACCAGGATGTAGACGTTGCTGATGGATGGGATGGGACTGGATAAAGACTGAGATTATATGCTGGAGTGCACATGCAATCAACCAAATTAGTGATGTAGGACTTTCAGAGCAATAGAGCCATCGTAGCAGAAGTCACGGGTTGAATGGAGTGTCTTCAGCCTAACCCCCATCCTCTATCAACGTGAAGCTTGTAAGGAGATGAGCGAGATGACCGCCACCACTACCTGGTGTACTGCTTGATTTCAAGAGAGCTGAGGATTACACCTACAAAAACCCTTAGACAGGGCCTCGAACAAAGCCACTTAGAATCACGGGTAGAGCGATTAACACAGGAGGAGACGCTTGTATACACACTTGTATTCCCAAATATGTAGTGGCGAAGAAGACGCCCTCTTGTGCATATATGGCTGCTTTCTCGAGTACAGCATAGCCAAGTCCGAGTGCTTCATCAGCAGGCAATGTTCGGCATTCCTCCGATAGACAACCTAGCACTGTTAGTGGGTTTCAAGCCTAAAGTCTCCGTCTGGCGTTGCAGGCGATCTCGATATCCTGCTCTTCTTCCCCTATCAGCGCGAATTCGAGGCAGGCAATAAATGTCGGAGAAGACTTCGTTGACATCTACAGCCCTGCAGCCCGTTTTCCCCATTTTTTTGACGTCGAGAACGGCGCAGTCGGGTCAAGTCTAGGGAGACCAACGATAGGACTTCCGAAGGCGTCTCCACGTCTTCCAGCCAGGAAATTGAGCAAAGAGGATCATCTTGGAAGCTACCTGGGCTGATGATATCCAGATCTTTTGGCCGAATATGTTATGGTATCACCGTCTCGAACAGCACGAGGTCTTCTAATCTAGGCTCTGTGATGCCGAAGCACGCTTCTCATTCACCTCCAATGAGCCGAGAAAGCATCCATTTCCGCCGCTCTGCGTTTGCAAATCTCGCCACCGCCTGAGTAGTATGGACGCTAGCATGAACTGACTGTGCGCTAGTGACGCCAGCACCGCTTTGGAAAATGGTCTACAGCAGCATGGTGGCTTCTGATATACCGAGAGCAGAATCTCCGAGTCCTCTGGATTTGTGCTCTACGCGCGGGCAAAGGTTTCCTTATACGCGCCGAGCTGGGCCTACCGTCCGTCAAAGGGGATGACTAGCATGTAGGCGGAATGACAGGTGGGTTTTGAGGAAGAATGGGTGGCGCCCAAGGGGGGAAAGGCAAACGTCCGATCAGCGTCAAATTCGAGTTCCCCCACTTCACCGCCAGCGGCATCCAGGTTCGGTATTAGAAGATCATAGAGCCTAAGGTCAGAACTCCTACTTCACCGCCAGCGGCATCCAGGTTCGGTATCTGAATATCGTAGAGCCTAAGGTGAGAACTCCTCATCTCTGTGCTGTCCGTGTTCTGGTATAGCATTTTCTATTCATCCATCGCTTGCTAGAGCCGCATGGAGCTTGTGTGGATAATCTTCGGACCCATCATGCTGGGCCGAAAATTCGTCAGAGGACTGCGAGCATAGCTTTGATACGGCCTACCAGATATCTAGCTCCGCGGAGCATCCTGAGAGCTCCAGTCATCAGGTTTGCGCGCTGGGAAAAAGAAAACCTCGCTGTAGCGGGGAGCGTCTCGCGTACAAGAATATAGGGACTATAAGCCTAGTCCTGGCGGACGAACACAGCAAGGTGCGCTGTATTGTCATTGTAACAGCCGTACCTAGAATTGGGAATACTGATTCGGACGACCCAATGCCGTATCGGTTATTTGAGATGGTCGAGAAAGCGATGCCGGTTTAAGTATCGCAAAATGTTGAACGAATGATTCGCATCTCAGGTCATGTAAATGCCAGCATCTCAGGCGTTGCAGCGTCTCCTTGAAAGCGCTACCAGATGACGGGAGAAAAGCGACTGGTATGCTTACATAGACAGAGAAGACCTATCTTCCGCTGGCTTCGCTGGACCGTACATCGATAGAAAGCTGATGGAACACTTCTCCTCCGGGTTCCGACTACACAAATAACATCTTACCAGCGCATTAAGAAAAGCTCTCAGAGAAGGAGGTGTTCTTGCTGGGCGGCATCCTCGGAAGCGTGGGAGCGGGAGACAGGGGCTGGCTAGCGCGATTTTTTCGAATGTAAACAATGGTCGTCCAGACCTCGGATCAGACGGTACTCAGCAATGATTGATGGCCATTTGGCTCCCACATTACTAACAGATAGCAGCATTGGTATCTCGGGAACGGACGATGTTAGTCCGGCGTTCATCTTCATAACGAAGTGACCTTGGTGGCTCTCAGTCACTCATCACAATGGCATCTGTCCGCTCCAGAGCGCAAGTACCGGTGGGCTCAGCGCAATGGATGCACGATGAAAACGACCACGTCCTACAATTTGGTGTTCAAGAAGCGGAGGACTTTGCTTTCGCCGCTCGTAATGAAGTCGAATGGCTGAATGAGCATATGGCGGATATTTTTACTAAGACTCAAGTGTAAGTTTGCGTACTACACAGATCTGAATTGTGCATTAACAACAGCGTAGCGATGTGACAGAGATATTCAAGACCCCTGGAAAGCTACGTGGGAAGACACCAAGGACAGCGAGAAACCGCAATCCTCATGAAAATAGACAGGTGCAATATACGCTCTTGGTTTATCGGGGCGCAACTGACTTTGCCTAGCCGTTAACAGATATTTTCTCCACGAATGCAAGAACAGGGCCCAGCCCATCCCGCAACCCGGTTAAAGCTTTTGAGGGTACGAAACCCGCAGCACCTGTCGTCGTGTTTCCGCCTATCATACCGAAGGCCCCAAAGACAAACACTGACTCGGGATATCACGGCATGTCAGAAGACGAGATGGACACGGATGAGGCGGGGACAAGAAATGGTCAAGCCGTGAAGGTGTTTGACGCAACACGGGATATAGCTTATCCTGCGCCATCCATACCTCATACAGCGGACGATTCTGCCCCTTCTACAGAGCGAGCCACAACCGCTGATGGATCATTCCACTCTGCGAGAGAAGAGCCGACAGAGAATGAAGATGGAAAGCCGCTCTCGCAGAACGTTGCTGGAGTTCCACGGGCGCAGAGTCCGACTACCTCATCGAAAGAACCGTCACCGAAGCCGCCACCGCCGACGAGTCTGCAGCCCAGTGAGAAGGTCATGCAATTGGATGCAGCTGATGATGGGTCTATCCTAGGGGACCCTATCGATGAGTCGCGTTCGCCATCGCAAGGCTCGAGCCCGGTAAAGCACCTGGTCAGGAAGAGCAGTCTCACGTTTGCGGCTTTGCCAGCCCGAGAGCCCTTGACAACCAAGAAGAGTATTGGCGCAAGAGTTTCAAGAACCAGTCATGTAGATCAAGCCAGAAACGTCATGAATCGAGGAAGCTTTCTTGGGAGGTTCACGAATGGGAAATCGCTAGGAGCAGCAAGGCATACCGAATCGGATTCTGATGTTGGCGGCGATGAGCCGGAAATAGAGGAGCCAGTGAGGTCGGCATTGGACAGAGAAGAATCCGATGGAGATGCGAAGATGACAAAGCTTCACAACAAATCTTCTACGCAAAGGTTACACGACAAAATCAATATGTTGGGTAAGTCACAGCCAGCGAGACCGACAATGTCGATACCTCCTTCCGCGGTCATATCGAACACTTCTTATCCAGAATTACCAGAAACGAATTTACACATACAAGAGTCTACTCAGCGCGCTCTCCACCCTCCCGAGCCCCGTGCGAAAATTACACCAGAGGAAGATGACGATGACTGGATCAAGCCACCGCCAACACAGTCACACCAACCAAATCGTCCACAACTGCCTAAAAGTACTACTATGGACGTCATGGAGAACATTAGAGGAAAGCGGAATATTTGCGATGAGGACTTCGGACCAGGCTACTACGATGAACATGCTTTTAAGGAACCATCTGTCATTCGACCAGATGCCACGGGCAACCCCACTACAAGCACCACCAGGCTTGCAAGGTCAGCTTCTGCTGCATTGTTGGCTTCACCCTCCAGAACACAGGCAGATGCAGAGGGATACGACTATAAGGAAAATCGGGCCTCAGCTGTGGTTCCTAACACTCTGGACCAGCCTCCGATGAGCACGACTCCGGTTGGAACACCACGCCCAAAGCATAATGTCGATGGTCCTATAAGTGCTTCTAAGTCAAAGCTGCAATCAATCATGAAGACGGCCAGGGGATTATTCACCAGCAGCGCTGGAGTATCCGCGCAAGCGAAAATCGAAGCGCTGTCATCGCCATCAACAAGAACCCGTAGCAAATTACAGGAGAATGACTCCATCAACGATGCCCAGAGTCTGCCACCAGCTGACAGTGGAAAGACCTCGAAAATGCAACAGTCGCGTTTAGAGAGCACAAGAAAGCAGCTTGAAGGGCGTAGGACGCGAAGCTCGACTGAGAAGGAAGAGAAAAGGAAAGAGGAGGCGAGGGTGATTTCTGAATCGAACGAAGTCGTAGCATCGGAGCCAGGTCAATCCAAGATGGGCCAGCCTTCGAAGCCAACACGCCAGAGTCCAAGGCGCCTCCAAAATAAAGCTGAATCAAAACGAATAGCTGAGGATAAGGAAAGTCGTCCGAGCAATGTCAACGTCGTGGCGGCAGAACAATCGATGGGGCCACCGCAGGTTCCGACCTCTCAACTGCAGCGCCCGAAGGATCCTCGAAGACCAGCGAAACCCGCGAAAGAAGCAGCCTCCAAACCGAAGCCACAGACGATTCGAGTTGGGCCATTGTCCCAACAGCGAATCCCATTATCAAATGCAGCAATTTCTTCATCGCTTCAGGAGTCTTTGCCTGCAGCTCAGACACGACCTGCAGGTTTAGTAAGAAAACCCAGCAATTTCTCTATCCAGACTTCCACCTCCAACAGCGGTCTTAATAGCTCGGTCAACTCTGCAACTACTAAGCCTAAGGCCCTACTCGCAGCTGAGCGGAAGAAGGAACAGGTGAGTTTAAGCTATATCATTCCAATCTGGCAGACTGTTGAGATGTTGTAGGACGAGAAGGAAGCACAGCGCAAACTTGAACAGAAGCGAGAGATCGAGCGCAAGCGAGCCGCGCAGCAAGAAGAGCAGCGGCAGCAAGAACGATTGCAGCGTGAGGAATCAGAACGACAGAGAGAGCGAGAGCGATTTGCGGCGTCGGAAGATTCGAAAAAGACTGCCTCACGTCAACTGATTGAGAAGAGGAGGTTGGAGCTAGCAAAGAAAGACCAACAACGTGTGCCGCCAAGGGCTCTCAACGATAGCGTAAGTCTCCATTCTTGTTCGAATACGCTTTACTAATGCATTGATATAGATCGTCGCGTACGAGAAGCCAGCTCCGCCAGCGTATCGTCCAGAGCTTGGTGGTACGCGTGCCCCATCAAGACTTCACACTGTTCAGGACCATAGCAGAACAGCGACAAATCACCCTGCACCAAACCCGGCGAGACCACCTATCAAACGGGTCATCGAGTCCGAAGCTGAAGATGAAGCTCTACGACCAACGCGCGCGCCGACTGGCCCTTCGTATCAGCCGAATGAGGCAAAAAGACGACGGACTGGAGGCGAAGAGACCCAGGAGGTTGCACGGCCGACCATGGCTCCTCCGATCAGGCAATCTAATATACGCAAGGTAGAAGACCCGAGTTTATTCCCGGGAACTCCGGCTAATCGTTACCAGGAACTCCACAAGCCATCACTATTCAACAACAACTATAGCACCGCTCCACCTCCCGCTAATCACCATCAACCGGCTCTCGGTCTGCTCAAATCATCCGCCACCGCTACCAACCCCTACCAACAGCACCCTACACACCAACCACCCCCCCGTCCAGGCCAACACCCGCACGACATGGCGAAATACGCCTCCGCCCGCCCCCCCTTCGCCGACGCCCCCAACCCCCCGGCCCCAACCCACAAAACGCCCATACCCAGACACCTCGCCCCCCCATCCAAATCCTCGCCCCAGTTCCCCAACGGCGAAAACATCCACCTGGACGACATCCCCACGGACACCGACTCCGACGCCTCGCCCGACCCGCGCAGCCGTCCCACCGTGGCGGAGTGGGTGCAGTCCCCAAATCTCCGGGAACAGATCCGTCGCCAGGAGGAGACCATGAACCCGGACGTCATCTTCGGGCCGCAGCAGAGCCCGCATATGGAGGAGATGTTCAAAGACCGACATCAGCGCTTTCGGAACCGCACGAGTAGCGCGGCGTGGGTGCAGGATCGGCTGACGAGCGAGGAGATCCAAAGGGATTTGGAGGGGAGGGAGAAGTTGAGGAGGGATGGGGGGTGGACTTTTGGACTGTAGATGTTTGTAATGAGGGTGGGTGAGAGTGAGCCAGTTTATGGGGGTGTAATGCGTAAAGAAAGGGGAAGGATGAATCGAGGCTACGCGACTTCTCTTCGTGAGTGGATGTAGCTATGGGGGCGTCCGCATAGCTAGGTTTGGGTAGGATTGGCGCCGTTGTTGGTGCTCTTCGGAATATATAATCCTTAATCCACATCTTGTTACTCATCACATAAAGTCTTGCATCATTGATGTTAGTTGGGTAACCGGACCACGAGACTCGTGTCATCGTCTGAAGAAAGGGACGTTTAGCTTTGCTGTTGTTTCTTTCTGGCGACTACGCAGTGACTTGCATTTGACGTTGGACTTCGATAGTGATCGGGGTTCAGTACTTGGTCTGTTCGTTGGCCTTCCTCAAAGCTGACTGCTTGGAGCGGACGAAGGAGTGGGAGATGCAGCACTGGTACTGTTAAAGCATATGAACTTGTCGAATCACGACAAGGAAGGGCTAAATGGATAATCACGCTTTAGAGGCAGAGAGACTGCCAGGCTACACGCTAATTCGAGCTTAATGAATGCTAGTGAAGAGTAAAGTACAAACACAAAGACTGCACGCCCAGGAAAGTTCAAGGGCACAGCCGAGCAACCTGCTCGATCGTATCGACCGTTCTACCGCTCGTTGCTCCATCGCTGTTCGTGTACCTGATTGAACCACTGTCCATCCGTCCATTCTCGTGCTGCTGTCTTGTGACCCAACCAAAGCCTCCACCACTTCGGTAACGGCCTGACAAGCCCACTGAATGGCATTCCAAGCCGTTGTCTAATACGCAGGCTCTGCCTGCCCGCCGAAGCGGGAGTTCTCGTACTGCTCCTGGTGGGACGCAACACCAGGGGTAAACTCCTGCTTTGGCGCATGAGGGAAGTCCGACGAGCTGTATTTGGGAGCGTCGCCAGGCTCGGATTTGGTAGGGCCATTGGAGGGCTGGGCATTGATGGGCTTCGAGTTGCTGACCTCAGGGGACGAAGAGCGACCACGACCGCTGCCCATGTAGTTCTGTGCTTTGGCGGTATAGTCTCCGGCATACTGCTTGACGGTTTCGCTATACCTCCCGGCATGGTGAGCCGTAAGATCCTTGACCTGCTGAGCTTGCGAACCGGCGATGTTGGACGCGTTCTCCAAGTTGCGGTCAATGAACTCCTTGTTGCTCTTGTAGATCAAGGGGGTCAAGTAGACGACCGAAGTGGCGATGAGGGACAAGCCCCAGAGGGGAGTGAACTTGATGAGCCAGTATGAGATGAAGGTGGCCAGGAAGGCAGCAACAGTGGCGGTAACGTTCTCGGCGAAGAGGATCCGTTGGAATTCAATGACGAAGAAATTGATGAGCTGTTCGACATCTTCCAAGGAGGACTCAAGGGCTTCGCGGGGAATGGTATAGTACTTCTTTGGTCGGAAAGAGGACGCGAGGCCGTTGCCTAGGGTGAGCTTGCCTACCAACTCCAAAGATGCCGTGACTGTGTTTGAAACGTCAGCAGCAATTCCTTGGTGGGCTGGACAGGTGGTACTTACAGGCAAGGACGTAAGATAGCATCTTGAAGGTCAAGCGTAGTGCAGGCAGATAGCGGACTGCAAAGATGAGGAGGACCGTAGAGAGGAAGGCCATGGCGGAAACGCGAGGGTTGTCCCACTAGCTGACATCAGTGCCCGGACTTGTAAGCTTCGGACGGGGAGAAGGCTCGTACGCTCAACAAGTTGTAGAAGAAGGAGTGATAATCTAGAGAGGCTCTCATCAGAATTCGCACTGGCGAGAGGCAGTTTGGATACGTACGAGTCAGGGGTTGGCCGGTCGCAGCAGACTGCTCCGGAGTAGTGCGTGAGTTGGCCAGATTGCGGAACTCGTGCTGTGTCTTAGCATTCTGATCCTTGACACTCTCGGCCAATGGTCCTGGGTGAGGATTAGTTGATGGTAGGCGAAGGTACAGAGGTTGAAGCTATCCACTACACAATCAGCTCTATCGACAACATATGGCGGAAATAGTGGACCGACCTAACCATTGCTCATCGACTCCTTTACATTCTGTGTAGCAGGGTGGCTCTGGACCGTGTTGTAGGCGGATTGAGCGTCTAACGTGCCTGGTTAATGAAAGACCAAGTGTCACGCGAGCTGGTCTGGTACTTCAAACGTCATGGTCAGCACGGTACACCGGGGGTCGGAGCCAGCTAGAGCTTACCTTACTGTCATAAATGACGTTTCTCGCGCTCTGAACTGAGTCGTTGCTGTGATTGGTATCCATGGTTGACTGCAAAGTCGGGACGTGCAATTCAGAGGGATGTGGGATTTCTCCGAGCTGAGGAGGGGCGTCAGCCATCTTTGCAAGCTATGCGGATGAGATGCAGCACCGAGACGGAGGCAAGGAGAGCTTTGAAATACTTTCTGTGTGAATTGGAGAAATGAGAGATGGTGACGAAGATGTAGTGATGAAGTGAAGAGTGCCTGGGGGTGATGAGGGAGATAGCAATCCGGATTTTTCGATTCGCTAGCGGCACAGCAGAAACGAGCAATGACGATGGACCGGATTATTAAGATTCGGACAGGGTGCCAACGAAGATGCTTGAGATGTTAAGTATTGTCTTTTCTCACATCACACGTCTGATACAACACACTCACTACGTGTTGCTTCCGGGAAAGCGAGAGGCTACTCTGTGTTTGACATCGCCTCCGCCAAAAGCTCTTCTGTGTTCGATGGGGCCTACCTACCACTGGCTCTGGCATGTGATTGCGGCTGACTACATCGCTCGCGTGCTCGTCACAGCAGCTCGTTCCTTCCATCAATCACCTCTGCAATGTAAATGATAGCAACAGCAGCTTCACATGGGCTCTGGAGCATATGCTCGACTGCTCCTGGATAACGTTGCACCTTCTTCTAGCTGCCTTACCATATCGTACACGGCTCGAGGAAGAACAAAACGACTGGACCGATGTCTCCCCACCTTAGTCGACTGACGAGGAAGGCATTTAAGAGATCCCCAAGATGGCCGTCGCGGTGGATAATGCTGTATAGCACGACATGACTTTTCGTGGACGCGCTTTTACCTCGAATTCCAAACAGCCACAGCCTTTAGGCCGTCGAAGTTGCTCAGAGAAATCCATCATCAAGGCTCACCAAGCCCATCTCTGCATTCCACCCCCGTCTCATTCATGTCGAAGCACGACGAGACCTTGACCGTGTCTGGTCGATCTTTGCATCGTCCACATGCATCCGCATCAACATGTAAGCTGCCCGAGACTCCTTGGAGAAGGTTGTCGGCTTCTCCTTACGGCTTGGCGATATCTGTGGCGAAGCAGACGAGCGCGACGATGAGCTATCATCGTCATCGTCATCCTCTCCAGATCGAATCCGTTTTGCCGGTCGGTTCTCTTCGCTACTCGACGAATCCCCATATCGGTATGTCACGTCGGCATGGCTTGGGTATGGCGAGGCCGGCTGACTAGGCAACTGCGGTGACCATTGTGGTGTCATGACCGATCGTGGTGTGTTGAGTGCCGTCCATCCAGGACTTGAGAGAGCTTGGGGTGCGTACAGATAATTGCTAGTGCTATCCATATCCATTTCGAAGCCGTTCTTACTACGTATACTCTTGATCGGCTTCGGCCTGAGGGATTTAGGGGTCCTTTTGCTAAACCCATCCGACGGTCCTGGAGAGCGGGGGTTGCTTGTCACTGAACTTTCCCTGGACAGTAGCCGAAATCCAGTCGCTTGCTCTGTGCACCGTTGCACGATGCCGCGGTCGATGACCATGCGCCCGAAGCTTGGATCCTCTGGTGCAACACAAAGCGACACGAAGTCCAATCCAAAGACAGGAGTAAGCGCGTATCGAATCTCGTGGCAAAAGGTTGCAGCTACCGCCTTGGCTGCATCGAACGGCATCCAATAGCCTATCCAAAGTCAGTCCTCTTCGTCAACCCATATCACCGTGGAGAACCTACCTTGGGCAGCGAGCGCTCCGCCGGTAATGCTATGCGTGATGTCACGAAGTCCGGGATTGTTGTTGAGCACTTTCGCAGGAGTCGTCTATGAGCATTTGGTAAGTGTCAAAGTCTCGACATCTAGGATTCTGAGCCTGGCGCACCTTCGAGTACTTGCAGCATTTGAAGAAGGGCGTTATTCGTACTAGCCCAATGTTGTAGTCCCACATCACAGTGTACTCGCGGTCATCTCCAGGCATCTTGAAGGTGTACTGGAAGACTGCAACGATGATGGTTAGCCTGAATCTGTTCGAAGCGGACTACATGTGTGGGCAGCCTTGCCTTCGAAACTCTCTCTACCTGTTTTCTCCAAGAATTGCTTCTTCTCGCTGTTGTAAGGGATGTGTCTGCAATAGTCCGAAATGTGCCCAATCGGGTAGAGCTGGAACGTAGCATGTTGTTCTGCTACTTCTTCATTCTGGATTTCGCAGGGTGCGTATCTGATCTCGCCTCTGGTTTTCCCTTTGGCGAATATGGCCATATCTTTGGACATCTTCTGCTTTTTGCCCGGTGGCGACGGTGATGAAGGGCTTGATGTGTACGCGCTCGAACAAGGGCTTGAAGTTTCGCGGTACTCTTGGAACGAGCGTGGAAGTGGGTTGAGAAGTGATGCAATCGAGACCATGGTGCGAATTCTTGGGGGGTCTTCTCTATGGTTGACGGCTGTTGATATTCTTGGTGGTAACCGAGATGGGAATGCTATATCTGTAGGATTCCAGAAGGACGTCAAGCTGAGATGTTGAGAGGGGTTACAAGAGTGCTTCTGACAAGGGACAGTCGGTGGGAAAATCTGGTGAAGCTGGGCTAAGCCTCCTGATATACTGGCAAACACGTCTTTGGGGTGAAGCTATCGACGTCAAGCTCGACAGCAAATTGCGGGTTGGACAGCGAGTCAAAGGTCTGTAAGCCAGGACACGTCCTGCTACCTTGGCACAAGGGGCTCAGGTCTCCTTTTGTCCCGAACACAGGTAGGATGTAGGGGGCAAGGTCCAGATGCAGGTATGGTTTTTGGCTTTGTTCCGATTGATATGCAGACACTGATGCAAGTTCGTTAAAATATGTCTACGAAGGGCGACGCGGTGAAGGGAGGCGATTCCGCAGTTGGTAAGAAGGGCTCCTCTGTTTGTCTCTGATCCCAGAAGCGTTAGGCTTAGCGCTAGATCTGGATATATCGAGGCAGCCTAAGGTTGACTGGAAAGACAGCGGTGAAGTAGGTGACAGATGACGCAGTGCGAGTCGTTTGAAGGCCTTTTGGCTGTCCACGATGTTTCAGGCATTTTCGTTACTGGGTGACGCCATTGATATATACTTCGACAATCGATTTGTCTCTCGGATAACTCGTATCAGTCTCCTTTCAAGCTTTCCTACGGGAGTATCTCAATGTGCTCTTCACGGCATGAGCATCCCAGCTGCTTCTGGGTCAACAACCGAACAAGCGTCCCGACATGCCCGTGCCGGCATTGCGCCTCAAAGAAATATCAACATCGAGGAATCCTGGCAGATGTCTCACCAGAGTCAGTGCGTATCCGTCTCTTCGTGCTTAGACCCGCCTTCCATGACACGTAAGTGGATCTTCGATTGGCTCCTACAAGGCCGAGCATTTGCTTAATCAGACGGGCAAGAAGAGCAAATGGGATGTCTTCCAGGTGTCGTGACCCACGCTCAGGTTTGCCTAGCTGGTTGTTCTGGACATGTACATCTGGGAAACACTGACACCGCCAACCTCGATTTGGCTTGTTGGCAACTACACCTATGCCATACGGCTACGTGCAGCAAGGCCTTACGGAGCCCTGCCGTACCCGAGACAGGTAGGACAAAGAAAACGTGACCGATACTTTAGAAAAGCCTGAAGACTCGATGCACGCGTGCCTGACCGTACTTGTTGACATGTATCGCCCTGATCAGTGGTAACAAGGCCGGTCAGTCTACTGAAGCCCATTTCTGAGGGTTATGGATGGCCCGACTGAGAGGTTAACGGCTAGATCATAGATGTACGTCTACGATTAGGATGAATTTGGTCTATAGACTCACCGGAGGCTCACCTAACAGAAGCTTGCCCGCTATGCGAGTATCTACCCGTATATTGACCAAATCGCAGGGAGACTTGCGGCTAGCAGGATTCCTTTTGCGGCTAAACAACCTCGCGGTAGCAACTCTGATTGACCCAGGAGAGCGGCCCGCATTAGCTGGAAAAGGCATGATAAAGGGCCGTGGCGCGGTCATGCATATGTACAGAAGGTGGCTCGTTGCAGACTTTCAGCTTCCAGAAGAAGGTAGACACAGGCCTGGGACGTTTCTGTCCCAGCTCGCCGGCAAGCTGATGCCCAGACAAAGTCGACAGTGACGGCCCGCTGTCAAGAGCCGGTACAAAGACGTCCTGCAATTTCAACGAGAATAGATCGCAGCTTTGGACTTATCGTTCGTGGAACTGCAAGCGGTATGCTTGATGCAGCTTCATTCTTCGTTCCTTCGCAGGCTCCGTGGACGAGCATTGCTGTCGTAATGACAGGCCATAGAGGCACTATAACTGTAATCAGCTGCTCCTCACTTGGTTGCCTACCATCTAGTGTGCAAGGGAGCCGCGTAATCCTCGCCATTGTGTGTTGCAGACGCGGGGGCCCAGTCGATCTTAGGAAAATCCTCTAGAGGAGGCGCGGCGAGATGGCAGACAAGCTCCGCTAGTACTCTTCGGCGGGAGCATATTACCAATCCTCCGAACGAACGAGAGACGAGATCTGGAGTATCTACTCTTGGTCGTTGGTTTCATTGGCATGCTAGCAAGTAGCTTACTGAACACTAGACGCGGTTGTGAATTGCTCATAACGGCTACAGAGCAACGACTTTCCTGAGTCGACGAACGTATGACGTGAGCGACCATAATCCTCCTTGAAACCGCTTCGCTTTCTACTTCCGCTGGTAGGGGACGTCACATATCCGACAACGAATGAATTCAATCTCTTCCCGTGCTAAAACTGGGGGCCGTGCTGTCGAGATGGCGTATTGTGGGCTTTGCACGGATTCAGAATTGGCGTCAGGGCTACGATTGCCGTCCGATGATATATCAATAGCTCGAGGGAGCGGTCCAGAACGTGCTCGTCGAGCGTGCATCCGCGGACCAGTAATCGATCTGATCGACGAGGAATATTGCGGCACCGAACACCTGTTGGCCAAATGGTAGCAAGCCGTAGCGAGGCCTGCCCCGTACCGTGGAACGGGGACAATTTCCAGGAACGGGACGCGCGACGGATATCATCGTACCATTCAGTCACCACACCCGCTAGATCTAACGACCCTCATCCGTGGTACGACAACCCCTCGATCATCTCTCATCATAATTCTACGCACGGAGGGAACTATTCAATCCCAAGCCTTTGAATGGACCAGCCTTGTACACGCGTACATCCAGACTCGGAGACTTGCGGCTGTCTGCATGAACACAATCTCCCACCCCGTACCGAACGAGCGGAGTGATCTTTCCGTGTCCAGGAAAAGGATGATGCATGAAGCTACGTAAGCCGGTCGAGACCATGAAAGACCCACTTGTCCAAATTTTGGTATGCTTGGAGCACGAGACTAAACGAAGCGCCGGCACCATTCCGCTCTCCTCTGGTCAACTTCGTTCGATGGCGGGCAATGTTGAACCCTAGCCTTTTACCTACGATATGTGTTGGTTTCCATTTCTTGTAATGCTATGTGTGCCGATGATTCCTTTTGTTGACCTACGCGTATGCTTAAGAAGAGTTCCTTATGTTAACAGGGCATTGGTTCGCGACGAGATATACGATCGAGAAGTTTTCCAAGCCGTTTTACATCATGCTCTTTCGATGCAACGGTGGGTTGAGACGTACTTTCATACATACTGTTAGCGGCCAGCGTCCCGGCCAACTTCTTCAAAGAAACTATCTAGCCGGCGAAAGGGCAGTGGCGCGATAGTAGCCGAGCCAGATTCTAGATTAGGGCTTTTTGCACTGGATGTTCAGATGATATCTAACGCCTTTCTACCGGGCTTGGTTTTGTCACACCTTATCTTTCGCTTCAGAGTTGTTCCTGCCTGACGTCCGGGGTGCTCAACGAACAGCAGAGCACTTGGCAGCGCTCGGTCTTATCACATATCACATTTTTCGTTATTTGGGCATCTTCCAATTGCTACACACATGTATCACAAAGAAAGAGCTGTTAACCATCGATTGACGGCCTCGGTCGACGACCGAGCCAATGAGTCGACCTAACAGCACTGCTGTGTAACGCTCATCCGAGTGAAGCCGAGGCAACTGATATGCAGCTGTAGGATTCCCCACGAAGGATTGCGGAGGCCGTCCTCCCCATCAGTCTTGCCTCAGGGACTATAAGAAGTCCACATGGCGATAAGCGTCAGGGGTTCCCTCATTTCGTATGGATCAAATCTGCATCTGTCAGGCTCACCAAACGCAATATAGTCCTTATCACGCTTCACACATCACGCTTCGCGTCTGTCTACAATCGGTATTTTTTATCTAAGGCTCATTCTTACTGATCGCTTGCAAACATGAGCACGCCAGCAGTCGAACCACCTCCCGCTCTGCCAGATTATCTCACCGACCCCAACGCCGTCCTCAAGGACAGCGCACAATGGCGATATGGCAAGGCTCCGGACTACAGCAACACACGCGCGGTGTGGGAACAAAGTCAGTCTCCTCACGAAGGAACGCCCGCAATGCTTCAGACCTCCGTGCACTGATTGTTGTATATCTCCAGCCAAAAGCACAAACCACCTTACTCCTGATCTCCCGAGCCTTGTTCAGAACCTCGTCAAGAACTGGGAAATCGAGGCTTCCTTCAAGACCAACCTTGCGGACTGGCGGACCGTCGACCATCCAAACTACACCTTCGCGATCAATGGCGGGCCTCCACAGACTGCAGAGTACATGCTGAAGGTCGGGACTTACAACGCTATTATCGCAGAGCCGAATGAGTTCTACAGTCCCCGGACGTCCGACTTCGCGTCGAGTCACAAGACCTTTAAGCACATGATGCCGACTTTCGCATGGGAGGTGCTAGAGGTGTATAGTGGACCGCCTCAGGTGGCGTTTCGATGGAGGCATTGGGGAGAAATGAAGAAGGACTATGTGGGCTTCAATGAGTATGAGAATCAACTTGTCTTCAATACACCTAACTCCACCATCTCTAACTTTACCTTTATGATCAAATAGCAAGGGCGAGAAAATCACCGCTCCGGCTCACGGTGGTACAATCGATATACAGGGCGTCACTGTCGCGACGGTGAACGACAAGGTTCAGCTGCAGAAGGTGGAGACTTGGTTCGATCCATTGGAGATGTTCCGGCAGATTGCTCCGAAGGGAATTGTCAATAAGCAGGTCGTAGCGTCGGCAACGGACTTCGCGCCTGCAATGGAGGAGGAGCAGATACCAGGTTTCAATAGCAACATGACACCAGAGTTCGAATCAAAAGGTTCTGGTTCCGGCGAGCGTCCGGTACACAATGAAGATAGTGGGACTGTGGCTGCCAGCTCAGCCCAGAACACCGTGCCTGTAGGAAGCAAGCACGGCACAAAGAGAGGATTTACCTCAGAAGAATCCTCAACCATCGACCGCACCACCAGCAGCGACTTCGCAAGTCAATCTAAAAGCACTACGTCCTTAGCGCATCAAGAAGCGAACCAGGATCCCAAAAATGTCCATCATGAGAATATTCTGTCCAGCCCCAAGCAAGCTCCCTCTCCATTAACGGAACAAACCATCAACGATCAAGGCCACAATCTTGATCAACCTCCGATGACTGATTCCACTGCCTCCACCTCACACTCACAAAACCACACCTTACCCACAACTTTACTCCCCTCCCCACCATCAGCCGTTCATGCTGACGAAGCGCAAGCCCAGCTCAGCAACTTCACAGCCGGGGCGTGTCCGTTCTTCACGGGTCCCGTACCGTTTGGGGGGGCTATGCTAGCAGCTACTGATGATTCGAGGAAGGTAAAGGAGCAGAGGGATAGCGATGAGGTGGGGGCGGCGGAATTGGTGGACAAGGTAGGACTGGGGGCAGCTTCGGCTTCTGCGGAGGGCAGTAACGAGACGAACGAGACGAGGGAGGAGATGGGGACGATTGAACGAAGGGAGAGGCAGGGGATGAATAAAGAATGATAGGGGATGGGGTTGATTGTGATTTTGGACCACATGGATTGGGGATAGCAGATTGACAACGTTACAAACCGCCCGGCGTTGTGTATAATGGTACCTTTTCTGTTTTTCGTTCTGCTAATCTTTTCAAGCGCACTGCTCCCAGTCTGCACCCGATTGATATCAAAATGTGCTTGGTTCGTAGCAATATGAAAAACCTTTGTCACAACGCGGTCAATCTTGGCTAATTCTCGGGATGTTTTCGGGCCGGTGTCAGACAGTTACGCTAAAGCAAGGTGACACGTGATCGGTTACCTCTGATGGTGACTTTCTACCTTCGAGACTGAGGGCCGAGAAGGGTACCAGAGCTGCTCACTCACGATTATCCCATGCGATGGTGGCAGAATATCGCGCACTACTCCTTGGCACTTTCGTAAGGAAAGAGTCTTCGACGAAATAGAGATGGGCTGTTCAGTGTAAAGACCGACAGCTAATAAGGCGTCGAAACATTTCAATTTCTGGCCCCATGATGGAGACTCGCCGGATAGCATTACTAATTAGGAGAAATCCTAAGGAATGCACGTATCGGATAGCGCTAATACTTCACACCCTCAGGAAGCTCAAGATGTAGAGAAGCTGCCTTGCTGCACGCCGAGGGCGTCAACGCAAGAGACGACCAATGAGCAGGGCTGTGCTGAAGCCACCAGGTATGATCAGCCCGCTTCTACGAGCGTACATATGATTTCGACCTCAGGCCTCGAGTTTCCTCTCCTCTATCCTTCTTGCTCTCCTTTATCAAACTGTAGCTCGACCGCTCAGGTACGAAAGGTTTGCGGCTATTCGAGCCATCTCCAATTGTTTTACGTGCTGCTACCGATTTCCCTCAATACCATCTCTCCTTCGCGATAACGCCCACTCAGGCTAGCCTTGCGGTTGTCTTACGCGCGTCCAATTTCATAGCGATCACACCACATATCGACTGTAGCTGCAGACCGAACCTTACAATGGGCGACTCAGCAGGATACCGCCTAACATTCGGCGCGCACAAGAACAAGACGCTCCAAGAATTTCCACCATCCTACCGTTCATGGCTCATCAGGGAGAAAGTCTACGCAGACAAACCGAATCTCCAAGCAGCACTGACAGCGGGCAACTACCTAGCGCCCACCTCGGACCCTCTCACCCCTCCCTCGACCCCTACGCCCTCCTCCCAAAAGAGAAAGCGTCCCGCGCTCTTCGACGACAGCGAGATGGCTGGCTCGCCCTCCAGCCGGAGAAAGCTCGCAATCAGCAGCGCAGCAAGACGCAATGGCACAATGCTAAACTACGACGGCTCAGCCTACATCCTCGACTTCGGCCAGCACTTCGGCGCCCAGCTCAGCGCCGTTCCCTCTAGCTACATCCGCTACCTGATCAACGAAGGCGCTCACACCACCCGGCCAGACCTCACAGCCGCGCTTCACGAACAGGGGTTCCTGACCGAACCCGCACCCGAGAGTTCACCACCCAGCAGCAGTGGGGAATCAGCAGTCGCCAGCAGTAGCAGTAGCCAACAATTCCCAGCCGTATGGCGCGCCCCCAGCATCCACGCTACGAACGACGCCCGCTTCTTCGACCCGCACAGGCAGACACCGCGCTGGATCTCGGACGCCGACGCCCTGTCCTATTTCGGGCTCGTCACAGAAGAGGACCTGAAGCGGAACACGCCGTTCAGCGAGCTCGCGTCTGTCCTCAAAGGGGCGAAGAGGCGGTGGCTATACCAAGTCTATGCGTGCGCCTGCGCGGGGTTTGGAAGTGTGCTGCCGGAGCGAGGCACGGCTGATGAGGCGGTGGGGGAGTTTCTGGAGAAGAATAGGAGACGGGAGGGGGAGATCTGGGATGGTATGGGGTTTGGCCTTTGAGAAATCGGCTTGGTATGGTTCTGCTATCTAGGGGTTGTGCTTCACGTGATTAAGATGTCGGACCGTTTATTGGAGCAATATGTTTTCGAAAGGGGGGGGGGGTTTCGTCATTTGGGCTAGAGGTCAGGAGTAATCGGTCCCAGGTTAACAATGTCCGGCCAGTAAAGGTTTCTTTCTCATAATCTAGGGTGCTGCTGCGTACATACCCCTTTTCTCCATTTCCACCCCCCATACATTCAGCTTTCTACACCAAGCCCCTCTCATTCAATTTATAATCAGACCGCTATTGCTCCTCAAGCCACAATCTACTTCGATCTTTGGGTAATCGATTTGAAGATCTCGAGCAGAGTGGTGGGAAGGGGTGGAACATAGACACTGGAGGGGGCACCATCGCTCGTGATTCATTGTGATTGTGAAGAGTCCTAGTCTCTCTTACCTTGACTCAGCTGCCACCCCCCTTTCCATTGCAAAATCGAGAAGCTTGACAGTCTTGGCGAATACATAAACGATTTTCGCAAGGTCAAGATCGAGATGGCAGACGACCGAAGATAACAGAGCCGATGCCGCTTGATTGCTCCTCGATATCTGCCCTAGTATGCCTAGCTGGAAAAGACGCATCCGCATAATCACGCATATCTAACCTACACCCCAACCCGCATCGATATCCAGCCTCCCCCCTTCCGCCGCTCCCTAAAAAGCAACATCCAAACTTCAACCCCCCCTCCTCAGAGCCCAAACCTCCCCTCCCCCCGGCCTACGAGCATCTGCATCTCCTTCAATCAAACCCACTCTCCTCTTCCTCATCAAACTCCTCACTCGCGCTCTCACTCTCGCTCTCGCCCCCATCATCATCATCGTCCTCACTCCCAGCACCCCACCCCCCCTTCTTCCCCCCAGCCGCAACCGCCGCCTTCCTCGCCGGCCGCCGCGCCACCACGGGCTCATCGTCCTCATCATCATCTAGGAGCTCATTCGCTACCTTCTCCACCTCGTCGTCATCTCCGTCCTCGTCATCAAGCACGATGCGCTGCTGCTTTGCTTTCTTCGCCGCATACGCCTTCGCTGCGGGACTGAGCGGTAGCTTCTTTGGCTCAGCAACGGGCTTGGCGGCAGGTTTTTTGGGTGCAGGGGCTTTCTTGGCGGCGGCGGCGAGCTTGACTGCTGGTGCGGTTTTGGTGGGTTTGGATTTTGGTTTCGGAGGGGATTCAACGAAGGGGTCGTCGTCGTCTGCGCTGTCGTCGCTGAGGACCGTCTCCCGTGCTGTGACGGCCTTCTTGTCCGTTGGTGGCGGCGCAAGCATAGCGTAGTCTGTATCGTCCGCCTCATCGAAGTCGGTCGTCGGCCGTGAAGGTTTCTTATGCAAGCCGGCGCTGCTGCCGGGACGGGATAGGGATGCGGAGAATAAGGGGCGGGAGTTGGAGGTGGTGTCTTGAGATGTGGAACCGATGCCTTTGACCATCTTGCCAACGTCGAAGAGCAGGTCGTCGCCGTTGCTGTCGTCGGAGTCGTCGAGAGTGTAGGTTGTGGCCTTGGTGGCGGCGCGGCGGCCACGAGCAGCAGCCGGGCGGGGGATCTCTTCGTCGGCGGAGTCGAAGTCGTCGGATAGAGCTTTCGGTGGTGGTGCTCCTGCTTTGAGCGGCGCTGCTTTGGTAGTGGGAGCTGCTGCTTTGGCTTTCTGGAAGATCGGAGCCACGGGGGGATCGGAGGCAGCATCGGTAGCGAGATCCATCCAGACGTCTTGGGATTCTTTCTTGGGCGGCTTGCTGGGCTCAGCGGCCTTCGACGTTGCTTTGGCGCCTGGCTTAGGACCTCGCTGTTTAGGCTGGTTCGCAGCAGCTACAGGAGCAAGGCCAGCCAGGAGCCCCGAGGGTTCTTTGGGAGCTTTCTTAGCAGGGGCGGCTTTCTTGGCTCGAATACGTCCAGCGAAGTCGCTGTCATCCGAATCGTCACCCGCTTTGCGCTTCCGCGCCGGTCCTGCGGCGCCGATCTTGAGCTTGTTGGATGCTCGGCGGCCCAGGTTGGCAACCTTCTTCTGGCGTTTCGCTTCGTCCTCGAGCTGGAAGCGCCATTCAGTGATGAAGTCTTCGAGATCCCGCTTCCAAATGTCTTCCTTGCTGAGCTTGATGAGGGTGTCCATCTCAGCTTCATTGTCCCCAATCTGCTTGTTGAGCTTGTCAATGCGTTCCTGCGTCAAAGACCAGATGGGCATGCCCAAGAGGTAATCATATGCATTGGCACCAGTCTCGGCATCTTCTTCAGCCTCGTCTTCGTTGTCTGCGATCGGAGCAAGTTCTCCTTCCTTGATTGCATCGGCAACCTTAGGAAAAGCCTTGAAATTCAGCTTCTTCAACTCCGTGACAAGAGCAAGCTTCTTCTTTTTTGAAACGACCAATTTGCCATCGATGATCATCTGAATGAATCGAGCCTGGTTGGTGAACTTTTCGAGCTCCTTCTGCATTTCCGAAAGTTGATAGGCCTGTCAGCTTGTCAGCATATGGGTCTTGGCAGGAGGTCGTTGGCTTCACCTTTCGCTTCTCGTAGAATTTGATACGGAGGTTGTAGAACTCCTTCATGATATCTTCGACGTTAGCATACTTCGTTATCCGACCTTCAGCATCGAAAGCTACGAGATTCGAAGTGGCTATGGACTTTGATAGCTTGAACTTTTCCTCCAACCCCTCTTCAAGCGCAAGCTTCATATGCTTTTCTTCCATGCGGATCACGAAATGGACGTCCTTGTGAGTATTGTAGTCATCATAATCTTTGATGAAGGACGGCACCTTCTCAGCTTTGATGATTTCCACAATCTTGTCTTTAAAGTCTTGCGTCCACATACGAATTGGCAGCTCTGTGATCGAAATCTCGTTATCGCCTGTCTGCCTTGCGATGCCACTGAATTTGTAACGATCCTGACCCATGGGAGTGACCGTCCCCTTGAAATCCCGGAACCATGGTGTCATGGTGTTCATCTCCTTGCCTTCCATCAGCAGCTTAAGATTTTCAACGATGTCCTCCGGATTATAGTTGGGTATGCTCGAACTCCATCCGGTGCCGATACCGTCTGCGCCATTGATCAGCACCATAGGCACTACTGGCACATACATCTGAGGCTCGATAGTATGCTCATCGTCAGTATTGTACGTGAGCAATGGCTCATCCGCAGCGTGGAAGATTTTCCGAGCAAATGGAGAAAGCCTAGTATAGATGTAACGAGCGCTTGCGCAATCGCTACCACCTTGGAGACGACTTCCAAAATTACCGCTAGGCTCAAGGCAATTGATATTGTTTGATCCAACGAAAGTCTGCGCCAGACCGACAATGGTCATCTGGAGTGACGCCTCCCCATGCTGATAAGCTGTGAGGCCAGAAACGGATCCCGCTAGCTCGACCACTTTCGTGTCCTTCTTGAGGTTGCGCTTGAAGCATGTAAAGAGAACTTTCCGTTGGCCAGGCTTCAAGCCATCGACTACAGAGGGTATGGAACGCATGTTGTCCGCCATACTGAACAATATAAGCTCCTTGTTGATGAAGTCTGTGTAAGTTACATTCTTTGCCGAGTGGTCGAGGTACGTCCCTGGCTTGAACTGGCGAAGCCATTCTTTTCGTTCATCAGCCTTCTTCTTGGAGAAGGCCAGCTCGATCAGTTCTGGTTCGTTGTCTTGCATCGTATGGAATTCTTTCAAATGCTTGTCGAGATCTCGGAAATACATCTGAGCATCTTCTGTAGTACTAGTACCCAGACCCTTGTAGTACTTGTGCTCCCAGCCACGCTCGCCCTTATGTTGCTCTTTCCACAACTCGTATTCAGGCATCGTGAAGAAGGCCTGTGACTGCTTGGGATGCTTTGGGTCGCCTTTGTAAACCTTGACAATGGGCGTAATGAACTCGACTAAAAATTCAGGTATCCTCAGTAAACTTGGAAATTGGACTTGCAGGAAATTGATGAGCAGGCCCTTGATATGGCTTCCATCGTGATCTTGGTCAGTCATGATCATCAAGTGGCCATATCGTAAGCTCTTGCAGTCGGTATACTGCGTCTTATGCTTCAAACCCAGGAAGTTTTTGATATTCTGGATTTCAGAGTTTTTTGATATGGCATCCACAGACGCATCGCGCACGTTGAGCAGCTTACCACGCAACGGGAAGACACCGAAAAGATCTGCGGACACAACAGACCGACCTGCGATAGCCAGACCTTTGGCCGAGTCTCCTTCAGTTAAGATGAGCGTACACTTGTAACCATCCTTGGTCCCTGCCTTATTTGCGTCTGTGAGCTTAGGATTATCCATCCGGTTTCGGCGACCTCCATCGCTCTTCTTCAAAATTTGGTCCGCCTTTTGCTGGGCAAAATGCAGAATATTGGTGACCACTTCCGTCTTCGCGATCTTTTTAAGAAAGTCATCGGTAACACTGCACTTGCTGCCAAATTGACTGGATTTGGTCGTCAATTGCTCCTTGGTCTGAGACGTAAATGCAGGGTTCACGATGAGGGAGTTGACAAAGATGAAAATGTGGTTCCGGATTTGAGCAGGTTTCAGTTGCGCACCACCTTCCTTTTTGCTTTTCCTTTTGACGACCTCTATCAATTTCGTACATATCTGGTCCGCAATGTAATTGACGTGCGTACCTCCGGAAGTCGTTGCAATCGAGTTTACGAAGGAAACCTGCTGGAACGTTCCGTCCGACACAGCGAAACCAATCTCCCATCTCGGGTCTGGGGATTCTGTGATAATTTCGGATGCATCATTGACTGCCTCTTCTCCTCGTTCGTGTTTGATGGCCTTGGTGTACATCTCCATGTACTTTTTGAAGTTGGTCACCTTGACCCGCTCACCATTCAACCACACTCTGACACCTCTGCTCGTACCGGCCAAATCGAACACCCGGCGCTTGACCAGCGCTTCGAAGTCGTCGTCCATGCCATCCATTTTGAATCTCGTAAAGTCGGGGGTAAATGTTACTTTCGTGTAATCGTCAGCTTTGTTGGGTGTTATTGATGCCTTGCCCATTTGGCTCATATTGTTAGTCCACTTTTGCTTGTACTTCTGCTTGGTCTTCGAGTCGGCTGTCTCCAATATAAATTCAGTACTGAAGATGTTGCAAAGCTTAGCCCCGTAGCCGTTGCGCCCGCCGGTTATTTTCTGCTCGTCATCGTCGTAGTTTGAGCCAGTTAGCAGATGACCGAAGATCATCTCGGGAATATATATCTTCTCTCTCTACATTTACAACGTCAGCAAGATGTTCAAGCAAAGTGAGTCAAATACGTACATCATGGATCTCAATAGGAATACCACGGCCGTTGTTGTACACACTAATCTCGCCTTTCTCTCGGTCCACAGTGACTTTCATAGTGTCCATATTCTTGTCGCGTTGCTTATTATCTGCGGCGTTGACGAGAATTTCGTCGAAAATCTTGTACAGGCCAGGCACAAAGCTGACCTCCTTGAATTCCATAGAATCTGACTCCGTGTTGTAGACCCACATCTGCTTCTCAGTTCGTTCGACAGATCCGATATACGTGTCTGGCCGCTTGATGATATGTTCCAATTGAGTGAGCTGTGAATTCGGATCAGTACATGACAGCTCGAGGAGCGCAACGGTAGTGTATCTGACCTTTTGGTACTGGTCACTGGCCTTCCCAGTACTCTTCTTCCCTTTTGGCTCTATGCCGCCATCATAGCTCATGGCTTCATTCTCAACCTCTTGTAGAGCAGACATTGCGCTTTTCTTCGGCGCAGGAGCTTTCTTCTGCTTCTTTGCGCTGGGTGGAGTAGTGGAGAGCAGTGAGTCGTCGTGCAGGGAGTCGCGCGCCGGATCCGAGTCCTCGTCCTCCGTCTCGGGCTTTGGCCGTTTCTTCGATGCAGTGATCTTTGGCTTGGCAGTCAATGTGGTTTGTGACATTTTCTTGAGAGCGGCTTTAGGGGCAGCGGCTTTCTTGGATGCAGCTTTCGGGGCAGCTGTAGCCTTGGGCTTCGGCTTGGCTTTCTAGGATGCAAATCGTCAGTTTGCTACCGGAGCATTCACATATTATTGCTGTATCTATCACATACGACGGCCTGCTCGGGTGAAAAAGCGTCCGAATCACTCATATGATCAAATACCGACTCGACCAGTGAATCTTCCATGATCGCGTGTGTGCAAGTCTCAGTTGCCCGAGTGCACAATATGGGGAGCAGTAGTAGAAGCCGTGAAGAGAACCGTCATATGGCGCAATGGCAATGGTTGTCGGTGCAGGGAATAAATCATTGTTGATGCATCTCTGTTTACTCCGTAAGAAGTACGCGCCGGGAAATAAGCTCTCTGAGGTCACGCTGGTTCAATCTGGTTAGTCCGCCAAGAGCTTCTAAGCCCTCAGACTGAGCTAGAGAGGCCATCCGGTATCCAGTGATTCCTTGCAATGACTATCAATGCTCTCTACTACCACGCGAAGTGTAATAAGCCAGAGTAGACTGGATTTGCAACTCAATCCAACACGGGAATTATATATCCTCCACCTTACGGCATTTGGAGGTCGACGTAGAAATAATAAGTCTCAGTGAACCAACTAAGCTTTGTCGAGAGATTGATTGAAGATCAAGAAATAGAACGTGCAAAAAAGATCTGCACATTCGTATCCGGCGGAGAACGAAGGCAACATTACCAAACTTGTTAGCCTTGGTCAGTCCGGGTGCAATGCAACCCCTTATCTTGCGTTGGATAGTACACATATATAGCCAACAAGCTACCCAAGTGTCTTGCTAAAAGCCACAAAAACCCGATATCATCGTATAAAAAAATCGAATACAAGAAAGGACCCATGTCACCCTCTTCCCAAAGCGACATGACGTGAATTCTGCTATTCGTCGTCCAGCCTCTGGACTTCTTCCCCAGAACCCAAGATAGTAAATCGAACAGAGATGTCAAGATCATGTTGGTTATGATCGGCGGGACGTAGCCATCCTTGATGATCCACGGTGTGATGAGTTTCGAAGAGCCATAATCCCACACATTCTTTTTGACAGTGATTGAGATGGCCTACGCATCCGGCACCGATGATGCTTATCACCTGAGCACGGAGTCAGCAAGGACGTATGCTGGAGCGAGGCATGGTAGCCTACCTTCCAGTCCCACAACTGCTGACAGCCGAAGGCAACAACGAAGTTACTGACAATCATTGGGATGACATACTAAGTCGTGGTAAGCAGCCTCATCCCAGGCTCCCTGATCTTCTCATATTCTCGTTGTAAGATTCATGCTGATCCAGTCGGTCAGGGGTCCAGCAGTGAAAATGTCTAACCAAAGCTCCAACAAGAATGGCGAATTTGAAGAAGCCTATCTTTTCCGACGGGAAACCGTAAGGGGACGTGGTAAAACCTTGGGATCAGGTGAGATTGAGCGTGAAATCCCAGAAAACGCTCCACAATACGATGAATAGGGCGAACTCAACGATAGGAAATGCGAAGACTTTGAAGGGAATCCACAAGTCTAGAAGAATGTTTTTCGACGGGTGATTAATTGGTCAAAAATTTTTGAATTGCTGTTTGCTTGCTTTGCCCTTGTGCGACCATGGATACAGTTGTGCTGTCGGGACTGTGTTAGACCCAGCAGTGTTGCGACCTTTTCTGATTCAGCACGTTCAACCGTCGTGTCAACAATGTTTCTATTGGATAAAGATCCAGACGTTGTTTCAGATTGCATCATCCGGAATTCTTCTGGATGCATACCTTGCCATTTACTTTCTGAGAAACCAAATAGGACCAGGAAGAAGTTGAAAGCCAGCATCGGAGCATCTAGCTACCAGTAGTCGCGCCAGCGAGAGAACTTGGCCATGGGGCCTGCGATGATTGGCCGGACCTGTAGAGAAGTCAATATGGAGGATCAGGTTGAGGTTATTCTTGGACGATTTACCTTGAGGAATCAAAATAAGAAGCAAAGTACACTTTGTTGTATGTTTCCCTTTCGTGGAGGAATGTAATATCCGCAACAACATTGGGTTGTATGGTCCGTAGACAGTTGTCTAGTGGAAGTTCCACAATCCGACTGTTTTTTCCCTACCTCTGCCGGTCCAGCAGCGATATACCACTAAAGACGGAGGCTCCCATGCAATTGCTATAAGGGTTTGCTCTTGGTCTCCAAATCATGCTACCAAAACGAAAGAACGTGGACGCTATTTAGAAAGGCCTTCGGCCAAATTAATTGCTGTGAGGCATCCTGTAGCCGCTTGCTTACTGAGAATAGTAATTTACTACATGGTTTTACTGAACCCCAGAACTAAGATTGAGGCACCAGTAAATTGAACAACGTTGGCAAAAATCGAACTGAACGCTTCGATAAGTTGCTGAAACATGGGAGCGAGGGAGAGTGGCCCGGCGCCTTCAGTCAACGTGACCGCCGTGGCCGCTGCTAATAAGCATGAATATTTCCAAACCTACTCCAATCCTGTGCTCATGTCAGATCTTGGGTTTCGGCAAATGGGAGTAGTCAAATATTAGCGAGCGACGCTTGGAGTATATAAAGGGGTCACGAGGGTCATCTGAAGGTCGCGATCCGAGCATCCGGTCTTATTTGGCTAAGGACTTGACGAAGTGACGCGAGTCAACATCTACCATAACCTCGCCGGCTGTAAGTACAGATCAGGACATACTCGAGAGCCAGAGAGCACCTCAGTCCCAGGCACAACCTGAACATTGACTCTGCCTCCAGCTGACGGAGCGTCTTTACGGATATGTTAGCTCCCATTGAATAGGGAGGCGCTGCTGGATACCTTAATGAGAAAGTCATACACATTCATCGTATTTCATCCCCATGAGGACTGAAAGCGATGGCTTAAAGCAGGGCTGACGCTGAACAAGTTCCACCTTTCTTTTGGATAAGAAGGAAACATCTAACTCCTTGCAAGAAGCGGGTAATAGGGAGACAAGAAATCCACAACGCAGCCATAAAGAGACATGGAAACAGGAGACTCCGGAGACTTTACTCGTTCTGGGTGGACACCTTCAAGATGATGGTCTCCTACTAACGTACTTATCCTAGCGCTCTACCAAAACGCGGATTATTGCGGTGCACAAGCCCCCTACAGACCAAGGCCAGGATCTGCGTAGGATACGAGCCTACTTTACCCAGATTTCGTTGTCATGGTTCATAGCTTTCAGTCGAGCTGTGTTGAGCATGAGCTGAGTTCTGATAGGATCGCCGAGGGCGTGCTTGGACCGGCATCGCTGCGCAGCAATGAGTGCTTCACCTTCTACGGCTGGTAGACACCAAGCACCGACGCCCATAAAGGGAAACCTCGATATGGTTAGCGCATCTCCGTCCTCACAGCATCCGGCCATCCTAATGTATATTCATTTAGTACGGCATGTCCAAAAGGTACCTCGACTTGGGGGATCCGAATGCTACAGGACCGGCTGCAATAATGTACAACTAGAGGCAAGAGATTTAGAATGTTGCTCAGACACGTGCTTGCTACTATTATTTTACATCTTGAAGGTTGCAAAACCCCCAACGGGGAACCTGGTAGCTCCATCAATCCTACAAGAGACCCTTCTCATAGAAGATGGCAATCAATCCACTCAATATGCAACAGAGTAGAAAACCTGTGATAATGCCCCCAAGGAACTGTGTCGCGGTCACATAGAATATCGGACAGATCCAGCATCCATCAAGGACTGGCGTCCGGCTAACGTTGTGGTATCTTACGACGCCCCCTGACCTGCCACAGCCACCGGGTTCGAAGGCATTCTTCTTCCCCATCCACTGAAGAACCCACCCGTGGTTGATGAAGGTGGTGTTTCTCTCGCGCTTCCTTGCGCTGGAATCCTGGATGAAGCAGAGCTGGCGAGACTGGCACTTTTGACGATACACGGTTCACTAGGACTTGGTCGATGTCCGCTGACAGCAGAGGGGCTTGTATTCACTCCAAGCATCCTTCGCAGACTATCGAGCTTTCCTTTCACCTCCTCGAGCTCCTGGCGGGCAACAGCTTCAGAAGTCTTGGCATTGACTAGTTCGAGTAGGAGTGCTTCCTCCGCAGCAGGCTTGTGATTGTCTGTGGCGAGCACCGCTTGCATGTTGAGGCTGCTTGCCCGTTTTGAGAAGGCGGGTGAGGGTTGAGATAAGCGTAATGCGTCGCCTCTGCCCAGCCTCAATTCCCGTAACCCGCTATGTGTCGAAGTACGAACCTCAGAAGTATCCGCCGGGGCGCTGATCTCGGCGGGCCCTTCCGGCATTGAGCCCCTTCGAGCCTTCATATCCTGAATTCTCTGCTCCATGCGTTGCTTGTCCTGAAGCGCTTCCTGCATCCGCGCTCTGGAATCCCGGAACTGCTCGATCAAACGGACGTTTTCGGCCTCTTGAGCAGTCAATTGACGCAATAGTTCTACGCTTTTGACCGTTTCAACTTCATACTGATATTTCCACAGGTTAATGTCTTCCTGCAATTCTTGTTTCGTTTGGTTGATCGAAGATCTCTTGGCCTTGGCTACGTCGAAGTGTTCTGTTAGTTCTCTCATGGGTGTATACCAGTCGGTGTCCGAATCGTCCGCGCTACTAGGAAATGGCTGTGCTTGATCCTCTGCGGTGGCGTCCGGTTTCTGTTGTATATTCTGGATCTGCTGTGACTGTTCTACGAAACGACGAACGACCGCACGATCCTCATCGCGGTCCTCGCGTTCTTTTTGGAGCTCACTGCCCAAGAGCGCCTGATCACGTTGGATATCGCTCAACGCAGTCAGGAGGTCTTCGATCTGACTATGAAGATCTTTGTCTTTGTTTCTAAGCCCTGCAACCTGCGGTTCTTTGTCGCGTGAAGTCATGACTGACTTCGGGAGTGCACAATCGGAGGGGCTTCGAGACATCGCGGTAGCCTCAGTGGATGCTGCGCTCAGCTGGCTTTCCGAGCTTTCAATAGAGTTAAGCGTAGAGGCCATGCTCTGCTTCGAAGGTGTCCGGCGCAGGAAGGAAGTAGGGCGCGACGGCCCTGACACGCTAAGATTAGCTCCTGGAGAGGTAAGACCAGCAGACGTGACTTTGGCATTCCCGGCTGATCCCGACCAGAATCGTCCGAGGAATCGCGATGCGGCTGCTTGCAAACCTGGTAAAGATTCAACCTTGGACGCCAGGTCCTCTGCTTGACTTTCTTTGAAGGTCCGTTCAAGTGAATCAAGGCTTTCGCGTGTCACCAATCCGGTTAACCCCACGAAATCGTTCACAAGATCATCCGCGTTGCACCCGTAAGTATCCCACAGTTCTCGCGATAGCAGAAGCTGCATGACATCTTCAATTTCGGTACACTTTAAGATCTTGTCTTTATTCCGACGCATCAGGGACAATGCCACCCGCATTAGTGTTTCTGAAGCGCCCTCTGTGAGGATGACGTCGTATATTCTCAAAAGCATAGGTAAAGGACAGGTAACAGCGAAGAATGAAAGGAACCATTGTGATACATACAGCGGCTCTATCTGTAAGCCTTCGAGATGGGCGGTCAGCCTTGGGAGATGTCGAGAGAGCAGTTGCTGAAATTGAAAGATGCGGAGGTGGAGGCCAGACAGGTTTGGCAAAAAGCAGGATCTCAGATCGTAGTGCTCCATTAGTCTACAAGTCATTAGCATTCTTGGTTAAGTCAAATGTCAGTAGATGGTATGATTACCTCACAAGGACGCAGAAGGCTTCCTTGTCGCCCATGTGCATCAAAAGTGGGCCCACAACGAAGCCAAGACCCTGGCAGTATCCGATCTTCTCGTCATGGAGACTGAAGCATTTGAGCACTCTGGCAAGCATTTGTTGGCCCTCTCCAGCAGGGTCTCTAAACATCTCAACATTGGGAAAGCTTCGACCTATATCCTTTCCAATGAGACCTTCGTATGGGCTCGTTTCCCCACACAGCCTTTCGTACTCGTCTTCTAAAAGGCGCTCCCGAGCCCCGGCAATACTTATCCAAACAACACCACGTAATGGCGGCGGTATGCCGCTTCTGATTTTATTGGATGTTAATGTCGGAAGCCGCTGCGCGGTCTGAGCATAATCAACCACCAGGGCAGCCCAGAATTCCAGCTCCGTCATTTGTGGGGTATTCTGCGTAAGAGAGTATCGGAGGGAAGGTTTCGTAGGCTCATTGACAAGCTTCTTAAGATACTGCATTGATGGGGGCCGAGACTTTGTCCTGTTCCGCGAGTCCTTAGAATGAGCAGCCTTAGGATCAATTGCGAGGGCATTGTTCTCCTGTTCGAGTCTGGCAAGGAGGAATGCAGTGGACTTTAAGGAGATGGTCAGTACTTTGGACTCTTGGATTAAGGATTCATCAATCGTACCTCGTCAGACCCCTCATCACGTGGTGCTTGTTCTTCACTTTTATCCAATTGATCCCAGTCGACATGGGCACTGCCATTTGACGAGTAGGTCCCGGAACTGTCACTTCGGGAGCGAATGGTCCTGGAGGCTGCATCGGAGCCCCCTTCTTCAACCGCGCTAAGCATCGATAGCACTGACTCTCGCTGTATCGACGTCACAGAATCCCGATGTATCCTTTGGACCACCTTGGCTTCCTCGGGCGACATGGGTGCTTGGTGTTCGTATACAATCTGGTTGTCCGTCTTTGCTGCGAAGTCTTCTTCGTCGCCCATCTCGGAGAATTCCTCAAGAGCCTCCTCTTCTGTTATCTCATTATGTATTGATACCTCTGGCTCCGGATCAGACAGTCTCACAGTAACCATGGAGTCCGAGGATTGTTGATTGCGGACGGTGGGCTTGACCACATTATCAGTATGGTTGGATGCTTTTGTGTGTGTAACTGGAACGACTGTGCTGGTGTCGCAGTCCATATCTGGTACGGCGGAATGGGGCAACTCGGAAGAATGGTCGCTTCTAGATCGGATATTCGCTTGAATAGGAAGTCGGCTTAAGCCAACAGAGGAAGGCTTGATGTAATATGGAAGGAAGGGACTGGCACCGGCTAAATGAGTGAAGCTGGTATGCCAGATAGCTTTGCAGGGACCTGCTCCTGCTACTGAAATAGTAATGAACGTCTGCGCACAACAAGAAGAGGAGGGAGGAGAGAGAGGAATGTGAGCTTTGGAGGCGGGGGGGCTCCCTGGGTCGAAACTCAGGGGCCAGGTCGATCATTTGCAGCCGTTGCCCGTAGCCAGAACCCTGGTCGGAGTCTTGGCAATTGGCTTTACTCCTTGAAGTACCATAAAACTTCAATTCTTCAAATGCTTGGTAAAGATCGGAGGTTGTTTTGCACCTCATCAAGATGGGAAGCATCCAATTTCAAGCTCGAAATAGATACTCAGATACCAAAGCGTCAAGCCGTGCGACATATTTACTAATCATACCAACAGAGAAGCCTCAAATCTAGAATCAGTAAGTAATAGGCAGGAGTCAACTCAAGCAATTCCCTTACGGCAAAAGAGTGGTTTTTAAGGGTCCGATTACAGTCACTCTGGTGGTTTGCGTGGTGCTTCCTGACGGAGAAGCGTACGGGGCCGTTCAACAACTCCGAACAATCAGGACTTTATCATAATGTTGTTTCCATTCATTGAGATGTGGGTAGTCACTTGATAATGCACTGTACACATAAAGCTTCTCACTTTCTGTTGAACTACATTGATCAGCTTGACTTCAGATAGATAAGCCTTATCTTATTGGAGTTTTCTCGATCATGACTCCGGCGTTAGCAGCTTAGGAATGGAAAGACATATCAAGCTGACATACTGGTATCCGACCCTCGCTCGGAAACCGCTTGTTTGCTGTACCAGGACGAGTAGATAATGGCACAATGAGCAGTCTGCGATCCGCTCTCTAATCAATCCGGTCGTGGTCTTGGAGCTTTGATGCTCCACTTGACCCAGGTAGTCAAGCCAGTGGCAACATTCACAATATGACCCTCGAACATGCCCACTAGACCATTTTCCGCGAGCTGCTCCATTTTCTTGAGGAATTCTCCAATGATATTGAAACAGATGAAATTGCGACAGAAGACCAATGTTACCTCGCCTATACGGAGCGCCCAATCTTCCACATCGTCCACTCTGCCGATATACGAATCAACGGCTTCGATGGCAATCACATAAAACCTTGCCATCAAATAGGCCGCCGTTTCCACAGGAAGCAGGGTTTGGACCGTCCTAAGCCGGATTTCCCAGGTCTCTTCATCATTTACACCTGCGTCCTCAGCAAACGAATAGTATTAGAAGATTTCAGTGATGCCGTGCGTCACATCGACGCGTTTTCGCAGGGTAAGCGCTGCTTCCAGCGAGAATGAATCAATGAGCCGATAGGATGGCAATGATACATACAAGAAATTCTTTGTTGTTCCCACGATTTTCGATCGATGCCATCTCTTACTTGTTCAAGGTTGGTTGGAGTTGCGCTCGCGTCGAATAATATGAGGCAGGGAATGAGCAAATAAGATAGAGACGAGAACAGCATGCTGATGATGCGCGACGTCGAGATGAAAGAGCACGAGAGATGTAGAGCGAAAAAGTACTATCAAAGCAACCTTCAACGCTTACATCATGCTGTAGGCGCTCATGCGCATATCATTAGATCTGCAATACGACAATCTCTCCTTGGTAGCGCTTCGCGTCGCCCTGAGGCTTGTATATGAGGCTCTTTGCGGTTGCCGCGGACCTATCAAGAGCAGATTGAGTTGGGTGAGAACCACCGCTAAGCTTGCTCTCGTATTCATCCAGACCCATTGTTGGATTCCTATAACATCTTGATATCATTGCCTGTCCGTTCTTTCTTCTACTCATTCTATCATTTCAGAGCGCTTTTTCGGTACAGACAACCCCTCTGACCAGGCTTGGACGACCAAAGAGCTTCGAATGTCGCCTGAAGTCTAGCATCGCGTTCTGAGCAGCAAGTGTGAATCCCTGCACAACGTTACTCGCGATGCCTTTCAATCTTTGAAAAAACCCCTTAGGCCGCTGTTTCTTAGACGCCCACATTCGCCGGGGGCAACAGTCAACAACGCTAAGAAATCTGCCAATAGGGGTTGTCTCACGACAGAGTTCAACGTTTACACGATAACACATTGGGCACTCGGACCGATTAAGGCCCACAAGCAAAGCGCAGTTGAGCGTTTTCGACTCAAGTTGAACATGGACCTTGAAGTCCGAGTGTACTTGCGTGAGCAATCCAGGAAAACCGGCCTGAGCAGTGATTGAAGGAGATCTTTGGCTGGTGTAGGATTCGGACCACCCACAAGCAAATTGAACCGAAATAACGTTCCCTCTTCTGCGTTAGAGATACTGTAGCTATCACGGTATTGAATTCTTGACCAGGAGCTCAATAGCCATGTCGCCGCACTTCTCATTCCTCGTCCGGATCGTACAAATCCAAGCCCCCAAAGACCTTTGGCTTCTCCTCCGTTTGCGCCTCCCTCCTCCCAGCATGTTCCCGCTCGACGATGCGATCTTCCCCCACTCCGCCCTGCTCTCTGCTCTCCTCCTTGATAACACCCTCCATCACGTCAGCCTTTTCCTCTTGGCCTTCCTCCCCAGTAGTATTAACCGGGTCAAGCCCCTGCTCCTGCATGACCTGTATCAGCCCCAAAGGCCCCTGCCTGATGATATCCTCGCTCGGCCACGGCACCCAAGTTCCCATATCCATTAACTCAGCTACGTTTTGCCCTCCCTCCTTCTCAAGTTCTGGTTGCGCCGTCGTGCCACCCCCATCTCCATTCATGGGCGCATTCTCCGGTAATGCTACATTCTCGCCTCCCCTATTTTCCGCCTGTGCTTGTTTTACTTGAGGCCTATACATAGGCGGCACCGTATACCGACTAATCCGCTGGGCGTACTCCAACAACTCGTTGCATTTCACCCGCCTGCCCTCCACTCGTATTGGCGTGATGTCTTGTGCAAGGATCTCGGAGCGCAGAGAGGCTAGCGAGCTTATATTAGATGTTATAGATGCATTGAGTGAATCGATTTGGGCGTGGAGTGAGGTGATCCGAGTGTGGTTCGCTTGGTGCTTGAGGAGGTGCTTAACAGACTTTTGAAGACCGTCGTCGGCGGTGAGCAAGGATTGTGCGGCGGGGACGGAGGGGTTGAGAGAGGTTATGGAGTCGATAAGCGTGGATAAGGCGGTGTCAAGGGTGTCGAGGCGGGATTGGAGTGCCGTATTCATGGTGGGATATTGTTGAGAGCTGAAGGAGGGTTTGATAGATTAAAAGTGAGGTGGAACCCACGATTGCAGCCAGGTTTATATCGTACGCAATGGACTCCTAAGGTAAGGTACTTAGTACCCGGGATGTTCTACCAAGCATGAATCTAGAAGGTGCGGAAGGGCCCGCGGGTGGAGACTCCAAGCGTGCCACTTCACGATACAGCCCCACTAATGTAATGCACAGGCAGCTTGAAGCAGGTTCTGTGGCTCACAATCTCTACAACCTCTAATGTCACTCGACCTCTTCTCACGTCTCACATCACGTTACACGCGAAACAACGGAACTTGTGTCCAGCAGTCTTTGTCTGGCATTCTTTGAACGTTCAACACATTGTGGGCTCACATACAAACTCGGTGGAAGCTCGTATCACCAACAGAGGGAAGAGACACCTGGAATAACCGCCGATCACAGAGAAGCATCGCTTGCGCCGCTGAGCCTTCAACATCTATTCCAGTTGGGTGGACTAGCCTGTCAGGATGGGAAACCGGTAAGGTCATGACTATCCTTGCGTGCATCTTCAGAATCTGACCCCAGCTTCAACCGTCGACCTTGCCAGATCAACATTCATCAAATCATGTCACGGCCCCTATAAGGGATCAAGTTAGAAGCGAGACGATCTAAGGGGAACAGTATCGCATTGCTGGAAATACCTGTGAAACCTAATCTGATGCTCTGGACCGCTTGCCCGCTCCAATATTAATGCTTTCGGAACCGGCGAATGCAACCACCAGATCGGAATCGTGACTGACTTTTGCTCAGTCAAACCAAACTCTCGCAAGAGCAATTAAGCCAACTTCAAAAAGACACACATTTCGATAAGAAGGAGCTTCAGCAATGGTACAAAGGCGAGTCTTCGCCGAGATTTCTCCCCTTCAAGGCTAACAGAACCTTCCTACAGGCTTCCTCAAGGATTGCCCCAGCGGCATGCTCACAAAGGTTGAGTTCCAAAAAATATACAAGCAATTCTTTCCCTTCGGCGACCCCACATCCTTCGCAGACTATGTCTTCAACGTCTTTGATTCGGACAAGTCTGGCTCCATCGACTTTAAGGAATTTATCTGCGCTCTGAGCATCACCTCTAGAGGGAAGATGGAGGACAAACTGGACTGGGCATTCCAGCTGTATGATATTGACGGGTAGGTCCTCCCTGAGCCACCACTCTCGGATGAGAGCAGCTGGATGAGCTTGACAACCGCTTTTGTTTTCTACGGGAAGCAAATATCCTCGATACCGACTCCGTAATGTGTCATTACAGTTCATGAAAATAGCGCTGATTGAAATTGGGTATAGAGACGGAAAGATCAGCTACGACGAGATGCTCCATATCGTAGAAGCAATATACAAGATGGTATGCGATGTTTGAGTAATCAGAATCATAGCTGTGAGAAGATACTGACTTCATCGCCAACGATCAGGTTGGATCCATGGTCAAGTTGCCACCAGACGAAGACACGCCAGAGAAAAGGGTGCGCAAGATATTCAAGATGATGGACAAGGACGAGAATGGGTCGTTGGACATGGCCGAGTTCAAAGAAGGCAGCAAGCGTGATGAGACCATCGTTTCTGCACTCTCATTATATGACGGCCTTGTCTGAGGCGCATCACGACATTGAACATCTCCCTTGCTCTTCGACGCGCATTGGTGAGGGGAAGGATTGCCGACGTGCTGGACCGGGAGGTACGACCTATCATAGGAAGCATTACGGGGTTTCCAACGGTGTTACGGCGGAATTCTCTGGATACAGAGCATGGAACCTATTGAGGGTGTAAGCTCGAGCGCAAGCTATGAACGTGTGTATGGTAGCGCTATAGGCGTGGTTGATAGATGTTCATTCATTGAGTCTTTCCGGATCACAAGTCGTTGAGATACAGTTGATAGATTGTAGTAACAAAGCATCTTTTGCACAAAGATATTCACATGCCATCTGGTTCAGGGGCTGAATTGCGCCGACATTTAGCCGGAGCTCAGAGAGAGGTGTCAAAAATCCGTAGCCTCGTGTGCCAATTGTGCCTCATCTACAAGCCACATAATCTCATTGCCATCCATACCCTTCGGCCTCATCTGGTCCTGGCCATATCCTGGGGTACTTTAGCTCATATCTCGCTCACTCATAGTGGTGTCGGCGAAAGTTTTCGATTCCACGCGACCACGTAGTCCTCACATACGTGCCAAGCTCAGCTCCCGATATCTACAGACATCTCACCCATTTTGAGTTCGAGTCTACCCGGCCATGCGATCTTGGGGGTTGCAGGTCCCTACTGCAGCGATCTTTGCATTCTCCAGCGCGGCCTCCGCCTTTTACCTACCAGGCGTTGCGCCAACATCTTACAGCGAAGGCACGCTTGTACCACTCAACGTCAATCGCTTAACACCTTCAGAGTCAGACCAAGATAAACAATTACACAATGTCTTCTCCTTCGATTACTACCATCGAGGGTTTCGATTCTGCAGACCAACCGACGAGCCGAAGTACGTTTCCGAATCGCTGGGCAGCATATTGTTCGGAGACAGGATAATGAGCTCGGCGTTTGAGCTCAAGATGCTGGAGAACGAGACTTGTAAGGCTTTATGCGAGACACAAAAGTTCGACGAGCGGAGCGCGAAGTTTGTGAATAGGAGGATACAGCAGAATTACAACCTCAACTGGCTAGTTGATGCGCTCCCTGCTGGAATGCCTTATAAAGATCTATCCACGAATACCGATTTCTTTCAGAGAGGCTTTCCCCTAGGGTACATGGAAAATGAACAAGCATATTTGAACAATCACTACGATATCATGGTTGATTATCACGAAGCGGGCAAAGATCAATACCGAGTTGTAGGTGTGATGGTATTTCCGGAGTCAAGGGCAGACAATCAGAATTTGGGAGATGGACACGACGGAAAGGCGGAGTGTGGAATTCCGAAGGGGACACAGCACGTTCAACTCGACGAGAAGGGCAATACCGACGTGACGTGGACATACGGTGTCTATTGGAGACCTTCAACGACTGCGTGGGCTACGCGATGGGACCCATACTTACACGTCTTCGATCCGAAGATCCACTGGTTCTCGTTGGTAAACTCGGCTATCATTGTAGTTTTCCTTGTTGGCATGGTGGGTGCGATTTTAATGAGAGCCTTGAAGAAGGACATCGCGCGATACAACAGGCTCGATTCCTTTAATCTAGACGATCTTTCGGGCGCGGACAGCCATGCGGAAGATGGCATCCAAGAAGACTCAGGCTGGAAACTGGTACATGGGGACGTTTTCCGGACGCCCAATAAGCCCCTGTTATTGAGCGTCTTCCTTGGCAATGGTTCCCAGCTGTTCGTCATAACCGGAACTACCATCATATTCGCTCTGTTCGGCTTCCTCTCGCCCTCGAACCGTGGCTCTTTGGGAACGATTATGATCTTGCTGTGGACCATTTTCGGCTCCGTAGGCGGCTACGTTTCTGCACGGACATACAAGACCTTTGGCGGAGAGTCCTGGAAGCAGAACATCGCACTTACCCCGATCCTAGTCCCCGGCATCGTCTTTGCGACCTTCTTTCTCCTGAACCTCTTCCTTTGGATCCAAGGTTCCAGCGGCGCCGTCCCCTTCTCGACTATGCTGGTCATTCTTGGCATCTGGTTCATCATCAGTCTCCCACTCAGCTTCGCCGGCAGCTGGATGGGTTTCAAACACGCTGTAAGCACCTCCCTCTCACCCCCAATTCCTTATCCAGACACAATCTGTGATACTGACTGATACTCCACAGCCCATCCCACCCCCCGTCCGCGTCAACCAGATCCCGCGCCAAATCCCCCCCTCAACTACCTACCTGCGCCCCTTCCCCTCCATGGCCCTCGTCGGTATCCTCCCCTTCGGCGCCATTTTCGTCGAGCTCTTCTTCATCCTCAACAACATCTGGTTCGGCCAAGTCTACTACATGTTCGGCTTCCTCTTCCTCGGCTACCTAATCATGATCCTCACCTGCGCCGCCGTCACCGTGCTGCTCGTCTACTTCCTGCTCTGCGCCGAGAACTATCACTGGCAGTGGCGAGCCTTCTTATGCGCGGGTGCCAGCGCTGGATATGTGTTTCTGCATGCGTTGCTGTATTGGGTCACCAAGTTGAGCTTTGGGAGTTTTACGAGTGGGGTGTTGTATGTCGGGTATAGCGCGTTATTGAGCTTTCTGTTTTTCATTCTGACTGGTGAGTTCACTTTTTCTGTTACTTCTTCATCCCACTGCATGGTGGCAAAGGTAGATAGATGCTGACGAAAGGGAACAGGCACGATCGGCTTCTTCTCGAGCTGGGCTTTCGTGCATCGGATCTACGGCTCTATCAAAATTGACTAAGGGCAGACAAGGGAAGGCGTTAGCTCCATTTCTGTAAATCAAAACCGTCATATATTGCGTTTCTCATCTAAGCATTCAAAGCGCGGTTGTTGTCGATTGGCTACTGAATGTCTGAAAAACCTCTCTCAGGTGAAGTCTGCATCCGTCGTGCCCCAAGTGGTATCTGCTGCGAGAAAGTTCGCCACTCTGGCCTCGTCGTCGGGCTCAGATGTGGTCAATTCGACGGGGCTTTTCGTGAGGGTAGGAAGCTGGCGCCTGCGAATATATCGGGCGCTTGCTAATTGGATATGAGCCTGGTAGAAGAGCAAGTGCCGCACCTTTGAGTCCTGCTGAGAGCTAGTGGCCTTGTCTATCAGAGGTTGTACCTGCTGTGGAACAAGAGTACTCATCGTGGGAGAGAGCCGGGGCTCTGGAGCCGTGGCCGCAAGTATGGTCTTCTAATAAGACCAGAAACGAAGAATTCATTATGTGACTTGGAGTTCAAGGACCTGACAAATTATTCTTCACTGATATTTCCGCCGAACCTGGCTTGGATTCGTCAAAATAGGCTGGTGGCGGGCGAAGGTTGGTCTCTTCCTCGGTGTTTAGCTCAATGCCTGGGAATGGCGAGGTTCTTGAGGTTTTGTTGATTTATGGGGATTGTTGATTTTCTTTTCGAATGGTATTGACGGGTTGTGGTTGAGAAGCAACGTTTTGTCTCTTCAGCTGTGGGTGTTCATTGGTCATTTGGTCCACCGATGTTCCGTCATCATGCCTCGTGCGTTGATGAAATACCTAGGGATGACTGCTCGACCTCTCGCCGGCGCATGTAATACAATACAGCCGTTAAACAGGGTACCTGACTAAAATCCTAGATTCATGTTCATACCTTAGCTCGATTACCACTGTTTCACAATGGCAGCACTAGCTTCTTCCCACTGACACCCCTCTTATGAACGTTCAACGCATTTTGCACGGCTTCTATCCCTCCATCCATCTTCTGTATGGCCGGATAGATCTTGTACGACCCATTCGCTAGCACGCCCTCTAACCACTCATTGAACAGCCATGCACTGAAATCCTTCGCATCCTCAACAATCGCAAAAGCACGCGTATTCACAATCTCCACAGTATCAGGCTTCTTCGCGTCCTGCGGGTAGGGCAACGTAAGGCAAAGCTTGCCACCACCAAACCCCTCCAGCACCTCTACACACAGAGGGGCACTCCCATGCTCCGAGATCGCATCGTAGGCGTACTTGATCGGCGTTCGACCAGATTCGGCACGATCGATGATGCTCTTCACGACGTCCTTATCATTGTAATCGAATACATTGTCTGCGCCTAGCTTCTTGACGTCCTCCTGGTTATGCGGACTGCACACCGCAAACACCGTATAGCCTAGTTGCGCGGCGATCTGTACCACACAGGCCCCGACACTCGACGATGCACCCCACACCAGGAAGCCTCCGCTCTGCTTGCCTTGATCCAGTCTTGGCACATTGAGCTTCGTCCAAATACCCACGCCTGCCGTAGCGACAGACATAGGCAAGGTAGCCCCTTCTTCGAAACTCATTCCCTGAGGCAGCTTCGCCGCGCAATGTTCTCTCAGAAGGCAGTACTGCTGAAAGGCACCATCATCGATATTGTTCGTCTTGATCACACCCGCGAAGCCAGTAACGCGGTCGCCCTTTTTGAAGTGCTGCACACCTGAGCCGACGGCTTCCACAGTGCCTGCAACGTCGCTGCCGAGGACGTTAGGGTATTTGGTGACGAAGAATCCATAGCCTTGGATTTTCCAGTCTACGGGATTCGTGGCCAGTGCGGAGTTTTCGACGAGGATTTCGCCCGCCTGAGGGGTTGGGATGGGGCGCTGTTCGACGGTGATTTGGGCTTTGGCTTCTTTGATGACGGCGGCTTTGTTGGAGGCGGACATGGTTGCTCTAGCGGGTTAGGATTGAGTACTGAGTGTAATGAGAATCTGGAACAATAGGAGAGAAGGAGAGGAATCGGGACAGTATTGTGTGAGGGAAGAGCAGAAAAGCTTAGAAATCAGGAACTAAGCAGTACAAGAGCACTCTTGACGTAATTCTGCAGTGATTCCGTAAAAAGCTTTGAGACTAGCTCTTCAATGCCCTTGGAATTTTCTCGTTCATACTTCGGAATCCACAAGATGGCTCAATATCTACCCAGCTGACGGTCTGACTGAGTTACGGAAGCACGATTATACGAGGTGTCAAAGCTACTGAATCGTGAGACCCGCTAGCAGAGCTTTTGCCAAGACCTCGCGTAAAAGTTGCCCCTCCGATATTTCAGATTGTGACTTCAAAAAGGCCCAGGATTAGTTGTAATACTGGGAACCAATTTTAATAGCAGCTATGTCTGTCTTAGAACTTTTGACAACGCTCAAGGAGTCGCTCACATCCGCTGTCTCCTCACTTCCCGATTCTGCCGCTGTCAAACCACCAGCAGATGGCATCTCTCTGCTCGACACCAAAAACGAGTTTCTGCTGTCTTACCTGCAGAACCTCGTCTTTCTGATAATTCTGAAACTGCGCAATCAACATACGACTGCTACAAGCTCATCATCTGATCTACATACTGACCACGATGTCGTGCAAAACCTCGTTGCGCTCCGCGTCTACCTCGAAAAGGGCGTGCGGCCACTAGAATCACGCCTCAAATATCAGCTTGACAAGTTGCTTCTTGCCGCAGAAGACGAAGCTTCGAAGACCGCAACCGATGGCACAGGTTCAAATGGTGTCAAGCATTCACACAAAAGTGTTACGCAGGACCTCGACGACTCCGGCGACGAACGCTCTTCTGCGCCTCCCAAAATCTCAGACCTCTCCTACCGACCCAACCCCTCCGCTTTCCGCCTGCCATCCCGGCGCTCTCCCTCTCCATCGCACAAATCGGGTGTATACCGTCCGCCGCAGGTCACTCCGATGGCGCCACCTTCCACCAAGAAGCCCCAGCGACCGCGCACTTCACACACCATCAATAAATTCATCAGAGAGGAACTCGATGATGCGCCGATGGCTGAGCCGTCGATAGGAGCTGGTAATGGGCTGAAAGGGAGGGCAGCGGAGAAAGAGGCAGAGAGGAGAGGGTACGAGGAGGGGAGGCTGGTGAGGTTGCCGGGGGAGGGTAAGAAGGGTAATAAGAGGAGGAGAGATATGGGGGAGGGGTTCGGGGAGGATGATTTCGGGATGGGGATGGAGCTGGGTAGTTTGGTTAAGGGAGACAAGAAGAGGCGGAAGGTTGGGGGTGAGGAGGTGAGGGTCGGAGAGGCCTGGGAGAAGAGGAAGAGTAGAGGATTGGGAAGGCGGAAAGGGCGATAAATGGTTGCCGTTTGTTTCGATGTTTCAGCCTCTCGGACAACGTTTTCTGATTATTCGTTCAGCGCTTCGTGAGGGCCACGACCACATGACATGGCTCACGCGGCTTCTCAATGCTGTCAAGTAGGGGAAATCGATTGGGTCAATGGCGTCAGACGAAGCTAAGGAAGCTATGAAGTCTACGTGAATGACAGATTTATCCTCGTCCTGGGCTCGGGTGCCTATGCCGGCGCAGCTCCCGCTGGACGTGCGTTACTCAGATTCACGACCATCCCAGGACCTGCTCTCAGACCTTGCGGAGCACCTAGGCCGTTAGACTTCGGTTCTTTTACCCACCCAGGAACCTCGTCATCTACTTTGCTCTTGATGACATCCCAGACTCTCGGAAATCCTGCCGATAAAGCACCCGCTGTCTTGGCACCTGTGATAGCAAACCTCAAAGACTTGTGACTGATGAAACCATGCAACAGATCTTGCTCCACAAGAGAAGCGACTGTTGACTCTACCGTCGCAATACTAGGGAGGTTAGGACCTCCAGCTTCAACTGCGCCCGCCAAGTCAGGGTCAATGTAGCCTTCTTGTTCTTCCGATTGTGTCATGGGTGTGGGAGACATGAAGATCGAGTTCGTGTGAGGTGCGCGAGTCACAGATTTATCCGGCCCGAGAGCTCGTCGTTCAAGGAACGTGGCTAAAATCAACATGTCCTGAAGGTCCAGCGTGGGCGCTCGCTTGTTGCTGGCATCACCTTGAGTACCGATCAGGAGGAAAGTCTTCCGGGCTAAAGACCGCCAGACGAGAACTTCGCAGCGGTTGGAGAGCTGGAGCAGGATGCGCTTGCCCAGATACCATTGCGCACTGTCGCTATTGACATCAAGCAGACGCCGAAAGGTTGTTAGATCGCCCTTGATGATGCACTGGCAGATCGGCTCGAATTTCGCCGCTAGGTTCCTTGCTTCTGTCCGTCTCAGTAGCAGCGGCGATGGAAACCGGCCAAGGATAATGTTGGAAGTGATTAGGTAGATCAAGATCAGTCGACGCTGTTCTGAACATCGGCGGTGGCATTGATTGTATGCAGCCTGGAGTGCAAGTTGCGCTCTGTGGAAGTGATTATTGGCGAAATGATATCGACCAAGGTAATATAGAAATGTGACTCGTTGAGATGCTGGGAAAAGGGCCAATGGAGGAGACTGCTGGTAGATGTTTCCGAACATCTGCTCCGCGTTCCGCAACTTTTTGCAATGGAAGAAGAGCTTGAGGCATAAGTTTGCTGTTACGTAAATGCCTATCCGTCTTCCCTCAGGCTTCCCATTGCTATCGACACCGGAAGCGTTACCACTCCGCTCGCTAAGGCACTTGGTGAAAGCGTCTCGGATCACGTTAGCTGAACCTTCGACTAGAGTCACACGTTCGGTTACTTCGTTGGCTGTGTCGTTGCCGGCGTTTGATTCTCGTCTTGTAAGGTGCGCTACCAAATCAGGTCTTTTGTCAAGGCCAATGGCGAGCCTTGCTAGTGTACGAGATAATGAAACAACGGTGGGTAGGACAACAAGTCCATTCGATGCACTCAAAGCAAGGGTGCATTGACTGCGACCTCTTCAGCATGTGCACCCTCTTATTCGAATTGCTATAACAATACTGACTTCAGGAGTGACTTTAGCATGTCATGAGTCTCGACCAGCTGATTAATGTTGACATCTCGCAGAAACGTGAAATACTTGACAAGGAACGCAATGAAAGATGCATTGGAACCACCATCGTCACCCTCTTCATATTCGGGAATGAAGCTGTCTACTTTCTTTTCTAGAGGTGCTTGATTGAACACAGGATAGACCTGCTTTAATTCGGTGACAATTTTATTGTACAGCGATGGCAGTGGTGGTTCTAGGACCATGTAGCTCTGTAGTTGAGAACCATTGTGTTCTCGTAGAATTCGAGCGATTTCACTCAGGAATTGATCAATCGTAGGCGTTGACATACTTATTGGAGATCTTTGGACACGGGTTCTGGTCCAGACGGGTCGTGCAATGCGTGTCGCTCACGGGAGATTGAGATCTTCTTAGAAACTACGATGAATACTCTGTCCCAATTTGCAGTCAATGTGAATGGTAATGGCATTACTATCTTAAATCCCATAGCCTGCTCTGGTAGAGGAAGATGAACAACATGAACCGCGGCCGAATCTGCGCCTAAGCTAGGCGCAGAAGCGCCAAGGCGGGATGTCTGCAGGAACGCGCAACGGCTCGCCTAAAGTAGCGTTGCCTCCCGTTCCTTTTCACATGTAAATATCGTCATCGTCGTGAACTCTTCTGTGAACTTTATAAATTCCAAGGGTCGATGGCTATCTCAACAATGATAATATCTTTTTCGAATTCATAGTCAACATACACAAGAATAACATCATGAACTTCCATCCTATCCTTTGGTTCTATTCCTGGATCCAATGGCTACTTGATAAGCTCCTCTCCCCAACCCCTCCACCGCCTCATGCTCGCCTTGGCAGGCCTCGGATTGCAACCATCGGGGCAGGACTGACAGGAGTATCCGCTGCTTCGCATTGTGTTGGTCATGGTTTCGATGTGACCATCTTCGAAGCTGGCGATGAGAAGAACCTGGGAGGAATATGGAGTGTAAGTTGACCTGATCATTGATGCAGACTCCTAAGGACCGCCTACAGATATAGATGGAATCTAATTCCTCGAAGCTCGTGGTCATGCTGACAGAACTTATAGCGAGTGAACAATACCTCTGGACTTCAGATACACTCTATTATGTACCGCTTCCACCCATCGGTTAAATGGAGCGAGGGATACCCCGACCGCCAGCAGATTGTTTCCCAGATCACTCAGTTGTGGAAGCGCTACGGTCTGCAAGAGCGCACAAAGTTCAACACGCGTGTCACGTCTGTCACGCAAGACCGGCAGGGATGCTGGATCATCAATGACCCATCTAATGGCCGTTTCGAGGGAGTGATACCTGCCATTGGGAGCTGCGGTGATGTGAGTACATTTAGGATCGAACTCAGACACGGTATTGACTTTACATAGCCTAAATTACCACATATACCCAACCAGGAAGCCTTCGAGGGCGAGATCTACCACTCCTCAATGCTCGACGGCAAAACCGCCCAAGGCAAGAAAGTTCTTATTATTGGCGGCGGTGCCTCGGCAGTTGAAGCTCTCGAGTTCGTTGTCAATACCGGGGCAGCCAAAACCTCAGTACTCGCCCGCTCAGAGAAATGGATCATCCCTCGGAATGCTATTGTCGACAGCGTTCTCGCCCTGAATATCTTCGGGCAAGAAACCATGCTCTCCTGGATCCCTGAAATGATCCTGAAAGTTTTCTTCTACCGCGACCTGTCGGACCTCGCCCCTCTCTCAGAAGGTCTCTTCACCGAGACACCCATGGTAAACTCCGACATCTTCCACCAGATCCGTGCGCACCGAGCAGAATGGCTCCGCGGCGACATTATCCGCTTCACCAAAAACGGCATTCTCTTCAACCACCGCTCGAAGGGCGTGCCCAAAGGCGGACCAGGTCGTGAAGAAGAAGAAGTCCAAGGCGACATGGTCATCCTCGCTACAGGCTACCAGCGCCCAAGCCTCTCTTTTCTGCCAGACGAGTGCTTCCAACCTCCCTACGAGCCTCCAAAATGGTACCGTAAGTCACAAATTCCGAGCATCTCCTACCCTTTCCGAGCGTAGTATGAGCTCTGGGTCATGTCTAAGCAGCATTAGCTGCAGAGATATATATACTGCTTGTGTTCACTGACCCAAAGCCGAAATGCTGATCCCAAATACTTCTAGTCCAAGTTTTTCCTCCCTCACATATGAGCATCTGCGCAAACAATTGCACCTACGTGAACGCCATCGGTACGGTAGGAAACTATCACATCGGCATCTACACACGGCTACTCCTCATGTTCCTCGTCGACCCGCTCGCGCGCCCGTCAGAGTACTGGATGAAGAAATGGATCGACATGACGCAGTGGATGAAGAGAAGGGCACCGACAGGAGCGTTCGACTTCTTCACGTACTCGGAACTGATGTATTGGTTCGTCTTTGTGGTGGCGATCAACCCGTTTCGCTGGAAGTGGGCGCTGTTTGTGCTGAGTGGGGTGGGGAGTGTGTTGCCGATGGAGGTGGTGAAGAGGGAGAATGCGGTCAGGAATGGGTTGGGGATGAAGAAGAGAGCACAGGAGTGACGTATCCGAGTCGGGGGATGATTTGACGATTTTACGATGTCTATGGAAGCTGACTTTATGCTTGATGATCAACGGGCATGAAAGTCTTGAGAGCATAATCATCGAAAGCTTGCAAGCTGAGAATTGTATATCTTGGTCGCTTCAAAGCTGAGTGGTCGAGAAGCACCAGGTTATATATCAACTCATTTCTCTAGAAGTGGGCGCTCTTTGTGCTGTGTGGGGTGGGGAGCATGTTACCGATGGAATGGAGGATGCGGTTAGGAACGGGTTGGCGATAAAGAAGAGGGCATTGGAGTGACGGGTCGGAGTTGGAGGATGGTTTGACGATTCCTATGATGGCTTTGGAAGCTGACTTGATGTTTGAGGATCAACGGGCATGAAGACCTTGAGAGCATGATTTTTGAAAGCTTGCGAGCTGAGGATTGTACATCTTGGTCGTTTCAAAGCTAAGGCGTTGAGACGCTGGCAAGATATGAATCAAGAGGACTGTCAAGAGGAAGCATTGATATCGAACTTTATGTTCCAGAAGCTTCATTTCGCCGCGAACCGACGACCTCCTACATGGTACATTTGATGACCTCAGCGCGCAGAACAGACTCCATCAAGGAAAACCTTCTTAAGACGGTGCAACAAGACGCCAGGGGCAATGAAGTAACAAAGATCATTGGAGAGACGTGCCCTTCTCAACCAAGAAAGGGCCACATAGGAAGGTTGTTGGTAGAAGGGTCATGTCGCAAGAAGCAATCAGCAAACAAGCGTCACTGATAGCACAAGGGATGATCCGACTTTCCAGAAGCAAGAGACATGCCATATCCTTGACCATTTCCCCCTTCGCTGTCTAGGACTCCGTGACAGATGATGAGAGTATCGTATCGCGAGATGGGACGAAAGCCAAGGATAGAAGTATAGTAAAAGAGGGTGTGTGCTGAACGAGACAATGGAAGATGAAAGTATGATGATTGCTAAAATCTACAACTAACCGCCAATTGCTCTCCATCCCAGCCCTCGCATTAGCCAGCCTCTCAGACAATCCTCGGCCAGTGACCTCGAATCTATAGCTTGGACTCTCGTATGTCGATGGGCCGTTCCTTGTCTTCACTGGTCTAGGCGTGGTTCGATATCCCCCAACACTCCAGCCTCATCCTGGTACCTTGAAGGAGCTTCCAGAATTCGGAGCATATGGACCATTTCATCGAACATAGCCGGTGCTAGGAACTACGTCTTGCCTTTTTGGCTGTTATCCAACCTCTTCCGGCATCGACGCCGATCCCACGGGCTCAGTCGTCGGCAGAAGATCCAAGGAGTTCCCCAGGCCCCCGGGTTTGAAATAATTCTTCCGTTCTTTTCGGCTGGGGAAGTCGCTCTCTTTACCGGGCATGATTCTCCCAGGATGTACGACGTTGAAGACCACGAGTGCTAGAAACATGGGCAAAGAATCGAAGATGTATTGATAGACTTCATGATTCGGGATCGTAGAGTTCAGGCCGGATGAGTATTCGATCAATCTGAAGATTATCCGCACCTGTGGCTCGTTTAGCGGATGCAGAATCGTTAGGTTTGTTCAGGTGATTCGAGCACCCACTGTTATGAGGACCAAGACAGCGGCTTCGGCATAAAGTAGCAGAAGAGCTTGCGACAATCTCGCCGGGCTTTCTCGCTTGATTTGTTGGAAGAATCGGAAGACAACATAGGCGAATAATAGGACAAAGAACTCTTGGAACCCGACGCCACCCATGTATATGCTAGATTACGTTAAAGCTTGATGGAGGACCAGGTTTAGGTGTAAACTTATTGAAGTCCGCGCAAGATTGTTTGATTAGGTACGTGGTCGCCGGAAGCCATACTGGCACCGCTGACTTGGATTATGAATGCTCTGATTCTAGTATCAGCAATGTTGAGCTGATGGAGAGCGTAAGATTCACATGATATCGAGAAGTACGAAATAGAGCGTGAATCGCCAAGCCTTGATGCCGAAGAGCTTAGCTTTGGATGTGAAGTTGTAGACCATCCTTCCCATGACCATGTAAACGAACGCATTCGTCCACAAGGGAGACACCTGGAAGGTTTAGCCGTGTACGTACGTGTCATACTGGTAGCAGGAAGGTACAAACCAGAATCAATATAAACCACCCAGCGTAGTAGCCCATGATGGTGGGGTATTTGATACTCAAGATCCGGAGCACGTAGGAAGCGGTCTGCCAGGCTGCGGACATCATAATGACCCAGCAATAGCCTTTGCGGTAAACTGCCGCTTGTGCAATGTGGGCACACGTAGTGATAGCGAATAGGATAACGAAGAAGTAGGCGCCTGTTGGTCGAGAAGATCAGTATGAAAACGAGAGGCTAGACTGTAAATTACGATGGGACAACTGACCCCCCACATTTGGGCAAAAGTTCCACAATTTATCCTTCTCCGGAACCTGGAGGGCTGTTACAACTTGATGTTAGCAATCCTTAAGATGCTGGAAGCCAAGGTGAGAGTCGACCAACCTGGACAGCTTCCCATAGTGAAGGAGGCGACAATTCAAGCAACAAAGGAGACCGAATTAGAGGCAAGTTGATAGGCTGCGAAACCAGAATGAATGGACGTTGTGAGAGTGGTTGTGATTCGCAATTGCTAAGGAGGAGTGTACGCCAACAGGGGTGAGGACTCTCAGGAAACTTGTCGGCAAGCTTGAGCAAGAAGGTTCAATTGAAAGATGAAAGGAGCAAAAGTTGAGGAACTGATATACCATTATATATATATTTACATGATCTGATCCAGCAGTTGGGGCTTCTCATAATATGGAGCCATAACAATGAATTCACCCCGTTCAAGAAGCAGCATTGTCCGATCAAGCCAATAAAACATAATCAGGGTCCATCAGCATTGGATTTTTCTGTATAAGTGTCGTTGAACGCGACGTGGTCATAGCATTTCCCTTCCGTCGAGTCTTCCATGCCTAGGGAGGACATCGAGTTGGCCCCGGACACAGCCCCGCCCTTGATAAATTTGTCTTTGATTGGTCTCCTCGGACTTTGCAATAGGCTGAGAGCGGCTGAAGTTGAGCTCTGTCGTCCGTTGTATCGTTCGTATTGTTTTAGTCGGTTCTAGTTCCCCTTTGTTTGTCTTGAGGTGGCAGAATATAGAAGCGAAGCGTTGGTGAGTCAAATTAAACATGCGGCAAATTAAGCCGCTTATGGATAAGGGCTTGAGGCAAGTTCTCCCATTGGCCCGCTCGGACTTTTGTTCGACCAGTAATCAGCGCTAGTCCCTTTCCATGGCGGCGTCGTCAACCAGCTCAAGGCTGAGCCAGGCTTCCGAAAATCAAGTCAGCAAAGCATCGTGATTTACCTTATGTGTCACACTGTGGCAGACGCCTCTATTCTCGTGCTTACAGCGGCCTGTTCTACTCAAACAGCTGAGTCAGACTGAGCAGCTTCTGGCGTTATGCCCTCGCAGCGAATGCTCGCTGATGTGTTCATCATGAATTGTTGTAGTCGTTTGATCTCCCGAGACAGATGCACAACGCTTGCCTCTCTTGACTAGTTCGCCTTTTGAATCTCTCGGTCCTTTATGGAACGAGCCGAGGGCGTTGCACCTCTAAGCATGCTAAATAAGATATCAAACGAACCGACCAGTAAGAAAGAGACGCGCAGATGCACGCCCAAGGTACGCGTGGCTTATGCTTCAAGACTATGTGTCTGAAAGTCTCATGTCTGACTAACTGCTCATAGGTAAGAACCGGTTGCATAACCTGCAAGTACGTCACTACCTTCGACCTCATCCCTCTTCATCCCTTTATATGGACTGGCATGGATTGCCGTACTGTTCACTTGCTCTTCTAATTATTCTTCGTGGCTCATGTTGAGTTCACGTTGACTTACACGAATTGCCGGCTGATACATCATGCGGGATTGAGAGCCCAATCACCCGGTCCCCTAATTTCGCTGACAGCAGTTACAGAAGTAAGCATTCGGACTCTCAGTGCGCTCTTCTCATAATGTCAGAATACTTATACGCTCCCAGCTCGGCACGTAAAGTGCGGCGAGGAAAAGCCGAATTGTGTTCGATGTACAAGCACGGGTCGGAACGGCGATGGCTACGCATCAACATCCAAGGACAAACGCCGGAGGAGGAGAGATGAGGCTTTTGACCCAGAGAACATGGGTCTTGTCCAGCAGATCTCCTGCCCAAGCTTGGAAGTTTTCGTCGATAAAGTAGAGAGGAGGTGTTTTGCCTTCTTCAGAGCTCGCACAGTGAACGAAATCTCCGGCTATTTCCCTTCCGATTTCTGGGAGCGATTGGTACCCCGCGTCACCTACTATGAACCTTGCCTGAAGCACGCTGTAATTGCCTTAGCATCTCTGCACGAGCGTTTCGAGAAAGGAGACCGGGAGATTTTGAAGTCCAACAAAGATGTCGCAGAGGGAGGCGTAGGTTATCCTTCCGGAGCATCCTTTTTCCCCTCTCGAGCGGTTCGAGAGTTTTCAGACATGTCTAGCGATCACTCGTTCGAAGGAGATGCTTAATGTCTCCACCCACCAATTCCAAGAAGGAACGCTGACTCCGAAATCATATAGTTTGCCTTGGAGCAGTACAATAAGGCAATCCAGCATCTGGTTCAACAGCCACAGAAACATAATCTCGACACATTCTTAGTCTCCTGCGTGCTTTTTGCTTGTTTCGAATCATTGCGAGGTCATCACGGCTCAGCTTTGTCGCACATTCACAGTGGCGTTCGGATACTGTCCGAGGCAAACGAAACAAATAGAACGGAACGGAAGCACGACGAAACACTCGACCCGGTATTTGCGCGCTTGGATGCTCAGGCAGTGCAGGTAAGTTAAACCTCTCACTTGGCGCTCATAGTAAAGGGGCCATCGCATTGATAGCTGTTGTATCTTCTAGATGACGGGATCACGCCCGATGCCACTTCTTGCCCCGAGAAAAGCCATCCAACCCGGATTCTGTCCTGATATTCCGAAGACCTTCAGCTCTCTAGAAGAAGCGCGAAATAGCCTCGATTACAATTGGAATCTTTGTCAGCAGAGAGCCGACGATTTCGAACATATAGATTCCTTTAGGCAAGGAATCCAGTCACAAATGCTTCAAGATGCATGGGAGGTTCAAAGAGAATCTTACAGAGCCACATCTCGCAGTTGGTCGAACGCCTTCCAATCTTTCTTTGACAGCAACGTCGCTATGATGGACACTCGAGCTTTACAGGGCGCTAGGGTTCTAAAGATTAATGCTCTCCTCGCCACTGTACACTTGGACGTCAGCGTCTCTACATATCACAGCCAGACCTGCTGGGATGAGCTGATGCCGAAGTACGAAGAGCTCCTCGAACTAGCCACCGCAGTCGTCAACGCCCAGAAAGCCGCAGATCAGGGGCACGTTTGGAAACCGATATTCCAAGTCGACCACGGTATCATCGGGCCCCTCTTCTCCGTGGCACGCAGATGTCGTGATCCGTTTCTGCGCCGACGAGCGATTGCCTTGCTGTACTCTACGCCTGTCCAAGAAGTCATTTGGGATTCTATTCTCACAGCACGCGTGGCGGAGCGGATGATGCAGCTCGAGGAGAAAGGGCTCGGGGAGGTCAAGTGCGCTGCGGACGTTCCAGATCGAGCGCGGATATCAGATGTTGAGGTTTCATTCGACTTGCTGGCCAGAAGAGGATATATCAAATTCCTTCGACTGCGAAGCTTGGATTCGCAGAAACGGGAGCCAGTCATCGATGTCCTCGAATGGTAGTCGTCATCGTCGCAAAACGGTTGATGACCAGTCTGGCATGGTTTACTCTGCTCTGGTGGGAAAGAAAGACAACAGCAACTACCCTCTACCTCAGCGAAGCTTCAGAATTATTCCCCCCCTGCCCAGTCTTCAATATATCTCTCCAACCAGTCAGCTTCCAACCGATCTCCGTGCCTCCAGTCGCACCATCGTCGATAGAATCGAGACATGGTATGCAATGCTCGTAGTAGAAATCCTCCGGCTAGTATAATGCAGGCAATAAGTATGTAACGAAACGGTCGGCGAGACTCTTTAGTGACTGAATATTCCTTCGAGCAGTCGAATGTAATATAGGAACAAATTGGGTATGAGGAAAAGGGTGCAGATGCGAGCGTGCAAAATCATGAATCGACAATCGTATAACCTCTGTAATAGTCGACTCGAGACTTGTTAATCTATAGACATTATTCTCTTGGAGAGCATGATCTTTGCAAGTTGACAACTGTAGAGCTTGGTTGTTATACAACTTGAGTATTCGACAAGCTGTCGGAAAACAAGTCGAGATCTATATTGCTAAGAAGATTATGTATCGGATATAATTGTTCGGAAGTTTTTGTCTGTCGAAAATCAGTCGACCCCGGTCGAGGATTTTGAATGCTCAACGTTCTTAACAGCCTCTGTCAAGGGAGTACTCCCACGCAGGTCTGAAGGTCCAGGAACAAAATCAATCGTCGATGGGTATCTTCTGAGAGAAGCACTCGTCTAGAGAGTATCAAGGGAACCCTGCTATTCCAAGTCGGCTCGTGCTGCATAGTGTACTAGCTACTGCACTAGGGACCCAAAACAAGCTATATATGTATATACATGAAGTTCTCGGCCACCAACGACCTTGTAGCACCTCCGTTGCTGCCAATTGGCGTATGGCGGAGGTTGCCAGTTGGCATACTGCCACCGGAAGGTCACCAGGCGGGAGGGGCAGACGGAGGGGCGAGCGGCTCCAAAGTGACGAATGCAATGAGGAGGGAATGCAGTGGGCGGTCACCGTTCTAAATACTGTGGTGGTCAGTCAAACACTGCTCCCTTGTTCTCCCTCGTCTCTGGCACTAGCCCCACTGTCATGCAGGACTCTACGAGACCCAGCTCCCTTCCCCACAGAGCTCGCAGATCGGTCGGCGTCGTCGCTCCTGAAAGATTACCAAAGTCCAACCACGGATCCAAAGTCGTATCATGTAACCGAATTGTATTTCCTGACCAGCTCCTTCACCTTCCCACACCAATTCTCCGTCTCCATTGCCACAACCTCAATCGTTTTGCCGTCATTAGTCGTAGCACCCCTCACGAAGCTTGGGTGCATGAGTACCGTTTCCAGAACATCGGCATTCCCCCATTTCACCGCCCCGTGAACGGCTGCCCACCCATCTTGACCAACAACGTCTCCCACATTATCGAGTCTCAGAAGAGCCATCGCACATTCGTCGCTTCCGCAGCGGAGAGCGTGAATAAGCGGGATATTCCCATCGCGATCTTTCATTATGGCGGTATTAGGGGATAGGCGTAGTAGCATCTCCAAAGCTTCCCCTTCGTTCTGTATGCAAGCATGATGAAACAGGTTCTTCCCAGTGTTATCGGTCAGGTCGAGTCTTACTCCATTGCTAATTAATATCTCCATGCACTCGGGATCATCCAGGAAGTCAAAGATCGGTGGCCGACCGTCTACGTCTTGCGCGTTGATATGGGGTCCGCTGTCCCCGGCGCACAGTAGAGCAACAATGTCTCGCCTCAATTCACCTCGCTCCGACAGGCCAGCGCAATGGAGCGGGACCTGCCCATCCTCTTGTCGAGCGTTACGATCCGCACCTGCTTGCAGGAGAAGACTGACACATGCGAAAGAGCCCCAAGAAGCCACGTGCAACGGTGTCTCACCCCAACGGTTGGCCTGGTTGATGTTTAGCTGCCGCGGGTTGCGTCTCCAGATATCGAGAGCTTCAGCTAGGCCGTTCAAGGCTTTCGATTCTGCGGCGGCATGGAGGATATTGGCATCGAGATTCGACAGTAGGAAAGGATTCGCGCCGTGGTCGATCAGGATCTTCATTTTGTCTGTCCGGCCTGCCGAATTGGCCCAGTGCAAGGGTGTCCAGCAGTACTTCTGGTCTTTCTGATCGATGAGGTGGTGAATGACTTTATGTGTTTTGAGCTTGTTCGCTGCTGAAGCTCGGAAGAGCTCAACGATTTCGCTAAAGAGCGGAGACCTCTTGCGGTATCTCATCTTCCACTTTGCCCAATCCGTTCCTGCGGGGGCGTTGTTGGCGTCGTCGACAACGTTTAGAAGCCTATTCTCGGAGTTAGTACGAATTCGTAAAGGATGCATTGACGCTTCAGGGCCTAATCAAATTAGGTATCAGATGTGTTTTCTCTGCGTGGGCGAAGATGGATTTCAACGCTATATAGTTCTTACTGTTCAAGAGAAGGACGCTCCCGGTCCGTGGGATGATAGAGCTCGAGTAGAGCGATATGGATTGGCGTGAAATCTAAGTCACTGATATAATCATCTTTCTGAGAAAAGACTTCCACAATTTCTTGCTCAAGATACGTCGCGTCTGCACCTAGTGATTTCAAGATAGCCAGATCAGCAGGCTTACTGCTCAATTCTGTCAGCTGACCGACATCGTTGGGGGATAGTGACACTGACCGTGTACCAACATCAGCAACTTCGGTATTGGCACCAAGATCAAGGAGATACCTGACTATAGGTAGTTGCCGGTTGTAAGCAGCGGTCTGGAAACTAGTCAGCTCCCTCTATGAATTTGTGATACTAGACACACATGGAGCAAGGACCACCCGTCTGGTGCAGTGTCCCAAAGAGTAGCCTCGCCCGTTTGGAAGCACGTTTTCAATCTTTCCAGATTACCGTGCTTTACGTGTCGTATGGCGTCAGACCCCTCAGAGACCATTCGAAACGTGTTCAGCTCGTAGCGAACCTTGATACTCTTGGACGACATTACCTGCGAAAGAGCTTTGCGAAAGAAATCTGGAAGACCCCGAGCCACGTCCTCGGGCTCTTTTGCAGCTTGGCAAGTCGGTTCAGTGCAGCGTTGCTTAGGTGTGTTAATCTTCGATAGACACTTGTTATATACAGTATAAGTTTGTAGATGGCACTTGCAATAGCAATCAAAACGGCATGCTCGTCGTATCGTCGTCGATAGTTCTGCCCCTGGAGGTTCGACTTTCGTTACCTGATTGGTATCATATTTGGCGTCGCACGCAACTGCATCAACCTGCATCAAATGAGGGACTGATGAATCATCAAGTGACTTTCCTGGAGGTTCAAGATGGGTGCCATAGTGATTTTCTCGTTTGGCATCGACATCGACAACCTGGATCATTGGAGGCGCTATTGAATCTTTAAATGTCGATTTCCGAATTGACGATGATGAGCTTTCGATGGATGACGCAGTAGTGTCCACAGAATTTCTACGGAGGGACGACGAGGAACTATCAGAATAAAGAGTCGTTGACTCGGAAACAAATGATCCCTGAACAGACAGGGTGTCGTTGTCATCATCTTCCGCCGTGGTCGAGTAGAGCTGAAGAAACTGGGGATGCTCACTGCAGACCACCAGAAAGGTTTCGCTGTAGATTGAATAAGTCTAGATGTCGCAGGGCTGGAGAAGAGGGCAACTAACGCGTGGGCCAATGCTAAAAAGCTTTGCAGCATTGTGCTCTGTCCTTTCAACCGTTCATGAGCCCATTTTAGGCTTGACTTTTGCTGGGCCCATTTTATTCGACATACAGCTGAGACTTTACATTTGAATATCTGTACCAGCCGGGTTCCTAGGTCCTGGATTGTTGCGGATCCTTCTTGTAATGCATTATCGATGACATCCGTCGAAATGTTATGTCTTGTTTGACGACTCCGTAAGACGCGATCGAAGCCCTTCAGAGCTTCCTCAAAGACAGAAACATCGTTGTAGAGTTCAAGGATTTCCTTTTCGGCGTCTTTGATGCTCCTCATTACATTGAGGAGTGTGTTGCTGGCTTGGATCAAACTGGATAACGAGGCTAACAGGCCAATGACTGAGATCGGGTCCATGCTTGCGCTGCATCACCACAATGTTTCGATGATTTTCGAATAGAGACAAGTGTAATGGGCAGCATAAGTGTAGGGGGTCCGCTCGTAGGACTTCGGAGACCTTAGAGAACGTAGAGGCAATACGGTGAAGCTCCACACGACTTATCAACCAATTCTACCTACAGAGGTTGCATGCGACGGCTCCTTTCCTCTGCCCCCTGCCTCAGTCCTGCCTTGGGGCGGACTACCTAAAGTGAAAGCAGACACCACTGAGGTTCAGCAGCAGAAAAAATTTGCCACTCTTGGTGAGATGAAGGCTCCTCATGAGTAGACATGAAACTGAGCTTTCTTAATGACTGGTCCTCTGATGGTCAGTGAAACCATCCTGCCTACAGGTCTCATATCGGAGCGCAAGCTGTGACACCGCGTGATCCCGGCCATGGCGGTAGACATGAAACGTGTATACTGTATAGTCTGTGCCCTCGTCCGACGATTCGCGATCGTGCGTTGGCTGCTGAACTCGTACAGGAGGCGCCGCCTATCTAAAATCATTATGCGAAATTTAGCCAGAAGATAAGTCTGGATCCAGATCTTCAGGGGCTGGATTAAGTCTCGTCGCTGCTGTTGGGTGCTCGAGCGCACAATCTGATTTGAATCTATGCAGCCCTCCACGATCCCAAAGCCAGATTAAATATCGTTTCGCGCGATGTGGTAGCGTGCTTGCATGTCAGCAAGCCTCGGGTTTCATGTGGCTGCAAGCATTGATTTGATAAGACAAGCCCGAAGAAATAATAGGACGCGAGATTTTCCTAAGAACAATATATTCTTTAGAGGTGCAGTGACTGCAGTTTCAGTAGGCACCCGCCCGGAGCGGGTGGGATGGATGCCCCCTAGCGCCTACAAAGGTGCTCCCATTCGCCCGAGATTGGCCCCAGCTGCAGAACTGCATGGCGGCGCTAGCAGGAACACAGCAACCGCTGTGAGTATCTGAGCATCCAGAACAGGGGCCACCTCCGGACACAGGCGCAAACGGCACTAGACACATTGTTTTTCTCTTCGAATTATCCATCCTGTCACGACATATTGCTGTCATAATGTGTTTAATGGTGTAGGTCTGGTGGGCTCAACGTAGTTGACTCTCGGAAGGGCCGCCGGAGGCAAGGTTTAGGAATTAGATATTAGTAATGAGTGTGTATATATTGTGTGCGGAAAAGAGCGACTCGAGGTGTGACGCTGGCAGTGATATTCGACCAAGTATGGAGAAGATGGATATTCCGAGGAAGAGGAGTTAGGCGTGTGGCGCAATTTAGACTCGTCGATGCTAAATTGGCCCACGAATGAAAGCATTGCGAAAGCAAGCATTGAGAGTCATGAGTTGCTATTATTGAGAGCTGAGGTTCAATGATCGCCGATTAAGCACAATTTGCAACGTGCGTCGGGGGGGCCAATTGTTATGCGCTCCATTGGAAGAAAGTGATTTGGTGAGAGGTCGTGTCGAAAGTCCAGAGGTCGGCCTTTAGTCTCAGTTTCCCCCTACATTATGCAAGAATCCAAGTACATGCACATATCTTATATATACATGGAGCAAGACAGTCAGCGCAGACAATATTCCCCATTCCGCAGCGGGCTTTGTCCGCCCTTGGATTTATACGATGGTGGTCCAGGGCTATTCGCGGCTGCTACCAGACGCACACTCTCCAGATATCCACCTGAGCCACCCTACAGATGCAGAATGCCTCACTATCTGGAGACTCAGCTCCCTGGCTTGGAGGGATGCCCTCACGTTACCTCAATATCTGGAGGAATCAGCATTCTTGACAACGGTGCCCCTAGCGAAAGATGGAGGTATGACAATCTGGATTCTAGTCGACAAAAACCTCCCACCAGGCCAGCGACGTATTTTGTGCGCATGTGAAAGCTTTCGCAAGCGTGCATTCCTGAGTACTAGGGGAGGCGAACTTACCGAAACAATCATACACGGTGTTGCCAGTGTCTTCACCGATCCTGCTTATCGAGGTCGCGGATACGCCTCGCGATTGATGGGAGAGCTGGCCATAGCGCTGCGCAATTGGCAGATTGAGAAAATGAAGTGCTCCGGAAGCGTTTTATACTCAGATATCGGGAAGAAATTCTACGCACAATCCGGATGGCATCCTTTTCCCAACAACAGTCACATCGAGTTTCCTCCTTCGACAAATTCAAGAGACACAGGAGCGAGGCCTCTTTTAGCCGGTGACCTGGGAACGACTCTGTCGAGAGGACGAGGGAATGATTCGAGAGACAATGACCCGGGCATCAGGAGGTGGGAAATCCCGCATGGCGCTGAGGCCAGATCTTGACCACATGCTCTGGCACCATACAAAAGAAGAGTTCGCGTGTGAAAAGCTTTTCGGGAAGAAACCTCATATCAAAGGAGCTATCGCTGGAGAGGCGGGTAGTCGAATATGGGCGATATGGACGCATCGCTATTACGGTGATCCGAACTCCACAGCTTCTGGCAATACCCTGTATATCTTGCGGCTAGTGGTTGAAAAGGAAATGATTGAGAGCAACGATAAAGCCGAAGGAAGGGAGATAAGCTATGACGTTGAGCAACATAAGAAGCAGGTGGATTACTTAAGGGCTGTCATTAAGACCGCCCAGGCCGAGGCTGCCGAATGGAGGCTGTCCTCTGTTAACCTGTGGGACCCTTCGAGCCTGGTTCAAGAGTGGATCGACAAGTCGAGTGTCCGACATTGCAAGATAGACCGAGAAGATGAGAGTATCGCTAGCCACCGGGCGCTAGTAGAATGCTGAGTCACAATCAAAGGTCGTAAAAAACTAAGTCGACTCCAAGGATATCACAACAATGACTATGACTCTCTCCATGGCCACAGAAGCCGACTGCCATCGCATCGCCGCTATCCACATGGCCGCCTTCGGTGCCAACGCCCTGTTACGCGCACAATTCCCTACTCCGTCGGCTCGTGAGGCTTTGGAGCTGTGCATCGCTCAGAAAGCCAAGGATGACATTCGAGACCCCAAAATAGCTGTCTTGATTGTTCGAGATCGTAACGGGGAGATCATAAGCTTCGCCAAGTGGAGCCTGCCAATTACCCATTCAGAGGCGTATGTAGAGTCACCCTGGACATGGCCGCAAGAGACCAATTTTACATGTCTAAAAGAATGGACGGAGAAGATCGAGTCCGCAACGCAGAAGATTCTTGGTGGTGCGCCTTGTTGCCGTAAGTATCTAGGAACCTTTTCCTCGTAGGATCTCTATTGCCAAGCTCGTTGTTACCCCCTGACCACGGTTCTCTTTATTTGTTCTGGGCTTCCTTCCTCAGTAATTCTTTCCCGTCGAGGGAAGCTCACCCTCGTCCCAGATCTTAGCTTTCTAGGAACACACCCACTGCACGGACGCCGTGGCGCAGCGTCATTATTGATCAAATGGGGCATCGATCGTTGTACCACAGATCACGTCCACGCTCTCTTAGAAAGTACGGTCGACGCAGCGCCGCTTTACCGTAGGCATGGCTTCACGGCTGCAGAGAACGTCTCCATACTTCTGGAACAGACAACAGAAGAAGGGACCCCGATAGTCTACCACGAAACCTGTTTCCTCTACACGCCCACCACTAGCGGCGTAAGAGACTGACAAAGAGAGATTCAACCGGCGGTTAACGAACGTATGACTCAACAGTGGACCCCAATTCCCCAATTCTCATTCAATTCTCGCCATCAACCCCCATCTCTCTTCACCATCTCCTCCACCTCCTTCCCACTCATTCCCTTCTTCGCCTCCCACGCCCCGACCAACGCCTCCTGCATCCCCTTTACCTCCCTCACCACCCGCTCACCCTCAAGCTGCCTAAGCACCGCCCCCATCTTCCCCACATAGAATTCCATCACCCATCCCCTCATCCCCTTGTCCAACCTCTCACCCTCTTCCTCACCCGACTGCACCTGTCCAAGCCGACGTTTCAACTCCTTACGAGCCTCCCTAGCGATCGCAAGCACCTTGGCAGCCACTATCTCCACAGCGGAGGGCTCGACCGTGCCCTGGCCTTCGTCGAGGAGGTAGCGGGCCTCGCTGCAAGTGCGGCTGAGCGCGCGAAGGACGTGGTAGAAGGAGGCGACGAACTGGCGTGCGAAGTGGGGATGGGCGGGTGTGTCTTTGTTCAGTCAGCGTACTGGGCTTGAAGGAGGCTGGTAAGGGGAAAACGTACCGCGGCAGATCTTCTCGAAGTCCTCGTACATGCCAATTAGGTGCTTCAAATTAGTGATGTGGTTGCCCAAGCTTAGGATGGCGAGGATGCTGGCAGGGCTGACTTCAGGGGGTGGGAGATCAGCATCGTCGGCCTCTTCGTGGGTCTCTGCGCAGTCGTCGAGCTGGGATGTTTTAGCTATGCCTTTGGTGATTGGATCGATTGGCTTTGCTGCTCGGTTGTGGGAGTGTGAGGGGTGGCTTGTGCCTTGATGGTCTCGCTTCTGGTCTCTGGATTCCTGCTTTGATAGCTCCTTGTGTCGTGGTTGCTTTCGGTCAGGAGTGCTGCTATTCGATAGTGAGTTCTGGGGTGCATCGGGACGTGGTGGACGGGGTGGAGGCGGCACTGCGCAGGGACCCTCGAGGGTTCTTGTTGAGGAGCTGATTTTGAGGTTTTCCATTATGCGTAGGGTGGACTCAATGATAGAAGGACAAATCTTAGTTTGAGAAGAAGAAGGTTGAGAAGTTTCATATATCTAAAGGATAGACCTAACGTTCGTGGCGAACAGACTACATTGCATGTGTTTGCACTGATAGCAAAAGAGAAAACTAGACAGCGCAGAGGCAAACATGGCCGTGACATATTGTTCTCCGAGCACTAATCGGACGTCTTCAAGTGTTTGCTTCAAGGGGAACCACTTCCGTGTTTGCAGTCTTCGATCCCGCCCCAGGAAAGGTCAATCAGGAACGTCTGAATTGCCTGGCGCCTGTATCGTGATGAACAAGCAAATTCATCAAAAGCTCCAGAAGACCTGAATGTCAACCGGCTATCATAATAAAAAACAATGGGGACTTGAGGCAAGGTACAGCACCTCAGCGAACAGCAAATCGGAATTGGCAAAGGTGACAATGCAAAAGTATCATGAAGATAAGTCCCGAAAGATTTAACGAACATAGCACTTGTTCCAATCAACGAGGAAGGTGACAAGCGTGCTCGAATTAGAAAATTCGGGATTGAACCTCCTACACGAAGAAAGTCAAGTCCAACTCCTTTACTAAAGCTAGAGTCAAGGAAAAAAGAAGCTATGTCCAGTCAACCATTCAGAAATACCTTGAATCGACCATTGAATACAATTACTGCATTCTCGACATCAAATAACAAGAGCGCAAGAAACAAACTGCATCGTGATCATCCATGAAATTTTGTCAATTCGCCAAGCGGTAGCCAACCTATCATAGGGTTTTGACTTCTGGCCGTCGAGTCTACAGACCATAACGGTTTTTAAGAACCAATGGAAGAGTAACGTACTGTAAGGCAGCCTAGCGGAAAAGTTCTGCCGACCCAGAAATAGAATCAAAGGACCAGCCGAGGTTTCTCCGGAAATTGCACTTCGACGAAGAGCTCTGTGATATCTCTCCGTGGACTAGCGTACACTGCTGTGAGGTTACCGGGCATCGTCGTTGAATACAGTGAAATCGACACTGTCGAATCACGGTCGATGCCGAGTTACGCTGAAGGGCCTTTCCGGTGTATTGAGGTCGATTGAGCTGTACTGTACAGCTGCGTCGTCAAAGTCGAAGATGCTAGCTGCTCAATAACAAGCCTAGATTTCTCGATTCCTCGGATTATCTTAGTGAATAAATTGACACCGGGGTTATTATCGAGTAGGATGGCATGTCATTACGATAAAGGTTCTCCTCGCCAAGTGACGACGCGACAAATGTTCTGAGAATGACAACCACAGCAGTATGAATGACCTTTGTATGTGCCCAGCGATGACCCTTCGCCGAAGAGTCAAACCGTGAAGACATATCACATGCTGGGTATTCAGACTCAGTGAGAAGGTGCGTTAGGAGCCCCACGAAATACATGTGGAGACTTGACGATCTCCAGGACCTTGCAAAGCAAATGACGAGCAATTCCGTGCTGGTATAGCTCTTCTTGGTAGGGCAAAATTGGCCCTTTCGCTACCATCGTTGGTATTCAGACGGACAATATGCGCTCAGGAGGTGTTCAGTACTCGTGTATCAATGTGCTCTCGTCATGACGTCGCCCCTTGAAGGCATCCTTCGCATGGCACGAGAGGACCTTCTGATGCGGCCCTCTGGTATTCCAATTCGCTCGTTGTGATGGTTCCAAGGTTAGCATTTCGCTTTTCGCTCCACTTAACCATCCTTCCAAGTACGGCTTTCTTTGGAAGAAGCACGAAGACAAAACACAGCTATCGTAATACAAATACGGAGCTTGCATGAACACTGGTGACGATGGCCGAAAGGGACAAAACGGTAGCACCAGAGGCTAGGCTGCGATGATGAGAACGAAGATTGATGCTCATAGAATAGCAGGCTCGCTGAACGCATGCAGGAAGTAACACCACCGAGATCCCTACCTGTCCAGACCACTGTATCCCTTACCCCAGATACTCCTGCCTTATGTACAACCATTATTGCATCCTTCTCCTACCTTGCTCTTGCTACTCCTCTCCTAGACTCGCTCTCACATTCGCCCTACATCGTTTCCTGAACTCCTTCGTATCCTCTCTCCACAAACGGGCGGCTTCGACATTGGCAGGGCTTTCGTCGTTCGGGCTACTGAGCATGCTGATGACACTCAGCAGGATCGTCTCGGGCGTTTGGACAGGTGACCATCGCTCCGCGGCCGACTCGTAACCGTATTTGTCTTCTTCTGGTGGATGCAGTACTGTCGTATGTCGTAAGTACTATGTAGGCAAGGGAGAGGACTGAGATGAGAAATACTTGATATGCACACTTCGCCTGAGGAGTATACTGTTCCAAAATCAGTACTGTCACAGTCTCTTCTGCTCGAGAGTAGATAAAGGCTCTTACTGTTAGGGTGGAAGATGGGGCTCTTGAACACCATCTTCGGGGGCAACAGCGGGTACTCCTTGGGGAATGTGAGATGAGCACGGAAAAATCCACCTATGCCGACATACATCAGCCTGCTCTAATCGTTCTCGCGAAAGTCTCCCTTTTCGGTAGATCTTGTGCGCCCATACCGCCATAATATCTGCAGTCGTCAGAAATCATAAGCATGACCTCCCACTCAAGAACGTTGTTGTCGACAAGCCCGCAGCTTATGCCGGGGATGTCCTTATCGGACTGCATTTGCTTGAGCTGGCGGCCGAGCAGCCCTGCAGCTGCTGATGTCGCCATCCTTGTGCTTAACAGCACCGACGCAGAACCTCGGCGGCGATGTAGGTACAAAACGACCGGCTCTCGGGTAGTGGCGGTGGCGGTGGCTAGGAGGGGTAATATTCGTTGCTGGCGATGCAGTTGAAGGACTTGCGAATTGGAAGAAAAGAAGCGGCTTAAATAGTTCAGCAAGCAGATAGTGAAGAGCCTTGAATATAGATGTGTGACCAAGGTAGATTTGGTGATGTGAGAGCAGAAGAGTGCAGGGTTGTTTCTGACGTTTGGGCGTGCAGACCCGGGACCGGCCTTTCCCGTTACGCTACTTTAGTCAATCGGCTAACGAAACACAGCCCTGACTCCCTGGAAGCACGTGAAGTGGGACTAGGATTTCTGTCAAATTTGTAGGAAGGATTGGTAACTGCCCAGGATCTCACTAAGACGTTATACTCGGGTCGTGGCATAGATAGCTATGGCGATCTGACACAAGAGCAAGACCTCGATAGGCGTTTAGAACAAGATTAATTATCTCTGGTACAAGGGCACAACTTATGTTACAACAAAGCTAGGAACGTCAAAAATGACACAAGCAGAACTGATCCGGATGACAAAGCGCCCTTCTTTCCCATCGTCCCCGAAGCACTCTTTGGACTGGAAGTGGCCTGGGCTACTCTTGTGGTAAGAACGCTGGTTATAGGCTGGACAGTGGTGGCCGCAAGTGTCATAGCTGGCTCAGTAGTAGCCGGCGCAACAGTGCTTCCGCTAACGATGCTCGCAGGAATGACATGCGCCGGGTCAGTGGTGGCAGGTATGGTAGACCCCGGGATGGTGGTGGTGTACGTAGTCCACTCGCCTAAAGCACTGACTGGAATGGCACTTCCGACACCGGAAGCAGTGTATTGAGTTGGCAACGTGAGCGTGGCAGTGTTGGGCTGTGATATAGTGCCCGAAGTGCCGTCGTTGAGTGTGTAATTGCCCGTCAAAAGATTTGCTTGGCCCCCCGAGGTGGTGTAGTTGCCCGATACAACCTGACCGTAAGCGCCTCCAGGGAGGAAATAGTTCGTCGTGAATTTGTCCTAAGTCATATAAGTCAACGGTACCACTGTCCAGGTTAGATACTCACGTAGCAGAATGGTAGCTCATAGTTCTGTAACAGAAGACAATTGGTACCATCCGCACCTAGCTGTCGAATTAGCATCGCGAGACTCTTTGAAGTTATGCAACTTACAGCAGACTGCGCCACCTGAAGCGCGGATCTCGAGATTGAGCTGGTGGTTATCATCTCGCTTCACCTTCTGCACCTTGTTGATGGAGTCAAGAAGGTCAACGTACAACCCCGAAAGTGAGCTACCGATAGCAGGCGCATCAGTTGCTGCAGCACCCTGGGGGCTACATTGAGTATATCCATTATTGCAGCTGTCCCTCAAGTGCAGTCTTGCGTGATCACCCAGAGCCACTGCCGCAAGGCACAGGGCAGTAATGAGATAGTAGAACATCATGATGTATATGCTCGAAGTGAAGTAAATAATCAGAGGAAGTAGATTGGTTTGAGCGATACTCGACAGATGAAGTATCGGGGCTGAAGTATCGGGCCTGAAGCGAGGCAAGGAGACGCTAATCTGGTGTTGCACAAGGCGCGCTTTGGCGCTTCGAATCTCAAACCCGCAATCGTTCCTTAATCTTGAGCTGCTCCTTCAGCCCGCATCCTCCAACATGCAACGTGCACGTATCCTTGCTGATCCACGACTGGCATTATGGGTTGCTACATTGTCTCTGTGCCTCACAAGAATAGCACTCTCGTGATGCAAGTTCACAGTGCCGAGACGTCCCCTCAACAATTAAACACAACGTTAAAAGGACATACGAGAAGCAGATTTACTTTCCAGCACAAACCCTTCGGCATTGTTGTCTGACATCCTGAAGCCTGAATTCGATTTCGCTCAAGAAGCGGTTGAGCGCATCCCGTTCAGTCTTTGAATGTCAGGACTGGCTGTATTTGTTGTGGGTGCAAACGAGGGGTCCGAGCCCACTCTGAAAGCTCCAGTCCTCATATGCATACGGCGTCAGGGATTAGTATTCGATTTGGCCTATGAAGAGTCGCAAAAACTTGACAGAACGGGGCAAGTCAAAATAGCTGTACGTTTAGGTGCCTTCAAATACCTTGTGATGAATCCTAAGGCAATTTAGTATTGGAACAACGCCTACTTCTAGGTATTTCCTTGCTTCCACTCGAGCAATTCGTGGATTTTTCTCAAGGTTCCATTCTATTCTCCTCAGATGAGCAACAGAGCTGAAATTTGGTTGACACGCGTATTGCGCCGCGATATCATAGATTGGAACACGAGGAGACCAGGACTGAAGTATGAAGTAAAAGTTTGCGGATTGACGCTTTTTCGCAGTGCTGGTCCCTGGATCGCCCGGTAACTTAACCTGGGGCATGCTGCCAAGGCCTTCGGGCCGAGCCGTCGGCCGAGCGTCTCCGCCACCAGGTGCCGGTGAAATTGGGCCTATTCCGCAAGGAGTAAGCAGTACTCCGTACTTCCTTCAAGACCCAAATCCACGCGAACAGGTCAACAGCATCGAGCTCATGAAAGATGATAATCGCAGGGTTCGATGCGTTAATGCGACCGACTCGATTCGCCACCAGCTTTGCGTTCGTCGAAATTGGTACCTGTCGCTACGCAAGCTTCATATCCGCAGCATACCCAAGAACTCATATAGTCCTCAGGCTCGTTTCAAAGCGATGCCGAGATAAAGATGCCTTTCCAATCACTCACCTAAAGGCGTAAAGCAGGTCGAAGCTTATATTTCGCGCTCAAATGAGTCCCATGGATGAAATGATCGTTTGCTCGTCGGCCAGCGCGGGCTAGGATCCTTAATAATGTCATGTCATTTGTAGCTTGGCCTGATTTGCACTCCGAATTCCGTTGATATATGTCCCTTGGCTGTTTTTGATCATTTCGTGACTGTGAGTGCATTCGCCAGAAACCGGTCGGTATACAAGTTAACGCGAGGACTCGAAATTCATTGCTTTCCTCGATCGCAATCCGTTCTCCACTCCAGCACCCAAATGAGTGAGCCAACAGTCCTGCTAACAACAGGCAAGATTGGGCCGGTGATTGAAGACTATTGGTCCTATCCTGCGATGCAGGGTCTACTACCACGTTCACTTTCTCGAAAGCGTCTTGGAGCACGCTCTTCTACTTGCTTCATGTTTATACACGCAAGCGAGGTCTAAATTTGTACTCAAGAGGACTGATGAGGGGCTACTTCACTTAAGTCTTGATGCAAAGCTTTGTGCCACTGACGATGGCCCAAGATCTCGCGCTTCTGACGAGCAGCGGTGGCTGTATTGCGGACCTCGTGCTTCGGACGATTGGTGACGAGCTTTCGAGTGAATACGCATCACCTCATGCTGTAATCAAAACCCTCTACGCTTCTGCCATGGTTCTACTCCAGACTAGACGTTGTAATCCCTAAGCTCCACCTATGTCTTTGTTCCTGCCTAGTCATGCTGTTGCAAATCCTCGACCTACGGAACATGCTGCTATGCCTTTTCCTTGCCATGGTTTTGTTGATGATTTGCTACGTTGTGTACACCCATTTTTTGGATGGCTTGTCCCACATACCTGCAATCCACTGGTCTACCAAATGGTCTCGGTGCCACTTGTTGTGGACGAAGTACTCTCACAGCACAAAGCTCATCTATTACGATGCCCATATCAACGGCAACGGCAAGCACGGATCCCGACCACTCGTCAGGGTAGCCCCAAGTGAAGTCTCGATCATGACGTCCGAAGGCGTTCGGGTAGTTTGGGGAGGTGACTATGAAAGGTCATCGTGGTACGAGGTTTTCTTCAACTATGGGTACGTAGTCAGGCAGTCTCTTCTTTCTCAAACCTGGCTAATTCGAAAACTGACGATAAGAGTATGCAACATGTTCTCTTGCCAGTCTAGCAAAGCTCACAGAGAACGCCGGCGCATCTTTGCAACTGCCTACTCGAAGACAGCAGTCTCGCAGCCCTCTGTCCAAATCCTAATCAAGCAGCGTATGGCGAAACTTCTGCGATACCTTGATCAACAAACGAACCCTGAGTTTGCAAAGTCTGATCCCAGCAGCCCCGTAGTTGTCCGGCACGTCTTTCGAGCACTCCAGGCCGATATATTTACTGCTTTTGTCTTCTCAGCGACAGAAGGAACGATCTTTCTAGACAAGTTGGGAGGAGGCCCTGACACGATGGAAGAACTAGACATGCGAGTGATCCATTTGGGTCACGAGGACCGACGGGATGCTTATTTCTTCTGGGAGAGCGAGAAGCCATTCAAACACATTAAATACTTACTCAATCGCAGCGGTTTAAAGGCCCACAAGAAAGCCGAGGCTTGGTTGAAGGAGCTTGCAAGGAAATACGAGTCCAACTTATCCATAGAAGTCACGACTGAGTTTGCCGATCAGAAGTTGCGATTAATGGAACAGAGCCCATACAGGAAAATATGTCTATGGAAAGACTCAAACACAGGAAGAGGACTTACGTTCAATGAACGGGCCAGCGAGATACTGGACCATATCATCGCTGGACAGGACCCGGTACCTGCAGCATTAGAATTCATAGTCAAGCAGCTGAGCATTCATGAGGATATTCAGTCCTGTCTACATGCCGAGCTGTTGGGATCAATGGGCTTACTTGCCAAGGGTTACGGCAGTGCTATTGTTGACAACTTGGCGTACCTTGACTGCATTGTCATGGAGAGTCTGCGCTTGATAGATAACATATCTTCGTATCAAACCCGGATTGTTCCACCAGGTGGCTGTCTGATTCTGGGCTGTTTCCTTCCTGGAGGGGTGAGCAATCATTCCGTTTTCTGGATTCTTCGCACCTCTCTTTGCCAACGATGATGCTAATATGATACAACCACCTAGACAGTCGTATCCGCACAGCCTTACCTCATCAACCGCCAAGCTGACATCTTCTCCAATCCTGAAACTTTCATGCCAGCACGCTGGTTGCTTCCACAAGACGACTATAAAAGGCTCGCACGCCATCTCTGGACCTATTCGAGCGGACCACGGGCATGAATCGGTCGTGAGCTATCGTTAGCAAGTACGTGGAACCTTATGCGTTGACATCCTGGAACATTTGCTAACGTAACGCAATTAAACATAGTCATCAAGATGACCTTGATTGGCATCTATACTCGCTATAGCACAAGGCTTATAAACAAAGATGGGGCTATTGATAGACCGTGGGGGAGCGCAAATACTATGGCGGAGATATCATTCGAACGACTCTTGAATGATCCACGAGAGAAGTAGGACCTTCGCCAGTGGGGGAGCTGTGACGTGTCAATCGACTGAACGCAGCCGGAACGATGAAATTGCCAAAGTATTGACCTGTTGATCAGGGAAAAGTGATTTATGAGGACCTACTATTGCGAGGCTGGTCTCGCAATACCAAGGGTCAAAAAGAAAAGGGGCTTCTTTATATGGACGGACCGAAGTAGGAAAAGCCTCACAAAAGCAATAACTGACATAACTATCTCGAATCCTGCCGTGCAATATACGATGTAATAAGTACTAATCTTTTGAAGAATAGGTGGAATCGATAGACCCTAAAAAGCATGTGAAAATGACATCATGGCATCGCATAAAGTAAGATTACTTCTACTATTTCAACTTCTTTACCTTTTCTGAACTCTATTTCCGTTGCCCTTTTTGTGGTGTCTCACGCAGTTATCTCTTCAGCTCCGCTTTTCAAATCCCAACATACCTTCCTTCCTGGTCCCTTTCCATCGCCAGGAACCTACTCATGGAGGATCCAGGTATCGTAGCCCTTTCTCGACCTTTTCCTGGCAACCATGCCCCATAAATTTCATGAGTGAGGCGCTGACACGCGCTTGCAGTCGCCGAGATCCCTCATGTCATCCACGAGCTGTGCCAAAGCCCACCGGAGAAGCAACGTGCTACGATAGAGCATTATTTCACACCGACAGCATCCTTCACGCATCCGTTTTGCAGAACCGGAAGCTTCAATGGCTCCGGCTGGTTAATATGGTGCATCTATCGCTGGTACAAGATTCTGAGTCCGAGGATAGAATTAGAGATAGAAAGCATCGGTGAGTTGGACGGCTTTGCGGAAACAGTGGCCTTCCATCGGACCCATGCGCCTATTGCTAACGAATCTTTCGCATTGTAGCTTATGATGAACGAACACTCAAGCTCTACGTCACGATGCGCCAACTCTTCCGCATTTGGGCCATTCCGTTCTTCCGTGCTCACGTAGAATTGACCACGGTCCTTCAGCTCGTTGCCGAGCCCTACCCTACACCTCACCATCCCGACAAACGCAATCGTTACTATATTCAGAGCCAGAATGATCTATATCAGGTCAACGAATGGATCAAGCTCATTAGCCCATTCGGAATACTCAGTTTGGTTGTGTTGACGTGGCAGCTCATTGCTACGGGATTCTGTGTGCTGGGCGCCGTGGTGATGTGGCCAGTAAGTTGGGTCGAGCAGAACGTCATTGGTGGAAACAACGAGAGGTCGATAAAGGATGCGATCATAGAATAGCTCTTGCGAGGAATGGAAAAGAGACAGAACTCTTGGTCACTTCAAGGGGAAGAGTTCCGCCTGCAGGGGGGAGCTTCGAGCTTTTCCACGAGGATCTTATCCGTGGCTACAGATCAGATGAACAATCAAAGGTCAGGAATTCTCTTCTCGGTGTTATCTTCTTGTTCCCTTGCAAACATCCTGAGAATCGAAATGTTTGTCTCGGAGTACCGATGCGCAAACATCCCAACGTTTGTACTCGGCTAGATTCGAGGAAAACTTTCTCCCATAGCCTGAAGGAGGCAGACAGCCCGATGGCCTTTTAAGATCGAACGCATGCTCTCTTAGAGCCTTACTGGAGATCAAGATCATTTCCTTACCTTATCTTGCCTCTCGGATATCAAACATGCCAAGCAATGGGAAGTCCGAAAGCCATGATCAAGGCAAACGATCAGCCTCAGGGAGAGGCCAGGATGGGCTCTATGCTACGTATCCTTCGACGCCCGCCGAAATAAGCGTCCCACATCCAAGGCTCGCTAATCAAGGCTCCCACGTGCACGGCACGTGGATGTCTCCGCCGAAGGAACCATATCGTCACGAAGCCCTTCGCACACTTGGTCAACAGCGGACTCGATCTCCAGAGCCATCAAGCAGCGATCGATGTGTTGAAAGATCATCTTCCCATGCTCCTGGCATCGCTCAAGGCCTTGAATCAAATTATCCTGGATTTATTGGCGCAGCTGGCGGGCGAAGGAATGCTATCTGCAGTGAAGCCATAAAGGAGTATCTTGCAACTCATCATCCAAGTGAGGCGTGGGAAACGGACGACGAAGATGCCGACTATGAGATAGTTAAAAGGCATTCGCCTTCCACAACGGCCGGTCAGCGGACTGCTACAGCGGCAATGCAGCGCTCCCCCTCCTCGACAGTCGAGCGAAGCCCCGCAAGGCCAAGCCCAACCGGTGTAGCTAGCGGTACAGCTAGAACACGCGTATTGCAAAGCACTGCAAATGCGTCAGTTGCGGATGACGAGACCGCCCACATCGGTGCGTTCTGGAATGATCAAGGCGCTCGGAAACGTGGAAGGTATGGGTGAAGGGTCTCAGCTGCACGCCCGATGCAGCGTATTCCATGTGCAACATTCTCGAGAAAGGATCCGGGTTAAGGCACGCGTCTACTACACACATTATAGCCCGCTTTCTTCGCGATGGCATGCTCGCACCAATCTTTAAGTCTGGTGGTGGTTAGATATCAGTAACCGAAGAACGCAGTCATTTGAAGCTCAAGGCCATCTCTCATGCTTTAGCTACAATGGCCCCCATCCCATGCCTGTCCCTAAACCTCGCACCGCCGTCGTCAAAGTATCGAATATCTGCCGCCGGAACATTCGTCACGGCATGCAAGTATATGTTTTTTCCGGGAACGTAAAGAGAAGGATGCATACCATGCCAACCATTCTTGATCTTTTACAGTTGACGCTTTTATAGAGTATTTTCCGCCTTGCGATCAATGCAATGATTGCATTGACTTCCCAGCACTGGAGTCCCCATTCGAACGTTGGTGTTTGGCGGATCTGCCATCCGGTCGTCTATGAGAGCAGAAAGTGAATCGAAAGAAGAGGTGATATTTGGGAGCACTCGCCTTCCGAACTCACTAACGAATAGACGGCACGCAGCTTTTATGTAAAGCTCCATAATAAGACCCTTATCAACAAGCCAAGCCCAAAGTCTATATCCAGATCTAACCCCAGTCTCACCCCTCCCCAATCTACAAACTCAACCTCCCCCTCCCCCTCCCCCCCTTCCTATTCTCCCTCACCACCGCCCCCGCATAGAGCGTACTCGCCACCGCCCCCGCACACGTAAACGCCATCACAATCCCATACCCCGTGCGATACCTCGGCGCATCCCTCGCCAAAAATGCAAACGTCGCGACAATGCCGCCCGTATTCCCGAAACTGATCATCCAGGCCGTTCCGATGCTGCGTTCGACGTGCCCCTCGAGGTTCATGACGTACCAGCACACAACGATCGGGCCGGCGGAGAAGGCGCCCATGGCGACGAGGCAGAGGCCGGCGTACTGGGCGTGGAAGTTGTGGTGGATGGTCATGAGGATGGCGAGGCCGGTGATGGTGAGGAGGGTGCCGAAGGCGACGAAGGGGTAGCGGAGGCGGAGGCGGTCGGAGAGGTAGGCCATGAGCAGGCAGAGGGCGAAGGCGGCGGCGGTGGGGGGGACGGTGTGCAGTTGGGTTTGGACGGGGGTGTAGCCGAGGGTTTTGACGATCGTGGGGGCGAAGTAGGCGAATGCTGGAGGGAGGTTAGTTGGATTGGTGGAGAGTGAGGAAAGAGGTGGGGAGGAATTGGGGTAGGATGTGAGAGGGGACGCCGTACCGTAGATGGGGATGACGATGGAAAAGTAAATAATGCCTGCAAGCAGGTTCTTCGGGTCTCCGAAGAATAGCAATACGTCTTTCATTGTTATGGGCCTGACGCCCTTTTTGTCCGCTCCCGATCTTGCGATCACGAACGCCTTTTCCTCCTCGGTCAACCATCGCGAGTTCTCTGGAAAGTCCGACACCAGGAAGAAAGCTGCGATGCCGAGCAAGATGGTAACGATACCCTCGAGAATGAAGATCCATCGCCAGCTGCTGTAGCCTCGCACTCCACTCAGGTTTGCGATTGCGCTGGCGAGGAGACCTCCAAACATACTAGCGACGAGGACAGAACACCAGTAGATCGTGAACCGGCGTTGAGATTCTTCGCGTTTGTACCAGAAGCTGATGAGGTAGAAGCCTGGCAGAACGTGTCAGTCCATCGCTACGTGTGGCTCTAAAGATCTTTTGCACTTACTGCCGGGGAAGACGCCGGCTTCTGCGAATCCGAGAAAGAACCTAGTTGCCAGCAGGCCGCTGTAGTTCTTTACTGCACATTGCGACCTGTAAGCTGTATGTCCAATGTCGACGTGATGGGCGCCTCTCACCAGAGCCTTGGCAGAGCATTACAATGCCAAAGACCAGTATACATCCTGACACTATAAACTTTTCAAAACCCGATCTTGCTTTCCAGAGAAGATCTGGGGCACCTACACCAAACATGAGGCTTAAAGCGCCTCATGAGCACATTAGAAGGGACTTCGAAGAGGACATATGGTACGAAGAAGATTGTGAGCGCGATATTGGCCTGGTTGCCCTTGAGCTTCAGATCCTTCTGAAGTCCCAATGTCAAAGCATTGGAGATGTTGACTCGATCCAAGAAGGCTGCGACGTAGAGCAAGAAGAGGACGGGAATGACTCTAAAGTCAATCTTGCGGATGAGGGCTCTTTCGTTGATCGAAGGCGGGCATTCAATGGCCATGGAGCTTGGGTCGCTGGAGGTCGAGCTGTCGATGTCGGGGCTTTTTGTTTCACCAACTGGGTTAACTGTCATACGATTATGCGTCTTAGCATCGATGGTAATAAAGCTCCCAATGGGAGCCTTACTGGACTTTTCCATGACAGATTTGGCAACCTCTCAAGTTCTGCCTCTTTGTGGGGTGGTAGTCTTATTTCAGCAATGCGACCTGCTCTGAAACGCCTATGTAGAGCTTGCGAGCTCCACAAAATCGGAACACTTTGAGGGGATTGCAGGTACGACGCCCGGCCGAGCAACGACAAACCTCAGATCATTTACCGAGGAGATCACGGAAGTATTCACGGACCTCAAACCGGAAGCCGAAAAGGAATGAAAGCCGAAATGAATCGATCCGGAAAATACAAGAAAAGGATGAAAGTAGGGAGAGAACAAGGCAAGTGAGACTGATCCTGCATTACCCCAACATACCAGCCATTGGTTGTAACTCTGCAGGATGTGCGGCACAGTGCAGTTTGTAATCACAAATCATTTTGATGCTGCCAGTATCCGCACCAATACAAATAGACAATGCCCCTGGGATGATGATTGATTTCGTACCCGTGTATTACTATCTGAACCTCGAAGGAACCGGACGTTGCCGTCAATACTTCTAATCGTTCATATCTTCTAGCTCATTCAAAAGTGAGAGAGTTACAAGCAATGCAGATCACCTGAGAAGACAAAACGACGAACTCGGCAAACTGCGAGTATCAAGAAGGACTACGCTCAACAGTCATGATGTTGATTGCTCCTTCCACGTAAGGTAGATGATCAATGTGATTGGTGCGGCGATTATCATGTGATCGACGACCGTGCGCCAAGGAGAGAAACGCCACCTGAGAAGCAAAAACCAACGTACTGCATAAAGTAAGCACTTACGACGACCACTACCTGTTGGTTCCAAGCCCGTTTGATCGGACACCATGCTTGCCGTGGTAGAAGGGAGAACCGTTGATTATGGGGGCCATAGCGGTGCCCTTCAGCTATACTCCTTCTCACCTAGTAATGCAACCCACCTGGTAATGCAACCGCTAGTGAATTTAGTGCAAAATTCAGGTTTATGGATCTTAACCCTAAGATTATGCACCTAAACCATTAGCGGTTGCATTACTAGGTGGATTGCATTAGTAGGTGAGAAGGAGTAGCTGAGGCCAAGCCGGAACAAAATCTGGGAGGGATCCGCCAGGCTGACAGGCAATGCACAATCCTGTTCGCCTGCATTATGGCATCATGACATCGCTTTGGTGTTACCTGGACTCTACGATGATTGGAAGACGCCGAGCTGACACAGCGCCCAGCAGCACCTAATCGTGGGTTTACCCAACCCATGCCTCGAGTCTTGGGTTGTGTCATGCGTGGCTTGGTTTCGCAGATAGGGGGCGAGCCTCTGGACATAGACGACTTTCACCGCCTGCACGAGGCTGACAAAGTGGATGCAGCTCTCACGCAGGTACTCTGTACTTGATCTGCGACTGGACACACATGTAATTCTTACTCGTGGGTTGCGGCCCCCCCCTTCGCGTGCTGGTCGTGGCGGAGGGGTAAATCGCCGATTGTACTGCTCCCCTGCTGTTGGCTATCGTCTCTTCCTTCTCTTCGTCAAGCCTGAAGGTTTCTTTGAGTGTACGGAGAAGATTACTATTCCACCATGTACGATGGTGTTCCTGCGGCAAAGCGACCGCTAGAAAATTCAGTGTTCCCTCTCTTCCTCGTAGGACAAGACCATGGATCTCCGTCGCGGGTGGCTTGCTCTGCCATGAGGCTTCCATTTATTCTATTAAGCAGTCTTCATCCTGTATTATTTCACTTGACCATGCTTATCGACCCCTTGCAACCCCAGGCAAGGTAACCTGAGCGTCCTATTACTACGAAAGTAGTGCGTGCATGGAGTCGGCTTTGTGTAAAAACTCTCATCGCGGAACGCTTGTAGTTTCGATACAAATCGAGAATACTGGGACGCGATGGCCGCCTCAGTCCCTGCCATGGCGCCGCCTCATGGCGAGACCTCCGATTTCAGCCATCCGAACTCGCTACTAAGATGGGATGTTGTCGCCATTTCCATATGCCTCTCCGTTACTACCATCTTGTTTCTACTTCGCGTCTACGTCCGTGTCTTCATAAAGCGAGAATGGGTATTCGAGGATCGTGAGTCGTGCGGCTTCATTGCTTGCGTGTCTGGACTGACAAGCTGCCAGATATGGTTTGCTTAGCTTGGGTCAGCCCAAAACTTACTCGGAATACTCTTGAGAATGGAATACTGACATGCGACCAGGCGGGGCTGGTCACTTATTGCGCTTTGATGACCGCTACTGATGTCAAGCATGGCGGTTTGCACGAATGGGACTCAACTGCTGCCCAAGTGCACCAGGCTCTATATGCAAGGATCTCCAAACTCGCTTACTGTGTAGCTTTCTAATGACCCTTCAGTGGTTTAACGCTACCTCAATCATCTATGGCGTCGTGATCCTTTCCACGAAGCTCGCAATACTGCTCCTCTACCGTCGAGTCTTCGTTGCAAACAGCGGAACATTATTGGACTGGATCCTGCGGACCTTCTCGGCAATCCTGATCCTATTCTATTTCGCCACCTCAATCGTTAAGATCTGGGAGTGTACGCCAAGGGAAAAGGCATGGAATAAATCCGTACCGGGTACCTGCGTCAACGTTTCAGCATTGCTGAACACCAGTGGGCTATTCAACACCATTACCGACATCATCATCTTACTGATCCCCGTCAAATCGGTATGGTCTCTGCACATGGATCCTCATCGGAAGGTGGGCATCATCGCCGTTTTCACCGTCGGCTTCACAGCGCCTGTATTCAGCGTCATCGGATTCGTCGTCCGATTGCGCACGAGCAACAGCCCTGACCTGGCCTACAACGGCCCCCTGATCCTCCTCTGGGCCACCGCCGAAATCTCCACCGGCCTAGTCTGCGTCTGTGTGCCTACTCTGGCGCCTCTCGCCCATCGCCGCACACCCGTCAGGCCGACCGCGAGCATCATCGCCGGGCCCTCCGGCTCGCGGCGTTTGGGGAGCAAGAAACCAGAGAGCCTGGATGAGCAGGGGTTGTGGGATCGAGGCGATCTGGAATTGCAGCAGCAGGCGTCGTATCCACATTTCTCGGGCGGAGGACCTTTGAAAGGGACTGTGGTTACGGGTATCGAGGGTGGCGTAAGAGGCCCGAACTCGAAGCGTGGCGCGGGGGATTCCGCGGACTCGGTGGAGGAGAGTGAGGATGCGCATCGGCCGGGTGGGATACTGACTACGGTCAGTGTGGAGCAGTCGTATGTATGAAACTCTAAAGAGGATTTTCTACGATCCGAATTTAAGGCAGGCCTGTCTTATCGTAGGCGTCAGCTCGTTTTATGACTCGTAGTTTGGTCGACGCAAAGACCAAGAGACATTGTGTGCCGGCAAAGCGCGGTTTTTACCATCGGCCGCAGCTTTGGCATAGCAAGTGCATAGCCAAAAATGTCCAGACTACCCAGAACGACGACGAGAATCTGTATTCCTGTCTAACGTTCAACCCCTGTTTTCAGATCTCGGTGATTGGTTCTTGGTTCCAGATCAGCATCTAGCTATCGAATTCCTGGAGCCGGATCTCGCGCTTACCTGCTGTGGTAGACCTGTATTAGTAGACCATGTTGAATGCAAGAGGGCAGCCGTCACCGCATTCAGCTTCTTCGAAAGGTCGCGGTAGAAGAAGATGGAGCGGACGGATACCTTCACGAAGAGCCAATCGCTCCTGTAAGCGCTCCATCAATTAGGAAAAATCATTTCCCAGAGTAGGTGTTGAATTTGGCATGCAGCATAAGATTATGTTCCATGTTGTCGCTGAATTCAGCTCCTTCCAAGCTCTACGCCGAAAGGACGATGGCGAGTTTTCCCAAGATCCCGTTGAACATAGTACAGTATCCTATTGAAAGTCTTGGAACAGTAAATTCCCCGCAAGAGCGTCTCTCCCATCAACTCTGGAGACAGGCTGTTCTGCAAGCTCGCTTATTGGGACGCTCATCAGCTTTATCAGCACTCTGCTCGGGTTGATGATCTTCTTGACAAGAGCGACGAACCGCGCCAGGTCGATGCTCGTCCTGCTTGTGTCCGATGCCGTCAGGCGCGAACCACAGCTTGCGCTTCCTCCGACGAGCTACGGGCTCCGCAGCATCCAGCAGAACGTCGGCTGCTGCTGTTTCGTACCGTGCCCGATCAAAACAAGAAAGATCACCGAAATGCAGTGTGGAAAGGTCTAGTTGCGTAAGTTCTCCGTGGTAGAAGCAGCCACCGTTCGAGTTGACAGCTGTGGACGATGGGAAATTGTTTGTAGTCATTGTGTCAAGATATGGATGGTTGGGAAGCGATGAGGATGGAGACAATGATGTAGAGAGATGGTTTCTATGCGAGGGTTGATGAAGGAAAGATGGTAGAGGTGAGGCAGATTCTGTAATTCTTGCTCTACTTGTTGTGTTCGCGCTAGAGGAGTGTCTGATAATAGCACAACAATAGAACAAAGTACAACAATAGAAACCATCAGTGATGACAAACGGGTCTACTTCGGATAGCGGACGCATCACTCACAAAACACCAAAGACTTGCGCTCGACTCAACGTTTGCGCTCGAATGTACCAACAACGGTCTGAAATTGACGTGGCGGGCAAATGCTAGGAAGAAAAGTACGATGAGCTTATCCAAGCGATAGAGCGTATCCCGATTATGCTCAGGGAGTACAAGCCCACATTGTAAGAGACTGTGAGGAGAACGATTATAAAGTACTGACCTGGACCGCGCGCTGGACCGGAAGGGATCAAATAGGTTGGAGGGAGGCTTGTCTAGGAGATCCAGGTGTCGACGCCGGACTAGCCGTCCATGCCACTTGGACGTTCAGGCGTTGTCCCAGAGGCCCATTCAATAGAGAGTTGCTGATGCAGGATCTGCACGCTAGCTGGCAGAGGCATGTCTTTCTCTGGAGGATGCAAAGTCGATAACGAGATGCGCGCCTTCTAGCACTTACTCATGGATGGGCTAGATGACACGATTTAGATGAGATGTCTTAATTCTCGGGCAAATTTGGGGTAGGTGCGGCCTTGGAAGTAGTCGGACTGGCTGGGGTCCGGTTGCAATGGATCGTTAGCATATTGGTCATTTCTCCTCCCTTCTTACCATCGAGACCATAGTGCAGCCAGCTGTTGAGACGTGTTCAATATAGAATGTTATTTAGACAGCAAGGTACAAATTGCCATGGACCCCCCTAATTATCGCATGCCGAAAAGCAGAAAGCATCCACATATAATTGATTGCCCGCGGTCTCAATCTGGCTGCGCGCGACAAGACATAGTCAATCGAGTGCGTGGTGGTGATTAACTGTCAACACCATGCTCGGTAACTTTGGGGTTGATGAAACACGTGGTATGCTATCGAGGGAAAAGTCGTCGTACTTCTGCACGTGCCCAGCCAGGACTACATTCTCAGCCCTGTCCAGGATTCCAAAATAGCAAAGATTCACCTCGAAGCCCAGAAGCCAAGTGGCTTCTGAGGTTCAGAGGCTATAGAAACGACTCGAAGTCTTTTCTTAGTACTCATCGGCGATGGTACTGGCTCGCTCGATGCGAGGCTTCTGTAGAAAGGGAACTAATTCAACCTGACCATGTCTGGGCTCGAACTGTCGACCCGGCCGGGTAGTGCCACTGGTTGTCAAATCCCTTTGCCCTGAAGAGTGTTCTTGGTTAACACTCCCGCCATGGGATGGACGACCAGGACCACTCGGCCACCTATGGGTTAGCAATGGAATCCGATGAACGATTATAACATATATAGCTAAAATTCAATGACAAACCTAAGAGATTTCTTCTTCCTTTGCTCAAGCGTCTGCGTAGTTGACCCCCGCTGGTCACTGCTTATTGATCCTCACATGCAAGTTGCGCCAACACCATTCTTTTGTCTTGTTTGCCGTCCCAATACTCAGCATTGTTTCTATACCAGCCATGTGCTTCCATGCTTTCACACATCAAACTATCCATTCGCACAATACCTTAGACTCATCATGCAAATTCAGAAGCTTGTTTAGAGATCACAATCGCAAAGCTAGACAGCAGCATCAGGCAGCCTGGATCGAGAATCTGATCTAGCAAAGAATGCAATGCTTTCACATGATTCTTCTATGCAACAAGATCGAGTCTCTCTTACGCAAGATGCCTCATGCTCTCCACAATGTATACAACGATTATTGTTTAGCCGTTACATATAACGTCAATCCATTGAGTGATTTGGCTGTCGCTATCGCAGTGAGTCTGACGATCAGAGTACTTTCGAGAGATATGGTGGATAGAAATGAACGGGAATGGCTGTACAATACTGTGCATACGCCTGCTGACCCAGAGATCGGAAAAGGTTGCAAGTATGGTTGGCAAAGGCAAAGTTCATCATTGTCGTCAAAGAAAACTTGCCAAGACCGTGTAGTGAGAGCCGTATACGGTTAGCACCCTTCCGCTGGCTGCCTTCCCATTGGTCTGGATTGCCGTCACAGCTTTTGGATGCTTTAGTCGGCTCACGACTCCCGCGGAATTTCTTCTTCTACGTCCTTACCACGATCCATAATTTCGTGATCTCAAAAGGGCTCCTGTGACCCTTCACCTCCGATCCGAAACGAAGCCACTTGAGCACCGTAGTGTTCTTACACCAACAGTAACCCGGAAATTGCTCGACAAAGGTTTTAAGGTCAATGTTGAGCGCAGTCCTGAACGAGTGTTCGACGATGAGGAGTTTGCCTCCGTCGGGGCTACGTTAGTGGAGGAAGGATCATGGCCAAGCGCACCAGAAGGTCACATCATCATTGGGTTAAAAGAGTTAGAGGACAAGGACCCTTTTCCGCCGAAGGCAAGCTTCAAACGTAGTCTTGGAAGCCAATATCTGACGAAAATTCAGCATACCCACGTCGCCTTCAGCCATTGCTATGTTCGTGAACTTCCTCGCAAGCGTATCAATCCTGGCAGGTGAAAAATAAATCCCTATCAGAAAGACCAAAGGGACTGGAAGGAGGTACTCGGGCGTTTTCCTCGAGGTGGAGGCACTCTCTACGATCTAGAATTTCTCGCCGATGGAAAGGGCCGGCGGTGGGTCAATCCGGCCTGCTCTTAAGTGATGTCATCTGATAATTCTAATACTCTACATCTTCTCAGAGTGGCAGCGTTCGGATTTCATGCGGGCTATGCGGGTGCGGCTTTGGCTCTCCTGGATTGGGCATGGCAACTCGAGCACGGTAAAAAGGAAGATTTACCTAGCAAAAGTCATTATCAACGTAAAAGCGATCTAGACTCGGAGGTAAAGGAGCAGGTCTCCAAGGGTGTGCAAAAGAACAGAGGGAAACCACCTCGCGTGCTTGTTATCGGGGCGTTGGGCAGATGTGGAAGAGGGGTCAGTCGGCCCCATGTCAATCTGGATTAAAATACTAATCTCCAAACCTCGTAGGCTCTAGAGTGCTGTCAACAAGCTGGCGTCCCGGAGGAACAGATTTTGAAATGGGACATGGTCAGTGGAGTTCTGAGCATCTCTAACTCTACTCCATGTTCTTCAGAGCAGAAGGCTCTGTTTAGGGAGCTCACAACAGCATGAAATCCCATGCTGACCCACAAGTTCACTTAGGACGAGACGGCTCAGCCTGGACCATATAACGCAGTTAAGGAAGCTGACGTCTTTATCAATTGTATCTACTTGAGCGAGCCCATCCCTCCTTTCATTTCTACGGACTTTCTAAAGCAAGGAACACGCAATCTTAGCGTTGTGTAGGTCCCCATTCACTCTAAACAGTTCGAGTAGCTCTCATCCCCTTGCCACCGACCGAGAGCGTATTAACCAGAGTTTGTGCTCTCCTCACCCCCATTTTGATCCGAACAGGCAGCTAACGCTCAGATTTCGCTTAGATGTGATGTTTCTTGCGACACTACTAATCCTCACAATCCTATCCCCTTTGCCAACCAGCCCACCTACTTCAACAAGCCGACTTTCACCCTTCCGGAGTTCTCGGACCCACCCCTTAGCTATATCACTATAGGTAAGCTCACCTGTCTGGAACAAGGACATCGTTTCGGTAATTTCCAGACGAAGAAGTTTTTTTTCAGAAACTCAGTGTGTATTTCTTCCATATATGCAACGTCCTCAGATCATCTCCCATCTCTACTCCCGCGAGAGGCATCCGAAGCGTTTAGTGAAGCACTTTTGCCCAGTCTACTTCAGCTATCGGAAAGGGACATAGCGCCTGTATGGGTAGGGGCAAAGAACTTGTTCAATGAGAAAGTGGCGCTTTTGCCTCAAGCGCTCAGGCAGAGGGAGACGCCCGATGCAAATGGGGAATTCAAAGCATAACTACGTTTCCAGACCAGCGATCTCCATCGAGCCAGATCCTTGTCTACGGCATTGTAGCCGATCGCGGGAAAGGATATCACGCCAACAGTCAACTTAGTCACAGAGCACAACAATGTTGCCTTCCGACCTGGTTAAGTTGTCTCGAGTGCTGTGTGGCTCCTAAATTTCCCAGATACCACCAACGGAAGATGTCCTGCTCAAGTACCATAAGCGAACAACACACACCAAGTATCTTCGGGTACACACGCGTTTTGGAGCAAAGCGGCGGTAGCTGACATGAGCTTGCTGCAAGTTGTGCAAGACTGATATGAACCGGGAAGCATTTTTTCCCCGTAAAAAAGTCACTGCAGCAGGTTTCCACTCTGGACACTCTTCCGATAAGCTCTTCTGTTCTTCGGTGAAGAGGTGCTTCGACCCTGCATTAGCCAAATACGTGGCCATTCTAAAAACTGCCCTTTTTGCAGGTTTTATACATCGATGCTACGTTTCAAATGTACAGGTCTGGACCTCTATTTTCCCTTCGATTGTTGTCGACCATGTGGGCCAGTAGATAGAGGCGAGGGTCTGTCCTCATACGGCGCAAGAATATTGCCTCAAGAAAGTTAGCTTCCGTATTCCAAATGAAGTTATAATCGGCCTTCAGTCTTTCGCTCTCCCTACTGCCACTGCATATTCAGCTCCTGCGTAGTGCTAATGATCTTCACGCCCGTCATACCGACATTTTTCTTTCCGTTATCATCATTCAGTAGCTCGATGTCTTTCTCTTGGTTCGGGATCAATCTCCGACTCGACGTGCCCTTGACACTTACCAGCTCAGCTTCTCAAATTCTGATATTCCATATATTAGACGCTATTGATCCCCTACCAGGGTACAATCTTACTACATAGAACTCGGAACCCCAATCTTGTCATCAGTGTACTAATTTCATGCTGCAAACGCCCTTGGCGCCCTTAATTTAGGTCATCGAGTCCGACTCCATATAGCCAGGCCAAAGCCGATACAACTCCATTGGCATGTCAATATCCGGCTGCACGAATTTCGTAGATATCCTGGCGAGAACTCAGGCCTTCGATGAAAGCTCCACCACACACGCTTCGCAGGCTGCCACCATTGGCGATCGTTACGTTGAAGGCTCTGATACTGCTGTGCAAGCGCAAGAATTCTATGAGCACCGAAGACGAGATTGTCTAGGCGTATACATGCCAATGAAGAAGGCCAAAACCGAGAGGCAGAGGGGCGGACTGAACGACGTCAACAGGACGAGATTTGCGTATGGGCTATCCAAGAACTCTCGGGGCAAGGAGCGTGAGGGAAGAGGCAGAAGGAGATGGAGCTGGAGCTGGAGAGGAGATTAAGGGGGTGGGGAGAGACGTCGACCGACCTGCCGCACAGACTTGATTACTCGCCCTCTGATGATGGTGCTCTAGCTGGGCGCGAAGGAAATTAATGGCAACGTGTAGAGCTACATTCCACTTGATTGATGGAGCGTAGCTCGTGGGTCTCTGCGGCATGTTGAAGCTAAAGTGGCAAGAAGCATCGCGCTGCGTTCAAGCACACTTCACTCTTGGTATGGTAGCTTCTCTACACCTCCACAATCTTCAACGACTGTTTGGAGATGCAAATTCGATCCAGGAACGACTTCCCATCGAACCGAGGAAAATCCGATTCTTTCTGAGTGATGACGGATGACCTATCCGACAGTCAGCTTTTCGAATCTTATTCCCCGAATTCCAACCGCGGCGCCACCTCACCCGAGAACGCTCATCGGAGAATCTGCTATAGTCATCTTGCTCATCCGTTTGACGCAGCCGCTTTGGATGGCCTTGAGCCACTTGGATTGCTTCATCCGAACAGCGCTGGGTTTCCTTCTGCCACGTATGCAATTACGCACATATCATATTTCCGTTCATGTTGTCACGCTCTCGTAGCGCGTTGGCTCGTTCACTCTGCTGTCTAATTGACAGCGAAAAGCTCCAAACGTTTGTGGGAATTTACCCCGAGCACTTGGCGGGAACTCGATTCGTGGCGGTTGATGATATGCTCGTCGTGGTCTCGTGTTAAAGCATTCGAATTTTTCGCATCTGGGCCATTGTTGAGGGCTTGTTTGATGTTTTTCTTTCCTCCTGCCTTGCTGTTCAATCACCTCGCGTTGTCAATCAGATGGCAATTCTTCGCCGGAGCGAGCTGAAAAGATGGTTGTCTTAATGATACATGTTGTAGCGTTGTCGTTGGCTTAGCTAGGACGAAGGGGAGCAAGTGTTTGCTCCTGGGCTGGAATTATAATATGTTTGCGTGATCCGGCCAGCAACTACAGTGACTGGCACGAGCAATCACTCTGTGGAGCGTCTGATATATAGAAAGATGCATTTCGATCATCTAGGTTCTCGAATGCATTCCGAACTCCAGATTTATATCGACTGATACTGATCACTTCCATTCAAACAAGTACTAAAGATGTGGCCTGGCTTCTCGTCAGGAAGTCATAGAACTCCGCAGGGGCAAGGAATTGTACGGAATAGTCCGTTTGGTGCTTCACATCCCACTAGGTTCGGGGGATCAGGTCGTTGTGGACAGCATCTTGTACGCTCCCATCACGATCCATCCAGAGGTACTCAGCATGCTGGATACAGTCATGACAATGGGCGATATGACGTCGAATCTCCTACGCTTCTCAGTCAAGTCGGCGACGATCCTGGAGAACTCGAATTGGTCGCCAAAGAGGCGATGCGAGTGCTACGGCTGAAGAATGCTATCACAGGTCTAGTCGATGTGGTGAGCCTGTATGATGCCGTTGAAACAGCCATGGGCCGTAAGTCACTCGAAACCCAGGGTCTTCGCTACTATTCTTTCATGCCAATTAGACTTACATATCTCGACAGCGTACGCCGACTCCTATGTCGAAACAACTCGGGAATCCACCATTGAGATATCGATGGCGAGAAGGGAAATTGATCCCAAAGCCATGATAGATGACGATGGAGTCACTAGCGACCTGCTGAAGATATCTTCAGCCCTCAATAGTTTTCATCACCGATGGCTAGAGGCATATCCGCCAAGACAGTATAGGAACGAGCGTGCAAACAGATCAAAAAATCTTCGCAAAGATAGGGACTTCGACTCGGGCCGGTATGTGGCGGAATTGAAGAGAATCCTGCATCCTTCGAAACTCGGTGGAGTGGTCAAGGCAGAGACGTGGCTACAGAATGTAGAAAGGGAGTTGCGCAATTTGCGCAGCCAGCATACATCAGTAGGAACGCCGGCAGCCGCAAGAAAGCAAGGTCACCGTCACCTGTACTGAGAAGATAGAGGTCATCCGATACGAGATTCGCAAAGTTGTGTAGCTGGCGGCCGGCGACCTTGATAAAATTTTGCAATGGGAGTTGTGTTTTGCTTCTGTACCTGAGCTAGAACGACCCATAACGATGGAATCGCTTGTGTCGTCTGATCAGTGCGTGGCCAAGAAGAATGACCAAGACTGGCTAGGTAAGAAGTGATTTGTTCCCATACGAACGTTAATGTAGGAGGTACATCAAATCACTATACCAGGCCTCATGGGAACTCGCATAGTGGCAAACTTTGTTCTAAAGAAGGTTTGTTGCGTTCGTTCCGTAGAAATTGCAGCCCAAGAACACAAAGACGTGTCCCTGTGGTTTTTGTGCAGTGGAGTAGCTGCCCGCCTCGCTAAGGCCGAGTGTTTGCTCTCGCTTGGATGGCATGAGCTGCTTGGATCAACCCAGAGTTGCTTGAAAATTTACAAACGCCTCCATGGCGTGTTCTGTGAATCATTCATTCTTGGGAAGGTTTGAGCACCGAAGGAATATAAGTAGCTTGTGCAATCTGATCTTGTCGGAGACTTTTCCTCGAAATTAAGCTCTCCACAATCTTTTCCTCATCGAAAGGAAGACATCTCAACAATTGATACACATCGTGGTGGACCCTTATGGCGACGGTGGTCGACTTCGACGATTTTGGTTAGACGTCGACCCCTCATCCTTTCGAAGCAGCACTGATCAGGAAGAAAATTCAAAGCGGAGGCAAGACGACGGCGCCTCGAAGTCTCCCTTGATAAAGGAGCGGCATGGGGGTAAACAAAAGGCCAATGGTCCGCATCGCAAGAAGAAAGATGATACGGAGAGTCGCTCTCAAGGAAAAGACAAGCCGCCTCGCCCGGATAGGCCTTCATCCAGAAATACTCCAACCGAGGACCACCGAAGCCTGGAAGCTCGAAGGCTTGCTGAATGCAGAGCGGCAGCTGAGGCAGCTGCAAGCCATGTTCCAGTATACAAGGACATCATCGCCGCGATCGATGACCTTGACGACGTCGTTCGTTGGTACGAAGCCGCGGCCCGTTCCTCTGGAGGTAAGCTGATCACTCAACTTCGCTGCTGGTTATAGCTGACAGCTCATCTTCAGGAGAACAGTCCTGGGCGAAGTACGGGAATAGGCTATTCGAGAACATTCTTGACGCTCTTGACTTTCTTGATCGCCTAACACCAACCATGCCGGCTCCGACCACCAACAAGCGAGATATCGAGGTAGCAGAAGTTCTGAAGCTCGCATTGGACGCTCTAAACCCGGGACTGCTTCTGGATGTGTTGAGTCAGGTTTACTTTGGGAGGGAAGGAGATTTCATCAGAAATCTGAGTAAGACACTCCATGATTGGAGGCAGAAGGGAAAGAAGAGAATGGAACAACCTGTACGGGCTTTGGAGGAGCTCGAGCAACGAATGAACACTAGGAGGTTTGCACATTATCCTAGGAAATGAATACATCATCTCAGCAAGTACTGGCGTACTCGTTGCGGGCTTGAGCAGCAATATTCGTTGCTCCAGTAATCTAGCAGCCGACTTTTAGGTCCAAAGAGATTCGATCTGGTTCTCCAGGCTTAGTCTTAGACTTCAATTGAACTTCTGTTTTTTTCTACATTGCTGTCAGCTACCATCGAAGTTGCGATACGTTAGACGAATCTACAGACAATTTGATGGCCATTTTCGAAATCAAACAAAAGGCAGAGCCTTCCACGAGCCATGCATGTCTGTGGATAAAGTCTCAAATGGTATGCCAATATGGGGTCACAGGACCCTTTCATAACACTCGCAGAGTTGTAGCTTGATGTTCGGGCTTCTACCGTATGGCAGAAGCGTTCCTACGTGAAGGGTTACACGCCTACATTGGTGTACCGCAGGTAACTGTAATTTGTCTTAGAGTAAGTATTAGGATAAAAGAGGGGACTTACGGCTTCACTTCTCTGATATTTCCGAACTTCTTCTTCGCCTCTGGGGTTGACAAGCTTGGTGGTACAATAACATCCTCGCCAGGTCTGAGGGGTTTGTAAGCACTGTGAATACCAGCCTTTCGCCTCCTGCGTGGTTTGAGCTACTCACGTCCAATTGATCGGCGTAGCCACTCCTTTCTTATCACCAGTTTGCAAACTGTCGATGACTCTTAGGACCTCGCTGGTGTTTCTCCCTGTGCTTGCTGGATACACCATTGTCGACCTGATCTTCTTACTCGGATCAATGACAAAGACGCTGCGAATGGTAAACGCAATGCCTTTCTGGTCAATGTTCTCTGTGTCTTGCGTATCAAGCATATCATATGTCCATGCAATCTTTCGATCGGCATCAGCGATGATAGGGAATTGCAGGTTTGTTTGCGACGTCTCGTTTATATCATTTATCCATCGGTCATGCGATCCGAGATCGTTAGCAGACTTATAAGCACAGTGAGCTCGATGTATACCATTTGCGACAGTGAATGCTCTGTCCTTACCAAGCCGATCATCTTCACGTGCCTCTTCTCAAACTCATCTTTCATCTTCGCGAAAGCCCCTAGCTCCGTTGTGCATACTGGTGTGAAATCTGCAGGATGCGAGAAGAGGATGCCCCATTTGTCTCCGAGCCATTCGTGGAAGTCGATGTCGCCTTGAGTTGTCTTTGCTTTGAAGTTTGGAGCTACGCTGCCAAGTCGTAGACGTGGTTGCTCGGTAGGGGTCGCGAATGACCGGCGGAGGATTGGGAGTGATGATTTCTGGGATTGGCAGCGGAGGGAAGGCGCGAATACTCTGGCTATGCTTGGAGCCATACTTGGAAAGGAAGAAGTCATTTCCGTGAAATCGTATACAAGAGTAACAATTCTCCTAAACGACAGAGACATGAGTGAGATAGAGCCCGAGCCCTTCCGAAAACCTTTGAATTGCATCATTGCCGGACTCACTGACGGCCCGACGACCCCAGCCAGCGATCTCTCGGATACTTGGCCCGAGGGGCCGTAGTCAATTTCGACCGCGAAGGAGCCAGGTTCTACTTTTACTTCCTCTACATGTACATTGATGTCCCTTCTCACTCGGTTCGTACGCTCATTACCTTGGGTCGTTATCCACTTCCTGGTCACTTCGTTGCACTGTGTGGATGAGTGCAGCCACCCTCGATCGTCTTACTGACACAAGTCTGACGAATCCACATGGTTCAAACCTACGTAGGATGCACGATTGACAGCAGAACGATGTTTCTTGTTTGACAGCAGAACAATGTTTTGATGGCTTCGCGAGGCTGTAAACGCGGATAGCTCCTTCACCGTCCAACGGCTTGGAAGCTCGGAGGAATCGAATTGGGGGTTTGAAGGTTTCATGTGCATTACGAAGGCTTCTTAATCACTCATATCCTAGTCGTTCCTTTCACTATCTATCTTCGCTATGATGAGGCTACCGTGCTGGAAAAATGGAAGCCGAACTTGCGGCCGGACACCGTACATTCATTGGTCCTTGCAGTCTGGCACAAGCCTGTCTTTTCCCACCAAGATCATCAAAATACGTTCATTATGTGCAATCTCACGCAACACTAGATCTCGAAGCACACCCTATATATCTGGCCGCTGCAACCGGATGGGCAGCCTGTCTGCCCGACCCTCGAATGATACGCTAGAGTGTAGCGCACGCTCCTCGATAATTACAAAGCGACAGCGGCGCTGGAAGTCGCAGCTACTAGGAGACGCACAGCCTGTGCTTCCGAGGCCTCTAACAGGAGCCACTCCCAAGAGTGCTTTGCAACTATATCAGCTACCAAAGACTGGCTTTCTTTCATACCTACCTTCATCATGGGTGCCATATGCCGAACTAGTGCGGCTCGACAAGCCAACTGGCACCTACTACCTCTTATTTCCATGTTTGTTTTCGACTTTGTTGGCTGCTGATTATAGCGTCGCTCCGCCAACAACAGTCCTGACCACGTCAATCCTTTTCTCCGTTGGTGCACTCATCATGCGTGGAGCAGGTTGCACAATCAATGACCTCTGGGATCGTAATCTAGATCCGCACGTTGATCGTACCCGTCTTCGACCTATCGCTCGCGGCGCTATAACCCCTAGGCGTGCCCTTGTGTTTACAGGATTTCAGCTATTGGCAGGCTTGGGCGTATTGCTGCAATTCCCGTCCTCATGCCTGTACTACGGTGTACCAAGTCTGTTGTTGGTAGCGAGCTATCCTCTCGCAAAGAGGGTCACGCATTATCCGCAATTTGTGCTAGGGCTTACCTTCTCATGGGGTGCCTTTATGGGGTTTCCAGCCCTAGGCCTCGATGTTCTTACCAATATTGACGCATTGAGAGCTGTCGGGGCGCTGTACGCGAGCTGTGTTTCCTGGACGGTACTGTACGACATGATATATGCGCACATGGATATCAAGGATGATGCAAAGGTTGGGATCAAGAGCATTGCACTTCGGCATGCAGAACAGACAAAATTTATCCTATCAGGTTTGGCGGTCGTTCAGATAGGGTTGCTATCCGCCGCTGGTCTGGCTGTCGGTGCGGGACCTCTTTTCTTTGTCGGCAGTTGCGGCTCTGCGGCGGCCACCTTGAGTCTCACGATCTGGAAAGTCAATTTGAAGGATGTGAAGAACTGTTGGTGGTGGTTTAAGTACGGTGCCTGGTTGACAGGAGGGGGCATTACACTCGGATTGCTGGGAGATTACGTCTACACACTGCAGTGTTCTCCACCCAAGACCCCTGACGTCGCTCACAGTGAGAAGGACGCATCTACTTGATGGATGTCATAGCGTCTTCGACTCTGTTACATGTACTGGAGAAGCGAGTCTTTTTCGGTGCCATGGCGAAGATATTGGATGCCAAGTCAATGGTTTATGATACCGGTCTAAAAGAGTAATTTTTGTTGAGAAAGGCCACTCGAAGCGCGATAGCTAATCTGTGTACGACAGCTCCAGGCATAGATGCCACAAGACAGATCTACAACGAGACCGACGGCTGCGGGTTTCCAAGACCTAGATTACAACACTTTGGGGCGCCCAGAGATGTTATAATGGCCGCATTCGGACAATAACCTGATGAACCACTAGCCGTTCAGAGAAGCCTTCTTGACTACCATGCTGGGGCTAAGGGGCCGATGATCACGCAGCTTGTGCCCACAATGCGCTAACAAGAGCACTGGCTTACGATTGCTTGAAGAAAACGACTGAGTCAATCGAATGGCCTCGTTGTTTGTTAGATCAGTCAACAAGACATTAGATGGACCGCTGTTCTCACCTTCAGATCCCGGCAAATGTTTTTTTAAAATGATGTTGGAAGAGGATGGGCTATCATGGCTCCGAGACTGTTGAAGAGCCTAATGCCAAATCTTGTCCTCCAACTCAAGAGGATGATTGCAACGTTCGTGGCGCATGATCCGGAGGCTCGGCCGAAATCAGGCACATCAACCTCCCACTCGAAAAGGCCAGCGACAGAGACCGAATTTCTGTGTTTTGGTTTTGCCCTGGTGGCCTCAGCAATAGGATTGTACCTTCCGCTTTCGGATGAAGCGTCCTCGACATGTCTGCGACAACACGGAAGATAACAAGTAATCGCACCGATACACCCTAGAAACGATTATGATCCTGATCCTCAACTTCCCGCCAATGAAAATGTCATCAAGACACACGAATGATATTCGGGTGACGATGGGCTCGAGGGTTGGCCAGTAAGACAGTCCTCACGTCTGTTGGTGGTACCGGATCATCAACCCCAAACCTCGCTTAGCCGGCGCCCCTACCCTCCCAAGACCCTCAACGACATTGGTCACTTTAGCGCTCCGGACCGAGGCGACCTTAGGCGCTGCTGCCCCAAGCTCCAGAGGTGTCGACCATGGACTTAGTGGAAGCTTATCAGCAGTATGTCACAATACAACCACGTCTTCTGGGCCACCTGTTCGCTTCAAGCCTCCCCACTCTGCCATATCCAGCTTACTGCGCAGCCCGTGCAGCCAGCCTTTGTACGAGTGCCTCCAGCTCGGCCAGCTAATTCTGCAACCACACCCGTACTTCCTCACGCCCGTTAGCCAGGAGGATATTGCGCTATCTCTTAGCTCACTAGCATGGCATGCTTCTGCACAACTCGCAAAGGGGCCCTCTTTTAGCCCCTAATGTCTCGCACAAGACATGATTGGCGTAATCACCGCAGTCAACAATGCACCACGACGCACACGGCCTTTCTAACTTGTTGCCGACTACCCAGGCTTGCAACGACCTGCCTAGCAGAGGCAGCACGACCGCTGATCACCTGCTCCTCATGGTCTCATGCCGCGGCTGATCTGATTTCTGATGTATAGTGGAATCTGCCTTCCTACTCTGCGGGGTGTAAACCGCCGCCATGGTACTCCGAATCACCTCAAACGGAGTAGCATTCCAGTGTTACCTCAAGGGGGGCTGGGATAGTTGTATATAAAATGGAGCTCACCCCCATCAAAAATCTACATCCTGATATCTTCCGACGTGCAAGAACTGCTTTTACGACAAGCTCTCAACCTAGAGTCAAGCTCTAGGCCTCACCATGCGTTTTATCGAACAACTAGCTGCCGCTTCGGCTCTGATCGCTATTACCTCAGGTTCACCTGTGGAGAAGCGCAAGACAGCCTTCACTGTTCACCAGACGGTCCGCAAGCCATTCATCAAGTCCGGACCAGCAGCTGTAGCGGCCGTGTACGCCAAGTATCGCGCCACGCCTCCTAAAGATGTTGTCGATGCTGTCGCTTCGAACGACGGAACAGTCACAACGAACCCTGAGCAATACGACTCTGAATACCTGACTCCGGTGACTATTGGAAGCCAGACCTTGAATCTGGATTTCGATACGGGCTCGTCAGATCTTTGGGTCTTCTCTTCAGAGCTTCCATCCAGCGAACGGTCTGGTCACAGCTACTACACTCCGTCACAATCATCCACATCTAAGCTCCTCTCTGGTTACACTTGGAGTATCTCTTATGGCGATGGTAGCACGGCAAGCGGGAATGTCTACACCGACACTGTAAAGGTGGGCGCCACCACGGCAAGTAGCCAAGCTGTCGAGCTGGCCGAAACGATCAGCGCACAGTTCCAGCAAGATGTTAATAACGACGGCCTGCTCGGTCTGGCTTTCGATTCTCTCAACACAGTGAAACCAAATCCACAGAAGACATTCTTCAGCGATGTCAAAGCTAGCCTTGACGCCCCGCTCTTCACAGCCGATTTGAAGAAAGGTGCTCCTGGGACCTACGATTTCGGCTACATCGATGCAACGAAGCACACAGGGACCATCGCTTATGTTCCCGTAAACACTGCCAATGGCTTCTGGGAGTTTACCAGCAACGGTTATGCTGTCGGCTCCGGCGCTTTCGTATCGTCAAGCATTGACGCCATTGCTGACACTGGCACTACACTTCTCTATCTCCCCACCGCCATCGTCAGCGCTTACTACGCCAAGGTCTCCGGCGCCAGATACGATTCTAGCCAGGGCGGTTACACGTTCCCATGCTCCGCTACGCTCCCAAGTATCACTCTGGGCATCGGATCCTACAAGGCTGTTGTGCCCAGCAGCTACATCGTCTATGCACCGACAGCGGGCGCCACATGCTTCGGTGGTATCCAGCGCAATACGGGCATTGGCTTCAGCATCTACGGGGATATCTTTCTCAAGTCGCAATTCGTCGTTTTCAACGGTGCCTCTTCTTACCCACAATTGGGCTTCGCGCCAAAGGCTACATGAGCGGTCGATGGCAGAGGAGTGAGCGGAGTCGAGAGTCAGGTATTCTTGATCGTGCATTCGCTGTCATGTAGTAGATTTCCTTATCCGCATCATGCACTTCAGTTGCTGCAGGCAGTCTGTAGCATTGACCTCCTTATCTGTTCAGACGAACCACACGCTTTTCATGATCTCTCTGGTATACTATAGCTCAGATTCAACGTATGCAGAAACACTGCATGTACAGATGTGATCATGTGCTGCAAGTGCGATTCTAAGCCTGTGGGTGCAAATAACGTTATCAACCACCTGCCCAACTGGGAGTCGTGCCGAGCCATGGTCCGCACAGCGGCACGAGATCAACAGGCGTGCAGCATGCAAGCCACGCTTTATGCTATCCTTCGGTAGGTCCCTGCATATCTGAACAGACAACGGCGTTGTTCTTGCCAGCAACGCGGAGCGCCCATTGAAATTTTGATGTTGCCGAACCTAAGCTTCCATTCAGCATGAGCGGAGCTACTATCATGTATTCCTGTTGACGTATAACAGATAATTCCGAGTACCTAGCACGCACTGCAATCCTTAGGTGCTAAGACTATGCATAGCGAAGTACTTTTCCCTCGCGCGGGCACAGTGAAAATGTTCTTGCATCTTGGTAGCAGCTCGTACTATCTTAGCAATCTGCACGGCATACATACATGCTGTGTAGAGAATGCGGAGCGATAACCATGACATGCTGTTGAAAGCACTTTCCGTGCTTGAGAAGGAACATCGTTCGTTGATGCATGGTGCGCAAGTATCCATGCATTATGAGTCCTCGAGGGGGTGATTCCATCCCAGTTTCGTTATCGGCTTAGACGGCTGCGAGATGACCAGGAAGCAGGCAGGCGTCCAATCCGGGCTTGAATGACGGGATTGCGAAGCCGTTGGAGCTTATCGCCCAAGTCTGGTTTCCTAACCTGCACACGACAATCTTGTGGTGCTAGAAAGGCTGAAGCTGCGAACTGCTGCTGGAAGCCGTGATGACAAAATCGTAACGCATGATAGTCCATTGAGGCCGTCTCTCTTTGCTTACCAGCCGTTAGAGACAATCGACCCAGACGCCAAGCTAATGAACCCACCAATCCTTTTCTTACTGAACAGTATACTAGTTATCATGACTTCGTGACCTCACCGCCGCCACCCTTCGCCTTGGGCTGGCTCTCATACGCATTCCGCCTCCTTCCCTTCCTCTTATTCCCATGTTGCCCACATCCCCCTTCCCCGTCATGCTCATGGCGTTCCGCCTTCCCCTTTCCCTTACCTCCCATCCTCGCCCGCCCTTCATCACCTCCACCGCCTTCTGAATCCGAATCCGACGACGACGAGTCTGAAGAGGAGTCGGACGACGATTCGCCCACTTCATGGGGCGCGTGGTAGATGCAGCAAACTTTCTCATTACAACATCAGCAATCGCGTGTCCATCCCCGGGTCCTGCCGTTGTTGCCATAGCGTTACGGCCGGTGCGCCGAACGGCTAATTGAGGCATCTTGGAAGACGAACCTTTCGACCTCTTCCTCCCCAGGCCTTCGTTGTCGATTACGTCTTCCGCCCAGCGTACCCTAGTGTCGTTCGGTGCAGCAGTCGCCCGAAGACGTAAAGTACCGACTGGGATGTCAAGACGGGGATGTGGCGCTGCATTGGTCTCTATCTGAGTTTGTGAGGTTGAGCTTGAGGCTGGCTGGCGGCGATTGCGGGTGGAGGCGGAGATGGAGGGAGGGGGTTCGGGTGGGGCCATTGCTTCCGATTTGAGACCTTTGCAAGGTGTCGCGGGGCTTCTTATGCTCGAAACTGAAAAGCTTGTGTGAGAATAGATGTGAAGGAAAATGGCATTGCTGAGAGAGTCCTTTGTTGTAGGAAAATAAACCTGACAAACTGCCATCGACCGGACCGAGCTCCCGAGGACCTACTCTGGGACGCCAAGATTCTCGGAGCTCGGCTCGGCTGGCGCCGGTGCCCCACTTCGATCTTCAAGCTTCGACCTCATGTCCTCGAACCACGATTCCATGGTATCACTCACGTCCAGGGGGACACTGTACTCACGGAGGTGTCCATGTTGTTGAATCCTGATCGAGGAGCCCAGACGTGTACAGCCAGCGAGTGGAAAGACGCAGTTCGATGATTCTGTTGGCTCGCTACTAAAATCTGATGGCCGCCCATTCTATGGTAGCGGCATCTAAGGAAAGCCATGAAGTCAAAGTTCCCTTGGTCATATCCTCATACGACCGCGGGACCGGTTTGACAAATCTGAGTTATATTCATCATACATTCCATTTCAGGCATTGATGTCACTGACCGAACCTCATCCATTTACAACCATATCACAGAACTCTTACCATCAGTCAAGCCTACTCTCCCCGTTCCTTCTACATCTCGCATCTCTTCCTCAGCTCTACAAGCTCCTCCAGAGCGGAAATAACATTTTCAACTACCCAACCGCACCACCACAGCATGCCCCGTCGCCGACCCCACCCTTCCACCGCTCTCGCATCCTCTCCCATGTCCCGCCTCCCCCCCGAGATCCGCGCCCAGATCTACGCTGCCACGCTTACCCAATATCACCCTCTCCTCATCACCCGCAAACACTTCACCCCTCGAACCCACCCCAACGGCCTCTTCCCCAACCGCTGCATGCACTGCCTCATGTCCCCCTTGCCCCGCTGCATCTGCCATCTCTCACCTCCCTCCATCGAATTCTACTACCACCCGTTCCTCGCCCCTTCGCATACCATCTCCGCCACCATCCTCGGCACCTGCCGCCTCATCTACGCTGAAGCCGCGCCACTGCTGTACTGCGAGAACACATTTCACTTCGTCGACCCTGGCGCCATCAAGCTCTTCCACGAGTGCGTGGATCAGCGCCACGTCCAGCTCATTGAAAAGATAATGCTCACGATGCATTCCAGAAAACGAAATTCGCTTTACCAGTGGGAGAATTACGTTTCCGCTCCGCATGGGAAACTCCACCTTGGGTCGCGCTTCCCGAATTTCAAAAGCATCAGTATCCGCCTGCGCGGCCAGTTCGAGCTCTGCCCTGTACCCAAGCTCGGCCTCCTGTGCTACGGCATCGCGCGCCACATGCCGCCTCTGGAGTGGATCCACATTGACGGGCTCACTTCACTGGACGGAGTTCCAGCCTTCCACCCTGTTGTTAGCAAAGCGGGATCGAGCGCGGTGGATCAGCTCCCCGCAGAAAGCGTAAGCGAGGAGATCGCACACGTGCCGAAAGGTGTGCAAGTGGCTGAGCATGCGCTATGGGCGCGGGAAGGGTGGAAGAATGTTACGCTATGGTGGGGCAATGAGGGGGAAAAGGCGCCGTATCCACCGCCGGAAGACACGACGAGGATTAATGTGAGGCAGATCTTGCAGACGGAGAGCCGAGGCTTTAGGGCGAGCGAGGAGCTGGTGCCGTGTGCGGGAGGGGTGGGGGGCACGAAAGGCGCATTTTCTTTCCTGTGAGCCGCTGCGGGTTACCCATCTGGCGCGAATGGTCAAAGGCATTCGATATCCTTAGAACTGGCGGAAGGATATGCTGTTGCATGACTTACACAGAGATTGGGGCTGGATTTCCCGTTCCTGTATCTATACCCACCATGTACGTTATTCACCCCCAACCATCTTCGCAAAGCATCCCATGGGAGGACGAAAAACAAATCGATCCCCACTCCCCAACCAAAAACAACAAATGTGGTGTGTGGACCGTCCCTTTCGCTGCCCCCTTTCCTTCCCCAAGCTCTACCATCCCAACTATCCTCACTTCCAATCACCCGATTAATACCCTTCCAGCCCCACACATCACGGAGACACCCATCCCCATTCCCCCTCCAAATAACAAAACTCATCACGGAAGAAACAGCTACCATCAATCCCCAGCGATTCATCTCGCGGAGACGGTGCCGAGACGTCTACCTGCTCTAAAGCGCCATTAATCTCAGACCGCGTGAGTACCGTTGCAGGCGTTTCGTTGACATTGTATAGCCTTCGTATTGGGGGAGAAGGAGGGGTTCTCTGGGCGTCTAAGGTAAAGTAGGGATTGGGAAGGCTATCAAATCTTAGGAAAGTGGCCGTTGACTGCGTGCACATGCATATACACCCTTGATAGTACCCTCGCCCCTCCAAACTTCTTACATCGCATGCATTAAATACGAATCTTCACTCTCAAACTCTGATCTTGACCAGAACAGCTATAGAGCCACAATTTCGAGAACAAGGTTTGTCGTTATCAAATGGTTTGTTGTATTAATCGAGGTAACGCTTTCGGAGGTTACTCATGGGGGATCGCAATGGAGATTGTCTTGCACCGGTATAGCTGAGAGGAGAGAGGGATGAGAGAAGAAAGGGACTAGGTGTGCACGCAGCATCAACTCAAGAACAGCGGAAAACTGGAGGGGGCCAAATCGCAGCCGGCCTCTGCTCATAAACAGGACAATTAGTCTATAGCGGATATCAGTTCCATCATTCCACCAACATCGAAAATTCGCTCTAAGAGTCGCTCTATCGGTGAATATCAAGAACTCCTCGTTCGCCGGCAACGCCCATTGCCAGAAACGAACGCTAAACCTCCGGAAATCAAGGCCCAACATACGGTCTTCTACATGTCAATCGACTCATTGAAGCGGAGGACACCGTTCCCCTTGAGGATGCCATCGACGCCTTCTGGCATGCGGGACGAGGTGCGCGGCGCTGTTGTGGGTGGGTCGTCGGACGTATCGGTGACCAGCACCAGTCCGGCGACCTTGATCGCATCGATCAGTGCAGGGACCAGATTCTAAGGCTGATGTTAGTATGGGGGTTTCCACGAGAGGGGCTTGGCGGGAGGTGGGTGGTTGTCCAAGGGGGCTTACCAGTAATCTCAAGTTGCAGACGAGACCCATGAAGTTGTTGCTCTGCGCTATGCGTACGGCTTCTTTAATGGACATGGAGCCGTGTCCGCTACTTCGCACTGCGGAACTTGGAGAAGAGGGAGATTCACTTGCGCCGAGATCGTTGCATAGGAGGACGGGGTCTGCCTGGCTTTAGCCCGTTGGTGTCAAATATCAGGGATAGGGTGCACTTACAGTTAGGTTGCTTCCAGTTCAGCGCAGTACATATGTCTGCATTGTACGAAGTGAAGACGACAGATCTCATAAAATCGGGACTCTGCGCTTTGGTTTTTCGAGTATGGTCAAAGACTACGCTGAGAATGGAATCGGCGAAATCATTGATGTTGGGACTTGGACTCAAACCGAACGATCGTTCTTGGGCGATCGTGGGGAACAATACCTGAATGTCGATGGGTACACTGGTAGGCAGATGTGCAAGAACATCCTCCAAGGAGAGAAAGCATTCGGCTAACGTCTCGTGTATTTGCACAATGCTGTCTGTCGTCGTATGGCGTAGCGTAGCCAGGACCTCGACCCCATGACCTCGTTGGGAGCCGAGCGACAGATATTGCTCGTATGACAATCTGCAGATAGGAAGATCGATGCCTTGATGGTTGATGGACCACATAGGACACAGTACTGGTACGGCGTCGCTTGTCATTTGGACGAACATCTCTACATAGTCGCCTGATAGACTGGAACCGGTGACGAAGTCATTCGGGTGAGTGTCGAACTGGCTCGTCGCTTTCCAGTAAGTAGCAAATTGTGTAATCTCCAATGGTATGCCATGGAAAGGCTTGATGACTTGGAAATTGAAGCTTATTTGCCCAATCGCTCGTAGTCGCGGGTCAAACAATGGCAAGCAACACCGACCCGAGCTGCTCGATATCGCATTAAAAATGTTCGGTAAAGCGACACTCTTAGCTATGACCTTTGAACCAAAAGTGGGATATATCTCGAGATCAACAGCAAAGGAATCCAAGCTATCCACCTGGAATGATATGATTCGCGAGTCTTCCTGGATCGGCAACATGATGTTGCGAGGTATGACGTCTGATAGTTTGGATGATATGGTCAGGCGAGCGGCAGGGTATTTGCTGTCGTGATAGAAGTAGATCGAGTCAGCGCCCGCTGCATCGAAGCTAAGCTGGACAAACGTTTTAGTGTCGAGAAAGCTGTGGCCGTATCGTCTTAGAGGCATGATAGGAGGAGGAAGAGATAGATCTGGTATACCGTCCGCGTCGAGAGATGCAGGCTGCGACGGAACTGTGGCTGACACAGGAGACAACAACGATCTCGAGAGCCCGGACGCAGATGAGTCAGGGGGTGCCACCCCTGCTGAGCTGAGCTGTCCCATACACTGCATGTGGCCTTCCCAGGTTGCGTAGTATAATGCTGACAAGTTTTTCTCGTCTAGAATGTTTACGTCGACCCGACGGCCAAGCAGTGTTTCTAGACAGTCAACGCGGCCTTCGGCTGCAGCATGGAAGAGTGGCGTCCATTGATAAAGCTTGTCGCGTTGGTCCAGGTCTGCACCATTACGTTCAAGCATCAATAGCGCTTCAGGGATGGCGCCGGATCTCGCCACAAGATGTTGTGGATATAGGCCTTCCGCATCCGGTAACAATTTGGCCTTTTGCTCGAGCAACAGCCCAGCAATAGCCGAAGATCCATACTGACAGGCCAGGTTGAGAGGAACATGATCGGTTTCGCTATCTGGGTCTATACGAGCGCCATATGTCAGGAGTTGCTGTACACAACGCAGTTCGTGATGGACAATTCCGTGGATTAGAGGCGTATAATTATCGTGATCTTTTCCATTGATAGTGCTTGGGTCTTTCAGGAGTAGAGCCTCGACCAAATCGATTCGGCCATGCATGCAAGCGTAGTGTAGTGGTAGTCTGCCATAGACATCGACTCGGGTGACATCGACATTCTGCCCCAGCGCCGCGTCAAGCACCAAGCTTCGGCCGGAGATAGTGGCCTCATGCAGGCAGTTTCGCTCGTTAATGTCGTCTTCTGCGTGTAAATCGACGAGTGTACTTGAGAGCAAAGATCGCAATGCATCTTCTGGAGCCTCTGGTATCGCGGCGAGGAAAATGCGTGTGAATCTGCCCTTCGCGTCGGCTGTCCCTCGCAACCTAGAAATCCAATCTTGGAGTACATCGATATTCCCAACATTGGCCGCTTGCAAAATCTGCGAGTCGGTGTCGTTTTCCTCGGTCCCAATGGGCTGGCCACTCACGGTATGCTCCGCCGGCCTGCTGGAATCGTATTGTACTCCCTCTCCTTCGGCCCAAGCGCCCAATTCTAGGAGGCTTGTAGTGGCTTGATCCGAGAGATCGCTAATCACATCGCGGTTGAAGCATGGTTGAACCTCAACCGCACGAGATAAGTAGAGTTCTTTGGTCCGGGACTATCAATGGGGTCAGCCGAAGCTGAGCGACGAGCAGCTGAGATGACCGGACCTTTGAGGTTTTGTCCCACTAACAGTATATCAACAATGTCGGAATGGCGAACACGGAGTTTTACTACCTTCTTGAGGATCTTGGAGAAGGCAGTGGCATTGATCTCGACGAATTGCTATCGAACTCGTTAGGCATTGTCCGGTTGCGCCATGGACCGCAACTTACTTGTAATTTGTTCAGATCGTTCCCAAATTGCTGGAATCCTTCCTCGAGCGTGACGAAGGTGGCAGAGAGCTTCGAAGACGCCGAAGTCCGGGCCTCCATCACCCGCTTCTTATCCAACAAGGTCTTCAGTCGAAGCTTGAGCTTTGGAGCGATAAGTGAGGCGTCCAAGAGCTTGGAGTTTCCAAGTTACCTCTGCTTCCTTCTGAAGGTAGAAGACATTGATCTTCTCAAGTTCGCGCTCCTAATCCATGATGTGAGTACACTCAGCAGGTCATCGAACGAGGGTCTTGCTTACTAGTCTGAAAAAGAATGTAGCACGATTGGCTTGCAAGGACGCCTGTGGATCGAGAACTTCGGGCCCAGCACTCGAGGCATTCTGGGCCGAAAGCCTTGGGGTGGCGCTCAGTTGTTTGATAAGCTAGGGGCTGTCAGCGCTTCACTTCATGGCTGGTAGTGTCTCGTCTTGACCTGCTTGAGAGCCTTGTAGTTGACGAAGCTCGCCGCGTATTCTGGGATATCCAGTTGACGTTTCTGGAGATGTTTGCCGAACTTCCTGCAATGGACGATATGTCAAGCTTTGTGACCTGTGCGTTCAAAAGAACACAATCCTTCAGAGACTGTGAAAAGACATAGATGGCATGGAAACGGCGGTACTCGGACCTACATGTTTTAGGGAGGAGAGCTGTCGAAGTCAGGAATCGCAGACGGGTCTGTGCAGTGATCGTCTACGGGGCGAAGTACGAAAGTCAAGCAGGAAAGAGGGAGTGACTGCAGGACTACAAGCACGAACAGCTGCAGCCCAATGCGACCAACCCCATTTTCGGTTTCGCAAGCGACCAAGTAGAGGGTTGGCAGATGAGAGGCAATAGCGATGATGGAAATGGTCGTTGGATTGGCTTCCTACTTCTACCTTAGCTGAGGCCAAGAAAGTGGATGTGCCTGGATCCAAATGGTTCATGTCGTTCTGCGCGTGTAGGGACGCCGTTCGAAGGCCCGGAGATGGCACCGTTCGAAGCATAAAGTAATAATACACATGACATGCAGATGGCTTGGGACCGATGAATGGTCTGGGAAGGCTTCTGCTGGTTCAACATAGCGGTGTCACCAATCATCACGGTTGCTTTGAGCACGTTGATATCCATGCCAAGCATCCGGTCCCAGCAACGGGAACGCCTCCTTTGATGCTTAGTAAAATACAGCCTTCGGCAATAACAGTACGGATGCCGCAGATCATACTGTATGATCACTTCGCTGGACATAAAGTAGTATCTGGGGGCTACGGTCAACAGTACGCCGGGCCGCTGGAATAATCAAGAGCTGCTTTATGAATTCCATGATGTTGGCTGCAAACAACAGAAATAAAGCGCCCAAAATATACACGGCCTTGTCCAGCACCCGGGGACCCGGATCCTTACGTAACTCCAATTGACTCCCCCACGGATACGAAAGAGATGAAGAAACGACTTTTGCAGCTGTGTGTACATGATATGATTATATGCCCGAAGCATGTGATACTCCGCATCGATCGTATCAAGTGTGTGCCAGATCGATCGAATTCTCTTTTCAGCAGAAGAAGATCCAGATGAAGAAGAAGTATAGCACCAGGACCTGGGGGTGTGCACGGAGTGACGGCGAAAACACCCGAATGTTCGCCAAGGCAAGCCCCAACGCCAGGAAAGAACCAATTTACGCATTTTAGAAATTCTGGGCGATGCCTGCGTTCCCTTGCTGAGGGAAGACCGACGGCTTCTCGATCCTGGTATTTCTTCGAGCTTGCACGTCTCGGATCACGGGTTGTCCACCGCCATAGCTGCCGTCACCGTATGGCCCATGCTGAGGCATGCTTTCATCGTAGAACATGCCCTCGTTGTAGTACTGCTGGCTGGGAGCGCCTCCCGGAATTATGCCCTCACCAGAGGTGTCCGACCGATGAGCACCGGAGTAGGCTGATGATGCGTTCGATGGTCCCCGGTTAATCTGATCTTGACGGTTTCCGCCAGCTGCAGGCCCGGCACCCAAAGCGCCAATAGTTTCGGAATCGCCTGACAATGGCCGATCAACCAAAGGGTCGTTCGAGTGCGCATCGGAGTTCTGTGCTGTTCCCGCTGTTGGCGAGCCACTCTGATACCCCCCAGGATCGCTACCGCTGCCCGATCTTGCGATGCCGATACCATTACCACTCGAAAGTGTAGTCGACGGCTTACGTGCTGCTGAGGTTGTGCCCCATCCTCGATAGCCCGCACCATCGGACTCTCTCATTTCAGGTGGCTCATCACCGCTGTTGCTGGCCCCACCGATCGCAGGCAGTGTAGGATCTTCATTTGGATTGAACCCATACTCTTCCACTTCCTTTCTGCGGAGTTCCTCTGCATCCTTCCGTTGCTTCCGCTTTCGCCACCAAAACAGAAGGGCTAAAACGATCAGAGCGACCGCGGCAACAGGTACAACGACGGCTACTGCAATTCTGCCACCCGGTGATATGCCCGAGTTCGTGGTTGCATCGGCACCTGATGTGGAAAGGGCGGCAGCACCTGAGGACGTTGATGAGGAACGTGTCGAAGATGAGGAGCTAGAAGATGTGACCGACGGAAACAGGGGGTCGGAATGTGTGGACGTATGGGTTATGGTCACTGGCGGACCCGTTGATCCAAGGCTGTCCGTGGGAGTTTGGGTAATAATGGTAACAGGAGCTGGGGCAACGGAGGTTATGGCTGACGTTGTTGGAGGAGTCGTCGATGGCGATGCAGCTACAACGAGCACTGAGGTTGAGCCAGAAGGTGACAGGGTCGTTATAGGTGCTGTAGAAAATGATACGACCGTGGATTGGCTATTGAGCGTCACAGTAGACGGTGGGACGCTGAAGGGAGAAGATGCTGAGGTGGTCGTGATGCCCGGAAAGGGACCTGTAATGGACTTTAGTCGTTGTACACGTACAGAGGAACAGCAGGTTGACCTGTGGAATTGTTTGGAGCAGCCATGGTAGCGGTAAGAGAAGTTTGGGTATACTCAGGAACCCATTCGCATTACTCGGGCTCTACAAGCGACCCAATGTCGATAGCTGTAATCCGAAACGATGGGAATGGTGAGATAGTCGCAATTTGGTGTCGTTCTAGAAAAATGTGCGGTGATGCAAGAGCGATGTTTTGGTCGTTGTTCCCACTCGTACGTCGCGCTGTCTCGGGATGGGGTTGTCTGCGAGGTGGCGCTTCGCCTTCTTCCAACCGCTGACAGCCAGCCTTATTGGCTGCCAGACACGATTTGATTATGCAACAATGAGTGACTGTATCGTGATCAGAACAAATTCCTTTCCGTTGTAGGTGATGCTCGCCTGTGGTGAGGAGGAGTGAGGTGATGATTCGAATCTTGGCTGGAAAACGAATTAAAATTAGGATCAACCCTATTGGAGCGATGCCCCTTTCAGCTACGGGCGGAGTTCACAACGCTCAGACGACTGGGGCTATTGAACGAATACGACTCGTCAGCATCTGGTACCACGGTTCCATTGTACTCCATTTTTCTGCCCAAGTACCAAGTAACATGTAAAAGTGTACCGCATTGGTGCTGATTCACATTGGTCTAACGTATGTTTTAAAGCGAACCTTATTCCCGACAGACTTGCCGACGCCTACACGGTCGTCGAAGTCTGTGCTGCTATTATCACTTGCATCTACTTCTACTTCGACCGCCGAGTGAGTGCGGTGAGGGGCATTGCCTCCTCTTTGAGTACATCGAAGAAGCGTCGCTGCATATGCAGGTGTAGTAGTGGGAAAATACACTGATGAACCTATCATCTCGGCGACCTTGATAAGCTGACTGTGCCCTGTCTGGTGTTGGCCGTGGGCTTACAAGCGTTTTTCTCATCGGCTCAAAGTGAGCCGGTACATCTTCGAAGTTGCTGACTGACCAGATGAGGTCACTTTACTTTCGAAAGTGCGCGACAATCAAGCTGTAGCTTGCAAAGGCACAACCGTAGCCTCCGTTAATAAGGCGAGGGGGATATCCGGCCACGGCTTCTTTATGGCATCCGACATCTTCACAAGACAACCCTTCGGCCCAGCTATGCAACCTATGAGCATGAAATCAGTACGTCAACTCTTTTCCAGGTGGTAGAATTATACCATGCAGCACCACTATGCCTTTTTCTTCATCCACCCTCATTACTTTCACGTTCTGCGTAGTGACCTGCTGCCCTCCCATGCGACCTGCCATTTTCTTCCCCGGATACACCCTCGATCCACCGCCTTGTGACTGTCCAGCTGAGCCCATTGACCGGTGCGTTAATGAAACACCATGAGACCTAGGTTGACCGTGCATTCCATGCCTTTTCATGACACCGGCAAACCCCATACCACGGCAATTTGCCTTCGCGTCCACGAACTGTCCTTCCTGAAACCAGCCCGCTCCGATGAGTTCTCCAATACCATGTAATCCTTTTTCGTCTCGAACCCTGAACTCCACCAGATGCTTCTTTGGGCTCACGGCACTCTGGGCGTAGTGACCGAGCAGCGGGCGAGTGACATTACTCGGATGCTTCCAGCCAGATCCAAGCTGAACAGCAAAGTAGCCATTCTTGAATTCCGTCTTATGCGCCACCACCTGGACACGGTCCATCTGAATGACCGTACAAGGCGATCTTCGTCCGGTCTCGGTATCGTACATGGCTGTCATGCCCTTCTTGATCCCAAGTGCGCCCGTTCGTAGTGGGGTGGTAGACTCCTTCCGTTTGTTGGCAGCAGCAGTAGTAGAATCAAGTAAAGGGAGATCTTCGTTGTACCTATAGCGGGAATGTCGAGGAGGGCCGGTGATAGATCTTATACCACGTTTTGCGACATGTTGTATTGTGACTCGAGGCGCAAGGAAAGATGGAGGTAAACTCAAGCAGCTTAGGCAGACTTTAGGACCCATGACAGGTATGTCGGAATGATAACTGGAGATCCGTCGCGAATTGCGATTTGGAGATTGTAAGTTCTGGGACATTGTTGCTGCATTAAACAGAGGACGTCGCGTGACTAAATATATTAGTCCGAGGCGAGGCCTCCAGATTTAAGACCTAGTTGACATAAACCTGATACGAACGCATCTCACAGTGCAGACAGCATGGCATCGATGTGGTGAGGTACGAGAGAAGTCTTGAATTTTGACAATACATGGGGTTTCCCAGCTGACTACATTTCAACGGTCCTCACAATATCCATGCCAGTTGAACCTCGCTATTCTACATCATAATCCGTTGAAGGAAGACCAAGCAGCAATGCTATGCCTCAGCCTTCAATGCCGTATTCTTGAAGGGATCTGGCCGCTTCTCGTCCAATAAATGTACCTTCGTCCCATCGTCCATCTCCAAGCTCCATTCTTGGGTTTCGAACTGTGCTTGTCAGCCGCTCCTACCTCGTTATTACCTCAAGCCAATGGTGCAGACTCACGAAGCCCATCCTCGTTTTCCTCACGCTGTGAAAACGCATCATGCCCTTCCCCTTCGTGCCCTTGACCCCAAATGAGATATCGACTCTGCCGTGTAGCTGATTCATCTCGCCCCATATCCATGGAAATTTATCCCGAAAGTATATTTCGTCGCCAAGCAGTCTTCGACCATCTTCACTGGTTCTCAGAGCATAGAGTGTTGAGTTGACTATGGAAGAGGAGGCTTTCTGGTAGTTGAAAATCGCTAACGAAGAGGCGGTAAGGATAAATATAAAGATTGGAAGCGTACGTAGCCATAGCCTGGAAGAAGATATGATTTCGGGAAGGGCGCGGTCAGGGCGACGGCTCATGAGGGGGCCGTCGCTCCTGGTTGGAGCTGCGACGAGGGTACGTCGTGCTGTCCGAGGGATAAAGTAGCCTGAGTGCTGAGGGTACAAGCGTCGTCCGTATCGGAATGTTCTGGATAGCATCCTCGCGAACACGGGATCCATACCCACCTCCTTTGGACGAGAATCCGTCGTCACTCAACCGATGCCGCTGATTGCAGGTAGAAGCTTCGAGGGCGCAATTGGGAGCTTGCCGTGGCTCAGAAGCGGCAAGTCCAGCCGAGGCATCCAGCACTTATTCACAGTCCAACTCAATAGTCTGCATGATGATGGCGAGCAGTGATCGCCAACAATCAACAACTTTATCGTCGTGCCTTTATTAAAAAGGCGAGAAACATCAGCATGGCTACTACTCGCCTACGTAGAACATTCCAATACCCTTCCGACAAGAGTAGTGATGAGGAGGATATACCAAAGGAAATGGATGAGGAAGGTAGGCTGTCCGGGGTTATTCGACATGCAGGGATCACGCTATTGATGCAATCCAAGAGCAGGAAAAGCTCATTGCAAAGTTTCAGCACGAAGAGGAAGAACGCAATGACAGATACAAGGTTGGTCTTGATCAATCGCTTTAACGCTTGACATTCACCACCAATCAGCGCCTGTTCCTCATCGTTCCTTTGGTCTCCGCTACGGCCTTCTTGCCATCGCTGTTAACGTCACGACTCGTACAGGTCAAGATCATCGACCTCCTTGCGATTACTTCGCTCGTGTGCACCGCCCATATCCTGATATCAATGCCCAACAGCAAGCCCCAAGACGCTCACCTAAGCTATCTCGGACGACCACTCAACCCCGACGCTGGTCCCCTTGAACGATGCATCGACTATCTCAATAGCGGATTGAGTCTTCTAGTGTTACTCAATGCTTTCTCGTATCGTGGGAAGCAGGGCGTGCATGAAGGCTTTTGGCTCATCTGCACACTACCAGTGGGTGGGTCGTTCCCTTCATATTTCCCGTTGTAACCACGGGAGAAACAAATTGACCCCTCTTTAGTCGTTCTTGTAATGGTCATTTCGGCACGAAAAATCATATTGGAGGTTGATGTTTCGGAATTGCAGCATCTCAGGTATCAGTATAAGGGGGCATAGCCGTACTCGAGAGATTGACCTTGTCGTCAGGGCCGTCATGTCCTGGGTAGAAGACTCGACTGAGTCTGAGAAACTGAGGGCGTTTTGAGCGTTGGAATGGTTGGCCTTTTGCTTCTTTCTGCAACGCAAGAAAGGATCCAGTAGCAATCATTCAGGTTCTTCCCTCTGTAGGGGTAGGCAGATGCCCATACTCTGATTGAGCATTCTTAGAGTTATATTGAAATGGCGTATTGTAGCATTATGGAAGGGGATATCACGGCCATTCCAAATGCTTTGTCTAGTGAAAAATCAGTAATTATGACGCTAGAAGTATCGGTCGAGATTGCGACGTACTCACGCCTCCGTTTCTTCGACTTCGTATCCCACCAGCGGATGTGTAACAGGTTCTTTAGGATATGGTGCTCCGGACCACTCTCTTTGGTTGCATTCTCAAGAAATTCAATAGTGTTTTTGATGATGTCCGCGTTGAAGTCTTCTCTGGTACCATTACGAAAAGCGTGACTGAGTTGATCTCTCACGACATAACGAGCGGGCGATGAATATTGAACGGCATGCAGTGCCTGCCGGAACAATTGACGATAAGCTTGTATGACTTCAGGTGTGCTGGGAATCATCGGACGTTCTACAGTACTGACTATAGAGGCTCTTGAGCAACGAGAACTAGGCTTGTTTCTCAGAGAAGCTCTGGTTTCAAGTTGAATTCTGCGACGGTTGCTCGATTGTGTTTAGTGCATTTCTGCGGCTAACCGCGCGCTTGCCTCGGCCCCTGATTTACACGTAATCTCGATGTCGCCACTGCCCCGAGTCCAAGCCGAATTGTTCCGAATCTACGTCGATAGCCTCAGCTTGTATTGAGTCTCGGCTGTAGTAGCACTCGCAAGTGCAAGCAACGGAATATCAGCTCGTGTCTACTGTGGTGCACTATGAGAACTATGAAGCACTGTGTAGCCCTGTGAACATTACAGGGATCCAGCTCGACTCGATGCGTCGCCTCGGAGAATGATTGCTGAACACTAACGTGGAAAGAGGGCAAACATCTGTTTTAATATCCCGCCTGGGTCATGGCCCCAACACATGGTTCGAGGCCTTCTTCTATAGCGCCGGGTGCTGCAAGGCACAAAGCCCAGCTGCAAGCGAACAAACCCTCATACAAGGTGGTGCTAGAGGAGGTCACGGAAAAGAAGAAGAAGCTGCTGACACTTGTATGTTGATGTGCGGAATAACAGCTTACCGGTGCTTATTACTCATTTCATAGCTCTCCTTCAATACAACAGCGCCTAGAGGATATACTTTCATTCCGGCAGGCGACCCTCAACTAACTAACAGATGCAAAAAGTTTGCGAGGGATGACGGCGCGAACGTCTTCATTGTTTCCGTGAGTCATTTCTTACTAATGGCGTTGACGATACTTACCTTAGACAGGCGAGTAAGCAGAGGAACGTCAGCAACCTATCGCATGAAGTCCACAGGGTAGGTTACCATTTTCCAAGCACTATAGTAGACAAGGCATGCATCTCCCTCGGCGTCACGCTCTCAAGCTCTGGGACAATCCTCCAAAGCCGCTATAGATCGCCATCCATACGGCAAATCTCTACTAAACCGCATCTGGCCAAGGCACAACGGAAAACGAGAAATAAGAAAAATGCTCCGGCCAGCGAGGCTCTTGCTCCACGTTCAGATGAGTCACAAGCGACAATAGATACCGATGCTTTACAAGCTATTCGAGACCTCTTTCCAAATATTCCAGAAAAGGACCTCTACACCATTGTCCGTCACGCCTTCGAAAAGGTAATCGGGACGCTTTTCTCTCATCGTAAAAGGGGTATGCTAACGATTGATAAGGGCCATACGCGGGTTGGCATGGCGGATTTGCCGCTGACTCGACGCGCCACATTAGCAGTTGTCGCACATATCCGCCATAATTACACTGACTATGATAAACTTCTTCGCATCGGTAGCTGGGAGCAAGCTCGCAAAGCTGTGGAGCATCTGACCCTGGACAAACTCATGCAATGGCGGGTTGACAAGGATGACAATGCGGATGCAATGTCCGACATCCTACGCGAAGTCATAGTCATCGATGATGACGATTCTGAAGATGAGCAGGACGCTGACAAATTAGGAATGCGCTCACGATCTCATGATCAGCAACGAGATAGCAGTGTCGAGGTCATTTCCAGCCAGGCTGGGGCCGACATGTTACAGACGTGGCAGCTCAGTCGGCGCGATCTTGAAGAGCAGGATCCGGAGGTATTTACAACGACTAAGGAGTCGGGGTCCTACATCTATGGCCAACGACCTCAACGAGCCCAGCGACGACTTGATCGATCTGATACACGTAGACGACAAGCATGGCTGGATGCTCAATCTCGTCGCCGCCAAGTTCCAGCGGCGACGTTGGGTCGTCCTCATCCGGATCCAAGAAGATCTCCAAGATTGCATGTACAGCCCTACCCTTCTCTGCCAATCAAAAAAGACACATTGACAGATCAGATAATCGACTTGACGACAGATAGGTCTGCGCAGCAATTTGATGTACAGTCGGAGGTAAGTCTACTCGTGTTTGCAATGTTATGACCTAGGAAAAAGATGTAGAATAATCTCTTGGGTTCGGTGGAAGTCAGGAGATGTGGTAGGTGATGGCTAACAGCCTTCACGCAGCGACCCAGCTATGACCCGTACAGGAGAGAAACCCTTCGAAATCGGCACGGTAGGTCGAGCAATCTGCTTCCGCTTGACAACCATTCACATTCTGGGGCCTTAGAGTCCCGAAACATTGTGGCACGCCGTCAGAACTATGGTGAACATTACGATCCACAGCCACCACCTGGTCTGCTGGAGCAAATTCTGCCTTCCGTGGAAAGTCCGATTACCAACCAGTCAAGACGTAAGCCGTTTTTAAACGGGCATTCTGGAAGTCAAAATTCTGTTGATCACCGCCAGAATGATCCGGTACGTCCGTACATCGTTGACTTGGATGTAGACGCAGCCTATTCACCAGGTAAGCGGCGCAGACTTGCCGATGTTGAGCCTCTCGGTGCTTCGCGTCACCATGTCTCAAGCAAAGGAGTCCTGCCAGAGAGAACGGTTCTCGTACCGCTAGATCAGTTTCGAGAAGGGCACTGTGGGAACTTGCCATCGTATGACCCCAGACATAGTGGTTATGTCACAAAATCGACCCATGAGGAGAATATCAGGCCTTTCGCGGTGGAGCGTTCAGCTTGGCCCGTTCAGAAAAGCGATGAATCAGTAGGCACTGCTGGCTACGGCTTGCCTGTCAAGACGGCTGTAGTCACTCAACTACAGCCGCGACCTCATCTGCAAGTACAATTGACGCCTCGAGATCTGCCAACCCGAGGACATTCTCCTTTGAACACTGTCCCTGCGAAGTCTGAGTATGATCAGACCGTGCGTTCATCTCATTCCCATCGCCCCCTATTAGCTCCTGTGCCCATAGACCTGCCAATGTCATCTGAGCGTGATTACGATTTATATTCGACAGAAGACAGAGAGAGGAGATTAGAGTGCGCTGTCCCGGTTAAAATTCTCTCATCTCCACATCGTACTTTGGATTGTCACGGATTTTCTGCGATGCCTGATAGGCGAGAGTACCCACGCTACCCAGATGTACAGACGGAGAACAGATGGGGGAAGCAAGTGCAATTGCCCGGTAGACACAGAAACCCCGCCATGGCTGTACTTTCCAGGAGACCCGAAGAGCTGAGCCCAAGAGCTCAGGCAGCCTTCCCAGAGGATCCACGTTTCTACCAGGAACCGAGAGCCGGCGCATATCAACTTCCTCACCATTTGAGCTCCATCAGCCACGGAGACATTCATCATCCAACTGGCAGCGTTTCTCACGACCTCGGAGATCCTTGGTATGATACCCTTGGAGCGGGCCAGTCTACTATTTCACCTACATGCAATCATACTAACGAGATGGGGCCCAGCGACCACGGCATGGCTGCGTCTACACATAATGGAAGGGTCCGTCACTCACACGACGATGAGCCATACATTGCTATTCCTCAGCATCTTAGCACCATACCGGAGCTACACGGCGCTCAAACATATCACGACTTGGCGAATCCAGGATATGGCGAGTCCTGGAGAGACGTTGTAATCCTTGATTAGGAAACAGCTGTATTATAATTTCGCCGCGACCAAAAAGGGCTTGTGGTCTTTTTCCTTTGCACACCACCATGGTCATGGGACATTGTTGCATTACCGGAAGGAATGGCGAGGCTAGGTATGGATTCGAAGCGATCGTCTGGAGGGCTAACCAAGTATCGGGCTCTACATAGCATGGTGTTTGGCTTGATGAGTACTTATGTACAAATGGGACGCCCGATATGCTGGGCCCTTTTTCTGTATTGGCTTTCACATACATGCCAGGGCGGTAGGGGTACTTTGGCCTCACTATTATTGGCATCGGGTGGAAGCCTACCTATTTGCTTGTACATTAGCCAGTCTGAATACTTTTGCCTCTCATCGAGATACTCTGGCCATCTTTCCAAAGTAGCTTGGTTACCACATCCATTGGCTATTCTAATCCCCTTCCTGGCGGGTTCATGGATATTCAGCCACGCGGACTAACGTCCTGACAAGCGCCCGAATTTAAGCTCGCGTCTAACCTCAATCGATAAGCCACAAGCGCCTGTAGATGTCATTGCACTTGCCTCAAACGTTTGAACACCAATTTCACTCCATGCTGCACAGCAAGAGACTCTATCCTACATATACACCCCTTCATCTGCACGCTTATGCCATATACTTCTATATCTACATTGCATCGTCAACAGACATCTAGTTTCAGCCCTCTTCTCGCGTTATCGTTGACTATATTATTCAGAACTACTCCATCTCTAGTCTGTAGCTGTCTAACCACGACAATACCGTCCTATATTGTTAAATCCTCTGACGCGCCATATATCAACCCATTACCTATCCTACCGGTTGCGGCTAGCTCAATATCACCTCAGATAAGCGGCCAGAGGCCCGGGCAACATTTTCCGCGCTCTATACAAACCTCCACCCTCTGTCACGTGCTTGCTTCATTGAACCAGCCTAATGCCATGGGACGATCTTGATGGACTTGCTACTGCTTCGACTTCCTTGAGGACTTTGCCCCTCCTGGGCACCTTCGACACTGCACATCCGCCAGGCTGAACATGTCAGATCCAGTACACAAGAGCAACGGCGACGAAAATCAACCAAGCAAGCAGCCTGCAATGGAGCAGCCTACGACCCTCAAAGCGTTTCCTCTGGGAACAACGCAGAATCAGAACCAACACTGGGCAAGGAAATATCGGACTGTCATAGCTGCCAGCTCAAGCAGTGTGCTGTCGACATGTATCGCCGTGAGTTACAAGCAGCTCATGGACAACATCGTAGGGCGCCATTAGCTGATCGGCCATAAGTACCCTCTCGATTCCGTCAAGACCCGGATGCAAGCGTATGTGACGCCTCCAAGCTTCTTGGACGATGTTGGAAAGCGAAGGCTGACTGCCGTAAAGCTACAAATTCCAGCACTTCACGGACTGCGTTCAGCATACCTACAAGACTGAGGGAGTGAGAGGGTTCTGGCGGGGTGGGTCACCATATTCCTTGTAAAACTTGTTGAAGTCACAGGATTGGCAAGCGAAGAGCTTCGTCTGCGCTTCGCACCCAGCCTTAAAGGCCACAACATATCTCAATTGCGCCTTGTGTTTGTATTCGACGGTCAGATGGCTATGATGCCTACACAATTTCTCAAGGGATGGGTAGACAGCTGCTGATGATAGTGTTCTTCTAGGTGCCCTTGCCCCCGCAGCAAGCGTTACCTTTGTGCGGACCGTGTCTTTCCAGATCTACCAGAAAGCCAAGTACAAGTACTCTGACGCAATCGGACGAGCAACGGGTGGAGATGAGCCTCTGGTGGTCGTCAATCGACCAGGTAGCACGCCGACAATACAGACCGTTGCCTGCTTTGCAGCAGCGGGGGCTACCGCTGGGGCGTCCATCACCGCAGTAGCATGTAAGAACACTCCATGCAGTCTTACGTAGATACGTTCTTATAATAATCGCAGGCCCTTTCGAGCTCACGAAGCAGGCTGCGCAGATCTCGGTTCTGATGGCCAAGAGCAACACGTCAAGCATGGACGACCCAATACGGCAGAGCTACCAGCAGAAGGGCACGTTCAAGACAGCCAAGAATATCGTCATGAACCGCGGTTTTTCGGGTTTGTACAACGGCTTCAATCTACATCTGTGTAAGTGAACGATCGAGATCGCCCTGTTGGTCCTCGCTGCAAAAAACTAACGCAATTTCCATGCGATCAGTGAGGGATACCATCGGCACAGCCATCTACTTCTCGACCTATGAGAGCACAAAGCAAATTCTCGTGAAGCTTCATGGCGCAGATTCGCCGACGTCTCCTGGATCGGTGGCTATTGCTGGTGGAGTCTGTGGTCTGGTTTCGTGGGCCTGCGTAGATATACTCAACGACAATTGTGCTGCGCAAGCTAACCCAATCTTAGATTTACCCAATTGACATGGCGAAAACCCATTACCAGCGCAACTGTCTCTCCAAGGCCAAAGGTCAACCAGTGAGCAGGCCGAAAATCCAGTTCTTCAAAGTCAAGATGTATCGAGGTAAGCCTCCCTCCTTATCAATATACCCCTCCGAATGCTTGACCGCTGACGACATGTTAGGTCTCGGAGTGTCCATGGCACGCTCATGCGTGATCAACACCATCTTCTTCTCTTCCTTCGAATGGATGAAGAAGCAAATCAACAACCTTCCTGACCGCGTGGACGCCGACCCCGTGCAATAGGGCCTCAGGGCGCTTTCACTTCCTATAACGAGACTCATCTTCCTCAGCATCACTAGGCGAAAGGCGGAATGGCGTTTTTACGGATGAGCCATGGCGAACTCCATTCGATCCCTACAGCTGGGAGGCACGGGAGAGCATATTCAGACACCGGGGTATGCCAGGGGCAATGTCACGACACAGCATAGCATAGGCATTTCTAATGAATCACAAGAATCCTCACCAATTCCTCATAGCCATGCATGCAAGACTCAATTCACCTCAAGCCCAGTCCCTCACATGAAATCCTCCTCATCCTCCAACCCCGCATTATTCCCCCCTCCCTCTTCCCCATCCCCTCCCTCATCCCCTCCCAGCCCCTTATGCAACTCCTCATAAGCATGCTCCCGCTTCCACTTCTCATCCCTCTGCTCCCTCCGCACCCGCTCCTCCTCCTTCTTCTCCTTCTTCTTCGCTTCATTCGCTACCGTGCGCAGGGCCTTGAGATGCGCTTCTTTCTCCGTGGCGAGGTTTTCTGTCGGCGCGATGGTGCGCGTTTTGGTGAGGCGGTTGATGATGGCGTTTTGGCGCGTGGGGACGAGGAGGCGGCGTGTCTGTCAGGAGGGCGGGGTGGTTAGTTGGAGGTGGGTGATCCGGGGGATGGGGGTGGTTGGAGGATTGGGGACGGAGGATGGGAGAAGGGGCATAGATGGGGGTGGGCGAGAGGAGGGGGAGGATAGGTACCTTCTTCTGGTCATGGAAGCCGACTTGACCGGTCGCCATGCCGGCGTTCTTGTGGAGGTTCGACCAGGGTGTGTAGATGATTGTTACGTTGTCCTTCTTGTTGCCTACATGCCACTCTCCACCCTTAGTCTCTTTCTTCCAATATACAAAGTCCCCCACAACCACCGCTCCCGATTCTACGGCTCGCTGCCGTTCAGGGTATGGGGTACAGGGGTAGGATTTGACTGTGGGTATGAGAAAGAGGGAGAAAGACAGACCTTCGATCGAATTCGCCTTCGTCAACTGCGCGCAGTCATCCACCAGCGCTGCGGGCAGCTTATCCCATTCCCAGCCCTCCTGCAGCCGCAGGTAGACGTGTGCGCTGGAGAGGTTGTCGGCGTGGAACTAGGTTTTTCTTGCTCCATCAGTCCTCCCCTTGCCTTCTACTAATTCCGTCTTTCGAGGGGATATCATGTCAAGCTCCGCCGCCGATCTCAAGGCCTGCAGAGGAGCGAGAATGTTGGTTGAGACGTACCCTGTGTATCCGCGAATTGTTCGTTAGTGATGAGATGGGGTAAGGGGGTGGGAGAGGGGGGATACCATACATCCTCTTCCCAGCCGTGTTGGATTAGATCCTCATCTGTTGCGGGATAATTAGCTGGGGGCAGTGGTTGGGCGGGGAGAGGGCAGGAGCGGACTCTCGAACTTGTCTTTGCCGACATAGATGGTTGTGGGAGGGTCGGGGATGGAGGAGGTGAAGTAGTAAACCATGCTGGGAGTATTTGGAAAAGAGCGAGGTTATTGAAGCAGTTGCTCGTTCTTGATGCCAGATAGTTTCTCGACGTCGTTCATACCGATACGTACCGACCAAAGTGACCGCTAGTGCTTATACTGTTATATTACCATCTCTGATCTATCTGAACGTTAAAATGGTCATGGCAGGCCTGGTGTCTACAACCTGCTTCTCTACAGGCGACCTCCGTGGTTCAGGTCACCGCGGGCTGCGAAGGAACCTGATCTAGTATTTCGGAGGACAATCTGACTCAGGAGGCTGATCAAGTAGATCGAGACCAACGTCGAGGCATCGTCGACGCATCGTCAAACCTGGTCATTGTCAAGGCTTCCACATATGCCTCGCTCGAAGCATTTGAAATGCTTGGGGTGAGCGAGGAACTCGATCATTCGAAGACCTCAGCTCAATACCATCTGAAAGATCTAGATACTATGCCATACTGACGGCTTTTGCCCGTGCAAGAGGCCAAATTGGCAGACACTGTCGAGGAGGGAGACAAGGGAGACCGCGTGGTATTGTGTTCTCATCCTTGCTAGTGTACAGACAGAGTGAGTTCTTCTCCTTGATACAATTTAGAGACTGCGGACGAGACCATTCGTAAGTCTCGAATTCTTTTAAATATTGTACTGTAACCTTCTCCTCGCAGATCGCTCAAGACTACATCCAGCATTCCTGCCTTAGAAAAATCACCATTACAGCGTCACAACCACCTTCTCTCCACTCACAGTCTTCACCTCATCTAGGACATTGGATAGCTCTTCTAATCCATGCCCAACAACCCTAACCGGCAGCGGCACCCTGTACTTGCCCTCCTCTACAAGCTTGGTGAGCGACGGGATTAGCTGCTTGCCACCCTGCATGTCGAACATAGACCACGCGTCGACGTCAAGCTTGTTGACTCCCTCCGGAACTGGAACTGGCACGCCGGTGATGACAGCAGCGTACTTCTTGGAGCTAGCGGGGCCGAGCACGTCGCAGATGTCGGTCTGGCTGGCGCCGGCCGACACGCAGTCGATAATCACTTCGACGCCAGCGCCTCCCGGCGACGCGGCCTTGATATCAGCCACGACGGAAGGAGATCTATAATCAACGACGTGCGTCGCGCCGAGGTCGCGAAGTCGCGCGTAGTGCTTTGGCGAACTCGTTGCCAGAATCGGCAGCGAAGGGTAGGCTTTTCGCAGGAGTTGGATCGCCGCGGCGCCTGTGGCGGAGCTACCGCCCAGGATAAGAATCGAGGAGGGCACTTGCCCCTCGGTTGACAAGCCCTGCAGGAAGGGTAGTGGGATCTTGAGGCTGTTGACAATGGCGCAGACAGCGGTAGCGAAGCAGATACTGACAATCATCAGCTCATCCCTAGTCCGAAACCCGCACTCGTCGATCTGGACAGCCCTACGGCAGCGACGCAGCCTCCTCCAGCCCAATATTCTTCGGCTTCTTAGCCACAAACTGCACCGGCACCGCGACCCTCTCCTGAAACGCGCCGCCCCAGGGAACCTCGTGCGCTCCGCTGCCCTCCCAGGCCATGACCTCGTCGCCGGGCTGCAGGTCGCGCACGTCCGCGCCCACGGCTTCGATAATGCCGGCGCCTTCGATGCCCAGCACGCGCGGCCAGTGCTGTATCAGGATCCCCAGGTCGCGCTGCTTGGCGTCGATCAGGTTGAGGGCGATGACGCGCTGCCGGATCAGCACCTCTGCGGGGGCGAGCGTGGGTTTGGGCACGTGCACGATCTGGAAGGGGCCGCCCTTCTGCGTGCACTGCAGCTGAGCGGTTGTCTCTGTTGTGGTGGATGTCATGTTTGCGGTGCTTATGTAGACGTAAGGATCTTACGATTGTTTCTTGCTTGGCCGAGTTCGGAGGGATGGCTGCTCCAATTTGATGGCGTACATCGTCCCTACTTTATATATAGCCTTGCAGACTGTTTTCATGAGTCCTCAATTTATCATTGTATAATCCTGATGCTCGAGACTTGAATGAAAACATAGGCCCGTCTTTGTAGATGTGAAGATTATAGCCCTGGTCGAGTTAGCGACCAATTGCCACCGACAGTGCGATTATAAATCTGTCGGACAGCGCAAGGACCGACACGAAGGGCGCTCCGAATGTCTGTCATACCTGCTCGTCAAGCAACCAGGCAAAACAGATGTTCATAAGTTGTGGGGGGCGGAACCTGTTCCGCATACCTCGATATTCATAATGTGGTTTCCCCCCGCCACTTTTGAAAATCAGTTTTCATGTTCGACGCCGGATTGCAAACACCACCAATTTCTCAACTTCAACCCATCTAAATTACTACAATTCTAGTAAAGTATAGCTAATAGTTTGTTTAACACTTGATATCAATTTGAGCAATGTAGACACAATCAAGTATACCTGTTGCTATCAAAAGATGTTGATCGAGCGCATTTGGTAGGACTTGATGGAGGCTTGGTGGGGGCTTGATGGAGCTTGGTAGAGCTTGAAGGGGAGTGCCCAAAATGTGTCGAGAAAATCTCAACTACACACATAACTTGTGTCTCAAGTTGACAAACGATATAAAAATTTCAAGAAAGTATCTGTAGATATCGTGTTTCTATATAGGAGCATTTGATTATAAAATAGTAGCGTTGATGTTGAGGTATTGGTGATGTTTGCAATCCGATGTCGAATATGAAAACTGATTTTCAAAAGTGGCGAGGGGAAATTACATTATGAATATCGAGGTATCGAGATAACAGGAGAGCCAGAAGTGAAGGAAGTCATCCCTAGGCCGTTTTGAGGTAATTGTAATCTACAATCTACAAAGCCGATAGCTATTCACGACGCAGGTACGCTCTTACGTGAAAGCGTTAGAAAGCATACAAATTGCACTCATTGCCCCAAATTGTTTCCATAGCTAAGAAGTGTCTATTATCCCCTACATCTATATGCAGATTGAAGTCCGGCCCCGTATTTCCAGCCAGGAGCCGCAAAGCTCAGATATTTCTTTCGCCTTATATCATCACTAGAGGTCAAGATCGGACGAAATCTGTTTCTAGAGCGACTGGCTCAGGCTGTTGAGCTCGCGCGCGAAAGAAGGCTTTTGAACATCTGTGTGTGTTCCATGTACGTTGCTTCATGCCATCCGAGCTTCTACGGTCGGGCCCAAGGTTGCGCAGCAACCGAGTGTATGCATGCTAAAGGAGTGAATGCTGGCATCTATGTTGAAATGCGGTAGACGGGTTTGGTGGCTTCATGGCGGAGATCCAAAAGAATCATCGATGCATGTCCCATTGCGGTTTCAGACTTTCAGAAAGATCGTTCCTCGTCCCGACAACTTCTTTGGGTATGCGGCTGACTCGATAGGCGCCTGAGCGTATGCTGTCAAGCTGCCTCGCTGACATGGCACTGCGGTTGCTGCGGATACTCCCGGCATCAGAAGCTGTCGCACTACCCGCAAAGCGAGGGGGCGGTGCAAAGTCGAGAGCGGTAAAGGTTCCAGAATTTCTCAACAGATGTCTATGAGACGCGTTAGTGATTATCTTGAGTAAGACCTCTTGCTAGCATTGAGTTCGCAACTTACGGGCTTGGCATAACAGACAGATCGTCGAACGACGAAGCCAATGGCAGATGAGCTGGCACCAAGGGTGAAAAGGCACGGGATCCACCTCGTGGACTCTCTGGCCGACCAGATGCGCGGTCTTTGTAGGTCGAGGGCGGAGCGAAATCTATGGGCATTGCAAAAGAGTCTTCTTTGAGTAGATGAGGTGTAGGAAGTAGGTTAAGAGGCTTCGGAAGGGGTGGTGGCCTACGAGGAGCACCGCGTGGGGCACCAGGGCGGGCAGAAGCTGACGAAAAAGATCGAGGTCCAGGCGGTGTGGAGCTTCCGCCCAAACTCGTTGCATGATGGCGAGCACTGCCTTGGAAGCGCGGAGGAGCCCGTGGCGGAGGCGTCATTGCACGTCGACCATACGCCTCGGTGCGTTGCGCTGGTGCTGTCGCAAATTGACCACTGGCCGGGTCGAAAGTAGTACCATCACCAAGATATACCTGATCGTAGTCTTCGTAGTACTGCCCAGCTGCTGCCTGAGGGCCTGCTTTTGACTCGTCAAAGTACTCTTTGTAGAAGGAGCGGATTCGGTTGGCCCGCTGCTCTGGATTATCAGTGGGGTCATCAGGTGGCAGCGGTCGAAATCCCATGGATAATCTCCGAATGTCAAACCCTAGTTCAGGCTCACCTAGACCTTCACGAGCGCTTTCCGCTACTGGGGGTAAAACTTTTGGATCTGACGAAAGAGCAGTTACTGACGGCTGTGTTGATCTGGCGTTACGGGGCGATGGAGGGGTGACTTGAAAGCCATCACCATAGTCACTCTCGTCGTCGAAAAAGTTGAGCTCTTGACTTGAATGCGATGCAGCCTTGAGCGACTGGTTTCGCGGAGGTCTAGAAAGCGAAACAGACGTGTTAGTCGACGGCGGAGGAGATTTACGATCCGAAAATTGTTGCGATGAGGTTGGGGAGCTATGAAGAGAGCCACTTTGAGATTGCAGTGGACTTGGTCGTTTAGGTTGAGTTGGGTCCTGAGCGTGGGTGTCTTTTGATGGCTCTCGGCTGTGGATAAAAGGTCCAAGGTAATTGTTGCTTCTGCGAAGATCGACGCCATCTTTACTCATGTATGAGTCTCGACTATCGACAGCCGCAGTGGGGCCCAAACCAGCGCCGAGGGATTTAGGCGGTAATCCTTTGCGAGGAATTGCCGCGACTGGCTCGGGTGACTTGATTTGGGACACATTGCTCCCTTCAAAAGGCGTGCGTGAGATCGGTGGAACCGATCTTGACATACGCTGGGCGTTACGCAGAAGATCCTGGTTCATGCCCTCGTGCCTTGGTCCACTGCTCGATGAATCGGCATAGCTTGAAGAGTCATCCGCAGCCCGGCGAGAGGTGCGGGATTGCATCAATGATGTGTCGTTCTGCATGAAGTTTGTGACTGGACGATATCGATCATCGCCGCTGTTGATCGTACGCGACATGGAGTGGAGAGATTCGCGCGAGCCATGTAGACCAGGCGGTAAGACGTAGGGGCTGCCGATATCCATGTCCATCGAAAGACCCCGGGGTCGACGCAGTGCTTTTTCCGGACCAAGCTCGGTAATCGTCATCTCAGGTCCATCCTTCTTACCCTTTTTACCCTTCTTCGTAGGGTTCGATACCGACCCCGAATCCATACCAAAATCCAAAGACTTATGGGGGTCATTGGCGTCTTCCTTACTCAGTTTCTTCACGTGCCTCCGGTGGAGAAGGAAGAAAAGGACCACGGCTATTCCGAGGGGGATTCTAGAGAATATCAGTTGGATCATAGACCCTTGCAGCAACGAACTCTTACAGAATCCCTAACACAATTGGTACGGTGACATTGCTGCCTGCCGAAGGTTTCTGACATTGGTGGCTCGTGTCGCCCTCTGTACACTGACTGGAGTCGGAGCGTTTCGAAAGATTTGACAGCTGCGTCTTCGTAGTCTCAAGGAATCCAGTAACAATCGCTGGCTTGACATTTGGGCGTGCAACCGGCGCAGCTGCCCGACCTTTCAGGTGGAGAAACCCATGGTTTAGGTGCACTCGACCCATTCCTCTGTGCCGAAGTTAATGGCCGGAGAGTTTCGTCTCCGAACTCCCGAGCAGAAATGGACCTCCCGAGAGCTTAGTAGAATATAATTATTCGAATGATGTTACAAGTGGTCCATAATTCGTTCGCGTAGAACTCAAGATGTGTATGTACGGATAGCTCAGACTTAGGGCCCGGCGAGGTAGAAACAGGATTAAGGAATGAATATCGCAGATCAAAAGAATGACTGAGTGAGTGTAAATAACGAGAGCGTAAGCGTACACAAGAGAGGAAGAATTGAGGAGCGTGGAGAACAAGAGGATGATCGTCTTGGCCCCCAGGCTTCTCTTGCCGCTTGGGGCGTGCCCAGAAATGCCCGCGCAGTCACCACGGCTAAACGTTCGAGCTAGCAATTAGGGAGGCCACTAGCTCAGGTACCAGATCCACATCCTTGTAGCCGCAATTTCAATCGAGCCTTCAACCACGGGCATGGCTCCTCCGCAGTCACGGGAAATGACCAGAGCTCCACTTTCGCTCCTTCAACGTTCTCAATCCAAGTCGCAGTCTGTGTCTATCCTCCACCCTGTGAACCAGAGCATGATCATTTCGGTACACCTACCAATGCATTCCCCATCATTGGCTACAGTACATTGACAATGTAATTGGGCGGCAAGCGAGGCCCAAAAGGCGCGTCCCGGGGCGTTAAGCTCTAGAACAAGGCTATGCTGCAGAGTGAAATTCAGGGGTCGATCGCAATTGTCCAGCACATAAAGCCCAAGCCGATGATAGGCTGGTAGTTTCGTAGATAAGGAGTGAGTGGATCTGATTCTGCAGTCTGAGTATGTCTGCAGTCTGAGTATGAAGTACGGAGGTCTACAGCAAAAGTCCTGGTCGACGCTAGTAGTGCCACTAGTGTGGTTAACTGGAGACTGCCCGAAGGACCATCTAGAAGTTGTCGCCCAGGCGACAGGTTTGCGGATTCTGGGGCACCTAGCACCCCGTAGCCCCTAAACGTCCCCTATCGGCCAGGTCTTGGCATGACCAGGACTTATGGGGTCGAGCTCCGTACGAGTAGTTATATTGCTTAGTGATCCTACCAACTGCCTCGGGCTTGGACAAGTCTCGACTTGCTCCTCATGCCTTTTCCCTTGCTGTTGAACGTACAGATCAGGAACAGATTTGCATGTCGTGCTAGTAACAGGGAGGGCTAAGCGTGTCGCGGGTTGAAGTCTTCTCTCCTTGATGCCTTGATGCAACGCGCACGCAATGCTATCTCTCGAGAGCAGAAGATTAGGCCGCTGCTGAGGGGCTTTGGAAGACAACCTTCGTCTCGTCCGCCGGCAAACCCAATCTCAGAATGACTTGAGAAATTACACGCCTCTGCTGTAGCCGAGGATGGACGCCGCAACCGCGATGTGGAACGCCATTTCCGAAGCTTGTTCGGTGAGACAACTTTCGAGGACTCACTGAATCTCTACACGAGTACGGAGTATTGTACTCGCGGAACCTCTCCACTAGCCGGTTCGCAGTGGCCACCGCGCAGTAATACGACTTTGCTCTTCTGTCTTTAGTCGCATGCTGGGCGATGCTCTTCCGGACACCATGGACTTTGCACTTCATTTCGTAAACCCGTACACTATTCTATTCTTTCGGTATTTCCGCCGGTCTTAGACTAGCATATTTGGACGATGCCGCCATTCTACATGTACGCTCTTGCTAAAATCAAAGCTTACATTTTGCTAGCTTAAGCGCAATTGACCTTCATAGATGAATTAGCTAGTATTAAGACGAACACCATGGCGTTCTCAGATGGAAAACCATCATATTAGAACCGTGGGCTGTCTCTATGCTCGATGTATTTCCAGCATAGAGGCGCGCTCGGGTGCAAAACCGCTCGGACTTTTCACCAACGCCATTCCGCATCTTCATCAAAAACTCTGCATGTCGGCCTCCCATCTTGGGACGTCTACGAAGCTCTTCACTAGGACCATCGTGGATGCAGTCGAGGAACCTGTAGTCTCTGCCCAGTACTCTATGTTCCAGCCAGCAATACAACACTTGGGCCGTGATAGTTACTTCTTGCATAAGAGAACCAATTGGCCATTGTTACGAGAGCCATACCAAACAGTACTGCCGATGTGTAGTCTGCCACATCGAGAAACACGGATTAGAACTGGCAAAGCTATCTGCTTACTCCAGGGATCGAGACAATATCTACTCACTCATGTTACCCGCAGTCACGGGTTTTGTAGTCGGAAGGTTGTATACGACCATGACAAGACACGTCCAAGCCACTACGATGGCATTCACCGGCCATCCTGCTCTTCCAAGATTATATCGGCTTTTTTGAGGTAGAAATTGAGCGCTCCGACCTTGCCACATGAGCAGCGCAGCGGGAAAAGCGAAAGACAACTGTTCGACCAGGATTCCCGTGCCAACGATGGTGTTGAAAGCTTAGGATTTTGTACAGTCAGCCATTGTGTTCAAGGCTTAGTGGACTTTGGGTTCTTACCAGTCGTAGAGGCGAGGAAGATGCATCCGAGAGCAAGGATCCAAAAGGAGTTAAAGAGTAGCGCATACAGTGGGACTCCCTGCTTGCGGTCAACTTTCTTGATGAACCGAGCAAATATCAGGGCCTCATCTCTCGCAAATGCCCATGTAATCCTCGAAGCCGCCAAGACGCTTCCAAGCAACGTTAGAAATGCTACGCATATCATAAGAACCATCAGAACAGTACTAGCGGCTTTAGATTTCGTGGCTTGACTGAATATCTCGAAAATGGGAACGCTGCGAACTGTCAGTGGAGAACGGAGCCTGCATGGAGTTGAGATCTCTAACCCTGTTCGCGTTGCAAGCACTAGTCGTATATCGCTAATGCAATAAAGCATCGAGACGGCGAACAAGAAAGCGGTTATTACTGCGGTCACTACGCTGAGAATGGTCGCCAATGGAACCACTTTCTTGGGGTTGATACAATCTTCCGCCAAATGAACGGCTCCGTCGAGACCGCCGAAACCGAAGTTTGGATTTGTCAGACCTGTCAAGAAAACAGCACCCTTGTTACTCCATCCACTTTCGTTGATGAAACCACTCCAGATCTCGCTGCTGTGTTGTTTTGGACTGGCAATCGCTAGGCAAGTAATGGTAGCTGTGAGAAAAGTTACTATCGAAACCGTAACTGCAGACCAGAGTCAGCGATTATGGTCTTTCATTTCCACGGAGGGCTCACTGACAAGCAAGATTGTGCGTCCAAGGTGTCCGTTGAAGAATGAACATATCATACAGCATAGCGATAACGTTAGTAGCTTGGTATAAAACCACGATATGCCACCGCTTCACGATGTAAGATTCTATGGAGAATGCAACTACACCGAGAATGAACTGAGCCACTATGAGAGTCACACTCGCACATATTGTGATCCGACCTATGGCGTTCGCAGAACCACATGCGTAGCTCTACCTGGATTCAGTATATCGGCTTCGAGGATTTCAAGAAAGAAATCTTACAAAGGCTCGCTTCGTTGCTGGGGATGCTAAGAGAGAGGTCCAGTGGTATTGACCACCAGCTGTAGGGTACTTGGCCGAAAGCTCGGCCAACGAAAACGCCGTTGCTGTATAGACAATGGAGATCAAGATTAGGCCATAGATGATGGTAACTGGTCCTCCATTGCTGAACCCTAGCACCAGTGTAGAGGCAAGGCCGAACCAGGTGTTAAGTATGTTGAAAGACGCAGCGAGAATTTCCATCGTGCCTATGGTCCTTTTAGGCTTTTCGATATTGTCTGGAATCAAGGCTCTCGATTGCTCTGCGTTACAAGCTTCAGTGGATATCGCAGTCTAGAGTGCATTCGTCGTCGGCAAGGAGACATACCTTGTAACTCCAAGCCAGGCTCTAGAGCCACAATCAGTCAAAATCTCGCAAGCTTTGTACTCTAAGACTTACCGGCTGTTGGCATCGAAAGCTTAGCATCAGTCATGGTATGATCCATTGCTCAAAGATTGGGGTCGGCGACTAAACAATCACAGGTCTTTAGGTTGAGTTCGGGTGCAATGTTCGCAGCCATTCTGAGATGAAGAAGACTCTTTTAGATGAGTTTCACTAGTACGACTCAGAGCTGTGCAGTTTGCCTTCTTTGCTGCAGGCAATCAAAGGCGCGGGGCATCATGTTTGCCCTTCCGGAGTAAGGTCCATATGGAGATGAGGGAGGTGTGACTGCTACAAGACGCATGTATCGATTGGTACAGACAGGCCCCTGTTGTTGCACACGGGAATTTGATGACGCAAAAACGGGCCGCTCATCTCCGGTCGGTCTTTGGATCTGGAATGCAAGGCTAAATCCCTAATACACAGTACAGCACCTCATGCCAACCAGCAAGCTTACATCTCCAATTTGGAAATCTATTAACCAGTACTTTGCTCATAGTCCTACCTTGGCGAGAACCTAAACAAAATCAAGTGCTCTTCCTCCAATCGGTACGGTCTCTTCATGGAGCAACCTGACCATGGTAGATAACATCCCAGATCAGTTCTTCTCGGTCTTGCTTTACGAAGATCTATAACCCAAGACCTTACTCTCTCCCAGGCCCCTGTGTGCCACTACGAGCGCGTATGCTCTACCAAGGTCTGGTCGGTTGCAGAGCCTGCAGCCCCTCTCCATTTTCCCATTATACTATGTTCACGGTCCGTAGATCCATCATCTGTGTCCGTGCTCGCCAGCCACGCGGATGGGAGGGCAGAGTTTGTTGCCAATGGGGTAGCACTATGCGATAGCGGACTGGTACTGCCTTCGAAGCTCTTAGCTCGAGACCTGATCAATTTTTGCTTCGAATATTTAGTACTATGGGCGAGATTTGATAATTGGTAATTGCCTGCGACTTTTGGCAATGAAGAGTCAATCAGGCCCGATTGAATGTTGTTCAAGAATGGCTTTAGCAGCGGCGCATTAGCGGTGATGATACTCAGAGCCATCACAACCCTTCGTTAGATCAGCCTTTGAGATTCCAGCATCATTTCGGGGACTCACTGAGCCCAGATGGTCGGCGTGACGTTAGTCCCTATAGTCCAACTCAGATTGGAGCATCAAAGAAGGCAAGGCGGACGTCTTCAGCAGTCGTTGACATACAGGTTTTATCCGTAGTATCCACGTACGGGGAGAGAGCAACAAGCTGTATAGCAGCTGATACAACGACTCTGGCCTGCATTAGTGTCTGTTACGCGTACAAACATATTAGAGTTCCATCAAAAGACTGAGCTTACGAAATTCTGACCCAGAAGATAAGTATCACTGCCAGCTTATACTTTAATCTCATCTGTAGCCGCCAAACGATCCATACTGGGAAAAACATTATAATGACATCAGAGACTATATTGATGATTCCGTTTGCACGGAGAAGTGAGCCCTGGGAGTACATGAGCTAATGGACGGTAAAGATCGTTGTGACTTGCCTGATCTATACATCGTCCTGAATCAGGTTTCCAAGGTTCTGGGAGCTTGCACTGGAAAGAGGTTGCTAAGACCGAGGAGACCACCCAAATCGCAATAAAGATTGCAACTATTCGAAAGGTCCACAACATTCGTTTCACTGGTGTCAGGGCTGACAAGACAAAGATCAAGGAAAGCTTAGCCAAACCGAGTACTAGGATAGAGAGCATCTGGCTAGCATAAAGACACTACGATGGGCGGAGACCAGATCAGAGACAGGATCCAGAGGAACTAGAGCTAGATGTACCTTTTGATACGCGTCACGGCTCGACATCGAGAGGAACGCTTCATGCCTACCCAGACCGTTGTTGACAGCAAGATGCACCGTAATGCTTTGGGTTATTGAAATAGCCTAGACTTATTAGTTTGCTGTTGATAACACACGAGAACTTTTAAGACTCAGTGAAGGTGCATACAGCAGCAGCCACAATAAGAAGGTTATCGGCATCCATTCGATGAAGGGTCCTGGCCCTTGTACCAAGACGTGTAGCCACAGACAATACCATTATGCACATGAAGATCCAGTCAGCAACCACCACATAAGGTCCATGGTCTTGCGCAGTTATAAGCCCATGAGGCGGATAAGAGCCACCGTTCGACGAGAACGAGAGGTCAGAAGGCAGTATATTCGAGGCCATGTCATATATGGCAACAGAATCAAAGACAAGATCTCGAAAAATCGACTATCATGAAGAACCTGACCAACTTTCGAAGGCTGCGAGACTAATAATTTGTGTCGATGGAATAGCCGGCAAGTGAAGGTCTCGATGTTCTGGTATACAAGAATGTAGGAGCATCTGCTAAAGGCTTATCTGGGGGTAGCGATGCGACGGGGGGACGGATTGCGTATTCAGTGCTTCCTCACTGACTGGAGGTTTAGGACACCGGGTCTTAGCGGGGCACAGGTACGAGGCAGAGCGAGCGTAGACCAATCACTTAGAGATGGTGCAGTTTGTGTGCCCCGAGAATCTGAATGGAGATACGGCGGTGCAGCATCGTTTGTCTTCCGTGTGATTAGTTGTGTAATCAAGGGATGCAGTCTCGAGGCAGTCTGATCCTAGACCAATCGCTTAGAGAGAGTGCAGTTTGTGTGCCCTGAGAATCTGAATGGAGATACGGCGGTGCAGCAATTCCGTGTGATCAGTTGTGTAATCCAGGGATGCAGTTTCAAGGGCAGTCTGATCATGCTCCTCCGGAGGCTGCGGACGGAACTTAAGGTAGCCTACCGTTGATGCATTGGTATGCATAGCTACGTACGCTGTATGCGTCGCTGTTGGGGTAAAGAGTTTCTGGCGCACCGCAAACTCCACCCGTCCCTAAGGCTGTCAATCTCACCAAAGAGCTTTCAAGCTTGAAGTCCTCAAGTGAAAACATGAGGATCATTTCAGCTCAAACCCAATACATTTGTTCTTTTAGGCGCTACTACGCGAAGGTCAAGGTGTAAAAGTGGCTGTCTCTTTAGCGGCAGAACCACAATTTGGTGCTAAGCACGCGCACACCCTCAACCGAACAGCTTCTAGTGTAATGCGACTACGGGGCGCGTAGCTCCTGTCATCTCGGAGTTGTCCCCACGGGCGATCTGCAGGGACTCAAGCATTTCCAGCTGAGGATCAACTTTGCCTTCTTTTTTTATTCCTCGGTAAGTGAGTACGGCGTAGTCCACGCAATGGAAGCCTTGAGATTACGTTCGCCGGGCGTAGTCTTTGGCAGGCACTGGGCCTTAGTGAGAAGGAATCAGATGTCACATCAGTGTTTGCTGAACGAGCCATCAGTATCTCCTCTGAATACATCAAAAGCATTAATCCAAACTTTCTTCTACATTTTCGTGCCGACCATCCTCTGTCATCGCTACTTGGATAAATCACGAACATTGTTGTCTTTACAAGATGGCGTCTGACCAGCAGGTACCACGATTAAGAGAGCGTGTCCTACCTCACACATCACGGAAGGATGGCCATCTGGAAGACCAGGCACTAGACCTGGATGCGAGGACGATGCAAATAATGGGTAAAAGACAGCAGCTTAAAGTCGGTACCCACACCATATGAGCAGCAAGACAGCCGATCTTTAACAATGCATACTCCACAGCGAACATTTGGTTCTGTATCGATCATCAGCTTTACGGCAACAGTCCTTGTCTCCTGGCAGGCTATGGCTACGTAATTCAACCATTTTCCGGTCATTGGCTCATCTGGCTGAATTTCAACCTCTTCAGGACACTCCAAGGTGGCCTTATCAATGGTGGACCCTCTGCCCTTGTCTACGGATTTCTCGTGGCCTTTATGGGCTCGCTTGCGACGACAGCCTCACTAGCAGAATTGGCTTCTATGTGAGTTTGTAGGACTCTGAGTCATATGCCGGCTTTAGAAGACTCATTGATTCGTACTTGTAGGTCTCCAACTTCGGGTGGACAGTATCACTGGGTAGCTGAACTCGCTCCGAGGCGTTTCGGGATCATATTCAGTTGGACAGCTGGTAGACAATCTTTGAGGCCAATGATAAGGATCACCGGCTAAAACTTTCAAGGCTGGGTTTCCACCTGCTCTCGAGTGGCGGCTGCTGCAAGCGGCTCCTACGTTGCCGGAACTATGATTCAAGGCTTGATTATTCTCAACTACGAATCCTACGTCTACCATCGGTGGCATGGTACACTTCTATACTGGGCCATAATCTTCGTCTCCTTATTAGTCAATATTTTGGGAATCAGGATTTTTCCGCACATCGAAACATTAGCACTTGTGCTTCACGTTGTGTATTTCTTCACGCTCCTGGTGCCCTTAGTCTACTTAGCCCCTCAAAGCTCCACGACCTTTGTCTTCCGATCCTTCGAGAATTCAGGAGGCTGGAACAGTAATGGTGTCGCGTGGTGTATTGGCCTGATCACTTCAACGTACGCTCTTTCAGGTATGCTGAAGTCCTCGTCTATCTTCGGTGACATGGCTTACTTGCGTTCTAGGGGTTGACAGTGCATGCCATATGTGTAAGAGATCAAGAAGAAGAATTTCTGACCTTGACTGATACCTTGAAATAGGTGAGGAGGTTAAGAACGCTGCGATCGTGGTTCCTCGGAGCATGGTCCTGGGCATGATGATAAGCGGTGTACTTGCATTTGCCTTCTCAATTGCTATACTTTTCAGTATCGGCGACGTAACAGCAGCGCTGACCACCCCAACCCAATATCCGATCATCGAGATTTTCAAGAATGCAACACAGTCCAATCGAGCAACAAACGCAATGACTGCCGCCCTGATCTCTTCAACAATGTTCTCGACATTCGGTCTACTGGCTTCTGCATCACGTCTAACATGGGCTTTCGCCAGGGATAAAGGCCTACCTTTTTCCAATTATTTTGCCCAAGTAAGTTTCCATGAAGTAGACCCTTAGGTTACCACTAAGAAAGACTTGCAGGTACACAGCTACTACCTAATACCTACGCGCGCTATCGGACTCATAGCGATCGTCTTAGCTCTCTTAGGACTTATCAACATCGGCTCGTCGACAGCATTCAATGCCATCATCTCAATCACACTTGTGGGACAATACACATCATACGCCTTACCCATTGCATTGATGCTTATGCGGAGATTCAGTAGAAAACATATTCCTTTCGGCCCATGGAGTCTAGGTCGGTATGGACTACTAATTAATTGTTGCTCCATCGTATTCTCAACTCTTATCATTATCTTCATGGTTTTTCCACCTTATCGACCCGTAAGCGCGGAGAACATGAACTACGCTAGCCTTGTTCTAGGACTTGTCCTGATGATCTGTGCCGCTTCATGGGGCCTATACGGTAGGAAGGTGTATGGAGGACCGGTTCGAGAAGTCATTGAGAATTTGAACGTTAGAAATGTGGCTAGATAGATCACCCTTTCTACATGGCTGGTCTACGATCCTAGAATCGGCGGAGTGGATATTCTCGATATTTGAAACAAAAGCAAGGAATTGTTACCATTTCTACAACCATAACAGAGAACATAGAGACTAGCTAACAAAATCGGCATTTTGGCCAGCGGTGCATTAGCGTTACCAGGCAAGGGTTTTCATCATACCAAGCACAGTACTACAGCCTCGATCATCCATACACAAGCTCATTCATTCTTTCCAAGTAACCCAAGGCGCTAATCTCGTCACATGTCGCGGGGCGGCTTTCGTTCACGAAGTTTTGCATAGGTCCCGCCGAACTCTCTTCTCCAGGACGGAAGAGAAACACCACAGAGAATCGCCTCGGCAGGATGCAATCTCTTTCGGGATTGGACCTGTCCGCTCCCTTTTGTTGCGGGGGTACTACCCGATGTAGGCCTGCCCGGAGCACGCCGTTGGTCCATCGCTGCATCATATCCGATACATTGACAATAAGATCCGTCTTGCTTTCGTTCTGAACCGGTACAAAGCACCCCGGCTTGCTGCGATCCTCGAATTCCAACCCGCCCTGATTATCTTGAATCAAGAGGCTGAGCATTCCCAGATCGGTATGTGGCCAGATGCGTCTCGTATTTTCTGTCGTGAGTTCTCGCACCGATATGGCAGGATAGTGGTTGAGTCGTAGCTCACTTCCGTCAGGAAAGGCACGGGCCATCATGCTTCCTGGGGGCAAGGCCAAGCCTTGCTCGATAGCTTGAAGTAGGTAAGTGGCTGTTTGCTGGAAGCTAGTATAATAAGACTCTACGTGCTCCCTAAATGTTGGCAGGACCTCTTCAGCGATCCAGCGATTGGGATAGCGCGTATTTCCAAGAGGCCCAATATCCAAAGATTCCTATCGCATAGATTCAGCGATACGTAAAATTGCAGTGTTTTCGATCCACAGGCTTCAAACTTACTCGCGCGTCTTTCGCATCGAGCAGCTTCTCGTTCCCTGGCGAAAGCTTCCATGATTTTTCTTGACTATATCCATTGTAGCCCCTTACAGGCACAGGTCCCCCTTGATGTGCGCAGGAAGTCTTTGTGCTTACAGGTAGATCGAAGAATCGTCGTTGCTTAGACCGCGAAAGCTCGTTAGCTTCATGATTCTAACGGAAGTGTACCGAATATGCATGTCTGCATTTACCCAGGTGAAAATGTCATCGAGAGATTTGGTTGGTATGCCATGATTTCTCAATTTGATGAAACCGTCTCGCTGGAGTGATTGAACAAGATCAGTTGCAAAGCCAGTGCGCTCGGCCTGGGAGCCTTGTAGGTATAGTGACGCGTCCAATGTTGTATAGAACGTCATGTTTCCGGTGACGGCTTGTGGTTTCGGTTTCTGACGGCAAAAACAAAGATACTCTGGAAATGTATCTTATGAGTTGATGGTCGTGGCAGAAGATAGCCCCACCTCAGTTCTCGTGGATATTGTTACCAATTGTGGCTACATAAGGCCTGGCCGACGTAGCACTTATCGCACTAAGGCAACCAGCATCTGCTGTCTTATCGCCTACCTTCATCCGAGCACATGGTCATGATTCGATGATCCTTTGTGCAGACGGCAGGACGAAGTTGCCTAATTGCCTGCTTTTAGGCAACAATAATTGGGACTCATCATACCATGCACGCATCCCTCTTATCCATACAGTATGCATGATGCAACCCCATCACATTAAGTACCACGCCTGGCAAAAAGCAAGTTCTTGCGAGATGGTCAGGTAGAGTGGGGTTTGCTTCACCACAACTCCGCATATACGACCATGCAGGGCAGCCCTCAATAGGAAAGTAGCATTGATGAGGACTCATTGTAACCAACAGCCTGTCGGTGTGATCGACAGCATGGAAAAGGCTCTCAGGGAACAGAGGAAAATATTCGTTCGAGTTCAGCGGATCCTCACCGAATCCGTTCTTGGTTTTTCCAATTTATGTTCCAGCTTTGAGTAATAAGAATTATACATCCTGTCGCCTCGATGATGCCTATTGTCGTTGAACTCTGTACCGAGCCTGATATTGATCGCGTGTTTCACATTATTTCGGACTCTTTCGGCCACACTCAGCCATTTATTGACACCCTGTTCCCTAGACATGATACGCCTGAGGGCTATGTTCTGGGAAGAGATCGTCTGTTGGAGCAGATGCGAACAGATTCGGGCGTCCGCTTCACCAAAGCCCTGGATTCCGAAACCGGACAGATCATCGGACAAGCAAATTGGCTGATACTTGAAGAAAAGCGTACTGATGTGCAGCCTGAGGACGATCCCTGGGGAGATGCTGAGGACAAGGAGCATGCGCAGCAGCTATTTGCCCAATACATGGTCCCAAGATCTAAGGCATTCCACTCAGCAAATGGAAAGATTGTCGGTAGGTCTTGCACACTCGCTACACACGAGAAGATCAGACTGACAGTCAGCCCTCGAACTGCTATCTGTTGACCCGAAGCACCAGAGCAATGGGGTCGGCTCCATACTTACAAAGTGGGGTGTTGACTTTGCGGATAAACTTGGTTACGATGTAAGATCATATGCTGTTAGCAGAAATCAGCTGGCTAAAGTGATTGGTCTAGGCGGTGGTCGAGTCGACGGTCAATGCGGTGGCTGTATACGAGAAGCATGGCTTCCGAGCTGTGAACGAGATGGTTTTTGAGTTTGCTAAGAAGTTCGAGAGCAGGCCGAAGCCTCATTTGCTGTTCATGCGTAGATCTGCCAACTTCAATAAGTCGTAAAAGCGTATCGTACATAATCCACATATGGAAAGGCTGCATGATCAAGGATTCGTACTGTAGATCAAGGGTCTGCATCCCTTAAGGGTGGGGGTGGGTCAACGAATTTAGCACCGTCCAAATATAAGATTTTCCCTTGACGGAGCTGAATTATTCTAGCATTCTTTACAACTGTTTGTCCACCATGTCCTTGGCAACGTTGGACCTATCACAATTCGTCTCTGGAACCCATGGTCAGCGCGCTGAGTTTGCGGAGGCTTTGCTCACTGGGTTTACAAAGCATGGCTTTGTCAAGCTGACGAACCATGGTTTCTCTACTGGGGATATCGTCAAGCTCTTCAGCCAGGTAGTGACACGCCACCTATGGTCGTCTGATAATAACGAGATGTTATAGAGCAAGACTTTCTTCGAGATGCCCCAAGATCTCAAATCACAGGTTGCCAATCCGCCAGGCCCAAGCCCCCAGCGGGGATGGACCGGGGTCGGTATCGAAGCGACATCGAGACTGACCCAGGAGCAGCGTACCTTGGTCCTGAAAGATATAAAGGTATGGTTGTCTTCCAATCTGGCTGGCTATCCACCTGACAGGTTGATCGCAGGAGCACTTCGATCAGGGCTCGGCGGAGGACCCCCAATATCCCAACCGCTGGCCGAAAGAGAATCAGCTGCCTGGGTTCTGTTCCTTCATGGAGTGGTGCTATACAGTCTGTGAGGGTATCTGTATGCAACTTATGAAGGCTCTAGAGATTGGACTTGACTTGCCAGCGGACTCTCTTACGGGTTCCTGTACGCCAAGCGCAAGCGACCTGAGACTTAACCACTACCCAAGCACTAGGTCCAATGACCTCCAGGACGGTTTCGCAAGCCGAATTTCGCCACACACTGATTTCGGGATCGTATCATTGCTTTTACAAGATGAAGTCGGTGGTCTCGAGATCGAAAATCGTGGTAGTCCAAAGTCCTATATTCCTGTCCCACCTTGCCGCTCCGAGATGATTGTTAACGTCAGCGATACTCTTCAAAGATGGACGAACGACGTCTTGGAAGCAGGTGTGCATCGCGTGACTGGACCTAGTGGATCGCTGAATAATGAGAACTCCTTGATTCCCGAACGATTTTCGATGGCTTATTTCTTCAAGGCTGGGCGCGAAGTGTCGGTTGGGCCCTTGCGCTACTTCGTGAGCGCACAGCGGCCTCCGAGATACCAGCATTTGACGGCGTTGGAATTCCAGAAGTGGAGAAACCAAAAGATGTACGCAGGATGAGAGTCGAGCTATTCTGTCGAAAAGGCCAAGCTGCGCCTTATGGTGTGATCTAATCTCCCCAAGTTTACCCGAACACCTGCAATTACGAAACAGCAAGCAGCTTTGATTTATTAGTACATCTATCTTGGCAGATCGTAATGGTGGATTGAGACTTCGGTGGGCCGACACTGGGAACTATCAGCGGCGGGAATGCTCCATCGAGATAAGTGTGTTCAAAATAATCAATGAGTGCCCACAGACAATTTGTCTGGGTGAAAGGGGTAAAACTTTAACAAAACTCCTAAAACTTGGGTTCTAGAGTCTTCATGGAAGAGCTAGGGCTCAGGGCTATTGTGATTGTATATCAACCAAGGATATTTAGGTCGTTACCGTATTCAACCGCTACTCTTCTTCTTATCTTCTCACACCGTATCAACATATCCGGCTGCGTAATCCAGCTTTCCGCACCCCTTCCATTTGCCATCTTTCTCATCAAGCTCAAGCTTATAATTCCGCATCAAGTACTCCAAAAGCGCTCTGATAAACATATCCGCCACGTACTTGCCCATGCACCGTGAGGCTCGGTGCGTAAAGCATGCTGCTAGGCATCTTCGTTGAAGGATTCCCACTGCATTTGAAATCTACGAGTTTCCTACCAGGTTCAGTAGGGAAGAAGCGCATGACGGCAAAACGTGATGGGCCACCGCGGACTACGTGCTTGAAGAGGTCCTCCCGTAAAGGAACAAGAGATCTGAGCCAATGGGTCAGGTGAGGCAGGAGCTCGCCGTAGTTTATCTCGGCGACGATCCGGAAGGGAAGGCGTTTCAGGTCGTTCGCTGGATGAATGAACCCAGCACGCAAGTTCTCACCAGACTCAAGGGTTTTCATGTATGTTTCGAGATGTCTGTAGATCATAGGAAAGTGCTGTGCGACTTGACGGCGGGAAACTGGGACTTCAGTGACTGCACGTGCAGCTTGCCATTCTCGACCATTGATGAGGCCAACGCACTGCCTAAGAAGTCGGCTCATGATATAGCCAGAGTTGCTGTTTACAGCCTTAAAGTGCTTGTCAGAGTCACCAAAGACTGCTTGAACGTGGTGGGGATTCGGGAGAACACTGAGGAATAGGAGTTTAGCTGGAGAGCCCCGTAGAACAGAAAAGCGTGAACGGAGCACAACGATTTTCTATTATTCAATCGTCAAGAATTGAGACGGGAACAACCTCAGGTATTTCGCTAGGGCCACGCTCACCACAAGCAGACCGGTAGGAGCAGTGAGATTCTTTCTTTCGGGGTCCAAGTCCGTTCGTGTATCTTACGCACATAGCACTCTGTAAGCATTCTGCATCAGCCTGTAGGGCGCCGAGACTCAAGTGCCTACCCTGAAAATCCGGGAAAGGCTTCAACGAAGACTCTCGAGACCCAAAACCTGTCGAAAAATATAGCTCATTATGGTCTCGCCATCACCTAGGCCAGAAACAGCGGAAGATGCGCAGCCTCAATTGTTTCAAATGAACATTACCCTATCGGGTTAGCGCCCGACTCTCCTCGTCGGGCATACGGTGCTTGATCCACGGCTTCCTCTGAGCCTGGTGTATGGTGGGGAAGCAAATCAGCAATTACTTGTAGTACTGTAGACATGACGAAGGATTCGGCTGAACGCGGCCCAACTCTGTGCACACCGATCTTCTATTAACTCTCTTCTGGACACTTCAACCACCATCTATCGAACCTTCGATACCACACACTGCAACATGGCACCTCCGTCGGCCGTCGGGCCCCAAACCAATGGGCACAGCACTCCCTCCACTATGGCGCCGCATGAACCTGGCTTGAGCGAGGCGAAAGCAAAGGTGCAGATGCCAAAGTTCCCCGGGCCTCCACAGTTCACGGACAAGTACGAAGAGCGGGATTACCTCAAAGGGCGACTCGCTGCTGCCTTCCGTGTCTTTGGTAGATCGCGCGAGTGCTTTCATCCATGGCACACTGGCTAATCATTCGCTTTCAAGGCAAATATGGCTTCGATGAGGGTGTCGCCGGCCACATTACACTGCGCGATCCGGTGGACCCTACTACCTTCTGGGTGAACCCTTTCGGTGTTGCCTTCTCGCTCATCAAGAAGAGTGACTTGATACAAGTGGACGAAGACGGGAACATCATCGATGGCGGAGAGGTTCGACTGTTAAATGCTGCAGCGGCAGGTTATCCTTTCCGAGCAGCGTTTGCCCCCTTTTGAGCGCTGTGAGGGCCTTAAGATATGTCTAGCGAGCATTACTCAAGACGTGCCTGGGTTTTCTCTCCCACAATCCTAAGAAGCAATGCTGACGGCGAAATCAAATAGTTTATGATTCATGCTGCGGTGCACCAGGCTCGACCCGATGTTCTGTGTGCGGCACACAGTCATAGCATCTATGGCCGTACGTTCTGCGCCCTGGGTCGGAAGTTGGACACCATAACGCAGGATTCTTGCTCTTTCCACAATGTGCGCAGGGCTCCCTGTGCTTTTCATCGATAGTTTCTGACATTTGCGTAGGATCATGTCCTGTATGAAAGTTTCAATGGTATCGTTCTTGTGGAGAAAGAAGGAAAGGATATCGCTGCTTGCTTAGGCGACAGCAAAGCTGCGTTGCTGCAGAACCATGGCCTGTTGACGGTAGGTGAGACCGTAGAGGCGACGGTCTTCTGGTTCATCAGCCTGGAGAAGTGCTGCCAGGCTCAACTCATGGCAGATGCAGCCGCTGGCGGCAGAGGTGGTGAGACCGTTAAGATTCATGAAGAGGATGCTGCTCTCACGTACAAGACGATCGGGACGCCCCTGGCTGGGTTCTTCAGCGCTAAACCCTTGTTTGATGTCATTGAGAAAGAGTGCAATGGTGAGTATCTGCAGTAGGGGGATCGCTTCTGCTCCGAAGAGATTGGGCACATAATGCATACTGGACCTACTCTATATGTATTTTAGCAGCATTCCGCCTGTGTAGAAAAGAACTGTAATTTTCTACGCTCTCCACTCCAATCTCTTTCGAAGGCCTCAAAGCATTTGACATCTGACACCTAAATGGCGTTGAACCCAACATTCGACTACCTCCTCAATCAGGCTTCCAACTCAGGTGAGCTGGACTTAAGGTTTGATGCGCCTCGCTGTGTCTGCAAGATTGCTATTGCTAGGTCGGACCGTCACACGCTTAATCACAACCATAGGAACGCGCTTTGAGATACTGTGCATATTTTCAGAGAGCAGAATAAGAAATGGATTCAAGCGCAAAGCTCGCTTATGTATCAAACAAGCCTGATGAATTTTAGCTCCGGTAACGAAACACCCTTCATGGTCCAAGCGGAAGCCTCCTTGGCGGCAGGGCCAAACCGATGGATCTAAGTAAAGTAATATTCATCCTTCACCAGCGCTCCCACAGATCGATTCCCTTTGGGCCTGTACCGGCGGCGGAACCTGCTTGACAGAGCTGCTACAGTCTTCGCCGCCCCTAGACTCTGTGTCTGGGGCTTTGCCACTACTGGCGAACGAGGCCGCCTTCTACGAAGTCAATCTCAAATTGGCCGCCCCCGGCCTCCTCCAGCGGCATGCTGCTCCCCAAGGGAGGAGTAACATGGAAGTCCACCAAAGCTCGGATACCGGCCTCGAGAGCTATCATATATTACCTGACGAGGTCGCGAGTCTGGGTCTACATTGGTGCTGCGATAACATTTCTTATATTATGGAGTGGCTTAAGTAGATCATCGTCGAGGATGAATAGGTACGGGATTCTTCCCCTTCACCTAACCTTGACTATGAGGACTGACATATCTCTACCATTCTTAGATATTATTGTTGGGGTCCAGCAAAAGCGCCAATGGATATGTCGCCTAATGAACAAGCACGATGGCATGCCCATATGCAAACCCCCGTACTATACAATCACCACGCCCCAATTGAAGTCGAATCTCAATCCATAAAGCATGTAGACCTGAATATGATCACATCGACGCCGAGGGCAGCGGTCAATGAGGAAAGAGTTCTCATCCTGACTCCGTTGAAAGACGCTGCACCCTATCTCAATAAATACTTTGACCTACTTTCCGAACTCACCTACCCTCACGATCTCATCGACTTGGCGTTTCTCGTTAGCGATTCCTCAGACGACACCCTGGCTGTACTTTCCTCGGAGCTAGACCGGGTACAAAAGCGGACAGATAAGATTCCATTTCACAGTGCTTTGATTGTGGAGAAGGATTTTGGCGCCGTTGGAGGAGTAGCGAATGTGGCAGAAAGGCACGCTTTTGCTGCTCAGGGTCCTCGACGGAAAGCGATAGCCCGTGCCAGGAATTACTTGCTATACACAGCATTAAAACCTGAACATTCATGGGTGTACTGGAGAGACGTGGATATCCAAGACAGTCCGAGCAAGATCCTTGAAGACTTCATGGACCACAACAAGGACATCCTCGTACCGAGTATGTCTTCCTCAAGTCATGATCTCCAAGCTCGTATGTGGCTAAACGAGCAACAGATATATGGTTTCATCGATACGAGAACGGCCGCGACATTGAGGGCAAGTGTAAGAATATTCCATCGTGATTCAACGTTCTCATGGGAAGCGCTTACAGTGTCCCAGTTGATTACAATTCCTGGCAAGAATCCGAAAGAGCCTTGAAGCTTGCCTCAACATTGAGCAAAGATACAGTCCTGGCAGAAGGTGCGTAATACGATATGGCCATTCCCCTCTGTAGTTGACCCGTCTCCAGGTTACAAAGAATACTTCACGGGCAGAGAATACCTCGTCAAGATGGGAGACTGGCGGCACAACAAAGACGACGAAGTTGAGCTCGATGGAATAGGCGGCGTAAACATCTTGGTCAAAGCAGACGTACATCGATCCGGTAAGTTCTTATCCTCGTTCGCTTCATCTGATTACAAGTATCGGCGCTAATAGCCAAATTCAGGAATCAACTTCCCCTGCTACGCCTTCGAGAACCAAGCCGAAACGGAAGGCTTCGCCAAGATGGCCAAGCGCGCAGGATACCAAGTCGTCGGCCTGCCCAATTACGTGGTCTGGCACATCGACACCGATGAGAAGAGGGGCAACCTTGGAGGCAGGCCAGCATACTAATAATACCTCCCATCCCTAGAATCACACTTCGAGTGTCCTTCGTACCATGCGGCCAGCGCCCCTCTTGTTTTACTACCAAAATATACATTTGCACGGCGTTTGCGCAGGGGGATCTTTTCACATGTGTAAAGACTACGCTTATAGCTTCATGTGGGAGGGACTACGCAGTATCTGAATGCGTGGGGGCTTCGTTGGGAGGCGTTTGTGCGGTTTCAGTAGTGTGCATAGCGTCTGAACTTCCTTATGGATCATTGGAAGCGAGATGGTCGCCAGGGAAAGAGCCTATAATACAGATCTTCAGAACATCTTGGGGTGCCATTTGATAAATGCGTGATCACGCCGACTATGCTATGCTGAGGACCGTCTAAATAGAATGGTTACTGCTCCTGCTTGTGGCAAGGGGATTATACATAGATGCCATCCTCAAACTTCTCCGTGTCAAAGAACCTGGCGGTGATGGTGTTCCCGTTGAAGATCCTCCCCTCAAGAGCGTTGACAGCCTAGAAACAAATCACCACTTGTCATTGCTAGTGGTCAGGGACAGGTACTTACTCGCAAAGCCGATAGCTGACTGGTGAATTTGACAAAGACCGGCGGCGCAACAGGTGTAGCACGATCGATGAAAACCCTCTCAACTCGGCCATACTACGTCGAACGGATTCAGTGAGAGCTATTGGTATTAATCGTGCGTGCGGTTGAACTTACCTTCTCGGCACACTCCTCTCCAATTTCTTGCATCAGCCCACCATCACCGCTTCCCTCAAGCTCGGCATCCAGATCCATACCATCAATCATGCCCCTCAGCACGATCACCTCGCTCATGGCTCCGAATTTACCTTCCTCTGTCCCATCACTCTTTCCGCCCTTCCTTGTACCACCAACGATCTTGCCCATAGCGCCTGGACCGACAAATCCGCCCCCTTCGGCATCAGGCTTCTTCTTCTGCTTCACGACCTGCGCTCGGAGCGGGTTGACAATGCCGGATCCACTAGCACCGAGGCCTGAGCCCTTGGTCCAGCCGTATTTGGACATGAGTCGTTCTGCGAAACCTTTCTGCCCTGGTCGCAAAGATCGAGGCGCATCGGCTTCGGGTTCAGGCTCTGGTTCATCTGCTTCTTCCTTCTGAAGCGCGTTCTCAAGCTCGGCTTCTGATTTGGGGATTTCTGACGGTGCTGCGGGCAGATTGTAGCGGACTGGGGCGCGTGAGATGGTGGGTGCTGGAGTCTGGGCTGAGGCAGCGGGCTGAGGTGGAGGAGGCGGTGGTGCTGGAGTATTGTCGTGACTGCGCGGCGGCGGAGGTGGAGGTTCGAATGGTTGCTGTACCGGCGAGGGCGGCCTTTCGGGCGGGCTGGCTAATTGTGACAAACGCAATCGCCGCGCGTAGGCATCTTCGCCAGTTGGATCGTTGTGCAGTTCGGCGGGGGGCGGCGGTGGTGGCGGAGGGCTGTCGTTCAGTGAAGTCGGAGGGGCGAACGACATGGCAGGCGGGGCGAATTGCTCTTTGACCACTATCAGTAGTAGTCGACCACCCAAGGACCAACATGACCTACTGTTCATTTGCGGCCTGTAGCGGTCGTCTTCGCTCTCCATGCTACTGCTTCGTCGACGAGCCATGCGGTGAGAATATAGCCTATCTTTCCATTCTCGTATTTCCGATATCTTCTCTTCGCTATGCTTGTACTCCTCGTAGCTGTTGGGTCGCGATGGATCGTAGATATCATCCCAATTTTGAGGAATTTGTGCCTCCTCCTTGTTCTTCTTCCTCTTCTTGCGACCGCCCCTCTGGCGCTTTTCAGCGCCGTAGAAACCGTTGACGTCGTCATCGCCGTCTGCTGTCCAGTCGGCTAGGGTGTTCTTCGGGGGCGGTCTCACAATTCCACCAACAGCATCGGGAGGTGTTCCTACGGGGTTACCGATGTTCGATGTCTGAGAAGCTGCCTTCTGCGCAGCGGGCTTTGGCTTCGCTTTTGGCGTAGCGAGCTGGGGTCGCTTTGTAGGTTGAAAACGGAGCGAGGCTGTCAAGGCAGAACCAATGCAGACAAATCGTGAGCCAACCGATTCGCAAAAAGTTGATCACTTCAACCAGGGGCAGATGCTTATCTACCGGCACTTATCTGCTGCTTCTGAACCGATGCTTCATCTTGATGAGCTTCGTTTCCGCCGGATTTGTTGAAAACTACTGGCGCCCGCGATATGGTACCTGGGGCTGCTGAGTTGTTGGAAGAAGGATCTAAAAGATTTGCATAAAGTGAGAGTCCACCGCGTACTGGTTTTGGGGGATCATTGGTGGTCATGGTGTATATAGTCGCAGTATGGAAGACTTGGTGAGATGTGAGGCAGAAGTAGGTAAGCTGGTTCGGCTTGATGTTCGGGCGCGTATTGAAGTACTGTAAGCTATTAACTAATTAACTAGCGTGACGAGGTCGAGAGCTCAAAGCCGGGGCTAGCAGCCGAACGTCACCGTCATTGTCGCGTGCCTCCAATGGGGGGTCTATCACGAAGGCCGAAAGGCCTTAAGTTCGCTGGATCTTCAGATGAACATTTCACTTGTTGCAGGATCGTTGCCGCCAATCGCAATGGCCACCACCCTTGCGAATACGATCGAGCCCTCCGGTCAAAAGACAGCCATCATCGTCCCTAGTAAACCGGATGCTCTCACGGTTTCCTATGAGCAGCTGAATGCTCAGATATCCTCATTCCAGAAGAAGCTTGCCTCGTTGGGGATTGCTCCTCAAGCGGCTGTCTCAATTGCTCTACCCAACTCGTATGAGTTCATCGTCGCCTTCCTTGCAGCATCTTGGCAGCGCGCCATAGCTGCCCCTTTGAACCCAGCCTATAAGCAAGACGAGTTCGAGTTTTACATCGATGATCTTAATTCAGCCGTGGCTCTCGTACCCAAGGGTTCCGTGCAACAAGATGGGCCTGCTGTCCGTGCTGCTCGCAAATACAAAGCTGCCATAGCAGAAGTCTACTGGAACGGTGAAGAGGTGGTCCTGGATGTGAAGGATACTGGAAAGCTCTCAGGCAATGGGAATCAAGCAATTGAGAAAGCACAGCCGGACGATGTTGCGTTGGTCTTGCACACGAGCGGTACGACAGGGAGGCCGAAAGCGGTATGCGCTGGCAGAGCTCTTAATGGTGGATGGGGTGGTTAATGTGCACAGGTACCATTGACCCACAAAAACCTTACCAGAACAATGAGTATGCTCGGGCGGCTCGTCTGAAGCTCCACACTAGCTGAACCGTTTACAGAGAACATTCAGCTGACCTACAACCTGAGCCCTGATGACCGGACCCTCCTGGCGATGCCGCTTTTCCATGTTCATGGGCTCCTCGCAGGTTTTCTGGCACCACTTTTCTCTGGAGGATCGGTCATTGTACCCCTGAAGTTCTCAGCCTCCGAATTCTGGGACAACTTCGTCACGCATAAGGCCAATTGGTATACCGCAGTCCCGACAATACATCAAATTCTGCTGCGAAATCCACCACCTACCGAAATCCCGAAAATCAGATTCATCAGGTCATGCTCGTCACCGCTATCCCCCAAGATCTTCCACGAATTGGAAAAAGCATTCAATGCCCCGGTTCTCGAAGCTTATGCAATGACGGAAGGAGCCCACCAAATGACCTCAAACCCTTTACCGCCTGCAAAGCGCTTGCCTGGAAGCGTAGGCATAGGTCAGGGTGTCGAGGTGAAGATACTGGACAAAGATGGTAAGGAACAACTGCAAGGCTCAGAAGCCGAGATATGCATCCGTGGGGAGAATGTCACGAAGGGCTATCTCAACAATCCTGAAGCCAACAAGACCTCGTTCACGGCAGACGGCTTCTTCAGAACAGGTGATCAAGGCAAGCAAGATAAAGACGGATATGTCATTATCACGGGAAGGATAAAGGAGCTTATCAACAAGGGTGGCGAAAAGATCAGCCCCGTCGAGCTTGACAACATTGTGGCCCAGCATCAAGCGATAGCGGAAGCTGTGCACTTCGCTATTGATGATGATATGTACGGCCAAGTGGTTGGTCTGGCTGTAGTCTTGAAAGACGGGCAAAACATGAAAGAGGATGAGCTGCGCAGCTACATTGCTTCCAAAGTCGCAAAGTTCAAGGTGCCATCGAAAGTAAGCTTCCAGGCCTTGGTATCACATTCTCTCGCTAACGACGATCCAAGATATTCTTTACGGATGTCATGCCCAAGACAGCAACGGGCAAGGTGCAGAGGAGAATGGTGGCACAGGAAATGCTCAAAAAAGACCAGCCCAAAGCCAAGCTATGAGAGAGCCCAGCATCGCTGATGGATCCTATTCCTCACGCTTGCATTCGTTGTCCATATTCCCTACAGTATACAAGTATATATATGTATATAGAAACGTCCCCAGCCCCCTATACTCAAGCCCATCATCCCCAAGCCATGCAAACACCACGCCCACAGACACAAACCACTCCGCCCCTCCCCACCCCCATCCTTCACAGTTCCTTCCGAATCGCACTCTTGAACTATACACCCCATCAGCCCAGCCCAGCCCAAATCCCTCACCTGTACATCCCCCGTCCCTCCCCCGCCTTCCCCCCACTCCCCAACCCCCGAACAAAGCACGAAACACACTCACCGGATAAATCACCACCTTCTCCCAATCCCACACCCCACTCCTGAAATACGTATCCCGCCGCAACTGCTCCACGACCTCCTCCCTCGTCTCCGCACTCGCAAGCATGACGCTGCCTTCGATCTTGGGCGCTGTGGGGTCATTGAGGGGTTCGGAGAGGATGGCTCCTACGATTCAAGGAAAGCGTTCAGGATGTGGATGTAAAGAGAGAGGTGTGCAACAGAAGGGCAAAGAACGAGAACATGTGGAGCATGCGGAACGAAGGATATGAAAGTTCAGTGAGAAAGAAAGCGGGCAGAGAAAAGAAAGCGGGCAGGAGAAAGAGAAGAAACAAACCGCCCATAGTCCAGAACCCCTCCTCGACCTTCGGCGCCAGCTCTTGGAGATGTTGCCTACAAACGAGGATCAGTCTCGCATCTCTGGCCTCAACATTCCATCCACGGCATGCTGAGCCTCATGGGGACAGGGGTTCCAGGCTCACTTTCGGACGCTCATGCGCTTCTGCAGCGCGCCGGCGTGGTCGGGCAGGATGATGAGCCATTCGTGCTTCGGGGGTGGGGGCTTGGGAGGGGCGGTCGTGAGGGGCATTTTGAGGATGCGGGGTTCTGACATTCTTGACGCTCTGGTGGTGGTGGACGTGAAGGGGCGAAGGGGGAGGAAGGGGGAGGGGAAATGGCGGAGGCAGGGGAGCATGGGGTGTTTCGGTGGAGGGTGTGGGTTAGGATGGGATGTAAAGTAGCTTTTGAGAGGATGTGAAGTGGTGGGGGGAAGATGGTAGGTCGGATTTTAGATGTTGATTAAACAGTAGAAAGCGTTTCTATAATACGTGTCCTAGCTATCGAAATATCCATTTTTTATACTCTGTTTTGCTGCACGCAGGGGTATCGGGTCTATGGTCATCATCGTGTCCACACTTCTCCACCTCGAAGTTCCCGGTCCGTTCAGGGGCATCGATACGCTCATTCCCTGCTCTCCACTATCATACCTTCCTCTCTTCGCTTGTCCGCGATCCCAACGCAATTCTCCACGCCCTCATGGATCCCGCTTGAAACCTCCTTGATCCACCAAACCGAAAAAGCCGCAAGGATTTGCATCCCACGTCCGTTGCCGCTCCTGAGAATGGCTCCAAAGAAGTCGACGCCCTTCTTCCCCATGCTGTCAAGGGCTGAGACGCTTGCCGCCGCTACTCGCTCTGTGAGACGATGGGAACGGTCATATTGATATGCATTCCTTAGTAGGAGCTGGAGATACGGTAGGAAGAGCTGGAAGAGGAGGAATAGCTGGACAATGCCTGTAGCGAGTATACGGCGTGGAATGGAGCGGCTATTCGAGCGGCCTTCGACGAGGGGTCTTCTCTCTTTGTTGGAACTTTCTTGCAATACTATCGGCAAGGCCTGCTCGATGGTCGTCGCTTGGTACGGGGTGAGATCTTGTGGGAGACCATGCAAAAGATATGCCGTCGTATGTATGTATTGCTGTCTTGACACGGCGCCGTTTCTTGGGTCTGGATCTTGTGCTCCCGCAACGACTGCTTCAAGGAGATTGATACCTGATGGCACATCAGTCCTACTGTGAATCTTTTGAGCAAGGGTAGGCTTACCATGTGTTGCATGTCTCAATCCTCGTCCCATAGCGCTGGGCGTGGCTGCTCCATTACTCGATGGAGTCATTGATACAGAGGATCTTGAAGAGCAACGCCCGCTGTTGCTCGAGGCTAAACCAGGGCCATCTTCGACGAAACCCATATCGAGATCCCCTGTCCAGCTGTGTCGTGCTATGGTAGTTTCTTGCTCCTTAGTCCGGACATTATAGGCGCTGAACGAGCGTCGCAGGGAAGGCAATCGCGCTATTCGTCGCTGGACCGGCGAAGGCAAGATCCTGTAGAGGGTCGAGCAATTAGGCACAAGTTCGATTGCTGAAGAGCAAGACATGGCACGAGCGCTTGGAAGCCCAGACGTGTCCGACTCTTGTGCCATTGTCTGACTAAGGGTGTGGAATGAAGGTCATAGATTTGAAGAACAGCGCCGAACAAGAACGTATATCAGCGATTGTAGGGCCTTGTCAGAAGAGACAGGAAGGGGTTTAATGGTGAAGGAAACGTGCTCGGGCGTGTGGGAGGAAGCTAGCGAGTTGTTGAGCTTCACTCGTTCACATGCTCCGGCAGTCTATTGATGAGAGGAACGATAGGCTCGCTTGATTGACCAATCAAATGGTGTTTATGCCAAGCCCTGCAAAAAGACATAAAAGGAATCGAATCAAGAACGAGGGATGAAACAACGAAGAATGTATTGAGGTGTGGAGTAGTGGGTATCCTTGCTCGCCCTGCCATTGCACCCTCTATAGTCCCCCCTTTGCCACCGATATGCATGTTGTACAAATGCGCAAAAGAATCTAGAATATCGTACAGCCGAAGAAAAAAGGGACAAAGACAGTAATCGATTGAATAGAGAAGGCCGACAAACCAGGCTAGATGAGCTTGTGTTCAATCCGAGGAGCCCGGAAGGCATGTATCTTTAAATATCCAGCCCAAATAACGGTTTCGGTAGCCTTGATGTGCGCCTCGCTGGGAGCGACTCGCCTCTTCGTACATCGGTCCAAGGCCTCTTCGTCAACGCCCGTAGCTAGACCTGCCTCGATCGCTGTACTCGGAGCTGCGCGACCCTCTTTGGGACGATCCACCGAAGCGGTCATCGCGGTCTCCACGGTCAAAAGATCGGTCACCTCTTCGTTCGTAATTTCCTCCGGTCCTTCCCTTGCCGAAGCCCGCTGAGCTTGTTCTATCGGAGCCCCCTCTTTCAAAGCCTCCCCTTCCACGGCCATAGCTTGACCCTGTCCTGCCAAATTCGGACGATCGAGACCGAGAGAATCCTGACGAGCCTCTGTCAGATCCGGAATATTTATTATCACGATCTCCAGAGTCGGATCCCGAAAACCTATCACCGCGCTCTCGACTTTCAAAATTGGACCCTGTGACCAGACCTCGTACACGGCTGAGCCCCAGTTTCTGTTGTAGACCTGGAGGCACCCTGGGCGGCTCCTCCAGAGCCCAACAATACCGGGACCGGTCATTCAGTGAGTCCACCAGGTCTTGCTTGTGACGAACCCATTGGTACAATCCAAGATTCGCTAGATAAGCCGCAGCTTTATCAGCTATGTGGACTGTTCTGCTCGCGTCGATCACCTGTGTTAGGGTCTTGGCGACATGCTCAGGCAGCTGGGCATCTTGAGACATGTCGACCACAGCGGTCTCCAGAGACTGATCCGGCTTAATAGGTAAGCGATCCAGCCTATAGCGGACCTCATCGGCCTCAAAATCATTTGTAAACAGCCAACCCTCCCCTGGCTTGTCACCCCGGCCTGTGCGGCCTATTCGGTGAATGTATGTTTCTTTGGTTTGCGGTATGCCGACTTGAATGACGTGCGTGACGTTCGGAAAATCCATGCCTCGAGCTGTCACGTCGGACGAGAACATGATTCCAGACTCCGCTCGCCGGAAATCGTCGGCCGCTTTCGTCCGTTGTTGTTGGGTGAGACGGGCGTGCATCTCAATGATTTTAGCAGGGTGAAGTGGGTGGCGGTGGAAAACACTCTGTCCAGGGCTTTTGAGATTCTGGAAGGTTTTGGCTCCAAGAATCACCTCGGCAGTTGCGCCGAAATAAACGATCGCTTTGAATGGCATAGTCCTATCTTTACGAGAGAGCTCCTTCTTGCAGAGCTCCAAAATCGCCGGTAGCATGTTTGCAAATCCTCGGACAACGACCTGCTTCTGCGGCACTTTCTCATGGGTCTGTTGTTCACCTGCTTGCACAGTCCGGACATATTTGAAATCTCGTTTCATCGTTGAGCGGACAATGTCCATGACTTCATTGGGCACGGTGGCTGAATAAAGAAGGGTTTGGCGATCTATCTGTTGCCTGTCTGGCAACAAGTTTTCGATGTTCTTGATATCCGGGGCGAATCCTTGGTCCAGTAATCGATCAGCCTCATCCAGAACGAAAGCACTCAGATTCGGTGCTTTGATGCCGTTGTACGGATCCGACAGAATGTCATTGAGCCTTCCTGGTGTTCCCACTAGAATATGACATCCTTCCCTCTTAATTAAACGAAGATGATGCTGCTTAGCTGTTCCGCCTACAGCGGTCTGCACAATCACACCGGTTCGTCGACACACTTTAGTAGCCTCGACCGCTATTTGCTCAGCTAATTCTCGGGTAGGTGATATTATTATGGCTCGGATGTCGGAGGGTGACGTTTGACCTCTGCCTTTGCGATGCTGCAGAGATGGGTCGTAATTAATGATGTTCTGTAGGACCGGGATAAGGAAGGCCAGGGTCTTGCCCGTGCCGGTACGGGCTTGGGCAAGCCTGTTAACCTATTAGTCAGAAGGTGGTGCCAAGGGCTTCACAACTTTGGGCTTACACATCGATCCCTTTGAGCGTCTCATTTATGGTCAAACTCTGTACTTGGGTCATAGTCTCGAGGCCCATGTCCTCAATGATAGTCTTAACCACCGAGTCGCAGACCATCCCCCTTTCCAGCAACTCTGCGAACCGGGTGACCGGGCCATGCTGGACTACTCCTTGTATCTGCTTGTCTTTCGAAGACTGCTGGGAGTTGATGTCCTCTTCTACTTCCCTTTCGACTACCTGGGCGCGAGCAGCTGCCTGCTGATTGAACAGAGTTGTGGCATTGAACGCTCTGACCGTGGCAAGCGGCTGTATCTGCGCACGCTTGGAAACGGCTCTATGATAACGGAAGGTTTCGAAGACTCGTGGGGCTGTAGGTGGTAGTCGTATCGATCTTGCGATGGAGGTCGGACCTCTTCGTGCCGTACTCAACATTGGCAGATTGGAGGGTGTGGAGGTAGATTATGTGGTGATAGATCCCGAGATCATCGAGCTGGTATATGATCCGCGGTAACAATGAGTCCAGTACCCATGAAAGGGTAGCAATCTATTAGGATTAGATTCTCAATTACCTTGAGGCGATAATGTCTTGACTTCACAAAAATTTCCCGGGGACCCTGAGATAGGAACTAACTCATTCTGCTCTAGCTCACTCGCCCCTATCCTCTAGAAGTTATCCCCGGGCATCTTGGCGAAGACATTGCATCAGACTATGAAATTGTTCCTGGGAGGCTTTCAGCTACCTCCGACTTATTAGACCACCGGGCTTCTCTAGAAAGAGTTTCATGTCTAACTTAACAGTAATGTCAGAAATTGGTACAGAAGTCCTCAAATAATCGCATCCCATCCCGTGGCATGGCGCAATTCCCAAGTGGCTCATCAGGTCGGATAGATTGTCAATGCCTCCTCCGGCCTATCCTGTCGGGTGCTTTAACTGAGTGAAGCAAATGCTTCGACGGTTTGACTTCCAGCTATAGATCTCGATTGGTCGTTCCGCTTATAGTGAAGCCGTTAACACGTTTTTCCATTGAGCGTTGAGAATGTTGTCGGATTTCTTGCCACTGGATGGGATATTTGCAGGCTACGAATTGCTCAGGAGCAACTATTGGATGCGAATCTTCGTTTACGTGCTTATAGCATGCGACTAACGGGACTGAAGATCATGGAAGCGGATGTACCTGGAGGGTTTTGCGTTGAAGCGCACGCTGTTGGGATTGAACATGGTAAGGTAGCTTGGCAGTGGATGAGCATTCTGATAGCCGCAAGGGTATGGGCATGAGGGCTTGTCGAAAGGCCTCTGACTTATAAGTTCTCGAGCTCTTTGATGTTAGGTCCATAGCGCGCATTTATTTCAAAATCTCAAAACCCATGCCCTTTTTCTTGCTACTCCAAGATTTTTTAATAAACCTATATACAAACCGAGGATTGAGGGTTAAACTTCACGAGAAGTCCCTTGTGTCATGCGACCATTCGTCCTATCTCCTTGCCTCCCCAGAATCCTTTGCCTCTGCTTAATCTTCCAGGCGGTCGTTCCACTACCTCACTCGTCCCTTTCCTCCAATGCTCCCGAGCCGCACACTCTGTCCAAACGAACTCTGCCCACTCCCATTGGGGGCGGTTGGACCATGCACATCAACGACATCGGCTGCTTTACGCCCTTTGCTATCGCCTCTTCCGACCTCGCAGCTTTTTACGCCGGCATCCTGCTAGACGCTCGCGCGCGCCTTGCCGCCAGCCAGCCACGCCAGTCTCACTTACTATATAGGTACGGATTGCTCAGCCTCTTTCTGAAGTCCACAGAATTGCTGAAGTGGGAGTGGGTCGTCGAATTCGTGGAGCAACTCGTGAGTCTTATCCACTCCTGGCACGCTTTTTTCTGAGATTTGGGGAAAGGTGTCGGTGGGTGGTTCGACGTTCAGACACTGACTGGAACTCCACAGCTCGATTTTACCCAGAGAGGATATACGGGACAGTATGTGGTGAATTATTGGCATGAAAGCGGGTTAAAGAACACAGCGGTGATGTCAGTGATGCTACCAGCTTGGAATATGTTGGGCGGACCGCAGAGTTGATCGACGACGGATAGAGGCCTATCGGGGGATGTTGGACAGGTGAAATATTGCACATAATGACCAGCATCCCATCTCGACGACAGTCATTGTAGACGCAGCTGAATTGCTGGAATTGCTGTGAGACCTGATGAGTCAGGGTATGTGTGACTTGGATGACAGCCGATGCACCACGCCATGGCATAGGCTTTTTGCAGTAACAGGCGATCATAATCGTCCGCTGACTACTTTCGAGATGTGCCACACTCGGACTAGCAGACGGCTTGGACCCTCCCAACATACGTCAAGCACGATTGCATCTCCTAAATGCTTAACGTAGTCCTCAGAGTCAGATCTGATAGCGGTGTGGAGGCCGAAAAGCTGAGCACAGGGATCTTGAATTTTGCCGTGTTTGAATGATGCTGCCGGTTTCAGTGCTGCCAGAGCCAGTCCAACTGAAGGTAGGAATAATTATGTGCGATGCGAGTGGAGACATGACAGATATGACACGTCTCCTACGAGTGGGTCTAACGAGAGGACGGTACCACCTGATCCAAATCCATCCAAATCATCCAGATGCAACATGCTGCATCGAGCGTCCACGAAATTGAGATATACTGTTTCCTCCTAACTCATGATCCGTGTGCCGGAGGCTTTCGTGATCCAGATACCAAACAGATGCAGGCATCGCTAAAACCTGCGCTCCTATGCATAGGCTCTTCCTTGGCTTTTGTGAACAGTGATCCTATCCTCTAGTTTAATTTCGAGAACAACCTGGACAATACAGCTCCTTCATTTGAAATTCGTTCCAAGAACTGGTATACCACTTTCCAAGACCAATTCAAGGTTGCAAACGGAACAAAGACCAAAGGCTACCTTCGTGAAGATCGCTGCATCGCAAAATCAAGACAAAGGAGACAGTGCCCGGTGACCATGGCTACTCCACCTTACCAGCACCAACAGCAAGCTCAGATATTCAATCTCCCCAATCCTCGCATCAGTCTCTAACATGCTCCTGCAGCGGGACAAGGGTTGCTAGCGTACCCAACCCCACAGTGGCGCTATGTTTGGGCAGCGGCTGAGGTTGAGATCTACCTTAGCTACGGCAACACAAAAGCAAAGACTTACAGTAGCCTCTGTGTGAAGCACGGGATTTACCGTTCATTTGCGGCGGTTGCTCCGGTGTTTGCGCCACTACTCGAAAAACGGGGAATAATGATGCAGTGAGCTCAATGGGGTGGAGATATGACAGCGGTGGGTCCTCACGTGTTCGGACTGCAGACGCGTCCCAAGCGTCTTCGTTGAATGTATTTTGCAGCAAGGATCGAATGCTCCAGGTTCTGGCTCTTTCAAGGTACCACTCCCCAGACCTAACCGTTCGATGTGACAACAGGAAGTGAGAAGGTCGTTGCAGTGGCTAGTAGGACATCGCTGCTCAACAAGAATGCTTGAAGCTTCAATGAACGTACCTTAGTCGGACCGACTCCCATGGCTATTTGCAGCTCACACGCGAGCGCTTGTTGGGGAACAGGGGCAGGTTGGCGGAAACATACATGTCGTACAGAGAGATACTTCTCATCTATTCGCCGATGCACCGATAAGGTTTTTGTACATGCTTGGCTGACCGGGTTTCAGGCTGACGACCTCCCAATCATGTGGGCTGCTGGAATATGTGCGCATGTTATTCAAGCAAGGTCTAAAGGGTAATTGATCAGATGGTGAACGGGAGTACCTAGGATCTGATTTCTACTAAAGGATGTACCAACACATTTTGAATCGCAACTTAAATAGGGGAGATGCTCTGAGGGGAAATGCTCTTAGGGAAAAACGTTGCTGGCCCTTTGGCAGAGTCATACCGTACTCCAATCAGAAAATGCATGGTTTAGTTGTAGTCTAAAGACCACGCCATGATCGAGCGTGCAGGATGCCCAATGACTGAAACATTACAGACCACTTCAACCCCATTACCTGTAGCCCTCTTACCTGTCATAGCCTCCGTGCCCGCAACCCGGTTGGGAACGAGACTCACGAATTGGCGAGGGATAATTGCTCAACGGCGGTGTTGGGATTCGTCCCGAAAGCAGCCGGGAAATCTCCTTCTCCAGACTTTGCTTGTCGGCCCTCAAGCTCTGGACCTCCACCATCAAGCCCTGGGCCACAGAACCGAAGGATTGACCCTCCGCCCCCATAGTTTTCAATAATCCTAAGCACTCTCCCAGCAAAGCAAAGCACTCTCTCAGAACAAACTCTTTGGATGCCTTACCCTTACTCCGCTCCGAAGGCTTGAAAGTTATCCCAAGCTCAAGTAGTATATGATTAATCTTCTCCATCGTCAGACGTATTCTCTCTCGACGTTCTGCTTCTTTCTTAGCATGGAAATCCCTTTGGGCACCCGCTCCCGTCGTCTTCGTCGACCCGAGATCCTCATCTGAATCAGTTGGCGATCTTTCGGAAAAGCGCCGGTTAGGAGGGCTCCGAGGTAAAGCATCGCCAGTCGTGCTACGTCTCTTAGCCTGCTTGGACTTCAGGCCTTTATTGTTGATGGCCGATACACCTTGCTGGTCCATCCCTTTCGCTGGTGGACAATACAGAGGGACTTCGACTGCTCTGGCAGCTCTCTCTATGGTTTGGGCGTAGTTTTGAGGCCCGCGTTCGCGATGTGCGTCTTGGGTCGTGCATCGCTCGCTAATCACCACTTGCAGTGCCTCGGTGGGTGATTCGCGGAACTGATAGATCAGGGCTTCGGTCCATTCATCAAGGTCATTTCCATATCCGAGTAGACGTCGTTCAGCATCACTGAGCTTGGATGTGTACCAGACAAGTGCTTCACCCCGGAGACAAGAAGATAAGTTGTTCCGAAGTAGCTCCCATCCTTTAATGGCCGCTACTTCCCTAGCACGGTTTATAAACACATGAACGTCACGGAAGTAGGTTTCGTTCCCAGCATATTCGATAATGGAAGCCGTGGAGGCCGACTCGTCCTCACGGTAGGGGGAAAAGAAGCCAATATCACCGACATGCCAACCCGGTTTGATGTCGAAGCTCGAAATAGGGGGCAGTCGACTGAACCGATTGCGAAGATTAGCAATCTGTCGGGTCATAACAGCCGTGAATGACCTACAAATATGAAGAACTAGGCGGATGCGGTTCCGGACAAGTGGTGGGTTTAGGATAACGAGAGCCATCGCTACGCAAGTGCCCGGAGCCATGGAGGTAGTTTGCCATTGTCAGAAAGAAGGTATGTGTAATATTCCAAGCGTACGACGAACAAGACAGGTAGGTAGACGAAATGAGTAGGAGAAGGGCCCCCTACATATAGCAGCCATACTCGTGAACGAGCTGTCAGAACCACAACTCACGAGCCATCGAGCCTCCTTGACAGCCAGCACAAGACTGCATAACGCACCCCAGGTGACGGAGCCAACCTACACGAGCTCCATCTCATTTTTGAAAAAGTGACATCGGAAAGTCAATTGCGCTGCAGAGCAACGGAAAATTCGGTTACCATGCATTCGCTGAATGTCCGTCCAAGGCGGTCGGCCGGTAAGAAGAGCATGGGTATGGGCTATCAGAGCTCAATTGTGTGCACGCCTTGCTTGAGACCCTCAGCGGCCGAGCGTCCCAATCGTGCATGTGATATGTGCATGCTAACGGCTGCACTCTGCTTGATCCACCCGCACCGTGGAGTCGTGTAGTTTACCGAGACAAAAGACATTCGTGTGCGGCAACTGGCGCCATCGAATGCTTCCGCGGCTGCGGCTGCGGCGACGCAATGCAGTCTCTTGTGCTAAACTCGGGGAGCTCTGCCATGTAAGTCAGAGCGATGCAGGAACGTTCGAGCTAATCTGCAGACTGACCTTGCTATCTGCTAATGTACCTTAGCCTTAGTTGCCATGCCACTAGTCGCGCCTGAACTCGGATGTATCTAGTAGAGAGAGCTTTCATTTGTGATTTGTCGCTGGGAGAAAGAACCTTTCATGAAACGGTTGGTTTCCTGGGAAATGTCCAAGCTTAATGGGTAGGCAAGGAGCAGGCTTTGTGGAAGGCTTGATATTACACCTCAGTCTGACCCTAGCTAGACAGACCAACGTTTCTGCTTCAACATACAGCAAGGCAAAGCATTATGAAACATGCAACCGTAACAAACACCCGGACCGATATGCAATGAACTGCAAGCTGATCCTGCTTTTGGTCTACCTGAAGAGAGTGAAATAGCATTCGCCAATCTCCCATCGCTCCACACATTAAGGAATGATGCTAGGGAACACCACATGCCGTGCAGCGCCTGCCAAATTGGATTTCAGTTTGCTCCATCCCACCCAGCTTGCACGGCATCTTATGCAACGCTTGCGAACAAGTATTCAGTGAAGCTCAAGTAGAAAACGTGTGACCTCCCATACCACTACTGTAGCCGATCGCCCAGGCACGAAAAAGAGTAGACCCCGAGGGCTCCTCTCTACAGGAGGAGCTGCAACAAACCGGCAAAAATGGACGTCCCACCAATGACTGCCGGGTATTGGACATTGAGCTGGTTTGCCGGGCTGCCAGACCCCGAGGGTTTTGCGGAAGATGCAGGCTTCGAACCAGCACCAGAAGGTTTTGCCAGGCCACCCTGGCAGGTATAGGTGCCCTTCATCACTTTGTTCTTGTGGTCATTGTCGAAAGTATCACAGCTGAAGTTGCTGGCAGATGTCTGCATGTTGAACGCTCCTGCGATACGGGTCAATGCAGGTAGGTTGACCCTACAAATGTCAGCTTCTGCACGTCAAATATAGCAGGACGTGGTTACAATACTTACTCGCTGTAGTTGCCGTTGAAGTCAAGAGCACCCATGATGACAGACAACTTAGGGAAGCCATCGATCATCAGCAATTGCGTGTTGTTAGCAATCTGATAAGACCCATTGACCGATGTTAGCTCAGGAATGGAGATATTGGTTAGCTCGGTGTTGTCAACGAAGATCAAGCTTCTGGTTGTTGTGAGATTGGGAGCACTGAATTCTGTGATGGCATTGCCATAGAAACCCATGTCTTGAGCGACACTTTTGAGCGCTGGCAGTGAAATCGAGCTGCAGTTGCGGAAAGTCATGTTGTTGGCTGTTTCCAGCAAGGGAAACGAAGTCGAGAGGCCAGCTACATACCCATCGTTGGCTTCGATGTCGAGGGAGCCTGTAATGTTGGTGACTTGCAAGCTGATATTGGTGAGACCTCCGTTGTTGTTGACATTGAAGATCTTAACCTTCTGCAGCTTGTCAATTCCTTGGAGCGAGGTAAGCGCGGTGTTGGTAATCAGGATGCTGATAGCTTGCGTGACGCCCGTATTTCCGAAGGATAGTTGAAACAGTGCCGGAAGAGCTTGTAGGGTCATTGTATCGACTGATGTCAATGAAGGGGCGGAAAGCGTGGACAACACTGTAAGGTCCTCCAAGTCGATACCACCAACTGACCTAAGGCTGCCGAATGACAAGGAGGCCAAATTCGTGACATTAAGGGCTGTAATGTTGCCAGTCACTTGTGTGAGCGAGCCATCGACGGCTAGTGACTGATGTCCATTAGAGCCCACGGGTACCGAAAGGTCGGTGGCGATAGCAATAGAGCCGCTGTAGGTCGTGCAAGATGCTATGGCCGATGCATCAGCTGATTGGGTGATTGTCGTTGTGCCGCCGGAGTTGCCGCACTGGCCTAATTACAACGTAGTCAGCTCACGGTTCGATTGCATATACCAGACGTCTATACATGATTCTCGGCTCGATGGAGGAACTTACCGAAGACGGTGCTGACCAAGACCGCAGCGGGTAGAAGGTAGCTAGTGATGGCCATTGCGAAGGGTCTCTTTCGACAGATCTAGTGGGAGGACGAGGGTCAGCGAATCGGCCTCCCACAGGACAACGGTAAATGGAGCTCGAGATCCCTTGATGAATGTTGGAGGGCGAGCTTGTCGAGCAGCCAAAGACGCGACCCGTGTTTACCTTTCGGGCAACGAACTGGTGAGTAAGGTAGCAAGACTTACTGGAAGTGGACAGTTTAAATGTAGTATTGGATGGATGAAGATGGATGCCGGTATCACTGATGGGTAATGTTGGATAGCAGGCAGTGTTGTGGGGAGAGGTGTTGTGGTATGGGGATCGTAGCGAATGTGAAGAAGAGAAATCGAACGAGGGTGGAATTAAATGCTTTGACAATTAGACTACGTACTAGCCGACCCGAAAGGAAAGAACCTCACGGTGAAGGCACGACGGATGAAGACGAAGACGATGAGGTGAAGTGGAAGAGAGCAGCGACAGGAAGGTTGTTGGGAGGGAAGGAACTTAGAACACTTTAAGATTCTAAGCAGGAAGCCGCGAAGAGGAAAAGGAGGACGGATTTTCCAGTAGCTTGGCCGACCTTCAACCACGCTTTACTCAATTGGTAGCTTGCTATCGCTGAGCCGAGATACATACCCTTGCCCAAAGTATGCGACATGATTGGGCAATTCAGCTTCAATCCGTTGCACTTATTGTTAGTACTTTACACCTAAGGTATGATCTGTATCTTTACGCTCGCCTCTTGGATTGTTACGAGTATCACCTTGCCTACCTACATCACCTTGACTGATCTGACCGTTATATGAGCTGGCTGTGACCCGCATTGTCAAGCCGAACTACAGCAATGGTTACTGACCACCATGATATAAGTTTTGTCCAACGATCGAGCGCCAAGGTCTCCGTGTGCGGTACGGATGTCAGAGATATCTTGGCCTCAGGATACCCTCTTTCGTTTGCCACTCTATTTTCGCATCCTCCGGACTGCCCCAAGCGCACGCTCAGAAGGCCATTGTTTTCTATCGGCCTACTTTATGCAGGCCGATAGAACCCTTGCACACCTTTCTGAAGGTGACCGCACCTCGATCGCAGATTGTGTGCATGTAGCCGGATCACAGACCGTTTGTGCTCCAATCCAATCACGGTGGTCAACAGAAGGTTCCGGCTGTTCGGCTGTAGGAGTACCTCCACACGACCTTGATTCTTTGTCTCGCCCAATCAATGGCGCTTCTACACGCAGGATTGCGTGGCCTCCCCATCCAAGTCACATGCGCTGAGAGCTTCTGCTCAACTCTGTGTGTTTTGAAAGACGTAGGTAGTGTTGATTTTGGGCACCTAGCTCTAGCCGATGGTTTGGGGCAAGCTGCCGGAGAATTTGGACTGGTTCAGTGGTTTCGTTCACACTAGCATTGTCGATCTCCTCGGAAAGGCAATCTCATTTCGTGCTTTAATCAGGAGGATATGTTTAACATGGGTGACTTTTAGTACACGCTTGTTCATAATGCTCACCCCTCAGAAACCATGTTTTCCGCACATCGCGCTTACACAGTTTATTCGGCTCCCTTACACGATAGCACTGGTAATAGTGCTGGTCGTCGCACTGTGGTTGCCATTGTGTGGTCTGCAGACACGTGCGTACAATGCTACTCTAGATCTTGCGTCGAGGTAGATAAAAATTGCTGTTGATTAAAGTAATGCGATAGCAATAGTAACAGTTGTTGTAAGTTTTATTTCTGTAATTGCAGGCGCTCCTGGTTGAAATCGTTGTTTACTAGGAAGCTGAATAAACTGGAGCGATGCGATGTGCGAATGCCAGGGCCTTTTGGTGGCTTCTCGGTTGACAAGGGGGGGTGAGCATTATAAACAAGCGTGTACTATAAAAGTCACCCATGTTAAACATGTCCTCTTTAATCAGCCAATATCAAAATAATCTCCGCTGTCAGACCTTCATGATTCACGAAGCTGATAATCACTGAAAACGAGAGCTTGTTCCTGGCGCTTACATTTCCATTTGGAATATAGCGTTGCTTTGATAATGAAAACAACCTGTAGAGCTGGGTCAGCCTTTGCAGTCGTGGTGTTCTGCGGGCGAAGTACTCCGCAAGTAATCCATTAGCAGCCAGTTTCTCGAGAAAGCTCTTTGATTGAGGGTCGTGTTCCATGTCGAGCTTGAGTATACTCTGAACTTGGCTGCTTAATCAGCTATGTAATCCAAGTATTGGGATGGCCGTAAATCACCGTCTATAAAGTAGCGTACATGTAGTCGCATTTTACAACCTATCGTGTTGACAAAAGCCAATAATTTACGAGAAGACTACTTGCCATGATAGATAGATGCTGTTAGTGAGCGCGGTTCGGTTTGACATCTAAAAATGCCCCATGTTCCAAGGTCTCGCAGCAGTGCCGGAAATCCAATCTAATGCTCAGGATGTCTCTACGACGATCATTACGCAGCAGCAGTCGACTTCATACGAGCCCAGAAATCACGCTGAGCCCTGGCAAGACAGCCGCAAAGAGCAATGCATCACTCAAGCTGGAAGTTGGTGACTCCCAAGGAAAGAAGAGAGTCAGGAAAACACCCGTACCAGAGTCTGCTTCGTTACTGGATCCGCCATCCACACCACCTCGAAAGAGAACAAGAGTCGAGACACCCTCCTCTAAGAAACAGTTGCAAGGATCCGCTCCGTCCAGCAATGAGCATGAGGATCAAGTGCTTACAGAGCGACCTGCAGAACCGCATAGAACGAATGCTACGCTCAAAACCCCGGGCGGCTCTCGTCTCGTCCCTTATTCCAAAGAGATAGTTAACTCCTCTCCAATCAGAGGTGGCATGCCCCAACCCACGACTACCACTGCACAACTCCTGGACCAAGCTTGCGCTCATCTGATAGCCGTGGACCCTAGGCTGAAGCCACTGATAGAGAAACACCATTGCCGTATTTTCTCCCCTGAAGGACTAGCCGAGGAAGTTGACCCTTTCGAAGCATTATGCAGTGGCATCATGTCGCAGCAAGTCAGCGGTGCTGCAGCGAAGTCGATCAAGAATAAATTCATTGGCCTGTTCAACCAGGACTCATCCGAAGGCGAATCGCCAACAGTTGCACCAAGGCCATTCCCAAAACCAAGGCAGATCGTGTGTTGCAGTATCCCCTTTCTGCGAACAGCAGGTCTGTCTGAACGGAAAGCGGAGTACATTAAGGGCCTCGCCGAGAAGTTCGACAGTGGGGAGCTGAGCGCGAAGATGCTGATCAAAGCCAGTGATGAAGAGGTGCTTGAGAAGCTCGTTGCCGTCAGGGGCTTAGGCAGGTGGTCTGTGGAGATGTTTGCTTGTTTCGGTCTAAAGAGGATGGATGTACTCTCCACAGGTGATCTTGGAGTCCAGTAAGTCTAATGAATATGACATGAATCTCAATATTGAATCTCTTCAGGAGAGGGATGGCTGCATTTATTGGAAAGGTAAGTGCATGAGACTCCCGAATTTATCAGAGCTTGCTTTTCCCTTTCCTAGGTCTCCCTAACGTTTCAATTCTAGGACGTGAAGAAACTGAAAGCCAAGGGAGGAGGAAAGTGGAAGTATCTATCAGTAAGTTGCATATACAGAAGCTTGTGAACCAGACTAGAAGCGTTTCAGGAGAAAGAGATGCTTGATCTATCTGCGCCGTTTGCTCCTTACCGGTAAATGTGCATCCTTCATCTCTGGGCTGGAGTACTGACGTCCATAACAGCAGTGTCTTCATGTGGTACGTATTTCCGCACCAGGTCCCCTACTTCGCATACGATGTTGCGTAATTTTCCGGGCATGTTTGGGCTTCATGAATAAATGTCCTCCAACGAGCATCGGAGAGTGTCTAGAGGCTTATTGCTCTTGCGGGATAGACGAAGGCTGACCCTAAGACCCAGGTACATGTGGAGAGTTGAAGACGTGGACATTGACGCGTTCGGAAGCGCGTAGAGAGGAGTAGAAAATGCTACATGTGTATGGTGGCTAAAAAAGACCACGTTTGCAGAAGAATGTTTCATGACAATGAATTATGACCAGAATACTCTGAGAGAGATGGATTCACTAGGCTTTGTAATTCCGTAGTCAGTATAAAGTATGGACCCTCGCTGACTGAATCTCGATTGCATTGTAAACCCTGTAAACTGTACAATAGGGTACAACCTCTCAGCCTCGCATCTATGATGTCAAACAACAGTATCGAACACGGCCTGACCGGTTCCCTCAATGGTGCGGTTTCTCTGCAGGCTTGTTCGCTTGCCTCTTCGTAATGACCATTGACTCCAGATCCCCGCGCTCCCTCGATTCAGACTCTATCTCCTTGATAATTGGCGTCAGGTATTGGTAGTCCTACATGACCTGTAAGTGTATGCTCAATGGCCGGAGATTTACTAGGCCTTACATCTTCGGGTGTGGTCTGCTGGTCTTTGGGTAGCAATTGGTGGGCGAGCGAGCACTGATCGGTGTCAACTTCAGAGCTTCAAGCAAGGACGATTATTTGTCCGTATGGGGACTGACCTGAAAAGCTCTTCGAAGACGGAAAACGCGATCGTACGCTTCTTTGGGTGGTAGACGCTTGAGGGCGAGTAGTACGGTATCTGACTCCTCGGGGATCAGGTCATCGGCTCTAAAGACGAAGATCTTAGCTGCTATCTTGGTCTCTTTGGGAAAGTTCATTTGCGATTGTGGGGGCATCCTACCTCAGGCCAAGCTTCCTGTATCCCGCTGCATCTGCATACCAATTTGCGAATGGGACCATCCATCGCTTCAGCCATGGACGTTTGAGTATGAATTTCGTAAGTGATGGAGCGGACATCGTTGCTGTTCGGCGATAGTCCTGAAGAATCACAGAGTCCGGATCACAATGAAGCCTGGCGTCGAATTACGACCTGACTTGCTCCATGCGCATCGAAGTTGAAATAGATTACATACGAGACAACGGCGCTAGTGCACCCGATAACGGCAAGCGAACATCAGCTTCGGGCAATTGGATCCAACACCACAAAGGTGTCGTCTCACATTGGGTACTTCTCGCTTTGCGTCGACGTTTGTGTTGGTATGTAATAATCAATCGTCACGAGCTCAACTCAAGTTCGTCTATTTCTGAGCGTCCCCCTTTATGGCGTGCATCAATATTTGAAGTAAAGCTCTCTCGAGCTGCGGGGTATCGCATCAGCAATTCGGGCTTGGTGAACCAAGTGCTGGGGACGGCATTGTCGCTTTCACTGGAAAATGCATACTCTGTGAACGATCCTACTACCCTTCCGCCAAGGATGTCTTTCGACAGAAAGCCAACGTCACCAGTCTCGACCCCTGATACTGCTGCCTCAGCCCATGAACCTAATACTCCGACTGGACCTCTCGAGTATTGGGCGACACAGCTGCCCCAAGAGTGGGTGGTGCCCGTTTCCGGAGCTCTGGCTGGGGCATTCTCAGGTATCGTGAGCTGTCCGCTCGATGTCATCAAGACGAAATTGCAGGCACAAGGTGGTTTCCAAGCTCGACAAGGAAGAGCGGCACTCTCGAAAGCCGCATACAGCGGTGTACAAGGAACCGCTGCGACCATATGGAAAGAGGATGGCTTGCGGGGCATGTATCGAGGGCTTGGGCCAATGCTCTTGGGTTATGTGCCGACTTGGGCAATATACTTGACCGTTTACAATAAGGCGCAAGCCTACTTTCGTACGAAAACAGGTAGATATTGCTGGTCACCCTCGACGTGAACAGGTTGCTGAAATACTGGTCCTAGATAATTGGTTTCTCGCGAATATCTATGCCTCCTTATGCGGCGGTGCATGCTCAACGATGGCCACCAACCCAATCTGGGTCGTCAAAACAAGGCTTATGTCACAGTCGAGCACACATTCCTCGACCTCTTCATCGCGGGCTCCTTGGCAATACCGCGGCACTTTTGACGCTATACGGAAGATGTACCGTGCGGAAGGTATAAAGCCATTCTACTCAGGATTGACGCCAGCCATGCTTGGATTGACGCATGTGGCAATACAGTTCCCTCTGTATGAGGTGTTTAAGAAGGAGTTCACAGGCCTGGGAGGTTCGGAGTCTGCAGCAGACAAAGCTCACCATTTCTATGGCCTATCGCTTGCAATATTTCTTAGCAAGGTGTGTGCGAGCACTGCTACATACCCGCATGAAGTGGTTCGCACACGATTGCAGACACAGCAGCGGTCACTGTCTGCTCATTCGACCGAGAAGACCGGAGATCATGGTAGACCGCCCGGTGGTCCGCCGCCTAAGGGGGCGGTCAATGGAATGATCTACCGCGGTACCTTAGACACCTGCAAGACTATTCTGGCCGAGGAAGGCTGGAGAGGCTTCTACGCTGGACTCGGAACAAACCTTATACGGGCCGTGCCTTCAGCAATGACGACAATCCTTACTTATGAATACTTGAAGAAGACGATTTTTCAGGCGCAAGATGAAGCACGACTGAAAGTGGCAGCGGCAGGGTCATCTCCTGTATGAAGGCTGCATGACCGGGTTTGAATCCGAGTATTGCGGCATCTTGCAGCATTGTTATCTATGGGATCGGTGCATAGGGTGTCGATTTCTTGAGTACATGGATGGGCTAGGACAAAGCAATCCAAGGCGTGGGATCCGGCCATTGCGGTCAGAAGACGGCTGAATATTGGCGTTGAAAGAGGATCTGATCGATATTGCGTGCGAAGAGGATCGAGTGTCTTTTCTGTTGCCAGCTGTTGAACCGTGCATCTTGTATATACTGCGTTAGATTGCAATATACCTGAGGGTCTGCCAGCTGCCAATATAGCGTTTGGATTCCCTTTAGAGGCATCCGCGATTGGAGAGGATACTCGACGTGCACATTTGTATCATCTTCCAAAAGCTAAAGATTGCTGATCCGAGAGCCGTATCCCATTACGAATCGTATCCTCGATTCTTTTCAGGCGTCTCCACGAATGATGGACTCTTGGACTTTGCCTCAGCCGCAATGCGATTCTACTGACTGGCCTCTCCTATTCTTACTGAAGGTAGAGGAGGACAAAAATTGTCGATATATAGCACGGTCCTATCGAGGCCACTCGTCGAGCACCTAATCCGTTCTTTCCCGATCACGGATCCCTCCTCTTCCCCAAATTCTCCCTAAATTTGTCTTGCTCTTCACTCCTCCTCGGCCCCTTGCCCAACACCTTCTCGAGCTTGTTCTCTGTCCCAAAAACTAGCTGTCGTAGCGTGTCCTGGTTCTGCGGAGCGTCGAGCTTCCCATGTCGCCGCTGACTTTCATTCTGCCAGCTGATTTGCCCGCCATCTGCCATACGGTGGCGCTCGGCGTTGCGCTTCGCTGCTTTGATGGAGGTGCGAGAGTAGACGAAGAGAAGACCGGCCATGGTGAAGGCGACGAGCGGAGCCGTGATGGTGCGGGGGTTGATTTTGGTCATGGTGGATCGCTGTGATTCAAGGATCGCCGAGAGTCATGGCAGCTGGAGTCGAAGGAGTATGATAAAAGCAGAAGGAGATCTCCCGCTCCAACATGTCCAAGTGGGCTTCTAGTGAAGCTGTTGAATCGTTGATGAACATTCAAAGTCAGGGTTCAGCAGTCCGATACGGAGCTACGGCGGGCTGATCGAATGACCCCTGCTTCAATTTCTTAGCGTAAGATTTGCATTTCGTTCAGTATCTCGTTCATTACGACATGCTCTGTTTAGGCAATGAGAGATGATGAAGCTTGGGCTGGCTACCAAGCTCGCTCCGAGCACCTCTTGGACCTGCCCTAGCTGCCTTCACAAGCAGAAAAGTGGCTCTCAGGCGGCTTCATATGCAACCAAATCCGGCAGGTTTCGAACAGGGAAAACCAAAAGGCGGACGGTGGTCTTAGCTACAGCCGGTGGATCTCTCGGCGCTGGCGCAATATTGACTACAGCGTCAGATGACGTGAAGCATGGATATGCAGCAGCGGAAAGGACAGGTCGAGTGGCTAGCACACTGTTCGCATGCATCAATGAGTAAGTCTATACATATTGTCTAAAACATGACTTGGATCAGATTGCTGACCCCCAAAATTGATAGTTATCGAGTCACGCTCAATCACAGACCAGATAATGAAGTTGAGTGGTCTCCGCTTCTCAAAGCGTGTCACCAGCGCTGCGCCGACCGCACCCTTCGAGCAATTGAGAAAAACGGATCCATTTTCATCAAGCTTGGCCAGCATCTCAGCAGTATGGGCTATCTATTGCCTCTTGAATGGACCACCACATTCGTACCACTTCAAGACAAGTGTCCCGTGTCGTCCTACGAATCGATAGAACAATTGTTCCTCTCCGACACAGGCTCGTCAATATCCGATTATTTCGGGTCTTTCGAGAAAGTGCCAATTGGTGCCGCATCTTTGGCGCAGGTGCATCGTGCGACAATGAAGGACACTGGGCAAGAGGTGGCAGTCAAAGTACAGCATCCTTCGTTACAAGAATGGGTACCGCTTGACCTGGCTTTGACGAGATACACGTTCCATACCTTGAAGTGGTGGTTTCCAGAGTATGATCTATCATGGCTATCTGACGAAATGGAATCATCCCTCCCTAAAGAGCTGGATTTCGCTGCCGAAGGAGACAATGCCATGCGAACCAAATCATACTTCGAAAACATAAAGGGAACACCGCTTGTGATACCTGATGTGAAATGGGGGTTGAAGCGTGTACTCGTCATGGATTATCTGACAGGTCACCGAACAGACGATCTTAATTACATTGATTCTCACGGCATTGATCGCGATGAAGTATCCGCAGCACTGGCAAGGATCTTCAACGAGATGATCTTCGGCGACACTCCACTTCACTGCGATCCCCATGGAGGCAATATTGCGATCCGCAAGAACGACTCAAGGCGGAAGCCGAATTTTGACATTATCCTTTATGACCATGGCCTGTATAGGGACATACCAAAGCAACTCCGTCGTGATTATGCAAAGTTGTGGCTCGCAGTCATTGATACTGATGAGAAACGGATGCGGGAGTACGCCCATGCTGTAGCTGGGATAACTGACGAGCAATTCCCACTATTCGCCAGTGCCATTACGGGACGAGATTTCCGAGCTGTCACAAGCTCCGTCGTGTCCTCTCGGACAGATGCCGAAAAGGATGAGATCTCCGGCGCAATGGGGGAGGGTCTCTTGCAACAAGTACGTATCATTCGCCTTGCCATGTATGGGACTGCCGAGCTGACACAGTCTAGCTGGTGCAATTGCTGGGCCAAGTCCCAAGAGTTATTCTGCTGATTTTGAAGACCAATGATCTGAGTCTGTCTTGGGCCGCGTTCTCTAGCTGTCACACTTACTGATTGCTGGTAGCTCGCAACCTGGATGAGAACCTCCAGACTCGACAAGGTCCAATGCGTAGCTTCTTGATTCTTGCACGCTACTGTAGTAGGACCGTCTTCCAGGAACAGATGGAGTTGATTCGGGAGCACGGCAGCCGATTCCGTCCAAGCAATCTCCTACGCATGCTCCGGGCCTGGAGCTCCTACATGCGGGTGGAGCTTAAGCTTTCTTTGTACGAGTACTACGTATCTATCAGACGGCTTGCAGGCTTTCTCGTCGTCATGGGCATTTAGCGAAGGTTATGGGTAAGGTATGTAGCAAAGGTTCTTGGCCTGGACTCCGACATTGTGCTGAGCATACTATAACGGGGGCTGCAGATGCCCTTTAGGCGGAGACGAATCAGTATGTTCGTCAATCGAGAGTCTATCGCTATTTCATGATTGTTCGACATCTCACTCGTTTTGTTCCCCACCCATCTTCACGGTTACGTCCTTTCATTGATGCGCCGGGGATGCATTCTGATTCGTCGTCGTCAGCAGTACCATGAGCGTTGCGAGAAAGTACTACTATCTCAATCACTCAAATGGTTGTCGCTCCGTTTTGAAGGAGGCCTAAGACTCATCTTTCCTACCGGTGGATTGGTGAAACCGATCCCTGAGGAAGAGTGTTAACGTCTTCCTGCGTATTTTCTTTGGGTAAGGAAGTCCGAGAAATCCTGGATTTCACCAAGGCCTATCAATCTCGCGAGAAGCGAACAACCAAATTCCAGCGGGTAAAACCGCAAAAACATTCTGCGGGTCTTTTCCCATGATTTCCAAGGCCTTAAGCCGATGGTGCCAATAGACCCTGCCCTGCGTATCCGTAGGGCTCAACGAGGTGGGACCAACTGCGGGGTGACTCGGTGGCTTTGAGTTACGAAAAAGAGGACCAAGACCGTGTTTTTCAAGCAAGCTCTTTGCGCATCGCTCTCGCGCCGTCAATATGGAAGAACAAGTCAATAGACTTGTCGACAAAGTCTGGGGTACCCATCTCCCTCCAACAACCGCTTACCACCGAATCTGACACTACCGCCAGACAAATATGAACAACTCCCAAAATCCAAACGCCTCCTCATCGCCATCGCCGGCATCCCAGGCTCAGGTAATCCCCCTTCCCTCCCTCTCCTCACCCTCCTCACTTTCTCACCCCCACAACCCCAGGCAAAACAACCCTCGCATCCAGCCTCTCCACCCGCCTCAACGCCCGCCACGCCTCCACCTCCCCCGCCTGCGCCTCCACCCCCATCGCCGCCTTCCTCCCCCTCGACGGCTACCACCTCTCCCGCGCCCAGCTCTCCGCCCTCCCCGACCCCTCCACCGCCCACGCCCGCCGCGGCGCAGCCTTCACCTTCGACGCCGCCTCCTACCTCTCGCTCATCCGCCTGCTGCGCGCGCCCCTCTGCCCGGAGACGAAGACCATCTACGCGCCGTCGTTCGACCACGCGGTCAAGGACCCTGTCGCGGACGAAATCCCCATCGCGCCGACCGTCAGGGTGGTGGTTGTTGAGGGGAATTATGTAGCGCTCGATAGGGGGGCGTGGAAAGAGGCGGGGGAGCTCATGGATGAGATTTGGTTTGTGGAGGTGGGGGAGGAGAGGGCGAGGGAGAGGTTGGTGAGGAGGCATGTCGCGAGTGGGATTTGTGGGGATGTGGAGGAGGCGGAAAGGAGGGTGGGGGAGAATGATTTGGTTAATGGGAGGGAGATTCGGGAGGGGAGGTGGAGGGTTGATGAGTCGGTTGTTAGTCGTGAGGATGAGGCGTGGAGGCCGGAAGCGCAGGGTGTTTAGAGCGGGGGGGAAGGAAGAGGCACGAGCCGTGGTGATTGACCTTCCCACGCTCCTCCCACCCAGCAACCGATCTCAGTGTCATGGCGGACTTATTTAGGACATAGAGGCAGGACGTGGGTGAAGTTGAGTGTAAAGAAGCGCTTTTATGGCATCGGCTGAGCTAAGGTCACTGATCTTGACTGCAACGTAGAATACAAAATAAGCAATCCAGCAGCCATTGGCTCGCACCGAATTCCAAAACCAATCCCTAGATCGCAAGTGCGAACCTCCTTTTTTCCATCGACCGAGCAGCCGACGCAAGCTCTCAGAGCCAAAAGCGCGCAGTAACTGGCAAGAAGTAGATGACGAAAAAGATGTTTCGAGAAAACACATAGTGGTCCGCAATAGCTCAAAGCCTCTCCCTCCCCGCCCGGCGCTCAACCCCGGCCTCTTCATACCAATGGTCGGGAACCTGCCTATCCAGCCTATCCAGATCAGCCTGGATCCGCTGCAGCTCGGCCTCCCGCTCCCCGCGTATCGACTCGAGCTCCCGCTCTCTGACCCGCTCCCTCGCCCTCATCATTCGGAAGCGAGCTTCCTGGTCGGCCAGCGTGCGCTCCGCGGGGGTGAGCTCTGTGTTCAGAGCCAAGGTTTGCTCGGCACGGTCGCTGGTGTTGTAGCGGCGGGAATAGACGGGGCGCGGGCGCGGGTGGGTCAATGCCGCGGGGCGTTCGGGCTGCATGTTGTCGTCTTCTTCGGTGAGGGAGTCTTCGGAGTCGGTGTTGTCGCAGAGGGTGGGGTAGAGGTCTGCGGTGGAGGTGGTGGACGAGGGGGCGGTGACGAGGGTGCCGTAGGAGTTGGTTGCGGAGTTGGAGGCTAGGGAGGAGGAGGCGGAGGCCGTGGCGGAGGTGAAGGAGGAGTGGACGCTGGGCACGCGCTCGTCGGGCGTCATGGTGCGGACGAGCGTGTCCCAGGCGTCGTCGTCGTCGGGGCTGAAGCTGCGGGAGCGGTCGCCGAGGCCGTCGACGATGGGGTGGGAGAGCGGGTCGTTGGGGAGGTTCTCGGGAGGGCTGGGGAGGTGGCTGCGTCGGCCGGGCAAGCGACGGAGGGGGGGAAGCTCGCTGAGAGCTCGGTCGGCGGCTTCGATGGTGCGGTCGGCTCCCTCGAGGGAGTGGATGGTTTCGCGTCTGGCGCTCTCGACCTCGTCGAGGAGCGCTGTGGTGCTTGCGTCGCCCTGCGCGCGTTCTCGCAGGCGTGTTTCATCTCTGTGGAAGAGCTCGTGATAGCGAGAAGGGGCGAACCTTGCTGTGTACTCTGCGGACCCGGCTGGTGGCGTAGTCTCTAAAGCTGCCAAATGGTTTGAATGCTCCTCGGAAGATGACGGTGGTGTCGGCATACTCCGAGGTGGTGGGGACAATGTGCGTTGGTTGGAAGATAATTCGCGTTGAACCATTCTCCTCTCCTCAGACGTCAGCCGAGGGTTCTCTCGGGCTCTCTGGACGATTTCCGCATATGCCGCTTGCGCCGATTCAGACATGTCTTCCAAGCCAGGTAGATAGTAGGCTTCGTTCGGATTATTTGAAAGTCTCATACGTTGTCCAGGACGCTCGTAGCTTAACGCATCGCGGAGCAGGGCCCGCCCACTCTCCATCCGCTGATGCTGACTAGCGGCATGACGCTCTCTGTCAGCGCGGGAGGCCTCCCGCCGCTCCTCCTCCCTCGTGAGACGGTCTCGTTCTAGTATACCATTGCGGCGCTCTTCGCTCTCATTGAAAGCGGCCAACTCAGCGGCAGCATTCTCGGGTCCGTTGCGGCGCGAGAAGTACCTGAGCATACGGCGCTGATGGAGCTCTCGCGACAGAGCCTCGTTCGACGCACGCATTCCTTGATCGCGAGCGCGGAACTCATCGCGATGGAAACGATCGCGAGTGTGCGGCGTGTATCTCACAGTCCGTTGGCGGCGGATGGCGGAACGCGCCGGAGCAGAAGGGTCGGCTTTAGTAGCGACCTTGGACTCGGTGACCTCGGGCTCGACGAACATGCTGCGCGGAAGATGTCAGCCAATGTATCCGGGTTGCTGCCTTGGGATTGTTGTCTGCACAATGAGGCAAACTGGCAGAGGCGCGATTAGGCGCGGAGGACAAACTTACCGTAAGCCCATGATTGCAGGACGCGATGTGAGCCTGAAGTGATAGTGACGGTGTCTGAGTTGTCGCGTAAGTTTTTCAATTCAGTATCCGGCTGAACGATGATGATATAACAATTAAGAGAAAGATGAAGCGAATTGATGGTATTGGTGTGAGTGAAGATGACTGAGGCTGGGGTTTGTGACACAGGCTGAGGCTCGACGGCGGAAGGGGTTAAGGAGTCGATCAGGCAGTTTTGGCGCTAGCACTCTCGTAAGGCTGATGCTGTCACAGCTTGATCGAAGATCATCTCCAAACGCCGACTTCTTCCGTGAATCTCAAGCTTTTCTCCACACAATCAACAACACCGGCCCTTAAATCTGTAGTCACCAGATGGCACTTTGACAGGATGTTGTCGGCGGCTGAGCCCTCACAGTGGTTGGATGCTGTCCGGCAATGATCAATCTTGGTCTGGCGCGAATCGCCCGATTGCTCGCACATACACCGCTGCCATGGAAGGCAATTCACGTTGCGGGTACCAATGGCAAGGGATCTGTCTGTGCATACGCTTCAGCAATGCTGCGAGCCGGAAATGTTCACTCTGGCCGCTTTACATCACCGCATCTGATGGATAGATGGGACTGTATCACTGTCAACGAGAAGGTCGTGGATGAAGGCCACTTCCGCACAGTTGAAGAGGAGATCAAGCACCGGAACATCGCCGACAATGTTCAAGCGTCCGAATTCGAGCTGCTGACTGCGACAGCTTTTACAGTTTTCACACGGGAACAGGTTGACTTTGCTGTTGTCGAAGTTGGTTTGGGTGGCAGAGAAGATGCCACCAATATCATACAAGATCCAGTGGCTACGGTGATCACAAATATCAGCAAAGACCATCAGTCGTTTCTTGGCAATACAGTCGAAGAAATTGCTGCGCATAAAGCTGGTATCATAAAGCCTAACGCGCCTTGCTTCGTCGACGGTTCTAACACGCCGGATGTTCTTGATGTCTTTCGAAATGAAGCAAGTCGTACCCAAGCTGGAGAAGTGGTCATGATACCACAGGATAAGGAAGAGCATGAAAGACAGCTCTGGAACGCTTTGCCCGTCCAGGACTTCGAGCCTCACCAGCGGATTCATGTCTCTCTTGCGTTTGCTGCTGTTGAAAGGGCTTTACGAGCCACTCGTGAACCTCAGAAGATCCTGGAGCTTGTACCTGCGGTTCGTAAGGCTGTATGGCCTGGCAGATTACAAACGGTCAGTATCGAAGGCTTGACTGGTCGGCAGGAACACGTCCTGCTGGATGGCGCTCATAACGCCTCATCTGCGCAAGTTCTTAGATCCTACGTCGACCGCGAAATCCGTCGACAGGGTCGTCCCGTGACATGGGTCATTGGGATCTCAAAAGGGAAAGACCTAGTGGAGTTGACCTCACACCTCATCAGGCCCCAGGATCGCGTTGTTGCTACTCGGTTTGGTCCAGTAGATGGTATGCCTTGGGTCGGATCGGCAGACACCAGCGATATGTTGTCTGCAGTAAGGCAGTCAGGTGTCATGGAACAAGACCTCTTCAACTCGAACTCTGTCCTTGAGGCTTTGCTCAAAGCCGTGGAGCAATCAAAAGGAGACCCAATGGTCATAGCTGGAAGTTTGTACCTTGTTTCTGACGTTCTGCGACTCTTGCGAGACACGATTGCTGAGGACTCTACTTGAAAACGAGGTGTATGTAGAATCGCAATTAGCATTAGCATCAAAACAATATTTTCATGATCTCAATGCAGCCACTTCGTGTGCTCGTCAATATTGTATGGTAGTCATTCCGCTTCTGTAGATATCGCATCCGAGCCGACTCCTGCAACGAAAACCATGTTCAGCCGTTAGCCAGCCTGCGGTGGCGTCGACTACTAAAGCATTCTAGGGCTCACTTTCATCTCCATCTACTTCTGTTAAAGAGTGCCGGCGCAGATTCACAGAATCCTAGTGTGTTCAGCGTAAGCGCCAACTATGTTGAGAGTTGAACAGTGATCAGAACACCGTGACTACCACGACTCCAATGATCATTCCGACGGTTCAGGACTCAGACGCCTCCAATATTAGTGCATCAAAGCATCATGATTTACGACTTTCACTTGTACAAACTCAGACCCTAACCAACGTTCCCCGTGGGAGGTTTCCACGATGGTCTCGAAGGCACCCACTCCGCAGCGCATTGAGAATGTGACAGATGGGCGCCACGGCAATGGGACAAAGCATGAGAATGGCGCAGCATCAAGAGATGGGGTCAAAGTAGTCAATGGGGATGGCACACCGCGTCAGAAGAAGAAGGAAAATGTCACCCCCAAGGCTCAAGATGTTACGGAGCTCAAGGACTATCAATTGGGGGACTGCCTGGGAAAGGGTGCCTTTGGCTCAGTCTTTCGAGCTCTGAATATGGGCACGGGCGAGACAGTAGCGGTCAAGCAAGTGAAGCTTGCGGATCTGCCCAAGAGCGAGTTGAGGGTCATCACGCTGGAGATCGATCTTCTGAAGAATTTGGATCACCCAAACATCGTCAAGTATCGGGGCTTTGTCAAATCAGCAGAATCACTCAACATCATCCTGGAGTACTGCGAGAATGGATCTTTACACTCAATATCCAAGAACTTCGGCAAGTTTCCTGAGAATCTGGTTGGGCTTTACATGTCTCAAGTCCTACATGGGCTACTTTACCTTCATGAACAAGGCGTAATACACCGGGACATCAAAGGAGCAAACATCCTTACGACGAAGCAAGGACTTGTCAAGCTCGCAGACTTTGGAGTGGCTACACGGACGACTACATTACATGAATCGAGTGTGGTAGGAACGCCATACTGGATGGCTCCAGAAGTCATCGAGTTATCTGGCGCAACTACAGCATCTGACATCTGGAGTTTGGGTTGTACCGTGATTGAGCTTCTTGATGGGAAGCCGCCATATCATAAGCTGCAACCCATGCACGCCCTTTTCCGCATCGTCAATGATGATCATCCCCCGTTACCCGAAGGAGCTTCTCCGGTGCGTCTAATACGACGTGATGCTCTATTGGGTTCCTGCTGAATGTATACATAGGTGGTTCGTGATTTTTTGATGCAGTGTTTCCAGAAGGATCCAAATCTGCGAGTCTCTGCACGAAAGCTCCTCAAACACCCCTGGATCGTCAATGCTCGCAGGTCTGACTCCGTGGTGCCAAAGAAGCCCACCGAGTACAATGAAGCAGTCAAAAGCGTACAGGAATGGAATGAGGCACTGAAGTCCCCCAATGCAGGCTCCTTCCGGCGAGTCTCCCGTCCCATGTCATCCAGTCCTAATCCAGGACATCATGAGCAGCCAATTGCTCTGAAGACGCCAGCAAAAGCGCCACCAGTATTGGCCAAACCCCGTGTCAATACGGAGCTGTTTAGGTCTCCAGAAAATACTGGTGATGATAATTGGGACGACGACTTTGCCTCCGCCATATCGCCAACTGCGCTGCAACTACCTCACCTAAGACCGCATGACAACTTCGGTGGGCTGCTTTCTTCAGAGAAGCTCAAAGCATATGCTTCGTTCGAGACGGTGACGGAAGAGGCTAATTGGGATGACGAGTTCGAGGGAGAGCTTACTGTCAAGAGCCCACTTCAAGCGGTCAAGTCTGATCCGCTGCAGACGATTCGAGCATACTATCCGAAGAGAGCCGACGACTTACAGATACAGCATACAGCACCGACAAAGTCACCGCCGCCGTCCGGCCAGAAATCCAAGCTGTCGTCCACCTCTCGTCCGAGAAAGTCGTTGGCAAAGTCTGGTAGAGCCTTGCCACCGATCATGTCGTATGGAGAAGACCCTGCCGAGGACTTCTCTGACTTGATAGTCATGGATGACACAACGTTCAGTCGCCAAAAAGCTTCCACAGCGGTAAGATACCTCGTAACATTCTGATTGCGTGTGCTCATGACCTACGTAGACAAAAGATCCGCTTTCGCTAAAATTGTACCACCCGTCTGGTTTGGGTAATGCAGCTCGGTCCATGCAACCAGCCAAAATCGGTGGCAGCTTGAGGCGCGAGCCAATTGCTTCACACCAGCCATTAATGCGGAGGACGCGTTCGTCAGTCGAGATCCAGAAGTACGCAGAGAACGAAGACGAAGACTTCTCAGACATCTTTGGAAAAGCAAATGCGCCCTTCAACAAGCCAGAGAGCGACAAGGATTCGGAGAGCGGGACTTTAATGTTGACTTCCAAACTGTCTAACAGTTCCTGGCTAGGCGAAGACGAGGACGAGGACGATCCTTTTGCCGAACTAGAAGAAGGCTTCGACGAAATGGATCTGGAGGCGAATGTCGCCCGGGACAAGTACGCCAGGTTGTGTACCCAGGTTGAAGGCCTTGTAGGCTCACTGAAAACAACACAAGGCGATGAACTCCTCGCAGACATTGCTGAGCAACTGTTAGAGGTACTTACGGATCTTCCTGAGACCAAAAGCGTCATCATCAGCGCCCATGGAATGCTTCCGATCCTAGAGATATTAGAGACTTGCCGGCATCGGGACGCTGTCTTCTTCCTTCTCCGGATCGTCAACACCACAATACGCAATGATGTCGAGATACAAGAGAACCTTTGCTTTGTTGGAGGCATTCCGATTATTACCAAATTCGCTTCGAAGAAGTATTCCAGCGAGATTCGAGCTGAAGCAGCAGCCTTTGTTCGCCAGATGTTTCAAACCTCAACCTTGACCTTACAGATGTTCGTTAGTGCAGGCGGTCTGAAAGTGCTTGTGGAGTTCTTAGAAGAGGACTACGAAGAAGAACGAGACTTGGTGCTCATTGGGGTCAACGGCGTTTGGAGTGTCTTTGAGTTGCAAGGTCCCACGCCCAAGAACGACTTCTGTAGGATCCTATCGCGGAATTCCGTTCTAGATCCTCTGTCTCTCGTACTCAGCAGAGTGCTTGACGAGCAGGGCGAACTTGCTGAACTGTGCGAAGGTCGTATCGCAAACATTTTCTTCCTTTTCTCGCAGGCCGAGAACCATGTTAAAGAGCTCGTGGCGGATCGCACAGTGCTGCACCGTGAGTAAACTGCTTTGCGTCGTCGCATCTTTGCTGACCGGCCACAGGTGTTCTGAAGGAGTTGAAGCGCATGTCGCCGACACACCAGATCACCATGCTCAAATTCATCAAAAATCTTTCTATGCTTTCAACGACTCTAGACTCATTACAGAATTCCAACGCAATAGATGTTCTTACAGACCTACTTCGTAATAGCTCGAAAGACCCTCACTTTCGAGAGATCTCAAATCAAGTCCTGAACACCATCTACAATCTCTGTCGCTTAAACAAATCAAGGCAGGAAGATGCTGCACTAAACGGGATTATACCTGTGCTGCAGCGTATCATCAAGACCGAACGACCTTTGAAGGAGTTTGCTCTACCAGTACTATGCGATTTTGCCTCTTCGGGCAAGGTTGGTCGTCGAGAATTATGGCGTAACAAAGGGTTGCCGTTCTATATCTCTCTCTTAGCGGATCCTTATTGGCAAGTCACAGCCCTGGATGCAATATTCATTTGGTAAGTGGATTTGGCTCCCTGGGCGATGCTCGTCACGCTGAACCGCTGCAGGCTCCAAGAAGAGACGGCGAGAGTGGAGGAACACCTTCTTGACGGATCTTTTACACAGGGTATCATCAAGTGTTTCACGACATCCAAAGCGAATGCCTTCGAGAACCTACTGGAGCCGCTACAAAAACTTCTACGTCTAAGCCCTCCGATCGCGTTGAGTCTAGCTCATCCTGACCTATTTGCTCGGATGTCGCAGAAATTTCAGTCCAGCAAAGCCGTCGTCAGATTGAACCTACTAAGGATAATCCGCAGCATTTGTGACTCTGTGGATGAACCAGGGAGCCTGCTGATCCGCTATGATCTATACGACACCATCCATCGATTGGCGGAATATGACGGAGCGGTCTTGGTCCGAAACATGGCCGGCGAACTGCTCAAATCAAGTGAAGCCAGCGACAAGCTGGGCATGGGAAGCAGCAAGCGGAGACCTGGAAGACGGTCTAGCTCCGCCAACACGCCACCGGGTCTGATATCCAGTCGTTCGATGCCGCCAACACCGACGAGCGGCCGCTCTATGCAGTCTACGAATTACTTCCTTGATCGGGAACCGAGAGAGCGAAGTGCGGCCAACGGACGTTTATCCTACAGGCCGGTAAGCAGAGATGGGCTCGGACCGAATGGCACACCCGTCATCATCAATGGGAGTGAGGCGTCAAAAAGTCGACTACCTCGCACTACGTCTGGTCGGACATCGCAGCAGTCCATGCTCGGTTCGCCGAAGAAACAAGAGAACATCATACCCAGCGCGACGGCACACCAAGCAAGTCCAATGCCTGCGCCGAATTCGAGAAGGCGAAGGCATGTCAGTGGCGAGACTCGATGGACATAATTTGCATTGCCAACGGGCGTACGATTTGCTATTCACTAAGGCATGTACAAAGAAAGTAGTATGGGTTATCCATTTGGGACACGGGAACAGCATACTCTAGGTGTTCTGGAGGGCATTTGAATGGGTTTCAGGGTCGTGCGAGGACAAAAACATCGCTACGGATTTGCGTACAGCGTTTCTTCAATCGTGATATGTATTAAGTCTTAAGCAAGAACCTTCCCCAAGGAAGGGGGATACAGAGTAATAAGATGTCGGGCATCAGGCGGGAATCAGTCCTTGCGCCCACTCCGCCAAAACCTCCCGCGCAATTTCACATTCCCTGACCGGTGAACTGAAGACTTTAGCTATTAGATGCGTGTGCATAACGCACAGGACTGCTCCATCTGACCATCCACGCTAAGAATATATTACGGCCATCGCTGGGTGGATTCCCTGATTGACTAGCTTTTAAATTACCAGCGCGTGCGTCATTTCACCTCCATCGGGACTAGACTCGCAGTGTTAAAACTCACATCATCTGCTTTCTCTTCCGCTCCCCTTCCCTCCCAAACATCAATATCCCATCAAACATCCACATCAATCGAATACCACTATCTCATCTCGCGTCGAACTAGCAAAATGGCTACTCTCAGCTGTAAGTCACTTCCACTCTATGTCCGCTCGTATTGGGTGGTTCGCAAGCATTGAAAGCAAGGTGACGACATCCGCGGCCGCGTTCGCGATGTTTGGTGTTACAATCATTTGACCACCTGCGTTAATCGACCGGATGAGACTGCGAAAGAGCCACTTACGCGAAGATACCGAGATCAATGGGTGTCCAGAGCTGGCCTTGTTTTGTTGCCCTCACGAACTTCACAACTGCATCCACCCAAAACCTAGCTAACACAACTCCACTCAGACCTCCCACCCGTCAAGCCCTCGGCCATCGCCCTCGGCACCGCCTACACCCACCTCATCTCCCTTGCCGTCCTCGCTCCCGTCTTCGGCGACACCTACCACCGCGCCCAAGCCGCCAACTCTAAGGAGGAGTTTGCCAAGTCGAAGGAGGCTGCCGGCGCTGCCGCAGCCTGGGGATCTTCCCTTGCTGGTAGCGCCCTGCAGACCTATGGTGTCGGCGCTCTGCTTGTGTCCACGGGTGTGTTGAGCCACAAGGGTGCGGCGTACATGGGCACCTTGATTTTCTTCGCTAGCGCGGCTCCTAGCGTAAGTCTTTCCCGCCTGTGATCGTGGTAGCAACATGCCATCTGGCAGCGAGACGACTGGCATTCCGATCCTCCACTGGTAAGGCAACCAGCTTACGATTATTACAGCTAGTCGCTCAAGTCATCACCGAGAAGCGCCCCACGGAGCAGGTTGCGATCGGTGCTCTTGCGCGCATGTTCGAGACTATCGGCCTCAGCTTGGTACTCAACTACTGGGGCGTGCGCACCAACCCTTTCGACTAAGCGATTTCCATCTCGAAGCTCTGCCTAGAATGTGATGTGGGGCGCTCAAGTGGTCAACGGGGGGCAGTGCAGTGACGGCGGGGTTCTGTTCATGGAGAGATAGATGCTGGTAGCAGCAGGGGCCTTGCGATTGCAGTAGCTAATCAAACACTCCAACTCATTTTGTATCAATAGCGAATGCGAAATCAGCTGATGCTCCTGTTTAATCTGATTCCCCGATTTTCACGAAGTAGATCTGAACAATCAGTAGCAGCGGTGCGGCTGAACAAAAACCTCTTGATCCGCGGCCGACGGAGAGCAAGTATTTGCAGCCTCCTGTCCATTTTGCTCAAACACAGAATCGGAGAACCGCTTGGAAAGTGGGGTCGTGTAATAGAACTGATCAATCAATTCGAGAGCGCGAGCAGACGAGCGTCGCGCCCACCCTGCAGCACCTCAACGCGTGCATGTCTTTGCCCAGAGCGCCTCCAAATCATTCCTTCAATCAGACCACCCACTTATGAAACCATCAACTCGTAATCTCACGAGGCAAGTACATTGTGCATGAAACCCGGACTCTATTTTTGACCCGGAAACTAGGAAAGGCATCGAGGGCAGTACTCAAGGACAGGACACTATATATAACCGTCGCGTACAGCAGCCATACCTCTGGGACTTCGTGACAGTTGAGTTGAAGCTTCGATGACTTCCATAAAACATACGTTGGGTAATTCGTGAAGACGTGAAGACGTGAAGACGTGAAGACGTGAAGACGTGAAGACGTGAAGACGTGAAGACGTGAAGACGTGAAGACGTGAAGACGTGAAGACGACAATGCGTGTATCTCACGAGGCGAGGGGGGATGGATGGATTGTGGCCGTATGGATAGGAGGGGAATGAGGTGACATCAGGGGGAGCCCAGAGATACTGTCATATGGTAATTTACATTAGATTCGTTGCGGAGACTAAAGCCTTGTTGCGCTTTAGATTGCCTTCTCTGAATGTTATATCCAGTACCGTCCACTGCATCTTGGTCAACCCGTGGATATGTGAACACGTGAAAGCGTGAGCTTGTACGGGCAAACATACATGTACATGGGCAAAACGATCAAGCAAGCATCTGGCAGTAAGTGGTAGCTTTGATGATCATATATATTCGTGTATCTCGCCCTTGAGGCGAGAGAAGGCGTGCTAAGTATACTAGGCTACTAAAGCCTTTGAGAATGAGAAGATGCATTCCCGCAATCACTACTTTGTGACTCGCTTCTGTGCGTGATGACTCCCACTAACGACGAGCCTTCCTCCTCCCTCCCAAATTCTCATTCCCCACAGTCGGTTCGTTGAGGAACGACAAGCTGTTCAGCACCTGCGGGTCCATACGAGCGCTTGGCTGGCGTGGGTGGTTGGCAAAGCCTGTGGCAGTGCTGTAGCGGGAGCCGAGATCTTCGCCGGGCGGGCGAGGGGTGATGGCGGGAGAGGGCTGGCTGCGGGTGTGGGTGGATTGGCTTGGGGGCTGCAGAATGGAAGGGTGGACATGCTGGTGACGGAGGGCTGGGTTGTGCTCGTTGAAGGGACGTTGGTGGCGCCGTGTGTTGTGACTCTGAGGAGCGACACAGGGGCTTGCTGCCTCGGTCAACAGTGAGCGCACAGGCGGAAACTGAGATGCAGTGTTCTGAGAGCCATTCGGATGGCTCAGCGCTGTTGAATGAGATCTCTGCGTAGGCTGGTGCTGGGGCGGAGGGATGATACTACGACGGGAAAAGTACGGGCTCGACGAGACCGGCGGGCCGTTCGAGCTGGGGATCCCTAGTTGCTGGCGGTGAGAGGCGGTGCTCGTAGGTGTGAGCATGTGAGCATTGGTGCTGCTGCTGCGAACGTGACTGAGAAGGCCGGCGCTTGAATGGGCATTCAGGTTTCGGTCGCTCGTGTTACGCGGAGTGGGGGGCAGAGTGATCCGACCACGGTTGGGGGAGACGCTCGCAGGGCGATAGATTGGCCGTTGCGGCGTAGGATGCAGGATGTTGTCCAATTCGCCGTCGTTTGTTGGCTGACCAGGGAGAAAAGGTTGACGGTATGGAAGCGTCGAGAGATTGAGTGGGGAGATCTGACATCCTCCGCTATGGTTTGAGCTGCTCTGGCCTGGGTACCACTGGTTGGGCAAGTTGTTGTCTTGGAGAGTAACTGCTTCACCGCGATCTTGAGACCGAAACAGATAGCTCTGGCCCTCCATCTGTGGTCGAGACATATCGGTAGCACGACTACCATCGAAAGAGCCTTTTCCCGGCTGGCTTGAACCAGCTCCAGATGGCTGAACGGGCCATTGAAAGTCTCCAAGCGAGCTAAGTGAACTTTCGGATGGGTAGTACAGATTGTCCTGTGCTGGACGACTTGTATAAGTCGCCCCGGACTTTCCCACCTCAGAAAAAGGAAATATGGCCCCCTCGTCGTATAGCTCATCATTTACGACCGAGAGCATATGATCTGGGAAGTGACTGTGCCTATTGGTATGCCACGCCGATGGCCTCTGCTGACGACCCCAGGCCTCTGCCAAGGGCATCGCGTTACTGACTCGACCTTCATAAGCACGAACGTTGGTTGGAGGCTGGTATAGCAGGCTGCTGCGATCGCCACGGGCTTCATCGAGATTTCTCGGACGATGTGGTGTCTGCGCAGGCATCATGTTCCGCAAAGGTAATTGAGGTGGAGGCATGGCGTCTCGACTGTTCATCCTTCCCACAATCCCGGGATTGTCATCGGGCATTTGTTCTGGCGGGTCGCGTGGGGTGGCTTCCCTCTTTCTCTTCACTGGCCCCTTTGCTTCGGGAGTCTCTGCGTGAGATGCATGTGATCGCTCTACAGAAGACCTAGTCTCCAGCAGGTTTGTAGCTCTGTTCAAGTTCGCAAGATCATCAGCTGTGCTTCGGGCCAAGCGGAGTTCGCCATCAATGTGGCGAGTCGAAGCAGCGGTCTGCTGCTGTTCGTAAGCAGCATCTACATCTTGTACCCCTAGGCTCTGGTCGTCGTCAAAGACGCTGATATCTTGGTAGGACAAGGTCTTATCGATCGATGTGACGTCCTGACCTAGATCCTTTAACCGATCCCTCGCATATTCAAGTTGACTGTCGACAGTCAGTTCACATGACCGGTTCAATGACCGGGCCACAGCGCTCACGTCTGCAAAGACCCCGCCATCGCCCTAAGCTGTTTCATCTTGCGAAATCTCTGGGACCACGCAGAATCCTGCCCCTGGTCACGGAGCGCCCTGAGATAAGTAGCTATTTCTTCGGACTTTGCCGCTTTGCACTCGGCTTCGGCTCGTTTAAGATCGATAGCAGAAGCGAATCGTAGCATCGACACGTATTGAAACTATGATCATGTCAGCTACAGAAGACATCTGGAAGGCTTGCGACTCACTCGTAACGCCTCCATCTCCAGGTTGTTGAGCTTTGCAGGTGCTATATCGAAGTATGCTTGAGGAATCCCTGGGTCATGCTCGCCTGCTGCGGGCCCCTGGAGGGCATACAGCTCCTGTGGCTCGTTGCCTGCCTTGATCTGCTTACAATACGGACATGGTGCTCTCGGGCGTTGCTCCATCGGGTGGAATGGGACGCCTGCGAATGAAAACTCTCGATGAGCATGTAAGAAAGAACGACGGATCCTCGAGAATACATACCGCCTCCTTCGAAGTGCTTGGTACACACGACATGGGCACACCCGGTCAAGTACAGCTTTGCGATGCGTCCCCATTGTCTGTCTTTATTTTGCCGCAAAGCCAGCCGGTCGTCTGGCTCTTCGTAGATCCTGGAAGGGGTATCCTGACAGATGCAACAACTAAAGATAATGTCCAAAGGGCTGAGCGCTTTCTTGCCCGCTACTTCCTGCATATCAACTGCCAAGTTTAGTACCTCGAGTCGAGGTATGATGCCCGAGGCTCCTTGGCTACCCGGCACGTGCCTGGGTATTAATAGATCTTGCCACTTATGGTAAGTGGTCTTGACAGTGCCAGGAACCACCTCCATGATGAGTCTGGATCACCCGAAGAGTGTATGGTTTGTTGTCAAGGTGTGTGCAGATGAAATGAGGAGATCACCAAGGAAAGCTGCAAGAAGTGAATGGCTGCCCAGGGCACACGACAACCCAGGCGCCAGCCAGGGCAGCGCCAGGGCAGTGCTAGGGCAGCAAAGAATACATTCTGGAAGCCAGACGCGACCTGATGTACCGTAGAATGTTCTACCAGGCTGAATGGCTGAGACGCAACTGGATAGAAAAAACTCGTAAAGGACATATGCTTTGATCTTGGGGCTTGGATTTCTTCGGATATGTACAGCTACACCACGATAGCAAAGAGCCTATTGGGATACCAACCATCATCCTGACCTATGTAAATGTCCGGCAGGGATATCTATAGAACGGTATTAGCCACAGATTCCAGGCTATAGCCTGTACCACAAAAGGTTCTCTTACTCGGGAGGATACCCTTCATAGCAGTCTTGATCCATCACGTACTTCCTGCCTCCCTCCGGCGATAATTGACTGCTTCCCGTTGGGAAAGGGGGTAATCCGTTTGGTCCAAAGATATTGGAAACGCTCTTCTTGTCCTTCTCGAACAGCGCCGCAAGACCTTTCTGCTCTCCCTCTTGCTTCACCGCCATCAACTGCTTTGCGCCTGCATCTCCAATTTGCAGCACATCTTCTTTTGGCTTCTCTGCACTCCCCACAGATAGTAATCCAACTACATCCGCTTGGCTTACTACGCTCAAACGAGGATAAGCACGGCGCATGTCTCTTCTGTAGTAAGGGTTTTCCGCGATATCTCCGGCTGGGACAGTTACGATATCATCGTATGCCTCGGGAGGGTTGGCACCTGGTGGAGGATTCCGATATTGCGGGTTAAGAGGCACACCGGAGGAGCGATTTGGATCTACCGCGAGCGCCTTTCTTATGCGATCCCAGACACCTGTGGTTCGCACAGTATATTTCTGCCGCTTATGAGCATTCTCCTTTCAAGCCGCCCTTACAGCTCTTACCTTCATGTAGGATGTGGCTTTAGCTGCTGAAGCGAGTTGCCTCGAGGCCCCAGCCCCAGCATTTGTAGCCATACTAAATAGGTGAGTATCGGTCCTGATCACTTGACTATATAAGCTTGAGGCACATAGGATCTGAACAAAACACTGGCGAGAATGTTGGATATATGTCGGAGGGAGTGAAGCCGTGGACAAGGCTGCTTTAGTGAAGACGTCCTACCCGCATGATAATCCGTCTGCTTCAACGAAATACTACCTGGAGTACAACACCCCACAACGCATGCCCAGATGAGATCTTTTGATATATGGAAATCGAGATCACGATACGTATGCATAATATGAGGCCTGATATTTTCTTATTTGTAGGCTATATCAACGGATTTATTCCCACTGCAACAGCCAGAAGCGGCATAAGATAGGCACCACTGTGGCTTTGACTTTACAAAGGCCTCCCAAACGCTCTGTATGGGAAAAGAATTGCTCTGGGCACGCTCATGTTTGACAGAAACAAGATTGTCAAGATGATTCCCTCCACACGCTCAACTTGGCACTGGAGTACTGGCAGCTGGAGTCCCACCAGCAGGCGTACCATCGAGCTTCTTGGCTGTATCGGCAACTTGCGCGGCGACTTCAGCGGGTGCTGTACTCTCCCGGGCCTCTGCCCCATTCGAAGCCGCAGGCTCTTCCACAGCTGGAGGGGGATGGTTTGTTTGTTCAACCTCCATGGCGTTCGTCTTCCCTTCCTCGATCTCTTTTTCCACCTTCGAGCCTTCAGTCGCTTTGCCGGCGTCTTCTTTCATACCCTTAGCCGGAGCATCAGGCTCAGCCCCAACCAGTGTCTTGACCACTTCGACAGTAGCGGCTGGGCCCTGGGTCCTCATTAGGTTGCATATTCATCATTGACCACCGTTGAACAAGGAGACCTACCCCAGCTTCCGCAGCCAGAACCTTGCCCTCTTTGTCTACAACGAATACGCCTCTAGTCGTCCCCTTGGGCGCTTTCTTCAACCCAATAGCTGCAATTAAGCTGACCGAGGGATCGCATAGAAGCGTATAGGGCAGATTCTGCTTCGTCTTGAACGTAGTATTCGACTTCGGTGAATCGCTCGAAAGGCCGTATATCGAGAAGCCAGTTGAAGTCAGAGAGCTGTAAGCGTCGCGGAAGAGGCAAGCTTGAGTTGTGCCTTGTCCACTGTTAATCTCCACCGCATGGCCGCTTGAAGAGGAATAACGCACATCCAGGGGTGGAAGCCTTAGGATAAGTGAAAAGTACCACGCCATTCCCACTCTTCTCCACCAAATCCTTCAGAGTCGTCTTCTCCCCATCATTCGTCTCGACCTCGCCGCCAAAGCCATCAAGAGTGATTTTGTCACCTATGGTGACCTTGGAAGGACCGGTAGAAGAGCCATTGGCCTTGGAAGACGTTGACGACTTGACGGAGTTGGCTTTCTTAGGCGCGGGAGGTTGGGTAGCGGGCGCCTCCTTGCGTTTGCGGAGTTCAACCATGGTCAGTCCTGTATCGGTGAAGCCTCGACGTCGAGGTTGGAGGGGGATAGGAGTCGCAGTAGGCGGGCGGCGCTACTTTACATATTTCAGGTTTCACAGCGACGCTGGCGCATCCGCTGAGGGGAAGTTGCGCAGATCGCGGTTGCTCTGAGGTGTGTGTGATTGGGGAATTCCTGCCCGAGCGGAGATGCACGGCCTATTGGGCTTTAGGGTTCATCGGCGGTTGAGCCAGGCCAGGGCGAGCAGGGGTCCAACCTTCCATGTTTGCAGAAAGTCTTATTCTTGGTAAATTGGTCTAATGTTCATACTGTAAAGGCGGCAGAGGGGGTTTCGAGCTCTCCATATACGTTGAACGACAAAAGACTTCCATGAAATGCGGACGGAATTACGAGGTACATGCCACTGGATCTACTGTACCTATCAGGCCTTGTCGCTCTTTTACGACTGAAAGTCTTCGTGCTCTGAGCGACAACGAAGCCTCCATAGCGTTGACCACGTATGTTCCATACAGAGACTATCTGAAGATGTAATGCCTGCTTGCGTACATGTAGCTTCTTCCGTTTCTCGATCAACAATAGATGGAAAACCTTGTTTGCGCGATTGATTTGAAGCTCGACTTGAAGCTTTGAAAGTTTTTTTCCGGTTTGCCAACGTCTTAGAGAGGCGAATGAGATAGTTCATTAGATTTGGTGGTCTAATGATGATACGAGTACTGTGTGTATCTCCTCTAGGGATGGTATATCGAAATTGGTGTCGATTACAAGTTAAGCCAGTTATCTCCTTGATAGAGTTGGTGACAAGGGCGATACGTGATTCCGTCGACCCGTTGATTCTTGTGGTTATGGAAGTCTTTTGTCGTAAGGTACATTGAAGTTCGGTTGAGTGATGTTTCTATAGAAAATGGTTAGAAAAGATTTTTTTGCTCCAGATGCTGCTGAGAGGATTTGCTAGAAACAGAAGTATATTTTGATAAAACACAACATACTGCATGACGCTCACAAGTCCAGGTAATAGCTGCTCCCAGGTCGATGCCTGCTTTCATTGTTGCTTACACATTCAGACGCCTTTTCTTTAAAACGAAACGAGTAACGGCTATTGTTGATAAGCTTGCTCCAAGCAATGGATGGGACCAAGTGTACTACAAGCGTATATAAGCCGTAACTCGACTGTCGTTCTTGCTACCAGAGAACACCATGATCGTTTCTGCAGCAAGCTACAAGTGGCAGGCGTCAATTACTATCCAGGGTATCATGTTAATATATCCTCCTTAGCTTGAATCTTTCCACATTACAAACTTCCTTCCTCGAGAATCGTTGTTGGTCGTCGCTACCCTCTTTCTCCGCAGCAGACTGACATGTCGAGCAAATTGCAGAGTGCCTTCATGGACCTGCAACCACACGCCTTCTCGAGCAATCGTAGTCGAGCCTCCGTCTACCTTCTCAGACCTCTCTTTCTCTTCAGTAATCCTTCTCTTCCCCACCCAAACCCCACCTCTCACACCACGTCGTCTTCTTGGTTTCGGTCCCCAATCAGCCTCTTCGGAGCCCCATCCATTCTCGCTTCTAAACTCCATTGAGCCTCGCTTTTTGGTCCCCAGTTCGTCTCATCTTGGGCCCTGCCGCTTACTATGGCTCTCAACCACGCATTGGCCCGCAGGCACGACAACAAGAAGAAACTGCTCGACCTCGACAACGATAGGGCACCTGTGCTCCCGGGGTTGGCCAACTCCGGGGGACTGCCTCCTATCAATGGAAAGGCATCAAGCTTCAAAACGCAGAAACTTACTCAGGGAACATCAACCATGAAGGTTTGCATAAACCTAAGACCTTTTGTGATATGAGTCCATGCTGACAAGGCTCTTCAAGCCGGGGTTCTTGAGTGTATCGCTTAAGGCACCTAGAAGCCAAGTCAAGCAGAGATCTACCCCTAGGCTGTAAGCAAAATCCTTTGTGGTATTGTGGAAGGCCTGGCTAACATCTGTGACCCAAGAACAACGCCGAATGCCTCGATCAAGAATTACTGTACGCCTCGCCAGCCACTGGCAACTTTGTCAAGCAACCAGATGATCTCCAAGACCGAAGAGTGTGTTTCCTTGATACCTCAATTGCTTTCCTATGGCTATTTTGTGTCATCTAGCATCACAAACCCGGATGACGACTTGGATGACGATCTACCAGAACGATACGTTCTTACATACAGCGCTGAGGAAAGGGACACTGTGTATTCAAGCGTGGGGGGATGTCTATATCGGTAAAAACAATCCATTAATCTTAGATGGGCTAGCCAATTTTGGCCATTGAAAGCCCACCTCGTAGCTACTTTACTTTAGATACAGTAAAGAGACAAATTGTCAATGTATCATGATTGTTCAACGAGAACGTCCGACAAGACGATGACGATGACCATTCCGAATCGGTGTTAATGTACACAATCGCATGCAGTGGCAAGAAGTGCTGTACCCGGTTTTTCCGGCACAATTTTGGAAAGACGTTTCGACGACTTTGCGATGGGCGGGACGGCCAATGATGGCCCATAGCTAAAAGGACAAACCGTCAAAACATTGGCTACGCTGGATCCAATACGCAAGCGAAGAGTCTGAAAAGGCACCGAGAAAACATTCAACCCGCTGAGGAGAGCGCCATGTCATCGCATAGGATACTAGAAGAAAGAGTCATTACTCATGCGTGCGCTTCACGGCCAAGTCTTCTAACCTTGTCCACTTATGCCTACAGGGCCAATGAGAACTTCCATATATAATAAGGGTATTGGTTCCTATACTTAGATGCCTGACAAACAGCATTTCAAGCTCCATCACTACTCTCCACTGCCGCAGCCGGTTTCGGCATGGTTGGAGCGAATTTCGATCTCTCTCGGATCTTTTGGCCATATCTGTAAAAGATAATAGGTATAGGAACTAGAAGAGCAGCCACACAGCCAAGAAGCGTGCCAGCCCAGTTGACCCCAATCGCCTTAAATAAATATGTGGCGAACAGTGGGAACACCGCCCCGGCTAGAGATCTCAGGAATGTGTTGGCCGCTATGGCGGAAGCAGCGCTATAGAGAGGTCAGCTATATTAGCCACTTCGAAGAACAAAATGTTGCAACATACAACATGAGGTAGGCATCGACTAAATAGTTCAAAGATTGCAGAAAGATAGCCAGAAGCCCGAAACCGGTCATCAGACCAGAAAGCGTTGGGACAATCCACTACGACAGGTCAGCACCCGTTGCCCACTGCGTGAGCTGAAGCCGAAAAACTTACGGGTATGCTTGGCTTATAGCCTGACCAAGCAAACCAAAAAAGCCCACAAGTGAACGAAACCCCTCCCAGAATCACTGGTGGTAGGCGCCACTCCGGTACAGGAATGCCACCGTTGGCTTCCAACTTCCGGTTATATCCAGGTTGGGTTAGGACAATATACACTCCAGCAATCAACATACCGATGACCATGCCAAAATAGGGCAAACCGCCTAAACCAGGGTTGAAGTGGTGGATCTGTTGGAAAACGATAGAATATGCTGTCAAAAATAGATACAGCAAGCCGTAGATGAACGCCATGTATATGCTTAGCAAGAGTACAATGGGTTCAGTTACCAGGATCCGGAGAGGGCGGCTAAAGTTCTTGGTGACCAACTCTCGGAACTGGATCTCAGGGTCAGCTTTCCTCCCTGCATTTAGGGCATGGAGCTACAAATATGTTTTGAGAGCGGTCGCTGCTATGGAATATTCCGAGTTTCTTGAAAACCCTCACAAACGTTAAAGAGAGGCGCAAAGATCTACATACATCAACCTCTATTTCGTCTTGTTTCGCATGAATGCCCCAGTTCTTGGTTCGGCGCCGAAGCTCCGCGGCTTTCTCTACCAATACGACGGGAGGGTATGTCTCCTCGAGGAAGATCAAGTCAAGGCCAAAGGCTACGAATCCCATCAAAGCGACGAGGTATTCTGTCCATCGCCAGCCCATGTTGGGATTCATGACGATGAAGCCGCCAACAAAAGGAGCGAGGAGTGGGCCAGTGAAAACTGTCATCGAGAAAACGGTAATCGCAAGACCACGAGTACGGTTGTCGAACATCTATGATTGAGTCAATAAGTCCCAGAGTGTCCTATGTCCGCTAGACTTCTGGGGCTTACGTCGGAGAAGATGGCCGCAACCACAGCAAGTGGACAGGATCCAAAGACGCCCCCGAAGAAGCGACATATGAGAACGGTCTGCAGGTCTTTTCCCACTGCGACAGCGATCTGGAATATAGAGAAACCAAACATGGCACCAATCAAAGGCAGCCTTCTACCTTTCAATTCACTGAGTGGAGCCCATAGGATAGGTCCGGTTGCGAAGCCAAGCACGTAGAGTGATACTCCGAGTAAGCCAACTTCAGTCCCAACACCGAAAGCGTGCGACACTGGAAGAGTCGCTGCTGAGAAGATACTACTGGCAAAGGCGGACACTAGAGTAGTGTAACCAAGAATAACGCCCAGAAACACTCTAACGTAAAGGTGAACAGGCGTTCTGTAGTATTCGGGTCGGGATGCCTTACTTCTTCTTCATTGACCAGTTCTGCGGATGGAATGGATCATCGTGGCCATCGAACTCCACGACAAAGTCCTCAGCAGCAGGAAGCGGAGGTGGGTAGGGCTTCCCGCCGCCGAAGTTGGGCAAAGGTTTCTTCGACTCCCGCGACGTGAGGCTTCTGCCCACAGTTCCGGAGTGCTGGCTACGTTGCGTCTCCATCCGGCTGAGGGCAGTAGGATTCCTTTCGAGATCGCGTTGTGTGTTGACCCGGGACATGCCCATCTCTTCCCTGACGATCGACGCTGCCGAGGAACCGGACGAGGACGAGCCGGTCGACGCTGTTTGCGCTCTGCGTAGATTGCTATCTTCGCTCTTCCGTGGTGGGAAGCGACCAGGACTTGCGTCGCGCTCAGCTTTCTCCAGATCCCGGTCCACAACGTCCATAGTAACAGCTTAGTCGAATAATCACTCAGAGAGCTATGGTGGGTCAAAGGTGAGATGGAGCCACTGCCGAAGCATATGAAGTATTGCTTGACGGTTGGGCCCTTTGCGCCTTCGTGATCGCGGGATGCTTACTTTAAGGTAGGATAAGTAAGTGTAGATAAAAGACCTCGGGTCGTCTACGGCCGATTCGTTTCTAATGTCCGAAACAAATGCTTGAGACAAAATTGGCGGCCCAAGCATTGTCGACATGGCACCGAGGTTGGATGGCGCGGTGTTTAAAGTTCAGTTGTCTCCAAAGTCGGTCGGACCCTGCGCTGTGGATGACAAAGATCCTGCAAGGCTACTGGAAGGACGGCCCGACCACCGTTCATGAGCGTACTTTAATCCTACTTGAAGCCATATCATGGGATACTTTGACAGATGATGGGACCAAGAGATGGAATGACTGTTGGACTATGGGCCTACTTTGGTCATGATGCTCAACGTAAATTTGAGTAGTTGTACAAAATCCTAGAATTCATAGTCATTCAGAATTCTGCGATCATTGTTCACCAAGACGCGAATTCTGAAGAAATTGGTCAGAATTCCCCGCAAGATAAACCTCATGCCGTGCGATGTTGGCCATACGAGAAGACTGATTCGTCGATGGCTCTGAATTCTTGTGCGAGTCGGTGCATCTGCTCAGCCTCCACATGGCAAATTCGGATTTGGCTAAGAGTACATCGTATCTATCTCATGCGCTCAGCGCTGGCAGAAGTGGGTTCACTTTCCAGGGGTACACGCGGTAATAAGGGATTAAGGTAGCCCCTGGAAAGTGAACCGTGCAGGCGCATGGGCTATTTTATGCACGCTTGGTAGCAGTCATAAGCTCCATATGCCACTTGATTGCAACTACATGCTAGAGCAGACAGCTTTTCTAGATCACAGCATCCTCTGACACCTGCTGCATCGTATTTAAGTCACTTCGATCTTCCCCACCACCCTCTTCCTTTTCCGCTCAATCCTCTCAAGCAAAGCCAGCTGTCCCTGTACATTTCCTTTAATCGAAGTAGCTTGCCGCCTGGTTCGAACCATGAGTCCTACAGACACAAAGGCAGGGGTTCGTATCCTGGACCACCCTGAACGCCCTCGCTAATGCCGCGGGTATTATGATGCCGCTAAATCCGAGAACAGTAAAGAAAAGAACAAAGCATGCATCAACAAACTAACGGCTGGACCATGGAAAGGCTGCACAAACGAGCTGGACTGACTGACGCTTAGCTGGCATGCAGTGGCAACTGTTGCGGTCAGACAGCTCACCGTCATTTCATGTCTTCGCCGTTGTCGACTGGATGATTAGCAGGGGCATGGTGCATGTGTTGGTGGTGATGCTGATGCGGGCCTTGTGGGGGCTGTCCATAGCTGTTACTGGGAACACGGTGTGGTTGAGGAGGATAATGGTATTGCGGTTGCGGGCTCTGGGCATAGTGTGGTCGGGGAGATCCGTAAGCTTGCATTGGCGCCACTATATTGATCTTAGCAGCCGTGCAGAATGAACAGTGGACAGCATTGTGAACTTACTGTGTGGGGGTTGTTGTTGCGCGTAGACAGGTTGGCCATACTGGCTAGGGTTCATATACATATGCTGTTGACCTTGGTGAGAACCTTGGTGCATCATCATCGGAGCTCCTCTGCCAGGGCTCGGGTACCCGCTAGGTGGTTGCGATTGTCCTCCGTACGGAGGCGCCTGGCCAGGAGCGTAAAAGGGCACTTGAGGGTTGAACGGGACCATACCGTGCGGTGGGATTACAAAACCGCCCTGAGAAGACTGCTGGACCATCACTGGCGCCGCTAACTGTGGTTGCGCCGACATGACTTGTGGCCCACCAGGGAATTGCCTTAAGTGCGCGGCTTGTGGGCCGTTTAAGCTCATCGCGTACTGAGGCATAGGCTGGCCAAAAGCAAGCTGAGCCGGCTGTTGCATGGGAGAAGGATACGCCAAGGAGTTGTTTTGCGTCCTTGGCGACGGAAACATTGGCTGATTGGACGCTGATAGATGCATTCGCTGCTCTTCATAATGATGTTGGTGCTGTGCTGATGGGTATTGCGGTACCTGTGGCTGGATAGGGAACGGCGCTTGGTGAGGCGGAGTCTGCAAGTGAGGAGCTCCATGTGGACCTTGCTGTAGATGATGGGGCAGCTCGTGCTGGTGCGGGACGTTGTGGTTGATCTGGTGCACTGGCTGAGGAGATACCTTGCCGGAAGCTGGCGCAGGTAATCCGAATATATCCTTGTACGATCTTTGATCGTTCTCATCGTTAAAGTCACTCCATACGGGAGTGGTTGTAAAAGCGTTCTTAATGCCATTGTTAGATGAGTAGTCTTTGACACCGCCTTCTTTCTGGGCGATCTCCTTCAGGCGCTTGATGGGGTTGAAATTGTCGAGAATCGATGGGCGTTCTGCGGCTGCTAGAGGTTTACGGTTTCCAAAGAAAGCGGTGGGAGTTGGTGCACGCGACGTTGGACGCGCGCTTGGTGTGGAGATTGGGCTAGATATCGCGCTCGGGGCACCAGGAGGCTTAAAAGAGTTCGCCGCGGGGTTGGGCTTGAACTCGGCTGCTTTGATATTGAATTTTGAGGAGACGGCAGAAGTAGGAGTGCGGACACTACTCGGGGTCTGCGAAGTTGCCATTGGAGCAACGTTGGCCGCAGGACGCGTGGAAGGTCTTGAGATACTTTGTATAGGCAGTGGGTTAGGTACAGCAACAGGCATTCCGGCCTTATGGTGCCTATGGCTATCTTGAAGACGGTGGCTGAGGAGGCCTTGACTAGCTTTGGGTGAGGTCACTGTCAGATTCTGCATTTGTTGCTGCATCTGTTGCTGCATCTGTTGCTGTCTGTCTCTGATGGGTAGGGCAGCTTGCGGACTTTGTGATGAGTATCCTTGTTGTGAGTAAGGGTAGTCCTGGCGGTCATTAGGTTTTGCTGTAGTCTGTGGATTTCCTCGCGGCCCCTCAGGCACCGCTTTTAATGGCGTTTGCTCTGATGTTCCCGTTGTAGGTTTTGTTGACCCGCTTGCTAGTTGTTGTGCGTTTCTTTGTGCCCTTTCCATGATTTCCTCTTGCTTGGACTTATCCTTTGCAAGTATTGGTACAAGATCTTTGGGTACAGGGGTGTGCAGCTTGAAGTTTTGCGAAAACTTCATGAGGTCATTAAGCTTTACAGCTTTGTCCTGGGATACGCGTTGACGACGGTGATCCGAAACTCTCATCTTCTCAATGTTTGCGAAATTCCGGAACGAGTCGAGGAGATTGGCCTCCACATTGGCGGTGGCAGAATCACTGGGTATGGGACCCTTGGCAGCATTCGATGGGCGGCGGTTAGCACTAGCTTCTTCACTAGGCAATGAAGGCTTTATAGCTGCTTTGGGCTGCTCTGCAAGAGCACTGGTCGTAGTATCTAGTGAAGGAGTGTCTATACGAGACTGAGCAGGTGGAGTGGTTGACGCTGCTTGATGCTTTGGTTCTGCTCGAGAGACTTGTGAAGCGATGATTGCGGGATCCACCGGTGCTCCTTGGACTGTCGCCTTGCTAGTAGGCAAACGACGCGCAGGTGGCATATATCTGTTGTTCTGACCTGACTGCAAAGGTGGATAGTCCGAGGTCTGACGATTGACTTCACTGTACCTACTCGCAGGTCAGCAATGTCGGTGAGTGAAAGTTCAAGGTATGGCTCACTTGGCTTCCTCATCGAGTCCGTCGTCCTCGTCCATGGTGCCACGCTCCTCTCTGACATGAGCGTTATTGGCTGAAGCTCCTTCAATCTCTTGTGCGATACGCTGAGCCTCAGCCTCTCGTTGCCGATAGTCAGGGGTAGATCTGTCAATGCGAGTAGTGTATATGTGTTCGTCGTAGTCACTCTTGACCCCGAAAAGCTGTTCGTTGGCCTGGAACTGGTCCCACGCGCCCCCTGAGGACTCAAGAGACATATTGGCCATCGCCGTTGTGGATGGTTCCCAACGCTGGAGATCGCGCTCTCGCGCAGCAATGTTGCCGGAAATATCGCCGTCGGTACGGAACACTGCGCCCGAACCTTGCAAGACAGTAGTCAGTACTCAGTACGCAAGCACTAGGGGAAGCCTACCATTCTGCATCTTGCTTTGCGTGCCGACGAGGTCGCCTTCAACTGCTAGATCAATGACGTCTTTGACATCGAAAGTCATAGCATAGTCATCGCCAACACCAATGTAGTCCCCAGAGTTCTCTGAATTGCCGTTTGAGTCGCCCTTATTGCCCAATTTGATTTGCTGTACCATTTTCAAAATGTAGGCGGACTCGTGGCCTTCGATCGTCGCGCCAAAGAAAATGCCTCTGAAGGAGTCTCCAACCTTCACTGTGACCGTGGCAGGCAAGCCCTACATGGGACAATCAGCGACTGACTGACAACCTCATACCCAGCTATGATCCGACTTACTATGAAGTTTCCGTATACAGATATGAGCCGGTCGTGGGCATGTTTGTCGGTCGTACCCGTTTCATGGTTAGGCAAGGGCTTGGAAGGGTTCCCCTTATTTTGAGGTGTATTGCCATGCTGTTGTGCAGGAGTCGTTGACCGTTGTGTGAGGGGATTCATGCCGGATTGCCAGGCTTTCTGTGGAGCCTTCCTACACGCCAGCATTAGCTTTCTATATGGACATAGGCAATGCTCAGTACATGTGAGAACGGCCTTTGCTCAATACGTTGTCTCTAGTCGCAAAAAAAGGTGCAAGCAATGATTGGTGCACGATCCCTGGAGATCTACTTCCGGCTGGGCAGGAGGATCGGAGTCCTTGTGGGTGAAGATGAAATAAAGGATACGGGAGGGTGGGACACAGGAACGTAGTGAATCGTACTGAGATCGCGGATATCGTGGTCTGAGAGTGGTGCTTACCTCGGTGCTCCGTCATTTGCAGGACCGGTTTGTTTTCGATTGCCATCAGCCACTTTATTAGCAAACGATTGCTTTGGCGGCTGCTTCCCAGATGTCGACATAGAGTTGTTGACGGAATTGGCATCTGTGCCAATTGAGCCATTGACCATCATGGCAGCCATGGCGATGGGTCCTTTGGCGCTGTCAGCCACAATCGGCCCCGAGAGCCGCGGCGTGCGAGACAGTCGATCCAAATTGATGGGACTTTTGGAAGGTGACGTGAAGATAGTAGATAGGGTCTACCGTGGGTGGGGGGAGCGGTAGACCGGGCTGGAGAGGATGAGGAGGTAGCACTATCGAAAAGTTGAGGTTGACGATGTATCGAAGGACGAGCTAACTACCGTTTGGCGGGTACGATACCAGTCGGAGTTAGGCGGTAGTCCCTGGAAGAGCCCCAAGTAGCCCACCACAGACAAGCCAGCAGTCTCTTCCGCCGACTAGCACTTTGGGAGCCTTTCCCCAGCTCCAGGATTGTCGAATGGAGAGTTGGGTGGCTAGTTGCGAAATCAGGGGAAGATTACTTAGGGCACAGGCATGACTGATAGCAGTAATGCGGATGGCTGACAAACACCCCGGTGGGATTGCGTTGTCGGTTCTCTAATTGATGGAGATTGTAAGAAGATCGATAGAGGGAATTGAGTAGTTGTGAAGTGCTACCAAGTGAAGCCCGTGGTGAAGTGTGTGAGAGGAACAAGACATATCTTACAGATTGTAAGAAACGTGTTTAGCGTGGTACATAATTATCACTAAGGTGAAGTGCTTGGCAAGGGTCTTCCCGCCTAATAACAGACAAGCACTGCGTAAGATATCCGTCACTGTTCAACTGAAGGCATTTTGCTCCCTTCTGCCCTGTGCTTGTGTGCTCTGGATATACATTTTCAGGAGGGTATTGAAGCTATGCAAGCCATATCAAACTCACAACGCCCTGCACAACGAAGAACCCCTGCTGGAGAGGTTCCTAACCCACCTCAACCTGGAGCAGCACAAATCAGTTCATCCCAACACCCGTCGGGCAGTCGCAGCTCTTCCGGTTCGACCAGATCGTCCACATATAGGGGCAAAAATGTATGTATGCAGCATTCCTACACAATCATAAAAGCCAACGTTGCAGCAAATGGATGGGATTACAGTTGCTAATCACTTCCCATTTGTTCAGCCATCGCAGCAGCTCTCTCAAATCGAAAAGAGCGTGACCCACCTCTTAATCGCCACCAAACAGTTGCTTGAAACACTGACGCAATGGTCGAGGCATACGGCGACGGAGGGAGAAGTATCGGACGTATATGTCCGCCTTGGATATGAGTTCAACATTGCTTGCAGGGCTTTCACGGTAATCGGGGTTGATACTGCTGATCTCGGCCCGGTGCCCGAACTTTTGAGGGCAATACTTGAAGAGACTTTGAGCCAGGAAGCCAGTCCCGCGAGCTTGGACAGGTTCCTACCACGAATACGAGATATTATTATCACGCTCCTTCATGGGCTCAAGAGAAAGCAGCAGAGGCTGAGGGCTAAGTCAGGGAAGGATAATGCGTTGGAGCGAACGTTGGCCTCTGCAGGAAGCTCGGGAACCCTCAATACCGGCTTGACTGAGATGTTAGAAGATGCTCAGCCATCCAGACGATCGGGAGGGAAGGGATCCGATAGACGTGTCCTCAGTGGGAGTACCATATCCGACGACAGCCAGAATGGAGACGTTGTCGAAGATCGTGGAGTGCCCCCGAGGTTCCCTTCGGCTCAGCCAATATGGCACAACAGCGGCGGCGTGCCTACAGAGGGGTCAGGCAGGAATACAGGTCAAGAGAGTCAAAGATCGTCTGCGATGCCACCGCCTCAGATATCTAACACAAATCTTTCTAGCCAGATTGTAACTGCTATGTCACCATATGCAGAAGCCTTCCATCGAGAACCCGCGCAAAGAGAAAATCCCCTATACTCAGCCCCTCATCCACCTCCACCGCCACCGCCGAAGCAACAAGATGCTCTGGCTGCTTTGCAACGGGGAGGTGATTTGGAGAGACGAGCTTCGAGAAGGTACTCGGCATATCAGATATCAAAACATCTTGGTGCTTCGCCCAATGGCGTTCCGATGCTTCCCCCGGCGCAGAACTCTCCGATTCCAAACAGAGGTCGAGATGTACGAGAATCGATGAACGCCGTTCGTGTTCGCGGATCTGGCATACATAGCCGACAGAAGTCCAACGTCCAGCCCCGAGAACCGTCGCCAGCCAAGAGCTTCGGAGCTAGTAACAGGATATCTGAGGAGAGCAGCCAGAGTAGCGGTATTTCTAATCCCAATGCAGCTGATTTGAGAGCCGACGACAGTCCAATGACCAAAACGCCCGATGATAAGCTTAGGCGACCTGACGTGCGTCTTGATGACGACTACCCAAGGCTTGCGGCGACACAAACGGGTCCAACAACGGACGAAGTCGCTGATCTCGCTACGGAAGAATTGCCTGAGAATGAAGACTTCGTTCAAGAAAAGCCTCAGGGGACCGAGACGCTAAATCGCCAAACTAGTTCTACGACAATGTATGAAAACCGACAGGCTGCATCGTCTAGTCCAGCACAGTCTCAGCAATTTGTGCCTGAACAAAGTCCACAGCCCGGTAAAGAACTCACAGTGTTCTTGCAGTACAAAACGAAGATTAAGAAGTTCGTATTGCCAGAAGGCTCTACGGATCTCTCAATCGCTCGTCTGCAACTTGCTTTCATTGAGAAATTCGCTTGGAACACCCATAGTAATGGCATCGACTTACCAGAAATATATATCCAAGACCCAGTGTCAGGGGTACGCCATGAGCTGGAGGACTTGAATGATGTCAAGGATCGTTCAGTCCTGGTACTGAATATTGAGGTACTTGACGAAGTGAAAAGACATATCGATGAAGGTTTGGGAGGCTTACGCCGCATGGTAGAAGGTGTACGGACAGTCATCGATGGACAACAAAGCGTAATGCAGCAGGTCTCTGAGCAGCAGTTGAATACTACAAAGGAGGTAGCACGTCTTGCTGCCAGCCCAAGCAAGCTTGCTGGCCGCATTACATCCTTTGACAAGCCTAAAGTCAATGGCATACTCCGTTCATCGAGTCTCCCTAAAGGATCTTCGAACCAAGTCCCCAGCGTACGATCATTGCAACAAGACCTTGCCGTCATGCGACAAACATTCTCATCGCTGGTCACTGATATCAATTCTTCAATGACCAAGGTACAATCCAAAGCGGCGACAATCAAGACTTTGGCTATCGAAGGAGCGGTCCCTTCCTTGGACAGCTCCACTGGTCGATCATATGTGAACGCAGGCAAGAAGACGCTAGGCGAGGATTCTGAGAAGATTGTCAATCGGGTAGATGATCTTCAAGACATTGTTGAAGACCTTCGCAAAGACGTGGTAACGCGTGGTGTGAGGCCGCTCCCACGCCAACTCGAGACCGTGAGCAAAAGCATCAGCATTGCTACGTCTGATCTCAAGAAGATGTTGGAGTTCCTCAAACGCGAGAAACCCATATGGACCAAGATCTGGGAAAAAGAACTGGAGCTTGTTTGTACCGATCGAGATCTCCTAACGATGCAGGAAGAACTGGCTGCCGATCTTGAAGATGACCTGGAGAAAGCTACGCAGACTTTCGCGCTCGTCGAACAAGCTACAAAGCAACAGAATCTGCAATCAAGTCAGGGTGGTCCTACCAACCTACGGGCCGCATCGAGAGGTCTGAATGCTATTGCGATCGACCAGGAAATAGACCCCCAGAAAGCAAAAGATGGCGTTCTCGGGGAAGTGAGGGCATTACGGCCGAACCACGAAACTAGGCTCGAGGCCATTGAGCGTGCCGAGAAGGCAAGGCAGAGAGAGCTTGAGTCCAGACAAGAAGGTGAATTCACCAAGGAACTTGGGACTTTCGTAGAAGAAGGCAAGCTCAAGAAAAGCGGGGGCGTCGAAGAAGCGGAGCGACTCAGGAAAGCCAAGGATGAGAAGAACCGGAGAGAGGCGTGGGATAAGCAGCAAGAGAGAACAAGTAAAGGGGCCGGGGCTGAGAACGCACCTCCAGTGCCGCTTCCTGTCCAAGACGGCGAATCTAACGAGGTGACATCCATGGAACCTGGCGCGGTCGGAGCTGAGTCAACACGGTATGCGCAAAACAGTTCCACTGGACCAAGCCAAGCCGCTGACGATGCCAGCGTAGAAGAGGGTAAGCTAGCTTGTTCTCCGTGTATATTCTATCATCGTGACTGACGCACCTTAGTGTCTCCGAAGGGGCGGAAGTCGTGGCTACCGGCCATATTCACTGGTTGATCTTTCTTCACGGGTATTTGATGGTCAGAGCATATACCATTTTCTTTGCGTCACAATGTTTCCAATGGACCATAGCGATGGCGCAAGGCGTTCTACGAGAGTATATTGCACGCTGGCGTTTCTCGGCTGAGAGACTGATGCCCTTTCGTCGACATAGTAACGCACATTTGACTGATAACAGAGCTGTCTGAAGACTTTCTTGCAGATCCCTAAGGAGACCCAACCCACATGATTTAGTGTTCTGCAGTGTGGCCAGTCTATGAAAGTGCCTACATGCATGCCCCTCCAAGGATGCTCCCTTCTTACAATGCCAGTTTTTCCATGAGAAGCCAGGGTTTAGACACGAATACTAACTCGTCTCCATGGCCCACCCGATCTAAGGTAATTGAGGAATACTTTACCTTACCGTAATTTAGATAGGGTAAAACCGCGGTACCTTGGAAATTGGAATACCTTAAGGCTTGGCGAGTGCAGGGATCTGGTACCAGCCTGCTTCCTTTGCTGCCCAGCCATCTCTCATAGGAATTGCTGCTAGTACTCAATAATGACTTATTAATGATAATGATCCTTCTCCTTGCGATGTCTCCTCGGCCTTTCTTGTCTATCCCTGTGTGTAAAGTCCAGAGGCTGGTGTGAAATACAAAGCGATTCACAGCAGCACCGCATAGCATCACCTACTGCACCTTAAGCCAAGCCGAGTACCGGTTTTTCACCTTCTGACAACGCCGAAGCCTGTGCTAAGACCAGCAAAGCAGGTATCAGAAGAGTCGATGCTTACTATATTACATTTCGCTGCGGTGCCGGCATCCCTTCTGTTGCTCATTGCGACCCACGCGCGAAGTACGTTGAACGATCCGCTACCACGGGCTTATCAACATATTCCTTCTGTGAATCCGGAAGCTCACTTCGAGACCAAGGCACAACTTCATCGTCCACGAAATAAGTGGACAGCTGAAGGAAAGCCGGTCGCAGTTCTCAGAATGAGTGATGATGAGGGGGAGATGTTCTTCCCCCAATACTGGCGGTTCCAACCCGAAATACAAGATACAAAGGATGCTAGGCGATTACGAAGCAGAGACTCGTCGTTAGCACTGGTCAGAGACTCATATATCTCGAACGAGCTTACGAACGCATCTATACCGCAACCATTACAGGCCCCATTCTCCCTACACACAGAGCAGACGCTGAGCGACCATCCAATCTTAGGGCGACTACCCCGAGCTCTCTTCCCTGTCCAGAAACGCGACTTCCACTGTCCCACAGATACATCGGCTTGCGATTCCATCAGTCGCCCAGCTAGCTGCTGCCCTACAGGAGACGTATGCCAGCTAATCACAGATACGGGACAGGGTGATGTTGGCTGTTGTCCACAGAATCAGGGCTGCTCTGGTCAGGTATCACAATGCGAACAGGGATATCAGAGCTGTCCTGGGAGTGCAGGGGGCGGGTGCTGTATACCCGGATATGCATGTGCCGGGATTGGATGTAAGTATATCGTTACATTTAATAACCGAGAAACGCAACTAAAACAGACCTCCACTAGGTGTACTCGCTTCAACAAGCACCGTCATCGTCAATCCCACGGTCACTGCGTCGCCCACGGATACAAGGACGTTCAACGTTTCCTCCAAGATCCCAACAACCTCTACAACTACCACGGTCGTCCCCGCGGTTATCCTCACAACAACGGCATCCTCCCTTTCCACCACCGCAATTGCTAGCACCATCGTCTCCACCTCTTCGCCTGCAGCCACAACATCCGGCGTCGCGAACGCACCAGTCCGTCCCACCTCTCTCGCTACAGAAACCATTACCACCACATCCGCCAGCCCCAGCCCGACCATCTGTCCATACGGCTTCTACCAATGCCTCGCCTACTACCACGGTGGCTGCTGCCGTGTCGGTCGTGATTGCGGCCTGACGGACTGTCCGTCGTCCGCCTCCACCACGATCGCCAACACAAACGGCGTCACCATTGTCGCACCCACCGGTAACGGTGTCGGTGCTGCAACTCCAGGCCTGGGCAAGGGAGGCTGTGCCACGGGCTGGAGTAGCTGCGCCGCGAGCCTGGGTGGGGGATGCTGTCCAGGGGGATATGGATGTGTCACGGGGACGACGTGTACGGCCACGGTGGCTGGGGAGACCCCCACCGCTGTCGCCAAGGAGCCTACGAGCGATGCGAAACGCCTTGCTTACTCATGGGGTGGTATTGTTACAGTGATGGAGATGGTTTTGTTCTTGTTGCTTTAGAGGCATGTTTTGGGGGCATAGCGAGGGTGTTTCGGGAAGATACCCTTTGGAGATCGCTTTAGAAGGACATGATCCAAGTGAGCTATTCTACGTTTTTTGGCAGCTTTGGAGAGCTGGATGTACTACTCGAGGTAGCACAAATCCCAACAATGCCTTTGGTTTATCCAGTCTTGAGAATCGGCCGTGTATGGCCTCAATGATGTGGGCCCCGATCACAGCGTTGGTACAGAAAGCTGTAGAGATCGATTTTTAGATTACTTTCTGTTCATCTGCGAGTTCTGCCCTTTTAATGTAAGACTTGAATCATCCCCTCTACTCGCGAATCAGAGAATGTAAAAACCAGGGACTTGAAGCTCTCTGTCAAGATATATAGATCAATAGAAGTGGTTGTCTGAACATCAAATCCGGTACGATTGAGCCATACCTCATGAGCTTGCTTCAAACGAGATAGACTTAGCTAATCTCAAAGCTCGTAAAGTTCGTAAGACCATGCACATCTTCTCATTTACGTTCGACTTGTCAGATCGTCAACCACATACATCAAATCACCTCATCCCGAACCCTCCCCTTTTTCCTCTCTTCCAACCCCTCAACGCCCTTCCCCCAAGCCCCAGCCTTCTTCCCCCACCGCATCATCCCCCAAGCATGCGTCCAACCTATCTTCGGCGGTAGCTCCACAGCCGTGCGGAACGGACTGGCTCCATGCCTAAAAAGCTCTCCCTCACCACTGGCCTGCTCTTCACCTGTCTCGGCTGGTGACTGCGATGGACTCGGTACGCTCTGCATAGCCTTCCCATCCTCCACAGTACTCTCCCATCGGCGAACATCTTTACTCAAAGGCCTCCACCACCCCTCCTCCTGCCTCGCCCACCATTTCTCCGAGCACATCTCCCACAGCCTGCTCCTTGCGCGCTTGTAAGCGAATTTCTCGTCCTCGCCCGTGTACATCCCCGTTCTCGTGAAATCTGGCCCGGGGGCAGGAGATTGGGAGCCGATTTCATTTCCAGCGCCCGGAGCACCATCGCTAGCGCCACGCGATCGACCCGCGCCGAAGACGGGGCCGAAGTCGCTGTCTTCGTCGGCGAGGATGGAGCGGGTAGATTGGTGAGGCGAGGACGAGGCGTAAGTGGGCGGAGAAGCGGAAGAGGTGTAAGACGAGATGTTGGGGCGGAAGGGCGAAGTTGTGTCTTGGTAGATTTCGGAGAAGGTTTCGGCGTAGACGCCGTCACTCCCCCTTGCTATTGGAGAGCCGTCGGCATCATGCTGAGGTCTTGTCGTGGTGGTTTCGGGGAAGAAAAGTTCGTCAGGGCCGGCTTCGGCGCGGATGAGAAGTTTGCAGCGGGCTTCGTAGAGAGCGTCGAGGAGGGTGATGAGGCGGCGGGCTTCGTTCTTGTGGAGGTGGGTCAGGATTGGCACGTCGGTGAGGATGAGCGTGTGGAATGTTGAGGCGAGGGTGATGTAGTCTGCTGGACCAAGATTGGTAGTGCACAGCTCGGTGAAGGTCCAGTGAGTCACACCAGAGAGGTGACGATGAACGAGGAGGCTGCGGCCGTAAACATGGAGGGCGGTGCTTTCCCAGGGTATATGCGCTGTAGTGCCTGATGAATCGGATGCAGCTCGAAGAGAGCGGAGGATTGCCGTGTCCCAGGCTGGCTTGGAGAGATTGCTATCGCTTGATGGTGACGACGGTGGAGGCTCCAGCAGGTAATTCTTCGGCAAAGACAGTTGTGACCTCTTTCCTTCATTTTCTAGATTCCACTCTGCTGGCTTCGTGTGCACACTTTGCTCATAGCCCGAACCCACATTACCGGCGGCCGGGGGCTCAAGACCCTCGAAACCCTGTGCACTAATCGTAGTTGCTCCCTCATCTTCAATATTGTCTGACATCTCTGCTTCATGCCTTCTCCAATCCTTTATACCTTCCATCTGAAAGACTTCACATCGACTGCGCAATATGTCTAGGAAGGCAGTAAAGTCGTTCTTCTGGGAAAACATGGACTCACTCCTTCCGCCACTCCCATTGCCTAGAATACCCCATCGAGAACCGAAGAGGCCTAATCGAGAAGCAGGCGGCGCAGTGAACTCAACGCCGGAAGCATTAGCGAGCTCTTCAGGCATACGATTACTTGTTGCGATGAGTACTCCGCCAAGTTGAAAGAAGGAAGCCAGGAGATTGGACAGAATCTTCGAAGCAGCTCTATCCGGCAGCTGAAACTCATCTAGAAACAGGATGGGTGATGTGGAGATCATCTCTCTGGCTAACCATAATAATGAGTGCTCTTGCGAATCTGTATCTATTAAGAGAGCTTTATTCGTCATGCGGAACTTCCTCAATTGCTCCAGCCTCGAAAACGTCTCCAGCATAAACGTATTGAAATGCCATCGCCTCTTTTTCTTGTTTGGGAGGCAGTCCGCCAACAGATCTACTAGCATGCTCTTGCCCGTTCCCACTTCTCCATAGAGTAGCAGGCCTTGTGGTGATTGTATTTGCCTAGCAGACTCATGGTCTGTCAGCTTCCTGGTAAGGGCTAAGGTATCTGCCTTCTCCTTCTGCGCTCGGAAGGATGCGAATATGCCCGTGCGCGCCCCATCTTGCGGTGTTTCTTTCAATTCGTTTGAATGGTCCTTGATTGAAGAGACTTTGCCAATGGTACGAGTCAGCTGCTTAATCTGGTAGCTATACTCAATTTCCGGTTCGTAATCGAGTAGACGATGGTAGATCTTTTGCAGATGAATTGCAAGTCGATGCTGCGCCGGATCGGGATCAATGCGCTTCGTCGCTACCAGAGCACGGTATAGAACAAGGGGATTGGTGATTGTGAGACCAGTCGATGGAAGGAGAGCTGGCATGGAGTGTCGTTGCAATCACCTAGAGTCTCGTTGATCATGTCAAGATCTAATCACAAAGCTCTCGACATGTCCGTATGGTGTATCGAATGATATCATACTGCACTAGCTCGAGCTATAAGGCGCTAGCTGGTACCTTTTACAAGCAGAAGACGGAATAAATCTGCCCGTGGCTCCACGATGGACACGATATCGTCTCAAGGTCGTGTAGCCAATTGATCAGTCGTGATCTCGTTGAGATCAGGAGGATATCTTGATATCTTCCGCCTGAAGCTTGCTTGGGTGATCCCATGTACTGCAGGTGACGACGGGGCCTTCACTCAAGCCACGGCACACGTCCAAGAATCATATCGATGGCTTGGTAAGAGTACATATGATCGAACAATATAGCCTCGCCTTGTCGTAGGCTAGACAACCGCTATTGAGTACTAAGTACTGACTGAGGACGTCATTCTCCTACGCTTGGTACCCTTTTGTCTTCACTAGGTCGAACTCACAAAATTGCTCTGATAGAACAAGATTTGCGTCTTGCATTCTGATCAATAGCTTGTTCGTCATACGGCTTTGCACGGGTGATCCCCGAGATTGCTTCAGCTCGTCCCATGCGGCGCTGCCTGCCTCCATAACCCTAAAAAACGTGGAAAAGTCTCCAGACCAAGCTCTTGAAAAATTGATACTCTGATTTTATCTGGCATGGCAGGGCATGAGTGACCCATTCTCCGCCGTCCGTTCGTTCACGAGGGAAAAGTATACCCGGTTGGGCCACACGTGCTCAGCGGCATTCCATAGCTCATTGGCAATAACTCCGACGGCTCTACTCAGGTATGGCGAACTATATTCCTTGACGGGTGCTTCGGTAGTAAGACGGCCGGGAGCCATCGCGGCGCTTGGTCAACTTCTGGATCTCCTCATAATCCTCTGTTACAAGCTACACGTATCATTGTTTCTTCATGGCTGCATAGGCGCACCCTTGCAGGTCTACTTGAGAATCTCGTTGATCTTCTGGAAACAATCTTGATGAGCTTGCATGTTCAGATGTGTTTTGTTGGGCCTCCTTACCATCAGACAGTTCTGCCGAGTAAAATGATGGAACCCGGCCATCTTGCTCTTTGTCCACTTTCAGGTTGCTATGCGAAGCTAGACCGAAGAGCCTTTTCAATAAGCATTAGTGCCACTCGTGTGCGTGGATAGACAGCAGACTTCAACATGATATATTCTCTCTGGGGTCGGGTTGGGATAGAAAGGCAGCTGGGCACGGGCTGGGCATTGTGTAAATGTAGTTCAGCTCATATTGGTAGACATTCATCTACTCACCTCCATCACAGATTCTTAGCTCCTGTTCCCTGTTTTAACTTTGTGAAGTCTCTTCGCCAGATCAGATATTGCTTTGAGAGTAGCTTTGCCATGCAAAAAAACAATTTGGCGCCAGGTCTCATGTGAATGAACTGCAGGTACTATCACAAGTCATCAGTTTCTGTTTGGTGTCTCCGGCTCAACAGAGGCGCCTTACTGGACTGACCTTCGTCTTGTACGTCGAGAGGAGACATAGTATCCCATACACTGGCACCAGCGAGTGCTAATTCGAGACCTTACTTTCCTTAAAGTTGCCTTCCCCGTTAACCTCCGACTGTTCGTGTCCCTATATTCTTCAACGTTTTGCCGCTTCGGCAATGGGCCACCATTGGTCATTACCTCCATCACCATTTCGTCAACACGTTGTTTCAGAGTATAAAGCAGTTTGAGTCTCGGTTCAGCCAGCTTTTCGGACTGGCACCCTGCCAGCCGGTGGTAAAATCAACTTTTACCAATGACGCTGTACGGCCACCATTACTGCCCGCCAGGCCCTCTACAACCCGATGACCTTCCATAACCCAGTGCCCGCGCGCCCCTACATGTGCTCAAGCAAACCATGCAACACCCCGGTATGGCTGCAATGCATACTCCAACCACCCACTGGTTTCCTTTCCAGCCTCTGCAAGTCACCAATCCCCAGCACATGGCCCCGCTCCTCAGCTGCCTTCCACAGGTGCTCTGCTCTTTACGTTACGCAGTCAATGTGATACCGCAGCACGTGAGCTCACCACGCCATAACACAAGAACAAGCAAACATACAATGAATCTATAAGTAGAAGCGTCTTCCCCACCGGAAGAGGACCACAGCAAGCACAACATCAGTCGTACATCCACAATCTCTCCAACCAAAGACCATCGATCATCAAACGAAAGCGATAGCAAAGCCTCCCCACAATGTCCAAACAAATGACCAAGGAAGATTCCCAGCGCGTCCAGTCCTCGCAGGTAGGCCATGTTCCTTTGGCAGCAGCTTCAGTGGTGGTGGCTGTCAATGCTGAAATACACACAGGCGACTGGTGGCAAGGAGACGGGTAGCGGAACCTTCGCCGCTCGTGCTCAGTCTGCAGGCGATAAGAATGCAAACACTTCCTCTACCGGTCAGGGCGGTCAAGGCGGTCAAGGCGGTCAAAAGGGCAGCGGTGGCGCAGGGAGTGGCCCCGGTGGCAAATAGAGTGTGTTCAATGGTCGCGAGGGTTAGTGGTGGGAATTCCGGCACATGCAATGACCAGTAGGAGGGAGACCGGAAGGTTGAGCAGACGAGAGTGGGTGCCACTGAGCTGGACTCGTGGATGATGGTTGATGAATTGTTTTGGTCCGGTTTTTTCTAGATTTCCTATCTAATGCAACACTGCCGCGGCGAAAGCTGATCAATGAAAATTGTCTATGGAAAGATGTCGTGACCGTAGAGGCCACGGCTATACCCAGAGTGCCCGTCATGGGGGAAGTGCTGCTTTCTGAATTGGACATGCGAAGTAAAGTTGGCTTGGAACTCCCTCGTCGACTGGTTGCAAACACCATATCTCCCAGGTACCGAAGTTGGATCAAAAGCGGCCTGCTCGGATTTCTTCCTGCTGCTGCCACGTAAACCATGGACTGGCCTGGATCCTTCTCTCTGCCTGAGCACTCTGTCCCCTGGACATGGTTATTATGAGTGGCGGCCCACGTGCAACCTGCGATACACCGATTAGCTAGTGGATCTTTGGAAAAGATGGAGGAAAGATACACCAGCAAGGCAGTGTATGACCGTTTCATCCTCCTCAACGCGAGTAGAGGCCAGTTGCGGCGGAGCGAATGAGGAAAGCTTGGGCATTAACTTACTACTGCACGCGACTCCTTCAGAGTGCATCGCGTCGTCCAGTATGTCCGAAGCATTTGCGGAAAACAGCGATCGGGTCCCCTATCGTCTAATTCTGGCATCAATTTTCGGTATCTTTCGCGATCGACGTCTCTGATATTGGCCATGGCAAGGACTATGGCAACGAGGGTACCCATAGGATTCGTGAGCTCAGGGACATTGAGCGGGGGCGGCATAGAAGGATCTTGCAACTCAAGAATGAGCACAGCTGCACGATATGACTGAGGCGGGTCTCTAGCCTGCTGTACTATGATGTTGTCAGGGGCTTCGGCGTCCAGGACTCGACCCAAAATCTGACGGTGATAACGTCGAAAGAGGGCTCGAGTAAATGGAAAGGCTGAGAGAAAATTTAGGAGATTCGTCGGAGAGGACATCGAAGCCATGACTTCAATGAGTGTATCAGCAGCCAGGATGTTGAGACCTTTCGTAAGGGAAGCGTTGACTGGTATCAGGCCCTCCATATCTGTCGAGACTGACCCTTGTGGTTCGTGACGGCCGAACAGATTAGCGCTCGGGAAATTGCTCGCTGGTGGTGGTGTAGTTTAATTGAGAGGCAAAGTAAGCAAACGATTGTATAGTGATAAGCTTGAGACAAGGAGTGGCTTGTGAAAGATGTGTCAAAGAGTCTTGCTGGGGATAGTTCATACAGAGGATAGGCCTCATATAGATATTTATATCATAACCATACTCGAAAACACCTCATGCAAACCATGGTAGCAGATATAGCATTGACCGAAAGGGGGAAGCAGTGAGAAAATGACTGAAATGTCTCCTTCGATATATTATAACAATGCTCGAAATACCTCATGCACACCATGGTAGCAGATATAGCATTGACCGAAAGGGGAAGTAATGGAAAGATATGTGATGTTCTCTTTCGATTTCCATATTTTCAGAAAGGGAAAAACAGCGCACTGAGCCTGATGCTAATGAACTTTCATTTGATGGACTTAGTAGACCCCTTATCCTCAAATCGCCTGGTAGTCATGAAAACCCATTCCTATTGTCTTATCTACTAAATTGCAGATGTCGGAGTGCGATTGACTGCTGCAGTTGAAGAGCGAACTATCCCGTTCCTTGAGGTGGGTATTGTTATCCATAATTCCCTCACAACGCCCCAAATGGTAAAACCAGCTTACTTAGAGCGTTTGAACATCTGTTGCTCGCTTTTGGAGCCTGCGCATGGGCAGGCCCATCGATAAGTTGTCACACTGCATCCTTGACTATCAGGCCACTTCAATCTTCACCGCGAAACCGAAGCGCACGTGAACAACCCAAACTGTAGTAAAAACTGCAGTACATCAATGTTGGTGAAAAATCGCGCTTCTCCATCCGTGGTTGGGCGAGCAAGGAAGAGGTCGTTCCGCTCCGAAGACTTGAAGATAACGTCAACAGTTGATGAGCTTGTCCTATGGAAACTTTGCCACTGATGATGAAGACTGACAATCAGTCTTCTGTACAGAATGATCCTTCTGTGCTCATGCTTAACATGCAATTAGAGGAATAAGACATCCGAAGCCTTATAAGAAGAGATTGAGTGAATGGAGAGGTCGAGCAAAGATCAACAGACTCTATAAAGGCCGACCACAGTCTCTGTACACTCCTGAAGGCAAGTCGATTATGATTTCGCTCCGTTGCCGTGCGTCTGGTGTGGGGGCACCCCCTCGAAGGCAACAAAACCAAGGAGTAGCCTTGATCATATGCCTCGAGCGCGTGAATATGGGAGACGTCGAGCAGCCTTTGTGATATGATGACTTAGCTTCCGATCTCATGACGCCGCCGTTGTGAGCGGTTATCCGGGAGGGCAAGTCTTCATACAGGCACGATAGGGACCGTATCTAGCAATTTGCGAACTCGTAAAGATCTCAAATAGCACTCAGTCCAGGCCTCCAAGTGTTGCCAATTCTCTCAACCTCCTTGATGAACTTCTGGCTGGTAATCTTGCCACCCTTCCCTTTCCCTCCACTTGCCGCCGCCATTGGTGTATGGTCATCCGGAACGTAGAAAGGGTTCTGTAGTAGTCGTATGTAGGCTGACTGCAGAGCTCTGAATGCCTGAATCATGGGGGACCCGTCAACGCACTGTTCGATCGTCTCGGGCTACAAATAGAGATATCGAGGTCTGCCACAATAGGTCTTCGCTTGTAGCGAGTAGAAGTGCTTACCGACTTTACATCCCCATCCTTCAGTGCTTTCTGCGATACCTCTCTTCCAGCCTCATAAGACCTTCCATCTTTGCCCCAAGCATCAACGATGATTGCAAACCTAGCTCCTGTGCCGGTCTCCCACCCGTAGATGCTCAATCTCTCGTCCACATGCTGTAGGCAGCCCAGATCCTGATCCACGCGATTGTTGTCCCGCGCTCTTTCTTCGAAAATGTCAAGTGACGAGTTGAGAAGCAGTGAAAAGTCTAGATAGGCGGAAGGATTGGTCAGGTACGGTGGAAAGAGGGCGATGTGGAGTGGGTTGTCCTAAGGGGCGGTAGAGATTAGCTAGATCTGGCTCAGATCGTGGAATGCAGGATCGACAGAGAGAGAATTGGAGTTACATGTTTGCCGATCACGCCTATACAGGCAATGGAGGCAGTTGAGGTCATCACTCTGCCTTCGTTAGAGGTTAGTCAGGAGGATGTCGAATCCCGTAATCGGCGCATCAATATGCACCGATTCATGCACGGCCATCACCCTCAGGACGAAGGTTATACAATGTTTCTACGAATTGCTACACTACCATATGTTGCGAAAAGATGAGCGTAGAGCCTGTGTATCACCACATTGCAAGATTTAGACAACGCTAGTAAAAGCTCAATTCCGCTACTACCAAAGTCATTTCATCATGATATGCCAGTAACAAGCAGATGCTAATGGCGACGCTACAGCATGTATTCGAAGCAAGGCGCAACCGAAGCTCAGGTCCTCCCACAGAGTCAATCGCTACCATCATACAGGACTGGTGTGCCGTAGAAGAATGCTTTCCGACGGTGGCCTGTCGCCTTCCGTTGGTGGCCAAGTCAAAACCCTATCCGGCGAGCGTGGCTGGGATGTTTCGCAGTCTTCTTCCAACTCAAGCTGACTTATAACCTTGACTATTCCATCGGTTTCCGTCGTACCTCCACTGCCCTTCGAGTTCAAGCCTGCTGCAACCCAGGATCGGGATACGTATCCGGATCTTCGCCCCAATGGTCGCGAGAGCTGTAAGTATGTACGATTCCGGTATCGAGGTAGGCCTGTTTGGACATCTTTGAAATGCTCCCGGGAATCTCCAAGCAGGGATGGGAGAAGCCTCTGGACCAGTGGTTTGAGGTGGATTAGAGAAGCACAAATCAAGCCACTGCTGTATTCCGCAAGCACCCAATCCTCAGTCTTGACAATCCACCAGCTGGGACTTGAATCGAATACTGCAGCCGAAGTGAAGAATGACAATCGTGCAACAAGGGAAACGCAAGGGCTGTGAATCGTCAGTCCACCGATGAAATGCCGAATTAGTGGAGGGCTCACATTAGACCAATGGCGAATATAGCCATCACGAGAAGCCTGCGCCTCAAGGGCATATGTAGGCCCCACAAAGTGGGCATGGGCAGAAGGATGATCATCACGTTAATCAATAAAGAATAGATAGCGTGTGCTTGAAAGAGGCCACCCTTGTTGACGCACGTGCTAGCTTCATGGAACGTCCACGCCTTAGGGTCGGGTGTGCATCTGAAGACCCAAAGTAGGAGGAGAATTGTACAGCCTCCGGTGCACATTGTCATTATGGCCTGAGCACCTCGGCGTACCCATAAAGACGGAAATAGACGTAGGTACAGGAGCAGGATAGAGAATTTGATGGAAGCTATCGCAAGAGAATAGAGGATCCTGGCGGCATAGAAGATCTGTGTTATCGTAAGCCGGTCCTGCCTCCAGGAGTGTATGATATCGTCAATGTACCTTCAGCGTGTAAAGTTGGTCAGCTGGGCTCTGGAATAGCAAGCCAGCGCCATGGTTGAGGCAAGACAGTGTCATACTTGTTTCCGCTATCGCAGTAACCTGACACAAAAGGTTCAGCAGTCGGCAGGGGATCAACATCTTCCACGGCAACTGACCAGACCAACCGAGATGGCAAGATCGTCCCACCCTGGACTCTTGAGTACGAAAAATCTCGTGAACAAACGAAGAGCTACGACCAGAGTAGCCAGGCTGATCAGGGAGACTTGGACTGCGAGGAGTCGAGTCCTCCTGTCCGCTGGGCCTGGCGGGCTTGCATCATACATTCCGTAGTAGGACTCTGCTGTACTATGACAATTGAACACACGAACTCATCCACAATAGAACAAAGGGTTCGCAGGGAATCGGCTCACAAGTAGGTACAATACGAGGACTGATGCATGTAGGGGTAGCGATAGGAAGTGGAGTCGGAGGGAAGTCACGTAAGCGGCCCATTCTGGGGGAGTAGGACCAAGGCACGGGAGCCACGCGACATATAAAGTAGTCTCTACAGACGCCCCAAAGTGGCATCTTGGACTGAAGAGGAAAACCTCGACGTTGCGATTGAGTCAAAGAGTTGAATTCCGATCGGTGGGCAATTGAGTCAGAATGAGAGAATTAAGGGGAAAGTTGCATACATATAGAGATGGGGTTACTTCGCGTTCTGCACAGATTGCTCTATTGCAATCATATTCGTCTTGCACGATCAAAGTAAAGAAACAGAGCCTGCTTCACTTCACCCCTTCACCAGCCCATCGAATCAACCACAAGAGTGCTGCATCCATACAGCAGATTCCACCGTCATGTCCGCCCATTCCGCCAACAGATTGAAAGAAGCTTGGAAAGCCACTTTTCGCAAGCTGAGCCACCAGGCGACGAGTGAGCATCCAAGGCCCAGCAAGAGGTGCAACAGTCCCCATCATCCAACAGACGTCGAAGATGGGTACTTCTCCGACTCCATCATCTGCTTATTACATACGCGAGGAGCACGGCGATCAGAGATCGACCTGCAAAGAGGCTCGCAGCAAGTCATCGGCTTACAAAGAGGACCGCGACCAACTAATGACCTGCCGCAAGATTCGGCGATATTGATAGAGGAAGCTGAGGTTGGAAGAATGGAAGAGATCTCATTGAAAGAGATCCTTTGCCAGGGTCCAGGACCCAAGCCAATAGGATCGATGATCTATCGCTTAGTCACCAACAAGGTCGCCAAGCACATCAAGCGAGGGTGAAAGAGGTCATCGCATCGACCAACGACGCCTCAACTCCCAGATCACCATCACTCTAATTGCGAAGAGGTTGCGAACGAGCAGACCTAATCATCTATCCTCCTCCTTACCGTTAGACATGGCTACCATGCTCTCCACCACCCGGTCAACGGCCGCATTGGCATTGCGAGGTATGTCTCTTCATTCAAGTGCGCTTGCCACCAATACTGATCGTCAACCATCAGCCAAACCAGCAACCTCACTTCTCCACTCACGCCTTGGTCCTGCCGCCTACATCTCCTCCACATCATCCAAACCCGCCACCGCAATCACAAGATCACGAGATGCCCAAGGACCTCCCCTCACCGCCACCGGCAAACCAAGACGCGAAGTCCCCCTCCCCAGTCAAGAGAAGAAAGAAGGCGCCATGCAATACGCATTGTACGTCTCTCCACCTTATCACTGGTCTTCCATTCCACCCATCACTAACACCCTCCTCCAGAACAACCCTCGACCAAGTCGCCAACTGGGCCCGCCAAGGCTCCCTCTGGCCCATGACCTTCGGCCTCGCCTGCTGCGCCATCGAGATGATGCACCTCTCCACCCCGCGCTACGACCAAGACCGCCTGGGCATAATCTTCCGCGCCAGCCCGCGCCAGTCCGACGTCATGATCGTAGCCGGCACACTCACCAACAAGATGGCTCCCGCTCTCCGACAAGTCTACGACCAGATGCCTGATCCGCGGTGGGTGATCAGCATGGGGAGCTGCGCCAATGGGGGCGGGTATTACCATTACAGTTACAGTGTGACGAGGGGCTGTGATCGCATCGTGCCGGTGGATATCTACGTGCCTGGGTGTCCACCGACGAGTGAGGCATTGATGTATGGCATTTTCCAGCTGCAGAAGAAGATGAGGCATACAAGAAGTAAGTTGTACCTCCGAAGCACACATCATTCCCTTTGAGCGATTCATAAGCTTGGAACGCGTCCTAGCAGCATCCGCTCTGCTGGCGTGCCTCAATCCATCACTTTTGAAAGGCCAAGCTAACTTCGATTCCTTGTAGTCACAAGGATGTGGTATAGGAAATAGGCTTGACTTCGATTGCGGGGAATGCTTTCGATTCGTTGTGCATAGTTCACACATGTTATTAGCATCAGGCCCGCGACGTCTTAGATGTCTGGCCCACGGAGTTGGTAAGCTTACGAGATGAATCAATTATACATTAAACCACCAAGCTTGCGGGACGACTACCAGTCAAAGAGTGATTCCCATACTACCTACCTGCGCATCGACATGGTTTACCTTCCCGGAGGGCAGTCAAGATGAAACCGCCCTAAATCTCAAAACCACGTCAATGATTTATTCTCGGTCGAGAAATTATACCCGGACGGTGGGTCTAGAAAGATCCTTGCACGGTTTGCCGCTCTGCTGCATGTGTCGATACGTCCATCGTCATTCCGTCAAAGCGTACATGTGTTCTCACCCGGAGCCACGGAACGGATGCATCAACCCTGTTTCTCATCGGATGTGATGTTCCCAGGTGCAGTTGTGCTAAAAAGCTTAGTGCTGTGCTTCCTGTGAATGAAAGTTAATTGGACAAAGTTGAGATTTTCGGTGGCGAAATATCCTTCTACAACAGGCAAGCATCAATGGAAGAGTATCCTCGATTATTCTGTAACATTAATATAGTGATGAATATATCGTAAACTTTCAGACATCTGGGTATAAGTCTCCACCGAAAACCCTCGCACCCAAGATGCAAAAGCCAACCCCTGGGGCTATGACTGAAATAACCGCAAAACCGAAAAAACACCGATAACATGGGGAAATGAACGCCTAGCCCCCCACTGTCATGGGTTCTAACCCAAGAGTCCCTTCAGTACCAAAGTCCGCCTTCGAACACACACGTCCTTCGCCCCCGCAGGCGCAGGTCCCGTACATCCACCATCGCAGAGCAAGAGGGTCTTTGTCGTGCTCTCGACATATGTGCTGGTAGCTGGGAGATTGGCTGGACAATCCATCACCGTGGGCGCACAGCTCGCGATCGTGCTGGTTTTGGTCACCACTGCTGTTGATACGCTGGTGGAAGTGACCTGCCCGTTGATTTGCGGTGCTGGTGTGGCGGTAGGCATAGGCGGCGGTGTGCAGCCCCCTTCGCAACTGTAGAGGGTGGTCGTGTATTGCGTCGTGTATGTTGAGATGGTGGAGATGGGAACGATGCAGCTGGGCAAGGATGACGGGCAGGACGTTATGGTTGTGACGCCTGTGGTGGAGATGACGGACGTCACGGTTGAGGTGCTTTGAGTGCCTGAGGGGCGGGGTGGGAGGGTGAGTGTGGCCTTGGACGGGTCGAAGCTGGGAGAGGAGAAAGTATCGCTTGAGGTAGCTGTAGCGGAGCAGCCGACGCCGCCTCCGGAGCCGCAGGCTGTAGGATGGGTGGTAGGAAGTGCGGAGGTGCTGCTTGGGGAAGACGGAGCGTAGCAGGTGCTGCCGCCTTCGGGCCCGCAAACTACGGGATGGGTACCCGATGGTGTAGAGGTACTGCTGACTGCGGCTGCTGAAGTTCCAGATGCTGTAGCGGCAAGGGTGCTGCTGGCTGTGGCTGAATCTTGAATGGTGCTGGGACCGAAGGAGAGGAAAGGGATGAGACTCTGACCACCCCCGGTAGGTGTGGGACTGATTGCACCAGTCAGGAGGTCGGACGTTGCTTTGGGACCGCCTATTACAGCTGATGCTGGCGTGTTTGGTCGGACTTCCAGCTGGACATTGGCGCAGGTGGAGATGTCGGCTGGCAGTGCGTAATAACAGCCGCAGTAAGCGTAAGCTTGAAGACTGTACATGCTATGTTCAGAACTTATGGGAGTAATGCGGATTGAAGAGCCTTACGTGTAGTTTGAGCAGTCAACGTAACCTAGCTTGGAGTCGCTACACATCGTTTCGTTGTAGCTGTTCAGGACCAAGCAATCGTTGTAAAGCTGATAGTAGTGTGCGCATGTTGGCGCAGCGGATCGCTGTACATAGGCGACTCTATAGAAATCTCAGAGTCGAATTCCATATTCATCGTGAAGTTCGAGCGTACATCTCATTGTAGCATACATTGAAGTTGTTCTGCGGGTTCTGATTGCAGGCATCTTCGATTATCTGTCGCGATATCAGTAAATAGCCCTTGTGCAGGTGGAGGCCAACGAACTCTATCCTCGTTCACGTCAGGCCCAGCTGGCTCACAGTTTGCCCGACGCTGTGGTATCGATCCACTTCTTGCCTGAAGCCCTCGGGGACGAAAACCCCTGCCTCCCACAGGATGCGCGACCCCAAAAAGCGTCCAGAGAAGCGCAGAGCAAGCCGAAAAGTGCGAGAATGGACTCATTGTGACAACAAAGTACTAGGATACCGATACGACAAGTACAAAGATTGAACATTGAGCTTGCAGTCGCGGGCTCGTTATAACATCGCGCCAAGATGCCTCGCTAATCAGGAATGTGGGAGGCAGGGTAACGCAAGATCTGTTTGCAGAACTCACCCGCTTTAGGGTTGGTGGGGTAAGACCATCTGATCAGAAGGTGATAGTGACTGTGGAAGCATAGGTCTTGTCGGATCTCGATGTCGCGTAGAAGTACTAGCAGCCTTGCAAGATGGTCGATATTTCTGATTTCTTCAAGAGGATCTTAGATCAGCGTTCCGCTCGTCCACAGGCAGGCTACACTCAATGAGCACTTCCAGAAACAGCTGAAGCTGCTGGTGTAGGAACCGCGGTCTTAGCGATAAGTAGGCCTAATGTCATATATTGAAACTCCGACAGAGCATATTCTCGCCCCCCAGGATAGCTTCAGAAAACCATCGAATCCAAGGTTTGGGTGGCCCGGCCCGGGCACCATAGATTGAGCTGGATCACCGGCTAACCATGGTTCGTCATACGCAATTGCCATCATAAGCACGGATTCAACCATAGCGGTCGAAGTCCTGTTCCTGGTATTTCGAGAACGACCCATTAAGGCCTGAGGTGCCGGCATCAGGATGGTTCGATACCACTTCATACTCCAGCTGTGTGATATTGAAGGCGCTGAGCAAAACATATCAGCCCACCTAATCTGAAAAAACGCAGTATGTCTCCGAGGCATCGATCTGGCCGGTATCCCTAGCTCAATCGGCGGTTGTACTTGAGGTCCGCGTAGCGTAAAGGAGCCTCTATTCATACAGCATAGAGGTCGAAACTGGAGAGTAAAACTCGTTCGTTAGGCTTGCATCGCTATGTGAGCTGGAAGGCCTAAAGTACAGCGAGTCGGAGTCACTAGCGGCTATGGCGATTTGCTGCCGTTAGCGTGAGAGGCAGATCCTTTGTAATGGTTCCAGAACCTTGCCACGGCTTGTTGTGCGACTTGGTAGTCCTTGAACCGATTTCGATAATAATTGAAGACCGCGAACTCGTCCTTACTCATGACATACGATGTTGGCTGTGCCTGAATCTTCCGCCAGATGTCTCCGATAGCTCGTTCAAGGACGACCGTGACTGAGGGATGGACCTGGCCTTCCTCATTGTTCCTGATAATCTCGAGCGCTCTCGCCATTGTGAGCTGACCGGTGTTTCCACCCTCGGTGATCGCCTGACCCATGGTACAACAGGAATACTTTATGATAGAAGCAAAAGCCGTGCGTGAGGTCTTGGCAATCGATGCTCTGAAGGTGGAGATGGAGAAAAATTGAGGAGAAAAGTCAAGGTAGCAGAGAATAGCGGACACGTTTGAAACCAGGATAAGGAATGCTGTGCCAGCAGTTTATATAAGATTTTCCAGACCTCATAATCCAGCCTTTTGGGCTCACCCGGCCCCCAGGCATAAATGCGCGGGGCATTGCCTTAACCTTCGCCAGCTGGCGCTTAGTGGGTTTCTCTGAAGGCAATTTCGCAGCGAACTCGGTGTGATGGTGGAAGCGAAGGCATACAATACTCTCACTTTTCGCCATCGACCGATGCCTGGTAGTTTAGCGGCATGGGGAAAGGTTCCCGCCGACACTATCTCCTAATCACACCGTCTTTCAGGATTCGACAACGGCGGCAGGGAAAGTACATTCAGGCGACGGAGGATCTGCAGTCAGCAGAGGTCACCGAGCAGGCTTCTCATTGCTCGCCATGTTCCAGACGAGCTGAGTCAGGCTGCGAAGCTGGAAGCCGCCGCATTGACGCTCCAATGGATCATGGGGACTTTTCCAAATCCGTGAGGAACGATAATGCAGGAGATTGTTGTTCCGAAGTCAGTTGTCAAACCTTGTCTCACCGCCAGCTATCGAGGCTATGGACCATCGACGGTTCAGAGCGAAAGGGAAGGTCGGACGTTGGAGATTGAAGACCAGTAGCTGCTGGCATCACGCGAGGAGCCAAACTCAGAATGTCATATCCCACGTGCTAGTTCGGCATTTGGCTTCTAAAGTAAGTTTTAGACTTTCGGACTTCGTTCAAACTCAAAGAATAATTGCCAGGGCAAAGGGGTGAGTTGAACATTGTCTAGTACCTATTTTGGTACGGACTTTGTGAAAAAACTCGCTCGCGGGGTTCATGCAGCGGTGCCCAATCAAGGTGGAACACATACCAAAGGAATGGGCGTAGCGGCGTCATTTTGACGGTCGGATATTCACGGAGCTGGTTATTATGCATTAGGCCAATCACTAGATAAAGTCTACAAACGGCGCGACAGGGAGGAACAAGGTAGAACAGGCCTGGGAGAACAATCTCGGAAATCTTGAGAGGCTCAACTGTCTTCTCAAGACAGCCGGTCCACTCAGGATGCGTGCTAGCTGCGCCACGGGATGAGCACAAGGATTTTACTTCATGTTCAGTACGGTAGTACCGAGCCAGGCATATATCTTGTGCTTTCCGAACGCAACGCCCTACTGCATGCGGTATGCAGCAGTGACAGGAGCAGCTCTTGGACGTTGGATCACGGAGAATTTAATTAGCGCAATGCACGTCAACTTAAATCTAGTGCTCTGGCACTAATCACAACGTCCGGGCCTGCAATTTCGACTCTCAGCTAGAAGCAGCAGTGGGAACTCAACCAAGTTTCATACCTCCACGGAGACTGGCGCTTGCTTCTGAGTGGCCATGTACAAGTAACCGGACCCAACTAAGTTCGACCTCGTTGCCAAGCACCAGCTGGCCTAGGTTCGGCAAAAGCCATCCCCTGACTGATATAAAGTACTTGTTGGTATCCGAGGGCCGGCTGACTGAGCTGACCGCGGCTGACTCGGGGAAATCCCCAGCCTTGGCTAACAAAATTCTATAGATATCAAGGAGATATCTCGAGCTAAATAATAGGCAGCTGAATATCTTCCCGCAATCGCGAACTTCAAAATTGATCAATTTTTACACCTTAAGTTATTCACGCATTTGCTTCTAAATTACATAGAAAATTAGCTAGAATTTCGAGTTACATTGAGCATCATTTTTCCAATTTTTCTTGATAATTTTCGAACCAAGATTGTCACATTTAGATGTAATTTTGTAAATTTTGCGCTCGCGAAGCGCAGCTTCGCGAGTAAGGCTTGACATTAAAGTGCTTTGCGATCGTGCAATTTCAAGACGACATAAGCCTAGTCACGAAGCATCAAATTTAGTAGTGAAAACGAGCTTGTGTTGCTCTTAATGTGACTTAAAACCTAAGCTTGATGTATATGTATCATAGACGTGGATAAATCACGTATCAAGGTGCGAAAAAGGAGTTCAAATTTCTTGGGATCAAAAAGGTGATATCTCGCTGGCTGACTGTTTTGGCGGGGTCAGTCGCTGATCACCCACCAAATTTCCCCCCGGATATCCTCCTGATATATGCTGTTAATGACCAATAACTGCGATAGTTTATTCATGAAAAATCATAAACAGCCTGTGTTCCATTGTTGTGTATCTTGTACCATGGTATGGCCATCTCGTACTATCTGATGAAAGTTTCAAATTGGAAGGTTTATAACGCCAAGAGCTGAACGTATCTTCCTAATAATCTTCGCTCATGTTGTTATATAGTGCGTTTTTCCGGGATCAACTGGGACTGCCCAACCATATCCAACAATCCTGCTCTTATTCTCACTTCTTCATTGCCCTTGTTGACTGCTTTAAGATTCTCAAATCGAATGCCGAACTCAGCAGAGACATCACCTATTAACCTGCCTGGTTTTAGCTATCAGTCATCAGTGATTGATCAGCCCGGTCCATCCTCACTTCCTCAACCCGCGTTTCCAACAAGCGCCGGGAAATGGGTGCCACGCTTCCATGCTTGCAATGGATCGCTGTTGTAATCTTCCAAGTGTAGGACACGTTCACCATTAGTTCAGTACAAGTAGATCAACAGAATCGAAGTCGTGGTAAGACGATCCCAAGAACATTGATTCACTCGTTGTTTGATCGGAAACCATGGTCATAGGGCCAAAAACTGGAGCTCGGACCAACTGAAGTGGACTTGACCTTTGAGCGATCGCATTCAAGTCTTGCGACTTCTTATAGGGTTCACTGACCTGATAAGACATCAGCTGCCTGCTACCTTGCTCATACATCCAATAGCTCAAGGCGAATTTAGCATCTTTCCGCAGGAGTTTGTGACCGAGCTAGTGCTGTCCCAGCATCTTGACTTTGGAAGCAATGAAACGGAACTTTCACCATCAAAGCCATTAAAGTAAACAAAGTTTTTGACTACTCTCCATGTAATCTCACAGAAATGCAAGCATCACTTAGGATGAAGCCAGCAAAACCCACATCTCGGGCAACAGTGACCATGGATACTAGCAAAGATGTCATCATTCAGAATGAAAGTCGGGAATGTTCAACCGTTGCACGACTCTACGTTGGGCATCTCGACCAATGCAGGCCAACGGGCAAGGAGTCAATCCATGCGTATTGAGGAGAATCCGGCATAAGCACGTGACGCGGAATTAATCCGGTCTGTACCAACATGGCGTGTCATCCATAAGATGACAGCTGAAGTCGAACTCGCCTGTGCTGGCATGATGCGATCTTGCACAAATCAGATGTGACAGCTGCAGCTCTTCTTTTCGCACACATACGAACTAGCTCATGCACAATGAAGGCAACAGGCTTTCTGCGGCAACTTTATCTACCTAAACTTCCACCACCATTACGACGGCCATTCAGCGCACCGCTGCGGAACTTCACCACCAACAGACCACTGCCATTCCAGCAATCTCCGCTTCTACAGCTTCTTTCTCGCAACTCTCGTCGGACGTCCGTCCGCCACCTCTTCCAAAAACGTCTATCCTCCTCTAAACCCCCATTCAATCCAACCCCCCATCTCAACTCACCGGAACCTTCGCTGTCTCTGTCTCAACGATTCAGAAAACTTAGCCGAGAGTACGGCTGGTCTGCCTTTGGCGTCTACTTTCTCCTGACCGCTCTAGACTTTCCTTTCTGCTTCCTGGCAGTGAAATGGCTTGGCACGGACAGGGTAGGTCACTGGGAACATGTCATAGTCGAATGGATTCGCAGTGTAATTCCTGCATCACTACTTGGGAAAGAAGGTGCGCAAGCTGTTGAGGTCGAGGGAGTGGGAAAGGCAGAAGAATATGGGGTCATAGATCCGAAGACCGCAGAAATTGGGTTACCGACCTATGATCATGGGGTTAAGGAGGCGGAGAAGCTCAATGAGAGCGAGAATGCGAGTAAGTCATGGCCTTGAGCGAAAGGTAGGCAATTCATGCTAACTGTGCACCAAGGTATTTGGACCCAACTAGCGCTAGCATATGCCATCCATAAAAGCTTTATCTTTTTGAGGGTACCTCTTACAGTCGCAGTCACGCCGAAGGTAGTCAAGACCCTCCGTGGGTGGGGATGGAATATTGGCAAGCGGCGACCGAAGGCTCCTATTGACATAAAGATTCCAAAAGACATAAAGAAGGATTGAGGTGTCAGGGACCTACGGCGTTTTCAAGTGCGATGCACCAACAGCTAAAAGGCGGACAACCGGTGCAGCGGGATGTACAATATCAGTATAGACTGCCTTTTTGGGCGTGAATACTTCTCCATCTTACATTTCGCACACTAGAAATCACTCAGACTCGTCTACTGCCACCTGCTGGAAATCCACAGCTCTGCAAGCACCTACAATATTAGTAGGCTCCCACTTTTGACTGGCTGCTCGACGTAAATTGCCGCATGCTCCTCGAAAGATGTCCTACTGCGCATGTAATCGTGCCTGTTTGGCGAACACCCCCAACTCCCGCTAAGCAGGCTTCAGGAACTCCTCACTCCATCATGCTGTCTCCCGCAAGACTGTGTAAGTTGTCTAATCTCCGTTACTTCTCGAATCATGCTACCTATCACGATTGACCCGGTAGTCACACTTCCGTGACGCAACGTGTCGTTTCCTATTCGCGCTTCCCGCTACCATTATGTTCACAGGCAGCAGTCAATAACACAAACCACGGCACTCCCTTGAGACACACCAAATTCATCCATCATACTCCTCTGCATTTCCCCTTCTCGCTTCGGAACGCATACTCCACCCATCCGCCTCCCAATGTCCATCCCACCCCCAACACCAACCGCCCCAACCCAGCCCACAGCCCCCCCCTCCCCCCTCCTGCACCTCCCCCCCGAGCTCCTCCTCCACCTCTCCTCCTACCTCCCCTACCCCGACGCCCTCGCCCTCAAACACGCCCACCCGGCCCTCTACCCCCTCATCGCGACCTCCATCCGGCTCAAAGTCTCCTGGCTGCTCGATCGCAAAGCGCGCTGCCTGTCCGTGCCGCTCAACAAATGCATTTTGAAGACCGACGAGGCGTTTTGCGGGTGTGATGGTGGGGAGGTGAGGCGGATTATGGAGGTGAGGAGGGCGCATGGGGAGTGTGGGCTTAATGGGTGTTGGGAGGGGGTGGTGAAGGAGGGGGAGGGGAGGGTGTGGTGTGAGGTTGTTGTTGGGAGGAGGTGTGAGGGTCCTAGGGGTGGGGTGAGACGAGGGGTTCGGAGGAAGTGTTTTGGGGGGTTGGTGGGGAGGTATGGGAGGGGGAGTGTGTCGTATCGGTTTAGTGCGCTGGGGTGGGCGTTGGTGGTCTTCACTCTGGCGGTGCTGATTGGGATGGGGTTGCGATCATCGGAGGGGGTGAATTCGATATGAAGGTAGGCATGGAGATGGAGAAGTTGGACAAGCCATGTGCTGCGTATCTACAAGAGAAACGAACGCCGGTGTAAAGGACCTTCAATACTTCATAGTCGCTCCTTTTCGGGAGGGTACAGCGGGCGTTGTCACTCGGCGCATCTGATACCCTCCAACGTCTTCAGCGCTCGAACACCCTCACCCTCGAACCTTCCGACTAAACGTTCACATTCGTTGCGAAGCTTCTCTTCGCCCTTCCTCGCATTGTCGTAGATCCACTCCTCGACTGTGAGCTTCTTCTCCGGACTGGTTAGCTCTTCCCCCAACGCTTCGGTGACGTTCTCCTTGTCTACATTCGGCGAAGCCAGCAGAAATTTCTCTAGGTCGACGGCGGTCCACGGCATGCTCGTTTGTAGCTTTGAGATGTTGCGTCTTGATGAGGATGCAGTCGGCGTGCTAGCTGCCAACGGAATGCGAATGGTCTGAGACTTGGACGGCGAAAGGATGTCGAGAGGAGGCCGTATCTCTGAAGGCCGTGATGAAGGTGGCTGATTTTCGGCATCGGACGACTGAGGTGAGGCTACGAGCCTGGGTGTTTTGTGTACCGATGCGGGCTCAGGCAAAGCCTTCTTCTCAGGTGTAGCAGTCTGCGGAGGTGGCGCGATTTGGGCAGCTTCAATGGGTGTGAATGTAGGACTATCGGCCCTCGCTGGTTGAACAGGAGTTGACTCTCCCAGCGGTTGGTCCGTCCAAGGTTCGCTCATCTGGCTTGCAGGTGGCGAAGACAGTACTATGACAGCTTTACTCTTGATGCTCTTCGCCTTTGTCGATTTGGCAGTCTTCTTCTTCGATCCCTTCTTTGGTGCAGCTGTGTCTTCTATTTCATTCTCTGTTGGTTCAGCTGCCTCTTCAACGGCTGCCTTTTCTGATGGTCCAGGCTGCACTATTACCACTTGAACGGTCGTCTCCGGCTGGACGATGTCTTCGATGTTTCGGCTCATCATTCCAGCCTTTTTTCCAGCCTTTGGCTTTTTACCTGCACCGGTAACTTTCTTGCGCCCCCGTTTCTTGAGACCTTGGCTTGCAATACTAACGTCAGTCTCATGACCAGACTCGTCTTCGACCCCGTGAGATACTACATTCAAGCTCTTGAGTGCCGAGCTATCATGATCGAGCCTCGGATATTCGATGCTAGGATCTAGTGGTGGGGTTTCTGATGCTTGGGGTTTACCTAGCGGTGCCTGTCGAGACGCTTGCCGACTTCTTGCCCCTCGAGTTGAAACCGGTTCCTCTTTCTCTTGCTCTTGAGAATCCTGAATCATATTCTGAGGTTCGGTAATATTGCTCTCGGCATCCGGATTAGGTGGCTGCGTCTGTTTCCGAGATACTTTCCGCGATTGCGCAGCTTTGGTCACTTTGGTTTTCGAGTCCATGGCTGTCTCTTGTGTTGGCTGCTGCTCAGGCTCCTGCTCTTGTGCAGGTTCATCCTGAACACCTTCGCCTACAGTATCAATAACGGTACTTGTTCGGGTAGTCCTACGGGTAGGAGCAATGGATGCTGGGCCATTTCGCGAGGTAGGTCTTGTACGTGTCAGCCGCCGTGTCTTGGGCAGTGCTGCTGGCGGAGGTTCGATATCAGCTTCGTCGTCTGTCAATGGACGGTCTAAGTCCGCTTCTAGCGCCGCGTCGATATCATCGTCGTCAGGAACAGCTCTCAGAGATGCCATTGACGTGGTGGATGTCGCGGAAGTTTTCCGGATATTGGACGAGGCTCGCTTTCGTCCGGTTTTCCCGGCCTTCTTCGATACTGGTGGTGGAGGTGGCATGGTCGCTGCATCCGCCATATGCGTATTGTTGTCGTCGGCGTCTCGTGAGGTTGTAGCGACCTTGCTTTCGGGCTGAGCGCTGCTAGCTCTAGTTCTTGTTGCACGCTTTTTAGCTGCCGGTCCGATCGATGAAGCGTTCGCGCCGCCCATGTACGTCGTCTCACGATCTTCTTGCACGTCTTCGCTCTTCCTTTTTGTCCCTCTTTTGGGCTTTGTTGGCTCCTGCGCCACCTTGACTTCGAAGTCATCATCCTCGGGTTCAACAAAGCTACTAGCCTGCATCGATTCTTCCCCGCCAGCTTTGGTAGCTTTGCCATCTGACTTAGAATTCGACTTCTTGGCTTTAGTCCCCTTTTTGGACCCCTTGTCTGCTTTTGCGGGCTTCGCAGTGTCGTTGTTCTGAACCATTACGCCATCGTCATTGTTCGCTTCCGAAACAGCTAGGGATATCCCCTCTACAGCGGCCGTAATATTAGACTGGCTTGATAAGCGTGAAGCTTTCGATGTACGAGCCTTCCTGCCTCTGCTCGACTTTGCTTTCGGTGCGGCCGGACTGAAGAACGGGCAATCGGCGGATCTTCGCTGATGCTCGTCACTAAACCATCGTGATTAGTCTCAGATAAGGAAAGAGCGACCTCTGTTCTTACTAAGGTTTGTCTTTCGGCTCCCATCCGTCCAGACTCAGATTACAATAGGCACAGCGAGCGAGATCTTCACTTTCTTCTGATGGGCAATAGTACCAGCCGGCATCGGCCATCTGGTATCGACTTTAGTGAGCGAAATATTGTAGTCGCTTGACAGCTACCTTCTGCGACTTGCAAACCCAGCCTCTTTTACCCTCATGCGGCCACCTAGACTCGAAGGTCATTCTGCGGGCTTCCGACATCCTCTCGGAAGTGGGTCCTGCATCTTCTTGTGAGACATCTACAATGTTTTGCTCGATGCAGACGTTGATTGCCCAACCACAGTTGGGCGAAAGCTTCAGATGTTCCACAAAAGGATTGTCGTCCGCCTCCCAGCCGTCTAGATTGCTGTGACATAGGAAACAGGTTGTGTTGTCCGGGTTGGATGAAGTTGGACAATATAAAAAGCCGGCTTCAGCTAGCTACGCAGAAGTCAGCAACATGGTCTGGAACCAATCTTTCAGGCATACCCGAGCTGGCAATGGGTTTTGGTGAGGCCATTGCAGAGTCTTTGTGCTCTTCGCTGAAGAGGTCCTCTTCTTGGTCGCTGGATGCGCTACTGCAAAGGAAGCAAGGCGCTCAGCGAAGGTCGCCATGGTATGAACGCTATGTATGCGCAAGTCAACTCCTAGGTTGCGCGTAATGCAGCGCGAAATAAAACCTGCAAGAGGAATTGAACGTCTGACGTGGTGTTGTTCTGTCCGTAGTCGCTCGATTTGTTGATTGTTTAGGGTCGGCGACTTTGAACGCCAAGCCCATCGAAAGTAGCGTGCCGAAAGATACGTCGAGGTACGCTACCGTAAGGTAACGTTTAAGGTACTTTTCGTCATAAAGTACCGCATCAACACGAGCAGCTCGAAGGAGGTTGCGGCCATTGATTGAGCCAGGTTAAGCCGGGAGTACTCTCCTTATGGCTGTTACGTACGTCAAGACGAACGCTTTGGGAGCACTGCCACCGTAACAGTCCCAACATTTACCTGGCCACAACCGCACCATATTATGCAAGGAACGCTGACACCTGTGAGGTCCTCCGGAAACGCTCCTTTGCAATGCCCGTGGCTCCTAAGTAACTTTCGCTGACTGTGGTACTAGTTGTCAAGATGCCTACGGAAGAATATCAATGAAAGTCTCCTGCTGGTCAGGATAGGATGGCAGTACCGAATAGCCCCGTCAACTGGCTTTCAGCAGCGATTGGCTTCTACCAGTCCAGGCAGCAATTTTTCAAGGAACCGCGAATCTTCTAATGGCGACACAAATTCGCCATCATCCACTCGCAATGGCTCATCCGCTTCATCCAAAACCTTCCAGACGAGCACCAGCCCATCTCAAAAGCCTACAGAGCGGCCGTCGAAATTGCCTCCAGATTGGGACGAGAATCCTGATTTGAGCATATCTAATTTCTCTGAGCTTCCCTCATCCAATTTCGGGGTCAATCAGCACATGCTTATCAACAACGAGTTCAAAGAAGCTTTACGTCAGATTCTCTGGAAGTTCCGAGCCCCCATCCGTTATGCTTTTGCCTACGGATCCGGTGTCTTCCCTCAGTCTGCTACAAGCTCTGCTAGTCACTCTGCATTACATTCACGTCCGAGTCCTGCGATCTCTACCGTTCAAGGAGGGGAGGGCAAAATGATAGATTTTATATTCGGTGTTTCATATTCACAGCATTGGCATTCTCTCAATCTGCAGCAACACCGTGACCACTATTCTGCTGCGGGCTACCTCCGTTCTTATGCAGTGTCTCGTATACAAGATAATTGGGGGGCAGGAGTATACTTTAATCCTTACGTCACGGTCGACGGCACCCTCATCAAATACGGCGTTGTCAACCTCGACACGCTCTGCCGAGATCTCTCGGAGTGGGATACGCTCTATCTAGCAGGACGCCTCCAAAAGCCTGTCAAGATCCTTCGAGACGACCCTCGTGTACGGCTTGCCAATCAGGTTAACCTCATTTCTGCTGTCCGCACAGCGCTTCTGCTTCTTCCGCCCAAATTCTCGGAACAGCAACTCTACAGTACCATTACTGGCATCTCCTACATGGGTGACCCTCGGATGTCTCTGGGCGCAGAGAACGAGAATAAGGTCAGGAATATCGTGAGATACCAGTTGCCCGAATTCCGGCGCCTCTACGCTCCGCTGATTGAGAATCTTCCCAACGTCACGTTTGACGATGCAAGGTGCAAATCGCCGGACTGGATCGATGATCCAGACACCAATGCAAATCTCGCGCAAGACATGGACCCCAAGAAGCGAGGCAATATGGTACGCCGGCTGCCGAAAGCCTTCCGCTCGAAGCTTTATTTCCGGTATCAATCTAAGTTCCAAATCCCACGGGTTGAGTTTGACAACATGATGGAAGAGCAAAACGACGCAGATCCAACGAGAGTCAAGCGGCAACAGGGCGGCGATTTCGAGCAGCGTATTGCGAGAGACGAGCAGCAATCTTTAAATAAGGAGGTCAGCGCGGCTTTGACAAAGACCATCAAGTGGCCAAGCACAAGCCAAAGTCTCAAGGGACCTGTAACCGCCGGCATTTTCAAATCGTGGAGGTATTTAAAGGAGAAGTGGGAGAAGAATAGGCAAGGTCGGCAGCGAACGGAGAACCAGAGTGGAGGTCGTTCGAGAAAAGAGACAGGTTCCTGACAGTTTCTACTACGGAGTACTCCTTTGAGACATTTTAGCATAGCGACCAAACGGATTGGCGCATTCTCAGGTGCCGAATGATACACAAGGCAAACGGTAAATGAAGCTTATAGTGTAAAGAGTACCTGTCAACAGTACGAGAAATCACTTTCCCACCATGCATATTATGTTAGGTTACAGCTTTCGGTCCTAAAGTGCTCCCCAACGTCAAGTACGACCTCGTTGATCCAATTACCCTTCTCTTAAGGCAAAAGCCACGCAGGAGCATTGACATCAAGCATCCATATCCCGCATGACAGCATCCATCTCATCATCATCCCCATATTCCTCATCATTCCCATTCTGATGCCCATCAACGCCTCCATTCACATCATTCATCTTCTGATCCCCATTCGTTTGCGCATTCTGCAACTCTCTAATCTTCGCTGAATGCATCTTCTCCACATGCTCCTCCAAATCCTTGATACTCCACATCGACAACCCATCCTGCTCCTTCTGCCCGAAAGGCTGCGCCATGTCCTTCAAGAACTTCTTCGCATACGTTACCGCCACGTCGGTGCTTAGCCCTGACAGGCTATCCGTCAATTCCTGGCTGATCCACTTCGGCAGCTGGTTCCGCTTCTTCTGGAATCGCCGGTCGCCGAGTACCATGATTCCGTAGTCGTCTTTCCCTCTCAAGACACGACCTAGGCATTGCGCAGCATGCCGCATCGCGTCGAAGGAGAGGAAATCGTTTTCTCGGATCCGGTAATTCTCGCGGAGGAATTCCAGGCGGGCTTTGAGGATGCGGGACTCTGTGTACTGGAACGGCACACCTACGCACAACACGGTGCGCCCATAGTGGTGGTCGAAATCGATACCCTCGGACACTTTTCCTCTAGCGACACAGAGCAGGATGGCGCCTCGCCCGTTGCAGCATGCTGTGCGATAGGTTTCGAGCGCTAGAGAGGTTTCCTGCGAGTCGGGCGTCTCGACGAGGATGAGTTTGAATTTCCAGATCTCGTCGAGGATGCCCATGCCTTGCCACATGCTGATGATGGATTCCATGTAGAGGTATGAAGGGAAGAAAACTACAATACCGTCAGGAGTGATTTTTGAGAATTCCATGAGAAGAGAGCCGTAGTTGCGCACGACGCCTGGTTCGTTGCGGATTTTGAAGCCGGACGATATGGCCGATTGGTCGCTACCGCGGGTGACGACCATGGGGAGAAAGGAGTGACGGGCGAGCGTCATGCTGTAGGACTCTTGGACGACGGTGTTGAAGCCGAGCATCTTGGGGTACATCTCTAGAGGGGATATTGTGCCGGAGGTGATGATGACGGAGCTGAAGCGGTCGAAGACGGGTTTGATGGCAATGGCTGCATCAAGACAGGTGAAGTGGAGGATGGGGTTTGGGACGGTAGCGGTGTCGGATTCATAAGGCTCAAGGATCAGGAGGAAACCTTTGTCATAGGTTGCGGCTAGGGTGGCGAATGTGGCTACTTCTTGAAGGGGCTGATAGTCTTCTATATTGGTGAGTTCTAGTGTTCGGACGAGGGACGTGAGGCGCTCAGCGCAGAACCTATCAAGTTCAGTCTTGGCTCGTCCGCCTCGAAGAAAAGGGCGCTCCTACCTCAAAGGCTTCTTTTCGATGAAGGTGAGCTCTTTCAGATGCTGGAGAAATGAGGGTGGTGTCTCTGATATAACGTGTAATACTTTCATCCGTGTCTGGGCATTTCAGCAAAATATCTCTCTAAATTCATCATGAAGGTAAAGAGACCTTCAGGTACTCCACGAAGCGTTTCAGGAAAGCACAAAAATGCTCTGCCCTACGAATATTGCCGGGAACAGCTTCCTGCAGAAGATCATCCGGCAATGCTACGATCGTCAGCAATGTATGAATTATATGGTTCACATGGTTTGCATTACCTGGATTGGCCATGAAAGCACCTTCGTCTCTGGCTTCGTCTGCACCTCGTAGTCCTTCCACCAGCTTTTGGTATTCATTTTGAAGCTTCTCAGCGTCCGAGGATCTCATTTCCGTAATCTTGCGCTCGAGATTATTGGCGCCTCTAGTGGCTTTTCGTAACGAGTCCTCGGTCAAGTCTATGCTCAAGGACTCGATGCAGACGTTGTCAATGTTATGCGCTTCGTCGAAAACTACAATGCAGTCTTTTGACAGCTCCTTGGACACCCTCTCGGCGATCTTCGGATCCAGAAGATAATGATATGAATAGATGATGACGTTGCAAAACGGCATCTGTAGCTGTCAGTCCCCGCAGCGTATCTGGTCAGATTTGATCCATGATACTCATACCATCCTTCGTGCTGAGAAATATGGGCATTGTTTGTGATCTTCTCCGTATTTAAGTAGCCCGTCAAGCGTGAAAACTCCTGGTGGTACAAGGTTGTGAGGCTCTAAGAGGTCCAGATTCTGGATGATTCAGCGAATGAAGCACAATGTCGCCGAAACGTCGGACATACATCGTGGTAGATGCAGACATCAACTTCTTCGCCTCGCTCTTTCTTCTCCTTGACAAAGCCTGCAGTTAGACTCCGGCATCGAGCATCGACTACAGAGCCACTCTTTTCTCGCTTGACAGATGGATGAAGACATAGATTCTTTCGACTGGTTAACCCCAGGCCCCGGAAGTCTTCTTCGTAGCCCAGCTGGTCCGCACGATATTTCATCAGAGCTTTTAGTTCCGCAAGAGCCTTTTCGATCTCTGACATCGTACCTACAAAGAAACATGAGACACGTTGCTATGTCGTCCGAAGCACTTTCACATACGAGAGCAATATATCAACTTCCTGTGCTCAGGATAGTATTGCTGATAGGCCACGATCAGGGACAGGAGAGAAACAGTCTTGCCTGTCCCCGAAGGCATTTCGAGGACGCAGTGACCGCCGGCATCCAGCGTGCCTTTTCAATCAGCCGATGGGTTCCCATAAGGAAAACATTTAGCATACGTTTGAGATCGCACATGTACCTGCTCCCCAAACATCATTAGCCGGTTTGCTTCCAGTCACGGTCCCATGGGATTGACATACGCATATTGTTCTACGGCTAGTCAGTGGAAAACCTCCTTGTTCATACATCTTAAGACCCTGACCTGGGTATATTCGAGGATATGGGAACAGTATGGGGAGATCCCTAGTCATCCTATCAGTACGCAAGTGGCTTGAGCTCGAAAGTTCCGCAGACTCGATGTTGAACTTCATCTCTCCTATCCTTCGGTCAAGAAATTCGAGAAACTATTTCATATTCAGTAGGAAACTAAGTAGATACTTGTGAGAACGAAAGAGAAGCGAAGGTGACTATTGAATTCAAACCCTAAAAAGGTTCATGCAGAAATCTAGGCCCTTAATGACGCGACGCGGTTTTGCAGTCACTCTCGCCTTCCTTCATGGATTATAGAACCGCTACTGCTTCCATCCTGATGACCCAATTATTTGCCCCAAAGGTCATGATAAGTCTGATTGATGCCCACTGAATATTTCTGGCTGTGGTTGTGAGCTAACAACATCAGCAAGCGGCAGCGATGAGCAAGAAACAATTCAAGTCCCAAGCCTCAAGCAGCCGAGTCGTTTCAGGAGCATTTGGAACAAATGATGGAGCTTTGGGTATCGGAGCGTTTGGTGGTGCACCTTCGACATTCGGCGCCGTCTCGTCTTCCCCACTATCCTACATCTACGAAGCACCAGACCTTGCTACAATATCAGAACCGAATCTCGTAGTTGCTTTTAAAAATGTGCAAAAGAAGGACAGTACGACAAAGGCCAAAGCTTTAGAGGAGTTACAGCTCTATGTTCAGTCACTGAATGAGAAAAACGAAGTGGTGGAAGAGGCGATTCTGGAGGCTTGGGTGGGTTCCTCTCCGAGGGCTCTCTATGTGTACTGCAGGAAATAATACAATGTCATCCTCAGATCAGAATTTATCCTCGTACCTCCATTGACAGTACACGTCGGGTCCGTCAGCTTGCTCATCTCATCCAAGGACATTTGTCTGTGTCGTGCGGTAAACGGATTGCCAAATGTCTACCCACGATTGTAGGGCCATGGCTGATAGGCCTCTACGACACTGATAGAAGTGTCACCCGTGCCACTCAAGAGTCATTGGAGCGGGTCTTCCCGTCGGAAGAGAAAAGAAACAATCTGTGGCGACTATACAGGTCTCCCATCGTCGATTTCTGTCTGAATGCTATAAAGAAAGAAACCGTGAACTCGCTCAGCGATGAACGAACGACAAGCCCCGATGATGCTTTGGCAAAGCATGCGAGAGTCGTTGGTGCCTCCATTCTGGTCGTGACGAAGATAATAGAAGATTTCTCGGTAAAGCAGTCTCAGACTTATGATGACGCCCTTGACAATTTCATCGCGGAAGAAAAGGTATGGGACTTAGCATCGCTCTCAGATGCCTTTGTTCGTCGCGCGATCTGCAGAATACTCGTTGCAGCTTTGGGTTATCATATTAAAGCTTTGGATATGAAGGTCATCAGTGCCAAACTTCTGGCCTCGAGTCTGGCCATCGATCAAACAGGCTCGGCTTCTGACTATGCCAAGGCACTGGCCTCACTAACACAACGTTGTCCAGAAGTTTGGACTCAGCATTACACGGCATCGGGCAAGAAGTCATCTTCGAGGAGGCTACAGCAGTTTTTGAAAAAGGGATCGCAAGGAGGTCCTCCTGCATTCTGGGTTCACATAGGATCTATGATGAGTAACGTCCCCTCGGAATTACTGACGCTAGAGCAGCATGACGATGCAGCAGAGAAAGAGGCGCCTAGTGAAAATCAATCGCAGCTAATGCTGCGGGCAATACTTTCCGCTCTTCGCAACAGGAATGAACCTTCTATGAATCTCGCTGCAGGCTGGACTACATATCTTTCCGTGTTCGAACGCGTGCAAGGCTTGCTAGCGGATGAGAGTACCCGTTGTCAGCACCTTAGAGACTTCATTCTGCCTATAGTAACACAGTATATCAAGCCTTCTCAAGAAGGTTCGGACTGGTCGGTAGCGAAAACTTACCAAACCCAACTGATATTATGCGTTAAAGCATTTCTCCTTGTGTGGAACGGGGCAAAGGAAATCTTACACGATCAATGGGTGAAACTTTCTGAACAGCTTGTGGAAGATATCGAGACTTCGCTCCCCGAGCAGTCAAGAGATCATCTGAAATCTCAGAACTTCATTTCAGAAGAAGCATTACGTTGGTTCAGCTTAGAGGGAGGCGTCCTGAAAGAAGATGACTCCGAATCCATCAGGGCGCTGTTCGAAAACACCTCTTCTTCGATTCTGACAACGGCTATTGAATCCATAAGATCACGAAATGGGAAGCCTTCAAGTGCGACAGCCACTCTCGTAGCTGCGTTGCAGCTTGCGCCACAGCTTCTGTACGGCAATGCTGAGCTGGAATCCTTGATTTATCGATTCATACAAAAGGACGGTCCAAACCTGTTATTATCTCCATCAGTGCCATATTTCTTCACGCTCCTAGACCTCCTACATGGTAAGCTGGACGTTGACCAACCGTACCAAGCCGGTCTGCGATCATTGAAAAATGCGCCAGAATCACCAGTCAAGTCCAGAGCATTGACAAGTCTTCTGTCCTCGCCATTTCCCGCGAAAGGAGGTAATACTGAGCTTCTGCAGAGCTTGATGAATGATGTGCTGGAGTCGGCCATAAGCGGCGACGAGAGCTATTGGAATCTTGTGCAGATAGCACTGCAAAACTCGGCTGCTCCGGTCGGCCTCATTGATAGTCTCCTTGCAAACCTGGCGGCCAACCTGGAAATGGATGACAAGGTACTAGGAAGTCTTACAGGGCTGAATATAGCAGTGAAGAGCAACAACGGCGCTGTCAAGATCTGCGGCAGCTCTTCTGGTGGTGCAAAGTTGCTTTCCAGACTTTTCTTCTTGGGAGAATCTTCCGACGAGGACATCGCTCAACGGGCGAAAGCTCTGAGCAGCGTCATACAGGGCTTGATGTCAGGCCAGGATGGCGCTGATAGAGGCATGCAGCCCCTCGTTGAAATAATCCATGATGGCTTGAACACTCCCACTGCTTCCTCTTTGTCGTAAGTTGCCCACCCATACAGCTACGGCATAAGATAATAACCTGGTCTCAGTATTGAAAGTCTTGTCAAACAAGCCCAAAAGCTCTACTCAGAAGCGGAAGAGGATCGTAAGGCAGAATTGGGATCACAGCTGATGCCCAGCGCCGCTCAATGGGCTACAGCTTTGGCTCCGATATCGAAGCACACGGTCAACCCGGCGCTTGCTATCACGAATACTTTGAGTAACGCGATCGCACTCATCGCAAAACCTACCGGGTCGACAGACGTGGCCCAACACAGCATTCCGCGAGACTCTGATGGGTTCTCCTCTGCGCTGCGGCTGGCTTGGTACGCAGTCAAATTGGCTAAGCAAGCGGATAACATGCTGCATGGTACGGGGGACGAGAAGATGACTACGTGTAGAGGGGTCGTTTTGGTGTTGCAGCTTACTACTGATGATCTAAGTGTTTATGGCCAAAATTATCTTTTGGCAGCATCAAGGTCGGAAACGGAGAAATATTTGATAAGCTTCATGCATGACGCGCAAAGCCTGCTTTCATCGTGGCTACAATCTAAGCAGGACGTTGTCCTTGGTATATCCGATAAACTGTTGGAGGGCTGTCGTCTTTTCTCGACATGGTCTTATTACAATGCGCGCGCATACTCTGCAATCATAGTAGAATTAGGAGAGCTCCATGGTCTTGTTGAAGAAGTCTCAAGTAGCATACAGGGAATGGGACTACATGATGGGCAGAGGACGGCCGATGGCTCATCACACGAGCATCAGGAGCAGATAGCCCAGGTTCGAGAGCCAAAATGGCCGGATTCCACCTTCAGTTCACTGGCCATAATCGCATCTGCGCCCGAGACAAGTCGAGTAACAAAACTGGTAAACGAGCTGATCGCTCAAATCACTGGTCATGACTTCCGCAATGACGGAGATGAGGGTCAGTAGAGATGCTGAGCTTGAGGAACCATGATCTAACGACGACTCTAGGTCTCCTGTTCTTACTATGTCTGAACTGCATCATTTACAGATACGAGAATATACCAGCTGGAATACCGAAGCCCCGGCTCGTGTTCTTCATAAAGTCTTTAGTAACAGCACTGGGTCGGTCGTCGCCGCTGTCTACCTTCGCAGAAATTTTGAGGGCATTAAACGTTGTTTTGCCCTATGTTAAAGAGACGTACGATGAGTTTTGGGGCCAGCTCCTCGCCCTCTTGCCCCGGTTCTGGTCGAGGCCATTCGCATCCGATGACGAGGTTCCTCTCCTCCATGCAAGCCTTCGCCTTTTATCGACGATACGAGGACTAGTGGCACAGGAATCAAATGATGATCTGGTGGACTCGTGGAAGGAGAATGAGAGGTCAATAAGCGATGGTCTTCTTGAGATACTGAAAAAACTTCAAGGTGGATAATCCAAGTTCGACATCGCTAAACACTTGCTCATATCATCAAACAGGCATCCCAGACGATTTGCACCAACCTCGCAAAATGACGAACGACCTCCTGTCAAGACAAATCACCAAGTCGCCTCCAAAGTCAATTCCTGTGGCAGCAGAACTATACCCTGTCGTTGGGTCCGAATCACTTGCGCTACAACAATCAGCGTACAATATTCTACATCCACACATACATAAACAGCAAGAACAGGTATCTCTAGACAAAGCCTTGACAAAGGACCACGTCGTACAATTGCCTGAGGAGCTTCTGTCCTTGATTCTCGCGCCGCCTGATGAAGATGCGCTGGCTGAGATGAGCTTCGAAAGAAGTATTCCCGCAGTCCTTCGTAGCTACTTTCTGAGCTGGAATCTGGTCTACGATCACTGGACCAATGCTTCTTACCCCGTCCAGGCCGATTACGCCAACTCACTGAAAGAAGGAACGTACCTGAAGGGTCTCCTAGATTTTGCCTTCAGATACCTCATCACGGAACGATCCAGACCTGTAGATGCTTCCAAGTTTGACATCATAAACTTTTCCCCCAGAGGAGCCGAATCCCCAGAGACAGCCACCCAATACTACCTCATCCACCTCTACACGCTCTCCCTCTCCTTGATTCCCAATCTCACGAAGACCTGGTGGCGAGACTCGACTTCGCGTCAAACAATGATCGCGGTCGAGTCCTGGACCGAGAAATACGTGCGTCTTCTCACTCCACCCCTTTTTTTTGCCCGCTCCCTTCAGGCAGCCTTATATAAACACAGATCTCCCCCTTGATCATCACCAACGAGCTCACTACCGTCAGCGCCTGGGCCCCCTCCCAAGCCACCGCCGACCAACCCCTCACCATCAAAGTCTCCCTCCCCGCCCGCGAAATCACCGCCTCCATCCCCATCGACGAGCAAACCATGTCGATCGCGATCCGCCTCCCACCCTCCTACCCCCTCGCCCGCGCCACCGTCGAATCCATCCACCGCGTCGGCGTCGACGAGAAGAAATGGCGCTCCTGGCTCATCACCACCCAGGGCGTCATCAACTTCTCGGGCGAAGGCAACGGCGGCAGTCTGATCGAGGGCTTGCTGGCGTGGAGGAAGAACGTCACGGCGACGCTGAAGGGGCAGACGGAGTGCAGTATCTGCTATAGTGTGGTGAGTGCGGAGCGGCAGTTGCCGAGTAAGCGGTGCGGGACTTGTCGGAATATGTTCCATGGTGGGTGTTTGTATCGGTGGTTTAAGAGCAGTAATTCGAGTAGCTGTCCGTTGTGTCGGAATGCGTTTCATTATAGTTAGATGTGGTGGAATAGGGGCGGTGAGTAGATGGAGGGGTGGGAGGTGAGAAGTAGTGGGGCTAGGAGGTCGACACGAAGCTTAGATAGGAATTATACGTAGGATGAGAATGGACTATGCTGCATGAAACAGTCTCCAGAAGCAGGGCTGTCAAAGGACTACCGCCGAACTTAGAGCAGACACATGGAAGCACACGATCGAGCACTGATGCTGTGACTCTGGCTTCATTGATATCCCTTCCAGTGATAAGAACTGGTGCACGCCATTCCCTTAATAGTCTTTGAACGGACGTATTAATGACATTATGATGGGTTGATCGACCGATGAAGACCTGCAGGCAAACCGTCATAGCATTTGCCACGCTCACAACATCCCAACAGAACAGACGGAAAAGTATCGAGTATGCAATGCATTTAATAAGGCCAGGAGAAGTGCACCATGCCACCCCCTTGATAGGACAGACAACGATCTCATGGCACATTCTATAGGTGTGGCTCCTGCAGGCCGGTTGACGGATGAGAGGTACTTTAAGGGCGCCTGGGGGGTTTTTGATATTATCCTAGTAATGTATCAGGAGTCAATGGATAAACAAATGTTAGCAATAAATAAGGCTCCCCAGACGAACCCCTGATCACTTCGAAATAACAATGATAGATTATCAATATCTAGTTAGAGAATTTTTATATTTCAAAATATCTTTAAACAGGCGAGATTTTCAAGCCAAGAGACTGAGTCAGCTGTATTATACAATACCAGGGATTGCAAAGAATACTAGTAGAGAGACAACCACACCGCTATGTCAACACCACACGTATACCATGCGTACATGCTCTACCCAAAGTAAACTTTGCGTAAAACGTCCAAATCTGCAATTACAATTAACAAAGCGTTGATGTGTATACAACAGTGCAACTATCGAGTCGATTATTGCGAGGTACTATCAATTTTTAGAAGTGAGAGCCTTTCTTGTCAACGATATCGTCGAAATCAAAGATATTTTCGCCACGATATACTATTTCGAGACTTTGAAGGTAAGTAGATCTTTTCACGACGATATATATGCGTAAATATATAAAGCATTGATATGTCTACCAGCTGTGTCTCTATCAATAAAAGGCTCTCAATACTAATTGGCGACGAAAGATAATACGAAAAGTGTTTGTAAAACCCTCCAGGCGCCCTTAAAGTATGTTTCTTTCATGTCAAAATCCTGAGGCGGTGAACCCCCCAGATCCAGGCATGGCTTGATCCCCAACCTTTGTCACACACAGTTGATTCTCTCCACGCCAGTCATATGGTGAATGATCGTGCCGCCAGCATGGAATTACTTATTGCTTCCCGATTTTCACGCGGAACTCGTATCTGGAGTCAAAGAGGTCAGTCTAGTCCTTGACCTTACAACGGGCCTGACAATCATAAAAAGGTTAATGAGGAACAGCTCTACCCACAGGAAAATCCCCTCTCTCTGCCACACACCCCTTTCCAGATCGTCCACCCCGCCTTCCACAACCTCAAACCTCTTCCTCGCCATCTTCACAAACCCCAGATCGGCTTTCCGTCGCTTCTTGAAGCAGAAATAGCACATCGCTCCCCCTTTGCCCCCTAACAACCGCTCCAAGGTATCCAGAAGCAGTGGGAAAGCGGGTTCGAAGTAGCAGCAGTCAGCGGCGAGGATGGTGTCCGGGGGCTGGAGAGTGGGCGGTAAGGGTTCGCCCCAGGAGAGGGGGAAGGCGGTGATGGGTGTGGAGGTGGGGTTCAGGGAGATGTTGTGCGTGAGGAGGGGGAGCATGGAGGAGATGTCGGTTAGAGAGATGTGGGAGCGGTGTTTGGGAGAGGCGGAGGTGCTGAGGGCGGAGGCGAGAGCAAGCCTGTGTGGGATGATGTTAGGGTGCTGTAGTGGGGTTTTAGACTCAGAGTGCGTACCCAACGAGCCCGCTACCAGCGCCGAGCTCAAGTCTATGGGAATCGATAGTTTTAGCGTATGCTCTAGCTGAATTGCAATGGCGCTGCCATACTGTAGGAGAATCGGAGCGTACAAACATAGTTTTAGCTTTCAATTGCTCCAGTCTGCATCGTAAGAGGTACTTGGAAAGCACCATCCCGGCTGGCCATGTCTTGCCGCCACAACCCTCGGTCAGGTCTTGTTTCAGAGTGAGAGAAGATTTGAGGAGCCCAGAGAAGTCAAGAGAGATGTTTTGGGGAAGCTGCTCTGAGCGGGAGGGCACAAGAGCTTCGGTGATCTGGCCGGCGAAATCGGTATTATGAGGTTCATTGGTTGTCTGCGACTCCATAACCGATTGGCTCTCCGGGCAAGGGTATACAGATTATCAATGTACTTCTGGATAGTAGAGGATGTCGTTGACTGGACCTGGCAGAAGGCGCGGAATCAGATCCGCACCCACAAGCCCTAATCTAAGCGAGAAAGAACCTCAGCGGCTGCGGTGGACGTACTTCAATAGTTCCAGGTCGCTATTCTGTGGGAGCTTTACAATGCTTGTAAAGGGTCATTCCCCTGCTGTTTCCTTAGGGACCTTTCAATTGTTATTCTATATTGTTTTACCACGTCACGCTGGGCCATCATAGGTCGTTCAGTCCATTGCTAATTCGTCAATATGTTCTTTATGGTGCAAAGTAGTTGATTATTGTTTGGTTAGGCTCACGAACTGGTACCCTGCCAGTACATGGGACAATACACTCTGCGCAATGGACTTTGTTTATATTTTCGCTGTGGTATGCTATTGCCAATGTCTTCTTTATGAATAGGCTATGCGGTCGTTTTCCCTCGGTTCCCGTAGATTTCTATATACTTATATCGTCACTCATGATTAGTGCCGTAGCATCATGCCCTCATCGTCCTTAATTGCACTTCCTCAACCCCTCTCATATTTTCGCCCGATCTAGCACCCTCGTCTTCACCGTCGCCTGTAATCAAAGCGACTTCTTCCTCTCCACCTTCCGGACTAGCGTTCTTCACCTTCGAACTTTCTTTGTGCACTGCAATATACAACGCGCTGCCGAGTACGAGACTGCTGCCGACGATACTCCAGCCGTCAGGCGTCGTATTAAAGACCAGCTTATCGAAAGCTAGAGCGAATATCACTTGCGTATAGACCATATTGGTCGCCCGCGAGCTCTTCTCGTGTGCGAGCCCAGCAGTGAGAAGGAACTGCATCAAGAATCCACAAATACCTAGGAAGATCAAGTAACCCCACTCTTCCCGGTTCGACGGCAATCGGAACTGGATCGTCGATATTGAAAGTACAGCTGCCACACTAACAATTGTACACCAAGCCGAGAAGTAAGTGACGGATATCAGGGGATGAGCGCGTTTACCGATCCATCGGATGGTGGTGTAAGCACTGCGAAGTCAGTCAAACGAAGATCTCGAAATATGAAACAGAGACCTACCAAGCAGCACCGCAAACACCTATCAGCCCTAATCCAACGGCAGCCAGGCGTTGACTGGGCTTCACCTCATCTGGATGACTCGAAAGGCCCGCGGAGGTTAAGTTTGTCGATGAAATACCATCCGCAACCCCAGCAGCAACTGGTGTGAGGTCTACTGACCGGCCCGGCAAAAGGGATGTGGGCCGTGCTATTAATACTACTCCTAGGAGAGAGACCAAGGCACCAACTTGCTGCGATCGAGTGAAGGGCTCTTTGATGATGATCCAGCATGCAGCGCAAGCAACGCTCGGTGCGAGAAAGGTGATTACCGTCGCTTCAGCGATGGGTAGGTATCGAAGAGAATCTGCTTGTGATGAGAATCAAGCTCAAACGGTTCTCCTCGCTCGGGCATCGCAGAAAGTGATAAAGGCTTTGCCAGCAAATGCGGCTGAACGCAGCATTACAAATCTCTCAGGGCCGATGCAACAAGTAGAAGAACATTATCAAGTCGTGAAGCAAGCATACGACAAGCATGTATGCTTCAGACCACTGAAATGTATGTCCGTACTTACAGTAGAATCCGTACGCTACATCTGCACTTAGTGTGTACTCTCTTTCCATATACAGATCCGTACGTACCACCAAAGAACCCACCCACGCCACGAGCGACGAGCAGTCCTCTGACCTCTTTCTTACCGAAAGGTGCGTCCGGGATGCTTGCCCAATACAGATAGATGAAACTGAGAAGCAATGTAATGCTCATGCGGACAAACAGAATCTAGTACATCTTAGTAGGCGGCTTATAGGCATAGATAAGGTAGACGAAGCTACCTGAAAAGGATGCATGCCAGTACCGTGACTACCGTCTGTCTCCAGAAGGCGAGTTGTAACACTCATCAACGCCCCAAACAATTGTGCGAATATTACTAGGACCAGCCCCTTGTTTCTGGCCCACCACTCATCCTTGCTGTGTTTCCATGTCTCCCTCGGGCCTGGAGATCTGGAGTGCAGCCGAGCTTCTCTATGAACCAGCGGTTGTGCAGCGCGTCTCTCGCTGTCAGAGTGATAGTCTAGAGAATATGTGGAGAAGTCCGAGAAACTGTCGAGTGAAGGCCTCAAGGAGGACTCGAGAGGTACGTCTAGAAGAGTTCGGCCATTGGTGGCCTTGGTCCTCGGCTTGTCATTACATGGAGACGAATATTCGAACCTAAGAGGGGAAAGTCCTTTAACATTCCCGCCACTGGGCATTGAAGAGGTAAGTGACATGGCAGTCCATCAGGATAGACTACGTGATATTTTAACAAAAAGGAGGAAGCTAAGGAAATCGAATAGCCATTACAAGGAAAACATTGGAGAAAACACCTAAGGAAAAAAGAGAAACAATGGAATCGTGTGACTCAAGTCCGGAGATCGGCTGGTTGCAAATGATATGCCGTCACTCCGCACCCGGAAGAGCCTTGGCCGTCTCTGAGCTTTATTTAGCCGTCTAGCCGTTGCCGTGGTTGAGGGCTAGCCGCCGTGTGGGTCCAACCTGAACGGCCCAACGCCTGCCTAAAGCTACCTAGACTCGCGGCGAGGAGAACTATTCTAGCGCAGCCTGGGTCACATTGGCCATTCAGAAACCCCTCCTGGTCAAAGCATCAAAAGTCATGGAAGGTACCTCCCGTCAAGAGATCAATATCAGTCTTGATATGTTGTTAGAAACTCAGACTCTTCGCTCGCTCTTTTCAATGCTTTCCTGTCTAGAGTACTCCTATAACTGCTAGATCTTAGGATTTTCTGTCAAATTGCTTGATGAAAGGCCGTTAAAAGATTATGCTACATGTAGGAGTCATCACCCTTCCGATGTAGGTCTCTGCTCTATTTCGCAAGACGCCTTTCCACAGGCTACGGCTACTCAAATATCCCCAGAGCTTCCTGGGTAGGTTGTTGACGATGATTGATGGCTGGACGTCCAGCATCGCCTTTTTGGGATCTCTCGTCCGAACGGGCAGCGTGATTTATAGTGCCTGTCATGCCAATCGGACTGCCTCACTTTCCATAGTCTTACTTCGTCTGCCCCATGCGAATGGAGGGAGCAAGTTTTCACCATTGAACGGCCGCGTTGTCATCAGCGCAATAACAATGTTCAGAGAGCTTTGAGTATCAAAGACGAGTCGTTAATGAAATCCTCGATCGATACCGTTGATCCGACGAGCAAGGGTATGCAAGTGTGAAGCGCTTGCTTGTTGCTGACTGTCAAACCTCAATCTAGATGCAAAACATTGCCGAATATTGTGTCCAGGAATTTCAGAGATCTCATGTTTCACACCTGCAGCAATTTGTGTGATGCTTCGAGCATCAAGCTGACTGTTTCAGAAAGAACAGTTTCAGAAAGAGAACATTGAAGAGAGCCATATACCGCTGGCGAATTTATCGAGACATCTTCGAGGAGTGGAGATTCCACGAGGATTACTACTATAGAACCTTCAGTGACGAGGTAAGTAGAGCCTCTTCCTGGCGAAGCTGGCCGTTTGGGCGCTTGAAGAGATTGCAACTACTCACCGATATGCCGTCCGCTACAAGCCTTAGTAGCGATTATTGCGGTAAACACAAGTAGCGACAACTCTTCTTTTCGCCGAGGGGTTCGAAGGCCACATGGGGTCCGCACTCACAAGCTTCTATCCGTCTCGTGATAGTTCAAACGACGAAGAGTACCTGCATCATTTCCTCTCCTTGGGGCCTTCTATGCTCCACAAGAATCAACCCCAAAGCCATACCAACAACAGCTTGACCAGTCAACAGACATCACTGGCTTCTCGTACCCTACATTGTTCTCCACCCTGAACCTCCGCTCCCACGAGCTCTTCAGCGACAACCCCTTACACCAGTAAACCTCGTTGCGAGACTAGGAATGCCCTTGCGATTCGAGGGCGATGAAATTGAGACGGGCCCCAATGCGGCCTCGGTAGTCCTATGCCAAAAGCAATAAATCCGGAGGACCGATCCATATATGTTAGCAAAGATTTCTGTTTGCGCGAGGCCCATGCGTCATGGAACCTTGAGCGGCCATGTAGCCTCAGAAGAGATGGGACATGTTTCTTGAACATACACAACAGAGTTACTTCTCCGATGCTGTTCAAACATTAAACGTGATGAGCGCATCCTCGAACCGCTAAAGAATACTTGTAAATGATAGCACCAGGTGACGATAAACACTGATTCCCTAGACGAAAGGGAACCTTTCGGCAACCCGAAACAAGATGAATCTCCTTGTGCATATTGCAGTCGTAGAGGAGAGGGGCTTTTGGCCCAACGATGAAGCACTAAATGTGGGCTTGCATGTTGATCATCATGCCTATTCTTGTCTCGTACGCCACTGTTAAAGCAACTGACGAAGATCTAAATATACCATGCCGTGACTGAATAGAAGACTTTTGTAGGCTTCGTAGATGCAACCAGAACCACAACGAGAGGGTGTAGTACTGTTCAGATAATTACCAGGAGGTCATGCGACGCCATGACTCCAAGTTTCGCTCTTGTCCGTGCTTGCTAAATAAGTCGTACAAGACTTAAGAAGGACTATTGCAAGAGACTAGAGGATCGCCAAGTATAGATGAAAAGTGTTGCTCGGTCATGGCTTTGGATGTTGTCATTGCTACTGATCGAGGATGGATATCGTCATGGCTGTGCGACGGAAGTCGTTTTTCGCTCTCCCAGCCGCCACCTTTTCAACCAGCCACAGATGGGGGCAGTTGAGAACAACGAATTGCCCTCCACACAACGGGCGACCTACCATACTCTGATCTGTTCACTATTCTACTGGCTTTGATTGTTCATCTCCCATCTTCTCAACCCCTTCATCTCTGCTTCCGTCTTCACGTCACTCGTTTGCCTTACCTCCAAGTCTTCAGTTCTCCCCGTTGAGCCTACTGCTACCGACGTTAACACAGTAGCCACCCGTCCACACACAACGGCCTGCGACAGCGCATTCGCAGGAAGCGGTTTGCTTCGGCGGACCTTAACCTCGAGGTGTAATGCCTCCATTTTATGAGCGCTCTGCGCAATTGCCTTCATCGCCTGCACATACATTCCACCTTCGCTCGCTAATACCCTCGACATTCCACATCGCTCCACACTCACCAATCTCGACGGTCTCGAGTCTCCCCACCCCGACCAGCGAGCCGATACAACACCTTGCCCAATATTTCTCATCAATCTTCCGTCGTCAAGTCGATCCTTCCGTCATCCCTACAACCTACTCTGGCCTCAATGCAGGACCGACACCAGGCACGGTTGTTGGCATCGTCTTTGGCTCCGTTGCGGGCTTCCTTCTAGTTTTGGGGGTCATCTACACCTTCGTGAATGGCGTCGGGCGAAATCGCGACACATCGTCAATTGAGGAAGAGGTGGTGGTTCGTCGGCGATCTCGTTCCCCGCGCCGAAGCTCGCAACGGCGAAGTTCGCCCAGGCGGAGCTCGCCCAGGCGGAGCTCGCCCAGACGACCCCCATCGAGTCATTCGCGAAGTGAGATTATCGAAGTGTCGCAACATCGAAGTCCGCCGAGGAGGGAGACAAGGAGAGAAACCGTGATCTTGGAAGAAACGAGAAGACCGGCGCCGAGAGACGATGATATCGTGGAGGTCATCGAGGACCATAGTCCGCCAAGGCGGGTCAAAAGAGAGAGTAGTCGGCGAGAAAGTGGCTATCGGACGGTCGATCCGGAGGCCTTTGGAGGTGGTAGCAGACCGTTGAGAAAAGTGAGCCGAAGATAAATCCGAGGGCTTGAGGCTTGGGCAGATCGTCCCACAGCCCTGGGCATAATGAAAGGAACGGGTTCGACACAGCATACTTCGTCCGACGCATTGTCGGACCATATACAGCATTGCAGCTTCTATGGGCTGAGGATTATATACCACCATTTGCACGTCCAGGGATTGAGATGAGGTCGGAGGGAAAGGAATTGCGTTTAGCATGGCGAAAGAGATCAACGGGGCATGTGCCGGCTCTGGGACCGAGCCAGGCGTTTGTTATAGACACGCAGGTCATCGTGGGCAATGAAGTATTGAAGGCGGTGGTGATATATGGAATCTATACAGGGTTTGCCCCCTGCGGCGTGGCTTTGCATTTGCTTGATACCAGGAGACTCAATAGCTTCATGAGTGTCTACCGAGCGCAAAGTCATATGCATCAGTCAGATCGAACAATACAGTTGGAGTCGCAATTCGTTCCGGACACCAGTCATCGTCCCGAGCCATGGAATGCCGCTATCCTGTCTCTAAGTGGCCCTCTACGCAAGCCAACGTGAACAAGCACTGACGATTCACCTCCTCGAACATCTTCCATCACTGTCAGATGCGGTATTGCGGTCTCCATTGCCCATCTGAATAAGGCTCCAACCCGGCGCGAATCTTCTGGACATGTATCGCCACCCTAGCTGACGCGGCGGGGCTCAGCGCCTCGGCTTCACCCAACCTACACTTGATTCATTGAAGTATTCCCCCAATCTGCAGATACATCCTCCAACTTGTCAGATACATACTTCTACATCCTCCTATCCATCAGCACTTCATCTTCCCCCTTCAAACACATCGCGCACACCCTCCCTGCCAGCTACCCTCACAAATTCACCGCACCGCGAAAACCCCGACCACCGCAATGTCCAACAAACAAGTCCGTCTCCCCCCTCCTTGCCACCCCCCAACCAACTAACCCTCCCCACTACATGTAGCTAACCCTCCCCACCAGTCCACCACCCCACCCCCCAACTACCCACCCCCCGCCCACCTCGACGCCGGCCCCTACCCCCCGGGCGCCCAGCCCCAGAGCAACTACGGCCCCCCCGTCCCCTACACCGAAAACCCACAGAACAACTACGGCCCCCCGGTACCCTACAACCAAAGCGGCTACGGTCCGCCCCAAACCTACAACCAACAAGGCGGCTATGGGCCTCCACAGCAATACTACGGCCCCCCGCAGCAGCAGGGGATGTACTACGCGCCGCAGCAGGGAGGGTATCAGCAGCAGGGGTATTATGCGGATAGGGGACGAGGGGGAGGGATGGGTGCGGGGGAGGGGATCTGTGCGGGGTTGTTGGCGGCGATGGCGTGTTGCTGTTGTGTGGATTTTATGTTTTGAGGGGGGGGGCATGGGTGAAGTAAGAGGGGATGTGAGAAGCTGGAGGTGTTGTGGGGGGGAGGTTGGGGGGATGTGGGGAGGGAAAGGCGGGTGGAGTGTATGGAATGAGGATATCAAGGGGCGGGTGGGGTGCGCTCATGTGAATATGGTTTTTGAGGGATACGGATGACCGAGTGTGAGATGCGGGAATGAAGTTCGAAGAAATGGGATGCAGGCGTTTCGTGGAGATGGCTTGTCAAGCACGTTTGCATAGCATACTACAATCGGTTCATTGTCAGTCACGGGAGCTGGGGGCCTATGATCGCACTGTTTCTATGCAAGAAGCCAATAAGTCAGGATCGTTGCGTGTGTCTTGCGTTGGCAGTGTGCTGATTCCATGAAAATGGACCAGTGACTAATGATGGTCCATCGTCAAAGCGTCGAAACGTTCAAGAACATGATGGTATAGAAGAGGACACAGCGGTAGCAATAAGAGAAGGGCTTCCAAGGGGGTTGTGGGCCAAGCATGTGTACAAGACAGGGAGGTCAAGACATGATGAGTGTGGAAGTTTTCGTAAAAGATCTAGATACTCATCCGTCCTCTATCATTGCTTTTGCTTGCGTGCAACTTTCGCATGCGAGGCCCAAAAGTTCCTTCTAATTCGAATTTTAAGCCGCCCGAACAGGCGCACAGTCTAAAACCGAGTCTTTTCCCGCGCACAGATACACAGACACATTGAAAAAGGCGCTACTTCTCGACCGAATCCTCAATGCTTGCATTCTTCAAGTCTTCCGTCACGTCGGCGGATGCGTCCTTTTCCTGTGCGAGCTCGGACGACGCGGACGCTGTGCCATTGACGGCTTGGTTCTTCGCAGCCGGCTTCTTCGACGAGTCGTGGGTTCTGCGGTTGTTTGATGGCGGTGTTTCGTTGGCTTCAGCTTCCAGGCGGTCGATTTCTCTCTGGGCTTTTTCCACGTTCTATCAATTACATTAGCCAAGGCTTGATGCCTGCAGGATGGCGCTGCCTACCTCCTTGGTCTTCTTGTCTTGGTCAGCTTTCCATTGGTCTCGCTTCTTCTTGAGCTTCTCGACAACTTCTGGCACGCCGGCTTGGTTCATTGGGGGTTCGACATTTATCTTTGCCAACTCCTCGATAACTCCCACACTGAGATTGAATCTGCCCTCCGTAGGCGTTGAAGGTGCTGGCGATCCTGTGGCACCACCTTTCTTCCCCTTTTTGCCCTTCTTACCGCCCCCACCCAAGAAGTAGTTGTCATCACGGTCTTCTTTCTTTGATACTTTGGTGCCTTTGAAGTCGGATGATTCGACGCTTCTTTGAGCTTCGGCTGCAAAGCCACTAGGTCCGCGCAGAGACTTTGTCTCCGTAGTGGCGGAGGGCTCGAAATACCGAATCAAGCCTTCGGCGGTCAGGATCTCGTCCAGGAAAGCAGGCTCGTTGGCTTCTTCTAATTTCTTCGATGCGATTTCCCGTCGCTTTTGTTTTTGGTACTGTTCGCGCTCAGCTTTTTGCTTCTCCTGTCGCTGTCGGTACTGCTCCTGATCGTAATCTCGGTACGCAACCCGCGCTTTGTGGAAAGTGTCCTTGATCTCTCGCATAGCCGAATATTTCTCCTGCTGTTCCGAATGAAGCTTAGACCGCTCGTCTCGTAGTGCGCTGAGGCTGCTGTATGCTTTGTCCTGCTCTGCTTTGATGCTCTGCAATTCCTGGTTGATTTCGTCGTACTTTTGGCTCAGAGCCTTGACTTCGGGATTGTCTAGGGTTTTGCGAAGCTCCGCTATTTGCGCTTTGACGTCCTGGATCCCTTTCTCGGCCTCCTCGAACCCAGCAAACCCCTTGCGCTGCTTTCGTAGACTCGAGATTTCCGCCAGAGCCTTCTTCTCGTCGACCAGCTTCATTGTGCCTGCGTCAACCTGCTTCTCCAGGCGCTGGATCTCGCGGTCGATTTCCTCTACGCTCTTGTATGGCACTCGACTCCGCGCCGCCTTCTGTTCTGCCATGCGAGATTTGAGCTGGGCATCTAACGCCGAAATCTTCTCTTGAACGCCTCCTCTTGAGGTTTTGAACGTGGACTGTTGCTGCTTAACCGATTGAAGTTCTGACCGAAGCTCTTGCTGCCTTTTGCTCGTAGGTGAATCTTTGTTCTGCGGTTGGGCAGCATCGATCTTGGCTTTGATGGCGTTCTGCGCAATGAGCGAGTTAATTTAGGTGCATGGTAGAAGAATTGAGGTAGGCCAGAATATTCCATCCGCTACTGAATTCTACATACCACGTGCGCCTGAGCGGTAGCATGCTCCTTCTCTGCCTTCGCTAGGTCTTCTTTGTACTTCAGCTCATCGGGCTTTTCCGGCTTGGCTTTCTGCTGCTTTTCTGGCTGGGTCGCCCCAGCGTCAAATGTTGACATTGTGGCAGCCGAGGGGGTAGACACATCAGCCATTGTAGATTCGGGTGGGTTTAGAGAAGCGCTGCGTGTCTCGAAGTTTAGGGCATGGTATTATTGACAGCTGATTTTATGAACCCACAAACGTCGATCGCATTGAATGGTGTGTCATATCTTTGGCCACCCTTTAAAGAGCTCCATACGTTCAAGCGGAGTAGTATAACATTGTGTTTGCATCAATGTTCATCAATGATATGGAGAGGGTGAGCCGCTCGTCAATTGTGCGTTCATCTGTGCTTACTAAGATCTCCATCCGAGGCGCTTGACAGACCATGATTGGTGGAGAGCAGGCATCGTCCACCCCTATCCAAGGACACACTAAGGTAAGCACTTCATGGATCATATCACCTGACCACGAGAGATAAATTGCTCACGAGAGATAATTGCGGGAGTGGAGCATCTCTTTTGTGGGCTGAGGTACGACTATAACCACATTCGATACACACACCAGCTTACGAAGGTACGAGTACTTCCTGTCAGTTCGTCAATTCAAGGCTTGGCAAGGTCCAAACACTTTCAAATGCTAGCACCGCTCGGCTCCTCATGCATGACACTACTCGTCAGTAGTGACACAACTGAGTTTTGATTTCTTTCAGTCATGATCGCAGTCCACGAGATTGCCTGTTCTGAGTGCATTACCGTGGAGACAGCTAGCTAATCCTGGATGTTTGGAGTTCCTTGCTTCCAAGGTAGGAACACCCTTGTTATTGACCTAATTACCACAGTAGTGTTTCCTAGCCTAGATTCGCTTCAACACTCATAGTCCCTTGGCCGCTATTGTGAGACTCTCTGAGAGGAGATCTACAGCAATCAAGCAGAAATTAAAGTTTCGAATGTGCAAGGGGTTTATATACCTCGTGGGCACTGGCGAATAATGGGTTCTCCTTTTCGAACACCAAGCTTTGTTTCATCCCTTTCCCACCAAGGTGTCTTCAGGAGTGTCATATTCATGTGCGTGATACGCTTCAACCGTTAGCTTCTTCACCAATTGGTCGCCAATGGTCGATCAGTCCTTCGTCGATGCATCAAAACGTTCTTGATAGTGCCCAGGGATACGTCCTCGTCTGCTTTTTTACACAGTGCACTCTGACGGCGCATTGGACGCGGAGATCCAAGGATCGTTCTTGGCCAATGTGGTTTACGGCGCACAGTCTGACAATACCTTATCCTCAGATCTCTGGAGCAGGAGAAGGAAGATTGGATTGAACATCAAAGGGAACGTCATTGTCGTCTGAAACAGTCGACAGACTGAGGAGAGTAGGCATGGAGAACATTAGAAAGAATCAAAGTGGCCAAGGATTGTATATTGGTTTGTCGCAGGATGGGACAGCTAGGCTCTTGGTATAACCCAGGAAGTATTACTCCTACCTGGCGCTACCAATGCAGTTGAAACATCAGAGATCCTGATCGTATAGGAGTGGATGAAAAGTCCTCATGCATTACGGGTCGAACCCCGTACGGAAGAGGGCGCTCTCGCCAATAGCAAGATGCAGCTACCAGTATTCCGGCGAATTGGTTGGCTTGATGTTCCGCTCCGAATTGTGTTAACAATGCTAGAATCGGTAGGTGCTCATGCGCTGGCCGACAATGCCTTTGCTGTACTTATATGCTCGCGCGTATTTGAGCCAAAGCCAGAGCCAGTATCTGTTCAAAGGAAGAAGTTATACAGTTACTGGAACGGATCGTTGCCGTAGTCGTTGCTGGCCCAAATGGGCGCTAGAATAAAGATACTTCTTCTTACAGCAGCGGATTGGGGGCGTGCCAAATCTCTACCCTTTTCTTCATTTTCGAATTTCCAGGCGATAGAATATTCAGGCAGATGGAAGATACAGGACCGCATACCATCAAGGAGAGCATAATTTTCGGGGCTTGTTGTTCCGCTGGCTGCCCGGCCTAGTGCATGGTCTGTGGCTTCAGCGTCACTCAGAGACCCTCAGAGATGGTAGATATATTGGTCTGTTTCCCTGGCGTTAATTCCCTATCAGCACCGGAAGATACTTTTGAGGACTCTGAGGAAAGACTAATGCACGAGAGCGAAAAGAGGAGAAGGCAGCAACCGAAACAAGTATCATGTCCAGCCGATGATCTCCAGAGATCCGAGCGCAACCAGCTGCAGGTCGCGGCTAGTCTTCCTTCGATAGTGTGGATCCTGAGGGATGGATATTGCGCAAGGTAGAAGTGCGGCGTTGAAGTCTATGGACTTTGAAAACCCCCCCTTTTGATATGGAAATTAGTGTACCGCATGCCTGGACTTGTAGAAGAGCGAAAATTTGAGTCTTCGCATTGGTCGTGAAGCTTCGGCTTGTCGATAGCGGACGCTTAACACTTATCTTAGTGGAGCCGAGTGTAACATACTATTGAGTAGAACGGTTACTTAAAGTAACGGACTCATGTGTCAAAGAGATTGCTCGTGCGCTCGACTCCACACTGGAGCTGTCAGTTTTTAGTGCTCGAGCGCTTTCCGCGGGGTAAACGTGATCCGGTTAGCAGCATGGGATGTCAGCATAACCGAGAAGAGGCAAAAGCTGGCATTAGTGGCAGGGTGCTTCGACTTCTACATCTCGAATCTCGATGTAAGCACTTGAAGTACTTGTTGTCTCCCGTCTCGACCGTTCTTAGCTTCAGACCCCTCTCGTCGCCGAGCTGCAGCGTAGTCCGCCGGTGTTTGCAACTAGTCCGGCATCGCCGATTCCTCATTGCTCGGGGCATTGACTGGTGCGGTACTCCAATGCAGAAGCTTCCTCGAACGGTAGCGGTAGACTTTGCAACTTTGCATGCTGTTCTCCTCGGCCATGCATGGGTGTACGGCAGCCGTTGTATGCAAAATCAACCGCTCACTCTGCTGCAAGCCATCATGGGGAGGCGGAGAAGTGTACCTCAGCCTTGTTTATGCTTTGTGTAAGATAGCATCAATCGTAGCTCTGGAGGTGGGCTGTGGATATGGCAATGATGTTGGATGTAGCGAAGAGATGCCGCTCCTCCTGCTTCAGGAATCCAGCGAGCACTAACCATGATCTAACCGTACTCCATAGATAATAATAGGTGCTCGGTGCACTCAGTAGCCCTGGTTGGGGGCGATGGGATCTGGCCGAGGGCAGCATGACACAAAGTAGGCGGCAGCTGACGATTAATGATTGCAGTTGAAGTCAGAGCTACCCTCACATCTATCGTATCTTACAGGAGCTAAACGGTTTGCGGGCGTGATGTGTAGCGTTTAGTATTCGGAGAATATAAGTCTTGAAGAATTCTCCGAATGGCTCGAGGCTCGTGATCCTTCTTGACCAAGTAGCTGTTTTAGCCAAGCCTGCCAAGTTTGGAGCGGTACGGAGTCCTTCACTGTATCTAACGTGGCCCACCCCGACTTCAGCTGATAATGCCTCTACCCCGATGTGAAAAGATTGAAAATAAGGTACCCGCTTTGACATGGTTTGAGTGAAAGATGCTTATCAGGATTTTGTTTATGCAAGTTCATGGCTATCGTCGTTAGTCTAGCGTATGATGCTGGTGCTGCCGAGTGCTGAAGCTGGAGTCGCTCGCTAAAAAATGACCAGCCTGAGCCTGGGCTTGGGGGTCAGCCCTCTAGTGTTGTACAGGTAAAGCGCTTGGTGGTTGGATTGACGGCCCCCCCACAAAGCAGAATGCATGCAATACGCCACTGGTGGATTAAAGTACGCAACGCCCATCCTTGTGCTGCTGCTAACCAACAGAAGCGATAGCAGATGGCCGATGCGTCAATCAAGCTTGGCCCAATAACGCCTGGTGGGACTCCGTGCATTGCGATTTGCGAATCCAGCAAATGGCGCGGCACACCCGCTCTGCACCTCATGATCATCCATTGGGGAGATTATTCGGGGGGTCGAAGATGCGCTAATGGCACACCCTAGTCACTTCACCCTCTCTGCAGTAGTCCAAGTCCGCTCCTCTGCATTCCAGTGTGCCTGCATGAGCAGAATTACAATATACAGGCCACTGCCTGCCTCTGGTATACCCAAATTTGACTGCTATTGTCATAGTCTCTTCGAACCCTGTACCCTACTCTGCCTCACTGGCCTGCACAGACCCAGGTCATCTTTTTCCATCTGGTGCACATATGTGACTCTCCTGCTGCCGACCTTTTGACACCTTTATTACTCGGCACGAGCCCCGTCACTGCCTCCTTTGACTTCATCGTTGCCACTCTAAAGGCTATATGACTCGATGATCTTCTTTCTACTCGACTCTCGTCTGGAATAAATTACATCGACAACACAAGACCAACGATCCCTCTTCGTCTCACCACACTATAGTCTTGGAACAGGAGCCTTTTGTCTAGCATGACAATGGAGCTCGATTGCTTTCTGGATTACTGCTTGTCTTGCGACAGACAGACATCGGGAGGGGCCTACTGCTGCCAAAGCTGCCGCCTGGCTGATCTTGAGACGTCCTCGTGCGCATCAGAACCCGTCTCACCTACCTCAACGGCTGGCAAGCAGAATCTCTGTTTCCAGTTGGAGCCGGCTTTCGACTTCGCTGCCCACAAAAGCCCATCTTTGTCGTCTCCGCCATCCAAGTATCGGTCTCAGCCAAACCAGCAGAATCCTTACTTTCCAAGTCAATTTATTTCAGTCCCCCAGACTTCACCCAATCGACTGTTAACGCCCTCAACTTCACGATCGTCTTTGGGCTCCATCTCCAGCAACTCCTCGCAAGACTGCCAATTATCAGCTCAGGCTCGAACAGAGCTTCGCGGCTACACCAGTGCCTTCAACTCGATTCGAAATTGGCGGAAGCAGGTGACCTCGCCTTAGTCCTTTACTCTACATCTTGTTGTTCACCTCCTCGCACGTCTCTTCGCACACAGACTCTCGCTCCTTTCCTCCATCGCTCCACCGAAGTACGGAATACCTACGGCCTTTCGTTCTAGCCTCATCTTCTCGCATGTACCGAAAAAGCACATCATTGTCTCGCATCTGTATGGAATACGCCCCAGCGGGCCTAGGAGGATTACTGTGTATCTATTTCCACCAGATGGGCTGGTGAAGACGTGGAGTACCAAGACATGCGCACGCCATTGGTTTCACATAGGCGTAGTCTGGAGGCACAGAACGGCACGATGATCACGCAAGCGTTGGTAACGGGGAGGTTATAGAATCTTTGCACAGCAGGGGCGGGAAGGAAATGGTTATTGGCTGCACACCACTCGTCTCAATATCTCTATTACAAAGCTTCACAAAATCCGGTTTGATGAGCGCAATGCTCTCCATTGAGTCAGTCTCCAGTGCTCACGTTGTCTTGGATCAGGAGACTAGCAGACAGCAAAGAATCTGACCCGCGCGGTTAGCTCATCTCGCTACCAAAAACCGTCAACGAGCGGGAATCGGGAATCGGGCGGGAAGTATCTCCATGAGAACAAATGATGGCGCACATATCTGCCTCTAGATTTCCACATCGTACAGATTTTACAGGTGCTGGGCCCTGGCCAATGGCTACCTACTACTGTACAAACGCGCCGCTTGCTTCAAAGTACAATCGTGATGCTTTAAACCATGAGGTAATAAGCCAGGGGGACCATGGCGGAGCGTCCGTTAACCCTTACCCCTCAAGTTAACTTCAGACTACTCAAATTCTAGTACTTGTAAGGATTAACTGCATCTTGGCCCTGAGTATGGCAAAGAGGGTAAATAACGGAGATGATGCACCTAAAGGGACGCCAACGCTTGGTCACTTTTGGCCCACAAAACGCTTTCCCGCGCAAATCTCTCCGCGATCTAGACTCCGCTGGGTGTAGCTCCACTATCCATGGATGGCAGTGCAGGCCAACAGAGCTAGACAACAGGAGCTTTTAGAGGATGCAGAAGTACTCCGTTCGTAAGTAGCGACTCCAGATCCCTCCCACGAGCGGCCAGGGCAATGAGCTGACCGGCCAGGCCTCATTTTTGATGACCTTTTCTTCAGGATTCATGACATGCATCTTGCGCCATCCAGGCCGAGTTCAGAGGGAGGATGCCAGATTTGTCACCCTTGCCAGATCTGATGCAGGGGCACGGTTAGAAGAGAGTAGCACCCGAGCTCAGCCGATATTCTGCTGCCAATGTACTGGTACTTTCTTGGTGCGTGGCCGGCAGAAACCGGCAGCCTGCTGCTACGGCTACGAGCCATGGTCCAATGTACAGGTACTTCTTTGGTTTGCAATGGCGGCTTTGCAGCCGTGCGGCCCTCGAGAGTCGAGACACCGTCATTGATCTCCACTTATCCTACTGCATCTGCATTAACGAAATAGCGTACTTACGCTTACCAATTTTCTACGTGCAGCACGCGACGCATACTTGCGCGGCGGCTGCTTTCGGATACCATCAATGAACAGGCGTGGGATGCCGCGAAAAAGATGGCTGACAAGTCCCAAGCCGAGCAGAAGCGAAAGATATGATGGAGTCAGATCGATCACCCTCATCCGATCCGCTCTCTTGATCTGGTAGCTCTGAATCGTCCCGCACAACGGATAGATAGACGAGGGTTTAGCAGCTGTGGCGTCCTCCGCAGGATTCGCACTGGCACAATGGAAGGGCACTTCGCAGGTGCAAATCTGCCGGAGGATGCTCCGCTTGTGTTTGCACCTGAGACACACACAAGGTCTCAGGGTCGTGTGCCAGACCCGAGCATGCAAAGGGCAACGGTCTTCACGCATTTATCCCTGGAGCTTGCCAATTACAGTCCTTCAAACCGTGGGTCTGCAGACTTTGAGCTCGCTTGGCAACCGATATCGATGAGCCCATGTCAGCAATAATCAGCACAGGCGATCGACTTGGAAGGCTCTCTGTGGACATGGCATCAGGGACATATTCACCAAGCTTCAGCGGAACCTTGTCTCGCCATGTTTCACCACGAGCTTGCTGTGTCCATGTTAATGGGACGGAATCAGTGCATCCCGTACTGCTCCGGACCGGAAAATCGACTGAACGCAATGAACGGCTTTGCGGCATCGGAGACATCTCAACTAGTGAGCAGTGTCATAGGATTTTGAAGAGGCCTTGCCGTTCACCACATTGTCACCTCCAGAGAAAATGCTCCCAGACAATTTCGCTTACACGAATTCCCCAAGGGCGACGCTCCACAAGGCAACCAGAATGACATGGTGATCAGCGAACAAGGCTTTTACCGCTGATTCCTCGCCAGGAACCGACTGCGCTTTGACTTCGCAACGTATTCCTCTTCGATTGGGCATCGCAGCTTTAGAAGGGTTTCTAAGCTACACAACTCCTTGTAGGCAGCCCATCAATGCCCGCCTACATACTTTCCAATCTTGCAGTGCCAATGAGAGAGGACTGATAAACCGTCAAAGGTATGTCTGGTCTATTCAGAAGACAAGACCAATCGATGGTGAGAGCGTTGTTCGATCCAAGACTACATGGATCCAACCTGGATACCTACTTTTTGTGACAGGGACTCATTCTCCCATATTCCTCTGACCATCCCAGAACGCCACTACTGTCCCTCTCTCATAGCATCATACTCCTTCTTCGACTTGCCGCCCGCTCTGCCCTTCCCATGCCGCCTTCTGTTAGAACGTCGACACTCTTCATGCCCTTGATGCCAGCCTCGCTCTCGTCTTTCCGACTTGTCGCACTGACCACACTTTCCTTTCTACGCTCGCGCCTTCTGTCCACTGAAATATTAGCGTTTGCAGCGCCGGCCTTTAAATCCAGGTTTGTCGAGATGCTGGAATGCCGACGCGATGTTCGTGCAGGTGCTGTAGTTGTGACAGCGACCAAGTCTGCAGGGGAGCTGCTGTTGAGCTCGAAGATATCTTTCGACTCCCTTGCATCTTTGTCTGTCGGCTCCGTATCACGGCTCCTCGCTTTCTGTGTCCCGGCTACCAAGGCTGCGATTGTGGATCCAGAGGTTGAGATGGGCTTGCCAGGCTCGTCTTGCACATCTTTGCGAGAAGCCAACGAATCGCGTCCTCGACGTTCCGTGATCACCGTCGCCGGTAAGTCTTTTGTGGAGGAGACCGAACCCTTGTTGCCGAGAGGACTCGCTGGCTCGGCTCGTACGCTGGAGTGATGGGTATCCCTACCATCAGCTATCGGCAGATTTCTCCAATCCGCCGGCTCTTCTGATGTCTCTTTCTTGATGATAACAGTCCGCATTTGGCTCTTCTCGGTCCCGGGTGCGGCTTTCACTTCATTCACCTTGACGATCTGGGGTCGTTCATCAGCTCCGACAGCATCTACTAGCTCCTTGGTTGGTCGACGCATCTTGTCGCGAAGACTAGGCTCGGCGTAGCTAACGCTATCACGGGCTCTCCGACTAGCTCTGCCCGTCGCCGCGAAGGCATCGGTCACAGATACTTGAGAATCCAGGTCTGGCGGTGGAGGGGTATCACGGGATCCTGGCCGTGCAGCTGAAGGCTCGGACGATTGGGGCGAGAAAAGGTCAAGAACAGGTGCTGCGGGTGTTTCCGGCGGTATAGCGACGATATCTGCACTGGAAGCGGGATGCTTGGAAAGATCTGGCTCCTTTAGCGGACGTCCGCGCTGGCGACTCGAAGGCCTTTCGGTTGGTCGATCCCGATCCCTTGGTTTGCTGTCCGCGTTGACTTTAACGTCTCCTATCTTGTCGCCAGCATAGGCCCTATTGAGCTTGGCAGGCGATTGCAGTGGATCGGTGTTGACACTTTCTAATTCAACATTAGCTCATTCGAGCCTTTCGTATGAACATCAGTAACTTACTTGCACCGAGAGCTTTCCTTGGCTTTTGCGTAGAGGTGGAAACACTCTGCTTTGCTCTTGCAGAGTTCTCCGCCACTTTCGCCGCACTGTTTTGAGATACCTTCAGGCTAGCTAACTTTTCAGACACAGCATCTGTGACCGTAGCATTGGCTTTGATTTCAGCTTTACGACTAAACGGAAAGTCGTTATTCTCGGGAGGTTTTCTTGCTTCGATGTCTCCGTCATCATCCCGAAGGTTAAGCTTGCGCTTCGCTCCAGCTTTGAAGGGTTGCGTAACGCTCTCCCTAGGCGGAACATGTTGTAACGTTTGCAAGCTGTCTGCTCTCGAGATTTCGGCTTCTGCGTGATGCGTACTCTCCCTTCGTTTCTTGCGCGTCTCCAGGTTTGCGAGTGATGGCATCGGTACGTTCTCGGTATTTTCCGTACCCCACTGCTGTATTGGCGAGTTCTGGACATCGTCGTTCTTAGTCGGATCTCCTTCTTCCCATGAAGCCACAGGCGGGGGCCCAAGATCAGGCGAGTCCAGAGCGTTGGCCGAATGCAGAATACCTCGCAGTTCGTCACTTCTGTACAACCATAAGCAAAGCCCCATTCTTTCGGGCGTTTCACCTACTCCAATGTCCGTCTTGGATAGTACTTGTCTTCGGCGATCGGCGGTAGTCGGCCATCCGTTGCCCCCGTAACTTCAGAGAGTGTAAGAGCATTCTTCCAATTTCTCTGGTCCGGAGACCTCTTGGGCGAACTTTGCTGTAGGGACTTCCTGCGCGACGCTCTTCGAGGCTCGATCTGTACTTTTCCCAGCTCTTTGACCACGCTGCTCAGCTCCGCCACCTTTGCTTCCAATTGATTCCTAAGCGCGCCGACGCTGTCGAAGGCCGCTTGCTCAGGACTTCTGTCAACCTCATGCTGTAGCCTTATCACTCGTTCTCTAAAGGCGATGTTCTCGGACAGCAAGCGGGATATCTCATTTTCGAGGTTCCTTATGCGGACGGACTGATTTGAATTGATTCTCGCGAGCTCACGGTTCTGACGGACAAATCGGCGTTTCACTATAGCCATCAGCCAGGCATTGTAAGGCCACTTTCCCCAGAACCTACAGGCGTCAACAGACTCGGCTGCCGGAAGGGGATCATTCAATCGTGCCATAGATCAGATTCGGAATCCTCTTGGTATAATCATTGCTCTTGGCTGACACATTCATTTTCTTCGTCCGAGAAAGATCGTAAACATCGAGTAAATAGAAAGCCGGAACCAATTCCGAAGGGCTCATGCTAGCCGACTTGGCGCCAAGCCCTCCAAGTGCACTACTCCCTTCAATTTTACTCTACGTCTGACTTGAGGGTGAGAGCATTTCGGTCAGCAATGGCTCCAGCGATTTGATGGCGTATCAGAACCGAACGTTAACCTCCAGCCTGCGGCATTCCTCTATGGGTGGCTCGCAGGCCACCTCTACACAGTCACCTATGCTAGTGGCACGTATCAACGAGAAACGAGCAGAGTTGGAGGGTCTCAAGCAGCTGCGAGATTTGAGCGCAGACTTGGCCTTGCAGATGCAGACGTTGCAAGAGAAATTTTCAACGTTATCGGATGGGACCGAAGGCTAGTGCTTCACATGACCCACTGATTAAGAAAAGCTGACATCAGTTCCTCGCAGCTGTGGCAGCTGTGCTTTCGAATTGGCATAACGTGCTTCGAGCGATCAACATGGCCTCAAGTGAGTGTCTGTACCTATGGCCCTGAATCACACCTTGTCTGATTGAGCTAGCGATAATACCAAAACCTAAAGGCGAAGGCGTGGAGGGTGGTGAAGAAGAAACCCAAGGCTCGAAATCTGACGTGGCGCTACCGCAGACGCTGGTTCGTATCCCCATAGACGATCAACAAGCAGAGGACCATGAGTCTCAGGGTTGAGGAGCAAGGATCGGGATTACGAAGATGTTGTTTTGCGGTTGCTTCATGACCGGAAGGATGCTACACATGCGATATTGTGTTTGGTTGAAGAAGGAGTTTAAGATACCCCAGTTTCGGCATCGAAGCGATGAAGATGATGGAAGATTTCTACACGGAGACCGCGAGCGACCATGCGAGGCATGGTCGTCCAAAACGATGCGATAATATCTGGTCGACAAGTGTGGCCATAGGCTTCAAAATATACCCTTGATCCTCCAGGTGTACAAGAACCTGCAGCTCAGCGGTAGGTAGCAAGGGAATTCAACCATCCGATAGTGACCACTACGTGGCGAACGATCTAGCAACCGGTGACCGCTCTGCCTGTGGGTCTCTGGGAAGACGAGAAATGGCTTTCGGCTTTCGGTTGATCCAGCCAGATCTTGAGTGCTGAACCGGAGCGATTGCCGCAAACCACTCAGGCCCGTTTTCTGGATTGCACAGCTTCATCGCACAACGGCCCACGGGTAATCACAAGCTGGTAAGAAACAATTCAAGGTTTACACAATAGCGTGTTGGAGAACTCGACCAATCCCGACCCGTACACAAAGCGCTATTGAGTCTTTTCGACTTGAATTGGGTGTGGAGCATACCATAGCGGAAGTCTGCAACAATAAAAAGCCAATGGTTGAAACCTCAAATCAAGGATGGAAACACGTCTAACAAGGTGCGAATAGCGTGTCAAGGAACGCGCTAGTGGCTCGGTTCGCCCCGGTCGCGAGGGCAACTGGTAAACAATCCAAGGCAACTCACTTGCTTCAATTCTCCCTCTTCAACCTTTTCTTACTACTTGTAACATCCATCAGTAGTACATTACTTCGAACTTACGCGTTTCAAACATGCCACGCGTCACTCGGGCTGCGCTCCGCTCGAATGCGGTGGCCCTTGACGAGGTCGAAGTCGCAGGCTCATCACCAGTAACACCACGCAAAGAACGTGCTCCCCTCGGCGAAGTCGCCGGCAACACCGTAGAGCCAACAACGGCAAGCAGCACTAATGATGACGCGAAGCCCAAGAAAAAACGTCCAGCAAAGAGCAAGCCACGGCAAGGTACCAGAAAGGCCAAGAAGGCCGACGCGGTCAATAGGGAAGAAGTACTCGAAGACGACAGTCACAGCGCAACCAGCTCCGCTGTGGAGGATGCTTGCGAAGAACTGCGCAAAGATCCAGAAGGTAACAGCCCAAAGGCAAGGGAAAGGCCTGGCACATGCTAAGATAGTCGTAGGGTCACCCCAGATTGTCTTAGAAGACGAGCCACTGGAACCTGCATCTGCCATGGAAGCCGCTTCACACCAAACGCCACACCCGAGCACAACACATATGAGTCTGGTGACCCATAACACCGAACCAGTAACGGATCAGAAGGGCAAGGACGAGGACGATGACTCTTTTGTTAGTGTAATCCAAACTCGCACGCCTTTGAAGATGTCACAACCCGAAGCCCGACCTACATTGGAGGAGGAGAGAAACCTCATGGACCCCGAACAACACGACACAACCATCTGTCCGTCAGAGAACCAAATAGAAGTCAAGGAAGACTCTTTCGTAGACCAGATAGTGACAAGGTCGCCGGTGAAGCCAGCATTGCGCATTGAAGACTCCGTCGAAGCCATCGATGCTTTCGAGGACGAAATCGAGAAGATCGGAGAACAGCTTCCAACTATAGACAATGCAGTATCTTCTGCAAAGGCCAAGAAGCAACAAACCGTTACAAGGAGCTCTCCACGTAAGAAGCGGGCCGTTGGGATCGCTCCTCCAGCTAAGGGTAAGGCGGGGAGTCGTCAATCTATTAGCAGACCCCAGAATGCCACTACCAACAACACTGCCAACTCAGATCTCACCAGTGGACCGAACGCCATCCGCTCAAGAGCCACAACACGCATCAGTTCGATCCACAAGGCACCCTTTCAAACCAAGAAATCTTCTAAGCCGCCTACGACTTCAAACTTCGAGCTTCCCGGTGATGCTGTTGCACGGAAGTTGAAGGAGCAGCATGAGGCACGACTTGCTCCTGAAGGAGAAGGGGCAACAAAGCGTCAGAAGATTGAGATCAAGGCAGTCAAGCCGGTCAAATCAACCAAGCCGCCCACTCGCCCGTCGTTCGAGCTTCCTGGCGAAGCTGTTTCGCGCAAATTGAGAGAGCAACGCGAAGAGCGACTGAAACAACAGGAGGGTGGTGAGGCAGAACTGAGAAAGATTGAGTTCAAAGCACGTCCTGTCAGACACAGCATGGCACCCGTGGTGAAAGCGACGGCGGCGAGCAGAGCACGAATGAGTTTGGCCAAAGGGGAGACCGTGGAGATCAAGCAATCGAAATCTAGAATATCCAGTGCCCAGCCCGCATCTAGTGTCAGACGCCCTGTTTCCATGGCTCCACCGGACGCCAGTAAGCGTCAATCCACCCTTTCGGTCGCCAAGCGTACATCCACAGCCGTCAACAATCCTTCGGCGAGACCATCGCTGGCAGCACGTACGAGCACTTCTCGTATGTCAATTGCTATACCCTCCCAGCGTATCACAAGCAATGGCAAAGGTGCCCACCAGACCGTACGCGGCAAGGAGGTTTTCGAGCGTAGTAAGACTGCCAAAGACGAGTTGGAGAAAGCGCGCAAGGAGAAGGAGGAAGCTGCCAAGAGAGCGAGGATCGAAGCCTCGGAACGTGGAAGGATAGCCTCGAGGCAGTGGGCCGAAAAGCAGAAAGCGAGGAAGGCTAGTGCTGAGAAGATCAGTGGACAGGAGCAGATGGTGGCGGCGACAGCAGCTTGATGAAAGTCTTTTCTGGAGTTATGTAGTGTGGCGCACGACATACGGCATGTTTTTCAAGGTGTAACGGTTCATGACAGCACAGGCGGAGGCTATCTGATGCAGGGCTTCATGGCTTCATGCCCCCAGAGATTGTAAGGCACTATGCCTAAGGTACTGTCGCATCTGTCTCTCTTCAATGGTATATAGCAACCTAAGTCACCACCCACGTTCCAGATCTCTGTCTGCCCTCGTAATAACCATGACTACGACGATAACTTACTTGCATCGGTTGCGAGCACCTGAGCCGCACAGTCAGAATGCTACACCTGGCTGAACCTAAAATCTTCACTACTAGCACCAGAGCGAGCTATTGCAGTATTATCGACGGATCAGATATGGAGATGTCCGGGAGGTCGTCCATTGTATGTACATTAGCTCTATCTGTTATCTCTCTAAGCTTTTCTCCATGCCACCTTCTGATCCTCCACTATGGCGCTGTCGGAGCCCCTTTATCCCACATGGGTCTTGGAATACGGCATTCTATAATCAGCGCATCAATGTGCCTCTCTCCCCCTATTCCCTGACATTGTCCACGCCAGTGCTACTCCCATACTGCTCCTTCATCGCCCCACTCCCCTCCCCACTCCCCAAACCCGTAGCCTCCGCAGCCATGCCCGCCGTCCGGATCGACACCCCGCCCTCCTCCTCGTCATCATCGTCGTCGTCGTCACTCAGTAGATTCGTATCATCCCGCGCTGCCGCCACTGCCAGCTTCTCCTCTGCTTCCTTCTCGGCGGCTTCTTCCATCTCGGCGTCGCTGACTGGCTCAGCGGCGGTATTGGGGTTCTTGAGAAAGCGGTCTTTGCTGTGGTCCATCAGGGGCGTGTCCTCGTTGTAGAGCCGGAGGAGCATGGCTTTGCGGTCTTCCTTGGGGAGCATGAGGTTGAGGGAGTAGTTGCTGCGCCAGAGGGGGAGGACCATGCGCTCGCTGGGGGGGTGTCAGCTAGTTTCCTCAATGTAGCGTCGAATGAGGTTGGAAGATGTGAGTGATAGCCAATGAGAAGGGGGTAATCATACCTGAAGCCATCCTCGCCCTCTCTAGGCTCAATCTTGAGTACATAGCATCCCCCTTCAGCATCCCGCACGCGCTCGCCAATTTCCCCGAGGTCCCTCCACCCGTCGTTATCTACCTTGGGAAACATCTCGACGAGCAGCTTCCTGAGCGTTTCTCGGCTCCATAGATGGATGACTCTTTGTTCGCCGACGTATGGCTCCAGCAACGGCATGCCTTCGGTCTGGATCCGCCATTTGCAAATTTCGGGCTTTTGCACGTCTTGCTTCACGAACATCTTGACGCCGCAATGCACGAACTTGATCCCTTGTCCTTCGTTCTCGGTGAGGATGTCGCGTGCTAGGGCAGAGGTGTAGTATATGGTTTTCACTGGGTTAGCTTCGGCGTTGCGGACCATGAAGCGATCTAAGGGAAATTTAGGGGAGAGACGGTAGAACTTCTGGATGAACTGGAGTTCTGGATGGTCAGCGGGGAGATATTTGAAAGGCTCTTCGAACGGCTGCCCATTCGGACGAGGTTTGCCTAGTCGCTGGCTGCCTGAGGGAGGTGCCGGTTTGGGTGCGTCCGCCATCTCTGGACGAGTCAAGTCCAGTTCAGCGCCCGGTGGTGGTGGCCAATGGACGCGTCTGTCCGCTGTCCCCTCTGGCGTCCAGTCTTCGACTGCATTTCCCGGTTCTCGAGTCTTAAGGCGTTTCGCCGATGCGGCAGCATCAGCTACAGCGTTGAATTCACGTTTTTCTCCCGTAACGGGTTCATCAGGCGCATTTTCTTGGTTTTGCCGGGCTGCTGGTGTCTGTAAGTATGCGCCGCCGTTCTGTTGCGGTGGGAGTAGTTCATCCAAAGCATCGATCTTGTCGGTCATATTTGTCCCATCTTCGGGCTTTGCTTCGATCTCATCCACTACAGCCATTATGGACGATTTTGGCTCGGTCTTCTTCGCCTCGCTTTCTGGCTTGGCGCGTATCTCGGTCCTCTTCTCGAGAACGGCGATGAAAAATCCGCCGGTATCTTGCAGATAAGGATATATGCGCATGCATCTTTCGAGTGGAACTTCCTGTCCATCCTCAGAACGTGGAAACATCCCTTCTAATAATTTCCCGAAGCCGTCTGAACCATCTACGGACTGCTGCTTCTCGACCTCAGACCACGATTCCCACATGCGGCCCTTCTTGTCCATCACCTTCCAGTTTTTCAGCCCTTGCTGTCGCTTCAGCTTCGGAAGTGAGTCTGCACAGTCCACGATGTTGACGTTCGAAGAACCACCGCAACGCTCAATGGCAGAAGAGATGACCGCTTCATTTTCGACAGGGTTCATGCTGCACGTTGAATATACTATTCGACCGCCAACCTTCAACATCTGTAGAGCACGGACCAGGATTCGAACTTGAGTAATGAAGAGACCAAGTGCGTTTGCCGGATTCCAATCTTTCCAGACGTTGATATTCTTGCGACCAGTGCCGTCCCCGGAGCATGGCACGTCTGCGAGAATGCGGTCGAATTTTAAATACCGGCTTTTGGGCGAATTTGGTTCGGGCGGTAGCTTGATCGAAGGGAAATTTGTGGCGTCGTGATTCGTTACCACAAGATTTGGCGAATTCAGTCGCTTTGTCTGATGTATAAGCAAGTGAGATCGCTTGTAGTCCATGTCATTCGCTATCAACAGCCCAGTTGTTCTCCCCTGGTCCGACCAGTCACCGTCCTGCTCAGGAGACGACTCCCCGGTTATCGACTCCATCGCACCATCACCGTCCATATCCTGAACCGCCCTCCGCATGCGGGCCTCTTCTCCAGCATGAACCATCTCCATCAGTTGGGCTGTCTTACTGCCGGGCGCCGCGCACATATCGAGGACCGTCATGCCTGGCTTGACGCTCATAAGCAGAGGTGGGATCATGCTGACGGCCTCTTGCCTGCTGATGTTGCCAACATCCGTCTCGGAGATCAAATACCTCTTGAACGAAGCGAAGGGCGGAAAGCGCCGCACGACTTGTTTCGAAGTAGTCATCTGCCAGGCCAACTGATCTGGATACCATGGAATTGAGATTGGTGGATCCACTGGCTCGTCGTTGAATGTTATGCCCGCAATTTCGGGGATGTGATGATCTATGAGTTTTTGCCGGACAGGAATGGCATGCCTGGAACTATCATCAGCAATGGCCTACCATGGACCATGGAAGCGTGACTTTTACCCTTTCGAGCCTGTGAAGCGGAAAGAATTGGGTAATTCGCGGCGCATCGCATCCCAAAAGCTCTCGCGGTCCGCGTCGGGAACCAGGTTGAGCTCGTTATAGTATTTTTCGAACAAGCTGTTCGTTTTGGGAATATCATCGTAGTCTGCTCGCTGTGAGCGTTGCCCGCCGCCGCGACCCCGGCCTCGTCCACCACCTCGTCCACCTCGTCCACCTCTACCCTGGAAACTGTCAGCATTACGCTTTTCGAGAATTCCGGAAATATATACTCTCTGATTGCCCCGTTTGCCCATAGCAGAAAACACCCGTATGATACCCGGACGGTAGCAGATGTTCTATCAAGAGCTTCATCTCCGGTGCGGCGGCCTCGAAACCTCAATTAGCCGCCTGTCTGCCAACTCCAGAACATTTTCTTTCCCAAGAGCCCAGCAAGTCACAGGTATCAGACCGCATAATGGTCATATGTCTAACCTCCTATTACATCCTACTTCAACAATGAACCGAGGTCAAAAGTCGCCCACCGAAGCTAAATAGTCTTCACAATTTTACCAAAGAAACCTTGTCAGTCTCCGGGCTCTGTCACTCAACTAGCGATTCAAGGCTTTTCCAATTCACCGGCATCTCCGAATAGTGCCACGCTTTATCCTGGAGCGTTGGCAGAGTGCTACTTCCAGGGGCTGGCTCAACAGAAGGCAACTGCATGGCACTTCTGGGAAACACCATGGACGGAATGGCGATAGAACGTTCGACGAGTGATGGCCCAGGGCGAAAGCGGCAAGTCGTCAAAGAATATCAGCAGCATAGCCGGAGGATTCAGAGGGAGCAACGAGAGAAGGGCTTCTACAGAGGAATTGCACCTTCAGTCTACATTTACCTCTACTTAGCTTGAGTAATGCACCCTTGTCGCCTGTCTCGTGAGGCTCTACCTGCGCTCAATGACCCAAGATAGGAGGAACCATGAGACATTTGACGGACAAGGACAAGCTATTTGCCACCACTGTTAAAACTCTTTGAACGCACGACGCAACTCCTTCCGCGTAGTACGATGGGCAGTTACGAATGTGGTCAACCACCCTGCAATCTCTTGCTCTTCTACAGTGGCAGATGAAGTGTCCAGGCAAGTGCTCAATACTTCCAATGCATATCCAGTCTCGTCACTTGGGTCCAGTACGTATCTCCCGGACTTCAGCGAGCCACTTTCGAGTCGCTTGTCCCTTTCTTAATGAAGTGACGCCGCGTTTATTGAGTCTTCTGGTTGGGACTGAGCGGAGCCAGGCTCGGCTAGCAGCATCGATCGTATTGAATGCCGGCAACCTTCGAGACGATCAGGGACGAGACATCGCCTCAGCCAGCCACGACCTTTGAAACCCAGTCCCTCGGCCACGGAATCTTTCGTTTGTATTATGATTTGGTAGCAATTCTTTTGACGTACGCCTCGTTCCGTACCTCGCTGCCATTGCCAGTCAGGGGCGTCTTTGCTTAATACTCCCCGTTTGCTCCTTCCTCCTTCATCGTCGCCCAGTTCTCTCACTTGTAGTCTCTATCTACCCAAAAAATATAAATAAGCTCTCAAAAAGGCTTCTCTTGTCTCTTGCTCTTCCTGCCTTTGGCTGTTTCATTATCACTACAGAACGCAAGTGACAATATTTAACCGTTGCGCTGGCATAACGCAGTCAAAATGTCAGCCATCTGGGGCGCTGCGCCGATAGATGCCAATAGCGTTTCTCGCGGCGAAACAGCGCTACATGACCCAAAACCGGAGACAAAACCTATCTGCGCATCGCTGCTTTCGGACATGCTCTCGGCAAACCACCTTGCTCTAACCAAATTCTCCGCCCAGAAAGCAGTCGAAGAGTGCTCAAAGCTTCCACTAAACGATCCGTTCAACAAGTGGATCGCAAGTACGACGCAAACGAGACCTATCAGCACTTTCACAATTGTCAAGACTTCCTCAGCTTCAACTCTGACGAGACTGTGACTTGGAAACGCCGAGACAAACAAAAGACCGATGAAATTCCTGAAAGAGATGACGGAACACGGCGTCAAGGAAGCCCAGGAGACTGTTTTCGAGAGACTTTTCGGTCGGAGCTCGAGAGCACACGGGATAGCCAATGACAACAAGTACGTGAGGGATCTGAAGACTCTCGCCGCTGGGGTTGCGCGATCCCTTGTCAAGGAGAAGGGAAAGACGACGTGCGAGGCTGCAGCAATCATGCTGATAAACGCAATTGAAGCTATAAAGAAGACACTCCTGATGGTAAGTCATAGTCATCGACTACAGAGTACAAGACGGCCAACGCTGACCTTGTCCAGTTCACAGACATGATGGCATACTTTCTCGATCAAGAAAACGCCACCGCTTAGACAGCCGTGCAGGATCTTGCCAATGCGAACGGCTCGGAAGCCGACAAGAAGCTAAGGAGGTGGGTGGTAGAAGGCCAGCGCACAGCGGTCGATCAATAGGTCGTCCGTACAAAAACCTCGGCTGGAGAACAGAATCCGGTATTGGCACTGAATTTAGTATGTTCGACCTCTTGCATGTACGCGAACCTGACCGTCCTTCAAAAACGAAGCCGTTCAAATGGATGGACGGCCAGATTGTGTGACCATCATCCGTCAATCTATCTAATAGTAGTCTGCTCACTATTCAATTTCTCCCTCGTCTCTTGTAGCAAGGCCATCACGCCTATGCATCTTCTCTTTCGGCCAGAAAACAATCCCCTCAACGTGGCACTACTGACATTCCTCACGAGCAACCCGCATCGCAAGACCACAAAGTCTTGCCCAAGGCCACCGCCATCGACCTAAACCGCCAGCTCAATGGCTACCTCGTCTACGGAACCAAGAAAACAGCAGATTGGATACTCACCAGAAGACTATCATCGGCTTGACGAGCATAATCGAGTACATCGCTCAACTAGCATACCTACGCCCCGCGCACAGGAGCGGCTCAAGGCTGCGATGACCAAGGATGTCTATCGATACATGACGCCGCAGCAGGACATGCTGATACCGTTCCCTACCAGCAAGCCCCCGCAACTCCGACTATGACCCATTCGAAGACCAGCCGAGCATCACCTCTCCTTTTGGCGAAAGTCTGGTTTCTCGTGAAGCCCGCAAATGCTGACAGACTGATTTGCGACAGCTTGGAACCTCCGGTACGACGCAACTGACGCTGTCAACGAAGGCGTTGGTGTCTTTAGGGGATGGGGGGCTAGGATACGGGCTATGGCGCGAAGAATACCTGTCCGCTAGATCAGCTGAGCAATGATGGTGGAATATGTCCTGAAAGTCAGGGTGCTCTGACTCGGCAAGTGAGGAATTGCATTGCCAGTCCGCGGCACAGTAGGCGTGTGCTCTGAGGTGTCTTGCTACAGAGTAGAACAAGTAACATATCTACAAACCCCACGCTCGGGCACGGTGTACCTTTCACGGGTCAATAGTTGATAATGGAAATTCTGATCCATTCCGTGAGCCTCCCTTTCCTGGGTTTTATACAGTGTCTGTAAATTGTTTTGATGTTTCGACGCTTCAGCTACGGGTCTTCACTGGTTGATGTGCCCATCGTCATTTTGTTGAGACGTTCTCTTACGAAAGTGCTGAGGGCAGCGCACCATTTCTTGACGGGGAGCTGGAGAGGCACTCAACTCAACGCAGTGCGTTCTTAGTCTAGAAGAAGTGCCTGCTTCAGGTTGAACATGAGCAAATTACCTGCACGGGGACTTGCGGGGACTTCTGGACGATAGTGCAGCAAGAAGCTTTGTTGATAAATAATCCGATACACCACATCTACAATGTCTACCTCCAGCAAGGCCAGGCGCCTGCAAAACCTCCACACATAATGTATCATAATTGGCACATGGAGCACCCTCATACAAACGAACACTCAACTAGACAACCAATCCAGGAACTCCGGCGTAAAATACGACACCACGATCGTAGCCCCCGCCCTCAGAATTCCCTCCGTACTCTCAAACGCCATAGCCTTCAGGTCGAACACGCTCGCTTTCGCACCCGCGTGTATCATCGCAAACTCGCCACTGACCTGGTACGCCGCAACCGGCAGATCCTTGCCAATTTCCTTCGCATCACTGATGATATCGAGGTACGAGCTTGCAGGCTTCACCATGATGATGTCCGCGCCTTCCTGGATATCCCGGCTTATAGCGCGACGAGCCAGCCCTCGGCCACCTGGTGGTAACTGATAGCACTTCCGATCGCCGAACGAGGGGCAAGAGCCCGCTGCGTCGCGGAAGGGCCCGTAGAGGCAGCCGGAGAATTTGGCCGAGTAGGACATCAGTACTGTCTTGTGGGCGATGCCGGTCTCGATGAGCTTCAGTTTGATGGCGCGGATGCGGCCGTCGTTCATGTCGCTGGGCGCTACGCAATGAGCGCCGGCTTCTGCGTAGGCAATTGCTACGTCGCTAATGCGATCAACAGACAACTGATTGTTTAATGACCCGTCATCGCGCAGAATGCCGCAGTGGCCGTGGGAGGTGTACTCGCATAGGCAGACGTCTGCGACTATGAAGAGGGAGGGGAAGCGGGCGCGGATCAACCGGATGGCTTGTATGACGGGACCGGAAGGGTCGTCGGCTGCTGTTCCCAGGGCATCCTTGACATTCGGCGCGATTGGTACGCCGAAGAGAATCACAGAACGAAGACCTTTGCGGACGAGGGGTTCGAGGTGGGTAACGAGTTTGTTGAGGCCGAGGCGGTGCTGATTGGGGAGGGAGGGAATGAGAGTCTCTTCGCCGGCTTGGTCGGAGATAAAGAGAGGATAAATGAGCATTGACTATCGAACTCAGGTCAGCAATCGGACTCGGGATGATACAGGGGACTTCTACCTTTGTCAATTGCCTCTCCGCTTGCCAAGATCTTGCGAGAGGATGGCTGTAGCCCCCGTGCAATTGACTGGAGATATCGCCCGAGACGCTGACACTTGTTGCAGCGGTACTTGTGTATGATCTTGCAGACGAATTGACTCTTGATAGTCGAGAAGCCCGTGATCTGCGGTCATCTTGGTCGCTGTCACGGAACGAGAGGTCCTGGACCAGGCTTGAGAAAGACATGGTCGGGATATCGGAAGGGGAGAATGGAGTGCCCGCAGGTCAGCCTTCTGTAGAGGTGGAACTATAAAATCTATTCTAATTGAGAAAGAGCGAGAATCTTGCAGGTCAGGGCACGCCTCGGCGATGGATCGGTGAAATTCGAAACAGGTGGATGGCGGCCTTGAAATATGGGGCGTGATAGCGTCCGCTGCGAAGACAGCAGGTATGAAACGAAGGAAGTTCTATATAGACACTATAGAGACGTTCCTGGGCTTTGTGCTAACAATCGGATATTGAGAGTATGTGTGGTGCCCCAGATGGCTTGATCTGACGAGAGATTGGAAACTCGATTTACCAGCCATGTGATTGGCTCTTCTTCGTGCTGAGTAATCTTCGGACTCGGTAAGCGAGAGAGCCGCGGCCCGAGGATCAAGACGCTTGGTTTGAAGATGTCAAACTTGTAGTCTTAATTTCGATCTTGATCAGGACATGTCAGCATGATTGTTGTTGAAGGTTTATATCGTCACATCGATCTCTCCAAAGGCACGTGGCTGCAGAGTTGCATGGGAAGGAAGCCCGCTGTTGATGTATTCCGTTCCAAACCAGGCCTGTATTAGCTCTTCCTTAGAAACATTGGAGCACGGCGTAACGATTCTACTGTGCCCACAGAAAGACAGGTCCGTCTATAAGGTTTCAATGTCCGGGCTGGAGCAGGGCGCCAATACGTTAAGAGCTCGTAGTTGCAAGCGTGTAGCAAGGATACCTTGAACCCTGATGGTAGAGTATAATGATGTCTCTTTGTAGGATTGTTCTAGGATATTCTCTTGCCGTAGTTGACGATACTGCGATTTACTCTCTGTTTCTGGTAGCTCCATAGTAAAATAGGCCGACCAGTTATCACTTCCTGAAAAAGGCCGAGAAAGCGTTACGATCCGTCCACCACTCTAGTGCACCGCAGGCCTGAGTATCGTTAACGCTTGCCCTGAATCGCACTTTCCCCAAACGAAGCACCTCAAGCTTCTAGCACAGTCTCTACGTTTACGCCATCTCATGACATCGACGTTCCACACATTCGTCAGATGTCAAAATATACAGGCGTCGTCTTTCAATGATGTCCGTTGAAGGTGATACGAGTTGGTCATGACAACTTATGGGAAGAAGCGGAGCCTACTCCCAGGCTTCTCCGTCTTTCAAGATGACCAGCCACGCCCAATCACAAGTTCGAAGCTCTCAGGTAGGCCTACGATTCTTCTAGTGTGCCGTTCTGTTACTGAACTTGTCCCAGCAACTACACGACTTGGACGGGCGAAATCGGTCGTGCAAAAATCCAAGGCTCGTGTTCGATCAGATGACGACAGCATGGACGAACTAGCTGGCGACTCACTCTTGCTTAACTCTGCACAACAGCCAATGCGGTCTTCCTTTCAGAGCGATGTTCCCATGCCAGAGCCTCTCAGACCCCGATCCAGCAGAGCTATTGAGAAAGCACTCGACAAGCCCTTGCCGCCTATACCTTCCAATGAGCCTGGCAATCAAGGTCAGCCGAAGAAAAGCAAGCCTGCTCTGACCATCAAGACGACCAATCTGAGGATACCAGCCAAGGCTGAGAAGCCACCCTTGAGACCAAAGATCTCGAACCCCATGCTCCAGAAATCTGAAGAGAATGACAACAACTCCGCTCTGAGACTCGTCAACGGCATCCAAGAGGACACATCCGAAAAGGCCCCAAAGACCAGCACGAAGGACGCGGAACTCTTGAATAAGAAGATCACGACTTTGATGCAACAAGCGTCCGCTCGCGAAGCTCAGCACGCCCCAAAGACGAAGAAGGACCGCGCCGCAGCCGACTTCATGTCGAAACCCTCTCCTCTCCAAAGAGGAAAGAACGCACTCTCGAAAGCTACGCGAGCTATTGCTGGTAGGTTGAACAGCGGTCGGAGGCCCATGACACCCAACATAAGAAGGCCAGGGCCCATTGAGTCTAGCCCAAACAGCTTCAAGGCTTTGGAATACCATCCGGAGCCACGAGCTCATTCTGCTACCATCGAGCGGCGCATAGCTGAAGGAGAAAACCTCAGCAATACCAAAATTCAGAGCATAACAGGGGACGGTAGTATTCCACGCAAGCCCCTACCGGTCTACGAGAGCATGAAATCTCAGCGAAGCTCTGCCGACTCCCTGGTCAATCCTTTCTCTGACGGCAATCAGACTGAGGGAACGATCTCGCCTAAAGTCCATGCTGAGCTTGACTTTGACTTCAACAAGCGTAAAGGCAAAAGCAAACAACTTAGTCGAGCGCCCTTTTCTTTCGATGATACTGCGCCTGATGTTACTTCCAAAGCATCTACAGAGGCGCCGCGGCCTCTCAGGTTTTCCAACAAGATCAGTGGGCTTGCCCAGCATCCAGATGTGATGGCCTTTTCGAGCAGCCCCATTGGCTACTCTACACCACGTACACGCCTAGACCCCGATTCGAGATTTTATGAGCAGAAGAAGGTACCAAGCACTCTCAAACGTAGCCCGTCAATCCTAGAGTTCAGCTTCGAGGAAAGCGATGAAGAGGAGATCAGTGCACAGCCAAAGATCAGCCATCCCTCAGACCCCACGATGAGCGTCAAGCGCAAGAGCGCTAACGACGACCTCCGATCCAGACTTAGTCCAATTACAGCCAAGAGACCTAGACGCAGCTCTGACGTCTCCAGGGACGATCTGGCTTTGTTAGATGAGTTCCGCCAACTCGACACACACGACATGAATGCTTTGCTGGACAACAACAAGAATGCGAGTCTGGAGCGACCCAACACATCCGACAGCAAAGTGAAGGGTCTGAACATCTTCGAGACTGCCAAGGGCAAGGGGCCTCTGACCAGCGCTGCGGCGTTGGCCAAGCGGCCGCGGGTCCGTATGCAGGCTGCCGGACGGACATCGATCCCAAGACCAAATAGCATCCTGTTCAGCCGGGAGTCCAGGGCGCACTTCCGGCTACGCGACACGACCGATGGGGATACAATGGAGGTCGATGAGCTGCAAATGTATGATGGCTGTTTCAGCGTTGGAGGTGCGGCGAAGAAGTAGTTTTTACGGAGAACAACCTGCTCTATTACCTCGTGCCCATGGTCTCTATTCGAACACATCAGAACATTGTTATAGGGGCTACATATTGCGAGCTGGGTTTTAGTTTTCTAAGCAGACATGGTTGTGACTAGCTCGGAATATATAGCATTAGCATACTATTAGATAGGCTGTCATCTTGGTCGCTGTGCAATGGCTGGGTACAATAGCTGGACCTCTATACAAGTAGCTTAAAAGTCTAGTGTCGTTATAGTGGTTTACCATCGTGTGGAAGCCTCGTGCATTGGTTGGTACCGTCCTGATGCCTGACACACTGCGACTTATCAACTCTGGCCAAAACTCAAACACGCTTTTTAAATCTACTTTGCACCACTTCTGCATTCTTTCCGGCCGTGGCTAGGATCATACACAGTCATCGCCCACTGATCTCTCTGTCCAAGCAATAGGTGCAATGTGAAAGACTTTCGGAATTCAAAGACTCGACGCTTGATCACCCGATCCTGCCTCCTTTCCTGCCTTCAAATAAATGGCGTTAACCATGCTCCTCAAGGTTTTCACGTTCGAAGGGGACACTTCTGAACAGAGCTTTCTTCCGATGAACGTTGATGAAGAGACTAGGACAGATATGCAGAATGGAATATTCTGAGCAGTGGACAACGTTACTAAAACGTTTCTTCGGTAGAGTTCAATGACTTCCGATCGTATCTGATAGAGCACTAGGCTACTTGAGGTTAGGTGCCGCTCAGTTCACACTGAAATTGACGTCAGCCCAAGGCTCAGTCCTGACCTCAGAATATTCGATCGAACAAGACAGCCCACCTCCGGGCGCGACAGTCACTGTGTTGTTGACGAGGCAATGGAGGCGGCTAGGTCACATGCTAATTGGCCGGAACCTCAGTGGTCAGGTCACCATCGAATCTGCATGCACTGATGCGATGACTTCTTTATGATTGCGAGCTTTGACCGACCAATCCAATCTGTCAACGTCATGTCAAAAGGGTAGGGTCTGTTGACGTAGCTGCCTCGTTCGGGAAGCTTTATAGGTCGAAAACTTCAAATTCTCCTCTCACACAGACATAAAATCATCCTCTGTCCATTCAAGACCAGAATCAGACCAGTTTTCCATATTGTAATATATCTACTGATAAACACCTCACAACATGGACACCGTAAAGAATGCCGCAAAGTCCGTTACGAGCGAGGGTGACCAGTTCAAGAAAGGTTTGCTCAATGAGGCGGATTAGAGGAAGCCTTTACTCACCTCTTCCAGGTCATCAGGTTCCGACTCATAACCTCGAACAGCCTGGACTCCAGTCCGAAATGAAAGGTCCTGCCCCAGCAACCAAACAGATCCCCACCGAAGATGGTGGCTACCAAATCTACAAAGCGGCCGGCAAGCTCGAGGGAAAGAAGGCACTTATCACTGGCGGGGATTCCGGTATCGGCCGGGCCATCGCTATCCTGTTCGCCATGGAAGGCGCAGAGAGTCTCATCAACTATCTGCCCGAAGAAGAGACGGACGCCCAGGAGACCAAGAAGGAGGTCGAGAAGGTCGGCGGCAAGATCCATCTCTACCCCGCCGATATCACCAAGCAAGACAATTGCAAGAAGCTGGTGGAGGAGGCCGTGGCGAGAATGGGCACCATCAACATCCTTGTCAACAACGCAGGGTACCAGAACATGATCAGCGGCATTGCCGACCTCTCAGAGTATGCTCCTGTCATAATGCACACGTACTGCTACCTTATCACCAGTGTGCTAACTCCCACCCACAGGGAACAATGGATCAAAACCTTCGACACCAACATCCACTCCATGTTCTTCATCTCCAAATACACCCTCGCGCATATGAAATCCGGCGACACAATCGTCAATTGCGGCTCCGTCAACGCCTACGTTGGCCGGCCCGATCTCCTTGACTACACCTCCAGCAAAGGCGCCATCACGGCCTTCACCCGTGCCCTGGCCAACCAGCAGATGGAATTCGGCATCCGCGTCAACCAAGTGTGTCCCGGTCCCGTCTGGACGCCATTGATCCCCTCGACGATGAAGGACTACGCCATGGACCAGTTCACCTCGCCGATGGGGCGCCCCGGGCAGCCGTCGGAAATCGCGACGTGTTTTGTGTTCTTGGCGAGTCAGGATAGTAGCTTGATCTCGGGACAGAGCTTGCATCCCAACGGCGGTGTTATCGTCAATAGCTGAGCGGTATAGGCTGGGTTGCCTTGATGAGAGATGGATCTATGCCTATTAGGATGTACGTGTTTGTCATACTAGGTAGATCAGATACGCAGCCAATGGGAACGTCTTCTTCTTCTTCTTCTTCTTCTTCTTCTTCTTCTTCTTCTTCTTCTTCTTCTTCTTCTTCATGCTTCTCCCATGCTCGGCCGTTGTCGAGGTTTAACCCACGCCCCCGGCAGTCGGTCTTCAGCTCCGATGTTACTCTTCACTGCTCACTTCTGACACCCTCGTTCTCCTCGTCTTCTCCTCCTCGTCTTCTCCGCCCTTCTCCCCCCTTTGTCCTCTCCATTCCACACCATCACCACCGACCGTCACACCGCGACAGAGCACCTACCTTGATTCCTTCTCATCTATTATACCGCAAGAGGTATAGAAGTCACCCCCCGTGCACCTTCACACCTTCCAAGAACGACATGTGCCAGCTGTGACATGCAATTGCCGTCAATCCAAGATACTCCTGGGCTTCACCGCTGGGGCATGTCGTCCCGTAGAAATCCACAAATGACGAACCGTGGATTCATGAGATCCATCCCATGCGGCTCAGCAATAGGCGGAACAACCCCAGCGCTCACGGTTCACACCATGCAGAGACTACAGAGAGAGAGAGCGTAATGATGCTCCGTTAAACTTAGCGTCTCTCAACCAACCAAAGAATAACCGTCTGAATGAATAGTACCTCCAAGAAAACACACCGCACCCAAGCCCGTTTATCAATCTGCAATCCACAGAGCAACACCACGTCTACTCTCGTCACACCGCAACTCCAACCATCTCGTTCCACTCATCCCCCACTCCATTCACCCCCCGACACCCCTTCTCCTCACACCGGTGCTTCTGCCACCACGGAGCCCCTGTTCCCGCTCGACGTCACCCTCCTACTCGGGGTCCTGACAATCGTCGACGCCTGCCCCAGGCTTGCTGATCCCCGTGCGCCGTGAGCATACGTATTAGCCGCGTTGGAGGCTCGGCTCATGCTCCACACGGCGTCGCGAGAGGTCCCATCGAGATCCATGTCGTGGGTCGGTGGAGAGTTGTACGGGGAATTAACGATACGTGCATTAGCTGGCCCATAATACGGTGGCTGCTGCTTCGTCTCGACAGGGCCGCGCTTCTCGTCGTTCCGTAAGGGCCAGCTGACGGCGAGGTATTTATCTGGAACCGGGTACCAGTCCGGTTCTGGGTGAGGGGTTTCAGTGACGCCGTAGAGCGTCTGCGGAGGTGGTGTTTTGGGCTTGAAGAGTTGGAAGCGCTTGCTGTTGGAGCGATAGGGGAGGGGAATGTGGTTGTTGCGGTGGTTGAAGAGGGAATGATATTGGGACCGGTAGGTGAGGAGAGCGCATAGGATGCCGAGTGGGATGCTGAGAAGGACGTCGGTGGCGTGATGGTTCTGGAGAAGTTGTCAACCAGCCAAGCTCCATAAATTAAAAGGACTTCAATCGTACCTTGTCTATGATCATACCCACAGCGACGAGCAAAGCCCCAATCAAGGGAGCAACAATGGCCAGATGCTTCCCAAAGTTGGTATGGTAGTTCGAGGAAGCCTTAAGCTTTGCGTTGAGATATAGCGCCAGGATTGTTGCTGCAGCGAAAGCGGTTCCCGTATGTCCACTTGGAAATGACTGCATTGCATCCGGTTGCGGTCGAACCGTACAAGCTGCGATAGTCGCCCACTGCGGGGAGTAGCGGGTTTTGGTGAACCCGAGTAAGCTACCATCGGGTTTGCATTCGGTCAGGAAGTATGGCCTTGGCCGGGAAATGAAGCGTTTGAATATCTCTTGGAGGAGTGTCCTTTCGGATCGTCAGTGGCGGTCCGAGCCGACCTGGGGACGAAGTACTCACATCAAGGCTAGAGCTTTGGAAACGGCCCAGAGTGCGCTATTGGCATCCCAGAAATTTCGGACGAAGACTTGCATGAGTAGGATTACAAGAATTGGCAAGCCTGTGCATACGATAGCGGTATTGAGACTGGATATCACCTCGGTCCCACGAGGCTGACTGATCGAGATCGGTCCGTACCAGAGTCTTCGATTAGGATCGTACCATAGGGGGAATACCCTCTTGTTCATTCGATAGCCTGGGGCCCAGAGCCAGAGTGCCCCGGAGACGAAGTATACGAGGACTATGAAGAGAGTGTCGTAGCGAGTAAGCCAGGAGTAGTTTAAGAACCACCGTGGCAGCCTTCGGATATAGTAGCTGTAAGGCTTTTTCTGGCCGCTGATCTGTCCATGTTGCGCCGACTCGGTGGCATGCTCTGTCTGCGGTGCAAGTGGGGTTGGGCCTTGAGGATTCATTATCGTCATTTTGTGTAGTGGCGGGCACAAGCCTCCACTGGGTGCAAGGATATTGTAATACAATGCAAGACAATGCTGCTATAGCGAATGGATGGTGCTCTTGAATCAATCAATATCTACTGGAAGTGTTTAAAGTACAGAGATCTCGCGGGGAAGTATAAGTACCTTCCTTTGGTGAGAGACGCTGAACAGTACCACAAACAAGGAAGGTACGTCTTGCAGGGAAATAGTGAGACGTCCCTACCTTACAGATATTGCAATTCAACAATATCAGAGGAAACCAGTGACATTTGAATTGAAAGATAGACCTCTAGCGGCAACCCTTTCAAGAGCGATCGAGCAACCGTTCGTGGCGATTTGCTTGGTTCACACCACCTGTGCTGCGTCTACGTAGTACTCATTTCTCCTTGTCGTCGAACAAGAGCTCATGCTGCAATGTCTAGCGCAGTCGTGGATTTCCGACGGATGGCCATGTAGTGCCCAGAAAAATGGGATTACCATCTTCCTGACCAGACTGATGCTGCCTCACGATTGACTAGAAGAACTTTCACCTGCACCAGATATCAGAGTAAGCCAGCGAAGGTTGTCTTATATTCCAGGCCCCCACAAATCTCTAAGACGAATGTATTTTTTCCGGTCGACAACACTAGGCCGAACCTTTTTCTTTGCAGAGATGAAATCCTCCAATTTGATGTCGTCGTTGCGCTTGATGGCTGCATAACCAGCTCTACGAAGCAGGCTCTCTAAGTCCGCTCCACTGAAATCGGTGCAGCTTCTCGCAACCTCAGCAATAGCATCTGTATAAGGTATAGAGAGGTTTCGGCTCATTGTTTGGAGTATTTGATCTCGTTCGTCCTCACTTGGAAGATCGACGAAGAGGAGGGTCTCAAGTCTGCCTGGCCTGAGCATCGCCGGATCAATGATATCCGGTCTATTGGTAGCAGCAATAACGTAGATGCCTTGACGACTGCTCAGACCGTCTAACTCTGTGAGTAAGGTATTCACGACTCTCGCAGAGGACTCCGACAGTGCATCGTCCCGTTTTGGTACAAGTGCATCCAATTCGTCAAAGAAGATCACGCATGGAATGGACGAGCGGGCGCGGACAAATACCTGCCGAACAGCCCTTTCGGATTCCCCCACATATTTATTGAGGAGCTCTGGCCCCTTGACGCTGATGAAGTTGGCTCTCGACTCGTTGGCTACAGCCTTTGCCAATAATGTCTTGCCGCATCCCGGAGGACCCCATAGGAGGACTCCCGTAGGCGCTGTAATGCCGACTCGCTCGTACTTCTCCGGATTCCTGATTGGCTCCACAATGGCTGTGAGCAGTTCTTCACGCACAGGCCGGAGTGCTCCAATGTCTGCCCATGTAGTGTCCGGTATTGTCGCAAATCCTTCACGTTTTGAAGATGGCTGTATCTTCGGTAATGCGGTTAAGAAATCATCCATGGTGATGGACACTGTTTGGGTCGCTACAACGGGCGGCTCTTTTGCACGCTTGATCAATCGTCGTAACTCAAGGACTTTGGGCGATGCTTGCTCGGCGTTATCGTCGACGTCCACATCGCCGGCTTGTGCTTTCAGCGTATCCAGGAACCTCTTAATGGCGGCGGAGCCGGCTGTTGCCACCAAATCGTTCAAGTCTGCACCAACAAAACCCGGTGTCTTCTTGGCTAAGAGACGATAGTCGACGTCATTGGGAAGAAGCATCTGCCGTGTTAGAGCCTTCAGGATCTGCGCACGAACCGCCTCGTTGGGAACACCAAGGTTGATCTCCTTATCAAATCGTCCGCCACGACGTAGGGCAGGGTCAAGGCTATCAGGCCTGTTCGTTGCTGCTATTACAATAACAGCTTTGCCGCCAGTCTTTTCCAGCGCTAGGTCGTCCATGCATGTCAACAGTTGAGCCACAATCCGCTTCTCCATCTCTCGCTGAGCACTTTCACGCTTTGGTGTAATGGCGTCAATCTCGTCCATGAAGATCAAACATGGAGCCTGCTTCTTCGCCTCTTCAAAGTGCTCCCTGAGCGCCTTCTCTGATTCACCAGACATGCCAGAGACGATCGAAGGTGCAGAGAGCGCTATAAACGAGACACCCAGCTCTGCGGCGAAGGCGTTGGCAAGCATGGTTTTACCACAACCAGGAGGACCGTGAAGCAATATTCCGCGCGGCGGTTGTATCTTCGATGCTGCATAGATATCGGGCTGTAACAATGGCAGCACAATTAGGTCTTCCAGTTGTTGTATGACCGAGTCTATGCCTCCGAGGTCTGCAAGTGACACATGCGTTGGAGAAGACCGGTCGATTTGAGGGCCGGCTTTACGCTTCTTCAACGGCGGCTCTCCGTTTGCCTGGCGCTTCTTCGACTCTCCGGCCATCGCCAGAGTCTCTTTGCCATCTGTCGCAGGTGTATGGGAACCACTTGGACGAGGGGATCCTTTCGCCCATGCCCCAACAATACTTCTGTTCACGCCATTCGCGGCTTTTGAGAGGTCAATCCCATCAAAGTCCCCTTCGATGGAGCCCACTTCATCGCCGCTGTTCGCCTCCTCTTTGAGGAGATCCAGGACACGTTCAATGCTATCTTCCAGTAATCTCTTACTCTTCCGGTTCAAGCTCGAATTCGAGTGTTTGATCTTCTCGTAAACGATCGGCACAGACAGTCGCTGCAGCTGGATATCACCATACTCTGCTTGATGGTCTATAATTGACTTGACGATCTGGTAGACCTGAGAGGAGCTGTCAGTATCCGAGGTTGTTCTTGATAAAATTCTGAAGCCCACTTCTCGATCCAAGCCTTGACCCAGAGTAGCTCTTCCACCGCCGTATCTGGCAGGCATTTGATGCTGGATGTGCGCTGCGATTCGCACAAAGTGCTGCCTCGGCCGGTGTCCTCACCCGCTCTTATCGATAAGAGAGCCGATAAGCTAAGCGGATGTGGTTTCACCAATAAATGTATTAGAGAACCATGAAAAATGTGAGTATACTGTATGTTCTCAAGGTCGAGTTCGCCCCCATGATCATGTTATTATGGGCAACACTTCGAGTTCGCACAAGATCTCGGCGCAGGACAGGTGTGGCTATCGCCAGCGCACGGTGGCGGTCAACTAGCTGACCAGTCTCTAGAGCCATCCTGGACATGAAAAACCAGCGCGACAAGCTACATCAATATCAAAAGCGCATCACGGTCATCACAGATCGCGAGACAGCTATCGCCAAAGAATGCCTTGCCCGCGGCGACAAGCCAAAAGCGCTTCTCGCTCTACGGCGCAAGAAATTCCAGGAGTCGCTCTTAGCGAAAACTGACAGCCAATTGGAAACACTAGAGCAACTGACTAGCAACGTCGAGTTCTCGCTGGTACAGAAGGATATAATCTACGGGCTGCAACAGGGCACGGGTGTCCTCAAGCAAATTCATGCAGAAATGGGCGGGATCGAGGCTGTTGAGAAGCTTATGGGCGAGAGCGAGGATGCGCGAGCCTATCAACAGGAAATCAGTGAGATGTTGAAGGGCCAGATATCGAATCAGGACGAGCACGAAGTAGAGCAGGAGCTCGAGGCTTTGGAGGGCCAGATAAGAACAGAGGAAGCGCCAGAAGTTTCTTATCCTGTAGCTCCGCGGACAGAGCTCGATGGTAGAATAGAGCAGACGAAGGGACAGCATGCGAGGGCAAAAGCACGTAGTGAAGGACACACGCTACCAGAGGCCGCTGAGCCGATGCTGTCTTAGTAAATTCGCCGTCGGGGCGGTCTCGTTGGGACCTTGGGCACAGCGATGGAGTCATGGAGGGTGGGAGACCGCATGTCTATGGACCTGGCATTATTGTACATATTGTCGTATATTCGTCATATACCCAGAATCCGGGTCGAAGCTCCCGAATTATACATATCCCACAGCTCATTCCAATCTTGCACGTATCTTCTTCTACATGCCATGTCGAGTACCGCTCATGCCCTTCTCCCCGACCCCAACGATCAGATCATGATCTTTCGGGTTCGCAGCCTTCTCATAGAGGACCTCTACAGGCTCTCTTGATAGATTCGTAAAGTCGCCCTTGAAGCCAATCCAGCTGATGCGGGTAACCTCATCGCCGTAATTGTCCTCTATGAAGAGGGTTAAGCTGTAAGTGTTACCGAACAATGTCCGCTTGACAGGGTGCTCCTGGATATCGGACGTCTGAGGAAGCTCGAAAGACTGCGTAGGGTTGAGATCACTGGCACCAGAGAAGTCTAAATCGTCCTTATTGGCGAAGAGCTTGAGCGTTCTAGGAGCGGAGGCGTCGGACGAGGTTCGGATGAGGAAGGAATGTAATTTTAGTGATCCTGTGAACCTGTCGACCGAAGATTTAGAGGCGTTCTCTTTACCATGGACGTACAACGGTATTACATACGGGACAAACATAAGCAGCTGCTCGTCAGCATCACTGATGAGCTCGGGCTCGGGGTGCATTCTTTCGGCCCATGGTTTCTGAACAACTTTGATACCGGCATTCTGCACGCTCTCATTAAGAGTGCGGACTTTATCGAAATCGATCTGCTTGTAGATCAAGGTTTGCAAAGCAGGGGTGGCTTCATCGGAATGATCATGCTCGTGGTCGTGGTTGTGCCCATGACCTCCGTGATCATGAGAATGATCGTGGTGGGACATTGCTTCTAGCCTCTAGGAAAGGCTTGGAATGCCGTTGATCTTCCAATAGTGGCCAAAAAGCGTCTCAAAAGGATTGTGCCATGAGAAATCGATCAATAATATATGGGCAAAGGACTAAATGGATCTGTAGGTGGGTGAATACTTGTTGCTCTGCTCTTCACAATAGCTTCCTGTGAAGCCAGGTAAAAGCTCTCTTTTACAGGATGCCTTCGCTCTATGATAGTGACCTTACAGAGAGCTGTGCTCTGTAACATTAGAACCAGAAGCCATACTCGATCGCTCTTGGAAAGCCTTCTCCAAAATCTAGAGACTCTTATAACCCAATCATGTCAATTCAGCCATTTACCTGATAATACGTCGACAAGGAATTGTCAAGTAACCAGTTTTTCTCAATCTTCGTTATGTCGCGGATGAACGTCTTGTTGCTAGTCTCTAATATCTCGTGGAAGATGACCCAATCAGCTTTTCGATTCTAGAGAAATCCAACGTTAGCCCAGGTAATCCATCGCTCGCGTTCGCCACTTACAAACATCAATGAGGTTGGATGAGCATGTAATACCACGCTTCCATTGACAGTTTGGAAGGTACCATCTGGTTGCATCCTTGCTGCGTGAGCAAAGTACCCTGTTGTCAGACACTTGCGGATTTGTACTCCTTTCTCCACCAGCTCTCCATCTTTCATCTGGGTGGCCAGTGACTCTTCCACGTTGATACTAAACCGCTCCAAGTACCTCTTTAATTGATTACGGATGCTCACGGCTCTTGTCATGGATTTGAAATTGAGAAAATTATCTCGACACCAGCGTGCTTCTTTTCTGCCCTTAGTGACAAATGCTTGGTAGACGTTAAGTAGTGTAAGGTGATCGCCTTCTTCGGCAGCAAACTTCCGCCGGGCGGTCTCTGTGGCCTTCTTCTCTCCGTCATGATGGAACCATACAGCGCCTTGCAGACTAACCATCGCTGCAATGGACAAGATCTCACTAAGACAGCCAAAAGTAGGCGAAGACAAGAGGACCTTAGCCATCATTGGTTCCACAGAAAGCTCAGCCATACGTACGCCGTGAGGCCGCGTCAGTTTCGCATAGTCATCGACCGCATTCAGAGAGTATAAGAGCTCAAGAGCGCGAATCATCAGCTCGGCTGGTGGTCGTGTAAAGAACTCAAAATGAAGGACGTTATCAATGCCCAGCGCTTTCAGTTGGAGAATTGTGGGCGCGAGATTGGATCTCTGTATCTCCGGCACTGTTGCGTCTGGCATGGCGTTGTATGCAGCTTCTGTGTACAGACGATAGCATTTTCCTGGCTTGGTCCGCCCCGCTCGACCTGCTCGTTGCGTAGCTGACGCTTTCGAAATCGGGGTAGCCGTCAATGTCTCTATCCCGGTCTTGGGATTGAATGCTCGAAGTTTGACAAACCCGCTATCAATCACGTAGACAATGCCATCAATGGTCACAGAGGCTTCTGCAATGTTCGTAGAGACAATGATCTTTCTTGTATTTTCCGGTGCAGGCTCAAAAACGTAAAGCTGTTGCTCGGTTGTAAGACCTGCATACAATGGCAGGGCAAGTATCGCTGAAGCTCGCGGATGAAGACCAGCAGTACGATCTGCAATCAGCTGGATTGCTGTATCAATCTCTTCGCGTCCGGTCAGAAAGATCAGGATATCTCCTTCTGCCTCACTTGCATGGATATCGAAAGTGGTTTTGACCGCCCGCTCGACATAGTCTTCTGCTGGTTCTTTCATGTAAAGAGCGTCGACTGGATACATTCTGCCTTCTAGGCTCACGATCTTGCCGACATCGCCACCTAGCCGATCCTCTTCTCCGTCGTTCGATGCATCCTTACCAGCAAAGAAGCGCAAAAAGTCCTCTGCCTGCAGCGTTGCACTGCTAACCACAATCCTTAGCTCGGGCCTTCGTTTCCTGATCTTCTTTAATATGCCCAGCAGAATATCGGTGCTTAGCGACCGTTCGTGAGCCTCATCAACCATGATTACGGAGTAACGTGACAATAGCGGGTCTGCTAAGGCTTCACGTAGCAGAAGCCCGTCTGTAAGAAATTTGATCCGAGTCTGGGCACTTGTCAAGTCCTCGAATCTGATAGAGTAGCCAACCTCTTCACCCAGCTTGCATCTCATCTCCTCGGCAACTCTGGTAGCGACTGTTGTCGCGGCCACTCTGCGGGGCTATTGGTGTTAAATGAATAATCCAAAATCGAACCGGCTGATGCTGGACCACGACTCACCTACCTGCGTCACCGCCACCGCCTTGCCGCCACCGCACCATCCTGCTTGTTCCAGAAATTGTGGTATTTGAGTGGTCTTCCCGCTGCCGGTCTGACCGACCACAATAGTGACAGGATAAGTCTCTATCAAATAGAGAAGGTTCTGACGGTGCCGCGCAATTGGCAGCAAAGATGACGGCTTGTACAGGGATGGAATGAAAGAAGTTGAGACATCAAACTCCGCAGCCATGACCGCCACAAAAGAGATGCTCCTCGCTTTAGCGCTCCAATGAAACTTCCATGGTTCTATGAATTCTTTTGAGAAGGCACAAGGTGATTGTCGAGTAGCTAATTTAGTAGAGAATCAATATATCAAACCAAGGAAGTAAAGACTCTCAGTGTCTCTGGGCTCTCGCAATGGTTCACGGACATAGAAGAGAAAAGCGAAGGCTCGCAGTGGAATCTATTTGTTTGTCCCTCAAATGTCTTGTTGAGTGAAGACGAGCGACCCCCGTGTCTGGCGGAATAGCAGCCGGAAGAACGTCGATAGAACATCGGCCTTGGCGCAAGCAGCGCGCGGCCCCGCCAATGCCATATCTCCGTTCAATACTTTAACCTCGTTGAACCGCATTACAGTAACCCCTAAGACCACCTTACATTATGTCGGAAAGCGAGAAGTCTGTATGTCAAGATTGCTTCCCCAGTTTGAAAGCAGGTGGGCTGAGAATTTTGCAGAAACCTCCAGAGTCCCCAACTACGGCCAGAGAGCTTGATTTCGACGACGAGTCTCACGAAATGCCCGCCTCACCACAGCCACGAGCACCGAGCCCCAAGCAAGAACCGGCTACAAATCTGCCCGCCCCTGGCTCAGGCGAAGATGTTGCTCCACCCAAGCCTCCACGCCCAGGCAACCCGACGCGCCAGGCCGAGAATACGCTGAAGGAAGCCTTTCCGAACATTGACGTGGCTGTCATCAAAGCCGTACTGCAGGCGAGCGGGGGTAGCGTCGAGCCAGCGTTCAATGCGCTCCTCGGTTCGCATCACCACTTACGATTAGAGACAAGTATCTCTAATACCCCTCAGGCATGTCAGACCCCGATTCGCAAACAGAACCAACTCCTCCACCGAAACCACCGCGGCCAACGCAGTCTCCCTTGAACCAGACCTCCACAGCTCAGAGCCAACTAGCCGCCGATGAACAATACGCTAGGCAGCTAGCAGAACACTACAATGGCGCTGCTGCGTACGCTCCTCCGAGAACAGTTTCAAGGGATCAACGAGGACCAGGGGCGCCCCTCCAGAGACAGTCGCCGAGGCAAGACGACCTTTACGACGATCGCGAACGCAGTTTCATTGACGGTACGCAAGGGGGCTAACATGAAGGACGCTGCTGACAGGGCATCAGATGACCTGCCAGTTATCCGGGACAATATAAAAAAGGGTTTTCTAGAGACACAGTCGAAAGTCAACAGCTGGGTGACCAATTTGAGAAAAAAGATTGATGGCGACGACGAACTCGACCCTCAGGGTCGTTCGAAACCAGCGACAGGCTACCGACAGCCTTCATTCAGTGGCAGGAGAAGTGGGGATTACCAGAGGCGCAGCCAAGACCAGGAGAGATACGATGCCGACCCGGAAGTACTTGGCGATGACTTCACAGGCCTTCAATTAAAAGACACAGGGGGTACGGTTCCTGTCTCTCGGCGTAATCTGCTTCCTCTAACAGTATCAACAGCCCCGCGACCACCGAGCCGACCACTTGCCAATCCAGACCTCTTTAAGCCAACTGCTTCACGGCCTCAGGCGCAAGGTGGTCGACGAGTCTCGTTCCAGGAAGGCCCTCCAGAGACAATCGGTGTTCAATCACACCCAACTCCCGATCCTACGATACGGTCTTCGCCTGCAGGAATAAAAGCAAGCAAGTGGCAACCATTGGCGGCAATCGACCCAAGCCCTGTCACGGATCATGATCCCTTCAGCCTAGGCGACAGCGACGACGAGGATGCGAAGAAGAAAGATCCGAGAGCCGATGACAGTGAGCGCTTGAAGCAAGCTGCGGCTGAGGCCATGTCCGACGGTATTGGGACGCCTAGCGACGGGAAGCTTGAGCCTCATGCAAAATCTGGGAGCCTGGCTACGAGGGATAGAGAGACGGAGAACCTAGTCAACAACTCGTGAAGTTGCCATCATTAGCTTGAGGATATGTAGGGCATCTCAGGCCGGCAACAGCGGGCAAGATTATGTGCCCATGGGTCTGCGTTGGTCGAATTGTTCAATGTAAAACAGTGTAATCGTTACATCTTTCGCTTTTCTATCCTGGTAGTTCTGCCTGAATTATCCATGGTCACTGTCATTATGGGTTCCGGGAAAACCGGCCTGAGATCCATGCTAAGCGATATTGGACTCGTGGAATTTCATGCGCGTCGTTTCTCAGTGCGTCATGAGTATCTTCTTTGTGACTCTTCCGATGCCTCCGATGCCTCATGTTCAATCATGACTCCTTGAACCTGCGCCGTCACCCTCAATGCTGACTTCTTTATTGGTCTTTCGCAATTCCTTAATCACCGTCTGGATGTGCATGCACAATGAGCTTGCAATTCCACAGTGACTATGCGCAGACCGCCTACCGCAAGTGCTTCTGGGTTGACACCATTCTCGATCATTGACACGCATAGTGATATTGTCTGTCGGTCCAAATGGGTGTTCTGCGGATGGAGTTTACTTAGCATAGTCCAAAAACCGGTAGTGAACAGTGTTAAACGTACCAAGAGCGTAGCAATCTCCATCAAGATATCAATGATCTCTCGAGCAGCTAGTCGCTTGTCCACTGCGGTAGGCATGGCGTAAGAGTTGCGGCGGAGTTGCGAAGTGGTACCCCGTATCGTAACCGACGTTCAAGCGGATACTCGGGCCGACAACGGCTGGATTTAGGTTGTGCCTCGTCTGTGTTCTGGTTATCTTTAGTTGCATGCAGTCTACTGATGCTCACAAACCTAAGTAAGGTACCTTAGGATTCATCGTTGAACACGCCAATCTCGCATGTTCGCCGTCTGATGCAGTTCGCAGTGGCGGTGAACTTTTCGTCAGGAAGGCGAACATGGTGAACCAGATGCCACTGAGGTGAGATCACGGTGGAAAGCTTACGGTGGTTCCGCGAATTCCGCGATGACAATCGAGGATTCCTGTGATTGTCAAGCAAATTCGTCTCGACGATACGGGTGGTCTCGGCGTCATTACTAACATACTTACAGCTCCAATTCTCCTCTCCCTTCAGACGTTCAACCCACAACATGCTATAGACCGCCGAGCTACCACCGACTCGGTGGCGTAATTAAGAACCATAGGCGCTTCATATAGACCTCAGTCCATTCAGAATTTTCCCAGAATTTTCCCAGAATTTTCCCAAAATTTTCCCAATCCAACCGACCTCTCTTATCTTGATTTGTTTATTGCGCAAATATATACATATCGTTCTTTTCCCGACCAGCAGACCCTTCAAAGCGATGACCATGGACGACAAAAGACTTGAGAACCGTGGGGAAGACGTGCCCAGTGAAGATGCGGAACAGCAAACTGGAGACAGTCCACCAACAAGAGAGCCACCGCCCGGTCTACCGTTCTCTTTTCTCCACGAGATTGCTTTCGTCTTTATTCTGTGTTCTTCACAACTTCTTGCACAAGCTGGCCTCGGTAATACTCTGATACCACTGCACACTATCGGTCAAAGCTTTGGCACCACGAATCCTGGTCAACTGAGTTGGTACGTTGCGGCCTACTCATTGACTGTGGGTACCTTCATCCTCATCGCTGGTCGGCTGGGGGACATCCTGGGACACAAGCTCCTTCTCATCTGTGGCTTCCTCTGGTATGCTTTGTGGTCTCTGATAACCGGCCTGACTGTTTATTCCCACTCGCAAATATTCTACGATGTCTGCCGCGCAATGCAAGGTATCGGGCCTGCTGTACTCTTACCTAATGCTGTAGCGATAATGGGCCGTACTTATCCCCAAGGAAGGCGGAAAGATATGGTCTTCAGTTTATTTGGTGCCACTGCTCCATGGGGTTTCATCGTTGGTGGCGGCTTCTCCTCAGCACTGGCTGAGCGCGCGTGGTGGCCGTGGGCTTACTGGTGTTTGGCAATCACTTGCTGCTTGGGGGCGGGCATGGCGTTCTTCATCATCCCCCCGCGAGTCAACGATGAAGTCATAGACAAGTCATTCGATTATCTGGGGTCCGTTACCGGGGTGGTAGGCCTTGTACTCCTTAATGTGGCCTGGAACGTGAGTCATTCCCAAAATTCATTACATTGACGTCCACCACTCCGGGTGAGGGAACAGGTCGCAGAAGTCTCCTATGTTTGACGTGCTTTGCATTGAAGAAATCACTGATTCGAGAGATTTATAGCAAGCACCAGTCGTCGGCTGGAGCACACCATACGTCTACATATTACTGATTATCGGCATCATCTTTATCCTCGCCTTTTTTTTCGTAGAGCGGAAAGTCAAGACTCCTCTAGTTCCTTTCACAGCTTTCTCGCCAAGGGTTGCGTTCGTGCTCGGAGGCGTCGCCTTGGGCTGGTCAAGCTTTGGAATCTGGATCTTGTATTCTTGGCAGTTCTTAGAGACCCTTCGAGGTATATCACCTATGACTGCTGCAGCACAGGCCACCGTAGGTTATCCCTTCCCAGCCTCCTTTTCACCCTTTTGAGCGTTTCAAGAGCCTTGAGACATGTCTAGCGAGCTTTCTCTCGAGAGACATGCTTTACGTCTCTATCCACTCACTCGAGAAAGGAATGCTAACTCCGAAAACATGTAGCCCGCCGGTGTTTCTGGTCTCTGTGCTGCAATCACGACAGGGTTCTTACTGAGTCGTCTCCACCCCGGCCTCATCATGGGTATTGCCCTTCTGGCTTTCTGTGTTGGAAATGTTCTCGTTGCGACTCAGCCCATCTCCCAGTCCTACTGGATCCAGACTTTCTTATCTTTCATCATCACTCCGTGGGGAATGGACATGAGCTTTCCTGCAGCGACTCTCATTCTGAGCGATTCTATGTCCAAGGAACATCAAGGCATCGCAGCGTCACTAGTCAACACGGTTGTGAACTACTCAATTTCAATCGGGCTGGGTATTGCGGGGACGGTCGAAGGACATGTCAACCACGACAGCCAGGACATGCTCCGGGGCTTCCGCGGGGCTTGGTATGCAGGAATTGGACTCAGCGGTCTTGGGGTCATTATATCGGTACTCTTCATTTTAAGTGAGCGTGGGCGTAAAGAGCAGATATCGAAAGGTTGATAATGCTCGGTCACATGGTCGAAAGTGTGGTTTGTCTTTTGGACCCGAAGATGTATACAAAGAGCGATAGAAAGCTCTGCATAGTTAATCGAGAGACCATTCAAAGTATATGTCTCAAGCAATGTCCGGTCACGGCATGATCACAAGATGCATGTTCTGCTCTTGATGCAACAGAGACGTAGCGTCCCGTAGTTGGCCAATGAGACGCCAGAGGCTCTGTCACATGCTCCGTACCTGCGATCCACCTGCAGTACGTACTCTACTTTCATCAATCATTGCATCAAGTACACCCTGCCCTTCTCCTCACCGACTCGAATGATGCACTGTGTGCGTGCAGATGACACTTATCGTTATATCACCTAATGAGCCTCTCCATATACGAATCAGTAGTCCAACCCATCTTACGTCGGCTCTCCCGCTCAAGCAACGATAGCGACAACCCACGGGGCGCTGCGAGCAACAGGGCTGGCTCAGTTCTACGCGGGAATGGAAACGCAATCGCTGACTCGCCTAGTCTGGAAGAGGAGGACGTTGTTGTGAGGCCTTCCGAGCTGGTCTTAGAGCCAACAACCGAGCCTCGACATGTCGCCCTGGCTGGTACAGAAAGCGGCGTACGAGTGGACGACTCAGTAGCTCTGCCACACGAGAACTACACTCATGGCACACGCAGGAGTCAGGATTCTCCGTATGCAGGTGTAGCCAGGGACCCCTCAGCACAGGGTGACGGCCTTACGTCAAGCAACCCATCGCATGGAGCTCCGCAAAGCCTCACATCACCTGCTTCATCTGACAGTAGCTCAGCCCAATCATTACAAAGTCTGGTCATAGAACAAGCAAGAGAAGACCCATCGATAGGGGCTGCGCAAGGAGGGCGTACGAGAAGTGTGAGTAGCCTTCCTACTCGGGTCGTTGAAGGGCCTTTACCTGCAGATGATGGGATGAGTGTGCTACGGAGACGCATAGTCGGAATTCAAAGCGCAGACACTTCGCAAGAGGAAAAGTCCCGGGTAATGCATGCGCTGATGACAGAGCGCTATAATATCTCGTATCCGATTTTGCATTTTCCTCGTCCGAGATCACACTCACCAGGAAGCTTCTCTAGTATCGATAGACCAGCTACACCACGCTCGACTCAATCCTATAGCCATATGAATCTAGCAACATCGCCACCTACGTCTCTCTCCTCGGTCGCCAATGCTGTTGATCCTTTCAATCTTTCACCCGAAGACCGTCAACCAACATATTACTCCAAGCCACGCTCTCCTTCTGATTTTCAAGATTGTCAAGGTACAGTACCTGACTCGGGGAACGGGTCTAGCGAGTTCGCGGAGGAATTCGGTTGCGCCCATTACAAGCGAAATATCAAGTTGCAATGTTCGGCCTGTGGCGGCTGGTATACCTGCCGTTTCTGCCATGATGACGTCGAAGATCACTCCTTGAACCGACGAGAGACGAAGTACATGTTATGCATGTTCTGTGGCTGCGCACAGAAAGCCTCCCATATCTGCGCAAATTGTGGAGAAAGGGCAGCGTGGTATTACTGCGACGTGTGTAAGCTGTGGGACGACGATCCAAGGAGGAGTATTTATCATTGCCATGATTGTGGGATATGTCGAGTAGGCCAGGGCCTTGGGAAAGACTTCTTCCATTGCAAGGTGCGCCATATTGATAGATCTAATCTTCCTAGACAACCACTCACCGCCTAACAGACATGCTGCGTATGCCTATCGATCAAAATGGAAGATTCCCATCGCTGTATCGAACGGTCGACGGATTGCGATTGTCCAATATGCAGCGAATACATGTTTACCTCTCAACAGACCGTAGTTTTTATGCAGTGTGGTCACGGTATCCATCATGAGTGCTACAAAGAGCATATGAGGAGCTCCTACAAATGCCCCATTTGTAGCCGAAGTGTTGTGAACATGGAGACTCAATTTGGCCATTTGCAGAGGCAGATCGACATTCAGCCTATGCCGCCGCAATTCAGAGACACTAAAGCGCTGATTTATTGCAACGATTGTAGTGCCAGGACCACCGTCAAGTACCACTGGCTTGGAACGAGGTGCGAGGTGTACGTGGCGAGTATTGTCTTGACATTGAGTACGAGCTAAAGGTCACTAGGTGCGAGTCTTTTAACACAGCACAGCTTCGCATTTTAGCGGGACAGGACCTAGAAACAATCCCTTTTGAGGTCATGGACAATGACCTGAACCTCCAACCGCTGCCCGACAATCAAGCAAATCCTTCGCGGCCACCATCCCGGGGCAGAAACCCTCAACTTGCCCGACTGACACGCCGGTCCGGAACATCCACATCTGCACTGCAAAGCTCTCGAGGCGCAGATACATATGTGGCCCGACGAGCCATACGTTCTGCATCGCCTGGTGTGTCATCTCGACACCCTGCAAATGCCACATCCGGCCGCTCCAGCATCGAATCGATGGATGCTGATGATGAATTGGAGGAATATAACATCCTCGGAATGCATAGCCCCGGTGATCGGGAGGTATTGGAGTTTCTGCACCGCAGCAGCGAAGGAGAAGATGAACAGGATGATGAAGAAGTAGATGAGGACGAAGATGATGACGAAGCCGACGAAGATAGGAGCGACGAATCCGGATCTGCAGAAGGGGAGGACCCCGATCGTATGGAGATTCAAGGGCACTGGTAAGGAACATGCTACTTCACTACCTGTTCGGTAACATTGTCAGTTCATCCATCATGATACCCAGCATAGCAACGAATCGATTCTTGCATTCAAAGGCGCTTCAAGTAGCGTAGATCTGGTCCATGAATCTCCTAGTGCTACTTTTCGTCGATATCATTCCAACGATTCATGAACGGTTTCAACGATTGAGCAGTGTGTTCCTTACTTTCTGACAATGATTCCCTCGCTCCCTCAAAATGCACTTCCTTTGATGCCATTCATTCATTTACTTCTGATCATGTTCGCCCGGGTCGGGAGACACTACGGAAGGCATGGAGTTATCCTATGCCATAGTGGAAAGATGTGCATCGAATTCTCTTACGCTTCCTGAAGAAGCAGATTGACGAAACACCGATGGGTTCATCGACCCTCGAATTCCCCGATGCGAAGAGACGAAGCGTTAAAGCACCCCTTTACCCACATGGAGACCGAACAGCCAAAAACAGCCGAAGTATTAGCAGATAATGGAGTGGTCCAAATAGATGACATAATAGATGAACAAATGATAAATGGACCACCGTACAAATGCACGGGGTTGGATGCACGGGGTATGACTAACCTTTTCTGTCCCGGATTGTTCAAGGAATAGCCATATATACCGCCTCGCCTTGCAATCCAAAAAGGAGATTCCTTTACTCAAACCCCAACGCCTCAACCGTCCTAGCCATCTATTTCTATGTCCATTACTCCACTAATAGCCTACAGATACACTCTTGACCATCGCTTCCCAAACCCTGACGATGCGAGGAAAGCTGTATCACCGGACTTGTTCCTGCCTCACAAAATTGCATCCTGCGCCTTTCTCTCCCTCTCCCGACTCCTGCTCTTCGCCCTTTTCTTCAACCCCCCAAAAACCATCTCGTTCGCCAACGTCGCATCCACGCTCTGCATCTTCCGCGGATCCCTCTCCACGATACTGAAGTGGCTTAAACCCTCCGTCAAGCCCTTCAAGCTTTTCGCACTGTGCGACCTCTTGTGCTCTCCGAGACTCGCGAGACTCGTGGAGCTGGTATTCGTGGACCGGATCTGTGGGCTGAGAGCGCCCGAGCCTGCAGCCGTATTGTCGGACGAGTCTGTTGGCGTAGGGGCCGTGCTTTTCCGGGGGTGGTGTGGCAACATCGAACGCCAGGAGATGTGTTTTGCGGGCTTGGGCCTTTCGGCGGTGAGTCTTTCCGCGGTGAATTTGGTGCTAGTGCTGCGTATCTCTTCTATACTCTTCTCTGTTGTTGTTTGTGGTCCTGTGCTGTCCTCCAGCACCCGCGACTTTTCACTGTTGCTCTCTTTTGTAGCCTCCGCGAGGTCCGACCTCTCAGTCCCCGAGCCTGCCTTGCGCTTCTTGCCATTCAGAACGACTGTTCTGTCCGAATCGGCAGTGTTCGAGCGAGCTGGCTCAGGGAACGCAGCGACAGCACCATTGGCATCGCTGTCGTACCCGCTGGACGAGACATCCGAGCTCAGCGCACCGGACTCGCAACCGGATTCGACGTCCGATTCGGGTGGTCCCAGGGTGAAAGCCGGGATGTCTGCCGTTGCTAGGGAATCACGCTGGGCGACGACTTCTTGGAGGCGATCGCGCAGTTGCTGGTGCCAGCGGGGTTGGTCCTCGAGCTGGTGCCTGATCTGAAGGCGTAGAGATTGGCTGTCAGCTATCGACTTCTATGTACATGTGATGTTGACGGTATGGGAAAGGCCTGCCTACCTGTTCTAGCTGCTTGTCCATTCGTTTGTTCCCTTCCTTCATTGTTACCAGCATTTCGATCGATTTCTTGTATCGCTCTTCGGAGCGCTCGTCGGCTTTCCCGACCGCTCGCTCCATTCTAGCGTCGATCTCGTTGAGTAAACTGAATGCGTCGTAAATAGTTGATGCAGACCCTTCCTGCGGGTATTGGAGCGAGGACATGCTTGAGATCTAATAGTGGAGGTGGATCGAGAAGGTGTAACGCTCATGGGGAAAACAAGGAGAGATGAAGCAGAAAGTAGCGTAGAAGAAAGAAGCAATAAGATATTCTCGCAGTCAGCGGTACGGAGGAAAAGTCTGGCATCACGTCATTGTGCTGGGTGCTATGGGCGAATTTGGATTTCTCATGCGGACGGCTGGGGAAGTATCAAGCCACTTTCCCAACAATATCACGGTCGGCGGTTGGGGAAGGCTGCATGTCTACTCTGGGGCAACGGTCAACAGACCTCGGTCTTGGGAGTCAAAAGCGGTAGACACCAGTCATAGGACGACACGGGACGGATGAGATGTAGAACAGGTGCACTTGCTTCCTAAGTCTAGCTACGTACAGAACCTAGCAGGTACAACCAAAACAGAAATCCCAACGACCAAAAAAGCTCCCAAATCCTGATGCCAAGCTGTACAATTTGCTCAAACAAGTCCTACAATCTTCCCAACAAGCAGCCTCGACATCCAAAAATAGTAAACCAAAGCGGTGACCTCCAAACAATTCCCTCAGAGCGCCACCCTATTCCATCCTCAAGGGCGATCCGGCGACCCACTCCCACACACGTTCGATCGGAATGCGGTCGTCCTTGCCACCCAAAGTCCTCCAGAATTTGGCGATTTCGAAAAGGTACCTGGGATTGAGTAGTGCCATACCCGGGCTCCATTTAGATTCGGCCATGGCTTTGAGTTGCTTGGCCGCTTCCACAACGTCTTGATCGATGTTCTCGAAAATGTTGAATCCGTTGCCGCCGATAGCTCCATGCCTTTGTGCTGCCTTGATGAGAAATTGGTCGTAGAGAATTGCCAGGTTGAGCTCGTAGTGTTCCCTAGCGCCCTCGATACGAGCAATCTCCCTTTCGACTTTCTCACGGCCGTCGAGAAGTTGGGCATAGAAGTCGAAATAATCGTGGGGGTAATCGAAGGAGAGCTCGTAACTGTAGCACTTGGAGAAATCCTGCTGAAGGTTGTATAGATAGTCGAGAAGGTCGTTAACGGAACCGTAGTCCGTGTCGTCTTTGAAGTCGTCGTACTCGGCAAGCAAGTCCGTAGGCAGGAGGTTGAGGCACTTGGTGGCGAAGTCTTTGTGGCTCTGGGGAGGGTCGGTGGAGATAATGTGGTTGCACATTCTCATTTCGGTAAGGGGGTCGATGCTCATGTCGGTATGGGACTCCATGATGAGATAGGTGGTATCTGTTGTGAGAGAGTGAAGTATAGGGAGAAGTAGCGATGTAGATAGGCAAGAGTGCAAAGTATGTGGTGGATAGGCTTAATGATGTATGGTAGATAGCGGTGGTATGGATGGATTGTAGAGAGAATGGTTGGAAGAATTCATGGAAGAGCGAGGGAGGAGCCGGATTAAATACACAAAAGAGGCTGGAGATGATTCAGAAGTCAAGCAACTAAGAGGGAATTTAGAGAAATTCAGAAGCGTACACACAAGAGAGGCTAAAGATAATTCAATAGTCGAGCGAGCAAGAAAGAGGGAATTTAGAGGAATTCGAAAGTTGGTGGCCGAGAAGACCAGTCATATATTGCTCTTTTCCGAAATAATGAGGGTTTTTGGGCAAAATTAGAAGCCAGCCATTCGTTTCTGGTTCTTTCTCTTAGCCACAATATTCCTGCTCCCGTACAAGCCTGGTTCCCCTTGACTCATCACCATTAGTTGCGTTGAATTACTACTTGCCTGCATTTCTTTATCCAGTTCCATTGCCGGTTGACTGCCCGTGACTCCGGTTGGTACAGTTTGTGAAGATACGGTTCCTCGGCTATGCTTGCGGCGCTTCCTTGGCCTATCTTCTCTCTGATCATGTGATGTTTCCTCTGTCTGGCTTCCAGCTTCAATGTCTTGCCGGACCCTGTCCCAGTCGTAATCCCAAGGATTGGCGCCTTCAGTCCAGTTTTCGAGTAATCTTGAGGGCGTATCAGTGGAGTATGACTGCGGCATTATCTTTGTCAGTCGTCCAAGACGCCGGCTTGCGGCGCTCTCAGCCTGATTTGTGGATGAGAAGGGACTTGGAGAGCCGAGAGAAGGCGTTGGCTCCGGTGTAGGTAATGCCCGCCTCGGTGAAGAACCGATTCCCACAAGGCCACCAAGGCCGCCCATGTTCAAGTTTCTTACAGGAGATGGGGTTGTTCCTCGCACCCTCTCGGTCTTCTTTTGGGATAGCGCTGTGGCCGAGCTTTTGCGTCGAAGAGGGAGAACGAAATCTGTTGGGTCTACAGACTGAACAGAGACAGATTTAACGCCGAAGCGCGCAGTATCGAAGGGGTACTGATAGCTGGCGAGACATAGCTGAGCAGTGATTGACCTTGCTCTTCTCTCGATCGCAACACGTGCTCTGCTCGACGAAGCCGGCGACACTGAGCTTGCCCAACAGCGGACGAGACGGTCGTGAACACGTAACAGCATTAGGTCCTCCCCTATGCCCACAGCGCTGCCCAAACCTGGAGTGATTGAAGTTCCTATCCAGGGGTAACTCTCAGAGACATCCGGGTCATCTGATGCAACGGTATCAGACAGTCCTTGCAACATATCGACGATTGCATCGGATGCGATATCAATGTCCTTTACACTGAAGTCGAATGCTACAAGCTCAAACCTAATGATAGTCAGACATAGCATACGCGAGTACATAACGAGCATTCACTTACAGCGTCTTAGGCAATAAAAGCTCCTTGTCGGAGTCTTGCTGAATAACCGAATGTAAGGAGTTCAGGGTGTCTTGAAGGAGGACCGTCTTTTTCTCAAGAAGCTTATTTATATCTAATTGCAACCACTCCATGCTTAGTGTCCAAGGATCGTCTTGGATTGGTCTCGTGTGGCTTCCATGCTCTTCGGATTCCTTGACCGTCCTGTACAGATCTGCTTGCTTTGGCTTTTGAGTATCAGCGGCACCGTGCGAGAGAATGAAACTATCAATGCTAGCTCTCATGATAGGTCCTGGGACGCCTCTCTGTCTGTTTATGAGCTCATGACTGAAAGGGGCTGTAAAGCTCCGTGATTCGAGAGCGAGGATGCTCTGGGAAACGCTGAGATCGCCTTTCAGGACGCTGAGCTGATAGCGTTGTATTTTACCGGTACCATCGCCATACTTAGACCCAGTTAAAGCGTCTGTGGTTCCTACGCTGAATGAAAGAGCGCCAAGCACGACTGTCCGAGGACCACTGTCATGTGTAGCCTGACTAGATTGATCAGCCTGGAAGTCCGGGCAGTGAGACACCTGTAGTGGGACCTCGCAAATATCGCCAATCATGACAGTCGCATTGGTTGGTATGGAAGGTATTTGGAAAGAACAAAACGTATTGACGTTGCTCATACCAGAGCTCAGTAATGCCCCGGATACTGTATTGGTCTCAGTAGAGTCGCAGCCAAAAATGTGCCTCACGCTTACACTTGGAGTCTTGTACAACGCTGAGCTTCAAGCTAAGATCTCTAGGGTCCCTCAAATGCTTCCACGAAAGTATGATCGATATATCGACATTGGTACTTTGAGAATCCTGATCTCTTCGCCGATGCGATTGTAGCAAGAGCATTCGGGTTGATGTAAGCAGAAATGCCTGGCCTCTGTCTGGTGTACCTCTCTTGAGGTCGAGAATCCGGTCGTTGAACTGTGCTAAGCCAAGATGCGGGACTTTGAGCCGCCGAGGGGCCCCTTCGATGGAGAATGCGGCGAGGAGGTTTCTGGATGCGATTGCTATCGTATCTGCGTCACCCAGCCATATGATACGTCCCCAGCCATCATCGAAATCACCATCTGAATCGTCATCCTCTGCTAGACCACCACGTACATGCCCGCTTGTCACTCCTGTGATTTCCCATAACACTTCTCGCTGAGACCGGCTTTCAATGGCCAAAATACTCCAGTGGCCTTCCTGATCAACAACGGCAAATTGTCGAGCTTCCCAAGGATTAAAAGCCACATCAACGTGCGGGTACCCCCCCGTACGCCGATATAGCAATTTTAGAGGGGTAGTACCGGGGCTTCTGAATCGCCGACTACGGTCGACACCTTGACTGAGTCGTAGCCCAGGACTGATCAGGAGTCCTTTCTCCGTAATGAGCAATGGGAGCACAGTGATGTTGGCGTGATACCGGACGGCAAGCCATACTTGTTTATTCTCAATCACTTGTGCGAAACAAAGCTGTTGAATAGTGCCATCATGTCCGCTCCAAGATGACTCGATGCCTCCTTGAAAGATGTTCGACTCCATCTGCGTAGGGATGATTTCTCGCCAGCTGAGATGCTCCTGATTGAGACGGACGAGTGTTACTGTATCCCCTCCGATACCACCCGCTACCGCAGCCACTGGCACTGTCTCGGTACTTGAACCCTGTTGCGCGATGACAGGTACATTGCCGAAAGCCAACAGCTCTGACTGGAGAGGGTCACGGGGAGCAGCGTGCTCTTCATGAAATTCTGATTCTTGCGCCCAGCGTTGTATGAGGCGCATTGCGGGCGCAAACCCAGGATGTACATATACGAGCTTCCTGCTATTGTGATATCTTGAGAACGTATCGTTTCTGCAAAAGGGGATAGTCGAGGGTCCTTGCGCTCCCAGCCAGTTGACCGGGCCTTCTACAATATTTAGACGATTGACTACTCAGTAGATTTAGTCTAAACTCAACCTGATCGGAGAGCAGACTTACCAACTCCCGGAGTTCTGGCAAACGTCCATGCTTGTTGCTGTTCATCGTATTTCGCTTCGCCAGTATGACCATATGTAAGGTCAACGGGCAAAGCTTCAATCATTCGGTTTCAGTCTTTCGTTATACATGTGCAAACAATCGCGGTATGCGCAAAGTTGCATATCTGGTAACTTGGAACAATGGGGAATAATGGGGTCTTCTATATCGTATTATTGTCGAGCTTGTATTGACAGTATAATTTCGAAAGATCATCACTGTCAGTCAGTTGGTTCTCAAACCAATAATCCAAGAATTTTCGGCCCGCGCATCCGTTCTTAGTGTCGTCGCTTGGCCGACCATCAACAGACGCGACCAAATCACCACAGATCCCTTTTGTCAGGCTTTCGTCTCTCGAAGATAAAATTTGAGGTCTGTCTTGACGGTTGCCAGCCATCACAATCACGATGGGAACAATATTCGAGCCCTCGCTATCCACGAGCGTCATACGCCCACCACTTTCCTCGGCAGCGGCGCCCTCAATGGCGGACTCTTTACCGAACATCGATTTTGGCTTCGAAGACCTACGTCAGCGCATGGCTAGCTTCACAGACCGATTCGATACTTTCACTGAGAAGGGACGCAAACAGGTTCTTGAAGAGCGAAACAGATTCCGCATCAATGTTGCCGAACTGCATGGTATGACTCGCCTATCGTCGTCCTATAAAACAAAAATTGACCCACGGTAGAGGATCAACGTGTCCGCAAGAAGGATATCGACCTGCTTACACAAAATACCGCGACCCATACGCAATCGCTGTACAAGGAAGCCGCAGAAACTTCGGAAATGCACGCAGCTATAGCTTCTATAACAGCGCAACGGGATGCACGAGCCGCAGTTCGCGACCGCCTACGAGCTGAAATCATGACGACGAAGAAACAGATTGCTCAAAAGCTTGCCGCCCAACAGCAGCACGCAAAGGATCTTGACGCGCAGGCACGCTTCAATGCGCCGGAGTTGAATTTTTGGACCGAGTACCTGTGCTTGCGCATTGAAGGCGCAGGCCGGGTGGATCGACTGAAGTTCGTCTTCACCCATGTGGATGAACGCGATTGGCAGCAGGAAGCGTGGTTCGAATTGGATACGGAGCGAAGGGACTACGCGGTCACGACCGCGCGACCCAAACTGGAGACGGAGGATGTCGCGAGATGCTTGGGGCGGCTTAACGACAATCGGGATCTGGGAATGTTCTTGGGCAGTATGCGGGAGCTTTTTGTTAAGGCTTTAAAGTAGCGGTTATTTCGAAGAGCGAGCTTCATCGACCTTAGTGGCTGGTAATACAAAGGAAAGTCTATACAGCAAGAACGTTCTCAACTTCGCGACCTCGTAAGGGATCGTGTCCTAGGGAATTGAAGTGGGCTTGAGGCTGAAGGATCCTGTCCGGGGGGTAATTTTGTCAAAGGCTTGGGCACATCATCTAGCAAATGATTCCGTTGCCTTCTACTTCCTCTTGCTTTACACCAATTCCTCCGTCGGTCTTCCTTCGCTTCTCCCTTCTCCTCCTTCGTTTCTCTTCCCTCTCCGCCTCCTCTTCTTCTTGCCTCGCATCAAGCCGCTTTTCCAGGTCTATGATCCCTTCCACCCCCTCCTTCTCCTTTCGCTTCTCCTCCGCCAACCAGACCAATCGAGCTCTGACCTCTTCCAGTGTTGCTCTTCTCACCTCACCACTCTCCCCTACGTTGTCAAGATGCTGGCGGCTGTTCAAGTGATCCACCCACTGCAAGCTATCTTTGAAGGTCAGATCGCAGTCTGGGCAGTATTGGCCCGCACCACGACCGCGCTTTCCCGTTGCCGCACCGGCAGGGATCAGCGTGGTCTTGCCGAGATTATGAGTAACATCAAGACGGGAAGCACGCGAAGAGGTTTCCTTGGCATCTGAAGGCGTAGACCTTGGATTGTATTTCCGGCCTCCGAGCTTTGCCTCATAGCGGGCTTTGGACTCTTCCTTCTCACCAGCCTCTCGGATTGCGGCTTTTTCGGCGTACTCCGCGCGATCCCAAGTCTTCCGAAAAGAAGTATCTGAGGTTGCGGATTTCGAGGGGTCAGGCATGGTGAGCCTTGAAACTCGAACGACCGAGTGGGGTGGGCGATTGCCTTAACGCAAGAAGGATAACCAGGATCCAAAATCAGCGTTATCAGCGGAGAGCACGTGGTCCAGAGCAGAACAACATAGTCTGTATCTTCCACTGACAGTGTTACACGGTTAACACCAAACCTCGGAAAACGGAAAGGAACGGAAGTGTGAGGTGGGATATTACGCCAAGCTAGGCTTAGTGCATGGTAATCTCGACGCTAACAGCTCAAGCTATGGCCTTCACTTTTCACTTTCCTCCTGGTCGATGATCTGACCATGTAGAACTACTTACCGAACACGTTTCAACAATCGCACTAGAAACCCGAGGTAAAGTAGGCGCGTCATCCGGAAAACATTGTAATTCTACTCTTGCGCGTTTAGCTTTCCTGCAGCCACTTTACTTCTCATCTCGATCACACACGGGACAAAACGCCTCGACCTCTCCCGTTCACAAATATTCCCAAATCCCACGTCAGCTGGACAGACCTCGGGAATTAAGCAATTATCGGCCAATGCCACGCCATTGTCCCCTGCCAAGCTGACAGGAGGCTCACCAACTCTTGTATTATTCCGCTTCCTGCCTGAGACCGTCGTTTCGGTCGTCATGTGGCATGGATGGATTTTGAGCGGCAGGCGGACACCAGCCGTGGTGACTGGCCCCTACCTTCTTCTAGCCTGACGTGACGCCTGAAAGGCGTAGTGCATTAATGACCCTTCCTAGAGTTCAGTCCGGTGCTGAGCGTCAATAGGGGACGGTCATCCTTCTGGTATGGGGCTGGTCGAGACAGTGAGTCTGCCGTGGTCTTTCAAGCCGTGTCTGTGGATTTTATGGAGCCAGTCTCTATTCGCTTTTAAATATCTCGCGTTTCCATCTTCTCCGCTACCTTGCTTCAAGCTCAGGCTCAAGTTCCGTACTTTCACCGCTTCACTGGACCTGCTCGCAAACGGCCGTTGAGCATCCTATTTCGTTAGTTATTCTCTATTGCGTGCAGTAATTGTACCTACGCCTGTAGACCAGTACACGTAGCACCTCCTCAGTATCAGCAGAGTCGAAATGCTTCTTAAGTTGCTTCTGCTTGCTTTCGCAAGTATCGTCACTGCATCAATGCCTGGCCTCTTACGCCGTCAAGCTTTTACCGGCATTGTATGTCATCCCATAGGGTAGCATTTACGTTCTCAAATTTACGTCGGTCAAAATGCTATCTGGTATTTACGCTCTAGACACACTTCGCACTACTCCCAGACATACCTAGAAACACCCGCTAATTACGAAAACCTCAGGCCACTTTCAACAGCTTCGGAAGTCAAAGTTCAACATTTTGCGGTACTTTCTCAGGTACGTCCTCCCTCCACCGCAGACTGCCAAATTGATGCGCACCCTACCACTTGCCATGGCAATCGCTAATCGGACTATCACCGTCTGGGCACGCCAGGTACATATGCCGCCGCAGCAGGCGACCTATCTCCGCCAATCTCAGGCGGCTTGTGTCCGCAAGATGTCCAAATGTCCAATTGCAACGACCAAGTTCCCGGAGCCGGATATGCCGGACCGTCATGTCCAACCAGCAATTGCGGCATTTACTACCAGCTCACGAACCAAGGCGGATTCGACGGAGGCAGCATCGGGGGGGTAGGACAGAGTGTCACTGTCCAGATTGTCGACAGCTGCCCCTCGCAAAATGCGTGGGATTATTGCAAGAGCAATGTACCCGCGGAGCCGAGATGCGAGAGCAGCTCATTGAACGCCCTGGACATTGACCAGGGCGCATACATGGCCCTCACGCGGCAGCCTTTCGGTAGCGTAAGTGGAAGTGTCTGAAAGTCAGCATGGACGATGCTAACAGGCAGTAGGGCCCGAATTTGAACATCCAGATATTCCCCATTGGCTGTCCATGAGGGTTCTCGTGGTGAGGCTTCAGATGCGGCCCGGGATGGGTGTCAGCAGAGCCATCGATGACGGTTGCATATCTGGTTTACGGTCGTTCGACACGATAGCAGGCTATCGAGGACTTGGCTGTTCATTGTACATATTGAATGACTTTACCTAATGCCAATTTTCCTAAAAAAAATAAGAGGAAACTCCTAGCTAAGCCAAGTGACACTTGCGATGTCGTTCCTCTCGTTCCGGCGAAGTTAATTCTGCGAAGTCAAGGATGCTCTACGCAAGATTATCATTCCATTGCGTATCCACCCCCAATGCCCTGGAATAGTGCACATCTCAGGGGTCGATTCAATCAAGTTCTATGTTGGATCTGCTCTTCGGATGATCTTCGCTGGGCCACATGTTTGTAGAAGTCCAATGCTTTCAATGTTTGCCCCTCAAGCTATGTATGGGGCTTGACTGGTTGATCGGTTCTTCTTCACTTCACTTCGCCCAAACTTCTTTTCAAGAAGTGCAAAGCAGTGATACGCTATTCCTTGCTTGTGCACAGGATGGAGGCACAAGGAAGCCAATTCTTCAGAGTCTGACTGTAGGCGATCTGCCCTTTTCTCTTCTTGACTTAGGTGTCCCGCTCTACCAAGCACGAGGCAACCTGCATGAAGTTAAAGACCTTGAAGTTTGAGATTGATGATCCGACTGAGAAACACCATTCCGAATCTTCGTTACTATTCTCAGATCGTTTCTCCCATAGCTCACGATTTTCTCTCGCTTCGATCTGCTCCTTCCCCCCTCACCACAAACTCTCCTTATACATTTCATCTTCAAGCGCCGCTGGTTCAGCGCTTGCAACGAGGAGGCTGGGCAGTCTTCCATGCTAGAATTCCAAGTCGCCAACCTCTGGGGGTGATTATTGAAGAAGATGACCGTAAGAGGGATATCCAGGATGGGTGCGACGAGGCATGACCAAAAGAGATCGAATTAGATTTTGTAAGTGTGGCTCCGGCCAATCTGATCCCTGGGTATATGCTGGTTGTACAGAGGCTATGATAGGGCGGATGGTAGGGGCAGCGTGGTTGCCTGTGTGAAAGAGCGGAAAGTACAAGGATGTAGATGTTGGGAGCTTAACTTTTCGTCAAGCCTGTTGCAAAGTTGCTCAAGAGATCAGGCAGTGGCTTTACGCCATCGTTGACTTTAGTGCCAGTGTCGCCGCCATAGACAGGGTCTGCTTTTGCCTCGAACGCTGTGCTTGTAAAGCGATTGGGAGAATTGACGGTCACTGATATGCTGCCAGGTAGGTTGTTTGGTGGCGGCATCATTTAAGCAATCCTGGTAAACGTTGAACTTGCAAAGAAAGCGCTCAAGCCTGCAATGGCCTCGTGGTTCGTGTTGAAAGTCTCAGAGTCCGAGACATCTGAGACATTTGCGTAGCTTTGTATTCCGATCCGGTACTGACGTTTACGGGACCCCGGCTTCGACCGAAGAACTGTGAGTATACGGGTATAGGCTTAAGATTCCGTTCCGAGCTTCAAGTTTCGCCGTGAGGGTACATTGGACTTGCCTTCTTCAATTGTAACGTTTGTCAGATCAAGGAGACAGTTAATGTACAACTCGATCAAGGCATCATTGTCTTATTGCTAAGCTATATCTTCGGATTTTCTTGAGCTTACGTGTTCCCACGTACAATGTGTCACCATTGTCCTCAGGTCTGTGACTAGAAGGTTGAATTTTCTTGTAAGCCCTTCACGGTACAATTGCTTGTATCAACACTGGTGGGGCTACTACCCTTGCTTTTTGGACGTTCCGATACAATACTCGAGCTCACATCTTCTGGGGAGGTGCAGGCATCCATTGAGATGAAAACCCCAAAGATGCAATTGCCGGGGTATTGCTCCATCCATGAATGTCCGAATCACTGACGCTGTCTCGCGACAAGCCGGTCGCAACCGCCAGTCACGTTGGAGCTACTACCTCGAGATAGCTGACATCGTCGACAAGTTCTGATCCAGGGAGAGTGTAATATGAAGAAATCTAGGTCGTGGTGGCATCGCCTTCTTCAATCCGTCTTTCGGATAGCGCCAGAGCCTGCTGAGCGAAGGGACCGACTTAGACTTTCATGATTATTATGTAAATGAAGCCTAAACAGGCGATGAGACTTTTGTGCGCTTGTACAGAAGGTGAATCTATCGATCAACGCTCTACTTCGCTCTTCAACGTAGGATCTGTCTTCAAACGATTTGTTGATTTTGTACCACAGGCATTGCAACTGGCCTATGTATCAGAAGGTGGAGGCATGCCTGCACCGATTGACAGATAGCAGCGATGATTTTGCTCAAAAAGAGATCAGAATGCCACCGAGAAATGGCGTTCTGATCGAACTTCGACAAGATTATCGAGAGAATGGCGAGCATGAGCGTTGCTACAAGCCAGCTAGGGTTTTCGAGTCCCAAGAGTCTGTGATGTATCGACCATGAAGCGAAAGCTCAGCATGTGTTGGGTTCCGTACGATGGCTCCATTATCGTGGCAATTAGTAGGATTGCCCAGATGGGAAACATTCCATGATGGGACTCACGACAGAGTACGTAACAGAGGTCGGAAGTAGGACTATCAGCGCAAGGGGGGGGAGCCAGTCCATGATATGAGAGACGAGTGAAGATTTGAGATAGAAGGATCGCATGGTCAGGCTGATTATATTCAGTCCACTTACAGGAAGATGTCCCAAATGTGTGTCTGAAATGTTAACAGAATTGAAGGAAATCTCGAGAAAGCTCCATGTGACAGGGACGACTTCTTAATCCATCATGGAAATTAAGGATCATATAGATCCGAGAGCCGCTATCAAGAAGGATTTGGCATCTTACCTCAGGCTACGTTGACCAGTGTCGGAGCGAGACAATACCTTAGTCAGAAAATACCTACTTTAGCCTGGATTGCCGAAGAAAAGCCGAGACGCAATCGCGAAGTCAGCGGCTTCGATAGACGCGCTCCGAGCCGAGTTGTAGCCTATGGATAGAAACATATGTTGAACTTCTTGTAACATTCATTACGGCCTGGTTCCACTGTCTTAAAATGGGATCCTCTTCATGATATCCCTTTAAGCATCTCCGCACCGTCGGGCTCATCATAAACACATCAATATCTACTTCCCCCGCCCCCGCTTGCAGGCCAGCCCCGACATCCTAAACCTGCAATTCAGATCCGACATTGAGGGGAAGAACAGCGTCTCGATGCGGAGCTCACAATAGGCGCCGAAGCTTCATTTTGCACTACGATTTGCAGAGTGTCTCCGACAAATCAAGTGCTTATCTAGTCTACGCACTCCGTCATGTCTCTCTCCGTCGAAGAGCTCGACACCACGGTGCGAACATTCTATGAGGGCCGTGGCGATGTTGTACGTATCGGGATGCCGTCTTCATGGGGAATTCTAAGCTAATACCTTCACCAGCAAAAGCAAGCCCAGCAAACTTTGAACCAGGTATCCCCAGAGTTCCAACTCGAGCCCACCTGCAAAGTGTCCATATTGATACCTATACCAGTTCAAAGAAAACCCCGATGCCTGGCTGCTGGTGGACAAGATCTTACAAGAGGCAACATATCCGCAGACAAAGTGTCCGTACCACACCGACTAGGGATCAGAACGGCTGTGCTGACGTCGTGTAGATATCGGGCTCCAGGTCCTTGAATCTGTCATACAAACCAAGTGGAAGGTCTTACCTAGAGAACAGTGTCAAGGTAAACCATGATTAAGCAAAGCTTTTCGGTTCACACAATGACAGGCTACCAGGCATCCGGAACTTCGTTGTCAACTTTATCATCCAGAGCTCAAGCACTGAAGAGAGCCTAAAATCGCAGCGCACCTTTCTCAACAAGCTCAACCTCGTGCTTGTGTCAATACTCAAGCAAGAATGGCCGCACAATTGGCCAACGTTCACGAATGAAATCATCTCCTCCTGTCATACCAATCTTTCGATATGCGAGAACAATATGGCCATCCTACGGCTGCTTTCAGAGGAAGTCTTTGACTACTCGGCTGACCAGATGACCTCTGCCAAGACAAAGAATCTAAAGCAGGTTATGTGCAACGAATTTTCGGCCATATTTCAATTATGCTCAGAGATCTTGAACACGGCCAACCAAGCAAGCCTCATCAAGGCTACTCTTGAGACGCTACTCAGGTTCTTGAATTGGATACCACTGGGCTATGTCTTCGAGACGCCAATCATCGATACCCTACGTACCAGATTTCTGGAGATACCCGAGTTCCGCAACATCACGCTGAAATGCTTGACTGAAATTGGGGGTTTACAAATCGGACAGCAATATTCCTACCATGAAAAGCTCACACAGATGTTTATCGAAGTCTTGACGGTGGTGTCAAAGATCATCCCCCTCTCGGTTAATCTCAAAGACACTTACAAGAGGAGCAATTCCAGAGACCAGGAATTTGTTCAGAATCTAGCGCTTTTCCTTTGCAATTTCTTCAGCGTCCATCTAAATGTAAGTCGTGGACCCTGTTCAGCCCCTTCCATGAGCTAACAAACGGCAGCTGATAGAGAAACTTCCAAACGTCGACTACCTGACGCATGGACACTTTTACCTCATCCGGATCTCGCAGATAGATGATCGAGAAATATTCAAGATCTGCCTGGAATACTGGACAAAGCTTGTACAAGAGCTATACGAAGAGATGCAAGGACTTCCAATCACAGATCTCAATCCCCTGATCAACATGGGCGTCAGCGGCTTGTCAAATGGTGGCGCCCCACATCCTAACGTCCTGGCCAATTATCCTCTACGTAAGCACAAATACAATGAAGTGCTCTCTAACCTGCGGCAAGTCATGATCGAGAAGATGGTGCGACCCGAAGAAGTCCTCATTGTCGAGAACGATGAAGGAGAGATTGTTAGGGAATTTGTCAAGGAGAGCGATACCATTCAGCTTTACAAGACAAGCCGAGAATGTCTTGTGTACCTTACACACTTGGATGTCGTCGATACGGAAAACATTATGTCCGATAAACTCGCCCGACAAGTCGATGGATCCGAATGGTCATGGGCGAATTGCAACACGTTATGTTGGGCGATTGGCTCCATTTCCGGTGCTATGAACGAGGAGACTGAGAAACGCTTCTTGGTCACGGTCATCAAAGACTTGCTAGGCCTGACTGAGATGAAGCGTGGCAAGGACAACAAGGCTGTTGTTGCAAGCAACATCATGTACATTGTCGGGCAGTATCCGCGCTTCCTCAAAGCTCACTGGAAATTCTTGAAGACGGTCGTCAACAAGCTTTTCGAGTTCATGCATGAAACTCATGAAGGTAAGTGGCGCCGAGCTCCACTTCTGAGATTCGTCACGCTGACTGTTACAAAGGCGTCCAGGATATGGCTTGTGACACTTTCATCAAGATTGCGAATAAATGCAGACGGCACTTTGTAGCACTGCAACCCGGCGAGAGCGAGCCCTTTATCGATGAGATTGTCCGAACCATGCGTAAGATCACCAACGATCTCACACCCCAGCAAGTCCATACCTTCTACGAAGCATGCGGTTACATGATCAGTGCACAAGGCCAAAAGAACATACAAGAGCGTTTAATCCAGGAACTCATGTCTTTCCCCAACCAAGCGGTCAGTCCCTCTGAGGCCTACTTAGCGAGACCGAGCTAAAATTTGGCATTAGTGGGACATGATCATTGCTCAAGCAAACCAAGACCCGTCGAACCTGTCCGACGGCGAGACTATAAAGGTAGTCGGTAACATTATGAAAACCAACGTCGCCGCCTGCTCGTCGATCGGAAGCTACTTCTATCCCCAGATAGGTCGTATCTATCATGATATGCTCTCGATGTACCGAGCGACAAGTCAGATGATCTCGGACAGTGTTGTTCGAGAAGGTGATATTCCTGCCTCCAAGTAACATTGAGTTGGATCTGCTACACATACTGACTAGGCCGCAGGTCAAATAGCTACGAAGATGCCCAAAGTCCGGGGTCTCCGAACGATCAAGAAAGAAATCCTCAAGCTCATTGACACCTACGTTCAAAAAGCAGATGACCTGGAAATGGTCAATGCGAACATCGTTCCTGCATTGCTGGACGCGGTCTTAGTCGACTACAACCAGAATGTTCCCGATGCGCGTGATGCTGAGGTTCTCAACGTCATGACTACAATCATCTCCAAGCTACAAGTACGTTGGACCAAGAATACCTCGAAGTACTCGGTCAGAGCCAGGCTTCAAGGTCTCATCAGGGTAGGGCTGACCTTCAATAGGGCCTTATGTCCGATAAAGTCCCCACGATCATGGAAAACGTCTTCGAATGTACGCTTGAGATGATCAACAAAGACTTCTCTGAGTACCCGGAACATCGAGTCGAATTTTTTAGGCTTCTCAAGGCCATCAATGCTCATTGTTTCCAGGCATTGCTGAGATTGGATGGCCGACAATTCAAATTCGTCATCGATTCATGCATGTGGGCCAGCAAGCACGACAATCGTGAGGTCGAAAATACGGGTCTGAGCATGTGCATTGAGCTTATGGACAACATGGCGGAATCAGATCCACAGACTGCCAACATGTTCTTCCAGCAATTCTTCGTCCCGATCCTTCAAGACATCTTCTTTGTACTCACAGACTCGGATCACAAAGCCGGTATGCCCGAGAAGTTTCAATGGTCTACTGCCTTTGCTAACGGCTCTCCTAGGCTTCAAGACACAGTCAATGCTACTGTCGCGCATGTTCTATTTTATCGAGTCCGGAAAAATCACAGAACCAGTTTATAGCCCTGAGCAGGCTCCGGCCGGGACTTCCAACAAGGATTTCCTGAGCAGCTTTATATCCACTCTCCTGCAGAATGCGTTTTCCAACCTGCAGCCGTACGTTATATATGGTCTCTACCAGTATACAGATAAATGCTGATCCGAAAACTTAGAGCACAAATCCAAAATTTCGTACAAGCCCTTTTCACCCTCAATACCGACCTTTCGAGGTTCAAGCTCATGCTTCGCGACTTTCTCATTCAACTCAAAGAATTCTCTGGTGACAACTCGGAGTTGTTCGCCGAAGACCGGGAGGCGGCCCAGGAGGCTGCCAATGTTGCAGAAAGAGAGCAGAAGAGCAAAGTTGGTGGCCTGCTGAAGCCGGTCGACCTGGATCAGGACGATGAGCTATGAATAGAACCCTACATGCGGGAAGGATACATCATAGATGGTAGGCTACGGGGAAGGCCTGACGGATGGTTCGAATCGTAAGCATGCAGGTTGTCCTTGCACGCACACACAAGCGGAGTGTTAACGGCAGTGTACGATCAGCTACGGCTCCCAAGAAAGGCGCAGCTGGGACAAAGGGTGTTAGATGGGAAAAGCTTGATTTTCCGCACCATCTTTGAGGGGCAGACGAGTCTTTTCGACTACTCTACTACATCGAGAAGAAGGTCTTACTCCTCGAGGTCTGTATCTCGGTATTTGATAATCGCATGCCCAATGAAAGCCAAAGGCAAACCTGTCATATGTGCAAGCAATCTTGCCTGGTCTGCCTGAAAGCTTGAAATTGTTCACATTCTTCATATATGGAGGTGGCTAGGCGGGCCACATTCTTACTATATACAGTGGCATTTGCCAGTACGCTCTGGGCTTCAAATCTGCCACCCCTCATACTCCATCCTTCGACTCACCCGTCATTCTCCATCTCTCTCTTCATCCTTCATCACACTTCGCATCAAGCAATGACCTTGTCTCCTGGTCCAATTCTTCTTTCCGTGATTGATTGTATTAGATCGTCTGCCATCACTCGTCCTGCAGTTTTCTTTCAAATCAAGTCTCTGTTGTGTCGTTACCTTATTTCCAGAGATCTTGTCTGCAACAGTTTCCCACTTCCGCTCCTCAGTCGACGCCTCTTATCAATCCGCTCATGTTCAACCAGCCGTCTAAAATTGTCAAGATAGCTTGAGGTGGTTTAGTGCACTGATTTACTAGTGGCTTGGCACCGGTTCATATAAATTCGTTCCTTTCCCCTTCAGCGGACGCGAATTCAGGCACTACTCTACTTCTTTGTCAACAATGATATACGCCTACGAGAAGCAAAATCATGGCAGAACCCAGAACCGTAGAAGATGTCTTCAATGAAATTAGACAAACCTACTTCGACTCGCCTATTCAAAGAGAGGTTTCCCATAAACGGTGGGAGTTTGTGGAAGAATTGTTTGAAAATGCGCGGCAGACATACCCTTTCATGAGTGATGTCACTATTATAGAATACCACCGCTATTTTCTCAGACAAGGCGCACAAAAGAAGCAGGAAGAGATCGAACAACCCAAACCTACCCTTGGGCAGTTCTAGAACGCCGCCTACAACTTCGATCCGCTGAGCACTGCAGCTGGTACGGAATCGGACTTGCAAAGAATCCTGAGCAGGAGGAATCTGGAGTCTGTACCCTTGGGCAAGTACGGAGGAATGAATAACGCCAGACTTGAGCTTATCCCGGAAATCGGAGCTCTCCCAACAACAGACAACATCGAGGGACGCATCTCTTTACATTACGCAGCAACAGACTCGGGGGCAATCAGCTATCCAGACGGGCATCCGTCCGAGTTCGAAGAGTCCAGATTCCGAATCAGATCCACAGAGGATAGGAAATTGCGCCGTTTCGCCAGTCTTGGCTGGGTCATTCGCGTGGATGGTGAGACCTGGGCCAGGACGTAGGGAGAGATCGTCATCCTTGGTTTGTCCTAGCATCTGAATGGCCATCTGAATTCGAAGACGTCAATGGAGGCTTCACCACCTATGCTGAAGCGAGAGTAGACCGCGACGACGCTTGGCAACCAGGAGTGTTACCTGGTGGCATGAATCGAACACCGGTCGCCAAGATTGTTCCATATAAGCAGTCTGACGCATTTTCGATTCCAGTGTTGAAGCAATTTGGACCCGATTTTGACTTCCTAGCCGAGAGACATGGTGGCGACATGTCATACGACAGTACCATGCTCCAATTCGGCCCAGATCTTGCACACGTTATGGAATGGTACTGGGACCCTGTGACAGAGGAGGAAGTCTGCTACTACAAGAACGGCGAGGAATACATGAGGTACGACCGACAAACCAAGCAATATACCTATCAAAACACCAAGGACCTGCATAGATCAGTCGTTCGCGAGATGGGCTTGTTCGGAATGATCTCACCTCGTTCTACGGGCCCACCTCCCAGCTCCGGTTTTACCTTGCTCGGGGAGGGATCGGACGCTCCTGTACAGGCTCCAAGGCCGCGGCAGGCGCGCCAAACATCAACAGCAACAGACTTCTAGGATCGTTCATAGTGCCGGTAGAAGCCATGGATAGTGACTGCATTATGCATAATGAGAAGGGTTTAGAGTGCAGCAAGATACCTTTCGAAAATGATTGAGATATAATTTGCTTACTGTACTTGACCATTTGTTTCTTGCATATATCCAGCTGTGCCACCTCTTAAATACCTACACATAGCAGTGTGTATGATTTTGATGCTTACACATGTCCAACCGTGTCGGACGTTGATCCTTTAACCGTGGCCTTCCTAGTGACTTCGTCTTCGTCGTTTGCGTCACGAACCTTATAACATCTCTTCATGACGATGGGGCTCAGCAACCATGCAACACCTCAAAAAAGCAGCACGACCGAAGACACAACGCCACGAACCATCAGCTTAGATCTGTCCCCTTCTTTAGCAAACCACTTCACCCCCAAACCCCCAGGACACACTTACAAATTTCAACTCCTGCCTCTGCAACGCCCTCGGCCCCCCTAGCCACACCCTCGTCCTCCCCGGCACCGGCTTCTGCTGCAGCCTCCTGAATGCCTCCTGGACATGTCTCGTCTCTACTGGTGTCCTGCCCTCCTCCGGCATATCGAACAGGCCCCTCTCCCTTTTCCTCTTCTCCCCTCTCTCCTCCTCCTTTCCCTTACCCTTTCCCCCCCTCCTCGTCGCCGCCACCAACTCCTCCTCCTGCCTCTTCACACTCAGCGCCTCCTCAGTGATCGTCTGCACGATCTCAAACGTCAGAAAACCGAGGATGTCGACAATATCGTCGTTGGGTTTCGAGTCCGTCACGATGCCGAAGCCAGCCCATTCGCGGAAGCGCTTGCTTTTGCGGAAGGTGAAGGATGCTTGCCGGCATTCGCTGTAGTGCACGTACTCCTCGCGCGTCATGCCCTTGGTGCGCTCATCCGCGTCCTTTAAGCGCGCCATGGTAGCGCTGTTCATCTCCTCCTCGTCCTCCTCCTCATCATCCTCCCTCTCCGGGACCTGCTCCGAAAAGAAACTTTGCACCTCCCACGGCAGGGTGATCCTCGTTCTCTTGTTCGCGCTGGCGCTCTTCTTGGAGGCAGACGGATCGGTGGGGTTGATGGGTGCGTCGGGAGGCATGGCGGCGGGGTCGGCTTCCAGAGCATCGACGTCGGGACCTTTCTCGTCGCTGTCTTTGGCGGTTTTACGCACGTCTTTCCAGGAGAGGAAGGTTTTCAGGCGGGAGACTTTGGCACGGTCGTGCCGAATCTGGAAGAATAGGTCGTACATGCTGATAGATCGGGAGCCGCGGCGTTGGGCGAGGGCGGTGGAGCGTTTGAGCTAGGGTGGAGGGGTCAGTGGGGGTCAGATGTGCGATATAGGGACGTGAGGAGCTTGAGGTGAGCGTTCGGATCGAGGTGGGACGGAGATGTGTACGCAAATGTAATGAACGGGCTATTTACGATCCTGCTGTAGAAAAGTGACAGGTGCAGACATTGCAGAAGCAAAGACTGATTCGAACTCACCATTTCAACCACCTGCTCCCTCACAATTTCTTCAATGATCGTCGTAGTCTCAGCAGATGGTTCCCCCGTCTCGCCAGAGACGAACATCATCTGGGTGATCATGTTAGTCGTCAGATAGTCCCATTCCTCTCTCTGGTCTTGCTTGATGGCCAGATCAATCTGCTTGAGATCCTCCATTTTCTCTGCTGCATAAGGCTCGACTCGACTCATGATCTGGCCAAGAATTTCTTGCATGCCTTGGGTAAAGCCATTGTGGCAAGAGATGCCTCAGCCACTGCAAAGCATTCTTGGTCAAAGGATGAGGGTAGCTCTCATAGGAAAGGGGCAAGACAAGGTGTTTATTTACAAATTTGTGGCCACAAGTTTCACAACGTATATACCATCTCTAGGAGTATCATGGAGGCTGATTCCACTCCTAGGGACTTGAAGTTGAACTCATGGGCAGGAACATCAATACCCATTCATCACAACACAGAGGCCTACTCCTGGTGCTGCCCGTGCGGGTCTTTTTCTACATCCTTGGCATTTTGATGCTGGTAATCGGAGCAATTTGATAGAAGAGCAATTCTCCTTACTGATGGCTGCTTCAGGCGTATGTCTCAATATTCTAGAGTGAAGAAAGTCGTCCTACCTGCTGGATCTCCTGCCTATACTTCTGTGTCTTTTCTGCCATCCTCCCTCTAGTTTTGAAATACTCACAAAACTCTACAAACGCCCAGTAACACAATCTGCTAAGCGATCTTCTTCTTGTCCTTCTTCTCTCCTTTGATGGCCAGATACCCGACGAATCTTATGGACGGTTCACCAGGAATCAAGCGATAGAAGCAATCAATCGGTGCTACACCACACGAATTCAAAATTCAAAGGCACCTAATCATGGCGCACAAAGTGAGCAATCGGGAAGTAGGAGAAGCGATAGCATAGATATTTCTGAGTAAGTCGTGAAAGAGTAGAACCCTGAAGCATTCAGGTTAATATCCGGTATCTGGAATACGCTTGCAGAATACACACTGCACCCTACACCGGAAACATTTACAACCGAATTCTCATGCGGCATCTTTCTGACAATTTCTGTTACTTCTGGCATATCTCGCTATATCTGAATGGATTGTGTATTCCCAAAGAATAAGTGGCCAGGTAAGCTAGACAGTACAACATCCTCACAGCATAGAGCTGGATTACAACAATGATAATTCAAAAGCCAGGGGCATGCTAAATCTTGAATCGTCCTCCCTCCGACTATACAAAAAGTCATGAGCCGACAAAGCAGCAGGAGCTTGAACAAGAGCTTGTTTGCAGAAGTAGAACGCTTGCCTCCACTACCTTGCTCCTTTCCTCATCTAAGAACCATCGGTATTGCCATCGTAGATCCCACGGCTGACTTTCGCTGGGTTACCGGCCACGACAGTAAAGCGCGGTACATCCTAGATGTTGTCAGCTTGTGTGAGACTATTGCGTGTAAACGGTGACTTACCTGATGCAATAAGCTGCCAGCTCCCACAGTGCTACTCTTGCCGACCCTTACACCGGCTAGGATGGTGACATTGCTGCCGATCCAGCAGTCCTCCTCAATCACGATATTCCGTCCTAAAGCCTGACCTCCGCTGCCCATTCGTCGTCTTGGATCGATTGGATATGTTGCACACACAAGCTTCACATTGGGGCTGAAGATACATCTCGCTCCAATTGTTACCGAGCACGTGTCAGAGATACGGCAATCAGGCCCGATGAGTACATCGTCCCCAATCGTAATGTTGTAGCCATAGTCGCAATGGAAGGGCGCCTCCACGACGACGTTCTCACCACAGCTGCCGAACGGTAAAGGCATCGTAGGCTGTGGTGCAGGGCCGTCTACTCCGTTGGTAAGAAGAGGTGGCTCTGGTGACGGCTTCAGGCTCAAAATGGCTTTGAAAAGCCGAGACCGTTCTTCTGGACTAGCACCGTGCGATGGGTTGGTGGCGTTATTGAAGCGCCACGTTGCTGACAGACAGCGCTCGCGGTCCTCCATCAGTGCAGGGGTAAATGGGTGGTAATAATTCCCTTTCAGCATTTTCTCGCGCTCGGTAAGCTGCGTATCACGACGTGAGGGCGCCGGCGAGGGCCTCAGATTGTGAGAGAGTGCTGTCTGAGCAACGGTTTGGGCATTGCTTTGGCTGTGCGCCTGAGAAGATTGTCCGGAGTACTGGGAATGGGAAGAATTGGACCGGTGCACCCTCGCCGGTGGTTGCATAGAACCTGATTCATGCGACTCGCTATATGGGCCTTCATGATTTGAACCACGTTGATCAGCCTCTGGATGGTACTTGGAAAAGTGCGGTGGATTGCTGGAATATGGGCGTGCTTGGTTCTTCATCCATGCCGGCTTTGGCTGCATGTTCAATGGACTCGATCGACTGTACTGATCACGATCTTCGTCGACAAGGATAGGTTTGATCCGATCGCCATCTGGTGGATGATGATGGCTTTGAGACATTGGAATTGGAGCCTGCTGGTGGTATTCAGGACTGTGCTCGTGAGTATAGGGAGGAGGGTAGGGCGCCTGGCGATGTATATTTGTTGGGGGATAACCATTCTTGGATTGCAGCGGAATCGGCGCTTTCGCATTGGACGGCTTTTGCCAAGTATTCCTCATCGTGTAGCCTTCACATACGAATCCACCACGAAGGCAGTTGTTACCTGGGGCTGATTAGTCACGACAGAGTCTGAAAGCGAAGGTCCGCAGAGATTCAAGAGCACTCACATTCAGGGTGCATCTCATCACACTTCTTCTTTCGTCTTCTGCAGGTCATACATCCGGTCTTCGTTCGATTGCTGAAGACTCTCTTTCTACGCTTCCGATCAATCTCCATCTGCGCCGCTGATCGGTTGGAACCATACTCGTTGTAGTGCGAATCTTCCTCCTCCGGCGTCACAAAATTCTCTCGTCCAGGTAAAGGTGGCTCGTAACCATGGTTCTCGCGTGTTAGGGCATCCGCCAAGCGAGCGTCGTGGGGATCGGGGTAGTATGGTTGACGCGGCTGCGCGGGAGCATGGTGAGGCTCCCCGTGGTACTCGTGCTCATTCCCTGCCAGTCGATGACGGTCTGGTGGTGGGTATGAGCCATGAGGGGGACCATGATCGGGGCGCCCGTACGGATCTCTCGCAACCTGCCGTGGGTACGGCTGATGAGGACTGCTAGGCTCGGATTCCCGAGATCGACCATTGTCCATGGCGTACATTCTCTGCTGCTCTTGAGGAGGCGGTGGAAGGGAATGACTGTGGAACGCTGAGTTATTATAGTCATCCGAGTCGGACCTCTTTCGCTTCTGCGGGCTTGTGTTGACCGGGTTGGTTTGGTGAGGGATATTGTTCCTGGCCTGTCCATTAACCGACGGAGCCCTTTGCTCTTCAGGTGGGATCTGAGTATGGGTTGGAGCTTGATAGGGGTGATCTGGGCCCGGTGCTGGCGATGCTCGGTGTTCTACCAGCTGAGTCTCTGGACGTGGTGGCCGAACTGCAGAAGGTGTCGGTACTCTATCTTGTTGATCGTTGGGTTGTATCGCTCGATAAATGGAACCCTCGGAGGGTTCCTTGGGCGGTTCCGGGTGCGACTTTGGCTTCTCTGGCGGTGACGCAGATGCGCGACCATTGACGGCGGTAAACCCTGGTGCAGATCCTCCAAAGTTGCCCGAGTCAGGCTCACGATGCTCTTCAGGCGTCGTTTTCGAAGCGTTGGTCGCCATATCTGATAGTTATGTAGGACTCAACACGACGGGCGGCGCTTAGTGCGCGAAAGGTAGACGCGATGGCGGAAGGATAGATGTAAAGTGACAATACGCCAAGCAAGCAATCACCCTCGCATACCATGAACAGAAGAAGAACACCGAGAGCAGGGCGGTGTTATGCGTTGGTGTTGAATGCCCCGACAATGGAAGCGTTGGCGATCGGCTCGGCGTTGCGCAGATACGCTGCCTACCGAGAAGGCGCGGGTCAATGCGGAAAAGACAGCAGAATGCCTTCCACGAGAACTGCAAGCTGGACCGAAAACCCAGTCAATGCTCGGGGCGAGAAAAGAGAAGAAAAAGTCGCACAGGAATGTGAGGTGCAAATGGGATGATGGTGGGATAGGGAAGACTGCGAGTGTGAGGGGAGAAGGAGCGCAAGAGGCGCTGGCGCGGCAGAGAAGCGATATTTGGGGAGACGGGGCGAAGCTTAGCGTCCTTTGGCTCTTCTGCACGCCGGATCCCTGGTCACCGGTTTCACGCTGGTTCGAGGGAGCAGCGAATAAGAATAGCTGATGCACGATCCCCCTCGCTCATTGGTTTTTCCTTGGCCGTCAGGATGGTGCTGTCTTCTCTGGGCGCTTACCACACGAGCCCACCCCCCCCTTAGTCCCTTTTCGCAATCTTCACGGCTGCAGCAAGGGTCTCATGCACGTCAGAAGTTATTGGACCTCCGGGTCTCCCTCTGGGCGGGTCTGCTCTTTTTCAAAGCATCTCTCGTGGAGCCAGGCGGATGACCAAAGGAAAGCGGCAAAATTCGAAGATCCGACGCCAAAGCCAGACGCTGGGTGAGCTAAGGAAACGGGGGCGGACGCACCAGAGATGGGTCCCCTTTCATCGGACTACGGTAAACCTCGGGTGCTGGGTGAGCTAATACGGTCTAATGACCTAGCAAAAAGACAACTCTACTGGTCATAGTTGGGCTCCTTTGACTCCTTCGGCTTATACAGAAGCAGGTGAGTTTCAAATCGCACCTTGGTTTAGAAACAAGGCACATCTCAAGTAATGCTGATCCTTCCTTTCCCCTCCCAACTGGAAACGTTTCTAACATTGTTGCGATGCCATCACCTTGAATTGGTCGAGTATTCACCATCACGAGCAAAACATGCGAAGCAATATCTTCTTGCGACATGAACGTGCCCTGGTCGACTCGAGAGTCTACCAAGCAAGGATTGTTCTAGAGTACCTAACTTGGTTCAGTTCAGTGCGGGGCTTTTCAATCTGTGCCACCCGATTTCCAACGGTCCATCCACAAATCTTAGCCCTCGGAATAATCATCTCCTCAATGTCGTTCCCATCGCACAGATTGCGCACATAGTGAACATCAATCCAACCTGGGCTCACTCTAGCCGCCGATCGCTATCTTCGGTGGAGTTCGCGGGGGACAATCGCATTCAGCACTTCCTAACGTGACCAGTACCCACCACGACAGCGTTGACGGGTGACGATGTCGATGGGCGACATAAGAGCGGTGGGAAGAGGATTGTTCCGAGAACATGACTTCTGGGCTTAGCGCTGTTGCGCCTCTGCCGAAGACGAATTAAACAAGCGCGCACTAAAAGAGGACCGTGTCAAAATATTGCTCGTACCAAGCGCTCGGATCTTCACGACTGGTTCTTCTCCACGCTCATTAGCCAACAACCTGACGATGGATTCTGAAGACCATCTGGCCTCGTCGTCGTATCGAAGGATTCACTGATGCGGTTCCAGGTGGTCTTCCTCAGTGATCTGCCTTGAGCATCGAAACATCGATGTTTCTACCCTCAAAGGTGTTGCGCCTGATCTTGCGATCATAGAGCGGCGCATTAGTACCCGCGACATCTGCAGACAGCGTGCCTTGTCCGAGGTCGCCTTCCTGGTGGCCTATGTCACGCTAGGAAACTGTCGTTCTAGCCATCTGCAGCCATGATGCGCGGCTTGCATCCAAAGCCTGCATCCCCGAAATTCAAAAGATTACTATCTCTACCCTAGAGGTAGCTTGGACTAGTAGTCTCGGTACTACGTAGAGGATATAGTGAAATTCCGGGTGCTGGACCCTTCGCCGATGCCAACACATTCTTCGGACGAACTCGTCAGCTGCCAGCCTTGATCCGTCGCTCGCGGCACAGTCTGCAAGCGTCTGTTGGCCAGAGATTACCTTGCGACGTCGCAGATTGATGCCGGTGTTACTATTGCAATCGAAAGTAGTCATCGCGCCGCTTAATGCTGTATCGCTGATGGAGGTAAGTCAAAAGCTACCTACGGAGGTGGATTAAATAGTTGGAAATGCTGGGCAGTCGTTTTCCGAGATAAAGGTATCTACGCTAGAATTACTACAACACTGCGCAATGCAGTTGCGGACACGGTGGCAATAAGGCCGTCCAAAGGCTGAAATTAATTTCTGGCACAGCCCTGAGCTGTGAATAGCAATAACATCTTACGTGAGCATGGAAGTGAGGACGGTGTCATCAATTCGAATCAACCGAACAATGTGCCGTCGTAGCCGCCTTCGACAAGCAGGCACCCAGGATTCGGAAGCAGTGCTGTGAATCATCGCGTCGTACAACAGTCATGTCGAATAGAGCGGCAAAGCAGGAAAGACCTCATCAAGAATCAATCTCGGAGTACGAGTATTGCCGCCGGAAGGATTGGGTTGCATGATCATTGCATCTGGTGCAACGTCATTAAGAAACCCTCAGCCAGCCACCGAGTGGCGGCGAGTAATAGCGCTTAAAGTATGGTCGGCGCACTCAACTGTTGCCGCCTTTACGCCACGCTTGATGGCGTTTGCGTAATGTAAGCGACTTGAAGCACTGCAATCGCCTGACTAACTATGGTAACGACAACTCAACATTCGCAGACAGGACTATCTCCCCTCGGACTGTGCAAAAAGCCAGCATGGAGTATCATAGAACGACCTCAATCTTGTCTGCCCAAGGGTTGACGAGGGACTGGGAGACTACTAGTAGATAAGAACCGAAAGACGCTTTGCCGTCGTTGTAATGCAGTCCGATCTTCGAACGTCTAGCAAGATAACACCATGGTACAGATGAATTGGTGGATTTGAAGAGCTTGCCTCCTGTAGTGAAAATGACTAACTTGAAACCGAGTTGCTCTTTTGGGAAGGCCATTTCATTTGGAACCTTGCGCAGCGACTACAGTAGCCCCGCTTCAAGCCCCCACGACAGACACACTCAAGGCGATGATCAACACTTTGATACCCTCCTAACTCCTCACTAGCGATGCCATTGCACATCCATCCACTCAATCATGAAGCGATTAACAAGACGTCACATTGAAATCGAGCGCCTCCTCTACAGCAGCAACGGCCCTCCCACGTTCACGACCTCCCTCTCCTGGCGCAGCTCACCATCTACCACCCTACCGCCTTCTCACCAAGCACGCTTCCTGAATCCACGAAGATGCGCATCCACCACCGCTTCCGCTCGTCCGAAAACCGCTCTCTTCTTCCCCGGCCAAGGTGTCCAACGCGTGGGCATGGCCACTCCCTGGCTCACGTCCTTCCCCACAACCTGCCGCCCCTTCCTCGAAGAAGTCGACCATCTCCTCCACTACCCTCTATCCCGCATCATCTCCGACGGCCCCAACAGCACCCTGACCGCGACGGAAAACGCCCAGCCCGCCATCATGGCAACCAGCGTCATGGTGCTGCGTGTGCTGGAGCAAGAGTTCGGCTTTCAGACCTCTGAGCGCGTTGACGTCTGCTTGGGACATTCACTTGGGGAATTCGCGGCTTTGGTCAGCAGTGAGCATCTACAATACGCGGATGCGCTGAAGATGGTAAGGCGGCGAGCGGAGGTCATGGCACGGCTGAGTAGGGAGGCGTCAAATGATAGCAATGGAGCCGAATACGGGATGGTGGCGCTAGTGTGCGAGCCAAATCACCTCCCATCGCTAGTTGAAACGATACATGACTTCCTGGCCCATGATGCGGAAGGCACAAGGGATGATTCGTCAAGCAAGAGGCCGATAGAGCAGGTGTCGATTGGGAATATCAATAGCAGCAATCAGATTGTGCTGTCGGGGAATATCGAGCGGATCAAGATTGTGCTGGTGCAACTCAGACAGTTCGGAGGGCATGATCCGAGGGCTGTAAGGCTGAGCACTGATAGCCCGTTCCATTCGCCTTTGATGGCGGAGGCGGTGACAGTGATGCGGGAGATGCTGGCGAGGACGGAGGTTAGGTTTCCGGGGCCCTTTCCGTGTGTGAGCAATGTTTCTGCGAGGCCATTCGAGTCGGAGGCGGATCTCAAGGATTTGTTGTCCAGAGAGTGTGTGGAAACGGTGAGATGGTGGGACAGCATCAGATTCTTGCATCAGGAATGGGGCGTTAAAAGGTGGGTGGGATTGGGGCCGGGCAAGGTAGGACGGAACCTCGTGGGTAAGGAGGTGGGCATGGAGGGAAGGGAGGCAGGAAAAGGGGCAGGGGTTTGGGCTATCACGCACCCTAAGGAGGTGGAAGAGTGTCTAAGGGGGTTGGAGAAGACAGACGCCGTGGATCAAGAGTGAGAGAAGGGGAATGGGTCAACTCTCAAATTCACACGCACAGCTGGGTAAGACAAGAATGCTCAAGAATAGTAAGCAAAGCGTATCTCTATTGACTTCTCGTAAGGTATTTTCTTGCCAGTCAAAACGCTCCACAACCATGATGCATCAATCCTCATTGCTATGAAGCTGAGAGAGAAGACATGAAGTCGAAAGCATGAGTGTAGAAAAGGAGCGAAGTACATAACACAAGCTTCCTTAATCCAACCCGTTGTTCATCCACATTTTCAATCTCACGTTTCGACAGAACACATACTGAATCCTTTCACACTGGAAGTAATCGGCGGGCATGGTCGAGTGGTCAAACACCCGGTGCCCAAAAACCCCAATGAAGCCTGAACTCTGGCCTCTGCACCTCTGACACATGTGTATACCAGGAGGGGTTTGGTAACGGCCCTCTAGGACGTGAGCTTTTTGTATGCCGCGGGTTCAACTCCGCTGCTTGTGTCCCCCTTATTTTTCGATTTTGCTCTTTTGATCAGGGAGGTTGGCTAGTCTCTTGGGTTTACTTGTGTTTGTATTCCTTACTCTATCACTGTATGTCGAGAGCGAGGAGTCCCTCGAATAATCAAGTGGCGTTTTTCGAGGCACAAGCCATATGAGTTGGGCGCGATCCGAATGCCGGTTGTTGACAAAAACTTACTCACTTATGTCACGTGACGTTGTAAGCAAACCCTCGCCCAGGGCTCTCCAGCGACTGCTTGCAGAGAGGCAATTCTTGGAAATCCACCTTCCAGACAAGATCAAGACCGACCGTACGACTGCACAACCCGTACATTTGTGCAGATTATCCCACGCACAAGCAAGAACTGGTACACTTATCCTCAGCGCTTAACGGAAATAACCACTTAACGCGAAGGGTCTACCAAAAGGATCAAATCATTCCATTTGCACGGTTATATGAATGGGAGTTCTCAGGATCGAAGAATGAGCCGAATTTACCTTACGAGTCGACTGGGGTGCCAGGAGTCGTCTCCCAACACGGTGCCTCGATCCTCTTCGGCGGAGCTGTGTTCGATTCGAGAGGAGAAGGCCCTGCTGCTGATGCCGACGCATTTGCATCGATCCTTAACAGTACGGGCTTTCAGCACAGTATAGAATCCCTACATTTCTTAATTGATCACAATTTCAGACTCTGTGAATCAATAAATGCCGAATCTCATCATCCTGAAGCACGTGAAATCAATGCCATCACAGCGACCTCGTCAATAGGATGCGAGAAGACAACACAAGAGGTCCATTGAATACCGCAGCTCTTCGCTTTTCTACGTCCTGCATACTCTCTACAAGCTCTCCCTTAACCACCTTGCTTTCGTCCTCTTCCCAAATACAGACTAGACCCTTCTTCCACTCTTTAAATTCTTCTCACTCTCTTTTCCACCTCGAAAGAAATTCTTCACACCCTATGCAACGTTAGTCAATCCTCCAGCTAGCTTAGACGATTCCAGTCACCTGGCCGATAGTCGAACCCACATGACGAAGGCTCTGGCGCGGACCAAACGCTGCTGCAGGGGTTATGGGGGCTCCTGTAGGGATGTAGACTTCTAATTGGGCGCCCTGGTGCCGTGGGCGGCGTGTGGCCTGCAAGTGAGCGTTATCGGGGCTTTTGGGTGGCGTTCTTGGATTCTGGAAGTATGGACTTAGGCTCTGGCGACGAGGACTCGGACTGGAAGGGTGGGGGACTGGGCTGTGAAGGCGGAGACTTGGGTTCTGGTCGTGCGAGTCCGGGGTTTGACAGCTCAGGCCTGGGCTGCTTATCTTGGGACTTGAAACGCGCACGTGAGGGCGCGGGCTCGACAACCTCGGTCCGGGCGTCTCCAGAGTGGGCGACGAGGCCTTCGTGCTCAGTTGCCGCCGACCGTCAATCGACTGTAAGCGAGGCCCCAAACTTCCCAGCGTCGGCGACGAGGCCTTCGTCTTCAGCTGCCGCCTACCATCAGACGTCTTCGCAGAGGCAAACTCGGGCGAGCTTTCCCACGTCGAAAGCCGTGCCTCAACCTCGTACGTCGGCTCGAGCTTGGTAGTCCCATAGCCGCGCAATGCAGAGCTGGATTTAGCGGGGCGGTGGTGCTTGCCGCGAGGGTCACAAGGCGTGGATGGCGTTGGTGGAAGAGCCTCGTTCTGAGTTTCTGCGATGGGGACTTCGGCAAGGATGACGTGGTCGGCAGAGTTAAAATAGGGGCCTGTGCGGTGAGCTGGGTGGACAGTATCTTCGTCAAGAGTGGGTAATTTTGGAGGAGGTGCTGGGCGGAGATGATCGAGGGAGGCGGATTTGAGGAGGCGGGGGCCAAATTGGATTTCTTGTTGGCGGCCTTTGGGTTTTGGGTGCGAGGCGTCGAGGTGGTGGTCATTGTCGTAGATCCACTGCCGCGAGGTGTAAGTTGAACGGCTACCATAGGGGAAGCGATCATGCCGGTTCACCTCGCCATGGGATGAAGTCTTGTCTTGAAAAAGCTCCGCTTGGAGTTCTCGAGAAATCAGCGCCGGCGGTCTGTATCCTTTGTCAGACTTTTGGTCTATCAACTCATTTGCAGGTAGAAGTTTAGATGATGGGAAATCCTGCGCTCCTGCGAACTCTTTTTCGCAAGTGTAAGCGTCTGTCTCAGGGACTATGGCCAACGGAAAAGCATTGCCGTGATAAGTCTTTTCCTTGATATTGTCGACAGCTGAAGCCTGTTCTTTGACCGATGTTGGCGTCGTGTCACCCGTATCCACAGTTGTGCTGACTTTAGCGCTATCGCCAGAAGATCTAGTCGATGTGGAAGACCCACTGAGGGCTGCAGCTGGCGAGATCGGCTGTACTGCACGATCATCGTAGGCGGCGAGAGGTTTCCTCGCTATCAGGAGCGGAGCTGGCCTGCAGACGGCCACGCTATCTGTTGCGTTGCTCGTATACTGGGATTCCGCTGGCGCTCGGAATAAGTTGATGGAAGACAGCCGTTCAACGAGGAAAGGGTCTTCCAACTTTGGGCTGGCGTGGTAGTAGCGTACGGGTAAGCCATGAGGTGCGAGAGACCTCTCGATGCAAGGTGCATCATCGTCAGCTTTAATGTACTGCGCAGGAGACCCCGGAGGTGTGCTAGTATTTCCAAGCCGACCTTCATGGACATACTCCGAACCGGGAAGAAGCATAGGCGAACGTCGAGGGTTCAAGCAAATCCCAAGTCCTTCAATACGATGCTTATTGGCGACAAGCTCGTTATCCCGAATCTCTCCGCCGGTCACGGAGACTTCTCCTTCACTGTCGTTATCAGACTCCAACCAAAGGGTGCGAAGCTCTGCAATACTTTCAGGGACAGATGCCACACTCGCTACACTCTCAGATACGGACTTTGCTGGCGAAGTGTCTGGGTATCGAGAAGGGAACGGAGTGCCTATTTGCCTGATGGCCGCAGCGCTGGATTCTGTCTTTTGCTGCACCTCGACAGAACAGCTGCGTGCTGAGGATGCCCGTGATGATCTGGTCTTGGCGGGACCAGGAAAGCGATTCACAGCTGGTGGATCAGTCCTGGACGAGAAAGGAGCTCTTGGGGGTGTCGTTTTCGTTTTCTTGAAATGTCCGATCTTTTCGAAGAGACTGGCAGTGGATCTAGGGGATTCGCAAGCCCAGAATTGGGTCTCTCGAGTCTGCTGGCGGTCTTAGATCAGCTGCTGTGATGCTTGGCGTGGATCGATTCCCTCACCTCAGGCTGATGGATAGCGGTGGATCGTAAGCTGCATTCTGTACCGCCTGTGGTCATAGCCTTGGAGGTATCGATGCCATTCCTACGGTGCTACCGCCCTTGGATCAGCTCGGTAATGATAAACGTGGGTTCGTTTTCTTACATCTAGCAGTGAAACATCGGTGGGCAATTGTAGAGGTCTCATGCCATCCACATCATCTGAACTGGGCGACTCGGAGGCAGGGTAGCTCCAATCCCGCTGCTGCTTCTCATTCAGCTAGGCACATGATTGGCTTGATATCGTTCTTACTTCACGTTGGTGCACATCAATTGGCAGCAACAGGCACATATTATCTGGGTCGCTGAGCTCTGAAGAACCATCGCGTTCATCATCCTGCTCCTCGTGCTTCTGGATGAGCTTGGTTCTTACCAGGCGTAACTTCATCTCTTACCTTTTGCAGCTGGACAGTCTTCGGTGACAGTAGATTTCCCCAGTCAGATGAATTGGGTTGCTCAGGCGCAATGGAAGCCATTATGATTGTAGCAGAGAGCGAGACCTTGCTATACAAGTGCTGAAAGGCAAGATAGGAGGGAAAAGAAGCTGTTGCGAAATAAAAGATCACGCAAGAAGACGGAGGGGTGAATGGGTGAAGCCAATGAGGGTTCCTAACGTGACAGGATGAATGAAATCGATGCAGGCCTTCCGTAAGTGAATATGATCTAATATGCATCGCAGAATGGCGCAGGCTGAAATTATGAGAAGTCTGATACAAGATTATTTGCACTGCTTTAGCCCCATGGTGAGTTTGGGGTATTGACTAAAACATCAGAATAGCAAGCAGGAGCCGCGGCAACCTACTGACATACATACGTGCTAGACAGTTGCTATTTGCTTGAGGGCCTAGAGGATCACCTGAGTGGTCACATTTGTTGGGTATACTGCCTGCTTCTGGAAGAAGTAGACATATCAAACGAAATCAAACGTATCACCGCCCTTATCCTTCAGCAGCAAGGGCACTCTCTTGGTGCCTACGATACGTTCAAGCTTCAGCAAATCCAGCTTGGAAAACACATTTCGCACGCTTGCTTCGTTGATATCAATCTTTCCTTCAGCAACACTTGAGCCCAAGTAATCGCCTACAATCTCTTTGTAGAAGATCGGATGCTCAGGGAGTCCATACATGATGACCCGCCTGACGCCCCGCAGATGGTAACGCCTGAAGTGATGAGCTCTCTCAGTATAGAGTAACACTGAGTGTCGACCAGTAAAGAAGTGACTTCGTGCTCGCGCGACTTCCCGAACTGAAGTATATTCAGATATTGATCCAAAGGAGATACCTTGAGTTGTCGCAGATGTCGAGAGGTAGTTTCGCACTCGTACGAAATCTGCGTATGACGGAAGGAAGACCAGAAAGCCCTGCCTACCTCCTAGGCTGCGGTCGAGTTGTTTTGTAAGTATGGGTATGAGCACAGTAGTAAAATACTTGAACCGGTCATCTGGCTCTGTTGCCGGACTGGTACAATCGAACCGCGAAAAAGTCTGCTTCAGCGACAAACCTAGTTCTAGCATGGCACCGTCATGCTGCTTGGAAACTTTCACTTTACCGGCGACGTTGAGCATGTGCTTCAAGTACAAGCGATTCAGGGCCGGAAAGTTGAAAGCAGAGAACAACAGAGTCTGCCGGATATGTTTAGCATTACCATCAAGATACCAGCTTCGCACACGACTGAAATCGCAGTCGTGAGCTTCCCTCGGTTGCAGGTTGAGATGCTCGAATATGTACTCAACATGCTCCCAATTCTGCATTGAAAGTGCGTCTGCTTGGTCGACAACAAGAATTTCGATCGAGCTTAGAAAATCGTAATCCCGCTTTTTGTCGTTCTCGGCTCCAATCGCCATGCGAAGGCCTAGAGGGCTGGCGAAGATGATATCCGAGCTGTAGAATTGGGAAAAGTACTTCATCGTTTTCCTCGTAAATTTCATACCTAGTCTGAACATGTCATCGTCATTGCCAGCAAAGAGCTCTCCGAAATCCTGTGGTTTGACGTCGGAAACATCATCTGCAACCCGAGCATATGAGTCCTGGAACCTCGTTCTATTCTCTTGCTGCTCAGGTTCGCAGAACGCGGCGAGTGAATCAATGTACTTGACACACGAATCCCGGGTGGGCAATACTACAAGGACTTTTGGACGAGTGAAGCCTTGATCTCGAAATTCAACCTCGTCTTCCAAATTGTCTTTTGCCATCCGTGCATTGTTTTTGATTACCCTATCCCTAGTCTTGTAGAGGTGGTTGAGTACGTGTATGCAAGTCAATTTTCGTAAATCATCGGCGTTCGACGGTGTTCTTTCCGAAAGCAGAATGTCTTTGTAGTTGTAAAGGGATGACGACAGGTCCCGGTGTAGGCTGTTGAAGTCACCGAGTAATTTTCCAGCCGGCACCCTGAGTTTCTGCTTGAGCTGTACATAACCTCAGCATAACGCTTGGCGAATGGAGATGTTCACTTACGAACATATCTTCGATACCTTGTGACATAGCAACGAAGAGGTTGTTATGAAGATTAGAGCTTTGTGGGATCTTGGAAAGGCATAACAATCCGGACTGCAGCGTTGATGTTGCCATGTGGTATCTGCCCTCCTTGACATCCTTGATTTTCTGTGCAAGCTGGGTCTCCTCCACATCTGCTATTTGAGTTGAGAAGGGGTCATTCTCTGTCAATATTAGATACAGCCATGACTCGGAGCGGCATGGACCGACGTTCTGCAGCTTCAGCACTGTCCCTATCCTCGTCGGCTGAGGCATCTTCACTCTTGTCACTTTCATAGTCTATAGACGCATCATTCGCTGTTTCTGTTTGGTAATTCTCGTTCCCAGTGATATCTTCATTGGGCTCTTCCTGGTTTGTTTTTCGCTTCTTCCGTTGAGGTGGCCCGCGCTGAACATTCGCATTCAACGCCTCTAGAAGGGAATTGTGAGATTTGACTGCCGCTCGATTCGCTTGTTCATCCTCGCTATCACTCGAACGCTCGTCAATGGCCGCGTCGGCTCCATCGTGATCGAAGTCTCGGCTACTTTCGGATGTCCCAGCGTCGCTGCCTACTTCTTCTTCGACTCGAGTACTGTAGAACACTGATTTATCCCCACCCTTTACTGGAAGACCTCCTCGTCCTGTTATCCCTCTCCGTCCTCGTGTCGAGCCTCGGCCACGGCTTACGCCTCTGGATGATCGACCGTTTGCGAAGGGTGGCATTGCGGTATTGGTCCACACTTGAGAAATTCAGTGCGGTGAAATCTCCATCTAATCTAATCTCCTTAGCGCGCAAATTCCTAGCGCACAACGACTCCGATACTTCGATTCTGTGGAGATTTAAGATAGTTTTCCAGAGCCCTCATTGAGTGACAGCCTGACAGCCAGACCGAGGATCTCAAGAATTTGTACGCAGCCCGCCCAGCATGGCGGACGCCGAGTCCTTCCTCCACTTAGCCAGACCCCTTGGTCCAGCAGCAGGGGGACAAGCAACTACAGCCCCTTTGAACGTGATTATACAACCTCAAGTACTTGCAGTGCCCTACCGTCCTTCGACCACACTAGCTGATCGACATAACCACTTAGGCCATCTTCTCTATCCTCGACCACTCCCTCCGCCGCAATGCCGACCAAGAGCGCGTGATCGGCACCCTCCTAGGTGTGCGCAGCGAAGAAGGCCAAGAAGTCGAGGTTCGGAATTGTTTCGCCGTTGGGCACACTGAAACGCAAGAGCAAGTCGAAGTCGACATGGACTACCAGAAGCAGATGCTCGCGCTACACCTGAAAGCGAATCCGAAGGAGGTCCTCGTGGGCTGGTACGCCACGAGCGCCGAACTCAACACCTTCTCCGCGTTGATTCAAAATTTCTATGGCGGTCAGGGAGATGGTACATGGCCGCACCCGGCTGTACATCTGACCGTGAGCACGGAGGCAGGAAAAGATATCGAGACAAGGACGTATATCTCTGCGCCAGTGGGTGTGACCATGGACCGAGCAGCAGATAGTGCGGCATTCATACCAGTACCGCACGAGATACGGTACGGTGAGCCGGAGAAGTCTGGTCTGGAATTGATATCAGGGGCAAAGGATATGCCTGACAGGACAGCGAATGTTCTGACGGATATTGAGACGCTGGAGAGGGCCATTGAGGAAGTTTTGGGAATGTTGGATCGGGTGTCGAAGTATGTGGAGGCGGTGATCGAAGAGGAGGCACCGCCTTCGAGCGCATTGGGACAGTTCCTCCTGAACGCTTTGGCTTTGGCGCCAAAGGTGGATCCAGCCGACATCGAGAGGGATTTGTACGTTCCTATTCTACAAACGTGGAGATCGGGTCCGAGTACTGATATCGTACAGCAACAACCATATCCAAGACGTGTTGGTTGTCTCATACCTCGCAAACACCGTACGGACGCAGATAGATCTCTCCAACAGATTAGCAACGGCAGCACTGACCATGGGCGGTGGCGATGGTTTCAGCGGCGGGCAGACAAACGGTGCAGGTACAGAGGGAAGTCAGAGAGGGGGAGGAAGTCAGCGTGGTGGAAGGGGTCGAGGTCAATCGGCTATATTGGCTTAGATTTGGTCCTGGATTGTTGGCTTTCACTTGCATAGAGAAGGCGTTGCAAAAGCGTGGCGTTCAGGCTTGGTCAGGTCCTTGATCCTGGACTAGAGGGTTCAATGCTTGAGTATGGAACTGAGGACTACCTTATGATACACGTCGCCGACCAGGCTACCGAGATGTATGATTGATACCGACACCCCTGCAATACAGAATATACCAGGCGTTGAACAGCGTTAGCAAGTTGTCTGAGAGGAGTAAGGTCTCCACAACACTGGAGTCATTTCAGATGTTTCCACCACGTTTCTTGCTGCCGCCTCGAATACTTAGTCCAAATCGTTGCCATAGAGGGGCTGGTAGAGCTTATGACTAGCACCTGGTCGGGTCTTCCATGCTCTATGGTTCGAATGTCAATGTCTCTCATCTTAGGGCATTCCTGGCTTCCCGGTGTGCAATTTAGAGATGCTGAAGCTAGTAAATCACAGGCCTACAACCAAACCTGGAAGTCTTCATTTCGGCTGGTATGGCACGCGGCGATGACCATCAAGGAGATAGCAATTTTGAAAGACTTTCCGTAAAAGGGCGGAGATATCCCATGCGCCGGCACGGAACGGTGCACTCGATCCTCGGTAATAATGAAAAAGGTGATGACAGTAAGTCGCCATCGATAGAAATACCAGTAAAGAGCCATGGCTGAAGAGGCAAACCGTTAAAGCATTTGCCCAAGGGCAGGGCTCGGGGAAGATCTGGACTCATGTGAATGGGTGAGCCTCTAAAAATTGAGTATCGTTGCCGGCATAAGGTATGGGATGAGTTGCGGTAAGTCTAGGCCTAACACTGATAATCCGGTAATTTAGTACTTGATATCGACTTTGGAATACTCCTCAGCTCCTCTCATGTTAAGTGAAAGTTGGACTCGCTACTGTACCCTTCTGCATCGTGCCATACCAGATCTAACTTGCACAGCCCTCGCTCCAGAAGTTTGTCGAGCAAGAACGCGTAGAGTACCACTCTTGAACAACACATGATTGAAAAAAAGACGCATTGATCGGTCGGTGACATCCACTGCCACTGAGACGGAATGCTACAACACTTTGACCATTCTTTCGCTCAACCAGAACTATAGGTCCCTCCAAAGAAAAACCCATCAAAGAGATCGACCTGTGTTCCGTCTGCCCAATCATGATCGCCTGTCGATCCAAAATCTAAACCGGGATTGCCACCGTACATAGCCGTGCTTTCATTAGTCATTAGGAAGTCCAGGTCGTTTGTGAATGTGTAAGGGTCGTCCAGTGGCTTTGTACTCGGATTGGCCGTGCCATGCGTCACATCCGCATCACAATGGGACGACGCGTTGGAATCATTCGGAGCCTGAAGATATCGAGGTATTGGCTGCATCGGCAGAATGTGTGAAGCAGGAGACTGCCAGTGGCCAAAGCCTCCATCGAATGTTCGACCATCCTGCAATTCCGGGAACAGATCTCGCAAATTCAATTCGATACAAATTCATATCGAATTGAGGAGGCGGCCTGGTTGGGCGTATCGAGGCCTCCTGAGATACTTCACTTTTGACGATCTGTGGAGTCGGCGAGCTTGTGTAGTCCTGTTGCGTCGAACGGGCGACATGTTCGCTCAGAGACGGCTTGAACCCCGTCGTGGATAGGCTCATCTTGATCGTAGCCTTGCTCATCCGATCGAAAGCGTCTTTACAAGCTTCCGCCGGCGGGCACTTCTCTACAGGATCAGCAAGCACCGAAGGTATACTCGACGTCGACGAGGGTCAGGCGGCTTCGCACAGTGGGTGAATGCCATATAGCATAAAGAAAGGCGATGCCAGCCATGAACAGGTGAATCGTGGCCAAGTACATGTAGCTGACAACGCTAATGAAATCCATGAGTCAGCGTGGGTTTTCACGGAAGAATCGATTACACAAGACACGTCTAAAGAGCGTTTGTTCCACAGACAGGCGTGAGCCAAGAGTTTCGAGGTACGCAAGGGGTATAACAAGCTCCGTGAATACTAACTGTAAGCGGTGCAATTGGCGATCTAGATGAGCTCCCAATTAGTATGGTTCTTTGGGCACTTATATGGACTGTGAGATGTTTGCCTCGAGGCTCGCACTCAGTGCTATAAACAGTGCTATGAATTCTGGAATTCGCGGGGCGTACAGAGTTTTAAGACTTGCTGACCAGCTTCGGCGACCTTCAAGTAGATTTGATCTTCGTCTTCCGGTTCATCTGTACCTACAGACACTGAATTGGCGACATCCTCAACCTCCCTGGCCAATGATGGTGGCACACTAAGACTCTGTCGGTACTGCATGATGACTGCCTGCCAATAATTCAGTTCCAGGAATTTAGTCGAAAATTGCACATTAGTATCCTCTGACAGAGGCGCACTTTCCTTCCAGTCCCAGAGTCTGCTGTCAATATCTTCCCTCTAGGCATGGAAAGAAGTGAAGTTTTGCAAGAAAGATGAAGATATTCTGGTGTGCATGAACTCGTTACGTCGATCTCTTTTATTTTCATGGGTTTTTTGGGCCTGCCGATGCTGTAGGACATTTAGTATTTCAGATTGAAGGAGGCGAAGACGGAAATAATGGTGCGAGATTCGCTTGTAGCTGGGCCCAGTGAACTGTTCCGGCCGGACGGAGAAGCCTGATTTGGTGATGTAGATGTCGTCCAAGATTGATGGAAAATCGGTCGTTATGACTTGATCGGTAATCCCAAGTGGCCGGCCGACGCATGTGCTACGTCCCCTCAGTGCTCCTTTATTAAAATGAGTAATGAAAGGGGTCTTCATTTACCTCACCAGACGATCAAACGAATAGACACACCTACAGGATATACAGAGTCAGCAAATCCTCTTCGTCCGAGCTGCCAGACATGTTTCCAAAGCGGGTTACGCTTCCATACCTCCACGCTCGTTGAGCCTCGAAAGGGCTAACAAAAACCGAAGGATTACCCACCACCACAAGCGACGACGCAGATCCTGCATCCATTGTCTTCGACCCCGTTTTGCTGCATGAGCGTTCTGTTTAGATGCATCCCCGTGCTCATCTTCACTTTCTCCAAGTTCTGAGCCGTCCTCGTAATGTAGCCCGAGGTCGACGGCAAGGCGAACAGCTACCCCGGTGATGTACCATAGCCCAGGAGCTATAACGAAGTAGTCATGGTCAGCACGTCATAGGAATACAACGATATAGAAGTTATACACCGTCATATTCCCAAAATCCATGACCTTGCAAGGTGCTCATTTCAGAAGATATCGCCAACGACATGACAGTATACTCACGGACCAGTGATGACGACTCAATAGTAAAGGGGCAGAGATTGTTAAAGATCATCAGGACACGGTCCATGGACCGCGAGGGACACCCAGAGAAGAAGTCCATCAAGACTAGCCCAGCATAACGAGCACATAGGTACAGGCCCCGGGCTCAGATATCCCATGCGCTGACATCAGTGAGTGCTAATCCACCAGACAGTCTTTGTGGGACCCTTCTCTTATTGCTTCCTTGAGGCCTCCCACTATGCCAGCGATATTTTAAACGTTCTGCCATTTTTGCATTGGGCCGTTACTGGTCATTCCGTCCGTCCAAGTCTTTCAAAAGAAAGAAAAGCAATCGGCTATTTCTTAGCCAGCCCCTGGGATTAGCACCCTATCGGCGCGTGGGGAACGAGCGGAAGGGCAAGTGGCGACGTCAAATCGACATAACCTGCTAGCAGTCGCATGTGCGAGGCAAGTTTCGCAATCGAGCAAGTGCAAGGTCGCAAGACGTGACTTCCCAATGCTTGGAAAGGTGAAGGACAACCTGTGAGTTTTTGAATGTAACAACCAGAAGAAAACCTCTGGCGTTGCTAATTACCTTGAGTAGCCATGGGACCATCTGTTCCGTGAAAGTAGAAGACCCGGTAACGGTCCCGAATCGGGGGGGTACAGAACAAATAATGAGATCGTTCTACTCACCCACAGGTCGTAACAAAGCGAATCCGGCCAGCAGAAGCACAGCCTGCAGCTCCTCTAATCCTCCGCCAACGGTCGAGTGATCAGACCCGGCATCGACCCTAGGACGGATTCCAGATGTTGCATCGCGGCGGAATGGTACTCCTCTGGCTGCTTTTGCTCGACTGGTACGTCCGGCTTCTGCACGGTCGACCCTGTGGAGTCTGTCCGTCGCTTATCTTCGTATATGATTCCGGCGCCTATAGCGAATACGATGTTCAAAAAGTACAGTTCCCGCGGCGATTGCTCATCCGTTGCATAAGCTCTTGCAAACATGGTCATGAAATCACCGCGATGCAGGATGGGAATTTGAGGGTTCGCGTGCTCAAAATAAAGCTCGACCAGGCGTCGTCCGATAGCCTGGTCTGGAAAGGGTGCCGGATTGATTGTTGGCTTAGTGTGAAGTCCGAAGAAGGAATCTGGTGGTGATATGTCAACATACTTCTCTCGACTCCTACACCCGCCTCTGATCATCTATTGAAGCACGTACCTCGCATGGATGGCGCATTTGCGGACGGCTTACTTCTACCGGAGCCTTTCTTTCCAGAAACAGTATTAGGCAAGGAAGCAAGTACGACTCGAGCAAAGGAAATGCCGGAGGTGGATCCGAGGAAGCGGGAATCGGAAGCTCCCTGAACAGACACCATGCCGATGTTGGACACCAGCTTGTCCAGCTTTTCTGATTCCTGCCGCTTGTAGTCTCTACCACCCTTGGACGGGGATGTATGACCGTTCCTAGAGCGTTCGTCATTGGCATTGTCCGAAAGTTGCCCAACAGAGAAAGCTTCGATGGGTTTTGCGCCGAGATGAAAGTCCTGCGGCGCACCGTAGGCGATGCCGTGATCTGTGAGCAGACCCTCGAGATAGCTCACGCGACTCTCTAAATAGTACACATAGGTCCGAGGGATCTCTCTCTTCGTAATGGGATCGAAGCCCGCGCATTTGACACCGACCTTTTCGCACGGAGAGCATGCGGGCAATTTCTGGTCGCAGCGGTTCTTGCGTACTCGGCAGCGATTACACGCCGAGACATTGCGGAAGGAGGACGAAGCTGTGTTGGTATGGGGCTTCCAGGAAAGGGAGGAGGAGTAAGACGTGAGAGCAGGCGAAGTGTTGGACGGCTGAATGGGTTGAAGCTCGCTGACGCCAGGGCTGGGGCTGGACAGCCGAGCTCGTTTATGCGCGGTCATCTTGTAGCATCGCTGGCATCCCAGAGCTACACCATCACCATTGATCGAGTACCGCGCACATGTCTCATGGTCCCGGTGCCAAAGGTGGAGAGACGATAAAGTCTGTACTGTAAGAAAGCACGAGCATTCATGTTCAACGAGGTCGTCTGAGTACAGAGATCGCGGCAGAAACACTACTGCCACCCTTTTCGCTCGATAGCAGCCGAGCGTACTTCTCAGTCAAGAATCTGGGCTCGAAGGTCATATGCAGCTCGAACCCGAAGAGGGCGCATCATTCTCGATCAGGTTGATAACAGCCTTCTCTTATCGGGGGCCAGCCCACTCCTCAGCACATGGCAGACGTGGACAAAGCGTCATCATCGTTGCCCATCGATGCCATCGTGCCCCTCTGCTAATCGTGGCTTGTCGAGCCATGGTGCAACAAGACGAGGCTATGGAAGTGATCATCTTGAATGCTTCAAGCTCAGGTAGCATGGCCATAAACCAAAGCGAAGGACGACCCTCTTTGCCGACCATGTATATTCAACGCCATGAACTGATAAGGTATCTCGAAAGCAGATTGCCGCCCCTTGGTTCCGACAAGGTTGAAAAAACGCCACTTCCTTCCTATACAATGCTTTATGTCCTCCAATGCTGCCACTTTGTCACCCCGGCCTATGGTATACCACCTCCAAATATGTTCATGACTTCGTAATTAGGCTCAGTCTTCCAGAGATGAGTCCGCTTCGGCCCACGTAGTGCCTTGCCCAACCAGCAGTGCTCCTACACAATGCACTTGCCTGAACGGTCGGTTTATCGTTGAAGGGTCCTATTCGGCGCCGCGGGCCGCGACAAGAGCGGTGTTCAACGTTATAGGCTTGATAAAGGTATCGTCACGCTCGAATTCTGCTTGTGTTACGTGATGCTCGTCCATCCTGCCACCCTTTTGGCCCACCCACAAGCTCTCGACGGCGCCGAGAACACTGACAAGACCACTGACCCAGAAAGCTAGGCCTGTGTACCCCATGTTGAGCCCTGCTGTATAGACGATGCCGGATACAGTCGGCCCAAATGCTCGCATCAAGCTCGCCGTGGATGCTGCAACACCATTGATGACCCCCAGAACAAGCATTGAAGGGGCGGAATTCGTCAACAGGATCGCATGGGAAGGAAAGGCCAGGACCTGGGCGGTAACCCGCCAAAGCAGACAAGCGTATATACCAACCAATCGGAAACGCTCTGGAAGAAGAACGAGGTAGGGGACCAAGAGATATAATAACGGCCACACCGTGAGCACAAATCGAAAGGTCTTCAGACTGCCAAATTTGCGAACTGCAAACGGGAACAGCAAAACCTGGGCCGCCATTGAATACAAACCTTGCAGTGCCATCAGCAGTCCAATGGTTTTTGTGGACAGACCAAGGCCGCCGGTGAATCGGAACGGCAACGATGGCGGCTCGTGGGATGTTGGGGCGCTGAGGAGCATCGGCATCATGGTGTCAAAGCATATGGTATGGCTGGAGGGAGTGAGCTAAGCCGTAAACATCGTCGTGGAGTCAAGAGCTTACTATGCTAGTATTCCGTACCCAACGATGTTCATCATCACCTGCTTTGTGAAAGCTTTGTGGACGCCGTCGGATTTACGTTCCAATCCCTCCAGAACCTTGATGTCCAAAGCAAAACGTGCACAGAGGACTGGAGATTGTGCTCGGGAGACCTGCTGACACGGGGTGCCCTCGGTGGTATGATAACCCGGCGGTTCGTCGTCTTCTAGCAGCGACTTCGATTCTTCAACGTTTGCGTCCCCAAATTTAGTGTAATTGTTTGACGGCGTTTCGTCTTTCCCTTGTCGCAAGATCCACCTACCCAGTTCGAGACCAACATCGCGTCTATGTTTCTTTTCGGCATGTGTCTCTTCGAGAAAGAGAATCCCAACCATGACGCCCACGGCAAGTATCACAGCACATACAAGATTCGGCAGCAGGAACGGGAACCTATCGAGAAGCGTGCCTCGGGCGAAAAATGTTGGGTAGTTATCGCATGGCTGAGCGAGAGCTCCGCCAATGGCTGGTCCTACGATTGACCTGACAAGCTTAGCCAAGCGGCGCAACCAGGCCAAGAGGGACTTACCCGAGACACCAGACAAATGGCATGACTGAATATGCGCGAGCTGCTCGCGGTTAGCTTGGACATGCTATCGAAAGGCAAAGGCGCCTACGTTGGTGCTCCTGCACCGTGACAATCTCGGCAACGGTTGTCTGAAGGACACCTACATTGCTGTAGCAGCTCCAGTGAGCCAACGAAATTTCCAGATGATGATATAGATAGGGAGGCTCACCCATTCAGCATTCCTCCAAGCGCTCGACCAACAAGAGCCACCGGCAGGCTAGGGGCGAATCCGAACATCAGCATGCTCAACAGTGTCCCTCCCAATCCCGCCAGAAGTACGGGCTTTCGTCCGATCCTATCGCTCAATTTGCCCCATATAATACCCGTTGAAAATTCGGCGAAGGCGAAGGCGGATGTGATCAAGCCGACATAGATGGCAATCTGGCGGTCATCGGTTGTGATCTTGAAGGACAGAACCATGTAGTAGCTGTAGGGAAAAATAGACATGAAGGCAATCGGCTCGCATATTCGGCATAGAGCTAGGTGTCAGAAAACTGTTAGTATAGTCCCTTTCTATTGCCTGCTTGAGTCCCTTGATGTAAGTTGGAAAAAGCAGTCGCGTTCACAAAGCGCATGCATACCGAGGATAAAGAGTTGCTGAGCAGGGAACGGAGGCGCTGCTGCATCGTGGGCGCTCTTGCAGCCTCGAAGGACTTTGTAGGACAGCATCGTTGTTTCTTGCACAAAGGCAAAAGGAAGTTCGAGGTCGCAGAGGAGATGAGTAGTCGGACACAATTAAGAAATGGCACAATGGGCAACCAGGCGACGACTTGCTTCATGAACCGCGATGCGGTGGAGGAAGCCACAGGCTAGATCGATACCGAGAGGATGGGACTGCACGACGTTGGGATTGTCTTCGAGCACACAGACAAGCATCAAGTGATCCTGGTGCAACACGAAACCACACGGTCGGTAATGTAAGGCGAAATAGAGCGACAGTCGGTGAAGAGAGTAGGACGAATGACGGCAAGCACGAATATGTGCTGCTTGCAACGGTGTGGGCAATCAACCCATCTGGACTCATGGAATCATGACGGAAGCAGATCAGGGTATCTTGTAAAGGAAGTAGCTGGTGGAAAGGAGTCCAGCGCAGCAGAGGGTCCTTGCAGGACATCGGGATTGGAGCCGCGCTCCGTAGGGCCTCATCAGGCTTGAGCATTGTCGCCACGGTAAAGGGGAAAGTAGTGGATGAAGCTTGGGAAGACTGGAACAGCTCTGGGCACGAACAGGAACCCTTGTCGGGGCAAGTTGCAACGGTCCCATGACCCAAGACGATCGATCCTCCGCGGGCTGCCGCCGGCCGGCAAACAGACATGTGTTGGGTGTAGGTTTTGACAGCCAAGTGGCTTTCAGTGGCTTACCAGTGGCATGCCGTCCATTCGAGACTGGCGATGTCATACAGAATCCACGTTGTGAGCTTGATGAGGCCGAGCGCTAGCATGGGCCATTGGCTCCAATAGTCCAATGAGCGTGTTACCATGCAACGGCTTCTTCGGGATGCTAAATGCTGGTGCTGAGCCTAACCGCCTTAGGCTGCCTGGGTAGAAGTAGTTCAAAGGTACTTCTACCTCATCCCGGGGAATCGGGTCAGGCACAGTTCCAAAATTCTGTTTTGTCCCAGAGGAAGCTTGACCCTTGCCCCTTGCCGACGCCCTGCTAGAAAACCCCTCGGAATTAGGTACTTCTAGTGTGCAGACTTGGATTTCAGCTGGGAAGGGGGATAGGGCAGCAACCTGTTCATGACATACTCCCTGTCGCATACCAGATGGGCGCCCTGTGAGGTTGCTCCTCAACCCCCAGTGCTCTGTCGCTGTAGGATTTGGAGAGCAATGGCGACCACATGAGTCAAAGATGTCGGCGAATTCACGTGGCATCGAAGGAGCCGGCACCGATGCAAGCTGGAATCCCGGCGCGGTGAGCGTGAAATGAGCAACCCGTTCTGTTTGATCATTGGCCTCGACTTCAAAGGGCGGTGAAATGTGGGCGAGGCGAGCGACGCCTTCAACATGTCACTTTTGTCAGCATTTGACAGGAATAGCCCGTTTCCGCCGACCCATGCGAGCGGCTAGGCAGGTATATCAGATTGACGAGTGACGATTCATCGGTTCAGATGTAAAAGCCCAGCACACCGAGACATCGACCGATGGGCGCCCACACCGAAGGGGGCACACACCGGACAAGAAGGCATGGCATGACACCTCACGGAATTGTGCTGTCGCCCAATGGACGGGGGCAGCTTGGACGAGGGGGAGTCATGTGCTTCGAGATCCAAGTCGATCAAATTGTCCCGGCTTCCGTAGCCAAAGTCAAAACGTACTGGTGAAAGCGAGTGAACTCAATCGCGCCGACGCTTTCCGTGCCAGGGGCCGACACTGAGACCAAAGCATAACGTTAGAGAAGAGCTTGACTGCTCGAAGGCGAGAGGGAAGCTAAGAATGGCTTGGACACTGGACAAGCACCACACCGGCACTAGATGCTGACGATTGACGGTCGATGCGATAAACTCAGGCCCAGGGATTCTTGGTGTCATGATCAGCGTCGCATGGGCTATGATGCACCAGCCACGCGATCGAAGCCGGGCCAAGCGCGCAGGGATCTAAAGTACTGCAAAACCAGAAGTCAAAACCCGACTAGCCCGGGGTTCAGGGGAGAAGCTCGGATCTGCGCCCCGGCCTACAGTCAGGTGACTCCAGGCCTACCTCAAGGAGAACGACAGAAGTCAGAACGCGACCACGCTACTTCCTACATGCGACTCCGGTCGCAAAACTGCACGCCTGGAAGATGGATCCTACTCCTTCAGCTAGGTCAGCGCTAGTGAAAGATTCTTCGTCCCATCGCTCGCAACTTGGTCAGCTACCACTGTACGGCATTGCCAACCTTTGAAGAGGACACGAGGGTCGGTTCGTTGCTTTCCTGACGACACAATCTTGACAGCGCATTTAGGTCTGAGTTGTACAGTCGTGACGCTCAGACCATGTTGTGTCACATAAGGTACCTTAGCTTTTGGCGGTGTGAAAGCAACAACGGATCCACAAGCATGGGATATTCGATAGCCATTTCCTGCTCATCGTCAGGTGCTTGTCGAATGCTATCAGTCCATCTCGACCATCTCCTCAAACATTTCCAATATGCGAACATTTGCACATACAATCCAATCTGGCGCATAAGCTAATTATCACGGATTCGCCACATTGACTCATGGACCGGAGTGTGCAAAAGTGAGGCGTCAATCCTGATATCATGAGCGCCTCTGCATCGATCCGAGGCTCAACCGTCCAGCGGGACTACCGTACCATGATCTCGGGCATTGGATCGTCATCATACTACCTTACCTCACTCCCGTTGTATTTATATCCATAATACGGACTTTGGCGAGCCCAACTTTCCAGCCTTCGGAAGTCCCGCTGTCTTGGGATGCCCAACATCAGTTGCATATACGGTGTTACATCAGGCGTCCCAGCCGTGTTTGCTTTGCAATGGCATCCTACTGTTTCCAGGCGGCCAGTGCCCTCCCCACTGGCGAGCATTCAGAGGTGCATCAACACCAGTAGAACAGGCAGTGACATATTACGGTCCATGATGTTGCAGACGTGATCGTCGAAACACCGTGTCCCCGGCGGTGATTGCAGCTGCGAAAATATGTGCGACACGATTGTTGGCTCGATCAAAGGTTTAACAATCACACTTGGTAATTCCCAATGGTCCTTTCAATTAGGCAAAGCTTTGATCGACTTTAACCGGCCTTGTCAACCAGAGTCTACTCTCGCTGTTTCAGACGTCATTGTAGCCGATATATTGTCATGTGACCGCTGTGCGTAAGGTATAGCTTCGGGTAGGAGAATGAACATTATCGTTCGGGCGCTACTAAGCTATCCACAGCAATTCCGAAATGGAGTAGAGACATTCACACCATTGTAGACTTTTCTAAGATGTGCGGGGAACAGAATTCAGTATCCTTGCGGAAGTCTCTTTATAAACGTACGGCAAGCGTGTATAGTAGCATTTCCAATCCTTTAGCCAAGAATCAAGCTGATAGGCCACTCTTTTTGCGAAATGAGACCTTCTCAACTCCAACGTTCTCAACGCCGTCTTGGTCCGTCTTCAATTGGTATACATAAAGGACTAAGACATCGCCTTGAACCTAGTCGATGTTATCAACAGAGTGGTCTGCTCGATCATATCACCAAACTTACATCCATCAAGCAGAAGCTCGGCGTAGGCTCCTCTCCGTCTAGCCACCACCCGGTGTTCAATGCACCAGTCGCACTGCCGGGATTGACGAAGAACTTTCCTTCCAGTTCATAGGCTTCAAACTTGTGTGTGCCTCCCCATAAAAGTACATCAACATCCATGTGCCGCGCTGCAATGAGAAGACTGTCTGGATCTCCAGGTGGTATCAGGGTGTGGCCGTGGGTAAAGCCAATTCGCAAGGACCCATGGGTGACGACCTTGGACAATGCTAGATTGGGGGCTTCAACATCGAAGTCGCCCTTCACGATCTGTAAGTCCGGGGCTATGTGGCGAAGGAAGTCGTAGGTTTCTTTATCGGTGAGGTTGCCCAGGCAGAGGATCTGGCCAATCTTGCCAGGGGCTAGCAGCTTTTTGAACTGGGGATTCATCTTAGCAATCAGCGAAGCATAGCAGCGCCCAGAAACTGTACTTTGGCTGGTATGTCCTGCGGTCTAGATCAGTCGTGGAGGTCGGCAGGGTAAGTATCTGCTGATGCCCAGAGACATACCTGTGCGCGGTCAGGAATGAAGAGGTCACCAAGGACCAAGACCAATCTTGACGCCATCGAATCTTTTTGTCGTTCTACTCATTGAGTCTCTAAGGATTCTTTCTCGATGAAAGAGCTCAGCTTAGGACCTGTGGCTAAGAGGAAGATGCGGCTTCGTTGGTGATTGCGCGATGGACTGGTCGTAATCGTCGACGCTCACATGTAAAACATATTGAACCAATGAAGACTGGATAGTGACCAGCTATCGACGTCGATGGTCGAACAGTTGGCTCTGTCGTGAAATTTGAGGGAAGAGGGTAGGCCGGACAGGGCGCATCTATTCCTGCAGCAAATTCGGGTGGGCGTTCCAACCTGGTTGTGCCGAACCTTGGACCCTGGACACTTCCAAAATCAATCAATGTCGGCGCGTTATCCCGAGTATGATACTTATCTGCACATACTGTACCTGATTCACTTGCACGGCTTGACCACTGTCTTGCAGCGACCCTGGGCCAACGGGTACTAAGTACAGGTTCTCTTAAGGTGCCGTTGCACACGTCATTCTGGCAATTCCTCGTCTCCTTTGCCGACAGACGCCTCGACCCCTCACGTCCCTAAATCTGGCTAACCCACGGGCGAAGCTGAGTCTAATCTCAAGGCATCTACAGCAGAGACCTCTCTTCGAACTCAACACCCCCTTCTCAAGCGAGCGATTGGCAGGCAGGGAGGACGACGCCGAAGACACGCCCCTCGGCCGAGCATCACCAACCATGGCCGCCGCAAAGGGCATCAGCACGCCGAGACAGCCTGAGCATCCAGCGCTCCTGATACCTGGGCCGATCGAATTCGATGATGCGATACTCGAGGCTATGAGCCACTATAGGTGTGGAACATCGCTGCAGGTCCTCTCACCATATGTTGAATCCTGATGTACATCTTAGCCAGAGCCATGTTGGCCCTCCCTTTGTGGCTACGTTCGGCGAGAGTCTGACAATGCTTCGAAAGCTGATGCAGACCTCGGATCCTTCATCACAGCCTTTTGTCATTTCTGGCAGTGGCACGCTTGGATGGGACTTCGTTGCTGCCAATCTAGCAGAACGGGGGGACGACGTGCTGGTCTTGCACACGGGCTACTTTGCAGACTCTTTCGCAGACTGCTTTGAGACTTACGGTGTTTCCGTAACGCAGCTCAAGGCTCCGATTGGGGACCGTCCACAGTTGCCAGAGATCGAAAAAGCCCTCAAGGAGAAGAAATATAAACTCGTCACCGTCACACATGTGGACACCTCAACAGGAGTCTTGAGCGAGATCGAAGCGCTCTCGGTTCTCGTGCACCGGATCAGCCCCGAGACCCTCGTTATTGTAGACGGAGTTTGCAGTGTCGGGTGTGAAGATATCCAATTCGATAAGTGGAAGATTGATGTCGTTCTGACGGCCAGCCAGAAAGCCATTGGGTGCCCAGCGGGTCTATGCATCTTCATGTGTTCGGGGCGTGCGATAGAGAGCTATAGGAATCGTAAAACAGCGCCTGCTTCCTACTTCGCATCCTTCAAAAATTGGTTACCAAGTAAGATTGGTTTCCTGAGCAGGTTAAGAACCTAGCTGACTTATTCAAGTAATGCAAAATTACGAAGCCAAGAAGGCGTCATACTTCGCGACGCCGTCACCGCAGCTAATCCACGCGCTCCACACAAGTCTTTCCCAGATTCTTTCACGACCCCTTTCGGAGCGGTTCGCAGCTCACCGGGAAACATCGCAACGCATCAAATCAGCCATCAAGTCGATGGGCCTTACTCAGCTAGCAAGCAAACCTGAAAACCAGGCTAATGGGATGACAGCCATCTACCTGCCGAATGATTTGAAAGCGCCGGAAGTGTTGCCCAACATCTTGAAAAGGGGCGTCATTTTCGCTGGAGGTCTTCACAAAGAAATAGCAGCTAAATACATAAGATTCGGGCACATGGGAGTAAGTGTTTTGGATCCCAAGCGGAACGACGTCGACAAGGCGCTCGAAGCGCTTAGAGCATCGCTGAAGGACGTCGGGTATGAGACTTAAGAAAGAGTGCATCATTTTAGAGTGTGGTCATGTACTTCTGGATATAATCTCCATCATCTTAAGAGCATCGCAGATGCGCAAAAACTATATGTAGAATTAGGTGCCCAAGATGAGCTTTAAATTCAAATGTCATCCGTGGACGTTCTTGGGTTTCTGCCTGCGGTTTAGAGACTTGGGCTTGGTCTCTTAACATCATGATGACTCCCTTGCGTATGGGCGGAATTAGCGATGTGGTCTCTTCTCAAAAGTACTCTCTCTGCCTCCGAAGAGTTGACAGTAGATCGTGGCTCGATCGTCGTGACAAATCCCAGGGACAGCCACCTTGAGAGGCGAATGATGAGCAAGCAGCCAACGAGAGCTAAAGCTTTACAGCAGTGGGTAGGAATGGAGGCGGTCACCGCTGCCTTGTTCTCTACTTACCGTCGATGGCTGTTCTAAACTACCATATTGACCTTCAACAACCCATCTCTCTTTGCCCCAAAAGGTTCAAGGCACAACGGTGCGTCAATGGCGCTTGCGATATTTATAGACCAGTGGCTGGCTAATTTCAAGAATTCAAAGGACCACCATAACCCCCGTGAAAGCCCCGAGCACCGCCATGAGCCACATGATTCGTGTCCACTCCGTAATGTAGTCGGAACGTTCACTTCGACCCATGCTCTCCATAGCAACTCCACCGAGCTTTGCACTCGAAGCCGCTGGCGCCCTCCACGAGCGCTCCTTGATAGGAATTGCTCGCCACCACCTGCCATACCTGTAATACTTACAGTCTCGAGCCGGGGAGATGCACGTTGGCGCTGCGGCTTGCAACAAGGAAGATGTTGCTAGACTGTCTGTCTGTGAGGGTAGGGTAGATGCTGTAGGTAAATTTTGGACAGCTCCTGTAAGGGCTCTTGCTCTTGGTTCCTGCACAGTGTGGATTTGCTTCCGGGCCGTGGGAGGTGTCAAGACTGCCAGCGTCTTGTGCTCATTTTCAAGGCAGACAGACGGGGCACAAGGTGATCCAACTGGGCAACAGCCACCACCAAGGGACAGGGGGCACATAAAGTCGTGGAGAGGGCATACTGCAACTGCAGATCCGGCTGAATGCGAGCAGTGGAAGGAATTCGGACAGCAGAAGACGTGAGGCGATGATTGAAGATTACGCTGACAGGTTGTGCTCAAGAGACAGCAGGTTTCCTACTTATTTTCTAGCATTAGTGCTTTATCGCACAAAGCGCCACCCCAAGACCATGATCATACCGGATATCCATGAGCTTTGCAGCTTGACTGTCCGATGCCACATCTAACCTCTTGTGGCTTCTCGACGCCCTGCCCTTCAGAAACGCCTTCCACGCGGGACAACACCCCATGTGCTGCTGGGATAGAAGTCCTGTCTGTGCTGTGTATGGTGGAGAGGGAGGAGAGCGCCTGCAGTTGGGGGTTGATGCTGCTCATCACTGGAGCAGCAAGTATGTAGGCGAGCAAGACGGAAGGTGAGGTGCGAGCCATAATGCCGCCAGCGGCGATAGCAAGTAGGGGATGAGTCTGCAATAGGTGTGGACTCAATGACACGATACAGGGAGGTGGATCTGTCGATCGGGGCAGCGACAGCTCGACGAGACGTCAAGAGTAGCAGGAGAAAGAGTGTGTGTAACAGCATCATAAGATAACAGTACGTAAGCAGGCTAGAGATGATAATGTTGCCATTCTATCATTCAAATTTTCTATTGATGCATGCTGTATTCGGAAGTCCAGTTAAGAGAAGGTCGCAAGCGGTAGTCTCTTGAGAACAAGACCGTCGCTCCTTCCAGTGAAGAGGTGGTGCCTCGATTCAGAGCCAGAAATGCCGATGGCGTGTACCAGCACTTACCATCCCAGAAGTATCTTATCCTGAGTCGGTCCAGAATTCTATTCTTGCTCTTCAATGGACACAGATGCCGCAGTATTTTGACAATGAAGCGTCGTGGTATCGCAGTCATGAGACAAGTGGATCGCCATTCCTGATCCACGGACCTCCTACCAGCCAACCATGCTTCGATTCTCGAAATGCCGCCACCGAGTGTATGCCGATGGGGTGTTTAGTAACTTACAGTGCCTTGATATCTCATGCACCTCGCCTTCTCTCCAAGTAGCTGGAGCAGTGCCAGCCCAAATCTTAGTAATAGGTACGGAGGAATCATGAAGAACGCCTCATGCAGATTCATGTATCTCTTTATCGCGCCGGTCAGAGATTTTATTGAAATGGCTGTCTACGAGCTGAGACCGATGCGACGGCGGACACGGATGGAATAGAGAGACCGCGGGATGGGATCTGACACAACAAACAACTTAGGGAACTACGAAGCAAATACAACTGACGGTCCATCAAAGCAGGCTAATCCATGGGCAAATAGCTTGTTCGAAAATTTCCCAATATGCAGAGCTAGTTGTGAATTGTTATAGGATTATCAGCAAGGCCGATCTCAATCATGCCCACCTCGGGGAGCCACCATGCAAGCACAATCCTGCTGATCTTTGCTTCAAAATCCAACCGGAGCGTTCTCCTTCAGACATCAAGGAAGGCATGGAACATTTCGCGTCTCATCCCAGAATACTACTCAGACCCTTATTCCATTGATGCATGTTCATGGTCGTTTAGACTGGACCGGAAAACGTAATCAGCGGCTGCTAATTGATCGCGCTTGCTCATCGATGGCGAATAGCCGATAGCTAATTTCGTACATTATCCGCACAAGCGAAGCCAGATGACCTGCTCATTGTCTCCAAGAAGGTTGCGTCTTGAGATGGCACACTCCAAAAGAAAGGCGAGAGAGCCAGGATGGTAATATTCATACAGCTACCTAGTCTGGATTCCATCTCGGAATCCGAACAGTTTCCACTTTGAGTAGCAAGGAAATGTCCTCAAGCCATGATCTGGCCAAGAACTTCTTGCTTTACGAGATGTAAGACCAGCCTAGCCTTTCCCTTCGACATCCTATCATCAAGTCGAGAGAAGATCTGTGATTTCACGAGCGCATAATAATGCTGATGTGCGATGCCGAACACTTACGTCGCTTGTAATGACGGATAGAATCTGAATCGCAATATGCGCAATACATTCATGGAGAGCCTCTGAAACAGCTTCCCCTACATAAAAGGTAGTTTTCCCGTCTGTTATAACTACGATGTCCCATGCAGCGAGCTCCATGTTGTAACTTTGGTCTCTAGAATCGTCATCGTTTGTCAAATAACAATATGCCGAATTATTGGTTTCGGTTCGGCGACAGGCTGCTAGCGTTCCCACGACCCATTGCTCCCCTTTCACCAGACTATATGAAGTGCGATCCTCGCTATGGACAATTCATAGATAAGAAGGAGTGCAGGTTAGCAGTCGCACAACTGCCAAAAGCGCGAGAAGGAGCTGAGGTTGAATGGGCGGTCAATCATTTGACCCGAACTTACAACCTACCACTGGTCATCGCGCACAGTTAGCATTCACCGGGTCTTCGACCCTTTCGTCCGAACCGCGAACGGTGTGAATGTAGTTGACATTTCCACACAGAAGGTTGTGCGGTCGCATACGAGGCAGCTGGCCCACAAGCGTACTATGAGGTCGACCGAATAAAGCCTCACTTCACTATCAGCGCTTCGCCTTTCCAGCTTCGAGGCTTAGCTGCTCATGTAGTGAACTCGTGTGTAAGCATGGCCCCTTTGAATGGAGGCGATGCGTCTATCGGCGGGTTTGCCACGAACAAAATAGGGAACTTGGCGGACTTCGTCTTAGACGAGTCCACCAATCTAAATTCAGACTATCGTAGGGTTCCATGCACTGCCCTTTCTGAAGTTAGGGCTGTTGCTAACGATTGTTAATGTTAGCGGTTACGAGTACATATATTACGGTGACAGTCGGAAACACAGAAGGCAAGAGTAGATCGCCCGGGAATTTCGACCCTTCCGTCGCTGTACTGGTTGCCGAGTACCTTGCGAACAGGGCCCGGGGTCAGCCTATGGATCAGCAAAGAAGAATCAACTCATTGATTCGGGACTTCAACCGCAGGACTCAGGCGATGAACGCGGGAGGTCAATCGACAACGTTCTGGGGGGCGATTAAGGCAAGCCAGGAAGAGATGTCCTATGAGTGTGATGCAACGCTCGGGACTCCCGCTGAGGTGGACTGCGCTCAGGTAGAGTGGAGCGAACTGGGTGCCGACGACGATACTCTCTCCGTCGGGCCAGGCATTACGAAGGTTCTCTCGTCCAGTACGTCACCCAGTCTCGCGCACTGTGGATTAAAGCAGGTGTAAATCTGACAGCAAAGTTTATGCTGAAGCTGACGGCACCATTTAGACACCTGCCACTTGACAATCAGCGCCGCTATCGCGACTGTATTACAATGGCGCCAGGTCCGTGTAGCACTTGATACTCTCCTCAATGCCTGCCTTGCCAACCCTATTCAAAGACCGACGGGTGGAAGGGCTTTCGTTGGAGGTCGAACCGGGATCAGTGGTGGTATCTGGGGAAGAGATCTCAGCAATGTGACTCATGATGCATGGAATGGCAACCTTACAGGTATATGGCAGCCTGCCCTTTTAGTTGTACCGAGGGTACCAGAGAACCGCACTATATTAACAGCACACAGGTCTCGATGCCCTGAATCCAGGTGTCAATCTTACGTTGTCTGCACAACGTCTCCTAGGATAGTCGGAGAAATTCGTGCCCAACTTCGAGCTTAGATATTTCACGAGCGTAGAGAGAATTCGCAAATCGCTCGTACTTCTCTTTCGAGTGGACAGTAAACATGAAGAGTCTTTCTATTTAAGAATTTAGACTAGTATTGTTTATATAATATTATACTCTTCTATATAGAACTTGTATAAACAAAAATATTAAAGACTAAAATCGAAATAAAGTTTGTTATTGTAACAAAATTATTGTATAATATTAGCTCTTAATAATTAACAAATACTTTATAGTTTAGTTCTTGTAATAGTAGTTTGAAGTCTTGCAAGATTGTCTTTTTAAGACTTGTTTTCTAATATTTCTATAGATTAATATCTCTTTAAAGTAAAATAAAAGTAATTTTCTTAGATTTCAAAGTAGAATTATGCAATAGTATTCTTCTTAGAAATAACTATAAATAGATTTAACGTAGAAAATAATTTTATAAACAATTGAACAAAGTTGTATTAATTAATTTCTACTTTTAATTTAGCGTCTACTTAAAGAAGTTTAGTTTTTTCTATCTAGATAAAGTACAATTACTAATCATTTTTTTGCTTTAAGATATAAAGACTCTCTTTTGTCGCTAATAATTTTTATTTTATTTATTCTTTTACTTTATTCTCTTATTAGTTGTTTGTAGTATTTCGATTTATATATAATTTTTTTACATCGAAAATCTCTTTCTTATCTATCAAAGTTCTTAGTCTTGATATTGTTATATCTTGCAATTTTAATATTTTGCGTCTTTGCTCTTTAATATTCTTTAGCTTCAACAAAAATACTCTATTTCGATAGATTATTTGTTTTAACTTTATTGCAACTTATTGCAACTCTAGTCTCTTTGTAAAACAATTTTATTACAACACAATTAAGTTTCGATTCGCGAAATAATTAAATAAAAAACAATCTATTCTAGCAAATTGTTTGTTTTAATTCTATTGCAATATTATTTCTCTTTGCAAGATACTTTTATTACAAGATAATTAAATAAAAATCTTAATTTATAGCAAGAATCTCGAGACAAAGTATATATCTAGTTTGCAAGTATTAATATATAATTAATAACAAAAAGAACGTATTTGTTATTGCAATACTCTTGAGTTATTTATATCTTTAAATAGTTATATTGATTAAACTACTTTCTATTAAGAGTTCGAATATAAAGACAAAGTCAAAATTAACTATTGCGCAATTAGTAATAAAAAATAACGTATTTCTTATTTAAATAGTCTAAATTTATTTCTAGTTCAAATATACAATTAAAAATAAATCGAAAGACAAAGTTAATTAATAGTGTATTTAATTTACAATAGAGATAATATATAGATTTTTTTTTCAGAAATATTAAAAAATCTATATTACTAATTAATTATAGAAATTCTACTTAGAAATTCAAGCTTTAATATTTTTGCTATTGTTATTAATTGCGATAGTTAAAGCGCAACATCAATGTATTTAGCTTAATTCAAAAATATACAATTGTAAATTTTGTATTTTTAATAACAACTAGAATCTTCTCGAAAGACTAGAGAATATCAACAAATAATAACAAAACAATAGTCTCGAATTGTTCTTTTTGAGAAAAAAGTTAACAAAATTATTATTTATCTTTATAAGCAATTTGAGATAATTCTATAGAGACTCTATTAGCGACTTGAGACTCTTGAAATTGTTGTGCCAATATCTTAGTTCTAGACTTATATTAGTTATATAGAGTTGCTTTAGAATTTATCTCGAGTTAAAATATCTATCTTCGCAAAACAATATTGTCATAAGTTATAATATTTCTTTTAATCTATTTTGCAACATTTTAATCTATACTTACAACATAAACTATAAAAAGTATAACATCTTTAACGTCTATAACTACTTAAATTTCTATTCGATTGCAACTTACATACACAATAGTATTGCAATTTCTAATATAATTTGTTTAATTTATATTATAATATTAAATGCATTTGCGTTTATAGAAATGCTTGATACTTTAAGTATTAAATATATCTCTCTTATATATGCGTTATATTTTTACAAAAAGTAGAAGTTCTTTTTATTATTATTTATAAAGATATTTATATACAAATACTCTTTTGTATAAGCAACAAATCTCTTATATCTCTTTGCATTATTTACAATTAATAAAAAAATTCTCTTTCTCTTTGTATGTTAAATTGTATTTATCTTATTCTTAATATTTAGCTTTTTCTTTTAAACAATTTAACTAAGTATTAATTTTAACTATATATTCTTTTCTTGTCTTTTAATTTAAGCTCTATATTTATTCTATTAAAAGTTATTCTTAATATTGATTTTCGATTTGACAATTAACTTGTTTGCAAATTATATTAGCACAAATAATAATATAGAGATAGCAAACGCAACTTACTATATTAATATTTCTTTTTTTTAATATATCTTGTTTGTTGCTCTCTAGTTAGTCTTAATCGATCTAAAATCTAGTTATAATTATTAAAGACAACTTATATTTTTTGCTATATTTCTCGAGAAATTGTAATTGTTTAATTGCAAAGAAATATAAGTATTTGATATTTAATTTAATATAATCTTTACAAAATATTTTTTATCGAGAAAATCTACTTCGATATTATTCTTTTTTTTAGATTCTCTTTATAAGTATTCTTGTTATTAACTAATACGTATATTGCTATTCGCCAAATTTAAGCAAGGTTTAACTTAAATCTATATCTCTATTCAAAAATATCTATCTAAATATTATTTTGTATAGCAATCTCTTTCTATAAGTATACTCTTAGTTAGTTAACTTATTTGTTATTATTTGTCAAATCTAGACAAGATTTAATTTAGATCTTCTTCTTTGTATATAAGCAAGTCTATTTAAATGTTGTTGTTTTTCTTAGATTCTTTCTATAAGTATCTCTTGCAATTAGTTTATATAATATTTATTATTTATTAAATTTAGACAAAATCTAGTCTAGATTTAACTTATATCTACTTCTTCGATTAAGAATACTTACTTCTATATTGTTCTATTTGTTAAATTTTTTCTATAAATACTCTTGTAATTAATTAACACTTTTATTGTTATTCGATAGCTTAAAGAAAATTTAATTTAAGATTAATCTAGATTTAATTTAAGTCTATATTTTTAATTAGAGATACTTACTTTAATATTGCTCTAATTATTATTCTCTTTCTACAAGTACTCTTGCAATTAATTAATATCTTTGTAATTATTTGTTAGAATTAAGTTAGATTTTCTCTAAATAACTTATATTTATACAACTATTGCTTATATAATTAACGCTCTTTCTTTATTAAAATTGTTATTTGATTGCTTAAATTAATATATTTTTATATACTTTGTTATTTCTTAAGCTTTTAAACACAATTTTTTTATTTAAAGTATTTATCGAATTTTTGTTATTATTTTATCAATTATATTGCTTCGATAAGCACTCGAATTTTAATTTATTAATATTTATATTTAAGAAAGACTTTAAAGAGAAATATGCAAGATCTTGTTGTTATTAAACTTGTTAATAGCTTTTTTGTTGCAAAATACAATCTTTTATTGCAATTTTTGTATATATTTTTCTTTTCATATTACAAGTTAATTGTTTTATCTTTGTTGTATTTTCTTATAGATATTTGTTAATATACTATAAATAAAATATTCGCAATTGTTAATAGAATAAAATATATATCTTCGATATATTATTCTTCGAAATAAATAGATACTTATATCTTGTGTTTAAACTTCTTAATAGAATAATAAATTATAATTTTCATTCTTTTAATTGTTTCTAAAATTATAGAATTAAATATATATTTAATCAAAGAATTAATTTTAAAATTCTCTTAATTGTTGTTAAAAAACAAAGATATAAAAGTCTTAATTATTATTAGACTTGCAAACTATTTAAATTGCTTTTTCTAATTATAATTTAGCAAGAAATTAATAAAGATAGATAAACTTATATCTTAAATATTCTTACTTAGAAAAGTTAATTTTAATAATAAGATCTAAACGTAATTATGCAACTTTCTATTGTTAATAAAGTTGTAATAATTCTTAATTATATTGTAAACTTGCTTTATTATATAAGATTAACAATTCTTTGTTGCGTTGTAAAGCTACAATTAAATAAGTTTTTATTTACAATAGAAAGAGATAGAAACAATATCTTTTTCGCCTTCTTTAATACAAAAATATTTTCTATATTGTTGTTACGTTAATTCTTAACGCTCTTTATACAATTAATTATTCTCTCTTATATATGTTTCATTAGTATTGACAATTTGAATTTTTGTTAAAAATTAATTCAAGATTTATAGTTTTTGATGTTGTATCTAGTAACAAGCGTAATTTAATAAAAGATATATATTTTGCATATAACAATTTTATATCTTAATATAAAAATATATTCTGAGCGTTATTTTATCTTGCTTTATAGAACGAGAATTTTGATATAATATCAAGTTTTGCGTAATAATATTGCATTTTTTGTTTATTTACAAATTTAAAGATTTGTAATATAAACTTTATATAACTAATTTTTGAAAATATAATATTAAGCTTGTTGTTAAAAGATTAAAATAAATATAAGAAATGCGTTTTTTAACTTCGAGACTTGCTCTTAACAAACGCAAGATTAGTAATAAATTGCATTTAATTAATAAGTATCTCTATAACTAAAAATAGACTTATATTGTATTGTATTTGTAACAATAATATTCTTATTATATTGTTCTTTTTACTTTTAATTGTTGAGTAATAATATTTTTCTTCTATACGTAAAAGAATTGCACAATATTTCGAAAATCTTAAATTCTATTTTATTAATCAAACTATTATTATTTTTTTACAAGAAAATTAATATATATCTTTGAGAATTTAATAAGCGATAATTGCGCTTATTGCTTATATGTGCGAAGTTTGCTTAGAAGTTATCTATAGCACAAAATTAAATACTTAAATAAGTTAATAAAATATTGTATCTAGAATAGCGTAAACTTATTAAAGATTAAGAAATTAGTAGAAAGCGCAAAGATAAAATTGTATTAAGAAAAAAAAAGCTATTGTAATGCATCGAAATACGCTAGTCTTAAATCTTGACAATTTTTATTTAAATAAAGAAGATAGTACTTATTATAATAAATTATAGTAAAATATTACTCATTGTCTCTAATAATATTAATATATCTATTAAGAATAATTTATGTTTTGTTAATTTAATCGAGATTTATCTTGTTGCTTCGACTACTATAAAGATTTATCTTGCGTTAATAAAAATTAACTCTTGAATATTAAATTATTGAAAGATCGATTTTGTATCTTTTTTACAATTATTGCTCTTTATCTTAAATTATTATTCTTTTATAAGATTAGCTAAATTATATTGTTAAAGTAAGAATAAAATTATAAGCAATAAGTATAAATTTGACGAACTTAATATTGATAAATTATACTTAATTATTAAATTTATAACAATTAAGAATATTTGTATATATTATATATTTAATCGATATTAAAAGATATTGTTAAATACATTTTTATATTTAAGAATACAAGAAAGACGCTAAGCTTAATATCTTTAATCTTTATATACAATCGATAAGCTAAACAATATTTCTATTACTTATATAAAGTTGTTGCTTTTATTATCTACAATACTAGACAATTAAATCGAGATATTGTTTGCACAATTAACAAAGAATAATATAGAATTGTTGTTCTTATTACTTAAATTAATTGTTGCTCTTTTGTGTTTTAAATATTTTGTATTATATATTGTTAACAACAACTTATTTGTTAAATAGCAATCTTAATTATTAACTTATTTGTTGTTTTCTTTTTCGTCTATAGCAATAATAAAAAAAGCATAAACAAAATTGCTATTGTCTCTTTCTTGTATACAAAGCAAAACAATATTCTATAATTTTATTTTATTATTTTTGTCGAATTTATTCTCTCTATTTTCGACTTCTATATACAAAGACTCTATTTTAAATAAATACTATACAAAAGAATAAAATAAAAAGAGACAAATATTAAATTAATTATTGCTATATAATCTAATAAATAAGACTTTAATTAAGTTGCTTTCTTAAGAATTTAATAGTAACAATACAATATTAAATAGAGTTAAGTTATAAAATTATATTATTATTAACAACAATATATCTAGATTGCTATATCTTGTAAAAGAAACTCAATTATATATTAAAACAAGCAATAATATTAATTTCTATAATAACAAAGCTAATAATTTGTCGATTTTTGTGTTCGAATACTTAAATTGATTGCGTCGATTCGAATCGAATCGAAAGTCTTGGCAATTCGATTTCTAAAATTGAAATTAACAATTCGATTCGATTTCAAAAGTTGAATCGAAAATCGAATCGAAAAATCGAATCGAATTGTCAAAACTATTATTTTTAGTAAATTTAATTATTTTTAGTAACAATTAATCAATAATTTAATAGAAATAGTTAATCAATTAGAATTAATTAATAATTAGAATTAGAAATTTTTTTATAAATGCATTACTACTAATCATTATCTAGCAATTAATAGAAAATCTAAATTTAAATTTAATTTATACTATTTTTAGCATTCTTGATATTTTTGACGATTTGATTCGATTCGATTTCTAAAGTTAAATCGTCGATTCGATTTGATTTCAAAGTTGAGATCAAATATTGAATCGATAGTTAATCTAGATAAACTACGTTAAAAACGCTCTTAGCTTCTAACAATTTTAATCTTGTTAAATACTATTGAAAATAAACTTAAATATACTAATTTTAATTCTATTTAACTTATAGATCTTCAAATTGTTTTATTTTTGTTTTAGACTAAAAATCAATTATTGAACTATATATTGCAAGATGCTCTTTTAAAAATTTTGCAATAGTTAACAATTATATAAGATTCTTAAAATTTATAAAATATTCTTTGTCTTAAAAACTCTTATTATAGTATTAAATTAAAATATAAAGCAAAAGTTTTGCGAAAACTTAAACTACTTTGTTTACTTTTTTTATTAATTTCTTTATCTTAATATTTCGATATTTTTTAATAATTTTCTTTATAAATTGTAGATTAATTAATCGAAAATTACAATAAAGATATTCGAAAAATTTCAAGACTTAAAGTTCGCAATTTTAAGAGAAGCTATAATATTAATAGAGTCGAAGTTAATAATTATTTTTAACAAAGTTGCAAATTAAAATTAATATATTAATTTAATATTCTTTATAAAATTAATTATCTTTTATAATTCTTTTTAAAGATTCTTTATATTATGCGATTTGTTAATTATAAAAAATCTACAATATAAACAAACAATCTTCTTTGTCTCTATAATTGTTTCTTTCTTTTTTTAAAAACTATATATATATAATTTTATAAATTTACTTTTTAGATACAACTTTTATAAGTTCTAAATTGTTAACAACTAAATAAGAATACTTATCGAAAATAAAATTTTATATTAAATTAATTAATTAGTAAATGTTTTTTTCGATAACTTAATATTAAAATCTTAAACAATCTTAAATTTATCTTTTGATATTTATGAAAATTGTATATCGAAATTCTTAAAAAGTTTGTAAAATTCTATAAGTATAATATTAGATTAATTGCTAGATCGAAAATTGATATCAACTTTTTAATTCGACTTAAATACTTAATATTAACATCGTAATTTAACTTAAATACTTGATATTAATATTGTGACTCGATTTGATATCAACTCGATTTCTAACTTGATTCGAGTTATCGATTCGAATCGTTAAGTAATCGAAAATGTCGTTATAATGTTAAGAATTTCTATTTTTAAATTTATTACATCACGACTTTTGAGAAATCTATCCGTCAAAAACGAAATAATTTTCTTCTTTATTATTTTCTCGTTATTTGCATTATTTTATTGCATTATTTTATTGTATTATTTTATTTCATTATTTTATTGCATTATTTTATTGCATTATTTTATTGCATTATTTTATTGCATTATTTTATTACATTATTTTATTACATTATTAGTGTTTATCTTTAAATAATTTATTATTATTATTAAGATTGTTGTTCTTTGCAAAATATATTGCAAAATGTCTAATTTTAACAATGTATACAATTTATTAATATCTTCGATTAAGAATAAGTCTAATTTTTTAATGTTGCATTTTAAATAATCTTAATTTTAATTAATTCGCAAGTTAAGATTTATAAAATATTAATTAATTATTTTTTGAAAAAAAAAGAGCTTTTTAAAAAGCAATTAATAAAATTTATTAAAATAGTTCTTTTTTAAGATTAAAAAAAAAACAACGAATACGTTAAGTAAAGTCTTAATATTAATGCTTAATTTTAACAATAATAATTACAAACATCTATTAACGAAAATGTCACAAACAAGATTTAAAAAAAATATTAAATTTACTTTAAATTAAAAAGATTAAAGCAAGTAAGTAATTTAATGTTTAAAATATATTTGTTCAAATAATCTTAATATTAGAAAAATATTCTAAGATAGCATGCAAGAATTGTCTCAAAATTCTAAATTATTCTATAACTATAAGTAACTTTAGTACGATCAATATATTTAAATATCGCAAGACAATTGCTTGCAAAAAACGAAAACAATCTAATTCTCTTTTATAATTCGAGTTAACTTTTGATCGTATAAATTTAATTTAATAATGCAAATAAATAATGCAAAGTTAACAAATTAATAAAAGAAAAGTTATATTGACTTAACGTTTTAATTTAATTAACAAAATTAAAAACAAATATTGTGCAAAATCTTTGTTATCTTAAATTTATTTTTTCGAATTATTAAAAATAAGCATTTTTGACAATTATTGCAAATGCTTCGTCTAGATTTTACTTTTATGCATCGCATTAAATTGTTATTTATAATTTTTTTAAAACATAATAATATTCGTATTAAGATAAAGCAAGATTTAAAAAAGTTACAATGTGTATTTATTGCGTTAGATGCATAATCTAATTTTTAAAAAATCGTTTATCTAAAAATATTAATATATTAAATAAATATTGCATTCTAATATTGTAAATATTTCATTAAATTTACGTCTTTTTAAATTAAATATATTGATTGTTACTTAATGCAAGAACTTCTTAAAATCTTAAATATATATAATATTAAAAACAAACTTTTTGATATTGTTACAAACAATGCAAGCAACAATAATACTTCACAAAAAAACTTAAAAAGACGTTTAATTAACGTGAAACTTTATAAAATAAAGCACAAAATTCGATTTCTTATATAATTTATATTATTAATCTCGTAATTTAAGAGTTTATCAAAGTTATTAAATTAAAGATTTTAAATAATAACATTATGTTATTATTAGAAGACAATCAAGTTAAAAATGTAATTACAAGCAATAATTTGTGCACTATTATTAAAAAGATATTTTTTAAGTAAGTAATGTAAAAAGATAATGCACTTATTAATAAATAAATTAGATTTGCGCTTTTACAATTGCTATTAATAGTTCTTCTTAGCGAAAACTTTGCTTTTAAAAGCTTCAAATTAAAGCTAAAACAAAGTTTCGAACATAAATATAAAACATTCGCATTTGTTAAAACTCTATTTATTTAATGCTTCGACGTACATATTAATTGCGCAATATAATTAATATATAAATTAACAAAATCTTGAAAAACTTAAAGATTTAAGCTATTTAATTAGAAGATAATAAATAATTACTAGTATTGCTTGTTAACAATATGTTATATTCTTTTTATAAATTAATCATAATTGTGTTTAAAATAACTAATGTTAATATGCATTTAAAATTTTGATTATTTAAAATTTTTTTCAATTATTTTAATATTGTTAAAAAAATTATATACGACAATGCGTATTTTTCAAAAACACTTATTATTAAAACTTGCAAATTTATTTTTATAAAACTTGCGAAGTACTATTTTAAGACTAAGAACAAAGACAAATTAATATATAATTTCGTTATAATTTTAGAATTTACTTAAAAGCTAAATTTGTATTAAGATTAAAACACAAAAAATATTAAAAAACAAAATTTTAATAAAATTAATTATTCTTACTACGACAAATACAAAAAAGAATTTAAGAGCTATTTTAATTATTATTATAAAAAAAGAATTACAACTTTAAAAGTCGAAATGCAACGAACTAATAAAATTAACAAAATAAACAAAATAATGCAAATTAATAATGCAATTATTTATTTATTAATAATTATATAGTTTGTTGCGATAATTATACGAACTTTTCTTTAACGAAATTAATGTTGATCTTTATCTTTAAGCAAGAACAATCAATATCTTTGCATTAACGTTATTGTTAAAAAAACTTTAACATGAGAGTTTTAAAAAAATAACGTCTTGAATTTCTTAAAATTAGCTTAAATAATTAAAGATATTTTTTTGTATTTAATATTCTTTGTAAACATCGAAAAAACATTTAATTTTATTAAAAAAGTTTGTTAATAAAATCGATTACAAATAATTTTAAAATTGATCGAATAAATAATGCTTTTTAAGTATTATAAACTTGAATTCTAAAAAAACTATTATCGAAACGTAAGACATTTATCGAAAAAAAAAACAATAATTTAATAATTTTTTTAAAATAAATTTGCAAGATGTTTTGCGTTTAATTAGTATTTAAAGATTCAATATTATTATATTTGTTAAAGAATTTGCATTGTTAATATATGTTTTAAAACAATATAATTAAAAGATTATACAATTTAATAATGCAATTTAGTAATGCATTTAAATTACTTATATCATTAAATTAATATATTTAACTTTTTAAAAATTATATTAAATATTTAGAAATATTAGATTTTTATATATTTTTAAATATTAAAATTTTAATAACTTAATAATAGCGCGTTCAATTTGCAATAACAATAACATATTATTTACGATATAATTTACGAGAGCATTATTGTGCTATTTGAAATTATATTGTAAATTGTATATTATTGTTATTGCGAATTAAAAAATCGAAAATTTAAATTTTTCTTAAGATATATATTTTTTTTTTTGCAATCTTTAATAAGATTATATAGAACAAGATTGTCGAACTCTTTAACTAAAAAAGTTAAATTAATAATTTAATTTTAACTTTTTAGATAATTTAAATGCATAATGTAATTAACATATTTGTTAGAAAAAATATATAAATAATGTATCTTTTAATTAATATATTTGATAAAAAAAGTGCATAATGTAATTAACATATTTGTTAAAAAAAGTATATAAATAGTGCACTTTTTAATAAATATATTTGATAGAAAAAGTGCACAAATAATGCATGTAATAAGATAATATATTTGATAAATAATGCAACAAGATAATGCAATTAATAAATTACATAACTAAATAACTTAAATTCTTGTTAATTATTCTTAATTTTAATTATTTTAATTAACTAGTTTAAAATCGTTATAATTTTATGTTTAACTTAATTTTTATTGTTATTATTTTCGTTTTTATACTTTAACGACTTATATTTGTTCTTTATTAATTTTGCATTATTTTCGACTTTTTTATATTTAACTTCAATCTTATTATTATTTATTTTAATCAGATTTTTTAATTCGTTATTAATCGAATTAAGAGAATTAAGTATTTTATAATTTGCGACATTTTTGTTGCTAGAAAATATGTTTACAAATTTGTTAAATTTATTGATTACATTTGAATCTTAAGTTGCTTTTAACTTATTTAGTTTTTTATAATGCAAAATACGTTGCTAAATAATTTAAATAATTAATATTATATATTTCGACATATTGATATTAAATTCGTCGTAATTTATAATAATTTAATATATATATTAGTTTTATTTTTTATATTAAACACAATACATACTTGAATAATAGAAGTAGACTTTGTTACATTTAATATCAACAATTCGAGATAACTCTTTAGAAACTTTATTAGCGATTTAAGACTTTTAAGATCGTTGTGTCGATGTTTTAGTTTTAAAGCTACATTAGCAACATAAAGTTGCTTCAAGATTTATTTCGAATTAAAATATTTATTTTCGCAAAACAACATTGTCGTAAATTATAATGTTTCTTTTAATTTATTTCGCGATATTTTAATTTATGTTTACAACATAAATTATAAAAAGCATAACGTCTTTAACGTCTATAACTATCTAGATTTTTATTCGATCGCAACTTACATAGTGTGATCGTCGAATTAAGTTTTAACTCGATTAAGTTGACTCGCTCAATCTTGATTCTAGAATTAGACAAATTTCCTAGCTTAACAAGATGGGGCGAGCGAAGAATGCGCGTCGAATGTTCAACTTGACTCATTCAATTACGTGACGTCACGTGATGTGCTAACCCAATTAGGCTAGCGTAGGGTCTACGCTAATCGCATATGATTAGCGTGGACTCTTACGCTAGCCCAATCGAGTTAGCGCGTAGATAAGATAAGATAAGATAAGCGAATGCTAACGCGACAAAGTTAGCTTGGATTCTTGGCATTAGCTCGACGAAACCCGACCCTAGGGTCGAGTTCGCGCCTTAATCCTGGCCCAACCCTACGAGGCCCAAGAGAATGAGTCGAGTTGAGAAAAAAGTGTTCGATTCGATTCAACGATCACACTAAACTTACATACATAATAGTATTGCAATTTCTAATATAATTTGTTTAATTTATATTATAATATTGAATACATTTGCGCTTACAAGAATGTTTGATACTTCTAACATTAAATGCATCTCTCTTATATATACGTTATACTTTCACAAGAAGTAAAAATTCTTTTTTTTATTATCTATAAAAATATTTACGTACAAACATTTTTTTGTATAAGCAACGAATTTCTTGTATTTCTTTGCACTATTTACGATCGATAAAAAAATCTTTTTTCTCTTCGTATATTAAATTATATTTGTTTTATTTTTAACATTTAGCTTTTTTCTTTAAGCAATTCAACTAAGTGTTAATTTTAACAACATATTTTTTTCTCGTCTTTTAACTTGAATTTTATATTTATCTTATTAAAAATTATTCTTAATGTTAATTTTCGATTTGACAATTAACTTGTTTGCAAATTATATTAGCATAAATAATAATATAAAGATAACAAACACAATTTACTACATTAATACTTTTTTTTTAATATATTTTGTTTGTTGCTCTTTAGTTAATTTTGATTAATTTAAAATTTAATTACGATTATTAAAGACTACTTATATTTTTCGTTATGTTTTTTAAGAAATTGTAATCGTCTAATTGCAAATAAACGTAAACATTCGACATTTAATTTAATGTAATTTTTACAAAATATTTTTCATCGAAAAAGTTTATTTCGACATTTTTTTTTAGATTCTCTTTATAAGCATTTTCGTCGTTAATTAATACGTACGTTGTTATTCGTCAAAATTGAGCAAAATTTGATTCAAATCTACATCTTTATTTAAAAATGTCTATTTAAACGTTATTTTATGTAACGATCTTTTTTTATAAGTACGCTCTTAATTAGTTAACTCATTCGTTGTCATTCGCTAAATTTAGACAAGATTTAGCTCAAATCTTTTTCTTTATATATAAATAAATCTATTTGAAAGTCGTTGTTCTTCTTAGATTCTTTTTATAAATATCTCTCGCAATCAATTTATATAGCATTTGTTATTCGCTAAATTTAAGCAAAATCTAGTTTAAATCTAACTTATATTTATTTCTTCGATTAAGAATGCTTATTTTTATGTCGCTCTATTTGTCAATTCTTTTTTACAAACATTTTCGTAATTAATTAACACTTTCGTTGTTATTTAATAATCTAAAGAAGATTTAATTTAGAATTGATTTAGAATTGATTTAGATTTACGTCTTCGATTAAGAATGCTTACTTTAATGTTGCTTTAATTGTTAATTTCTTTTTATAAACATTCTTGTAATCAATTAACATCTTCGTAATTATTCGTTAAAATTAAGTTAAATTTTCTTTAAATAACTTATATTTATACGATTATCGCTTACATGCTTGACGCTCTTTCTTTATTAAAATTATTAATTAATCGCTCAAATTAGTTCATTTTTACGTACTTTGTCATTTTGTAAACTTTTAAATACGAATTTTTTATTCGAAACATTTATTAAATTTTTGTCACTATTTTATCGATTATATCGCTTCGATAAGCATTCGAATTTCGATTTATTAATATTTAAATTTAAGAGAAACTTTTAAAGAGAAACATGCAAGATCTTGTCGTCGTTAAACTTGTTAATAATTTTTTCGCTACAAAATACAATTTTTTGTCGCAATTTTCGTATACATTTCTCTTTTTATATTACGAATTAATTGTTTTATTTTTGTTGTATTTTCTTGTAAACATTTATTAATACATTATAAATATAAAGATTACAATTGTTAATAAAATAAAGTATATATCTTCGATATATTATTTTTTAAAATAAATAAATATTTGCGATTTGTATTTAAATTTCTCGATGCAATAACAAATTATGATTTTTATTATTTTAATCGCTTCTAAAGTTATAGAATTAAACATATATTTAATTAAAGAATTAATTTCAAAACTTTCTTAGTTGTTGTTAAAAAATAAAGACGTAAAAGTCTTAATTATTATTAAGTTCGCAAACAATTTAAATTGCTTTTCTCAATTATAATTTAGCGAGAAATTAATAAAAATAAACAAATTCACATCTTAAATATTTCTACTTAAAAAAGTCGATTTTAATAATAAGATTTAAACGTAATTATGCGACTTTCTATTGTTGATAAAGTTGTAATAATTCTTGATTACATCGCGAACTTGCTTTATTATGTAAAATTAACAATTCTTTATCGCGTCGTAAAACTACAATTGAATAAACTTTTATTCATAATAGAAAAAGATAAAGACAATATCTTTCTTGTTTTCTTTAACACAAAAACATTTTCTATATTGTCGTTACGCTAATTTTTGACGCTTTTTATACGATTAATTATTTTCTCTTATACACGTTTTATTAGCATTAATAGTTTAAATTTTTGCCAAAAATTAGCTTAAGATTCATAGCTTTCGACGTCGTATCTAATGACGAACGTAATTTGCAAAAAGATATGTGTCTTGTGCATAAAAATTTTATGTTTTAACGTAAAAATATATTTCGAACGTCGTTTTATTTTGTTTTATAAAACGAGAATTTTAATACAACATTAAGTTTTGCGTAATAACATTGCATTTTTTCGTTTATTTACGAATTCGAAGATTTGTGATATAAATTTCGTACAATTGATTTTCAAGAACGTAATATTAAGTTTGTCGTTAAAAAATTAAGACGAATGTAAAAGACGCATTTTCTAATTTCAAGACTTGCTTTTGACGAACGCGAGATTAATAATAAATTGCATTCGATTAATAAGCATTTCTATAATTAGAAATAAACTTACATTGTGTTGTATTTGTGACAATAACATTCTTATTACATTGTTCTTTCGATTATCGAATAATAACGTTTTTCTTTTACGTTTAGAAGAATCGTGCGATGCTTTAAAAATCTTGAATTCTGTTTTATTAATCGAATTGTTATTATTTTTTTACGAGACAATTAATGTATATTTTTAAAAATTTAATAGACAATAATTGCGTTTATCATTTATATGTGCGAAGTTCGTTTAAGAGTTATCTATAATACGAAATTAAATGTTCGAATAAATTAATAAAACATTGTATTTAAAATAGCGTAAACTTGTTAAAAATCAAGAAATTAATAGAAAACGCGAAGATAAAATTGTATTAAAAAGAAAAACAAACGAAAGAAACTATTGTAATACGTCAAGATACGTTAGTCTTGAAACTAAACTATATTTAATTAAGATTTGATCAAGATTTGACTTAGATCTTGATTAAATCTTAATTAGATCTTAAAAAATTTTATTCGAACAAAGAAGATAATATTTATTGTTATTTGAAAATGCTTTGCTTTCGCTTAATTGCTAAAATCTTCTTTACATTTTTTACAATTTTATTTAACATTATTGATTTAAATAATTACACACAATTTAATAATTTTGGGTTCAATTGTATGCAACTTAATAATAGCAATAATGCGAACAATTTTTATAGCAACGTCGAAAGTAGCGATTTAAGCAATAATGAAACAATTGTTACAAATATCGAATTAATCAATAACAATAACGACAATAACGAGAAAAATAATAATAGCTAGAAGAAGACTAGCACAAAGATCGAGTTAAACAATAACAATAATAGCGACAACGAAGAAAGTAGAAATCGAAAGAATAAAAACGAACAAAAGAGCACTAAAAAAGAGAATTATATAATCACAAATAATAAATTTTACTCTTCTAGCATTAATTTACTCGTAATAAATTACAACAAAATATTACTTATTGTTTTTAATAATATTAATACGTCTATTAAGAATAATTTAAATTTTATTAATTTTATTAAGATTTATTTTGTCGCTTCAATTATTATAAAGATGTATCTTGCGTTAATGAAAACTAACTTTCGAACATTAAATTATCGAAAAATCAATTTTGTGTTTTTTTCACAATTATCGTTCTTCATTTTAAATTGTTGTTTTTTTATAAAATTAATTAAGTCGCATTGTTAAAGTAAGAATAAAATGATAAATAATAAGTATAAGTTTAACGAACTTAATACTTATAAATTACGCTCAATTATTAAATTTATTACAATTTAGAATGTTCGCACATGTTATATATTTAATCGACATTAAAAGATGTCGTTAAATACATCTTTATGTTTAAAAACATAAAAAAGACGTTAAATTCGATGCTTTTAATCTCTTAATACAATCGATAAATTGAGCGACATTCTTATTACTTACATGAAGTCGTCGCTTTTACTATCTACAATATTAGACAATTAAATCGAAATATCGTTCGCATAACTAACAAATAATAATATAGAATTGTTGTTTTTGTTACTTAAATCAATTGTTGTTTTTTCGTACTTTAAAGATTTTGTATTACATGTTGTTAACAACAACTTATTCGCTAAACGACGATTTTAATTGTCAACTTATTCGTCGTTTTCTTTTTCGTTTATAACAATAACGAAAAAAGCACAAACAAAGTTGTTATTATCTCTTTCTTATATATAAAACAAAGCGACATTCTATAATTCGATCTTATTATTTTTGTTAAATTTATTCTCTTTATCTTCGTCTTCTATATACGAAGATTCTATCTCGAATAAATATTATGCGAAAAGATAAAATAAAAAGAGACTAACGTTAAGTCAATTATTGTTATATAGTTTAATAAATAAAACTTTAATTAAATCGCTCTTTTAAAAATTCAATAACAACAACGTAACATTAAATAAAATCATGTCGTAAAATTACATTATTGTTAATAACAATACATTTAAATCGTCATGTCTTATAAGAAAAACTTAATTATATCTTAAAACAAACAATAATATCAATTTTAACAATAACAAAGCTAATAATTTGTCAATTTTTGTGTTTAAACACTTGCATTATATTATAATTAATTCTTCTTTTTAATTTCGTCAAAATGTACGCATCTTAATCTTTTTATTAATCTATTTTTATTTAAGATCGTTATTTTCTAAGTCTTGCAATATTTGAACGAATCGACGTCGTTACAAATTGCGTAAATAATTAAAATGCAAAACTACAAAAGTTCTTAAAAAACGTAAATTTTAAGAATTGTATATTAAATATTATTCGACGAACGTCTAGTTTTGCTTATTATTTTTTCGATTAATTATCTTATAATTGTCTTGTTTAAATCTTAATTGAATCTTAAGTTTTCGAAAATTATAAATTTTTAAAATCAAGAAATTGATCAACTCTAAAACTTTGTTGCTTCATAAATTTTTTTTCGTCAATATAAATAAAATTTGCGTCTTTGTTTTCGTTTTTAATGTTTATACTAAGAATTCTACTATTAGCGCAATCAAAAATGTTAAATGTGCTTCAATTTATACTAACTCTTTCGCTACGAACAAAGATAATAACGACAAGAAAGAAGCAATCTTTTTTTGCGCAATCGCTCTCATAATTAGCATTATTAAGAAATGTAAAAATCGCATTCTAAATCTTGCATCTTAAGAGTTCGTCTTCTTCTTTAATTTAAACGCTAACAATATTGATCAAAATCTTGCGTAAAATAGATGTTTTTAAAGATAAGATTCTTAACATCTAATTCGAATTTAGTTTAAAATAAATGTTCTCAAAGATTAGATTCTTGATATCTAGAAATTAAGATAACTTAAATCTAAGTTAGATTTAATCTTTTCATAAAAAAGATTTTAATATTCGAAGATTAATTTAACTTAAATTTAGATTAGATTTAACGTAGAAACAATTGCTTCTTAAACAAAAGATCTTTAACATTCAAAAAATAATTCAATTTAAATTTGAGTTAAATCTAATCTAGAACAATTACTTTTTAAAAAAAAGATCGTTAATATTCGAAGATTAATCTAGCTTAAATCTAGACTAGATTTAACGTAGAACAATTACTTCTTAAACAAAAGATTTTCAATATTCGAAGAACAATCTAGTTTAAATTTGAATCACGTAGAACAATTGTTTCTTAAAGAAAAGACTCTTAACATTCAAAGATTAATCTAACTTAAATTTAAGTTAAATCTAGCGTAGAACAATTACTTCTTAAAAAAAATCGTTAACATTCAAAGAACAATTTAGCTTAGATTTAATTTAGATCTAACGTAGAAACAATTGCTTTTTAAACAAAAAATTCTTAACATTTGAAGAACAATTTAGCTCAAATCTAATTTAAATCTAACTTAAATTAGTTGCTTCTTAACGAAAAGATCGTTAATATTTAAAAATTAATTTGACTTAAATCTAGATCAAATTTAACGTAGAACAATTGCTTCTTAGACAAAAGATCTTTAACATTTAAAGAACAATTTAACTTAGATTTGAACTACGTAGAACAATTGCTTCTTAAAGAAAAGATCGTCAACATTCGAAGAACAATTTAATTTAGATTTAATTTAAATCTAACGTAGAAACAATTGCTTCTTAGACAAAAGACTTTTAACATTCAAAGAATAATCTAATTTAAATCTAATTTAGATTTGACTCAAAACAATTGCTTCTTAGAGAAAAGATCGTTAATATTCGAAGATTAATTTGATCTAGATTTGAATTAAATCTAACGTAGAACAATTATTTCTTAAAAAAAAGACTCTTAATATTTGAAGAACAATTTAACTTAAATCTAGCTTAAATCTAATCTAGAACAATTGCTTCTTAAAGAAAAGATCGTTAACATTCGAAAATTAATTTAATTCAAATTTGAATTAAATTTGACGTAGAACAATTATTTCTTAAAGAAAAGATTTTTAACATTCGAAGAACAATCTAGCCCAAAACAATTGTTTTTTAAACAAAAGATTTTTAACATTCAAAGAACAATTTAGTTCAAATTTAAGTCACATAAAATAATTGTTTCTCAAAGAAAATTTTTTTAACATTCGAAGAACAATTTAAGTTAAATCTAGATTAAATTTAATTTAAATTTAGTCTAAAACAATTGTTTCTTAAAGAAAAGATTGTTAATATTCGAAAATTAACTTAACTTAAATTTAAATTAAATTTAACGTAGAATAATTGCTTCTTAAAGAAATTTTTTTTAACATTTAAAGATTAAGTTAACTTAAATTCGAACGTTTAAATAACGATAATACGATAATCTTTTTGTCAATATTAATAACAATCGATTAAGAAGTGTTCTAGTTTTTACTTTGTTATTTTCGAATGTTTGTCGCATTTACAAACTAGTTTAAGTGACTTAATGCAAAACGTTTTAATTCTTTGCTTTCGTTCGTTTAATAAGTAGTACTAAAAAGACGTTTTAATCGCATTTTTACTTTTTTTATTTCGACAATAAAGAGAATTTTCTTTTTGATACGCTCTGTGTCGTAATGTTTAATAATGAGCTAAAAGTCGCATTTGAAAAATTTCTTAATATCTAATTTTTATTGTTTTTGTCAATGATTTCGTTAATTTTTTTGAGCAACTTTTAAAAATTCGTTAAGAAATTTTGCTAAAAGACAAAATTTTTAACATTATAAATAAAAAGTTAACATAGCGTCAAAAAAATTAATTATTTTCTTTGTCTTCGAAATTATAGTCGCAAACATCTCGTTGTAACATATTTTAACACTAATTGATAAAAACTTATAAAAAGATAAAAAGACAATATTATTATATTTAAAAATAATTTATTTCTTCGTTTTATCGTCTTTAATTTGATAGATTTTTTTTTATTAATATTTCTTTTTCTTATCTTTAATTTCTTGATTTTGCATAATGTTCTTGTTATTTACTCTTTACTTTATTTTTTTGTAACAAGAATTAATTTAAATTGAGTGCAATTTGAATTAGCGATTGCGTCTTTAAGTCTTGTTCTATATTTAATAATGTCTTATTTATTCGTTTGCAATTCGAATCTTCTTAATCTTAAATTAAGAATTATACATATATTGTATTAATCTTAATTAATGAAGTTGTTAACGTAGTACTTTGTGCACTCTTAATTTGCTAATACAAGATATACGCTACGAATAATATGTAACATATTATAGAAACGTCGAGATTGCAAACGTTTAAAATTGTTACTCATATTCTTTAAATAATTTATTATTTTGTACATTTTATATATCTTGTAAGTAATTTCTTTGTTAACTTAGCGCTTTAATTTAACAAACGCTTCTATATATCTTTGTAATCGCTTATTACGCTTTAATTTTTTATAATTAAACACAAAGATAATAAGTTATACGTTTTCTACATATTTGTTATTATCTATTGCTAATTCGTTGTTTTAATATTTTTTATTTGACTCTTTATCTTGCACTTATACGCAATCTCTTTATTAATTGCTTTTATTGCGTCAATAAAAAGCGCATTAAATTATGTTTTTTCGCAATCAATTTAAATTAATGTGATTTTTTTCGTTTCGTTTTTAATACGTTAAAGACTTGTAAATCTTAACGAAATAATTCTTTGCTTAGAACGAGTCTTGTTCTTAAGTATTTAAATTAACGATATCGCATCTTTTTTTACGTTTTTTTTGAATAAATATTGCTAAAATCTCTATAAAGTTAAAGTATTTAAATTGACTTTTAATAATAAATCTTTTAGCTTTTCGTTAATGCTAGTCGTTTTAATTTAGATTAATAAGTTGTGCATTGTCGTAATTGTTAAAATTAAACGTTATTAACAAATTTATTAAATTTTGACTTAATATTGTAATACTTATTTTCGACTTTTATTTCGCAATAAATGTTGCTTAAATTTTTAGATATAATATTATATCTTTTATAACAATAATGTTAAAATGTCAAATGTTGTGCATTAATATCTATTTATTTTAGTTCTTCGTTTTGTTCGTTTTTGAAAAAAATTGTTTTAACAAGAATTTATGTGTCGCTTTCTCGTAAAAAATATTAAAATTCTAAGCATTATTAAACAATTAAATAAAAGTTGCATAGTGTGTTAAAACATAAAGCTTAAAAATGTTAAAATATGTTTTATTTTTGTTGTTCTCGTTGTGCGTAATATTTTGCGATCGATATTTAACAAAGATTGTTTTTAAATTATTGATTTACTATAACGAATATTTTAAGTAACTTAGTGTGTTTTACTAAGTAAACATAACGAAGTTCATAATCGTTCAAACACAATATATTGTTGCATTTCGATTTTCTAATAATAGAAATATTATCGCAAGAACAAGTTGCAATATAAATGTTTTTTGTTCGACTTCGCTTCACTATTAAATCTTGCTAAAGTGCTTGAATTTCTTTAAGCTAATAAATCTAAAAATTTAACGAAAACGTTCGTTAAGTATAATTGTTTTTCTTTTCTTTTTGCGCTTTACTAATCTCTTAAAACAAATATAAGAAATAATATCGTTAATTAAAGCAACAAATTAATTGATCAATTTTATAATTACACTTTTAAGCAATTAATGAAGAATGTTTAAATTTATTAAAATATAAACGTTGCAATATTTGCAATATTATGTTTAATTCTTTACGAAATAAATATTTATATTTGTCTTGTTCTCTTTTAAATTAAAATTTTGTTTAATAAACTTAATTTAAATGTATTTAAAAATTCGAAATTTTTATTTCTTCGTGAAATTCTCTTGTTTGTTAAAAGAAACTTTGTAAATATTGTAATGCTTATTTTTCTTAACATTAGTAATAAGTATTTGCTTTTCGTAATTTTTTTTTTTTTTTAATAGTTAAATAACAACTTCTTGTAAAATCATTTGTATATCGAACATTTACATCGAACTTTTTAAGTTTCTTAAAATCTTTATCGAATTAATACGAAAAACACATACGTTATAATTAAAATACATACGTTTAAAGACTATTTTTATAATTTAATAATACACTTTCGCTTGTAAATGTAATTAATGTTTCTTTTTAATTTTTAAAATTAAAATTAACTTTATTAGCATTATTTTTGATCGAATTCAACTTCGTCTAATCGTGCGATCAAAATTGTTAATAGTAAGATAAATCGATCACAAACTTTAATTGTTATAATAATATGTTATTTGCGTCTTATCTATAAATATAAGAATTAAAACGATAATTATCTTTATTAATACTTGATCTTGCGTACTTTATTATTAATTTCTCGTATATATTTTCGTGTAAATGCGCACATTGTTTGTCGTTCTAATTTAAATAAACGCGTACGCTAGATTTTCTTAAAACAATTTGTGTTTTAGTAAAAAGCGCATTATATTTCTTACATTTCAATAATACATAATGTACTTAACGATAACAAAATCATTTATTGTGTTCTTAATAATAAAGTTTTTGTTCATTTAATTGTTATTTTAAATCTTGTATAATATGCGATGTATTTGCGCATATCATTCTTTAACGTTATAATAATTGCATCGTTTGCGCACGTATTTAAAGTTTATATTTCGAAAAAAAACGTTAATAGCACTCTTTGTAATTTCGTAATTTATTAATTATTGCGCGAACTCTTAGTTCGTAACATCTCGAAAAAACTTATATATTATACAAAAAATTTCGAAATGTGTTGTTATGCTTTTTTTGAATTAACGAAAACGATTAATTTTTTTAGTTATAAACTTGTTAAATTCTTTAATTCTTTTCTCTTTATTATATTTCTTTATTATTAGAGAGAAGATAATAGATTGCAAATCTATCTCAAAATTACTTTTTATTAAATTATTAAATATCTTAAGAGTTTAATTTTCGTTAATAATATTATTTTGTTATGAAATTACAAGATAGCAAATCGTAATCTTCGTAAAATGCGCATTAAAATAATTGTTTTAATTTTAACTTAATTCAAAAAATTGTAAAGTTTTATTATATATTATTTTATTTAATAAATTTAATGTCTTAGTCTTCGTTGCGATCTATTTAAGTTTAAGAAGACTATCGCGTAATTAATATAACTTTTCGTTTTTCAATTTATCTTTTATTTTTATCTTAGATTTAAATTCTTTTTGACGTTTTTTTTTAACTTATTAAACATTTGTTAAGATGTCGCGTTAGTTTATCGTTGTTCTTTGTTTCGAAGTCGCAAACATTGCAAATAAATAACATAATACTTTGATTATTAATTTTAATAACACTTTTAATAATATATAAATTATTAACATAGCAAGAAGAAAGACGTTCTAAAGTAATCTACGTATCACGTATTAATAATTGCGAACAAAAACAACAAATTGTGTTACAAAATCTTAAGTTTAACGCTAAATTTTATAGAGAAAAAATATTATTAATTTTACGAAATTGCAATTAATAGCGACGTATACAAATCAATATTTTAAAAAGAAACAAAAAGACTTATAATATACAAAAAAACATAAAATATATTTATCTTATTACTTTACTTATAATGTAAGAGAGATACTAATTTTTATTTACGTTCAATTAAATATTAAGACGAATATCGATAGTTATTATTATAATGTTCTTATATAAATTAAGTTTAACAATTAGATCATTATAATTTATAATTAATCAAAATGCTAATTAGACAACATTTAATCAATTGTATAAAATATAATCTCTATTATTAATAATCGTTTCTTTCTAACAATAGCATTGTTTTTATATGCATTAATGCTTAAGCTTAAACGCGTTCAAAATAATTATTAGTATTTTAGATTTTAAAGCAACTCTTAATATTAATAAGAAATTAATGTTAAAATAAGAAAATGCGCTTCGTCATTGCTTAATGTTTAATGTTTATAAATGTTAAGTTCTTTAAATTAAACGATTTAGATCTAATTTAAATTACAAAATTATACTATAGATTAGAGAGAAAAAAGACATTAAACAAGCATAAACTTATATTTAAAGTTAGTTTTGCTAAATTTAATCGAAATTTAATCAAGATTTGACTTAAATATAATGTTATATTATAAATTAAAAGAAGAGAAGACATTAAACAAATACAAACTTATATTTAAAATTAGATTTGTTAAATTTAATCGAAATCTAATCAAGATTTGACTTAAATACAAAATTATGCTATAAATTAAAAGAGAAAACATTGAGCAAATAAGAACTTATATTTAGCATTAGATTTGTTAAATCTAGTTAAGATTTAATTAAGATTTATCTTAAATTATAAAATTACAAAATGAACGCGTAAATTAAAAGAAACTTAATAACAATTCTATTGCGTTTAATTGTAAAAACTTTGTGCTACTTTATCTTAAACATACTTTTATTATTATTAAATTTCTTGCACATTCTTAATATTAATAAACGCATTTATAGAAATATTATTTTATTTAATAGCTTCAAATTTTTTATCGTTTTTTAACACTTACGATCTCGAATGCATTAACGATAAAATTAAACTTTGCTTTTTATTTCTCGTTTATTATGCGTTCAATTCTCGCTATCGCATGAAACACATAATAAAATACTCTATTAATGTTGTCTTAATAATGAGCGAGTTTAAGAATCTATTTGTTCGACTTCGAATTAATAATAAATTTAAATATAGCGACAATTGTCGTTCGCTAAAGATTTAACATTGTTCTTATAAGACTCGTTACATCAATAAAAGTATTTAATTGATTATAAGTTAAAATATTATCAATTTTTACATTTTTCTTAAGTATGAACGTATCAATTATTACGTTACGCTTTGCTTAACTATCGTAACTTATTCGTATACGTTAATTTAATGTAAGATGTTCGCAAAGAAATTATATAAAAGAAGTTAATGTTTGTTAATTATAAAATGTATCGAACGCTATGCTTAATTTATGAAATAGCAAACATTTTGATTTTTGTAAATAAAAAAGTCAAATTAAAGCATCGATTTACGCATTTTATTATTAGTGTCATTTTAAGAAACAAAAATATAATAAACGTTAAAACGTTAAAATGCAATTTAAGAAACAATTTGATAATTTTTAATTCTAAGACGTTCTAAATAAAACGTGAATAAAAGTTCGTTAAAAAACAATAATTTTTTGTTCGATTAATAATCGAATTTATACATATACTCTCTACTTTAACGTTTGTTTATCTTATTTTTTGCTTAAAAAAGGTAATATTGCGTTTGATTACAAACGATATATTATTATAAACGTAAAACAATTTAACTTCTTTGTAGATTTTTTCGAATTTCAATGTTATTAATTTCTTTAAATGTTGTCAAGAATAAATTTGTTTATAAAAATTTTAATTTTAAATAAATTGCATTTCTTTAAGTTGTTATAAGCGCACATTTTTTTACTTAATTATCAATTATCTATAATTAATACAAAATTATTCAAAAATAAAGCGAAAACAATTTTTTATGCAATTTTTTAAATTCGATTAAGCAATTCTTAAACTAGTGTTTTTTTTTGTAATATTAAATAATAACGCGAAGCACAATTTTCGCAAAAAATTAACTAAATATATTTGTCTCTTTTTTAATTTTTTTGTTAATAATTATTTGATGCTTTTCAATAGTTTTCTTTATCGCTTTAATAATAATTAATTAAAAAACGTAATGCAAATGCTTCGAAACTCTAATGCGCTTAAGAGCTCGCGATATTATTATAATTAACGACAATAATAAAAACAAAGTGTTAATCGATTTTGAACAAAAGCGTTCGTTAAAATCAAAACTTCAATTTGTCGTTTTTTATTTATTGTTAAACTTTTTAAATTCTTTTTTTGAAATTTCGACGTTGTAGAATTTATTAACATTGAAAAAGTCGCAAAGAAGACGATTAATTTATTGTGTTTTTTTTGTTTTTTTTGTATTTTTTTACAAGAAGTAGTTGTAAATATTGATAATTTTGTTATAAATACAAGATCTTTAAAAACTCTAAACAATTTATTGTTATAACGTAATGTCAACGATCATATTGTAGTGCTTGTTAAGATTAAAATCTCTTTTTGCTAAAAATAATTAATCGTTAATTTTTTAAATAAATAAATATAAGAATCTTAAATTATTTAAAATCGATTTCTTGACTTAATTAAAAGTTTTATTCTAGATTTTTTAAACAATTTATAAAGATATAAAAGCGTAATATTCTACTTTGCTAAATCGATAATCTTGATAATAATTCGATGTTAATCGTTAATATTGACGTTTAAAACTACAAATAAAATTGATTTTTTAATAAAACAATAATTATAATAATTAAAGTCAAATTTGTACAAACAAACGTTTAATTAAATATTAAGAGTGTTAACTAAAAAACAAATGAAGATCTTAAATGTTTAGTAGAAACAATAACAATAAACAACGAACTTCGCTTTTTACTTAAATAAAATATTTTTTAATTAACGTTATAAGTAAATTTGAAAAACAACAATAGCGATCGCTTCGATTATTTATAAATAGATATCGTTAGTTTTCATATTATTAATTAAATCAATATGTGTTATTTTCTTCAAATTTATTTTATCTTTTATAAAAACGTTACAAAGATCTTAAATGTTTACATGTGTTCTAATTATAAATTAAATAATTAAACATTGTTAATAAAGATAAACAACAACATATTTGACAGTAATTATATAACTTTTTTATTAATTTTTGCAAAAACTAATTTTATAAAATGTATAACGCACTTTCATGTATCGTTGACAAAATGTATATAGAGTTAATAAACTTGCGTTGTTTTAACTTTAATAATTAAGTCAATCTTAATGCGCAAACAAAAAAACAATCTTTTGACTCGACGTATAAATCTTTATTTTACGCTTTATCATTTTTGTCTTTCTTAATTTTTTTAATATTTGTATTTTTTTACTTCGTGTTTAACGATAAGACAAAAATAATCTTTTTTTTTTATTAATTTCGATTGCAATCTTAAGCTTGAATTAATTGTTATTTTAATTGTTCGAAATATTGTTAACAACATTTTTTGATATATTTTTTGCTTAGCTTCTTTAAATAAAGACGAAATAATTATTAATTGTTTGTTGTTTAAAGATTTAAAAATTTAAAGATAAATAACTTCGAATCTAGAGCAATGCAACGTTAATCTTAAAAACATAAAATAAAAAGAATACTATAATGTACTAATTAGCTTCATTGATTTTTTGCGACAATTTTGCTTAACGATATAATAAGATTTTCGTTAATTCGAAGACGTTAAAAGAAAAAAGATCGAACAAATCATTTTTAAAACTAATATCGATCAAATGTTTTTGCGCTTTTTTGTTCTTTAAGTAGACTATAATACAAAAGCGAGAAATTAATTCATTCGTATTGTCTTATAATTAACATTGAACTTTAATATAATTTTGATATATGCACTAATTGTGACGATTTTGTTGCGCAAATTGTCGTTCTTAAATAAAATAATAAAATTGTTTAATATATAATATTTCAAAACTTAATTAATTTTGTCGCAAAAAATGTTGCGCATTCGAAGTCGAATTTAAAAAGAACTTAAACAAAAATTGCTAAATTGCGAACAAATTCTAAATATAATTATAAAGAGCTATTTAATTTTAAGTTTGCACAAAAGTATAAACAGTTTTATTTAAAGTAAAATGCAATTAATTGCGAACTTGTTTAACGCAAACTTGAAAACGAACGAATAAAAAAACAAAATAAAGAAAAAAAATAAGACGAGGAAAAAGTTAAAAAAAGCGAAAAAAAAATCTATTAATAAAGAATACTTTCAAAAATTAACGTTATAATTTAATTTTTTTATTCTCTTTGCGAGCTCTTCTTTTATTACGACTTTAATATCGAAGTTATTAACATAAATAATCGCATCTTTATTAAGACGTTTAATAAATATAGAATGTCTAAAAAAATTTGCGCAAAATATAAACGAAGTTTACGCACTTTAATTTAAATGTTATTTTGAAATGAGCGTTGTCTTTCTAGACTTTAAAAGAATATTGTTTTGTTAAACAAACTTTAATGCTTAAATAAGAGATCGCTTAACGATATACTTGTAAAATAAAAAAAAGATTTGTTCAACAAATGCTTTAATTTAAATATATGTATTATTTTTGTTAACGAAGTCAAAAATCATCACAAGTAATATTATGATAAATTGATAATAAATAATGTTTCGAAAAATGTAATAACAAGAAAAGTACGAACAAATTATAAATATCAAAATTATAATTAAATAATTGTAAATTTATTAAAATAAAATGCATGCGCATTAAAGTTAACGCAAAAATAGCGATTTACAATTTAAGTATTAACTTGTTGCGAATGTTAACAAAATAACAACATTAAGAAATTTACTATTTATTATAAGTCTTTTTAGAATTGACGCAAATAATGAAAACTTCGAAATAGACGTTAAATATTGAGAAATCAAGTTATAGAAAACATTTAAACAACAAATTAAGACAAAAATGTGTTTATAAGAATACTCTAACGCGCTAGAACGCAAAATAAATAGTTGAAACTAAATTAATCAAAATCTAATTTAAATTTGACTTAGATTTTAATCACAAATAAGAAATATTTACGAAATAATATTAATTCGAATAGTAGATTTAAGTTTTTTAAAGAATTTAATTAGAATTATTAAAACAATATGTAAATCTAAGTGTCTATAAATGTTCGAAGATCGTATATTCGAATTTTGAAAAACGCACTATAAACGCAAATCTCTTTGAAATCGAAAAAATTTAATTTTGAATATTGAAAAATCGCGCTTCTTATTGTTAAAATTATTATTTAAGCGATAAAGCTTTGATGTTTAGTTTCTAGAATTATTTTGCTAAATTATATTCGAACTTCTTCTTGCTAATTTGACGTAATTTTAATAATGTAATTTATTTTATAAATGTATTTAAAACGTAACGTTTAATAGTAAATCTTATCTACAATTACATTGTGAACAAAAAAAGTTTAAAATAACAATATCGAACACAATTAATAAAATCGATTATTACTATTTAAGTTAAAGAGAACATATTTATTTTATTCTAAATTAACTTTTATCTTTTTTAAATTTTTAACTTCTTTTGTAAATCAATAAACGCATTCGTTATATTATTAATTTTATTAACATTCTCGCTTCTTCGATTTTTTATCGCATTTATTGTCTTGAACGTCTTAACGATAAAATTCGTCTTACTTTTTTGTTTTTAACTAATTACGCGTTCGATTTTCGTTTTCGCATAAATAATGTAATAAGTTATTTAATTAATGTTATCTTGACAATGAGTGCATTTAGATATTTGCTTGTTAAGCTTAAGATTATAAAGTAACTCGCATAAAATAATTATCGTAGTTTGCTACAAATTTAAATTTATTCTTATAATTCTAGTTATCTTAATAAGAACATTCGATTAACTTTAATTTAGAAGCTTTTTAATTTTCACGTTTTTCTTTAACATAAAAGCATTTATTATTAGTTCGCACTTCAATAAGTCGTTGTAATATATTCGAAACTTGCAATTTAATATGCGATGTTTACGAATATACTATGTAAAAGAAATTAATGTTCGTTAATTACAAAGTGTATTAAACGATGTGCTTAATATATAAAATAAAGAAGACTTTAATTCTAAAAAATTAAAAAATAAAAATAAGACATTAATTTACACGTTTTATTACAAAAGTCGTTTTAGAGAAAAAAAACATTATAAGATTTAAAGCATTAAAATGTTTTTTAAAAAGCATTTTAATTGCGTTAAGTTTTAATGCGTTACAAATAATTCGTAAATAGAAATTTGTTAAAGAACACTTATCTTTTAACCAATTAATAATTGAATTTATGCAAATTTTTTCGACGTTCGCATTAATTTATTTTGTTATGTTTTTAAAAACGATAAAAACGACGAAAATTAAATACGAAAAATTGTTACAAACGCGAAGAAAGTAAATTGCATTAAAAACACTTTTGATTTTTAACGATTTTAATTTCGTCGAATGCTATTGAAAATAAACTTGAATGTGCTAATTTTAATTTTATTTAATTTATAGATTTTCGAGTTGTTTTATTCTCGTTTTAAATTAAAAGTCAATTATTAAATTATATATTGCAAAATACTTTTTTAAAAATTTTGTAATAGTTGACAATCGTATAAGATTTTTAAGATCTACAAGACGTTTTTTGTCTTAAAGACTTTTATTATGACATTAAATCAAAACATAAAATAAAAGCTTTACGAAAATTTAAACTACTTCGTTTGCTTTCTTTGTCAACTTTTTTATCTTAACATTTTGATGTTTTTTAATAATTTTCTTCATAAATTGTAGATTAATTGATCGAAAATTATAATAAAGATGTTCGAAAAAATCTTAAGACTTAAAGTTCGCAATTTTAAGAGAAATTGCGATATTAATAGAATTAAAATTAATAATTGTTTTTAACAAAGTCGCAAATTAAAATCGATGTATTAATTTAACGTTTTTTATAAAATCGATTAATTTTTAAATTTTTTTTTTAAATTTTTTTTACATTATTCGATTAGTTAACTATAAAAAATTCACAATTTAAACGAACAATCTTCTTTATCTTTATAATTGTTTCTTTCTTTTTTTGAAAGTTGTATATGTGTAATTTTATAAATTTATTTTCTAGATACGACTTTTATAAATTCTAGATCGTCAACAACTAGATAAAAATACTTGTCAAAAATGAAATTTCATATTAATTTAATTAATTAGTAGACGTTCGTTTCGATAATTTAATGTTAAAATTTCGAACGATCTTAAATTTATCTTTTAACATTTGCGATAATTGTACGTTAGAATTTTTAAAAAGTTCATAAAGCTCTATAAGTGTAATGTCAAGATTTTTGAAATTAACAAACTTAATTATAATTTAATGTTAATTCTTAATGTTAATTCTTAAGACAAAAAAGACAACAAAATCGTTAATAAAACGAATTTCGTAAATCTCGAAATTCGATTAATAAAAGTATATGTTTAATTAAGAGTAAAAAGTGTTTACTAAAGAACAAAGAAAAAACTTTGATGCTTTAAGAGAACAATAAAGATAAATAATAAATTTTTGTTTTTATTTATTTTGAATTTTTTGTTATCGAAGTTATAACTAATATTGAAAGATAACAACGACAATAATTTCTATAATTTGCACGTAAACATCGTTGGTCTTCAAGTTATTCGTTAAATTAATAGAAATTATTTTTTCTAAATTTATTTCGTTTTCTACGAGCTCTTTATATAGATTATCTTTATTTGCGTTAATTATTACGATAAAAAAAGCGATCAATTATTGTTAATAAAATATAAGTAGTAGTATGTTCGACAAATAATACTTGACTTTATTGTTAACTATAATTAAAACTATAAACACAAACTAAATAATGCGTGATTAAACATTATTAATTAAATGTTCGCATAACTAAGAATTTTAAGTTGTTTTAAATTTAAGATTTGCGTTAATCTTTATGTACGAACGAAAAAACAATGTATTAATTCGACGATTATATTTTTGAGTTAATTATTGTCTTTTTCGATATTTTTGTTTTGCGAGTTCTTATTATTTGATTTCGATTTTTCAACATTAACAATCTTTACTTTTGTATTAACTTCTTTAACTAAAAATTTAAATTTAAATAATTAATTCTTCTTTTTATTTAAGATATCGCTAATTATTTTTCTTTTTGCTATGTTTTTTTTTTGATTTTCTTTAATAAAAATAAAGAGATCGTTAACTTCTTTTTATTGTCGAACTTTAAATGTTTAAATGCGAAGCGCTTCGAATTTAAAATGATGCAATGTTAGTTTTAAGAATGTGAAATATAAAGAATATTATAATGTACTAATTAATTTTATTGATTTTTTATTTTTTTTCGACAATTTTGCTAAACGATATAACAAAATTTTCTTTAATTCGAAGACGTTAAAAAAAAGAAAATCGAACAAATTATTTTTAAAATTAACATTAATAAAAAAGTCTTTGCGTTTTTTTTGTTCTCTAATTAGATTACGATACAAAAGCGAGAGATTAATTTATTTATATCATCTTGTGTTTAAACTAGAATTCGAAAATCATTATTGTTTATTTATTAAGTTTAACGAACTTTATTGCGCAAGTTATCGTCTTCGACTAATTTATATAATCTCTTCAATGTAATATATATCAAACTTTAATTTACTTCGTTTATAAAGATGTTGTGCGTTTACAATTAAATGACAAAAGAATTTAAAAAGAAGTTGCTAAATTGCAAGTTAACATTAAAAACAATTATAAAGAATTGTTTAATTGTGAGCTTACATAAAAGTATAAGTATCTTTATTCGAAACGAAATGCAACTAAATTCGAACTTGCTTAACACGAAATATAAGACGAGCTAATAAAAAGAGAACGAAACAAAGAAAAATAAAGAGACGAAAAGAAAACTAAAAGAAGCAAAAAAAAGATTTGTTAACGCAAAAAGCTTTTAGAGATTAGCGTTGTAACTTTATCTTTTTATTCTTTTTGCGAACTCTTTTTTTATTACGACTTTAACATTGAAATTATTAACGTAAATAATTGCATCTTTATTAAGACGTTCGATAAATATAAGATAATTAACGATTTTTATTAAGTTTCGAAATTTCTCTTGCAAAATACGATTAATTTTCGTTCGTTTTTAAATAAGTGTTGTTCTAAAATAAAAATGCGTTTAATACGCTTCTAGAGTAACATTGTGTTAATAAACAAGTTATAAGACTTTGTTAAAAAAGTTCTTAATAACGTTTAAGTAATTAAGAGAATATGCTCTTTTCGCATACGTTTGCGTTTAGACTTTTGAAATTTTATTATAATTAAAATAAAAAACAAGTAAATAAAATGTTATTGTGAGTTCTTGATAAATAAGTTCTTAATAATTGAACTAATAAAAAAATAATAAGAAAGAGAGAAGCAAACAATAACATTCAAGATTATTATTAAAAATCTAAGAGCTCATTAACGCAAAATGCATGCGCGTCAACTTTAATTTAATAATAGTAATTTATGACGCGCTATTATGTGATCTACATATTTAAGCAAGATCTTAACTAAATTTAAGTTAAATTTAAATCAATTTTTTAAATATAAAAACAAAACAAAAGATTAAATTGTCAAATTACGATATTTACATTAATAAAGAGATCGTCACATATATATAGACAAAGTTCGAACAAATTAAGCTACGTAAAGCAAAATCTAGAAAGCGATAAATTAAATTGTCGAATTACAAATCTAATTATTTGCGAAAAGCATATTAAAACATGCATATAAATTTAATCTAAGTTAATCTAAGCTAATATGAGCAAGTTTTGATCTAAAAATGATTTATAGACGATGTATATTTATAAAGAATTGTCTAAAATGCGCAATGTAATAATTAAACGAAACAATTAGAATTGCAATATACATTATTAGAATTATAACAAAAATTACATTTCGTAATACTAAATATATGTTTCAACGAAACAAAGTAAATATAAACTATAATGTTGTTAATAAAAGAGTATCGCTATTGTGATCAAGAGCTAGCTATTAATTGGTCTTAAGTCATAATAGCAATATTCGTATCTTGAAGTTGGCGAGTCGCTTCTTCGAATTGTCGATGAAATATTAACTTTTAAATGCTATCTTTATAATTATCGCATTAATAATTGCTTGTTTCGCAATATTCTTCTCTTTAATCTTCTTTATCAATTTTGTTTTAAAATATTTAGCTATTATATAATTAGCTTTTTGAATATATATATATTATTCAAATGCATTATTATAAAGATTCTTTTTAACTTGCTTATTAATAATTAAGTTTTAAACATTGTTCTTTATATTTATTTGCTTGTCTTTGAACGTTTCTTAATAAACATTTGTAACTTTAAGTTTTGTTAATTGTTTGTAAAGAATTATTCGATTTGCGTTTTGTTTAATGTATAATAAACTTTGATTTGCGTTTTACATTATATAATACAATTTCTATTAGCAATTGATTAAGAAAGAATAAAGAGAATTAATATCTTGCGCTTTCGATTAGTCTTTATAATAATGTATACAAATAATGCAAACAAATATTTATTTAATCATGTAAATCTATGCAATAAATAATTAGAAGTTGTGTTAACTAATGTATAATTTGTAAAAGAAAAGAATGTCGCAATTATAAAGTGAATTTTCGCATTTAAAATTAAAGTTAGAATTAAAAATCTTATCTTTATTTAATATTATTACAATTGAAAATTATTATAATTATTATATTAAAGATTACAAAATTTAGATTTCGATATTAAAGATACTTTAGAAAACTATTAAAACGTTTTTAATTAAATTCTTTTTTAGTAAGTGCATTATTTATTTGCATTATTGTTGATTTTTTACAATATTTATTAATGTTCTACTTTATGTATGTAGATAGCAATTTGCTTGTTATTTACGCAAAGCGTAAGATTATTTAAGAATATACAATTAATAACGCAATTGATAATTAATCTAGAAATTTATTATTATAATAATAAAAAAGTAAACATTTGTCGTAATATTCGAAATTTTGAAATCGAGATATTTTCGTTATATTTAAATAATCGAAATTGAGAATAAATAACAAGAATATAAGTTATTTAATTATATAATTTATCAATTGCATTATTTTGTTGCATTATTTACTAAACGTATTGTCTTATTATATACATTAATTATGTACTTTTTCAAACAAATATATTAACAAAATTGTTGTTTAATTATATACTTTTTTTAACAAATGTGTTAACTAAATTGTTATTCGAATATGCATTTTTTTGATAACAATAAAGTTAATCGAAAGATTACGATAATTTTAAACTAGTTATTACACAAACATTAAAGAAATTAAATGCATTATTTAATTGCATTACTATGCAATATTTTAAAAAAAATATATAAGATTTAACACACAATTTATATTTATAAATTCTATTACTAAATCGCTTTATGTCTTGACAAGTCAAGTCAAAAATTTAAGTTAATACTTAATATTAATATCGTAATTTGACTTAAAAACTCGATATTAACATCGTAACTTAAATTGACTTTTCGATATTAAAATTCTAACTCGATTTAAGTCTTAACGAGTTAAGAATCTAATTCGAACTTAATAATTTAATTTAATGCGATCAATCTAGACTTAATTGTCTAAGTATATCTTGTAAATTCGTTCTTTCGAATTAGTAACAATCTCGCAATACTTCGTTTTTTGTTACTTTTGTAAATTTTTTGAGTTCGTCGTAATAGATTAGTATTACGTCAACGTTCTTAAGATGCTTTTTAATGTCTTAGTTTGCTTTGATTAAGATTACGATAATATTCTTATTGCGTTCGTTCTTATTAAAATAAATTCATTAATATAAATTTAAGTAATTTGCGTTATGTTTTCTTTTAATAATTTTTTTATTACAAACGATAATTGTTTTAAAAGATTTTACTTACAAGATTGCAATATACAATTGCTATCGCGAAATCGTTATTAACTTTAACGCTATTCGTATTTATCTTTTCTTAAATTGCAAAGATATTATTTTTAATTTTAACTTTTGTTCTTTTTTCGATATTAAATTGTTGCGTATGCATAGCATTGCTACATCAATAATCTTTTCGAATTCTTGTGCGTTTATAATAATTATCGATTTCTATATTAACTTCTTTAAATAAATATTAATAAAGAACAAGTTAATTTTAATTTGTAAAACTTTCGTAAAAGTTATCTTATAAATGTCGATAATACAATAAAGCGTTTGTTCTTATATAAATTGTAACTTTGTAACGACTTCTTTTCTTGTGTTTTTAATAGTAGACGAAATATATTACGTAATAACGTTATATGCTATTACAAGTTTCTTTATCGCGATATATTTGTGTTTTTCGACATTTATAAACGTGTCAAAAACTAAACTCTCTATTATCGAAATCTTTTTATGTTTAATAATTAGCTTTATTTTTATTTGTCGCAAATAAGCTTTTTATTTAAGTTGTAAATTAAATTAAACTTTTAAAACTTTAATATTGAACTTAAAAATTATTTTGTACTTTGTTAATATTATGTCGACATTTATATTAAATCTCTTTGAAGTGCGTAAGAAGTAAATTAGCGTACTTTTTTTTCGCGAATTTAAAGTTATAAGTGCGTACTTATTGCTTGTATTTATTGTATATTTAAGTTAATATTTTGCAATTGCGTTTAGTTAACTTTTTATACATTAATATATTAATGTTGTTTACAAAGCTTGTAACGTTAATTTGCAATCTAATATTGTTATATTGTTTCAAAAGATTTGCGTTATAAAACAAATATAATATTAAGAATAGAAAAGAACTTTGCGATATATCGATGTTTGTTTCTCGCTTTGTTAATTGTATAGCTTTCGCTAATTAATGTAATAAGTTATTTTTTTAAAATATCTCTTACTTAATTAAGCAAACAAGTTAAGATTTTTCTTTTTTTTATATTATAAAGTAATTTAATTTGCGATATATTGTCGAATGCGTTAGACACATTTAGATTTAAAAAAGAAGTTATTCTTTTTTTTGATCACTTTATATTGTGTGCATCTTTTTAATAATTAATTGTAACGTTGTGTTAATTAAACGTTGTTTTCTAATTTTTATTTATGTGTTAAGTAAAATAATATATATTTTTACGACGTAACAAAGACGTTTTAATATTATTAATTTTAGCATTTTATTTAATGTGTTAAGCAATGCTATAAATCTAAAAGACGACAACTTTGAATAATCTTTCTTTTTTAGTTTTCGCAACATTATTATAATTGTTTTTTTGAAATAAAATAATTGCATTTCTTTCTTAACGCATTTGTTAAACAAAAATCTTATTTATTTCAAGATAACGCAAATTAGTTGTCTTAATGTTCGATTAATTATTTTGTTAATTTTAAATGTTTTGTTTAAAGTTATTTTATGTGTTGTTCTTATTATCTTGCGCTTCGACACAATTTTGTCGTTCTTTATTAAAGACAAATAAGAGAATTTCTCTATATTATCAACTAAGATTGTAAGTAAAAAAGAAAAGTAAATTTAAAATATTGCTTCAATTTTGTTTTTTGCAATTGTTATTACTTTTGTGCTTGTTCTTAGTAATCAAATCGTGAGTTTAATAAATATATTTGTTATTGCGTTTCTAATTTATTTTGCTATTTTGAACAATTTTTTCGCAATGTTCTTCGAAGTTTGCATTTAATTGCGAAATTCGTCTCTCTTATATTTCTTAAGAATCTTGTTTTTTTTATTGTATATTCGAATGTACGTCTCTTAATTACGAGAGATGTAATATTGATGTCGCAATTTTTTGATTTTCTTGATTACATTAATGCATTCTTGCGTTTATTTAAATTTGACTCTTTTGTACAATCTCGCTTACAAAATAAAGTCTTCGATAATCTTCTTTAAAACTCTTAGTAACGAAATCGTATATTTGTTAATGTTCTCTTATTTTATCGTAACGTCTAATAATAATTCGAATAATAATCTCTTTAATATATTGTTAAATTTCTTTATATTTATAACTTTTTAATTTCGTCTAAAATAACGTATAAATTTTGTTTGCATTTTAAGATTTAACATTGTTTTAATTAAAAAATAATTAGACAAACTTTTTATTTTCTTGTTTATGTCGCAATATATTAATCGATTTGTTATCTCTCTTGTAACGAACGACAAATTAATTGTAATTCGTGCTTTTTAATAATCTCTCATTATAATATTGCGCAAAAGCGTTAACGTAATATCGACGAAACACATTATGTTTAACAAATTATCAAATAATAAATATTGTCTAAAATATAAGAGACTCGCTTATAAAAAATAATGCAAATTAAAGTTCCTTATTATAATGTTCTTGTTTTGTATACGTAATGTTTGTTCTATTGCGTCGAAACTATCTTTGTTAATTATATTGTTATAATTATTAAGAAATAAGTTATAAACATTATAAACGTTAATAAGATTTTGTTCGATAATATTGTTTTCGAAATGTAGTTGCATTGTTATTGTTTTTACGTTCTTAAAATGTTATGTATTATATTAATTATTGTCGTTAATGCGTTTATTAATATAAAAGTATATACGTTTGTTATTATTTACGAACGTAAAGTTCGCATATTTTGAATTGTATATTCTTGTCTTTGCGTAATGTCGTTATAACTCTTATATTTTTAATATATTGTATTTTTTTATTTTCTTTTTTTGAAGCAACGCTATTAATATCTTGTTTCTTAACTTGTAAACATTGTACTATAATATTCGAAACTTATTTCGTATCTTTATTACAATTTCTCTTTTATATTTGCTTTCGTATGTATTAAATTTTTTATCTCTTGCGTAAAAAGCATACTTTATAACAACAACAATATTATTTTGTTATCAATTTGCTTTATTAGAGTAAATTGACTCTCTATTAACTTGTTAAATCGCTTTTTCTTAATTAGTTGTTAAACAACGTTTTCTTTTATTATTACGAGAGTGCTTTACATGCGACTTGTTTGTGTCGAACAACTTATTGTTGCTTCTATTATTTTTCGCTTTGTTTTCTTGTTCGTAATCTAAATAAACGAGATTGCACTTTTTAATATTATAGAAACTAAAATTGATGTTTTATTTGTTTCGATTGTCTTAATAACGTAATATAAAGACTTTATCTTTATTATTCTTTTAATTCTTATTTTCTCTCTTTATTTTTTAGAGCATTTGAAATCGAATGTCTTGTAAACTTTCTTGCAAATATTACATTTTTATTTAAGAGTATTTTCTTAATAAGAATATTAATCGAAGCGATAGTTTTGCGCGTAATGTGTGCATTGCTATTTATTCTTGCATTTATATATAAAATATTTATACTCTTAACACTTTATATATTATTTTATTTTGCATTTTTTGTCGTAATATTTTACAATCTTTATATTCGACTTGTAAATTACACTTAATTGTATTAGATTATTTGTTGTTTTTACGCAATTTATTTACATTACAATTAAGACATATTTCTTTTTGTTGTTCTTTCTTGTAAATTAAATTATTTCTTTAATCTTTAGACTCTAATATATTATTTTACATATTTTTTTTATTTTTTTTGTTCTTTTCTTCTTTATATTTTTCGACATATTTTTAACTTTCATATTGTGCATTATTATTTTTGCGCGTTTTCGATATATAATTGTCGTTGTTAATATTTCTTTAACTTAAAAATTGTTCGATTTTAATATTGTTTTGTTACTCTTGTTGTTTACTCGAAAGACAATTATTCTCTTAAGGTATCTTATTCTTTGTATATTTTTTTGCGTTATTAGTGTTTCGACGATGTCGAGATCGCGCGTTAATGTTATTATCTTTGCAACATTTATTTTGTAAACTCTTTTTATTTCTTACTTTTCTTTAATTTACATTATTAACTTTATCTTTTTAATTAATTATTGTATTAAAAGTGAGTGTTCGACCTTCTCTTAATTACTTATTTGTTTCGTCGATAATAAGTCTTTTGTTATTGTCGCTTATATGTTTGTTAACTATATGTTTTTTTTATCTTTTCGACTTTTTTTATTCGATTAATTGTTTTTTTTAGTTTCTTCAATATTAAGATCAAGTTAATTCGCTTGTTCTTCGTAAGAGTTTTGCTAAAACGTCGCGTTAACTTTTCGATTAAAAGACATTATCTTGTTAACGTCGTTATTAAAATTATTTCGAACGCATTTCTCTTCTTAGATTTATATAGACTAATCGTCGAATTGGAAATCGATATCAATTTTCTAACTTAATTCAAATACTCGATATTAACATCGTAATTTAATTCGAATACTCGATATTAACATCGAGACTCGACTTGATATTGACTTAATTTCTAACTTAATTCGAGTTATCGACTCAAATTGTTAAGCAATCGAAAATGTCGTTATAATGTTAAGAATTTCTATTTTTGAATTTATTACGTTACGACTTTCGAAAGACTTATACGTTAAAAACGAAACAATTTTCTTTTTTATTATTTTCTCGTTATTTGCATTATCTTATTGCATTATCTTATTGCATTATTATATTATATTACTAGTGTTTATTTTTAAATAATTTATTGTTATTATTAAAATTGCTATTTTTTGCAAAATATATTGCAAAATGTTTAATTTTGACGATGTATACAATTTATCAATATTTTTGATTAAGAAAGAGTTTAGTTTCTCGATGTTACACAATTTAATCTTGAATAATCTTTATTTTAATTAATTCGCAAGTCAAGATTTATAAAATATTAAATAAACTTTTTTTTAAAAGAAAAAAGCTCTTCAAGAAGCAATCGATAAAATTTGTCAAAATAATTTTCTTTTAAAATTAAGAGAGAACAACGAATACGTTAAGTAAAGTCTTAATATTAATACTTAATTTTAATAATAATAATTACAAACATCTATTGACGAAAATATTACAAACAAAACTTAAAAAAAATATTAAACACACTTTAAATTAAAAGGATTAAAGTAAATAAACAATTTAATGTTTAAAATATATTTGTTCAAATAATCTTAATACTAAAAGAATATTCTAAGATAGCATGCAAGAATTGTTTTAAAATTCTAAATTATTTTATAATTATAAGTAATTCTAGTACAATCAATATGTTCAAACATCGCAAGACAATTGCTTGTAAGAAACGAAAACAATTTAATTCTCTTTTATAATTCGAGTTAGCTTTTGATCGTATAAGTTTAATTTAATAATGCAAATAAATAATGCAAAATTGACAAATTAATATAAAAAAAGTTATATCGACTTAACATTTTAATTTAATTATCAAAATTAAAAACAAATATTATACAAGATTTTTATTGCTTTAAATCTATTTTTTCGAATTATTAAAAATAAGCATTTTTGACAATTATTGTAAATGCTTCGCTTAGATCTTACTTTTATGCATCGCACTAAATTGTTATTTATAATTTTCTCAAAATACAATAATATTTGTATTAAGATAAAGCAAGATTTAAAAAAGTTATAACGTATATTTATTACGTTAGATGCATAATTTAGTTCTTAAAAAATCATTTATTTAGAAGTATTAATATATTAAATAAATATTGCATTTTAATATTGTAAACATCTTATTAAATTTATGTCTTTTCAAGTTAAACATATTAATTGTTGTTTAATACAAGAACTTCTTAAAATCTTAAATATATATAATATTAAAAACAAGCTTTTTGATGTTGTTACGAACAATGCAAGTAACAATAACACTTTAAAAGAAAAGTTTAAAAAGACGTTTAATTGACACGACACTTTATAAAATAGAACACAAAATTCGATTTCTTGTATAACTTATATTGTTAATCTTGTAACTTAGAAGTTTATCAAAGTTATTAAATTAAAGATTTTAAATAATAACATTATGTTATTATTAGAAGACAATCAAGTTAAAAATGTAATTACAAGCAATAATTTGTGCACTATTATTAAGAAGATATTTTTTAAATAAGTAATGCAAAAAGATAATACATTTGCTAATAAATAAATTAGATTCGCACTTTTATAGTTGTTATCAATAGTTCTTTTTAACATAAGCTTCGCTTTTAAAAGCTTTAAATTAAAATTAAAACAAAATCTTAAACATTAATACAAGACATTCGCATTTGTTAAAACTCTATTTATTTAATACTTTGACGTACATATTAATTGCGCAACATAATCGATATATAAATTGACGAAATTTTAAAAGACTCAAAAATTTAAACTATTCAATTAGAAGATAACAAATAATTATTAGTATTGTTTGTTAACAATATGTTATATTCTTTTTATAAGTTAATCTTAATTGTGTCTAAAACAATTAATGTTAACATATATTTAAAATTTTAATTGTTTAATGTTCTTTTTAATTATTTTAATGTTATTAAAAGAATTATACGCGATAATGCGTATTTTTTAAAAATATTTACTATCAAAGTTTGCGAATTAATTTTTACAAAATTCGCGAAATACTATTTTAAGATTGAGAACAAAGATAAACTAATATAAAATCTCGTTATAATTTTAAATCTTACTTAAAAGTTAAACTTGTATTAAGATTAAAACACAAAGAATGTCAAAAAACAAAACTTCAATAAAATTAATTATTTTTATTACGACAAATACAAGAAGAAGTTTAAGAACTATTTTAATCGTTATTATAAAGAGAGAATTACAATTTCAAAAGTCGAAATGCAACAAGTTAACAAAATTAATGAAGAAATGCAAATTAATAATGTAATCGTTTATTTATTAATAATTATATAATTTGTTGCGATAATTATATAAACTTTTCTTTAATGAAGTTAACGTCAATCTTTATTTTTAAACGAGAATGATCGATATCTTTGCATTAACGTTATTGTTAAAAAAACTTTAACATAAAAGTTTTAAAAAGATAATATCTTAAATTTCTTAAAATTAGCTTAAATAATTAAAGACGTTTTTTTGTGTTTAATATTCTTTGTAAACATTAAAAGAATATTTAGTTTTATTAAAAGAATTTGTTGATAAAATCGATTACAAATAATTTTAAAATCGATCGAATAAATAATGCTTCTTAAGTATTATAATCGTATTATAAACTTAAATTCTAAAAAAATTATTATCGAAGCGTAAAACATTTATCGAAAAAAGAAAAACAATAATTAAAGAATTAAAGAATTTAATAATTTTTTTAAAGTAAATTTGCAAAATGTTTTGCGTTTAATTAGTATTTAGAGATTCGATATTATTATATTTATTAAAGATTTTGCATTGTCAATATATGTTTCGAGACAATATAATTAGAAAATAATATAATTTAATAATGCGATTTAATAATGCATTTAAATTATTTATATTGCATTAAATTAATGTATTTAACTTTTTAAAAATTATGCTAAATATTTAGAAATATTAGATTTTTATATATTTTTAAATATAATATTCTTAAATATAAAAATCTTAATAACTTAGTAATAGCGCGTTTAATTTACAATAATAATAATACATTATTTACAATATAATTTACGAAAGCATTATTGTGCTATCTAAGATTATATCGTAAATTGTGTATTATTATTATTGCGAATTAAAAGATTAAAAATTTTAATTTTTTTTAAAATACAATAATTGTTTTTTGCAATTTTTAATAAAATTATATAGAACAAGATTGTCGAATTTTTTAACTAAAAAAGTTAAGTTAATAATTTAATTTTAACCTTTTAAATAATTTGAATGCATTATTATAATGCATTTTTTAATTAAAATATTTAATAAAAAAGTGCATAATATAATTGATATATTTGTTCGAAAAAGTATATAAATAATGCATCTTTTGATTAATATATTTGATAAAAAAAGTACATAATATAATTGATATATTTGTTAAAAAAAGTGTATAAATAGTGCACTTTTTGATAAATATATTTGATAAAAAAAGTATATAAACAATGCATGTAATAAGACAATGCGTTTGATAAATAATGCAACAAAATAATGCAATTAATAAATTGCATAACTAAATAACTTGAATTTTTGCTAATTATTTTTAATCTCGATTATCTTAATTAATTAGTCTAAAATTATTATAATCTTATGCTTAACTTAATTCTTATTGTTATTATCTTCGTTTTTATATTTCGACGATTTATATTTACTCTCTATTATTTTTGCATTATTTTTAACTTTTTTGTATTTAATTTTAATTCTATTATTATTTATTTTAATCAAATTCTTTAATTCGTTATCAATCGAATTAAGAGAATTAAATATTTTACGATTTGCGACATTTTTGTCGCTAAAAAATGTGCTTACAAATTTGTTAAATTTATTAATTACGTTTAAATCTTAAGTTGTTTTTAGCTTATTTAATTCTTTATAATGCAAAATACGTTGCTAAATGATTTGAATAATTAATATTATGTATTTCGATATATTAATATCAAATTCGTCGTAATTCGTAGTAATTTAACACGTATATTAGTTTTATTTTTTACATTAAACACAATACATACTTGATCAATAAAAGTAGATTTTGTTACGTTTAAATATTAACTTTTAAATACTATCTTTATAATTATCGCATTAATAATTGCTTGCTTTGTAACATTCTTCTTTTTAATTTTCTTTATTAATTTTGTCTCGAAACATTTAATTATTATATAATTAATTTTTCAAACATATATGCATTATTTAAATGCATTATTATGAAGACTCTTTTTAATTCGCTTATTAATAATTAAATTTCGAACATTGTTCTTTATATTTATTTGCTTGTTTTTGAACGCTTTTTGATAAACATTCGAAGTTTTAAACTTTGTTAATCGTTTATAAAGAGCTACTCGATTTGCGTTTTATTTAATGTACAATAATTTTTAATTTGCGTCTTACATTATAATACGATTTCGACTAGCAATTAATTAAGAAAGAATAAAAAGAATTAACATTTTGCGCTTTCGATTAGTTTTTATAATAATGCATACAAATAATGCAAATTAATATTCTTATTTAACTATATAAATCTATGCAATAAGTAGTTAGAAATTGTGTTAATTAATGTATAATTTATAAAAGAGAAGAGTATCGCGATTATAAAGTGAATTTTCGCGCTTAAGATTAGAATTAAAGTTAAAAATCTTATTTTTATTTAATATTATTACAATTGAAAATTATTACAATTATTACATTATTGCTTCTAATTAAGTTATTTTTTTTATCTTATATTGCGACATAATTAAGCATTTATTTTAATTATTTAATTACATTATTGTTTGTTAACTTAATTATCTTTAAGTCGATACAGTTTTTTCAAATAATTAACATAAACAACTTCTTATTTACGATCTTATAATAACGCATATTAAACAAATAAATAATGCATTTAAATAATGCATTCTTTGTTGCGAATTGCTAACATGCTCAATACAAAATATAAAAAAATCGAAAAATTAATTCGTGATAATATAACATTATAAGATTGCGACAATAAAGAAATTAACAAGAGCAAAAATAAGACTCTATTTAAAAGTACAACGTTTAAGATTTAAAAAATAATGTAAACAAGTAATGTAACAAGCTATTATTAACTAAGTTTTTGCAATAAAAGAAGCGTAAATTTAAGCTTAAAATTGTAACTTTAAAAGAAATTCGTCAATATTAAAAGTTTGCGAATTTGTTAATTTTTAAGAGATTTTTTGAAAGATTAATGCGAGAAATTCTTTAAGATAAGGCTTTTAACAACAAATTTAAGAACGAATTAAGTAATAAAGATTACAAAATTTAGACTTCGACATTAAAAACACTTTAGAAAACTATCGAAGCGTTTTTAATTAATTTTTTTTTTAGTAAGTGCATTACTTATTTGCATTATCGTTAATTCTTTACGACATTTATTAATGTTTTATTGTATATATGTAAATAGCAATCTATTTGTTATTCACGCAAAGCGTAAAATTATTTAGCAAAAGAATATGCAATTAATAACGCAATTAATAATTAATTTGAAAATTTATTATAATAATAATAAAAAGTAAACATTCGTCGTGATATTCGAAATTCTAAAATTGAGATATTTTTGTTATATTTAAATAATCGAAATTAAGAATAAATAACAAGAATACAAGTTATTTAGTTATATAGTTTATCAATTGCATTATTTTGCTGCATTATCTATTAAGCGTATTGTCTCGTTACATATATTAATCATGTATTTTTTCGAACAAATGTGTCAACGAAGTTGTTGTTTGATTATACACTTTTTTCAACAAATATGTCAACTAAATTGTTGTTCGAATTTGCATTTTTTTTGATAACAATAAAGCTAATCGAGAGATTACAATAATTTCAAACTAGTTATTACACAAATATTAAAAAATCAAATGCATTATTTAATTGCATTACTATGCAACATTTTAAGGAAAAAATTATAAGATTTAACACACAATTTATGTCTACAAATTCTACTACTAAATCGCTTTATATCTTGACGAATTAAGTCGAAAATTCGAGTTAATATTCGATATTAATATCGTAACTTGACTTAAATATTTAATATTAACATCGTAACTCGAATCGACTTTTCGATATTAAAATCTTAATTCGACTCGAATCTTAATGAATTAAAAATTCGACTCGAACTCGATAACTTGATTCGACGCAATCAGTCTAGATTTATAGAGTTTTCTAATATTTATTACTTTCGTTTTTATGTTTGTCGCAATTTGTATTAATTCGCGTTGAAATGCATTAAATGTGTTTCGATTACTTGTTAATGTTACGTTTATTTGACTTTAACAATCGAAATAAATTGTGAGCGTTATTGTTAATAAGATCTTCTCTCTTATCTCTTCTCGTATAATAAAGTAGTATAATATCGATTTTTACAAGCTTTTTCGATTCAAAAATTAAATCTCAAAATCTTATATTTATTTAACGTTCTCTTAGATATTTATTTTATCAATTTATTATACAAGTAGTTCGCAACTTTTGTTACAATTGTTAACGTTATCTTAAATTTGATATCTCTTGTTAATTAATAATTGTTGTATTACTTTTGCAAAGAGCTTTAATTTTACAAATTCGCAATTATTAATAACTCAAACATCATATATCGAACTTCTATAATATAATTAAAGAAAAAATGTCTTCTTAAATATCTTTCTATTTAGAAGAGTATTAACAAAGCTTATTACTATAATTTAATAGTTTTAAACAATTTAATTAAAATATCTTGTTCTTTCTAATCTATTATTGTATTAATTTTTAAACAATACAAAAATAATAATATAGAATTGCAAATATTAAAACAAGCAACAAGTAAAAAAGACAAAATTATCGACAATTATTAAAAGTCGAAGTTAATTTTAGAGCTTTGTAATAACTTAGTTACTCTCTTAAGAGAATAATATTAAAAAGACAATTCTTAAGATTAATTCAATAATAAATAATATTAACATAATTTGCTTCTTTACAATAGATATACTCTAGCTTAAATAGAAAGAAATTTATATCAATAGCTTGAAATCGATCTACTATAGTTATAATTTATTTCGAATATTTATTAAATAAATTATACTAATCTTTCGAGTTTTAAAACAATAAAACAAACGAATTTTTACAAGAAACAAAGAATAATAATATACGTAACTTAGATTGTTATAGACCCAAATAAAAACTAACAATTAAAAAAATAAAGAAAGTAAAAGTTAATATTGCTTAGCGTCTTCTTAGAATAATAGACGCGCTAATAATTGTTAAAGTTACAAAGCAAGTTAAGTTGCTAGCGCAAAAAATTCTATTTTTGATACATATCTTAAGTAATAAAAAGAGCAATTCGAACAACAACAATTATAAATCTACTTCTTTCTATATTGTTGTTCTTTTTTACTTTGTCTTTTAAATCTACTTCTATATTATTGCTCTCTTTTACTTTGTTTCTTAGATCTGCTTTTACAAAATTATTCTTTTCTATCTTAATTTCTAAGCTTACGCTTACTTTGTTGCGCTTCTTTACTTCTTTTCTTAAACTTACATCTATATTGTTTTAACTTTTTTTATTACTAATAATATTAAATTTACTTTAAGACGTTGCAAACAAAGTTAAAGACAGAATTAATAATTTGTTACAAAATATAATACGCGAAGTTGCAAACAAGATATACAACAATATGTTTAAAAATAAAAATAATATTGTAATAAGTTTGTAATTCGACGTTGCTATCATTACAAAAGAATATACAAATATACTTAAATGAATATTAGCATAAATACAAAAAGCTTAAAAGACAAGTTTTATATCTTGTAGTTAAAATATTAATCTATACTATCATTAGAATTTAGTTATTTACGTCTATTATTATACTTAATTATATTAATAACAAGAGATAACAAAATAATTAAAATATATTAAAATCTCTTTATATTAAGTTAAAGAATATTAAAGCTTGTTAATAAATTTTGCTAAAGAGTTTGTCTATAAAAATTGAGTATTTTAACAATATATTGTAAATTAAAAGTAAATAAGCAAAAGATAATTTAAATAAGACTTTTCTTTTACTAACACAAGTTCGAGAATATATATTATTTCTTCGTAAATTAATTAATGTCAAAGCATATTAAATTGAGGCAAACAAATCGAAATAATAGTAAGTTAAATATTTCTCGAACAATAAACAAATATCGCTCTCGATTAATAAAATATTAAGATAGATAACTTTACAAGTTATTTGCGTTTATTTACAAAAAAGCAAGTATATAATCTAGCAATCTATTGTTTTTGCAAGATAAAATTAATATTACTTGTCTCTATATAAAGAAAGACTTAATAGAAATATACAAAAATTAGTATAAGATTTTATTTATTAATATTACTCGATGCCTATAAAGATACTAGCAAATAAAAATCAAGAAATAGAGCAACTTAACATTTAAAGATATACTTAATCTCGATAAATAACTTTATTATAAAAATAATTAAAACAGTAAATTATCGAATCGAGTATTGTTATTTGATTTTACAATATTTAATGATGCTTTGTCTTGCTTAGAACTTAAGCAAGGCTTATTATTAACTAGATTATTTAAATAATAAAAGAGTAATTGTTAATTAAATAAAACTCAATAAAATAAATCAATAAAATTCGAATTATAAGCAAATAATTTAGATACTATCGAAAAAAAGAAAAATGATATTGATATTTTATCGATTCTTTAAATAAAGAGTTTTAGAAAGTTTATAATTTATATTTTTCGAAAAATTAATTTTTTATCTTGCGTTGTTCGAAATCTTTAAATAGAGTATATTTATTTACTTGCTCTTAATTTCTACAATAACAATTATAGCAAATCTTGACAAACAATACAATACTCTTTGCAAAAAGTATATCGAAACAACAATAAAAAAGATTTAAATATTTGTTTAAAAGATGTTTGCAATTATCGATTTATATTTACTTTAAATATATAATGCAAGTTGTTTTCGAAATAAAAAATAAAAAATAATATTGTTGTTAAATAAGTTTGTTCTACAAGTAACAATATCTAAAGTATATAAAACAAATATTAAGACACTTCGAATTGCAATTTTAAATAAATTTCGAATACAATATTTCAATATCGAAACAATAAAATTAACAAGAGATATTTATATCTTTGTATTGCATTATTTACGTTTGTATTATGTCTTTTTAACATTAATAAAAATTAGTCTAATTAATAATTTGCAATTAATTAAAGAAAGACTATAAATCAAGAGTTAACTAAATACTAAGATAAAAAACAAGATATACAAATATATACTTATTGTTACTATAATTACAAGAATTAAGCTAAAAATAATAATAAGAATATTTTATAAAAAACAAAAAAGAAACTGTTATATCTTCGATTTAGACTTTTTTTTAGTTGTTATATATATAATTAGCAAAATATATTTGCTATTGCAATTTCAAATAGCAATAATCTTAATTTAAGACTAATATTTTTGCAATAACTAAGTAGTAAACTATATATACAAGTTAGTCTACTCGAATTAAATGTATTTACAAGAAAGAGAAAATTGCTAATTGTATACTTTCAAATTGTTTAGCCTTAAAGTTAAAGTTAATTTTTAATTAAATATTTCTTTTATACTTCAAAGAACAAAGTATTGTTAACAAAGAATAGAAACTAGATTAATACAATAAGTTATATATTATAAAATAAATTTGAAGTTTATTTCTTAAATTATAAGCTATTAAAAAAGAATTACAATCTCGAATCTAAACGTTGTTACAATATTTAATAATTCGAGAATTTCTTTTTGTTAGACAAAAAGAATAACTTAGAACGCAATATTATAATTATAATTTTTTTTTATAAATTCGATTTTAAATTTTTAACAAGAAAGAATACTTTTAATAAGATATATATAGAGACTATATATATTGAATGGTTGATTAAGAATTATAATATTAACAATAGAATTGTATTAAAACAATCTAAATAAACTAAAATATTTACAAAAGATTTTATATACAAACTATTAAGATAGTTGCAATAATTCGAAGTATATAATAACATTTTTAAATTTAGTACAATACAATTAAGTTTTATAAACTATAGTTAGTCTAATACAAACTAACATAGTCTAAAATTGCAACAATATTAAAATATACTTTAATATCTTCTTTTTAAGTAGTACTTTTCTCTAATTTAATACTTTAATTACTAGATATTCGAGTAATTAAAATTTACTAATTTTATGTAAAATGCACTTTTAGAATTAGATACAACTAGAGTTTCTTTATATTTGTTAGTTTAATATAATTTGACTTAATTTAATAATTTGTATAAAATATAAGTTTAAAATTAAACGCCTTTAGAACTTCTTTATAATTATTAATCTAATATAGTTTAACTTAAGCTAATAATTGTATTGTTAGTAAATATTTTATAATCAAGATTTATTGTTGTTGCTATCTAGAAATTAATAGTTATTTGAGATATCTTAATTAATTAAAAATACTATTAGTAGCAAAAATCTTCTTTAAGATTCAAAAATAAAATAATTTTTTGTATAGTAGATAGACTAGATTTGTTATTTAATAAAACTCGAGATAAAAATTTAATATATAGACAAAAAAGACAAGTTATATAATTTTGCTTTTCGTAAATTTAGTATCTATTATAGAGACTTGCTTTAAAAATATCTTATATATTCTTTTGTATACTAAATTTAATTTGCTTAATAATTCTTTAAATTACTAGTTAAAACGCTTTTAAAAGCTAAAAACTTCAATTAAATAACACTATTTTACGTTAGCTTATATTAAATAATTGCAAAAATTAAACTTATTTTAAATCTTATCTTTATCTCTTTATCTCTTTAATTTTCTCTTTAGTACTCTAATAAGTTTTAACTGTATTAGTGTATCTATTAGCAATTAATATATCTTTTTAGAATAGCAATTGTATTTGATTTTAACTTAATCTTTCTTTTACAATCTTAATTAAGAATTTATATGAAAAATAAGTTTTAAATTATCGACCTTATAATTAATAAAAAGTATAAAAGAATTATTAATATTTTAATTGCTAAGCTTAAAAAGCAAAATCTTATAAATAAATTATTAATAACAAAAGATAATAAGCAAAAGCTTTAAAATACTATTCAAGAATTTTAAGCAATATAATTAAGATTGTTTCTTTTTCTTCATTTAAGTTTGATATAATCTTAAAAGACGCTCAATTATATGGTATAGAATATCTATTACTATAACAAGCAACAAGTAAAGAAGAAGAAGTTGTTAACAATTATTAAAAGTTGTAAACAATCTTAAAGTACTATAATAGCTTAGTTCTTCTCTTAAGAGAGCAACGTTGCAAATACAATCTTCGAAATTTATTCTATAATAAATAATATCGACATAGTTTGTTTCTTTGTTATAAATGTTTTTAAAAACAATATTAAGAAGTTGTTCTTAACAAACTAAAGTTTGTTTATTTTAATTTTAATCTCTTTCGAAGCTTTGTCAAGCAAAATATATTAACAATTCGAGTTCTTTAATTGTAAAACAATTTTATTTATATAAAGAACAAAAGATACTAGTATGCGCAACTAAGACTATAATAAAGACAACAAATTATTTGTTTTTAAATAGATAAAGAAATAAAGAGTAAGTAACTCTTAATATTAACGCAAATTAATAGATATATTAATAAGTAATATAGTTATAAAGAAGATACAATTGCTTGGGCAAGAAACTTAAGATTTAACAGAAATCTTAAGTAATAAAAAGAGAAATTCGACTAAATTTAAGTATAAATCTACTTTTATATTGTTGCATTTCTATACTTTATTTTATAGATTTACTTTTTTGTTATTGCAATCTTTTACTTTATTTTATAGCTCTATTGTTACGTTGTTGCGCTCTAATATCTTATCTCTTAAATTTACATCTATTTAATTGCGCTCTTATTATTTTTTTAAATTTACGTTTACGCAATCTTAATTCTTTTTATTATTAATATTGCTAAATCTATCTTAAGATATTGTAGATTAAATCGAAGACAAAATTAATTGTTTGTTAAAATATACAATACAAGAGATTATAAACAATATATATATTAATATATTTAAAAATAATATTAATATTAGATTAAATTTGTAACTTAAAATTGTATCTAATATAGTACAAAATATTAAGAATTTCGAAAAAAAAATAGATTTATCTATAATAAACGCAACAATATTATAAGTCGAATTTTATATCTTAAAATTAAAATATAAGCTTATTTAATTGCTAGACTTAAACAACTAAAGTAAACAACAATATTCGACTATATAGATAAAATCAAATAACTTAAATGCTACAATTTTATTAAATATTTATAACTTTTTTACAAGAAGATACAAGAGAAATCTTAGCAAATTAAGTTTAAAGATATAACAATAGTCTTCGACAATTTCTAGTTATATAGTATATATTAAATATAAAGATTTAAACAAAAATATTGCAATAATTTCTTCTATAACAATATAAGATTGAACAAGATATAATATTTTCTTATATATAAATTAATATCGAAATATATTAGACTAATATTTTTAGACTACAACAATAATTAATTTAATTGCTTTTACAAAATAAATAAATATTGCTTTAAATTAATAAAAAATAAAGAAAATCAATTTTACAAAGTATTTGCAATCTTCGACAAAAAGAAAATTACAAAATCTAGATAATCTTTGTTCTATTTAAGAGAAGATTAAGATAACTTGTTTGTATATCGAGAAAAGTTTATTGCGTTAATTTAAAGTTAAATACAATTTAATACTAATTATAGTTTCAAAAAATATTCAATTATATTAGCTTAATAAATTCGATAAATAAATCAATTTTATCTTTGCAAATATCTTAAATTTTAATAAGTAAATTTAATATAAAAAACTTATAGCAATTATAAATTGAATAGAACAATATTAACAAAAATACTAATTTTAGAAGACAATATTTTGCGACAAGAAATTAATCGATATTTTATAATTACAACAAGTAATTTATATTACTTATAAATTGCAAATTAATTTGTTATAAAAAAGTCTTTGCAATTTAACAAAAACAATAAATTACTTTTTATAAAAATTATATTTTGCAATATTATATAGATAAAAGTTATTAAAAATATATTTTATTTTAATTTATCTACTTTTAAGATTTTTAAAAAACTAAATAGTTAACAAGAGTATTTCGACAACAAGAAAATAGTTGTTGCTTAAGCAAAAATTAATAAACTCGATAAAAAGATTTTAAATTATAAGATAACAAAGCAATTATTATTAATAAAAAAAATAACTATATCGATTGTTTATCGATTTAGCAAATAGAATATTTTAAAAATATTATAATTAATATTATTTACTTAACTTTAATTTTATCTTGCGTTATTCGAGATCTTTAAATAAAAGAAGAGTATTTACTTGCTTTAAAAATCTATATTTAAGATTATATTAAATCTTAACAAGCGTTTTAAGACTTTTTAAAAGAAAAATTTCAAAGTTATAATTAAAAAGATTTAGAAGCTTGCAAAGACAGTTTTAATAATTATTAATATATTTATATTGCGCAAATCAAATATTAGTTGCTTTAAGAACAAAATATTTAAGAAAATATTTTTATTAAACAAACTAAATCTAGAAATAATAATATCAAAAATATTTAAGACAAATATTAATACTTTGCAAATTGTAATATTAAATAAACTTCGAACATATTATAAGAACGCAAGAATTGTAAAAGTAGCAAACACTATATATAGATCGACGCTATATTGTTTTCGAATATATTTTATATTTTCGATATTAGCAAAGATAACTTTAAACAACAATTTAAAACTAATCGAAAAGAAGCTTCAAAATAATAAATAATTAAATTTAAGTATAAAAAACAATTTGTATTAACTAAATTTTAATATAATTGTAAACTTAAGTTCTAAACTAAAACTTATAAAGAATAAAATTAAAAAAAGAATAAAATTTACAACAAAGTTTCTTGTCTTTATAAATTTCTTAGTTATTGTCAATCTCATAAATAGAGTATGCTTACTATATTAAAAATAAAGAATAAAGATCTTAATTTAAGATTAATCTTTTTGCAATAATTAAATATAAAGTTGCGTATTCGATTTAAGCTATTTGCGTTTAACTTATTTACAAAAAAGAGAATAATCTTAATCGACGCTTTTTAAGAGATAAGAAATTTTAAAAGCAAAAAAATAATTAAGAAAAACAATTTGCGCGTACTAGTAAAAACATATATTCTAAAAAAAAAAAAATCTAGAAAAAGACAATTAACTTTATATTATAAAGTTAAATTATTAAGCAAATCAAGAGTTGCAAATTAAATAAAAAGAATAATAATTTATATAAAAGATAAAATATTTTAACGCGAAATTTGTTAATTTTAATCTTTTAGAAGAAAAAATAATTATAAATTAGACAATAATAGATCTAAGCGCAATTAATTATACAATACAAGTTCGTATTAAGAATGACAATGAAATTATATTTGTTAAAAATAAGGTAATTTTGTTAAATAACAAGACAATTATATAATTAGACAATAAAGACAAAGAGACTTAAGAGAAAAGAAATCTAAGACTAAATAATATTTAAGTACAAAATTGCAAAGAATATAAGTAGTTTCTCTTGCAAGCTTTTTGCTTTAATAAGATATTATTATAAGTATTTTAAATAAATTAATTTGTTATACTATACTTAAAAACTATTTAAGCAATATTTTTTCTATATTTGCGATACTATATAATCGATACTATAAAAACAAGTTAAGCAATATTTTTAAAGCAAAAATAATTAGTCTAATTAATTGAAGATTAGACTAATACAATTTTAACACGCTAGCAACTATTGTTATTAATAGAAGAGATCTAATTAAATTAATTATATTAAGTTAAACTAAATTAATTTAATCTTAAGTTAATTTTGCAATTGCGTACTTTATTGCTTTTACTTTCTTACAATTATTCTACTTAACAATTCTCGTATATTGCGCTCTTTGCTTCTCTATTACTATCTATTTATTCTTTTTTAAACGCACAAAATATAATTGCTATTAAAATTATTACAACAAGAGAATAGACTTTAATAAAGAAGTCTACAATTTAAGAACTACTCTTTAAAAAGAAGCTAGAAATTTTTCAAAATTTTTTTGCTAAAAAACTATCTTTTAGCAAACTTAAACAAATTAGAAAAGTAATATTCAAATATTGCTTGTTGTCTTGTCTAAGATTGCAACTATATATATATTTATTATTAAATTATTGTCGAAGCAAATTATTTTAATTGCGAGCAATAGCAACGCAAGACTACTAGATAAGACTTCTAAATCTTTGTTAATTATTGCTACAATTGTATCGAAAATAAGCTTTTATATATTAAGAGCAATCTATCAAATCTACTAACTTATACAAAACAAAATTTTAATTTTAATATTAAAATTAATTGCTATAATTGTTAATAAGAAGTAAGTAATTAAGCAATCTTAAATAGTTAATCTTATATCGCAAATTCTATTAAGCAATTTAAAGTCTATTGTATCTATTGTATTAAATACGTCGCAAGCTTTATTAATTTACTTCTAATCTTTAATCTCTTTAATATAAAAGCGCATTAATATTAATGTTAGTATCTTTCTCAATAACTTTAACAAATATAAACTAAAAATTATATTTTTATTAGAAATCTATTTAAAAGCAATATTAGACTCAAAATATTATAAGTAAGCAACAACTATTGCACAAACGTTAAGCAAAATCTTTATTGCAAAAAGCTTGCAACAAATTTTAAAATCTACTTGCTTTGCTATTATATAATTGCTCTTCTATAGCAAGCAACATATCTCTTTACAAATTTATATTAGATAATAATAATAATTCTAGAACAACAATTACAAATCGAATTTAAAATAAAATAATTAAGCAAAAAAGCTCTATAATTAAGAAGCAAAACGCAATAATTTTTAGATTTTCGATATATTACAATATGCTTTTAAAACAATATAACTCTTAAAAACACAAGATTTTAATTTTTTTAACTAAATTTTTTTTAGAGCGCAAATTTTAATTTTTGTTTTATTCGAATTTGCGAAGTAACAACTTACAATATCTAAAATTGCTATTTAACAACATCAAAATTACTTATTTTTAATTTAGAGTATCGAGACAATCTAAAGACAACTCTATTTAAAAGTATTAAAAGATTATAAAATTAATTAATTTATTGCTTAAAGTTATAATAATATTTAACTACAAAATCAATCTAAAAAATCTATAATCGAACAAAAAGTCTCTCGAATTTAATTAACTTGTAAAAATAATATAAACAAATATTGTTAAAAGACTTGACAATAATTAATTTTCTTCAAACGTAAATTTAATATTAATGTTAAATAAGATTAAACAAGTAAGTATCTATAATACTTTAATAATATCTTTAATAACTAATATTGTCTTAGCTATTAAATTGTATTAATTATTGTTAAATTTATATAATAAAAAAGATACAAAATATAATTTGCAATTAATACCCTTTTACAAATATTAATAAAATAGAATTAAGAATTAAGATATTGCTAAGTTCTAATACTTTTTTAATTAAAAAAAGAATCGAAGTTAATATTATATTAGCACGTGTTACGTTGTTAACAAAAGTAAAAATCCAATTAATCTTTTCTAGTCTCTATTATAGTTAAAGTTATATTGCGAATTTTCTTTGACAATAGCAATAACAATATAGAAAGAAATTTAAATTATAAACAAATATTTGAGTTTTTGTTATTAATTGCTATTATGTTAATATATACTTTAATATATTGAACTATCAAAAACTAAGAAGAGAAAAAAGATAAAATTAACAAGATTTGCTTAATTATAATTATTAATAATATTTCTATATTTTGTTTGCAAGATATATGCTAATTTGTAAAATATAAAACATTATAATAGACTTATAAGAACGTAAACAATTATGTTTGTTGTTGTGCAAACTAGTCTCGAAAGTTGTCTAAGAGAGAAGACGCTTAATTTAAGTAAATAGAATAAGAACAATAATATGTTAAATAATTAGAAGTCTATACTAAATTCTTTAATAATTCGCGTAAAAAATATAAAAAATAGCAAAAATAGCAAAAATAAAAAAATACAATTGTTAAAAATTAAAAAAGACAAATAATATTTTTCTTCGATAACAAGTACTAAATTGAACAAGAGAGAGATATGTATATTAATTGATTATTAGACTAATCGTTAAATTGATCTCAAATTGTTAGATTTGAGAAAAGAGACTTTTTGACAAGATAAAAAATAAAATTTTGGATTTAAATAAAAGAAATTCAACTAATAGTTGTTTTTTATAAAATAAACTCGAAGAAGATATTTATGTATTATTGAGAAAATAAATAGATAACAAGAGCAATAAAGAGAATAAGTCGAATAAGAATTTAAATAATATTGATACTACAAAATCTATTGTTGTAAATAATAGTTACTCAATAATTTAAATTAATAATTAATTAATTTGTATAGCACAAGACAAATATCGTCGAAATCGCAATTTAAAGATAATAATATTGCAAAAGATAAAAATATTTATATAAGCATTATAATCTAGTGTTAAGAGATTGTACTAATACTAACGAATTTATTTGTTAAATAAAAGAGCAAACTAATATTAATAATATAAATACTTAGAAAAGTTAAGATATAGAGAATATAAACAACAACTATTTAATCTTTCGTTATAAGAAAGATATCTTTATTATAATATTTGCAATCTTCTTGCTTGCAAACTTTTAATCTATTGTTGTTTGCAAAAAGAAGAATTATCTATGCTATACAATTAACAAATTCGAGAATATTAAATCAATTAATTGTCTAAAGAAATACAAGAGATATCTAGCAATAATTAAGAATTATAATTCGAATTAAGAGATTAATATATAAATAAACAACGTTTAATCAAAAGAATCGATGTAATTTTTTAAGAATTATTAATATTATACTAAATATCTAGTCGCAATGCTTTACACTTCAGATTGCAAAAGTATAATATATATATTAATAACACAACGCAATAATATTGTTTGTTTTATAAATTGCACAATTGTTATTTATATTATTGCGTCAATCTAGCGCAACGTAATTACAATAACTAAGATAAAAGCTTATATAGCATAAATTAATTAAACTTAGTCTAATATCTAGTTATTAAATTGATATAAAGATTGTTAAGCTAATTTATATATTTATAAAATCGACAAGTTCTATAGTTGTGCAATTAATAGTAACTTCTTAAACAATTAGGATATTAAAATTATTTAAGTTTAATCGATTGCCAATATCTATAAGATACTAATTAATATAGTAATTTCTATACTCTCGATTAATAGAAAATCAATACTAGTTGCTTTGCGTAGTAATTGTATTGAAACATTAAATTTTACTCGATTCTATAGAATTTGCAAGATTCATAATATCTTAAACAAAGTACTTAAATCTTAATTTTACTTAGTGCTAAAATCTAAGTAATACAAAATTGCAACTTTTGTTATATTAGATTTGTATATTCAAGCAACTAGAACCTTATAAAATTAAATGCGAATATTAACAAATACTTAATTTGCAATTGTAAAAGTTTAACTATTGTTTAGTTGTTATTTCTATTAAATCTTAGACTTGTAACAATATACTTATATATTTAAATTAAATATAACAATAGTACTTGTTTGCTTCTTGCAATTGTTAAAAATTTTATATTTTCTAATTAAATATTTATTGATAATTATTTTATTTGCTATTAGTCTATATTGTTAAGTATTCTTGTAATACTCTTTTATATTAGATTAATTTAATACAATTAAATAGATTGCTTAATATATTAACTAATAAGAGTTTTAAATATAAATATTAAAGTTAACTAAATTATTAACTATAGTTTGTATTGTATAATATTAAAAGATCTATACTTTATTACTTGCATATATATTAGTCTAACATAGTATTTATATTTAATATTGCTAAAAACTTTACTATTTATTTAACAATTCAAAAGATTTAAAATAATCATAACTATAAAAGATTTCTACTAGTAAAAGTCTCTTGCAATATAAAATTAATTAAGAAATCTTTTTCAACAAAAGTAAAACCTTTAGCAAAATAACTTATTTATAACAAATAGATTACAATTATTTAAGTCTTATTAAAATAGTTTCGAATAATAGATATTAATAAGAATCTATATATTATTTTAATTGCAACAAATTGTTAAAAATATATAGTTTAATTTAATATTATTCTTAAAATTTAATAGACGATTATTGTAAATTCGCGTTATATAATTTGTAGTAGATAACAACTAGTTTTTAAGTTATCTCTCTAATAGTTTTTACTATTAACAAATTGCTATTGTTTGTCAAATTTAGTTGTATAAGTTTTGTTAAAGAGTTAAAGAATAAAGTAGTCTTAATTTATCTTAATAGCTACTATTTTAAATCGAGATTGATTCTTTATATTAGCAATATAATAAAAGTATTATATTATTTATTTAATTTGTTTCTTAACTTGCAATCATTTAATTATATCTATAAGAGTCATATTAATTAATTAATATATCTAAAAACAATATTTGATATTAAAATTCTAGTTATTGTATTTTAGTTATATTTGTTGCGCATTAATAAGTTGCTAAGAGAATTTAGTAATTAAGTTAAGATTGTTGTCTTTAATAATAAATAAAATAGAATTTTTTTTGTTATTAAATATTGTTGTAATATTATTGACAATTGCGTCGAAATTCTTTCAAGAAGATTGCAAATTATTTTTAAATAAAAATAGTTTTATAATAATCTTATTTAGATTACGTATTTCGAAAACAACTGCAAAACAATTAAATGTATTTGTTTTAAACTTTAAAAATACAATAGCAAATTAAACTTAAAACAACAAATTAAATAATTTAAGTTATTTTTTTAGAAGACTTAGTCTTTTGCAATATTAATTTCTCAATTATATATGCAAAAACTAGGTAGTATTTAACATACTTAATTAGAGTTTAAAACTAATTATTAATAATTGTATTTAATTTTTTTTTTTTCGAAAAAGAGTTTTTTAAAACTCTTTGTATTATTTTTGCAAAATTTATATAATAATAGAACTAAACAATTTATTTGCTACTAGTTATTTTGACTTTTAAAATATTTATCTCTCAAGAATTTATTATTGTCTATTAATTTGCTAACAACAAAATAAACTTCTATTATATTAAAACAAAGTACTTTTGTTATTTGTTTTTTTTTGAGTAAATTAAATTTACTTTTTAATATATTTTATAAAGTAAAAAAGAAAACATTTGTAAAAATTAATTATATAGACTTTTATTTTTTTAATATTAACAAAGTCTAAAGTCTTTTATAGTTTTTCGAGATAATACTATACAATAGCTAGATTACAAGTATGAACTAATTAATAAACTATATTAAAAATATTTAAAAATATATAAAATATATAAAATATAGATTTGTATTGCAAAAAACTAGTAATATTATAAGTTTTGCAAAAGATTTTTTCTATATTTATTATGAATTAAAAATAAAGTTTTATTGTACAATAATATAAGTAGTAGATAGATAAAAATAAAAAATTATTAATATAAGAAATGGGAAAGTCTTTTGCAAAATACTTTAAGTTATCTTTAATACAAGATTAGTTAATATTAAAGAGTTTAAAATTAGAATAGATAATATTAAAGATAATAAGACGCAAAAAGTATATTTAACTTATTTAATACGAAAATATATTAAAGTGTTTAATAATATTTGTTTGCTACAATTGCACAAGCTTGTAACAAATAACTTAGTATATAAATAAGTATATTCAAAATTTAAAGTAAATAAATTTAAGTTCTAAATTACTTACTTTAGATGTTTTTATATCAATTTAATAATAAAGATCTCTATATACTTTAATAAATTGTAATAGTTGCAATAAATATATATAGAAGTTGTAATTTGCAATTTTTAAACTTAAAATAAGTTGTTATTAGAAAGAAAAAATACAAGTAGTTAAAAAATTAGAATATTAATAGTAAAGAGATTATAGCAAATATAAAAATAACAAATCGAAATTCGATATTATAATAAATGATATAAATAAATTTTAGCTTTTATCGAAATCTCTTGCAAAAATATTTCTCTTTAATTAATTAATAACTATCTAGTTAACTTTTCTTATTAAGTAACTATTATATAACAAGAATTAGATTAACTAATTATTGTTTAGTTAACTTAGTCTTGATTGTTATTTACGTTTAATTTTATAAGATTTTAGTTGCTTAAATATATAGTTCTAGCATAACAAAAGTCGCAGTTTTGTGTTATTCGAATTTTAGAACTAAGTAAAATCAAGATTTAAGTACTTTGTTTAAAATATTGTAGATTTTGTAAATTTTACAAAATTAAGTAATATTTAACGTTCTAATATAATTACTACAAAAAGCAACTTATATTATTTTTCTATTAATTAAGAGTATAATAGTTATTGTATTTAATAGTATCTTAATAAATATTAACAATTAATCAAACATGAATATTCTTAACGCTTTAGTTATTTAACAAGTTATTATTAATTGCACAACTATAAAATTTCTCGATTTTATAAGTTTGTAGAATAGTCTAACAATCTTTATGTTAATTTGACAACTAGATATTAGATTAAGTTCAATTAATTTATGCTATACAAACTTCTATCTTAGTTATTATAGTTATATTGCGTTAGATTGATGCAACAATATAAATAGCAATTGTGCAATTATTAAAACAAACGATATTATTGCGTTGTATTGTTAATATATATATTATATTTTTGCAATCTAAAGTGTAGAGCGTTGCGACTAGATATTTAATATAATATCAATAATTCTCGAAAAATTATATCGACTCTTCTAGCTAGACGTTGTTTATTTATATATTGATCTCTTAATTCGATATTTATCTTTTATGTCTTTTGCGCTTTAATTAGAGCTATATTTTTGTACTTAATTATTTAACAAACTTTAATTAATATAATCTTCTTATTAATGTTAATTGTCTTAAAATCTTTCTTGTAATAGAAATTTGAAAATTAATTGTTAAATATAGCAAGATTTAAGATAGACTTGCAAGTCTTGTAGTTTGCAAAGACTTAGTTTTTCTTTATAGATAATAGCTTGTTAGAATATATTATTGTTGCGTAAGATATATTATTGTTGCGTAAGATATAATACTATATACAAGATTGTTTATCTTAGTTGTTTTGTACTTCTTTTGCAAGTCAATAATTTAAAAAAATTAAAAATATCTATAGATATAGAGACAAATTCTAGAAGTGCGTATAATATACAAATATTGTTGTTCTTGTTAAAAGTTGCAAATTAAAGAGCAAAGAACTTGTATATTGTAATATTAGCGTAAACAATACAATCTATATTGTAATTAATAAGATATATATAAGTTGTTAAATAGATAAAATAGTTGTTGATCTCTATTTCTTTTTTAGATTAGAATAGAGTAATATTGTTTTCGATTATTTTTGCGCTTAGGATACTAAGATTAGAAATTAGATAAATAAGAGATATATCATTGTTTTTACAAAGTATAAATATAGTAAAATAGCTATTAAATTTAAATATCTTACAAATAAGTTGTTCGATATCTATTATAGTATGCTTTTAGATAAATTTACGCTTAGACTTAATATTTATTTAATTTAGTTTGCTATTATCTAATAAAATTTAATTATTGTTATCTTGTTAACTTAGCGTTTTTGCAAGACTATTTTTAATTATCTAATTTGCAATTTTGCGTTTGCAAGCTTTTGCGACATTTTAATTAAGATAAATATTCTTGTTCTTTTTGTCAAAAGTTATATTGCTTGCTTATTAGATAATAACAATAAATAGACAATTTTGCAATATAATTAGCGTAATCGACGAATTAAATTTCAATTCAAACGAATTGATTCGCTCAATTCTAATTCTAGAATCGAGCAAAAGTTCTAGCTCAATCGAATAAGTCGAGCGCATAAGGCGTGTTAAGCGTTTAACTCGATTTATTCGATTACGTGACATTACGTAACGCGCTAATTATATGCGATTAACGTAAATCTTGCGCTAGCCCAATTGAATTAGCGTGAACTCTGCGCTAGCTCAATCGAGTTAGCGCATAGATAAGATAAGATAGGATAAGCGAACGCTAACGCGACGAAGTTAGCTTAAGTTCTTGACATTGACTCGACGAAATTCGATTCTAAGATTGAGTTCGCGCCTTGACCCTAACTCAATCCTATAGGATTCAAGAGAGCAAATCGAGTTAAGAAAAAAGTGTTCGATTCGATTCAACGATCACACTAAATATAATAGCAATAAAAAGATGTTAATATTAATAATATAAAGATAATAGCTAAAAATAGTAAGTAAGTATAAATATTAACAGAATTAAAGATAATAAGCTTTAGTAGTATTGTTAATATTAATATATTTGCATTTGATAAACCCTGACTTTAGTTTTAGATATATATAGATTTGTTATAACAAAAGTTGTAGTTTTGTGTTACTAATATCTAGACTACGTGCAATATTAAGATCTAATCTTATTCGTGTTTCGGAAACGTAACTCTAGCAAATCTAGAAGATATTTTTTCGAGACTTTTGTTCAAGCAGATCTAGCCCGAAATACAAATGCTAATAAATCTTGCATTACTTGCGAGAATCTAGAAGTTTAAGCCAAGCTTTATAGAAGACAATCTTGATATCTCTCAATATTGCGCTTGTAGATACGTTCGTTCTATATAACAACTATAGTTTGTTTGCGTAAGATGCGCATCTATTTTTATAACTTATTAGATTTGTTCTCAAAGTAGACTTTGTTCGAATCGATTAAATCTAATACTTAAATCGAAAAATATAATAATTTGAGTTAATTGTACAACTAGTAAGCAATTGCAAACGTTTGTGCATATTGCAAATATCAAAAGTTTACGCGTTAAGATATAGTTTAACTCGATTAAGATTTTGCAACTTTGTCAAATATAAAGAAAACAAAATAAACTCTTTAAGTAGATTTTATCTCGATAATACTAATTTAAGTACGTAGAATAGTTAGATCTATAAGATTTGCAAGATTTTACGAGAATCTTAATCTATCAAGCTCGATCTATCTTCGGAAAGACGAATATATTAATTGTGCTAGTATTCTAATAAACTATATCTTGTAACTAAAATTTGTAAAGTATTTATTATAAGTAAACAATAATCTATAACTATTTAATATTATATCTAAATAAGTAGTTTATTGTTATTAATTTCTAACATAGACGCAATTAATTACGCGCATATATATTGTACACAACAGAGATATTGTAATCTGCGCATTGCTTTTGCGTAGAAATCTTACAAATCGCTCGATTTCATTACTTGAATTACTATAATATAAACGAGTAACAAGTAGAGACGTAATCGAAGTGCTGCGAGAGTTTATGTATATCTCGAATATCAAAATTTAGATGCAACTTCGCTGCGTGTCTACGTAAAGTTAAACTAGAACTTAATTCTATGCAATGTCGAATAACGTTTGATTGATTTCTAATTCGTCTCAAGAGTCTCTAATCGATCTCGAAGCTCTATAACAATATATAGTTGACTTAGAATCTAGAGACAAGTTCTCGTTTTGTCGACGCTAATATTAAGATAGTATTTCGACGTTGTTATTTTTCTTGTTATTTGTAATAATCTTAACTTTAAATAGTCTTTCTAAGCAAAAATATACTATACTATCTATCGAAAGCTCAATAGATTTATAATATTTATTATATATTGTTGTTTCTATTTCGAAAATATTACTAGTCTTCTTTTGCAATTAATTTGTCTAAATATTGTTAAATCTAAAAAGAGACAAGAGATTACACATCTTAAAGTCTATAATTATTTTATTTAATAATAGTTTAATAGATATACTAAACAAATTATTAAGACAAATACAAAATGCAAGCAAAAAAAATATTCAATCTAAATCGAAATTACTAGCTATAATATATTGCAAAACTATTTTAACTATCTAATTTATCTATTTACTTTGTTTGTTTGTTTGTAAATAATATATTGTTAAGATTAAAAACTAAACTTCTAGCTTCTAAAATATAGTTCTTTAGAGTTTAGATATAAACCTGCAATCTCTATTGTATACAAGAGCTCTTAAAACTTCTTAATTAACAAAATTATTAAAAAGAATATTTGTTTACTTTGTTGCAATATAAGTTGTCTTGTCAATTAACATAATTATTTTTTAGAAATTTATATATTGTTGTTAAGACAATATTAAAATTCTAGTATAGCAATAATTTTAAAACAAAATTGATATATATTGTATAAAAAGATACAAAAAAGCTTACAATTAAATTAAGATATCTATATAACTAATATTGTTTAGTTTAATAAAAATTGTATTCTCGACAATAAATAATATATCGATGCAATTATAAGACAAGCTTGCAAAGATAAAAGTTAACAATTACTATCTTATAAGTGCAAATAAAGCTAGCATAACTATTTATATTGTGCGTCTAATAAAAGATTTTGTCTTAAATTTCTAAAGCAAGCATAGTCTTTTGTAATTTGTATAATCTATAAAATAAAGTAATTTATCTTCTTTAAAAAACTAAATATCAGAAAATATAAATAACTTTTGAACTATTGTTAGAATTTCTATTTATCTAATAAATTTAACATATATCTCGAGAAATCTTTTCTTAAAGATTTTACTTGTTTAAACAAGACTTAAGTAAAATAAAATTGCTTTGTCGATTGTATTTTAATTAATTAGATTTAGACTAATTGCGTTAATTCGAGAAATTAAATTCGATTCGAGAAATCGAATCGAATCGAAAATCTTGACAATTTAATTTCTAAAGTTGAAATTAACAATTCGATTCAATTTCAAAAATTAAATCGAAAATTAAATCGAAAAATCGACTCAAATTGTCAAGACTATTATTTTTAGTAACAATCAATTGACAATTTAATAGAAATAGTTAATCTATTTAAATTAAGTAATAAATATATTAGATTGTTTTTATATTATATATTACTATTGTGCATTATCTAGAAAACAACTAAAAAAATCTAAATCTAAACTAAATTTATACTGTTTTTAGTATTCTTGATATTCTTAACGATTCGATTTGATTTCAATTTTTGAAATCGAAAATTGACTGAATTTGATTCGATTTCTAAAGTTAAATTGTCAACTCGAATCGATTTTAGAAGTTGAAATCGAAAATTGAATTAACAATTAATCTAATTAGATTTAATTTCTCTTTGAAAGTTTGTTGTATTAACTCAATTACAATTTGTATATTTATTGCAAAGTTATCTATTTTATCTTAGATTAATAACTTGTTCTTGTTATATTTATCTTTAAGTGCAAGAAGTTTAAACAATATATTCGAAATTATATAAAATCTTTTTGCACAATAATATACATCGAATAAAAATTGTAAAAGATATTGCGAAATATGCACAAAACAAAAATTAAGTTTATTAATTAATAAGAAGAACAATATAGTTTGTCTGACAATACTTATTATAATTGAATAATTAGTATAAACTATAGTAAATCTTTTAATCGCTTTTATTGGATATCTAGTCTTTTGTATTGTTTGTAAAAGACAAATTACTTCTATCTTAGTTAATCAATAATTTATCTTAATAGAACTTAGAATTTTAAACAAAAACAAAATATACTAAATATTGTTTTATCTAAAGTTGTCGCTAATTAAATTGTCTTTAATATAATATATCTTAATATTAAATTTGTGCTTTTTAAAGACGTTTAAATCTATATACAAACAACAATTGTTGTCGAAATAAATTAAGAAATTCGAAGTTGTTAAAAACTATTGTAACTAATAAAAGAATTAAAGAAGAGTAGACAAATATTCAATATATATCTTTCTTAAATATATCTTTCGCTTTTGCTTATTAACAATAGAGAAATTCTTTAGAAAACAAGTCTTTTCTTGTTATAAAATGTTAACTTGCTAAATATATTAAACAATCTTGTCTCTTTAATAATTAACAAAATCAAAATAGATTTTAAGTATCTTTAAATTCTTAAAAAATCTAATTGTTTTAATAACAACAATACGCTTCTTGATAGTAGACAAGTTAAATATATTTACTTTTTGTTTTAACAAGATAATACTAAAATAGTTAAGATATATCTTTTTGAAACTAAGCGTAATATATAGCAAGACTAATTTGTCGAACAACTAAGTGAAATAAACTAAATATATATTAAATAATTGCGAGAAAACAATAATATTGTTAATATAAATACAATAGAAGTCTCTAAATTAACAAAGTTCTATGTTTATTATTTTTTAAACGTAGACAAACAAAATTTTAAAATCTATAGTAACAATATTAAGTTGTTTCTTGTCTCGATAGATAATAAAGAAGAACTTATATTTATCTTTAAATAAAATTAAGAATTGTAAAAAGAAAATTAACTTGTCTATTAAACTTATATCTACGTTTACGAATTTAAACTATAATATTTGTCTAAATAGATATTAAATATTTATTTGTAGTAATTAGTCTATTTAGTTTGCAAATATTAATTACTATTTAATATTTTCGAATTTTGTCTAATAAGATTTGTCAAATTATAAAGATAGGAAATTCGAACAACAAAGATTTAATCGACTATATAATTTTGTTTTAAATATATAGTTTGTCGAATTTTTTATTAACTATCTTGCAGTTGTATTTTTTTAAATTATAAATCTTGTATTTTATTTTCGATACTAATATAGAGTTTTAGTTGTTATTTAATAGAATAAATATTTAGTCTTTTTTAACAAAATTAATAGTTTTGCTAGTATTTTTTTCCAAGATATATAATTGTTTGACAAGATACTAAAGCGCAATAATTTTGTCTAAATTGTTGTAGATATAGGTATTATTAATTAGATTTGTCTAACAACTATTACTAAATATATTAATCTTAATATCTTCTTTAGTTGCTTAACTCTCTTTGTCAAAACTAATCTAATAATAGTTTTGCTTCTTAAATTTTAGCAAACATTTTAACATCATATATTGCAAGATACAAAGAGACACAAAGCAATTATTACAAATATATATAAATTTTTTTTTTTTGCAATATAAAAGTAAGTATCGAACAAAATCGATTTAAAAAGATAGTTTGTATTAGACAAAATCTTGTCTTGTACATTTACTAAAATTTCGAGAACAAAATAGATAATAATTACAAGACTTTTTTTAATTTTAACAGTTTATTTTATTCGAATATTGTTTTTCAATTTTATCTTTAATTTTGTTTTCAAATTTCGACAACTCTTAATAATTAGATTTTGTCTATTTGTATTAACAACTATATATTCGAGATCAATAATATCTATCTTAAGTAGCAACTTTGCTCTTAGATTTTTTATAGTATAAGTCTTTTAATAAAAATAAACAACAACTATTTTGTTGTTTATTCTATTTTAAAAATATATTAAGAGTTAAAAATAATTGTTGATTAAATACTTATTGCCTTTAATATTGTACACAAATACAACAACGCTAAACTATTTTATAAAATATTTTAGTTCTAAGTTACTAAAAAAGTTATTATTAATTAGTAATATAATATATTTGTTGTTAACGCAAACAATATACAAAATGTCTTTCTATAAAAATATTATTTAATATATTGCATAGTATTAATATCTAAAAGTTAGTTTATTCTAATACAATAATAGAGCGTCTAACTTAATTAGTTTAAAATTTATAAAATCTATTTTAAGAAAAACAAAATCGACATAAAATATTTTAATAGATTTTCGACAATACATTTTGTTGTATTTGTTTTTAATATACTAAAAAAGCTTGTTTCTTAATAGAAAGATTAAGATACAACTTTTGTACTTAAAAAATAAAGAAAGAGATACTAATATTAATTTAATATATATTATATTTATCTAATAATTTGTTTTCTATAACAAGTTAATTATATAAGTAACTACTAATACTTTTTTCTTAATATAGTATATCTCTTCGAACTAATTGTTAGCAATATAATATGCTAGTATATCTAAATAAGAGTTGCTATAATAACTTGTAGAATTTTCGAAAAACATAGAATAATAGACAAACTCTATATATTTCGCAAAATTTGTATAATAGATTGTAATTTATCTATAGTTGCTCTAATAATTATAGCAATAATTATTGCAATATCTATCTTAATAGTTGTCTCGATCTTGCTATATATTGTTCTATTTATCTTTTGTTTTCTAATTTTAATAGTAAAAGTTCTTGCTCTAACTATTTGTAAAAACATCTATTGCTACTATAATTGCAAGTCTTGCAAAAAACTTTAATATCTAAAATTTTATTAATATCTATTATATTAATTAGCAAAATTATTTATTAAAATTTTGCAAATTCTATATAGATTATCTAAGATATCTATAGTTTGCAAACTTTTGTTAAAAAAGATATATATAGTCGAACTACTAATAGAAAAGTATACAAAAAGAATAGATTAAACAAAATATATATAATACAAATTAACAAACAATTTGTTCTTCTAATTATCTATTTAATCGATTTATTTTGCTAATTAGAGCAATAGACAAATATTGTTTTCTATGTTTTGTATTTTATATCAAGTTTCTTAATAAAGTTCTAGGATAATATATAAACAATAGATATGCTAACAATAGAATAAAATTTTATCTCGAGCTAATTTTATATTTAGATTAATTGCTTCTAAATTTCTTCGATGTTTGTTAATTATATATAAAGAATAATATTTTGTAAATATTTTGTAGTCTCTTGTTTATCTTTAGTATCTTTAATAATAAAAATCTCTAATATTAATTTGTTAAACGTTTTACTAATTTTTATCTTAAAATAATTCTACAATTTATCCAAAAAAATAGATTTCGAAATATTTAATATTTAATATTTAAAATTTAAAATTGTCTATCTTTCTAAGATACTATATTATAGCAAAATTACAAAGACAAAGAGAGAGATTGTTTTGAATAGTAACTTTGTTAACAATATATATATACTTATATATATACTTAACAAAGATAAAGAATTCTTTGTATATTTTTTTTTTATAAACAAAAATAATATTGTTTAATCTATAGTTGTTTAAAGCGTTTAAATAAAAGAAATCTAGATTAGACATTTTAAATTAACTAGAAACTTGAAGTATATTTGTAGTTTTTTGTAAAAATTTACTAAAGTATCTAGAGACGCAATAGAAATTAGTCGATCTATCTCGAAACAAACATTGTATTTGCTCTATTAAAAGATGTTAATTTTTTTCATACAATATAGTTTGCAACTAATCTAGATTAAAGATTGCAAAAAATAAAGTTTGCTTAAAAGTTGTACATTCGCGTTTCGAGAGATAGATCGAGCTAATAGAAATCAAGATATTTACAAGATTCTACAATTCTTACAAATCTATCTATTCTACTTACTCAAATTAGTATTGTCGAAGCAGAATCTATTCGAAGAGCTTGTTTTGTTTTCTCTATATTCGACAAAGTTGCGAAATCTTAATTGAGTTAAATTATATTTTGACATATAAAGTTTCAATGTTCGCAATACGCACAAACGTTTATAGTTACTCGCTAGTTATATAGTTAAATCAAATTATTACGTTTTTCGATTTAAACTTAAAATTTTATCGATTTAAGCAAAGTTTACTTTAGGAACAAATCTAATAGATTAAGAGAACAAATGCGCATCTTACGTAGAAAGACTATAATTGTTATATTAGACAAACGCATTTATAGACGCAATACTAAGAAATATTAAGATTGTTTTTCGCAAAGACTTAATTTGAATTTCTAGATTCTTGCAAGTAATACAAGATCTATTAGATCTAATTTTGATCTTGCGAGAAGTCTAGATATTAGTAACACAAAATTGCGACTTTTGTTATAGTAAATCTAGATATATCTAGAACTAAAGTTAGGATTTATCAAATACAAATATAAAGTTAAATTGCAAGATTAAAGTTTATTTAAAGATTACAAAATTAGATTGCAAAGATAAAGTCTATTTAAAGATTACTAAATTAACTTAAATATTAAAAGATTGTCGAACAAGCTTTTGCTATTGTTGCAAATTTATATTATTAAATATAGTTATAAAATTGAATCGAAAAGCTGAATATAGACGAAAATCGATATTATACTATCTTATTATACGAGAAGAGACGAGAGAGAAGATCTTATAACAATAACGCTCACGATTTATCTCGATTATTAAAATTAAATAAACGTAATCGACGCAATGTTAACGAGTAATTAAGACGCACTTAATGCGTCTTAACGCGACTTATTACAAATTGCAACAAAGATTATTGCGAAAATAATAAAAATTAAGAAGCTTTATAAATCTAAGAAAAAAAACGTATTCAAAATAATTTCGATAACAATATTGATTAAGTAATGCATTTTTGTTAAGAAGCTTACGCGCAAATTTAACAAATTCTTCGCGAAAAATAGACAAATCGATATAATTTTTATGTTAAAAAGATTAAAAAGACGACAAATCAATTAAAAAAAGTAAAAAGAATTAAGAAAGACACACAAGATGCAAATATATAAACAAGCATAATATAAAACTTGTTATTAGTTGCATAGACGACAATTAAGATAAACATCAAATAAGCACTCTTAAAGCGACAATTAATTAAAAAAATAAAATTAATAATATAAATTAAAAGAGAGAAAAGATAAAGAGAGTACACAAGATAAGTGCAATAAAGATAATTGTATTGATGCGCGACTTAGACATTGTTAATACACTAAATGCGCAAAAAGAAATATAGAAAATAAAATGTTTTAAAAGAATAATAGTCTTTAAAATTAATAGTGAATGCAATAAGAAAATTCTAAAATCAAGTAATTTTTAAGTTAAGAACATATTTATTGCGACAATTTTGCGTCGTAAATGCGCAAAAATAATAATACACAATATTAAAGTAAAGAGCATGTTCAAAAACATAAAGAAGAAGAGAGTAAAAACAATAAAAAAAATATGCAAGATTATGTATTAAAAATTAAAAATTAATAAGATAACTTAATTTACAAGAAAGAGTAACAAGAAGAAATATATCTTTATTGTAATATAAGTAGATTGCGCGAAGATAACAAACAAGTTAATTTAATTTAACGTAATTTGTAAGTTAAATATTAAGATAACAAGATATTATAATACGAGTTGTAAAATAAAGCAATGCATAAAGTGTTAAAAGTATAATTACTTAATATACAAATATAAGAACGAGCAACGATGCGCTTATTATGCGCGAAATTATTGTTTCGATTAATGCTTGCATTAATTAAATTTATTAAAATAAAAATGTAACGTTTGCAAAAATGCTTACAAAACATTCGATTTCAAGTGTTCTAAAAGATAAAACGAAAAATTAAGAATAAAAAAGATAAGGAAGACAAAGTTATTATATTACGTCGTTAAAGCAACGAGAATAAGCGAAATAATAATTATTTTAGTAATTTTTAAGAGCGCAACGACATTCAATTAGATGTCAAAGAAGAAGACAAAACGTAAAATAACAACAATTAATTATTCGACGTAGACAAATCGCATGCAAAATATCTTCGTAATAACAAAAAAAAGCGTAATTTGATAATTAATTAAGAAAAGACGTTCTAACAAATTGTTAAGTAATTAGTTTATTTTAATAAAACAAGATAACAACGAGATAACAATAACATTATTATAGAACATATTTTCTACGCAAGAGATGCAAAATCTAATAGATATCGATATCGAAAATTACACGAAGCAACTTTAATAAAGACACAAAACGAGCTTAAAATATCATAATATAACGTTTACAAATTAAGAAGTAAAATAATAATCGCATTGATTTAGAAAAATAAAATACAAAATTACAACATATTAATAATACAAGAATTGTAACAATATTATGTTAAGACGAAGATATACAATTCGAGACGCACAAACTTTACGCTTATAAATAACGACAAAAGAATATGCTTATATTAATAAACGCATTAATAACAATAACTAATATAGCATATAATATTTCAAAGATATAAAAACAATAACGTTACAACTATATTTTAACAATAACAACACAAAATATAATCTTGTTAACGCTTATAACGTTTACAATTTGTTCTCAAATAATTATAATAAAACAATCGACAAAAATAGTCTTTTAATAATAAAGCTAACTTTGCGCATACAAGACGAAAATGTTATTATAAGAAATTTTAATTTGTATTTTTTTTAAGCGAGTTTTTTCTATTTTAGACAACATTTACTTTTGAAGAATTTGTTAAATATAATATGTGCAATTAACGCAATGCTAACTCTTTTTCGAAAGATTATAACGAGAAATTATTAAGACGTTTAAATTATAATCGATTTATTGTTTGTTACAAAATAAATAACAAATCGATTAATATATTGCAATATAAACAAGAAGATAAAAAACTTATTTGATTATTTTTCGATAAAAACGATGTTAAATCTTTAAATATAAAAGAAGTTTTAACGTTGTCTTAAACAAAATTAAAAAGCTATAATTTAAAAAAATTCGACAACATATTAACAAATTTATTATTCGAATTAATATTAAACGATTTAATAAAAAGAAACAATATTAATAAGTACACGACAAAGTTGCTTAATGCTTTAAAAAAATTATTAAAAACTTTATCTTGTAAGCAAGATTATAAAAGAAAATTAAATTTAAATAAATAGCAAAATGCACGAAGATAATTAAAAAAATCAAAAAATTATGTCGATAATATTGTATTTCTAATAAGTAAACGACATACATTCGAATATGCGATAAAAAGAGCAAAGTTTTGAAGAGACACAAACGAAACAAGTTTCGCAAACAAATAAAAATTTCAAAAAACATTATTAAAAATCTTTTCGAAATAATAAAATAAATTAGAAATGCGACAATAAAAATATTAATCAAGTTAATTATATTATTATTAACACGAACATCGCGATAACAATAAAGAACAAAATCGAAATAATATTTCGATTTTTTTTTTTTCGCTTACGATTTTAGTGAACGATTTGAACGAATTATTTTATTCGATTTCTATAAAAGATAACAAAACAATGTTGAAGCGCAAAGTAATAAGAGCAATGCACAAGATAATTTCTAATAAGACATTAGAAATTAACGATGTAATTAATTGTGTATTGCGACAATTAATTTGCATTGTCTCGTTTTAAGTAAAATTTCTATTTAATAAATGCATTAAGAAAGAAATGCAATCGTCTTATTTCAAAAAGACAATTACAATAATGTTGCTCAAATCGAGAAAAAAGAATTATTTTAAATTGTTATTCTTTAAACTTATCGCATTATTAAATATATTAGATAAAATACTAAAGTTAATAATATTAAAACGTCTTTATTACGTCGTAAAGACGCATAATATTTTATTGAACGCACAAATAAAAGTTAGAAAACAACGTTTAATCGACACAATATTGCAATTAATTACAAAAAAGATTTATATAATATAAAGCGATTAAAAGAAAAGAATAATATTTTTATTTAATTTCGATATATTAAATGCATTCGATAATATATCGTATATTTAATTGCTTTATAATATAAAAAAGAAACAAGTTTTTACTTGTTTGCTTAAATAAGTAAAGAATTTTCTAAAAAAATGTTGTATTATTTTAATTATAAATTATTACACAATAAAGAAGCGCAATGCGAACGTAAATATATCGCAAAACTTTTTTTTCAATTTTCAATTTGTTTTACAATGCGAATGTATTAAAAATGTACAATAATATTAAATTGCGAGTTAGCGTTACGAATTTTGTAAACGACGTTAACATATTAATATATAAGAAATTGATCGAACGTAATTGCAAAACACTAAATTAAATGTACAACAAATGCGAATAATAAATACGAAGTTACGAGTTCAAATTTGCGAAAAAGAAATACGAACTAATTTATTTTTCGCAAACTTTGAAGAGATTTAATATAAGCGTTAATATAACGTTAACAAAGTACGAAATAATTATTAATTGAAATATTGAAATATTAAGAATTTAATTAAACTTAAAGCTAAGATAAAGAGCTTATTTGCGTTAAATAAAGATTAAATTAATAATTAGACACAAGAGTGCTTTAATAATAGAAAGTTTAATATTTAATATTTCGTTAAAAACAAATAAGCGCAAATATATTATTATTAAAAAGTCGATAATAGCTTACAATGTTGTCGCATAATATACGTTTAAAAATTTTAAAAATTTTAAAAAAAAATTATTTCGAAGTTGCAATCGATATAAAATTGCGCGCTTTAACGCATTACAAATATTTATAAAATAATATTTACGAAAATTTTATAAGTCAAGATTAGCGTGTCTTTTATTAATGTGCATTTCGAAAAGCTAATATAGAAATCAATAATTATTATAAATGCACAAGAGTTAAGCAAAATAATAAATGTAACGATGTTGCGCATACGTAACAACTTAATGTTAAAAATAGAATAAAATTTAAAATTTAAAATAATATTTTTGTAACTTAAAAGAAAATAAATACGAATAAAACTCGAATTAACGACAATATTGCGACAATAACTTTATATAACTATCTTATAAATGAAATTCTCTAAGATAATTATTGCGTGTAACAAGAAAATAATTAAAAAAAAGTATAACGCGAACAAGTTCAATTAATATTGAAAAACGTACTTCGATAAAAGCGATTGCGATAAAAACGTTGTTGTCGTTTTAATAAAAACGAGTTGAAAAATCGAAAACGACTAGAAAACGTCGAAATAACGCTTATGTATTATAACGAGCTTAAGAAACTTATAAGAGCGATCGAAAAATTAACAAAGTATTACAAGATATTTACTAATTTGCGAAAACGAGTTTACAAAATGTATTTTGACAATTAAACTTTATTAAAGATTATAAAAAAGATAAAACTAATATTAAATTAGATACATTTTAAAAGAATGTAAGAAGCATATAATGCGATGCGACGTTGCAACATTATATTAAAACTTTATTAAATTTTAGAGCATTAAAGCATAAAAGATAACAAGATTGCAAACGAAATCGCTAATAAGACGCACAAATAGTGTCTATCTCTCACAAATTAAATGTTAGACAAGTTTATCATCAAAAAGATGTTTATTTAGAACAAGATTTAAAAGAAATAACGATTAAGATAATTAAAAGACAAGAATAATGCAAAATATCGCAAGTTTGTATTTAGAATTACGCATAAATACATACAACTACATATTAATTATCTTAAATTATATAATGCATTTTTGATATAATTAAAAATAAACAAAATCGACTTTAATTAATTTTTATGCGAACGACAAATGTTTAAGATTACGACAAGAACTTGCGATTGCAATTAAAGATGTATAACAATTAAGTATATTTTGTTAATTTGCTTTAAATAACGATAAAAAAGAACACAAATGTAACAAGAGATTAATATTACGAATTTATAACAACTATTAAACAAAATTAGATTTGTCGTCGCGACAATGCGCATAATTTTAATTATTAAATGGTTGCGTTAGTTTTAGACAGCAACATTGTTAGCGATGCTCAAGTTCTTTTTAAATTAATAGAGTTTTTATTTGAAGAATTTTCTTGTATTACGAATATTACGATATAGAAGACGAAGACGCAGCGTTGTTATAACGACTTGTTATGAACGAAATAACAATCGCGAATTCTAGTCAATTATAATTAGACAAATAGACGCTAATATTGCTTGTCTATTCGTAATTAATTAGATTTAAAAATCGTAAAAGTATATAATTCTCGCATAGATTCTTAGAGGTGTTGAATCAAGTATAAAAAAAATATATATATATAGTTATATTCGACTAAATTAGCAAAAAGTAAGTAGATTAAATATTTGATTATAAAATACTAAATTTGATATCTTATTATTAACTGTACTAAATATATTGTTTAGCGTTAAATAAGTTAAATATCTATAAATTATATAGTTGCGCAATAAAATTAGACTAATTAAACTATTGTCGATTATTTTGCAAAAAATTATTAGAGCGTAAATCTATAATTTTAAATCTATTATTTATTTCGAAACTTGTTTAATTAATTTCAGATTAATAATAACAATTTATACTATCTTCCTTAAGAGAGAAAGCTTGCTCTCGACAATATAGATTGTTAATACTTGCTAATATATCTTTGTGCAATTTACTATTATCTAATTTGTTAATTTTGTTGTTTCTTAATTTGTCGAAAGAATTAACTATTAATTGTTCAAATAAGAATACAAATAAGATAGAAGATACAAGTAAGAAGACAAATTTTAAGATATTTAAAGACACAAATATATTTTGTTAAATGACAAGAATTTTATTAAGATACTTTAAGACAATAATTAAACTAGAAAGTTTTAGATCTATAATATTATTAAAATAGATATTTAGATTCTTTTGCATAAATTGCTAGTTTTAATATTTAGATATTTGCTCTACTAGTAGCTCTAATAACGTCTTCGAAATAATATTGTCTAATATAGAAAACAATAATATCTTTAAAGTAACAATTTTAACTATAGCAAATTGTAATATCTTCGAAATCTAATAGTTAAATCTAATAGACAATAATATCTTTATCGAAGACTTGCTGTTAGCTATAGTAAATAATAGTTTCTCTATCGAAACTTTGTTGTCAATTGTGTCAAATAAAGTTATCTATTATATTTTTTCGAACTTATTAATTGCTTGTTTAAGTAGAGTCTTGTCGATTGTCTTTTCAATTAATTAAATTTGTTTGTTTTTACTAGATTAAACAAACTAAGCAAAACAACAAGTTCTGTTTGTTAATTTAAGTAGAAATAGACAAAGTAAAAGTTTAAAGAGCTTCTTGACTCTTTGTCTAGTTAACTTACTAACGCAAGAGATATACTAATGTTCAATAGTGCAAAACTGCAGAATTTGATAAATAAGAGCAAAAAGAACGAGATTAGTTAGTTTAACTAAGAAAGATATCTCAATACAATTAGATAGATATTTGCGAAAAACAAATAGATATCAACTCTAATACAATAATCTAGTGTCTAATAATTGCGAAAGACAAATAAATGCTAACTCTAATACAATAATCTAGTGTCTAATAATTGCGAAACGCAAACAAATAAAAGTTAACTCTAATATAATAATCTAGTGTCTAGTAGTAAATGCGAAGCTAAGTAAGAGAATTGACAATTAATATTGTTCGTCTAAATCAAACGAACGATTGACTTGAATCGTACGTTAGTGCTATTATTTGCTAGACAAAGAATGACAATTAGGCATGCAAGATAATTAGATAACTAGACAAGATAAAAAGACACGCAAATAAACAAGACAAACATCTATAGTAATTGTAAAGATAATTCTCTAAGAACTAAATTAACAATCAAGTTATACTTGATTGTTCAAGAGCAAACGTTATCGATAGACGTCAAACGCTTTCTTGTTATTTAACAAGAGCATTAGACACAAATCTCGTAACACAAGCCAATAAATCTAATATTTAAATTAATATATTTCTAGAGCTTAATCTACTTAAGTACTTTAAACAAGTCTTGTTTCTAGACAAGAAAGTCTATATTATTATTAATTTTAGCAATTTGTTTAAGAGTTGCAAAGAATAACGCGAAAAAGCTAGTATCTACAATAGTATTAATATAATTTGCTATTTTCAAATTCTATTAATAGCTTGTAAGTAATAAGTAATATTATTAATAAATATAATAAAAATTCGCAATTATGCAATAAAAATTTTAATAAGAATATTTTAGTTGTTGGATTACAAAAATTAAGTAAATTAATAAATTTTAAGTTAGATATTTAGTTTAATAAATACCTTTTAAAAAGTTTAGATAAAAAAGATAACTAAATATATTTCTTTTTTTTAGTATTGTTAAGTTAATCAATTATATCAATTATAACTAAAACAAAGTTTTAATAAATAAATAATCAATAGACTTTTAAATATATTCTGTATTTTTATTGTCTTGTCTTAAGATTATAACAAATATAAATAAGAGTAGAATCGATAAACTTTATTTGTTTAATAAGTAAAATTATATTAATATTAAATAACTTTTAATTAAATTGTTGTTTTCGCTTAATTATAAATAAAGCTTTTTTATTATCTAGAATCTAGCTAGATTACTTAATTTTTTTAATTTTTTTTTAATCTTAATAGTTATAAAGATAGCAATTTTTTTTTGCATCTTTGCAATTATTAAATCGATTTTTCTAGTTTTTTTATTTTAACAAAACTAAATATTAATCTTTTTAATCTATATCTTTTGCATTTTTGCAACAATTAAGATCTTTTTAATTCTTTTATTTAGATAAAATTAAATATTATTTAATTAAGAGTTATATCTCGACGTTGCTTTTAAAGTAATTAATTAAATTATTTTAATCTTCGAAATATATTTCCAATTCAATTTACTAGTTTATTTTGTATATTGTAGTAATAAAAATCAAGTAGCATTTGTTCTAACTATTTAGTAATCAAATCAACTTGATTAATTGTTAATAAGAGATTTTTGTAATAGATAAAAAATACAAAGATTAAAAAGATTAAATAACTTAGTCTTTTTATTAATGCGTTAAAGTAAAGTCTTGTCTCGCTTTAATAATGCATCTTCGACTAAATATTAGTTATTTAACTATTAATTTCTAGCTACAAAATTGCTACTTATCTAGTTCTTCGATCTTTAAAACTTATTAATAATAAATATTTGTTAAAAATAAACAACGTTTTTCGACAAAAGCAACAAGTCGCAAATAAGATAAACTTAGTTGTTTCTACAACTATATTAGTTCTCTTTAGTAAAATATTTGTATCTAGAATCTTTAACTAGATGCTAGCTATTCAATTGTTAATAATCGAGAGTTCTAGTTGTTTAAGTAATTAGACAATCGATTGTTTAATAAGTTTTAATGATCTCTCTAGCTTTTATTCCAATAGCATTCGACATAGTATTAATATTCTAGATTTTGAAGATTAATTAATAGTAGTAATTGTAATTCTATTATCAATTCAATCTATTAACTATACTTCAGGCAATCTAGTTAATAAGCAAATAAGTTACTTGCCCTATTTTAAGCTTATAATCTATCAAAATAATAGATAGTAGAATGCTTAGTTATTATATAAGAGCTAGGAAACTTGCTCAACTATATATATAATCGATGCTACTAAATCTAATTACGTAATAGTAGATTAGATAATGCTAACTCTAAGTTCGTAAAACTTGTCTTAATAGAAACAAAATTAACATAAAATGCTTTAGTGAATTTTTAACGACATACTTTGTTATGTTTGTTTTCAATGTGCTAAAAAGGCTTATTTCTTAATGAAAAGATCAAGACACAACTTTTGCACTTAAAGAATTAAGAAAAAGACACTAATGTTAACTTAATATGCATTGCATTCGTCTAATAAGTCGCTTTCTATAACGAGTTAATTATATAAATAATTATTAATGCTTTTTTCTTGACATAGTATATTTCTTTTAACTAGTTATTAGCGACATAATATGTTGTCGTATTTGCACAAGAGTCGCTATAGTAATTTGTAAGATCTTCGAAAAGCATAAAGTAATAAACGAATTCTATATATTTCGCAAAATTCGCATAGTATGTTGTCACGACAAAAGCTTAATAAATTGTTATCTATTCATAATTGCTTTAATAATTATCGCGATAATCTTTGCGATATTTATCTTAATAGTTGTTTCGATTTCGTTGTGCCTTGTTTTATTTATCTCTTGTTTTTTAATTTTAATAGTAAGAATTTTTGCTCTAACTATTTGCGAAAAAATCTATCGTCGCTATAATTGCGAATCTTGAGAGAAGCTTTAATGTCTAAAATTGTGTCGACGTTTGTTGCATTAATTGACAAAAATGCTTGTTAAAATTTTGCAAATCTTGCATAAATTGTTTGAAATATTTATAGTTTACGAATTGTTGTCGAAAGAAATACGCGTTATCGAATTGCTTGTAAAAGAACATGCGAAAAAAATAAATTAAACGAAACACATATAATGCAAGCTAACGAACAATTTGTTCTTCTAGTTATCTATCTAATCGATTCAAATTCTACTAGTTAGAGCGATGAGCAAACATTATCTTTTATATCTCGCGCTTAACGTTGAATTTCTTAATAAAATTCTAAGATAATGTGTAAGCGATAAACATGCTAACAATAAAACGCAATTTTATCTCGAATTAATTTTATACTTAAATTAATTGTCTTTAGATTTCTTCGATATTTGTTAATTGCGCATAAAGAATAATGTTTTACAAATATTCTATAATCTTTCGTTCGTCTTTAACATTTTTGATAATAAAGATCTTTAACGTTAACTTGTTAAACGTCTTGTTAATTTTTATCTTAAAGCGATTCCATAATTTATCGATAAAGTTCAAAAGAAACAAGCTTCGAAACGCTTAACGTTTAAAGTCGTTCATCTTCTTAAAATATTACATCATGACAAAGTTACAAAAACAAAGAAAAAAATTGTCTTAAACAACAATTTCGTCAACAACGTGTGCGTAATCATTTATACGTTCGACAAAAATAAAGAATTTTCTATATATTGTTTTCTTATAAGCGAAAATAATATTGTTTAATTCATAGCTATCTAAAGCGTCTAGATAAAAGAAGTCTAAATTAAACGTCTTAAATTAATTAGAAGACACACTTGTATCTTTTTGTAAAAACTTATTAAAATGTTTAGAAACGCGACAAAAATTAATCGATTCATCTCGAGACAAATGTTATGTTTGTTCTACGAAAGAGCGTTAATCTTTTTTACGCAACATAACTCGCAACTAGTTTAGATCAAAGATTGCAAAAAATAAAGTTTGCTCAAAAGTTGCGAAGTTAAGTTGCGAGATTAAAGTTTACTCAAAGATTGCTAAATTAACTTAAGCGTTAAAAAATTATTAAACGAGCTTTTGTTGCTATTGCGAATTTATATTATTAAGCGTAATTATGTTTAATTAAATTAGCGAAAAATAAGTAGACTAGACATTTAATTGCGAGATATTAAGTTCGACATCTTATTATTAATTGTACTAAGTATGTTATCTAGCGTCAAATAAGTTAAAAGACTATAATTTGTATAATTGTGCGACAAAGTTAAGTTAATCAAATTGTTGTTAATCACTTTGCAAAGGATTTTTAAAGCGTAAATTTATCATTTTAAATCTATTGTTTATCTCGAAACTCGCCTAATTAATTTTAGATTAACGACAATAATTCATGTTATCTTTCTTAAGAGAGAAAGCTCGCTTTTAATGATGTAAATTTTCAACGTTCGTTAATGTGTTTTTGCGCAATTTATCGTTGTCTAATTCGTCAATCTTGTCGTTTCTTAGTTTGTCGAAAAAGTTAATTATTAGTCATTTAATTAAGAACGCAAGTAACATAAAAGATGCGAATAAGAAGACGAGACTCGAAATGCTTAAGAACGCAAATTTATTTCGTTAAGCAACAAGAACTTCGTTGAAATGCTTTAAGACGACAATTAAACTAGAAAATTCTAAATTTAAAATGTTATTAAGATAGACGTTTAAATTCTTTTGCTCAAGTTGCTTGTTTTAATATTTAAATAGCTACTTTACTAACAACTTTAATAATGTCTTCGAAATGATGTCGTTTAATGTAGAAAACAATGATGTTTTTAAAGTGACGACGTTAATTGCAACAAATTGTGATGTCTTCAAAATCTAATAATTAGAAACGATAAATAATAATGTCTTTGTCAAAGACTAGTTGTGAGCTATAACAAATAATAATTTCTTCGTCGAAACTTCGTTGTTAATCATGTTAAGTAAAGTTATCTATTGTGTTTTTTCGAACTTATTAATTACTCGTTTGAGTAAAGTCTTGTCGATTGCTCATTTAGTTAATTAAATTCGTTTATTTTTACTAGATTAAGCAAATTAAGCAAAACGACAAGTTCTATTTGTTGATTCGAATGAAAACGAACGAGATAAAAGTTTGAAGAGCTTCTTGATTCTTAGTCTAGTTGACTCACTAATGCAAGAAATATACTAATGTTTAGTAATGCAAAATTGCAAGATTTAATAAGTGAGAACAAAAAGAACGAAATTAATTAGTTTAACTAAGAAAGACATCTTAATACGATTAGATAAACGCTTGCGAAAGACAAACTTATTAGCTCTAATACAATGATCTAGTGCCTAATTATTGCGAAAGATAGACGAATGCTAGCTCTAGTGCAATGATTTAATGTCTAATAACTACTAAAGGCAAGCGAATGCTAGCTCTAATGCAATGACTTAATGTCTAGTAACTACTAAAGATAGACGAATGCTAACTTTGATGCAATGATCTATTGTCTAGTAATTGCGAAACGCAAACGAATATTAACTCTAATATAATGACTCAATGTCTAGTAATAAATGCGAGGCTAGATAAGAGAATTGGCGATCAATGTCGTTCGTCTAAATCAAACGAGCGATTGACTCGAATCGTACGTTGAAGCTATTATTTGCTAGGCAAAAAATGACAACTAAATAGACAAAGCAACTAGATAAGGCAACTAAGCAAAATAAAAAGGTACGCAAGTGAACAAGGCAAACATCTATAATAATTGTAAAGATGATTCTCTAAGAACTAAATTAACAATCAAGTTATACTTGATTGTCTAAGAGTAGACGTTATCGATAGGCGCCAAACGCTCTCTTGCCATTTGGCAAGAGCATTAGACACAAATCTCGTAATATGATATTTAAGATTAATAAAATAAACTTATATTTAGTTTATGTTAAGCATAGTCTAATTGTATAGATTTAACAAATTAATTATTCTTTATTTTCGAAGATCGAATTATAATATACTAATCAAATTATTAACGCAAATTTAGTATATATTAATATTAAATATCTTTGCGTTTCAATAAATTATAATTTGTAGCAACATATATAGAATTGCACTTATATTAAATATTTAATATTTCGCAATTAAAATTGCAATTAGTTATAGCTTAAACTTGCGCTTATTATATATTAAATATATATAGAATTTAATTGTTGATAGAAAAGTAACAAAATTAAGATTAGCACTTGCAATACGCAACTAAATATTCATATTTTAATTAAGCAAAAAAAATTCTGTTTTTTATACTAATTGTATACAAAGATTATACTTATTATTTGTTATATTTTATCAAAATATCTCGAGAAATTGAACATAATTTAGACAATTAAATAACAAAATCTATTGTATCTTATAGCGCATAGATTAATTCTATATTTAATATATATTATACTTAAACTAACATCTTATTTTATAGAACGCTTTGCTATCTCTTCTATAATATTTAATTTATATATTAAGTATAGCAATGTTATCTTATCTTATATATATAATAATCTTAACGTAAAAGATTGTATTGCAACATTAATTTACAAACAAAAATTAAAAAAGTTTTCTATTTAAATAGTCTTAAAAGATTAGTCTATATATTGCTCAAATTATATAAAAATCAAACTTATGTATAATAGAAGCTAAGCGCAAGTTTGTTTTTAATTAGTTAAATATTTTAGAGAAAAAAAAATTAAAAATGTTATATATTTAAATAAAAATTCTTAGCAATATGTTATTGTATATTGTATATATACTTAAGCTAAAATCTTTATAAATTAGTTATATCTTAAAACAAATCTTGTTTTCAAATACGTTTAAAATAAAACAAATTTTTACAATATTTCTAATTAAAACAAGAATTATTATTGTAAGTTTAACGCAAACTTAATCTATATTTAATCTATATTGTTATACTTGAATTAATATAAAGATTATAAAAAGTTATTATACAATATTTATAAAGATATTTAAGACTTTGCAAAAAGTAACGCGCAAAATAGTTTAAATATTTTATATAAATTGCAAAAACAAGAGATTGCAAATATTTATAATAAATATAAATAAAAAATAGACTAAAAATATATTTAATTTATACTTAATTTATATTACAATATTTTAAATTGTTAGACTTTAAAAAATGTCTTTACAATCTAAATTTTACGCAAAAGTAATATAAGTATTTGAAATATATACTAGTTTTTTATCAAGTATATATTAAGCGAAATTTTCGAAAACATTTTTCTAATTATTTAACAATTTATTTTATTATGTAATTTTAAAAAAGCTAAGATTGTTAACAAATTTAATTAGCATATAAATAGTATAAATATATTATATTCTAAACTTAAGACGTAAATTAAACATTAAAAGATAAAACAAAATTTGACTAAATTATACAAAGAGAAAGTAAAGGTTTTGTTATATTAATAGATATTAATTTGTAATTATATTAATATAAAAAAAGTAATTACTTTTAAAACAATAAGTTTGTAAAACAAAAGCTCTCTCTATTTTCTTCTATATTTAGATAGAATTTATAATAAGATTAAGCTTTGTTTATACTAATTTTATACTTAGAATAAAAAAGCATACTATAGAGATGTTTGACAAAAATAATTTCGAGATAGAAAGAGAAATCTTATTTACTTAATATGATTGCAATAAATTTACTAAAATTGTCGCTTAACTAATTAAAAAAAATACGTACAATTAATATATACATAGCTTATTCTTATACTTAATTAAGTTTAAGACAGAAAGTATTACAAAGTTGCAATATATTGTTAACAACAATTATATCTTTTTTATAATTCGAAAAATTCTTATAATACGCTTTTTTTAAATACATTTAGCTCTAAGCATAAATTCGATATAAAAATAGACTCGAAATTTAATATTAAGATCTTCTATATAGTTTTAAGTTGCAATTTAAGAATTACTTATTTAAGCAAAAATTAATATTAAGTATTAATTTAACTTATATAAGATCGAAACTCTAAAATAATTTCTATATTATATTGTTATATGGACGCAATTCTATTTAGAGACAAATATTATATATTAGCTTAATATATATTAAATTTAAGCTTCGAATTTTTTTTATACAATAATATTATATAAAAAGCACTTAATCTTGAGAAGATAAAAGCTAGATCTTAGCTTAATATATATTAAGTTTAAGTTTAATATATACTTTAATATTATATTATAAGACAAAATTTAATAAAATAATTTTATTTAATAGAAACAAATATCGAGCATTATTTAAATATAAATTTATTAATATATTTAAAATTTGTAAATATAAATTATTGATTAAACTTATATTTAGTATCGACTCTAAATTTGTATTTAATAAAGAAATTGTATTTACTTTTATGCTTGCAAAATATTTAAAATCTACTTAGTATATACTAAATATAAATAAAGTTTTTATTAAATTTAAATATTGCAAAACTTATATAATAATATTTTCGAAAAATTAAATCAAAAATTAGACACAAATATAATATAAATAACGCAAAAGATAAAATTATAATACGAATTAAAACATTTTCAATCTAAGTTTAACACAAGCAAAAGCTCTTATATTATTGATGATTTTAAATAATAGCAAAAATAAGCTTAATATAAATTTAATATTTATTTTTTCAAAAACTTCTATATATTTATTATTATTGCTTTTTGATTCTATAATTCATATGAAGTATTAAATAGTATTAGTTGTTTAAGACTTTTAGTTAAACAATTATAATATATATTTGAATACATCTTATATAGTTTTTATAAAATAAATCGATTTATTAGAGAATATTTTAATAAGTTAAAAGCTTAATAATTAAGAAGAATTAATTAACAATAAAACTATATACAAGAAATTTATGCTAATTGTACGCTTAATATTTTTTAAGAAGTATTATATTATTATAATAAGAAGATTCCCAATATTTGAGAAAAGTTTCTATAAAAAATAGATAAAGTTTATAAAAAAGTTAAATTATAAAGAGACTAAGCGTAAGCAAAGCACAAATAAAGCTTAAGTATAAAAAAAAAATTGACATTAAAAATATTGGTTTGAAATAAAATATATAAGAAACTTAAGCACAATATATACTAAACTTGCACAAAAGCATAATTATTTTAAGAAAACTATTTTATTTTTTGTTTAAGAATAGTTATTATAGCAATTACGCACAAATCAAATATATAATAGATATTAACTTATTTAATATAAGAAATGTCGAATAGAAATTCGACAATATAAGCAATATGTATTGCATATCTCAAATATTAAAGTATATTATTAAATCTTATATTTGATATTAACACAATCTATATTTAGTTTAGCATTTAGCTTATTAGATTTACAAGCTTTTTATTTTTAATTTGTGCTAATTTTAATTTAATATATACAAGATATAAGCAATAAAGATATTTTATTCTTTAATTTCTTTATAGATATATTAATAATTAAGATAGTATTTATATTAACTACGCATAGACTTAGTATATAATTAATATAGTAAAAGAAATAATTGTATTTATTGAAAGATAAGATTGATTTGCTATTGTTAATTGCTATATATAAGTTTAACATAGACTCAATATATACAAAGTAGACAAAAATCTATTAGTTTTATAGACAACATTCATGTTCTTCGAAACTATATATAAGCTTAGTATAAATAAAATATAGTCAAATTATAACAAAGTTATTTTTGTAAAAATTCAAGAGCTTATTGCGATTATTATTTAAGTATATTGTAAATATAAATTAAACATATATTAGATACAATCTAATTTATTAATAAAAAAAAGTGTCTTTAATTTCTTTTTGTTATAATCAACTTAAACTATTAGTTAGATATATACTTAATATATATAAAGTATAAATCTCTTAAAGTTCTTAAAATCTTAAACACACAAAAACTAGCAAATTTCTTATCTTTTTGTTTTTTTAACGCTAGTATATACTTAGTTTAGTCTTAATATAAAAAGAGTAAAAAAATCTACTCGACGTAAAAAAATCTCTTTTGTTGAAATATTAATTTGTGTATAATTTAAGTATATATTATATATAGATAGAGAGCTCGAAATATATTAAAGCAAACTTTTTTGTAGAAATACTTATTAGACGCTAAGAGCAAATTAATATAAGCTTGGTATCATTTAAAACTAAACTAAAAATATACTTCTTGCAAATAAACTTAAAATCGAAAAACAAATTTTCGAAAAATAACAAATAATAATTAAGAAATAATTCTAAAGCTTGTTTAAATATAGATCTAGTATGTGCTAAGTCAATATATAAATAATATATAATCGAATACTTAAAGAATAAAATAAGCATTTGTATATAGTATAAATAATAGAAAAAATAAAAACTAAGTTACGTATATAACAAGTATAAAATAAACTTATTTTGCAATAAAATCGAGTATTGTATAAAGATACAAAAGTTGTATTATAACAATTACAAAGCTTAAGTTATATTTATACTTAATATAAACTTAACTTATGCTATATACTTTATATTGTTAATATATTGAAAGATTAACGTGCTAATTATATATTTAAGTCTATATAATATATAAGCTCAACTTAGATAAAGCTTGTATTAAATATACTTTAACTTAATAACGTAACTAATATTGCATTATCTATTAAATTATACTTATAATTTTAAAATATTATTACAACATAAATACAATATATATTAAGCATAAGAAAATTATATATTTCTTTGCAAGAAAATATATATTTGTAAGTATATTGTTAGTTTTTGAGTTTGCAACTAAATGTATTTAGTCTATATTATATATATAAAAAGACGTCGAGTTGTTTACTTGCATTTGTATAATATATTCTTATATAATATTATAATTAATTGTTGCTTAGTATAAATTTAGTATAAACTTAATCAAGATTAAATATACAAAAAGCTATCGATTAATTATTGTAAACGTTATATTATATATTTGATTTTTCTCTTTTATTACAATATTATATTTGTTTATAAAGTACTTAGTATATATTGAGTTGCAATGCAATTTATAGTATTTATACAATCGAGTTAAAGAAGAAAATACAAGTTTTTAAATTAAATATTATTGTTAATACTTAGTATATATTGCGCTTAAATAAAATTATTTTTGATTATTATTTTGTTTCGATAATTTGAGAACAAATGTTGCTTATATTTAGCATAAACTTAACTTAAACAAAGAACAGTTATTTATTAATATTGTTTCTCTTTTATATATAATTGACTCAATCTAAGTATAAACTTAGTATATATCGAACAAAAATTGTTAAAAAAATTAATATTTACTTAGTAATATAAAATTGCAATTAAGATAAAAATAAAATTCTTAAAAAATAATTAGCGTACTTTATATATAAACTTTATATATGCTTAATATAATATATATTTAGCGCAAAGGGATTGTTAATATTATTTACTTAAGTATTATTATAATATGTTCGAAAATCGAATATTTAAGTAATGCTTATATTAAGTATATTTTCGACTATTTTAACAAAGATAGTTTCAATATATGCTAAAAATACACTATATAAAACTACGAGTATATACTATATATATACGAATAATTAAAAAAGATAAAGATAGAAAGCGCAAAGACAATACTTTAATTTAATAAAGAACGCTAATATATTTGCGACGCTTAATACTTTAATTTTGTTTAAGTCTAATCTATACTACGCAATTGCTAAATATATATCTAGATTGCGTTTTGTATAAATATATAATTTGCAATACGTTCGAATACTTGAGTCTTTGTTAATACTAAATATATGCTTAATATAGCAAATTAATATTGTAACTTTGTAATTAATATATTTTATTGTTTAAGAAATTAATACTTAATATATATTATGCTTGTATACTTTATTAATAATAAATATTATGCTTATAAATCAATACTCAATATATGTTTTATTTATATATTTATAATATTTGTTTTTTTCGAAAGTCGACATTTAATATATGCTACGCTTGTATTTAATTCTTTTTTTAATATTTTAGTATCTTTAATTATTACATATTATTTCTATGTTTGATATATGCTAAAATTATTTCGAATGCAAATTCTTAATTCGAAATAAGCTTATCTCGAGTATAGATCAATTGATATGCTTAACATATACTAAGATTATTTCGAGTCAAGTATTTGACCCAAGATAAGATTATCTCGAATCAAGAATCTGCACTCAAGAATCTGCACTCGAGATAAGCTATAACTTGTGTTTTTTCTACTTTAATCTCTATTTTTCTAAATCTTTTTGCTTTTAATATAATTGCAACTTACGTTAAATATAGATTACAACAACTATTAATATTCTATAATTTATATTCGATATATACATATAATGTAATTATATTAATTTAATAAATTGTACAACTTTAAGCTAACTTTTACAACAACAAGATTAAAAATATATCGAATCCATTTTCTCCTAACTATTACTATAGTTAATATAGACGTTGATAACATTTAATAACTATATTGATAGAACAAAGAGAACAATAAATGCAAATTTAAATAAATAATGCAAAGATTAACAACAATAAATATAGCAACTATTTAGTCGCAAGTTGTTTAGATAATTAAATCTAACATCTATATTTAAAATTACAAGTAATCTAGTTATTAATTTAATTTAAGAGTTTGTCAAAATGTTTCAAATACGTTACAAAGAAGAATTTTGATTAATTTGTCAACTATTTGCTTCTTGATAAAGACATTTTCTAGTTTAATTTAATTATTTGCAATCTTTTTGCAAACAAATTAGATTTAAATATTTATATACTTTGTTTAAGTATGTTGCGCAAAATTCTTAGCAAATATTATTGTTCTTTAATTGTAGCAATATATAATAATAACAACTAGACACAACGTAAAAATCGTTGAAGAAAAAATTCTAATAACAACAAGAATTCTAGACGTAAGCAATAACAATAAAATAAATAAAACAATTGTAATTGCTTTAACAACGCTTAAAGTTAAATAATTTTCTTAATAACTTGCGTTTAATTTATATACTTAATTTCGCAAATAAAAAGAGTAATAGTTGATTAACATTTAAATAATTAACTACATTAATAGCAACACTCTTTAGATTAAAAATATATCTAAAGATAAAACAATAGATATCTTGATTTTTGTCTTAGTTGACGTTAATATAATCTAATAGAATACAAATACTTTTATAGAAAGTAAAATAAAAATCAATAGTATTTCGTAAATAACAAAATATTTGTTTAACAATCTTTCAACAAGTGTTAATAAAATCAAAAATATATCTACTTATTATTAAGATAACAAAAGCAATATTTAATTAAGTGTCTAGTATTGCGTATGAAAGATAATTAATAATTAATTAATAAATATAATAATAATTTAAATTTGCAATATAGTTCGAATTAATAATATATATTTTGAATATATTTATAAAAGTAATAACTAGTTTATACTTTTTTTTTTTTTTATACTCGATTCAACATCTCTAAGAATCTATGCGAGATTTATATATTTTTGCGATTTTTAAATCTAATCATTTACGAATAGACGAGTAGCACTAACGTCTATTTGTTTAACTATAATCAACTAGAATTTGCGATCGTAATTTTGCTCGTAATGCTTCGTTATAACAATGTCGCATCTTTGTTTTCTATATTATAATATTTGTAATACAAGAAAATTCTTCAAACAAAAACTCTATAAATTTAAGAGAAATTTAAACATTGTTAACGATGTTATTGTTTAAAACTATTTTAGTAAATTAGTAAACAAAATTATTTATATTGTCGCAATAATAAATTTTGCTTCGTCTAGTAATTGTTTTAGATTCGTAATATTAATTTTCTATTACATTCAAGTTTTTTTATTATTATATTAAACATGTTAAAAGAACGTATTTAAAGATTATGCGTTTTTAATTGCATTCGCACGTGTTTATTATAACATTAAAAATGCGACGTTTGCATAAAAATTAATTAAAATTAATTTTGTTCGTTCTTAATTAAACAAGAAATAAATTATGTAATTTAAGATAATCAAAGTGCAATTACATATACTTATGCGTAATTTTTAATATAATTTTGCAATATTTTGCGTTATTCTTGTCTCTTAGTTATTTGCGTTGTTACTTTTTTTAAGTTTTGTCTTAAATAAGTGCTTTTTTAACAACAAGTTCGCTCGTTATTTGATTAACGAGAAAGAGAAGCTATTTATGCGTCTTGTCGACAATTTTGTTCGCAATCTTATTATTTTTTATGCTCTTATATTTTAATATTTAATATAATTTTAATATTGTTTTGCAATATTAAACTATCTCGCATGCGTCTTATGTGCGTCTTAATTGTATTTAGTTTAATATTAATTTTATTTTTCTTATAATTTTAATTAAGACTTAATTGTCTAAATATATTTTGTAAATTTGTTTTTTCAAATTAATAATAATCTCGCAATGCTTTGTTAATTTCTTCGTTACTTTTATAAGTTTCTTAAGTTCGTTATAATAAATTAATGTTACGTTGACGTCTTTAAGATACTTTTCGATATTTTAATTTGTTTCGATTAAGATTGCAATAATATTTTTGTTGCGTTCGTTCTTATTAAAATAGACTTATCAATATAAATTTAAGCAATTTGCGTTATATTTTCTTTTAATAATTTTCTTATTATAAACGATAATTGTTTTAAAAAACTTTATTTATAAGATCGCAATATATAATTGTTATTACAATATTATTATTAATTTTAATATTGTTCGCATTTATCTTCTCTTAAATTGCAAAAATATTATTTTTAACTTTAACTTTTGTCTTTTTTTCAATATTAAATTGTTATGTATGCGTAATATTGCTATATTAATAATCTTTTTAAATTTTTGTACATTTATAATAATCATTAATCTTTGTATTAATTTCTCTAAATAAATGTTAATAAAGAGTACGTTAATTTCGATTTATAAAATTTTCGTAAAAATTGTTTTGTAAACGTCAATAATGCAACGAAGCATTTATTCTTGTATAAATCGCAACTTTATAACAACTTGTTTTCTTATATTTTTAATAATAAACGAAATGTATTACGTAACAACATTATGTGCTATTATAAATTTCTTTATCGCAATAGATTTGCGTTTTTTAATATTTATAAACGTGTCAAAAATTAAACTCTTTATTATCGAAGTCTCTTTATATTTAATAATTAGCTTTGTCTTTATTTATTATAAATAAACTTTTTATTTAAGTTTTAAAAAAAGTTAAACTTCTAAAACTTTAATATTAAATTTGACAATTATCTCGTATTTTGTCAATGTTATATCGACATTTATATTAAATCTCTTTAAAATGCGTAAAAGATAAATTGATTTATACTTTTTTTTCGCAAATTTAAAATTATAAATGCCTATTTATTGTTCGCATTTATTATATATTTAAGTTAACATCTTGCAATTGCGTTTAATTAACTCTTTATATATTAATATATTAACGTTGTTTACAAAGCTTATAACGCTAATTTGTAATCTAATATTATTATATTATTTTAAGAAATTTGCGTCATAAAACAAGTATAATACTATTAAATAAAGAGAAACTCTACAATATATTGACGTTTATTTCTCGCTTCTTTATTGTGTAATTCTTAATAATCAATATAATGCATTATTTTTTTAGAAAATCTTTTATTTAATTGAGCAAACAAGTTAAGACACTTTTTTTTTATTATAAAATAGTTTAATATATAATATGTTGTCGAATATATTAAACACATTTAAACTTAGAAGAGAAATTACTTTTTTTTTAAATTATTATATATTGTGTGCATCTTTTTAGTAATTAATTGTAATGTCGTATTTATTTAGCGTTATTTTCTAACTTTTATTTGTGTACTAGATAAAGTATTATGTGCTTTTATAACGTAGTGAAGACGTTTTAATATTATTAACTCTAGTATTTTGTTTAGCGTATTAAGCAATATTATAAATCTAAAAGACAACAATTTTAAATAGTTTTTCTTTTTTAATTTTTGCAATATTATTGTAATTATCTTTTTAAAATAAGACAATTATATTTCTTTTTTAATAACTTATTAAACAAGAATTTTATTTATTTCAAGATAATGCAAATTAATTGTTTTAGCGTTCGATTAATTATTTTGTTAATTTTAAGTATCTTGTTTAGAGTCGCTTTATATATTGCTTTTATTATTTTGCGCTTTAACATAATTTTATTGTTTTCTATTAAAGATAAATAAAAGAATCTCTTTATATTGTCGATTAAGATTATAAGTAAAGAAGAAAAGTAAACTTAAAATATTACTTTAATTTTGTTTTTTACAATTGTCGTTATTTTAATACTTGTTCCTAGTAATAAAATTATAAATTCGATAAATGTATTTGTTGTTGCGTTTCTAATTTATTTCGTTATTTTAAATAAACTCTTTGTAATATTCTTCGAAATCTATATTTGATTGTAAAGTTTGTTTCTTTTATATCTTTTAAGAATCTTGTTTTTTTTATTGTATATTCGAACGTACGTCTTTTAATTACAAGAGATGTAATATTAACGTTACAATCTTTTGATTTCTTTAATTACATTAATGCGTTTTTGCGTTTATTTAAATTTAACTCTTTCGTACAATCTTGTTTACAAAATAAAGTTTTTGATAATTTTCTCTAGAATTCTTAATAACGCAATCGTATATTTGTTAATGTTCTTTTATTTTATTGTAGCGTCTAGTAATAATTCGAGTAATAATCTCTTTAATATATTGTTAAATTTCTCTATATTTATAAATTTTTAGTTTTGTTTAAAACGACGTATAGACTTCGTTTGTGTTTTAAGATTTAGCATTATTGTAATTAACAAATAATTTAACAAACTTTTTATCTTTTTATTTATGTCGCAATATGTTAATTAATTTGTTGTCTCTCTTGTAACAAACAACAAATCAATCGTGATTTATATCTTTTAATAAATTTTTATTATAATATTGCGTAAAAACGTTAACGTAATATTGATAAAACACATTATGTTTAGCAAATTATTAAACAATAAATGTTATCTAAAATATAAGAGATTTGCTTATAAAAAATAATGCAAATTAAAATTTTTTGTTGTAACGCTTTTATCTTGCATGCGTAATGCTTGTTTTATTGCGTCGAAACTATCTCTATTAATTATATTGTTATAATTATGGAAAGATAAATTGTAAACGTTATAAATGTTAACAAGATTTTGTTCAATAATGTTGCTCTTAAAACGTAATTACATTGTTATTGTTTTTACGTTTTCGAAATATTATGTATTGTGTTAATTGTTGTTGTCGATGCGTTTATTAATATAAAAGTATATATATTGTTATTATTTACGAACGTAAAATTCGCGCGTTTCGAGTTATATATTTTTGTCTTAACATAATGTCGTTACGAATCTTGTATTATTAATATATTATATTTTTTTATTTTCTTTTTTTAAAGTAATGTTATTATTATTTTGTTTCTTAATTTATAAATATTGTATTATAATATTTGAAACTTATTTTGTATCTTTATTACAATTTCTTTTTTATATTTGTTTTTATATATATTAAATTCTTTATCTCTTGCGTAAAGAACATGCTTTGTAACAACAACAATATTAGTTTATTATTAACTTGCTCTATTAGAGTAAACTAACTCTTTATTAATTTGTCGAAGCGCTTTTTCTTAATTAATTGTTAGATAACGTTTTTTTTATTGTTATAAGAGTGCTTTGCATACAACTTGTTTATATTGAGCAATTTATTGCTATTTTTATTGTCTTTTGCTTTGTTCTTTTGCTTTGTTCTTTTGTTTGTAATTTAAGCAAACAAGATTGCATTTCTTAATATTATTAAAACTAAAATTGTTGTTTTATTTGCTCTAATTGTCTTAATAACGTAATATAAAGACTTTATTCTTGTTGTCTTCTTAGTTTTTTTTTTTATCTTTTAAAGTATTTGAAATCGAATATTTTGTAAGCTTTCTTGTAAATATTATATTTTTATTTAAAGACATTTTCTTAATAAAAGTATTAATCGAAGCGATAATTTTACGCGCAATGTACGCATTGCTATTTATTTTTACATTTATATATAAAACATTTATACTTTTAATACTTTATGCGTTGTTTTGTTTTATATTCTTTGTTATAATATTTTGCAATCTTTATATTTAATTCGTAAATTACGCTTAATTGTATTAATTTATTTGTTATCTTTGCGCAATTTATATATATTACAATCGAATTTTTTTTATTGCTTTTTTTTGTAAATTAAATTATTTTTTTAATTTTTAGATTTTAATACATTATTTTGCATAATTTTTTTATTATTTTTGCTCTCTTCTTTTTTATATTTTTTGACATATTTTTAATTTTAATATTGTGTATTATTATTTTTGTGCGTTCTTAATATATAATTGTTGTCGTTAACATTTTTTTAATTTAAAAATCGTTCAATTTTAATATTGTTTTGCTACTTTTATTATTTATTTAAAAAACAATTATTCTTTTAAAACGTCTTATTTTTTTATAAGTTTTTTCGCGTTGTTAGTGTCTTAATAATGTCGAAATCGCACATTAGTGTTATTATTTTTATAACGCTTATCTTGTAAACTCTTTTTATCTTTTTATCTTTTTTAATTTACGTTATTAACTTTATCTTTTTAATTAATTATCGCATTAAAAATGTTTGTTTAACGCTTTTACAATTATTTACTTGCTTTGTCGATAATAAGTCTTTCGTTATTGTCACTTATATATTTGTTAATTGCATGTCTTTCTTTATCTCTTTAACTCTTTTTATTTAATTAATTGTTTTTTTTTCAATATTGAGATCAAGTTAATTCGCTTGTTCTTCGCAAGAATTTTGCTAAAACGTCGCGTCAACTTCTTAATTAGAAGACATTATTTTATTAACGTCGTTATTAAGATTATTTCGAACGCGCTTCTCTTCTTAGATTTATAGAGTTTTCTAATATTTATTACTTTCGTTTTTATATTTGTCACAATTTGTATTAATTCGCGTTAAGACGCATTAAATATGTCTTAATTATTTGTTAATGTCGCATCGATTACGTTTATTTAATTCTAACAATTAAGATAAATCGTAAACGTTATTGTTAATAAGATCTTCTCTCTTGTTTCTTCTCGTATAATAAAATAATATAATATTGATTTTTGTAAACTTCTCTTTCTTAATTTTTTTTTGCAATATTGTTATTGTTATCAATTTTTTTTTCGAGACAAATATTAAGTATCTCTATAATTATTAATATATTCGATATATAAACTAGCAAGAAGAAGCGCTAAAAACTTAATTAAATACTAATTGACATAAATTCTAGAATTGCATTAAACTCTTAATATTAGTAAACTATAAAAAAGAGCATATCTATTGTATAATAAATAATAAAAGACAAGATTTAATATATATTAAAGATTGATTAGCTAGATAATAAGCAAATATTACTTAGTTTCAACATTAATTATAACAAAGTTAATTATTATAATAACAATACTTGTTAATTTTTATCTTTTTTTAAATAGTCGAACACTATTAATGCTATTGATAAATTTCTAGATTTTGTAAAAGCTAATCTAAATCTCGCGATAGTATTACAAAAATAATAAAGAGTTGTCTCGCTCTTAAACTAGATCGAAAATTCTAATAATAAACTAAATATCTTGTTTATCTTATTTACAATTTAATTTTTTTAAACTCTAAAAGCACTACTTTCTTCAAGTTATTTTTCGACTTTAAAAACAATATTCTCTTTAATTTTAATAAGTTATTTAAAGTTACTAAATTATTAAATACTCTTCAAAATTTAATACTATTTTAGATTCTAGATTTATCGCTACAAAGATATTTGAAGTTTCGACTTTATTAAAATAAATTTATAGACTCTTTTGTTCTTTTGTTTAAAATTATATTATTAACATTATATTAGTCTAAAATAGATTAATTGTCGAGTCGAATTTTGATTCAAATTTTGAGCGTAAAATCGAATTGTCAAGATTGATAAATCAAGCTACTTAATTGACTTGTTTAGAACAAATTCTTTCGCTTAATTGTCAAGAATTCGAATCTAACGTTATAGAATCGAGTCACGTAATAAATTTGGATTTTCTCAATCAATCTAGTTTAAAACTTATACTAAAGCTATAGTGAATATTTATTATAAAATAGACTAACAACTAGTTAAACAAAACAAAATTAGATCTTTAGAAAAGAACAATATCTATATTGTTTGCTTAATATTTAACAAATGTTATGTATTTTATAATAGATAAATCTACAAGATTAAATTTAAAGTTAATAGCAAAATTCTTTGCTATAAAGTTTGTTAAATTGTTAAAAGCTTTAAACAACGCAAAGATTTAAACTATATCGAAATCTTTACTATTGTAATTAAGTTTATAAGTTACAAGATTATTTTTGTTTTCGTTGTCGTTAATAACTAAAATCTAGAATAGATAAATGTTGTTATTTTTTTTCTTTGCAAAAATATTAACAAAAATATTTATATCGAATTATCTTATAATTTTAAGCAAAACAAAAAGATTTGTTAATTTAGAAAAGTTTTCTATAAGTTAAAACAATTACTTCAAGTATTATATAATACTTTTGCAACATTTCTAAAGAATGGTTACTTTCATTTATTAAATTTCAATCTATGTAAACGTTTTTACTAATAATTTTATTATTAATGCTATCTATATAGACGATCTCTTAATTGTCAATATTAATAAAAAAATTATTAATATTGTTAAGAAAGTTTTTATTAATTAATTTAAGATAATTAATTTAAATTTTGTTCAATAATATTTAGAAATTAAATTAAGCGCAATTTTGCAACTTAAATTCTCTATTTAAGTTAAAAAGTATATTTTAAAAAAAATTAAAGAATTACAAAATATAAAAGTATAAACTAATAACATTTTAAATAGATTAAAAAAAGACTTTTTGTTAAAGTCTACGAAAATCAATATTATACTATTTTATTATACAAGAAGAAACAAAAGAGAAGATTTTATTAACAATAATGTTTACAATTTATCTTAATTATTAAAGTTAAATAAACGTAATTAACGCAACGTTAACAAGTAATTAAAACACATTTAATGTGTTTTAACGCAAATTAATACAAATATGCGATAAACATAAAAACGAAAGTAATAAATATTAGAAAACTCTATAAATCTAAAAAGAGAAACGCGTTTAAAATAATTTTGATAACGATATTAATAAAATAATGTCTCTTAACTAAGAAGTTAATGCAACGTTTTAGCAAAATTCTTGCGAAAAACAAACAAATTAACTTAATCTTAATATTAAAGAGATTAAAAAAACAATTAATCAAATAAGAAGAATTGAAAAAATAAAAAAAGACATACAATTAGCAAATATATAAGCGACAATAACAAAAGATTTATCATCGACAAAGCAAATAAGTAATTAAGAAAGCGTTAAATAAATATTTATAATGCGACAATTAATTAGAAAGATAAAATTAATAATATAAATTAAAAAGAAACAAGATATAAAAAAAGTTTATAAAATAAGCGTTGCAAAGATAATAATATTAACATGCGATTTTAACATTGTTAAAACATTAACAACGCAAAAAAAATATATAAAAAATAAGACGTTTTAAGAGAATAATTGTTTATTAAGTAAATAATAAGAGTAGCAAAACAATATTAAAATCGAACAATTTTTAAATTAAAAAAATGTTAACAACAACAACTATATATCGAAAGCGCGCAAAAATAATAATGCATAATATTAGAGTTAAAAATATATCAAAAAATATAAAGAAAAAGAAGGTAAAAATAATAATAAAATTATATAAGATAATGTATTAAAATCTAAAAATTAAAAAAATAATTTAATTTACAAAAAAAAGCAATAAAAAAAATTCGATTGTAATATATATAAATTGCGCAAAGATAACAAATAAATTAATACAATTAAGCGTAATTTACAAATTAAATATAAAGATTGCAAAATATTATAACAAAAAATGCAAAATAAAACAATGCATAAAATGTTAAAAGTATAAACATTTTATATATAAATATAAGAATAAACAACAATATATATATTGCGCATAAAATTATTACTTCGATTAATATTTTTATTAAAAAAATATCTTTAAAAATGTAATATTTGCAAAAAAATTTATAAAAAATTTATAAAAAATTTGATTTTAAATATTTTAAAAAACAAAAAAAGAAAATAATAAAGATAAAGTTTTTATATTACGTTGTTAAAGCGATTAAAGCAAACAAAGCGACAATTTTAGTTTTTATAATATTAAGAAGTACAATCTTGTTTGTTTAAATTACAAATAAGAAAATAAAGCGAAAGATAATAAAAGCAATAATAAATTATTTAATATAGACAAGTTGTATGCAAAGCATTCTTATAATAATAAGAAAAAATATTATTTAACAATTAATTAAGAAAAAGCGCTTTAACCCGTTAATAGAAAGTTAATTTACTTTAATAAAGTAAATTAATAATAAAATAACATTATTGTTGTTATGAAGTATGCTTTTTACGCGAAAGATAAAAAAATTAATACATATAAACACAAATATAAAAAAGAAATTGTAATAAAAATATAAGATAAGCTTTAAATATTATAATACAATGTTTATAAATTAAGAAACAAGATAATAATAGCGTTGTTTTAGAAAAATAAAAATAAAATACAATATATTAGTAATACAAGAATCGTAACAACATTACGTTAAGACGAAAATATACAATTTAAAATGTGCGAATTTTACGTTCGTAAATAGTAAAAAATGTATATGTTTTTATATTAACAAACGTATTAACAACAACAACTAGCATGATATATAATATTTCGAAAGCGTAAAAACAATAACGATGCAATTACGTTTTAAAAACAATATTATTAAACAAAATCTCGTTAACGTTTATAACGTTTACAATTTATCTCTTAATAATTATAACAATATAATTAATAAAAATAATCTTAACGCAATAAAGCAAATATTACGTATGCAAAACAAAAGCATTATAATAAGAAACTTTAATTTGCATTATTTTTTATAAATAAATTTCTTATATTTTAGATAACATTTATTGTTTAACGATTTGCTAAATATAATATGTTTTGTCAATATTATATTAACGTTTTTACGCGATATTATAATAAGAAATTATTAAGAAATACAAATTACAATCGATTTATTATTTATTACAAGAGAAACAACAAATCAATTAATATATTGCAACATAGATAAAAAGATAAAAAGTTTGTCAAATTATTTATTAATTAAAACAATATTAAATTTTAAAACGCAAACGAAGTTTATACATTATTTTAGACGAAATTAAAAAATTATAAATATAAAGAAATTTAACAATATATTAAAGAGATTATTACAAAAATAATTACTAAACGTTACAATAAATTAAAAGAGTATTAACAAATATACAATTGCGCTACTAGAAATTCTAAAAAAGATTATCGAAAACCTTATTTTATAAGCAAAATTGCACAAAAGAATTAAATTTAAATAAATGCAAAAATATATTAATGTAATTAAAAAGATTAAGAAATTGCGACGTTAATGTCACATTTCTTGTAATTAAAAGACGTACATTCAAGTATACAATAAAAAGACAAAATTCTTAAAAAACATAAGAGAGATAAATTTTGTAATTAAATGCAAACTTCGAAGAGCATTGCGAAGAATTTATTTAAAATAGCAAAATAAATTAAAAACGCAATAACAAATATACTTATTAAGTTTACAATTTTATTACTAAGAACGAATATTAAGATAATGACAATCGTAAAAAACAAAATTAAAGTAATATTTTAAGTTTACTTTTCTTCTTTACTTATAATCTTAATCGACAATATAAAGAGATTCTTTTATTTATCTTTAATAGAAAACAATAAAATTATGTTAAAGCGCAAAATAATAAAAGCAATATATAAAGCGACTCTAAACAAAATATTTAAAATTAATAAAATAATTAATCGAATGCTAAAATAACTAGTTTGCGTTGTTTCGAAATAAATAAGATCTTTGTTTAACAAATGCATTAAGAAAGAAATGCAATTATTTTATTTTAAAAAGACAATTATAATAATGTTGCGAAAACTAAAAAAGAAAAACTATTTAAAATCGTCGTCTTTTAATTTTATAATATTGTTCGACACGTTAAATAAGATGCTAAAGTTAATAACATTAAAGCGTCTTCGTTACGTCGTAAAAGCACATAATATTTTACTTAACACATAAATAAAAATTAGAAGACAACGTTTAATCGACACGACATTACAATTAATTATTAAAAAGATACACATAATATAACGTAATTAAAAGAAAAAAGTAATTTCTCTTTCAAATCTAGATATGTCTAATGCATTTGACAATATATCGCACATTAAATTACTTTATAATATATAAAAAAGAAGAATCTTAACTTGTTTGCTTAATTAAATAAAAGATTTTCTAAAGAAACGACACATTATATTGATTATTAAGAGCTATACAATAAAGAAACAAGAGATAAACATCGACATATTGTAAGATTTTTTTTATTCTTAATATTATACTTGTTTTACAACGTAAATCTCCTGAAATAATACAACAATATTAAATTACGAATTAGCGTTACAAACTTTATAAACGACATTAACATATTAACATATAAAGAGTTAATTAAATGTAATTGCAAAATGCTAACTTAAATATACAATAAATGCGAACAATAAATACGTACTTATAACTTTAAATTCGCAAAAAAAAAGCACAAATTAATTTACTTTTTACGCACTTTAAAGAAATTCAATATAAGCGTCAATATAATATTGACAAGATATAAGATAATTGTTAAGTTTAATATTAGAGTTTTAGAAGTTTAACTTAATTCGAAACTTAAATAAAAAGTTTATTTGCAACAAATAAAGACAAAGCTAATTATTAAATATAAAAAGATTTCGACAATAAAAAATTTAGTTTTTAACACATTTATAAATGTTAAAAAACGCAAATATATTGCGATAAAGAAACTTGTAATAGTATATAATGTTGTTACGTAATATATTTTGTCTATTATTAAAAATATAAGAAAAGAAGTTGTTACGAAGTTGCAATTTATATAAAAATAAATATTTCGTTGCATTATCGACGTTTACAAAACAACTTTTATAAAAAATTTATAAATCGAAATTAACGTATTTTTTATTAATATTTATTTAGAGAAACTAGTACAAAAATTAATAAATATTATAAATGTATAAAAATTCGAAAAGATTATTAATGTAACAATGCTACGTATACGTAACAATTTAATGTCGAAAAAAAAACGAAAGTTAAAATTAAAAATTAATACTTTTGCAATTTAAAAGAAAATAAATACGAATAGCGTTAAAGTTAACGACGATTTCGCGATAATAATTATATATCGCAATTTTGTAAATAAAATCTTTTAAAATAATTATTGTTTATAATAAAAAAGTTGTTAAAAGAAACATAACGCAAATTGCTCAAATTTATATTAACGAGTCTATTTTAACAAGAACGAACGTAACAAAAATATTATCGCAATTTTAATTAAAGCAAATTAAGACATCGAAAAACATCTTAAAAGTATTAACATAATATTAATTTACTACGACGAACTTAAGAAATTTACAAGAATAACAAAGAAATTAATAAAGCATTGCGAGATTATTATTAATTTGAAAAAACAAATTTACAAAATATACTTAGACAATCAAGTCTTAATTAAGATTATAAAAGAGATAAAATTAATATTGAATTAAATATAATTAAGACGCACACAAGACGCATGCGAGATAATTTAATATCGCAAAACAATATTAAAATTACATTAAATATCAAGATATTAAGATAGAAGAAATAATAAAATCGCGAACAAAATTGTTAATAAAATGCATAAATAGTTTCTTTCTTTTGTTAATTAAATAACGAGCAAATTTGTTGTTAAAAAAGCACTTATTTAAGACAAGACTTAAAAAGAATAACGATGCAAATAGTTAAAAAACAAGAATAACGCAAAATATCGCAAGATCGCTAGTGCGAAAAACGCACTATAATGGAGGAAACAATGTGGTGAAAAAAATTGAATTGCTAGCTAGGAGAAGAAAAGCTCTTTAGATCTAAATATAAATCTAATTGTCAAAGAATATTCTGCGCAAGAAAAGTACAATTATCGTAACATTTGTTCTTAATCTTCTTGATATATCATTGTTCTCGATGACAACGAAAGAGATAGTCGTAGACGACACGAATTCCTATCGTTAAAAAGATGAAAAAAGAAGTTTTTCGTAGACGACACGAATTCTTGTTGTCGAAAAAATGAATCGACGAAGTTTAAAAAAGATTATTAATTTAATAGTAAAAAAACGAACAACTAGAGACGAAATTTCGCTAGTGATACGTTTTTAACAATGATAAAAAGTCGTCGATCGAAAAGAAAAGAATTCTTGATAAATAATGTTAATTCGAAAAGAAATTTCGTCTTCGCGAAAAAACAAACAACTAGAGACGAAATTTTCGTTAATAATACATCTTCAAAAATTATGATTAAAGTAATTAATTATCGAAAAAGATTAAGAAAAAGTGATAAAATATAAAGTATAAAGATAATCGATTTTCAAATGTGTTTCTTAAATAGATGTGACTTTTTTTTCAAGAATTTCTTAAGATTTTTCTTATGTGCGTAAGATTTCACATGCGATAAAGCGTTCTTAACTAAGAAGAAATTTTCGAAACGCGTGAAATTAAGAAAAGCGAACAATAAGTATTGTTTTACGATCTTTATAATAATTTTGTTTGCGAATTTCTTGATCGCATTAAATGACTTAAAAACGTTTTTTTTGTTCGTCTTAATTAAGTTAAATGTTAAGACAATTTTAATTAAAGATTGCATGCGCAATTGATTCTTTTTAGCAACGACAAAAGCCTTTACGAACATTGTTATTATTCGATTCGTCTAAAGTAAAAGCGTAATTAATAAAAGTTCAAAAGCTTTAACTTCTTTCGAGGAAATCTTGATATCAAATTTTAGTTTTAATATTGTTTTTAAGTTTTTGCTTGTTTTGATTTTTTTATCTTTGCTTTTGTTTTTCGTTTTAATTTTCTTAACGTCGTCTTTGCGTTTTTTTTTTGCCTTAAACTTTTTCGTTTCTTCTTCGATCTTGTTCTTCTTAAAGAATTCGTTATTTTCGCTTTTGCGTTTCTTGTTTTTTGTCTTTTTCTTTGCGATTTCTTTGTCAAACTTGTTTTTAAAAAGCTCGTCATTTTTATTTTTGTCGTCATTAGATTTTTGCTCTAAGACGAAATTCTTAAAGAAAATCGCTAACTTCGTAGATTTATTAACAACTATTTTATTTCTTTTTTTGACAAAAATGTTGTGTTTATCTTTGACGCGTTAAAAATTATTTATGAGCTAGGTATTTTTGTACGTCACGACGTAATAATTCTTTTAAATTGATAAATTTTTAAGAAAAACTAGTTTTTCGTTACTTGACACATTGACTTTTATTGCTCTCTTGTTAACAAAAATCTTTTGTTAATATAGTTTTTGCATCGCAATCTTGACGTTACGAATCTCGTAAAGTTATTGATCGAATAAAATTGCGAAATTCTTCGAAAAATATTTGATCGAAGAATTATCGAAATTGAGCTTATTTAAAATCGACGCGTCATAAAAGAGAGAACGCGACTCGTTATTCGTAATTAACATATTTGATATTAAGAAATCGAAATTTGTGAAATTCGCGAAATCGAAATTTGTGAAAATTGTGAAATTAAATTTTGATGTCGTAATGCAAATGTAAAGAAAAGATAAAAAAGAGTTAAAAGTCGCAATCGCGAAATTGTAAGTTTTTTTAAGTGTTAACACTAAATTACTAGTAATATTAAGAAATATAATGATCTTAATAAATGCGTTAAAAAAGGCGCGTGTTATCGACAATTTTAGTAGACGAATTCTTGTTACTATTACATTGTAATGTGCAAAAAAAAGTAGAATTGCGATTAATTTAAAATTATTATGTTCTTTAAACTATTGAAGAACATTAATGATAAATGCTTCTTTTACAAGTAGATAAAAGTCTTTGTTTACGTTTAATATTTTGCGAGCTCTTAGTTTCGTATTATATGTGTGTGTAATTAATCGACGAAATAAAAAATCTTGAAACACTAATCTCGTTAAAGCTTTTAAATTAGTTTCGTGTTTTTAAAACGTTGCAATCGCTTTCATTTTTAACAAAATAATAAATTCTTTTTTGAGAAATTTTATTTTTATCTTTCTTAAATGCACTTGATATAATAAATGAGCAAAATCTTTAAAATTGTTACTTTGATTAAAAATCTTAAGTAGATTAAAATTTTAAAGATTAAAATATATTTAATATTCTCTTTATGTCTTAAGAACAAAATGCTCAAAATTAGTAAATTTGTTACAATAATCAATTATTGACGAAATCAAAATAATGATTTCGATTCTTAAGTAAACTACTAGAAAGAAAAGAATTTTCGCAATTGTTATTATATTATAAACGACTAACATCAATAATGTAAAAATTAATTTTTTTCTATTTTTGTTGTACGTTCTAAGCAATTTCTTCAAAGTTCTAACTTTATTCTTTAAATATTTATTTTGTTCTATCAAGTCAAAAATGCGTTAATAATCGTTCGTAATTGTTAAAAAATAACGATTCTTAATAATTAGACGATTTCGTCGAATAAATTTCTTCTTCGTTAATGATAATAATTTGAGTCTATACTTGCTAAAAATAAAAGTAACAATTAATTTCTTTTTTAAGTATAAAACTAGATTTAACAAATGTAGAATTTGTGAAGCTACTTTTATTATCGTTTCGATAAAGATTTTTTTAAGTTTGTTGAATTGCTAATAAATTATGTTAAGCAATCTATTTTTTAGCAAGTCTTTGTCGTAGTAAGATAGTCAACATATTAAGATAACTCTTATTGATATAATATTTTATTTTCGAAAAATCTTGAAAACAATTTCTAGTCTTATGTCTTCGAAGACGACATTGATGTCTATAAGATTTTGCGTTACGTTTTTTGCTCTCGTTTCTTATATTGTGCATCTAGCTAATTTGCTACAATATGCGAATTCTATGCGAAGCAAAATTAAATTATCGATTATTTTTTTCGTTCGCACTATTAGTCGTTTCACACGATTAAAAAAACGATTTTTTCGAGCTTTTGTTTCTTGATTGTTATTTCTTTTCGCAATTAATATTTTTTCATTAACTCGTTTTTGTTTGTTTAATGAATATTTTTATGCGAGAGCAAAAGCAAAGAAATTTATTGCTATAACGTAAAGAAATATATTAATGCTATGTTTAACTATAAAGCAAAGTTAACGCGTTTTGCGCATCTATAAGCTCTAAGAATTTCGATATTTATTTGCAAGTAAAACATATAATAAGCAAAATAGCATCGTAATTCAAAGCAAACACACTTTAATAAATTCATTTATTGTTTTGACTTAAACGATGTTGCTTTACGAGCTTTGATATTTTTGTACTAATTATGCGTCGTAAATGTTTAAGTAATTATTAATCAAATTTGGCGTCTTCTTCAAGTCGACTTCATTGTATTATACGTTATGCGTCGAATTTTAATCTTTTTACTTAATTAAATATTGAACGATTTTCTTTTTTCGATCTTTGCTATCGTGCGACGTTATACGCTTGTCAAGCAATTTTTCGAACTTATATCGATTATTTTCTTCGACATTATTTACAAACGATGTGTCAATATTTACGACTCTAAAATACGAATCTTTTTTCTTTAAAATAAATTCTAGCATAACGATAAACATTATCGAATGAATTTTTCAATTAAGAGACAAATTTAGTTTAAACGTTAAGTGCTTATAGATTTTCAAAATTATAAAAAACTTTGCTCTTAATTCGAGAGCTTAGAATTTTTTAAACTTGAAATCTTGTGTTTAAAATAAAGCTTAAGAAAAATCTTATTATTCTTTCTTAAGATGAGCGATTAATGACAATTGTTGTATCGAAGTTTCATTTCTACGTTGGCGAACGTCATAAATTTCGCGATTTCTTTTTGATTTCTTTTTTTTTTGCGAAGTAGTTAGTGTTCTCTTTGTAAAAGTCAATCAACAATAGAACGTCGCGAACAATTTTTTCGTAAATTAGTTTGTTTGAAGATTTTCTTGTGAACGCATTCTTGAAGTTGTTCAAAATATTACGCAATCTAATGACAAAACGTTCTCAATTTGCGCTCAAATTCGTTGTGAGATAATGACGCAATACTGTTTCGATTATCTAATTCGATCTTTTTGATTAATTATTTAATTGTAAATAATAAGCAATAAAATATAGTAAATCGACTTTTAGAGAATAAAAAATTGCTTTTTATAAAGCGAATAGAAATTTTCTATCTTGATCGAAAATAATGCATAAAGAAAGACTTTAGTTCGCGAGAGCGTCAATAAGCTTAACAATTTATTTCTCGACTATTGTTGTAATTCTTTTGAAGAATTTGTTTGTCATTAACATGAGAAAATTGTACTCGTTGAGCAACTTTAATAACGCGAGAATAAGATCAATAATAATAATATAAAATATCTTCGACTTTGTGATAATAAACTTTAGTTGTTCGTACAAACGATGTTTAGTTGTGTTGTTAAGCTAACATAATAAGCAATATTTTAAATATTTTTTCAATTGTTTGATCAAGTTTCTCATGTAATAACTAGCTATAATTTTATTATAAATGCGTGAGAATTCTTCGTGCGTTTATGCATCATGCAATAGCTTAAAAATTTTCGCTTTTATAGCTTTAGAAATACATAATCTTAGTTGTTCATTTTTTTCGTCTTGAAAGTAAACGAGTTCTTTCTTTAGTATAAATTGAATGTTCTCTATTTTAGTTTCTTTTAACTTAATTGATTTTTTTAATGTTGTTGAATTTTTCGAGATAATAGTCTTTTTTAAATTCTTTAATGTCGTCGAAGTTGTCAAAATTATAATAATAGATTTTCGTTTTATTGTTTTTAATTTAATCGACTTTTTCGATGTCGTATTTGTTGTATTAGGCATCGAAATTACGACTTAAATTTTTGTCGTTAAAGTTAAAACTTTTGTCGAAATAATGATAGCAAATTTTCGTTTCGTTAATATTTGTTCTAAATTGATTAAATAGTTTTGATTCTCTTGTTAATAATTATGATTTTTTTCGCGTTAACTAAGAAGCATTTCGTAGATTTTAAATTACTTTTTATTGATTTAATAAATCTTCGTTAATTTTTTTTGGAAAAATGAAATTATCTTAATTAAAATAACGCAATACGCTAAAATCTTGTTTAGAACTTCGTCATTCGTAAGATTCTTTTATGAATAATTCTTTCGCAATAATTGTAAAAGAGCGTCAAGAATAATGTTGTGTTTTTCGACTTTTCATTTAATGTCAAGAAAAAACTATAAAATATATTGTGAGACGCAAATAAGTCGTAGATTCATTTAATTAACTAAAGAAAATAATAATTTAATTTGCTTCGCAATGTCAATTGTCGCAAAATAATTAATAAAAATTACGATAAACTTTTTTAAAGTATAATTTAATATATGTTGAATTTTCTTAAATGTCTAGACAAATGTTGCCACTTCGAATTCTATTAATTAGTATTTTTTTTAACGTTATTTAGTAGCTTAAAAAGATACATTATAGTTTGAATGTCAATTACTTAAAAGAAATTCGTATCGAAATTATCTTTCATGTAATAAACATGAATTTCGAACTTATATTTCTTGAAATTGTCTATGTTAATATACATTTGTCTCTAGAAATTATGATAATAAAAAATATTTTTTTTCGTTAATTGTTGTTAAAGCATTTCAAAGCTTTGTAGCTTTATATCGTTAAAAATAATACTAGTATTTTTGCAACATTGTGTGCGAATCTTTTCATTCTTAGTCGAAAACTTCTTTAGCAAATTTATTTTAAAATCTTAAAGAACTTTTGCTATTTACGCATAGTAGACAATTTTTGATCGAAATTAATTTGTTATTCTTAAATAAATCTTTAAGTTCTTTAACGTTTTAGAAAAACTAAGTTTTTTTAACGCAACAAGCTTTTTTTCGAAAATTCAAAGATCTAAACTATTAATACGTTGTCTCAATAATGTTATTAATAAATATTCGACATACAATTTCTTAAACTTTAAAGAAATTTTAATTTAAAAAAACAAAGCGAAGATAATCTTAAAATGCGTCAAATGTTCGACAATATTACGCAAAAAAATTACAATATTGTTAATATAACATTTGTAAAACTCGCGATAAAATCTAAGAAATTTGTTCATTTTATTTTAAACGTACAATATTAATTCTTTGAAATTTATAAGAGTTACATTCGATCGTTTCTTTTTTTTGTAAAAAATAATCGTAAAACGATTTTAATGTTTCTTCTTAATTAGATATTAATAAAATTAATCGTTGTTATTTACGACGATAATATAAGAGCAATCTTGTAACTTAATTATTACATCTTTTTGCAATAACAAAGAATACAAATTCGTAACGTTAATAGCGTTTAAATTTCGAAAACTAATTATCGCTTTATCTTTTGAAGTGAACTTTTTATTTAAGTTAACATATATAATTTTTCACATTACGAAGATAGAAAATTCAAAGAGTGTAAAATTTTTAAATTATTTTAATTTATTTTGTGCATGCATTTTGTCGAACTTTTTATTAATTAAAATTTTTAACTCTCGACTTAATGAATAAACTTTGTGCGCTAATTTCGCGTTAACAATAATTTGTTAATCAATTACTATAGAAATCTTTATATGTTTTTCGAAAAAAAGATCTATTATATCGTCAATATTTTTTTAAATTCTTAAATGACAATTAATTATTTTAACATATTTTAATACTTCGTTAAATAACTCGTAGATAATGATGTTGTTTTTCAATTAAATTTTCATTTCTTTTAAAATGATCTCTTAAGAGAGACGTATTTTAATAAAATTTAATTTAAATAAAACTAAATAATCTTCGAAGAAAGAAATCGTCGCAAGTAAGTAATTTTTTTCTTCTATAATATAGCATTTTTTATTCTTGTATTCTACGATACGTTTAATACGACAACGATTATTAAGTTTTTGCGAAATTTCTTTATTGTTGCGAAAATTAATAAATTAAAAGTTTGCATTTACGAAATAAGCATACGCTCTTAACATTGTGAACTCAAAAAGAAAATTATACTTAAAAAGCTCATTTTTTCTTTTCAAAGTTATAGCAATCTTTGTTATTAATTTCGCGAGAATTATTTTCTTTTTTGTTGTACAAATAGTTTGACAAATTCGAACATTGTCTTGAGTCTTTATTTCGCAAAATATTAAAAAAAATTCATAAAATTCGAATTTTAGTCTTCGACTTAATATATTTATGATTACTTGTTTCGATTCTAAAATGTTTATACTTATAAAAAATTTCGTTTTAAGATTATTTATTAAGTGAACTTCGTAACAAATGTGAGCAATTACTTTGTTGCTAATTTTGTTCTCGCTCTTCAAATAAACGTTTACAAAGAATTACTCATCTAAAATATATTTTGTTACGTCGATGTCTTTTAATGAAATTAAAAGACATTTTTTAATCTTTATATTAAGCATTTTCGCTTTAACGAAAGCGCAATTTATTATAAACATGTTGTAATTAAAATTTACGCAAAAGAAACTTAATGAATTGCTAACGCTATATTTAATTATTGTTGTAACGTAATGTCACGCTCTAAATGTTATTTCGTCTTCTTTAAAAAATGTTGTCAAAAAAGTTATTATCTTTCGTGCAATTATATTTGAAAAAATTAACTTTAAGAACAAATGTTGTCAAATAAAGTTTAAGAGCTTTTGTTAATTCTTCTTTTTATACGATCGCACGTAAATATAAAGCTTGTTTCGAAATTCGAAAGTATTTTAATATCGTCAATAAATAGATTTTTTGGCGATATTCTTCTATAAAAAGATATAATATGTTACGTCAACAAAAAAACTATTAACATTTTTGTTATTTTTCTTGTTATTATTATTCTTTCTATTGAAAATCTTGTCACGAAAATCAATTTCGCAATTTCAAGAATGCGTTGTCTCGATATTCGTTAACACGTAATCGTAATATATTTTTACATTTTTTTTATCTTTTTAATTTTAATTTTCGTTCTAATTATCAAAGTATAACTAGATTTGTTAATGTGTCATTTGCGAATTTAAGATTTAAAGAGAGAAATTTGCGTTGTTCGTTTCGTAAAAGTATAAGAATTTCTCGCGTTTTTTTTTTACAATAAGAACTTTATCTCGATCGTAAAATCTATTTCGATAAAAATTAACATTATTAACAATAATTATTAGCGATTGTTTTGTCAAAAATAAGACAATCTTTTAATCTTAAATGTTTTAAACGTTTAATTAACTCGTGTAAATTTAAGTCGAATTCGACTTAAACATATTTGCGTTTTGCTAATTCGTATAAGCTTTTATTCTATTATTGACGTAAAAAAAATTTAAGTTTTTTTCTTAATAAGAAAAACTCTATTGCAAAGAAAAAAAGCTTAGCTAATAAAATAAGAAATTTTGCTAATACGAAGAAAAGTAAAATCGCTAATAATTTGAACGAAAGTTATTTCGTTCTTGTTTAAAATAACAATTAAAGAAAGAACGATTTGTAAAAGTTCTTTTATTTGTTTGTGTTTGCGAACGATCACAACGAGATTTCTTATTAACTTTAAATTTATTTTTCGATTTCTTCAAAGATTTTTTTTTTCTCATTTCGTTTCTTATTTTTCTCTTGAGACGAAGCGATACGTTGTCACATTTTCTTTCAATTCGTCATTAATTCGTCGAATTTTCGAATTAAAATATTCGCTATTAACAACGATATAATTATTTGAAACTCTAATAATAAGTGATTCTAAATTTAGATCATTTTAATTAGATTTTCACTTAAACTTGCTTGTGTAACGTACAACTCTACATTTTACATATATATATATAGCTTTTTTTCGTTTTGCGAATTCTTTATAAAAAAGTTTTCTTAATTTAGCTTATTATGAGTCGCTAATATAAAGATTTTAAATCGCTTCTTTAATCGACAAAAAATACAATTTAGCTCATTAAGTAAAACGATCATTGCGTCTTTTTTATTTTAAATAAGATTATTTAATTACTAGTACAATGCGTTATTTTAAAAGCATGTAGACATATAATTTCTAATCTTCTCTTTCTTAACAATAATAACATAGTTGTTTACTTTGCGACAAAAAATGTATATCTCTTGATAAATAATTTTCTTTTTAATAGTAGCAATGTCGCCCTTATTATAGAATTTCTTAAAATCTAGATAAAAATAATCTAAATTAAAGACTCAAAACATGACGTTATTTTCTAAGATATCATTATTGATTAATTCGATTAATTTCGAAGAATTCTATTATTCTAAAGAGTCTTACTAATTAGCAAAATTTGCTAGATTTAAAAGAGCAATAAGCGAAAACAATTTGCTTAATTAAGCAATGTAGCTTGCTAATGTTCTAGTTATCGTCTAATTAATTAGCTTCTACATTGCGAGATTGTTTACTAGATTTTCGTTTTTTAACATAATTGACGTTGTTGTTCGTAATATGTTTACGCAAATAAGCGAGATAGTTTTTTTTTTTTTTTTAAACGTTTCGTTTGTTTCTCGTCTTTTCTTCTTAGAGACGTCGATAGTGCGAGCTTCGAAAAAGCTTAATTCGAAAAACGTTTAAATAACGAGAAATATAGATTCGTTTCAAAAGTCGAAAAGAAAATTTTAAACAAATAAAATAAAGAAGATCAATAAAGTCGATACAAAAAAATCGAACGAACGTCGATTTCTTTTTAGTATAGAAGTATTGTTGACTTCTTAAAATTGTATAGCGATGCGTGAAATCGAAGACTTCGAGCTTTGCAAAATGCTTTTCTTCTTAATCAAAATTTTTGATTTTTTTGTTTGCGAAAAGAAGAAAAAGCTAAAGTAAGTTGATGTTTGTTAATAAACTTCTATGTTTATTACGAAAGTCTTTATAACTTTTGTAAAAATCGATCGATTCACAACTTAATTTGATAAATAATAGAACGACTTAACAAATTTTGAATGCTCACTAGTTTTGATCACTATATAGGCAATTACTAGCTTGAAAATATTGTTCAATACACTCTATAAAATAGGCAAAAACTTCTTAGATTGTTTCGACGATAATTCATTGATTTTTACTAGATAATCGTTTAGTTTTCACGCAAGTTCGATGATCTCATTCGACAATTCTAGCGACGACGTCAAGATTGCTAGCGAGAAAAGTCGTAATGTTTGTCTATATAGTAGATTTCTATTAATATGAAATATTGATAAGATATTCTCTTCTTAATAGACAATTCTTGCAATGAAAAAGCAAACTTCACGATGTAATAAAGCAAGCTTCTAAGAAACAAAAATAATAATGAAATAATTTCTCTTTAATAAGATAATTCTTTTTTGATAAGATATTCTTCTTTGATTGCAATTAATGTAGAAATTGATTATTAAACTCTTTGAAGCTATTAAATGATGCGAAAAACGCATTGTAATGAAGGATACAATGTGGTGAAAAGAATTGAATTGCTAGCTAGGAGGAGGAAAGGCCTCTAGATCTAAATATAGGTCTAATTGCCAAGAAATATCCTGCGCAAGAAAAGTACAATTATTGTAATAATCGCATTAGAAGTTACGCATAAGCATATACAATTGCATTTCAATCGTCTTAAATTATATATTTTACTTCTTGTTAACTAAAAATAAGCAAAATTAACTTCAATTATGTTTTATGCGAACGTCGCGTTCTTAATATTACGACAAACACGTACGAATGCAATTAAGAACGCATAATTGTTAAACACGTTCTTCTAATATATTTGATATAACGACAAAAAAGAAATTAAATGCAATTGAAAACTAATATTACGAATTTAAAACAATTATTAGACGAAGCAAGATTTGTTATTGCGACAATATAAATAACTTTGCTTACTAATTTATTAAAACAATTTTAGACAACAACATTGTTAATAATGTTCGAACTTCTCTTAAATTTATAAAGTTTTTGTTTGAAGAATTTTCTTGTATTATAAATATCACAATATAAAAGACGAAGATACGATATTATTATAACAAAGTATTACGAATAAAATTGCAATCGCGAATTCTAGTCAATTATAATTAGACAAATAGACGCTAGTATTGTTCGTCTATTTATAATTGATTAGATTCAAAAATCGCAAAAGTATATAAATCTTGCATAGATTATTAAAGATATTAAATCGAGTATAAAAAAAAAAAAAACAATATTGCGATATAAATTAATTGTTTAAATTATTTTTAATTAATAATTAATAATTAAGCTAGCATCTTTTATTATAGTATTAATTTTTTGTATTAAAATTTAATTAAGACGTTTAACACAATTGTTTATTTTGAAAGAGACAACAATAATAGATTTTGTATATATTTTGCATTTCTTGTATTAAGCTTTGAAGATTTTATTTAGACTAATCGTTTGGTCGAGTTATAATACTATTCCTCTAGCTCGACCCGACGTCAAGATTGGGTCGCGACAATTTTTTGAAATCGAATCGCTCAAAGTAGTTTAGCGCGCTTTGCGCTAAACTACTTTAAGCGATTCGATTCTTCGAATTTTTTTTGACCCAAGTCTTGGCATTTGCACGTGACATTTCTAGGTTAACGCGACCAGTCTAATTTTATTTATATATTTATTTTTATTGTTAATGCAAATGCAAATGCTTTTGTTCTCTTTATACTTAAATTTATCAATATAGCGTTTAAAGAAGACTAAAAGATTAATTTTAATTTTATTTTTAAAATATCTTATTTGTAAATATTTAATTTTATTATTTAGTTAAATACAAATGTAGCAAATGCTATCAAATTAGTTTACAAACATAGATTCTATAATATTGATGTAAATAAAATTGTTTTTTAAGCGACTAAATCTAATAGAAATTTAATAAAATGTCGCTTTAATCTTTGCGCAAATACAAGAAACGCAAGTATTATTTGTCGAGAACTTTGTAAGATTAAAGATATCTTTTCGAGCAAACTAATAGATATTTTGCTTATCTAAATAATTAAAATATTTGTACTATATAGTTGTTGTATCTTTATTAATCGCTAGTAGAATAACAACAAAAGCAAAAAGTGCAATAGATGTTTTTAAATTTAGAAAGTAGAGATTAAAGTTTTAAATTGCTCGAACTTCCTGAATATCGATAGAAAATTTGTAATTAATAATTTTTCGAATAATACTAATATCTTTAATCTAATTATAGAAGATTAGATTGTATTAAGAGTTCAACACATTTCAAAAAATTATAATTAATAATATGTTAAGCTTTATTATTTTTGAATCGAACAAAGAAACAAATAATTCTAATATTTATAATAGTTAAAGTACTCTCTATACTCTTTATTAGTTAATAGAATATTACTAAGTAGAACACAAAGATATCAAGATTTCTTGTTATATATTAGTTGCATTTAGTATCAAAGATTTACTTATATAAAAGATAATTAATATCAAAAGCTAATATAATACTTGCAAATAAAAGCAATTCAAAAATAGCAAATAAAAATTGTTACAACAACAAAAATAAGATTACAACTATAAACTATTGTTCTAGTAACTTTTTACTCTTTGTTGTTGCTATTTTTGTTTTTGTTTTTGTTAAACTTGAATTTGTTCTTATCTTTATTCTTTTTAAACTTGAATTTGAATTTCTTTTAATTTTCTTTCTAATTATTGTAATTTTAACAACGTTTATTTTTGTTTTTGTTTTAATTATTTCTTAAAAGTTTGTTTGGGTGAAAAGAGCCTTCGCTTGCGACGTTGTCTGCCGCCGCTTTTTGCTCCTCTTGCACCGCCCCTAAATCTGGACTGCTTCGACATCCCACCTCTTCCACACTTTTTCCGTAGCGATCGAGTGGCCCACCCTTGTTCATGTCTGTTATTACGATCAATTCGATTGTCTCAAGATCAACAGTTGGCTGACTGGCGAGGTTGTTACCTGAGATAATTGAGATCAAATGGAAGATCGCTTGCCGCCCACCGTTTCCAATTATAGAAACCTGGTATCTCCTGTCTGGGGCATGGATTCAAATATCTCCAACTCCCCGCTGTATTGCTCCACTTTTGCATTGGCAGTGTTCTCTCATCCGCACTTGCTTACTAGAAATGGCCCGTCGCAAAGCTTGCCGCTTGAAAGGAGCGTCGCAAGATGCTCCTAATCAGTTCGACTTCCTACAGCAGCGTTTCGAAGACGCAAAGAAAGCACCGCGTCGAGTCAGCTCCTACATGGATACAACGCAGTGCCACATCGATCGAATGATCAAGTTGTGGGAGGAGTAAGCAACATCTAGACAGGACCGACAAGAGGGCTTACTAAGATCTCACCCGAGCAGGTACTGCCACTCTCGTCGCCCTCCTCTTGACTCCCATGCGGAAATGCGCGATTGCGATCCGGCTCGTATGCAGAACTTCCTGTTGTGGATGTTGGAGAAGTACGAAATCAAGAAGACCAGCTCGGTCTCAACCTATTGGCGTCAGTTGAGTCAAGTGTATATCACCTGGACGGGCACGCGCATGGAACCCAAGGTGCTGAAGGATATCTTTGTGGTTGGTCTTGTCGCTATGATTCTCTGTCGCTATTGCTGACTGGCCTGCAGTTTATCGAAATTGACTTAACCCGAGAGTATCAACTTAATGACCTTGAAGAGGTCAAACCTACCTTGGACGCTCAGGATTTCCTCGAGCTTCTCCAATATCACTGGCTTAGTGACACGAATGTATTTGCTGCAGAGCTGCAACGCGTGCAACTGGCATCTATACTTCTGGCGGCTGCTTTTACAGGCTCCAGACCTTCAGCTCTCTTGGCGATCGAGTATCGTGATCTAGATTTATTTCTGTTGCGCGACCCCACCAGTGGACTCCCCACTATGGTGCTCCGAGTGACATTGACCAAGACCAAAGGTCAGGCGAAAAGAAAGAGACCGTAAGTTTCTCCGGGATGTTATATTTGGCGTCGATCACTAAATTTTGTGTTAGTAAGTCATACACCTTCAATTTGGACGATAATCCAGCATTCTGTATCGTGTCTCACTTCATCGCGCTCGCCTTTCACGATGGCGCCTTCGCAGCTCGAGGCTTGACGTCTCCGGATCTTCTCTTCGGTTTGAATCTTACCAACAATAAGTGTACGCCAATCCCGTGGAAAGAGGAGAAGCTCTCAACTCCAATCTTTCGCCCTATCGAGGAATCCGGAGATGAAGCTTATGTCTCTGCAAGCGAAAGCCTGTCCTACCAGACCTATCATGCTTGGGTAAAGCGTCTCGGCGAAGACTTGGGCTTTCCGGAGGTACTCACAACCTACTGCTTGCGCCGGGCGACTGGCAACGCTATCAACGGTACTTCATTTTGCTCTATCTTCTTTCTAAGCTACTAACAAGCGCCTTAGACGACAGTAGATCCAACGATGCCATTCGCAATCTTGTAATGGATCATAGCAATTCCGAGATATTCGAGCGAAGTTATCTGTCACGTCAGATCCGCTACGATACTCAAGCTGCTTATCTTGGACGTGATCCCAATCAACTGCTTATCCAAGCGGCCAATCGTATGAGTCGTTTGCAGGATCCACATCGACCTAGGAAGCTTGATGATCGACAACGAGAACAAGTAAGGCGTAGCAAGATCATTCAGGATCTGTATGCCGCTCGACAAAGCTTGTCTCAAGAGATTTATGACAGCTTCGACACCCTCAAGGAGGCGAAGGCGGAGTCTTCGCCGCTCCACGTAGAGTATCTCCGAATTCAACGTCTTCTCGTGGCCACCATCCGTGCCGAAGAACGCTCCCTCCTTAAAGCAACGCGACAGAAGTACGACAGGCAGGCCCCAATTGACAATATCGAGCGACAGCTTAGTGGCGCGATAGTCAGAACAGACACCCCATTAACTATTCATGAGCGGCCGCAACTTGCATTCTTGGAGAGATCTCGGATAGGAGAGGCATTGTTCTCCGAGAAGCCGTCTATGCTTCTTCTCGAGAGAGGTTCAAATTGGCGGGTCCCATTCATAAACGACTTGATCGCTCTATGTGGGCGACGCGAACGTTGTACTCCAAGCAAACGTCGCGAACGCCGGAATACCAAGAGTGAAAGCGATGAGCCGAAAGAAAAGAAGCCTGCGACGTTCGAGTTGTATCCTGTGCGATGTAGGCCGTACCAGTGTCTCTTCTGTCTAGGTAGCGTCGACTTAGCGGACGGCGATCGTCGCCATGATTTTGCCACTCGCTATTCGCTCAGGCGACATCTGCAACGCTGTCATGCCAAACGATTGCAAAGGAGCAATGGCATATACTGCCCACATCCCCATGCCAATTGCGTTGGGTTGGTTTTCAAAGATCCGGGGCATTTCAAGAATCACGCCGCCCGGGTACACTTTGTGGAAATGTAATGGTTTGCTATCAAGCGCTCTGTATATCTTCACTGTTCCTAGTTCATTAGTGACAGATTCTCATTAACTTTCTGCGAGAACAAATCCTCGGTATGATGCGCCGACTGTGTGCTGGACATGTCACTTTTGATGTACGCGCCCACAAATGGCCCCCCCGGGCCCGGAAAAGACACCTTCTTTTATGGACCCCCCCCCGGCTTACCTTTGCTCGGTCAGACCATATCATCTCCTATAATAGCATAGATTAGACGCATTCTATAAGATCAGCACACATAACATTCTCATATGAAATCGATCACTTATCAACAGTTCTGGGAGCAGTAATGCTCTGCATGATTATCATCTTTTTTGCTTTGAGCTCAATACTCCTACTAAGTCTACTTCGCCTGTATCATATCGGTGTGTGCTGTGCTCGCTTGACGGTCACTTTGCTGTTCCTGGACACGGTTCCGCCTCAATAGGAGGGTTGGAACTGCTCATTGAGCCATGTCCTCAACTCAGAAATCAGACCGACCTGAGACGAAGAGTGAATCGCGACGGGCTGTAGCACGACGTCTTAGAGCCGAGCAACGAAGAAGCGTGCGAGAGATGTATCGAAAACGAAAAATCACCTTGATAAAGAAGGCCCACGAGCTAGGAAAGCTATGCGAAGTTGATATTGCAGTCATTATTTGTCGAAATGGTCGATATTTTACCTATCGCTCAATGGATCGGCAATCATGGCCGCCGTCAATGGACCAAATCGTAAGTGAGATGCTAGCCTTATAGTCATCGCCAAAGCTGACTAGAAGTAGGAGATTTCATATCCATTGCCTGAGAACCTGCTGCCCCAGGACTTGGAGAAGGGACGACTTACGTCTGCCACAGAGGGATCAGGCAATGCTGAGAACGAAGAAGCAACGGAGAGACACTCCAGTTGAATTGCGAAGATTGCCGGAGGGTGTTTTGGTTACTATGGCCTTTGCTCATGTTGTCACATAGACTTGTAATAACAACAATCTTTCCGCACAATGCAATCAAAACATCATATCTTCTTCCATTCCTTTCAATCTTGTTCTGTCCGTCGTCGTCCCCTCTTTTATCGCCGCTATGTTCTGCCCTGGGTCAACAAAATAAGCTGCGAAAGCCTTGGACGTTTACTCTATGACTTATTTTAATGCAGTCGAGAGAGGGCGCAGACTTGGGCGTGGATGACTGAAAGAAGAAGCGCACGGAAGAGGCCCACGGATTGACAAGAAAGAGACAAGGAGCAAGCTTTGCAGGTTTTGAGATGCAGTCTTATTGCTATCATTCTACCACTCTTCGCAATTGCACACAAAGCTATCTAAACTATAACAACGTCAAGACACGTCGTGTACACCTGAGTCTTGCCAGATGGAAAGCCTGATGTGCCGGGAGCTGTAGGCCAGTCCCATACCCAGTATAGCGTGTATATATTGCCAGGAACAAGATCAAGCGGCAAAATCACCACAGTCGCACACCACAGATTCTGCCCTTGGAGTGGATCGGGAGCATGAGGGTATCGCTGCTGACGTTCCCTCGACAAGGGACTGTCGTTGACCTGATAGCATCGTCCATCATCGAAATCTTGTCGAGAAAGTAATCTCCCCCTTTTGTCTCCGCCCCGACCTGCACTATCCCACACACCATGAATCTCCAGCATCGTATCTTGAGGTCGTGAGGCTATCGTTCCATAGACCGAAATCGTGCCCGGTGACAGCTTGCCCGGAGGGTCGTTTTGCGTTAGAGTGATATGGCCGTTCTCTTGATAGCGAAGCGCAACATGAGCTCCAGCCGACGCCCGCAGAGCCGGACTGCCCTCCGTCTGATTATGAATTTGTTGGGGCACCATGCAGATTGAATCTGTGGGTAGAATCTCCTGCGCTAACCTACCGTCAGGGGGAAGAAGATGGGTCATACCTTTGTCGCCAAATTCGGGCGAGATGCGAAGGACTGTTCTAATCAGCTTACGTCTGATACTGGCCTACAGGTGGACGAACCGTTGCCACGAGGAAATCCTGCAGCCTGATTGACTTGACCATCTTGACCGATTATAGAGACCTGCTCTATCCAAGAGTGGCTAATAACGTAGCTAAGCGAAGCCAGGCACGTAAATATGGTGGATTTAAGACCGAACATGATGGTGCATAGCACAGAGATAAAGAGCGAAAGCACTTCTCTTTTATATCATACCATTGTCTATCTGGCAAATTGAAGCGCGCGCATCGTCTACAGCTAAAAATGAATGAACCATTGAGCGTGTGCTGCAAGCTGGATGGAATTGGACCCCCCCATCAGAAATTAGTTTGCCCTGGAAATCCAGCGTGTGGGGACACCAGCAAAGTCTGGTCCCGTGGAGTCCTCAGACCCTCGAATCCCCCAAACCTTTTTCATTCCCAGTCTCTAGCAGCGTTCATGATCACCATAGTCTTACGAGAAACAACTTCCTGTACGATCGCAGTGCTTGGTCCCTACGAGCGTCCAAAACATTCAACTCCCTGAGAATCATGGAATTACAGTCACCATCCGTCCCTAGAAAATCACTTCTCCTAGCAGAACGACGGCCCCGCTCTCTTCAGACAAACTGGGGTGGCCCAATCTGCCCTTCGTATTTTTACCCACTGCCAACACCTTGCTTGTGTGAGAGGTCAAATGAGATTCTTGATAGATTATGGAGACTAAAGCTGCACTTTGTTCTACAATACAGTAAGATCATTATCACCATCGCTGTTCAAGTCTATGCCCCAGTACTCGAGAATCCCCCCCTCTGACAAAGCCATTTTCCCGGAAAGCACATCCGTCGCGCGCTGCATGACCTGAAATGCTTCCATCACTCTGCTGTGAAATTCGAGCATGGCGTTGCGTGACTCTTTATAGTAGACGATTTCTTGACGTAAATACCCATTCTCTCGTACTAGATCATCGACGGACCTCTGAGGTTTGCGACGGCGAGGATCTTTTGCCTCGTGAAGGTTGACAGGGAGCAAATCTAGGCTAGAGGAGGTTCCGCCGCCCTTCGCAATGCGCGCATCGAGGTCGGTGATTTCGGGAGGACTTTGGTTCCGGTTTTGGCGGCTCATAATAAAGAAGGGTTCAAAGCTAGCAGGAAGGGATTATCCGTAATCAAGACTGACTTGGGATTGCTAGCGGCTGGAGGGCACTAAAGTACTCTCAGAATTGAGTTGAGATGTTTACATGGAGGAGGGTAATACATGCTTTAAAATGTTCTGCTGGCGAGGAAGCGCTCAGAGCGTACACAGATTTGAGAAAGAGGGGGGGGGGGGCCAAATGTTCAATTCCAAATTTAGGTCCCCAGGCGGGCGGCCATTACCTTAACCTGGCGCTTCCACTGTTGCACTTCAGCAGCGGCGTACTTGAAGCTCTCAATCGCCTTCTTATTGCTCACTAATATTCTTCTCAAACCCTTCATGTCCGCGACAATGGAGAGACGACTCACAAAATTCCCCGGAAGCGCTAACCGAAATATCTTTAGCAAGAGACCCAACGACGTGGACACTCAAGAGCCACGACCTATACGCGATGTTCCCGATATTCCCGATCATGCCCATGTCAATCCTAGACCGCGTCCACCGGCCCTCCCGCTGAAAGCAAATCCCAATTCCCAGCAGTATCAGCCAGCCCCGCCCCTCAAACGACCTAGAAATCCGGCATGCCACTCAAAGAGCCCATGGGAAAGCCACTACGCTATTTTCACCGTGACGCACATGGACGGGGACAGTCGCGTAACCGTAGCGCATCGGAACGAGCCGCATCACACAGTTGTAGCGATCAAGAAGCACCAATTGAAGGCTGGCGAATTAGTGGAGCGACTTATTCCATGCAGTCATACAAACGTTGTAAATCTGCTGGAGGCCTTCCACGATGATGGTTTCGTCCACATGGCATACGAATGGACGGACGTTACTCTGGCCGAGATTCAGTCTACACCTCTTGGGAAGCTATCCGATTTCCATATCGCCGCCATTTGTAAAGAGGTAAAGTTGTCCGCAACACGAAGCCTTGGTCAAGAACTGATAACCTGTGTCTAGGTTCTTCAAGGTCTCCAATACATTCACGAGGCGCTCCATATTATGCATGGTGCACTGGATGTCCATAATGTCATGGTCGATAGAGCTGGCCAAATCAAAATCTGCAAGACAATCATGGTCGGAAGATCGTGCATTGGCTGACATTGTATAGTAAACATTGGGCACAGCATGCTGCAAAATACCGCAATAAAGGATGGTGGGCGCCTAGACCTTGACGCTATGGGTCGACTGGTAATTCGGTTGATGGAAATTGAGACGAGTTTCAAGCATCCCCAAGCTCAACGCCTGACTAACCCTGATGCCTGGAATCTGCCAGTCAGACAGTTTCTTGAGACGGTTTTTGTCTCGACATTGCAGGTACTCTTGAGTGTATGATACCTTCTCAGGAAAGGTCTTATCCCGTCAAGCTAACCATTTCAGGACCCTTTTTTGGAATCCTCGCCAGGCAGTCATTGTTTGAAGCCTTTGGTGTTGATCACGGAAAGGTCGGTGCAGAGAGACTGGGACATTTGTATGAAATAGAGCCAAGTTGTATTAAGCTAGATTGATAAACGAAAAGCTAGACCTGATCTCATTCCTGATCCAAAACCGTAGTCTGCACAACCAAGTGACATGCTGTACACAAAGACATCAAGAGAAGTAGAGTCGTCGAAGTCTGCCTTTTGATTTCTTGCAGAGTGGGCAATAAGGTCGATCCCAACCATCCATACAGTCTGCGCAGTATGAGTGGCCACATCTTAGAGATGTGTCAACATCATTGACCATACATATGGAACATTGTGGCACACGAGAAGCAGAATCGTTGGTGATGAGATCCTGAAGGGCCTGGTATCTTTTGTCCTGCTCGACTCTGTGCTTGGCTTCTGAGTCCATCACAGCTTGCAGCCTGGCCCGATCCTGCTGACGCTCCATTTTGACCTTGCCAAGGTCATGTTCAAGCCTACGCTTTTCTCGCCGCATCGAGATTCCCGCCTTGTACAGAAGCTGTACGAGGCCGAGGGTCTGGTCGTTGTTCAATCGGCGCAGTTTGCTCCATTGGACCTGCTGGGTATCGACCGATTGGCCAAACAAATGCGGATCCTGATAAGTGGCTTCATCACCAAAATGAGATGATCGACAGTAGAGAAGCGGATGGTCCAAGCAGAGATCTAGCTCCGTATCCGAGGTATCGGGCTTGCTGTGGCTGAGGTCGTTGTAACCTGGATTGTCGCCATGCTGTCGAGCGCTGCTGCGAGTGTTATGGTGCTTGATCACAGGGTCCTGATCCTGAACTTCAGGGTCGATGTCCGTCACGTCTTCCTCGATTTCCATAGCACTCTCTGGCATTGTCGTTAGAGGCTGGTAATGGAAGTGGTACAATCACCTCACCTGCTGAGCTGCCCGGACGAGGAAGACCAGGAGGCCATCTGAAGACAGGGGCGCCATCTTCTGAATCACTGAGTACCACCGACATGATAGGGGAACTTGCAAGGATTTCAAGGAAGTCAGGAGTTCAAGCTTGATCGGACAGAACCTATGAGGCAGAAGACGAGGCAGTTGCTTTTCAGGGAGGGAGCACACCTGTCTTTATACTCACAATGCAGGACACAGCCCGTCGGCTAGTTTCCCAAGGGCTGACTCGTGCATGATCCAGCCCCGGCATCGACCAGTCTCTCGAGTTCTGACGCTGGCCACCTGTGTCGAAGCACTGCCGGCGCACCGGCTTCAATGGTAGCTGCCGGGTTGCTGATCCTAACATGCATGGCTTCCTTGGATCGTGGGGTCCAATGGCACCGCCAGCTCGAAGCTTCTCCAGTACCATCCGTAAAGATCTTTACGCATTGATGGCCTCGCCGTCACGGGCGCCTCGTCACTCCGTGCGTTCCATGCATGCAAAACACCAGGTTGCCACGATTGGCCGGTGCCCCATGGAGTCTATGTGCATTGATGACCTCGCCACCACAAGCGTCTTAGTACGTCGAGCGTGCTGGGCAAGAGAAATATCTTGGCGTAACGGTTGGCGGCGGTTCCCCCAAGAGTTGTATGCATCAACGTCCTCGCCGTCACGAGCGTCTTGTCAGTCCGAGTGTTCCACCCATGCAAGACACCAGGCTGTCACGGCTGGCCGGCGCCCTAAGAAATCCATGCGCATTGATGACCTAGCCGTCTGGAGCGTGTCAGTACGCCGAGTGTTCCAGGCAAGAGGAACATCTCGGCGTCACGATTGGCGGTGGTGCCCCGAATCCGTATGCATTGATGACTTCGCCACCACGAGCGTCCCATAGATCAGAGGCGCAAGGCTGCCACGACTGGCTGAGATCACTGGGAAGTCTGTAAGCATCAAGAGTCTCGCCGCTCTGCGAATATTCAGAGACAAGAGGCTCTTTCGACACTGAACGATTCGTCAGGAGGCACCCAAAAGTGTGAGTAGTAGAGGAGAGCGAACAGACCTGACAGAGAAATCCAAGCCATGTTATTGGCTCCGTGACAGTGCCCCTTGTATCATTCTATTCCTAGTCGATTCCCCTTTGTCCTTGTGAGTCCGCCTTCGACAGCATAAAGAGGCTCGTCGCTCCGTCTCTGCTTGTTCATTTCTAGTTACACACCAAAAGTGAGGAAACTTACTGCCCTCCGCAGCACCAGGCTCGTTGATTGGGGTAAACTTGGTGCCCTCCGCAGCACCAGGCTCGTTGATCGGGGTGAACTTGCTGCCCTCTTTCGCAGCACCAGGCTCGTTGATCGGGGTAAACTTGCTGCCCTCCGCAGCATTAGGCTCGTTGATCGGGGTGAACTTGCTGCCATCTTCCGCAGCACCAAGCTCGTTGATTGGGGTAAACTTGCTGCCCTCCGCAGCATCAGGCTCGTTGATCGGGGTGAACTTGCTGCCCTCTTTCGCAGCACCAGGCTCGTTGATCGGGGTAAACTTGCTGCCCTCCGCAGCACCAGGCTCGTTGATACGAATTCCAACAACAGTCGTGTCATTGGAGTCGGGCTCAAGTCTCGTGTCGTAGCATGAGAAATCCTCTAATGAAGGATAGAGGAATAGGAGGATATAGAAAGGACCCAGAGATCGAGACAGAGACAAAACTATGGCGAAGAATCCACGCCCATGTACAGCGCAAAAACCCCATACCTCGAAGGTCCATAAACGTCATATCAAATCCAAAAAAGCATTCTTGGCTTGGTCAGAACATCGCTCCCTCGCAGCTGACCCTAAATCGCAGGGCCCGCTGTGGCTCTCCTGCTCATCCTTAAATTACCAGCAAGGCCAATTGGACGCCGTGAGAGGTATCTTGGGAACGAAGAAGAAGATTGTGATCCTTAATGGCGCTGGCATTTCTGTGAACTCCGGAGGTATGTTACAATGTTGACGTCTTCGACCATCAACGCTCACATGTTCCAAAGTTCCTGCCTTTGAAAGATGCATGCGTAACGTCTTCGACATCTCCACCTTCAACACAGAAGATTCCACGCGCCGTTTCCTCGCGGTAGCCATGGAATTATGGCAGCAATGTTCGTCAGCCACTACAAGCCCCTTCCATCGTTATATTGGCCATCTTGCTCAGCAAGGTCGTCTTGTACGTCAGTACTCGCAGAACGTGGACTGGATCGAGGATCAGCTCTTCTCGCTGTCTACCGCCGGAAAGCCTCAGGCTCAAAATTCGGAAAGGAATAGTCCAAGGATGCAGATCAAAGGACCGTGGCCTTCGACGATTCATCTTCATGGTCGGCTAGATCTCATGCGCTGTCACAAGTGTGGCGCATCATTTCCCACAACCGCAGAGCTCTTGCAAGGCCCAACCCTTCCTTTGTGTCCAGCTTGTCACCAAGCCAACGAATGCCGCCTCATCCAAGGCAAGCGAGCACTAAGTCTTGGCCGGCTACGACCCGATATTCTGTTGTACGGGGAAGAGAGCCTGGATCAGGACGCTATTGGACGTGTTTGCGCGAATGACATTCGCGCCAGAATTGATGCGGTGCTGGTCGTTGGGACGAGGATGAAGGTTCCCGGGGCGAAAAGACTTGCAATCGAGCTGTGCCAGTCGGTCAGAGCTTCGTCAACCGGAAGAGCGACGATCTGGATCAGCAAGGACCCACCGCCAAGTACATACCAGCATCTGTTCGATGTTGTTTTGATAGGAGATTGCGATGATGTTGTAGGCATGGATGCCTTTGACAATTTGGGAGCAGAGGAACTGTTTGGTAAGTTCGCCACCAAGTAATGCGATAGACGCCGGATAATTTAAAGCACTACGCCAACCAGAGTGTTGACGCAAGATATGGCGCAAGTGGAACTTACCACAACGATGTAGCGTTTGAGGGAAGTCAATTTAAAGTAAGCTCACATAGCCTGTTTTGGTTAGTGTAGTAAGCCGTGTACTCGTATACTTCAACCACTACATGTACTGAAATATGATCTCTTCAACTCTGTAAGAAGAAATGCTCAATAAAATTATCCAGAAAAATGCTTAAAAACACTTTGGAGAGCATCCATAATAATAGCAGTAATAGGCTTACCGCCAACTTGAGGCTCACAATGCTGCCAACAATGTCTCTTAAGTTGATGTGACGCCGACAATCACTTTTTCGACCTTGGTAGAGTTGAGACAGAACAACATGGAATTGAGAATCAGAAATCAAAGAATAATTTCTTATTTCACTGTAACTATCACTATTGTAGAACCCAAGTCTTACTGATAAGAAAGAAAAGTTATCTTTTACGGAGACATAGAACAATGTAATAGAAGGATGAACAACTCTCTATTGCCCGCTTACTAGTTCAGAATCACGAGACTAACATGGTCTAGACGAGTTGTCGCTTCAGCTGAGGCCACGGAGATTACTTTACAGATGATAAGCCCGCTCCTCGGGTTCTAGGCACAATCGACTGTTACTTTAAAAACAGCCTTTCGCTTTTACAAAACTCCCGCTCGTCGCAATAAAACTTTCAAACCTCAAGACTTGCCATGTTGAAATACTCGTCAGCCAACTTACCATTTCCAGGCGAAATTCGAAACAAAATCTATCAGCATTTGCTATCTTCGTTCTCCTCAACAAGCTCGAGCGACCAATATCATGACATCTGTGGGATTCTTGGAGTCTCTAGAGAAACACGACTAGAGACACGCTCGATATACTACAGTCGAACGACATGGAAATTCGCAAGCGCAGGAGCTGCTATCAGATTCTTCGCCAGCTTAACCCCTGATTTGTTCCCGCATATCTGCACCCTGGTTCTACAACGTTACCCCTCGGCTCGTAGTCTCGAAACACAGTTGAGCGGCTGGCTAAGAAAATGCTGGAATCTAAGGAGCTTAGAAGTTTGCCTCTCGGAAACTTTTATACGCAGCAAGCTTCGTCTGCGAGAAAACACTTATTATTGGGATGCAACAAATCTGGGACTCGGACGCCTCCGCGGTTTACAAGCATTTGACATTTGTATTCACGATAACCCAAGCGGCGATTACAAATGGAAGTGGCGGTCTACGAAGCTCGGTCTAACTCTGTCTCTCTCTAAACCACCTATCTCCGATTCCCAGTTTGCTCCGTTAAGAGTAGCCATACCACCGTTGATCACACCGCAAAGCCGTCGATTGCTTCAGAGACAACAACAGAACTTGGCGAAATGGCATACACGACGGCAGAATGTTGCTCAAAGGATCAAATTCTATCGAGAAAGATTTGGGACTAGTCATGTTATAACACGAACCAGATGCAAGTCTTCAATCTATCGATGACTGGTAGATGTAGCTGACTGAAATACAGCGAATGCTCATGTTCAACCCCAACAGCACCATCCTCTTCGCCCATAGGAATCGGCTACACCAAGCGGCTAGCTTATAGCTACTTTCCCCTCCATAATCGCATTCAAGGAATGGCTATTCGTGGCGGGAAAGGTTTTGAGGAGACATAAAGCGACAGACAAGCACGCTAGAGGTATGGTGACATGGGATGGTCTCCCGTCTCTAAGCGATCAATTCAACCCCCCTTGTTTTTGGGCTGAAAAACAATACTCGGGCTTTAATCTAGAATGGGCATGGACTCATAAATCATGGTTTGAAACATGACGCATTCTCACCGCCCCCAGACTAGTAAAATTCACGCTATAAAGGATTCTAGACTCTACCAGGTCCGGCAGAGGGATTGGATAGAATTCAGAAGCGACCCTGTCGAACGAAGACATCGGAACCAGAGCGATGGTCCTCCCCCACACCCTTACAAGCCTAGTAAGTGGCGGGAACGATTACGATTGCTCTGTCGAGGCCGTATTCGCATCTGGAATTCGTTGGACACGATCGATAACAGTTAGGGTCGACTAGGTATGCCTTGAACGTCACGAATATTGCAGCAAAATCAGCTGACAGCCTACGACATGCTGACTCGTGCGCGCCTCTCCTCTGGGGAACATATAGACTGCAACATTGAGCTGCTGGAGAACCCAATCACCAAATCCCAAGACCATCTACTTTGCGACATGTCCACCTCGAAAAATCTACTTCATCCCTCCATAATATCAGCCTGGTCCCTTATCCACCAATAACTGCTTATGCCGGGTTGGGTAATAGCTGTGTAGAGATCCATGGCGAAATCTTTCTGATGCTCGACAAGCGCCACGAGCAGATCGTTGGACACGCATTGATCCGTAAGTCTACGTAGGAGCGCTGAAAGCTTTCTCTGGTCCCCGTACACGTATTGGATGATGAGCTGAGGTATGGCTCGCTCGTGAGTCGTCGTGAAACCGCAAGTGTCAAGCAAATGGCGCCAGAGAATCTCCTGAAATTCGGAAATGATCGATGCAGTTGACTTAATCTGCCCTACCTCATAATGTAAGAGGTCTTCGAGCAAAGGATGCTTGGTAGATTCCATTTGTTGAAAGACTTCTTGGATAAAGGCCGAGGTTACTTGTTCCTTGGTACCGTACTTCGTCGCTTCCAGGATATACATAATCAGACGATTGTCGGTCAGAATTCCGTTGGCTCGTTTCTTTGCAAATGCAATAACCTCAGCAACGTTGCTTGGAACATAGTGCTGATTAACCAGAACATCCGGAAGATTGAGGATGGTTTTGTGTCTCTTTAGACCAATGTCGCTCTGCAATTGTTACAGCATCAGTAAAAGAAAGTCTCACTGATCTTAGATAACTTAACTGGTTCTTCCATATTGCACGTTCTGGAACGAGATTGGGTTCGAAAAGCTGGGGTAACGGTTTCTCAGCCAGGTTAATATTCTTGTGCCTTATACAGACTTGCGGCAGATGTGGTTTTGGGATGTTGACCGCTGATAACCTCCAGAGCCAATAACACCACCTGATCTTGACGCCGCTAGATGTCGATAGAGCCAGCTCCATTTGCAGCAATCTATGGAGCAACGCATGGTCGGGAGAGTCAAGGTCAGCTGAATGAGGGGGCTGGGCACAAAGCGTCGAATGCAAGGAGAAAGGGGCTTCACGTTATTCATTCCGTGACAAGGCTAGTCTATGACTTTCCGTGTAATCAAGATTATTCCGGTCTCTGACCGCTACGAAGGTCTATTGGAGGAGAATGTTCAAGGAGCCAAATCGATACTGTCGGATGGCCGCGAAATATCTATGGAGGCAAAGCAACGTGACGTGCCGTCCAATGAAACAAGACCTTCTGTGCCCCGTACGGACAGCCACAACAGAGCACTCTCAAGACTGGGAACCCATGAACCCCTGGTCCAACATGACGATCAGAAACCTTCCACTGCATTGATCCAAAATCGCCGTACCATGATTCTGCTTATCGGTTAGGGATGCTGCGTCGATTTACGAGGACTTGCTCACCGTTTGAACTATCGTCGAAGAAGAAACAGGCAGAGAAAGATCGCCGTGCGATTGCAAGCCACCCTAGTTGGACCATGACGCTATCGTTTGGCAGTACTGTACAAAGCCTTGGTCTGCCAACCCCAATACACTGTCACTTCGCTAGAGGACGCGGCAGCACTGCTGGTGGTGGAGGAGGATGTAGCACTGCATGTAAGAGCGAAGAGACATGGAGCAGCCACCATCTGTGCCAAGTAATGCATGCTCGTGAAGTGGATCGGCCTTTAAATTACTGTCGAGAAATTGCGAAAGAGGACTGCGCGAAACAAAAACCAAATTGACAAGGTTTCCCTATTACTTTATTGCGGTCTTCATAGCTCCCTCAGCCGCGATCGTCAACATTACGCTAGCAAGGCATCTTCGGCAAATGCCATCTAGACTCATCGAAAGCTAGCGCTTTCAGTGCAGATAGGATCAACCTTGGGCATGAAATTGGGGCCGGGATAAGAAACTCGAGGCGACGACTCAGACGTCAGCTGCACAATGCCTCTCTGGGAATAGAATTGCCCAAACTTCCCTACTCTGGTCGTCTTCTTCTGCATGACCCAAAATGGTGTCGTGTTCTGGCTGCGTAGCTCATACACAAGAACCGCTCAACCATTCCCTCTGAAGACATTAATCCTTCCAGCATTCGATCATCATCAGACGGCAAACGATCTTGCAAGAATGACGTCCTTCCTGGATAACAAACAGGTTATCGATGAGGTCCCAATTGTGGTCCATAGTCTGGGCGCCTGGCCCAACGGCACCATTAGCGACAATCACGGGTCTATATATCTCTTTGTGGCCAACGGTACCTCGGTTCGCATGAATATGAGAGCCGGGCTTGAAGACTCAACGGGTCATCTGGAGTGGAACTCGTTAAACTACGCACTCACCAATTCAGCTGTTGACCACTGGGATTACCAAGCAAGGGCCGGCACCACCGTTGGCGCTATATATCGTCTGATCTACCAGAGACATTGCGACAATTACACCATGTCAGGTTGGGGCTCTGGCTGTCGTTGGTGGATGTGAGTGTTATGTCCCCACTGCTCTGCGAGATTTATACTCATCACTCATTGATCTAGTTATGTGGTGATGAATGATTTTGCAGAGAAGGGACCGCTGAGTCTGGCTACAGCAGCAGCGTTGAACATGACGAAAGGCACGTTCGCGCCTTCGCAGTCGAACTCAGTAGTCACGTTACAGGCTTCTTTATCGACTCCGACACGCAGGCTTGTTGAGATTAGAAGCTATATAGCCAACAATGAGCTCTCTTACACGTGGAATCTTGACGATCAAACCGAGCGCAGCTATGCTACGGATTGGAGAGTTGACGCCAATACTAGAGGAATGATGATTTTACTCCACAAGACGAAGCTATTGATAGCTCGCTTCCCTTGATTGTCGATAGATCGAAGTACAAAGGTTGCAATTCATGTCCGAACATCGAGGCGTTGAGGACGTGTGCCAAGAAAACTGCCAAGCTTTTCTTATGGCACTCTGGTACTACGTAGCTCTTGTTATTGATTGTTCCTCTACGTATAATGGCAACACCGATCAATCACATCATTGCCTCTTATGAAGCACTGGCCACCTGGTGTCAAAGACCGGATCGTTAGCATCTGGGAGGATCGCTCTACAAATAAGATGGTTCGAATGTCCGATAAGGCAGTCATCAAACTGGAGGATGCATATCTTATTCGCAAGGTGGCCGATGTGCTTGCGCAATCTGGCTACGTGTCACAACGAAAACGATGACCTCTACACAACCCCATAGAGGATATGAGGAGCTTTTCCACAAGTCGGTTGGGCTATGCTGGTGCTGCGCTTGATCTCGCCAATCTCTTCATCATCTTTTGCCTTCTCGATTGGGAGTCAGCGAGATTCTGTCCTAGATTGTTGAAAGAGTGTGAGCAATAAGCATCGAGCTTTCATCGGGACCTTGACTACATGAAGAGCCTGACGACGCACGAGGAAGAACAAGTGGACCTGCCCTTGTGGGTCTATCACAATATGGAATTCGTACGACTCTCACGAATAGAGAAGCCGATGCTGGACGACTCTTACTGCAGTCCACCGTGGGTACCATTGGCCCCGATCCAACCTTGACTCCGCCACCACTACTTGGGCAGCCAGCTGCGTTCTTTGCCCGCCCAATGCCGTCAATTACGTACATGGCCTCACTCTCATGCTACGCCACACGTACGCATGTAGCTAGGAAGGATATTCGGCTCGGGAACTCTCTGCAGATCCTCCTCTAGAGCCCTGGGTATCAGGACTTGACATCTCGTCGCTTGGCTCTGGCACTATACTCTCGGGAGTTAGCTTTCAACGACACCCACAAGGGGAACCATGTTATGTACCATCCTTGCTAATCTTGTTGTCTCGGGTGTACTTGTCTCTCAAGCTCTTCCACTGCTGTTGTAAGACCTGCCGGCGATCGAGAGACGAAAGTTTTTTCAATTCGGGATGCTTAGCGTCCAGGGAGTCTCCAACCCTTGTCATTCCATCCTTGGGAAGGTCATGCCATGTCCGATCTAGGGGCAGATTGTCCTGAACTATTTGCTTAATCGAGGTCTGCCACTTCAGCTCGTGTTCTAAGGTCAAGATTGAATTCTCGCAACCTACACGCAACTGCTGAAGCTGTTGAGGCCAGTTCCAGTCATTACACTCAAAAGCCTCTTTCAGTCTCGCATCTAGATCTTCTCTTTTGTTGGACTTCAATTTCGATTTCGACTCATCGGCTGCCATCTTACGATGTTGACGTTGTGCTCACGGTGGAGCCAGTGAAGTGGTGGGGCTGTTTTGGGAATCCTGGAAGGTGGCGTATTGGCACTTATCCGCTTTCAGGCCTGGCCGCAGCTCACGCAGCTAACGCGGCATATGCAGTGGAGTCTCATCATGCACCGCAGTCTCATCATGCGCCGCAATCACATCTTGCACCGCAATCACATTATGCACCTCAATCACATCATGCACCAGTCGTCTCATGCTTCCTGGCTTCATCCGGTACCTTGACTCGTTACTGGACGGTACAGGACTTAGTGCAAGGTCTGATCGCTTGGTCTAGCTTTGGTGGCAATATCGGGGATGTTGGGAGCCGAGACCTGGGATTGTCCAGGAACCTGCTTAAGGCACCTGGCACTGACTTTCAAAAGCAGGAATCGCTGCCGCATGTGTGCTACACTCACTGTAAGGAAGAGGGTCCGAGCAGCCGATTCACACCTGCATGCATTAGCTGTCTGCCTGCTCGATGCCTTACCACACTCCCAGCGGTGACGTTGCTAACCGGGGCGCAATAAGGGTTGATACCTCGGTGGACCTTTATTACGACCAATGGTGGCAGCTTGGAGCAAGAGAGCTGCTCAAGACGTCCAACCTCGAGATTACCAGGCTGCTCTTCAATTTCGAGCTCTGGCCGGACTGGGAAGTCCCTCAGGAATGTCTTGTCGCTCGCTCCTCGTCAGAATTGGACGGCTTCCTGGCCGAGCTCGACATCAAAAGGAAAGGTAAATCACACGCCGAGAAGGCCGAGATGATCCAAGCTGAGCTTACCGACCAATCTGTGGGGTCCATTTTCGACGTGGACCCTCCACTGAACGTAATCCTACGAGAGCCGGACAACAACGTAGCTGCGGGGCTCTTTGTGTACTTCACGTCGCCACAGCTCGCTGGAATACACTTCAGGCACTGGATTCGAACCATGTCACAGGACTGCGTTCCAGAAGTGGATGACTGGCTTGACTCGATCAGTCAGTTCGTTCGAAGCTTGTGTACTTGTCTGCGCAACGAACCCTCGCTGAGAATCAGATTCGAGCGAATCAAGGAGGTCAGAATGCAACCATCCATATGAACGCTATTCGTTAACAAGTTACAGCTACTTCCCCCTCGGAGTCCAGCTTTGTGGATAGTATCTACAAGTCTGCAGTCATCTCTGTTCGACACAACTTTGTCGGAGTATGATCCTTTCGACGACGGCGGATTTGATCTCTTTGAGGGAGATGAATTCTTTCGACAGCCACTGAGAAAGTTCTTCGCAGACGGACCCAGGAACATGCGTTACTTGCTGAACCAGCTTCGCTTACTGGAAAGAGTGTATCACATAATGTTTCTGGAAGATCTTACCATCGACTGGACTACGCCTTTCGCGATATCAGACTGGGTCAGCAACCCAGAGTGTCGAGAATTTTGCATCGCCGATCTCGCTACCTCGCAAACCGACTTCTCGAAAAGGACAGTCGTCATCGATACGAATGCAAAACCAATACATCACAGATCAAGCTGGTCTTCTGCTAGCAGCAACACCTCGAGCCATGCCTCCGAGTCCACCATATGCGCTACTGATTCCATCACCACAAAAGAAGAGTCAATCCACCACGCATCAAGCTGGTATTCTAGCGGCAGTAACACCTCGAGCTATGCGCTCAAGTCCACCATATCCGCTGCCAATTCCAATTTCACAAAGGGAGAAAAGAGCAATTATCACTCAAGCTGGTCTCCTGCTACCGCTTCCCGGCCCCCAAGCTATACGTCTGAGCATATTACAACCATTACGTTCTCTCCATCTGTTGTTCGATCCTCTCGCGGATGCTTCTTGCGGAGATGGGTTAGTCATTGGAGTCGCAGGCGTGCAAACACTGAGACGTCACCGTGGTGCTAGATACAGCAATGCAAGGCATACCACTAGATCTGTACAATCACATAAAGAGACAAGTATGAGTACAACAAGATTATTATTTTGCTAAGCTAACTAAAGTATAAGCGGCGGTAAAGACGGTGGGTTGCTGAGACAAAAACAAAAATGGCAGAACTGTTCACAGATCACTCTCGCTTCCCGAATCCTCATCTGTGGAATCGTTCACGCGCTCGTTCGCAGAATCCTCGGTGGAGCTTGCGTCCTGCTCGTGCTCCGCGCTCTTGGTATCCTGAACATACTGTTGCCACTCCCTAGTAATTTTTGCCATACCACCTTTTCGATTAGCACTTGGCAAACTATCCTGCCACATTTCAGCAAATTCCTTCAATGACAATGTGTCAGTTTTCATGTTCGTTCCGGGCTTTCTGCTCGAGCCTTTGCTCGATGCTCTTGCGTTTCCCTTGTCGGAGCGCTCGCGCAAGGGGTTCCTCTTTTGTGTAGGCTTGGATTCCTTGGCCTTGCCCTGACTCCTGGTCTTCGGACGTAATTCGTCGCTCGGCGTGGACCTTCTCGATCCTGTGACAAAAGGAGTTGGCGATCTAGAGAGTGCGGGACGCCTTCCGGTCTTGTGCTCCACGTAACGGTCGACATGGAGGCGCATGTTCTCGTAAATCTTTCGATCGGCGTATTTGTGCCCGTTGCCATACAAACGCCTCACCCCTGTACGGGTTTCCCATGTCTTCGTGCCATCCTGCCAGGAGATCTTGCAGAGTGTCTGAGGGAACCTCTTATGCACTTTCGCGGGGTTGATCAGACGTAGTCCGTAAGGATCGTTCTTAAAGTTCTCGTATTCTGCTTCGTTCCAGGACCAGCAGGCCCCCTGTATACCCATGATGTCATCGGCTGTGTATTTATAATTACCGTCAAGCTTGTCGTCGAGTTTGCGTTTTTTCATGTCAAGCGCTTTGTCTCGGCCATCCTGAGGGACCGGACCTCGCCTCCAACGATAGATGGGTGCGTTCCGTGGCCCATATCGCATAATCGCCATGTCCGGCTTGAGACAGTATGCCTCTAGTACGCCATCCTCGCCACTGGGTCCCTTTGGAGCCTGCCTTGGTGGAGTTATGATTCCATAGCCGTCATCGAGCTCGTCCTTCGTTGTGACGTTGCCGTTCGCCTGATCGTCATTCGTGTCATCGTCGTCGTCGATGAACAGAGTAGGCGGTCCGGGAGCGGCGTCGTCAGGTTCCTTTTTGATGTAGTCAAAGGCGACAGACTTGTCCCTAATTTTGCGGTCCGAGGACGAATCCTTGGCTGCCAATTGTGGAGGGTCCGACGGAGAGCTGCCTGGAGCAGGATTCGCTTTAACCTGCTGTTGCTCCTCGTCCGTCAACATGAGGTCGCCCCAGCTACTAGGATAGCCAGCCTGTGTGGCCTTGTTCTTCAGTTCCGCATTGAGGGCCAGCATCTTTTCTTCGGCAAATATCTTCGATTGCGGACTTTCCTTCGCCTTCTTGCGCCAAGCATGACCGAGCTCGAAATGATCAGCGAAGTATTTGACCTCAATGCTTACCTCGTGCGGGTCATGGTCAAGGAGTTGCCGGTTTAGTTCTCCTAGCTTCTCGGAAATGCCCTTGTTCTTCGGGTCCTGGCTTAATTGTCTAAGCAAAGGATCGGCCTTGCTGTATATATCAGAGCGGAACTGGTTTGGAGGCGGCGGCTCCGTAATTGACATTCGATCCGGGTCGTAGCTGGGATCGGCGCCCTCATGCTCCTCTCCTTGAGCGTCAGGGTGGAATGGATCAGGCTCTGTGATCTTCTCGGCCGCTTGCTCAACAACTATGTACGGTCAGCTGGACTGGCTAGAATGGAAGATTTGCGTTCTTACGCTTCTTGGCCTCATCCAAACGATCGACGCTCGAATGCAATCGTTCTAGAGTGTCCAGACACTTTTCGATTGCCTTAGCTTTGACCTCAGCTGTTTCAGTGCCTTTAATGCCCAGCGCCTCCCAGGTCTTGTTTTTGTCCGTGGCTAACAGAGTATTGACCCATTTCTGTTGTTTTGCGAGAGCCTCCTTGTTCTTGTTTTTAGGATGCATGATGGGATTGACGATGGGTTCGGGTTCAAACATTTTGGTGAGTGGTTCCTTTGAAGTTATAGAGAAAATATTCTTGGAAGTTGTCTTGGTACGAGCAAAGTAAGATTGGATCAACCGATCTTCGAAGTGATAATTCTGATGTTTGGTATGTCGTCTTGTGGTGTAGAGATGCTTTTATATTGTATGTTCAGTATCTTACCGCCGGTCTCTGCACACTGTTCCCAACAATACATTCGAGCACCCCGGGGGGACTGAATCTGGTCCTGGGACCCCCCTCTTTCTCCTTTCCCTCGATCAATGCATCTAAGCGCGCTTTGGTTTCTTACTTGACTATTTTTAGAAGACTCATGTCAAAAAGCACACGAATGTCCGAATAAAATCTTGGAATCTCGAGAATCGATCATCACAGTCACTCTGCGAGCAAGTATCAACTTTGAAAATCTTAGCTACCGGCAAATATCGGACTGGTCTCCGATCATGTCATCTCTTCTCTTCCTAATTATGACAGCGTCTTTGCTGAGCGCGGCCTCAAGCGAGAACAGTATTGCCGCTCAATTCTCGGGAAGGTGTGTGCAGATCCAGATTACTGGGAGCTTAGCTAAAACATTTCACAGTGGCGAAATCAATTCTGGAAGTCCAAATCAGGAAAGCATCTCCTTGGGCATTACCTTCAACCTGAGCCCTCATGGCGCCAGTATCACATCCACTACCAAAGTTACCAGTTATCACAGCGTAACCCAGACTGTATCGGCCACAACCGCATTGCCAGATTCTCAACTTCTGGGGAATGCTCCACCGACGTGGGGCTCAAGCTCTGAGCCGGCTCCGCTCAACCCCAGCTGGTCTTCCTTGGCCGCCAAAACCCAATCCACGGGGACGAAAACATACGAGTACTCTAGTGTAACAGCTTGGCCGACTGTGGTAAGCTCGGCTTACGGCTCTGGAATGGCTATGGAAAGCGGTTGGGGGAGTGGGACAGGAATGTGGGCAACCGGAACGGGTTGGGGAAGCACGGGACAACCTTCAAACACGATGCTAGGGTACCCGAACGCTACATCTTGGACGCATCGAAAGTCCGGTATGACCATTGCACCGACCTGGACACCTAGCGACCCGACTACAACAGTTCGAAAATCCCAATCTCCTCAAAGTCTCTCAAGCACTTCTCGGGTTTCCGGGGCCATTGGGCATGCGACCGCTAAACCGGCGCTGTCTAACAAAGCAGTGGCAGTTGCATCGTCAGTCAAAGGTATGCTGATGGCAACTTGCATAATCTTCGGTCTTTTCCTATTGGGTGTCGGCCGTTGATTTTATCGACGAAAAGCACGTCACGGGCGAACGATTACAGCAATGGGTTCTGTCTTAGCTAGCTTAGATCTTAGATCAGATACAGCGTACCTAATTGAATGTCGAGTTTCTCCAGTTTACGTCTATTGCTCAGCAAAAATCGTGGTGACCGATCCTTGGCACTGCCATGGAATGTGAGACCAGCGCTTACTGAACGATGTTCGCATAATTTGCAACTAAGCCTGGGCGTCAAAGGTCGTGGATAGGGGGGGAAGAAAATAGGTAGGTGGGGGAGCTAGAAAGACAACGGAGGGGGGGGGCCCAAATTTTGCTGATACTATTCTTAGACGACTACTATACAATAAAGCACGATGTAACGACTATTAAACTTCAACATCCGTTCCCTTCGATCTTCAAAAACTATCTCACATATCGAACTTTGGTTTTCACCCTTCGCACAGTGCTGGACACAGTTGGCTTTGGTATCTCTTATATACGATCAACAACACTCAACACTAACAGTTGCTAATAGGATCCCACATGCATTTTATCGTTATCGTGCGAATCAAGCGCGACATCCCAACCATACACTCCCAAATGAAGCGAGTACAAGCCTGGATGCGACAGCGCTTTACGACCAAATCCCGAAAAAGCTTGGACGGAAAAGCTAGAAACGGATACGATCGTGTTGGAAGCGCAAGTCCGCCACCGTACGAGGAAAGGCCACCGAATCAAGACAATGCGGTAGAGCTTGGCGATCCAGAGTATGAGCGGGCCTGCGAGGATATTTGGCCGGGGCAAGGAGTAAAAGAGTAGCAGCCGTGGTGTTGCTATCAAGAACTTGTACTAGTAGTTCCACAGGATGGCTCTCTGTTCACAGGATATCTGAAGGTGGCGAGATGAGCAGTTTCCAAATAACCTTCAATACATACAAGTGATTCTTTGGCTTCTGGCTTGAGAATTGCTTTGGCAAAATCCAGTCTAGTATATGTTTCGCCTGATGTGTCGGTATAAGAGTCCACGTTCGACACACGAAGCTGATGCATTGCTTTACGATGACTTAGCTGACTTACACATTCAAGTCGGTCAAGGTTGATGGCCGCAAAAAATGAGCGAGTGTAGTCAATCTTGATCCAAGTTAACATAGCGGGCAATTTGACGTCTCGCTGATTTTGTAAGAACTTCATATTATCGTCGAGTCACGTCCGTCCCTGCGTGGAGAGAAACCCACCGTGCCAAGATGGATCCATTGTTCAGGGGTCTCAAGTCTCTCCCCCGCGAGTATATGAAGTTATAGTTAGTGTGCCGTTGTTCTTTAGCCTTTTCTCCACAAGGATTCGGTTTGCAGTGAGAAAATACCACGGTCTCGGTCCTGCTGTCGATCGTCCCATTGATGGCGTCGAAAGCCGCTTTAGCTGTTCCCCCCTGCCCTATCGTGAGTATCGGCCTGTCTCCAAGTTTCGGGCCAATAAATAGCACAAAGGTTCTATCACGAAAGAACATGGTTCCAAGCTTTGAAGTCACGGAGCACAAGGAAAGCTGCATGCCGAGTTTATCCGAACAGAAAGGATGCGCACAAGACGCCAAGCCTTGATAAAGGATTTATCACGCTTCCATAATGTTGTATTAACAGTCACGCTAGTCGTACTATATTACCGAGCTCATACAAAGTGTGGCGTTCTTCTAGAAGTTTCTATGAGTAAGTTAGTCACGTATCTGCTTTCGCTCGCCTTAACCTGCCGCTTAATCGTTCTCGCCCCATCTTTATCACCGCAGTACGTAATGAGCGACCGCGCCAGTAAAGCCCTTGCAGAAGTTTTTCTGCCGGAAGAGCCTCGAACATACGATACCATATCAAAACGTAGCAAAGTCCCCCCCTCTACCCTCCACCATCGTGCACATGGGCGACGCTCGAAAGAACAGAAGGCTCAGAGCCAACAGTATCTCACTCCATCGGAAGAAAAAGCTCTCGAAAAGGTTTTGAAACTAATATCTGACCTGGGAAATCCTGTGCGAATAAAGTTTCTACATTCACTAGCATTTAGCATCGCCCGCCAACGTTTCACGACGGGTAAAGCGATTAAGCCTCCAGGCAAGAACTGGGCTCAGGGCTTCTCGAAGCGTCATCCAGTACTCAAATTAAAAAGAGTAAGAGCGATAGACTGGAAACGTCACGAGACCAACGTCTATGAGAAGATAATACACTGGTTTGAGGTAATTGGAAAGGTGGTACAAGATCCGGCCATTCTGCCAGAGAATGTCTATAACATGGACGAGACTGGAGTTATATTATGCATGCTCGGTTACGTCAAAGTCATTGTAGGTAAGGACGATCCGCGAGACTATAGAGTCGCGGGTGTTAAGCGGACGATGGTAATTGCCATCGAGTGCATAAGTGCGAACGGTAGGTCTCTATTACCAATAATTATTTGGCCAGCCACCACTCATCGAAGCAACTGGACCACGTTCCCCACCCCTGGATGGCACTATGCGTGCTCCGAATCTGGATACACCGACTCTAAGATTAGCTTGAAGTAACTTAAGTGTGTGTTTGATCCCCAGACCAAAGGACAGGCTAACCAGAAACCACGGGTGCTGATTTGTGACGACTTCGGGACGCACGAGACCCTCGAAGTGTTAGAAGTTTGTTTCGAAAACAACATAATCCTGTGTCGTCTTCCCTCTCACACCTCCCACAAGCTCCAGCCCTGTGACGTTGGAGTCTTTGCCCCCTTGAAGGCAGCCTATCGCGATCAGGTTGAACGGCTGTATCGAGGAGGTGCAAATACAGTCGATAAGGACCATTTCACCTCTCTGTACAGCCCTGCAAGGGAAAGGGCCTTTACGAAGAGGAATATTACCGCTGCGTGGGCTGCAAGTGGTTTATTTCCATTCAACCCAGACAGAGTACTTAGAGACACACCGAAGCCTTCCGCTCAACTGAACGCTCCGAAAGCCAATGAAATAAAGGTAGGGTCTTGTACACGAGACGACATGTTACAAACGCTCGTGACGCCAGTGTCAGCAGAGGCTCTTACGTCGCTGCATAATCTGATCACACAGGATGCTTATACGCTTAATAAAACGAGTATACAGCGCCAACAGAGACATGTACAGAAGCTTGCCAATGTCGCCCAAATATCCTTCGCCGAACGTGCCCTGCTCCACGATCAAAATCAATTCTTGACCAGAATGAACAATGAAGCCAAAGTTCGCCGATCGACCAATTCAGTAGGACTAGGGAAGGCGAAGATAATAAGCTATAAAGACATCGAGGAGGCACGAGCAAAGCGTGCAGCGAAAGAGATCATAAAGGGCAAGGGAAAGCGTGGTCGAAAGCGTAAGGGTGCTGCGCTAGAGGGAGATAAGCCAGAGCCAGAGCCAGAGCTAGAAGTGACGCGAATGATCGAAGCGCCAGAGCTATAGAGGGCACCAGTGGCGCGGATAATCTAAAGCGCGAGTTGCGGAGCACTAGATTGATGCAAGAGAAATAGAAAATCGTTGCTTTGTTCTTCAGTTCGATTGAGTTTCTTGCGGCAAGCTCTTGCAGGCCTCGCGACCAGTTACTGTAACTTACTTGAGAAACAAAAGTCTTTGGCGAAGGTATCTCTAGCATTGAACTCAGTTGCTTAAATAATTTCATATAGAAAGGAAGATGTACCTGCTTGCTGGGTATACAAAGCGATAGAAGGATCGATTTAGTAAGCCACGTAGGAGCTGCGCACCTTTAGAATTTCGTTATTGTTTCATGCAAAATCTCTAGATTCCTAGATATTAGTATGGTTGTTTGATAATTGGAGCCATGTGTCTTCTCGTATCCCTTTAGCGCTCGCATGTACATCTGCTCCGCCTCCGCCAGCTTGCCTTGATTGCTGTATAGTGCGCCCAGATTGTTGACGGTATTCAGCGTCGACGTGTGTTTCACTCCTAGTATCTTCTCCTTTCCTTTCAGCGCTCGCATGTACATCTGCTCCGCCTTCGCCAGCTTGCCTTGATTTTTGTATAGATTGCCCAAATTGTTGACGATGTTCAGCGTCGACGTGTGTTCCACTCCTAGTGCCTTCTCGTATCCTTTCAGCGCTCGCATGTACATTTGCTCCGCCTTCGTCAACTTGTCTTGATTGCTGTATAGTAGGCCCAGATTGTTGACGATGTTTAGCGTCGACGTGTGTTCCACTCCTAGTGCCTTCTCGTATCCCTTTAGTGCTCGCATGTACATTTGCTCCGCCTCCGTCAGCTTGTCTTGATTGCTGTATAGTGGGCCCAGATTGTTGACGATGTTTAGCGTCGATGTGTGTTCCACTCCTAGTGCCTTCTCGTATCCCTTTAGTGCTCGCATGTACATCTGCTCCGCCTCCGCCAGCTTGCCTTGATTGCTGTATAGTGCGCCCAGATTGTTGACGGTTTTCAGCGTCGACGTGTGTTTTACTCCTAGTGCCTTCTCGTATCCTTTCAGCGCTCGCATGTACATCTGCTTCGCCTCCGCCAGCTTGCCTTGATTGCTGTATAGTAGGCCCAGATTGTTGACGGTGTTCAGCGTCGACGTGTGATCTGCTCCCCATGCCTTCTCCTTTCCTTTCAGCGCTCGCATGTACATCTGCTTCGCCTCCGCCAGCTTGCCTTGATTGCTGTATAGTAGACCCAGATTGTTGACGGTGTCCAGCGTCGACGTGTGTTTTACTCCTAGTGCCTTCTCCTTTCCTTTCAGCGCTCGCATGTACATCTGCTCCGCCTCCGCCAGCTTGCCTTGATTGCTGTATAGTAGGCCCAGATTGTTGATGGTGTTCAGCGTCGACGTGTGTTTTACTCCTAGTGCCTTCTCGGATCCTTTCAGCGCTCGCATGTACATCTGCTCCGCCTCCGCCAACTTGCCTTGATTGCTGTATAGTAGGCCCAGATTGTTGACGGTGTTCAGCGTCGACGTGTGATCTGCTCCCCATGCCTTCTCCTTTCCTTTCAGCGCTCGCATGTACATCTGCTCCGCCTCCGCCAGCTTGCCTTGATTGCTGTATAGTGCGCCCAAATTGTTGACGGTGTCCAGCGTCGATGTGTGTTCCACTCCTAGTGTCTTCTCCTTTCCTTTCAGCGCTCGCATGTACATCTGCTCCGCCTCCGCCAGCTTGCCTTGATTTTTGTATAGATATCCGATCATAAATAGATCCCTCGTATCTTGCTCAAATGTCTGGCTCTGTTCTATCACTTTCGCGATCCGCCTTTCCTGCAGTCGCAGCCCATGTCCCTCGATCTCTCGGTTCTTCTCCCAATACAGCTGCTCCGACTCCCATGTCACAGACTGCGCAATACAGTGCATCGCAATATCGACAAGCTCCGGCTGAAGCTGCTGATTCAGCTCGTTCAACGTCCAGTCATGAACGCACTTGTGCAAGCTATACTTACCATTTCCCTCGCCAGCCTCAATCAGCGAATAGTCCTGCAGCTTCATTATCGCCTTGTCGAATTCGATCTTCTTTCCTATCAGCTTCTGAAACCATTCCGGGCCGCGATCGCTCCCGCTCTGCAGAAGCCCTAGCGAGATCTTGTCATTATCAAAATACGCTAGTAGTCGCATTAAGTTCGCCGCGTCCTCGTTCTCTGTCTGTACTCTGTCGAACGAAATATTCCATGTCGTGTACAGCGTTCGGTCTTCGTAGTCCCACAGCTCATCCGCATACTCTTGGAGATCTTGCCACGACTGCTCATAGCTTTGCAAGAAGTCGCCGAAACTATCTGAAGTCCGGCTGAGATAGTCGCCAGCTGTTGCCAGTGCCAACGGCAGCCCGTCGAGCCGCTTTGCGAGCTTACAAGCATAGTCATCTAGTATGATTAGATCTCTTCAGAGACTCAGAATAACGAGATATTACCCTTCTTAATACCTGTCCGCCCTGATCGTTGTATTAGTACAGCTAGACCCTCCTGCACATCCTCGAACTTGTTTAATCGTATAATCTTCCCAAAGCTTAGCCGAGGATATCGCGTCGTGATCAAGATCGACCCTTGTGACACGTATGGAAAGTATTTCCTGATGTCAAATGCGGTCGCATTTCTTATTCCCTTCACCTGTGGATCGTCATAGTTGTCGAAAATTAGCAGCCAGCGATTGTTTCCCACCTTCGACAGCCAATCGCGCATCTGTCGGACTATCTTGTCTTCCTCTTCAGGCCCAATACCTATGACCTGCCCAAGCTGTAGTACCCGCTCCGCTAATCCGATAAAGCTCGCTCTCAACAGAGTCTCGCTTTTCGCGTTCATCCAATAGATCGTGTCGAATAATTCTCGATATCGCTTTGCGAATTCGATCGACAACTGAGTCTTTCCCATCCCGCCTAGTCCTGAAAGTACAAGTACTCTTTGCGTGGAGATTCCCTCTTTAGGAACGAGGCGTTCGCAAATGGAGGCCAGCTCTGACTCGCGACCAATAAACGCAGACTCGTCAATCTGCGGTGCACCACAAAGGTTGATCCCGAAGCTGTACGACATTGCTAGTTACAAGTCAGAATCAGCAATCAATCAAGTCAGAGAGTGACAAATATATAGACTGACGAGGAATATCTGATTTTCTTAGATTAACATTTACATACTGTCTTGTGCCTCGAAGCTTATGTATGCCTTATCAGCAGCTATCTTCTCTTGATTCTGAATCCCATCTCTCGCAAGCTTTTCTATAGCACGCTTGATAGGGTCGAACTTATCGTCATCGCCCTCAAATTGGCAGGTCTCTGAATGATTCGAATTCACGGTAAGAATCTTCTCCCGCTCACCCCCGAGACCAAATGTTGCAGATTTTGAATCAACAATGATCTATCACGGTTAACTGCAAAGATTCTATGACTAGTATGAAGAGGTATAAAACATACCAGACTTGTAGCTCTGCCAAGGAACTTGGTAAACATGGTAGGGCGATCTTCTATAATGGAGACAATGCGATAGTCTTCCAGTTGATGTTTGAACAGTTCCGCCTGACTCTCTTGAAAGAGCGAGTTTCGTTGGAGAGACTCCACAAGATTGTTCTTACTATCTCCAGTCAAGGAAACTACTATATTCTTCGCAATGATGCCAAGTGACGCTCCATGACCACCCTGATGTGGTACGGCAAAGAAACAGAGGCCTGTGGTGGCTGCTCTGATGTTTTTATAACCATCATTGTTCTTCGCTGTTACAAGAGCCTGCTTGACAACGAGTCCTCCCATACTATGAGCCACGAATATGATGGGTGGAACATAATGAGACTTCGAATGATTAGCTAGTGGTGTTTGTTACAGTAAGGTTAAAAAAGTACGTACGCCAGACGAGAAGGACTCTCTTGCGCCGGAAAGTCGATCCAGTAGGTTATTGGCATGCTGCTGGATCCCATTACTGCTTACATCCCACGCGACCTGAGAGTTGTATGAGAATAGAAGGACGCGAGCACGAGGTAGAGCGAGTGAAATTTGTGTGGCTGGCCAGAAGTTTCCATTCTCGTGAGTCCAGGTAGCCTTTGCGAAGTCTGGTTGACTTTTCGGGTTTAATCCATGAACAAAAACAATGCTTCGTCTTTGTCAGTTTTATCGCAACCCAGCATGATAAGAATGATTTTATACTCTACAGCATAAGGGAGTTTGCCATCCTCAGCTTGTGGCTCAAAGATAGGGTGTAGATACTCCGGCTGACGCTTTGGTTGCGCTGAAGCTGCCATGTCAAAAAGGGATTGACAGAGCAGTAAGACCAATTGATATAAGGAGCACCAAACTAGAAAATGCCGTAATAATACAAGGCGGGGAAAGTTGAGGACAGCCACACGCTTGGCAAATGATTATATAAGTGAAATTACTGTAACTTAATTAACTAGTTAATTATCAATAGGACGTGCGGGGTGGTTTTGCACTAACTAAAGGTCGTCAATCGACTCAAGTAGCGACCTTACATGAATTTGCGCGCCAGAGCAGCCACGAGATCGATGACGATTTCTATTGTGGTAGTGAGACTCTAAAGCTCGGATGAGACACTTTAATAAGTATTAGGAGTGATAAGAGCTCGATGGTAGAGCTGCGGTTAAGGAACTCTATCATACTAAAAAAGGAGACTTTCTGCAAATCAGGCGCGAGGGCGACGATACGAACGTAATTTTCTGACGGGAGGAGTCCAGAGTGTTCAGAAGTGGCCACGGAACACGACTTGTACAAAAATATAGAAGATTTCGATGCGTGCTCGGAGTTCGAGATGCTTAAAGTCAAAGTACCCATCATTTTTCTCGGCACGGTGGGTTTCTCGCTACCTAGGGAGGGACGTTCCTTCTGTGGGAATCGCGGTTGAGAAGCAATTGGCCATCAGCGTCGTACTCTGGTCAGCCGAGGGACGAGCTTCAGGGTCATTCACTAACATGGCTTTAGCCGCCTGAGCCAGTCGCTCCCAGCCAGGGCGAACAGCTCGATCACTCAGCCCGCGAATAGGCAACAAACGGGGTAGGGCAAGGAGGAGGCTTTGGGCAAATAAGGGATAAGAGGGAAAAGTGGGAAAGGTATGTGGGCATGGTTTCGAGTCATGAGGTTGGGGAGGCCCGTCAATTTTTGGTTTGCTGTCTGTCTGCTTGCCTGGAACGAGGATTGAACCAGGACACTAGATAATAACATGACGTGACACTGTATCTGCCTACTTATCGAAGACTAAGTTTGTCTTTCCGTGACACCAATCTTAACTATGGATCCTTGTCCTCTTCCGTGAAAAGTTGTTTTCATGCCTCTTCGATATTCCCTGAGGTTTTCCGACTGAGCTCGTATTTGGTTTGTTACCTGCACAGCGATCCTTACGTTTGGGTCGGGAAGAACGTCGTGACATATCTGATTGTAAGATCACGGCTGAGTTCATAGCTGCAACAGAAATTGGCGTGTTTATTCTCTGTTTCTGTTTGGATATTCGATCGCTCTTACGCGGAATGGTAGGTGAAGAATGTTCGTCTTTACCCAGATTTACATCTGAACTGACTTCCAATGCAACAGATCTCTTCTCTTTATTAGATAATCGATTGCTTCGGCGCGGAGCAACTTTAGCAGATAAAAATGGTGCCGTTATTGTGTTAGAGCCTGGATTTTGTTTGTCACTACGCTCTGCGAGAGTCTTGGACTGTCGTTGTCGATGGGGTGCTTTCCTTCCAGCAGGCTTTGATACTCTTGATGGATGGACTGGACCAAGCGCAGGATTTGCTAAAGCTCCATTTTTCTCTTTACCATGATTACTTCGCGGGGTCGATTTGCCAGATCGATTCGATCTAACATCCTTGAGCGTGGTTGGAAATGACCTCGATGTTCTTTTCAGTCGCTTGGCTTGGACCTCCAGACGGTCTAACATTGACACCTGTATCATCGAGTCGACGCGATTCGCGAGAAGGGCTGAAAGCTGTTCTTCTATCCATTCTAACCGCATCTCTGCAGGCTGGACTTGCTTTCGCATTTCCTCAATGTAAGATCGCGCGTCTTCAGCCCTGGAATGGTATCGCTCGGCTGTACTTGTATTATCTTCTAGTGCGCAGCGATTCTCTGTGTCCTGGAATTCTTGCATCTGTCGCTGCTAGAACTTCACCCATTGCTTAGCATTCTCGACCTCCAGTTGTTAATAGGCCCGATAGTCCTTCCAGAGTTCTACTGGGGTCGAAGTCTCCGCAAGTTGTTGTTCTTCCAACTGCATCTTCGTTCTTTCGTTCGCTCCTTGCTTCTGCCTGTAGTCTAGAAATTTCTTCCATTCCCTCAATTCTTCCTCGAGCTGGCTACATTCACCCTGCCAGTGGCAAAGGACGTGAAGGTGTTCGTCCGTGTAGTCGCGTTCCTGACTGTCAAGCACCGGTTGGACTGGACGAGTCGATCTCCCGCCTGTCTTCACAAAAGCGTCGAAGACTGCTTTCGCTTCGAGCTCACTCCTGAGCTTCATCTCACGACGAGATGTCGATGACTCCATCAATGACGCAGCGCATTCCGAGAGAATCGCTGGAAGCTACTGCTTAACCCATTCCAATCGTTTCTCTTCGACTGCGAGCCATTCGCGCTTTCTTTCTATTGTTCTTAGCCAGTCCTCGTCGTCAAGCCCTCGCATTTTTCCCTTGTTCAAGATCACTTCGAGATCTTTCCGCTAGATTGCATCAATCGCTCGTCGAGCCTCTTCAATTCGCTGCTTACATCGTTCGATCCCCCTATGAAAATAGACTTGATACTCCTTTTAGTCCTTCAGTTTCTTTAGGCTTGCTGTGAGCTGTGAATCTTGTGGGTATCGTTGTCGCTTCATATCCTCTTCTCTTGCAAATTCCGGCCGATGCTCACGTCTCCATTGCTGGACATCGAGAAAACCCTGCCATCGTCGTAATTCTTCTCTGAACTGCCTAGCTTCATATGCCCAGTGTAATGCAATACACCCTGCCTCCGTCCAATCAATAACACAATCTCGTTTGCTATTATGCCATAAATCGTAAAAAAGCGTCTTCACTTGTTCAACGTCTTGATAGCAAAGCTCTCCTGCAACCAGGACTTTCTTCCAACGCGAGTTGAATTGAATCGCACGAGTTGGTCTCCCACTTATCTATATTAGGGTGTTGTAGTTATCTTTGGCTTCAATTTTATTCTCCTTCGCAATTTCCTCGTTGCTTTGAACTGGCGTTTCATATCCCTCGGGCCATGGATCCTCGAAATCTAGGGATTTGCTCAATCTTGGGAAGCAATCTCTAGATTTTCTCATAGCGTTAATGTAATTATCCATGACAAGAGGATCGATTGGGTCTATAAGTTCGAAATCTTCTCATCGAAGTCTCACTTCGAGGTCATCTGAATTCACGAGTTTGGAACATTGCACGTTGCTAAGCATGTTTCTAGAAGTAAGGATGGTTTTTCAGTATCACGATCTTAGCTTCGAAAGGTTCCAGTCTCTCGAAATGGGTTTCGTACTGGAATTTCTCCCAAATCTCTGGGGTCAAATTTGGCCTATCCGTTATTTGGAAGAATCTGTCGAAGGAATCTCGTCAGTACAGTCGTGTAGTGACAAAACAATTCTGATCTTTCGATCAACTGCAATTTCTTACCTGCGTTTTGCGATCGTTGCTACCACGTCTAGATTGTCAAGATCTTTGACCAGAATCGACATATAAGCTGTTTGGGACGACGACCTCTTCAGATTGATTGGAGCCGACATCCAAGCTGTAGTGGACGACGACATCTTCAGAGATGTTCGGAAGAACAAATGGCTAAGAATTGATGAAGCATGGAAAATGCGACCGGCGAGGAAAACAAAGTTGCTGACTAAGCGGTCGACGTACGCGCGATCTCACGTATCGCACTCGAAAATCTAAGCGATCCCGAATAGGCATAGCGTCTAACTCACCTAAAGTGCGAGGCGTGCAAAATAAATGTGGCGACCTTTGATCCAATCGTTCATTGTTCTGAATATGGTGTGTTCGCATTTTAGGATTTCTAACTCAAAAGCAGAAGGTGCGCCAGAGTAGCCAATTAGACCCTTCAAGTCGAAATACCGTGCCCTTGTGCAGGTGACACCACCTGTCGTTGCCCTCTAGTATGAATAGGTTAGGATATCTATTGCTAGAAGAACTCTTCCGCAAAACAATCATGTATTGATGAGGCTTGACGATTTCGCTCGCTCCTTCCTTTGATCGTAGACTTTCAAGATGAATGAATACGACCCAAGGCTGGTTGTGACACTAAAGGCAGATAATCCAAGAGCCGAAATAGCCTGAAATCGACTAGGAAACCGCGATCGATGCCAATCTGCCCTCAAGACTAATGATGAACTCGTGGAGATCCCTAGTCGAGGAACTACCCCAAATGTATTCGAATAGATTGAACCACAAGCATCGAAAATCCATTTGACCTTTGACCAAAAGTCCAAAAACCTTAGGAAAGGATTCGTGTTTGGATTCGATTCACAAACGTGTGATGTCTTGCTCGACGCATGGGCTAAAATTAGTCGTCAACACTTTCGAATCACATTCAACGCACGAGGCGAGGTCATCTTGGTGAATACATCTCGATTCGACACAAATGTTAGCTACAACGACGAGAAACTTCCTAATCGAAACCAATTTACCTGGATTCTCTTTGACAAATACGACAACATCAAGGTCACGTTAAACGTAAGAAAGAAAATAGAATTAATCTTTCAGATTGAGTGGCCCAAGAATCGTCAATTCTGTCTGGCTTAGTATGAGGCACATCGCGACGCCTACCTTGAAGAATGTTGGAACGCGACCCCTTCGCTCAGTCGACTGGGCATGGACAGCCTGCAATCACAGCACAAACAGCCCATCTATCTATCGAAAGAAGAGCTCGAACGCGGTAACTTCGACAAGGTCAACAAGGTCGTCAATGTAAGCATGGGCGACGAACACGCTGACAAAGAGTTTCACGACGAGAATTGGAAGAAGAAGATTGAGATCCTAAGAAAGGTTTCACATGTGAGTGTGATTGACCCATGATCAATTCGTCTTTGACAAATCGCAAAGAAACACATTGCGAATTTCGTGAATTTCACGAAGGAGCAGGAACCTTTGCTGGTGATGAAATATCTGCCTCTTGGAAATTTAGCCTGTTAGGGTTACATTATTGAAGAAGAGATTCTCCAGATACTTTGCCAAGGACTTTAGGCTCTCGAGTATCTACATTCTTAGTCTTCGCCTCTAGCGCATCGAGACATCAAGTCGAACAACATTCTCGTTCGATCTCGAACACCCTTCGTCATCAAGCTTGTCGACTTCGAATTGACAAAGAATGATTCTAGTCTCAAAACCTTTTGCGAAACGAATGAATACGCTGCTCCCAAGATTTGGGAGCATGATCATTACATAGCTATGGTAGACATATGGTCACTAGGAGTGGTTGTATTACAGTACGAATACGATCTCCCGAAACCAAGTCGAAAGCGGAAGGGCAAGTCGTGATGTCAAGATCTAGTCCAATTCGCCAAGGATTCGAAAGGGCAAGGGGACGCTTTGATAGACCTTATATCAATCAAGATGCTAAGGATGGATTATCGAGATCGACGATTAGCAAGTGATTGCTTGGGGGAAATGTATCGTCTAGGATTTCACGACATTCAAATTGAGAGCATAGGACGTACAACGCCTACAGGGAAGACGACTAATAGAAAAGGCGTCACAAGGACCAAATCCCTTAGAAGGCACACTCGTCAAAATGCTCCATTGAACAATGATGTTTCATCAGGATTCTACAATATAGCAGGCGCATCGGAAACGACGGAAGTTGCTTCGTCGAAGCGTGATCTTCGAGAAGAAGTTCACTTCTACAATCGTGCATCTCTATCGTCGATCGACCGACATCCTCAGGAATCTACGAAGATCAGGAATCGTCAAAGTGAAGATAAGGCCACGTCAACGCTAAGTAAGAAGCGACGACCACAAGCAACCCGATCTCTCGCGGTCGACGCTGTGGAAAGAGAACAATCAAAACGATCACGAGCTTCGATCTTATGCGAAGTCGATGAGCAGTCTTCGAAGGCGTCGAACTCGAGGCAGGGGCCCGAGCACCTCGAGCGCAGCGTCGTTTCAAATCGTGAGGGATCGTTGATGATAGACATTGCAAGCCTCACTCAAGATATAGAGTCAATTCAAAAAGTCACGCCCAAAGTAAGTCTTAAGAAGATCGAGAAGTCATCGTCAACGCGTAACATGCAAGATCATGAGAAAGCCATACTGGCAGGGGATTTGGACGACGAGGACGAGGGCAAAGTCAAAGTACATCGTTCTTGATAAGTTCGTCAAACATAGTACGCATGCTAACTGATCCTTGTCAAGGTAACGAACTTCAATGAAAGGCATGTTCAAATCAAGAGTGAAGGTAATATTGTGCTTATGCGAAAAGACAACTGCTTCCTCAATGCCACGCAAATCTTAACGCTTGCAAATAAGGATAGCAACGAGCGCAAGTACATCCTAGAGATTATGAAGAAACGAACGAAGGTCGAGGTACTTCCGCCTGCAATAGGCATCCGACGGAAAAGCTCTTGGGTCAACTTCCACCATGGACAGATCCTCTGCAAACATCTTGGTCTAGAGCAGGAGCTAAAGCCTCTAATAGAATATGGCCTTGAGGTTCAGCGAAACAATTACAGCAGTCCCCCGGAACAGGATCACGACTATATCTCGGAAGTATGACGCCTCCTCGTATCTAAAAACAAAATTGTTAACGCATGCTTCGCTTAGGAATTCCCTCCATATTTCACGATCAACGTGCTTCCTCATCCAGTCGCGATTAGGAAGTTGGATTTGAGAGTCAATGTAGATCATATTTGTCGAGCGTCCTGTCAACCAAAGGACGAGATGCTCAGGATCAGGGAGCAGTACAGTAAGGGCTTCGATATCGTCTTAGACGCCAAATACCACCCGGGCACATATGTGGACCTCTGGATCGGGGTAGAATTATGCAGGAAGTACGGTCTGGCTGAGTTAGAGGAGAGATTGCGCATCTTGCAAGAGCCGAAGCCTTCAGTATTCATCGATATCGCTGGGCTTCCCAAGCCCGTCATGGTTCGGAGGTCAGACCTCAGGATCAACGCCTCCCACCTCGCGAAACTCGCTGGCCATTCAAGAAGTAAATTGGCGGGTTTCAGAGACACGTTGAGCTCGGAAGCCTACGATATCTTGCGGGGAAATCCGAGGACTCAAGGCACGTATGTGGATTTCGATCTCGGGATCGAGCTATGTCGAAAATATCAAATATCAAAACTAGAGAAAGGACTCTATAGCTTGAAACGTAGGTTGGAAGGGCCGGCGCTAGAAGTAGAGCTCAATCATGTCGGACCCTGGAGTCAGACCTTTAGACAACTGCCGGAATCGCCTGGATCCGACAGAGTCTCAGCGCGAAATGAAAGCACTTAGTCTAGGAGAATCCTGGACCGGGATCGGCCTGTAACATCATCGGGAGGGCCCATTGCTAATAGGCCAATGCAGGCGGAGGGCGCTCATGGGATGGATTCACGCCTAGACAGAGCATCCTCGAAAGGTAGCAACTCGGAAGGTAGCGACTCGGAAGGTAGCGGCTCGGAAGATAGCGACTCGGAAGATAGCGACTCGGAAGGTAGCTACACACCTCGCAAAGCTTGTTCGATGCAACGAAAGCCTTCACCGCTGCGATCAATGCATATTGCAAAGGACGCTACATCGTCACGCCAGTCAGGATTTGATAGCCAGTATTCTCTTTGTGAACTTGCAAGCCCTCATTCAAATCCCGCCAAAAGGGTACAATACGAGGTTTGGGATTCTCAGCCTCAGCTCTCGGAATTGACAGAAGTAAAACCTGACTTGAATTCATCTACTTGGAAAACAACCTCACACTATGGCAGCTATAGTGATCTATTCGCCCCGACATGATTGAAGCTCGGTGCAGGGGGAAGTGGTGTAGCGGAGCAGATGAAGGGGAACGAAGAAGATGTGCCATCAATGCTCGAATGGCAAGAACGCAACGAGCAGAAAATGCAAAACTCAACGAGGACAAAACCTTGTCCAAGCGTCGGAAGAGAAAGGTTGGATGAATTGATTTAACACAAGATGTGCAAGTATCTAGTCCTCTCGAAGCCACTCCTCCACTTCAAAAGTAATTCTTCTCAGCTGTTTTGTCGAAAACGGACCACCAGCGCTTTCTACCGCATCTCCAGCAGCGACGAGTAGTGTCTTCGTATTCTGGCCACAGACTCGAACGACATCTCTGTCCCTCAACGATATATCGTGCTTATGCACGCTAATAGTGATATCTGGGCCGATCATTCCGCGCCAATGATCCGCCAGCCATCGCCAGAGCTTGTGCTCGGTGTAAAGATCAGACGGGATCATTTTCGAGGCCACCTTCAGTGCTAGCATGAGCGGCGAAAAGGGCACTATATTAATACAAATGGGCTCGACCATCGGACCTGCAGGTAACGACGTTGGTGAGGGCAGAGCATGCTGCCGCTGGATAGACGGAGCGCCTGCATCGATCGAGTTCGTAGGAAAAGGCACCTGAAGAAAATGCTTCCATAGAGCCTCCCAGTGTGTGATCACACGACTGTAGCCTCGAAGATCCGAATTCACCACCTCGACGGGAATCTTTGGGCAAAGGCGGATGAAGTGAGGAGTCCGGGCCTTGAACGACTCATGGAGATATCCAACCAGAACGTCAACTGCCTGGGCTTCAAATCCATCGATCGCGATGACCCGGCAATGTGTAGCACTGGGCGGCCGACTGCGGAAAACCTCCGAAAGCACAGTCATCTTCTGCACTACGGGGGGGATCAGACCGGACGTGTTTGAGGTTTGCTGGGCTTGTTCTGTCGGACCATAAGGAAAGTGCAAAGGTGGCAGAGAGATCGCACTGTACGACGGGAGAAGTATGGGTCTGTGGTCGTCCATTTTGTCAGAATGATATACGGTAGACTTGGCATGGCGGCTTCACGGGAACAGAAAGAGATTATACTATATGGCTAGCAAGCTCGTCTAACACTAAGTCATGTGGACTTGCAGGAGTGGGAATGTGGAAAAGCTCTTGCCGCCCGTGCGAAATAAAGTGCAATTCGAGTCTTTAGTGCGTCTCGCTGTTTTAGAGGATCAAAGATTTCCGTCCCGTCTAACGCTACGCTAACAGGAACTACGACAGAACTCAAAATCAAGCTATCCTAGCGCGAACGGCGTGATAAAGATTCCACTTGAGTAAAACTAGCAGTGCGTCAAGACTAGCTTCGAATCGTAGGCTAATTCGTAGCACCAGTCCAAAAAGTGGGCTTACTGAAAGGATGGTAAGTGCATCGTTTGACAGATCTCTTAAGCACATAAATCGAAGGGCGCGTAATAAGAGCCCGAGCGGCGTAGGGCGGTCCATATGCTTGAGCTTATTTTGACTGCTGTGCGTCCGATCAACTTGCGCTGCAGGCAAGTCCTTTCACTTTCCTAAAGTAGAGATATGATGATTCGAGCGTCGCGACTCGCGAGGTGAGGGGATTGTTGTAGGCTACAGCTTCAAGTTGCAGCCTGACCAGACTGTTGGAATCGTCTAGTCTCTTTAAAGTGCAGAAAGGCGAGATCGACTGACCCCTGGCTGACCCAGTGCTGTGCCGCCAGTGCGGGGAACCACGGTTTTAATCCGAATGCAAATCGTATTTTCAGATGTTGTGGCTTGGTCGAGCTTCCAGCAGGGGTACTGAAGTCATTGTTGCTGACCACCTACTGCAATCATGCGTTCGCCTCCGTGGTGGAGTCGACCGTAAATCGAAGTCGCTTGCGAGGAACGATGGCACGATCTGGCTTCCGTTTCCGCGTCGGGTCTGGCCTGCGCTGACTGGCACACACTGAACACTGCAGCCGACTGGGGGAGTCATGATTCTCTCGACCAAATTCGGATGCCAGCTGTTGTTGTTGGATAAACCATGACATGCTGTGAGGGAATCCACTGATCTTTCGACGCTCCGTGGCACCGTACTTGATGTATAGACTGACGATATCTTCTAAATGACGTACCCGCACAATGACTTTTCTGCGATAAAGCCGGCACGCCTTGCAGATATCGTCTTGCGACACTTTTCCCAAAGTCGCTGTGTCCGTGCTGAGCTCTAAATGAAGTCCTAGGAGCCGAAAGAGAGCAGCGATTACCGTCTGACCGTCATTTCGGCAACGAACGGAACCTCGACACTCATAATGTCCCGACTCCAGCAAAGGAACAGCCTCTAGCTCGAAGAAGAAGCTCGCCGTAAGGAGTGCGACAGCGGTCTTGACCCTGGCGTCGTGACCGCTCGGCTGCAATTGCACATATCGACGAAGTTCCTCCATCTGTTCAATGCCGTCAATCCTTGCCTCATCTTCGCTGATGGGAATGTTGAAACGAAAATAGTCAGCCTTTGCGTTATCATCCAAGCGATTGCGGAGCTCCCTCCATACACGCTCGCCATCGAGAGAGGACATAAATGAGCGGCACAGACGTGGAATGAAGCCGTCGTTGAACACGTGACGAAAATGAGGTGCTTTAGGGGACTTTGCATCCTCCTCTGAACCGGTCCCCAAGGATAGTACCACGTCTGGGGTGGTGGAAGAACACCATAGCTTGCGACTTTCCCACAAGGCAAGATCGACCGGATTGTTATGCTTCAAACCGCCATCCTGAAATGAACCAATGCCGTTGATCTTCGCTGGCTGGAAGAGTCTGTGACTTGTAAGTAATTGGAAGGTTGTGGATAAAAGATGGTTCTCTCACACTGGAGCGGCCGATGTAACCCGAGCACTGCAAAGTGTGTAAGCTGACGATCTCATCCCCAAGCTGCAAACAAAAGACCTACGCCTCCCACAGGAATGGTTCATCCTCGATCCTCTCTGGCCGCACATGTTTGTATCCTATCAATGGGTCAGCTCGACAAAGCCTCTTCAAGAGACTATTCAAGACGAACCGCAGTTCCTTTCTCTGATGCCGCCACCGTTATAATTGGTGAATAAGTACGCGGAGGCGTCTGACAGAGTTGTTGCTGTTACTGCCACCTTGCAACCCGAGACACGTTGGGTGTTGATATCGAATATCCGTTGCTCCGCTCCAAAGATACTTTTAAGCATCTCTTCCAGAACAACGACGTTGTAACACCCATCGCTGAGCCAGCATCGAAAGTAGTCTCGCACTCGTGAAAGAAAGCCCCGCCCTTTAGTAAGATGGACGCCAAAGAATTGTCGAGTAAAAGTGTCGAAGACCTCCGTGCAATGACCGATATCCCAAAGCTTGATGAATATGCCAAGTACAATGAGGCCACCTACAACATTGGTTAGCGTGTAATGTGGGGAATATGCATCAGTGCTCACCCGAACTCGTGCCAAATGCCTGGTCGAAGAGATCTTGAATGGGAAGAGCTGGCCCAATAACATCCTGCAGAAGTCGAAGAAACTCCAAAGGCACGACGCCTCGGGTGCCACCACCGTCAATGCTGAGAATCCTGGGACCAGCCGTCACAGGTTTGACCCTTCCAACAACGGATACCTCCTGAGAACAGATGGCACATTCGTTGACGCGGAAACATAATTCCTGACCCTCTAGATTTGATCCTAAGATCTGAAGACAAATGTCACAGATTGCATGTCCACAGCTCAGTACGTGTTCGGGTCTCCTTCGCAAACAGTTCAAACATGTAAGATGCGTTCGCAATTGCTTCAAATACTTAGAGTCTAATCTGAGAGCTTCTGCACGTAGCAAAGCCGAGCTTTGCAGGTTCATTTCGACAGCTTGAAATTGCGCAGCCAATGTTTCTTCGAGCATGGAGCAGCGAAGTACGGCCTGGTCGTCGGATTCGAAAGCCTTCCGAAAGGCACGAAAGAAATGTTGCCTGTACAACGATCGAAAGAGGCGTTGGGAATCGAAAACTGCGAGACAAATCAGCATGATATAATTTGGACAAGCGAAGCGCCTACAGTGCATTCTTGGTGGATAGGCGTCCATAATAATGCTGGAGGCAAGGAATCTGTTCACAGTGGCCATTGAGAGGAAGTAGCGCCTAGCCAAGTTGAGAAAGACACAAACATGAGTCTCATAGTCTTGTCGAAGTTCGTTACCTAACCTGCTCTTGGCAATGAAATCGAATGGCTCGGTGACGGATAATGCCGTATGCTGAACAGCCCGATGTAAGAAACATTGGATATGCTTCGCCGAGAACAAAACTCTCTCCTCAAGTCGCACCGCTCGTGCTCTGTCTGCTTCTTTCAGGATAACTTCCTTTAGCCGTCGAAATCGTGCCAATGAAGAGATCTGAGTTCCGGCAAGGCGCATAAGTGTAATCGAGGCGAAGACCTCGCTACGTCGAACAATATCCTCTTGCTGTAGACCGAGTCGCAGATCTTCCAGATCTAGAAAGCTATGAGTCACCGAGTCCGTCTCCTCCTTCGCAACAATAATGACACGTGGTCGGACAGTCCCGGGTAAAGAGGATGCGCTTCGGACGCGAAGCCATGATTGAAGCAGGCATGCAACCTGGGGCAACCCGTCAAAATCTTCAGCAAAGAGACAGATAACGTCACAAAACAAGAATATCAGACGGCCGTAGAGCGTATCGATCGTGCTATGTTCCCAACTACTTGGCCAGCTGGTGGGTAGGACGTCCTCATGATGGCAGGCCGGCGAATGTATTAATTGGCGGATGGGTAACATTGGATCACTGTCCAGCAACAGCAGAGGAAAGTCTGATTCAATAGTAGCGGAGTCGAGTCGGAGGTTGACGAAGCCGCCACGATGGCTGCGCTTAAAATTGTTGTGAGGGAAGAGCTCGCGCATGGCAGTCATCTTGTGCTTGCGCCCAAGGAAGCAGATCATAGCAGGGTATTGCGACTGAGCAGCTGCCAGTTGGTTGAAGACTTTGACAACGCGGTCGGCATGATGGATGGAAGTCTCCTCTCGACCACTGATTTGAAGCCAGGATATATGATCACAGGAATTCATGATAATGAGGGTGAAGATAGGGTCTGTTTTGACATCTCGGGTTGGACTGTGACTTATATTGACTACAAAATGCCAGCGAGATGGGTAGCTTAAGAGGATCAATCCTAATTTAGATTTTATATTTCATGGCGGCTACTGAAAACAATGGCGGAAAGGGGGGGGGCCAAAATCGAAAGCTGGAAGGGGGCGCCAAGGGACAGACTTCGGGGCACCAGGCTCTTCGTTACAACTTATACCAAGGCATTGAACAGTTCTTTGACTATTGTTGATACACTTGAGGCATGGAGGACGAGATCCGACGGCTAGAGAATAAGTCCTCAAGTTTTCGAGGCAGTGCCAAAATTCATCTCAAACACTTACTGTTCGAAGAGCCCAAAGACGTGTCGTTGAGTTTGCACCTGGATCCCAAAAACGTGGCGCGTTTGATCAAAATATTCGAGCTGGAGGGTTGTTTGAGACTAGAGGAAGAACATCGAGTTCCAGCAATTATCAACGATGCGATACTTCAGGAGGCCCTAAGTTCGTCGTCGCTGACTAATGCGGAACTCTTGACCACCGGAGTTCCGCCGGAGCTTCAACTACCACAATCCACGAGGCTAAACTGTTTGCACGGAAGGCATCGCATCGCCGCAGCTCAACAAATCCTTCTGCCTGGAAACAAATGGTGGACCGTCGATCTGTATACTGAGGGTCCGTCAATGCCTTGACCTCCAACGAGCAATTGCTGAACCTTGAAGGATAGGTCTGGGCGAGTCCACGTATCGCGATCTACGAGAGGAATATGCAAACGAGCGCAACTTTTGCGATGGAGACATCTATCGCCACTTGCGTCAAAGTCAGCTTAAAGGGGACTCGAATGAAGAAGGGCGGTGGCTGGCCAGACTCTCGGAGTGCAAGAGAAAGGATGTCAAGCAATTGCAAAGGAGATCAGAGTTGAGACCACTGACGAACGCGTTGGATAGTCTATTGCCCTTCTTAGGCTTCTGGCCTGCATTGCAGATCGGAACGTTCCACAGGCTGTTGAGTCTCAAATGTCCCGAGGTGAGTTCGTATTTGAGCACGGATATCACAATCACTCATCGTGCTCGCTAGGAGCTGGAATGCTATCTTCGCCACATTCAGACACAATGGGACTCAATACTTGGAGGAAATCACAACTGCAGATGTCTAGTGGATTTCAGGACTGTCCAGCTGTTGCAAACACGGAATCCGTCCTCGTCGTGCTCGGATCTCGATTTTGTACGGGAGCAAATGAACGAGGGGACGCTGTTTCCTACCATCACGGACGCAAAGTTGCGCTGGGGGATTTTGTGTCGACTGGAAAAAATTACATGCATCATCCCATCTCTATTCACCTTCCTTGAGGATACGAAGTGGCTGGAACCCAGCGTGAAAGTGATGCGCAGTATACTTCCGCCCAACTGCCGTGAGTCTACATACACCGCCTTCTCCAGAATATTCCTTGGTCGAGATCAGCAAGATGGCACGGTTCCAGTCCTCAATCGCGATCAGTGCTGGTCCAGCGTCAAAGGCAACGAAAAAGCTGCGGTTGATTGTGGGTACCGCCAGCTTTGGATGTTCTCATGGCGCCATTTTCCAGACATGGTTGCTATAGCTCCTCGGAAGGATTCTGGCAAGGCAAAGCCGCCAATCAAATCGTTGAATGAACAGTGCCTGCATAGACTGGCCCAATTGGCTGACAAGCTTGGCTTCGACTCTCCGCAGCTGAAGAGGCTTATCGCGCAGGATCCGGACGTTAAAATGGCCTCGGCATTCCTGCAGCAAGCTCGCCCTGTTGAATACTATTCCATATCCACCGATATCTCTATTAGCTCCGTGACACAAATCTGCAACATACTCCGAGGTATTACATCAGGAAGAGCCTCCAAAATGGCCGATATTGGACTCACTTCAAACGAAGAGCCTGCAACGGAGTATCGATGCGGAAGACCCTATGAAGGTTCTCATTCATCTACCAAAAGCTGGTTTTTCCCCTCTGATATATACAAGACCAATTCGTCGGGGATCTCACACTTCACCGTCAATTGTGATATCTTTCGTGCCTTCTTTGGTTTTAGTATGTCTGTTGATTTGAATGCTGCGCAAAGCAAACCTGCCGTTCTTGGTATTAGTTCGAAAACGTTCGACTTCTCGTCTCATCTCTCTTCACGCGCCATGAAGTCCACCAAAAGGCCTGCGAAGCGCCAGCGTCCTGCCATCAGGAACAATTGGAACAATCCGGCGGGTGCCTTACTGGGGGTGACGGACGAAACTGCGTCCGATGAGCCGATGAACATAGACATCCTAGAAGAAGCGGACGCCGAAAATCAGCCGGTGGCGGATGGGAACCCGAATGAAATCCAAATGAATGACCCGAGCCAAGGCAATGCGCATCATGACGAAAACAACGAAGTCAATGAGCCTCCGCCGCCGCAAGTCCGTGAGCCTCCTCCGCCGCCGCTAGTCCGTGAACCTCCTCCGTCGCAAGAGATATCTCAGCTGAATCCGCCGAGCGCCTCAGAACGTCCAAACCCACCAACTGATTCAGTTTCCGGTGTTGTTCACAAAAATCTCGTTGCTGAATACAATGCTAATGTCGCGTACGGCAATCTATTTTTCGTTGATGCCGAAGAGGCAACGTGCCAGGTATTTCACCCGAAATCCAGTAATGTGAAAAATATCTGGGCATGTCTTCACAACTACGTGGGTTCTTGCGTCATTGCACAATTCAACCTTGGTCTTAATGAATGGAAAACACTCACTCCCGAAATGGTGCCAGGTATGACAATGAAAAAGGGTAGAGATGGGGTTGTCGTTGCCTTCCGAACTCGAGATAAGGGCAACAAGGCCGAGCTTATACTGACACCCGAGACTATTTTTTCGAAGTTTGGGCAGCCGTCGACCGCAGAGCGATTGCAAGCCATTGAAGATCGATGGCGCTTGAAACGGAAGGAGGGTCCGGGCTATTGGACTACTGAAATACGATCAATTGATGCAGGTAAGCGACAGAGAATGCAAACGACAGAGGTAGGTAGCACACAGCTCGCAGTACCGGAAGAGGAATTATAAGACGATCAAGACGTGCTTGTATTATTCTGTGCGTATCGAAGAGTATCTCAAAAGCTGGATCGTAGTACCACGCCTTAATATTACATGGGATAAAAGAACAAACATCGGAACGCTAGACTTATAATACGACGACGCGGCATAGACCTTGGCTAAGCATCCTCCATCTTCACTGTAGTACTGGCTTGTTCGTTCGTACCCTCGCTTGAAATGCGTCTCAGTGAGTCGCCATTGCTGTCCTCTGTCGTCGGCCGAAGTCTCTGTGAGCGCCTTCGCCGATCGGACTTCTTCTCTGCCGGCCTGGTGTTGAACGTCATGTGCATCCTGGAAAGGCTTGGATTGGTCTCCACTCGTTGGATGCCTGGCTGCTCGTTCGACTTGTTGACCCCTGTCCATGCGGGCCCCAACCTGGGCTGCGGTCCACTTGGTGCAGTCTCCAGCTCAGCAATCTTGGCTCCCTTGGCCTCCAGCTCCAGCAACAGGTCGGCGATATTCCAGGGGGCAACACCCTCTTGTGCAGGGCCTCCAAAGTCTTGACTAGAGATCCGAGATAAGATTTCTCCCAGACGGGCGTGAGCACTCCAGACCCATCCCAAATTTCTCTCGGCTTCTTTCGCGTAATGTCGCTCCTGGCTAAGGGCTTCTTCGGTCAAGCGATGCTCTTGACGCTCTTCGTGCAGCTGATTCTCACATTTGGCTCTTGCAGCTTCCGATACACTATAGCCGTACTGGAGCTCTTGAAGATGGCTGTGTGATTTGTTAAGAGCTATTCGATCGCTCTGCGCGTTGCTACCAGCATGCTGAAGGGCTCCATGGAGTCGAGTCACCTGGGCTTGGAGTTCCCCAACCTGCAGGCGTGCCGCTTCCTCACGACGGTAGAATCCGTGAAGAACATCCCAGTCGGATCGTCGAGCACACTCTCGACAATTTGATGCGTGATTGTCCTGAGGCAGCCTCACAGTCATTATCTTGAGAGACATAAGGGGTTCAAGCAGCTTACCATGGCTTCTGAAGGAACGTGACGTAAAAGCGAAAGCAAAAGGTCTCACGGGTGAATGTTGATTGCGGGTTGGAAGCAAGACTGTGGGTTGGTGGTCTAGAGCAGCGAAACGGATGCTAAGGAGATAGATTGTTCTTGAAGCAATAGAGGAACGAAACGAGGACCTAGAGGGTGTGGGATTGTGAATGATGGTGTGGCTGTCAACAAGCCTCACTTCTTATATATTTGACTCCCCACTAGAACTGGATGACTATTACCGCGCGCCTTGCCCAGTGACCCACTGTTCCAGCCCCTGCCTCTTCTCCCCCATCGTCTGGCTAAGAAGCATGGAAGTGTCAGATTGGGCTTCCCACTGCATAATAGCTGAAACATAAAGGCTAAAGCCTGAGACTATTCAGGACAGAAAAGGACACCACACGCTGCCTTTGTTGCCATAGCCGCCATCTGCTTCTGTATCTCTGCGGCCGAAGCAGAGTACCCGTTCACCCAGAGCATTTGGTCTATCCCAGTTGGGATCATATCCACAGCGATCCACTGCTCTTGGTAAGTGATACCGCATTCCAACAAGTTGGTCTACCAATCGTGAGCGAGTTCGCCCGATATCAGAGTTTTGGAGCATACGTAGTTATCAATTTGGGAGAGGACTTCTTCGTCAATTTCTTCGTTCGACGATGACGAGGCAAAACTCCTATCCTCGGGCTCCATGGATTTCAGCTTCTTCCACTTCGATGAAACCGAATCTACGGTGCGTTGTCGAGACGGAGGGAGCTTCTGGTTGAGGAGGCCGGTAATGATCGGCATTTGTGCGTGTGGGTTGGCTTCACGAACATGTTTCAGAATGCGTTCGTCGTTGTAGTCCTCAGTCCGCCAGAAAATGCAACGTCTTTTAGCCTTAGGTCTGCCTGCCATATCTGTCAAGTGATCCGAGTCAGCAGCCATGGCATTTAGAATTCGAGAGCGGATGTGGAGCGTGAGACTCTAACTTTAAATATTGGACCCCCCGGGGGATAAGCCTTGAGCGGATCTAGGCCTGTCATCTTCGTGCTTGCTGTTTGAACGTCTTAGGGCGGCAATGTGTTGCTAAAGAAGCGTATTCCGATGGTGGGCGGCGAATTCCAAGGATCTGTAGGCTGAACTTACGACATTATCACATTCGCTGGGTCAGCGTAGTGCTTGCTTTAAACCACTTCAAGTAGCCGCGGGCGGTAATCGACAAACGCTGGGTGAGCTAAGAATGCCTGCAAGGGTTCTAGCGGCCCTTTAGACATGATACCGTTAGATGACTCGCAGCGAGCTTGTTTAGGGCTGCATTAAGATGCGGTTCTTGCAACGTAGTTCCCTGTCATGCCTGGCCAGCTCGTGATCGTGGGGCTCGATGCACATTTTGTGATTTGGCACTGACACAATGGTCACTCTCAATAATAGCCGCCGTGGGAGGTCAGGCAGGGATGGACCGCCTCATATATATAAGAAAGAATCAGAGTACGAGGAACGCAGAACGCAAGACATCGCAATGGAGAGACACGAGATAGACTGGCAAGAAGTGCAGCGGACCGTAGCCAATGGTGCCTCCAACCAGAACGCTCCCGTTATCAGCTACGACTCGGTTGAAGGAGACCCCGCCTATCAGCTGAGCACGGACGACTGGCTGAGTCAAACTCAGTTTGACAGCAGCCGCTTGGGCCTTTCGAATGTCGATAGACCGGTCCATTTTCCCCCATTGTTGCCTCCACGTTCGCAATGTGGGGCTGATATCGAAGCCGAAGCCGAAGCTATGTTCGACATGAGCGTTCGTAACGACGTTAGCACCTTGTCCATGGATGATCTCTGTCGGAGGATCGGCGCGTTGGAAGCCCAGTGAGCCCTCCAATCCGGGATAGTCTATAGTGGATGCTGACATGTGATGCTAGGGTGGAAAAGAGGGATAGGTTTGTCGGAGTAAAGCGCTTCCATGCACGGGCTGACCATTCGACTAGGCACATCGATCGGCTTCAAATGTTCCTCGAAGGGATGCAATCCTGGTCGAATCAGGTGACGGAATGTCTGTACGATGTGTATCTGGGCCGGTGTCCCAATTACGTTCTTGCTACTCCGCCCGCTCAAGTGGATCCACAGCAGCTGTAGAATGGCGCTTCTGGCGTGTGGCATGTTGGACAGGTGGTGGCGTCCTTTTCGTTGGCTATGTCCTAGGCTACGTGACCTTGACCAGAGCGTGATTGCTTTATGTGTAATGTTTCTAAAGTCGATTGTCTCGCACGTTGTATCTTGCATTCCCATGTGTAGTCTTCGATGCACCAAACTCCTAAAACCGGTTTTCTCGTACGTTGAATCTTGCAACTTCTCCTTTGCCAGCCTCTAATAGCTAGTATGTCGATACGGCGTTGGAATGACGCAGAAACCGCGGTTGCAGTCTACTTTGCCTCCAGGAACGCTGGCCATGAAGCTTGTTCCAAGATCATCTTTCACAAGACAGGGGGAGTGAATCTAGAGCCTCGAACTAGTCTGAGTGTACGCAACAAACTCCACGGTATTCGTATGACAGGAGACCTATGGAGACCACAGACGGGCTGGAACCTGGAAGCTGTCGACGACTACTTGATCAGCCTAAATGTATATGATCTCAAGGAACTGGTAAGCGCGGGTGAGGCGGAGCTTGCCATGATCCCGGAGGTACGATTCGAAACCAACGTAACATCTCAACGTTGACATAGTGACAGGCCAACCATGATGTGTTTCGTACGACCACACTTTATGCCAGCAAAATTTTCGAACAGGATGATCCACTGCTACACGGTCCTTGACCAGCTCCTCGTTGTAGTGTCGGGGTTCGGTGGGGGCGATGGCTTTGATACCACACGATATCACGTTTGGGATTTGGTGTTATGTCTCCATAAAAATTGGGTCCCAAAAGGGGCAGTAGGCTCCACGACCTCCACAAGGACCTTCGTCTTTAGCTTCAGTCAAAGATGGCGAACATCGTGTTTGGATGCTGTTGTTGCGTGTATGGGAGGAAGGAGAAGAGAGCAGGGATGAAGATATTCACAGAAGCTAGACCGGGCGGTACTACGGCGAGACGATTCAATAGATTGGCAGTGCAGTAGGACTACGTTACTATCTCAAATAAGGCTGCGACGCTCAGACCAGCATCATGTTCCATGCCCACTCCAACCTCTGAGAGACAAGTTCACCGAGAATATACTTGGAATTACCTGTCTGTACGAGTGCTCAAAAGCGAACTCGCCTGCTTGCTCGGACCAATTGATCGCGAATGGGATGGCTTCACGATCACTGCCGAGAACTATTTGACCCAAGTCTGCATAGAAGATTGACGCTATTGAAGGCCCAATGTGACAACCCCTTACGATTCTCGACGGTCTTGAGGGATGGCTGGAGGGCCAACCACCGTAGCGCAATATCTGGCAACGCCTCACGTACCATTCTTTCGTGTACCTAGTACCCTCTCCAGATCACATAAGCTGGCAAGGGCGGTCAATGCCGGATGACATTCCGCCGCCCGAAGATGGTACTCAAACTCGTCGACGCTAATAGGCTCTTCTAGCTCAGCTCGATCCCATAGAGCAGATGCAAGGCGCGTAGAAACTCCGATGGCCGTAGCAAGCTTGTCGCTTCGATTTCTCATTACAAGACGAAGATATTCTTGCCTTTCCGAGGGTGTTAGAGCTTGAAGTAGCTGACCATATGTGAGACGAAGATATTTGTCTGGAGGTGGCTGGTCTCCAGTAAAGCGAATAAACGTGGGTAGAAGGTTCTGGTGCCACTGTATTCGATCCTTCCATATGGACTTCAATCCGCAGTCTCGCGCCAACCTCCGCGTCATTGCCTTCAGGAGGCCTAGTCGTTGGGTTGTCTCGTCGGCTTGCAGTGGACGTTCTCCGATCCGATTAGGTGCAGCTATAGACTCCCCAAGAGTCGATGGATTAGTGTGAAGATCTCCAGATACAATTTGCGTTGCGAGTTCCGGCTGTGTTATCTGGGTTGGATTTTGACCGTACATCGCAGGCGATGCATGTGTTTGGGCGAGACCATGGTAGCTATCGATGATTCGTGGGACGTCCGCTTTTGCCGGAATACTCCTAGTACTCGAGGAACTTAGGCTATTGAGCCGAGTCTTCTTTTTCTTGCAGGTTGTTTGCTTTTCAACATCATGACTGGGAATCGGTACGCCAGATCCAGCTTTGGACAGCCTTTGAGATGCTTGCGATCTGGTCCTCGAGGACATGTCTAGACCTTGATAGGATGACCGTCTCCTCTTCAGCTTTCGTGCGTACTGTTGCGTATGCGATGTAGAGTCTTCTTTGCCTCTCGGGTCGACAGCAGTGGTGATGTGTTGATGTTCCTCGCCAGGAAGCCTAAATCCTCCTTGTAGAATCTCCGTGCTTTGAGAATCCTGACTTGCTGCGTTTTAGTGACCTTTCGTACAATCGGGCTCGGCGGCTTCCAGCAGAATTAGAGCTCCGGCTTTATTATCGCGGCAAGAACCTTTACCACGTGAATCGATCTCCAATGCTCCGCCTGGAATACTTGGGGATGTGGACGCATTTTCATCGATGTTCAAGGGTGTCATCTGAGCAGGGAAGGCGTGGCTGACACTATTCGGATCGTTGCTTCGACTGCGTGATGTATCGGCAGAGGAGAGCAAGTAAGCAATGCTCATTTGTCGAGCCATGACTTCACAGGGAACCCTGTACCAAGGAGAAATGGGCTTCGACCGAGTAAAAGTAACGAGGAATGGCGTACTGATGAAGAGGACGGGCAGACAATCGTGCTTGAATTGCAGGAGAAGCTTCAAACAAGGGGCTCAGCTGAATGTCTATGGATTGCTGGACCAGGGAATTCGCTTTTGGAAGCGGGCTTGGAGCGACTAAATTACATTGTGGAGGCCTTCGGGACAATCATCCAATGATACATGAGCAACTCTTGAGGGCCCCAGGGCACTCATTTAGCGTATTCTGATACGTGCTAGCACAGATATGCTGCCTCGCGTATGCATGTCCGCTGAAAAGCCAACATGTGATAAGCCAATCGATTGATTGTGGTCAGGGTGATCAGCTTGCCTAGAGCCTGACCCCCAACTAATCCCTGGTGAGGCTTCGGCATTCACCCCGATGCACTAATCGAGGCCCTTTGCAAGGGTCATTACCCGACATCACTGTCGACCACGGCGCTATGCCATCGTGCTTTGACACAGTTCATGCAGTGGAAGAAACCATGCGCGTGATTTTGGCACCTGTTCTATTCCAACTTTGACTAGTGCAATTGCTGAGCGTATCTCGGGATGTGCTTCCCGTCATCCCGGGTGGGTAGCCATCATGTCGAGAACCTGCTGTTGTAAGCCTGGCGAATCTTTTCGAGATCGGTCGGAATAGTGTCGGTCTGCTCATAAAAGACAAGAAATCGTCGCTCGAATTTCTGGTCTCCAATACGAAACCCCGTGAACCATGGACGCAACAAGCCAACAAGGGCCCCTACTTTTCCAAGAACGGCCAGATTCATCCAATAATGCTCGTAGAACGAGATGGCGAAGACGTGGTCATTTCCATATCGACGTAGGAGTAGACTCTGGAGTGCAATGCGGGAGGGTTCGGCGCAGGGCTCCCAGAAGCGACCTTCTTCGCTCGAGAGATACATATCGTAGTCGTACCTCTTTACCAACACCTCCCAGTGCTTCTTCTCTCGTGGGAAAATTGCAAGAACGGGGAATTGATGAATACAACTTAATTCGAGAAATTTGGAAACATTGCTCAATGCAACAGAAAGAATACAACATAGTGAGGCTGCATCTTGTTCAACACTGGTCAGCATGGCGGCAGATGCCCTTACGGTCTTTGCTGACGGGGCCTGACTGGGCTTGCTTGTGGAGCTTGCTTTTCCCATCAAACTTTGCAGCGATCCGTAGGTCTGATTGCTCGAACAAGAACCAATCGTGGCGTGACGCGTGATCTCAAGTGAGGGTGCCGGAACTTCGTCAATTGACTATCGCTTTCTTAGAGTCGTTCCAAGTGTCGTTGTCCCTGACCTACCTCGAAGCTGGCCTCGCATTTGAGACTCGTAGAAATTGCATGGAAGGACGGTCGACGGGCTGTGCCGCTCTCCACATTGCCAATCTCTTTGTTCATTGAACGAGAGAAGTTTTTATCAAGCTCCGGCCAGGAGGTACAAGAGTCTGGATTGTCCAATTCGAACTTAAATTGCGTAGGCTGAACAACAATCTGCTGTCCCTGCTCTCCCAGAGCATACAAGCCGGAGTGCTTTTGCAATAAGGCCTAGAGGGGATTAGGTTAGAAGAGCCCATCAAGAGTGAGTGGAGGACTAGCTACCATAAGTAATCCGATTGATGATAATCCCGTGAAGATCGAAAGGATATACTCGAAAAAGAGAACATTCGCTTTCTGTCTCTCAGATAGCGGAGAAGAGATCAAAGAACATAACATAATGACGGGGGAATTCGCCTTCAAACAATTGTTTTGGCTGGCAGTCACTGCGAAGGGACACCAACCGATCGACACTACTGAGGCCCTCATGAGTGCCCCAGAAAAAGCCCCACAGACTTCCACGCTTGTTCCTGGCACGACCAGGATGAATATTGGAGGCGCGGACGCTATGCAGCAATAGGAACTGATTGGCAAACAAGATGCGCACTCGACGATGAGCACAAATAGGGATTGCTCGTATAGACAGACTCTAAATGGCCACACTCATGGAGACAGATCGACTCACAGTTCTCTTTCTCGGCAAAGACGAGAGCAGCACGAGTCTTTCGACAATAAGACTGCCCGGATAGGTTCAAGGGTTTGAGTTTGTACTTAGCTCTCGAGAGGGAAGCGTGCGAAAACTTTGGCTAGGCCGAGGAGCAACTTCTAGGTGCAGCTTGAAACTTACTAATAAATGACCTGGCGCTTTCACTCAGTCGAAAAGACCTATGAGTCGTTCTGAATCGATTCTATTGTGGAGTGTCTCACTGTTCGTCTCTTGATTATGTATCTTACCCTGTATTTTGGAGGTTGGGTCGTGGGTGTCCGTAAGATCGACGCTTGTTATTACGCGGCGGGTTCCTAAATGTGCACCCCACCAAGTCGGCATCCTACTCAACACGCGATAGCGACCGATGGATCGTGGATCACTTCGAGCCGTACGCCTCGATGGTAAATTATCGAATTTCGAGAAGGACAACGATATAGTACAAACCCTGCAAGAAGAGGGTGGTTTATTACTAAAGCAGGCGACTAATCTCCAAGCGCTTGATCCTATCCTGTCCGATAATTTGGAGTCACCCGCATCTGTCACCAGAGATGTTGTGTTCAACGAGGTATGACCTTTTCACTACGAGGTATCTTGAGCGGCTAGCTAATGAGACAGGATAAAGACTGTCAAATCCGTTCTCTTCTCGACACATGATGACTTTTTCATCACCGCTTACCTACCGATGAGAGGGGACGTACGTCTGACGCATAGCGGAAGAGACGAACAATGGAGAACAATGGCGAACGCTCCAGAGCTCGCAGGACTTAGTTGTATACATCTTGGTGGCGATTCTACAGTGACTTGGTTGATTGAAGTGGATCAAGGTCTCAAAGGCGAGCACACAGGTGTTACAAAGAAGATCCGAGCGGATGGAGGCGATATGCAAGGGGCTCTCCTCAGTTGTTGCAACAATATGCTGATTATTTGCATAGCTTTGTCTGCACTCACTGGCTGGAACGAACCATCCCTCGATTGGAAAGAAGGCCTCCTCAAGACGTATATGCAATTGTCATACAATATTTGTCCAGGAGCTATGTAGGCCGTGGAAGACTCTGGCCCGAAAGATATACATCCAATATACTCGAGGCAGCAGGTCAAGATTGCACCAAAGAAGGAGCCTCCATAGTGTGGAACCGAACCTCCGCAACGCCAGCCAAATGAAATGCTACATTCTCATCATTCAACCAAAGGGGCTTCCTCCCAAGCCTGACGGAATAGGTCCCTGAAAAAGCTCCCCAGGCGAGGCGCTAAAGAAACAGTTGCCATAGTAGACTGGATACGTTCCTTCTCTGTAAGGGGCGGCCTGATGCCTTGGGTCCTGCAGCGTTGAAAGTACGCCAAATTCGAGAATTTGTTCTTGATTCTCAATCGCTGGGTTAAGGGATTCGAGGAGATCGCGGTACGTATGAGCTGTGGCTATATCGTTCTCCGATGATTGCTTGCTGCTTGACGGAGTATGATCTCGACCTCTGTATGAATAAGGCAAAGACAATGGTCAGGGATGGAAGGGCGTACTGGCGTTCCCAAGCGCCTAGATCCACATCTGGATGTTTGCTACGCATATGGCGTGTATAGTCGCATTGTCTGCTCAAGGTCTTATCGCATCTGCTGCAGAATCTGCTCTTTATTTTGCTCGCCACATGTTTGTGTTCATCATCTCTCAAGCTTGTAATATGTCGTGATAGATTGTCTCGCCTGCCATAGCGAGATTTGCATCCTCTCGCAGGGCAACTAAACACTCGAGACTTGCCCTCTAGGCGTCTGACCGTGTCCAGTATAGAGATAAGTAGCTTCTCTTGCAGGTCTACTTTATCGTGGAGCGAAGTTTTATCCTCGTTGTCGCGCGAGACTTTGGACGCATGCTCTCTGGCGGGGTGATCCTCGATGAGACGACTAGGATTAATGGGATAGGTACGATGGGAACTTTTCGAGTGACGGTTGGAGTCTGCAATAACTGTTCAGTAAGCTTCTTAGACCCTTCTGAAAGAATGAGAGTATTACCCATTACTGATTGACCTTGCTTGGAGGATTGAACCCATTTGATCGTGAAGGCACAGACGAAACAAATAATCGTGCGGTTGTCGACCAAGGTGGGGAGGACCTACGCTCAATAATTATGTGTATGACGCCATTTGAAGAGCTCGGTTAATCATCGAACAGGTGTCCTAACCGCTTCGGCCCACTTCGGGCCGAATAGCACGTCTTACCTGCGAAGTGAGACAGAACCGAAGAAGCCCGAGCTCACAAGCGCGTTCGCTTGTGAGTTAGATGATTGTGTGCATTCATGATCACTAGACTACTCAGCAGCAAGAAACAGCGCAACTAGAATTGCTCAATGATCTGCGATTGATGTCGCATCAAACGGTACGTTCAAGGAATTTCACCTCTTGAGCATCGACTAAGAAAGTGGCATAGAACATCGGCTTTGTTATACGAGCCGTTGAGAGGGTATGGAAAAGCCAGTGTATATCTTCAGCTTCCACGTACTTGGCCTGTCTTACCAGCACCGATGCCAGGTTATTCATGATCGTTAACGTATCCGGATGCTCCTCCCCTAGCACCTCCTCCTTTAACTTCAATACTTGTCGGTATATCTCTTCGGCTTCCGCGTACTTGCCCTGGCTCCTCAGCACACATGCCAGGTTATTCATGCTCACCAACGTGTCCGGATGTTCCTTCCCGAGCAATTTCTGATACAGCGTTTGCGCTTCTATATCCTTCTTATATGCAGCTCCGTACCGCCCTTGTTTCCCAGTCATAGAATGAAGCCTTAAGGAGAATCCTTGGAACAAAGAGATCGAGAAAGGGATGTGATGAGCTACCCAGTCGCGACAGAGCGTGGAACTTCGAGGCTGGGTAACTTATGATTGTCGACTTAAGCTGTCCGTTTGTTGACGGCAATGCTGCTTGCGCACTTTTTGACATATGCCTGGAGCTATTACTGGAAGATAGGAGCAACGTTGGTCGAATTGTAGCACTTGATGAGACTCACAAGGTGTGGTCCGTCCATCGAGAGAGAAAGAGTATGTACATCTCTAAAGCCCTTGAGCGTTCTGAAGCGCGGCGCCCGTTGCTGCGTCCCAGAGCCGCATCGTCCGGTCCTGCGAAGCCAATGCCACCTGCTTGCCGTCCGGCGAGAACGGGACTGCCGTGATACTCCTCTTCAGCGTCTACGAGGAATTGACTGGTGTTGTACGTATCTCCGAGTGGGCTTTTGGACCTGGGCTAACGTGAACGCCCTCGTAATGATGGCCAGCACCAACGGCGCTAGGAGTGGGGCAATGCACGGACTGGAGCTGCTGCCAAGTGAGGAGTGCTCATAAAACAAAAAGCTATACTTCGTGGGTGAGGAGTGCTGCGATCGATGGTGTGATCGTTTCGGCGGGGTGAGGCACCGCTCCTGTACCGTCCACGATATAACTATCCAAAAATCATAGCCTCGACATGCGTGAAGGCTCGCTATTACTTGCGCCCACAGCCTTCTGTTCTCGATCCAAACGTAATAATCAGGCGATTGATTCTCCGCGACGAAGATAGCAACGACTTCTCGCCATTCTCCTTCGGGCCCTCCTCAATCTGAAACTTTTGGAGATTTCTTTTCTGAAGCTTCTTATTTCGTGACGTTTTCGCAAATATCGACTGCAGGCATTTTGAGCAGTGGTTGTGTTCTGGCTTATGAAGAAAGTAGCAGCAATTGAGAATCCATTCATAATCTTGTCCAATCGAAAGCGATTCTAGGTCTGATTGCGAATCAGGTGCATTCGCGGGGATGTTTCAACACTCGCCGTAGAAAGTTCTCAGATCCTGAAAGAGACAACTTAGAGCGCCCTCGATGCAATTTTGGGTGCAACAATCGTCCGATCCCATGGGTGAGTCGCAGCGCACTATATTCCCTATTTCTCTACAAAATATGACCTGAGATTCCTCTCGAAGAGCAAGAGGTTGCCAAATTTTCATACACTCGGTGATTTTTTTGGATCTTAGCTGTTTCTTTTTGTAGCAGATTGCTTCGCTCATATCGTATCCAATGAGATATCCAGGTTTCTTGATTTTGAGTCCGATTGTGTCGCTGCGACACACATCCTCTCCATCTGACATGTCAACCCACATCTGCTTTACAATATCCTCGTACAATAAGCTATCGTTGACGGTTTCCCCATTAGCTTCGTGCACTAGCAACTTCTGGCTTTTTCTCAAAGTCGATTCAGCCACTGTTGTAGGGTCAATTGACTCCTTCGCAAATTGAATCGTGGCTAATTGAAATTGCCCATCTTGCTCGCTCTTGAACGAATACCTTTTCCATCTAACATAGCGCAGCGACGCAAAAAGCAAAATCGAGCTGGCTGGGATAAGCCAAGATCTTTTCACGAATTCATCCCATAATATGCAAGGTGTAGTTCGTGCTAAAGTGAGAATGCCTTCAAAATTATCCGGAAGTGTGCGTTTGGCGACAACGAGACCTAGTTTAAACTTCTTCTCCTTCTTGCTCTCGCCAGTAGCACCTATGCTGAATCCTAGAAATCCTACACGAGCCAAGAATGATGCATCTTTGGCTGAGCTTCTCTCGACTAATTCTTCGTACTTTTTAAATTCAGGTACGCCGAAAGACATGCTGATATTGTTCAAAGAGATTGTGTTCGAGTTCTTGGCGCCGATTACGAACACTGCAGTGTCACACCAACCAACATACACATTTCTAGTGTAATCATCTTCTATTTTGTCCTGAAGCCGAGAGTCACAAAACTCTCTCTTTACACGCGTCGATGTGATTTGCCTCCCGTTGGTCACTAAAAGATGCCAACGTCTGCTCTCGAGGGGTGCCAAAGGGATAAGCGCAGTGTCAAAGCCGAAGAAAATAGAGTCATCCTCTGTGTCTATCTTCCGATCCACAGAAGCTAGCTCCAGAAGAAGATGAAAATCTATCTCAAGGCCTTCTGTGGCGTAATGGATCGAGGAACGCAATGACGGAAGCTCGGCAATGCAAACATAGTGGAATAAACATGTTCAGCAGTAAGAGTCGGTCTTGGTTGGTCCGAATTCAGTGGTTTCAGGCAGTCCAATATCTAAAGAAACCGGCGTGCAAGAGAAAAGCCCCTTCGCATTATGTGATGGACTTTGCAAGACAGATAACGTCCAAACAAGAGCGACCTTCACTTCCACGGCAAACTCCTTGGAATTTGTAGATATTTCTCATATCAATTGTTCAATCTCAAGATGCCCTCCTATTCTAACATATGTCGCGTTCAGAATTATCGTCTCTTGAATTGAGGCGATACCTGTAGGTTTCGTTGAAATATGGCGGCTCTCGACTTTCCCTCTAGTGGACTTTTGGTAAATCTCGTGTAGCTTAGTTTGCAAAAGAGGATTTTCTATATCAAGAGAAGATTCAGAGGTACTGCCGTCTAGCTGTAAGAATCGTTCGCAAATTCTGCTAATTCAATTCAAGATCCCTGATCCAAAGGCAGGATAATACTCCTCTAAAAACCCCGAGACAGACCTTGCTATAAAGAAGTGGCCTGAAGAATTCAATCTTGATATTGTTAGGATGTCACTTATATCTCTGCACTTTCTGTAAGTCTTTAGTTCTGCCCAGAGAGCCCTACCATCAGAGTGATCGAAATCTTGAGATGTATCTGATAGTATTTGCAAAATAGCGACTTCCGAGCTAGATCGCGCGGCATCGTAGAGGGGCGTTCGTTCGTTCTTGTCCACTGCCTTAACGTCTGCACCCTTCTCAATAAGCTGTCGTACAACTCTTCTCTTGTCTTTCGAGCTAGATCGCGCAACATCGTGAAGAGGCGTTCGTTCGTCCTTGTCCACTGCCTTAACGTCTGCACCCTTCTCAATAAGCTGCCCTATAGCCCGTCCCATGTAATCTGAGCCAGATCGCGCAACATCGTGAAGAGGCGTTCGTCCGTCCTTGTCCACTGCCTTAACGTCTGCACCCTTCTCAATAAGTTGTCGTATAGCCCATCCCTTGTCTTTCGAGCTAGATCGCACAACATCGTGAAGAGGCGTTCGTCCGTCCTTGTCTACTGCCTTAACGTTTGCATCCTTCTCAATAAGCTGCGCTATAGCCCATCCCATGTCTTTCGAGCTAGATCGCGCAACATCGTGAAGAGACGTTCGTCCGTCCTTGTCTACTGCCTTAACGTTTGCATCCTTCTCAATAAGTTGTTGTATAGCTCATCCCATGTCTTCTGAGCTAGATTGCGCGACATTGTGAAGAGGCGTTCGTCCGTCCTTGTCCACTGCCTTAACGTATGCACCCTTCTCAATAAGTTGTCGTATAGCCTGTCCCATGTAATCTGAGCCAGATCGCGCAACATCGTGAAGAGGCGTTCGTCCGTCCTTGTCTACTGCCTTGACGCCCGCGGCATCCATGAAGAGCCAATTCGATATTTTTGATAATGAAGGCGTAGGAAAAGAATCGATGTGTGCTGAATAAGGAACAAGGTCTGATCATTTAACGGTTACAAGTAGTCGCTGTACCTAGATGATAAAACACATGTTGTCTGCATTCAGCCTCACAAGACTAATTTCCACGCCTATTAGGCGGATTAAATAATCGTTTAGTGCATTGGTCACATTGGACTCCCATATATAGTCGAACACTCCATAACAGTATAGGCCACAGATTAAAATCGTAAATAGAGACAGTAAAGAGTGCACAAAGCCTTCTTGTGCTTGGCTTGCTTAGTAAGTATAACGTAATCTACCTCCTAGTGCGTCGTACCCCCTAGTGCGCGCTCTATCAAGATATTATTACGCGATAAAGCAAACATTTCAACTATCACAAATCCTATTATACTAAAATAACTATCAAACAATACTTTGACGTTCTAAGCATATACGAGCGTTATGCGCAAGCGATGAACATACGCTAAATTTTGATGGAGCTCGCTGTTGTACCTCGCTCGCTGCCTCTTCAATCGTTGTTGTATTACTATTATTGTCTATCTCTATTAAACTTTGGGCTTTGTTGTTATTTTAAATGTCTTCTCTTGCGATATACAATCGTCTTTGTGCTCGCTTTAATTTTTGACGTTGGTTTTCGATAAAAAGCTTCTAGTTTTAGCTTGCGAGAAGTACTGCGTTGTGCATTGCTATTTAACAATCTTTAACAAGTTGATTCAATGCTTTTTCGATTGATAACGAAGAACTTTGCGTACAACGTCGAAGGTATTGCTTTATAAACTTTGTTTGATGCTCTAGTTCGACGATATCGTAAGACGTTTCGATTATCTAAGTCGATTAAGTGTGTAGACGTAGTTGCGACAAAGACGTATAATATTGAACGTATAGAAGCGATAGAACGCAATCTAGTTTGCATAACATAAGCCTTGTAGTTGCAAAATCGCTTCGTACATTGTTTTGATATAGTGCTTCGACGCGAGCGTTCTAATAGATAGATAGAAACTTCTGTTTATCGATCTAATTAACATCAAGATTTATTAGCGTTTTAACGCGCTTTTTGTACAATTGTTTTAGAGTTGAAAAGCAATCAACATCAAGAGATTGTAGTAGATGTAACAAATGCGTTGGTATACAAAGAACGATAATCGATTGATTCAGGCAATATTAATCGAACTCAGGCGTAACATAACTATCGTGGCCGTCTAGGATTAAAAGCCTATATCGACCAACCGATCGATTCTTCGTATACTTATCGAACACGATCTTTAATCATATTTACGATTATATTTCGATTTGAGCGTGTCGTGGCGATCGATAAACTTTCGTACCCAATTTAGCCAGTTGATAGTGGGGTGGTTGATTTGAAGCGTTGCGTGACTAGAAGGCTCGCCATTTCTCGTACGATCGCGATTCTGGGCGACATATCGCGTCGATCCATTGATAGAATCCATTGTACGAGGCTTTCCTCTTCGATAGATGTAAGGAGGCGTTTCTTAGAGATAGAACCTAGTCTTGATGGTATACCAGTTATACGCCGTTGTAGTGTGCTTCGCGTTACGTCGTACGCCTTTGCAGCGGCGATAGGAGTTGAAAATTGACCTTGTTGGTAGGCTTGAAGGGCTAGTTCAATCCTACCTTCTTTTTGTATCGCTGCTTGACGTTGTGGTGTTGCCATAGCGAGTATTGTAAGATCAAGGCGACGCGCTTTGGTGGGGCGCGCACTAGGGGGTACGGCGCACTAGGGGGTAAATCACGTTAGCACCGCTCGGAACCTAGGTTGCAGAAAAGATAAGAGGGGTCGTGCTTTGACCGCCTGGGACGCCAGAAGGCACAGGGGTATTATGGGCAGACTGATCAATGACTTTTGCGTCCTCGATAAGGTGATCGCTCTTGATGGAAATTGGAGAGTCAAGGCTTGCAGGCGAGACATTCTCGTTGAAAATCCCGCAGGATGTACCTTGAGCGAGAGACATCTTGGTTGACCAGACACCGCTGGCACAGATTCTAAACTGATCGGCTGAACACACTACGCTGCCCTTCGGTGAACAGTAAATATCGACCTTTTGCGCCCTGTTGGACATAACAGTTGCGGCTGCGCAAATCGGGCTGAACACAAGATTGACAAGCATTGACACTGGGGTTGTCGATTGATTGATTGATTGATTGATTGATTATTTCATTAAGCACTCGAGCCTTCCCTATTTGGGAATGCTATGCAGCTAGTAACAATCAACCAATCAAACTTCAGAAGCCTGATTGGTTATCTATATACATCTTTTGTATAGCTTTCTTTGTGGAACAGTTCCTTTGGGCACAATTACCTCGATCCTCGCCTCATACTTCATGCTGCTAAGTAAGTTTCCAATTCAATGCACCTCGTACCAACCGCCCTAATAGTCCTCTGCGATGGGGGCTCGAAATTGACCAATAAGCTTGATTTCTTTCATAAATATAGCTGCTTTCTTCAGGCTGTGAGGATTAGTAAGAACAGTCTCCAGACTGAGCTCTCCCCTTGTCTTCCTCTTCCTTTCCTCCTTCCACATGTTACGTCGAAGGTTGGCGTACTTTCTGCATGTGAACAAGATGTGCTCGATCGTTTGTGGCGCTTGTCTACATTGACAGCGTTCTATTTTCGTATCGAGCACTTTGCGTCGAAATAGAAACACTCGAAGATCTATCTTTCTTGTCCTCATTTGCATCGCGAGTGCGCTAAGGTCTTTGATTAATCCATTGTGAAGTTTCAATACTGCCTTTTTGGGAGTTGATTGCAATGCGTATAGCTCTTTGCCCGCCTGATTCTTGTTCCATGAGGTAGTTCATTGCTGTTGGGCTTCCTTTGCTAGGACCATCTTTCTTGCGCTTCTTAGATGATGAGCCAATGTCGCAGGCTTCGTCGTTTGATCTATATCGTACTCCACTAGTTTGCTTTGCCTGTTTTTCTTCTATCTCCATTCCGTAGCTTGTTTGGCTGCGATGTCTACTATTTCATTGCCTTTGATACCTATATGCGCTGCTACCTAGTGTAGCTCAATCTCTAGCCCTTTTTTGCGAAGAAGATTAATAAATTTAATAATATTCTTGACCAAGTGTTGCCCTAAGCTGTTTCTTGGATTTTCGATTGCTTTGATTGTTGTTTGATTGTCTATACATATAATCACGTGAGTCTTGTCGTGTCTTGGTATAAGCGCTAATATTAAAGCTAGAATAATCTCGTATAATTTTGCCAAGTAGACGATGAAGATCGTATTTGATCCTAAATAGAATCTTATTGTTCTGTGCGACGAGACGATCGCTACTTCTATTTTCTTGTTGATTCCACTTTTGTCAATGTATATCACTAGAGCGTTCGTTTCCTCCAGTAGCTTCTTGTAAGCTTTTTCTGCAATCTCTTTACTTGATTTGACGCTAGTGGTTGGCGGGATCTACTAGGACGATGCTGCAAACGATATGATAATCTTTAAATTGTCGATACTAGTGTTTGTTTTTCTTTGTAGCTTGTTTGTTAGCTTTTCCAGTGAACTCACTATTCGACTCTTCTTTCTAGATTTGACCCCAACTATGGCGTCGTATGTCGGGCTAGTGGCTATTCTAAGCGCCGTTAGACACGCCATGCGATCTAGGTAGATGTGCATCGATAGAGAGTATGTTTCGATCTATAGTGCCGAGCGTGATATGACTCTATAGACCTCGATGATTACTCTTTGTGCTTTGTATTGAACGCTCACTAGGCTGTTGACAACTCCCTTTGAGTGTCTTTTTTCCTCGTGCGACGTGTATCACATTAAGCAATCGTAGGTCAATTGAGGCATGAACACTGCGTGCATCATCTGTCTCATCCTGACTAGCCTAGCACCCTATATCGATCCTGCCAGACTAGATAGAGCTCCTATGGTTTTTAGCGCCTTTGTCTTGTTTCCATTGATCTGAGCTTTCCAGTTGAGTTTGCTATCTAGCATGACTTCTAGATGTTTGACTGCTTTCTTTGGTACCATTGTCGTGTCTCTATTGATACTTATCGTGTCGATCGTGTCTTGCCTCTTTCTAGAGATGTGGCATAGCTAATATTTGCTGGGGGAGAACTTGGCTTCGTGTGATCGAGCCCACTTCTTGCAAACGCTCTCGTGTATATCAATTAGTTGTTCGCAGTTCTCTTTGGCATTGTCCCCTTTGACTAGCAAGGCCACATCGTCCACGAAGCCGCAAGCCTCGATGTTCCGACTATGCAGCTCTTCCAAGAGTGGGGCGTTATAAAAGAGAAAGAGAATCGACGAGAGTGGCAATCCTTGCGGTATTCCAACAGTAATGTCAACTTTGTTCGTTTCGTGCTTCTTGATCTTGAGAATGGTAATTCGATTGCTCAGAAAGCTTTCAATCCATCGCACAATACGTTCGTCGATTTGCTTGCTTCTGTTGCAGTGTCCTCGGATTACCGCAACACGGCTTTGCTCCTTGCAGTCACGATGTCATGAATAGCTATCTCGTTTTCGTCCGGTAGCATCGGATCGTAAGCAAGTTCGATGGATTTCTCGTCCTGGGGTGTCTTTCAAGGTATCAGTCAGTGTCTTTAAGAAAGGGCTAGGGCATACCATTATGAAGATTGTGCCTGACCAATGTCGAGCCTGTTTACTAGCAAGATGGATAGAGAATTCACTGACGGTATCAGCACACGTTGCACAAGTAAGACCCTTTAATGGGATGCGAACTGTGGGTTTTCCTGGTAGGAGGGCTGGACATGATGACACAAGTACGGCATTTTCAAGGGATCCGGCCAGCGATCGATGGACAGGATTCGTTGCCCTCGTCGAAGATTTGCAGATCCCTCCTGAGCGAATGGGTGCGTTCGAGAACAGTCAGTCAAGAGGTTCCGGGAAGTTCTGATGGGTTCCCCCCGTTCCCAAAGCTTTTGCACCAAAAATACTCGCTTCCAGCCAGTCTTTGGTTGAATAACACTGCTTCGCCAGCCTTTCACATAGCACTAAACCCAAAACGCACTTTCGTAGTCTGTCAGCTAGTGCTAAACCGAAGACGCGTTTTCCTGCGCGGGTGCAGTTGCTTAGGATTCTACATTACTTTTGCCGCAACTCCCAGCCACCTGCGGTCTGCACCTCACCCTGGATTTCCAGCACGCACTAAGCCCGAAACGCACTTTCGTAGTCTCTCAGCCAGCGCTAGACCCAAGACGCACTTTCGTAGTCTCTTGTCTGACAATGCGAGCGAGCACTAAACCCAAAACGCACTTTCGTAGTCTCTCAGCCAGCGCTAGACCCAAGACGCACTTTCGTAGTCTCTTGTCTGACAATGCGAGCGAGCACTAAACCCAAAACGCACTTTCGTAGTCTCTCAGCCAGCGCTAGACCCAAGACGCACTTTCGTAGTCTCTCAGACAGCACTAGACTTCTGCACGTCGCCTTCCGGCCAACATTACGACAACTCGTCGGCAACAGCAGCAGTCAACCGATTCGTAATCACGCTATTGAAACAGCATCAGCTTAGCAGGAGCACGGCAAAGACAATCGTTGGGTTCATCCTAGAGTACACCTAGTCTCTTGAGGTGTGAAGCATTGCTGGTGCTATGGTCCCTTATGGTGCTATGGGAATCAAAGACATTTGCTCCCATTGTAATTCAATTATACTCACTGCTGGGACGAAGATCCCAGCCAGTAGGCTTGGTAACTTGTCTAGCGCGTATATAATTTCCTGAAATAGATCCTTATTAGAAACTATTCCTACCTCCCATATCAGTAGCAAAGAAGGCTCAGTCACCAGATGTAATTAAGCGAACAATTAGTCATCGTTGGCATTATAGTTTGACTGGCGCAGTATCCCCTGTCTCTGCTAGGGCAACGGTCTTTTGGGCCGGGGGCGAAGCCAATGCCATACCCATAAACAATGATGATGATGGATCTGTGACGTGGTCAGTGTGCTGCGGAGAAACTAGTCCCTGAGAACTCACTGTCTGACTGTTGGTCTTGTGCACAGCTTCTTGGGGCGACGTGTATGATCTGAACGCCTTGAATCAACATGCTCGACTTGATCGTAGGAATCCCTCGGCTCATTGAATCACTTTTCTGTTTTCCCTTGACTGTACTGGCGGTAGGAGGCCTCGTACTGCAGCTAGCGTTGGCCTTCTTGGTTTGGGCATTCTTATGTTTTACGATGGCGGGGCAAAGGATGGTCTGTGCTGTTATGAATAGTAGGAAGACCTGGGGTAGAAGCTGACATTTTACTTGGGCAAAGGACCCTACCAATGCCACCATGGCCAAAATGGCGGAAATCGTATAGAAAACAGAATAAACCTTCGAAAAATTGCTGATCTCCATTGAAGAGGAATTCCAAAGTAAGAACACCGAAGTGCCTATAAGGAGTATCCATTCGCCCAGATTAGCGAAAAAGTGTGTCTTGACCAATAAAGTAGCTTCACTCCATGTGGCAGTTCTATGTCGACCCAGTGCAAACAAAACAGTGGCGGGGCCGAATTTCAACATCGATAATCCGAGAGTCTTTGAACATGAACAAGAAAGGCTGGTGGGAGGACATGATCGATATTCTGGGAGAACGTCTCAGCTTAATTTAGATAGTACGATACATGATCTATTTTTAGATGTATTCTATGCGCGCGCTTTTGATTGCCAATCAGGCAATGGCATTATTAGCTAGCCTTTTTTTACTAAAGGAAGTACTTTCGCTCTCTGTTCCTATTCTCTGCATCATCATGTCCAGTCTCATATTCATCGTGATTAGTTGTCTATCGTCGCTCAGTCAATGGAAATCTAAGGGAATGAGAATGACCGTTGGATACTTGACGTGAAGACGATAGGCTGACCTAACTTTGCGTCCACGTAGACATTTCATCTATGACGTTCTCTGTCCTCATCCACGCGTCCATATTTCTCAGCTGCGGCAGTGGCAACGTTTGGTCCTCCATATTTCCCAGCTGCGGCAGTGGCAACGTTTGATCCTCTGTGACTTTCCCTGTCCCCACCCACGCGTCCATATTTCCCAGCTGCGGCAGTGGCAACGTTTGGTCCCCTGTGACAGTCCCCACCCACGCGTCCATATTTCCCAGCTGTGGCAGTGGCAATGTTTGGTCCCCTGTGACATTTCCTGTCCCTACCCACGCGTCCACGTTTTCCAGATGCGGCAGTGGCAACGTTTGTCCCGTCGATTGCCGCGACAGCTGCCAAGCTTGCACTTGGAGTGTCATCGATCCGGAATTTGTCGTCTTCGAAGGCAAGGAGGACGGATTGCTGCCAGGAGAGAAAAGATTGCCTCCCGTTAGAACTGGTCGCGTCGAATTGCCTAATTGTAATATCAATGGGTTTCTGGTTTCTCCCTCGCCGTGACCTGACCGACTGCGTTCGTGCTCGTAGTATATGTCTGCCGCGGCAAGCAGGCCTTGGAGTCCAGCGTTGGTTTCTTCTGTGGTTTGAAAACCCGGCATTACGATACCTGTGTCCTGCGGTCGGCCGTCAATCTGGGAGCTAACGGGATGCGGCCGTGGACTGATGCCTGAGTCTAGGCAAAGGCGTTTTGTTCGATGACCACGTGTGTCGCTTGTATCAGACAGTCTAGCAACGTCACTTGACATGAATGACTTTCCACCCGCAGCAGGATATTGAGACACGATTTGAAGACTCGAACATGAGTTGACCCCAGACGCAGAAACTGTTTTGAGCCTTTGATCAGCAGGAGAATCTTCTTGTTCTCGGGGCTCATACCTGCGGAGGTATTGGACTGTCGCCCATCGTGTGGTGATCCGAACCCCGGGTGAAGATTTCCCTGGGTCAAATTACTTGAGAGCCGTCCAGTGGCGTGGTGCAGGAACGGCTGAACAGCCAATCGTCGGATTTCCCCCCCTAATATGTTTGACCCCCGTTCTTTTCCTCTTTCCTCGAACTTCGAACCGGCAATGTCTTGTACTGATTCCCGGAAGTCAGACCCTGGAAAGTATGAGCCACCCCTTCCGAGCGAAGATCTCTCTATGGTGGCGTTGTGGCAAAGTAAATTGGCTCTAGCAATACCAGAGCAGATGCAACAACCCTACGACGGCGGATCACGCACCTCAGTGCCACGAAAGATCTGCGAACTGGCTTTCTCATAATCAGGAGTAATGACCAGTATCGGCGTTCGCTTATAGATAAGCGCATATCTCGCACCCCCAGTCCCTGTGCGAAGAGTGTGCTCCAACCATAAGCACACACCCCGCTTACTACGTTTTGATCTCGCTAGATCGTATTTTATATCATCGCGTTCCAGATGATGCTGCATAAGAAGCAAAAGTCCACGCATCTTTTCCAGATGCAAATATAACTTCCTTTGACGGCGAGCCGCTCTGTTTTGATCTATACACACGTAAGCATAAGCTTTTAATTCGTGGTAATTGTCAGAATCAGCGATGGTCTGGACATCAAGCTTATCTACATCTTGTAGGTCACATTGACTCTGTCGTGCAGTCACATACTCGTCCACTATTGGATCATCGTGTCCCGAAGAGTCACGATGTTTCAAAGCGCCAAGGATGGCAAAAAGCTCGAAATGGTTGCGATGAACCAAATCAAATATGTCCATTTCGCAGCAAATAGACAGGGATTAGGCACACAGGACCTCAATGCGTGTACGGCCGTTGTCATAGCTTCAGCAACTGGCGCCATCCTTGGCCACTTTTCCCCACGTCCTCTGGATGCATCTGCCAACGCAGCCGCAGGAGATGCGCATATCCAAGCCAAAATGGACCAGATCTCTACTCTTCTAAAAAGCCACAAGCAGGACTTTCCGACAAACGGTTCAACCGGGCTTATCGCTTATGCTGTCTATAGGGGAGAAATCGCTCTGCCGTCCCAGAAGACGATTATTGAAAGTTGCTTCAAACAGTGGGGCATACCACTGAAGTGCGTTGAGTATATTGTACTCGAGCAAAGCCAGGAGCGACCATCTGGAAAAGGTACAATCATGGTTCTTCACCAGAATGGGAAAGTCTATCTTTTCGTCGAAGATAAAGCGCGCGATGTGGTGCCTAAAACCTCTGTGAGCTCCTCGGCTGCAGAGTCCTCCAAGGCATCATCGAAATAAATCTGCTGAACCCGCTTTCGCGTTGGTTTCCTGTGATTCGTGCGCTATAGGGTTTATGATGAACCACATCGGATCATATATTGGGTTTTGATAATTACTTGGGCTTCCTGGCGCGCATCTTGCGTGGGCCTATTCGCGCTGAGCCGGGCTGAAGCAGACTTGGCTGCAAGTGCTATTTGCGGCTCTGAGGTGGTCCGCTGGTGATCTCAGTGTGTTGGACGCTCGCTGTCGATGGTCCAGAAGTGTTGTGATGATCTTCGATGAAAAAAGTTCTTCGGTCTTTTTTGGTGCTCATTTTCAAGTTCCGCAACGTTGCTTTGCGGGGTGTGCGCTTATAGGTGGGAAACGTGCGCTCTCAGGGATCGTCTATTATGATAGCGCGGCATGACTGAAATCTTAGTGCATTTGAGCCCCTCTTTGCAAAGTAAAGCAGGAAAGGGTCGCAATAATTGTTCTTTCACATTGAAACAAATAAACTGCGAGTAGCAGCTGCGGTTGCCTAGAACATTATGCTTGCCTTCGATAATCTAACCCTCAAAGATAAGGTAGAGCGCGTAGAAGAGGCAAGCCCTACAGTCCCATTCGACACGTCTCATACTGTTGATAAATCCACTATCGATAGCGAGGACATGATTGACTTCGATTCAGACTATTTGGAGCCCGAGGTGGAGGCAATGCGAGAAGCCTGTGCCTCTGGAGATCTGATCGCAGTTCAATCTATCTTTAAGGTTCACTGGCTTGACCGACCAGTCGACGAACGAATCGATTCGAATGAGCTCGGAGCCAGCGGTCTATGCGAGGCTATCAGACAGAACGATTTAACTATTGCGCGTTATCTGCTGTCGAACATGATGTCGATGTATCCGGTGCATTTCGCGATGGCCGCTGAATATCACGCGTATTCAATCCTACAGCTTTACATGGATAGAAAATGGGATATCAACACATATCTCAGTCGAATGCGGCCTCCAGCGCTCTCGTAAGACCCCGATACATTATGAATTGGAGATCTTCAATTAATAATATGCAAGACTGGCTATCAAAGATACCAGACTCACGTTGTGGTTCCTCTCCCACGGCGCCGATCCTAACGCTACATGTGGTCTCGATATAACTCCACTCTCGATAGCTGTTCGCGATGCGCCATTCGAAATCATACGAATCCTATTCGATCATGGCGGCTCTATCGAGCATGGACAGCTTCTTCACTTTGCTGCGGTTCGAGGCCTTCCTGATCGCATCGACGTCTTGGATTATCTGCTCAACAAAGGAGCCTCTATCAACAGTGTCATGTATGAGAACAGCCCGGACAGCTACGAGCTAGAGAGATTTTCCGGCTTAGGTACACCTTTGCATTCAGCCGCCGCGAGTGGGCGCCTGGATGTGGTGAATATGTTATTATCGAGAGGAGCGGATCCTTCAATTAAGAACTCGAGGGGAAAACTTGTCGTCGAGGAAGCAGAGTATTATGGTTGGAGCGAAGTGGTCGATCGTCTTCGTTTGCTTTCTTGATGTGGTTTTGTGATAGAGAATGGCAAACAGTTTCTACGATTGGTGGATATGGGTGAGGTTGAGGGAGAGCTCAGGCGGGATGGCGGAGGACATTGAGGCGATGCTCTGGAGGACTTGGAGAAGGACAGAAGATGCTGGGGACCACACTCTGCTCTACTACTTGGCTGGAGAAATGGGCGTCTATTTTACTCTTTGTCTTAGCACCTCCTCTCCATCATGCGGTTCAGCTCTGCAATTTTGTCCTGAACTTTTGTATCAAATATCGTCGTTGCTAGATTGACGAGAGTCGAGTTCTCCTTGACCTAGTCCATCAAGCCCGGGCTTTTGACTTGAGAGTTCGTTTGCAAAGCGACATTGATATGTTTCGCTTTCATTTATTAAATCAACTCGCTGCTTTGGAATTTGCTCGACACTCTTTAGTAAATTATGTGAGGTCTCCGATCCGATATCGCCAAGTTAGCCGCTTGCTGCTCGAGCATCTCCCGTACATATTGTCGTAGCTGCTGGCGAGTAGAATTCATCCGCCTTGGCTCGATATTGCCGGCTCGTCGGATTGCAGTGGTGATTGCCGTCATAATATTGACGTTCTCATATGTGACCTGACGGACGCGGAACGAATTGGCAATATCAGGGAAGCGTTCCATGCTCTGGAAGAGTATCGCCCCAGTCCTGTTGAAGCGGATCATAAGGAGGTTGCCCGCATGGACGCGTCACGTATCGTATCCAACGGCCACCCTTTCTTCAGCAGTTTTGTTATCTGCGATGATAACTACCTCACCCTCCTCCTGGTTCCGTATCAATAACGACGACTCACTCTAAGAACGTAATGGAACAACATTTATGCAGATCACCAGTCTCACACAAATTGGTCTAGGATTGCAGAGCACAACTGAGGGATTTTGCTCTCCTGTATTAGATTTCCACGATCTGGCCAAGAATTCACGGCTGTGTGGTCCTTGATGCCAGCCTTTGTCTATTGTATTACCTCCTTCGGCGCACTAACATCTGACACAAGACTACGAGTATCTAAACAAGACCTTGATGCCTTACTTCTAGTCTTTTAGGTGTCCAAAATCCCTGATGTTCTCTAGGGCGAAATGCTAGATGTACAAGTCTAACATCTCGACTAAGATGTCTGGTGACTAGCGCTTGAATTTGATCTTGCATGTCGCTCTCAACCGAAGCTGTCCGATAGTAAGATTTTTGCCGTAGAATAAGGTAGGGACATACGTACTTGTGACAAGCAATTGACCACGTCTATCCACAATCTCACGCTCGATTAGCTTCTCGAGATGCGGTTTCCCGTAATATTTACGTATGCTTGAGTGTTGGCCATATTCTTGGGAAGCGCCGTAAGAGGTCTCTGCGCTTTCAAAGCCGTGCAACACATATAGTGTAATGCGTAAAATCTGATGTTTTGTCAGCAAGCTGGCTTGTAGAGGTCGAATTGACTAACATATTGACCCTTGTCTTCATTTAGTAGATGATCCATCCACTCCTGCACCCATTCTTGATCGTCTAAGAGATTTAGTCTCAAGAGCAGCAACAAGACAAGAAACTCACTTTCGTTGTCTAGTTGCCACACTAGCAGAATGCTTCGTGTTCGAACTTTGAATCTCTTGACATCTGCAAGAAGCTCCTTGATATGAGGAACTTGTGCAGCTATGCCAATGCCGCTTGCGAACATCAAAACGCTTCCAAAATCTCCAAAGTTTTCAGCTTTACCGTACGGACCATCCACCCAAGTACGTAAAGCAGGAGCATTCAAATGTCTCAAGAGCTTTCGGGTAAATCCGTATCTAGGTTTGATAAGTAGATATATCTTTCCAGTCCGATTATGTGAGTCCTGGTTCCACCATGTAATCATAAAGGGATGACTCTGAAAGAGAGACCAGAAGCTGCAAAAAGGCATCCATATGTAGATGTACTGTCTCGCACGTACATTCCATGACCGACGAACATCGATTTCCAGACAGATTGCGCCATTAGCTTTGTGAACCTGTACAACTCGTGATGTTGCATATGGATGACTCCAGGAGAATTGACGAAATAAGAGTCGACCGTATCGCAGCAAGGTTGTAGCAACAAAGATCGAGATGCCAATGATAACATAGAATCTCGTGAAAGTAGGCTTGATCGTCAAGTGACGCCAGAGTGCGACCAATATAAGTATGGAGAGCAAGAAATGTGACTTAAGAAAGAACTCGTAGAGAGGTGAGCGAACCCAGGTGAGAAACAAAAGACAGAACATGGCTATGCTGGCCTGAGATAACGTTAGCCAGTATTTGACCAAGAATTATCAACGTACCAAGAAGCCATAAAAGTGGAGCGGTTCTCTTAGTCGCAAAGCGTTATGCAATACAAAAATAAGCACATGAATTAGTGCCTAAACGACGGCCATGAAGCCAATGGAACCATGAAGAGCATGAAAGGTGTGAAGAGACAAGCCTAGCAAATCCGCGACGAAGCTCAAGCGGCTTGAGAACATCAAAGGAATCATATGAAGCGTGGAGAGCACACCTGCTCGAGTTCCCGCCTCGGTCAAAGATCTGACACCTATCAGATTACACGCCGTGGTTCCAGACCAATAGAGAGTGAGAAGTAGGAATCGCCAACGACTAAAGGGTTGAAGAAATGTACGTCGTCGAAAGAGAAATGAATAAACCAAGTACTTGAGCATTAAGAAGAATGTTCGATCCTGAATCCAGTGAGACATGATCGAGGAGATGCGATAAGAAAGCAAAGCCAGAATTATACCGCCAGCGGTAATACCGTATACTTGAGTGGGATCCATGTTGTGATATTGAAGCCAATTGATCTCTAAGCAAACTCTTCACTTTGATCTACGGTACCTTAGACCGTTATATAAGTATGTATTCGATCAGATCATGTGATTGTTCTAAGATTAGATAATACAGATTTAGGTATAACGCGCGCTTAGTTGACCGATGATGGGTCAGCGTGAGCGCTAATTCACCCCGCTGTAATATACAAATAGGAGCCTTACACAGTCAAATTTCGGCTCCCAAGACGACAACATCATGGGACTTCACAATCCATCGCGCCCAAAGAAAGAACTGTTTCGAAAACGACGATTGGCGCTGTTCAAAAAAGCCCACGAAGTCGCTCGCTCTGGCGCCGATGTCTACTTGGTGATCCGACGCTGCAACAATCACTATTCTGTGTTCAATTCTGGAGACTCGGTGGACTGGCTACCTTCTGTTGAGACCGCAGTGAGTCCTTTATTACCAGTCTCATTCTGAACAGACTGACCGGGACTAGAGAGATGAATCCATCAAGTATACCGTGTCCTCCGATTTCGAGCTCGAGGACATTGAGAAGCTTCACAGCACTGAGAATTCTCAGACCGCTCGACAACCCCAACCCGTCAAAGAACTCCAGACTTCTAAAAGTGGTTGGGATACGCAAACGACGTCGATGCTTGGCTCGCAAATAGAAGACTATTGCGCTAGCTCTTATCCAAAGTCAACTGGATCTTCCCATCCTCTGTCGCTGGACGACATGTCAACATTTCAGCTTTCAAACTATGAAGACGAGCCTGTAGAAAAAATCGCGATGGCTGGGAAGGACCTCCATTACCCTGCTTTGTTGCCTAGGATGCTTGTCTTTCCTGTTTCGAGGCCACCAGTCCTAGAGTTATCCCCCAGCGACGTCAGAGCTGCACAAGCCTTAGCTTTCATGTAAAGAGCATACACCATGTTTGTCCATGAATGGACAAGATCAGTCTTACGGCGTTTCACGATCTTGATGCGAACAGCTTAATCTTTCACATCAATGTTCGCTACCAGTGCGTCCAAGATAACCAAACTTTACCCCAATCTATGATTAAGGCAATCTGCTTTAAGTGCCTAGCTTTTCTGGATATGCTTTGATACAAGGCAGCTCTGGTGCTAGAAAATACTGTACTTCGCGCGATTCCATACCTGTCATTTGCACCGATCCTTTTCATGCAAACTGCGGTATCGAGATGCTACAGTCTCCTATAATGGCTTTCGAGAATTCGAGGTAGTCGATCTCTTAGAGAACCGCGAAGCCGCACTTTTTCGAGGTCTTCCTGGCTTTCGCTTGCTAACTTCCGGATGTTTAGATTCCAACATGAATGTCTTGGCCTCATGATCCACGAACAAATCCCAGTGTACGCCGAAGGTTTCGCTCTCGTGGATGTATGATCTCTCCCACTCCACTATCCAATACTTCTCCCCATCAAGGACAATAGGGTTCCTTTCTTTGATTGCGAGACCGATGTTGACCGAAGCCCACGGCGTTCTCCAACCATCTTTTGGTATCGGGAATTCATAAGACGGAGCATTATTATCCATCGTATCTGTTGCCAAGGTACTCCATGTCAATGGCTGCACATTTTCTTGATCGGGCTGGGATCGAGACTGGGACAAGATGTCGATGCTGTCCAATCCGTTGTCGCTCGGATTGCCCGAGCCATAAGAAGGGCACTGGTCAATGGATCGCTCCGCACTGACTATGCTGGTCGACAGAGAAGCGCTGCTTTCTGTCGCAAAGTCAGTAATGTGAAAATCCTCTACATCGATCTCGACATATCGTACCGCTGTTGTCGTCTTGTTCCGTGCAGATTATTGGGAATGTACTCGCATGAACGGCGTTGGACTCATCCTTGGCTTCCCAAATCATCGGTGAGTTGCTACCATTCCAGATCGCTGATGGTGTTGGCTGTACGCTATAAGGACTGACATAGGTCTCGGTCGCAGTGAAGAACTTCAATGACTGAAGGGTTGATGGTAATGGTGGGGTGACGCTTGGAGTCGCCATAGTTGATCGTGCTAATGAAAAGATCAAGTTCGATTCAGTGATCGTCTTACAAGGTCAATATACAAACCTACTAACATCAGAGATGGGAAAGTATCTCTTAAGAATGACGCCAATCGAAAGAAAGATCAAGCAGATTGCTTGAAGTCGCCGTCTTCTCCGATTTGATTTTTGTACTCGACTTTCTCTTCTCCGTTGTTGACAGCCAATCGTTCTTATCTGCTCGGTCAATTTCAAATCCAGAGCTAATGGTGCTATGCAAGACGGACCTCGCCACCTTCTGCTGCGCTCCAAGATTGAGGACTTCAGAACCAATCGACTGAAGACATGAGGTGGATGCATGTTGCCACGACCTTCGCCGCGTCACTTAGTCTGACGTCTTCTTGTCTCGACGACCAGACCCTATCGTCCTCGCCGGGTTGTGAACTTAGAGCAAGCCGCATCAAGAATGAGCCGGAAACGCCACTTGATGCTGCTCTCGAACCGCAGGCTTCAAGTCCAATCGCTTTCCATTTCCCATGAGTGGGATTACAAGGTATGTCCAATCTCGGCTGCAACCAACGAACTTGATAGGTGACACTGGACACGTCACGGATTCGCCGCATTGATATTGGACCTGAAATCTGCCGTAGCCCTGCTAATGCATCCAGATTGTAGTCTCCTGGCCCAATAGTTTCCAATTGTCCATGGGGATTCCGGGGTGTGTCAGGCCTTGGCCGCAGCCAACAGAATGGCTCTGCTAATGCATCCAGATTGTAGGCTCCAGGCCCAATCGTTTCCCATTGTTCATGGGGATTCCGGGTGGTATCAGGTCTCGGCCGCAGCCAACAGACTTGGTAGACGACAATGAACACGTCACGGTTTCGCCGCATTGATGTGGGGCCAGAGCTCTGCCAGAGCCCTCCTGATGCATCCAGATTGCAGGCTCCAGGTCCAATCGCTTTCCATTCTCCATGAGCGGGATTCCGGAATGTGTCAGGTCTCGGCCGCAGCCAACAGACTTGATAGACAACAATAAACACGTCACGACTTCGCCGCATTGATGTGGGGCCAGAGCTCTGCCAGAGCCCTCCTGATGCATCCAGATTGCAGGCTCCAGGTCCAATCGCTTTCCATTCTCCATGGGCGGGATTCCAGAATGTGTCAGGTCTCGACCGCAGCCAACAGACTTGATAGACAACAATAAACACGTCACGACTTCGCCGCATTGATGTGGGGCAGAGCTCTGTCAGAGCCCTCCTGATGCATTCAGATTGCAGGCTCCAGGTCCAATCGCTTCGTACAGTCGATGAGGCGAGTCTCTCCTGTCTGCCGGAAATCGAGAGCCAACAGAAGCGGTAGACCACAGAGAGTGTCGATTGGCTGAAAAGCGCAGATCGTATAATCTCCGTCAGGGAACACGAGACAAGGCATACTCGTTCAGGCGATGGAGTCGCATGATCGTCTGCTTCGGAGACGACAACGAGCGTCGTGGACCAGTCATTCCACGAGCTTGTCTGATTCGTAGAGCGGTCTTTGACCTTTGTTGTTGGAGCGATGAATTCGAGTAGCGAATGAGAAGTTGCCTCTTTCCACAAGAAGGTCGGGCATGGGATTGGCGATGCAGGAGGCGCATGATCATGTCGCAAGATTGCATGATAGTAATAGTAAGAATTTGATGGTTGAAAGAAAGAACGGCAAGGGATTTATACTGTAACTGGAAAGCTAGATCGCTCGCTAGACAAAGCGAGAGCCTGGTAGCGAGACGCTAAACTCTAAGTAGCAAGCAGCCTTTTCGGATGCGCAAGCACCAGGACCAACATTATTATTAAAACTATTGTTTTTAAAAGTAAAACGCAATTTTAAATATAAATTTTAGCAATCTAGTTCTTAATAATTTGTCTTGTCGCAATTTGTGCATTTCTTTTGTTTAATATATACAAAGCTAGAATTGTTAATAACAAAAAGAGTATCTCTTGTAATAACAATTAGTTTAGTAGTTGTTATTAAAATTAAAATATTATTGATAGCTAAAATATCTATTAAATTAATATATTAATTTTTGTAATTAGAAATAATAGCAAACAACTTTTGCTTTCGAGTCTTATCTTTATTAAAAAACTTATACTTAAATATTTATTAATTAATAAAGAGATAAACAATATTGTTAAAATTAACCAAATATTTAAAAATAAGTTAATTCTTATTTATAGTTAAATTACTCGAATAGATAAATAGTTTATCATTAATATTGCAAAATTTAATTTTGTATTTTTTAATATTTTAACAATTGATAATTTTAAGAAATTCGAATTTGACAAAGATTCTTATTAGTATATTTGATTTTCTAGATTTGTATATTTGAACAATCTTTTAATAAAAATTTTTAACTAAATAGATTTTTTTACGATGTAATACAGATTTTTATTATTAATATTTTGAAGCGTATTTATGCACTTCTTGTTGCTAACATTTTGTTTAACTTGTTCTTCAATAACAATATTAAACAAATTAATAAACTTAATATTTAGATTAATACATTTCTAGAGCTTAATATATTTAAAAACTTCAAACAAATTTTGTTTTTAAATAAGAAAGCTTATACTATTATTGATTTTAGCGATTTGTAATATATACTAAATAAGTATAAATTTGTTTTACAATATTATACTTCGAGTCTTAAAATAGATTTATATAGTATAGAACAAGCTAGAGTGTAAATTTAATATATAAAAGATATAAGTTACGCTTATATTATAGTAAAAATAAGAATTAAACAGATTAACAAATTGTGCATTATTACAACTGAAATATATAAGTCAAGTATATATATAATATAGATAGAACTTATACAATAAGCTTATACTTGTTACTATACTAATAGAATGATATACTTGTTATATAATAAAATTTAAACTAAGTACAACCGTAACTTGTACTAAAAAAAATATATACTTAAGTTCAATACTATAATATGTATTTTTCTAGCTTTAAGATAATATATAGAGATGCAAGACACTAACAAAATATAAGCAAAATATATACTAAATATAGAGAAAACATATATTTCTTAATATAATAGTTTTAATTTGCAAATATATTGCTAATAGTAGAAGTTATTACTATCTACGCATAGTCTATACATAGTATCGATTTAAGAAAACTAAATATATATTTGCATTATAGTAAATTGTTCGAATATAACAATAAAACTTGTAAAAATTAATATTAAGTATATATTAAGTATAGAATGCGATAACACTAAATATATTGCAAGTTAATAACTATTCGAAACAAACATAGTACTATATATCTAGTTTCTATTTATAGCAATATTGCAACTATATATATTTAGTATAGATTTTGTCTATATCTAATAAAAATTTACTTGTATTTTAATATTAATAGATAATAGCAAAGCTTCGACATATAAATATTTAAAACTACTATATATACTTAGTGTAGATTAACTATTAAAAGAATTGCTCTCGAGAACTCTTATAGATATTTTTTTCTATTAAAATAGCAAGATTTGCTTGTATTTAATATAAATTCTATATACAATATAGAGTAGAGAAATATTCACAAATTGTATATTTATCAAGTTTAATATAAGCTAGATATAAATTTAGTCTATACAACGTATAATAAAAATAATTAAATTGATCTTATTAAACAAAATCTAGTTAACGTTAATAATAACAATAGATTCTAAAAATATATACTTAATATAAACAATATACGCATTACACATAATATAACTCTCGACAATAATTTTGTCTTCTATATATTTTTCGAACTCTACTTAATTTCGAAGCTGTAAATATATATACGTTTGCATATAAATTGCTAATAGAAAATTTTTATGTACTTTTTTTTTTGGCTAGAAAGATGCTCGAGACTTAGAAATTTTAAAATGGATTTCGAACTTAATAAAGTTATAGAATATAATTTATATAGAAGTTAATTTTTGAACTTAAATTAAGTAAGAGTGTCGAAATACTATAATCGATTTAATCTAGTATTAAGTACTATTTAACTCGACACTATCAAGCTCAACATTACGTAATTGGGTCGAATAGCATCGATAAATATATATAGTTAAGCATGTTTCCTAACTCTTATATAGTAACTAAGCGTTCTATTATCGATTATTTTGACAATATTAATATTAAGTATTTTTGCATCTTAATAAACTATAGTTTGCACCAATATATATAGAATTGTATTCATATTAAATATCTAGTATCTTGCAACTAAAATTGCAATCAATTATAGCTTGATTCTACGCTTATTATATATTAAATATATATAGAATTTAATTATTTATAGACAAGTAGCAAAATTGAAACTAGTATTCGCAATATACAATTAAACATCTATATTCCAAATAACTAAGAGAAATTCTTATTTTTTATACTAGTTGTACGCAAAGATTATACTTATTATCTATTATATTTTATCAAAATATTTTGAAAATTTGCCAACAACATAATTTAGACAATTAAACAATAGAATCTATTGTATCTTATAGTATGTAAATTGATTCTATTTTTAATATATATTGTACTTGCACTAATATCTTATTTTATAGAACACTTTGCTATCTCTTCTACAATATTGTACTGCCAACTTACATAGTTATTTACTCGACATTTACCCGACATTTACCCGGCATTTACCTAGCATTTACCCGGAACTTATTCGGCATTTATTGGCAATTTTCCGATTGACTAACTTCTAGTAAACTGGTAGAAATCTGCTTTCTAACTGGCAAAAATCTGTTAAAATCCAAGTAAATTTCGGGTCTGCTTCAAATAAACCACACGCGAGTTGATAACCAAAATAGCAATATTCCGAGTATATTTCGAATAAATTTCGGGTAGAAATATTACTAGTAATTAATTTATTTTTATTTTTTTGATTAAGTAGATTAACTAATATTAACTATATAAGTAATGTAATACGTACGCGCTAGTAGGGGAAATCTAACGCGCGTACATGAATTACGTAAACCACGTGATTTTGTAACTAGAAATCTGGTGACGTTGATAGTCGTCAAGCTAATCACTTCCCAAATATTTATAAATTTTATTTTTTAAGATTAAAACTTTAAACTATAAATAGAAAAATAACTCAACAACTTTACGTATTGACGAACTAAAGATAAACATACTTTACTAGTCGATATTATAGTTGTCAAAATCCCAATCGGGCTAGCGTCGAAACTTAGTTAAATTAATTATTTATTTTTTTAAAACTTTACAATTGTAAAATTTAGAAAAATCGCATCTATAAGATCTATAACCGATAAATCACCGCTATATGTCGAATGACTGCCAATTTGTCAACCAACAAAGAACCGAAATAGATTTATAACTAGTAAATAACTAATATATGTCGATTGACAACCGATTGACTAACTGATATCTAGCAGGAATCTAACCAAAATAGATATATTCCTGGTATTTTCCGGGCACTTTCCGGGAATATAACCCTATAGATAGGCCTGTAAGTATCTAATCTATACATTAAGTATAGCAACGTTGTTTTACGCTATATATATAATAATTTTAATATAAAAGATTGTATTGCAACATAAATTTGCAAACAAAAGTTAAAAGAGTTTTTTATTAAAACAATCTTAGAAGATTAGTTTATATATTGCTTGAACTATATATGGATTAAACTTACATATAGTAGAAATTACGCACAAGTTTGCTTTTAATAAGTTGCGTATTTTAGAAAAGAAATAAATTTAAAGATATTATATACTTAAATGGAAATTCTTAGCAATATATTATTGTATATTGTACTTATACTTAAGCTAAGATCTTTATAAATTAGTTATATCTTAAAATAAATCTCGTCTTTAAACAAGTTCAAGATAAAACAAATTTGTACAATATTTCTAGTTAAAACAAAAATTATTGTTGTAAATATAGCGCAAGTCAAATATATATTTAATATGTATTAAGATTGCAATAGATATTAATATACATTGATACACTCAAATTAATATAGAGACTAAAAAGAGTTATTATATAACATTTACAAAAATATTTGAAACTTTGCAAAAAACAATACGCAAAACAACTCGAATATCTTATATAGATTGCAAGAACAAGAGCTTGAGAATATTTACAAAAAAAATAGACAAACTATGCTAAAGATATATCTAGCTTATATCTAGTTTATACTTCTATTTTTTTAACTATTAGAATTTGAAAAATATCTTTATAATCTAAATTTTATACCAGAATAGTACAAGCATTTAGAGCATATACTAATCTTTTGCCAAATACATACTAAGCGCAATTTTCGAAAATGTTTGTCTAATTATTTATCAACTTATTTTATTGCACAACTTTAGAAAGCTAAGACTACTTTACTTACAAATCTATCTATAAGATTAGATTCCGAGAATATGCCGGGAATATGCCGGGAAAGTGTCTATTTTAGACAAAATTCTGCTAGATATTAGTTAGTCAACCAATTGTCTACTAGTTATAAATTTATTTTAGTTATCTGTCAATTAACTAACTAGCAGTCAATCGATATATAGCGGTTATCTATCGGTTATAGATCTTATAGATGCTAGTTTTCTTAATCTTGAAATTGTAAAGTTTTAGAATTTTAATAAATTTAACTAAGTTTCGGCGCTAGCTCGATCGAGATTTCGAGTTTTAAAACATCGAATAATAAAGTTTATATATTGTTAATTCGACAATACGTAAAGTTGTTGAATTATTTTTCTATTTGTAGTTTAAAGTTTTAATCTTAATTTATAGCTTATAAATATTCGGAAAGTATTTAGCTTTGCAACTATCAATATTATCAAAATTTTAAATACAAAATTACGTAATTTACGAAATTTATATACGCGCATTAGATTTCTCCTACTAGCGTATACGTACTACATTACTTATATTGCTAATATTACTTAATTTACTATCTTAAGTTTAATTAGTTAATAATATAAGTTATATATATATTAATTATATATATCTTTTTTAACTAGCTAAATAGCATTTTAACTTAATTAATTGCAATTGTAATAGATAGATATAATTATTTTTTTCGAAATTGTATCTATCTAGTGCAATTGCAATAAACTAAAATAAATTGCTACTTAGCTAGCTAAAAGAGTATATACAATTAATATATATATAACTTATATTATTAACTAATTAAATTTGAGATAAAAAATATTGCAAAATTGCAAAATATTGTTAACAATATTCAAAATTTCTTTTTAATTTGAAGAATTCTTATAATATTTTATTTTTATATTTATCTAATTTTAAGTATAAATTTAACATAAATACAATTTTAAAATTAAAGCTTAAAACTTTTTACACTTTATTAACTTAAAACTCAAAATTTACTTTATTAAAGAAAACGTTAAATATTAATTAAAGTTTTAAATTAAAGTTTTAAATTATTTTTTGTATTATATTGTTATACAAAATAATTTTTATTGAAAAGAAACAAGTATTAACAAGTATTAACTTAGTCTAGACTAAATTAAAGTTACTATTTATTTTGGTATTATATTGTTATACAAAAACAATTTTATTAAAAAGAGACAAATGTTAAAAATTAATTCGATATATATTATTGTTTAACTCTAATAAATATAAACATAAATTAAGCTTTACTAATAATATATTAAAATTAAACAAAAAATATATAATAATCTTATCAAAATATTAAATTAAAGATTAAATATAAAAGCAATATATACATTGTATATATAAAGAACGCAATAAACTTCTACAAAAAAAGAAGAAAAACTAGCCAAAAAATTGTCAAATTAAAGCAATTCGATTGTTTTTTTTAATTCTTACTCGATTTAATATCTACTATAAATCTATATAAGATTCTATATATTATTGCAAACGTTGCGTTGACGCAATATCTTCTTTCTCTATTAAAGCTACTATCTTTTGCGTCTTATACTATAATTGTTTTCAATATAAGAACTTTATAAATTTATTTCTTTTTTATCTATTTTTCTTCTTCTTTTTCTCTGGAGATTTTGTAGCTTAAAACTAATACAATAGATTAACTGAAAATATTATATATATTGTTGTTGTTGCAACTTTAACAATTTGTAGCAACTTTTTTATATTTGTAGTAATTTTTTTTTTGGTTGTATTACTTTTTGCTTCTTCTTCTATCTTGAATATGTTAACAATATATATTTTATCAATATACAATTTATGTTATACTTGTACGTTATTGTAGCAACATCAAATATTTGTCTTTTGTATAAATTTTAATTAAAGAAAGTCGATCTTGTTTATATATAGTTTTATATATCGATATATTGTTTTTAATATTAGATTTCGATAATAAATTGTATTTAATTTTTTTCAAATCTTTATTTAGATTTGTTTAACTTTTTGTGTATAAATACAAATTGTATTGCTATTTTGTATTGTTAATATTCTAATAGTAAAAGAGATATATTGTAAGCGTTGTTAACTATTTTGTCTATTATCTTATTCTTAAACATTTTTGTATAGTACTACTTAATACAATTCAAATTTAATTTTACAATATTTAATGTCTTTGTATACAATCTATACTTGTCGAAAATATATTTAATTTGTTATTAATTTTATTGTTTTTATTGCTTTTAGAGAGATTTAATTGTTGCTATATATCTTGTATATTTTTTTCGAATATTCTTGATTTGTTGCTACTATATTTGCAAGATACTTTATTTTTACAATTAATTGTTTTAGCTCTTTACAATAAGTAATAGCTATAGTTAATTTTTTAAATCTTTTTTCTATTTTTTAATTAGCTTTAATTGTTGCTATTATAATACTGTTTTTGCTATTGTTGCTATCTAAGTAGACTCTTTGTATTAATAGAATTTTTTTGTTGTTGTATTGTTTTATAAATTTATATTTGTTATCAATTTTTATATTAGCTTGCGTAGATAAATATCTATCGATATTACATTAATTTTTATTTGCAAAATCTTTGTTGTTATAGCTCGATAGACGCTAATAATTTATTTTAATATCTTTTTTGTATTAATTTTAGTTTAATACTTAGATTTTTTCGATAATTCTTTATTCTTTTCGATATATACTATATAGCAACTCTATAATTAAGCAAAAATATATTATTGCAAAGTATATTTGAATTCTATTGCTATTAATAAATTTTAAGTAAAGTTATTAATTGTTTATATAGTTGTTTGTTTAATTATTAGTTTTTTCCGATATAATATATATAAAGCGTCTATTTTAATTGAAAAATCAACTAAATTTTAAGTACTTTAATATTTGTTTTTAAGTTTATCTAATATGTTGCTAGCGCTACACTAACACTTATATTAAATTGTTTAAAAACTCTCCAAAAATAAATATATTTATATTTTATTTTCGAGAATTTAGTATTGTATATTTGTATCTATTGTTTGTATTTATTGTATACTTTGTCTAGAATTTTGCAATTGCGCTGTGTTAACTTTTTATATATCAAAATATTGATATTGTCTACAAATTCTATAAAATTAATTTTTAGCTTAATATTGTTATATATTGTTAACAAGTTTGCGTTATAAAATGGATATAATATTAATAATAGCATGAAGTTCTACAATAATATATTGATATCTATTGTTTTGTAGTTTCTAATTTTAATTGTAGTATATTAATTCTTTAGAAAATCTTCTATAAATTTAAAAAGTAGTTTAAGAATTCTTCTCTTTTTTATATATTGTATAGAAGTTTGTTATATATTATGTTGTTCAATATATTCTTATTGTTAAGTTTTAACAATAAGATTATTTTTCTTCCTGTACTACTCTATATTATATTTTTTTTTAGTAATAAATTGCAAAACTATATCTATTAATCTATATTTGTAAGCTTTTATTTAAGTATCTAATATTGTATTGTATATCTCGACAACGTTATATAAATATTCTAATATAATTAATTTTAGTATTTTATTTAACGTATTAAGTAACGCAATCGATTTATATATTTTTGTATTAACATAATCCTTTTTATTTAATTTTTGCAATACTATTGTAGTTGCGCTCTTAAATCAAATTAATTGTATTTTCTTTTAAAGATATCTCTTAAATAGCAAATGTATTTTTATTTTTATTTTTATACTTCCTTCATTCAACATCTTTGAGAATCTATGCGAGAAATTATATATTTTTACGATTTTTAAATCTAATTAATTACGAATAGACGAGTAGCACTAGCGTTTGCTTGTCTAATTAAAATTGACTAGAATTTGCGATTGTTATTTCGTTTGTAACAAGTCGTTATAACAACGTTGCATCTTCGTTTTCTATATCGTAATATTCGTAATACAAGATTTTTTTTTAAACGAAAACTCTATAAATTTAACAAAGATTCGAACATTGTTAACGATGTTGTTGTCTAAAATTGACGCAACAATTTAATAATCAAGATTATGCGCATTGTTGCGACGACAAATCTAATTTCGTTAATAGTTGTTATAGATTTGTAATATTAATTTTTCGTTACATTTGTGTTCTTTTTTGGTGTTATTTGAAGCAAATTAATAAAATATGCTTGATTGTTATACGTCTCTAATTGTAATCGCAAGTTTTCGTCGTAATCTTAAGTATTTATTGTTTGCACAAAAATTAATTAAAGTTAATTTTGTTTGTTTTTAATTATATTAGAAGTGTACTATGTAATTTAAAACAATTAATATATAATTGCATATATTTATACGTAATTCTAAATGCGAGCTTATAATATTTTGCGTTATTCTTCTCTTTTAATTATCTTAATTGTTACTTTTTTTAAATCTTGTTTTAAATAAGCATTTTTTTGATAACAAATTTATTTAACATTTGATTTGCGAAAAATAGACGTTATTTGTGGGTTTTGTTAGCAACTTTATTTGCAATTTCGTTGTCTTTTATGTTTTTATATTTTGAAATTTAATAAAATTTTAATATAACGTTTTAACGTCGTATTATATTATATGTTTTTTGCATTCTTTTAAGATATATTTGATTTGACGTCGATCTTATCTCTTTTATAATCTTTAATAAAGTTTGATTGTCAAAATATATTTTGTAAACTTATTCTCGCAAGTTAGTAAACGTCTCGCAATGCTTTGTTAATTTTTGAATTATTCTTGTAAATTTCTTAAGTTTGTCGTAATGCGTAAACGTTACTTTGATGTTTTTTAAATTACTTTTCGATTTTTTAATTTGCTTTTATCAAGACAATAATAACGTTTTTATTGGGATTATTTTTGTCAAAATACGTTCTTTAATATTAATTAAACTTGTTTGCGTTATATTTTTTCTTAATTATTTTTTTGCTATACGCAATAACTATTTTAAAGAATTTTATTTATAAGATAATTGTGTAAAATTGTTGTTGCGATGTTGTTATTAATTCGAGTTTTATTTGCATTTATCTTTTTTTAAATTGCAAAAATATTATTTTAAATTTTGATTTTTATTTTCTTTTTAATATTAAGTTATTGCGTTTATTGTTTTGCTTAACTTTTGTACATTTATAATAGCTATTAATATTTATATTAACTTTTCAAAATGTACATTAACAAAAAATATATTAATTCTGATTTATAAAACTTTTGTAAACTTTATTTTGTAAACATTTGTAATATATTAAAACGCGCAATTTTGTATCAATTACAACTTCGAAATAATTTTTTTTTTAATTTTTTAATATTTTTAGACGTATATTATGCGACAATATTGTAAGCTATTATCAATTTTTGATAACAATATACTTGCGTTTATTTGTCTTTAATAAAATATTAAATATTGAATTTTCTATTATTGAAGCGCTTTTATGTTTAATTGTTAACTTAATTTCTATTTAATGCAAATAAACTTTTTATTTTAACTTTAAGTTTAATTGAATTTTCAATACTTTAATATTTGATTTAACAATTATCTTGTATTTTGTTAGCGTTATATTGACGCTTATATCGAATCTCTTTAAAGTTCGCAAAAAATAAATTAATTTATGTTTTTTTTTCGCGAACTTGAATTTGTAACTTTATGTTTATTATTCGCATTTATTGTATATTGAATTTAGTATTCTACAATTATATTTAATTAATTTTTTATACGTTAATATATTAACGTTGTTTACGAAATTTGTAACGCTAACTTGCAACTTAATGTTATTGCATATCTTTAATAAATTCGCATTGTAAAACAAATATAAAATTAAAAAAAAAGAATTTTGCGATATGTTTATGTTTGCATTGTGCTTTTCTATTATATAATTGTTTGTAATTAAGATAATACGACGTTTCTTTAGAAAATTCTTTACTTATTTAAGTAAATAAGTAAAAACTTGTCTCTTCTTTATATTGTAAAACAATCGAATATGCGATATATTGTTAAATGTATCTAATATATCGAAATTAAATAAAAATGTTACTCTCTTCTTTTAATTGCTTTATATTGTGTAAATCTTTTTCGTAATTAATTATAATATCGTATTAATCAAGTATTGTCTTCTAGCTTTTATTTGTATATTTAATAAAATATTGTACGTCTTTACAACGTAATGAAGACGTTTTAATATTATTAATTTTAATATCTTATTTAATATATTTAATAACGCTATAAGTTTAAAAAATAACAATTTAAAGTAATTCTTTTTCTTTAATTTGCATAATATTATTTTAATTGTCTTTTTAAAATAAGACAATTGCATTTCTTTTCTAATGTATCTATTAAATAAAGATTTTACTTAAAACAAAACAATGCAAATTAATTGTTGCAACGTATTATTAATTACATTGTTAATTTTTAATATCTTATTAGAAGTTGTCTTGTGCATTGCTCTTATTATTTCGCGTTTTAACATTATTTTGTTATCTTTTATAAAAATCGAATAAAAGAATTTGTTTAAATTGTTTATTAAAATTGTAAACAAAGAAGAAAAATAAAATCGAAATATTGTTTTAATTTTGTTCTTTGTTGTTGTCGCAATATTTGTGTCGATTTGTAATAATAATATAATAAATTCGATTAACGTTTTTGTCGACGCATTTCTAATTTACTTTATTATTTTGAAGAGATTTTTAATAATATTTTTCGAAGCTTTTATTTGTTTGCGAAACTTGTTTTGTTTATATCTCTTTAAAATATTGTTCTTTTTATTGTATACTTGAACGTACGTTGTTTATTCGCTAAAAATGCAACATTGTCGATGTAATTTTCTAATTTCTTTAATTATTTTTGTGCACTTTGTTATTTATTCGAGTTTAACTTTTTTGTGTAATTTTGCTTACGAAATAAAGTCTTCGATAGTTTTTTTCAAAGTATTAAATAACTTTATTGTATATTTATTAATATCTTTTTTTTTCAAATTGATTAATATTGATTCGAATAATAGATTTTTCAATATATTGTCGAACTTTTTTAAATTTATAACTTTTCAATTTTGTTTAAAACAACGTTAAAACTTTTTTTGCACTTAAAAATTTAACATCGTTTTTATCGAAAAATAATTGAATAAATTTTTTATTCTTTTGTTTATATTGCAATATATTAATTAATTTGTTATTTTTCTTGTAACAAACAATAAATCGATTATAATTTAAGCGTTTTAATATTCTTTTATTATAATTTTTTAAAAGAGAGTTAATATTACGTCGATTGTACGTATCATATTTAACAAATTCTTTAAAAGCAAATATTGTTTAAAATAAAAAGAACTTACTTAAAAGAAATAATGCAAATTGATTTTTTTTATAATAATATTTTTGTCTTGCATGCGTAGAGTTAACTTTATTATTAAGAAATTACTCTTATTAATTATTTTGTTATAATTATTCAAAAACAAGTTGTAAACGTTATAAATATTAACAAGATTATATTTTGTGTTATTATTATCGAAACATAGTTGTAATGTTATTGTTTTTATATTTTTAAAATATTATGTGTTATGTTAGCTATTGTTATCAATGCGTTTATTAACGTAAAAGCATGTTTTTTTGTTGTTATTTACAAGCGTAAAGTTTGCGCGTCTTCAGTTATATATCTTTATCTTAGCATAATATTATTACGATTCTTGTATTATTAATATGTTGTAATTTTGTATTTTATTCTTCTAAAACAATGCGATTATTATTTTATTTCTTAATTTGTAAACATTATATTGTAATATTCTAAGCTTGTTTTATATTTTTATTAAAGTTGCTTTATATAATTCTTAATATTAATATTTATTAGAGTTTGCATTTCTTGCGTAAAAAACATGTTCTATAACAATGTTATTATTATTTCGTTGTTATTCTGTTTTATTAGAATAAACTAACTATTTAACAATTCGTTAAAGTGTCTTTTCTTAATTAATTTTTAATTATGTTTTTTTTTGTTATTACAAGAGTGTTTTGCATGCGACTTGTCTATATCGAACAATTAATTGTTGTTGTCTTGCGTTTTGTCTTCTTCTTTAACGTCTAATTAAACATCGCTACGCTTTCGAGAATTACCAAAATAATTGTCGTTTTGTTTATTTTTATTGTTTTGACAATATAATACAATAACTTTGTCTTTATTATCTTTTTTATTTTTAGTTTTTTGTTCTATTTTTTAAAGCATTTAAAATCGAATACTTTATAAGCATTCTTGCAAACATCGCACTTTTATTTTGATAAATTTAATTAATGCGAACATTAATTAAAACGATAATTTCGCACATAATAAACGGATTGTTACTTGTTTTTGCATTCGTATATTAAGTAATTATACTCTTAACACTTTATGCATTGCTTTATTTTGCAATTTGTATTATAATATTTTGTTATCTTGATATTCGATTTATAAATTACGTTAAATTAAATTAACTTATTTTTCGTCTTTGCGCAATTTATTTATATTACAATAAAAACGTATTTTTTTATTGCTCTTTTTTGTAAATTAAGTTATCTTATTAATTTTCAATTCTTAATGTATGATCTTGCATAATTTTTTTATTGTTTTTGTTTTCTTTTTCTTTATATTTTTAAGCAAATTTTTTATTTTAATGTTATGCATTATTATTTTTGCGCATTTACAACGCAAAATTATTGCAATAAATATATTTTTAATTTAGAAATTACTTAATTTTAAAATCTTTTTGTTGCATTCGTTATTAATTTTGAAGACTATTATTTTTTTAAAGCATTTTATTCTCTATATATTTTTTCGCGCACTTAATGTGTTAACAATGTTTAAATCGCGCGTTAATACAATTATCTTTGTTGCGCTTATTTTGTATACTTTTTTTATCTCTTTCTTCTTCTTAATTTACGTTATTAACTTTATTTCTTTAATTAATTGTTGTTTCGAAAATGTTAATTATTGTTTGTGCAATTAATAACGAGCTTTATATTATATTTGCTTATGTGTTAATATCTTGTGTGTTTTTCTTAATTTTTTTTGTTTTTTCTAGTTGATTTGTTGTTTTCTTTAATCTCTTTAATACACAAATTATGTCGATTTATTTATTGTTCGCGAAGAATTTATTAAATTTGCGCGTAAATTTCTTGACAAAAATGCATTACTTAATTAACGTTATTATCGAAATTATTTCGAATGCGTTTTTTTTTTTAGATTTATAAAGCTTCTTGATTTTTATTATTTTCGCGATAATTTTTGTTGTAATTTGTAATAAATTGCGCTAAAACACATTAAGTGCGTTTTAATTACTTGTCGATATCGCGTCGATTACGTTTATTTGATTCTAACAATCGAGATAAATCGTGAGCGTTATTGTTAGTAAGATCTTCTCTCTTGTTTCTTCTTGTATAATAAGATAGTATAATATTGATGTTTGTCTATATTTAACTTTTTCTTTCTTATTTATTGTTAAAAGAATTTGCAAACTTAAAGTATTAAATTAATACTATTTATATATTAGTAAATGTATTTACTCTAATATATTATTAATAAGTTTGCGCATTATTCTATTTATATAATTTATATATTTTGAAGTCTTATTAGACGCTATCTTCTATATAGCTTTTCTAAATTTGCAATATATTAATAAAACGTTGCCTTTAACAAATAATAAATACTTAAAGTCTTTTATATCTTATATAGAAATCTTAAAAAATAACAAAAAATAAATTTAAAGTATTATCTTTATCTTTTTTTGTAATGTTGTAACAATATCGAAATTCTCTTATTTACTAAATAAAAAAAGATTTAAGTTAATGTTTTTGCAATTGTATTTCTCATTTATTTTGCAATTTTAAATAGTTTTTTAAAGAATTGTTTTGCGTTTTATATAAATTTGCAAATATTTTTTTGATTTTTGATTTCTAATAATTTTATTCTTCTTGTTATATACTTTGATATATTTTGCTTACTTGCGAGTTACAACTTATCTTAAATGTAGATTCTTGATTCGAAATAATTTTATCTCGAATCAAATATTTGATTCGAAATAATCTTAGTATATATTGAGCATATTAATTAATTTGCACTCGAGATAAACTTATCTCGAATTAAGAATTTGTATTCGAAATAATCTTAATATATCTTAAGTATAAAAATAATATATAACAATTAAAGATACGAAGATATTGAAGAAAGAATTAAATACAAGCGTAGTATATATTAAGCATCGACTTTCGAAGAAAGCAAATATTATAAATATATAGACAAAACATATATTGAGTATTGTTTTACAAGCATAAAATATATTATTAATATACAAGTATAGCATATATTAAGTATTAATTTTTTAAATAATAGAATATATTAATTACAAAGTTACAATACTAATTTGTTATACTAAATATATATTTAGTATTAACAAAGACTTAAGTATTCGAATGCGTTGCAAATTACGCGTTTATACAAGAAGTAATCTAAATATATATTTAGTAGTTGCGTAACATAAACTAGATTTAAACAAAATTCAAACGCTAAGTATTGCAAATATATTAGTATTCTTTGTCGAATTAAAGTATTGTTTTTCCATCTTTTATTTTTATCTTTCTTAATTATCTATATATATATAGTATATACTCGTAATTTTATATAGTGTATTCTTAGTATATATTAAAACAATCTTTATTGAAATAGTCAAGAATATACTTAGTATAAACATTATTTAAATATTTAATCTTTGAGCGCATTACAATTAGTATGATCGTTGAACCGGATCGAACACAATTTTTTTTGTTTAACCCAAGGATTCGAACAGACTTCTTTGTTCAACCCGAAGCTAAATTAATTAATTGCGCTACGCAAACTAGTTCAAATCGAGTAATTCTTTTTTTGTTTGAAAGCACGCTAAATTCTTTATAGAACGAAGTAATTTTGGTAAAATACGTATAAAATACAAGAAAGTTATAAATTTTTCAAAATTTAAGATATTTTAAAGTTAAGCTTCTCGAGCCCGATTACTTAGCGATTCCCTCGCGAAATCGAGCCCAACGGTTAGACTAATTATAATAATACTTAAGTAAACAACATTAACAACTTTTTTGCGTTAAATATATGTTATAATAAATATATACAAAACTTATGCATAAAATATGCTAACTATTTTTAAAAGTCTTATTTCTATCTTAATTGTAACTTTATATTACTAAGTAAATATAAATTTTTTTAACAATTTTTGCTCGATATATACTAAGTTTATACTTAGATTAAGTCGACTATATATAAAAAGAAAACAATATTAATAAATAATTACTTTTTGTTTAAATTAAGTTTATACTAAATATAAGCAATATCTATTCTTAAATTATTAAAACAAAATAATAATTAAGAATAGTTCTATTTAAGCGCAATATATATTAAATATTAATAGCGATATCTAATTTAGAAACTCGCGTCTTCTTTTTTAAATTAATTATATAAATATTATAAATTGCATTGCAACTTAGTATATACTAAGTATAAGCAAATATAATATTGCAATAAAAAAAGAAAATTGAATATATAATATAATATTTATAATAGTTAATTAATAGCTCTTTGTATATTTAATGTTAATTGAATTTATACTAAGTTTATATTAAGCAACAATTAATTACAATATTATATAAGAATATATTATACAAATGCAAGTAAGCAATTCAACGTCTTTCTATATATATAGTATAGACTAAGTATATTTAGTTGCAAACTTAAAGACTAAAAATATATTTCCAAATATATACTATCTTGCAAAGAAATATATGCTTCTCTTATATTTAATATATATTATATTTATATTGTAATAATATTTTGAAATTATAAATACAATCTAATAAATAATGCAATATCGATTATATTACTAAGCTAAAATATATTTAATGCAAGCTTCGATTAAGTTAAACTTATATATTATATAGACTTAAATATATAATTAGCATACTAATCTTTTAATATATTAACAATATAAAGTATATAGCGTAAGTTAAGTTTATATTAAATATAGATATAACTTAAGCTTTGTAATTGTTACATTACAACTTTTGCATCTTTATACAATATTTAATTTTATTAAAAGATAAGTTTATTTTATATTTATTATATGTATAACTTAGTTTTTATTTTCTCTATTATCTATATTATATACAAATGCTTATTTTATTTTTTAAGTATTTAATTATATTATATTAATTATATATTAATTTAGTATATACTAGATTTGCATTAAAACAAACTTTAGAGTTGCTATTATAGAACTATGCTTACTAGAGAGTGCTTACTAGGAAATAGAAATAATTAGTCTAGATAATTAGAGAGATACCTGTTACGATAGTAAAAGAATCTCGATATCTTTTCAATAGATTTACATGTACATAAGTAGACTTTCTCTTGTCTTTTAGAAAGCAAGACTTTTACTTATCTTTATTATCTATTATTTGATAGCTTCAACAGAGTTCGATCGTAGTATCTAGATATTATTGATTGTCTACAATCTATATTAGTTAATTAGTTATTATACTAATTATTATTGTCTATTAGATGTTTCAACTAGATTGAATTAGCATCTTATTTATTTTATTAGAGTTTTATCTATAGTTCTACTACGACAAATAACATTATTTTCTAGTCTTGCTACGCGAGCATTATTCTGCTACGTTAGCATAGTAGTGTCTACTATCTATAATATCGTTTTTATATCGATCTAAGCTAGATCTACAATTTAGCGTTATTCAATAATATTAATATTTTTTTTTTGAACAAGCATACTATTATTGCAACGTTTGCTCTTTAGAAGTTTATACACTTCAACTATTACTACGTCGACGAGCTTCAAATCCATATTAAAACTATTGTTAACGCTATTATAGCAATCTATTTTTAATCTACTATAGCGACAAGAATTGCATGCACTACTTGTAACTTATCTATTAATCTATTGATTTTTCTAGTTAAGTAAACTATCGATATAAGCAAATTTCGAACAACGACGTTACAATTCTATATCGAGACAAACCAATATTGTCAATCTTAAGTTTATCGAAGCTTCGCGAATTTACAAAAGCATAACTATTTAAGTTTATCGTCTATTAATGTTACTTTATCTAGAATTTTTTTAGAATTTAATGTTTCTTAATCGAAGCAACGCTTTGTCAATTATAAAGTGCTTTCTACATCTTCTAATTAAAAGTTATTTATCTCGACAACAAGAAATACTACTACTTACATCTTCGCAAAAAAGATTATCTACAATTAATCTATTAATTTCTTATTATTATTAAACAACTCTAGTAACGCAATAGCAGATTTTATCGCTAAGCAACAATATATAATAATTAAGATAGTACAACAAATACTTATCGCCCAATCTTAACAATTAAAATTAATAGAATTATAAGATTTTTAAGAACTACAAGATTTATAGAGTCTTGCAAATAATAACAACAATACATTTAGCTAACAGTCTAAGAATTTCGATTTTTTCGATTTTTATCTATTTATGTTATACAATGCGAGACTTATAATTTGCAATAAAAAAGATATCTACTATCGCAATATATATCTCTTTATCGAAAGAATACTAGATATTGCTATTATAAAGAATATAAAGTTAGTAAAATCTAATCTAAATATTTGTCTTCGCAATATTGCTTTAATTTAATATATAGTCGTGTTAGAATAATAGATAATAGAACGCTTGATTACTATGTAGAAGCTAAGAAATTTGCTTAACTATATATATTGATTGATACTACTTAACTCGATTACGTAATATCGAGTCGAATAGTATCAAGTTGTTACGAGATTTGTGTCTAATGCTCTTGTTAAATAACAAGAAGACGTTTGACGTTTGTCGATAGCGCCTGCTTTTAAACAATCAAGTATAACTTGATTGTTAACTTAGTTCTTAGAGAATTACTTTTACAATTATTATAGATGTTTGTCTTGTTTACTTGCATGTCTTTTTATCTTGCCTAGTTGCTTTATCTATCTAATTATTATTCTTTGTCTAGTAAATAATAGTTTCAACGTACAATTCAAGTCAATCGTTCGTTTGACTTAGACGAACGACATTGATTGTTAGTTCTTTTATTTAGTCTCGCATTTATTACTAGATATTAAGTTATTATATTAGAGTTAACATTTCTTTGCGTTTCGCAATTACTAGGCACTAGATTATTGTATTAGAGCTAGCATTTATCTATCTTTTGCAATTATTAAGTAAAAAATTATTGCATTAAAGTTAGCAAGTTTATCTTTTACAAATGTTTGTCTAATCGTATTAAGATGTCTTTCTTAATTAAAATAGCTAATCTTGTTCTTTTTATTCTTACTTATCAAATCTTGCAACTTTGCACTACTAGACATCAATATATCTTTTGCATTAGTGAGTTAACTAAACTAAAAATCAAGAAGCTTTTTAAACTTTTATCTCGTTTGTCTTTATTCGAATTAATAGATAGAACTTGTCGTTTTGCTTAGTTTGCTTAATCTAGTAAAGATAAACGAATTTGATTAATCGATAAAGCAATTGACAAGACTTTATTTAAACGAACAATTAATAAGTTCGAAAGAAAGCAATAAACAGCTTTACTTAATACAATTAACAACGAAGTTTCGACGAAGAAATTATTATTTGTTATAGTTTACAACTAGTCTTTAACAAAAACATTATTGTTTATTGTTCTTAATTATTAGATTTTGAAGATATTATAATTTGTTGCAATTAATATTATTATTTTAAAGATATTATTGTCTTTTATATTAAACGACATTATCTCGAAAACATTATTAGATTTTTTTTTTAAATTTATACTTGATTTAACATCTCTAAAAGTCTATGCAAGTCCTATATGTATTGCGCGATTAAATTTTCAAATTTAAGTTACGTTGCTTTAATATTTTATGTTATTATTGTAATATTTATAATACAAAGAAATTCTTTATAAAAATTGTAAAGATTGTGTTAATTTATAATTTACAAAAAAAAATCTTATATATTGTTTCACAATTTCAAATTTTTAAATTTGTGCATATTAAGAACAAGAGTTTCAAGAATTTACGCATAAGTTCTCTTTGTAAATTGCAATTATGTAAAGATTGTTTCTTAATTCGTAATACTTGTATTTGTATTTATATAATCTTAATATTCAAATTTAATATTAACTCTTTTTTGTATATTTATTTACGTAGCGCTTTCAATTTAAGACGTAGCGAAAACGTTGCTTTCGACAAAATTGAATGTTTTTGCTATCGTCTATTAAAATAAACGAAATCTTTTATCGTTTAACTTCGAATACGCAATTGGGCGTATATATAATTAAGATAAAAGACAATTGTAATTAATCAAAATACGTAATCTTAATACGATTAATTTATGTGCAACAAAAACTTTTAATCTTTTGTTTGTGTAATGTACGCGTATATAATTTTTTTTTAGCTTTTCTAAATTTATACGCACAATATTTCGAGACTTTTTTGCGATATTTTAAAACACGTTTTTCGTAATTGTAATATAACAATTATTGTAATAACAATCGACGCGTACAAGAAGTAAATAATAATAATTATAGATAATTTTGCGTATTCTCGATTACACGTATCTTATTATACGTAAAAGATTCGAAATAATAGTAATAGTAATAATTGATATTGTTGTTGTCTTCGCAATTTAATCGATCGATTTGTTGTAACAATTGCATCGAACGTTTGCGAATATCTTGTTTGTCGATGCTAAAAACATTTGACTTTGTCGAATATCGCAATATTAATAGATTCGTAGCTAGCATTACGTATAGATAGTTCTCTTGTTAATCTATTAGAATTATTAATAAAGCAATTATCTAAACATTAAAACGAGCAATTTGAGCAAAAGAATCTAAACGTCAATTTTGATAATATTCTAGATCTAGAATCTTTTAATTCGATTATCATCTTAAAGCATCTCGACGAAATTCTCGTCATTTAACGAAATAAACTTGCGTTCTTAAACATTTTAAGTTTCGTCTTTTTATTTGTATCTTTTATCTTACTTGCGTTCTTAATTGAACAATTAATAATTAGTTCTTTCGATAAATTAAGAAACAACAAAATTGACAAATTAGACAATAATAAATCGCGTAAGAACGTATTAGCGAACGTTAACAAATTACATCGTCGAAAACGAGCTTTCTCTTTTAAGAAAAATAGCATAAATTGTCGTTGTTAACTTGAAATTGATCGAACGAGTTTCGAGATAAACAATAAATCTAGAATAATAAGCTTACGCTCTAACAATTCTTTGCAAAGTAATTAACAATAATTTGATTAACTTAACTTTGTCCCGCAATTGTACAATTTACAATCTTTTAATTTATTTAACGCTAAACAATATACTTAATACGATTAATAACAAAATAATGAACTTAATATCTTACAATTAAATGCTTAGTCTATTTACTCTTCGCTAATCTAATCGAACACAACTACGCTTAATAATATAGACTCGCAATAATAGCAAAAGCTTGTTTAACAATCTTTTAACGCTCAAGTCAATTTAATAACTTTTAAATAAACTTTGTCTTTATAATTTAACTTTGCGATCTTTAGACAAACTTTAATCTCGCAATTTAACTTCGCAATTTTTAAATAAATTTTACTTTTTACAATCTTCGATCTAAATCAATTGCGAACTATATTGCGTAAAGAAGATTAATACTCTCTCGTAAAGCAAACATAATATTTGTCTCAAAATAAATTAATAAATTTTCGTCGCACTTCTAGACACTTTAATAAGTTTTTATAAAAAAATATAAATGTGTCTTCTAGTCGATTCAAGACATCTAATTTAGACTTTTTTTTATTTAGACGCTTCAAACAACTATAAGTTAAACAACATTATTTTCGTTTATAAGAAAATAATATATAGAGAAGTCTTTATCTTTGTTGAACGTATAAATAATTACGTACACGTTGTTGACAAAGTTGTCGTTTAAAACAATCTCTCTTTTTGTTTTCGTAACTTTGTTATAACGTAATATCTTAAAAAAATAAACAATTTTAAACATTAAACGTTTCGAAGTTTATTTCATCAATAAATTGTAAAATCGCTTTAAGATAAAAATTAGCAAAACATTTAACAAATTAACGTTAGAAATCTTTATTATTAAAGATGTTAAAGACAAATAAGAAGTTATAAGATATTTGCAAAATATTATTCTTTATGCGCAATTAATAAGCATCGAAGAAATTTAAAGACAATTAATTTAAGCATAAAATTAGCTTAAGATAAAATTGCATTCTATTGTTAATATACTTATTGTTTACATATTATTTTAAAACTTTATTAACGAACTTAATGCAAAGCGCAAAATGTAAAAGACAATATTTGCCTATCGCTTTAACTAGCAAAACTCGAATTAATTTAATAGACAATTAGAAAAACAAATTGTCTATTAGCTTGTATTATATGTGTTTCGCTTAATTTATTCTTCTTGCATATTCTTTTACAAGTAATTCGATTACGCGTATTTTTCTTAATAATAATTCGTAGATTACGAATATTTCAAATAATTTATATAAAATTTGCAAAATTTTAACAAGAATTTTTGCTAATTAATACAATAAACGTTAATACAATTTTAGACATTAAAGTCTTTCGCAAAATTCGCAATTATAATAACAATAAATTTTTTCGCAAATAGTTAGAGCAAAAATTCTTATTATTAAAATTAAAAACAAGAGATAGATAAAACAACGCAGAGCGAAATTGAAACAATTATTGAAATAAATATTGCGAAGATTATCGCGATAACTATTAGAGCAATTATAAACAAATAACAATTTATTAAGTCTTTGTCGTAACAACATACTACGCAAATTCTACAAAATATATAAAATTCATTTATTACTTTATACTCTTCGAATACTTTACAAATTACTATAATAATTCTTGTGCAAATACGACAACATATTATGTTGTTAACAACTAATTAAAAGAGACATATTATATTAAGAAGAAAGCATTAATAATTATTTATATAATTAACTTGTTATAGAAGACGATTTACTAAATAAATGCAATACATATTAAGTTAACGTTAATGTTTTTTTCTTAATTCTTTAAGTGCAAAAGTTGTGTCTTGAGCTTTTTATTAAAAAACAAGCTTTTTTAGCATATTAAAGACAAACACAACAAGATGTATTATTAAAAATTTATTAAGATATTTTATGTTAATTTTGTTTTTGTTAAAACAAGTTTTAAAAACTTAGAATTAACCAAGTTAGACGCTTTATTATTGCGTCAAACAAATTAACTTTTAGACGTTAATATTATGCGACATATTAAATAATATTATTATAAGAAAACATCTTGTGTGTTGTTTACGTTAACAACGATTGCATTATGTTATTGATCAACAATAATTTTCTTAGTAACTTAAGACTAAAGCATCTTACAAGATAATTTAACGTTGTCGTATTCGTATAAGAGTAAATGCTGTAAACAATAATTTTGATAGTAATAGTTAAACTAAGAAGCAATCTATGTGATTAAAGATAAAATATGTGCGTCTACTAAGATTCTAACTCGATGTAGACTAGTCTACCTATCTTAAAAAGAAATATCGTAACAATCTGCCATCATTTTCGAAAAAAAAGTCATGCTCCCATGGCAAAAACATAAGGATAATGGGAAACTAAAGAAAACGCGTTCTTTTTAATGTCTAGACGCGTCTCATCTTCGCGAAATTCTCAAAGATCAAATTTAAAAGTAAATCTAAAACATATCTTTTCGAAAGCTCAAAATCTAATCTTGTTAAACATCTTAAATGTCTAATTTTCTTTCTCGATGTATTTCTCGCTTTGATTTTTTTAATCTAGCTTTTCTTCGATGTAAAATCTATAACCTTTAGGCTTAACATCGATCAAATAAACCTAGAACTTGTCGCCATTAACAAGAAATCGTTAAGAAAGATCGTTTGCCTTTTAATCTTATTGCGACGATCGATTGTAAAACAATTGATACTACGTAAAACAATTATAGAACGATTGATGTTGCGAAGAACAATTGTAAAGCTACTACAAAGTCTATTAATTGTAGAATGATTGCAATAAATTTTGCGACAATAATGCAACACAATAGAAGTTTGCTATTTCTTGCCAAATAGACGTATAACTATCTATTTATTTAAGAAAGTCTTTAAGCTTTGTATGTGACGTAGATTCTAAAAGATCACATCTTAATTACACATAAAAGCGATTTCAAATCAATATAAGCTAATTATGCGTCAAGATAATGTTGACGATCTTTGTCAAATGTAGCATTTGCAATATTTATACTCGTGAAGATATATACTTAATAGTGGCAAGAATGTAGAAGAACGACGTCAATTAAGCAAGTGTCGTAGATGCTCGTATCTTAAATCTATTAATTAGTAAATAATATCAATTATTTATGTTGTCAAGTAGACGAAGCTATTCTCGCGTGTAATTAAGTAACTTTAAAAAGTATTATATTAATGCAAAGTCGCGAAGACATGCGACGATAACGTTTCTAACTATCTTGTCGTCATGCTATATAGTTAAATTCTTAAGTCTATCAACAAAGACATAGACGTCGCGATAGAAGATGTGTTTGCTCGCATTTATTACGACAACAATAACGATAATTGCCTCGTACTCTAATTAATACTTAAAATTGAAAAAGCTTATCTCTTTTGCACGCAATTTCTATATAATCTTTGTTTTTGTTGTCGAAGATAGAATAGACAATAAAGACGTTGTTTTTGATTCTTTTGATATCTTAATGCTAGAAATAGACGATAAGAACGATTGCTCTTGCTTTGATAATTGCGAGATACTTATCTTCGCGAACTTCATTCGAATTAGATTTATCATTGTCGTTATGACGTTCTTAGTGATCTCGTTTTGCATAATACTAATGCGTTGATCGAACTCCACAATAATTATATTACGAACGATTCTTTTTGCAAGCAATATAGAGTGTTTCTTCTATTTAACAAGCGATTGTTCTTTGTCTTTAAACGTCGTCGACGATTGTTAACTACGCAAAGCTTCTTTAACAAATGCCATTGCTTAATTGTTTGAATGTAGAATAGAAATCTACAATTAGATAATGCAAATATTGAATTAAATGCGTATGCGAAACGAAGCAAGTCTATTGAAAGAATTGCGAAGACTCTCGATTAGATGTAAGAAACTCTAATGAAACGAGAGTTTTGCGAGTAATTTAGAGAACTACAATTAGATAATGTAGACGCATTAATTAGATGCAAAGAATTAATCAATAGTTGAAGCTATTAAACTATAAGAGTAAATGTCGTAAGCAATAATTCTAGTAATAATAATTAAATTAAGAAGCAATCTATGTGATTAAAGATAAAATATATGCGTCTACTAAGACTCTAACCCGATGTAGACTAGTCTATCTATCTTAGGAAGAAATATTATAACAATTCGTGTACGACATTAGAAACGACAAATATTTAATTAACAATTATCTTCGACTTTTAATGTATTTTTAAGACAAAATAGATAGCAAGATAGTTGTCGCTTACTTTTGTCAAGAAGTTTACGATATAAAAAATCTAAAAACAAAGTTGCTACTTAAGATAAATATTATTAATTTCGAACGTATAATTGTTGACGCAAATAGACGAAAATTAATTATTAAAAGTTGTTGAAATTTAAAAACAAAATTAAAGATAAAGTCAAAAAACAATATTCGAATAAAACGAGTCGTTAAAATTAAAAGAAGTCTTGCAATTGTCGTTTATTTTATTTTCGAAATTCTAATAATAGTACAAGACGAAATCTTGTCTAACAAGAACTATCTCTTTGAATCGATTTTGCTCGACGTTTACTTTTATGTCGCAAATAGAAAAATATCTTTCGTATACATTCGTAACAATTGTTTTGTATTACTTCGCATCTCGCAATATACGACGTTAAGACATCTACTAAAGTTTAAGAAGCAAAATTGTTATTAAGTTAACTCTAACGAAAAGAGTTAAATAACTAAAGAAGATATTAAGATTAATATGTTTAATAATAACTATCAGACAAATCTAATTAATAACGTTTATGTTTACAAGAATTTAGTCGAAATTATTGCGCTTTAGCGTCTTGTTATTCGATTGCATATCTTGTGAGAGAATACTAGCAAAACAATTAATTTTGTTAAGAAAAATTAAATATTGATCTTATTAAATAGCGACTAGAATTCTATATTAGCGTCGAAAATAAAATACAAGATTTATCTTTTAGAAAAATGCAATCGCGAGATAGTTAATAAAGAATTTGACATATTGCATGTTCAAGACAAAATAATATAATTAATCAAGATTTTGTTGTTCGAATTTCTTGTCTTCGTAATTTGACGAATTTTGTTAGACGAAACTCAAAAACATCAAGTAGTAACTAATATTCGAAAATTGAATAAATTGATTATTACAAATAAGCATTTGATATTTATTTAAACGAACATTATTGTTTAAATTCGTAATCGAGAGCACATAAGTTTGATAAATAAGTTAACTTTTTTCTTGCAATTCTTGATTGCGTTTGAAGATAAATATAAATTCTTCTTTATTACTTATTGAAATAAAGAACAACTTAATATCGTTATTATAAAATTCAAAAATTCGTTCGTCTACGTTCAACAAATAATAAATAAAAAACTTCGTTAATTTAGAAACTTGTGTCGTATTTACATTAACAATATTGTTGTTTTCTCTTAATTGTTCAACACACATTTAACTTATTTTACTTAGTTGTTCGACAAATTAGTCTTGCTAAACGTTACGCTTAATTTCAAAAAAATTTATCTTAATTATTTTAGCATTATTTTGCTAGAGCAAAAAGTAAACGTCTTTAACTTGTTTATTATTAAGAAGCGTATTATTGCTATTAAAATAATCAAATTTTCTAAAAATTTAAAGACACTTAAAATTTATCTTGATCTCGTTAATTATTAAAGAAATAAGATCGTTTAATACGTTTAGCGAATTAATGTTTTACAACAAGAAAAAACTCGTCTTCTAAAGAAATTTCCTATTATTGACAAACAAAAGCGAAAAACGTGTTTAAGAAACACATATATTAAATATTCGCTTGTTTTTCTTTAATTCTTTTATTAATTATAGCGATTTTTGATAGCTTCGAACTTCTTGATTTATTTCGATAATAATCGTCAATTGTATATAGACTTAGACGTCTTCAAGAGACGCAAATTTGATATCGAGATATATTATGTTAAAGACAATTTAACTAGCGATAACTTTAGACGAGACAATATTTAATATATTTTATTTATGTTCAAGATTCTTAGCTTTATTAAAATAAATTATTAATTAATTAAAATAAAAGTAGCTTGTCTTGTATAAACAATACGAAAAATCAAACATTTAGTAAAAGCGATCAAAAGATTTATTATAATTTATATTAATTACTTGATTACAACAAGCATTGTTAAACAAATTACGTTTTTTTTTTTATTAATTAATAAGCTTAATCTTCGTCTTATGCGTATCTCGCAATATTTTTTATAGTTTTCACTAAACGTACGTTATCGTACAAGAAAATTATATATAATTTCGAATGCATTGTTTAAACTTCTTGCATTTGAAAATAAATATAACAAGAATAAGTTATTAAACTTAGATAAAATAGACAACTTTGCAACGAACGTAAAGATTATAATTGAATTAATACGACAAACTTTTAAAGAAAAGTTAAATTTAATCGATTAAGATACGATTAACAAAACCATCTTATTTTACTTATGTTTTATTCAAATAAATAAAATCTTTAAGAAAAGATTTCTTAAGATATACGTTAAATTTATTAAGTAAACAAAAATTCTAACAACGATTTAAAAGTTATCTATGTCTTTTAGCATTTAATTTTTCAAAAAAGACGATTTACTTTACTTTATAGACTATGCAAATTGAAAAAAATTGTGTTTGCTTAAGAAATTTAAGACAAATTTTTTTTACTAGACGCACGACATAAATAGTTATGTTAACTTTATTTGCGCTTACGAGACAATAATTGTTAACTTTTATCTTCGCAAGCTTGCCTCTTAATTGTATTGATACATTGCTTATTGTTAAAAATGCAATTTTTGTCAAATTAAGCGATATTAATTGTATAAAAGTCTTAATTTAATTTCAAATTCTCTTATGTCTTTTTATATTGTATGCATCGATTTTGTTTTAAAATAATTATTATGCTAGAGTTTCGATGTTGCTCTAACAACAACTTGTAGATTTTTTAAAAAAATAATTGTTTTAAGCGACAAGACGACTTACATTGTAGCGAAGTAAACAAGTATTTTTTTTAACAATCTTGTTAATTAGAAAGTCTTAAAAGCGTTCGTATACAATAGAAATTGCAAATTTATATCTAAATTCTAAACAATTATGTTTTAGAAATTAAGAGTTTAATTTCTCGTTTTAACAATATATTATTCACAAATAGACGAACAAAGTAAATAAATAAACTAGATAGTTAAGATAGTTTTGCGATATATAGCGATTAACAATTTTAATCTAGATTAAATGTTCTTTTTGCTCGCACTTCGTGTTTGTCTTAATAATTTATCTAATGCGTTTATTAAATTGTTATCGAATAAAATAATTATAAACTTCAAAATGTGTAATCTTTTATTTTTTCTTAATTTTAACGAATTTTAGATAAATTAATTGTAAAAGAAGATCGTTAACTTTTTCGAAACAAAAGTAACAATTGCATAAATTAACATAATAGTTAAAACAATATATGACAACCATTATAGATTTATCGAGTTTTCAATAAGCAACATAGTGTATTTTCGTCTTTACAAAAATTATTTTTTGTCGTTTGTTAAATTGTTTAAATTGTCAATTTAACGCATTAAATCTTTTAAGATTCTTAAACGAAAAAATAATCTAACGTACAAATTAAATCTTTCAATAGACTAGAAAATTTATTTAGTTATATTTATTGCTTATTTTAAGTTAGCGCTAGACGATAAAGACTTATACAATTGTTTAAAGCTAAATTATTTAAAGATTATTATTAAGTTAAATGTTAAATAACATTCTTATAAAATTGAAGTTTTTATCGAATATTGCATTCGTTAATATAAGCAAAATTGTCTTATCTTAAAGTATTTTATTTGATAACAAAATTACGATGTTAAGTAAAATCGATAATATAATAAGAATTTGCTAAACGAATTTGTGAATCTTATTAATAGTGTGATTGTTAAGTTGGGTCGAACACTTTTTTCTCAACCCAATCCACCCTCTTGGGCCCCGTAGGGTTGGGCCAGGGTTAAGGCGCGAACCCGACCCTAGGGTTGGGTTTCGTCGGGCCAATGCCAAGAACCTAAGCTAACTTCGTCGCGTTAGCATCCGCTTATCTTATCTTATCTTATCTTATCTTATATATGCGCTAACTCGATTGAGCTAGCGCAGAATTCATGCTAGCTCGATTAGGCTAGCGCAGGGTCCACGCTAGCCACATACGATTAGCGCGTCACGTGACGTCACGTGATCGGGTGGGTCGGGTTAGACACTCGACGCGCATTCTTCGCTCGTCCCACCCTGTTGGGCTAGGAAATTTGCCTGACCCCAGGGTCAGGGTTGGGCGAGTCAACTCGATCGGGTTGAAACCCGACCCGACGATCACACTACTCAAAATTATAAGCAATTTAGTTATTAAATTAGTTTAAATGTTTGTTTAAACGCTTTAAATGCGTTACAAGAAAAAGCTTTAATTAATTTATTAACTATTTGCTTCTTGATAAAGATATATTTTAGCTTAATTTAATTATTTGCGATCTTTTTGCAAACAAATTGAATTTAAATGCTTATATACTTTGTTCGAATATGTTGCGCGAGATTTCTAGCAAACGCTATTGCTCTTTAGTTGTCGCAATATATAACAATAATAACTAGACACAATATAGAAGTTGTTAAAAAAAAAGTTTTGATAACAGCAAGAACTCTAGTTATAAGCAATAATAATAAAAATAAATAAAATAATTACAATTGCTTTAATAACTCTTAAAGTTAAGTAATTTTCTTAACAATTTGCGTTTGTTCGATGTACTTAACTTTGCAAGTAAATAAAGCAACAATTAATTAACGTTTAGATAATTAGTTAATAATAATACTTTTTAGATTAAAGACGTATTCAAAGATAAAATAACAAATGTCTTAATTCTCGTCTTAATTGATGTTAATGTAATCTAATAAGAAACAAATGCTTTTACAAAGATTAAAACAAAGATTAAAAGTATCTTAAAGATAACAAAATATTTGTTTAATAGATTTTTAGTAAGCATTAATAAAATTAAAAGTATATTTGTTTATTACTAAGACAACAAAAGCGATATTTAATCGAATATCTAATATTGTGTATATAAGAGAATTAATAACTAATTAATAGATATAACAATAACTCGAATCAATAATATAATTCGAATCGACAATATATATTTTAAATATATTTATAAGAATAGCAACTAATTTACACTCTTATATTTTGTAATTCTTTAATATCTTTTTTGAATATACTTTTTAACTTAAATAGAGAGTTCGAGTCGCAAGATTATACTCAATTTTGATTTCTAAGTATTATTAAACAAGATTTAAGTCAATTATCTTGAATCAATTAACAAGAATTCTCTTAATAACGTTAATAAATTTTTTGTTAACGTCGATAATTAAGAGATTATCTATATAGATAACAATGATAGTAAAGTTATTAATAAAGACGCTTAAATCGAAATTTAATAGACAAAAGTAATACTTTTTTAAAAACAATGCGAAAGTATTATATTATATTCGAGACAATTGCTTTAGTCTATAGAGAACTTTTCTAAGTCGATAAATCTTTTTGTCTTGCTTAAAGTTATAGAACAATTTAATATAGATTTCTTTGTTAATGTTCTTGTAAAAAAAATATTAATAACGTTTATTTGCTTTAGATCTTAATTGTTAACAACAATAAAAACAAAGATAATCTTGTAATTTATAAACTTAGTTACGACAACAAAGATTTCGACATAGTTTAGATCTTCGCGTTGTTTAAAGTCTTCAAAAATTTAACAAACTTTATAGCAAAGAATTTTGTTATTAACTTTATGTTTAATTTTATAAACTTATCTATTACAAAGTACGTAACATTCGCTAGATACTAAGTAAACAATATAGATATTGTTCTTCTTTAAGAAATTAATTTTGTTTTGTTCAACTAGTTGCTAGTTTATTTTGTGTTAGACATTTGTTATAGCTTTAGCATTAGTCTTAAACTTATATAACTTTAGTAATATAACTTTAAATAATAGAATAAAAGAGTTTGCAAATTTATTTCGATACAATCGAAGCTTCAAATATCTTTGTAACATTAAATTTAGATTTTGAAACAATATTGAATTTTAAAGCGTACATGATAATTTAATAACTTTAAAAGACTTATTGAAGTTAATAGAGTCAAAATAAATACTATTTTTGAAATCGAAAATCGAAAAGAATTTAAGAAGTAATATTCTTAAAATCTAAAGAAAATAAGATTGTAAATAAAATAGATAAATTTTCTAATTTATTATTAGAGTTTTCGATTTTATTCGAGAGCAAAACAACTCTTTGTTGCTCTTGTAATATTATCGCGAGATTTAAATTAACTCTTATAGAGTCTAGAAAATTAAAAAAATGTCTCTTGTAATAACAATTAGTTTAGTAATTGTAATTAAGACTAAAATGCTATTAATAGCTAAAATATCTATTAAATTAATATATTAAGCTTCGTAATTATAGATAATAGTAGATAATTTCTGCTTTTAAGTCTTATCTTTATTAAAGAACTTATATTTAGATATTTATTAATTAATAAAGAGACAAGCAATATTGTTGAGATCGATTAGATATTTAAAAATAAGTTAGTTTTTATCTATAGTTAGATTACTTAAATAGATAGATAGTTCGTTAATAATATCGCAAAATTTGATTTTGTACTTGTTAATATTTTAGTAATTAATAATTTTGAGAAACTCGAATTTGACAAAGATTCTTATTAGTATATTTAACTCTTTAGACTTATATATTTTAACAATTTTTTAATAAGTCTCTTTAATTAAGTCGATTTTTTTTACGTCGTAATATAAATTTTTATTAACAATGTTTCGAAGCGCATTTATATATTTCTTGTTGTTAACATTCTGTTTGATTTGTTCTTCGATAACAATATTGAACAAATTAGTAGATCTAATATTTAAATTAATATATTTCTAGAGCTTGATTTATTTAAGAATTTTAAACAAGTCTTGTTCTTAAACAAAAAAGCTTACGTTATTGCTAATTTTAGCAATTTGTTTAAGAATTGCGAGAAATAACGCAAAGATACTAGTAATTATAATAATATTGACATAATTTGTTATTTTAGAATTCTATTAATAGCTTGTAAGCAATAAGTAATATTACTAATAAATATAGTAAAAATGCGCGATTGCGCAATAAAGATTTTAATAAAGATGTTTTAACTATCAAATTACAAAGATTAAGCAAGTTAACAAATCTCGAATTAGATACTTAATTTAATAGATACTCTTCGAAAAGTTTAAATAAAGAAGATAGTCAAACATACTTCTCTTTGTTAACAATATTAAGTTAATCAATTTTGTTAATTATTGTTTGAACAAAGTCTTAATGGATAAACGATCAATAAATTCTTAAATAAATCTTGTAATTTTGTTGTTCTATCTTGAGATTATAACAAATATAAATAAGAATAAAATTAATAAACTTAATTGGTTTGATAAATAAAGATATATTAATAACAAATAATTTCTAGTTAGATTGTCGTTTTTGTTTGATTGTAAATAAAGCTCTTTAACTATTTGAAATCTAATTAAGTTACTTAATCTCTTTATTCTTTTTTTTAATTTCGACAATTATAAAGATAACAACGTTCTTTTACGTCTTTGCGATTGTTAAATTGATCTTCTTAGTTTTTTTATTTTAACAAGACTAAGAGTTAGCTTTTTGGATTTGAATCTTTTATGTCTTCGCGATAGTTAAGATCTTTTTAATCTTTTTATTTAGATAAGATTGAAAGTTATTTGATTAAGAGTTGCGTCTGGACGTTGCTTTTAAAATAATTAATAAAGTTATTTCGATCTTTAAAGTATATTCGCGATTTAATTTACTAATTTGTTTTATACATTGTAGTAAAAGAAGTTGACTAGCACTCGTTTTAGTTATCGAGCTAGCGAATTGACTTGTTTGATTATTGATAAAAAAAAATTGCAATAAACAAAAAAACAAAGATTGAAAAGATTAGATAACTTAGCTCTTTTATTAATGCGTTAAAGCAAAATTTTGTCTTGTTTTAATAATACGTCTTCGATTAATTACTAGTTATCTAATTATCGATTTTTAGTTGTATAATTGTTACATAATTGATTCTTCGATTTTTTTAGAACTTACTATTAATAAATATTTGTTAAAAGTAATTAGTGCTCTTTAGCGAAAGCAACGAGTCGCAAATAAAATAAACTTAGTTGTTTTACAACTTATATTGACTCTCTTTAGTAGAGTGTTTGTGCTCAAAATCTTTAACTAGATATTATTTATTTATTTGTTAATAATTAAAGATTTTAATTATTCGAGTAATTGTTCGACAAATTTTAATAGTCTCTTAATTATTGTTTCAACAACATTAGATATAATATTGATATTTTAATTCTTAAAGATTAATTTAAGTATTAAGACAATTTGATTGTTAGCTTTCGTTTATTAGAAATCAACAAGAACTTAACTAATAATAGTAATTGTAAATTTATTGTTAGTTTGATTTATTAGTTATCCTTTAAACATTCTAATTAACAAGCAAGTAAGTTTCTCGTTCTATCTTGAGTTTATAGCTTGTCAAAATAATAGATAGTAGAACGTTTAATTACTATATAGAAGTTGGGAAGCTTGTTCGACTATATATATTAATTGATGCTACTTGACTCAATTACGTAATGTTGAATCGAATAGTGCTAGATCAAGTAGTATCTAACATTAGATTAAATCAAGTACAATATTCCGACAACTCGAGCTTATTATATTCGAACAATTAAGACTTTGTCAAATTGATTTAAATAAGAGTTAAAATAATTGTTTACGCTAGCGTTTCAAGTTTAACCAATTTGTTGCTATAAACTTACTAGTAGCTAAACGCTATATTGTAATCGACGTGCAAAATAATCGCAAGCTCGTTAACTATATATAACAAATAGTAAGCTATGCAAAGAATGCAAGCTTTAATAGTCTTTTTTATCAAATTACTTAAGCATAACATAATTTGAACTTAGAGCTTAAGCGTAATATATTTGCATTAACTAAGTATACTATTCTAGCACAATTCTTGCAAATAATTAAGAACAAGAAGAAGATATAATAAGAGATATATTGTAGTTAAAGCAATTAACAAGAATATAAAAAAGTTAAATATAGACGAAAATCAATATTATACTATTTTATTATACAAGAAGAGACAAGAGAGAAGATCTTACTAACAATAACGTTTACGATTTATCTCGATTGTTAAAGTCAAATAAACGTAATTAATACGACGTCGACAAGTAATTGAGACGCATTTAATGTGTCTCAATGCGACTTATTACAAATTGCGACAAAGATTATCGCGAAAATAATAAAAATTAAGAAGCTCTATAAATTTAAAAAAAAAACATGTTCGAAATAATTTCGATAATAATATTAATTAAATAATGCACTTTTGTCAAGAAGTTTACGCGCAAATTTAACAAATTCTTCGCAAAGAATAAACGAATTAACATAATTTTCGTATTAAAAAGATTAAAAAAAACGACGAATTAACTAAAAAGAGTAAAAAGAGTCGAAAAAAATATACAAGATGCAAACACATAAGCAAGCATAGTAAAAAGCTTGTTATTAATTGCATAGACAACAATTAAGATAAACATCAAACAAACATCTTCGAAGCAATAACTAATCAAAAAGATAAAATTAATAACGTAAATTAAAAAGAAGAAAAAGACAAAGAAAATATATAAAATAAGCGTAACAAAAATAATTGCATTAACGTGCGACTTAAATATTGTTAATACACTAAATGCGCAAAAAGACATATAGAAAATAAGATGTTTTAAAAAAATAATAATCTTTATAGTTAATAACGAGTGCAACAAGAAAATTTTAGAATCGAATAATTTTTAAATTAAAAACGTATTTATTGCGACAATTTTGCGTTGTAAACGCGCAAAAGTAATAATGTATAATATTAAAATAAAAAGTATGTTTAAAAATATAAAGAAAAAGAAAATAAAAACAATAAAAAGATTATGCAAAATTATATATTAAGAATTAAAGATTACTAAAATAACTTAATTTACGAAAAAGAGCAATAAGAAAAAATATGTCTTTATTGTAATGTAAGTAGATTGCGCGAAAACAATAAATAAAAAAATTTAATTTAACGTAATTTATAAATCGAATATCAAGATAACAAAATATTATAATACAAATTGCAAAATAAAGCAATGCATAAAGTGTTAAGAGTATAATTACTTAATATACGAATGCAAAAACAAGTAACAATCCGTTTATTATGTGCGAAATTATTGCTTCGATTAATGCTCGCATTAATTAAATTTATCAAAATAAAAATGCGATATTTGCAAGAATGCTTACAAAATATTTAATTTCAAGTGTTCTAAAAGATAGAGCGAAAAACTAAAAATTAAAAAAACAACAAAAATAAAATTATTGGGTATTACGTTGTTAAAACAACGAAAACAAGTTAAACGACAATTATTTTAATAATTCTCGAGAGCGCAACGACGTTTAATTAGATGTTAAAGAAAAAAATAAAACGCAAAACAACAATAATTAATCGTTCGACGCAAACAAGTCGCATGCAAAACATTCTTATAACAAAAAAAAACATAATTTAACAATTAATTAAGAAAAGATGCTTTAACGAATTGTTAAATAATTAGTTTATTTTAATAAAACAAAATAACGACAAAATAACAATAATATTATTATAAAATATGTCTTTCAAGCAAGAAATGCAAAATTTAATAAATATCGACATTAAGAATTATACGAAGCAACTTTAATAAAAACATAAAACAAGCTTAAAATATTATAATATAACGTTTATAAATCAAGAAATAAAATAATAATCGCATTGCTTTAGAAGAATAAGATACAAAATTATAACATATTAATAATACAAGAGTTGTAACAACATTATGTTAAGACAAAGATATACAATTTAAGACGCATAGACTTTACGTTCGTAAAGAACGACGAAAAACATACTTTTATATTAACAAACGCATTGATAACAATAGTTAATATAGCATATAATATTTTAGAAATATAAAAACAATAACATTATAATTATGTTTTAACAATAACGACACAAAATATAATCTTATTAACGTTTATAACATTTACAATTCGCTCTCGAATAATTATAACAAAATAATTAATAAAAACAATCTCTTAACGATAAAATTAACTTTGCGCATTCAAGACAAAAGTGTTATTATAAGAAATTTCAATTTGTATTATTTTTTCTAACTGAGCTCTTTCTATTTTAGACAACATTTGTTTTTAAAGAATTTGTTAAATATAATGTACGCAATGTACGCAATATTAATTCTCTTTCGAAACATTATAATAAAAAATTATTAAAATGCTCAAATTATAATTGATTTATTGTTTGTTATAAAAAAAGTAACAAATCGATTAAATCAATATATTGCGATATAAACAAGAAAATAAAAAATTTATTTAATTATTTTTTGATAAGAACAATGCTAAATTTTCGAACGCAAAAGAAGTTTTAACATCGTCTTAAACAAAATTGAAAAGCTATAAACTTAAAAAAGTTCGACAATAAATTAAGAAATTTATTACTCGAATTAATATTAAACAAATTAATAAAAAAAAACGACATTAATAAGTATACGACAAAGTTGTTTAATGCTTTGAAAAAAATTGTCGAAAATTTTATTTCATAAATAAGATTACATAAGAAAATCAAACTCGAATAAATAGCAAAGTGCACGAAAATAATCAAAGAAATCAAAAAATTACGTTAATAATATTATATTTTTAGCGAATAAGCAACATACGTTCAAATATGCGACAAGAAAAACAGAATTTTAAAGAAATATAAACGAAACAAGTTTCGCAAACAAATAAAAGCTTCGAAAAACATTATTAAGAGTTTCTTCAAAATAACAAAGTAAATTAAAAACGTAACGACAAAAATGTTAATTAAGTTTATTATATTATTATTACGAATTAATATAAGCATCGCGACAACAATAAAGAACAAGATTAAAACAATGTTTCGATTTTTTTTTTTATAATTTTAGTAAATAACTTGAACGAATTCTCTTATTTGATTTCTATAAAAGACAACAAGATAATGTCGAAGCGCAAAGTAATAAGAGCAATACACAAGACAACTTCTAACAAAATATTAAAAATTAACAATGTAATTAATTGTGTATTGCAACAATTAATTTGTATTGTTTTGTCTTAAATAAGATTTTTATTCGATAGATATATTAAGAAAAAAGTGCAATTGTTTTATTTTAAAAAAAACGATTATAATAATATTGCGCAAATCGAAAAAAAAACTATTTTAAGTTGTTATTCTTTAAACTTATTGCGTTATTAAATATATCAAATAAGATATTAGAGTCAATAATATTGAAACGTCTTCGCTACGTTATAAAGACGCACAATACTTTATTAGACACACAAATAAAAACTAGAAGACAATGTTTAATTAATACAATATTACAATTAATTACGAAAAAGATTTATATAATATAAAGCGATTAAAAGAAGAAAGTAACATTTCTATTTAATTTCTATGTATTAGACGCATTCAACAATGTGTCGCATACTTAATTGCTTTACAATATAAAGAAGAGACGAATTTCTATTTGTTTGCTCAAATAAGTAAAGAACTTTTTAGAAAAACGTTATATTATTTTGATTATAAACGATTATACAATAAAGAAGCGCAATGCGAACGTAAATATATTGCAAGAATTTTTTCTTTTTTTAATTTTATATTTGTTTTACAATGCAAATCTATTAAAGATATATAATTACATTAAATTGCGAGTTAACATTACGAATTTTGTAAACAACATTAATATATTAACGTATAAGAAATTAATTAAACGTAATTGCAACATAATAAGTTAAATATATAATAAATGCGAGCAATAAGCACAAAGTTACGAGTTTAAGTTCGCAAAAAAGAAGCATAAACTAATTTATTTTTCGCGAACTTCAAAGAGATTCGATATAAATGTCAATATAATGCTAACAAAGCACGAGATAAATATTAAATTAAATATTGAAATATTAAGAATTTAACTAAATTTAAAGCTAAGATAAAGAGCTTATTTGCGTTAAATAGAAATTAAGTTAATAATTAGACACAAGAGCGCTTTAATAATAGAAAGTTTAATATTTAATACCTTTTTAAAGACAAATAAGCGCAAATACATTGTTATTAAGAAATCGATAATAGTTTACGATATCGTCGCATAATATACGTCTAAAAATATTAAAAATTTAAAAAAAAAATTATTTCGAAATTGTAATTAATATAGAATTGCGCGTTTTAATGTATTACGAATGTTTACAAAATAATATTTACGAAAGTTTTCTAAATTAAGATTAATATATCTCTTGTTAATGTATATTTTAAAAAGTTAATACAAAAATTGATAACTATTATAAATGTATAGAAGTCGAACAAAATAATAGACTTAATAATGTTACGCATACGCAACAACTTAATGTGAAAAAAAGAACAAAATTTAAAATTTAAAATAATATTTTTACAACTTAAAAGAAAATAAATGCAAATAAAACTCGAATTAACGACAATATTGCAATAGCAATTTTATATAATTATCTTATAAATAAAATTCTTTAAAATATTTATTGCGTATAGCAAAAAAATAATTAAGAAAAAATACAACGCAAACAAGTTTAATTAATATTGAAAAATGTACTTTAACAAAAGCGATTGCAATAAAAACGTTATTGTCGTCTTAATAAAAGCGAATTAAAAAATCGAAAAACAATTAAAAAATATCGAAATAATGCTTATATATTACGACAAACTTAAGAAATTTACAAGAGCGATCAAAAAATTAATAAAGCATTGCGAGACGTTTATTAACTTGCGAGAACAAATTTACAAAATATATTTTAATAATTAAACTTTATTAAAGATTATAAGAAAGATAAGATCGACGTTAAATTAAATATATTTTAAAAGAATATAAAAAGCATGTAATGCGATGCGACGTCGCAACGTTATATTAAAACTTTATTAAATTTTAAAATATAAAGATATAAAAGACAACAAGATTGTAGACGAAGTTATTAACAAAACGCACAAACAATTTTTGTTTTTCGCAAATCAAATATTAAATAAGTTTGTCGTCAAAAAGACGCTTATTTAGAATAAAACTTAAAAAAAGTAACAATTAAAATAATTAAAAGATAAGAACGACGCAAAGTATCGCAAGTTTGTATTTAGAATTTCGCATAAATATATGCAATTACATATTAATTGTCTTAAATCGCATAATGCACTTCTAATATAATTAAGAATAGACAAAATCGACTTTAATTAATTTTTGTGCAAACAATAAATGCTCGAGATTACGACAAGAACTTGCGACTACAATTAGAAACGTATAACGATTAAAAAAATTCTATTGATTTGCTTCAAATAACAACAAAAAAGAACACAAATATAACAAAAAATTAATATTATAGATTTACGACAATTGCTAGACAAAATCAAATTTGTTGTCGCGACAATGCATATAATTTTAACTATTAAATTGTTGCGTCAATTTTAGACAATAATATTGTTAACGATGTTTAAACTTTTCTTAAACTTATAGAGTTTTAATTTAAAGAATTTTCTTGTATTACGAATATCACAATATAGAAGACAAAGACGCAACGTTGTTATAACAACTTGTTACAAACAAAATAACAATCGCGAATTCTAATTAATTCTAATTAGACAAGTAGGCGCTAATGTTGTTCGTCTATTCGTAGTTAATTAGATTCAAAAATCGTGAAAGTATATAGTTCTTATATAGACTCTTAGGAATGTTGAATCGAGTATAAAAAAAAAGCAATTAATAAGATTCTTGCGATTAAGAAGATTGCGATTATATTAACAACAAAATTAATTAATACAATAGCAATCTCTTGTTACGATTCTTGTATTAGAACGTTCGCGAACAAGACTTTTTAAAGTATCGCTATTAACGATCGTTCTATACTAACTTTAATAACTATAAGAACAACGTTAACAACTATTAGAATATAGCTAATCTCTATTAGTTTTATCAACCATATAACTAGCAAGAATATCGAAATCAATTAAGTTAACTTTTAAACATCTTAGTATCTTAACTTTTTGCTTTAATATTACAACGTCTTATAGTTGAATCTTCTTAGCAAAATTAGCAAGATTAGCAAGATTTAAGTTAACAAGATTAATTCGAAGAATACAATTTAAAGTTTGCTAATAATAGACAATTCTTATATTAGTTTGAAGAAGATTGCTTTCTATTGCAACAACAAGATTGCAATATAAATTAAGATCAAGATAGTAAAATAGAAGCATACTAGAAAAATATGTATTAAGATAACAAAGCACAAGAAGATAAAGTATAAACAAATAACATCGATTTCGAGAACTATAGTAGTAGTATATACTATATTGATTACAAAGACAATTGCGTAAATATTAAGTCTATATAGTATACAATTAATAATAAGAACAACAATCTAAATAACATTAACTATATAGACGCTAATTTTATTAATTCTTTGCAATTAAAAAAGATCTATAAAGTTTGCAAGCAAATCTTCTACTTTAATAACAAGCTTTATTAATATATATATGCAAATTATTTTGCTTTAGTAGCAAAGAAGTTTTAAGTATTATCTACAATCGCAATTTATCTAGTTACAACTATTAAAATATTTAATTCTTAGAAGTAGATTATAGATTCTAGTGTTGTCTTAAACAAGAATAACAAATATAAGTTTAGAAACTAGAAATATGTTACAATAAAGACTACAATAGTCTATCTTAGCGTTATAGAAAATCTATGCATTGATATAAGTTGTATTATGTCTCTTATAAATAAGACATAATTAATAGTATTGTTGTCTAATATTAATATTAAGCATATTAAGAAATCTATCAAGATACATAATATAGATAATCGAGAGTATTCTAGCTCCAACTACATTATAATCGATCTCTATATTTAAGAATATCGCAATAATCAATCTACTATAGCACACATTAAATAAGATATTTATCTAGTTAATAATCTTCGAACGCAAATGTTAATTAACAATAATATTATCTATCTAGAAAATATAATAGTAAATATGTTTACGCGCGTACTTATTATAGGCAATTGCAACATAATTGCACTACTTATATATATATCTTCTAAGAATCGCGTTAATCGCATTGCTACAACGTAGCATATTACAACTATCTTTGCTTATACTATTGTAAAGATGTCTATTAAGACTAAGAACTATTATTTATCTAGTAATAGAAACTTCTTTTTTTAAATTTAACTTAACATCTACTATTGATCTTAATCTTGACAAAGAAGTTATAATATATATTATAAACGCTAACATTATTATAGTGCATATATAAAATGCAATCGCAAAGTCGATTGTTGTTTCTAGATATATTAAATTAAATTATATAATAAACTTTGAAGAAGAAAAATATTATTACGCTAATTTACAAAACGTCTATCTAGCTATTAAGATAAGTTAGAAGCAAAAAATGCTAAATAAGCTTATTGCAATCGTTGTTCTTGCTATAATTGCTATATTTAATATAATTATCAAGTTATCTCTTTTAGATTAATCTAAGAAATCTCTAAACGCTATTTAAGTATCTAGCAATGCTACAAAAACAACTATCGAGCTTATTATATTTAAAGATATTATTATCTACAATACAACAACAATATATCGATTGCTAAGTGCTACTATATATACTACTTCAATTATATGACGTAAAGACAATACAATTAATATATTTAAAGTAGAGTAAATACTAATTGACATTATTCTCGATGTCAAATTAAATCTATCTAGATTCTATTTAATAGAATTACAAGATCGCAAATTTATTAATAAGAAGTTCGACAATCTACACGAGCAAGATAAGATAGCATAAACATCGAAAGCAATCTTATATAACTTCTTAGTTTTTGTCGTATAACAAATTATTTATATCTTTAAGAATCTTGTTAGAAAGAAACACGTAGTAATTGATATTTGTAATCTAAACAAGATAATTGTATTAAACAATTATCTTATATTGCTACAATTAGATATTACTAGTTTGATAAACAATTGTTTCTATATTAGCGTTATAGATAATATAAGCTACTTTTATTAATAACGCGTTAAGATAACTAATTGTTATAAGCTTATCGTAATTTTATATTATAATAACGAATAATAAAATGTAGCAATTATAGAGTTTAGAAATAGTTCGATCTACGTACAACGTTAAATCGATCAAATTCTGCGCAAGTATCGTAATTTTGTGTGCGTCTATATCGACAATATTATAGTGTTTAGCAAAACTCTTAAAGAGTATCTTGAGTACTTGATTAAAGTCTTTAGACTCTTTAAGCGAATAAATATTTTAATCAAATTAAGCAAGATATATCTAGATTACTCTTTAATTGTTTTGCTAGAACAAAAGATAAATAGTCTAGAACTTATTATAACAAAAGAAAAGCTCGAAGCAATTTTTAAGCTTTGCTTTTCAACTATTCTTAAACTTCTTAAGTTATATCTAGAATTAACAAGATAAATAAGAAATTACATCTTGTATTACGCACAACTATCAAATTCTCTTTAGACTCGTAAGACTCTTATACTTTGTAATTTATCTATTAAAGATAATGCTCGCAAACAGTTTAATTTAAATAGTTGTTTAAATGTTTTTTTAACGCAAAGATACAATTATATAGAAATATTTAGAAGATCTTTAGCAAGTCTATCTTTCTATTTTATTATAATTGAACACATTAGCTCTACGTCGACGTAAGTGCATTGTACAAACAAGATTTTAATACGACAATTTTTTACGTCAAAGACAACAAGTATATCTTTGACAAAGAAGATATAGAGTCTATTTAATTTCTAAGCAAAGTTCTAATCTTTATCGAATTACAATATTGATCTACAAAGCTTAAAATCGCAAGATTAGTATAACTAGTTAAAAGATTACGCTATATAAGCGAGGCAATTAAATTTACTTCTTAAATAATTATCTATATTAATTACTTTGTTACTACGAGCATAGTAAAGCAAATCAAGCTCTTCTCGAATAGTACAAATAAGCTTAATCTTCGATTAGTACGTATCTTAATCTATCTTTTACAATTTTGATTCGAAGTATGTTACAAGTTTGATAAGCAATATATTGTATCGAACGCGTTGTCTCGATTGATCTTTAATGTCGAGATAATCAAAAGAGTTACAAACTCAAATCTCGAGAGTAAAGAAACTCTAGATATATATTACGTTACTCTAATAAAAATATCTAACAAGTTTAAGACAAAGCTAAAGATAGCTTACAAAGAAAACAAGCGCTAAGCTAAGATACTCGAGCTTCTACTATCTAGATTATCGAGATTAATTATTAATTTGTCTTTATTCTCTATTAAAACATCTTCGACTACTATAGAAGCACTATAAGCAAGCTCTAAGAGCTTACAATTTCGATATCGCGAAGATTTGATCTACTATCTAGATAATGGCAAACTTAACAACAATTGCGAACGTCTTTGTATATCTAGAAAGCTAATTGACAATATCTTTGCTTTAACTTATAATAGACTAGATTATAAAGATTTCTACAAGATCTACAATCGAATAGTAGCATTATTCTATATATGTAAGCTAGCTTGTCTATTTCAAATATATACTATTTATTGTTTGCAATATTAATTAAATTAGACAACACATTATTTATTATACGAAGCATTACAATTTGTTTAATTATCAACTATATTATTTTATATTATAGCTATAAATTTTATTCTAGCACTTCTTATTACAACAAAGAATAGCTTTAATACAATATTAACAATAATTTGCAAGTTCAACAAGCAAGTTATTCTAATTTCTAGTAAAATTACTTGACTTACTAATAAATAAGCTAGTGCATTTCTTATAGTAGTTCTTGATTACAATTAAGACGTACTTAGAGTTATTATATCTAATTAAGATCTTAAGTTTATGTTCAAATTCTAACGCGAAGTCTTCAAACGTCTCGATACAAATCTTCTCGCGTCAACGACTTACTATTTTTAGACTAATAGTTAGTTTGAGTAAATTAATTAAACATAGATTAATTGTCGATTCGATAGTTAATTTCAACTTTGGAATCGAATCGAATTGTCAAGAAATCAAATAGAATCGAATCGCTTAAAGAAGCTAGCTTTTTACTATAATAAGTTTAGCTTAGTCGAAAAATTACTATTTTAAGCAATTCGATTTTAAAAAAAAATCGAGAAACCAAATCTTAACGCTCTTACGTAATATTTTCGGTTTCTCGCGATCAATCTAATTAAACAATAGAAATAGCGTTGCAATATTAAATTACAATTAATCTCAACACAAACTTTATTAACAATCTACTTTATATTTAAGTTAATCTTAATAACGCAATATCGATTGTTACAAATTATATTTCTAACGAGCTTTGCTACAACTTTCGAATTTGAGACAATCTAGATCTACTTAGCAGTCTATTAAAGAAGAACTACTTTAAGTTATGTTTGCGATACCGAGAGAACGCCAAAGAAGTTATAGTATAGACTAACATAATTGCTAAGTCAAGCTATAATAGAAGACACACTTAGATTAATCTAAAGAAGAATATCTATATATATCTTCGCTTATATTACGATTATATTATATCTAGTATTAGCAACAAGAAGCTCTTCAATTAAAGAGCTAAATTGTTTAAAATAATAAAGAAAATAGATTTGCTAGCATATCGACTTAAACTTTCCTTGATAATATCTATTTATTTAGTAGTATCTATAATTTAACTCGAGTTACTATTAGATAGTGCTAATCTCTATAATTGTTTACGACCCAACTAGAACAAATTATCGCTAGCAACTATAGAGTCTAGTAAGAAAGTTATAAAGCAACTACGTCTATCTTTGAAGCAACATAGTAAGTTATATAAAATCGAACAACTTCTAGACAAACGTCTTTCGCGCAATAAGAGTTAGTATCTTGTTAAGTAAAAAGAATATAACTTGATATACAACGTGTAATACAACGTCGACAATCTCGACAACTCTATTAATTTTATCAACGACTACAAGATCGAGGCAGCTCGACGTTCTAGTCTTTCTATAAGAGCGCGCAAAATCTTATTGCAACAAACTTTTATCTAAGTAATTAACTAATTGTTTATACAATCTAACATTGAGATGTTAATCTCGTTATCGCAACAATTGCTTCTCAAGCGATAATAATTTAGTATTAGCGAGAGAGTCAACTTTTGTTCTAAAGAGCGGCAATTGTTATAAAACTATGCTTACTAGAAGATGCTTACTAGAGAGTAGAGATAATTAGTCTAAATAACTAGGAAGGTACTTGTTACGATAGTAAGAGAATTCCAGTATCTTCTCAATAGATTTATATGTACATAAGTAGGCTTTCTCTCGTCTTTTAGGAAGCAAGACTCTTATTTACTTCTATTATCTACTAGTTGCTTCTTAATTATTAATTATTATTTTTTTAAAATTTGTCTTTCGACTTTAAGTTTATTTGCAAAAAGTATATTTCTAATTTAATTTTAAATAATACTAAGCTTATATTAACTTGCTCTTAATATTTAACAAGTATTTTTGTAAAGAAGTTTGTTCTAATATATTTCGAGCTTTCTATCTATATATAGTATATGCTCAAATTACATATAGATTAATATTTCAACAAAAGATTCTTTTATATCGAGTAGATTTTTTTATTCTTTTTTAAAATTAAACTAAGTATATATTAGCGTCAAAGAAGCAAAAAATTAAGAAATTTACTAATTTTTGTATATTTAAGATCTCGAGAACTTTAAGAGATTTATATTTTATATATATTTAATATATATTTAGCTAATAGTTCAAGTTAATTGTAACAAAAAGAAATTAAACACGCTTATTTCTATTAATAAATTAGACTATATTCAATATATTTAGCTTATATTTATAATATACTTAAATAACAATTGCAATAAATTCTCGAATTTCTACAAAAATAACTTTGTTATAATTTAATTATATTTTGTCTATACTAAGTTTATGTATAGTTTTAAAGAATATAAACATTGTTTATAAAATTAATAGATTTTTATCTACTTTATATATATTAAGTCTATGCTAAATTTATATATAGCAATTAACAATAGCAAATCGATTTTATCTTTTAGTAAATACAATTGTCTCTTTTATTATACTAATTATATACTAAGTCTATATATAGTTGATGCAAATACTATCTTAATTATTAATATATTTATAAAGAAATTAAAGAATAAGAATATTTTTATTGCTTATATTTTGTATATATTGAGCTAAAATTAATACAAATTAAAAATAAAAAGTTTGTAAATTTGATAGACTAAATATTAGACTAAATATAGATTGTGCTAATATTACGTATAAGATTTAATAATATACTTTGATATTTAAAATGCGCAATATATATTGCTTATATTATTGAATTTTTGTTCGACTTTTCTAATATTAAGTAAGTTAATACTTATTATATATCTAATTTATGCGTAATTGCTGCAATAGCTATTCTTAAATAAAAAAAGTAATTTTTTTTTCTTAAAATAATTATATTTTTGTGCCAATTTAATATATATTGTGCTTAAGCTTCTTATATATCTTATTTCAAAACAATATTTTTAATGTTAAAAAAAATAATACTTAAACTTTATTTGTACTTTGCTTATACTTAGTCTCTTTGTAATCTAGCTCTTTTATAAACTTTATCTATTTTTTATAATTTTTTTTTAGATAATGCGAGTCCTTTTATTATAATAATACAATACTTCTTAAAAGATAATATTAAGTATATAATTAGCATAAATTTCTTGTATATAATCTTATTGTCGATTAATTCTTTTTAATTATTAAGTTTGTAATTTATTAAAATACTCTCTAATAAATCGATTTATTTTATAAAAGTTATATAAGATACGTTTAAATATATATTATAATTATTTAAATAAAAGTTTTAAATAGCTAATATTATTCGATATTTCATATAAGTTATAAAATTAAAAAACAATAATAATAGTTATATAGAAGTTTTTAAAAAAACAAATGCTAAATTTATATTAAGCTTATCTCTATTATTGTTTAAAATTATTAATAATATAAGAACTTTTACTTGTATTAAACTTGAGTTAAGAATATACTAAGAATTTATATTATAATTTTGTCTTTTGCGTTATTTATATTGTATTTATATCTAATTTTTAACTTAATTTTTCGAAAATATTATTATATAAGTTTTGCAATATTTAAATTTTATAAAAACATTATTTGTATTTAATATATATTAAGTAGATTTTAAATATTTTGCAAACGCAAAAGTAAATATAATATTTTTATTAAATAGAAATTTAGAGTCGATACTAAATATAAACTTAATTAATAATTTGCATTTACAAATTTTAAATATATTAATAAATTTATATTTAAATAATACTTAATATTTGCTTCTATTAAATAAAATTGTTTTATTAAATCTCGTTTTATAATATAATATTAAAGTATATACTAGATTTGAACTTAATATATATTGAGCTAAGATTTAAATTTTATCTTTTCGAGATTAAGTACTTTTTGTATAATATTATTGCGCAAAAAAAGATTCGAAGCTTAAATTTAATATATATTAAGTTAATATATAATATTTATCTTTAAATAAAATTTTATTTATATAACAATATAATACAAATATTAATTTAAAACTTTAATTCTATATAAGTTAAATTAATACTTAATATTAATTTTTGCTCGAATAAATAATTCTTAAATTGCAACTCGAAAATACATAAAAAATCTTAATATCAAATTTTAAGTCTATATTTATGTTGAATTTATACTTAGAACTAGATATATTTGAAAAAAGCATATTTTAAGAATTTTTTAGATTGTAAGAAAGATATAATTGTTGTTAATAATATATTGTAACTTTGCAATACTTTTTGTTTTAAGCTTAATTAATTATAAGAACAAGCTACGTATATATTAATTATATATATCTTTCTTAACTAGTTAAGCAACAATTTTAGTAAATTTATTGCAATTGCGTTAAATAAATAAGACTTCTCTTTTTATCTTAAAATTGTTCTTGTTAAATATTTCTATAGTATACTTTCTTATTTTAAGCATAAAATTAGTATAAACAAAGCTAGTTTTATTATAAATTCTATCTAAATATAAAAGTAAATAAAAGGAGCTTTTGTTTTGCAAACTTATTATCTTAAAAGTAATTACTTTCTTTTATTAATATAATTATAAGTTAATATTTATTAATACAATAGAATCTTTGTTTTCTCTTTGTATAATTTAGTCAAAATTTGTTTTATTTTTCGATACTTAATTTACGTCTTAAGCTTAGAATATAATGTGTTTATACTATTTATATATTAATTTAATTTGTTAATAGTTTTAGCTTTTTAAAATTATACAATAAGATAAGTTGTCAAATAATTAAAAAAACATTTTCGAAAATTGCGCTTAATATATATTTGACAAAAGACTAGTATATACTTTAAATACTTATATTACTTTTGCATAAAATTTAAATTGTAAAGATATTCTTTAAAGTCTAACAATTTAAGATATTATAATATAAATTAAGTATAAATTAAATATATCTTTAGCTTGTTTTTTGTTTATATTTATTGTAAATATTTGTAGTCTTTTGTTCTTGCAATCTATATAAAATATTCGAATTATCTTGCGCGTTGCTTTTTGCAAAGTCTTAAATATCTTTATAAATATTGTATAAAAATTCTTTATAATCTTTATATTAATTTAAGCATAACAATATATATTAATATTTAGTGCAATCTTAATATATATTAAATGTGTATTAAGCTTGCGTTAAATTTATAATAATAATTCTTATTTTAATTAAAAATATTGTACAAATTTGTTTTATCTTAAATTTATTTGAAAACAAGATTTGTTTTAAGATATAACTAATTTATAAAGATTTTAGCTTAAATATATATACAATACACAATAAAATATTGCTAAGAACTTTTATTTAGATATATAATGCTTTTAATTTATCTTTTATCTAAAATTAAATTAATTGTCGATTCAAGTTTTGGTTTCAACTTTAGGAATCGACTCGATTTGTCGATTTCAATTAGAAAGTAACTTAAAATTCGATTCGATTTCTATTATTTTTAAATTGATTCGATTCGATTCGACTCGATTTTCGATTTCAATATTAGAAATCGAATGAAATTATTAAGAAATCAAAAATAATATTGTTATATCAAGATTTTCTATTTTTGAATATATGTTATTATAATTTTAGATTTTTCGCTAAAGTATTAAGTAGTATGCTTCGACACAAAAGCTACGCTTGCTTGTATTATCTTAAAATAGCTTGCTTAGACTAATTGTTGTTTGCATTACTCTTTTGTATTATCTTTTTGTTCTCGAGTTACTTTCTCGAATTATCAAAGAATATTGTTATACTATATTTATATTCTTGTTTGCAAAATGTCGAACTCTTCAAGAGCTTTAAGTTAATTGTCGTCTTCAAACAAAGAAAATTCTAGCAAATCTATCTCTCGCGACTTGCTATCTAGTAGCTTATATCTCAATTAATTCGCGAGTTAATTTAATTGAGATTTTCTTACTTCTGCTTTTAATAATAGAAAAAGAATTCTTCTTAAAATACAATAATTTTTTTCTTTTTTTAATTCAAAAATAGTAATAACAAGAACAATAATAGAAATATCGATAAAAGCAACAATAAGAAGAATTAGAAAAATAAGAATAATTTAAACAAAACTATATAGAACAAGATTGTCGAACTCTCTAACAAAAAAATTTGAGTTAATAATTTGATTCTAGCTATCTAGATAGCTCGAATGCATTATTATAATGCATTATTAAATAATCTTATATCGAAAGATTATAGAATAGAATATAGTTTTTTACTATTTATTTTAGAATTTCTTTATACTAATACTAAGTCTTAACAATTCGAATTAATTTTTCAAATTAAGTTTCGATTTTAAGTATAGAAATCGATTCGAATTGTCGATTCTAACTTTAGAAATCGAATTGTCAAGATTTTCGAATCGAATTAATACGAATTGTCAAGATTCGAATCGAGTATTTGATTCGAACTCGATAACTCGATTCGACACAATTAGTCTATCTAAAATACGCAATTAATTAAAAGTAAATTTGCGTTCGACTTCTACTATATATAAGTTTAATTTATATATAGTTTAAGCAATATATAAACTAATCTTTTAAGATTGTTTCGACAAAAAACTCTTTTAATTTTTGTTTGCAAATTAATATTATAATACAATCTTTTATATTAAGACTATAATATATATAATATAAGATATTGTTGTTATACTTAATACGTAAATTAAATATTATAGAAGAAATAGCAAAGTATTTTATAAAATAAGATGTTAGTTTAAGTATAGCATATATTAAATATAGAATCAATCTATACGTTTTAAGATACAATAGATTTTGTTGTTTAATTGTCTAAATTATATTGTCGACAATTTCTCGAGACATTTTAATAGAATATAGTAGATAATAAGCATAATCTTCGCGTACAACTAGCATAAAAAATAGAAATTGTTCTTGCTTAATCGAAATATAGATATTTAGTTGCGCATTTCAAATACTAATCTTAATTTTGTTATTTTTCTATAAATTATTAAATTCTATATATATTTAGTATATAATAAGCGCGAGTTTAAGCTACAATTAATTGCAATTTTAATTGCAAAATATTAGATATTTAATATAAGTGCAGTTTTGTATCCATTATTGTAGACTATAATTTATTAAAATGCGAAGATGTTTAATATTAATGCGTGCTAAGTTTGCGTTAATAGTTTGATTAGTATATTATAATTCGATTTTCGAAAATAAAGAATAATTAATTTATTAAATCTATATAGTTAGACTATATTTAGTATAAGCTAGATATAAGCTTACTTTATTAATCTTAAATATTATCGACTTTTAATTCTTGCATATATAAGTTATAGACTCGAAATAAATACAATATATACAATATTTTTGTTAATTTTAAAGAAATTTATAATATTAGATTTTAGTTCAACATTTTGATTGCGTCTTAATATCTACAATGTATGTTAATTAAGTTAAGTAACAATAAAGATTGTTAATATTCTCAAATTTAACTCTATTATATGCAAGATATATATTAAGAATATCTAAGTATACGTGTTTGCAATATTTGATATTAGAATATTTAAAGCTTTGTTATTAAGTTTTGTTTGCTTTATTCTTCTTCTTAATTTCTAACAATAAAAAAGCAACTTAAGTAATTTTAACGTCGATTGCTGCAAAAAAGAGTTAAATCTATTACTTAATATTAGTCTAATATATTCTAAATATTAATATAGCATATATTAAATATATACTTATTAATTAGTACTCTAATCGATATATTAATTGACGTAATATCTAATATAACGCTTTTTCTATATACAAAGTAAAGAATTTTCTTTGTATGCGTATATAAATACGTTAATGTATTGTAGTAATTTTGTACTTTTAATATTACAACTTGATTGCGTTCTTCAATTGTAAATATTATTTTATTAACATTAATAAAACTTTGCTTAAAATTAGTGTAAACTTAATATATAATAAGTATAGATTACAAAAATGCAATCTATCTCTTTAAGTTTTATAAACAATAATTAATAGAAATTGTTCTATTTTTTAATGCAGATTTATTCTCTTTGTTGCTATTAAGAGCAATATTATTAATATTAGAAAAACTCGATATTGTATTTGAGTTAGCATAAATAATATTTTCCTTTATATTTGCAAGATTTTATAAAATTTAACTTAATCTTAATATATAAAAGATATATTTGTAATCTTAATTTTGTTTATCTATTGCAAAATTATTTGTTAACTTTTTTAATTTGCAAAATCTTTAAGTAATAAAAAATTCTTATCTTTTGTAAGTACGTAAGCAATCTCAAAAGAGAACAACAAACTCTTATTAAAGAAAGATATATTGTAATTAAGATTTAAGCTAAGTATAAGCAAGACTTAAATATAGTATAAATATAATTTCAAGACTAAATTGTACAAATAACAAATAGTATTTAATTTATATTAAGTATAAGAGTAATTTATATTACAATAAAACTTGAATCTTGCAATTCGAAAATCTATTTTCTTGTATTATTAAATTAAGACGGATTGTAAATTTTAAATAACTTTAAACTATACTATTTATATATCTAGTTTATATCTAATACATATTAGATCTTGTTTGCGTTAAATCTTGTTTATATATTAAGAAATTTTTCTCGTATAAAGCAACGTCTATACTATATATAAGACAAGTGTATATGTTTATTCTAGCAACAAAAATCAAGAAAGTCGCAATATCTATACTAGATATATGCGAAGATTATCTCGAATCAAATATTTGACTCAAGATAAGCTTGTTCTAGGTCAGAGATCTATATTCGAGATAAGCTATATATTTGCTTAGTTGTTAACAATACAATAGTGTTTTCTTATTTGTTACATTTTTTAATAATTTCTGTATACTCTTTTATCTATTTTGTTTTAACTATCTTATAGAATGTAGTTAATAACATAAAAATCTTAATAATTTTTTATCAATATATATTTAATATCGAAATTGAAAGAGTACTTACAATTAAATACTTATTGTTAAGAAGACTATTAATTTGCTAGAAAATTATTAGTGTATGCTTAGCATAAATAAAGTTTATATTAAGATTATAATTCTTATAAGTAAGTTTAAGATATCTTATCAATATATAACTCTAATAGTTACATAAATGCAAGCTAAATATATATTAAATAGATACAAATTTGCTTTACAAAATTGTATTTCGAGTTTTAAAATAAATACATATAGTATAGAACAAGCTAAAATATAGGATTAATGTATAAAAGATATAAGTTATACTTATATTACAATAGAAGTAAGAATTAAATAAATAAGCAAACTACATATTATTGCAATTGCAATATATAAGTCGAACATATATATAGTATAAACAAAACTTATGCAATAAGTTTATATTTGTCGATATACTAATAAATTAATAGATCTATTATATAAAAGATCTAAACTAAGTATAAGTATAGTTTGTACTAGAAAAAGAAACATAGTTAAATTTAATACTATACTAAATATTTCTCTAGTTTTCTAATAATATATAGAGATACAAGACGATAACAAGATATGAGTTAAATATATACTAAGTATAGAGACAATATATATTTCTTAATATAATATTTCTAACTTGCAAGTATATTGCTAATAATAAAATTTATTATTGTCTATATTTAATCTATATATAGTATCGATTTAAGAAAACTAGATATACATTTATATTATAGTAAGTTGTTTCAATATAACAACATAATTTGCAAAAATAAATATTAAGTATATATTAAATATAAACTACAATAATATTAAATATACAATTATTTAGAACAAATATAATACTATATATCTAGTTTTCGTTTATAACAATATTGCAATCGTATATATATAATATAAATCTCGTTTATATCTAGTAAAAATTTACTTATATTTTAATATTAATAGACAATAGACAATAGCAAAGTTTTAATATATAAGACTATTATATATACTTAATGTAATTAAATATAAGAAGAATTTGCTATTAAAGACTTTTATAGATGTTATTTTCTATCGAGATAACAAGATTTGCTTGTATTTAGTATAAATTCTATATAAAATATAGAGCAAAGAAATACTTATAAGCTATACGTTTAGCAAGTTTAATACAAGCTAAATATAAATTCAATATATTCAATATATAATAAAGATAATTAAATAAATCTTACTAGATAAAATCTAGTTAATATTAATATTAATAATAGATTCTAAAAATATATATTTAGTATAAGCAACGTATGCGCTAAATATATACTAATTATAATAGTAGTTAAGAGAAAACAAATTTAATATATTCTTAATCTTATTGTTGTTAAAGTTAATTCGAAGTTATATAATCTATTAAGTTGATATAATTACGCTATATATATATTAAGTGTATATAATAAAATATTAATAATTGTTATAATCTATACTTAGCGTAATTTATAATTATATTAAACGCAAAAAATATTTAGAAAAGATAAAGATTAAAGCAAGAAAAACAAAACTTATAGATTGCTATTTGTGCTAGTATTCTCGCTTGCATTTAGTTAGACTAATCGTTAGTTTAATATTTGGTTCCAACTTTGAAATCGAATCAAATTGTCAAGAAATTAAATAGAATCGAATCGCTTAAAGAAGCTAGCTTACTATAATAAGTTTAGCTTAGTCAAAAAGTTACTATTTTAAGCAATTCAATTCCAAAAAAAATCAAGAAATCAAATCTTAACATTCTCACGTGATATTTTTAGTTTCTCGCAATTAGTCTACATTTAATTTCTATTAAGACTTAATATATATTAAAGCAACATTAAGTCTATACTTTAATTATGTCTTATATTAATATATTAGTTAACTATCAATTATTATTAAGAATAATAACTAAATATATTTTTATCTAGTCTATACTTTGCATATACAAAGTATATATCTTAATTGTAAAAACATAATTAGTAATTGTAACTTAAAACTTAGATACAAAAGTATAGTCTATACTAGATATATATTAAGTAAATATCTAGATTGTAGAAACAAGAGTAGTTGAAAAGTTCTAACTCTTATAAGAAAGATTTAGCTTATACTTAATATATATTGAAGTTCAATAATTATTAGATTGTCGAAAACAATCTTAACAATAGATTGACTATCGATTCGATTTTCGATTTCAGCTTTTGAAATTGACTTGAACCAACAATTTAACTTTAGAAATCGAATCGAAAATTGATTCGATTTCAAAATAGTTAGAATCGAGTCGATTTTCGATTTCAAAAATTGAAATCAAATCGAATTGTCAAGAATGTTAAGAATACTAAAAATAGTTTAAATCTAGTTTAAATTTAGATTTTTTTAATTGTTTTCTAGATAATGTATAATAGTAATACATAATATAAAAACAATCTAATATATTTATTAATTAGTTTAAATAGATTAACTATTTCTATTAAATTATCAATTAATTGTTAATAAAAATAATAAAATTTACTAAAAATAATAGTCTTGACAATTCGATTCGATTTTTCGATTCGATTTTCGATTTAACTATTGAAATTAAATCGAATTGTTAATTTCAACTTTAGAAATCGAATCGTTAAGACTTTCGATTCGATTCGATTTCTTAAATCGAACTTGATATAATGTTAGTTTCTAATAATTAACGAACACATTACTAGTGTCAAGCTATTGTAGTAACAACTTGACATCGTGCAAAGTTTTCTCTCTAAGAATTTTCTTTTAGAATCTTTACAAATTAATGTCTCTCTAAATTGCAATTCTATGTACTACATAATCTCGTCTTTAGTGCGTTAATATAACGACGTCTTTTTATACGTTTGTATATAGTCTTACAATATTAATTTGTCTCAATCTTTATAGACGATTGTTTAACAAAATAGTTAATTCGATACGCAATACAAGACAAAATTGAAAACAAATAAAAAACAAGCAACGTTTTAGCGTTCTTAAGACAACAAAAGTATAAATAATCAACTTGTTTTCGACAATACTACAAAAATTTACATTATATTATAAAGAGAAGTTTTGCAATATAACAACGCTACAAAGTTGTCGCAATTTGACAAAAATATCGATTACAAAAAGCTTCTAATTAAAGAGAAAATAAAAAGATATAAACTTTAAGTAAAGCAAGAGCTTTGCATTACTTAAGCAAGAAATAAACTTCTTTTAAAATTGCTTTATAAAAACAAAATTAAAACAACAAGTTTGCGTTGTTTACGCAAAGATTACTTTAATAACAAAATTAGAAAACTAGTATTAAAGAGATAATACTTCGATTGTTTTATAAAATCAACTTAGCTAAATCTCTACTACAAAAAGAACTTTAAAGAATAGAAAAATAAATTCGAAGTGCAAGAAACTTCTTCGAAACTAATAAAAATTAATTCTTGACAAAGAATTTAAAGATTTGTTAAATTTAACAATATCTTCGCAATATATCGACAACGTAATAGAAAAACTATAAGAACAAGTAAACAAACAAAATAAAGAATTAAAATTAAAAACAATTTGCACAATATCTAATTAATTTTATTAAAAACTCGAAAAATTATTATTTTGTTTTCTCTCGCAAGTACAAGAAAATTAAGCAAAGTTAATTTTAAAGCGTTAACAACTTCGTAAATTATATTAAGATATTAAAGATAAATCTTAACAAATATATTAAACGTTAATAGCGTAACTATCTTTTATATTATTTGCGAAAAGATTTTCGTAAAAAGATTAACAACATAACTTAAATTCTTAAGATAAAAGATACTCTTATTGCACTAATATAACACATAAAAGACGCTTTACTTTTTTGATTTAATATTAAAAATAAAATCAAAAATCAAAAATTATTTTCGAAATTACGCAATAACTTTAAAAAAAGTTTATATAATTGTAAATCGAAAAAAACTATATTAACAACTAAGGTTCACAACGTCTTAACAACAAGAAATTATTAAGAAAGCACAACGAGACTTTCTTTACGTAACTTTAACAAAATTAGTTCGAATACATAAGTAAAGCGCATTTGCTAAAATTGTAACAAGAAAAAATATATCTAAAGAAAATATTCTAAATTTATCAAAAATAATTTGCAAATTAATGCAATTAATAGTTTTTAAAAAGGCTTTAAAACAAACGTCTTAAAAACGTTGTTATTATATTCTCTTATTAAAGAGATTTTTAACAATTCGAAAAATTAAATAAATTTACAAGAATTATAATTGCAATTACGAGTTAAAAATACAAGACAAAGACTTTTTTTACAAAGCTATTAATATTTGTTAACAAAAAATAACATAAACGAAAAGATCTTTCTAATGAGAATATTTATATTAATTGCATTAATAAACATTTTGCGAAGATATAATATTTAAAGAAAACCGAACAATTTGCAATTAAAGCGAAAGCTTTTACAACTTAAAAGACTCGATCTATAAGATTCTATATTGCAAAAATCAAAATTCGCAATAATAAGAGGCAAAAATATATATTAAGACAAGTTTTCTATATATTTGATAAAATTGTACACAATATTATTGTCGATTTTCTCTAAATAATAAAAGCTAACTCTTATATCAATTAATATACGCTAATTTGACGCTATTAAGTTACAAAGAATACTATTGTCGTTAAATCTTTAAAGAGTTTTTTAAAACTTAAAAAATAAATTTTAATATTTGTTGCAATTTGTTGCAATTTTAACGCTAATAAGACGTCGATAATGCGTATTATATCTAAAAATATTTAAAATTACAACAATATTTTTAATTTAAAAAATGCATTTATTCTTTCTAAGCACAAAGAGAAAAATTATAAAACTAATTTGCTTTTTAAAAGAAAATTGTCTTATAACTTGTTATATATTTTTTTCCAACAAAAGCTAATTGTTTTATATAATTATCTTTTGAAAAACTTAGTTCTAAATAGAATTTGCGAATTAATCAATTAAATTAAAATACTAATATTGTTTGTATTAAAGAGCGATAAAAGTTTAAAATTATATATTAATTATTGCAATCTTAATACAATTACAATTAAGAATTAATATTCTTTTTCTCTTATAAAGAAAACGCTAAATTGTTTAATAAATATTGCGTACTTTACAAAACTAGATCTAAAGAACGCTTACTATTGAATTCGAATTTGTTAAGACAATAAATAGAAGACGATCTTTTAAATACAATATAAATACTTCGAATACGCAATAATACTATTTAAGTTAACAAACGTATTAACTATTTTCTAAATTTTAATTAACAAAGTCTTAAGAGATCTAATAGATTATCTTTGTGTAATTTATCTTAATAACATTTTAATCTACTTTAAGATACAAGAGAAATACTAAAATTGCGTACGTTAAATACTCGATAAACTACGTTTTTACAAGATTTACGCAAAGTTATTTAAATGCTTTTTTATAACAATCTTGATTAAATTTCTAGAATATATTATAAGCAATTATAATATATTAATAAATTTACAACAAATCGACTCTATTAAAATATAGTTTTAGCTTATTACTTTATATAAGCTTTAAGTATTCTTAAGCTTTGCAAACTTTTATTAACAATTTATAAAATATTATACAAAGATTATTCGAACTTTAACAAAGTTTCTAAAGAGCAATAAGTTAAAAAAAAAAAGTTTTTTTATATTTAACAAGAACGTTATTCTAGTTTTTCAAAAACTTATTACGATCTTTACGCAAGCATCTATGCTAATTTACTTTAATTTAAAAAGTTGTATTTGCGTTAAAATAAACGCTTTGAAATTTGCAATTGCGACAATTCTATTACAATTAATTTATCTTATAGAGAAAGTTAATTAAGCGACGTAATACTTAATAATATTCTATTTAAAAAAGATAATTTTTGCAAAAATTCGATATAAGACTTACAATTAAAAGTTGCTTGCTATTGTTATTAACTTTAAGCAATATTGACACTTTCTAAAGAATAGTTATTACTTAATTATTGTATTAACAAATTACAATATTTTACAATATTTTATAAAGATAACAACGCTAAATTGTTGTTAGTTTCGATAAATACTTTTGCTAACAAAATACAACTTTGAAATTAAATATTGCACAAGAAAAACAAATCTAGTTGACAAATTCTCTTAACATCTTAATTACAAAAAAGAATTAAATAACAAAATCTATCTATTTACGCTTTAAAATAAGCTAAAGAATATTACTATTATTGCTATTAAAATAACACTAGTACTTACGAAAATCGTTCGCTAGATACTAATATTACGCAATAAGAATAAATACGAGACTCGAATATTAAAAATTAAAAAAGAATTTAATATTAGACTTATTAATAAAAATGCTTTAAACAAGAAAAATACAATTAATAAATTTAAAGAAAAAGAAGTTGTAAACACAATTTAAAGCACAATAATTTAATAATTGTGTCGCAACAACGTTTGCATTGCATATAACAAGAAAAATATCTTAAAAAATATCTTATTTTTGTTGTTATTCAAAATAGAAAAGTTACAAGAAAAGAACTTTATAATACTTAGAGTTAAAAAGCAATTAATATTGTAAATCTTGAGTCAAACTTGCGCAAAAAAATACTAGTCAATTTACAAAAAAAATAGAATTCTTTTTTTATATTATCTTAATTTTTGACAAGATATTACTAAAGAGCGAGCTACTATATTTGCATTATAATAATGCTTTAACAAGATACTTTAAAATTAAAAAGATACGCACTCTTATAAGCAAAAAGTTCTACTAATTAAAGATAATCGCAAATATTAATATATGTATTAAAGATTACGACGTTTGTTAATAAAATAAGACTTTGCGTTATTGTTGTTATAAGAAGTTGACGTTAATTTCTATTTTTGTTTAATTATAAATTAAGATTTTGATAAATTTTATAACGAAGTTGTTTGTTAATTGTTGCAAGAATAATATGTTTGACGCAATTCTAATAGTAATCGATTAATATTTCAAAATATCTCTATATATTCTTGTCAAATCTATATAATTGACAAAAGATTTAATTAACACTTTATTCGAAATGATATTGTTTGTTTATTTCGAAATTCGTAAAATTGTTTTCGATTGTAATTTGCTTTTTATTAGTAATTATTAATTTGCAATATATTATTATATATGCATTAAACAAAAGCTAAGTATTGCTTTTCATTCTTAAATTCATAGATAAATCGAAAGACAAAATTAGATATTAAAATATTATTTGCGTTGCTATTGCAATTATAAACAAGACAATTAAGATTTATTGCTAGCTTTAACTTAATATACTTACAATAACGCATTATATGCGTCGACTAAAATATTATCTTTCGAGTTGATATTTAAATTTGTTGTAAATTTTTAGTTCAACTAGAACGACAAGAATTGGTTAGACGTTTTTGTTGCTTAAGAGCGAATTTAATCTTTGCAAAACAAACGCAATTAATTAATAAGTCGTCTATAGATTGCGCAACAAACGTAGACTTAAGATTACAATAAAAAGACTATTTTAAAAAGATATTAAGTCGATAACGAAGTTATGCTCTTTATCAAAAATCTCTTAGACGTTTGCTTAAAAAAGAAGTTGTTTTACAAATTTACAAAATTATTTAAAATTAAAAATATTATCGACTTGCAAACGTATTGCTTCCGTCTTTCTATTAAATAGCGCATTTATTTTGTCTTTTATATTTTACTATTAAAACTATATTATCGTAACTTAAATATTGTCGTCTCAAAGAATATAATATTGATTGACAAGAATAAGAAGTAAGAAATAAAAGATATTTTTAATTATAAGTCAAGATATAGCAAGTCGTAGTATCTTGTTCAATAAAAAGAATTTCTATTATGTAAAGATAATTAAATATTAAGAAACTATCTTGCGAATACAAGACGAAAGTTTAAAAAATACAATGCGCGTAAATCTTTCGAAAAATTAATTGCAAAAACAAAGAAATTAAAACTTTGTATTCTCAAAAGAGATTTCGACGATAAAAAGTAAGATCTAATGCTATTATATGTATTTAAGGCACAACAATAATACAAATAACATATATAAGTAATATTATAATTCTCTTAGTAAGTTAATTAAATATTAAGAACTATAAAAATGCAATATAAAGTGCACTCAAATTTGATTGCTTTTGTTATTTAATCTTGGTTAATAAAAACCTTTTGTACGCGTGTTATTTAATGCAAGAACTAATTTTTATCTACAATTAATTATGCGTGTCTCTCTTAATTAATTCTTTAATTGTTGTTGCTTAATTGTCTTCGATAATACACAAACGTTGCAAAAGTAGATTGTTAATAACAAAAATAAAAAATACAATCTCTTAAAACGCAATTATTTTTATTGTCTTAAATATAATAAAAGTATATCTTAAACAAAAATCTTTCGAACATAAATTCTACGTAGAAGTTGCGAAGATATAATGCTCGCAAGAAGATATAAATAAAACTCGATCTTTTAATTGTTAACTTTTATGTTATTAAATAAGAAAGTTGCTTATTTTGAATGCTCTTGTTTGATAACAAGCAATTCGACATATTTGAATTAAGTATATAAGTTATCAAAACAACTATAGTATACAAGAGAAGCTATCGTCGCTTCTCAACTCTCTCTCGAATGTCTAAGAAAGATAAAGAAAAAGATTAAAAAATCTCTTTTATAAATGTCTCGCAATCTTGACAAGAAAATATATAAACTAGAAAATGCGTCGCATATAGAGATATAAGATATTGCTTACTATCTAATTAAATCTTAGAAAGTTCTAAAGAGAACTTAATAAGAGATTGACGTAATTGCGCAAACAAGACGTCGTTATAATACATTAATTCTAGAAATTAGAATTTAAAAGAAAGAGATAATTATAATGTTAGTCTTCAATAATTAACGAACACGTTACTAGTGTCAAGTTATCGTAATAGTAACTTAGCATTGTGTAGAGTTTTCTTTCTAAGAATTTTCTTTTAGAATTTTTACAAATTAATGTCTCTTTGAATTGCAATTCTACATACTACGTAGTCTTGTCTTTAGTGCGTCGATATAGCGACGTCTTGTCACTTTGTACACAGTCTTACACTTAATTTCTTGAATCGAACTCGATTTCTCGAATCGACGCAATTAGTTTAATCTTGTATAATTTCTGCAATATTGTATTAAATTTAGCAATTGCAAACTCTAGAAAATATACTTAATAAAATCTATAAATAGAGCAATTATTAGTATTTTAAATTTTTAAATATATATACAAATACAATTGCAAGTTAAAGCTCTTACAATATGCAAGAATATATAATAGAGAATCTCTATAGCAAATACTATCTACAAACAATACAATTATCGAGCGCAATATAGAATATAAATATATAATTTGCAATAACTTTAACAATACTATATATATTAATACAATTAAAATAATCTTAGTAATTTTTTACTTAAATCTCTAAATAGAGTTCTTTTAACTTAGTAGTATATTATATATATAAGTATATGCGTCATTTAAATTGCAAGCTAGTGCTCTTCTACTTTTAGAAATCTATTAAGACACTTTTTAGTAGCTATCTAGTAAATTATTTACTAATTTCAAGAAACTAGAAAGTTCAATCTAGTATAATCTTTGCAATACTATATTAAATTAAGTAATTGCAATATCTATAAGATACGCTTGATAAACTCTAGCAACATTCTATATTATAATATATTAAAATTATAAGTGTATAGATAGATGCAATTGCAAGTTGTAGTTCTTCCAATATATTTAATTTCTATAGAGCTTATTAACTTATCAAGACTTTCTAATCGAGTAAGATTTCTTCAATTGATGCAAATATTATCTTTCTCGATTTTCGTTTAATTAAATATGCTAGAAGCATCTAGCGCTACTAAGCGAATAAGAATATTCTTTTAGAAGAAAATAGTATAAATAATCTTTGTATAGATTCTATTCTATTACGAATTGTTATAACATAAGATCTGTCTAGAGATCTACTCGACACTCCTGCCTAATTAGGTCTAGCGCCGGCATTAGAATCGTCGTACTAGTTAATTTGCCCATATATTTGCCTTCGACAACTAGATAAATAGTTAGACAATTACTTTATTTATTATATTATGCATTTAATCTAGTAATTTCTAACAATTAATAGCTTCAACTATGTTGTCAATCTTTATTTTCTATCGATAGATCTGCATTTAGATAGTATTGACGTTGTTATCACCTCTAAAAGCATTTAGTTATTGTATTAATATTAATTCTCGTAAGATATTTAGCTTTCGCGAAACATCTAGTTATTGCAAACAATAAAGCATTTAGTTATTTTCAACAATAAAGACATCTAACTTTATAGCGTCTAGCTATTGCGTAGCATTATGTTCGAATTTAATATACTCTTTAACATTCTTAAATATTGTCAAGCATTCTTTCTTTAAAACGATTGATCTCTATAAAATTCATTCTCGCAATAGCTAGTTGACGCTAGTTTTGTCTATCGATTACTATCTAATTATGCGAACAATACGCATTATTTTATTTGTTAAGTAAACGTATTTAATTAGAACAACGACAATAACAAAATCTTATACAAGACACATCTATATCTTTTATCTAATTGTCTATAACTTAAAAAACATTTTGAAGAGCATACTAAAAAGCATAGATATAGACAATACTCTATCAAATTTGTTAGCAATATCAAGTTGCATACATATATCTAAGAGTATTACGCAAAAAAGACTATCGAAATCGCCTTTATTTGCATAAGCATCTTCTATACTTGCGTTCTTGCAAAGCCTAGTTCTACATTAGATCTTTTTATTATTATTAGCATCAATACGTTTTCTATATTGTCTTCTATATTGCTTGCAAAATTATCTTCTTCTAAGATATCTATATTTGCAATTGTATGTATCAAAACAACTTTTACAAAGCAATCTTTATTGTTAAAAGCAATCTCGCAAATATCGTCTACATTGCGTTCTACTTCTATATTAAAGACATCTTTTATACGTTTACTTGCAATATCGTCTTCTACATCTTTACGTATATAGGCAAATATTACATTAAGAGCATTTTTTACATCGTTATCTATATCTTTACTTGCATAGACAAAATCTTGTTCAAAAACAATCAAATTACATCTTATAATAGACAATCTCTATCGTATGTTTGCTATCAAAAGACAATCTTATCAAGAAAGAATTATCTTCTATTTCAAATCTATAAGAATTGATCAAAGAAAATGCGTCAATGTTATCAAAATCGACGCGTCTTTGCAACTTTCTTCGATTATCTTATAAATGCGACAAATAACAATGCATTAATTAAACAATTATAGAATGCTTCGCTTCGCAAGATCGAATGTTAAAAAGATAAGTTTTAAATTTTTTTCCTAAAATTGATTCAAGGAAGAGCTCGAAGACACCTAAATAACATCGTTATACTGCTCTCTCTACAAGTTATCGTTATTACTTACATTGCATCAAAATTAGTGTAATCGTTGAATTAAGTCGAACACTTTTTTCTTAATTCAACTCATTCTCTTGGGTCTCGTAGGATTGGGCTAGGGTCAAGGCGCGAACTCGATCTTAGGATTGAGTTTCGTCGAGTCAATGCCAAGAATCCAAGCTAATTTCGTCGCATTACCATTTGCTTATCTTATTTTATCTTATCTACGCGCTAACTCGATTAAGCTAGCGCAGGGTTCACACTAACCGTATGTCGTTAGCGTGAACCCTGCGCTAGCTCAATCGAGTTAGCGCGTCACGTGACGTCACATGATCGGATGGATTGGATTGAGCGCCCAACGCGCCTCATGCGTTCGACTTACCCGCTTGGGCTAGAACTTTTGCCCGGTCCCAGGGTTAGGGTTGGGCGGATCAACCCGTCGATTACGCTAATCAAAAATATAATATTTTATTGTTGTTGCCTTGATTAATTATAACGATAATTCTCGACTTTTCTCGTCGTTATCGCAAGCATTTTCGAAAGAGATAAGCAAATTATTACTAATTAAATTACTTTTAACTAAATTAGTGTTACACTAATTGTAATAGTAAATCAATTGTCAAACATTACTCATTTGAGCAAGTCGTACTCTTTGCTTTTTAGCTACAACCTAGCTTAATAATTTGTCGATTAAATTACTGTTACAATTGAAGTTGCGCAATCTACCTATTAGGTTTTTAGCGCTTTCACAACGATTGTCGCCCCTTGGCCTTATTTTTAGATTCTTGACCTCAACTTCTAACAAGATAATTTTGATCAACTTTCGCATTTCTTGATTTATCACTATTAAAATCTTACGTTTGATAGAGTGAACTTTGCGTTTTTAATAGCACAACTTTGATAGAGTTTAAGTCAACATTAAGAAAGTTATCTAATTGCAAAGTTTTTGTGTTTTGAAGCATGTCTTAAAAACAAAGATCGACTTGAACTTCTTATATGTTAAAGAACTTTGCAATTTCTATAGCTCTAGCAATTCTTAATCAAACTAATAAGCAAAGCAGTTTTAGAAAGCGCATAGTGTCCAAAGTAATAATTGATTAATTTTATATGTTTTAGTAGCGAGATACAAAAGTTGACCAAAATTAGACTGGTCGCGCTGACCCGGAAATGTCACGTGCAAATGCCAAGACCCAAGTCAAAAAATTTCGAAGAATCGAATCGCTTAAAGTAGTTTAGTTGATTACTATAAGTAGTTTAGCGCAAAGCGCGCTAAACTACTTTGAGCGATTCGATTTCAAAAAATTGTCGCGACCCGGTCTTGGCGCCGGGTCGGGCTAGAGGGATGATATCATAACCTGGCCCGACGATCAGTTTAACCAAAATCATCTTGCCAGAAGTTGAGGTCGAGAATCTAAAAATAAGGCCAAGGGGCGACAATCGTTGTGAAAGCGCTAATTCGCCCGTATTATTGGGTTTCGCTTTTAGACCCTAAGGTATAGAATAATTGATGTAGAGATGCGCTAGATCTTAGTGCGTCGTCGCACACGTCGTACTTCTAATAACAATTATGCCATGAATTTAAGTACTAAGGCAAATCAATTTAGTGATTGTGCATCCAAAACGTTGGATGATGCCATTAGACAAGTTGCGCAACTCTATTCAATACGAGTATTCAATTAAATATTGCTCGATTTAGTTAGCGTGATCCCAAAAGGGCAAGCAGATCTAACGACTTAACAATTCCAATTAAATTAGTATTCAATTATTGAATACTCATTCAATTGACTTATCACTTTATTCAATTGCTTCAATTACTCGTCTAGACGTAGCTTGTAAAGATTATAATCATCTTCTCTATCGTCGTCGTCGTCGTCATCGTCGTTATGTCTAGAGATGTATTTAAAAGTCATTTTCACGTTCTTGATTTAAGCATTTCTTCGCGACAATTGAAGCCTTTGCAATCATTGTCGTCTTTGCGACCCTCGCAATCATTGTCATCTTTGCAAGTCTCGCAATCTTTAAAGAATATACGACGATTGTCTCGTAAGCGAAAGAAGACGATCTAGTTCGAATTAGAGTCGTTTTAACGATCGTTAAAAAAGAGAAAAAGATAAGTTGATAAAAAGCATCAAAGAACAATTACACAAAAATTGGAAAAAAAGAATGTCGAATTAGATGCAAATGACAATATTGACTTCGACTTTTATACTTAAAACATCGTTAGTTAACGTCGTGCTTTTGACACTTTTAGTGCTTCTTCGTCGTCGAAAATCTCTACTTCTCTTGTCTTTTGCAAGCGAAAAAAAGATTAACAACTAAATTAAAAGCTCAATTACGATCAACGACTTACAAAGAAAAACGATGTTATTTTTATCAACATATGCGTGACTAGATTTGCGAAGTACGACATCGAGACTATGTAGCGTTTCTAGAATAAGATTAGAAAGAAATTTAAGACAATAATAGATCGTAAATATGTTAACGTTAATAAACGAATAAAGCACTTAATAAGTAAAAGAAAAGCAAACATTAAAGTTTTACACAAATCTAATTATGCAATACGAGACAACGATTGAACTTAAGTTATCGATAAATAAATGTCTACATTCGCAACATATTAAAAAGTAGACTAGTCGCGTCGAGTTGAGTCATCGAGTTCGAGCCAAGTTCTCGACTCGCCAAGACCCAATTTGGGTCAGAAATCTTGGCCCAAGTATTTGGGTTAAGTCAAAGAATAGATATGAAGTACTTAACGTATAACCTAGCCCAACTCGCCAAGACTCGAAAAATTTAGATTATTTTTGAAAAAGTGCATTAATTAACTTAATCAAATTGATTAATTTAATTAATTTGTTTATAATATTATATAGTAATGTATTTAGGTAATGCATTTGTACGTTATTTGTGCGTTATTATTTTTAAACTATTTTTAGTAATTCAAATAATGCGAATTTTTTTAAAAATAGAAAATCTTGACATTTTGACGTCATTTTCGATTGCTTGGCGAGTCGATTGGGCCAAGTCAAAAAATCGTTGACCCAAGTCGATTTCGAGTCAAGTCAAGAGGTTGGTATCAAGTATTCGGGTTGGACCAGAATGTTGGTACCGAAACCCGACCCGACGGTCAATCTATTAAAAAGCGAAAAATCAAAAAAACTCTTCGCGAAAGAGAAAAATGAAAGAGAATGCAAAATACGAAAAAAGAAAAAACAAACTTAGTTAACGACTAAAGAATAAACTAGACTACGAAGTCTTTTTTTTCTTCTTTTTCTTTTTCTTCGTCGTCTTCGTTAGTAGTAAAAAGAGCTTTAAAAATCAAAGCAATTTCGAAGATAATAGCTCTAGTATATTCTTTAACGCAAAGAAGAATGCAAGGAAATCGAAACTCGTAATAGAAACAAACTCTCTATCTAATAACAATACAATAATAACAAAAGATTTAGACTACGAAAAAGACATAAATAATAATTGACGTACAAGAGTGTGAATCTTATCTAAAGACGACGACAATTATTCGTCTATATTCTCTAAACCTTTATTAAATAAATCTACATTGTTAAAGTTTATAGAACGTCAAGAAAGCAAGATTGCAAAATAGTCTTAAAGTGACAAAAAAACTTCAAAAAGATTTAAACAAACGCATGTTAGCGTGACAAACAACAAAAACTTAGGCGTTTTGCAAGACACATTAATTAACTACTTCAAAGATCGAACGTCATCAACAAAAGATTTATCGAAACAAGAATTTTTACTAAAAAAGATAAAGAATACGTTTGAAAGATATCTAACAAAGCATATTGCGAAAGTCTTGAAACTTAGACGTTATTTTAAGAAATCGTTGCATAAATATTATAAAAAACATGTTCATTCTTAATAAAATAATTTGTTTAAAGATTTGACTAAACTTAGCAAAAATATAGAGAAACTAAAACAATTATATAGAAGTAGTAGAAAGAAATTCGTGACAAGTAATGCGAGAAAGAAGAGATTCGCGACAAATAATGCGAACGACGAGAAAATCAAAGCAAGTAATGCGAGCGACAAGAAGATCGTAACAAGCGATAAGAGAAACAAAAAAAGAAAAACGACAAATAACTTAAATCTAAGGGAGTAAATCGTAGTATTAGATGCGAAAAGAAGGCGTTTTTGCGAAAATATCTATAATTTGAGACAAAAGACACTATTATCGCATTTTCTTCTTCGAAGCTTCGCAAACTTCATTTAAGAAAAAAAGAAACGACAAGATGTTTAATCATTAGACTTTCGTATACAATATTATTTCTTTCGAAAATATTAAATATATATTAAAGAAATGTGATGCGCGAGTTGCAATACAAACGAGTGTAAATTGCACTCATTTTGTTAACGACTCAAGATTTTATTTTCGAACAAAGAAAATAATGATTTAACGTTTAATCGCATTTGCGTTAATAATATCTTTAAAAAATTCTTGAATCAAACAAATAAAATTTAGATCGAAAAGTGCTTACATTGGCGACATCATTCACAATCACAATTTTTTGTCAAATTAATAGAGAGTTTTTAATTATTAAAGATATATAGATAATTATGTTATCGCGACGATTTGATGCGATAATAATAAGAAATGACGAAAAAGAAAAAAGAGAACGAAAATCGTCTTCGAGAGTCTAATTTAAGATTCTTCTCTATGTTTTAACAATCAAATAACGACAACAAGATTTAGAGCAACAAGCATTAAAGATTAGCACTAGAAAACTTCATCGAAGCTAAATATATATATAAACACAAAAGAGAAAATCTAGTACTCTTATAATGTAGAGCTTTCGAAATCGCTAAAAACTTTATTGACTTGCAAATATTTCGAAAGACTAGAAGATCGCATTGCAAAGCGAGATTCTATTTGATTGTCTCGTAGACACATATAGCAATTAGTTAAAAGAATTGTCGCTAAATAGAAATTTTCGATCGATTGTAATTCAACTTTCATTTGCGTCTTAAAAGCATTAAATATTCACAAAGTTTAAATTAAATCAAAGAAATTTTCGACAACAATGCGAGCCTTAAACATTCGTTTATTAAAAAAGATCTATCTTTCGTTTATATAATCTAAATAGAAGAACATGATATACGATTGATAAATATAGACTTTATCGTCGTACAATTGAAGCTTTCTTCGATCTTTAAGAAGAATTTTTAATCAATTTTGCAACTCGAACTTTTGTAGCATCGTAACGTCGTTCATCTTGTTTTCACAAAAATCGTAAATAGATTCTATTAAATCGTTTAAACAAGTAATAATTAATTAAATCATTTCGTGCGATTTTTTGTAGCTAGAGTAATAGAATTTTTGTTTCATATTTAGCTTGCAAAACTTCTAGAAAGTCCTATTAATAAACTTTCATATAGTGCTTTTGTCTCTAATCTTTTCTACTCTTTTTATCGCTTTGACGTATCTTTTGATGCGTATATAGATAAGCGTTGAATGTTATCGAAGTATATTGTCGTATCGAATTTCGAGATGTTTAAGAAGATCGTTGAGAATGCGAAAGAGATAAAAGAGAGAACGATTAAATCGTTTTGCCAATTCAAATAGCTAACGAGAATAGAATAATTTGTATAGAAGGCAACAAAGAGCGAGTTCGAAGAATGATTTAATACGATCATGTTGCTTCATTTGATAACATCGATAGCAAAGTAATCAACAAACAATCGAATTTCCTTCTTATTAAATCGCATTATACGACGAAGACGTTTAGAGAAAATTCGATTCAAATCGAATTTAAATCTTTTATACTTCATTGATTTAATGTATCGATGTCGAGGATCGTCGACGAGATGTTAACTCAAAATAACGACAATGGCAAGGGCAAGAACGATAGTTGTACGTATGCCCTAATCGTCGTCGATCAATTGGGTCAATTGGGTCAATTGAGGCATGCTAGGTAGGGTGAAAGAGATTGAGAATGCACATTATTGATAAAAGGGAACGAAAATCGATCAAATACAATAATCACCAGGTTGCGATCCATATTACCCGATCTGGTATAGCGCGGGCGGGCTAGCGGTCCTAGACCCCACTAGCCCCCGCAAACCAATTGAATAATCGTATTGAATAAAGCTGCGCAACCTGTCTATTAGGAGTGCATTTACCAAAAATAAGAGTGCAATTACCAAAAGCAGGAATGCGAGGAAATCTACCTACCTAGAAATATTCAACAGTCGAACTATCAAATTTGTATTCAAAGCTTGCTCCTCCATTTGAAAAGACAAGAAGATTTCTGCATATAGCAAGTACAAGAGGCTCACGTGGGCCTCACACCGTCCATGATTAGGTCGATATGGACACCTCAACTATTCGGGTAGGCTATGAAGAAAGAGCTTGCCATCTTCCAGTACGAGGCACCTGAGACCTTGACAAATGTACGTTAGTTGACCAAGCGCTCGGCATACAGGGACGAGGGCTGCCGTCTTGCTTCCGCGAAGCCTCTCTTTCTTGCGTAACCGTGTTTCCAGCTGCAACGTCAGCTGTGATCCTGTTCGCCATTATCTTTATTGCAGTTTCTCCTTATCGTCCGCAATGGACCAAACCGTTCGTAGAAGAAAACGAGCGAATACCGCGAGACACACCTTTGCTCGAGAAGGCTCGCGTAGGACCGTCAGCGAGGGCTCTATTTCTGCTCCTATGGTTTGGCTTTACTTTACGTGTCGTGGCAGCATTGTATCCTATCCTGAACATAGAGACATCCCTAGCAGCTACACCCTGGGTAGGTCACCCCTGGCAGAGTTTCGAGTGTGATGACTTACTGAATGCATGATCTAGCTATCATTCTTACGTCGGTCCGATCCTTGCAGACCACACCGTTCGCCGTGCTAGTGATCATGTCTACTACGTTGGTCACGCAGCTGATATTGCTTTACAACACACGGTTCGCCTTCAGAGGCCGAGATGCCCCAAACATGCTGGACGCTCTTGTGGCATCTGCGGTTGTTGTCTTACTGCTGCGAATGCCCCTACGAAGTCCTCAGCTACCGAGTGACAAGATCAGTCCGCCCTTCGATCCGCCGTCGCACGATCTCCGAAGTCCGGAAGACAACCTGACGTTGTGGCAATTCATGACTGTCTCCTGGATGTCACCTTTAATCTCTCTCGGCGCGGAAAGGCAGCTGAACGAGGAAGACGTGTGGGGTTTAGGCTGGGAATTTCAGCACAGGCTTTTACATGAGCGATTCAAAGAGCTGAAGGGCTCGATCACGAAACGTCTTCTTGTCGCCAACGGTCTTGACCTCGTTATCACGTCTTTACTTGCAGTCATTGAGTTAATAGCAAGTACGTTCATCATGCATGTTTACCCTCGCCATCTCTTTTTCAGGCTCTGCTCTGGAAGCCTCACATTCTTCTTCGACGTCGAGGAACGCGGCGTCGATAGACTTTGATTGACATGACAATCAATGGCTTCGCTAAGCCATTTTGGGCACTTGGCTCTTCGACGAGCCTTGCTGGCATAGTCACTGACATTCGAAAAGATTTCGCCTCCCCTGTGCTCTTGCAGCAACTTCTTCACTCCATGGAAGACCCCGCCGCGTCTAGAGGGAGGCCAATCGACTATGCCGTTCTTTCTTTAGCTGTACGACTGATTGCAGCCCAATCCTCTGTCTTTAGTCTTTGGTATAGTAGAAGATGTTATGAGAGGTCCAGAGGCGAACTGTTGACCATGCTTCACGCAAAAACTCTGGCGCGCAAACATTTAAACTCTTCAGTGCAGTCCAAGAACACAGAAGCGCCCAAAGCATACGAGCTAGACGCTTTGGAAACGACAAAGGGCAGCCCAGCATTCGGCCGGGGCAAGCTGTTCACAAAGTTAAGAAAGGTCGTTGGATGCTCGAAAGCAAATGCCAGCAAAGTCCCTGAGCCTGCTTCCACAGGCAAGATATACAATCTCATGCGGTAGGAATACATTCCCGAGTTAGTAGCTATCACCATTGACGACAGCACAGTAATGACGTTTACGAAGTCGCACAGAGGTACGGTGAATTTTACCATCCTCAAGGCGCTTCGCCCAACTTTGTTTTTTTCTGCTCAGGGCAAAGCTCCTCTGCAAGACGTCAGGCGGCTGCATTGTGTGTCAGTTCGCAATGCCCCATTCGCTGTTTCTCTTCACTCGTGTCTCATTTTGTCCTTCCAACGATCCCATCTGCACTTGGTTGCTTCATGTATTACCAGCCTACTATTCCTCATGGATAGTGAAAAGCAAATTCGTTGATGTTGACTGATAAGATTGTGCTCAGATTTTGGGAATTTCAAAGCTTCGTCACGAATCCTCTCGGACTTATCTTTTCGGTATTGCTAATATGGAAATTAATTGGATGGCCGTGTTTGCTAGGTATTGTAACAATCATTGTAGCCCAGGTCATCAATAGCGTTCTGATGCGAGCACTTCTGCGCTGGGAATCGACTCGGAGAACAGCAACCGATGAGAAGCTACAGAAGATAACTCAATATGTAGCAGCGATACGCCATCTTCGCTACTACGCGTGGCATGAAATCTGGCAGCAGACTATCGGCAAAGCTCGGCAGCGTGAGCTGAATCTGCGCTTGATCACTGGTTACTTGGGGGTAATGCTGAATTTCTTCAACAGCCTTGCGAGTGGGATGTTCCCGGTTGTCGCCTTCTGGGCTTATGTGTCGCTAGCAGGCAAACCGCTGCATGTCGACGTCGCCTTTCCTGCGTTGCAGCTATTCAGTATGCTTGAAAGCAGCCTACGCGAGGTACCACGCTTGATAACCGTACTACTGAACGCTAAGATAGCAGTGAGTCGGATCGAAGATTTCGTGAGAGAACCCGACAAGGATGACTCGAACAGACAACGCGTGGACTTGATCAGCGGGCCAGTACAGGATCCATTCAGCAGCAACGTTGAATCGCTGAATAACCGACTAACGCTTGCAAAAGCATCGTTCGCTTGGCCAGGCAGCTCGTGCCCCGTGCTTCGAACCATAAGCATTGTTTGTCCGGTGGGCATAACGCTAGTCTTCGGCAAAGTAGGTGGGGGCAAAACAGCTCTCTTGCAAGCAATGCTTGGGGAGCTCGATTTGCAAGATGGCCAGTGCTATCGCGGTCATGGAGCAATCGCTTATTGTAGCCAGACACCCTGGCTACAGAGTATGAGTATAAGAGAGAATATTTTATTTTTCTCGCCTTTCGATAACGCTCGTTATAGACAGGTGTTAGAAGCCTGCGCATTGACGCAAGATCTTGCTACGTTTCGAAGTGGAGATTTATCTGACATCGGAGAAAATGGTATTGGGCTTTCTGGAGGTCAGAAGATGCGCGTTGCTCTGGCTAGAGCTCTCTATAGCCACGCTAACACCCTTCTGCTGGATGACCCCTTATCTGCTTTAGACCAACAGACTGCGGAGACCATTGTTCAAATGTGTTTTGCAGGACCGCTTCTCAAAAATAGAACGGTAGTCCTGGTAACTCACCGCGTTGATCTTTGTCGTAGTATTGCGAAGCAGATTGTCGTGGTTTCTAATGGCACAGCCCAGGTCCTCGCTTCGGAAGCCACAGCGCTGAAGGTCTCCCACCAAAATTCGTCTTCGCGTCCGATTGATATGCATGAGAGATCCGAGCATAAAGACCAGGATCTCATTGTCACACCGGAGAAATTTCTTGAGGAGGAACATAGAGCACACGGCGGAGTAAAGGCAGCTGTTTACTGGGAATACATAAAAGCTGGCAAATTGAAGTGGTGGGTTGTACTAATCCTCATCTTAGCTGTGTACCGGCTCCTAGCGGTAGCAGAGGTTTACTTCCTCAAACAATGGGGCGAAGCCTACAGCGACAGAAGCTCGCAAAGATTTAGTATCACAACATCCCCTGCTTCCGTTCGAATCGCAGCTTTCAACAACATTTTCAAAACGTTGCCATCTCCAGAAGCCAATATAAAACCCTGGCTCTACGGGTTCCTCGTACTCGCCGCTGCGCAAGCCGTGATGTTTCTGGTCTCACAGAGCTTTATGCTGGTTATTGTCTACTCTGCAGGGAGACAAATGTTCCAAGCGATACTGCGATCCATTAGCAACGCCACTTTCCGCTTTTATGACATAACCCCAGTGGGAAGACTCATGAACCGCATGACATCTGACATCTCCACTGTGGACGGGAATATCAGCCAGCAAATTCAAGATGCTGCTTGGCTCGGCATTACCTGGATTTCGTCGATGATAATCATTGCTTCTGTCGCCCCAGTGTTTCTTGCCTTTTCCTTCGCCCTTTCCGTCGCTTTCGTGTGGGTATTTTTGCGTTTTCTCCCAACGTCGCAAAGCTTACGGAGGCTTGAAGTAAGTGGGTATGAATCTTGGCAATGGCTGGTGCAAGAACGACTGCTAAAAGGCCTTAGATGGTTTCCCTGAGTCCGTTGATGTCAAACTTTGGGACGCTTCTCGCAGGGCTGGACACCGTTCGAGGTTAGCAGCCCGTGAGCTGGAACTAGTTATGGCACACTGACCATCTTCTAGCATTTGCTGTTCAGGAGCATTTCCAGGATAGAGTCATCGAGGTCACCGATGCATTTCAAAAGAACGATCACTTCTTCTGGTCAGCCATTAAGATCTGAACTTTGACATCTGGCGCTAAAGAAGGATAGGAGTCTCCAAGCGTGGCTAATGTTTCGCTTTGACGCTTTGTCCGCGTCTTCGACGTTTCTCATTACTTTGCTTGCTCTCTACTCAGGCGTTTCTCCCGGTCTCACGGCATTCCTTTTAATTGCGGCATCACAATGTAAGCATACAAGCAAAACGCTGGATGCAGCCTTCTGGATGCTGACCTCGAGCTCATATGTAGATGTCACAAGTACTGTAAGTCGCCTTTCCCAAGCATCAGTACCATCTTTTGGCCTGATCTCGCTCGGGCTTTGAGACAATTCCTGGCGGGATCGGCTCTGAAGACAGGCGTCAGAGCTTCAATTATTTTGATTGCAAAGGCCACGCTGATTGTGGTCTTCTTAGCATGCTCTTTGCAAGCGATACGGCCAGCTTCAGATGGATTTTGTTTCTGTGGAAAGAGTGGTAGAGTTGTTGCATTTGGAGCAAGAACCACAAGGAGATATCGATCCACCAGCTTGGTGGCCCTCTTACACAGGTGATGTTGTCTGTGAAAACCTCACGATTCGGTACGCGCCGCAACTTGATCCCTCTTTGTCTGATGTGTCCTTTCGTATTCCGGGCGGATCCACCACAGCTCTACTGGGACGGACCGGTATACTGTCATCCCATAATGTGCATAAAGGCCCGCTAAGCAGCTCTAGGGTCCGGGAAAAGCACTTTGGCGCTTGCGTTGTTGGCGACGAGTACGTTAGTCCCACTATTTCCATGCGCAGATGATTGACTCTTCCAGATCGTCCCGAGTCTGGTAAACTTCTAATCGACGGCATTGACGTCTCGAGAGTAAACAAGCAAGCTCTACGTAGCCGTATCGTACGTAGAGCACCCTGAGAACCTCAAGGACCAACATGAGATCTCAGCTAGGGATTAAGACTGATCAGAGCCAAATGATCAGACGTTCCTAGCTCAAGAGCCTATACTCTTCCCCGGAACGATGCGGCAAAACCTCGATCCTCTTCATGAGTTCCCGGATGACGCCTGTGAAGCAGTCTTATACCGTATCTCGCGCTCGCATGAATGGCACCTTAACACGCATGTTGAAGCTGGCGGCAGCAACCTCAGTCAGGGGCAGAGGCAACTAGTCGGACTGGCGCGCGCTGCGCTGAGACGGAGCCCGATCGTTATACTAGATGAGGTACTTACCGCTACTCTTGATCGTTGGCAAAACCCATCTCCATGGAGATCCCGATTTGCATGATAGAGGCTGACGCCGTTGACCAGGCCACGGCATCGATCGATGTCGAGACCGCAGTGCACATACAGCAGGTGCTTCGAGATGAGCTGAAAGAGAGTACTATCATTACAATCGCACATCGGCTGGAGGCGGTGAGGCACGCTAACTATCAACTTGTGCTTCAAGATGGCCGGGTGGCCTCTCAGGGGCCCATCGCAGTTGAGACGACCGAGAGAGAAGCGGCAGACCGTGGTGTGGCTGCATCAAATTAGCTTGCCACTGAGGTATGGGGCTGTTGAAGCAGTGCTCTATGCATTCTTCCTATGATGGCATGTACGCGCTCGAACAGAGTGAACACTGGGCTTGGAGTGCTGTATGTAGAGCTTAGCATATTAGAAATCCATCAAATCTCCTCTACCCATCTCACTCTATTTAGTCCAAGATGGACGCCGTTGATACTTCATGCGCTGGGAGGTCTGGGAGATCGTGGTGCAGCTGTGTCTTTGCGCCCGTTGAGGAGACCAACCAACCAAACAACAACGGCTGTTCAACCAAAGGGACCCATCACCGAACGGGCGCGGGAATAACTCTTGTATACTCCGCCCAGTCGCGCACGGGAGAATCGTAAGGGAGAGAACAAATAATCTTTTGGCTTCTTCGGTTAACCCTTGAAAAGTGGATCTTTTGTGCTGATGTATGGCATTGCGGACACTCGAAACGCTTTCGTGCACAGCTAAGGGCTTATTATCTTGCTTTTGTGTATGCAACTTCGCCGGATGGCAACAGAAGAATGAGAGACCATGCAAACAGTGCAAGAGTATCCAGTGCAAAGCAGTCAACACCTCAAGACAATGCAGTGTGACTGCACTGATCTTATATCATGCTCCCCGGGACTGGCCTCTCTGTAAGGGGCTCGTAGTACGAGCAGATTGTTAGACGGTCTAGCGTCGCTATGTTCTCACATGTGTGACGCCAGTAGGCGATCCTTGTGGTATCACCATTGCCTGAGGGTATTTCACGCCAAAGACTTGGTATTCTTCTACACTCATTAGACTAGGCTGATTGGTCACGTTCACCTTCGGCTACATCCCGGTTTCGTAGCTGTCCAATTACGCTCTCAACGTTGGCAACGGTCAACATCAGGAACTCTGAATGGTCTGTTACAGTTCTGCGTGTGATGAGTGCGTACAGCTAGTTGCGCGGCGTGGCGTGGCGTTTGTGCATCTTGATTTCGGCCTACCTGATAGACCGATAGATCTAGTGGGAGAGCTTGTGAGACGCCAACTTCCTAAAGCCGTGCCGTTCCCTTCAGCTGTTTGCTTGTAGGACCGGCAAAGCGAAAGACCTTTAGCCGGAGCGGACCGACGCCACGTTGAGAAGCAATATATCCATAGGGGAGAACAGAGCCAGTCTTACTCTGTCATTCCGAGTCAGTGTCCTTTTCCTCCGCTGCGACACGAAGCTCGTAAGCAATCTCATAACACTCGGCAAGTAGTGAATTCACACTGCCTTGACCTTCGGGTATATCCGATCCTATCAGGAATTTACCGTCGACACGTATGTTATCGATGGAATTGAGCTGTCCTAGTGTTGAGCGCTGCTAACAGACCAAGTCGTTACACGGGTTCAAGTTACCTTCATGCTGTATGGATACAACTCCCTCGGCGAAGAAACGCCGCCAGACCGTCGGACTTCTACCAAACAGCGGCGAAGCGTCTGTAGCTGGTTGAAGATTGGCAGCAATGCTTCGGACACCGGCTCTGACGATATGAGCAGACCGTAGATGTAGGCATAACTGCGCCGCAGAAGATACAATAGGGTCTAGTCGTGTCAGCAAGTTTCATTTGGAACGATTTCATGGCGCACCCTCTGCGCGTGAAGATCTGCTGGGGTACCAAAGGCGTCTTCAAAGTTCCCGTTGATTCGGCTTTCGTCGATTCGGTCCAATTGCCGCTGATAATTGTACAGATCCGTCTCTCTCAATGACCAGGCCTGTGTGATGGACAATCTCTCTAGAGCGTTGCAAATTTCGTAAAGCTTGCAGTAAATGGTTTTGAATCTTTCGTCTATTTTGCCATGCCTAGGGTAAGAAAACCCGAGTATGAGCTGGGCCGTCGGGTGAACGGGCATTGATTTTCATACCTATCAAGGACGATCTCCGACCACAACAGGCAGCGGTCGATCAGGCCTGCAACAATGTCCTGCCCACCTGCTGTACTGCTTTCTGTGCCAAGGAACCTTCCGTCCACCATGGTGGCCTTGATTTCGTTGAGTTGATCGCGGTAGCCTTGGACTTCCGACGCTGGAAACTAGCATGAAGGTCAACCAAGTCAAGGGCCAGCGTAGCGACTGACTCATGACACACTTTCGACCTTGTGTTGGCTGCAGCAATAGAGCGTAGGATTGACACAAGCTTTTCATGAGTCGGAGTGAGCTCTGGCGAGAGGTCTACGAGCGAAGATTGCAGTCCGGAGAGGAGATTGCGACATGTAGACAAGCGATTTTCTAACAGAGTCAAGAGATGAGGAGAATGTGTATTCCTTCCCCGTTGCAGCGTTTCGTGCATGCTATCCAATGTATGGCCAATGGACTCCAAATCCTTAGCAGTGAAGAAAGCTGCTTCCTTAAGATGATCTAGGAGGCGCTGGGAGCGATCAGCTTCAAGAACCTGGCCAGGATATACACATTCATACTCTAATCGTGGATGTCATCGAGTAACTGCAAGGCCACGTCAGTCAGCTACGATCCGTTGGTAACACGGTTGTACCCACACAGCTGGAGCCTCATTGTTACGTCCAATTGTGAGGAAGAACAAAGATATGAGTTGGAAGCAATCGTCCAGGACATTATCCACTGTTAGGGAAAGGTCAGCCAGCGTCAAGGCATGCCGGCAAATGTACTTCCGGCTGCTCTCAGGATCCAAGGTGATTACAGACCTCTGTTCTGTTCCAATGGCTTGCCATATTCTCTACGAATCACGTTCAGCTGGTGAACCTGCGCTATGACCTGATCGTAGAGCCCAAGGATATCATGAGATTTGATATATGTCGACTTGTCCTGCTTGAGCAAGGACAGCTTGTCTCGGATGGTAAGCACGGCGTCGAGTATAGGCTGTTCCCTAGGATCTAAAGGAGCCTGAACGGCCGGCGAGTCTGTCATACTGCAATTGTAATGCCAGGGTCGTTCAGCTACGGGTATGTTGGAGCGGAAGATGGCGCAAAGGGGACAATGTGCTGGTGTGCATCAAAGGAGCTCAGTATGTACACCAGCTGCAGGTGACCGAGAGGAGAGGAACAGCGTCAGCTCTCTCCTTGACAGAAGTGATCACGCTTCGGTAAAATGATGTCAAATGTACATGTACGGTATCGACCTCCCCTCGCTTGGTGACGTCCGTTCCTCCACTCATCCTGAGGGGCGACCACTGACCAGGGCTACCTTAGCGCGTATTCTCTAGAGATAGAGTCGAACGCTAAAGCAGCTAGCACTAAGCGAGGAACGCCGAGCGTCCCGCACACAGTGGAAATCAATCTTCAATCACTCGTCAAAGCATTGAAGACACTCAACAGATCAATCTTACCCCCACACTTTCCATTCTCTAGGATCGTCAACTATGTCTCACTCCGAACTTGCCACCTCCTATGCAGCTCTTATCCTCGCAGATGATGACGTCGAGGTCACCGTAGGCAATTCTCAGCCGTCCCTCGGACTGGTAGCTAACGCAATCAGGCCGAGAAGCTCCAGACCTTGATCAAAGCCGCCAATGTTGAGGACGTCGAGTCAATATGGACAACGCTTTTCGCAAAGGTCAGAAAGATTGCGCTTAGTAACGATGCCAATGTGTGCATGGTGGATTACTCGGACTGATGTAGGCAGCGATAGGCACTCGAGGGAAAGAACGTTAAAGATATGCTTCTCAACGTCGGCTCTGGTGGAGGCGCTGCAGCTGCGCCGACGGCCGGAGCAGGAGGTGCTACCACAGAGGCACCCGCGGAGGAGGCCAAGAAAGAAGAAAAGGAAGAAGGCAAGCGATCCCTGGACACCTTCGGAAGGCTTTCGAGGCTGACCTCTTTCGTCTTACAGAAAAGGAGGAGTCGGACGAGGATATGGGTTTGGGTCTCTTCGATTAGAGGAAGTGGTAATGCGATCGTGTCTCAATTCGGCGGGCGGGAACATTGAGGCGCTTCAAACATGGAACTCAATTCATAATGGTGTGGTTGCAGACTAGCGTCGACACAAATGCAAGCCAGCTATCTACCTTCCGCCCAAATGTCACACACCGCATCCAGTCTCCACCTGACGTAGCCGTTCTGTTAGGGGTAGAAAGCCAGGAGTTCTCTGGAACGTCTTGGCTTGGCTTGGCTTGTCACAAGAGTTCATGGAATAGCCAGCAGCATGAATGGATATCCAACAGCTTTCTCATCCGACGGCTAACGAACCAACATGATCGACTGCCTTTCGAACATACAATCGAAATTGAACGAAGATAAGTACATCTTCGCCCATTGTCCCTACACTAGAGATAAGCCATGCAATACTACTGGATTATGAACATAGCTCTCACCTATAGAACCAATGAGCCAGGGCAGGTTTGTTATCACATACTGAGGAGACGTAGAGTGTAAGAGAATCTACGATGATCAACCACGCAGCCTTGTACGAATCAAAGGCCGAACTTACAGCCGCACCGTATGTGGCATTGCCCAAAAGTGAGAGCAAGAAGAACAACAATGCCAGACCTTTGGGCGGTTAGCCAAGAGAGTACCTTGACGGTCGAAAGGAGCCGCGGAATGACGATTCTCACCTTCACAGGATTTTTCGCGATAATTCTTGACTATTTGGGGGAGTCTTGCCCTGCAACAGGTGAGCATGGCATGAGCGATCGGGGTAATGGAAGAGAGCAGATTGACCCTACCCAAGGTAACAGATAGCTGATAGGTAGCCCAAAATCATGGCACCTACTGGTCCGTGGGCGACACTACCAACATTGTCTCTAGGGGTGGGTGTCCACAGACGGGCTTTCCACGCAAATACCCACACAGCCGCGCCGGCGATGCATACAGATACAACACTGACCGTGTTCCATGTCCAGGAGCTGCTTATGTCACCGTCATTTTCAAGGACTGGCAGGGAGCCGTCTTTGAAGCTCGATGTACGTCGCCTTCTAGACCCATGCTCAATCACGGGGTGATCTCTGTTTAGCAGAGACTGGTGGGGGTCATCACCTGGGATCTGAGTTGGTGCTACCGCAAATTGTTCTTTACGCGAATTGAGCTGCTTGTAATAGAAACATTGCAAGATCAATACCGCATCTGCCAAACAGAAATACAGAGCCAAACCAGTGACTGTCGGAACCAAGCGAGCCCAGACGGCACCTATTAGATTAGAAACATCACCCAGAAACCAGACCAAGAGGAACGCAAGCGATATTCCTTCTGCGTTTTTCCGGCGATAATTCTCGGCCAACTGCGGCACCTGTAGTACGGTCAGTATTACTCGGTGTTGCTGCTGTGCGATGGGGTTCATCTAGGGGTGAGCTTTACCAGAACGAAGACCCACGATATAAGGGAAATGGATCCGAAGACGCCAGATAGTGCTTCAAGTACAGACAGTTCCGTCATCATTCACAGAAACCTTGTGCGTAAATAGATGCTTGCAGGAACACGCATATGGCGGGATTGTTGCAGTTGAGGCCAGCCCAATCACTGCAAGTGCAGGATTTCGAAGCGTAGTAAGATATGCAATAGACAATAATAGCTGTTCCTGAAGACTTGAGCCTGTACTTGTACGGATCGTCACGCGTCTCTAACAAGACCAAGAGATCATGGTGGAGAATGACGCGAGGGTACTGGAACTGAAATTGGAGGTGACCGCTCGTTTGGAATACGCTGTCCCAATACCCAAGGTACCTGTAGTGGAAGTAAGGTACCTTAATTTAGCAATTTACCGCTAATGTCAGGTAAGAAGGACCTACGGTACGGGGCTCGACCCCAAAAGTCCTGGTCGACGCCAGTAGCGCCACTAGTTTTACCAACTGGAGGCCGCCCATCTAAAGATTGTCGCCCGGGCGAGTCGGGTTGCGGATTCTGGGGCATCTTTCACGCCGTAGCCCCTAAAAGTACCCTGTTGGCCAGGTCTTGGCACGACCAGGATGGGGTCGAGCCCCGTCCCTCAACTAAAGTAATGTACCGTTACCGTAGCGTGCATGATGCATTACAGTCGAAAGACTGAACCAAGGGTCCAGACTGGCCAGCTGACGAATTTTATCCGTGCCCGAAAACCTTCATGGGCTCTGACTTCCGCCATGTTTGTTCGCGACTCCTTTGTCATTATTGACTTACCCTAGGCATCTACTATCTAGCCCTGATAGTTCCCACGCTCGTTGACCTGCTTCTCTGATCACGCTCGCTGTCTAATTTCAAGGGTCTTCCGAGTTTGAGACTCGATTCCCGTTGCACGATCCCTGATTGTCAAGGCGTCTCCTTGGTCTCCGAAACACCACCCTTTGACTTGGTCGCAACCATCCTTCTACCACGCAACCTCGAATCCTTCGACTTCTCTCCGGATTTGGACATGATGCTCGGGCCCACTACCATATCTCGGTTACTCCTTTTCACCACTTTGCTGTGCGGCGTCAAGGCTATTGACGACATCGATATTGCTCTACAGAAACGGCAGAATGTCCCTCTTGGAACGGGCGTTAGCTCGAATACGCCTTCCGCTACCGTAGCATCAACGGCGGCGACCTCAGCCGCAGCATCAAATACCACACCTTCGGCCGCAGTCTCGAAACCTTCATCCAGTGCACCTTCAATGTCAACGACTACAACCTCAGCGTCTACAACCACCACCGACTCTTTCGCCTCGCAAACACAGTCAGCCTCCCTCACACCAACGTCTGAACTCATAACAACATCCTCTTCGAGCTCGGGGGCTTCACAATCCTCCCCCAGACAATCAACAGGTACCCAGTCTACAAGCTCAGACCGTTCATCGATCAGCACGTCGAACTCTGTGATCAGTGCAACACAACAAGTAGTCACAACGATCCGTACCGTCAGCGGTAGTTCCACTTTCGACCAGACTCTGACTACCAGTGCACTCAGAGCGGTATCCACTTCCACTTCTTTGCCTACCGCCGCGCCCGGCTTAGCGGGCGGTAACAGCAACTCGAACAGCTCTGGCCTCAGCTCCTCCTCCAAGCGAGTCATCATAGGTGTGGTTGTCGGCGTCGGTGGTGCGATAGTCCTGGGTGGCTTGGCAGTGGTAGCATGGAGGATTTGGGGCCGGAAACGACATATTGGGGATGACGATAACGACCTGATGAACTCTCATCCAGGATCATCGGGACATGAGAAGACCAGCAGCTCGAACGACAACAGCCCTTTCAAATCAACTCTTGATCAATATCACACCCCGCATAGTCCGCCTGGGCCCGTCAACACGGCGTCAAATTTCTAAACTCTCGTACAGCTGGTACCATTGACGGGCGTCTCCACTGCATTTGTTGGGTTCACAGCATTGGGAGAATCGAAACTTTAGCGCTTTCTTAAGATTAATGAGAAATCTCTTTTGTCAGGAGTTGAACCGTTCATTGCACAGTGCAGAGAGGTTTGGCTGTGACAGCCCGTCTCGGAAACGCAAGTCACACATGGCAAGCGCAACCTATGTATCTTCCAAACGATGTACTATCGCTCGAACTGCTACATGGGTCAATGAGATGAAGTAGAAATCCGACTTCCTTTGATGGCTGTGTGCTTCTTTAATGGATCCACTAAAGAAATGTCTTGGCGTGCGCAATCGATAAGCCGTACTAGACTTCCCGACGCGCACGCGCCCTATTGCTTCAGCTTGCTTCCTTCTACACTTCGCCAGCGATTCTGATGCAAAAACATCAAAATATTCTCTGTGATTCGGCCAGCCCCTCTTGCCTTCGACCACGTACCATTCTTACCTTCTCCACCTACCGCTCGTGATGTCAACACCTGCCCTGACTTCTCCAGATCAATGGCGTCGTTGGTGAAGCTTTCCGGATCTGAAAAGGATGTCACGTCCGGGAAACGCATGTACAAGCATCCTATCCTTCAGCGAAGAGAAGGCGAACAGTCGAGGCGGCGGCAAGCTTTCCTGAAGAAGGTCAAGGAGAGTAGTGACGACGAAAGGTGGCAGACCAGGAGCGATCAGGTACGTTCGGCTGATGCGTCAGAAGTCGGTATACTGACCGGCTCCCACATTGTAGATCCAACGGCAAGACTTCCTCTCCCAACAACAGCAGTGGCGAGAGGAGCTGGCGCGAACTGCTCCAGTAGGACCAGCGGCTATGGAGGAAGAGGAGGAAACGAGCCAAGCGCGACCGGGTACGGATAGCGAGAAAGGTTCGCTGCTCAACGTATCTGTAGAAGCGCATACATTGATGAGTCACCGCAGAGGTAGAAGTTGTGGACGAGGTCCTCACGCAGGAAGATCGGGAGCTCGAGGCTCTGGTGTCTCTTATGAGCGATGAACAAAAAAGTAGAGATGGACAGCAACATGACGCGTCTGAGTACGGAAGTGATGAGGAGGATTACGACGGCCTGTTTCTGGAAGCTCTTGCAAATGCAGAAGGGAATGGGGAGACGCTAACCGCTCCCAAAGTTGTCCAAGAGCTCGATCTGGATTATGAGATGGATGTATCCGTGGGCTGAGGAAGAGCTGGCTTATCTCGCCGAACAGCGTTGCCCGACTCCTGCAGGATAGTCCTGTGTAAAACCTTCACAAGTGGACAGGGAACTTGCAGGCCATACCACGGCCTCTTCACCATATGATAGCAGGGGCGCATCAAGGCTCGAGACCCAACTATGTTATTGTTGCGGGCAGCCTGCATCTAGAGATCCAAGAGCCTCCTGCGCGGCACTCATTTCGCCTACGAGATCCGCAGGTGGGCTGCCGGCAGCCTGCATCTGTTCGATCATCGTCAGATACAATTCTGCTCCTATCTCTTTGAAGGAACTTACTTGCTGCATCCGCTCGACTATGTATTGTCTATCCGCTGCATTGGAGTCCGTATACCCCTTTTCGTCAAACTTCGCAACAATTTCTTCTACCAGTCTTTGCTGGTCTTCATATCTTCGTAAATCATCCTTTTTCACGCTATTCTTGTTCTTACTCATCCAGCCTGGAAATTTATCGTGCAACTCCTTCATAGGCTCATACAAGATGTCCTTGTTGGTTAACTGTTCCATCATGCTCATAAGCATTTTCGAAAACCCTTCTTCGTCACCCGTGCCGTCTTGTTCGCTTGACTGCATCTCCTTCAGCATCTGAGCTAGTATATCTTCCGAGTCGTCCGAAGCTGCGGCGGCAGCACAAGCTTGCTCTCCTGAATTTTGCATTCTTTCCATGGTCTTCCGTATCGTCTCCTGGAAGCCGTCCTCTCCTCTGGAAGGCGCTGCCTGCGTTGTGGTGTTCTCTGCGCCTGGTTTTGCAGATCCAGAATCGCCCGGGTCTGCCGCGGCTCCCAGCTCGTGCATCAATGCCTCAATCTCTTTACGCATCTCCGGTGTTTCGTCCACATTACCGAGCAGTGCTGCCATTTGTTCCTGGAGCTGCCTGCTGAACTCGTCAGCTGCCGCGTCGGAGAGCTCGCCATCCGCTGAAGGTTTGGTAGATGATGCTGTAAATTGATTTGGTGCAATTCGCACATTGTCGACCTTCGTAGCCGAGAAATCGTCGAGGAGATCTATATCAGAGGCAGTTGGTAATTGTCATAGGGACTTTAATTACGAGGCATACCATCTAGGTCATCCAGATCATCTTCGCCAGGATCAGAGTATTGCTGATCATCCCGTTGCAGTGTGTTCGTACTTGATGCGGCCGTACTTGATGTTTCCCCTAACTCACTGCCTTGCACCCCCGTTGCATCCATATTCAGGTCTAGAAGAACATAGAAATGACGCAGCTCGAGGCAGTCGCAATGGGCATTGGGCAAGCCAACAAACAATCACCGATTTCAAGGACAGGGCTGAACCGAGGTACTTCTAGCCTTTGGTGGGGTTGCAGGGTGGGGCTGTTTTAGTCATCAATAAGGTACCGAATAAAGTAAAAGTACCTTATCATATCTTAAGACACATTAGCCTGACGATCTCCCGAATCCCCTCATCGTCAGCTTCACGCCAATCACTGGTGAAGTCTCGGGAAGGGGTCAACATCCACAAAAACCTCCTCACTTCTAGCCCTCACTTCCCATCAAAAGGCTATCTAAGAAAGCTAGAACCACGCCTTGCGTGAGTCAATACCTCCGACCGGCTTCTCGTACTTAAATCACAGCCTTTCAGCCTTCACCAACGGTGCAATCATGTCACTGTGCCAGAATCGACTACAGGAAGAGCGGTGAGCCTCATCCCTTGGGTACTTGATTTGACGCGGTGCTATGGCGGCTGATCTAGCTATTCCCTCCAGGAAGCAGTGGCGCCGTGACCACCCTTTCGGCTTCTTCGCCAAACCCGCCCGTACGCCGCAAGGCATCCTGGATCTGAAGAAGTGGGAATGTGGGGTACCAGGCAAGGACAAGACTTTGTGGGAAGGGGGTTTGTTCAAGCTCGATGTGCTGTTCCCTGATGGTAAGCATATCCAGCTCGTACGACGCACGTCCATGAGCTGAACACCATACAGAATACCCTACGAAACCACCAAAGTGTAGGTACACCAAACAAACTTGCTTGCAAAGACTGATTGCCCAGGCAAATTCGTACCGCCGCTATTCCACCCGAACGTCTACCCCTCCGGAACTGTTTGCCTGTCAATCCTTAACGAGGAAGAAGGCTGGAAACCGGCCATCACGATCAAGCAAATACTTCTTGGTATTCAAGATCTGCTCAATGATCCCAATCCAGACTCTCCGGCTCAAGCCGAAGCCTACAATCTATTCAAGAAGGATCGCGAGGCATACAACAAGAAGATCAAGCATATCGTGAGGGACAACCCGGCCCCATAAACAATAGTGTAGTAGAAGTATTCCGAGCCCATAGGTGGTGACTGGATACTGAAGTACGATGTTGTTCATAGGGAATCCGCATGATTCTAGAACAGCCTACCCACAGTCCGTGATTACAGGAAGCCTGGGAGTCAACAATGTGAGGTCGAAGATAATGCTTCTACGATCACGTCCACAATAATGGCACTGGTGCAACGGATCTTCTTTACGAGGGGTCAAATAGGAGTCATTCACCATATCTAGCTTGACCGAGCTTAGGGAAGCAACTTTCTCATTGAGTTTTCTGACCAACTATCCGTACGTGAAAGTCCACCGCAAAATAGAGGCATAAAGTACAGAAGCCCAAGCATGACACGTGACAGCGGAACTGGAGCCCTTATCTTAGCGTTATCTCATGCCGGCAATTGCGACTAGAAAATTGAGTGCTCTATGAATCCAGTACAAAATACGAACATGACTCAAACGCCCTGCCCTACGTACCTTCTTCCCACTCCCCATTCTTCCAAAGACATCCTTCCAAGACATATGTCGTTTTATGCTAGAGAAAGGCCTGCTTAGCCAATCGACTACGACACTACTCTGATCCGTTGTTCGTACCAAATCGTCCACCGAGATGTGTGGTATCTTCGCCTGCCATTGGTCTGTGAACCTCCCGTCTGGGCTTCTAGTCACGCCTTGGGGCCCCGCTGTACGTTTCTAGTTACGAAGCTGACTTCGTTGCAGCCATCCAGATGTGCAGAAATTCAAGCCAACGGCCCTGCGCATGGCTAAAGCGTGAGTAACGTCAGAGTATCCTTTCTCGGCCGGCGCTGAATCCTCTACAGTGCTCGCCATCGTGGACCAGACTGGAGTAAGCGACAAATCGTGCTTTGGCAGGCATGGCGTTAATCCGGGCAGGTGGGAATTACATAGCGAATGACACAAGTAACAATGTTCCCCTTCTTCGGCCGGCGAGAAGCTTACGTGGTACAAGTTCTGGCTCACGAGCGACTCAGCATAGTGGGTGTCGGTGGGGACCATTTTCGAGGCACATAGACGTCTACTCATAGATATCAGATACTGGCGCTCAGCCTCTGCTGAATGAGGATGGATCGCTATCTCTTGCCGTCAATGGTGAGATCTACAATCACAGAGTCCTGCGAAAGCAATTGAAGAAGCCCTATAAATTCAAGACACATTCGGATTGCGAAGTCATAATACCTCTGGTATTTACGATGCGGTGATCATTTGATACTTTCACTGATGTGTTGCAGTATATCGAACATGGACTTGATGCCCCTAAGCTGCTCGACGGAATGTTCTCCTGGGTACTCTATGATAAGAATGCAGATCGTACAATTGCCGCTCGAGATCCGATAGGAATCACGAGTTTCTACCAAGGATGGTCGAGCAAGACTCCTGGTGCGGTATACTTCGCTTCAGAGCTCAAGTGTCTACATCCTGTGTGTGACAGAATAACAACTTTCCCGCCTGGCCATATATATGATTCAAAGACCAAATCGACAACGCGGTACTTCGAACCATCATGGTGGGATCCAACTAACGTACCTTCAACACCCCTCGACTACAAGGTCATCAGAACGGCTCTTGAACGCTCTGTCCGAAAACGTCTGATGGCAGAAGTTCCCTACGGTGTGCTTCTGTCTGGTGGCTTAGACTCCAGCCTCGTAGCGTCCATTGCCCAGAGAGAGACGCTCAGACTTCGAGCAACACAGAACGGGCAGGCGAATGGATATGCAGACCACGAAAAGCAGTCCAGCGAAGAGCTTGTTGGGATCGATGATAAGAATGAATTATCTACTGTGACCTGGCTGCCCCAACTACATTCTTTCTCAATAGGGCTTCCCGATGCACCAGATACAAAGGCCGCCTTAGAAGTCGCAAAATTTCTGGGCACCAAGCACCACGATCTCACATTCACCATCGAGGAAGGCCTCGACGCTCTTTCCGATGTCATCTTTCACCTTGAAACGTACGATGTAACGACAATTCGCGCCTCAACTCCAATGTTTCTTCTGAGTCGCAAGATCAAGGCTATGGGGGTAAAAATGGTACTGAGTGGGGAAGGCAGCGACGAAATCTTCGGTGGGTATTTATATTTCCACGCTGCGCCTGATAAGAAGGCTTTCCACGAGGAGACCGTCCGACGCATCAAGAATTTGCATCTATCAGACTGCTTACGAGCAAACAAATCAACTGCTGCTTGGGGCGTTGAGGCACGGGTACCGTTCCTCGACAAAGAGGTCAGACATACTCTGTCTACGTCCGAAGTCTCTACTGACGTAGAGCAATAGTTTCTCAACATTGCAATGGGTGTTGATCCATCAGAAAAGCTGATAACGCAGGACCGCATGGAGAAATACATACTTCGTAAAGCTTTCGACACTACTAACGAGCCCGAGACTAGACCGTATCTTCCCGCCAACATCCTCTGGCGGCAGAAGGAACAATTCAGTGATGGGGTGGGATACGGCTGGATTGATGCTTTGAAAGATAATGCCGCAATCCATGTATCAAACGAACAGCTGAAGACACCCAAAGCCGAATGGGGAGACGACTTCCCAGATACCAAGGAAGCATACTGGTACCGGACTATGTTTGACGAGCATTTCCCACCATATTGCGCTTCGACGGTGATGCGATGGACACCAACATGGTCTGAGCAGGCAGACCCGAGCGGACGGTGAGTCGTTACCCTCAAACCGCGTTCATGTTGCTAACGTATCTTACAGAGCCATTGCTACACATCTTGCAAGATACGAGGACAATTCCTAGCAACGACACCGAGATATCAGCTTCTTTGCTACGGTTCCTTGGCACGAACAGCGTAACAGTACATGTATATAGACCATGAATAGAGCCCTCATGATAGATGCCCAAGAGACAGAAAGCGGCTCATCATTCCACCGTAGTCTGTATGCAGGCTCAGGAACTAGGGGCGCTGTCAAATGTATCAGGTACTTCAGTCGCAAAGCACATTACATTACTTTACTTGGGAGTGAAGGTTTCTTGGAGGGCTAAAGTCTGGCGGGCCGATATGCGCCGAAAGCTTCTTTTCCCCGAGATTCTCCGTTGGACAGACTCTTCCCTTCAGTTCACTTGAAGTGTTTCTCTCAGGTATCCCGCAAGCTCAGCTTTCGCCAGGCAACCAGAAGACCTGTACTCCCAATAAATCCTCGTTGCTGACACAGTACTGTTGCGGATCTCAAATATGTCTGTCCCCGCCTTCGCCGACATTGCCAAGCTCTCCAACGATGTATGTTGAATGCTCACCCGCTGGACCAAGCTCGAGATGCTGATACCCAGATCAACAGCTGCTTAACAAGGACTTCTATCACGTCTCGTCTAGTATGTACAGCCTATTCGAGTCTTTCCCGTGCACAGACTGATTGAACGTGCAGCCAACATTGACATCAAGTCCAAAGCTCCCAATGGCGTGAGCTTCAATGTCAAAGGCAAATCCGCCCACGAGGGCAAGACTGCTGGCTCTGTACGTCCCGCCCCTACACATATTTGACCTGTCCAATGCTAATGACACCCTTCCCACAGTTGGAAGCGAAATACGCTGACCCACTGTCCGGTATATATTTCACATCTCTCTGCGTTATTGTCTCTACCACGTCCCAGATATACATTGATGTCGTTTTCCAAGCGTTTGTTGAACCCAGCCATACAGCGTTGCTAATGCTTTATTGACGCGCAGGCGTGACCCTTACCACGGCGTGGACTACACATAATGTCCTAGATGGCAAAATCGAGCTCAACGATAAGATCGCCCAAGGTCTGAAAGTCGAAGGCTTGACTCATTTCATGCCCAGCTCGCAAAACTTTGGGGCCAAGCTCAACCTCCATTTCAAGCAACCCAATTTCCATGGTCGTGCATTTATCGATGTACTCAACGGCCCAACTGCAAACATCGACGCCGTCCTAGGCCATGAAGGCTTTGTTGCGGGTGCTGAAGCAGGTTATGACGTGAATAAGGCAGCCATCACACGGTACTCTGCGGCTGTCGGCTACTCATCACCCCTCTACACCGCCGCTATCACGGCCACGAACAACCTGAGCGTTTTCGCTGCGTCATACTACCACAAAGTCAATTCCGAGGTTGAGGCTGGTGCAAAAGCAACATGGGACTCGAAAGGTTCAAATGCTGTGGGACTAGAAGTAGCTAGCAAGTATCGTCTGGATCCCACCTCTTTCGCCAAGGTAACACTATGCTGAATGCCCTCCCCCCACGCTTGTGCTGACGTGACTGTCCTATCAGGCAAAAGTGAATGACCAAGGTATTGCGGCCCTTGCGTACAACGTTCTTCTCCGCCCGGGCGTGAAAGTGGGCTTTGGCCTTTCTTTAGACATGCAGAATCTGAAAGAGAGTGCGCACAAGGTATGCATCTCAAGCGTCATCTGTACTGGGTTGTGCTGATGTCTGGCAGATTGGCACTAGCTTCGAGTTCGAGGGATAAGCGCCATCAGAGAAAAGTGGAACCTCTCACCAATAGATTAACACTGCCAACCCAGGTACAAAGGAGGAGCCTACTTTCATACCAATTATCTTGAAGCGTTTGATGCCTTTCCCTCTTTACGCTGCATATAGCGGCGTAGGATTTTGTAATACACAAATGTAGAACAGTCTCCACTAGTATCATTCGTCTCGTCTCTCGAAGTCTTCAATCCGAAAGCCTAACGAAAAGTACCCAGCGGTACGGTACTCCTGGCGAGAGGTATGCTTTGCAACAGTATCAGATTTATCATCTATGATTCACGCTTGCGCTTCTGCTCGCTATCTCGTTGAAACAGCGAAGGCAACACCAATGCCAAAGAGATGACACCGCCCACAAGCAGGAATTGGATGAGCATGCCGGCGCCACCGTATACCGCGTCCTCTTCTGCAGTCCTCCTTCTCAACATCCATCTCCGCTGTTGTTGCTCTTGGGTCCTCAAATGGGCTTCCCGATCAAAGTGCGGCACGTCCCATCCAGTCTGGGCTTGACCAGGTCCGAATCCTCCCCCGCCAAAGCCGCCCCCTCCGGCCGTCCTTGCTGCTCCCGCTGAAGCTACCGCGTCGGCCTCGGATTGTCTCCTTTCGGCTTGGGATCCCCAGCCGCCGCTTCTATAGAAGCTTGGTGGTGAGCCCCTAAATTGAGTTCGTCTCCTACTCAAGCCGCTGGCGGGTCGAGCACCATACGCGGAGCTGGCATGTGAACCGCGGCGAATGTTTGTGCGCGGTATGCCGGTAGTTCTTTCAATAGTCCGATCATATTTCTGACGTTTTTCAAAATTGCCCAGCACGGCGTAGGCCTCGGAGATCTTCACAAAACGCTCGGAGGCGGAAGGGTCATTGGGATTGCGATCGGGATGATGGCTTTTGGAGAGAGTGTAGAATTGCCTAGGTCACGTCAGCCGATACAGACGGGTAAGTAGAACTTGATAGTGTCAAACTTCTTGATAGCGATTTGGGAGGCACTTGGTTCAAGACCCAATGCATGGTAGTGATCCACCACCTCGGCCCTCCATGCTGTGTTATTGTGGAAGTGCCGCTGTATTGGCAGCAGCAACCGGCACAATCTAATGGTTGAGGAAGACACAGGACGTACGGGCATGCCTCATGCTGGAGTATCCATTCGCATTCTGTGAACTTCCGAAGACCATGCAGTGTCGGCGTCGGATCGATCTTGGTGACGTTATAGCGTTTCACTGACCAGGTAAGGCATCCTAGGGTCCTCACGAGGAATGCGGTACCAAATAGTTCACAAGCTTTAGGGTTGTGTCTGGAGAAGGTGCAACGGAAGTAAGCCTTATTCCCGACTGGGACTTTGCTCGTGGGAAGCACATCATACTGCAAAACCAACCGGAGTATCATGACTCTCATCAGATATTGGGTTGCTTTGCGTTACTGCGTGGCGCTCACTGTAAAAAGTGGCACCGAAAGGACCATGAATTTTTCTCAAAGGCTGGACTCCCCAAACTTCTTTTACATGTATCGAAGATTAACATGTCACCGTTTTCATGACTTTCCTTTTATACTTAGCAAGGAACGCAATGTGTCCGCCCAACAATAGTAATTCGGTTCAGGCGGAGCCAAGATTGCGTCGCTGCTTGTCCGATATAGGATGGCTCATGAAAGATCAGTGGTTCTTGTTGGCTTTGGGTGCTTGTAGCCTCTCAAGCCCAAGTCCCGGGGTCTCAGCAGGCCACGAAGGAGCTCGTAACTACCTATCTTTGTGTTGCTCTCATTCTCTTCGTCACGGGATGCACTCTGCCTACTAGAACTCTGTTGAGCAACTACAGCCGATGGAAGATCCATATTTTCGTTCAGATACAATCGTTCCTCATGACTTCAGCCGTGGTCTATGCCGTGGTAAGCTTGTGTGCCATCAATAAAGATTTCATGGATGCGGGCTTGCTACTTGGTCTGATCTTCACGGGGTGCGTCCCGACGACTATCAGCTCGAATGTGATCATGACGAAGCAGGCACATGGCAATCAGGCTTTGACCGTCGTACAATCTACGCTCGGCAACTTCTTGGGGCCGTTCCTTACTCCGGTACTAGTGCAGATGTATGTCTCCGGCGGGGCATGGTACACCAAGGTGCTGCCGGCAGTTGGCTCCTACAGTGAGCTGTATCGGCGGGTATTCAAACAGCTGGGTCTGTCTCTACTCCTCCCTTTGGTGGGTTCATCTTCGCTCATGAGTCTTCACGACACCTACCTAACACCCATATTGAGACACTTGGCCAAGTCATCCAGAACATTGCTCCTAAAGCGACCGAAAAGATTTTCACCGACTGGAAACTTAGCAAGATCTCGTCCTTTTCTCTCTTGATTATCATCTGGCAGACTTACGACCACGCTTTCGAGACCAACGCGTTCACCAGTGTCAAGGGTAACAACATGATTTTCATCGTTTTCATCTCTATTGCTTTATATATAATCTGGATGTCTGTGTCTTTGCTAACGTCTCTCCTCTGGCTTGACAAGGAGGACACGATTGCGGTAGCGTACTGTAAGTCAATTCCCGAGCATTTCCTGCTTGTTCCTAGGCTTGCGAGAAGCGTGAAGCGTGTTTTAGCCTCATCCACCTTGGGCGACCTGCCGCATAACTCGTTGCGTTGAACTTATAGGGTATGCTGACTCCGAAATCTACTACTCAAAAGGTGTCCCGGCCAAGACGCCTGCAATGGGCGTCCCAATATCAAATGTGATGTTCGTAGGGATCTCGGCGATCACTTCATCCAAGATACAGATTCCAATGGTCATTTTCCAAGGCTTTCAGATCGCGTTCGGGAGCGTGCTTACGATATTCTTTCGCAAATGGACTGGTACGCAGAAGGACAAGAGATTGGCCTCCGAAGAAATGGTTTAGGTTCGAGAAAATCAGAGACGAGCTCGCAACATTACCGTCTCGACTGTCCAGCAGCTCGGCGATGTCTCTTCTATCTCGACTGGGGACACTGAAATGCAGATTGATGATGGTTCTTATGATTTCAGGAGTGGAAGAGAGGTGAGGACCGCACACCTGAGCAATGCAACAATGTCACGAACATTTCATGAATTCAATAGCCAATTAGCCAAAAATTGGTTTACGTGAGATGGACCGCAGATTTGGTAGTCTAGGGGGGTCACTGCCAGCACGGAGCCGAAAAGGAAGGATGCCTGTTCCGAATTGACAGAGAGTAGCCCTGTCAACAAGCCGAGCATATGATAAAATCACCGTGTAATGTCATCCATCCATGACTTACGATAGCTGCGTTTCCAAGACAGCAGAGACGACATTGGTCTCGAAGACCGAGCGAGAAGTATTCGATGGGTGTTCAAATGAGCAGAAGCTCCAAGAAGCCAACCACGCCACTATACCCTCGGAAGACGGGATAACAACATAGGAAGAACAAGTTCAACCACAATGCTGTTTCTGAGTAGACTTTCGGCAACGACGGTGGTGATCTGTCCCTGAGGAACATATATCGAGACCGTTCTGTCTCATGACCGAATAACATAGATCGATAGCGCGCTCGAAGCTAAAAGCCTCTAAAGAATCTACTACCAGTCGTTCTGAAGTTTTGGGAGAGAAAGCACGAATGTCGCTTTGCTGTGCTGGAACAGAAGGTAAAGGATTATTGGGTCTGCCTTTCATTGATGGAGGCGAGCGCCTGATACTGCGAGTCATACTTTTCGCAGGCTCATGAATGCGTCAATCTCAAAGATTTGTGCTTCTTGACTTCATCATCCGTAGTCATAAACACCTTCCCAATGGCCGAGAATTTTGATTCAACTTGAATCTAGATTTCTCATATTGTAGACCCAAACTCCTCTCAAAACGCCACAACAAGGGCACGTGCAACAAGAAATCTTCGAGTTACCTATATCATAGTATGCATCTGCCGAGATTCGCGTCCATATGGCAGAACACCGGCTCGCGGACCATCAACAAGATCAGTTGTATGTGACGCCCCAGCTTAGTAGTCATCGCCTCTGCTGATGACTTCCTTGACATTATGCCGGAGTAGGATTGTCTACGTTTTGTATTAGTACGTCTCATTCTGAACGTCCATCTCCCAGTATCTCTTACGTGCTCGAATTGCGCTGTGTATGAACCCTTGACATCGCATAGAGGGGGATATGCTTCCACTATGCCGCTCGACACTAGGTTGTTCAACTGAAGCCAGTCAGCCGTCTTTGCTTCTTCTTCGTCTTTTACTACGCTAGAGCGCGAAAGGGCAACTTGCTCCCAACAGGTACTTGTCATGACCCAAGCGATCAAGATAGCGCCGGCAAAACGGGAGTGTTCCAAAGTTTTTGTTGATGGTGTTTAGCAAGCTTCGTGCTGAAGACACTCGCAGCGCCACGTTGGGAGCGTCGCCTTTTTTGGCGTAGTGCGACGTCTCCATCTGCTCATTTTTTAGCAGATACTGGGCAGGCCAGGGCCAGGGATGTTCACGTCGTCTTGCACATATCCCTTTCCTGTGCTCCCAAATGTCTCAATGGCGAATATTTCTCCCTCCTCCATCTTCGTCTGATCGCCGCCTTTGACGATTGGAACGCTCTTACCCCCGTGTATGCTATACTGCTCGATGTCATGGCCGTTCAAGTTGCGAATCGGCTTCACTGGGATCGTTTGACCATTGATCTCCACTTCGTATGACTCCATTGCCTCCTGAATCGCAGCTCCGATGTCGCACACACGCACATCAATGCCAGCTTCTCTGACGCCGGTGTTCGTTGCATCTTTAACTGCGGCCAGTAGATTATCGTAGACAGGGTCGAATGTCACCGTCCAAGCACTGTCGACAATTCGACCGTTGATGTGGACCCCAAAATCGACCTTCAACACATCTTTCTCCTGCAGCACCACCTTATTTCCGGCATTGGGTGTATAATGAGCTGCGCAATGATTAAGGCTCAGGCCTGTAGGGAAGCCCATACCGCCCTTGATGTTGTCCCCCTCTTCCAGGCCAGGATGCCCTGTAAGCGCTCTGACACCATCCTCGATGTTCTCAGCAATCTCGGTCAAGGTCTGCCCAGGCCGGATACTCTTCTGCGCATGTTGCCTGACCTGTCGATGTATCTCTGCGCCCTGCCGGTATTCATTCAGGTAGTCGTCCCTCATGCGGTCCAGTTGACGCTTCTCTTCGCTGGTGTTTCGATATGAGTTTTCGTTCCGGTATTCGACCTCCTCCCCAACAGGGTATTGACCGTCTGGGAACAAGTTGGACAGGCGGACTCGAGGAGGGGATGACTGGGTTTTGCTCGCAGCAGCTCCGCCCTTCTTTTTTCTTGGCTTTCTCTTCTTTTTCTTTTTTGCGGCTATGAAGAAGATCAGAGAAAGCTGGAATTGTCTTCGCAAAGGGTGACCTTGCCTCCATTTGCGCCGTCCCCGTCTGCATGTCCGGTGTCGTCTTTATCGTCTTCGGAGTCATCCTCATCTCTATCTGCATTCTGAAACTGGCCTTTTGCGAGATTATCATGACTGTTGACGCTATTTTGGCCATTTACTGACGCGGTGCGAGTCAGTGCCAAGATGAGGAATCAGGGCGCACATGCTATTACATTTGACGTTCTCATGTCCATCGCTCAACTTAGAGGCCATAACGGTGAGATATTTTAAACAATGAACAAGACAAGAATGACAGGGGATCTGCTGGATGACTCTCTAGCAGCGAACTTCGTGCGCAGACGGCTGCCCAGATTCAGAATGGCGGAACAGCGGTCTTGGCCGTCTTGGCCCCACGTGTGGGGGACTGTGGATGCGGCTTGGACCCTGTAGATCACTCGTTCTCTCACGGACCACGGACTACGCCTAAGAGACAAATGAGTGCTCGAAATTACTTTGCAACCATCCGCGATTCTATCAGAGTTTGAGAGCATCTTTCGATCATGTTTGTACTCGATTGAATTATCTCGCCTCTTGTTCAACAGATGCAGTCCACAGTCGTTACCGCCACGGCCTCGCCGTGTACTCGTACACAGGTCAAGGCAGAGCTTTCAGCGTCAGAGTCTGATAGTAGTCCATTCTTTTGGTCGTACACCGAGGAGCCACACAGGACGAGGAGACAGGCTATCATCAAGGCTCACCCAGAAGTAAAGTATCTCGGCCTTTTACAATCTCTGATACTCATGCGAATTAGGTAACGAAGCTTTGCGGACCAGAGCCTCTGACCAAATACCTTGTCTTCCTGGTGCTGTTGCTCCAAGTGACCTGCGCCATACGCCTGAAGGATACGCCCATACTCTCCTGGCAATTCTTCCTTACAGCGTACGTCGTTGGCGCCACTGCAAACCAGAACCTCTTTCTGTCCATTCATGAGATTTCCCACAATCTAGCCTTCAAGGCCCCTCTAGTCAATAGACTTTTCGCCATCTTCGCAAACCTCCCAATTGGCTTGCCATACAGCGCGGCATTCCGAGTATGCATCACCTCCTCCCTGTAACACGCGTGGCGACTGACCGGTTAACAGCCTTACCATTTGACCCACCACAAGTCTCTGGGCGTCGATGGATTAGACACTGACCTTCCCACCTCACTCGAGGCTTTCTTCCTTGACTCGATCCTTGGCAAGGCGTTCTTCTGCACCTTTCAGATCCTCTTCTACGCCATTCGTCCGATGATGGTGTACCAGCTGCCATTGACCCATATCCACCTCCTGAACATCGTGGCGCAAATAACTTTTGACTTCCTGCTCGTGCGATACGCAGGTTTCCACTCTCTCGCCTATCTGATCATCAGTTCCTTCCTGGCGGGCTCGCTACACCCTTGTGCGGGCCACTTCATTGCCGAGCATTATGTATTCGAGAAACAAACGGAAACCGCGAAACACCCTTCAAATGTAGTCCCTGTACCGGAGACTTTCTCCTACTATGGTCCGCTGAACATATTGACCTACAACGTAGGTTTACACAATGAGCATCACGATTTTCCTGCGATACCCTGGAGTCGCTTACCTGTACTACATGAAATTGCGAAGGAGTTCTACATAGATCTACCGCACCACAAGAGCTGGGTCTGGGTGCTCTGGCAGTTCATTTGGGACAAAGAAGTTAGTATGTGGTGTCGAGTGAAAAGGAGAGAAGGCGGGAGGATGGTCGGTGGGTGGAAGGAGGATGAACTTGGCGCGAACGAGAGGCCTGGGAGTTAGTTAGTAGACGGAAAAGACCTAAACAGGCGAGTCCCAGCGCATTGCGTTGAGGCATGTTTATAGACAACGACGCATCTACGCGAACGGAGGCCAGCGAATACTGAAGCACGTGAAGCATTAGACCGGACGTATGCCTCCAATCCGATCGAACACCTAGAGTACAGATATAGGCGCCGTAGTGGAGGACTGGGCTAGTGCTGTACTCGTATTGCACCTCTGCCGCTCCGCACCAACGCACAGAGTGATGTTGTGCGCCGAGATCAGTCCCTGTGGTTGCTGATGGTTTTCCCATCCGGAGGAAGATCAACATTGTGGATGTTTAGATTGAGCCCTCAATGGACCAGAGAGCGACCTCCTCCATGAATCTGACGTCGAGCAATTGGCCCAGCTGACCTTATCCCCAGGAACATTAAAAAATCATCGCTTTGTACCGGTCATCCTCCTTCGCCTTGCGCTTCTTGTGGACCATTGAGATCTTGCGAACAAACATTTCTCTTCAGAAGAGAAAGTAGGCCAGTAGGAAGCTCAGCAAGCAGAGCGCGGCAACAATTTGAACCGGTACCCCATCAGCCGGTTGCTGTTGAACGCCCATACCTGTTGTCCCGGTCGAGATGCGCTCTCTAGAATCTTGATTCACGGCATCACTCTTTCTCTGCCTCAAAACCTGCTCCTGCGCTTGTTCCGTCAGCCGAGAAATTTGCGCCTTGGCATCGGCGAGCTGTTGGCGCACGTCTTCGGAATTTGTGGGTATAGCGTTGGCTACAGTCGACGCTGCATTGCCGAGGGATGATTGAGCGGTACTAGTGGCATTGCCGGCTGTCTCCTTGATAGCGCGAGAGGAGCTATCTGGAGCATCCGCAGAGAGCGGAGCTGCAGCAGCAGCCGGAGAGCCAAAAGATGTTGATGGAGAACCATATGCTGGAGGTGCTTCATCACCAAGATGCTAAATCCGGGGTTAACTCCCATGCATGCATCGCTTCAAAAGAATCCCGCTTACTGTTCCGTTAACGTTGTTGTGGGTGGGAGTTGCTTCAGTGCCAGACCCAGAAGCAGGCAAAAAGACAACACGAATCTTCCGTTCCTGGATATCCCCTTTTGCCGTCTGTTCTACATTCGACCACTAAAATCTGTGAGCCTTGCTCTATGTTGTGCATAGAGAGATGACCCACAACTGTCGCGATATTTGATGAATCTTTCTCAGGTGTAATGGCAATAGATTGAACGAGAAATTTGTCACGGCACCGAGCGTCTAGAGGCGGGTCTTCTCTCATCGCCTGGAGTAGCACTGGTTCTCGTTGTCAGAATGACAAGCAAAGGTGACGGCCAGGATCGTATCTTGCCCTGAACCTCGACCTCACTGCCTGGCTCGATACGGCCGGAGTTTGGGCGGACACAGTATCTAGGGCTGGCTTAGTCGCACGTCTCGAAGTCGATCAACATCCACATACTGTTTAGGCGCGGTGGTTTTGACCTTTCGTAGATTAGCTTGTATTTCATAGAGTCAGCGACAAAGTAGCTGTATACCTTGAAGGCTATAGGATCGTTGCTCGGATTGCCAAGGCGCAATAGCTGGATGACCTCATGGGTGAAAGGACCTGATGCAAGCCTGTCAGCCACCGCAGGAGATGCGCCGTTCAATGCAACACATACGACGGAAGCCGAGCTCCGGAGGGTCGAGCTGGACAGACATGACGATCGATGGAGGAGCTCGAGTACTGTTATCGCGTGTCCGATTGCTCAATTATGGTGGATTGCGTTACAGCAAGTTGCAGAAGATTTAATACTTCGAGTTCGAGTACGCGGAGTATGACAAGCTTGATCCACTCTGGGGAGCAAAGATATCGATGTGGCCTCAGGAAGATGGGTTGGCAGGTAGGTCACTGAGGGTGAAGAGAGGGACCGTTGGTGAGTGGCTGTTCAAGATGCGGCGACCATGGAGCTTGGCTTGGCAAGTTGGCCATGCCTTTCAGCCTTGGCCTGCGGGCCACGGCTCGGTTCTTCCGAAGTGTTCACTAGCCTGACACGCATGATGACATACCGTTGGACATGTCGATGGCTGCTGTCAATTCACTACGCCCAACACAAGCGAGAGTATACCAACATAGTCGCTTGCCAGCTTTGTACTCTCTTAGCACTATTCAGGCGGTTCAATCTTGCTCCTACACGTAGCAATACAATTATACAGAACAGGATGGCACCCACAGACCGTGAACAACTTCTGGCCATGGGTTTTTCGCAAGACAAAGCTGAAATGGCTCTCCAGAAGTCAGGCAATTGTGTGTTGTGACCACACCCGTCAAGCGACACAGCATGGTAACTGACGTATCTGCGGAACAGTGGACCAAGCTATTGACTGGTTGGACAAGAACGCAGATAAGACGGTGGAGGAAATCCAGGCCGAAGCCAGCGAGGCTGCCGATGACCCTGACGCTGGGCCTGCGCTCAAGCCAGGTGAATTAGCTCAGAGCCTGGTCTGTAATGATTGCGGAAGGCAACTCCGTAGCCACGCGCAAGCCGAATTCCATGCGTCAAAGACTGGCCACATAAACTTTTCCGAGTCCACCGAATCCATCAAGCCGTTGACGGAAGAAGAAAAGAAGGCCAAGCTGGAGGAACTGAGGCAGAAGGCAGCAGCAAAGCGCGCTGGCACTCAGGATGTTGATAAGGCAGAGCAGAAGCGGAACGAGGTATGTTGTTATGATATTCTTTTCATGCGTCAGCAAGAATGGATGGACACTATCTTCGCTGGACCCTTATCACCACTGATGTTTTTGTCTTGTTCCTTTCCGAACCCCCTCAAAGTCCCTCTTGACATCATGAATGTTTGTGTGCTTTCCAGAAAGCTGGCGCTTAAGACGATAGCTACGAGTTTTCTAACCGTGACATAGGAAATCCGGCGAAAATCCACCAAAGAGACTCAGGATATAAAGGAGGATCTTCAGAAGAAGGAGCAGATCAAGGAAGCCGAAAAGAAGCGCAAAGAGAAGCAAGACGATATCGCGGCCAAGCAACGAATCAAGTCCAAGATCGAGGCAGATAAAGAGGAGCGTCGCCTGAAAGCCGCGAAGGAGAAGGCCGAACGAGAAGGCCGAGCGCCTGCAGTGCACCAACCAGTAGCTGCACCTGCCGCAAACTCCGGCCCTGTAACATCAAAGCCGGCATCAGCGTACACGGAAGCCCGTCTTCGTTTTCAGACGTCCGGTGGGAGCATCACGAAAATCTTCCCAGTCGAGACCACTCTCTATGAGGTTGCTTCAGCTGTCAGCCAAGACACTGGCAGTGAGGTCCAGAGCTTTACACAAAACTTCCCGAAGAAGGTCTTCGATGCGGTGGATTTCGGCGCAACACTGAAGGAGCTTGGCTTGGTGCCCAGTGCATCCTTGATCGTCAAGTAGTCGAGACCACGAATGACTCGTTCTTCAGATCTTGACGTGGTTTGGTGGTACATAAAACAGGGATTGCGCTTGGGCGGTTGTTGCATAGCGGGCGGCGTATTCCATCACAATGATGCTCCATGAGTTGGAGGCAGCATACGCAGGGAAGTCATTTAGTCTCCCATAGCATCGGCGTAATTACTAAAGAATGACGGTTGTCTTCCAGCACTGGTGTACCTTTGCTTGGTCCCTCGCCGCACTCGTTTTCTGCCATACACGTCGAACAACCATCTGACGAAACGACGATCGACCAAATGACCAGCGAATTCCCATAGCTAACGAGGCAAACCGTCAAAGCATCTGTTTCACTCAGTTAAAAACACTCAATGGGAGACCCCGGAGATGGGACTGTTTGAAGATATAGGTAGATTGACTAGGTAATCCTTGAGCAAGTCTCTTGCCAACGTACAAGAATCAAGACGGTGCATGAACGTAGTGAACCAACCCCATTCTCCTGTGAGCGGGATCCAAAATATCACGTGATTGCGCGGTAAACGTCACGCTAAATAAGCATCGCGTCCAAGCTCACCGCATTCTACGACTTTAGAAGGGATCAGTTCTTACAGGGTGCTTGCAATGGTGCCCAAGGTTCATATACAAAGTAGCTAAGATTTGCGATGCTAGATACTCTGATACGTTCACAATGCCGGGGTAGGTGATACCAGCCATCCCTCATGTATCTGAGCTAATCGTAGGCAGACCAGGCGAACAACATAAAGCGGCTACAACGTCAGTCAATCCCTTCGAAGAGATAAAACCACACATCACCGAATACACGGCACAAGAGATCGCAACGCTGTCAAGTCGGCTGCAAAAGCAGCTGGGACCTGAGTATATCTCTTCAAGACCGGGGCCCGCAGGGCAAAAAGTACACTATCTCGCAGCCGACAAATGCATAAGCCTTGCGAATGGGGTCTTCGGTTTCAATGGCTGGTCGAGCGGCATACAAAATATTCAGATCGACTTTGTGGACGAAAGCCAACAAACGGGAGCGGTCAGCCTTGGCCTGTCGGTGATAGTCCGGGTGACGCTTCGTGATGGCACATTTCATGAAGACGTGGGATACGGCCAGATCAAGAACTGCAAGGGCAAGGCCGAGGCTTTCGAGAAGGCTAAGAAAGAGGGCACAACTGACGCTCTGAAACGGGCACTGCGAAACTTTGGCAACCTACTGGGCAATTGCATATATGATAAGGACTATGTATCAAAGGTCACCAAGCTCAAAGTTGCACCGGTACGTAAATCTTTCTGTTACTGAATGCCGCTTGGTCTGACATACTTAGACTAGATGGGATGCCGACAATCTTTATCGGCATCCGGATTTTGCGCCTATCAAGGTGGAGCCTGGGCCACAGAACCCCCAGAAGCTATCGGATGATGCTCGGCTCAAGCGAAAGTCCGTTGCGGATGCGGAGACCTCGCTCACTGAACATGGCGACGCCGAGGATGAGTTCGGGAGTAGGATCTTTTCCCACCGTTGCTCCTATTGTTTGCTGAGTCCTGCAGGCGATGAATTCGACGAGGTTGATCTTGCTGTCGCCCCTGATGGACCGCCCGACGGTGTGGCTTTGGACTCAAGCGTTGCGTCGCGTCAATTCCGGAGCAACGCTGGCTTACCTCAAAGGAGAGATCCTCACTCGTTACCGCAAACGCTTTCAAGGGCTCAACCTGCACCCCCCGGACCAGCGTTCAGCCCCCAGACGCCCTCTGCTGCTTCCACAAATGGATGGGCGCAACCCATCAAGACTGAAGCCACCACTGCCATTCCTCCAGCCCTGAGAGCACCCCCTAATCTAGCACACATAGCCTCTAATCGAATACCCGGAGCTCCCGTAGCTCCTTCAGGTGCCCTCAACAGCAGACCTGCAGAAGTGGGTCCATCAGCCCGCGCCGTACAGAACGCTGATCGTCTCGCTCCCAACAACACACCACCCTTGGACTCATCAAACTCGACAGAGCACAATGCACCCGTAGGTTTCTTCACCGCTAGAGCTGCTGAATCTCTTCAAAAAGGCGTCGCCCTTCCGTCCAATGTTCCCACTTTCAATCCTCATCTTGAGAGCCCCTCCATCCGCAAGACCGCTGGAGTCGATCACACTAAAAGCAAGCCTGTGCGAACGGAAACACTAGGCGCATCCACCGTAACGGCCGCAGTCCCACCGCGGACGAACTTTGTCAATCCTCAGGCGGATAAGTCGAGGAAGGTAGGTATGCCGGTTGGCGCGGGGAGCCCGTTGCAGAATCGAGGCTCGTATAAGCCGCCGCAGATCAAGAGGTCAGCCGATGCGGGCGGAGTGGTGTAAGCACTTGCTGTTGATTAATTCTAAATTTCACCCGAGAATCTGACTTCTGTGTCCTAGGAGCGTACGACCGGCACTCAATGACGTTACCTCCGCTTCCGTGAATCTTCCGAATGATGCTGGTGGAGATCCCAAGAGGCAACGGACGGCTGAAAATGCGCAAGGCATTGCTATTACTTAGCTAGTAGATCATGATGGCGAACGACAACAGAGAAAGCTCTGTCAAGTCATTGCGGCATGGCAAGGTGTTTGGGGGGCTTCTGGATGCATATGGTTGGCGGGCGCCCTGGCTTGTTGGAGCCTTTGTACGGTGCATATCCAGCTTACATAGAACGAAGAGTGGGATACAATAAGCTCTCATTGCCTGATTAAGAAAGCCATCTAACATCTCTCCGCGTTCTCTATTCTGAGGCCAATGCACAACATCTGGGAAATCAGCTCAGGTAGGAACATCCACATTTCAACTTCATCTTCTTCTTTGATCCCATCGCTTTCTTCGAGTGTCATTTGTCGGCAGGAAGACGCGCATATGATAGTGTGGGTTCAATAAGGTGAGATGCTATCCTAGCATGAAGACCCCATGAATGGCAGTACTGGTCCAAGGTTAGCATCATATCGCCACGGCTATGGTACCGTGATGATCACAGGAGACTGAGGAGGATGAACCAACATGTTTCAGACAATCGCAGAGACAGGGTGAAAAGAAGAAGTCGGTTTTGAGTAAAGCCGTAGCATCTATTGATCTGCTCGAACACCTCTCGTCGCTTAGCAGGTTTAGCCTGACAATGGGAACGTGAGCCCGAAAGTAGAGTGAGCCGCTTAGAGACCAGTGTATCGGTAACCGCGGGCCTGAGCACTCTGCATTGGGTCTTGCTCTTTGCCTGGCGGCTGGTTCTCCTTCCTCGTATACTTGCTACCAGCACTTACAATTCCACCATACTGCGCGCGAGCCGCGGCAGCCGGGTCCTTGCTTGGCTGTAAGCCTTGCAGAAACGCTGGCAGTTGCGGCTTCAAGCCAGCGCCACTGGGGGCGCGCTTTGTATCTTCATTCCAGCTGTATGGCGTGGTGGCATATCGTTTTGTACCAGACAAAGAATCCAGACGAGGGACTTCGGTGGACGTGGCTCGACTTGAAGCCCGAGACCTCCCTTCCAACACTGGTTGGACGAAAGCTTCTGCGAGGGGTGTTGTTCTGCTGGCTGCTCGTGACATCTCCCTCAATAGTGGCTGGACAAAAGGGTTTTCAGTAGCGTAACGTGGAGGGCTGGGACGTTCCACCGCGCTACCGATCAAATTTGGTGTCTCTGCAGCAGTGAGGAGTGACCTGGTGACTCCTTGCTGTGTATGCTTGACAGGCACTGCTGGTGGAAAGTTGATCGGCTTGATGTCAGTATTCACCGCACGAGCTGGGGCTCCCACACTAGGATTCGGGCGGTGCTGTTCCCGCAAGCTGAGATGGGTAAGAGCAGCACTTATCGGACTCTGTGCGTCGACAGTGCTATTCACAGGAGAAGTGACATTGTCATCGTCAATCGAGTAACGATCCTTGAATACGTGCTCTCCGAATATGACCGCACGAGCACGGCCGTCGCCCTTGATCCGTACGACTGGTGACGGAAGCGAGGCCGATGACTGGACGAGGCGTGCTTCAAGTGCGATTGGTTCATTAGACCTTAGAGTTCGTGTAGGTACGGGCGCCTTCGGTGTTGCAGGCAATGGGTGGATCTCTTGTCGAACTTGCAGTGACTGAGACGAAGCTTTGTTGACTACAGAAGTCGAGGGCGCCTTTGCAGTAGGAGGCTGAGTACCGGTCGAATTTTCGTTGGCACCGCCAAGCTGTGGAAGCTTGATCACTATCTTTGGCTTCGCACTGGCGTCCACGCTATTCGCCTCGGCAGCAATCGTAGACTGCTTTGCAACCGCGTCCTTGGTCTTCGTCGTAGAGGCGTCCGCCTTCTTAAAGGCTGTTATGTTCGCGCTCTTAGGATCATTCGAGATTGCTTGACCTACAAGATAACCCTGAAGATTGAGTAGCATGCCTGAAGGCATGGCAGATCCGTAGTTGGCGAGGAATTGAGCTACTGCGGATGGAAGCTCGACTTCTCCGGAGATGACCTTTTCGGTGGGGCTCGGAGCAACTGGATCTGTAGTGGTACTCGGCATCTCAGCGGTCTTATGATTGGGATTCGAAGTACTCTTCGCATCTCGAGCCATAGCCTCAGGCTTTCTAAGGGCATCGTTCTGTGCAGCCAGATTTGCTGGAGAAGTTATGGACAGACGATCGGTCGTGGAAGTAACCTTTGGAGAAGCTGCAGATTCTGAGAGCGTTTCTCTGGAAGGAAGACTTGCAGCAGGCTGTACAGGTTTCACTGTGGATACCGATTGTTCCAGGGCCAGAGGCGTCGGCTCGACTTTCCTGGTTGAGGGGATCTTGAACATTCTCTTTGCTGCTGCCATGAACGTATTAGGAGCAGCGAGAGAAGGTCGATCCACACCATTGCTTCTGGAAGAGTCAGCAGAGTTCATTAGCTGGGGATTGTTTCGACTTACGGTGGTACGCGTCGCTCGACTTTTGTGGAGGCAATTAAGTCCGCCTCTGTTGAGCCAGAATTTGGGCGAGCAGACACGGCTCTACCAGGTGAAGCTAGGTTTTTGTCGGGTTTCGCATGTTTACTGCGAGTAGTCAGCAATCAACGAGCCAGATTCTAAGTGGGAAACCTGAGACTCACCCTGGCATTGTTTTCATCGGATTGCTAGCCTTCAGATTCTGAACCTGCCCCTGGGTTGAATGAGAGCCTTTGCCGGGAGACGAATATTGGAAAGTTCCGCGTCCCTTGCGACGACTGAGCTCCTGTTCTTCTTCCACACTTGACAGCGAGGGCATCCCAGCAGGTACACTAGTCGGCATTAGTCAAAGAGAAACGACCTCTGTGGGAATAGTACACACCGAGCTGGCCCATGACGTCCAGGACGATTCCCTATCTGTCCTCCACCACGACCACCGCGGCCCCCACCGCGAGGCCTATTAAGTGTACCACCGAAACGACCACGTGAGCTGCCGCTCAAGAACCCGGAGTCCTCCTTATAATCTCGAACACTAGGATCTGACATGAGCTTTGCGCGATGGGTCTGACCGTCGTTCATAGTGTCCAGGGAGCTTTCCGCGGTGCCATCGTGCTCTAGCTGCATCCAAGCGCCTGTTAATGCTGTCAATATCATTACCCCACAGTGGTCTTGAACATTCTAACATACTGCTCCATCCATTCAAACCGGCCTTGACATCATTGGTGATACGACTCTCCACAGCCCCTGACTTGTTGACGCGGCGTGCTCTCTCAATTACGCTCAGGGAAGATGTCTCTTCCTTGAGATCCTCCTTGTAACCCTGGGTGGTGATAGCATGTCGACGAGTACTCCCTAAAGCCTCCTTGAATATGGAATTAATCAGCAGAGAAGTTTACACATAAGCCTGTACAATAATGACCCACCAGCTGTAGGGAAAGAAGGCGCTGGATACGAGTTCCTTCATCCTGATCAGCCTCCTGAACAGCTCCGTTGCTGTCGTAAGCACCGCGCGACCAATGGTTTTCCATGGCTATATGCTCGAAGCTGCTAGGTTGTCCGACAACTTTGCTCAGTGGATGGAGTGTCTGGAAAGTCTGACAGGGTCGGTTGTACTGAATCATTGTTAGCAAATCTCCGAGGACAGCCACTGTAGACCAGGAACCACAGGTGGCAGCTAGAATGACGGGAGGACTTTCGGTTGAGTCGGTGAGAATCGAGGTATGGGAGGGTTCTGCCAAGTGCGTTAACCCACTCGAGAGACCTGCCGACTTACATCAATGAAACTGCGGCTGAGCTGGCCAGAGACCATAATCCAGCCAAGGGGCTCCCAAGTCTTGCCTTAAGGACGACAGTGAGAAAGAGGAAGTCGACACCAGCGGCAAAGCACTAGAGCATGCAGTCACTCAGGAGAGTCATGAGAAAGGCTTACCCTGTTTGCGGTATGGCCGGCTATCCGACAAAGTCTGGTCAGAATCCTAGACCAGCACACTATCGTACCTTTGACCGCCCTACTGCAGATGTAGTAGAGGGGGTCGAAGAATCCTTCCAACGTCCAAACTCTGAGAGTAGAACTCAATGGTGTAGAGGCTTGCATCAACCGTTGGCTGTGTAGATTTCAGTCTACGAGTGGGTGGACCTTGACCAGCTGGGGTGGGTGGTCGATCCGGCCTTCTAAAGTGGAACTGAATGAAAAGGACAGCATGGTGAGGGCTGGACAGATCCTGACCACGAGACTCCTAAGTATCCTCAGAGGCTCCTAAGTCTGGAGTACCGTTGCCAGTGCCCCCTGAAAGCGTGTCCAGTTTGTTGACAGACAGACGCGACTTTGATTGGGGTTGTGCGCGGCAGGGCGAGCTATTGCTTCCTTAGCGAGAAACGTACCTTAGGGTAGTACAGGGCTATTCACGTGACTGCTGACGTTGCCTATTCCAGTACATAAAATAGTGCAAGCTCAGCTATTTGTGCATACAGCTGAACCTGACACTGTAGCTTTGGTATGAAGATCATAATGGAAGCTACTACTTCCCGATGCCTTGATAGACCTTGATTTAGGCGTGGTGCTGTTCCGATATAATTTCAGGTTCATATGCCTGCAACAATGTGTTATGACTTTCGATTGAGCTTCTCGGCATTTTCCTTGTAGATGGATCGCTCTCGTTGGAAGACTATCATTCTGTTGCTTGAACTATGTCTAGGGACCCGTCTATGTGCCTCGCACAATTCATCGGTCAGTAGCATCCTGTACCTAGTCTTGATATCCCTTTGGTGATATTCCAGGAGCACCCAGTATCTGGGACGACCAAGGTGTTGTGGTCAAATATCCATATCGTCATTGAGATCAGGGAGTTCGCTGCCGTCTTGCGGTTGATGCTAATGCCGACTACTCGTCTTTGAAAGATCCTCTGGCACTTGTGAAAATCATGCTTACAGGAGGCGGAGCAGTCAATGGAGAGGTCGTTCGTAAAACTATCTGGTGAATCCAGAAGCCTGGGAGCCCTCCTGGCCTCACCTGCAACAGGTTCTATGTGACGCAGGTTGTTCGTTTCAAGGAATGGATGCCTTCAAGCAAATGGATTCACGACTGAGGAAACTACGGTGTGGCACGACCTCAGGAGATGTTTAAGCTTACAAACGACTTCAAGTGGAGGAGTCAACACCAGGTACCAATAAAGCACCACCGCTGTCAATCCACGCCATGCGGGTCGTCTCATCCCATGAATCAAGACCGACGCGGCTGCTCGAGCTCTAGATCCTCTGACCTTCACTTAACGACCCATTGCTGCAAGTCTCTCCCTATCTGGTAAGGCCAATAGGATGGCAGCACCCTAAGAGCATAACTCGTGCCACTGCTAGGCCTCTGACTAGTCCATACTTTACCTAGTGGACGAGGCGATGAACCTGGGTTTTATGGCGATGACTGAGTGATATCCACTGAACCACGACAAACGCTAAGCCCACAACTGCGGCATTTGGCTCACGGTCACAACGAGACCTATGTGGATCTGACGGTAGAGACAAAGCGGGTGCTAGCCATGTGCGGGCATGGTAGGACTCGCATCATTTTCGCCACGATTTTAGGCCCTAGTGGAGTTTCAGTCAAGCATCAAGGGTGTGCAGCCCGCCGAACCTACGTAGCGCTATAAGGGTTCTTTCGACGACTGGATCTACCGTCACATGGACGACATATAAAGCGTTGAGCGGGTTTGTATGCCGGGGACTTGGGCCACAGAGTGTAGAAGGTAATACCGATACTATCCACATGTGTGACTACCTCCCTGATCTATAGCCACCCATTAGCTGCTCCATCTTTCGTAGGCTTGACGACGTTGGCTTACTCCGGAACATCTTGGCCATAGCCATGAACAGGCTAATACCCATGACTGTGAAGCCGAAGATTACGCACATGACAGCGGGAATTGTCTTGCGGCTTTTAGTACTGAGTTTGATGTAACAGAGCGGTGGCAGGATGTATGCCAGCGCACAAGCGCTCGTGGCGCCGATCAATTCGAAGACGGCACCGAGATCGCAGGTCAAAAGAGCCATTGTCATGGCAGTGACCACGACCGATGTGGTGAAGATGAGATGGCGGTTAGGGTTCCATTGTTCGTCAGGAAACCAGTAATTCGTCATGACTTCACGACAAACAAAGGCCTCCAAAGGAAGAGTGGTGAGCATGTTCAGGCCAAAACAACTACGGCAGGTCAGCGGTCTCGAAGGTTAATATTCCGAAAACAGTAGACGCACAAACGAGCAACATTGACCATGGTGTTATCCATGGGAAAATTGTTCAGCACGTTGCCCTGGGTTTTGTCCCCAAAGGTTAGGAAGCCTGCTATTGCCATGGAAAGGCAGGCAACCATCGAGATCGACGTTGAGTAATGGGTGACTCGGGCAAATCGATCCATGGTTGGCTTTCTGAGAGAGCCGTAAATTAGGAGACTGTTGTGATCTAGCTATATATGTCAAATGATAGCCGATTTCCTTCGAGGTAGGAGCGCTTACGGCAAACAAAAGCTGTTGGATGAGTCAGCACTTTCTGCATACAAGGAGTCAAGGGGGGCTTTACCAAACGATATAACGCCAATAGCCGGGAACACGCCGCCGCGCACCAAGAGAGAGCCTTTGAGGTCACCACGAAGCTCTGGAGCTACTCTTGCCCCTTGGGTTATGATCGCAACGACAATAACGAGCATACTTATCAACGCCAGAGTGGATGCTTTCGCTAACTAGTCCCAATCAGTAATGCCACTCGGACTATGGAATGCTGCCTTACTTTTGCAATATCACGATACAGAGATAGAGGGTAAGATACGCCAAGGATGAATATTACTATTACGGCTTGTCTGTTCGCTAGGAGCCACAAGAAGGGTGTAGACGGAAGGGAGGGGAAAATTGCAGTCATGACATGCGGTATGGTGTCTCCAACGATAATGCAAAAGGCAATCATGCCTCCGAAAGCGCTGTGGGAAGAAGTCAGCAGGGTTTTCCCAATCATCAATGATACCCACAAAGCCCATTGAGCCACCTGGGGCAGCGCGTTAGTATATGCGCTTGTTCTCTATTGCTGAGGCTAACCCACCGATATTGCAATCAGGCCAGATTTGCCAAAGCAGTGCTCCACTGTTGCTTGGAAAGAGTTGGCGCCACTAAGTTTCGAATTCGTCACTATCAAGCGGATCGTCCAGTCAACCTACCTTCCAATATCAGTTCCTTGCATAGCACTGTATCTTCATTCAGTCAGGTATACCGTGATGGTCAAGCCAACAAGAAGTATAATGCCCATGGTTAATCCGGCCTGACGGAAAGCGTAAGGTTGACCTAGGCGTAGCCGTAAGTGTTTGTACCCATCATGTCTCCAGAGCCCGAATACCAATGATCCCAGCGCCACTGCGATGAGTCAGTATCTGTAGGCTTTGGGCTCTTGGGACAGTCATACATGATGCTGTTCGCCATATTCATGAAAGCACTCCGCATCCCGCTTTTGGGCCTTGCTGTCTCCAGTAAATCTTCCAGATTGGAGTCGACATCCGTACTAGCAACTGTCACACTTGGTGCCTCAATACCTGTCAGAAGAGGCGCTCTCTGTCCGGTGCTGCTTCTGTGGCCAACGGGCGAGTGATCTGAGAGGTCATCCTCATCCTCCAATGTTTCCCTCTCACGCTCAAAATCATTCATGGGCAGGTGCCCGTTCGACCTGCTGTCCCTCGTCTCTGATTCGGCGATATCAAAACGGACACGATTGCTAGTTCTTGGAGTCCTGGGTAGGCCATTGGGTGGGGGCTTGGAGATAGAGGATTGGCGCCGCTCGGATTGAAGTCGGCGCTGAGATGCTGAGCGAGTGGGCACGTCGTCTTCATCGTTTAAGGATGCGGTGAGGAGAGCCTCTGCTTCTGCCCGGTCTTCTCCCATCTTGCGTCGGATGTTGGCTTCATCGCGATGATGTGTGGGCATATCGTTATCGTATCGACATTTTGGGGAAAATATCGGAACCGTATGTTCAAGGGATAGCTGAGAAGGAAGTGCAAACGCTACCGTAAGAAGTAGCTGAGCCTGTAAAAGCAACGTTGCCCAGTTCCTTCGAGTGACCTACCTTACCGAATGGAATTCCCGTCCCAATGCGACCTAGCTTGAATCTTTGCGGCGGAAGAAGCCCTACTCTGTCACGGAAACAACGTAGCAAAGTAAGCCTAAGAAGCTCCTCATCAACACTGCATTGTACATGCTCCGTACCCTCCGAACGATGTCGTCGCCCAACAGCAAACGGTTGAAGACTTCAGCACCTCTGATCGGCACGCACAATGGCCAGTTTCACGCGGACGAAGCTCTCGCCGTCTACCTCCTTCGCTTGCTCCCCACCTACAAACCCTCTGAACTCGTCCGCACGCGCGATCCCTCCCTTCTTTCGACCTGCCACACCGTCGTCGATGTCGGCGGCGAATACAACGAAGCCACCAACCGTTACGACCATCATCAACGCACGTTCAATACCACCTTCCCTTCACGACCTACAAAATTAAGCTCTGCGGGATTGGTGTACATGCACTTCGGAAAGCCAATCATCGCGCAGCAAACGGGGCTGAGTGAGGAAAGTGAGGAGGTGAGCATCTTGTGGAGGAAGATCTACAGAGATTTCGTGGAGGCATTGGATGCACATGATAATGGGATTTCTGTTTATGCCCCTGAGGATACAAAGGGTCTACAAAAGAGATTCAATGACGGGTGCATCGGACTTGGGGCCCTAGTCGGAGACCTCAATGGATGGTCGGATGCGGAGGAGAAGGGGGAATTCACTGCTGATCAAGTGCAGCAGGCGGAGGATGGTCGATTTCTGCAGGCGAGCGAACTGATGGGCTCGGTGTTCCTGCGAAAGCTGAAATATTACCATCGCAATTGGTTACCAGCTAGGGAGGGGGTGCGGGATACCTACGCGGCTCGCAAGGCGTTTGACCCCCAAGGCAGGCTGTTAGTATTCGAAGGTGGACTACCGTGGAAAGATCATTTGTACACATTGGAAGCGGAGAATCTAGGCGAGGAGGAAGTGCAATACGTTCTGTATCCTGAAGGCAGCCACGAGGGGTCCAAATGGCGGATACAGGCCGTGCCGGTGGTTAAGGATAGCTTTGAAAGCAGGAAGGCTTTGCCAGAGACATGGAGGGGTGTAAGGGACGAAGAGCTGGACAAAGTGTCCGGGATCGAGGGTTGTATCTTTGTGCATGCGAGTGGCTTCATTGGTGGCAACAAGACGAAGAAGGGAGCCATGGAGATGGCCAAAAAGGCCCTGGATGCATGAAAGGCAGGAAAACTCAACGTGTTGCATAGCGGCGGCGCAGAGGACAGTGGTGGTCGTGAATTCCAAAAGCTTGCTGCATCTTGAATTGACTCTCGTGCAAACACTCTATGTTACAGTACCCCTGCAAACCGCACGCCAAAACTAACAAGACGGACTAGGGCTGTACAAGACCGAAGCTCGTCGAGTCAAACAGACTGATTCCAGACCCGGTCCATGGTCCTTTACGTAACGCCGTTGAGCCGATGCTCTAGGTACTGCTTGAAGAACCAGCCCTTTCCAGGCAGATCAATGCTGCCATCTCACTGGCACGCCTTCGTTCGCAGGAGGGCTAGTGCTAGCCTCCTGGACATCCTTCTTCGGACTCGATCCCTCATCAACACTCTCCGAGCGATGCAAGAAGCTGCTCTCCTTCACCGGACTACCGCTCTGGCCCCCAGCCACGGGACCACCGTTACCGTGGCCGTTGCCATTGCCATTCGTAGTACCAGTGGGCCCAGGTGAAGACAAGTGCGGAATGTTCTCCGGAAGAGGATGCTGAGAGCCCATATTGGTGACGCCGCCTTCAGATGCTTTGCCGGCTTTGGAAAGTGCGTAGTCGCCCGAGTCGAAGTACTTACGCTCCTTGTGCTTGTTAGTTGCTGGTGTCGATGTACGAGACATTGGGAAGAGAAGGACCCACCTTCAACTTATTTTGCAGGAGGTCTTTCTTATTCGGAAGCTTGCCATAAAGTCGGAACAGCTTCTGCTCCTCTTCGTTGAAAGACTGACTCCGTAAGCTTCCCAAGCTGAAGGTCAACAACCGAATGCTGTACCACTTACGTTGATATCGACCTTGTTCTTCTGAAGCGGATTCATGGCTTCGGGTTGAGGCCAATGGCACTTGTTGATGGTCAACGTGCAGCAACGATAGGGAATTGTTTTCTTGAGCCAGGCGAAATCTTCGGAAAAGCCAGGTGATAGGCAGAATGCCAGCAAACGTGACTCTCGCTCTTGGCTGGCGACTCTTTAACTACTGATATGGAAGCAAGGGAGGAGCTGAAGGTGTGTTGTGACGTATTGCTCGAGAACCCAAATTGTCGTAGGATTGTAGAAGAAAGAGCAGGTTACACGGACAGGATCCCGCTTTCAATAAGTCATTGACGATGAATTGCTCAAGAAGAGGGAAGACAATGGCGAATTGAAGGAGTAATCCAACAAAGGCCGACGACGTGAAGAAAAACGCCCGACGGTCTTGTGACTAATGGCTTTTGCAGAGCCCGCCAAACTAGTGAAAGCGGTGGTGGTATACTCGTGACTTGAGTGATGCACAGCAGGAAGCCGCAGATGCTTTGGTAGGTATGTCGACGTCGGATTGCGGTGGACGGGCAAATTGATATCGAGTGGATGAGAGGGGAAGCGGCTGTCAAATGTTTGGTCAGTTGCAGCTGATGCGCGCGAAAACGCTCCTTCCCGCTTGAGGTGGGGGACTATAGCGCGCCCGCTACTAGTGGCTGTCTTGGCATCCACGATCTCCTTCGCCCATGGGTGTGAACCAGTCGGCCCAGTCTTGGGATTCAATCTACTTCCTTCAAGTTGTCAAAAAGACAACACCCCGGCTTCCATCAGTCTACATTGTGGCGTCCTGACTGCTCCATGGTAACGGTCGAAGCTCGAGCTTTGACCATGACAGCTCAAAGCTCAAAGGAATCTAAGACATATGTCGTTGAGCATCTCGATCCCGAACTTGGTCCCTGGTCGACGCTTGAGTATCTAGCAATTGCACAGGAGTCGTTGGAGGCAGGGTCCAAATTCTGCCTGTCCTCCATTCCCGCAGACTGGAGCGTGCCATCCGAGATCAAGTCCACAAATGGCATAGTAATCGAGCATCGAGGGGTAGAGGAGATATACAATGAGTGCAAAGACCGTGTATGCTTACTAGACCCCGCTGCAACATCCGAGCTCAGTCCAGAAGACTCCACACAATTTGATGTCTTCCTCTATGGAGGAATACTGGGTATAGCTAGCCCTCCAAATCTGCACCGCCACGCTTGATTGACACCGACGTAGGCGACGATCCGCCTCGAGGTAAGGACATAGTGTGAGCACCAGAGATACTTTCAGCTAAGTCGCCAAAGATCGGACATCTGAGCTGCGAGCCAAAGGATTCGTGGGAAGAAGGTTGGGGCCAGTACAGATGACCACAGACACTGCTGTCCGTGTAACGAGGACCGTGATACAAAAACAGGGTAACGAATTCTTTACCCCGTTTGCCGAAGGCATAGAAGGCTGGAATTGTGCATAGTAGCTTTGAAGGAGATCAGATACGTTGACCATCCGGAGCTACGAGTCGATGAGCACGAAAGCACGGAGATGCCATTCCGCTACATGGCCGCTGATGACGGATCTCCCGTCATGCCGAAGGTAAGTTTGTAATTGTTCCAGCCACTGTAATCTGGTAGAACGGATGATGACCATGGTGCAGGGAATGTTAGAGTTGATCAGAAAGGACTCGGAGAAAGGGTTTGGAGATCTTTTGTAGCTTGGCGTTGATGAGTTGCCGAAAGCGTAGGAAACTAAGGTAGTTGGTAGAACGAAAGCTCGAGTCAGGGCTTCATGCGACTGAGGTTCGAGCGCCTCGTGTGCTTATGAGGAGCATAATTTCGTATGTCTCCATGTCCCTGTTACCAATGCATTTTCCAGGATGATGGAGATGAATCCTACAATTGCTCGCAGGTGGATGACGTGACGGGCATCCGGTTTCAAGTTAGGTGCATCGCTTAACTAGCGGATCCGATCGAAGGGACCAGGGGCTTGCTTCAATGCCTTTTGACCAAAAGCCCGTGCAGCATCAAAGTAGCCAGACCAGTCAGCATCTCGCTCAGATCCACCTCAATCTTCAAAGATCGCCAATGGCCTTCTCGCTACGACCTCCGTACCTTACTCCTGTATAGTGTCGCTTCAGTGGCGCAATACACATCGCCCCATCTAGCCTGCGCATTCGACATTTTCCCAGGACCTGCCATTCCCCTTCAACTTAATGACGGCGACGTTAACACTGCCCAGGACGCCACGTCCACTTCTATGGGCTCAATAATTCGAATACAATTTGCCGTGCTTTGCTCGGCCCGACCACCCAAGGACACAGTATGCGCAATTCTACATGTTCGCCGAGGACACCCCGACGGCTGCCTTGTCCTTCATCCCTCATTGCGCTTTCATGCGTCGCTCTACTCCTCATACCTCCCTTTGTACATTCGGCGGTAGACAAGACTGCAGCAGACTACTATGTCACTTCTCTGCCCGGACAGCCGGCTGGTCCGCTGCTGAATATGCACGCTGGGTAAGATGCCACCCTTCCACATCAGCATAGCCAAGCTAATACCATCGGAAAGCCATATCGAAGTCACCCCTGAACATCACGGCAACCTCTTCTTCTGGCACTTCCAAAACCGTCATATTGCCAATCGACAGCGAACAGTACTGTGGGTCAATGGTGGCCCGGGATGCAGTTCCATGGATGGAGCGTTGATGGAGATTGGACCATACAGGCTGAAGGACGACGCACATCTGGTTTACAACGAAGGGTCGTGGGACGAGTTTGCCAACGTACTTTTCGTCGACAATCCTGTCGGAACCGGTTTCAGCTATGTCGACACGGATAGCTATGTCCACGAGCTGACTGATATGGCAAATCAAATGGTCCAATTTCTCGAACAATTCTTTGCACTCTTTCCTGAGTACGCTAAGAATGATGTGAGTGAGAACGGTATACTATACCTCGATCTTGCAGCTAACGTACTATAGCTATACATTAGTGGAGAATCTTATGCTGGCCAGCATATACCATATATCGCGCAGGCCATACTCGATCGTAACGCCAAGGAGGCAAAGGACGCCTGGAATCTGTCCGGTCTTCTGATCGGTAATGGCTGGATCTCTCCAACGGAACAATATCACGCCTATCTTGACTATGCCTACAAATCAGGTATCATCCAGGGTGGCTCTGACGAAGCGAAGCAGCTCGAGTCCAAGCAGTCAGAATGCGACACGGCGCTTAACAAGCCAGGTGGGACTGATCGTGTCGACCTTCCAGTTTGCGAGCAGATCTTGATGGATATCCTTCAACTGGCGATGAAAGACGGGCGGTGTCCGAATATGTACGACGTCCGTCTTGACGACACATACCCGAGCTGTGGGATGAATTGGCCACCCGATCTTGAGAATGTAACTCCGTATCTTCGACGGGCAGAGGTGATTGCTGCGCTACATGTGAACAAGGACAAGCATACGGGCTGGACCGAGTGTTCGGGTGCAGTGGGGTCGAACTTCAAAGTTCATGACTCGAAACCTTCGATCCAGCTGCTTCCGAACCTTCTCCAGCACATGCCGGTTATATTATTTTCCGGCGACCAGGACCTCATCTGCAACCATTTGGGAACGGAAGAGATGGTACATAACATGAAGTGGAACGGTGCTCAAGGTTTTGAGCTTTCACCAGGAACGTGGGCTACACGGAGAGACTGGGCTTTTGAGGGCGAGCCGGCCGGCATCTACCAAGAAGCCAGGAATCTGACGTACATCCTGTTCTACAACTCCTCGCACATGGTACCGTTCGACTATCCAAGACGATCCAGGGATATGTTGGACCGGTTCATGAACGTTGACATCGCGAGCATAGGTGGTAAGCCAACGGACTCCCGCATTGGCGGCGAGAAAGGTGTGGAGACTAGTGTTGGTGGTCATCCGAACAGCACGGCTGCTGAACAAGCCGAAGAGGACAAATTGAAGAAGGTCAAATGGGACGCTTACTACAGATCAAGCGAGCTGGTGCTTGTTATTGTTATCATAGCAGCAAGTGCATGGGGATGGTGGGTCTGGAAAAGCCGACGAGCGGCAGCTGGGTATCAAGGTCTATTTGGAGGCTCTAGTAGCCAGCTTATGGGAGGCTCAAGGAACAAGGCCCACCGCAGAGATGTTGAGGCGGCAGATTTTGACGAAGCCGAGCTGGACGACCTGCATGTTCAGGAGCCCCACGAGGGCATCGAAGGAGAGAGGTACAGTGTCGGAGGAGCGAGTAGCGACGAAGAGGACGAGAAACCCGCAGGGCAAAGGAACGGTCGTTCGAATGGTCATCCAAATGGCCATACGAAAGATGACGAGAAAGGCTGAAGCCATTAGAAATATTTGCATTAAGCTCAACGGACATGGCGTTGCGTACAGGGGAGCAAAATGATACCGCTTTCGGATCATCATCGACGAGCCTACGTGCTTGATACTGAGGTTTGACTATTACAAGAATCATACGCTAAAGTCTTTCAGATGTATTCTGAGGGCTATGGAAACACTATAGAAGTGTGTGTGGTTGGGGAACGGTCCATCAGATACCATAACGCATGTTGTAGTCGTCAGCGGCACCCTGACACCACATAGGGTCTGCAGGATGCGTCAGTGCTTGACTCTATGTAGGTATATCATCATCTGAACAAGCATGAGCCTGGCTTGTCTGACCAAGCATCTCCTTGCCATCCATCGCCAATCTTCGAAAGAAATCGAAGACATTATACAACAGATCCAAGAGCAGGCCCGTAGAAATCAGAAAGTGGACTCCTCGCCTCAAGAATAAGCCCCATTGAGTTACCCTCTCCGGGCCCCGATTCCAAACCTTGCGGCAGGGATCAGGGACGGATGTGGGCAATCGCATATCTATCGATTTCGACGAATACACCCTTTCCTATGCACCTATGGATCCCGCACCTCAGACTAATACAATCCCCACCTCCTCCTCAACCCCGACAGCCCCCAAAGGAGACGGAAGGTTCTGAGGAGTACGAACGGTAAAGGAAAGGAGCCGGAGGTGAAGGGAGGTGAAGGGAAGGTCAGCCGCGGAGGTTGCTTTTATGGCGGCACCTTTCGGCATTCTCGAGCTTCCCAAGAAGAACGAGGTGTCCGGGGACTTTCTCCCAAAGCATTATGTGTTGAATGAGAGCACCGAGGTAGCGCACTCTCTGTCTGTCAGCTTTGATTGCGATTCTTCGAGCGAGGAGTGGAGGGGAAAGTTCTTGGAAGCAAATCTCTTAGTCTTGTGGTTCGTTTGTAAGGCTTAGCGCCGTTTGGCGCGTCTACATCGGCCCGCGCGTTCCTGGACAAAAGTACCATAATCCTTGCCTCAGTAGTCAGACCCTATAAGAAACATTATGTTTGAACACGTCGCTTCGCGATCCTAATCTTTGATTAGAATTAATTAGACTGGTCGCGTCGAGCCGGGTCATCGAGTTCGAGTCGGGTTCTTGGCTCGACTCGCCAAGACTCGAAAAATTTAGATTATTTTTGAAAAAGTGCATTAATCAACTTAATCAAGTTAATTAATTTAATTAATTTGTTTATAATATTATATAGTAATGCATTTAGATAATGCATTTGTACGTTATTTGTGCGTTATTATTTTTAAACTATTTTTAGTAATTCAAATAATGCGAATTTTTTTAAAAATAGAAAATCTTGGCATTTTGACGTCATTTTCGATTGCTTAACGAGTTGATTAAGTCGAGTCAAAAAATCGTTAATCTAGAGTCGATTTCAAGTCGAGTTAAGAGATTGATATCGAATATTCGAGTTAAGTTAAAATGTTAATATCGAAACCTAATCCAACGATTAGTCTAGAATTAATAAATTCTTAATTCTAGCATAAACTCTAAAGTCTTTTTTTAGAAATAAACACTTAATAAATTAATTCAACGCTAAATGTAAAATTTTATTTAGTTTTTGTCTACTAATTTTAATAAACAAAGCGCGCGTTTAAACATAATCTTTCTATAGAATCTAAGAACAAAATTCTATTTTTTTGTCATAATAAAGTAAATTAAAATTCAAAATTTATTTTATTAAAAACTTAACAAATATAAGATTTTTAAAAATTAATTATAACTCTTCTATTTTACAATATTTTCTATAGATATTTGCAATTTAATTAAGATTTTCGACGTATTATTATTAAATTACTATTAACGCAAGCATCTAACAAGCAAAGTAAAAAGTTGCAATTAAAATAGACATTTAATTGCAATTACAAATAAACTAATCGCGAGAAATCGAAAATATCACGTAAGAACGTTAAGATTCGATTTCTCGATTTTTTTTAAAATCGAATTGCTTAAAATAGTAACTTTTCGACTAAGCTAAACTTATTATAGTAATAAGCTAACTTCTTTAAGCGATTTGATTTCATTTGATTTCTTAACAATTTGATTCAATTTCAAATTTGAAATCGAATATCGAATCGACGATCAATCTAATTACGAAGAGATGCACAAATATAAGTTACTATTTGTTTATTGCTTAATTATCTTAAATTATAAGCTATCTTAGAGAAATTTCAAATACAAAGTAAACGCATTAAATATCAAGAACAAGTTTTTATAATATTAAAAAAGCATTGCGCGTCTTTGTAATAAAAATTATCTTAAACAACGTTGCTTACTCTTAATTAATCTCTTTTTTATATTTAAATTAAATTTTCTATTCTTTAAGTTTTAAATCTTTTTTAGACGTTAAGTCTTTGTGCAATATTTCTTAATCTTGTTTGCGAACTTGATAGACTTGTTAACAAATATAATTATTTCTTCGATTAATTTGATAAATTTGACAATAAACTTTGTTATATCTTCGATAGATTTTGTTGTTTTATAAAAAGATATCTTAGAAGCATTTATATACAAAATAATCTTAAATTTCTTAATTGTTAACTAACAAGAGAGAGTCTATCTTTTAATCTTAAATTGTTTCGAAAAATAAATTTTGTTAATAAAATATTTTAAATTGTAATAGAATAAGTATACAAGAAATATCTTTAAATCGAAACTTTTAACTTTGCAAAGCAATAAAATATTTTAATATTAAAAATAATATTATTCTTTTTAATCAAATTTCAAAATACAATTGTCGAAATTTACGATATCAATATTTAAGAATTACTTTTCTAAACTTCTTAACAATATATAACAAATGCGTAAATCTTTGTTTTTGTCGAACTTAATTAAATATATTTTGTAAAATTAATTAATTATTATATTAAAATAAGCAATTAAAAATACAAGTTTATTATTTAAATAAATATCGAAATTAAGCATTTTTAAATTTAAAAAAATTTATATGTTGTTAATGCGTTTATTAACTATTAATATATAGTTCTTGTATTATTTAAATATCGACAAATTAATATTCTCGATTTTTTTTATTTAATTGTTATTTTTTCAATTATATTGTACGTAGCTCTTTATATTGTATTTCAATTTTAAGATATTAAAAAAACAAGATAACGCAAGCATTTAATTTTTGCAAGTAAAAAAAAAAAATTAACAAATTGTTGTTATTAAAGTTCTTGTTTTTTAATTTATTTTGTTTTTTAAGATTGTTCTAATAGTAAAAGTATTAGCGAGAAATTTAATAAAAATTGCAAGAGAAAAAGAAATATATAAGCTTCTAAATTAAAGTTATTTTGTTTAATATCTTTAACAAAACTTTTCTTATATTATTAAGTATATTTTTATTTTTCTTTGCTTTCTTAATTGTCTTTTAAGACGTGCTCTTGAATTTTTGAATTTTTCTTATAGACAAAAAACTTAGTTCAAGAGCTTATGTTAGTTTATTTAATTTTTTTCTTATTAGAGTAGTTAATAACAAAGTGACGTTTATATTTGATATCTCGAATAAAAAAATTAATAAAGTAACAATTGTTTTAATAAAAATTCGACAATCGAGTATTGTAAAACAATTAGAAAATATTAGATTTTTAACAATAATTAAAGATATTAAGTTTTTGTCAATAATTAAAGATATTAAAGTCTTAATAACAATCGAAGATATTATCTTTTTAACAATATTAATTAACACAATTTTTAGAGAAAAGTTATGCTTATTTATAATGCGAAGAGTTTTGTATTAAAAAAAGCAAGATATGCAATAAAATTTAATTTAATATAATTAAAAAAGTACAACAAAGCTCGAAAAAGCAATTATTTATTTTAAGAAAATTAAATAAATAAAAGAATTTATTTTTTAAAAAAAACTTTAGCAAGAGATATAAATAATTAAGTATTAGATCGAACAACAATAAAAAATATATAAACTCGCAAATAGATTGATCGTTGGGTCGAGTTTCGATACTAACATTTTGGTCCAACCTAAATACTTGATATCAATCTCTTGACTCGATTCGAAATCGATTTTGAATCAACGATTTCTTAACTTGACTCAATCGACTCGCCAAGCAATCGAAAATGACGTCAAAATGCCAAGATTTTCTATTTTTAAAAAAATTCGCATTATTTGAATTACTAAAAATAGTTTAAAAATAATAACGCACAAATAACGTACAAATGCATTACCTAAATGCATTACTATATAATATTATAAACAAATTAATTAAATTAATCAATTTGATTAAGTTGATTAATGCACTTTTTTAAAAATAATCTAAATTTTTCGAGTCTTGGCGAGTCGAGCTAGGTTATACGCTAAGTACTTCGTATTTACTCTTTGACTCGACTCAAATACTTGAATCAAGATTTTTAACTCGAATCGAGTCTTGACGAGCTAGAAATTTGACTCGAACTTAATGACTCAACTTGACGCGATCAATCTAATTATGAATCGCAAACTTTGTCTTTAATATAAGAGTATTAATATCAAATAATATAAATAGAATTTGCGCAAGCAAAAGATAAAAAGATAGAAAAACAAACAACAATTAAAGAAATCTTAATAAATAAAAGATTTAATAAATTTTAATTGCTAATTAAACAATTAAAATACGCGATATATCTTTAATACTTCAAGAGTTCTTGTTATTTAAACAATAAACTTATTTTTGCTTGCACAATTAATCGAATTGCATATAATCTTTCTTACAAATATAAATACTTATTTTACTTAATTTCTTGTTGCAATTACAATTGTAACTAATTATAAATAACTTTTTAATATATTTCTTATTTTCTTTTTTTACTTTAATATAAGTTTTTTTTGTTGTTATTCTTTGTCTTGACTTTTTATTATTGTAATTTGTATTTCTTTTATCGAATTTTGTTAACAAACAATTAATCTTTGTTACTATTTAATTGCAAGTTGTTTATTAAAGATCGATTTTTTTATTACAAATTATCGAGAATTAAAGCAATCTAATTTTTAAAAAATAAAGCAAATAAATAATCTATTAAAGCAATAATAATAAATTCTATTTAATTATCTTCGAAATCTTATTTGCTTTCGAAAAGACAAAGTTTTCGAAAAAAAATATAAGAGTTTTCTCGACTTTATCTATAATACAATAATTGACAACAAAGAATTTTTATAAATGCTAGAAATTTGCAAGAATTAATTTATAAATTGCTACAATTAAAAGTAAATTATTAATAGTTTTTGCGAAGAACTTATTGCATTAATTAAAAATTAATGGTTCGATTAATTTTAAAAGTCTATTGCGAATCTTAATTGAAATTCTTTTGTTAAATTTAAAAATGCAAAGAAAACAATAAAAATTGTTGTCTCTTGTTAATAGAAAATTATTGCTATTATTACTTGCTAAAACTCGAAAATAACAAAACTTAAAAACATAATCAATTAATAATTTATTATTCTTTTTACTCTTTTTTATCTTTTGTGTTTAAAATTGTTGTTTAATTTTCAAATTATATTTGTGCTTTATTTATAACAAAATAACGCAAAATAAAGAGTAATAAACTTGCTATATTTGCTTAATTTAACAATATTTTATAAAACAATATAAAATCGATTAAATAAATTAATCGACTTTGCAAAGACACGTCTTATTGTAATAGAAAAACTTTTTATAATAATTTTGACTTATAATAATCTCGAGTTTTTAAAGAATTAATAAGACAAGAAAATTAAGAAGATTAGAAAAATTTAAATCAATTATATTTGTTATAATAACTTAATTTTATAATTTTAATATTATATCTCTTTATCGAAACATATAAACTTTAAAAGAATATTTATTATTAATTATATTTATTGCTCTAACTTTAATTAATAAGAATCTTAATATTAAGATACAATATATTCTCTTTCTTTTTCTTTATACAATATTTAATTTAATAAGATTCAAATCTTTTATACAAAGAACGCTATTTAAAAATTCTTTAAACTATTAATATATATTAATATAAACTTTTCTTAAATTACATTTATGTCTAAGCTTTATATACTAGAGTCGCATAAAACAAAATTATATTTTATAATATTAATTTGAAAAGATAAAAGCACAACAATTAACAATATTTTAATTATAGAAGATTTTTATCTTAAGTAGATAGAAGTTGATTTAGACAATTTTGTTTACAATAAATATCTTTGTTTTATTACGAGCAATCTTAAAATATATAAGCGAATAAAAGAGACAATTCGATTGCAAAACTATATTTCTTGAATTTTGTTTAACAAATTTTATTAGATTTTATTATTTATCGACTTTTAATATTTGAAATTTAATATGCTTCAACTTTAGTGTGACCGTTGGGTCGGGTCGAACACTTTTTTTTCAACCCGACCCACCCTCTTGGGCCCCGTAGGGTTGGTCCAGGGTCAAGGCGCGAACTCGACCCTAGGGTCGAGTTTCGTCGAGCCAATGTCAAGAACTCGAGCTAACTTCGTCGCGTTAGCATTCGCTTATCTTATCTTATCTTATCTATGCGCTAATTCGATTAAGCTAGCGCAGGGTCCACGCTAATCGCATATGGTTAGAGCGTCACGTGACGTCACGTGATCGGGTGGGTCGGGTTGAACACTTGGCTCGCATTCTTCGCTCGCCTCACCCTGTTAGGCTAGGAAATTTGCCTGACCCCAGGGTCAGGGTTGGGCGGGCCAACCCGATCGGGTTGAAACCCGACCCGACGGTCACGCTATTCAACTTATATATACAATATATATAAAGAGAATTTTCTATATAAATAAAATCTCTTTGCAATATGCGACAAATAGATAAAAACATTAACGCGTTATTTGCTCTAATAACTTTTAAATTATCAAAAGACTAATTCTTTAAAATTACGTTACGCGCATTGTTAATACTTAAATTAGACGTATATCTTGTTTGTTACAAAATTAGTTCTTTAATAGAATTGAAGAAACAATTTCTTAACTTAAGATGCAATCTTGCGACAAGAAGAATTTATAAATAATTATATTGCATCAAATTAATTAAGATTTTTATACAAAACTCTTTGCAAATTTTCTATTTTATTAATTCTTAATTCTTAATTAGAAGTTTTTTAATTATTAAAATTTCTATACTTATATTAAGACATATTTAATACTTAAATATGTTATCAAAATAATTGATATCAAATTGCTTTATTATATATTTCGTAAAGTTATTATTATATTTTAAGCAAAAAAGATTGAAATACTTAATTACGCGAAAACTTTGTTGCGCATAATATATATTGTAAACTTTTTTGTTGCTATTAAGAAATTGCAAAACGCTATTTTATTTAACAACTTAATTAATCTTTAAAATAAAAGTAATATTAATCTCAAAATTAATTAATTATTAAAATTGTTAAATTTAAATTTAAAGATCTTTTAACAAGAGCAATTTTAATTTTTATTTAATAGCAATTAATTGCTTAAGAATTAAGTACAAAATATTTTTTACTTAATGCGTCTTTAATTAATATTTAAGTCTATTTTCGATTCGATTAATATTAATTATTATTTTAAGAAAGAAGACGCAAAGAATTTATAAAGTTTGATTAAAATACTATCGATTAAATTATTGATATTAAGCACAAAAGAAAGATATATCGAGAATATTATTGTTAATCTTTGAATAAAGAATTTGAAGATACTTAACAATAACAAGATAAAATACAGTTTATATTATAGATTTCGAGTTAAATTTAATAATATTGTCGAGTTTAATATTGTCGAAATCGATATTAATATTAAAATTAATATAATAGAGAGTTTTCGACTTTTATTAATTTTTATAAATTTGATACAAATTTTTTCAATATTATAATGTACAATATTCTTTATTCGCGATTTTGTCGCTACTAATTTAAAGATATTGTATTAAGAATTTTAACTAAAATCTCGATACAAAACTTCGATATTATATAATATTTTTTATAAATTTCGAAGTACAAATAGTAGAGCAATCTTGCGTTTTATTTTTCTCTCGCGTTTGCGTTCTTAAATATCTCGCAAAATATTAAAATTAAAGTTAAAGACACATTGCGCAATATTAATTGTACTTAAATTGCAATTATTTAAATAAATCGATTTTTTTTGCTTTTTATTATTGAATAAGAATGCAATATTTTAAGAAGATATTTCTTGCAATACATTTGATGTTATATCTTTTAATAATGATTGATATTAACAAGATGTTTGCAATGTTTGCGACAATCGAGAGATCTTGCTATTAAAGATATTGTTGTTTTCAATATCTTTTCTCGATAAATTAACTTTACTTCTCTTAATATTTATATTAAATCTTTGTTTATTACTTTTTTATTTTCTCTTTGCAAACAATATTTTGAAGATATTTTTTAACAATTATTAGTGTAATTGTTGGATCGAAGCGAACATTTTTTTCTTAATTCGACTTATTCTCTTGAATCTCGTAGAGTTGAGTTAGAATTAAGACGCGAATTCGATCTTAGAATCGAATTTCGTCGAATTAATGTCAAGAACTCAAGCTAACTTCGTCGCGTTAGCATTCGCTTATCTTATCTTATCTTATCTATGCGCTAATTCGATTGAGCTAGCGTAGAATTCACGCTAATCGCATATGATTAGCGTGAATTCTGCGCTAGCTCAATCGAATTAGCGCGTCACGTAACTTCACGTAATCGAGTAGATTGAATTGAACGTTCGACGCGTCTTATGCGCTCGACTCACTCGATTAAACTAGAACTTTTGTTCAATTCTAGAATTAAAATTAAGCGAATCAACTCGTTTGAATTAAAACTTAACTCGTCGATTACGTTAACAATTATCGAGTTCTTTGCGTTTTATATTTTATTAAAGCTAAATAAAGCAATAAAAGCGTTTTAGCTTTCTTTGCATTAATTTTATTTTTGTCTCTTTTTATTTTTATTAATATCTTATTGCTATTTTTATCTAACGTCTAATCTTGTTTTAGTATATCGAGAATCTTAATACTATACTTTGATAAAGCGTTTCAAATATTGTCTAATTTGCATTTTAGATTTTTGTTATCAATTATTAGATATGTTTATATGTCAAGAATCTTTAATATTGCATTCGACATTAATAGACTTAAAATAAATTGCAAAAAAGAATTTTCAAAAATATTTACTATCTTTTGCTTTCTTTACTCTTTGAACTAACATTTAATTTAAAGATACTTAAATTTATTTTTTTCTCGTTTTGAATTTAACTTCTTATGTCAATTAATTGAAATTTAATTATTCGAATAGCAAATCGAACAACCAAAATTTAATTTAATTTTTTCGAACATTAATAATATTGTATTGTTCAAATTTACGTTAATAAAGAATCTTAATTTTGTCTTGCAATAATAATCGTATTTCTTCTTTAATACAAAATTGATTAATCTTTATATATCTCGAAATATATTGCGTTTTCAATTTGTTACTTTTGATATCTTCTTTTTAAATTTAGATTTTTTTGTTTTTGTTAGATCTTTTAGCTTATTATTAGTTTTGCAATTCTTAAGATTTGTTTCTTTTACTATTGATTTCTCGATTAATGTTCGACTTAACGCATCTTTTTTACTTTAAATTTCTTTATATTATTGCGAGAATAAAAAAATAAAATATATTTGCTTTTTGTTGTATCAATTTGTTCTATTAAATTGTTAATATATCTTTACAATTAATAAGAGAAGTATTTAAATATAGATTTTTCGAATATTTGAATTGTCGATATCTAGCTTATATGCGTTTGTATATATTAGAATTCTTGAAAAAAGACAATTTTTAAATCTTTTTTAGAAAACATCTTAAAAACGCTTTTTATTGTTAACAATTATAGAAACAAATATCGATTGTATTTACTTTATTGTCTTTAATAAATAATTCAAAGTTACTATTTATTGTTAAATATATTTGCATATTTTATTTATATTGTTTATCTTATCTATATATATAATTGTTTTCGAAATATCTTAAGAGCTTTTAAATTGCGCTAACAATATATATTGCAAATCTTTTATATATTTTTCGATATATTTAATAAAACTAAATTACAAATATATTTTTAACTTGTTTAAAAATATTTTAAATATCTTTATATTAGAGACAAATTCGCATTGTCTTTTTATATTTTCTAGAGTCTTGTTATTAAATATAATTGATATATTTGTTATTAATATTTTAGAACGCAATTGCGTACAAAAAACGTCAAAACAAATATAATTTGTAGACTAATTGTTGGGTCAAGTTTTAGTATTAACATTCTAGCTTAACCTAGATACTTGATATCAATCTCTTGACTCAACTTGAAATCGACTTGGGTCAACGATTTCTTGACTCGACCCAATCGACTCGCCAAGCAATCGAAAATGACGTCAAAATGCCAAGATTTTCTATTTTTAAAAAAATTCGCATTATTTGAATTACTAAAAATAGTTTAAAAATAATAACGCACAAATAACGTACAAATGCATTACCTAAATGCATTACTATATAATATTATAAACAAATTAATTAAATTAATCAATTTGATTAAATTGATTAATGCACTTTTTTAAAAATAATCTAAATTTTTCGAGTCTTGACGAGTCGAGCCAAGTTATACGCTAAGTACTTCATATTTATCCTTTGATTCGATTCGAATACTTGAATCAAGATTTTTAACCCAAATCGAGTCTTGGCGAGTCGAGAATTTGACTCGAACTCGATGACTTAACTCGACGCGATTAGTCTAATAATTTGTTCGAAACTCTTTTTATTTATTTATAAAATACAACTTGCTAATAACAAGTATACAAAATCGCAATTAATGAAACTTGTAATACAAAATATTGTTAGAGAAATTCTTAAATATAGCAATCTTAAGATTTATAAATATTGTTTTAGTTAAATTTAATTATTAAATACTTTATATTAAATATAATAGCAATACTAACTATGCGTATAGTTTCTCTTATATATTTTCTTTAATATCTTTGACTTATTTTTGTTGTCTTTCAATACTAATAGTCGACAATTAATAATTTTTTTTAGCTTTTTATATTAATTGTTCTTTAAGACAAGAAAAGATATAATTATTAACGCAATTTTCGATAACAAAGACATAAATAACAACATCTAATATAACAATTTTTTTTCGAATTTTGTCTTTGTTATTATAATTACGTTTTTTTTAAAGCAATATTAAACGTATTTAATTGCTTCTATTTAATTTCAAATTCAAATATATTTTTAACAATATTAACAATCTTTTTCTTAATTGTTTTTGTAATTAATGTTTTGCAATCTTTTATCTTGTTCTTTATTTTAAAATATTACAAAAATTAAGAAATAAAATCTAATAATAATTGTCAACTTTGCTCGATACATTAAATTAAGAAAGTAATTAATTTAAGTTAACAAGATAATAGAATTATAAAAAGCGTCAAATAAGATATCGAAATTATAAAAGAAGTAATTGTGCTTATATAAAAATCGCGATTTTGATTTTTTTTAAAACTATTATGTTAAAATTAATATTATAATCGATAGTCGAGCTAATTAATTCTAAAAAGAACGTTATTAAATAAAGCATAAACAAGAGTAATAAAATTAGTTTGTTGTTAAACGCAAAAATTAAAGTACTTGCGATTATTAAATAATAAAGTTGCGTATACGTATTTAAAAAACATAGTATAAATATTTTTGATATATTATTATTAAAGATAATATTAAAATAACAAGAAATAAGAGTTTTGCTCTTAGATCTAATACAAAAAAAAATAAAACAATACTATAACAAACATTATATTTGATACGAATGTGCTCAAATATGCTAAATGCTAGTGCAATTATCGCGTCGAAACTGATCTCTAGTGTTAGCTCTAGCGCGATTCTAACATAAGCGAACCCGCTAGGGTTCGCTTGAGGGTTGTTTCTTTTTTTTTGCATAGGTCTGACTACTGAGGCAACCATAATCCTAGAGTTGCGAGAAGTCTACTGTTGACTGTCAACCTCCAATAGTTGCCTGATCATGATCGAATCGAAGCTATAATCACTGTCGGAGACTTCGCGCCCTCCTCTCGCCCGCCCGATACCTCCTCCGTCGCCCCGCAATGGCACTCTTTGGCTCCCAGCCTTCCTCGTCAGCTACAAGCAACAACGGCGACATCTCATCGGACTTCACCCTTGCCGCCCCTCCCGAAGATGGGATATCCGACATCAAATTCTCATCACAATCTGAACATCTAGCTGTTGCGTCCTGGGACAAGAAAGTCCGCATCTACGAGATAGCTGCAAATGGGACAAGCGAAGGGAAGGCCATGTTTGAGCATGAAGGCCCCGTCTTGAGCTGTTGCTGGTCGAAAGTGAGAGTCGGCCAGCCCTCTGCGGCTATCTGATACTCTCATTTACTAAGATATAGTCCAGGACGGCACCAAAGTGGTAGGTGCGGGCGCCGATAAAGCAGCCCGCATGATAGACCTCGCAGCCGGTCAAACTACCGCCCAGCAAGTCGCGGCGCATGATCAACCCATTCGCTGTGCTCGCTTCGTCGACGTCCCAGGCCAAGCCACTCCTGTCCTCGTCACCGGCTCGTGGGACAAGACAGTAAAATACTGGGATCTCCGACAGGCGACCCCCGTCGCTTCTGTCTCCTGCCAAGACCGTATCTACAGCATGGACTCGAAAGACACAATGCTGATCATAGCGACTGCAGATCGCTACGTTAACGTGGTGGACCTCAACAAGCCGACGGAATTTTACAAAACAATACAATCACCCCTAAAATGGCAGACGAGAGTTATATCCTGCTTCAAGGAATCCAATGGCTTCGCAGTCGGCAGCGTAGAAGGCCGCTGCGCAATCCAATACGTCGAGGAGAAAGATTCCGCCCTCAACTTCTCCTTCAAATGCCATCGAGTCACCCCTCCGAACCAGCGGGACGTCAGTAATGTCTACAGTGTCAATGACATATCCTTCCACCCCATCCACGGCACCTTCAGCACGGCTGGCAGCGATGGCTCGTTCCATTTCTGGGACAAGGATGCTAAGCACAGACTCAAGGGGTTCCCGGAAGTGGGAGGGACGATCAGCGCGACGGCTTTCTCGAGGACTGGGAATATCTTCGCGTACGCGGTCAGTTATGATTGGAGCAAGGGCTTTCAGAGCAATACGCCGCAGTTGCCGAACAAAATCATGCTGCATCCAGTGCATCCTGATGAGATCAAACCGAGACCAAAGGTCGCCGGGAAGAGGTAGCCGACCATCGGAGCATACTTGACCGAATCGGCGAGATGAAGGAAGTCTAAGCCAGGTCTGAGGGATTTGTTTTGAGCTTGATACCATTTGTGCCATGCGGCTCCGGCGTTGGAGGGATACCGGAAAACTTAAGCTAAAAGGTTTAGTGGCAGACGATAGTAGCAGGGAGGGATCTCAAGAAGGGCTCCGGTTTTGCAGAGTGCTTTCTGGTAGAAGGAAACGATGCAACCATTTCATTGATCCCATTCACCCATAAGAGTTGGTGCATCTAGTGCTTGGCAACCGTGGAAAGAATCAGTCAATAAAGCAATGATGGATTGGATGGTTAGTGAAGATCCATGGGCCAAGGGGCAAGCCATCAGAGCACAGTCAGTGGTGACAACCGTAGGAGGGTCATAGAAGAGCGAGGGAGGGAACGAAATGAGCCCAGTGGAATGTCAGTTACGTGATCACGTTGATCCATGTGTCTGTGCCGTCGTCTGATCTATATCTCTTGATGGCTCCCACACGTTTTATATCGTCTCGCCCTTTCCCTTCTTCGCTAGAAGATTTAGCGCACTTCCAGCCAGTATGAACCCCGCTTGAGTTCTACTAATTGTGTGCATCACATCCAACACCCTCTGCCCACCTTCCCTTTTGGTAACCATCAGCCTTACCTCTCCCTCCCCACCAGCCTTCAGTATCGCCCATAGTCCCTCAGTACTGACCTCATCCCCCGCCTCAATTGCCTCATAATCCCCCTTATCCGCAAAAGTCAGCGGCACAACCCCCTGCTTCTTCAGATTCGTCTCATGGATCCTCGCAAAGCTCTTCGCGAGCACAATTCTACACCCCAAGAACCTCGGCTGCAACGCGGCATGCTCTCGCGCACTACCCTCTCCATAATTGTCCTCCGCTACCACGAGCCATTCCTTCCCTCGCTTCTTCCACTTCTCGCCTAGCTCGGGGATGCCGCTCTTCGGGCTGCCCGGCTCGAAATGGTCATACCCGACGTTTGTTTCGCCCGTAGCAGCATTGACGGCGCCGATGAGCGTGTTCGCGCTGATGTTGGGAAGGTGGCCTTTGTATTTGAGCCAGGGCCCGGCGGCTGAGATGGTGTCGGTCGTGCACTGGCCTTTGACTTTGTAGAGAACGCGGAGGTTCTTGAGGTCGCCGTCGGGGAACGGGCGGAAGGGTTCGAGCACGGCGAGGCGGTCGGAGGTGGGAGATATGAGGACGGGGGTGGATGGAGAGGGAACGCCGGGCGTGGGGAGGAAGTCTGGGTTGCCGAGAGCGAAGCCTTTGGATGGGAGTTCTGAACCTTGGGGCGGAGAGAAGCGGAAGGGGTTGCCCGATGGTGTGGGTATGGAGTCGGTTAATGGGTTAAACGTTGTGGAGCCGGCGTAAGACATAGCGGTGACAATTTCGGGAGAGGCTAAAAAGTTCATTGTGGCGGGGTTGCCGTCGTTGCGCCCTTTGAAGTTACGGTTGTAGGAGGTGAGGATAGCGTTAGAATCCCCTCGACTGACACTGTCGGTACGTTTCCATTGCCCTATACAAGGGCCACAGGCGTTGGCAAGCACGGTACCACCAGCGGAAGTGAACGTTTCGAGGGTTAAGTCGCGAGACAGAGTAGCCCGAATTTGCTCGCTGCCAGGCGTAATATAGAAATTGGATTTGGGCTCAAGGCCTGCTGATGAGGCCTGTTTGACAAGATCCTCAGCTCTTGTCATGTCCTGGTAGGAGCTATTGGTGCAAGATCCAATCAAACCTGCGCCAAAGGTCTCGGGCCATTGATTGATCTTGACAGCCTCTTTAAACTGCGAAAGCGGCGTTGAGAGATCTGGCGTGAATGGGCCATTGATATGAGGTTCAAGAGCCGAAAGATCTATCGTGATAATCTCGTCGTACTCCGCGTCAGTGTCAGCACGTAGCAAATTCGATGGGCCTGGAGAAGAAGATATAGTGGCGGCAGCGATGCCGGTTTCTCGCCTGTGCGTGAGTTCTAGATATGGGACCATGCTTTGAGCAAACGGGAATAGTGAGGTTGTAGCGCCTACTTCGGCCTAAGTAAGTTTCGGAGTCAGCATTCCTCCTTTCAGTTAATGCAATGAGCAGTGGTGCATGCTTTGGGAGCGGATACAGCTCAGACATGTTTTACGCTTCTTGAAAAGCTCAGAAAGGAGTAAAAGATGCTTCGCAAGTTACTTACCCCCATATTGCACACAGTTGCCATGCCCGTGGCGCTAAGTGTTTCGACGCCTGGGCCGTGATATTCGATGATGAAGCCCGTACCACCACGTACGGTCAGAAGACCTGCTAGCTTCATGATAACATCTTTAGGACTAGCCCAGCCGCTTAACCTGCCATTTAATTTGACACCCAAGATCCTTGGAGCTTTCAATTCCCATGGGGCGTCAACCATTGCGTCGACGGCATCTGCTCCTCCAACGCCAATGGCAATAGCACCCAAACCGCCTGCATTGGGCGTGTGACTATCCGTCCCGAGCATCATAAGACCCGGAGCCGCATAGTTCTCCAGAACGGTTTGATGAATGATCCCCGCGCCGGGGGGCCAGAACTCGATGCCATACTTCTTCGCTGCCGACTCGAGGAAGTCGAAGACCTCCTTGTTGCCCTTGATAGAGGCGGGAAGATCAATGTCTGCGCCTCGCTCCCCTACAATCATATGGTCGCAGTGTATGCTTGTAGGTACTGCTGTAGACGGAAGCCCGCAGGACATGAATTGGAGGATTGCCATTTGCGCAGAAGCATCCTGCATGGCCACTCTGTCCGGTTTGAGCTTGAGATTGGCATTGCCCCTAATATGGGCGCCGTTATTCGTGTTCGACAGTAAGGCATCCTCTGGGTCGTCTAGATGCGAATATAGAATTTTCTCAGCGAGCGTTAACCGCCTGTCTGGTCCAAGAACGCTACGAACGCGATGGAGGTTCTTGATGATTTTCGAGTACGGCGGTATCCGAGAAGCAACATCTGATTTCGACAAGGTCTCCGCCTTTGTCTCTGTTGCAAAACGCCGGGTGCGGATTCTCCCCTCCTGAAATCGCCTCTGGTGATCTGTGGGTATTGTTTAGCAGTATTCAAGTCGGAATATTGGATCAAGGGTGCAGACAGACTCTCAACACATCGTAGGCTCGCCGTCGCCCAATCCACGCCTGCATATTGAGATGATGAGGTCAGTCAACTGGCAGGGCTGGTACAAAAGCCCCGTGATCAAGCGAGGCACCAAAGTGCTGATTAAGAAGCACACCAGGATTCAAGACTTTTTCAACCACAACCCTAGATTACACCAACGGATCATCAGCACGACCGACCAGTAGCTTGGGGTCCACAGTCGAGTACTACATCCCTCCTTAAAAAGTCAACTTGAGATATAGCCATAGGTAATCCTTCAGCAGATTGCAGTGAATTGTTTAAAAGAGTGATATTAGTTAAGTATCTAGCAAGATGCCACGTCGACCCATCCTTCTAGATAAGCCAGCAGCAAGTCCCAAGTTCGTCCCTGTCAAACCGCCAGTATCTGTCTATGGAGTGATGCAACTTCTAATATTCGAACTAATATAGCCACCGGAGCAGTAGGATCGACACATGACAGTGTACCGTCGCCGAGAATGCATGGATATCTCTTCTGGATCCCACAGAGGGGCTTTGTACAAGCTTGAAGACATGGCAAAAAAGGACAATGCAATTTGGCCATTTACAAAACCACTGCGAGACCAGCTACAGCCACAGCTGCCGCCGCAAAGGAGCCGATATTCCTCGAAGCAGCGCCGGTGAACTTGGGCCCGTTCGGAGATGTAGCAGACGGAGAGACTGTAGGCGCGATTGGTGATCCGGTAGATTTGGGCCCAGAGACGCCACCAATGCCTGTTCCTGTGCTTCCGGGAGCGGTCGCAGTCGCAAATCCGGTGGAGCCGCCAGATACGCCAGTGGAGCTAGAAGATTCATCAGTCATCATCTAGACTGGGCAGGGGGTCTAGATCCGTACCTGATATGTGCAGTCTTTGTGCAAGAGCATACAGTGTCGTAGTAGGTAGAAGTGTAGACAATGGGGAACGGAGCGCCTGTCGAATATGCGTAGGACGAACCAGTGGAGGCGGCAGACCCGGACCCTGTGGCAAACGCTACACCAGAGGCCGAGCCAGTTGAGGATCCAGCCGTAGAGGATCCAGCCGTAGACGACGCTGCCGTAGACGACGCTGCCGTAGACGACGCTGCCGTAACCGACGCTGCCGTAACCGACGCTGCCGTAACCGACGCTGCCGTAACCGACGCTGCCGTAACCGACGCTGCCGTAGAGGATGATGATGCTAGAATACTCTGTAAGTGACCTGCCGGCAACCATTCTGTAGGCAAGGGCTTTACAAGAAGTGCTGATGCCTTTGCAGACCGACTTCAAGGCAGTCATGGCGGCATCGACATTACTGCCACATAGCTTCTTGATCTGTGCCTCGACCTTCGAAGCATCCGAGCCACATACGACCGGGAGGTTTGCGGGTTCGCTCTCAGTGCTGCGATCTTGTTAGAAGCAAGACCAGTGAAAACATCCATGGTTCCGAATCCAAGATACTTACTTGACGGCAGCGAGAAGGCATGCAGGTGGGGTAGCGGCGGCCAACTGGGCAGAGACTGCGAGGAGAGCGAGGAAGAGAGTGGACTTGACAGCGAACATGTTGGAAGATTTACGATTGATCTTGTTCGGTTTAACGGTTTTGCGAGATAGAAAAGTGAAGGAAGAGAAGTATTGAAAGACAAAGAGCGCGTCAAAGTAAAGAGTGTGGTGCTAAAGAGCGACTGTGGTCAATGAGAAGTAGCGACGAGCGAGTTTGCTGTTGTGTGAGGCGTGCGATGGAGAAACAGAAGAGAAGTCGCGCCGCACAGGAATCAGGGGCAGAGGGAAATTGCAGACAGCTAATTATTACGCTAGCCGTAATCTACTTTAGAGCCTACCTCATTCTCATTGGCATAAACACACGGTTTATGCAAGGCACCAGGCCATGGAGGTACAATCCTGAACTCAACTTCTACTCTGCATTTCCTCTGTCTGCCTACCTACTTTACCCATTGCATTCAGTGAGAGCACAACTGCATATCGTCATTTCATCTAGGACTCGAAGTCTCAGCTGAGATTTACCATGGAATGCGCTGCGTATGCCTCTCGTGGGGCATGAATAGCTTTCCTTAAAGTATGCTCGCCTGAAACTCGACTTCACGAGGCGATGCTTTAACCGCCCGTTGCTTCTCGATAAAACGAGATGCTTCGGTTCGCTCCAGCAGTAGCGAAGCCTTCGTTTCTCCCTACTTTTGGGAGCCATTTCACACTCCATAGTGTCTTTTCCGTCTCTGTGTGCGTTGCGACGCAAGTCCGCTGGTCGATGGACCAAACCTTGGCCTTACCATCAAAAGCTCTTGCAATCGGCGTCAGAAATGCCACTGAAACATGACTAAGATACTGGAGCACCTACCCACTCAGGAGGAATTCGCCACTGTCGCTCCAATCTAGGGACATGATCCACGATCCGTGGCCCATCAGATTCGCTACTTGCTCACCGGAAGCGACATCGTAAAGCGTGATCACCTTGGAGTCCCCAGCAGCAGCGAGAAGCTTTGCGGCAGGCGAGATGGCCACAGCTCGCACAGGCTTCATGAGGCCTACATAGATTTAACAAAAGTTAGTCGTATAAAAGTAGAGCCGCAGACCTGGTAGTGAATGGAGTAGGCGTCCAGTATCATTGTTGAATATGTAGACGCTTCCATTCTCGTGGCCGGACGCCGTGAATCTGCCATCGATTGACTTGGTCTGCAGTCAGTTGATGATCTTTTGTTGGTAGCATAACTCACCAAGTCTATTGCCATACCAAAACTCCCCTTAGTCTCGAATTCGCGAATCTTGACTCGACCAGCAACGTTATCCCAAACGTTGATACGTCCATCGAACGACGTGCCAGCGAGATACTGTCCATTTTCCGATAGAGCTATTGCCCATACCTCTCCAGCTTTGTTGTGATCTGAGATGTGATTGGCTACATCAACGCAATTTCTGGAAGCTTTGACAGTGATAAGACATGGAAATCGCACCTACAATCTTGCCCTCTTCAGCCCACAGGCCATCCTGCAAAGTCCATACGTTTACCTCACCACCAAATCCTACGCTCGCCGCTACTCGACCATCCTTGCTGACTGCAAGATGATGACACCCGAGTTTGTGGGCTTTTTCAAGCGTTTGTGCAAGAGGGAACTCAGGGTTGTTTGTCGAGTAGACTTTGATAGCAGAGGATCCGGAGGCAGAGAACACTTGGTTTGGCGTAAATGCAAGAGAAAATATATCGGTCACGTGTGCTTAGGAGTTTCAGTACACAAGCATTATAGGTCATTCTACCAATTTGACGAACCATTGTCGATGGTGTGTGTAGTCAGATATTGCTTCGACTAAAAAGGCTCAGACAGTGTTTTCAACATTGGGCCTGCGTGAGGTTACGTACCATTGCACATAGAAATTGCTACTCGGCTTTGGCCCTCGATAGTAGGTGATGAAATGGTTTAGTCGTAGCTCGCGGTTGTTGGGGAAACTTTTGAGTGTAAAGTATGATGAAGTGTACATTAGCTTGGCAAATCATGCGGACTTTACAGTGAGATCGCAAGCACTTTCGAGTCATGCATTAATTCTCCATGCCAGATTATTGCGAATACCAAGCCTTCAAATCTGCCCGATGTAGATAACGCTCTCCCTGCCAATACGTTGTGTGAGTCAATCGAATGCTCAACCCTCCCCCAAGCGCCCTTTCATGCCCTGAACCGTACGCTATGCCGAACACAATACCGATTGAGCAGGCCTCTCCGTCACGCCTGATTCTTTCCTAATTCTTCCTTGATGCCCTCTGTGGTCTTCCACATGCCTCGAATCTCTATACTGCATGAGTGCACCATTCGTGATCCCCGAAGCTGCAAGACCTACCAGCGACGCAATAGGGACATAGCAAATGCGCTCTTTTGACGTTCCCACAGGCCGAGCATGTGTTTAGATTGGTGACATCCTTCAATGCTTTGCCAGCAAGGAATCTTTGACGCTTCTTTCGATGCGAAGTCTTCTTTTTGGGCACGGCCCGTAAAATCGATTCCCAGAGCTTGGAGAGAATGGAAGGAAGACTAAAATGTATAGCTAGAGGAATGGCGAATGATAATTGACCGATGATAGACCTGCTTAACAATGGGCAGAGGACTGCAGCTCGCGATCGAAAGGGCATCGTGGAGAATAGGATAGCATTCGAGGACATGGAGGGCATCAACGCTTGACGCAGCGACATCTTGATAACCGCGGAAGATGGAAACGCTACTGCCATCACTGAGGGTTTGCCTGAGTAGATTCAATGCGTTATCATTCGACTCCCTGATGAAAGTAAATGAATTAGCACGCTAAGCGGCTCTTCTCCCCATGCCGCGCTAGCCCCTTTTCCCAAACTTTTGGCGTTCGCGACCAAAGCTCCCGAAACTCTTCCCCTGAGGACTAAAGTGCTTTTACTGTCCAATTCTTGACCATTTGCGTACACCGTCATTGAGAGAGACAATTGCAAATTGCACTCAATTCATCGATCCTGCGCCATGGCCACCGCTAACGTCATGAGCAACCAGCAGAATCCTGTCATGCCCAAGAGCCACGTCGGCTTTGACAGCATCACAAATCAAATCGAGCGCAAGCTTTTGAAACGGGGCTTCCAGTTCAATGTCATCTGTGTCGGTAAGTGCAACGCTGCGAGAAATTTCCTCAACGATGTTGAGCGCTAACATGTGAACAGGTCAGACTGGCTTAGGGAAATCGACCCTAATCAATACCATCTTCGCTTCCCATCTGATAGACTCCAAGGGTCGACTTACACCTGATGACCCCGTGCGCTCTACGACGGAGATCCAAGCAGTATCGCACGGTATACAAAAGAGGCCACAGATTGGGATTTGCTAGCTGAAAGTACCGCAGTCATTGAGGAGAACGGCGTTCGTCTACGGCTCAACATTGTGGATACACCAGGTTATGGTGATCAGGTCAATAACGACAGATGGTATTAGATGACCTTGGAGCCTTCGGCTTCGACTTTGCTAATGATTTGTAGCTGGGACCCAATTGTCAAATACATCAAGGATCAGCATTCGGCATACTTGAGAAAGGAGCTCACGGCGCAGCGAGAAAGATACATCCAGGATACTCGCGTACACTGCTGTCTATTCTTCATTCAACCGTCTGGCCATGCGTAAGAAGCCAAATGCCAGATACTGCGGCCCACGCTAACGGCACTCAGTCTCAAGCCCATCGATATCGTCGTGCTCAAGAAGCTTTCGGACGTTGTCAATGTTGTTCCCGTGATCGCCAAATCCGACTCCCTTACCCTCGAGGAACGCCAGGCTTTCAAAGAGCGCATCAAGGAAGAGTTCGCCTTCCACAACCTGCGTATGTACCCCTACGACAACGACGAGCAAGACGAGGAGGAGCGCGCCATGAATTCTAATATCAATGATTTGATACCCTTCGCGGTCGTCGGATCGGAGAACTCGATTGTCGTCAACGGTCGCTCTGTGCGCGGTAGACAGAATCGATGGGGCGTCATCAATGTAGAGGATGAGAACCATTGCGAGTTCGTGTCGCTGCGGAACTTCTTGACGAGGACACATTTACAGGATCTCATCGAGACGACAAGCCAGATCCACTACGAGACATTCCGAGCTAAGCAGTTGTTGGCGCTGAAGGAGAACAGCAACGCTACCAGTGGGAGCAGGCCAATCAGTCCTTCCGCAGAGAGAGAGTTGAGTCGGCAATCTCAGAGGATGACGATGAACGGTTATTAGCGATTTGGGATGCCAGGTGAAGACTTTCCGAGATTCGAATCTGCGAGTGGTCTCAATGAGGGCGATACCTGCTGTATGTCCGAAAGACGGGGTTTTGCACGACATTTCAGCCATGCTGGTCTTTTCAAGCGCGACCGGCTTTTTTCTAGCGGTTATGCCTCTGTTCAGGTATCCTTCTATGACTTTTGGTGCCTCGATGCTTCCGTATCCAGTGTCGATACATGAGGAGTCCGGTCCAATTCGTGACCTGATCACTGCCCCTTCCGTTATAACCCGTCTCAGCTTCCATACCGTCCCCCGTCCACAACCCACTCTTCAACCTCCTTGTACGCCTTATCCAACTCATCGTTCACCACAACCTTGTCATGCACGCCATCCTCCTTCGCGAACGTCATTTCCGCATCTGCCTGCTTCAAACGCTTTTGTATCGCGTCCTCACTATCTGTGCCTCTGCCTCTTAACCTCTTCTCCAGCACCTCAACGGACGGGGGAGAAAGGAAGAGGAATCGCGCGTTCAGATGCGTGCGCTTCACTTGCTTGACACCCTGTGGCCCATGCCTCGCATCAGCCATTGCCCACGCTCCAACCGGAGAGCCTCGAACAAAACCGAAAGGTGACAGACCTCCATCTCAATATCCAAAACACAGATCCTCCCCTTCTCCGCCACATCCTCCACGGCCTTGACGCTCGTCCCATAATGATTCCCACCAAACTGCGCATGTTCTATGAACCCCTTCTGGTCCACGAGCTCCAGGAACTTGTCCTTCGTCGTGAAGCTGTACTCGCGGCCATCTTGCTCACCAGCGCGTGGTGCGCGAGTCGTGTCTGCGTTCTGTGTGGTGAGTGCGGGGGGAGGGGCAGGAGAGGAGAGTGGGGGGAGCTGACGGACGGGAAACGGAGAAGCCAAAGGTGTCCGGGTGGTCGGCGAAGAGGCGCTTGAGGATGGTGGATTTGCCCGAGCCAGAGGGGCCGGAGATGACGATGGGGCGATGTTTTGGGCTTGCTGGGTGCGGACTGTCAGTGCCTGGATCTTTCAGAGAGGTGGGGCGGATGGCGGGGGAGGTGGAAGTACTTGTAGGAGCCATTGCGATGCGATTAGCGAGTGTTTTGGCGCTGGTGAACTTCAAGTGAGGGCGCGAAGCCTTGAGGCAGGGACAGTGCAGGGTGACTTGCAGCAAACGCATACATTCACGGACCACGGCTGGGAATTGTGATTCACTGAAGCTGGCAGAAAAGTGGGGCTGTGGGCCTCAGGGTCCGGAGAGTGAAGCACTGTATATTTGATGAGAAGAGTCCGTCTAGGTACCGATGAGACGAGGTTTTGAAGTGAGAAAAAACTTGCTTGGATGACTGAAATGAGTCCACCTTGAATGCTATCATGAGGAACGCCTGAGATCATGCAATAATGTGGGCTGCAAAAGCAACACTCCAGCTCCAGCTCCAACGCGGCCTATGCAACGACTGACTCCACTGTCTAACGCAAAGGGTTCATGGTAACGTTCAAGACGGCTGAACACCATTGGAAGTCTGCGGTGTCTTCGGTGACTTGACGCCTTCTTGCGCTTCCTGCTCGAGGAAGCCAGACCAGAGCTCCGCCAGTGACTCCTTTCTGCTAGTGCTCTCTGGGAAGAAGTCGGTCGATAACGCAGGTGTACTCGGTGTACGATGCCAAGGGGACAATGGTACCCGAAGGTTAGGATTCGAAGCCCCTGGTCGCGCAAGACCTGCCTGTTCTCGTTGGTCTGCGGCAATGATCAGTATTGACGTTGACAAAACTGTCTGAAAAAAATCATACCGTCTGACCAAGCTAGTAGCGCTGCAATGATCTGCAAAATCTGGAATTTTTTGGGATCTGCTCGGTCGAGTGCAAGGAAGTGAAGAAAATGATTGCTAATGAGTTGTCTGTGATGGCTGATTAATAGCAAAGACTATATATGGTTTAGAGTATCTCACTTATCAATGTTCTCTTCGGGCTTGCCCTTCTTGAGGTACCTCAAGGCCTTGGTCAGGTGGTCGTTGAGTATGACGGCCTCATGCCGCAGCTTGCCAATCAGTAAGTTCTTTTCTTTGACCTCCTTTTCGAAAGGCAACGCTCGTTCAAGCTCTTGCTTTGTCGAATCGACGTTCGCTGTTGCTTCGGCAGCTCTGTTCTCGACGTCCTTGAGCTGCTTCTTGAGATTCTCAATTTGCGTCTGCGAGTTTTCTACGAGCTCACGTAGCTCCCGCCGACGAGCTACAGACAATTAGCGTGAACATCCACAAAAAAATAAACGAACCGTCCTGTATCTCTTGCAGGGCTCGTTGTAAACCGTCGACGGTCAAAGCCTGACTATCCCTCTCTGATGCTGCCTTGTCGTGGGCTTCACGATGGCTCGTAACCTGCTCTTCGAGTTCGGCAACCCTTTCTGCAAGGTTCTCTCTAACCGATCTTTCCTCCCTAGCAAGTACCTCCCAGTCTTGCATGGCCTGCCGAGCTGCCACGAACTCCTCCTTAGCATACGCTTCTCTTTGGACAAGATCGTCTCTTTCCCTTGTCCAATTTTGCTGAGACAAAGTTGTTCGATTTCGAAGGGATGACAGCTCTTTCGAACGTTGCTCAGTCTCCTCCGCCATGGTAGATAATTCGGCCGTGCGGGCTTCTTTTTGCTCCCGCAAGCTATCGCATTGCCCCTCTAGCTCGTCAATTCGCGTCCTTGCTTGTGACAGCTCTTCCTAAGCTAGTATAAGTGAAGTGCCTCTCGCCATTGGGTATATACGTACAGCATCTGCCTTCAAGCGCTCTCCTAGCTGCGACTTTATGGTGTTCACCTTGCCCAAAAGCGTACGATATTGCGTTTCCGCGTGCTCCTTCTCGCCCTGTATGTTCTCGAGATGCTCTTTCAGTTCGCCAAGCACATCCTTGTGCTTTCCCTGCATTCCTTCGATAGATTTACGGAGTGCAGCCACTTCTTCCCGTAGAGCTTGCTTTTCTCTCGCTAGTGCGTCTAGTCTTGTGTCCATATCATCAGATTGGCCGTCCATTGCATCTGCTGTGGTTGTCGAGCCAGCCTGTTCAGCAATAGATGTCCCACGAGATTGAGATGTACTGTCTGCGGGATCATCTTTCTCTACCACATCTTCCGCCGATCCTCCACCGACCGCATCACCTTTTAATTTGGGGGCCCCGTTGGTATGTGGAATGCTTTCTTCGGCCCTAAAATGAGGTGGAACGCTCGTTGTCGAAGGCATTCCATCGAGCTTCGATGACTCATCCTCATTCTCCGCAAAACCAGGTCCTTCTTTACTTTTGTATGTCGATTCCACAGGGCTATCAGGCTCATGTTCATCATTCACATCGTTGTCCTGACCGGCTTCCGCAGCAAATGTCGTGCCATTAGGTCTCAAAGAATCACCATTCGTTCGGTTCTTTGTGGCGGCCTTCTTCTTTTTCGGCTTTTTGCTCTTGGGCGTTGCTTTGAATCGAGTCAGCTATGATGGCCATTGATGGGCAAGATGCACGTATGGCATGGTCAGGAGTCTGAACAAACCTGTAGTGGAACTTCTTGGGATATCTGAAGTAGCATTGGATGACATTGCGTGCTGAATCGCTGAGAAACCATGGGTTCCTCTCGTTGGCTGCTTACAAGATATTACGTTGCCGGGAGCTTCACCAAAATGGCCAGCGTCTGGCTCCCCGCGCTAGCGTCGTTACTAAAAATACAAGATCTATAGATGAAGTGAATACCTAAAGTACCTGCCCACCTACATGTACCTACATGTAATGTAAGGTAGGCACATTATGAATCCCTTTTTCAGATCTTCATAGCTGCCCCTGGACCAGAGATTCCGACAGCGACTTGTTCAAGTTGTAGCTCCAGTGGTGATGTTTGATGCTCACTACCTTATTTCGTATCAGCGCTGCAGCTTGCCTCAGCTCTCAGACCTGATGCCAAGAAAAATTTAGGGTCTATATTATTTTAGGGTTATATGATTTTTTTCGCATCAGGTCTGAGGGCGAAACCCCGTAATACTGTCAGACGTTGCAATTGTTTAGTGTAAATCTCATACAAGTTTTTGCAAGTAATTCACGAAGTCACAACTTGCACGTTTACCACGCAGCAACAATTCAATCACAATATTTTAAACTAATTAAATTACGTTCGTCGCTAGATTGTAGTACGCTCTATTTAATAGCAATCAAATTATATAATAGTAGTGTGTTGTACAAGTGTGCCAGCATCAAAGCAAAAAAGTCTCGATTCTTGTCAAACTTTGACCCACAATAACGCGACAACAACTTATTGATTGCTCGCCCCTGTTGCTCTCGAAGCTAGCTATAGTATAGAAGAAACATTGATGTCGATATTGCGTAATACTGTTGTTGTGTTGTTGCGTTGTCGCCTCAAAGATAGATTTCCAAGTAGAAAAGCGCATCGCCTGCTTGAACAACACACATAAATGAGGTAGCACACAGCACAACGCTTTTACACAAAAGAGTATTGAAACTAAGAGATGCAAACTAACCTTTGATTAACTTGTCAAGTTGTCAAGTCGTCAAGTCGTCAAGTCGTTAAGTTGTTGAAGATGTTAAGTTGTATTGCGCTCGGACAAAGTTCTTGATTACACGTCGAGTTTTGAGCTAAACATTATAAACGTCGCTTTCGTGTTAAGCGAAGCGATTTTGACGCTAAATTGAGCTTGTTTGACTTCATGTTGCAATTTCGCCCGTGTTATTGGGATTTGCCCTCAGACCCTATGGAAGATTTTTGTTCCCTCACCACCTAAAAAAACAAAATTTCTTCCCATGGGTCTGAGAACTGAGGCAAGCTGCAGCTCGTCGCCCACCGAATCTTCCCAAGCATCCTCCAAATGGATTTTGTCATGCAGGAGGTGAACGAGGCCGGATCTGTGACGGCTGATTATGTGATATCACCTTTCAAGGGTAGCTCTAGAGTGGATATCATTGTATGCTCATCCTATCAAGATCATGGTCACAGTATTGGTCTCAATTGAAGTGCTCACATGCGTACAGAAGCCAAAGCAAGAGAATGGCGTCTTGTCGAGACTACTCAATACCTTCCTACCCGTGGGCTATCCTCATAGCGTGACCAGCGTGGGTTCTACAATATCTTTTATCCTCTTCCCCGATTTGTATCGAGAGCATTCTGTGATGCCCATTGAAGCTCTGTTGAGCGTACCATAGTTCGCTGTGATTGTGTCATACAACGCTAATTTGCAAACGTTTGACAGGATTACATGCTGTCTGTTCAACTTACAGCCTTCAATACCTGTGCGAACTAACGCACGGAGGTGATTGCAGATACCAGATTTATGTAATGCATTGATACATCCAGATTCAGTGTTCCTGGCCAACAATGCATCGCGTAGGACTCCCTCCAGGCATTTTCGAGCTCCATCGCAGGGCTGCTGTCTTCTCGCGCCGTTCTTGAAGGTAGACTGCTCTCTCATGTCTCGTATATTTTATTTCTAAGGCGCTCGCATTAGGTGTTGGCGTAGGTGATCCGTCCGCATCCCCGACAGCGGCACTTCTACTGTCAATTCTTCAGGAGAGCATGGGTCGCATTGCGACTATCTTGTTCGCGCATAAATTCGGCACGTCATTAGAACCTGAGTGCAAGATGTATAGGCTTGCGGCCGACGTCTTCAATGATGCCGCCATGATTCTAGACTGCCTCTCGCCTGCATTGCCAAGGAGTCCGAGGGTGTTATTACTGAGCTTCTCAAGCGTCTTGAGGGCGTTGTGCGGAGTCGCCGCTGGAAGTTCTAAAGCCAGTCTAAGTGCGCATTTCGCCAAGTGGGGGAATCTAGGAGAACTGAATGCCGTAAGTGATGTTTTGTTCCCCGGTTGCTAAACTCTGTCTGATATTCCACTCGTTGATCATTTTCACCCTCATGCGGACGAGCCCGCATTCCAATTAGAACGATAGCATAATTTCAAACAATGCCTTAGACGCATTCAAGCAGGCTTGGCCCTCCGCGTCCGCAACCTAGACTAGGAATCTATTCTTCCCTGATATATCATTAGGGGATGTCTTACTTGATGCACGGAACAAACCTAGGCAGTCGTATAGGCGACTAACATCATCTCTAGAAAGATTCGAGCCAAGAGACCATAATATCACTGATGGGGATGCTGGTAGGTCCCTACGCAATCTTATATTCTCCGCCCGTGATTGTTAACACGGTGTGCAGGCTGGTAGCCTAGTCGTTTCGCTCGTCACCACCCCTACAGCGACGTGGTCATGCCTAGTTTTGCTCCTATCGGTTCATCTGGCAATGAATCATGCCGCTGTCAAAGCAGTCAGCTTGCATAGCGTCAATAGACAACGAGCTAACATTCTGTTTTCGGCGTTCTGGGATCAAAAAAGGGTGATGACTCCGGAAGAGGTATCACAGCAAGAGCGCATATTTGAGTGGGATGGAGTGCTTCGCTGGAGAGGTTCTGCGCCGTTCGCTAAAGCCCGTATCGGAGTTTCATTACAGACTCTACTGAGCTCTTTAGCGCCGGCTCATGCTGTAACAAGCTCTACACGTGACGCCGATGCGCAATTCAAGACACTTTTCGAGGTTTTCGGCCAGGACCTGTACCTGCTTTCGTACGATACCACCAAAAGGGTGGCTTTGATTGTCTTGAAAGAGGGGGCAACTCCGGTGAGCTCATTCAAAGCGTGGGCGCACGCTCTGCTACTCTCACACCGCCTTGATGAGACTTATGCGACAGCCGCTCCGAAAAATGACCTTCAGAAGCTGCTGCAATCGACCCTCGAGGATATCACGGAAATCTGGGATCCTTTTGTCCAGCAGCTTACCACCGCTGGTTGGGATATCGATATTTCTAATTTTGAGACTGCCTCCGGCACTCGACTGCGCCTAGACGCAAATAGCAACAACGATAGCGACAATAGCAGGGGCATATAAGTCTCTTCTTTACCGGTTCGCAATGCTCACAGCCACCAGGTGCCGGCAAAATTCGTGACCACTCTGCACATTTAGTCATACCCGCCCGCTCAATAAATCTAGTCAACCACCTACGCCTATACACGGGGGGAAGCTCTTAAAATTGACCTCTGGTAAGGCCTATTCCCCAGAAATTGGTTAGGCAAACGCATAGTAAATACCTGAGAAGCGCCCAATGTCAATACGTGTAAACGCTGTTTTGTGACCCAGTATCCCATCAGATTTGGTGGGGTCGCCAAGGAAGTGGTCACGACTTTTGCCGGCACCTGGTGGCGACGCCGGTATCTCCGGCAATGCACGCTTAACCTCTACTTCAGCCTCCTGTCTACAGCGGGATGCCGTCACCTGGGTGGGCAACGGTGATGGCCAGTGCAATTAGAACGATGTACGATGTCTCAGCATATCGTAGGACAGCCATAGGATGTCATCGCGGCAATACTGCAGTTGTACTATATAGTGCTTCAAGCGCCGAAATGATTGAATGTTGCGCATAATCATGATCTGCGTCGGCTCCCGGATCGGCAAGGCTTCTAGAGAACTTCGAGACTTCCAGGCTATTCCGCATCTAATCATCTAATCTCTGCAGTCGGCAAGATTGGGTGTTTGCTCCTACGGCTGAGTGGCCTTCGCATGCCATCCGTCTACCGGCATGAAAAAGAGATGAATCGACATCATCAAAGGCAACTCTGGCAGCCAGCGAGTAGCTCCGCAGCGATATTATGCGCAACAATGAGGTTCGTCGTGTCAGCTGACGATGACTGATCAATCGCACAGCCTGCGGTCCAATAGTAGTCTAATGCGGTCAGATTGCTAGTCCGTAGCCGACAACGACCATCGAGAGCACCTAAGTAAAGCGGCAAGACGTGGTTACAGGACGACACCAATCAGGGCGGGCTTTCCACCACTGCTAAAGCACGACCCCTGGACACACGCGAACATATGGAACTGCGAGTGGGGTCGATCTTGGCATGTTGCTGGAACGAGGGACGAGTCACAAGTACTGCACGCCCCATCGGAGAATTTCTGGTAGTGTTGGACTCAATGTGTAACGCCTTTCCGCCGCACCCTGCAGACCGACTGGCTCCAGGGCCACGACGACTGGTTGGCTTGACATCGGAAGGCTCCAGGCAGTCACACATTTGTTTCGCCAGCACGCATCTCCTCCTGCTCTCGCTTTGCGACGTGGTTAGCGTCCGATGAGAGTTTGGCGGGGCAGGCTGCAGCGGCAAAAGAGCATGTTGGATTAGTGGCGGTGACATGACTAGCGGATAAGAGGGAATAGCGAAGAAAGGGGGGGCATGCAAGGCTTGACGGCATGCCGGGTGTGATTGGTCGCCTGGATGTGCAGGCTTCTGGAAGACGCTAAGAAGGCTTCTAGTCGCATGCCTCTGCTTCTTGTGCGCATTCTCCGCTCTGCCCAAAAGTCTAGTAACGTGGTGTCGAGTTTGCTTGACAGTCTCCACCCCCAATTTCGAAACACTGCATATCATCCGCCAAAACACTACATCACAATTGCCTCTCCTCATCTCGCCGTTGCGTCCGCAGTTGCACGCTTTCATTCCACCTTTCCATCTTCGCCCGCCTTCGCTCTATCCTCTGACCCGATCGTTATCGTCATCACCACCACCATTCGCAACCCTCGATACAGTCATTCGCACGCTCTCTGGCATCATACGACACGCTGACTCACCTGCCTCCTAGTCCCGCGACCAGCGCGCGTTTGAAGTACTGTTGCTTGCCGTCCCTTGCTCTTCTCGTGACCCACTTTCGTCTTACCTTCTGGAACCTTGGGGCTTCAGTGACAGCGGCTGCCGACACAGCACGGTTACTCGCATTCATAGATAACTGGCAAACATTGGAGGTCGTGCTCGCTTTTCAAGCCTCCAAGATTCCATATCAAGGGCGGATAAGGATAGTGGACCACTTCACATCTCACATCGATACCGACAGAATCAGAAGCCGACATTATACCTTCCCAAGGTCACAAAATACTACGGCTGAGGCAATCTTGCATCAGGTCTCGGGGCCCGAGACAAAGTGGCTCGCCCAGACATTGTGAGCCACCAGGTTGCGAGCAGGAGGTGCTCCCAGTCTCGAAAAGCTGGCGTGAGCGACTGGAAAATATCCAGGGTACGATCTTGGAAGCACGCCATGATCCGCCGGAGACCATCCCCTCCGTCATCGTATCTGTCAACCCCTCCGCCAGAAGGTTCTCCACGTTCTCTGGCTGCCGGATCCGACTGCGACGCTGACGACGAGGAGACTATGTCTCTTTCAACCGAGGATCTGGCACCTTCGCGGCCTCACAGCGCTGCCGGTTCGCATGTCGACCAACAATCCAATGGACCTTACGCTCCTGCGAGACCTACACTACCAGACGTTCTCTCCAATGCGGCCCCACCCCCATGGACACTGAGCGCCTTCACCGCTTATCTATCCCAGAACCATTGCTTGGAAAATCTAGAGTTCACAATGGATGCAGATCGATACCGAGAAAGATTCGATGCAATGGCACTTCGAACGCCCGCTATGTTAATCTCAACCGAATCCGAAGACTGCAAGTATCTAAAGATGCTATGGCAGCGTTTAATGGATGCCTACATTATCCAAGACGGTTCAAGGGAAATCAATATCCCTAGCAACGTTCGGGAAACATTGCTGTCTTTACCTAATAACATTATCCCACCTCGACCGGAGGAGCTTGACGAAGCCATCAGGATCATCTACAACCTGATGGAAGAATCAGTGTTAATAGCATTCCTGAACGATGTCCCATCACCCAAGGGATCACAGTCACCTATAGATGAGGCCGATAGGATGGATATAGATGTGACCACGAACCGACATGCTTCTGCGAAGCGAAGGTCAGACCGGAGTCGTTCCCGACGGCGCGGCTCACCATCCTCGTCGTCAGATATGTTCACATTTCACCACTGCCCCAGACCTCCTCCTTCATCGAATTCGAGCCTGACAGTAAACCCCAACAAGATCCCCAAGGCCAGGGGCCACAGCTCGAGTGGCAGTGGTGATGCTAGTTTAACAGACGACTCCCTGAGCGCATCAAACTCCGGCAAGGAACCGATGACACCGCCGACCACGCCTCCATCAAGCGATATTGGGGGTACGAGTCCAAAGCATCGAAGCGACACCGCATGGAAGAAGATGCTCGTTTGGAAGAAGAAGTCGAGCACTGGGATGAGGGATGCACGAATCGCGAGGGTTGTTGAGTAGAAGACTCTGATGACTACGGACTTGCCAACAGTCAGCGAGTTCAAAGCACCATCTGTGCTCGACCTGCGCGATGTAACCTCGAGCCTCTGCGTTTCGATTCCGCCTCCGGATACTATTACTCCACTCAAGACTGGCCCGATGCAGCATTCTGGGAAATGTCCATGATACCACTTTCGCATGGCAAAGGCGTTCTCTGGCAGCAGGCGGCAAACAACCGACTGCAAGTGCATTCTACTCTACGGCTATCGGCATTTCAACTTTTTGCATGGCATACCCGGCGGTGCTGTTGTTTTCAGCGTTGGTTCGAGCGGCTGCGCGCCTTGACTGTACATATAACGATGCTATCACGTATCGACGCCATCACGATATTCCGTTTCTTCGGTTCTCTCAGTTTATAGACACAGTTCGTCAATGCCTTGATGGCAGCGGCTGTGCAGGCACGCAGATTCTGGATGAAGGCACTGCAGGATACATTACACTAGCAATAGAACAATGCTCGAGGAGCACTTTCATCATGAAGACATCAATCGTCGCATGTGAATGCCGCTATCGATTACGATGTCAGAGGAATGTTTGCTCTGTCTTACAATCCCAGCTCCTATTCGCCTCGTACTCGCACTTGTCCGTTCCTGTCAATTCACGCGTCTTCAATTCGATCTATGCTTTCAGTTGCCTTTATAACTACGCACTCCGTATGCACCAGATAGAGTCCGATAGCATCCCAAGTACCGTCCCGCTCTCCTTTCGCTCTCGTCTGTTCTGTCCTCTTTCAACAACATCATTGGCCCGTTTCGTACTCCCAATATCTCTCGTCTAATCCTACCCAAATAAGTTATGTCGTAAGTCCTTCCGGTCGCTCATGCTAAAATAGTGCGGAGGATTAATCAGGCAACACATGACTCAAGCCGTCACAGCGAACAACGGTCACGACGGGATCGGAGAATTCTTGATGCGCTAGTCACTAATGCATCGGTTCTTAACTTCTTGCAGAGAGCCTCGCATAGAGCAGCGTGAAGCGTGGCGGCCACTAACGATACTTACGAGCTGGAGGGGAGAGCGCCTCAATTCCAAAGTGCTTTCGAACATAATCATTTCTGTGTTCCTAATCCTTGATAACATTCTCACTTGTTGAGTCGTTGACTGAATTCCTTATCGCCAGACTAAAACTCTGAGCTGCTCCAAATTTTGCCTGACATCGATGTTGCTGACCGGCAGTAGGAACGGCCAAAATCGCAGAACTACTGACCAGTCCTGGCATCCTTTGGAGCTCCTGGTACCATACGAATGCAGCGCTTACAGACGATTTTCGGCACACATCTGCAGGTCCAGCGGACTCGGAGAGAAAATCTAAGATCCCTGCGGCGGACTCGATATCACAGCGGCACAACCCGCGTCTACGTCTAAGCGCTCCATTACCAGTGTTTTCCTCCGAAAGACCGCCCTTATCCACATGGGTTCTGGACGTCCGGAGGCCGCATCTCTCACCGCCAGGGCTGCACTGCAGCTGCTGCCCTACACTATCTAAATTCCTTCGGAGCCATCGTGGCGGAGCGGAGTAGACTTTACAGTGACGGAGCAGATAGGCGCTTCAATCAATAACATTGCAACAATTATAGTGAAGAGCTTGGATCGTTGGTGCTGTTCACATCCCCTAAGATAATTACGGACGTTTGGAGCCCTGTGGAGCTACTCAATTACCTCCGTTCCGTTCTGTGGGTTTATGCCCGTATCTAGAGATCCCCAATCATCTCTTGGCTTTCATTGTACATGAACATAGGCGTTTGCTGCCCTATTCACTACTCGCTTCGCATATGTTCCGATTGGCTTTTGGTTGAGCTTTCTGCGCTTTCTACTTTCTCCTGGCGTACTGGATGATGGGAGCCAGCACACTCAACAACTTTCGATCTCTCTGGCCTCGCTGCGCCTACCTCAGCTGGCACAATTTTAGGAATATTGTTGATCTTTCGGATCACGGAATAGAACTATATGGTTAGTGGGACAGCTACATTACCTATGCTTGCTTCGGGTACTAGTGCGGAATCCACTTTCGCTGACTTTCAGGCTCACTTCCTGTCCACCGGCCCTAATACCCTTAGAGCTTGTCCTAATATTCATAACAAAGTATATGCATGCGATTCTTCGAAGGAGCATTTTTCATTGCCATGATGAGGAGCTGTAAACAACAGAAGATTGAGTGTCCACTGAGGCCTTCAGAGGCACAGAGTCTCCAGACAAGTCTTTGATTTGTCGGGTTTTCACACGCTCTGTCTTTTGCTGCGTCTTCAATGGCCGCTAGCTGTCTCATCCATCTAAATTCCAGAGAGGAAACGGATCCTTGTACATACTGTAAAGAGGTTGATGTTTTGTATTAGGTTCGACTCATAATGGCGCTGGTCCAATGGTGGAGTTGGGTATCTTCTTCTCTCATACAATGATGTAGATTTACGAAACTCCGAATTCGATTGTCCGATGCTCCAAGATGCTGCAGGCTTGCCCTGCTGAGACGTGGGGGACACAAACGGTGCATATTTCCTGGCACCTTTTGAAGATCACATGGACGGAATGACAATGGATTGATTGACCAGTATCGACTCATCGCTAAAGAGGCAAACAGTCAAAACCTATAGCATACCCTGTTACAGACACCCGCCTATGGAAGGTACATAGTCAGGTTTCAGTCTTGGTAGCCTCGGGTCTCGCAGAAGCAAAGTGCTTCCCACCGTGTCGGTGCGAGGGATAAGAAAACTTCGCTCGCCATGAGCATACTCGGGAAAATCGAACAATCTTCTTAAGATTGGTCCCCTCGGCTCTGCACAGAAACAGAAACAGTCCATTCTTACAATGGTCAAAAATTTCAACCTCGGGACGCCAACAAACTAAAGTGTTGAAAACTGTGCTAGATATGACTTATCTGACGACGTTCTCGGATTCGTTCTCTTGGAAAGATGAAATTATAGGCTCCACCTGTGTCGACTCCAGAGTCCAGAGAGTCTTTTCCGCATGTTCGCTCCATAAACTCACCAAATTGTCGGCAGTATGGTCATGTGCAGCGAGAGCCTTCGGTGTCATATTTGGACTCGTGATCCCACGGCATACAATGTGATGTACAGCAAGCACTTCATTTGTTATATATAACGGCAATAGTCTCCCATACCCAGCGGCAGCTAGATTTATCTCGAATACCCAACAAGCCGACGCAATCACGTATTCACGGTATTGCCCGTGGACACGCAATTAGCAATGTACATCAATCGACTATGAAATGCCATAAATCTAATATCCCTCTCCTGCACGATGACTTCCCTCGATAAAAAATCTTCGCATATATCTTCATCGCCGATGATCGCTTGCCTTGGTTGTAAGATCGCCTACACGTCAATGCGTCATTGCGTCGACCCGTGGGGTATCTGAGTCCCATACACGTAGGCACATGTAACCGAGGACAGGGCAAACGTTGCTTTAGCGAGCGACGACCGTCTGCAAATCACAGCGGTCGATTGCATGATCTTTCAAGCCTTGGCGTCTTCAGGGAGATGGTAGCGCTAGATCTAGATCGTTGGCGTCTGTTCGGACATCGAAGATTGCCTTGAACAGGGCATTCGCTCCCTCGACCATCCCTGCACATCCTCCACTTGGCTTTGCACCATGCCATCCCATTCCATACAACGGGGACCTTCGCCTGCACCATCCTGCGCTAGACGTCCCAAGCGATTGCCATTGCCGGAGACGGGTCCTCGACGTCTACCGCGCCAACGTGGTACAATCAATGCGGCCTTTTGGGACTCGTAATCATGTAGAGAATCATTGCCCTCTGCTCCACGAATTGATCAACCATTGTCCCCTCGGCGACTGTTTGCTTTGTCTGCATTTACGTGTTGGCCTGTTGACAAACCCCCCACCTCACTCTGACCTCTACCATCTTCTTTCCTTTCGCTGCGTGGTCAGCATGGCGAACCACAAGTACTCTCATGCGCTTGTCCTTTCTCATTATCAAGACTCTGGGCTTCTAAGCCACGACCAGAGAAGGCGAACGCCTGCTAGGTCTGCTCATCTGTCACGCCCAAGAACGACCGAGTCTCGAGTCATCTCCGAAGTATTCTCTCCTATCAATTCTCCTCCCACATCCTCGGCGGCGCAAGACTCCTACTTCAAAGAGAAGCCGACGCAGTCGCCGCAACTTCCACATCACCATCTACCGTCTCGAGTATTGTCATCGCAGACGTCCCTTGATCGCAGCGACTCCGTCGTCACTCAAATTCATGTGCCGCCTTGCCCAGCATCACCCCCACTAGAAGTCCAATATGCGGACAGACCGCAGAAAATTGGTCATAATGCAGCTTTGCGATCACCATTTTCAGAAATGGCAGATGGACGCAGATCAACGCGTGCAATCCATGAAGGCAGCAAGCCGCCAGCTTTACGGCAAAAAAGAGGAGAATCCCACAATCCTGGCCATTCAAATTATCGAGCTATACCTGTCCATAGTGACCAGCTTGCACAGGGGCCCTCCTTCGACACCGAAGATGACTCGGAACAGGATGGTCCGGTGGGGTCTTCTGATCATGGTCAGGGAACGGCACGACAGTTGCAACAGGCGAGCTCTACACGCCAGACTTTGGATGATCGATCTCACATGCCCTACCAGCCGGATCATAGGCACTATGTCATACCTGACGGATCTGTGAATCCGGGCCAACATGGACTAGCAAAGCCGGCTCATGATGTAGGGCAAATGCCGTCCCCTTGGTCTAGGGTACCAAGGCCTCCCCTTGAATCGGCTGCTATAGACGTACGACGCAGGCCATCCTACGATCGAACATTCTTGCGAGAACCAGGGGGGGAAATGGCTACAAGATCGGTTTCCGTCGACCAGAAAAGCTCATCCCGTGTCAGAACGCAAGAAATACCACAGTCGACTTCAAACATGCCAATTAGCTTGCCACGTCCGTCTACAGCAGTAGATGTCAGACCTGGAAGACTCGGTAAAACGGATATCTTACAAAATCATTCAGATATGACATCGAGCCGACCTGATTATTTTTCTCCGAAGAAATCGCCTCACAGTACAAAGCCAGGGCTACCAACGTCGCCTAGCGAGCCCAGCTCTCCTCGTCACCCGGCTCCGTTGAATGTCCGCGTCAAGTCGGATCACGGGCAGCAGTCTACTGAGAAGCCTTTGCCAACGCTTCCAAGTTATCCGAATCCGGATCCAAGAGCGAGACCCCTACGATACCGCACTCGAGGATTCGCATCAGCATCCAGAAACTCTTGGACATCAAGAAGCTCGAGCCGCCAAGAGAATACCACAGGTACGCAGATTGAACCGATTCGTGATATGGCTCCCCAACAAGAATCCTTCATTCGTGCCGAAGCCGCAACCCGAGCAGCTGGGCAAGACAAGGCTCAATGGCACATCAAGATTGATGACAGCGAAGATTCTACCAACGACCAAGTCTCAGCCAAGCAACCGCACTATAATGAAACCAATCCTGGAATTTCTAGCCCCAAAGCTCCTCCCGTCGTTTCAACGTCTCACACGAATGATCACCGGAAACCACTCTCCAGATTCTCTATCCCGCCCACCAACTCCCGCTCTTCCTCTCTCCCCAGCACTAACAATCCATCCGACCCCTCCTCCCTCCCCAGCACCGGCACCTCGTCCAACCGCCCCTCCACCCAAACCACCCCTCCAACCTCTCCCTCCCTCGCTTCCCTCTTCTCCTTCTCCTCCACCCTCTCAGCCCCAACCCATTTCTCGAAAATCCCAATCTACAATAAAGACATGATCGTCCTCCCCTGGGACCACGACCTGAAAATGGGTCCCTCTCTCTTCTGCACCTCGCCCCCTCCACCGCTCTCCCCGCCTAGTCCCGGCCCAAGCATCGACGACGCGACACCGCCTCCAATCTCGCGCGTCAGACCTCTGGAGACCCGCAAGCGCAAGACAAGCGAAACCAAAGCAAGGCCAAGATCTCTTTCAGGTCCAAGCAGCACTCGGCTTGCGTCTCCACCACCTCCGATACCAAATCAGCAGCAACAGATCCCACACAAGCAGCAGCAGATTCCACACCAGCAGCAGCAGATCCCACACCAGCAACAGCAGCAGCACTCCCGCGCACGTCTCTCCTTTAGTAGCACCCGCGCTTCTATCTCCCAGCTCAATTCCATACCCTACGCAGCCACGACGGCGGGGCTTCCGCCGATACCAACGGCTGAGAAGGTCTTCGTACCGCCGCCTCAGGAGGAGCATATGATGGACAGGAAAGAGAAGGAGGTGGAGAAACGAAGGCTCAGATACTTCTGGCAAGGAGGCATAGGCGTGCGCGAGATATTTGGGCTAGGCAGAAAGAGCGCGAGGCCAGATGCTGGATTCATGAGAGGGATTGCGGGCGGCTGAGCGAAAGGAAGAGGAGCTGAAGAGGAGGGAGACATGGGTGGAGGTAGGGGGATTTAGGAGTTGCAGATGCGGCCTTGGCAGACGGTGGAGGGTTGACAAAACCTAACGATATGGACGACCTACGCCGCGATGAAATGACGAGAACATGAGGTTCATGTTCTCAGCCAGACCATGATCGCCTACAACTTACTACCTCCTCTCTTCACACCAAGAAGGGCGAGATCACACTGACAAGCAAGGAGCAACTACATTCCCATGGGGAAAGAGGGTCCTGAAACCAACAAGTGCGGCCATTGACGCCTTTCACTGGTATTGTACTCTCTATGACCTTCGTTGAGGGAGGAGGTCAAAAATTCCGGTGTGATTAGATCATCTAGCTTCATTGCTTGGTTGTTTAGATGAGATGCATAAATAGACCATAGCATTAGAGCTCTGACAATAGAACAATGCAAAGTAGTTCAAGTGGCAGTATCGTGACAGTACTTTAGTCATTTCCTGGGATTTAAAAGAAGGCTGCAGTGACGGTGATGTCGATGGGCTAAACGACCGGGTGGAGAGCCACAGCTGAAAAGGCGAACCATAGAAGTATCAACTCTTTCAGTAAACGCCCAACGAGAGGGCTTGAACAAAAGCATTGGAGATATCCGTGACTCGGTGAGCGACTGGAAGTGCACAGATAGCCCGATACTGGGAAAGTCAAGATGATGCATCCAAAGGGATCCTTTGATTCGTAATAGCTAGAGCTAGAATTGTTGTTAATGCCGCTATAGAACAGAAAATTGCTATGCCATGCTATGCTAACACAAAACTCAAATCCAACCACTACAGACTGTCCAAAAGAAGCCATTGCTCTCGTCCATACAAAAGGCCGCTGGTTTTTATGCCGGTGCCGATTCATCGTGCTTAGATTTCCACTTCCGCGCCTGGCTCACCACCACCCAGCAACCTCGCGAATTTCGTGACATCGAACCACCATACCTGTGCAATGAGCGCCAGCAGGATTACGGGCAGCACCACCTCCGCGCGGAATAATGATCTGGCCTGCCTCCTTCCCTGCGGTTGTTCAGGTTGCAAGACCCGCCTTGAGGTCTGCTGCTGGTTGCTTCGATTGTTCCGCTCTCTCGATGCCGAAGCCCCAAAACCCTCATTGGTCTCCTCGTCTTCGTGCACAGCAGCTGGCTGATCCTTCAGACTGAAGACGCTGCTGAACAGATTCTCCAATCCCGTATCATTCTCATGATCCTTCCTTGGGAAAAACTTCGGCTGCCGGAAGTCCACCTTCCTGGGCGAGAGGTCCTCTGACACGCCTCCATCTGTTGTGGGAGAAAATGTACCATCGTCGAGCTGCATATCCGAGAGGCCACTCCTACCGCGGACGACTTGCTTGGGTGTTTGGATGGAGTTTGGTTGGCGTCGGAAGAAGTTCTGCTGTTGGGCGCTTGCGCGTTCAAGCGGGCCAGGGGCCTGGAGAATGGGGTTGCGAAGCGCGTGGGCTTGGGAGATGGGGCGCGGAGGGAGGTTGCCGTAAAAGGGGTTTGGAGGCCTCGTGGCGGGTTGAGGGGGATGGTAGGGTGTGGCGGAGGGGAGGGTGTGTGAGGGGGTCCAGTCCATGGTGTCCGCATCGTCGGATTCGGGCGGTGGGGTGGGAGGGTTGTAGCGATTTGTTTGGTAGGGTCGTGGGGGATTTGGGGCGAGGAGGTTGATGTCGAAACGTTGCTGTTGTGGTGGTTGGAAAGTGGGATCGCCGAAGTTGCGATGGACTTGGGCATTGATGTTGGTTGTCGTGGAGATGGGACCCGGGGGCTCTTGGGAGGAGATCGAGGTTGCGGATTGCTCGAGCTGTTGAGGGGAAAGTAAGGATTCGTAGTTGCTTCTGAGGGAGATGAGGGGGGTCGGATCCCAGTAGACCGTGCGGTAGGAGACGATGATCAACTGCGAAGGAGTTAGCTTTGAATGAGATAGCGAAAGGGTGAAACATACCACAGTCGTGAAGACCACCATAAAGGCGTGTGCTGCTTTAGCCGTTCGGGGATCTATGCTGGGTGACGGCCGGTTCGCGAGGAACCACCATACAGCGCATCGGACGAGGAGGAAGATGGCCTGCAGCTTGTAATACTCGGTCAAACCGACCATGCGGCCGACATTGCCTCTGAGCTTTCTCTGTAGTTGTGGATTCCACCATATGGATAGCCATCCCAGGATCAGACAGTAACCGGCAAAGATGCCGCATAGCGTGGTGAATGCATCAAGTAGCGAGGTACATGCTGGTTCCACTGGCTCCCGTGCGAATGCTCGACGCACGCATTCTGGCAACGCCGTTATTGGATGCAGACCGTACAAATCGTCTGCCCATTGTGCCCCTAGAGTGGCACTCAGGGTATGCCAGACAAGCTGCATCATCAAGCTCGCCCACCAGCACAATCCTGCGAGCACGACGACATTGTCCTGCCAGCCCCATCCGCGCAGTCTTCGACCTTGTCCGTTTCTTGTCTGTTCAATCATGCGCCGCAAGTGGTCCGTCTTCGCTGCATAGCCTGTAACACGCAGTCTCTCGCGAACCCTCGGCTCGCATTTTCGACATACTTGAGGGTAGCGCTCCTCGAGCTGTTTGCGGTACTTGGTGTAGCTTTTTTCGTATGCATGGTAGTCTGGGTCGGTGGTCTCCGGGAGATATGAGGCTAGAGTCTGCGTCAGGATATGCTGATTGTTGAGGCATCTGGCGCAGAAGAGCGATGTGTCGGACGAGCCAAGCTCCCGAGAAACCGGACGAGGCGCGGAGTGTGCGAAGCGAGCATTGGTCTGCGAAGCGGTTGCAGGTGGATCTGTGATCTCGCCGTTCTGGAGAGGTTTATCAGCCTTTGTTAGAAAGGAAAGAGGGGGAAGATAGTAAACAAAATCGTAGGCGTTACGTACCTCGTCCAGATGATTGATAGCCTCACAATTCCCACATTCCCACTGCCTTGTGCCTGAAGGATGACCCTTGGCCGACCGGCGGCCACAATAAAAGCAAACGAGATGACGCCGAAGCAGGGACATGGTCGCAACAAGGCAATTGATGATAATGGAAATTGAGGATGACAGAGGGCGTCCGGAGATTAGAAAAGTTCTCGGGGGTAAGAGAGATCCGGCTTGGCGTTCAACGTCAAGGCGATCCAACTTTGTCTTTAATATGCGCTTGAGACGATGAAGAGAGTGATAATGATGAGAACGTGTTGGACCTGCCAGATATGTGATGATACAAGTTTCCAAGACGTACAGAGATGAGATGAGATGAGATGAGAGAGCGTAAGTCTCGGTTTTCAACTCATCACTATTGCCCCAACGCTACCATCCATAGGCATTGCCATTGTTCTTATTCACTGCGTCACTGAATTCCCACATAGCTTGGCCATTTCAATCGCTCTTCTTTGTTCTAGCCCTAGCGCATTGTTTCATGTTCTGTCATTGAATTCATAGTCTACACGAATTTTCTTAGAACCCACAGGCAAGCGGATTCGGACGTCAAGGTTTTATGTTTTGTGAAGGTTGAAAGACGGAGTGACCGTTTGCCCAAGAACCTATGTCAGTCACGGTGCCCAACGTAAACCCGTGTAACCGTTGCACTGTTGGACTTTTCACGTGTGTTGAGAACCTTCGTGGTCACTGTTTACCGAGCAGTGGGCTCCGGAACAACCAGCCTGACAATTATTATGCAAACTCGCTGGTGTTGTTATATACTCCAATCGCCAATGGATGCTCATCGGCACATTGATAGCCAAGATTCTGATACCTTTCTTCTGCAGATTACATAACCATGCACCTTCTGAAGGACCCTACGCCTGTTCTGGTCTGATGAGAGCCTCACAAGTATGACATACAAAACCTACATTTTCAGCATAGCTCTCGTCTGGACCTCCCTCAGTATCCTTCTCTCCGCTCTCTTCGTAAGCCCTCTTTCCTGTCTCACAGATCCTTCCTTCTGTCGCCCCCATCTCTGGGCTTGCCATTCCTCCAGAAAATGCTGACCCATATTCCATCCCCTCTTCAACAGTTCCGCCTCCTCCATACTCTCCCCTCCTTCAACCCTCAATCACCCCCTACTCGCCGTCGCGGCGACCCCACCCACCTCCTGATAATCCTCGGCTCCGGCGGCCACACTGCTGAGATGCTCTCCCTCCTTCAAGATCTCGACACCCGCTCATACACCCACCGCACCTACGTCATCAGCTCCGGCGACTCATTCTCAGCGCTGAAAGCACAAGAATTTGAGTCCCGACTGGCCGACACAAGAAGAAAAACAGCTGAAAAGAAGGAAGGAAGAGTGGAAGCGGGCAAGGCAGGGGAAGCAGGAACCTACTCTATCCGCATAGTGCCAAGAGCGAGGAGGATCCACCAAAGCGCACTAACAGCGCCATGGGATTGTCTCCGTTGTCTCCTCGCCTGTCTCCACCTGCTTACTACACCCCCAACCCCAATCCCTCCTCCCCAAAGCTCTTCCCCTGCCCTAACCCGCCTCCCTACCACCACGCTCCCAGACCTCATCCTCCTCAACGGCCCCGCCACAGCCACGATCCTGGTCATCGCGTCCCTGCTGCTGCGATTCGTCGGCTGGAGAGGCTCAAGAGGGAAGATGCGGAGTATCTACATCGAGAGCTGGGCCCGAGTCAGGAAGCTGAGTCTAAGTGGACGGATATTGGTGGCGGCAGGGGCTTGTGAGAGGGTGCTGGTGCAGTGGGAGGGGTTGAGAGAGGGGATGGGTGGGAGGGGCGTGGAGTTTAGAGGGTGTCTGGTGAGGTAGGGGCTGTGGAGAAGGAACGGGGCGTTAGATTATCCTATGCGCTGGTAGGGTGTGCACTTCACAAGAGGTTCAATCGAGTTAGTTCAGGACCCAATTTTTGAATCCTCTTTATGCGCCCGTCCACTGAGTGAATGAGACGCTTTCTACGGTCTGCCTGGTCAGCTGTCGATCTTCACTCGTTGATAAATTCATCTTGAATGGGCTACTGGGAGTCATTTGGCTTTACGAGCGAAACTTTGGACGTATAGTCACCATCTAGTACGCGGAATGGCCTGGATCTGAACGATTGATTTCATTTCAAGCTCTATTCTAAGAGCAACGCTCACGGGGTATCGGAAATGGAAATAGTGCAACGCCCATCTGCGTCCTTCATGACGCAACGAGCATCAACGCCGTTGCGATCGTACCTTGCCGTACGACTATGCTTTTCTCCGTTCCTCTTCCCCTTTCCACTCCTCTGGACACTGATAGATTACACGCCCCGTTTTCAATGGAGACTCTAGTGGGCATGCAATAGGGTACAATAATGGCCGTAAAGTAAGGATGATTGGAACACCTGCTGGATGCATTGGGGCAATCTTCCTGCTGCCCGGTTCATGCTGCGCTTCGCGCTCATGTAAATGCTGAAAACAATAGATGTGCGGTAGCTGGTCGCGTCTTCGTGGTGATGTGGCATGGACATGCAATAGATGTGCGGTAGGTGGTGGGAGCGATATGGGTCATGGAGGGTTGATAGGTGCTCCCCATTGTGCGGCCGACTTGGTGTTCGGCCACCAAAACATCTCCACTCTATCCTTGGCATATGTGGACGGTTGTTTCTGCTGGGTCTGTTCTCGCGGTTCCAATAGCAACGAGCGTCGGTAGTGGTTGGCGATGTTACTGGAGTCCGAGGACCGGACGCGAACAAGCTGGTCTTGCATCCAGGTCTGTAGCTCTGGCACTTCGGTAAGTCTGTAGGGAATCTGAAACCGTTGCAAGTTGCTGATAACCTGGGCGGTCTTGATGTGCTTACTGAAATTGATGATTGGGAGGCTCGGGCGAGTGATATCTCCTCGTACCTTCTTTGTTGCCGGGTTGCCGACTTCGACGAATGTCAAGTCGGTAAGCGCAAATCCGATGAAAGGTAAGCATGGCGGAGCTGCGGACTCAAGCCGCCGGCGGAGAACAATGAAGTTTCGGGAAGGGGTCACAACGGCTTTCAGGTTCTCAAGAGTAGCTTTGGTTTTTGAGGATACAAGCATCCATGTACGCTTCAGACGAAGGAGAGTCGAGGAATTCAGAGAGCAGACGATGTGGATCAAGGAGTCGTAATTTTCCAGTTCTAGACACTTATCGGCGATCTTAACCCACTGCTTGATGATGCTAGCCCGTTTCTTGGGGCAACAAAGCTGGAGTACACAGTCTGCAACCAAGCTCGCAAGATCGTTGGATAAGGTTGACAAAGCTCGTACGTTGACCGCCACTGAGCCCGTCTTCTTCGTCCATTCGGTTGCCAAAAGCTCCTCAGGCAGGATGGAACAGAAAATTTGGGATGTCTTGATAGTGAGTTGTCGTGCAAGCTCGAGTGGGTCGAAGTCAAGAATACTGATGCAGGTGCCGAGCTGCTTCCAGTTCTTTAGGGCTGCAAGTTGGCTCTTTGTAATGATAGGTGCCGGTAGAGGAGTGTCTGGAGGGATATATGTGGCAACAGATGTATTTGTCTTGCCGATGGAAGACACCAGCCGCGGAACAAGCGGTCCTTCGACAGCGTTGACCTTTTCGGCTAGACATATAAGCCGCTTGCCAGCCGTTGGCAGGACAAGCTGCAATGTTCGTACTGCAAAGGCCATAATGAGCTCCAAAGCCGGACTGTCGCAGTCCCTGCGCCAATGCGATTCAAGCCATCCCTTGAAGACATTGTACACGCGCAGGCGTACGGGCCCAGCTACTCGAGGGCTATCGCCAACGTATGTGAATCTAGCAATTAGCGCTTGCGCAAATTCCCTGGGTGCTGCGAAAAGTCGGAACGTGAGGTAGAAAGTTGCAACGAATGTTGCGTCAGGTGTCGAGTCATGAGTAGTGAGGCGTTCGATCAGAGCCGGTAGAGTACCTCCGGTGAGCTGGCCGAACTGATCGTATACCGTCTCATGCGCGAATGTTTTCTGCTGCACAACACCTTCAGCCTCCTCAACATCGTCATCAAGCGTCGATCGGCTCTGAGCTAACTTATCACACTGTGGAGACGCCGTCAATTGCAGAGCATACGTAGCCGCATCGGGGGACGTTGCGCGTGTCGAAGATTCCGACCGCTCGCTCATCTCCGAATCGCGCGTGCTACCGATCAAGGTTATGCTGCCCGTTGCGCTTGAGACACCAGAACTATCTGTACGTAGCCGTCTCCCCTGATTACTCTGAAATTCGCAGCTATGCAGAGATAACTGTGGCGACGCAGGCACTTCTTCGGTGGGTGAAAGAAGTCCTGCGAACGGGGGCAGAGGTGGCAACAAGGGCTGCGCAACAAGATCGCTCGTTGATATGATTTTCTCCACGGTCACCTCCATGGGCGGTGAAGAGCTATAGATTGTGGAAGGGATGGTCAAGGCCAAAATAAGCTCTGGTCGCGACGGCTCTAATGGCGGAGAGGGCGTTCTGTTGGTCGGCTCACCCGGCACATAGTGCTCGTCAACACTTGATTCTGGATCCACTTGTTGAGGTTGGAAGTCCGAGTACGCTGCGGCGTTTGAAGGCGAGTGGCGCTCGGCGTCAAGGCTCGACAAGTCAAGATTAAGTGGCTCAAAATCGAAATCACCAAGCCTCTCGAGGACAAACTGTGACTCTGCTACACAATCACCAGCTGCACGTACGCAAGCGGTGGCTGCATCCACCATAGGTTTTTGCGCATCCAACACACGCATCTCGTCCATCTCGCCTGATGCTGAGGGCTGGAACATGCGGCGGGCGGCTTCAGCTAGATCCGTGATGCTGCAGTACATATCCTCCCTTGCCTCAGCGAGCGAGCTAGAGCGCCGCGCACCCCGCTCCCATACGGCCTCGATGATCTTGAGCATGTCGCGACAAGATAGGACAGCTTGCTTGGTCGTTGAGAGCAGATCGGTGGATGATCGCGATTCCAGGTGGAGGCCAATGAACGAGCCAAGAAACCCAAGGAATTCGTCATGCGCGGCGCTCAACTTCGCTGAAGCAAGATTCACACCAGACACCTGAGGATTGCCAAGATTGCAAGAAATGCGGTGGGAGACAGACAGCCTGCGAGATGGTACTGATGGTTGTTTGCAGCTTTGCTCGACGTTCGAGTCGAGAGTTCGCGCGTGCGAATACAAAATGCGGCTGGCAGAGGGGGCAACAATCGGTTGTTCTTGGGCATTGTTAGGGGTGTCAATGTCATGGTTGTGGTTGTGGTTGTGGTTGTTTGCTGGGGGATTGTGATGGGTCGTAGCCGAGGCGCCTTCTAGCCTTCCCTCCTGCAGGCAATCGTCGGCCGTTCCATTTACGGAACATGCTGCAGATAGCTTCATCACGGCACGGTCGTCTTCTGACGACGGCTTGTGATTGTCAATGCGATTGTCTGTGCTTTGCGCGAGTAATTCATACTCAACCCACACGTCGAGGAATTTGACTGCTCGTGTCACGGTCCTGAACGCTTTCATCATTAGCTCGTCCAGTATGTTGTCTTCGATCTGGACAATGGAATCTTGGTGAACGGCTGTCTGAAGCCCTTTGGCGGTTTTGACGAGGTACGACACGTCATGCAGAAGAGCCTTACGATTCCAGCGAAGGCCACTGTGAGATCGCAAGGTTGCAGAGTCCCTGCTTAGACAACCCGTGCGCTCCTGCACCGAGAGATTAGCGAAGTGTTGAAGCATTGCTCGGGGCGGCGCGTGCAGAGCGCGAATTGCTCACCAAAAGACAGCGGACGCCTGCGACTAGGCCGCGGATATAATCTTGACTTCCAAAGACCTCCAAAGTGCCATCACTAGCACATCGCACCAAATCCCAAAAGCTAGTCAACGCCTTCAAAAGGTTCCCTATCGATTGATTGTCATAGGCCTCGCAGTAGTTGGTCGGTAGCCACCCTCGCGCTCCTGATGACAGCAGAGTCCCATCAGCCCAGCCATTAGTGTGCACTGAATGCACTAGAATGATATCTCCACGGCTAAGCGGTAGCGTCACTGTCGAAGAGTCCTTGGCGCATGTTGGATAAAATGGATAGAATGCACGAAGATAGGTCTGAAACTCGCAACCTTCCACAGGTTCGAGCGGCAGATGTGGACAGTTTAACGTCGGCTCAGAAGGCTCAATGGGCTGTGGTCTTGGCTGCGAGCTCTCTTTCTTGATTTGAAGAGGGGCGATAAATATGTTGGAGTGTGACGGCCTTTCCATCTTACTGTGCGGCAATAACAAGAAGCCGCTCGAAAGTCAAGATCGAAAGCCAGAGTAAAGACCCGTCGTGACGCTGAACTCTCCCAATTGAAGCCTGACAAGACCGTTCATCCGATTTACCTGGCCGTGCGTACTACAAGTAGGGTGTCAGCAGGGTTCCCCCATGTATTGTGGGGTGTGAAGAATGCGCAGAAGGAAAACAAGCCTAGGAATGCTGTGTAGCGTGGAGAGCTGCATACCATCAAACCAGCGTCGAAGCTGCGAACATCTCGAGTCTTATAGATCTTCACACTTGTTCCAGGAACCGAAGGCAGAGCTTCTTTTGTGCTGTAAGGCGGCGTAATCCCGCGAGACTGCCGATGAAGGGTGGGTGAATATTCGTTACAGAGCAAGGCCAAGCCCGGTCAATGCGATTAGAAGGAAAGTGTTCATGCAAGGGCCAATCCTACATAGTTTGACGAACGGATGGGAGAGAGTAGAGCAAGGAAGGGCAGCTACGTGAAAAGCAGCGAAATCGGAGGGGTCAGTCGGTGGAAATTCGGTGGTTGAGGGAGGAGTAGTGATCTTCAACTTTCTGGGGGACCTGGGAATAAAGTCGTATAGGGCCGGCAAGGACACCGTAGCTTGGGTATCAAAGGTGGTGGAAAAGCTAAACAGCAGAGAATGACGATCCTTATGTATCGCCTTGTGCTCCCCTGTGAATGATCCCCACATGCACGATGGTCCATGCGTTATCGGGTTCGAGGTGGAAGTACAGTGATATCTAGATGGTCACACATGTGCAAAAAGCCAATTCGTCTGAGGGTGCACAGCATTGCATCTCCACGAGTACCGTCGGGTACGCATGCGCCATATGCTCGACCGTTGAAGCTCGTGCAAACAAACACAGGAAGCATCTTCACCCGAGTCTGGCCGAGGCCACGCTGAACGCTTCTCATCTTGAAGGAGCGATCGTTCGGTCCATGGAACGAGGCCCCTGTCTGGTTTGGGAGAAAAGGGGGTCAAGCCTTCCGGCCGTCCTCTCTTCCCCCGGTCCCAATAAGCCCCTGCCATTCAAGGCTTCCCCTGTCCAGAGGCGTCGAGCTTAGAGTTATCGTGCTGCAGCGTGCAGCATCTAACGATCACTAGTTCCACCCCCCAATACGTTCGCCAAGAGGATTAATGTCCAGGCCTAGTAGAGCGGGTTATTATCACCAATGGGCCCACCTTGACCCTGTGCTACATGCAAGTCAAGGGAACACCGCACCTGTCATCCCAGACTCTCGGTATCACAGATCGTGCTGAAGCGTTGCCAGCGCAAAAGGCCGAGGAGAACGACTCTCGTGGCACGATCCCATACGAACCATCTCCACAGCGACGAGCTGGAGGAGCATTCCCGCCATTCGCTATATCACCGTCTGAGAGTACACCATCAGGAGCTAGAAGAATTAGAACTAGGAACCAACACGGGTGATCTTTCGATTGCTTCGAAATTCCATACGGAGTAGTCCGTCTCGGATACCTCACGCCAACGAAACTCTCTTCAGGCACAATTTACAGAACGCCACAATCACATCAGATTGCTTGTGCATTGCCAATACGATGCCTTCGTCTAAATCGGAGACCAATCCGAATTGCGCAGATACATGCATCCACAATGGATCTCATCGATAGAACCGCTTCATTGATATTTTCTCTCAGTCCAGCTACTATGCGCTCGGAATCCTTTAATTCTACAACGGCTGGAATCCTACCGAGCCAACGTCATTGAATTCCTACATCTTGGCAGGTGTCCCTGACGAGATCTGTTTCACTTGACCACAAGCACCAGCACCAGCTCAGCAGCTCACTCTTCCAACATGGGCGGCTATATTGGAGTGCTCGTAGTTCGCGAAAGGCATTGGGTCGAGCAAATCTGGCGACCAAACTTCAAGTCACGAATCTTCTCTTTATTGTGTGGTGTGATAAAAAGCCGTCTTTTGCAGTTGCGGATGCAAATGCAGACAACATCACGAAATGGCTTGGGAAGGAGGAGAATATTATCCTGTGATTTGTGAGAATCGATTTGTGAACATTGCGCAGTCGAAAGCTCGGCGAGTCAACACGCTCAGCTGCAAGCACGCCAGAGTACTTCTAGTTAGGGTAACGACTCTCGATCAGTCTTGCGTCGCTCTTAAGCGTACACTATCAGTCCACTCGAACTACCGTCCTGATCTCCACCCATCCCAATTTGGACGGATTTATGGAACTTTGATTTTTTTTCAGATGGCGAGCTGCAGATCGCTACATATAAGGTCTGGCGCAGGCAGCTTTTGTGGCTTCGGACCGTTTCCGAGTATCAAGGGTCCATGGCGCACCAGTCTCTTAGTTGCGTACTCGTGCCGCCCGTTGGTGAGTCCGTTACGGGATCTGGTTAGTACGTCTACTGGACGCTAGGTGACCGACTTCATTGGTTGGGCAGACGGGCCTAAATCCGCTAGTGTCTTGGTATGGACTCTTCAACGGGCGACACGAGTACGGGGTACAAGATCATGATCTGCAGCATCCTACGGCCCAACGTGCGAGGCTTCATGTTGCGGACAACCGGTAGGTCGAATAAACGAAGCTCCTTGCTCCACTCAAACCCCCCAGCTCCGCGGTTGGCCTCAGGCTCCTCATGCTTCGGAAAGCGTGATAGGCGGTCACGTCAGTCTGATGGAGCAGTCGTGTCTTCTCTTTCCCTCAAAGGACCTGCCCCTCATCGTGCGAAGATCCCCAATAGGAACATGGCACGGAGTCAGTCGAAGTCCGCTAATCGCGGGTTGATAAATATCACTAATCTTCAGACTCCCTGATTGACCATTGCCCACATCTTGACTCTGTCAAGTCTCACTAGCGGTTGAGTCGTGCAGAGGTATGGTTTGCCGTTGAACCTACTGTAGCTGTGTGCTCACCACGGCGATTATTCATTGGCCCAGAAAGAAAATGCAGTTGACGGAGCTATCAAGCAGCTTGCCGTAAAGAGACGGCATACAATGTAATGAACTGGCAATTCCTTACGAGTACAAAACACCAGCGGCTTCTATCTCTTTCATTGGGCACGCAGATGACCCTTTTTCATCTGATTAGTGGCCTCTGACTTGGTTCCCCATTACTCTTTATCTATAGGTGCGGCAGTATAATTAATTCCAATGCGTCTCAATGCGGCGAGAGGTGGGTTTCGCGCTCCTCCTCTTCTAGTTATGTCTACTTTGCAATGCTTTGATCGGCTCTGTACTAGGTACATATCGGATCCATTACTCGAAGATGGGCCGTCAAAACCTGTGAAGCGTCGGGAAGACTCTATGCTGGTAGATCGGAGACGGTAGATTGGCAGGACAGGAGGCAGGGGAAAAAAATCCTTGAATTGATGGCACGAGCGGACTCCCCTGATTCTGCTGACCACCTGAAATTGTTCTTCTTGAGAATACGTGATCCTCTACATGCTGTCCTACGGACTGGCATCGATGGGTGCTAGATCTGCTTAACAACCCTTGTGGACGTCTTCCTCTTGTTGCTTCCTCCAAATTTTCTGACTATGTCACTAGGATCTTTAGCGTTTCCACCCTGGCAATGGGCCGCCTTTGTTGAATCAGTCCAGTTCATTTCAATCCCGTCGATGTGTTCTAGGATTTTCAAGCATTGAGTGCTCATTCTCATGAAAGGCCATGAAGACGAGCACCCTGCCAGTGCATGGAGACTCAGGCAGCACAATCAAAGTCTGATAAAATTCGGTAAGTCTTGCGTAAGTGCCAAATGTTCCTCGGATACAGACAACAGAACGAGCACCCGTCAGGTCGAACTCTGAGAGGTTCAGGAAACGCTGGTCAAATGATCAAGCAGAGGGAGATGCTCTATGTTCAGAAGCCGAACATTCAGAGAATGGTTGAGATCCGTGGGTCTTTGGCCCACCTCGTCAAGCTCGAATAGTGCAAGGGAGGCACTATTGCTGTTCAAGATTACCATCATGCACAATTGAATTCTAGCCCGTATCATTTGCACCGGTGGGACGCATACCGAGGGCTTGACCGAGGAACATCACATGGCCATTCCCTCTTCTTACTTAAGTTCTCCTACTTCTTCGGCATAGGCCCTCCTGTAGGATGTCCTGCCTAAATGGATAGCATTGTTCGCTAGAATGCTTTCAAGGCTGTGCGCCTTTACCGATTGACCGATACTTCATCATCTTCGTTCAAGTATTCTGCCAGGGAGGTCAAACTTTGGACGCACTGTTCCCATCGATCCTCAAATACATGTGCACCTTCTTCCTCGCCTACTCGTCCCATATGCCACTTCTCTTGCTAATTCCCCCGATTTTTTGCACACGATCAAGATTAGATGGTGAGCGAAAGCACAAGGTCCAAGTTACTCGATACCCCCAATCTACTCTCTTACGTCGGTTTCATTTAGGCTATATACTCACTGCCCGCACATTTGGCGGCAGTCATGAAGCACTCATGCCTCAGCATCAACGACGACAGTAATGTCGTGGAGCCTTCAAGATGCCATCCAAGCTACCATCCTCTGATGCACAAAACCGTCGACCCTACTCAGCACTCCAAGCCCAACGTAGCAACCCTACCACATAAGCCTCGTGAAATGGATATCGTCCTTCACCCGAGACCTCGCAACATGGTGAATCCTACATCAGCACCTAAAAGCACAAAAGCAGCGCAAGCACCAGAACCCCTACTTGAGAGCGATAACAAAGCACAGCAGGGAGACTTGAACAGCTGGTCCTTCGCTGCGCCAGCCGCAACCCGTGTCACCCGGTCACACTGGACCAGCTGGACCAGCTGGAAGCTGCGAACTCGTGTAAAAACTCGTGGCAAGCAGTCGGATACCCAACTCCGTAACTCCAGCATCGCGCATGTCTCGACGCTATCGTCCTCTTTGTGGTACTACCACAGCCCATCATCCCCACCACGATCCCGCCAACTCTCCTTCACTTCTATCCTGCCCATCTTCCTCCATCCCACCCGCAATCCTCTACCGCAAGACGCACTTTTCCGCACGCTCACGCCAAGCAGCCACCTTTCCTCCTCCCAAGCACATGAGTCCTTCCTGGTCCCGTATCCCCATCGCGCGTAAGTTACCTACGCAGGCTCGGAAAGTAAACCCGCTCTTTCATCAATCAATTGGTCAGGTCCCTTGCTATCTACATCTCCTCCTTCTTCCGGTGTAGATCTAGTAAACGCGATCAGATCATGAAGGGCCCACGACGGGAGAGAGATTTCGTCGGGCAATAGTCAATGATTGAGATACGGGATTGAGCAGCGGAACACGGGTTTTGTTCGCGGAAGCGGGTGGGTCGAGCTCACGAGCTGCTGGTCAAAATAACAGGAAGGAAGCAGCTGAGGATTTATGGGCTATAGTCGCTGGGGGACAAGAGAGGCGGCGGCTTCATGGTCACTGCCGAGGAACTCTCTTGTAAGGTGTTTGTGAAACATTAAATGGGAGAGAGATGTGATTTCATTGCAATTCTGCTCCTGTGGGCAGACGTCATGCAAGGATCAGAGAGAGATAAGAGGAAAGATGTTGCAGACTGGCTGGTACGAGATGGATGATGGGCGATATGGTTTTGAGAAAAGGCCGTGGCATGACTACGTTGGTATCACGCAACGGACATCGATATACATGTTGAACATTTTGTATTTCTTATTTCGGGTACAAATAGCTAGCTAGCCTAGACCCTTGGTTACGGTGTCACGGGTTAAAACGTGCCACCAGCTCGTTTTCCAGACCCGCTATGCATTTGTTGAAAGCCAGCAGGTCTATGTTATTTTTTGAATAACTCCCAACGCTTCGCTGAACGCCAGATCGTTGAGATCGCCTTTCATCCGTGGACTCATGTTGTTGAACATGCCATCATTAGGTACCCGCCTCGTATCCACATTCCATCCCGCCTACGCTCGCCTAGTTCGCCTTCGCGTATTTCTGCCTGTAGAACTTAGCGGCATTCACCATGTTGGTCAGCGACGCCTTCGTCTCCTTCCACTGCCTCGTCTTGAGCCCACAATCGGGGTCCACCCACAGCTGCTCAGGGCTGAGGTACTGCAGCATCTCCTGGATGCGGTCCTTGATCTCCTGCTCGCTCGGTATGCGCGGGCTGTGGATATCGTAGACACCCGGGCCGATATGTCTTGGGTAAGCCTCGTCGACGAAAACCTTCAAGAGCTTGGCATCGCTCTTGCTATTCTCGATACTCAGCACGTCAGCATCAAGCGCTGAGATGGCCTGGAAGAAGTCCTGGAATTCCGAGTAGCAGAAATGGGAATGAATCTGCGTGCTGTCTTTGACGCCGCAGACGGACAAGCGGAAGGACTTCACGGCCCAGGACAGGTAGTTCTCGCGCTCAAGGCCCTGGCGGAGGGGAAGGCCTTCGCGGAGGGCCGGCTCGTCGACTTGGATGACGTAGACGCCGGCTGACTCGAGGTCGACGACTTCGTCGCGGAGGGCGAGTGCGAGCTGTTCGGCTTGCACTGACTGGTGGATGTCATCTCGAGGATATGACCAGCGGAGACAGGTAATGGGGCCGGTAAGCATGCCTTTCATGGGCTTGTTGCTGATGGAAGCTGCGTACTTTGACTCTTTGACGGTCATAGGTGCGGGACGGCTGATGTCGCCGACGATGATGGGAGGGCGGACGCATCGCGAGCCGTAGGATTGTACCCAGCCGTGGGTGGTGAAGACGTAGCCTGTCAGGCGCTCACCGAAGTATTGCACCATGTCGTTTCGCTCCGGTTCGCCATGGACGTAAACATCGAGGCCAAGCTCTTCCTGGATCTTAACAACCTCTTGGATTTCTTTCTCAATGAATTTTTCGTACTCTTCGGCGGTAATTTCGCCTTTGGTGTACTTGTTGCGTGAGACACGGATTTCTTTGGTTTGGGGGAAGGAGCCGATGGTGGTGGTAGGGAACATGGGGAGGTTCAGGAGTTTCTGCTGTTGCGAAATACGCGTCGGGAACGGAGATTTGCGGTTGAACATCTCGTCTGTAATCTTGGATTGCCGTTCCTTCACCTTAGGGTCGTTTGTACGAGCCGATGTCGCGCGAGCCTGGATTGATTTAGCATTGGCCTCGAGCTCCTCGCGGACACTTGATGGGCCATTGGTGACAGCTTTGGCAATGATGTCGAGTTCCCGCGTCTTTTGGACAGCGAAGCTGAACCAGTCCCTGACCTCCTCTTCGAGCTGTTTCTCACTTTCAAGGGTGTGAGGTGTGTGAAGCAGGGAGCTGGAACTTGCTACAATGACTCGTTCCTTGCCAAGCTTTTGAATGGCCGTCTCTACGAGCTCAATTGCTCGCTTGAAATTGACCTTCCAAATATTCCGCCCATCGACTACACCAACGGACAGGACTTGCTTGGGACCGAGGGCTTTAAGCACTGTTTCGAGCTGTTCTGGAGCACGGACGCAATCGATGTGGATTCCTTGGGCATGTTCCAATGCTGGGAGCACATCCATGTTATGGACGATATCACCGAAATACGTAGCAACGATCAGCTTGGGGCCTTTTTCCCCGAGACCGGTAAGCTTTTGGTACGCGGGCTTGAATGCATTCTTGACCCTGGGGGGCAAGTCAAAGACCAGGCAAGGCTCATCAATCTGGACAGACTCCGCGCCTGCTTCTTTGAGCTTCATCAAGAGCTCCTCGTAGACTGGGAGAAGATCATTGAGCAGGTCGATGGGATCAACTTTCTGATCGCGATCTGCCTTTCCGAGAGCAAGGAACGATACCGGTCCAACGAGAACTGGGCGTGTCACGATGCCGGCTTCCTTGGCTTCTAAGAACTCGGCAACTGCCTTCGGATTCGAACTAAGCTTGAACTTCTGGCCGTCCTCAAGGGTTGGCTTGACGTAATGGTAATTCGAGTCGAACCATTTAACCATTTCCTACATTGTGTAAGCGATTACTTTTCTTACAGGAGTAGGGACTCAACGGCCACATACCAGACTGGGGACATCCACCGCGGATTCCTTGTCGGTCTGTGGCTTCTGCAGACCTCTTCCCATCGCAAAGAACTCATCAATCGGGTCAAGCTTATACTTGGCGTATTTCTCGGGTATGCACTACATATAACGTCAGCTGCCGAGCCTTAAGCTAAGTTCCATGTCACAAGCTGACCCCAAAAGTTTGAATATGATCCAAGACATGATCGTAGTAGGAGAAGTCATTGCTCGGGATCACATCAATGCCGGCGTCCTTTTGTATCTTCCAGTGCTCGAGACGAAGGCGTTTGCCTTCATCTAACAGCTCCTTTTGCGATAGCTTGCCAGCCCAGTATGCTTCTGTAGCTTTCTTGAGGTCACGATTGACTCCCATACGAGGGAAGCCAAGAACGGAACTGGGTTATGTGTTAGCTAAGCGGTTTCTGTGATATGAGCTGTGCTTACGACTGAACCATCCTGGCGGTGAAAGTTCTTGCGCGATTTAGCTGGCGTCGAAATAAGTAGCGAGGAAGGAAACGAAAAATGACGGAAAAAAGTCAATTGATGACGGAGAATGTCAGGAGGATATCGCGAAGGTAAGGGTATCTATTACAGAGAAGAAGCAAACTTGATGTGAGAAGGAAGAGGATCAGTCGGTGTGGTGAGACGAGATTTTAGTGGGGGGATTCCTTTGGTTCCCGTGGGGCCGAGACGGAGGTACCTAGTACGGTTTCCGAGCGATAGGGCTTAGGCCCATCCATTCCGGTCCGCCTGCCGGTCATACGACAGGGATGATGACGAGATACCTAAGTTTCGATTTCGAATACGGTGTCGAAGAGGTCTTAGAACGAATTTCATCGTCTGACATTTTGTATTCCATAGCAAAATATCGGCGGGTCTCTCTAGCTGGCGGTGGCCCCCACTTCGCTTTCCAAGCTCGTCTCCGGTCGCCAAATTGTTTGATTCCATCATGAACGTGGCGCCCTTATACCCATATCTGCCCCCCTCTCGCCAGACTTGGGAGACACTCACCTTTTTCTGGCAGTTCTTCCCTCTCGTGAGAAATAGTAGCCTATCGATTTCAACCGAGGACACTACTGATTACAATTCTGACAGTTTGCGTCATTCCAATGGCTGACAGCCTGGTACCCTATGGGCAAAACATCCATCGATTCCCGCTGGAATATTCCCGGCAAGATCGCTTGGGTGACGATGGAGGCGCCGGGCTTCATCACGTTGCTCTACATTATGTCGACGCTGCCTCACATCAATGGACTGAAGGAAGTACCCACAGGTAATTGGCTGATGGCCGTATTGTTCGTAAGTGGTATATCGGCTAGGGCCCGGGTTGCGCGTTGTGGGATAGCCTGGATTGACCTGTTCGTCGATGCTAGACAGTCCATTACATCTACCGCTCCCTCGTCTCGCCCTATTTCAATCCCAGCATGTCCCCCATTCATATATTCAACTGGTTCAGTGCCTTGATGTTCCAACTATGCAACGCGACCTGCATTGGAGGCTGGCTAGCTGGGTATGGACCTACGAAGCTCGAAGACTGGACGGGGCGAGTATTTCAGATCGAAGTGGGCATGGTGATCTTTGGCTTCGGACTGCTAGCCAACATGTGGCACGACGACGACCTAAGGGAGATCAGAAGAGCTGCCGCACGGAAGCAGAAAAAGCAGGAGCGGGAGGGGAGGCATGGTAAGGGCAAGGGTGTGGACAAGGTCTACATGATGCCCAAGAACGGCTTGTTTAGGGCGATCCTCTATCCTCACTATCTGTTCGAGTGGATGGAGTGGGCTGGTTGGTGGATTATTGGTGGCCCACAATGCGTGCCTGCAAGAATATTCCTGGTCAATGCGATATCTGCAATGTTGCCGAGAGCATTGCAAGGGAGACGGTGGTATATTGACACATTTGGGAAGGAAGCGTTTGGGAACAAGAAAGCAATCATTCCTGGACTTCTGTAGTTGAATTTTGACAGCAGTATCGTGCAGCAAAAGACCTCGCATGTCTCAGTACCTGACACAGCATAACCATGCCAAAGGTTTCATGGTGATGATTTGGACCGCCGTGCTCAATTGCCCTACTCGTCAAGTCGTTGTTCCATTGTGAGCGCTCTGCCCCGTGTGGCGGAACTTTTCATGGGCTCAACCATGGGAGCTGATCCTCTTCGACTAATCTTACATATCTAAACACCAAGGTCCATGCTCCATCAATGCAAAGAGACCAAATGCCTATATGTTTGCCCATGGGTATATCTGAGTCGAGCTGCTCAGCGTGATATTGATAGTTGTTCGATGCACTCGCAGTTCGATTTCGATCGCCAATTACTCAGAGTCTACCTCTTTTCAAGGTGTGGATTCTGGAAAACCCGGCCTGAGCTTATCACGACAATTTCTTCAACCCTTCCCTGTCTATGCTGAGTAGTCGATATCCACAAACTGCTTCTTTAGCTGCGGATCTTGCGTTATCTTGTCCGTCCCTATCCGCTTCGCCGATCTTGATTGTTTGACGGGTCTCAAGCAATGAGCGCAACACTTCTTGCCCATCGATAGAGCGGGAAATGCTATTGGTGCGAGTTGAGTCAGAAGGCTTATAGACGGGACCCTGCTTTTCAGAGCGTCCGGCGATGTGTAGATAATTTGGACCGGAGGTCGTTCCGCAGTCATTTTTTTTTGGAGAAACGGCACGTTGCTAGAAGCAGATCTCAAACATCTGGGGAGATAGTATACCTGCAAGAGAACTCTTGATTGGCAGAATAGTATTGTAAGCGTCATGTATCAAGGCAAGCGTCTCTCCGGCGGCACGGAATCATTAACGGTAAAGTAAAAGTCTCCCGTACCCAAGCGACAATCAAAATCATCTCGGATACCTTAACAGGTCGACGCAATCACGTATTGCCCACCACACAACTTTACTAGGAAATGTCACCAAACCTAATGTACCTCCTTTGCCTGATCATCCTTTCGGATTGAAGTCCTTTGTACTCTTCGCGACAGCGAGAGGTTTTTCGCGTTGTTCAGACACAGTCTTCATGGAGCCTATCTAGTTGTGTAGTTCCTGTCTTCGATGATAGATAAAGAAAACCATCGCTTGCGCTTGCATTCTGATGATGCTGTGTATACCTTCTATCGTCGAAGAACGTTATACAAACTCGCCTAAACACCGAGGACGGTACATTCCTATTGGTGACATTTACTACTTTAGTCAAGCTATGTTTCTTCCTGACCTCATTGGTGGCAAGCAATACGTGATTGCGTCGATCTGTTGAGTATCCGAGATGATTTTAGATGTCGCTTGGTCATAAGAGACAATTGCCGAATCATCAACGTTCGGCGGATGTTGACATGATTAGTTGCCGCATCGTAGTTCCCAGTTCAGACCCTTGAGGATGCCCTGTGTACAATACGGGTACTATGACCAAGCGCTCACCCACACTTCAAACTTAGTGGTAGGAGTAGCGGATGATGATCTGCCTACTTGGAAATAGCTGCGCCGAGTCCATGAAATCGATTCGACGAATGAGGGGAACCAAAGGAGAACGTACCCTACCTTGAAGCTGAACAATTGTGAGAAGCAAACAGTAACCGAAGCTTCCAAGACTCTTGCCTTAGACATCAACCCTGAAAGACTAGTTTAGGGGATACTCCTACACGAGTTGTGATCACAAGCAAGATGGTTGAAGTCGAACCACACCACCACCGATGTGGCGCGAATCATGAGGATTTTCGGGAGGATTGTCCGCAAGGGTGGCATAAGCACGATGCACATGGACTGCTTAGGAGTACGAAGTACGATGACAATAGGATCTGTGGCGGCTCGGAGGATTATTTGATCGCGATCGTTCCATCGGACGGCTGACAGCCACGACCGTTTTGAGCAAGATTCAGATAGCCGGCGTGGTTACACATGGTCAGTGCACTCCCGAATGACCACTTCTGATTAGGTGCCTTTGACGATGACTGGAGCTGACAGTACACCTAATTACATAAAGTACTTTAAGCCTTTAAGGTAGTTCCAAGTAGTAAAGTAGGGCCATGGAGAGCTATGAAATGCTTGGGTGGCTTGCCGGTGTCCTTTTGTCATTGCCATGTACTTCTACTTTGCTCCGGACTGGGAAGCTCTTCAAGATAGCGTTTCAGCGGGTAGCGGTCAACCCCCAGTATTGCCAACGCATGCTTTCAGGTACCCTTTCGTCCTGCAGCGGCATCATCAGAGTCGTTGGCTCGCTTGCGTCCGGGTGTACGGTCTTCGGTCGGCCTTCCTTGTGTCTGATGTCGGAAAGGGGCTTGTGCATTGCACTGCTGGCTCCTCTTGGGCCCTTGGGACAGAGGAACAGGCCGAAGAACAGGCGCTGGCTCGTATGTATTTCTACAGAGGCTATCAGATACCCCAACAAACAAGAAGACGCTTGCGGCTTCCAAAGTACCTACGGAGCAGAGCAGTCCGGGGTACGGGGTATGAAAAGGCACAAGCAATATACTTTGGCTAGTGTCGCCAGTCTGGCTCGGCCTGCGGCCAAGATGTTAGCCAGACGCACACTCATCCCATAAGGGCTAGTAGATTCGCGCCATCCTTGCAGCTCTCCTCGGATCTTGATCGTCCCACCTGTTGACTTGTTTTGTGGTACTTTTGTTGAGGCTGCCATGCGCTCCCGGAGTCTCGATGTTCCTGATTGTTGAGCCACGGTATGGCGAGTTATGGTTCCTCGGGGCACTGCCTAACATGCGGAGTCCAGACACAACAGCACTCCCGCAATTGCGCAAAATAAGTATAGGTGAGGCTTATGAAAGATACGTAGAAGGTTCTCCGTACGGAGTTACTTTTCAATGATACGCACGAGCCACTGGGGGTCCTTTTGGCGATATTGAAGTGATTGGTTGGGGGTACAAAAATGATACGCATGAGCGAGAGGGAGCCAACACAAGCCCTTGAAGTAGTCTCCAGAGAAAATCGCCTCTTGCAGCAAGAAGCTACCAATCAGCGCGCTGACAGAGCGACCGGATTCCCATCGAATCAAATGAATCGAATGGATTGTGAGCTGGGCGAGCAGGCTAATGCTGCTAATGCTGCTAATGCTCCACCGTTTGCTAAAAACTCCTTGACGAAGGTTGCGGGGCGTCTTGGTGTCCGCGTCGTTCGTAGATCCTTCTCCCCCTCAACCGCAGCCTTTTGTCGAGTCCGTTCCCCTGTTACCACCTCATGTGAACAATGTGATCCATGTGAACCCTTCCCGTCCTACATTAACGACCTGACTGTCTTTCATGCCAATCGCCAGACCAACATTCTCTTCGCCAACATCCGCCCGAGAAATACCTCCACTACGTCACATACATAGTGACTGATCCAACGTCTGGAAAAGCGCGAGCCTCACCACTGTGCGAATTGTGCGGCAGCCTATACCCTTCTTTGACAATCTTCGGCAGTCGCTGACCCTGACCTTGCAGTGCAGCATTGCAGCCATTGAAGTGCCCGTCCACTGCCCCCCCCGCACCTTTTCGTCAGAGCACAACCGCGCTTGGATATCGACACTTACCGATCGACAGGCACCTGGTTACGTACCGTACACTATATAGTCCATTGGACTACAAGACACCAAGCTACGGCAACACTTTCACAGGATTACAGCTGGCGATAGATCAGGAATTACATTAGGACCTATACATCCCTCCAGTGGAACGAGGAAGCGGTTGAATTAGCTGGGGTTCGACATGCGAACAGGTCGCGATTTCGTCTTTCGACGGGATCGATAATATTGGCTATCAGCAAAAAATCTCGATCATCGAGCTCTGGGAATTGGTTTATAATCACTATACAAGGAAAACTAAGTGGAAATGGAGATTACCCAGGACAAGAAAGAAATTCGAAGCCAAAGCCAGGGACTCTCCAGCCAGATAGTACAAAGCCAAGAAATATTATTTGCAGCAGATGATATCTCTGCCAGTACCTGCTCAAAGCTCATGGACGGTGCTACTCAATTAGGTCTGCAAGAGCCTGTATCCGTGGAGACGAACAGCAACAGGTCACCAACCACAAACAACCGGATGGAAATGCTACAATCGGGATCAGCAGACTTACCAGATTGTCAGGTTGAAGTCTCCGCGTGTGATAAAGCGCACAACAGTCCAAGAACCAGCCAGCAATCCGGGAATGGCGGTTCAATCTTGCATGACAGTGGAAATTACTTTCCACGAAGTGTTCCTAGGCTGAAGGACGAGCCCATAAGAGATTTATTGACGACTAAGCGGCCAGCTGGATTTGAAATAGCTAATTTAACAAAGACTTCACGCGATGAACTACGGCAACGGCCTGCACCCAACCCTGTTGGCGCACGCAACCCTGGTGGTGACGAACTTGTTCCTGAGTCCCACTCTACTGCTGAGCATGAGCCTACTTGGACAGACTGTGCGACACAAACTGCCATCGGTCCGACTACCTTCAAGGCTGGGTCAGCCAGGCCTACTTCCGTCCCCAACTTCAAGAGTCAATCTGGCTCCAGAGGGCGTCGAGAAGGGCCTGCGTACCCAAATTACCCAGATCAATCCTTTGCTGCTCTGCAATCACAATATTATTCCCCACCCTATCAGCCACACCCCTTGAGGACTCGCAGCTCCCAATCATCGCATAACGCATTTTACTCATTCGACTCCTCGGCCATGGCCAGGGACTTTTCGACGATGCAATCCGGTGCAAAGACCGTCGGCAACACGCCAGCTCAAAGCCCAGGCCTTTTCGCGCCCTCGGTGCCTAGAAATAGACCTGCCACACAGGACTCGGAAGATTATGCTGTTCGGACACCCACCTTGCACCCCGCCCAGAATCTGCATCTTCAAGCACCCATAGAGTAAGTCGCCATCCATTCCACGTATCTAAGCCCATTTTGATCGCCGATACTATCTTATTCGTGAATCGTATTCGGTCCCTGCTCACTTTTCCCAGAACACACAAGCTTCTCAAAGATGTAGATCCAGTATCGGGCAGAAAGACTCTGAACGATTACGAGCTTTTTGAAAAGCTTGGCAGCGGCCAGCATGGAACTGTTAAGCTCGGTAGACATCTCACCAACCAGCAAACAGTGGCGGTGAAAATAGTACGCCGCTTCTCGAAAAGGGTACGCCTCGGAAAGCATGGTGACCCGAGCGACATGATCAAGAAAGAAGTTGCCATACTCAAGAAGGCGCGCCATCCCCATGTTGTCAGTTTGCTTGAGGTTATAGACGACGACGAACACGGGAAAGTCTACCTGGTTCTGGAGTACGTGGCGCGGGGGGAGATTGTCTGGCGTAAGAAAACCGACAAAGCCGTCGCTACCTTCGAAATGAAGCGTATCAAGCGCGAAAAGGCTAGCGGCATTAACGAAACATTCGAGCACGAAGAAGTCGAGCATTTCAACCAAGGCGCTCCTGCCAGACGCTTCGAGAAAGCTCGTAACTTGGAAAGGCACAAGAGCAAGTCGCAAGCGCGTCCGGATGCGGAAGTCGCTGGTCCGTACTGGAGTCTCGAGTACGGTGAAGAAAACGAAGAGATACCCTCTGGTGGGAAAGAAGTTGGTCCAGGCGTATCAACCGGAGCGACAAGTTTCGTCCCATTGCAGGCTGACTCAAGCTTGGACGCCCATGGGATTTCCCCTCAAAGTTCAACTCCGAAGCAGCTATATACCCCGAAACCTGCTCCATTCGATGCTATGGTACTAGAAACCGTGACACCAGATTCATTATCACGGCAGGAGTCAACCAAGGCAGTGTCCGAACTGAGACTAGAAGACCCATCTGCAGATTTGCAGGGGACAATGTACGGGCCGTACGTACCGGAAGAGCCCATTCTGGATGTGCCTTTGCGATGGAGATTGCAAGACTTCATTGACGAGCAAACACAGTGGACCGAGGAGGAAGAAGAGTACATGTACGTGCCGTGCTTGACCATAGAGCAAACCCAGACCGCGTTCCGACAGACCGTTCTCGGTCTCGAGTATCTCCACTTCCAAGGCATCATCCATCGCGACATAAAGCCCGCTAATCTACTCTGGACGGACAACTTCGAAGTCAAAATCTCCGATTTCGGAGTATCATACCTGGGCAAACCTTTGAGACGAGGCGATAACAATGAAGAGCTGTCCGAGGCAGATGCTGCCGATAAGATGGAAGCTGTCGAGTTAGCCAAAACTGTTGGCACACCCGCTTTCTACGCCCCCGAACTGTGTGATCCAGATCTTTTTGACTTCGAGAAGAATCCAGAGCGTCCTCGGATAACCGGCCAAATCGACGTATGGGCCCTTGGTGTTACATTGTATTGCATGATCTTTGGTCGACTACCGTTTGTGGACTCAAACGAGATGGGAATGTATGAGAAGATCGCTCGTGAGGAAGTCTTCATACCACGGGTCCGCCTCAGAGGGGTAGAGAACTCGGACAAAGATCCGGAGACCAATTACAAACGCTTGGACGATATCCTGGAGTACGAGGCGGTCGATGACGAGCTCCGCGACTTAATCGAACGGCTACTCGACAAGGATCCGACCAAACGCATCAGTATCAAAGAGGTAAAACATCATCCATGGGTCCTACGCGGTATTAGCGATCAGGATATCTGGGTCGATGAGACAGATCCTTCAGTACAGAGTCAAGGCAAGAGGATCGAAATCTCCAATGAAGATGTCGCGAGTGCGGTCGTTCCGCTCACATTAGTGGATCGTGTTAAAGCTGGTCTACGCAGACTTGGCTCCGTTGTCCGTGGTCGGGAGGGCAGGAAGAGGACTGACAGCAACGTCAAGACGCCTGATAGCCCTTCTTCAACAGCTCTCAAGGGCAGCAGCAGCGGTCAAGAGGGTCGACGTCCAAGTCTTCGGGGAGACGAGCAAATCTTTACGGCTTTACGTGCTTCAAGAGAAGGTTCTGAGCATCCGCTATCACAGAGTGTTGCCGCCAGCCCCGAAACTAAAACACATGCCTCCTATTTTGATTCGGCAACGGAAGCCACAACCGACAGCTCCAATAATAGCCCACGTGCCAGCCGTCCAACAATGTCCGAGAGAACGCTGTCAAGCGCTGATTCTGACAGAACCGTGAAGGCAGCCGTGCCTGCCATACAAGAGTCAATCGTCTCGCCTGGGGAACTATTCACGTCATTAACTACTTCAATCGATACGAGCTCATCTTCAAGCCTTGGTGGAATATTCCATGGAGCTGGTCGTCGCTTCGTTCATAGTATGCGGAGCAGAGAGAGAGGCCGTGATCAAGACAGTCCATCACGGTCAAGTCGATCATCTTCGGCCGATACTAGCGCATCGATCATTGACGACCCGCACGCCTCTCCGAGCTTGGCAATATCTTCTGCGATAGCAGCTGGACATGTCGATCAGCCGCCTATCTTGCGAGAGGGGCCCTCACCAGCCGATCTTTATCGGGCAGCTCCAAGTTCTTCACCAACACCCTCTCGATCCCAGGTAGAGTCACCAAGCGAGGCCTTCCAGAAATCACAAGAGCAGAACCTCCGACGTCAGATAGTCGAGGTCACGCGGGATGGTCCCACAGATGTTGAGGTACCATCAGGGAGTCCAGAGACACCCTGCCCGGCCTCCCCGGACGACGACTTGTTCTATGATCAACAAAATCGTGCAACGCCAGTCGGGGTGTCCTCCTCATCTGATCAAATGGCTTCCGGCATTAGCGAATCGTTCTCTTACCCCAGTGTCCCTTCTGTCGTCAGTGGTGCTTCTTCTTTCTCGGCCACCATTGACACCTACGGTCATCTGCCATTGTCCAAAGAGACATTGCCTTCAACTCTCGTGCCGAGGAACGTCTCGGAGAGCAGCGACGAACCTGTACTTGCTGTTGGAAATCATCCCAGAGCGGCAAAAGCCAGTGGCGCGGATGAAGATGAGGCTGGATATAACGGCGAGGGCGAAATGGACTCCGATAGTGACGAAGACTTGCTGATGATGGGCCCAAAGAAGTGAAGCCTTTGGGTATCATATACGCTGAAATTCGTGGATCGTCATTTTCGAGCCACAAAATGATCAATATCGGAATAAACACACACACAAAATAACCATGATCATGAAGAACTCTACACATTCTAAGCTATCAACCTACACGCCGTCTACCATTTCTACCATACGAATTCTACGATTCACATGTTTTCGCTTTCCCATGATACCGGATTTGATCATTATAGAATCTTTTCGAGATTCCTCGCCCCAGGATAGGCGTTCTAATCACCTCGACCACTCAACTCTACAACGACTCTTCTCGTATTACTATTGTCTGCGCATTCAACCAGCTTCGTGTCTTTGACACCTCATTTTGAATTGTGGGCATCTGAAGCGGGCAACAGAAAATTAGGGCGGCAGGCTTGTATCAAAATTAACGCTCATAAGGCGAAGTGGGAAGCTCCGAGGTGAAAGCGCCTCTCATGGCATGATCTCAATGCCCAAACAGCTAGCATTACATATCAATGGTCATATTGACACAAGCTTTCCGAGACGTTGATGTCTGAACGTGCAGCGATCGTTCTTCTTAAATTCCGCCATAAATATTTGATTTGCGCCCAGAATCGTTACACCTTGATAAGTTGGCTCATAACCTGAGTCTGGGTTCTTCAAATTTATTACGCCGCTGAATCGAAACGGGAGATCCAGCGGATTAGGATCCCAAATCTTGCCCTCGATTGGAATCAACCTTAATGGGTTCTGGGCAAGACACCCAACGCGACTTCAGTGAGGCTCTTATTACACCTGCTGAATTTTGGTGGGGGTGGGCCTGATTCAGGGTCCTGTCGATGGTTGCTCCTCGCAACTGATTATTTGGATCACGTGATAATCCCTGAAAGCTAGTCGGCGACGTGCACCATCCGGCGCAGCTAGACCCTTGGACCGTGCCTACGACCCCCACATGTTTGCGATTGTCTTTCTGCTATTTACAGTCATGACCATCGTGGCCTTCATCTGCCCCTCCTGCTGACCTCCAAAGGACAATCAACCACCATTGAGCGCAGGCTAGCTGTTGATTTGTGAGCCCCATCTATCAATCGTGCAACATCAGCGAAGCTCGACGCCCCATACGTTCAGAGATGCTCGGCTGACCGCAAGGCTGGCAGCGGAGGCTGGCAGGTTCAGCGTTCGAGGCCCGTATCCATCCACCTTATGCCATAAACACGTTCTTCGGCACCATCAATTTTCGTTTGCTCTGCCGCTGGGCAAATGGCAGCATTTCCATATACACCCACCAGAATTCTCAGTTCTCCCAAAGACGATGTTTTATACTACATCTTCCGACCATCAGCCACGTCACAATCGAACTCTGAGTTGGTCATCCTAAACGCAACCGAGACGCTGGAAGCTGCTAGCCTGCCACTTCTCACATTGGCGAGCGCCTTGCCATTTGCTTCGACGACTACGAAGCAGGCATACACCCCTGCGATCGGGGACAATGGAATCATACTGGCTTTTGCGGGCGACTGCAGAAATAGATCGCAGGGGTCGTCACTGTGGAAGTATAAGACGAGTAACGCTACATCGAACACAGACCGGACTTGGACACAACTGGACTTATCTGTCCAAGACAACAAAGACAATACTAAGCTGAAGGGTGCAAATTATCTGGCTTCGGGGATCGCGTTCTCGAGTACAGCCAATGCAACCTCGCAACTGTATGTGTTTGGCGGAATGTGCCCGAACGAGACGGACTGGACTTCCTCGGACTGGACCAGCTATGCTGAGTACTCGAATGCCATGCTGGCCTTCCAGCCACAAATGTCTACATCAGAGTATCTGGTTGGCGTGTCATCCACTAGAGGGCCGCCAATAGCAGAAGCTGGCTTCACTATCACGGCGTTGCAACCTACGTTCTTGCAATCGACGAGCGGGATTGGGACTCAACAGCAAAATCAGGATTATGTGCTGCTAGGTGGGCACACGCAGTCAGCCTTCATAAATATGTCTCAGGTCGCGCTTTTTTCGTTACCCGAACAAAGTTGGAGCTTCTTGCCAGTCGAGCAGTCTACCACGGCCCCCAAAACCGACCTGGCCGCTCGGGCTGTTACAACCATAGATCCAAGATCCGGTCATACGGCGGTACTCACGTCGAATGGCAAGCAAGTAGTGGTCTTTGGCGGCTGGGTAGGTGATGTGAATACCTCAGCTGAACCTCAGTTAGCCATTCTAGATTTGGGAAAGGGCTACGGTGGGGACGCAGATTGGCGATGGAGCATTCCAAACCCATCAGGGGTAGGCCCTGGCACTGATAGTGGACTCTATGGTCACGGCGCTGTCATGCTTCCTGGTAATGTCGTGATGATAACCGGCGGGTATTCGATATCAGGATCCAGTAGCACAAAAGCGAAAACAGCAGATCCCACGCCGAACAGTACCAGCTACTTTTTCAACGCGACCTCGAGCACCTGGTCCTCCAGCTATACACGTCCGATCACTGCTGGAGGGCATACGGACAAATCAAGTCCGAACGCAGAATACATATCGACCTCTAAAAAGGTGGGATTGGGTGCGGGGTTGACATTCGGCATAGTAGCTGTACTGATAGTCGTAATGGTCTACTTCTGGTACAGCCGTCGACTGAAACGTCGCAGAGACGCCCGGGAAGAAGAGCTGCGCGATCTGTCAATGACCGCCAAAAGGGCCAACTCATCCATGACTGGGTATGGCGTTAGCAGCCAAGAGATGACTTCAAAAGATGCGTTTCCATTGGTTAAGGAAAGCTCTGGTGGAAGAAGCAGTCGCGAGACCGAAGCGGAGAGAACCGGGCTACTTTTCGAAGTACCCAGTCCGACAAGAGGGCTCCGTAGATCACTGCATTCCCGGGGAGCATATCAGCCAGCACCTCGTTACGATGATGGTCGCTTAGCCCGTGGTTCTGGCAACATTCACCCCATTGACGAACGGGATGAATATGACGAGGATATGGGCAAAAGAGACCTGGCAGCAGGACCAGGCACCGCTCAACGTAAGAATGGTGGCATCCTTCGTTCAGCGCCGGCTCTTGATCCTTTCCTTGATCCCGACGTATCGAGAACGCCTTCTCCCCAGTCCGCAGCACATGAACGAGAGCTTGAGGTTCGCAACTGGGTCAGTGACTGGGCTGCTGCAGATGCTCTCATGCATCACCATGCCGGCCGATTCTCACCGGATAAGACCGACCGCACTTCTTCTACGCTCAGCGATCAATCAATGCACTCTGCTGTGTCCGCACAATCCTGGCAACATTCGGTTGGTACCATGAGCAGGAGCATGTCACAGCATTCGGCAGCCCTCTTCTCTGCTCGGCCCGTCGACGTCAACGGTCCTATGCAGGCCATGGATATGCAGCGCGCGCAAAGCCTGGCACGAAATGCCAGGTCCAACAATCGGCGATCTCAGTCGTTAACGCTGTTCTCCAATCCACGCCGTCCCGACGCGTCAGATACTTATACGCCGGCAACGACATCTTTCTCGCGGCTTCAAAGCGAAGGCGAGGCGCTTCTTGGCGGCTACCCTGATCAAAGCACGACTTCGCCCACCCGTACCCAGAGTCGAGCGAGAAACTGGATGGGCAGTGTACGCCGAGTTTTCACTGGAGCCGAGCGCAGTGACTCCGCATCGCCAGAGAACGGAGTTTTGAGCACCTCATCCTCGCCAACTAAGTATCATCACAATGAAGCAGGAGTACCTCGGCGCGCGGCAAGCACGGGCACGATGTTGTGGCAGAAACGACAGGGCGCCAAGGACTGGGACGTCGAAGGCGCTCCGAGCAGAGGAGTCGAAGGCAGCGCGAACGGGCAGGGGCAAGAGGACGAAGAGTGGGATGTTGAGTCGGCGGTTGAAAGACGAGTGGTTCAAGTGATGTTCACTGTGCCCAAGGAGAAGCTGAGGGTGGTCAACCGCGGGCCGGACGGAGATGGGGTCAGTGTGGTGAGTAGAGAGGGCAGCGTCAGAGATATAGCAGCTGCGAAGGAAGAGAAAGGAAAAGGCAAAGCAACGGAGTAAAGAAGGACGGACATGTGTGAGCGTTCTGGGGTATGGGTCTTGTTGTGATGATACATTCTGTTCAATGTCTATCAATTAGGGTTTTGGCCATATCACCATTACTGGGATACTGTGGAGCGATTATAGCGATTTGGAAACTAGCGATGCCTGAACGAATTAGACGGTCGGATGGAATTGAAGCTCATTCTGCTGCTATTTCCGTTGACCTTGACGACTGGGTCTCGTTATCTCGCCGGCGATGAGAGCTCGAGAGTACCAATTAATTAATGAGAGCGATAATCTGCCTTAGCGAAAGTGAAGCCAGAGAGTGCAAGAAGGCTGTGCAAAGGTGAAAGTAGGCTAGAAGGCGCTTGAAACATTCGTGAAGAGGGCGGAGTCGCAATGGTAGAAGGACCGGACACAAGTAGGGCGCACTAGCCGAATGCTTGACTGGATGTCGTAGGAGTATGTTCTCTACGAGTGAAGCCGGTAGGACTGTCTCTTCTGCTAAAGAGGCACTGGAAATGAGTATCTGAAGTGGGATTGTGAAGGATCCGTCGCTTATGCGATTGGAATGGGCGTCGATTGCATTTTAGAATTTAGACGCCCACTAGGGCACTAGAGTACTCGGACTTCCACAAGGGAAATCCTACGACCTCCAGCGGCTTCTATCTTTGGACAGCAGTGAGCCCGATGTCTCCTGTGAAACATTGACCTTCCCACCTCCTCCAGCATCCTTCATCGCCAACTGCCGTGCCATCGGCCATTCAGATCGACTGTCAGCAATACCTCCAGCCATCATCAGAAGCTCGGACATCGTACATCCAGAGTTTCCCCCGCCCATACGACTGTGTTTCAGACGCTCAACGTATTCAGCAGGACCAGGTACACCCCCCACAATCCTTCGGCTGTTTTGCGCAGCCTCAGGGCTTAGACTTTATCCTAACTGTCTATCTTACCTCACCTATGATCCAACTGTCACTGACCTATTGTGAAGCTTACCTAGCTATACGAAGTACCACACTACGAACGTCGTCAAAGTAAGGCTGCTATCCCTCCGGTCCGCTCGCATCACTACAGAACCTCACGCCAAACCGTCGCGCACCGCCTCCAACTGCTGCTCGAGACACCCGAGACTACGGGCACCTAACCCCAGTATCCGCTCAGTCAAAGCCCACAGTTGGCTACACAACAGCTGTGAACGACGTTGGCTTACTATACCCTCCAAGTATTTCGAAGCTTTCTGTCAACACAACCGCCGCGCCCCATATACTGAGACTCGCAACATACGCGAAACAGACGCCGCTCTCCAAGTAAGGTCTGTGCTACCTAGGCACGTCTAGGTGGGGCATTGCTTGTACCACTGGTCCGCCTATGTAGAGAGCGAGTGCATCGAGTGCATATACACCGCCTCCTCACAGATCCTGCTGTCCAAAGAACATCCGAGACGGCCTGGATCGCTCGAACAGGATTCGCTCCACAGCCCGTCCAAGCCATCGTCGCTTGGCCATAGCTCTTGTCTGGGCAAGTGGGTCAGCAAAAGGTATCAAGATCGTCATGGAAGCGCAACAGCTCCGGGGAAGATCTTCTTCCGCTGGCAACGTGCCCCATAACCGTATAAGGCACTCTCCATCGCCTCATCGATTTAACGGGCAAATCCTAGATCCTTCGTTTCATACTCAGGACTTTCCGTCTGGGGATTACTCGTCGAATACAATACCCAATACTGGGAGTGCCATGCAATATAATGTTCCTACTTATATAAATGGGAACACACCGCAGTTGCCATTCCAACAACACGTCCTACCAAGCAACGATTTCAGTGACCCTAACCTCGGGCAGTCATACCAACCTGATGGTACAAGTCAACGGAGGGCATCACAATTGGCCAACGAAAGCAACCATCAATTCAATCCTAACATACTCGAATCGAATACTCCTACAGAATTTGGAGATTTCAGTCAACAGCAAGGCTTTGCTACCAAGCAAAGCTTGCCGTTCGAGAACGCCTTCTTGCTAGATCCTCAACTTCAAGCAAACATGCAAGCCCACCATCAGTCCATCAATCCAGCAGACATCATGAGCAACATGTCCTCGCCCCAAAACATGAATACAACACCCCCACATCTGATGCCGCCTGACGGGTCTTCACCAGGGCATGGGTCCCCTTCCTCAACCCAAGCCCATACCTTCTCTCCTGACCATTCGAGGCACGCATCCCTTGATCCCTCGAGTGCGCAATTTCAAAATGGACAGCAGCCGACCGACTGGGCGGGTATGCTCTCCGGTGCACAATTCCAAGGACACAGGCGTGCACCTTCAGAGCATTCTGATGTGTCGTCGTCAGTTGCACCCTCACCATACCTAGGCCAGCAAGATAGCTTCGAAGCATTCGACCCTGCTCACTCGCCAATGTTGGGTGCTCAACAAGACCCACAACTCTACCACGATGCCCTTGGCATAGAAACCTTCAGCCTCTCAGATCCACAGCAACAGATTCAACAACACCAGCAGCAGCAAGAGCACATCAGCCCAAGGCACAGCCCTTACCCATCACCTCGGATGACACCCCATCCTGGCTTTGGCCTGCCTCAAGAGAACAACTTCATGCTTTCGAATGATGTGCAGCAGAACAGCTTTAATGGCCAGCCCAGATCCGACATCTACACAAGCTCCCCAAACCAGAGCTTTCCCCAGTTTACCATGAGGCATGATTCCGGAGATATGGGTCAGGCCGCCCAAATGGCGCCACCCGAGATCAATGTTGAACTAGCACCTCCATCACGTCAGCCAACCTTCGAGCCGCTGCGCCCAGAGAATCATTTGGACGCTCTAAGTCCACCCGAACGAGGTACGTCGAGACTCCTCACTGCACCCCAATGCACTAACAGCGATCAGGCCGCCGCAACCGCATGCGTGCAAAATCCGAAACATACATCACCAGGCCCTTGACTCCCACCTCCCCTTCCACTCTAGCCAACGATGGCGACACCACTCCACACCGCGACCGAAATCGATCCCTCTCCCCTTTCGATATTTCCTTCACCGGTTACTCCTCTTCCCGCGATGCATCACCCTCCGCGAAATCCCGCCGATCCTCCACCCCAGCGATCCCCAATCGAGACTACATTCTCGAGCTTGCCGATCCCACTCGCCCCCCCGTTTCTGGCGAACGGAAAGTTCAAAAACATCCTGCCACCTTCCAGTGTAATCTTTGCCCCAAACGCTTCACACGCGCCTACAACCTTCGCTCTCACCTCCGCACTCATACTGATGAACGACCCTTTGTCTGCACTGTCTGCGGCAAGGCCTTTGCACGCCAGCACGATCGTAAACGACACGAAGGCCTCCACTCGGGCGAAAAGAAATTCGTCTGCCGCGGCGAACTCGGCACCGGTGGCTCTTGGGGCTGTGGCCGCCGCTTTGCTCGTGCCGACGCACTGGGGCGCCATTTTCGCTCCGAGGCCGGACGTATCTGTATCAAACCACTGTTAGACGAAGAGGCGATGGAGCGGCAGCGTCAATTCGACGAATCGATGCTCGTGGCACAGGGCGGTGCAACTCCGATGCATAACCCGAATGCGGGCGTCAATGGAGGGGGCTTTACATTACCAGCAGCATTATTGGCGCAGTACCCGGCATTGCAAGGGCTTCAGTGGGATAATATGCCGGGAGACGACCTGGAGGAGGTTAGTGGACGGAGCAGCTTCGATGCTGGGAGTGGTGCCGACAGCTATTTTGAGGATGAAGATGGGTACGTTTCTGGACCTGGAGTCGGGGCTGGCGCGGGAGGCTGGCATGGTGGTGGGGTGGGCCATGAATGGGCGAGTGATTATGAGGGAGGGAGGTAGCATAGGCGAATATGGTGGGATTCCCAGCGAGGGCGTTGTGGGGGATACAGGTGCGAGTCTTTTGCAACTGATACCATTGCTGTTTGTGTTCAGTACCTTGGTCGTTACCAGCTTCACATCATTTAGGCATTGGGGTGCCTTAGCATAACGGCATCATGACGCCTTAGAGCGTATCGGACAAGACTTATGTTCTTACTTAGGTAGACTTCTTACCACTACCATAAGTACTTATATCAAGCCTCTGAAATGCTCCTGTTCACTCTTCTCTGAATCTTCAACGTGCCCACCGCCTAGTCACTGCCTGGAGTGATGACTTATCGACTTATCCCCTTCGCGGCGTGACGAGTCAATCAATTGTAAAATGACTTCTTAACGCTCCCAGCACTTCGGGGACCTACACCTGATAATCAACTCATCGAACGACGCAAAGTCAACGAAACACCTAAGACTTTGGAAACCCCCCATCATGGACCCCTCCCCCCCCACAACCACCCTCATCCTCTCGCACATCCTCCCCCTCCTCCCCCCCCCAACCCCCCACCCCACCACCCCCCCCTTCACCCTCGCCCTCTCCGGCGTCCAAGGCTCCGGCAAATCCACCCTCACCGCCTCCCTCCTTCTCGCCCTCTCTTCCAGGGGCTACACGCCCCTCGCCCTCTCCCTCGACGATTTCTACCTCCCCTTCTCTGAACTGCAATCCCTCGCCCACGCGCACCCGGGCAATAAGTTGCTGCAGCAGCGCGGGCAGCCGGGGACGCATGATGCGCTGCTTGCGGCGGAGGTGGTGAGGGGGCTGAGGGGGAGGGAGGAGGTGAGGGTGCCGGTGTATGATAAGGCGGGGAGGGGGGGGAGGGGGGATAGGAGTGGGTGGAGGGGGGTGGAGGGGGGGAAGGTGGATGTTGTGGTGGTGGAGGGGTGGTGCGTGGGGTTTTTGCCGCTTGGTGAGGTGGGGGTTGGGGGGGTGTATGCGGAGGCGGAGAGGGAGTTTGGTGAAGGGGGGCTGGGGAAGAGCGAGTTGAAGGGAAAGAGGGCGACGGGGAGGGAGGTGCTACTGGAGCATGGGGTTGGGGATCTGGTGTTTGTGGATGGCATGTTGGGGGGGTATACGAGGGGGGGGGAGGGGTTCTTGGATGTGGGGGCGTGGGATGCGGTGGTGCATTTGGATGCGGAGAGGCTGGAGTGGGTTTATGGGTGGAGGGTGGAGCAGGAGAGGGGGTTGAGGGGGAGGGGAGGGGGGAGTATGACGGATGAGGAGGTCGAGGCGTTTGGTGAGTTGGGGTCTTTGTTTGTTCTCTGTGGTTCTTTTCCCTTTTTGTATTTGGATTGGGAGGGAAGGGAGGAGGTTGCAGGGTGATACTGGGGCTGACGAAGAAGATAGTGCTGAGGTATATGCCTGCGTATGTGCTGTACTTGGACAACTTCCGGAAGGGCGTGTGTAAAGGGAGGCAATTGAGGATTGTGTTTGGGAAGGATAGAGAGGTCAAGAGGACGGAGATTCTCTGAGACACGGAAGCAATTATCGAAGGGGCCCAATGGCTTGCATGGGTCGTTTGTCAGTACGGTTCTTCCAAACAAGAACAAGATCTGAGATGAGGGCGGAGATCGGTTCGAAGTGAGTCGGGAGCGCAGATCTAGGGACCTGGGAAGACGAGGCCTTCGATCGAACCAAGAGATGGGGGAATGGAGGGCCTGAATTCGCCACATGTGGACGACCAGGAGATGAGACCAGATTTTCGCTGGGCTAGCTGGTTGTGCTAAGGCTCCTGGATGGTTTTAGGTTTTAAGGACTGGGTCAAACATGGCCTGCATTGAGTACTCTGGCTGAGAGTGCTTGACTGGCAGAGGGGATCTGAAGCACAGGCAAGTAATCCTGGGGAAGAGGCATGAGGGGTATGATGGAAAGTGTATAAATTTAGGATGCAATGGCAAGGCATCAGCTTTTACGCAATGGGACGACGATGTCGCCCCACTGACCTGGGATATAGCGAGGATTTGACCAGTCGAGAACTCAACAAATCCAGAACCAAACTGCTGTTTTGAATATTTGCGAAAAATTAGTGTGACTTCACTTTCGGTTTCGATTCTCGGCCCCTGCCCTCTCGCTATCGCACCCTCGTGTCCATACCTAGCCGGTCAGCCATTTCCAAGTCCACTGCCCCCTTCAGCATTTCCTTTAAATTGAGAAGCTCTGTCGTGCCCTGCTGCATACGGTCTACTTTCTGGGCGTCGTACACTCGTAAGGAGGCTTGCAGAACATACGCACCTGAAGCATCGAGGGGAGTCGCGGATTTGAGAAGGTTTTGAGGAGCAAGGGAAGTTGCCGAAGAATCCTCGTCTGATCCTGGGGAATCAAGAATAGTGAGAGGACGGAAGAGCTGCAGGAGAACGGAGGAGTGAGTGAGACGGTGACCGGCCACAACAAAGGTGGAAATGTGACTATCTCCTAGTCAGTGTTCTGATAGTCTACGAATCCCAACAGATGACGAGTGGTAGGGAACACCAGTCATAGGAAGGGAAGGAAAAGAGAGAGAAATTAAGAGCATGTTCCAGGAATTGATAGACTTACGTGTATTCCATCGCAGCCATGAATTTCAGGGGGTCACCCGACACTATGGGCATATCGGCCATTGCGCGCGATGTTACGGGACGAGCCTTGTTGGCATCGGGAAGGTCACGGAATTGAAGCGTCCAGGAGGTGGCAGAGGAACCGTCACCGATTGAATCTCCATCTGACTCCATCACGTCCTGTAACAATATAAGGGATACATAGTCAATTAGAATGCAGAAGGATGACATACACCACTCGAGCCACCCTCACCCATCACTACATCTTCTTTCTCCCTCTCGCCATTCACCCCATTCGCATCTTCCCCCTCCGCAGCGTCTCGTTCGTTCTTGACCTCCTGGACGAGCTTCAGATAGAATAAGCCACCGTGCATCTGCCCCTGCAAAGCCTTCATTTGCCCAGCCTGTCCTTGCTGAGGACCAGCTTTGCCGCCACTGGGTGGCGGTCGTGAGGGCTTGAAGATGAGATGCTTCTCCAAAATTGATATTGGCTGCATGGCAGCTACACCGGCAAGGATGGAGAGCACTTGTTCGTGACGCGAAGAGGGGATTGAAGCATGGAGAAGAAGCTCGTGCATCTTGTGGTAGGAATATTAGATAGAGGAAGGCAGTAAAATAGCGAGCTTATACACGCGGCCTTGCCAAGTAACGACTGGCAATGAGAGATTCGGGGATGCGGACAAATGATAGATGCATGAAATGACCTTTTGACATTGACAGAGATATCCAGAAAGCTTTACTCGATCGACGCTATCTGCGATAATTTCTTCCCTCCTTGCTCGGCAACATGCTTCTGTTGCCCGCTTCACCTATTCATATTCAGAAAGAAATCTGTCTACATATGCAGGTATTATGCTCTAATGCGTTTCAATTCTGAAAACATAGATTGGATTAGGTGCGTTGAACATCGAGCATACTTTGGTATCAGAAGCACGAAAGTGAAAGTTCAGAATCCGTCTCCAGGATCCTTCGGCTAAGCAGCCTTCGGGCGACGTTAGAGTAGTCAGCATGCCAAGAAACTCATTCTGAGTATCCGATGACTAATTAATCGTCGGTCCCCCACCAAAAAACGGCAGGCGCTTTTAGGTGGGTCACACCTCACCCGCCTCCACCCCTCACCCGCCTAAATTAGGACGTTTTCCTAATATCTAGTATAACTTCACCGTCACAGCTCCAAATTATGTAAACAAAGCGTCAAATAAAAGCTCTAAGAGTGCTCTATAAATTATCTATAGTAGATTAATCAATTCGAGAAGAAATAGTGGATTTTTGGATAGTAAGAGAGGCAGTTCTCCAAGATCAAAAAACACCTCTTCGAGAAAATAATTACCACGAATTTGTAGAATAAGCAAACGCGCATTTAGACAATTGATTTTGAGCATCTATAAAAATAATTAAATGTATACAAAAGATTTTGAAGAACAACTTGCAAATTAGATCTAAAAACAAAATATTTGTAGAGTCTTCTCTTAAACGTATTTTGTTGTTTGTTTTCTTCTTCTTCTTCTTCTTATTTATATCGAATAATAATTGTTTTAAAATATTGCGTTGTTTCATATAACAATATTTTTAAAGTCTATACTAGATTGATTGTTGGTTCGATATTCGGTTTCAACTTTGAAATCGAATTGAATTGCCAAGAAATCGAATAGAATCAAATCGCTTAAAGAAGCTAGCTTATTACTATAGTAAGTTTAGCTTAGTCGAAAAGTTACTATTTTAAGTAATTTGATTTCAAAAAAAATTCAAGGAACCAAATCTTAACGCTTACACGTAATATTTTCGATTTCTTGCAATTAGTCTAGTCTATACGTAGAAGCGGAGTTGTATTTGTTTGAAAAATAATATAGATTAATATAGTTGTTGTTATTGTCTTCTATAGAGAATTCTTGATTCTATATAGTATTTAAAGCTCTATCTATCTTTTGTAAAGTCTTCTTATTAATATTATTTGCGACAACAATATTTTTTGTATTTGCAATTTCTTAATTAGTCTCTACTTATATTCTAATATTGTAAACTAGTTAATGTAGACAAGTAATCTTTATTTTTGCAAACTATATAGTATTTTGTAATTCTATAAGTTTTGTCAACTCTATAACTTGTTCAATTTGCGTATTAAAAGCAATCTCTTTAATAATTTTATTAGTTTTATATTTAGCTTTGCGATCGATCTTTGCGAGCTTCTTATTAAATTTCTATAAGTATAAAATATATAGATTTTCTATAATTATTATTTCGCTTGTAATATTAACAATTTAAGAAAATCTTTTATAATTCTTTGTTTTGCGAAAATCTTAATATATCGATCGAGCTTCTTAATATAAATAAATAAAATATAGATTTGCTTGTCGACAATCTTAAGAAGTTTGAGCAATTGTTAATATTTATAGTTAATTTTGCAATGTTTATTAATGCGAAAACTATTACAAAAGATCTAGATATACTTGTAAATTAATTGCAAATCTTGCAATATATACAATAAATAATCATTTGTTTTTTTTAAAGATAAAGTAGTAAACTATCTTGTTGTTTTTGTTGCACAACTAAGTCTTGTTCTTAACAATTTTTCGCTTCTTTATTAAATCTAGAATTATATTAGATATATATAGTACTATTCTATACTTTCTTTAAGCGTATTTAATAATTGCTTGTTTAAATATTTTGTTTCGAAAGCTTTAAAAGATATCTAGAAAATTAAACTTGTCAAATTTGACGTTATTAATGCGAACAATTTAATAAATAATATTTGCATAATATTGTTTGTAGATTTAAAGAACTTCTATATCTAACAATTAAAGCAAATATATAGAATAAAATAAAAACTTAAACAATATAGTTTTATACTCGATTGCAAAACTTTAGAATCGAAAGATTCGATATAATTTGTAATTATTTAACAACAATAATATTTATTTCTTTACGTGCTTTCTAGCAATGTTCTTAATAAAATATCATATCTAATTCTTGAATATATTATTGTTACTATAGACAAAGTTGCTAAAGTCTAGTGTTATATAAAAATATAGATTGTTAACAGCAAAGTATTTATACAAAAGAGAGCTTTTCTTAAAGATTATTAAGAACGCAATTATTTTGTTGTTAACACTTATAATCTGTAAGATATAAGTACGTTTGCTATCTATCGACGCACTAAGATATAAAAGACGTAAGATATAATAGACTTTTATTACTATGTCTCAACTATATAGAGTAGATAGTAGTAAGACTAATTGTTGAAGAACAACGAGAGATAAATTTTCTTTCTATCTAATACTTGTTATAATGTACGAGTCTACTTTTCGCTTTCTAATTAGAAAGAAAAGTTGTGCAATTTGAAATTTCTATAGATAGTCGAAATTATGTGTTCTACTATATTTTGAGATTTTAGCGCGTCGATAATATTATAATATTATAATAATCTTCTCTTTTAGAGCATTAATTCTTAATAATGTAAAAAGTTGTATTAATTTTATATAAAACAAAGATATTTGTTAAATGTTAGTATTACAAGAGTTTGTTAAAAATCTTTTCAAATTTCTTTAAAAATTAAGAGAAAAAGAGTCTTTTGTCTAATAAAAATCAATTTATGATTCAATTTAATACAATTTCTAGAACAATATAATAATAACAATAGCAATCTATAGTAAGCTATTGTTTTATTGTTGTTATTGTTAGAATTTTAAACAAAATTTAAAGTAAAGCTAGCGTTATACAAACATTAGATAGATTATAAATACAAATATTGTTTTTTTTTTCTTTTTTCTTCTTTTTTCTTTTTATACTTTTCTTAATTACAATTGCTTTTTTGTTATAAATAAATTGTTGCAAAAATAACAATATATAAGACTTATATATATAGTACAAATATTAAATTAATATATTTTTATCTTTATTTTCTAAGAGATCGAGAAATTAAGAAAATAAATAATTTCGCCATTTTATTGTTTACAAAAACTAATATATTATAATTTATAATAATCTTTATATATAACTTGCGTAAACAAGTATATATATATTTGCAAAAAGAAGAATATCTATATTTATTGCAAATTTTTTTATTGTAAATTAAATTGCTATATTGCAATATATTTTGTTTGTATTTATAATATAATAGCTACTAATATTTATTAGTTTATTAAATATTCTTAAGATTAAATAGAAATTCTTGTTAACAAATATTATAAAATACTTGAAGTCGAAAATATAATTTTTAGATTAATAGAACGCTTGCAAAAAGATATTATTTTTAATATAAAAAGTTAACAATATAATAGAGATTTTATCTATTAATAACAAATCGAATACAATTTTATATCTTGTTAATTTAAATATAATTTAATTTGATACTCTAGAATATTAGATTAAGCTCGAACAAAAACTCGAGAAAACAAAGAAAAATTAAAATAATATTTTTATTAAGATAAAGTAGCTAATGGATCTTTTTTCAAAATATATGTTAGGGATTACTAGATTAAATGCATAATGTAATAAATAAAGTTGTTGTCTATTTGTTGTCTAACATCTATCTAAGATGCCTAGGGCAAATATGTGGGCAGATCGATCGAATAGGCGATCCTGGTGTCAACACTAGATCTAATTAGGCACGCTAAGCCTAATTAGGCAAGAGTGTCGAGCAAACTTCAAAGAATGCATAAAATTCGTAATAGATATTTATCTTTTCGAAAAAAGATTACGCTCTTGTAATTATGCTAGGTAACGACAATAAGACCTAATTAGATAGTAAAACATATAGTAAAACATGCAGTCTATCGTGATATTAAGTAGCAAAGACGCTCGTACTATGCATGCAAAGCAAAGAAAATATATATAACTCGTCTCTTTTAAAAATGCAACAACGAGAACGTCGAAAATTATCATCAATGTTGATCAAGACGACAACGATAAGATGTTATCGTTTTGATGTAATCTAAGTAACGACAATAATTCTTAGAGGGAGCAACATAACGACGTTATTCAAATATCTTCGAGATCTTCTCTAAGTCGATTTTAGAAATAAATCTAAAACTTATCTTTTTGACATTCGAAACAACGAAGCGAAGCACTTGATAATTGTCTAATTGACGCACTTGCTAAGTTTGTAAAACGATTAAAGAGAATTGCGAAGACGCGTCGATTTGAGTAATATTAACGCGTTTTCTCTAACGATTCTCACGAGTCTAAAATAGGCGATAATGCTCTTTTGAGTAAATTTTTTAATATTGAACATGCGAAATAGATCGTCTATTGTAAAGTACGATTTGATGCATGTAAATAGCGATTTCTAACAATGTAAAATCGACGTTCGCAATTGTGTTTTTGAGGCAATTTTTGCTCAAGTAGATAAAAATGTAGAAGGCGATGTAGAAGATCGCTTTGAAGGAGTCGTTTCGATGCAAACATTTGAGACAATCTTTGTTTACATAGATAAAGATGTAGATGGCGATGTAGAAGGCGTTGCGAGCAAAGTTGTAAGAGATGCGTTTAATATAGAATTAGAAGGCAATTTTAAAGATTGCTTTGTACAAGTTAATCGCTTTGTAGAAGTCGTTTCGATGCATATAATTGCGAATATAAATATCTTAGTAACAGGCGATTTTGTAGACGATATAGAAGGCGTGTCGATGCTAATAATGAAGGAAAAGAAGCATGTAGAAATAATAACAATTTCGATAATCTTCTTTGCGTGATGCTCTTAAATATGTGTATGCAACTTGATATTGCTAACAAATTTAATAGAGATTTGTTAATATTAGAAATTTATAAATCTTCTAATTAGAAAACTATTGTTTGCAAGAATTTGCAAAGAAATTGTTAATAATTTTGCAAAAAAAAAAGTTATTAGAATAAAAAAAAAAACAATCGAGATATTACAAATAGTGTGATCGTCGAGTCGGGTTTCAACTCGATCGAGTTAACTCGCCCAACCCTGATCCTGGGGTCAGGCAAATTTCCTAGCTCAACAGGGTGGGGCGGGCGAAGAATGCGCGTCGAGTGTTCAACTCGACCCACCCAATCACGTGACGTCACATGACGCGCTAGCTATATGTGATTAGCGTGGACCCTGCACTAGCCTAATTGGGTTAGCTTGAATCCTGCGCTAGCTCAATCGAGTTAGCGCATATATAAGATAAGATAAGATAAGATAAGATAAGCGAATGCTAACGCGACGAAGTTAGCTTGGGTTCTTGGCATTGGCCCGACGAAACCCGACCCTGGGGTCGGGTTCGCGCCTTAACCCTGGCCCAACCCTACGGGGCCCAAGAGGGTGGGTCGGGTTGAGAAAAAAGTGTTCGACCCGACCCAACGATCACACTATATAATTTATAACAAAAAACTTTAATACGTTAATAGATATTATATATTTTAATATATATTTTTATCTATTTTGCGCAAATAAATTAGAAATACTTTCTCTAAAATAAATTTAGAATCTTTTCGATTTTAAAATATTTTGTCAAAAAATTGTTATAGTTTTTGCAAATTAATTTCTTTCTAATAGCTATATTTTCTGAAATATAGAGTAGTTTGTTATATTTAACAAAAAAATTTTAATCTAAGATTTATATCTTTTATTAATAGCAAAACAATTTCTTAATCTTGATACAAATTTTCTCGATCTAAATATTTTTAATCTAAAGATTTTTAACCAAGAATTTTATTAATTTCTAAGATTTTTTATACAATTTCTCTAATATATTTCTAATTATTTTTCTTGAAATAATAATCTATATGTTAGTTAGTTAAAATAGAGATATTAATTTATTAAGAACTTTCTTTCTATTTTATAATTGTAAAATTTTCGTATTACTAGTAGATACTTCTGCTAGTTATAATATAAGAATCAAATTATTTGATATTTTCTATTTGCTTTGTATTAGCAACTTTTTGTTAAACAACAATATTAACTTATTTTAAAATACAAAAATTAAACTAATTAATATTTTTTGTCTGTTTTATATTAACAAATTTTTGTTAGACAACAATATTAGTTTGTTTTCCAATATTAATAGCAATTTTGTATTTAACAATAAAATCTTTTTATAATCGAAACGTCTCAACAATCTATTTGTTAATTTTTTTTTATTTAAACAATAAAAGATTTTAAAGTTATAGATAACTAATTTAAGTATTTAGCAAACTTGTTTTAAGTTTAGTTTTTTTTATTTATAAATCTTTTAAGATTATTATAATCTAATTATATCTCGATAGAGTAAATACTATTTTTTAGATAGTATTTCTATTTTTTAAAAGCAATTATAATAGTTAGCAGTTTATAATTATATATCTTATAATTTTGTTTTATTAAAATCATTTTTTGCAATTAGAATATTATCGAGCGTTAGTTTTTGTTGTTATTTTATTAACTTAAAATGTTCGCAATTGCAAAATCAAATATATTGATTTCTACTCTAATTTTCTTGTTCAAATTGTAGTAACAAAGTAGTAAAATCGATATAAAAATATCGCAAAATTAATAAAATATTTGCTTTGTTTTATTTAATTAAACAAAAGAGTTAAATTTCTTGTTATTTTTACTTTCTTTTAATAGATTAATAAGAGAAACAACTTTTTTCAAATAACGATATATAAAGTATCTAAAAAAGTTTACGAAGTTTAGAAATATCTAAAATTTATAATAAGTTTTTAATTTAAATTACTTCTTAATTTTTTTAATTTTTTTCGAATCTATCTATATATTTTCTAAAGATACAATAAAGTTTAGAAATCTAATTTTTGTAATATTAAATTTATACTTTTTTAGATTGATATATAGCAAATATTTGCAAAAGCATTTTAGTATTTATCTAATATAATATTTGTATTTTGTCGAATTATTATTGTATACTAATATGTTATTTATATAGATTATATAAGTTATATTAATTAGCTCTTGCAATATTTTACTAATATAAATCTAAAAAGTTGCAAGTACGTTTGCTAGTTCAAATAATATAATATAATATTCGAAATATCTATAACATGTGCAAAATATTGTCTTCTACTTATTATTGTATTTAATACAAATACAATAGTAGATATTCTTTACATTTAAGACAGTAAAGTGCTTTGCTTTGTATAAACAATCTAGTGTTTCTATAATTAGAGATAGTAAATAACAATTCTTAATTAGATTGGTCGCGCTAACCCGGAAATGTCACGTGCAAATGCCAAGACCCGGGTCAAAAAAATTTCGAAGAATCGAATTGCTTAAAGTAGTTTAGTCGATTACTATAAGTAGTTTAGCGCAAAGCGCGCTAAACTACTTTGAGCGATTCGATTTCAAAAATTTGTCGCGACTCGATCTTGGCGCCAGGTCGAGCTAGAGGGATGATATCATAACCCGACTCGACGATTAGTCTATTCTTAATAGTAATTTTATTTAAATCTCTATAATCGATATATAAATATAATCTATTGTTCGATTTTAATATAAATAGAATAGAAATATTTGCAAACAAAACTAAATACTTAATTTAGTTTTTAACTAATATATTATTAAGATATTGTCAAAGAATTGTTAGCTTGTTTTATAAAAAATTATAAAAAGATATAAAAGATAGCTCTTTATTATTCTAAAACTTAATAATATAATTTTCTTTTTTAAATTCTAATAGAATTTCGATCAATTTATTATTGTAGATATCTTTTAGATTTCTTAACTTTTTAGAGATTTTAGATTTTGCTAATTTTTTGTCTAACGTCTTTGTAATATTAGCGCAAATAATAGTATAAACTATACTATATTTAGCAAGATTTAAAACAAATTGCTTAAAATTAATTATCTTTAATTTGTTATTTGCAATCTTAAATTGTTAGCTTTTTATCTTCGAATTAATTAATATATCTTGCTTAACTAATATTAATATATCTAACATAAAATTAGAATTTATATATTTAACTAAGTAGAATAAAATAGTATATTCTCGATATTAATTTTACAGATTAATTAGATAATAAATTAACTTATAGATATTGTAGCAATAGCAACTATTATTATTAAGAAAATTTAATATCGATAAGATAGTAAATATAAATTGTAATTCTTATTGTACTATATAGATATAATTAATAAGATTTAACTTAGTTTCCGAATTGACTAGATTTATAACTTAATATTTGTTATCAAGAAATCAAATTTAATTTTTTATTAAAATCAAATCTATTATTTTTATTTGTTTTTCTTGCTTTGCTTGCAAGATATCAATAGAGCTTAATCTTTTTTTGTATTAATTGTAGTAATAGCAATAACAATAGATTTGTTCTATTTGTATTTATTAAAATACTTCTTTTTGTAATATTTCTTTTTATAATATTTAAAGTATTTAATACAACTTAAATAGTTTGTATTACTAATTTTGTAAACTTGTTTGCACAATATTAATAAACTAATCGTCGAGTCAAGTTTCGATATCAACATTTTGGCCCGACCTAAATACTCGATACCAACCTCTTGACTCGACTCGAAATTGACTCGAGTCAACGATTTCTTGACTCGACTCGATCGATCCACCAAGCAATCGAAAATGACGTCAAAATGCCAAGATTTTCTATTTTTAAAAAAATTCGCATTATTTGAATTACTAAAAATAGTTTAAAAATAATAACGCACAAATAACGTACAAATGCATTACCTAAATGCATTACTATATAATATTATAAACAAATTAATTAAATTAATTAAATTGATTAAGTTGATTAATGCACTTTTTTAAAAATAATCTAAATTTTTCGAGTCTTGGCGAGTCGAGTCGAGTTATACGCTAAGTACTTCATACCTACCCTTTGACTCGACCCAAATACTTGAGCCAAGATTTCTAATTCGAATCGAGTCTTGGCGAGCCAGGAACCTGGCTCGAACTCGATGACTCGACTCGACGCGACCAGTCTAAATATTAACAAATCTTTAAGAATATAGAATTTTTTGTTTCTAATAGATCTTTTAGTTTTATCTATAAAATAATCTTAATAAAATCTATTTAAAAAGATACTAGAATCTTTTATAACTTGCAAATTGTTAAAGTTGTTTAAATCTGTTTTGCAAGTGCAATTTAATGTTTGTTCTTATATAATAACTATAGTTAGAAGTTTATTGCGAGTATTCGATATATTATTAATAGTTAGATTTTTACTTTTAAGTTCGATTTAAATTTAATTAGAAATATATAGATTCTATAGTTTTCTAAAAGCAACAATAGATAAATTTCTAGCTTATTCAAATATTATTTAAAGATAGTTATTTTTTAATCTAATTTCTATCTAGCGTTCTTCTATCTTTTATAGACAAGAAAACAACAATTAGCAGAATTAGCTATTAAATTTAATAGAATTTTTTTAAATTCTTTAAAGATTTTGTTCTTTAGTTTAACGCTATTGCTTATTCTTAAATACTATTGCGTAGCAATATTATTTTTTAAAAATAATATATAATAGAGAATTTTGTTCTTATTTGTAATAAAATACGTCGAAAATTGCATTATATTAATGTCGATCTTGCAAAATTAAATAATATATTTACTTATACTTAAACTTTTGTATAATTTTAGTTTTTCGAATTTTAGAAATTTAAATATAATCGATAACAATACAATAGCAATTTAAAAAGCTTAAAAATTTGTTTCTTCAATTACTATAATTTAGATTTGCTAAATATTTTGCAAATCTTAAATTTCTATTATTAATATTTTAATTTGCTAATATAAAGTCGAAGTTCTAATTGTATTTGAACTATTATTTTTGTCGACATTTTGTAGATAATTATTGTCTCGAAATTTTTTTAGTTTATCGAATTCTAATTTAGTAATCAAATAATTGTTATAACTTAAACTGTTCTAATTCGATATAATACTATTACGCTTTAAGTCTTTTTTTTTCGAAAGATAAAACAATTAGAATTGTAAAATGCAAGTGTGTTTGCTATCTATTAACGCACTAAGATATAATAGACTTTTATTACTACATCTTAATTATTTGAAATAGATAATAGTAAAACTAATTGTTAAAAAACAATAAGAGACAAACTTTCTTTCTATCTAATACTTGTTATAATATACAAGTCTGCTTTTTGCTTTCTAATCAAAAAGAGAAGCTATACGATTCAAGACTTTTATAGATAATCGAAATTACGTGCTTTGCTATATTCTAAGACGCTAGCGCGTCGATAACACTATAGTATTACAATATCTAATACTTGTTATAACGTGCAAGTCTATTTCTTGCTTTCTAATTAAAAAGAGAAGCTATACAATCTAAAGCTTTTATAGATAGCTAAAATTACGTGCTTTGTCATATCCTAAGACGCTAGCGCGCTAGTAACGCTATAGCATTATATAATCTTTATCGACGTAATATATTTGCAATTGTCTAGATCTACTATTATAGACAATAACTTTATAGATAAGTTTGTTTATACTATAATAATTATGCGTAATTTTTCGCAATCGATGCAAAATTCTATTTTATCTATATTCTATATATTTATTGTTAAAATGTTAAAACTTAACTAGATAGTAAGATTTGTCTTGTGTAACTTGCTTATTAAGCAATCTCTTAATCTTATAAAAGAGAGCATTAGATTTTACGTAAGCGTTTGTTACAAGTAGTAAATTAACAATAGATTGTCTATAATAAGAATCTTGTCTTAAGATTGCAAAATTTAACTACGTTATAAAAACTACAAAGTAAATTCTTATAATAAATTATAATTCGAGTTAATAGATTTGTTTATCGACAACTTCAATTATTTTAAAGAATTTAACTCGTTAATTTGAGAGTTTCTTATTAGAGAAATTAAAATTAGTATAATCTTAATAAAGTCGTAGATAGATTATAAATTCTAAGTTAATCTTTATAAAGCAATAAGATTAATTGTAACAAGTTTTGCTAATAATACTAGCAAAAGTTATAGCTACTTTAACATTCTTTTGCTTAATAAGTCTTACGCAATTATATTGCTTCGATAGAAGATTAATAAGTAATTCAATTGTATTGTTAATCTTAAATTTATAAGCTAGTTTGTTGGATGCAAAGTTAATAGAGAATTGCATAATATTGTTTGACTTTGTTTGTAAATGAGATAGTATCTTACTTTAATTATTCTTAAGATAAGCAATAAGATAAAATCTAAGCGCAATCTCTATAATTTAATTAGTGCGCTCTAATTAATTGTTTGTCTAAGAATAATAGACAATAGAAGTATATATAAAGATCTTTATACAACTAAAAATTGTAATCTAGAACTTAAATATAAATTAAATATCCCTATTACTAACAGTTAACTATAATATATCTTAATTATATTTTATTAGAAATATAATAACTATCTTAATCTATTTTGCAATATTCTACATCTTAAAATTAAAAATAAAAAGTATTTGTTTTGTAAACTTGCAAGTAATAATAAGTGAAGTATTGTAACTTGCAATTGTAAAAGATAGCGCAACAATCTAGTTTATAATAACAATATAGAAAGATATTGCAAACATTACTATAAAATTTAGTTTATTATATATAGAATATTATTTAATTTAATTAACCTAATAGTCAAAACAATAAGCAATATAGATTCTAAGTTTCTTGCTTAATTAACATATATATATTAATAATACTATACGATTATAAATTCTATAAAAGTCTTCATAATAGATTTAATTATATATTAATTAAAAAATCTCTTATTCTAATATTTGCAAAATACAAAGATATTTGCGATCTTTCTTGATAATAAAGTAGATAAAATAGTTACAATAACAAAAGCGTATTTTAAATCTTGTTTTATACTCTTTTTTTAAAATATCTTTTATAGTAGAATCTTGCTTTAATAGATTAAGAATCTTGTTCTAATATTAATTCTTAAAGTAAATCTTCTTAAGTTTATTCTTAAATTTATTAGATATCTCGATTAAAATAATATAATAAACAATTGTCCATTCTAATAGAGAGAACAATGCTCTTGTAACGTTATCTTAATAAAGCTATATAGAATATTTGTATAGTAACTTTAAAATCTCGAGCTTCTTTGTAGTTACTATATCGACTTAAAGACGCAACAATATATTTAACGCAATATTTGCTTTCTTAGTCTTGTAATATATTAAGATATTAAAATTAAATAGATATTAAGAGACGTATATTAATTGTAGATTGAATTTGTTTGTATTAAATATAGTAAGAATTGTTTAATATAATATAGAAACAACGACAAAGTAATTTATATAAATAATAATTAATAATATTTTAGTTAACTTTATTATATATTTAATCTTTTTTGTTGTTTATACGATGTCGACAATCTCTAATTTTATCGATTAATAGTTCTTTTTAATATTGTTAAGATACTTGCTAAGAAACATAATCGATTAAATTGCAATTTATAAATATAAGATATTGTTAAAAGAGTTGTTAAGAACGTAATATACAATAATAACAAACTCTTATTACTTTAATGTATTAAGATTTATATGAAAACAATAATAACAATTGTAATACGTAAGAAATATAAATATACTAAAAGCAATTTGTAAACTTCGAAATGTTTGTCTTTTCTTTAGAATTAATTTATACAAGTAGATTTTTAGCATCTTACGTTTTTGTAACAAACTCTTAATTGTAATATTATGCGTTAACATAATCTTGCGCTTCTATAATAATAATGTTTGCTAAATATACTTCGATATTAATAATCTAAGATATCTAGTAAGTCTTAAGAACAACTTAAGATTCTTTAGATTGTAAGAGAATTGCAATAAGATTATTGCAACAATTTTCTTCTCTAATATAAATATATTTAGACTATTAACGCGTTAATCGAGTAGAGAAACTAAAGAGTACTTTAAAAATAACTTGAAGAAAGCTAGATCAATGCGCTTTTTGAAAAACAATTAAAAGATTGTAATAAAAGATTGTAGATATTCTTTAAGAGTACGCAAAAAGATAATAATATTATTTACGTAAATATGTGTAAATTTCTTGTAAGAATAAAGCAACTTATTAGTTTGTTGTTGCATATAAGATAATAATCTCTTGTAATTTATAAGAATTATACTTAACTTCTTCTAATTGCGATAATCAACAATAATAAACTTGCTTTAATTAATATATCTAACGTTAAACTAATAAAATTATTCTACTATATTAATTGTAAAGATATAGAAATATCTTGCAATTATTGCAATAATATTAATCTATAGTAATAAGAGATATATATTGTTCTTAGTAATATTATTAAGATTTCGAATATTTATAATAGCACAATCTTTACAATTAAGACTACTAAAAAGATTTTGTTATATTATAAAGACAAGATAGCTAAAGCGCGTAAACTAAATAATAAAGTATATTTTATTTTGCTTATATAGTGTATCGAATATTGCGTTAATTATCTTGCGATTCTTGTAATCTAGTAAATAAATCTTAGAGAATTTAAGTACTGCATTTTTTTTTAAATTAATAAATATTTACCTTTTTTTAATATATTAATTGTAATATTAGCATTAACAAAAAGATCTTTATAATTAATAACTATTGCTTAAATAGCAATAAATATACTTAATTTATTATAGATTGTAACGTTGTTGCAACAAATATATTTTTAAGTAGAGTCTATAATAGAAATATCTTGTGCTACAATAACAAAATTCTTGTTATAGATATTTTTGAGATTGTTTGTTGAGATTGCGTACGCAATTGCTTTAATAATAACAATCTTTGCTAACTCAGTCTTTCAAAACTGCTTCTTTTACGTTTAATTTATAGAACGCACTAATATGTATTTATACGCAATTATAAGTACTTTATTAGATATTGTTAGAAAGTATTCTTACTAATTGTATTTAATTACAATTTCTAGTCTTGCTTTTCGCAAGAGTATTACAATGCTAGCAATAATATTGTATATTTAAATAAAGAACAACAATATATTTACAATATACGCGAAAATATCTTTATCTTAATCTAGATAAGTAATGTATTGCAATTCGAATAGAAAGTTACAATCTAGTAAATTACTATAATAGATAATAAGAATTTTAGCTATAATATATAATTGTATTGTAAAAGTCTTATATATTTGGATAATTTGCTTAATATTTATATTTTGTCGAGTAACAAAATTAATAGAAGCAATAATATCACAAATATCGATATATACTTTATAGTATTTAAAGTTTAATATTATTTTTTAAGAAACAAATATATTAATTGCAAAAAGCACATTTATCTTTAGATTGTTTACAAGATATATTTTAGTTATAAAATGTATTGTAGTTGTATTATTATAGAAATTTATTCTATTAATACAAATATATACTAGAATATACTTTAAAATATAACTTTTTTTATATCGCAAATTAATAGAGATAAAATTAATCGATATATCTTTATATTATCTAGTTATTTCTAGACGAAAATTTTGTCTTTAAATATTATAGAATATTTACTATCAAGATAGTCTTCGTCTTTCTTAATATTCTCTAAATAATTCTTCGAAGCACATTTTTTAATTGTGTTATCTTTTGTTGCTTTTAACTAAAGTATAGCAATTGCATAGTATTAATTTCGAAATATATAATCAACTTGTTTTCTAGATTAATTAAAAACAATCTTGAATATTACTATAAAAGATGTTGTCTTAGTAAAAAATAGTACTATTATAAATGCGTTGTGTACTTTTATAGTGTTAATAGATAGAATTAAGATTGTCTAATCTCTAGTATTTATTGCAAAGATACTTAAATAAGAAATTACGTAAAATAAAACTTGCATAACAAGTAGTATATTAATGCTTTTATAGTAGTTTAAATACTATTGTAACAAAGTTGATATCTTAATTGTTATAGTAGTAGTTATTACTATAGTTAGATTTCTACTTCGTATTGTTCTAACTATTGTAATACAACTCTTAACAATAGTTTTATTTTATAGTATTTTTACTTTTGTCAATAATTAAAGTTTCGATATTTTCGATAATACTTGCTTAATACGCTTGTTAAAAATTAAAATAATAGATATTATTAAAGAGTTTTAAGAGTTAACAACTCGAATTTAATTCTTCGATACTTGCTTGTTTAATTGTAATCTACAATTGCAATTTAAGTAATAATAATTGTTAATTGTTTAAGAATTAATCTTAATCTTAACTTTAATTATACTCTTAATCTTAAATTAACTATTAATTATAACAATCTTAATAGTCTTAACTAGGTTAGTAACTCTATTGTTGCTAAAAATACTAATTATTGTAAATATTATTTTGTTAAAATCGAGATTAAAAGAAGAAAGAGAATAAATAAGAAAATTAATTGTTTAAATAAGGTTGATTGAAATTAAACTTTTGCAATTGCAAATTATAATTTAAGAATTAATTTGAAGCATACTAATTAAAAGATAGAGTACTTTAATTGTTACAATTAATATTTCGATTACTAAATGAATTAGCAATTTAAACAAGACAATTGTTTAATACTTAACTACAAAGAGTCTTGTTATTATAGTCTTACTAGTTATGCTTTGTCTTATTCAAATTCTTTATTATGTTGCTTAAAATAATATCTTGTTTTATTTTAAAATATTTAATATTACTCTTTCGCAATATTAAGTTAATATTATTGTAGATTGTATCGAACTAACTTTGTAATAAGTCTAAATTAACATTCTTAGCAAGATATACAATTTTTTAGATATATTCGCAAGATTCTCTACAACTAATAGCGTCGCAAAGAATATATTTCTTCTTAATTATTAATCTCAAGACTATATTAAACAATTTTTTAAAACAACTATGCAAAAATTGCGTCTATTTCTCGATCTAATTATTTAACAATTTCGATAATTAATTGCGTTATTTGTTTCTTATTTTCTAAGAGCTCTTCAATCTATTATGTTAGTATTGTATCTTGCAAATATGTCTACAAGTTCTCGCAAATTAGCTTTGTACTCTTAATTATAACAACGTTCTTAATACGCTCAATAAAGAAATATACGTACAAAAATAAATATACGTACAAAAATAAATATTTTTGAAAATATATTTTATAGTCTTCTTGATAGTTACAATATTGCTATTATAATTAAAATTAAAGAAGTTAAGCTTAACAATATTCTATTTAAGTAATTTGTTAGATATATTGTTGTTAATATTATCTTAATTAAGTAATTCTTGTAATCTTAATAGACTCTAAAAATTTTAAATATTCTAAATCTATTAAATTTAGTTAATAAATTAAGTTGTTACTTAAACTATAGCAACACTAATTGCTACTTAAACTATAAGATCAATATTGCCTGTTATAACTAATTCTATTAATTTATTGTAGATAATCTCTTTTGCGAATATAACAAATATATCTTAAGTAATAGTAATTAAAGATTTTAACAACAACGTAATATTATCGAGATTTAATAACAAAGCAAAGTTGTCAAAACTAGAAAATTAACAATCTCGAAATCAATTTAGTCTCGATACTCTTATAATAGAAGCATTTGCTTCGATAATAATATTCTTGTACTTAAATAAAAATTTCTTAGTAAAGTAGTAATTAGCGAATAATAATGATAAAAAACTAGATAATAGTTGCTAACAATTAGATTTATTATATATATAAAATTTAAAGTATTTTGTGCTTCAATATTTCGCATAACTTAATAGAATACTCGACAAGCTAAATTAAAGACAAATTTATCGATTGCTTAATTAGTGTAATCGTTAGATCGAATCGAACACTTTTTTCTTAATCTAACTTATTCTCTTGAATCTTATAGAGTTGAGCTAGATTTAAGTCGCAAATTCGATTTCAAAACCGAGTTTTGTCAAATTAATATCAAGAGTTTAATCTAATCAAGTACAATAAGTTGAGGAAGATATATATTTAATAAGATCTTTATATATATATATAAAACTCCATTATCTTATTAATTATAAATATAATTACTAGAAATAACGCATTAATTCTAATTATAGTTTCGAGAGAAAAACAATAAAAATAAGTAGTAAAATCTCTAGATTAAAATTATATATATATATTAGTTTGTTAATTTTCGTTCTTTATATTTTCGACAAGTTGCTTAAAATTCTATTTATTTTGTTTTTATATTTACGTTTGAAGCAAACTCTTCTTGCGTTTGCATTTTTTCGAGAAAATATTGTACAATTGCAAAACGCTTATGTAAAGATTTTTTTGCTTTGTTATGTTTAACGTAATTAACTAGAACTAGAATTGTTCGATTAATTATTAAATAATATATAGAAATAAATATTTATCTTTAAACAATTTAATTAGATATATTTCTGCAATTTTATGCAATATTTCTATTGTATTGTCTTGCATTTAATTAATATAATTAACAATATCAATCTTTAGCAAAATATCTCGACAATAATAATAAAACTATTTTTCGAAAATTATATATAATAGCTTTTGTTAATAATTAATAATCTTCTTTAAAGCAATATTTAATTTAGATTTTAACAATATTAATTAGAAATAGAAAGTAGTAAATCTACTTTTTAATTTGTTGTTAATGCAAGTATTTATAGAGAGACTTAAGAAGCTAAATATTTGTATAGACAACTATTTGATACTTTTAATTTAAAGAATTAATATTACGTTTATATACTTTTTTGTTACTAAATTTATAAAATCGAAGTTAATAAATTTCTCGAATATCTTTTGTAACGCAAATTATTTTAAGTATTAATTTTTCTTTTTTGTACTATTATTTTAATTTAAACTAAAACTTCGATTATAAATAAATTAAAATAGTTGTAAATTAAAATCTAATTTAATAGCTTCTTTTAAATTTGCAATTATGAATTACAATATATAAAATACAAACAAAAGTATATACTTTTTGAATATCTTATATTTGTAAGAAAAGTATAGTGTGATCGTTGGGTCGGGTCGAACACTTTTTTCTCAACCCGACCCACCCTCTTGGGCCCCGTAGGGTTGGGCCAGGGTTAAGGCGCGAACCCGACCCCAGGGTCGGGTTTCGTCGGGCCAATGCCAAGAACCCAAGCTAACTTCGTCGCGTTAGCATTCGCTTATCTTATCTTATCTTATCTTATCTTATCTTATCTTATCTTATCTTATCTTATCTTATCTTATCTTATCTTATCTTATCTTATCTTAGACGGAAAAATCATTAAAAAGAAATTCGAAATTAAAAAAAATTAACTAGATTTAATAATTATATAATTTAACAAAAAAAAGAAAAATTATTAATTCGAGATTTGTATATTAGAATTTCTATTTTCGTACTTAATTATTAATATATAGAAGTTATTCGATTAGAAATATCAATTAACAAAATATTAAACAAAAGAATTTCTTTTTGCTTTAATAACAAAAGATATACAATATATTGTTTTTAAATAGAAACAAAAACTAATATAATATAACAAGTATAAGCTAAGAAGTCTAAGTATACATAAGCAAAAAATTGTGTCTTAAATAAAGAAATTCGAAAAAAATTGTCTAAATTTATATAATATTATAGATTTAGAATTTAAGTATATACTTGCGTTGCTATTGTTACAATTTATTGTAAATTGCTAATATATTTTATAAAAACAAATAATTGCTTTCTAATTGTATTTTTTCTTTGTTAATCTTAAATATTAACTCTAAAGCAAAAATATTTTTATTTAATAATTCTAAATTTTAAGACAATACAAACAAAGATAACTCGAGCAATATAAATAGCTTTCTATTTAATAATAATAAATACAATTTAGATTAAAATAATATTGATAAAAATAATAATTTAATTAAGAAGTTCGAAAGTAATAATAACAAGAAAAACAACAATACTAAGAATATAAATATAACAAAAAGTTAAATTAAAAATCAAAATTAATAGAAGTAACTCTAGCGTTAACTTATAATTTAAACAACTTTAATTCTTTAACATAATCTTTTAAATTGCAAATAATTTGCAAAAGTGTCTACAATATTGCACTTGAGCAATTAATATATAGCAAAACAATATTAATATTATATAATCAATAAAATGCAACAGTAAAATAGCACTTGCTAGATTAATCTATGCTAAATATATTATTGCTTGTTGCTTATCTATTTTATCGATCAAAATATCTTTAATAATTACTTTATATAAAGTCTTAATATTGTCGATTTAATATCTCGAAACATCTCTTAATTATATCGACGTTATATATATATTAATTTAGTTAACACAAGTATTTCAACTTACAAACTCAATTAATATTCTTATTAAATAGTCGAAATTTTACTTTATTTGCTTGCATTATAATATTTATAAAAAGTCAATTATTAATCGACAATATTAATATTTGTTATAAACTCTTATTAAGAAAGTATATATATATAATATTTGTTTTTTTAAATCTTTGTTATCAAAAAAAATCTTTTTTTAATCGAATAAAATTGTTAAGAAAACAAGAAATTCTTTTTTGTAATACGTCTTTTCTTTATTATAGAGCATATAATAGTTGTCAATATTATTTCTTAAGTTTATAATATACTTTGTTTGACAAATCTATTTTTACTTTTTAGTTAACAATATTACTATGCAAAAACTTAAATAAATATAAATTATGTTTAAGTAATATATTATTTTGATTTGTAACTTGCTAATATAATATTGTAATAACATAATTGTATACTAATATACTTAAAACTAATATATTTAAGTTTAAGTATAGATAAAATTTACTCAAGATATTTTGCTATTTATAATAATAGTTGTATTTAATACAATCTTAATAAAAAATTTTAAGAATTAAAAATTGTAATAAGAATTTAGCTTATATTCTTATATTAAAGTTATAATATACAAAATAATAGAATTAAGCAATAGAATATTCTTAATTACTACTTTTTATTGTTGCACAATATTTATATAAGTAATTCTCTTTTATATTTTTAATAACTTATTTTTGCTCTCTTGTTTTAGCGTTGAAATATAGAATATATAGAAGCTTCTTAATATTTAAAATTGCAATTTAATAACTATTATCGAAGTAAATACTTTTTGCAAGTAATTCTTTAATTGTAGAATTCTTAGTTCACGTGCTAGCTTTAATGCTATAAGATATACTTATATCGATAAATTGTAAGATTGTAATTAAGAAGAGTCGAATATTCGAGAAATTTTTTGTCTATTTATTGATCTATTGTTAAGAACAATTTAACAAGTTAGATGTTCGAATAAATCTTAAAATAGATTAATATATTGTAAAAAAAATGCAATCGAAATATAGTTTAATATACTATGCAAATATGTTGTTAATAATTATATTTCTAATTTTGTCTCTTAATTATATTTATTTGTTAAAGATTAGATTTGCTATATTTAATTGTCGAATTTAATTGTCGAATTTAATTAAGTATCTTAATAATTAAACGCATCTTATTCTAAAATATCGCAATAATTAATAATATTATTATTGATTAAAATTAATCGATATATACAAAAAAGATAAGACTTGTTAATATCTTGTCTTAATATTTAAATATTACAAATATTACTTATTTTTACTTTTAATTCTTTTTACTTCGCAACTAAAGCACAATTTGTTACTATATATTGCTAGTTGTATTTCTAATTAAACTTAAAATTAAGTTATAACAAATTCTAATAAATTATATTAACAATTTTTAATCTTATTTTATAAAAGAAGAAATACAACGCATAAAATAACAAAATTTAGTAATAAAATTATAACTTTAATTAATATTGTATATTGATATACAAGATCTTAAGAGATAATTTATATTTCTTATTAATAATTCTTATATCTCTCTTAACTCGACGTCGAAGTATATAAGATTATATATTACTAGTTATTAAATAAGTATTACGCAAGAGCTACAAGAAGAGACGCTAACAAATAGCTCTTAATATATTATTGTACTATCGTATTATCGAATTTCAAATAATAGTTGCAAAAGTTATAAATTGTAATACTAGATATACTAAAATATAAGATATTAACAAATAACTAAAAGTTAATTTTATTTAAATTAATATTTGTCTTAATATTATTATAATTATTAATAAACAACAAATATACTTTAAGTTGTTAATATAAATAAGTATTGCCTAATAATTTTTTGTACGCTAAACAAAGTCTATAATTCTAGTAATTTATTATAAGAAACAATGCTCTTTTACAATAAAGAATAGCTTATTTTTACTAATTGTTAACTCTTGCTTTAAGTATTTTATTCAAATATTAAGTTTCGTAAACATTTATATTGTCAATTATATACAATGTTTACTTTGTTAAATAAAAAGCTCTAAATAAATAGTAATTAAGAAACTAATATAAGAATAAATAGCACTCAAAATATTACTAGATAGTATAACATAATTATATATATTTCTAGTATTAATTTCTATTGCTCGAAAACTTATATGATCGAGATAAAAAACTATTGTCGAAAAAACAAAATTTAACAAATAAATTTCGAGTCATAATTTAATGCTATAGTCTTTATTAAATAATTATATTTAAATCTTAGCTTTAACAATATATCGACAAGTATTAAAACTTAAAATAAAATTTAATTGTATTAATTATCAAAGTTATATCGAATTAAAATTTTAATATAAGTATATTATATTAAATAACATCTTTATTAATTAATAATTATTTACAAATATAAAAAGCAACAATTTTTATAAAAGCTTAAGAAAATATATTTAATTTACAAAAATTGCTACTACGCAAGCAAAAAATACATAATATATAATTTTCGATTCTTGATATTATATTTAAAAAGAAAAATGCAATTTTAATAAAAAATTTACTTGTAAACAATAAACTAATATAAATATTGCTTTTTTATATTTTTAAATTATATTAAGATCTTAAAACTTTAATACGCTTTTAAAAAAAACACTTTTATAAGCAAATACTAAAAAATATTATATATTAAACAAAAAAATAAAATATATTAATAGTGTACAAACAATTTATAATTATTTCGATTTTCTTGTATTATACAATAAAGCAAATAGATTAAACGCAATTATTAAGTCTAATTATACAAACTTTAAATAAAATTTAAACAAAAAAAGATTTAGCAATAAAATGAAGAATAATTAATAAAAAGTTTATAATATAAATTAAATTGCAAAAGTTGTTCTTATATTGTCTTCTATTATTTATTGTAATAGCTTATACAATCTAATATAATTGTTGTAACTTTACTTTTACTCTAATCGATTTTGCTTATTTTAAAATAAAGTTTTTAATATTTAATAATAAGCAAGTATTGTTTATAAATTCTTCTTAAATTAATTTTTATATCTTTTTGCAATTTAATTACAAAATTAATACTTTATTTTTCAAAATTTGCTAGCAATATATTAATATCTATTTTAAATAAATTAATTGTCGATTAAGTATAATTTTTGTCGAAATAATTTTAAGAAATTTAATTGTTATTGTTTAATTAATTAATTTGCTTTTTGTATAATAGAGCTTCGAACTATATAGAAAAAACAGTAATTAACAATAAAATTTAGCAATAGAATCTCTTGTTATTAAACTAAATATAAAAGTATTAATTATTTTAGTCTCTAAGTACTACTCTTATAATTAAGACAATTTTTGTTTATATTTGTATTATCTTCTATTTTATTTTTTCTAATATTATGTATTATCTCTAAAGCATCTTATTATAATTACAAAATTTTTGCAATTTAATTAAGATATATTATTTGACTTAAAGCAGTACTTAAATAACAATAGCATTCTTAATATATTTTATCGACTTAATTTTTTTAATTCAAAAATTATCAAAACTTACTAAAATCTTTTCTTATTTACTTAAAAGAATAAGTATTAAATAGAATCTTTATTCGACAAGCTTTTATATCTTAATAATAAAAGCGTAATTATATAAACAATCGAAAAGCATCTTATATTTAAAGAGTAATAATAAAATTAAATTCTTTAAAGTTAAGATACAAAATTAAGATTAATAAAGCATTTAAACTGTTAATAAAGTAATTAAGTTCAAAAAATTAAGCTTTAAAGTAATTAATACAAGATTGTTTATATTATTACTAATATATCTAAAATTATTTGCAAAAGCTATAAAAAAATATTTCTTTATTTAATTTTTGTTAATTTAGAAACTTTTATTATAATACAATACAAAAAACAATAATTAATATCGAAAGCTCAAAATTTTATTGCAAAAATTTATAAAGTAGTTTTTGCAAAATATAAATTAAGACTTTTTTATTTATTTTTGCTTTTTTTTCTTGTATTTTTAGAATTTAACTTTTATTATTATAACTAATTGTTAACTTTTTGTTTTTGTAATTATTCTATTATTATTTTTTGATAATATTTTACTTATATTTAAGTTAATATATTAACACAACTTCTACTTCTAATTATAAAGAACAAAATTTATAAAACGCAAAAAAACAAAGCAATACAATTAATAAGATTTTGATAATTAATTGACAAAAATAATATTAAATCTTAATATCTTTTTCGATTATTAAATAGATTAAGTTTTGACAAATTTGTTTGCTTTTTACAAGTAAATATAATTATTTTAAAATATATAAAGTTTGTTAAGTTAATTAAAGAAAATACAAATTTAATTAGACGCAATATATTTAACAATTTAAAAATAAGTATTCGAGTATCTATTACTTTAGATAATTAATTAAATTCGAATTATCTTTTTTTTCTAAAAGTTATTGTATACTTTATTAATATAAATTGACAATATAAAGAAGTTCTACTAATTTTTAAGCTTTTAAAAAATAAATATATAGAAAAGCAATTAACAAATATAATATACAATATTTTGAAAAAGTACAATTTTTAAGATTGTCTAATAACTATTATTGCAAATAATATTAGCAACAACAAAATATTACAAAGAGTTCTTATTAAGATTTTGCAAAATAAGAGTATAATTTGAAATTTGAAGCTTAAAACAATAAATTGCATAAGTTATATTATATCAATTGCAATTAATAGTTTGTTAAAAATACTTAAAATATATATTCGAAACAAAAATATTATTATCGAATTTAAAAAGAAGAATCTTTAACAATTTAATTAAGAGAAAAGATTCTTTTAGGAAGATTTTGCGCAAAATAAGATTAATTGTTAGCTTCTATTGTTATAAATTCTAACAAATATGATTTTTAGATTTAATTTATTATTATTGCAACTAATATATTAATTATTTAATATAAAGTCTTTTGCAAACTTTAAGCAAATAATATATTAAGCAAGAACATAAAAAATATAATTTAAGATATTAAGATTTATTAAAACAATATTTATACTATATTGCAATAGATATACAATATAAAGAACTCTATATATAAATAATTTTATATTTGAGCAAAATCAAAGTTTCGAATACTAAAATCGACAAAAAATAAATAAAATCAAATATATTATATAATAATACTTTTGAAATTTTTCAAGAAACTTATTTGAGTATTAAATTTTTTTTAGAATCTTACAATATACAAAGTTTAAAAGATTTATAATATAATATATAATTATTTGAAAGATTAGTAACAAATTATTGCAAGACTTTTAAATATAACTTAAACAAAAAAGTTATAAAAAGATATTTAAATTATTAGAAATTAAATTAACATATATTATAGAGCTATTTATAATAAAGCAAATATATATTTTAATATCAAAACTTTGTTTAATTTGTTTAGAAAATAATTAATATATAATATATATTATTTTATTAATAATTTTTCGCATTCTATTGTCGTTTTCTATTGTTTAAAAAATTGATATCTTTTTACAAAATTAAAATTAATTATTAGTTAACAAACAAAAATATATTTAAGAATTTAAGAAATATTACAATAATAGTTATTTGCAATATTAAAAATCAAAATATTATTAATATCTTATTACTAAATCTAAAAAGAAATAATTTCTAACAATTATTGTACTAGCTACTTAATGCAATATCGACAATTAACAATATATTGTTAATAGCACATAAGATATTGCGCTAAAAACAAAGATTAACAAAACAATTGTTTAACTTATTAAGTTAATTAAATTTATTAATAAGTCTTTTATTTTGAGCGCTTAAAATACTCTAAAGTTTTAATTTTTAATACTAATTTATATAATTATTGATTATTTGACAATTCTTGTCTTAAATATTAATATCGAACAACTATTTTTAATAATATGCAATATAATTATTTATTGTTGCAATCGATTTCGCGAATATATTGTTAAAAATATAATAATAATTAAGTGTATAAATTAATTTGCTAAGAATATTTTAAAAGACGCAAATATTATATTGTCTATTATTGCGAAAGAGCTAAATTAAGATATTAAGAAAATTAATAACAACAAATTTATGTGAAATATTACTTAAACAACAAATTTAAAGAATAATAATAAGAAGTTGAACAATAACTTAGACTTCGAAATAATTTAAACAATATTATTTATGCAATAGCAATAATAGACAACAGTAAAAGTCGAGATTAAATTAATATATTAAGAGAATTTTAAGCTTGTTTTCTTATCAATCTCTTCTTAATATTTTTGATAAATAAAATTTAAGATTACGTCGATAATAATACAAGAAGATATCGAAGCTCGAGTTATTTGCAAACAAAGTTAATATTATCGACGTACTCGCAAAACTTAGATTATTCTTAATTAATATTTTAAATAATTATATCTATCTTTGCGAAAAATCGACAACAATATATAATAAACAAATTAAGTTAAAATATATTAATTTGTTTGCGAAAGATATTTGCAAAGCAACAACAAATTAATACATAAAATAATTATTAATTTAGCTTGAATATAATAGAGAAATAGCAAGAGAAACTTAGTTTCGATATATATTAGACAAAACTTAATTAATTGCTATAGTAATTAGATTTTATTTTAAACTTTTAATAAGTACTTATTTTTAAATCTTAGTATTTTAGATTTTCAAAATTAATTTTACAGATTTTATCTCTATATATATAACGTAATTAAATAGCTTTAAATCTTTATTAATTTATTGCTTAAATTTATTACTTAAGTTTTGAACATAAATTGTTAATATATTTAACTATATAAAACATAAGACGTATCTTATTATTTATCTAATCTTATATTAATCTTATATTAATCTTATTAATGAGATCGAATAAATCGAATTAAATACTTAATGCGCATTCTTCGCTTGTCTTACTCTGTTAAACTAGAAAATTTGCCTGATCTTAGAATTAGAATTAAATAAGTTAATTCGATCGAATTAAAATTCGATTTGACGATTATGCTATACTTAATACTTTAAATAGCTAGACAATTTAAGTAAAATAACTCTTGTTGTAATTCGAATAATAAACTGTTTTACAATATAAGATCTTAAAGTACTAGAGACAATACTAAAGATTATTGTACGAAACTTGTTGATAAAATAAATCGATATTGTAGTTATAATATAGTTATAGAATTTCTAGATCTTACAAATAAGTAGAATAATAAGTTTTGTCGACAAAGTTAACTTGTTAAGATATTGTTACAACAATAATAATCGAGACTTTTAATAACAACTATCTAGAGACTTTGATAAACAACAATACTTTAATTTAAATAATCGATAAGATAGATAAACAATTCTTATTAGTATAATTGTTAAATTGAATCGAACACTTTTTTCTTAATTAATTTATTCTCTTGAATTTTATAGAATTGAGCTAGATTTAAGTTGCAAATCTGATCTTAGAATCGAATTTTATCAAATTAATATTAAAAGCTTAATCTAATTAAATATAGTAAATTAAGCAAAATATATATTTAATAAGATCTTTATACATATATATAGAACTCTATTATTTTATCGATTACAAATATAATTATTAGAGATAACGCATTAATTTTAATTACAATTTCGAAAAAAGAGCAATAAAAATAAATAGTAGAATTTCTAGATTAAAACTACATATATATGTTAGTTTGTTAATTTTTGTTTTTTATATTTTTAACAAATTGTTCAAGATTTTGTTTATTCTATCTTTGTATTTATATTTAAAGTAGACTTTTTTTATATTTGCACTTTTTCGAGAAAGTATTGTACAATTGCAAAATACTTATATAGAGACTTTCTTACTTTGTTATATTTAGCATATTTAATTAAAACTAGAATTGTTCGATTAATTATTAAACAATATATAGAAACAAGTATCTATCTTTAAACAATTTAATTAAATATATTTTTGCAATCTTATGTAGCATTTTTATTGTATTGTCTTGCATTTAATTAATATAATTAACAATATTAATTTTTAGCAAAATATTTCGACAATAGTAGTAGAATTGTTGTTCGAAAATTATATACAATAATTTTTGCTAATAATTAATAATCTTCTTTAAAGCAATATTTAGTTTAGATTTTAGCAATATTAATTAGCAATAAAAAGTAATAAATTTGTCTCTTAATTTGTTGTTAATGCAAGCATTTATAGAGAAACTTAAAAAGCTAAATATTTGTGCAAACAATTGTTTAGTACTCTTAATCTAAAGAGTAAACTAATCGTCGAATCAAGTTTCGATACCAACATTCTAGCTCGACCTAGATACTCGATATTAACCTCTTGACTCGACTCGAAATTGACTCGAGTCAACGATTTTTTGACTCGACTCGATCGACTCGTTAAGCAATCGAAAATGACGTCAAAATGCCAAGATTTTCTATTTTTAAAAAAATTCGCATTATTTGAGTTACTAAAAATAGTTTAAAAATAATAACGCACAAATAACGTACAAATGCATTATCTAAATGCATTACTATATAATATTATAAACAAATTAATTAAATTAATCAATTTGATTAAGTTGATTAATGCACTTTTTTAAAAATAATCTAAATTTTTCGAGTCTTGGCGAGTCGAATCGAGTTATACGCTAAGTACTTCATATCTATCCTTTGACTCAACTCGAATACTTGGGTCAAGATTTCTAACCTAAATTGAATCTTGGCGAGCCAAGAACCTGGCTCGAACTCGATGACCCAACTCGACGCGATCAATCTATTTATAAACAATTATATTGTTAATTATATGTAACGTTTGCTTTATTAAATAGAAAGCTCTAAACAAATAATAGTCGAGAAATTAATATAAAAACAAATAATACTTAACATATTATTAGATAATATAATATAATTATATATATTTCTAGCACTAATTTTTATTATTCGAAAATTTATATTATCGAAATAAAAAACTATTGTTAAAAAGACAAAATTTGACAAATAAATTTTAAGTAATAACTTAATATTATAGTCTTTATTAAATAATTATATTTAAATCTTAACTTTAATAATATATTAACAAGTATCAAAATTAAAAATAGAACTTAATCGTATTAATTATTAAAGTTATATTAAGTTAAAATTTTAATATAAGTATATTGTATTAAATAACATTTTTACTAATTAATAATTGTTTACAAATATAAAAAGCGACAATTCTTATAAAAGTTTAAGAAAATATATTTAATTTACAAAAATTGTTATTGCGCAAACAAGAAATATACAATATATAATTTTCAATTTTCGATATTGTATTTAAGAAAAAAAACGCAATTTTGATAGAAAATTTACTTGTAAACAACAATTTAACGTAAAGATTGCTCTTTTTATACTTTTAAATTATATTAAGATTTTGAAATTCTAGTACGCTTTCGAAAGAAACACTTTTATAAGCAAATACTAAAAAATATTGCATATCGAATAAGAAGATAGAATATATTAATAGTATACAAACAATTTATAACTTTTTTAACTTTTTTGTATTATATAGTAAAGCAAATAGATTAAACGCAATTATTAAGTTTAATTATGCAAACTTTAAATAAAATTTAAGCAAAAAAATATTTAATAATAAAATAAAGAACAATTAACGAAAAGTTTACAATATAAATTAAGTTGCAAGAGCTATTTTTGTACTATTTTCTACTATTTATTGTAATAGCTTGTATAGTCTAATATAATTGTTGTAATTTTATTTTTACTCTAATTGATTTTGCTTGTTTTAAAACAAATTTCTTAATATTTAATAATAAACAAGTATTGTTTATAAATTCTTATTAAATTAATTTTTATATTTTTTTTGCAACTTAATTACAAAACTAATATTTAGCTTTTTAAAATTTGCTAATAATATATTAATGTTTGTTTTAAATAAATTATTTGTTAATTAAACACAATCTTTGTTAAAATAACTTAAAAAAACTCGATTGTTACTACTTAATTAATTATTTTGCTCTTTATATAATAGAGTTTGGAATTGTATAGAGAAAACAACAATTAACAATAGAATTTAGCAATAGAATCTCTTATTGTTAAATCAAATATAAAAATATTAGTTATTTTAATTTTTAAGTATTACTTTTATAATTAAGACAATTTTTGTTTACATTTATACTATTTTTTATTTTATTTCTTTTAATATTACTTGTTATCTTTAGAATATTTTATTATAATTATAGAATTTTTGTAATTTGATTAAGATTTATTATTTAACTTAAAGAAATACTTAAACAACAACAATGTTCTTAATATATTCTATCGACTTAATTTTTTTAATTTAGAAATTATCAAAGCTTACTAAAATTTCTTCTTATTTATTCGAAAAAACAAATATTAAACAAAATCTTTATTTAACAAATTTTTGTATCTTAATAATAAAAGCATAATTATATAGACAATCGAAAAACATTTTATATTTAAAAAGTAATAATAAAATTAAACTTTCTAAAGTTAAAATACAAAATTGAAACTAATAAAGCATTTAAATTTTTAATAAAATAGTTAATTTCAAAAAATTAAGCCATAAAATAATTAATATAAGATTGTTTGCGTTGTTACTAATATACTTAAAGTTATTTGCAAAAACTATAAAAAAACATTTCTTTATTTAATTTTTACTAATTTAAAAACTTCTATTATAAAATAACACAAAAAAGACAATAGTTAATATCGAAAGCTCAAAAATTTATTGCAAAGAATTATAGAATAGTCTTTGCAAAATATAAATTAAGACTTTTTTACTTATTTTTACTTATTTTTCTTTTGTATTTTTAAAACTTAATTTTTATTATTGCAATTAATTGTTAACTTTTCGCTTTTGTAATTACTCTATTATTATTCTTCGATAATATTTTACTTATATTTAAGTTAATATGTTAACACAAATTTTACTTCTAATTATAAAGAACAAAGTTTATAAAATATAAAAAAACAAAGCAATATAATTAACAAGACTTTAACAATTGATTAACAAAAATAATATTAAATCTTAATATCCTTTTTCAATTATTAAAAAAATTAAGTTTTGACAAGTTTGTTTGCTTTTTATAGATTGATCGCGTCGATTTAAGAAATCGAGTTTGATTTAAAAAATTAAATCAAATCTTAACAATTCAATTCGAATCGAATCGAAAGTCTTAATAATTTAATTTCTAAAATTGAAATTGACAATTTGATTCGATTTTAAACTTAAAATTGAAAATTAAATAAAAAAATCGAATTAAATTGTCAAAACTTAGTATTAATATAAAGAAATTCTAAAATAAATAATAGAAAATTATATTATATTTTATAATTTTTCGATATAAAATTATTTAATAATGTATTATAATAATGCATTTAAATTATCTAGATAGTTAAAGTCAAATTGTTGACTTAATTTTTCTAATCAAAGAGTTCGACAATTTTGTTTTGCATAATTTTGTCAAATATTATAAAAAAAAAATTATTGTATCTTAAAAAGAATTTGAATTTTCAGTTTTTTAATTTGCGATAACAATAACACAATAAAATTAATAAAATTAATAAAAGTACAATAATGCTTTTAATAACATTATTATAAATGTTGTGTTATTATCATTAAAAGTTGAAACGCTCTATTATTAAATTATCAAGACTTTGATATTTAAGCATATTTTATTTAAAAATATGTAAAGAACTAATAACTCTAAAGCAATAACATAATTCTTAAAAAGTTAAATATATTATTCGAAAAATCAATTCGAATTGTTAAGACATTAGTTTTATTATAAATTATAATTAATTTGTTTGAAATCTTAATTGTATATTTTAAATTTAATAACGCAATATAGTAATGCAATATAATAATGCATTATAATATTAACTTGTAATAATAAATTCTTTAAGCTAAATATATAAAGTTATTAGTTCAAGATCTTAATAATTTCGTTTATTGTATTATTATTTTAAATAATCTAATTCAAGTTGCTTTCGATTTCGTTATTATTTTTGTTATTATAATTTTGATCTTTATTGTTCGCATTCTTCTCTTCGTTATTATTATTAATATTAATAATTTTATAGTAGTTATAATTTAACGTTTTAACATTTTCCTAAACTATATATCGAATTTCTTAATAATTAAACTCTTTAACAATATTGTTAGAATTCTCTATTTTAATATCGATAAAATTAGAAATTTCTCTCTTTTTTGTATTTTTCGATAACGCAAATTTCTTAACAAAGTTGCTATATAAATTAAAAGAATCGACATTGTTAATTTTTTTCAAGTTATTTAAACTATTATAGTAAATAACTTGTTATTAAATAATTTTTACAATTAATTTTATAAATGTCGAAAAACTTTTATTAATATTAAATTTATTGTTAATACTTAATTGCAATATTAATTAACTTAAGTATAAAAAATAAATAATACATATAAATAATGCATGTATTTTGAGAGAGAAACATTATTATTATATTTGTATTTTTACGCATTGTTTGCACTTCTTAAGTAACTTTAAGTTGTTTTGTCTTTTCGATCGCAAATTTCTTTTTTGCTTTCTGTCTAAATTGATTTTTAAAGTATTGTGTTGTTAAGTTGTTAACATTATTTATTTTATTGCATTACTTAAATGCATTATTATAAATATCTTAATTAATTTGATGTTTGTTAATTTTAATTTTAATATTGTTCTTTATAACTTTACAATTCGACTAAGAGACTTTTATTTAAATAAACGTTTTACGCAACTTCTTAACGCGAATCAAGATAATCTTGCAATTGTTGCTTTGTTTTAATATAATTTTTTTTTATTATTTTATTCTTATGCGAGATTGCGACTTGCGATACTTTTTGAGTTAATTAATAGTAATTTTATTGTTTGTGCAATTTCTTAGCTTATTTTATTAGTAATGCATATAAATAATATAGTTGTATATTAAATTATAAATATATCTTAATATTTAATAAAGTATTATAAGATTTAAAATGTAAAAAAGTTTCAAAGATTAATAAGATTATAAATAAAATATTAAGAGATAATTTTACAAATTAAAGTAAAAATTATATGCGTTAAAATTAGAGTTATCTTTTACTTTTACTTTTATTTACTTTGAACTTTTTACTTAATACGATTATTATTTTTTTTACATTAATATTTATTTAATCTTATTAATAAGTAATGCAAGTTTATTTACGTTAATTTCTTTATTATTTATTTTACATAATCTTGTTATTGATCGTTAATTTAGCTTCTATTTTTACGCGATTTTTAACGCGATTTTTGACGCGTCTTTATTGATAAAAGTTCTAAAAATTATCACGCTTTTCTTTATAATTTTTTACGTACACATTAATTTATTTTAATTAATATTATTATCTTCGATAATTTGCACAAAGCAAATAAATATTGTATGCAAATAATACAATAAATCTTGTTTATAATTGACAAGCTCAATTTGCTAATTTAAAAGTTCGCTTCGAAGTTCTCTCGCAATAAAATAATTTCTTGTAATTAATTTAAACAAGACAAAATAAACAATAGTAAAGACAAAAGTATCGAAGACAAAAATATTAAAGAAAAGAGTATTTATAATGTTAACATAAACAAGATAATGCGAATAAATAATATATTTTTAACTAATATATTGATGTTTTGCAATAAAGAGAGCAAAAATAAAAATTTAAAATTGTCGCATTTCAAGAGATTAAAAGATATTAAAATTTGATCGACTTTTTTTATTTTTAAACGCTTATTTTAACATTTAATTTGCGAAATACTACACAACAAGATTTAGAATTACAATTGTAAAAAAAAAATCGCATTTAAAATTTGATTTTAAATGCATTTTAAGAAGTTATAAAAGCGTTTATATACATTTTCTTCTTTAGTAAATGCATTATCTTGTTGCATTATAATTGTAATTACAAGATTTAATTAATATTTTACTTTATATAGATTTGAATCTTGCAACAGTTTACGTTAAACGCGTAACAATTTAATTTAAGAATTGTTAGTTTATTAAGTATTCAATAAAGCAATTCGATCTTTTCTAATAATAGAAATTCTATATTAATTCTATATTTTTTTCTTAAACAATTATAATATGTTTTTTGTATTAATTGTAAGTTGAATCTTTAAAATTCGATTATTAATAATTTTTTTTTAGCAATCGAAATCATTAAATACATTATTTTTTTGCATTATTATTAATAAGATTTGTTTGTTTATATTATAATTATAAATGCGATATTTCTAATAATATAACACGTCTATTAATAAACTTGATTTAAAATAATCTCGAACTTTGTTTAAAAAAAAATCTTTTCTTTGTTTATTACTTAATTATTATTATTTTCTTTATAATATATGTTTTACGATTCAATAACAATCTTTTTTAAGTTTAAATTTATAATACTATTATAGTACTTAATTATTATAATTTGCTCAATTATCTGCAAATTTATTTAAGATTAATTTTATCAATATATTTTCCAAACAAAATTAAAAGTTTGTTTAATATTTATTGATAATATTAAGCATAAAAGTACATCTTAAGTTATTTGCATTAATTTAGAAAAATTCGAAGCATTATTTCTTTAATACTTTTAAATTGAATATTTATTCTTTATAATATTAGTTCGAAGATATCGATCGTCTTTATCTTAAGTCGAACAAGAGCATTAAAATTATTAAAATAAAAATCTTGTAATAATCGCAACAAACTACAAAAGTATTAGCAGAAAATTATATACATTATTATATTGTATTATCTTTTTAACAATATTTGTTCTTTGTGCTTTTGCTCTTAAATTAGCAATTAAATTGTAATAATATTAAAAATAAATTTTGAATTCAATTTTGAATTTTATCTTATAATTGATAACATTATTATTATTTTTCTTATTTTACATTTTGTAAAGACTTAATTTTTGCGTAGAATTTAAAATATTAACAAAATTATATAATATGTTATTAAGTTCTTCTATTTTTAAATAATATTTTGCAAATTTTATTAAAACTTTATTGCAAGCTCTTATTACAATTTCTATTAAAGAACAAACATTAATTTCAATTGTTTTCTTTAAATATTCGAGATAATTAAATATTGCATCAAATATTCGAAATTTTGAATAAATGTCTATATTAGTTATTCGTAAAACTATAAGAATGCATTTGTAAAAAAAATATATATATATTGTTAACAAATAAAATTGATTGTTATTTGCTTTCGTTTAGTTTAATTTGTTGTATTTTTTAATTTTAAAAATATTTTTCTATTTAGAAATTAGTAAAATTGCGTAATTAATACGTACGACAAAGCATTAAATAAATAGAGTTTTAACGAATACGAATATCTTGTATTAGTTTTCGTAATTTTTTTTCAATTTGCTTCTAAAAAATTCTAAAGCGAAGCAAACGTTAAATTAAGTTATTAGTAACAATAATAAAAGTGCAAATCTAAATAGAATTTAGCAAATACATTATTTCTTTGTATTATTATAAATAAATAAAAATTAATTATAATAGACAAGTTTATACTTTTTGCAATATCTTGAATTTGTATATTCTTTAATTGTACAACAATATTATTAATTATTATTTTCGATTTTAAAGTCGCAATAAAATTTTAAGTTATTAAATTAATAGTATAAGTTAAATAAGAAATAAAGTTTTGCTATTTGTTTTATTAAAATTCTTGTTAATTTAGAGCTTTTTCGAGTTCGTCTTTTAGAGTATTATTATTGTTCGCGTTATTAATAATAACATCAAGAAGTTTGTCTTTAATCTTAAAAAACTTTAAAATCTTTATAAGCTTTAACATTAATTAACAATCTATATATTCGATATTAAGAAAAGTAAAATTAATAAAATATGCGCAAAATTGAAATGCAATATTAATTTAATATATTAATACTTTCAAGTAGACAACTCTTTAAGAATTAAATTATGCATTTAAAGCAATAAAGATACACTAAGCATTTTTAAGATTTATTTTAATTTTCTTACAAATTTAATCGAAATTTGAAAAAATCATTTTTAATAATTTCGTGCAATCTAGAAATACTAGTTTTGATCGAAACATTTTTAATAACTTTCGAAAATAATAATTATTAATAATTCGAAAAAGTTTTACATAATTAAGTTTTTTAATCATCTTGAACAAAGAAGAACAATAGATCGATATAACTTTTCTTTTAACAATATGTTAGTTTTGCATTATTTATTTGCATTATTAATTGTAACTTACGCAATTAAAGACTAAATCAATTGCAATTTGCAATTTAGATCTTTTTCGTTTTAAGTAAAAAATAAATTGAAGATATTTTTTTAAATTTGTTGTGCTTAAATAATTGTAAACAATAAAATAATTCAAAAATTTGTAACAACTTTTGCAAATAATTTTAGAAAAACTCTCTATAGTTAAAACTACTTAAACAAATTTGTTTCAAAGCTTAAATTGTGCTTTTGTATTAATCTTTTTTGCTTAACGTAAATTAACAAGTTTTAATTAAGTTTTATTTAAAATACTTTCGTTAATCGCAATTTGTAATTATTATTTTTGAAATTAAATATTAGTATTTAAACTTTACTTGATATATTTGTTTTTCTCTCTTAATATAAGTAACAAAAAATTGTTTTTAATTTTGTTTAATGCTTTGTAAAGAATTCTTTTCTATTGTCGAAAATAAAATTGAGAAAATTTTAATCAAATTAACTCGCGAATTAATTAGAACGTAAATTACTAAATAACAAATTACGCAAAATAGATTTGCAAAAATTATTTTTAATTAAAGATAATAATTAATTTAAAGCTTTTAAAAATTTAAATATATTGTAAACAAAAATAATAAAAACAATGTCTTTAAATAATGTATAAAGAATCTTTTCGAAATAAAAAAGTAATGCAAAATAATAATGCAAGTAACAATTAAGTTAGACAAATTATTATAAAATAAAATATAATTGTAAACTCAAAAATGTTAAGAGAATTTCTCTAAAATAAAAAAGTAATGCAAAATAATAATGCAAGCAACAACTAATTCGAATAAATTATTATATAATAATATAAACAAGTTTAATTATAATTTCGAGATATATTAAACTATACTTTAGTTAAAATTTCAAAGTTATAATAACATAAGTCTAAAAATAGTAATTCTTAACATAATAACGTAATTTTCGATTTTTTAACAATTGGATTCGATTTTAATTTTTGAAATCAAAAATCAACTTGATTCGATTCGAGTTAATTTCAAAATAATTAAAACTAAATCGATTTTCGTTTTACTTTCTAAAGTTGAATTGTTAATTCGAGTCGATTTTAGAAGTTAAAACCGAAAATTGAACTAACGATCAATCTAGCTTTTTACAAGCAAATATAATTATTTCGAAATATACAAAATTTGCTAAATTAATTAGAAAGTATACAAATTTAATTAAATGCAATATTTTTAACAATTTAAAAACAAGTATTTAAATATTTATTGCTCTAGACAATTAATCAAGCTCGAATTTTTTTTCTTCTAAGAATTATTGTATATTTTATTAATATAAATTAACAATATAAAGAAGTTTTGTTAATCTTTAAGTTCTTAAAGAATAAATATATAAAAAAGCAATTAACAAATATAGTATACAATATTTTAAAAAAACACAATTTTTAAGATTGTTTAATAACTATTATTGCAAACAGCATTAATAATAACAAAATATTATAAAGAGCTCTTATTAAGATTTTACAAAATAAGAATATAATTTAAAATTTAAAGTTCGAAACAATAAATTATATAAGTTATATTATATAAATTGCAATTAACATATTGTTAAAAACACTTAAAATATATACTTAAAACAAAAATATTATTATCGAATTTAAAAAGAAGAATCTTTAACAATTTAATTAAGAGAAGAAATTCTTTTAAAAAGATTTTGCGCAAGATAAAATTAATTGTTAACTTCTATTATTATAAGTTCTAATAAATATAACTTTCAAATTCGATTTATTGTTATTGCAATTAATATATTAATTATTTAATACAAAGTCTTTTGCAAACTTTAAACAAATAATGTATTAAACAAAAACATAAAAATAATAATTTAAGATGTTAAAACTTGTTAAAACAATATCTATATTATATTACAATAAGCGTACAATATAAATAACTTTATATCTAAGCGAAGTTAAAGTTTCGAATACTAAAATTAACCAAAAATAAGTAAAATCAAATACGTTATATAATAATACTTTTAAAATCTTTCGAGAAACTTATTTGAATATTAAATTCTTCTTAGAATTTTACAATATGCGAAGCTTGAAAGACTTACAATGCAATATATAATTATTTAAAAGATTAACAACAAATTATTACAAGACTTTTAGATATAATTTGAACAAAGATATTGTAAAAAGATATTTAAATTGTCAAAAATTAAATTAATATATGTTATAGAGCTATTTATAACAAAGTAGATACATACTTTAATATCGAGACTTTGCTTAATTTGTTCAAGAAATAGTCAATATATAATGTACGTTACTCTATTAATAATATTTTGCATTTTATTATTATCTTTTATTGCTTAAAAGATTAATATTTTTTTACAAAATTAAAGTTAATTATTAGTTAACAAACAAAAATATATTTAAGAGTTTAAAAAATATTACAATAATAGTTATTTGCAATATTAAAAATTAGAATATTATCGATATTTTGTTATTAAATCTAAAAAGAGACAATCTCTAGCAATTGTTGTATTAGTTACTTAATATAATATTGACAATTAATAGAACGTTGTTAATAGTATACAAGATATTGCGCTAAAAATAGAAATTAACAAAACAATTGTCTAATTTACTAAGTTAATCGAATTTATTAATAGATCTTTTATTTCGAGCGTTTAAGATACTTTGAAATTTCGATTTTTAATATTAACTTATATAGTTAAAGATATTTTAACAATTCTTGTCTCGAATATTAATATCGAACAATTGTTTTTAATAATGCGCAATATAATTATCTATTGTTGCAATCGATTTCGCGAATATGTTGTTAAAAATATAATAATAATTAAACGTACAAATTAATTTGTTAAGAATATTTTAAAAAATGCAAATATTATATTGTCTATTATTGCGAAGAAGCTAAATTAATAGATTGGCCGCGCTAACCCGGAAATGTCACGTGCAAATGCCAAGACTTGGGTCAAAAAAATTTCGAAGAATCGAATCGCTTAAAGTAGTTTAGTCGATTACTATAAGTAGTTTAGCGCAACGCGCGCTAAACTACTTTGAGCGATTCGATTTCAAAAATTTGTCGCGACCTAGTCTTGGCGCCAGGTCGAGCTAGAGGGATGATATCATAACTTGGCCCGACGATCAATCTATAAATTAAGATATTAAAAAATTAATAACAACAAATCTTTGTCAAACATTACTTAAGCAATAGAATTAAAAAATAATAATAAGAAATCGAACAATAACTTAGATTTCAAAACGTTTTTTATTAAGTTAAATAATTTAAATAATATTATTTATGTAATAGCAATAATAGACAACAATAGAAGTCGAAATCGAATCAATATATTAAAAGAATTTTAAGCTTGTTTTCTTATTAATCTTTTTCTAACATTTTTAATAGATAAAACTCAAGATTATGTTGACAATAATGCAAGAAAATATTAAAATTCGAGTTACTTGCAAACAAAGTTAATATTGTCGATATATTTACAAAACTCAAATTATTCTTAATTAATATTTCAAATAATTCTATTTGATTTTGGAAAAAAGTCGACAACAATATATGATAAACAAATTAAGTTAAAATATATTAATTTGTTTGCAAAAGATATTTGCAAAACAACAACAAATCAATATATAAAATAACTATTAATTTAGCTTAATTATAATAGAGAAATAACAATAGAAACTTAGTTTTGATATATATTAGACAAAGCTTAATTAATTGCTATAGTAACTAGATTCTATTTTAAGTTTTCAATAAATATTTATTTTTAAATTTTAGTGTTCTAGACTTTTAAGATTAATTTTACAAATTCTATCTCTATATATATAACGTAATTAAATAGTATTAAGTCTCTACTAATTTATTGCTTAAATCTACTACTTAAGTTTCGAACGCAAATTGTTAATATATTTAACTATGCAAAGCATAAGACGTATTTTATTATTTATTTAATTTTATATCAATCTTATTAATAAGATCAAATAGATCGAATTAAATACTCGACGCGCATTTTTTGCTCGTTCTATTCTGTTGAACTAGAAAATTTGTCTGATCTCAAAGTTAGAATTGAACAAATTAATTCAATCGAATTAAAATTCGATCCAACGATTACGCTAATTCTTATTGCACTTAATTGACTAATTAATTAATTAATTCTCTACAAGACTATAATTATAGAAGAACTATAATACTTTATAAACGTAATAGAATAATATTTATAAAGTTACAATTGTAATTTGTTGAAGTTACTATTTGATAAGAGCTAAGTAATATAGAAGAAGAAGAATATTTTATTGAAGCTATAAACAATAACTATATAGTTGATTAAGTTGCGTCTGTTGTTATAATTGAGGTTATATAACTAGATAGACTCTTAATCTACATCGGCAATTCGGGGAAGCGGCCCCTGTGGCACAATGGCTCCACTGAGTCGACATCGGCCCAAGAGAGTCTCGTGACACCTCGCGCTAGCCTATTAGGGTA